>WNFL01057128.1_pt2 | contig 876233 bp, 727 predicted proteins | sample 5400361 | NCBI WGS metagenome assembly WNFL01 (sample SAMN13153351, study PRJNA577476) | soil metagenome | isolation source: 40 cm soil on Douglas fir-dominated hillslope | place: USA:California | collected 2013-09-17
CCGATGGCTGTCGCCGCCTGTTACCTGAATAACGGCCAAGCCTGCATTGCGGCTTCGCGCCTGATCGTGCCGCAAGACCGGCTCGACGAAGTGAAAAGACTGACCAAGGCGGCCGTCGAACAAATCAAAATGGGCGATCCGAGGAACAAAGATGTAACCCTCGGCCCCTTGGCGAGCGTAAAGCAGTACAAGCGCGTCCAGGAATACATTAAATCAGGTGTCGAGGAAGGTGCGGAGCTCGTTATCGGCGGAGAAGGTCATCCTCAAGGACTGGAGAGCGGGAATTTCGTGAAGCCCACCGTGTTTGCCAATGTCACCTGCGACATGCGCATCGCGAGGGAAGAAATCTTCGGCCCCGTCCTCTCGATATTGACCTACAAGACGGAAGCCGAAGCCATTGAAATAGCCAATGACACGGAATTCGGGCTTATCGCCTACCTGAGCTCGGCGAACCCCGAAAGGGCAAACCGCGTGGCGCGCAAACTTGCTGCCGGCCGGGTCCTGATCAATACAATAGGCCACGATCCCTTCGCTCCCTTCGGCGGGTTCAAGCAATCGGGAATTGGTCGGGAAGGCGGAATTTTCGGGCTGGAAGAGTACCTGGAACCCAAGGCGATAATCAGCTAACCAACCAACGTCCTGTAAGCAATGGTGCTTACAGATGAGTTTGCAAAGGTCAGATTTATGTAGTTGCTGCAAGAATCAAATTCGCGCTGTAATGAATGATATCACCTGAAGCGATTTCCGTGCCGAGGCTTTCTTTCTAACCACCTGAGTTGCTAAGGATCTTACTCGGCGGGATTTCCGTTTGTAACAATGAGCGCCTCGAAAACAAAACCGACAGTCGATTTTCAAGAGATACTCGACGTGGTACCGCAAACGATCACGGTCTTGGACCCGGACGGCACTATTATTTATGCGAATCAGGCAGTATTGGATTACACGGGCCTTACTTTAGCAGACGTAATGACGCCTGACTTTCGTGATCGCGTCTTTCACCCTCAAGATATCGAACGTTTGCGCGAAGAGCGACACCAAGCGCTAGGGCGCGGCGAGCCGTTCGAAAATGAGCAACAGGCGCGTGGGAAAGACGGACAGTATCGGTGGTTTCTCATTCGTTACAAACCTCTATTGAATGAGACCGGCCAGCCATTGCGTTGGTACGCAAGCGGGACCGACATAGACGATCTCAAGCATGCTGAAGCTAAGCTGCGATATGACGAGCGGGAACTAAGACAATTGGTTGATTCTCTGCCTCAGCACGTCCTCGTGCTCGACCCTAAGGGATCGATTCTTCAAGTGAATCAGATGTTGCTGGACTATCTGGGCCGAACACTCAAAGAAATGCAAAGCCCGGGAACAAATGGGCGATTTAAGCGAGATCTTCATCCGGAAGATCTGGAAAGAGCCACCTCTGAACGAAGCGCGGGTTTATCAGGCGGAGTTCCATTCGAGATTGAAAAACGTTCGCTGAGGAAGGATGGCCAGTTTCGCTGGTTCTTGTTTAGGTATAAACCACTCCTTGATGAAAAAGGACAGATCGCGAAGTGGTTTGTGACCGCGACGGATATTGAGGATCGTACACAAACTGAAGAGCGGATGCGTCGTGAAACCCTCGCTCTGCGTGAGGAGATCGATCGTACATCGATGTCGGAGGAAATCGTCGGGTCCTCAAGCGCGCTTCGACGGGTGTTGGCGCAAGTTGACAAGGTAGCGCCCACGAACTCGACCGTGCTCATTCTAGGCGAAACGGGCACCGGCAAGGAGCTGATTGCGCGTTCGATTCATAAGAGGTCAAAGCGGGCGGAGCGAGCATTCATCGCGGTGAATTGCGCCGCGATTCCGCCATCACTGATCGCTTCAGAATTGTTTGGCCACGAAAAGGGTGCGTTCACCGGCGCGGCCCAGCGAAGACTCGGTCGTTTCGAATCTGCGCAGGGCGGCACAATCTTTCTGGATGAAGTGGGCGAGTTGCCAATTGAAACTCAAATCGCTCTGTTACGTGTGCTGCAGGACAAGCAGATTGAGCGCGTAGGGAGCAGTCAATCAATTCCAGTCGACATCCGAGTGCTCGCGGCGACGAACCGCGATCTTAAGGCCGCAATTGCTAACGGTAGTTTTCGTCAGGATCTTTTTTATCGATTGAATGTAGTCCCCATTGAGATCCCTCCCCTGCGTGAGCGTAAGGACGACATACGCGTGCTGGTCGAATACCTTATCGATCGCTATGCGCAGTCAGCGGGCAAAAAGATCAGGGACATCGAAAGAAGAACATTGAAACTGTTCGAGACATATGACTGGCCAGGCAACATTCGCGAATTGCAAAACGTCGTCGAGCGCGCCGTAATTCTAAGCGATGGAGACACTTTTTCAGTGGATGAAACCTGGTTCACAATGTCACCACCAAAAGCGAGTGGTCTAACCGTGCCGTTTTCCGACGATCTATCTCAACGCGAAAGAGAATTGATTGAGGCAGCCTTGCAGGTCTCCCATGGAAAGATCTCGGGACCGTATGGAGCTGCGACTAAGCTCGGCCTTCCACGTCAGACGCTGGAATCAAGAATCAAGGCGTTAGGCATCGACAAGTATCGCTTCAAAGTGCGTTAACCTCTTCCAGTAATCGCAGATCGCGCTGAACCCAGAGGTTGACCGGCGAAAAGGGACAAGGATCACTCATCGTACGGCGCGGCCGCCATTAATTGTGATGTCGTCGGGATCGGCTGGCCCTGCAATGTGCAGCCAGCGGTGCGCGCAACATCCTCGGTCCAGTTTAAGACTTGGGCACCCGGATTGTGACGACAGTGCTCGACCAACAGAGTTTGGAATTCTGCTTTGAAGTTCATCCGCGGATATCTCTGGAGCACTTCCTCGACCACCTGCGGCAGCACTCGATTGAGGCCTAGACCGAACACCTCGAGCCCGGCGCCGAGGTGGACCAATGCTACCTCGTCTGCCAACCGAGTTGCGATGCCCGGAGAGGTGTGCAACGCGATCGCCTGCCAGACTAGATCGGCGCGCTCGGGTGACACCCGATGCTTCGAGCAGAACTGGCGAGCAGCCTCCGCGCCGTCCACCTCGAACCGATTGTCGCGACGATAGGGAGGAATCAGGCCGAGGTCGTGCAACACCGCGCCGCAGAAAGCGGCTTCCTCATCGACCACCGAACGGCCAAAACCCCTAATGGCAAGGCTGCCAAAAATGTATGTTCGAAAACAATGATTGCAGAGAAACTCTGGTGAACTGGACTCCAACAGGTCGAGGGCCGCATTGCACAGCGCCGTATCCGGAATCGTAACACCGGCCACTGATTTCAATCGTGCCAAGCTCATACGGTTAATACTCGAACCAGATTTTAAGGTCGGCATTCTTTTCTGGTGTATACGGCGGCAACAGGTGCTCGATCGTGACATCCGGTGGAGATACGAACATCGACTTGGCATGCGTGAGCATCTCGAAGCCGTACCTTCCGTAGTAATGCCCCATTCCCGACGGCCCCACTCCGCCAAACGGCATCGTTTCCACAAATAAGTGAATGTTCACTTGGTTGACTGCGCCGCCACCGAAAGAGAGTTCGCCGACCAAACGATCGATTGCACTTTGGTTGCGGCTGAAAATAAATGCCGCCAGCGGGTGGGGAGCAGCTGCAATTCTCTCGAACGCCTCGTCGAGCGTTCGATAGGTCAGGATGGGCAGGATCGGCCCGAAGACTTCTTCCTCCATGATGTGGTCATTCCAGCTCACTGGATAGACGATTGTCGGATCGAGGTATCGCTCATCGGGATCAGATTTGCCCCCGATCACCACCTTGAGCTGATCGATTAAACCTGAAAGGCGAGTAACCTCACGCGGGCTGATGATGCGCGAGTAATCGGAATTGGTCCGCGGATTCTCGCCATAAAGGCTAATCAGCGCTGCTCTCGCCTCCGCTACGAACTGCTCGGCCACTGATTCGTGCACATAGGCATAGCCCGGCGACGTGCACCATTGACCGCCCCACGCCATCTTGCCCCAAACGATCTTTTTGGCCGCGTCCGGAATATTAGCGGTTTCGTCGACGAGAGCAGGATTCTGACCGCCGAGTTCAAGGAGGACCGGCGTCAGATTCTCGGCGGCGGCTCGCGCAATGACCTTTCCCGTGCTGGTACTACCGGTAAAGAAAATGAAATCGAAAGGGAGCTTCAGAAGTTCAGTGATTTCTTCCCGATGGCCCGCAACGGCGGCGACGGCTTCAGACTGAAAATACTTCGGCACCAGATCAACCAGCAATGCGGATGTGGCGTTGAGCGCCATGCTCAGCTTGAGGACGCAGCAATTGCCTGCTGCGAGAGCTGCGATCGCAGGACGAAGCAACAATAAAAGCGGACCATTGGATGGACCGATAATTAAGGCCACTCCATAAGGATCGCGATAAATGATTCCGCGATGCCCGGTAGCCGCAAGTGCACGTTGGCACCGGTGCTTCGACTGGAGTCATCCAGTCCTTGAGTTGGCTCTTTTGAAACTCCACCTCTCTAATGCATGCGAGCGTCTCGAACACCTGCTCCTGACTTGCAGTTTTGAAATCCGCACCAACGGCCCTCTGAAGCGCTGCCTCGTTCTCTTGGACCAACTGGGCCATGCGATCGAGCTGCTCGATGCGCCATTTATGACTGCGGGTAACCCCGCTGGCGAAATGACGCTTCTGTTTGTCGAATAGATCCTGAAACAGATTTTTCATCGTATCTCCTTTCACGATCTCTGTTGGTCCATAGTAAGAACTATGCGAAAGCGTGCCTTCCCGGACATCATTTTCGCGTAAGCTGCCGCCGCTTGCTCAAGTGGAGCAGTCTCGATCATGGCGGACACGCCGCTAAGCACGCTGAAGCGGAGGGTCGCATCGCCGGTGGCGGGGTTGCCAGTTAGGGCGCCTTCGAGTTTGCGGCTCCCGAATATCAGATCCATGCTCGAGGCTTCGAGCGGCTCAGGCCCGACGCCAAGTACAATCGAAACGCCACCGGGACGCAGACCTGCGAAAGTCGTAGCGACTGTCTTCCCACCAGAAGCCGTTACCACAATCACCTTAGCGCCGCCGAGCACCTGAAGTGCTGCGGCAGGGTCTTGAGTGTTGCTGTCGATGTAGTGGTGTGCGCCGAGCTTCTTCGCGAGTTCCGCCTTGTCGGCGCCGCGAGCGATCGCCGCGACCTCGAAACCCATATGTCGAGCATATTGCACCGCGAGATGGCCCAAGCCACCAATGCCGATCACCGCGACAACATCCCCCGCCTTCGCCGGCGTGTTTCGCAACGCGCTGAACGTGGTGAGTCCTGCGCATAACAGCGGTGCAGCATCGACCGACGACAACTCGTCTGGAATCGATACTAGCCCGCTCGCTTTTGAGATCATGACTTCCGCATACCCACCATCATGATGAATGCCGGTAAATCCCTGGTTCTGGCAGTTGACGAGATCTCCATTACGGCAGAACCCGCAATAGCCGCAAGAACCACCTAGAAAACCTACGCCCACACGCTGACCAACAGCCCAGCCCCGTACGGCGGAACCAATCGCATCGATGCGCCCGACGACTTCATGGCCAGGGACGCGCGGCCAATCGATGGGAAAAAGTCCTTCAACTGTGCCCGAATCCGAGTGGCAGACTCCACACGCTTCGACCCGAATTCGTACCTGATCTGGGCCAGGCTCCTGAAGTGGCTTTCTCGTTACCGAGAACTCTCCCGGTTTCGTGACCTCGATTGCTCTGTATGTTTCGTTCATGTCTGTCTCCGACTTCGTTTTGTTCAGGATGCGCGTTCTACGCTGCGAATTGTTTCAGGTGATGATCGATGTGGATTTGCAGGAGCTTGCCCCATTCTCGCAAGGTCATCGGGCCGAACATCGGGTGTGGTCCCCAGTCAGAAGCCGATCGTGCGTTCCAGGCCGCTTCCAAGACTCTTAGCAGTTGTTGCTTTTCAAACTCGAAATCAAATTGAGCGTCGTGAGGGATCTTGAAGCCCTTTGGTAGTCTCAGCCCTAAAGGTTGTTCCGGAAACCAATCAACCAGAATCCATCGAAACAATGTTCGCGATAGGAGATAGCTCTCGTCCGGAAGTGCGTAGAAGCCGAGCGAACCACCGCACGCCAGATTGAGGTGGTGGAGCATCTGGGAGATGCTCATCGTCCCCCACTGTCGAGGGTTCGGAGGAGTGATCTGTAGAACCCTGTCCCGAAACTCATCGTGTTTTGCTTGTGTGAAGAAGACCATTCCGTCCACTTGCTTCACTCGGAACGAGCGCGGGATGTATTTCAAGATCGCAAATCCGGTCATCCAAAAGTCACGCGTGAACACTTCTCGCGCGAGGCTAGTGCCCTTGGCTTTGGTCAACCGAGTCGATGCCTTTTCCTGACTGTGATTCCCCACAATGGACTCTCCTCTCTTAGGATTCGACCGTTCAACTGAACTTCTCGACCTGTCTGGGAAATTCGGCACCGAACATAGGCAGACCACTCTTTGATTGTCCTTCCGTTGCTTCGTCCTGAATCACATCCCAATGTTCTTCGAAGATGCCGTCCTTGAAGCGCATCACATCCACAACGATCCAGTTCGGTTCATCCGGCCGCGTGTAACGACCGTGGGCCATCACGTAGTCACCTTCCGCAAGGATCAATGCGTTCTCATATTTCATTTCGGGCGGCAGTGCCTTCACTAGATTAAAGAGTCCTTCCCTGCCCGGAGGGATGTGAGCACTGTGTTGAATGTAGTCTGGAGACCAGTATCGCTTCGCGGCCTCGAAGTCACGTTGATTAAACAGAAGATTGAAACCTTCGAGTAAACGAGCCTTGTTCTTTTCCGCCTTTGTTTCCGGCTTATCATTCATTGCCATCGTGAACTCCTGTTTCTCATAGCACCTGTTCACTAGGGGGCATTCTGAGAATCCGAATTCAGAAACGCAGCCGCCTGACGCGCGAAGGACTCGTGGAACTGAAAAAGAGATCCGTGGCCTGAGTCTGGTCGCCTTCAAAAGATGTGTGTCCGAGCACTAACGGTCTGTGACAATCCTGAGTCTCCGGTTCTCTGCTCACTCCGGCGTCGTGAACATGCCGTTGCCGCTCGCCGTGTCAGCCGCCGGGACTTCCTCCTGCAACACGTCCCAGTGTTCGACCACTTTGCCTTCTTTGACGCGAAAGATGTCGACCGCGACCATCGGCTTTGGCCCCCAGCCGGTATAACGGCCATGCACCATGACGAGATCGCCATCCGCGACCACCATCCCTGGTTCGTATTTGAGATCCGTGAGAGTCGGAATCATCTTCGCAATTGCTGATGGACCGTCTGGGATTTGCGGGTTGTGCTGCTTGTAGTTCGCGCCGAAGTACTGCTCGACGACGGTCGGATCGTGATCGATAAAGGCCCTCTTGAGTACTTCGAGCACGATTTCTTTGTTGGATCTAGTCATAACGTCTCAGCTCCCAAGCCGCCCGATTTCTGCACGAGCGGCAGCGACGAGTTCTTCGTTGGTCTGCGAGTGTCCCCACAGGCCCCAGCCACCAGTCGCTGCCTCCGTCAGTAGCACCCAAGTACGCTTCTTCAGCTCTGGATCCTTGGCTGCAGCCGCAATGAGATCGGTCATCTTTTCGACAAGAGTGATTTGCTTGTCGCGGTCTAACGCGCCTGCATTAGTCAGTACTTGAACCCGGACATAGTTGCTGTCGCCGTCGACGTTGGAGATCGCGGCGGCCGGCATCTCGTGAACGAAGGCCGCGGTGTTCTTCCGGAACATCGGAATATCTGGGACTTGTTCAACTGTCTTCACGAGAGCGGCGGCGTCAGTCGACAGTTTCTTGGTGTCTGCGAACGTTCCGGCGGCGGCGTAAATATCAATCATTGGCATAAGAAATGTCCTCTGCTTGAGATCTCAGTAGACTGCCGATTCCGAGTTGCCCGCGAGAAAAGCGGTAGCTTGTCGCGCGAACGACTTGTGATACTGAAACAGCGAGCCGTGTCCGGCGTCCGGGTACGTCAGGAGCACGGCGTTCGGAAGGTTCTCCGCCATCCGGTACGAGTTGAACACCGGAATCATCTCGTCGTGAACGCCATTGACGACAAGCACTGGATGCCGGATCGTTCGGAGCTCCGCGAAACGTTCTCCGCCGAATTGTTCCCACTCGCGAAACGCCGCTATCTGCGCACTGGCGACTTCAGGCCCAGAAACTCCATCTAGATCGTCCTTGCGCTCCATCAGTCGTTGGACAAAAGCGGCCCCAGCCGCCTGACCGTTTGCGCTGAACGTGAAAAAGATCTTCTGGAGGATGGTGTACCCCTGGTTGGACGGGTCCTGCAGATGCTTCGCGAGGCTGGGCTTTTCGAGATGCATGATGTCCTCGCCGCCGCGTGGCGCCGTGCCGACGAGAATCAGACGCCGAAAGATCTTCGGACGTTCGAGCACCAACTGCTGAGCGACCATACCACCTAGCGAAAAGCCGAGGACATCGCATGTTTCGATGCCGAGACCGTCAAGGAACGAGGCGGCGTGCTTTGCCATACCCGCTACGGTCACTGGTACTTCGCCTGACGAACGTCCGATGCCTGCGTTGTCGAACAGAATGATCTCTCGATCGCCCGCAAGCGTATCCGTTAGTGCGGGATCCCAGTTGTCCAGCGTACCGGTGAAGTGTTGAAGTAGCAGCAGCGGGAGGCCGGGGCCTTCTCCAAAGCGGCGATACGCGTATGCTCCCGTTTCTGTCTCAAGGAATTGCGTCGGCACACTTACGTTGCTGGCCGTCTTCACGTTCGACATTATGCCTCTCCTGATTTTGCAATGCTGGACACCCCGAGAACCGCTCTTAAGGTCGATTCCGTTTGCAACTAGTAAGCCGTGTATGAGTTCCGCCAGTTGATGGCTACGTCACGGCCATTCCCGCGGAAGTGCTCGCCGAGAATTGGGCAATTGCTGACCTTTCAGCACCAAACAAGGGTCAGAACGTTCGTCTCATAGCAATTTGCTTGGCCTGCTGGTTGCCACCCCCAAGCGAGGCTCATCACGCGATGTATAAGGTCGAAAAGCTCGCTAAAGGAAACACAACTGTTCTTCGACTGGTGGGACGGATAAGTGCGCGGCACCTTGATGAATTGAGCGGGCTAATCGCTGATGCCAAACCGATCGTTAAGTTAGACCTGGCTGAAGTGACATTAGTCGACGTCGACGTAGTTCGGTTTCTTGGTAATAAGGAACGTGAGGGCGTGGAATTGGCTAACTGTTCGCGTTTCGTCAGAGAATGGATTCAGAGAGAACAAACGACCATCGCGGCGCAGTAGAAATGACAAGGCGTTAACGCAGAGTCAAGCTGTGCGGCAATACCAACGCGACTGTTCGAGAGCGAATTGTTTGGGCATGAAAAAAGTGCGTTCACTGGCGCCATCAGCCAACGGACGTGCAATTTTTATCCTAACAAGCAGCCCGACGGACTCTCGCAGCAAGTAACAGTTTTGATGGACCATTTCTCTACTCAGCTAAATCCCCAAGTTGTTTGGCAATAGCAGTTCGAGCGCCAGAGCGAGAATCGCTAGAAACCCTAGTGTTTTTGAAAAGTTCACGACTTAGATGTAGCTGAAAGTATGGTAGGATCGGAAAGGTTCGCAACTTTCATTTTTTCGGCTCGAATTTCACCTACGCAGAATCAATACTTTACGAGCACAAAAGTTCGCGACATAGATGTAGTTGGACAATAATAATAACAACAACAAAACTGAAGCGCCCGTTTCTTCTTAGTGAGATGGGCGCTTTTGGTTTTTATGCTCGCCTCGGGAACGGCTTACTATCGCGAGTCGTGTGCTAAAATCTCTCGATGATCCTCGACTCCCTCGAAGTTAATAATTTTCGCAACCTAAGCGGAAAAGTCTTTTGGGGATCGGGACTCAACATCATCTATGGCAATAACGGCCAGGGTAAAACCAACTGGCTGGAAGCGATCCACACCCTCTCCAGAACGAAGTCATTTCGCACACAACGTCTTCAGGAATCAATCCGATTTGGTGAGCAGACTGCCTTCATCGAAGGACAGGTTACAGCCGGTGAAAACCTGCGCAGAGAGATGCGAATATCGTTACGAGAAAACACCAAGTCGATTTGGGTTAACGGGAAGCGCGAAACGCTGGCAAGGTACCTGGGGCTTCTTCAGGTGTTTGCTTTCACTGCCGATCAACTGGAAGTAGTCAGAGGGCTGCCGGAAGCGAGAAGGCATTTCATTGATCGCGGAGTGGCTTCATTACGTCCGGCTTACGTGCAAACAGTTTCTGATTATAACAAGGTCATTAAACAGAAAAATCGCATTCTCCATGACGCTTCAGAAAGGGAGTTGAGACTCGCAGAAGTTGAAAATCTTATAGCGCCTTGGAACGAACAACTCGGACGTTTAGGAACAGAAATCCACGAAGCGCGTGTCGACTACACGGAGCGCTTGAACCTCGTTATCGAACGAACACTTTTTGAGCCGGCAGAGCTCCAGATCCGCTATCTCTCCGCCTTGGAAAGCAAGGGCGACCTCGGCGACTACGAAGCCCTTTTGAGACAACGATTGGAGCTGCGACTGCCAGCCGAGATGTCAGCCGGACGGGCCCTGGTAGGCCCTCACCGGGACGATTTGGGGATACATTTGGCCGGCCGGGAAATGCGCACTTACGGCAGTTCCGGGCAACAGCGTAGTGCATTGTTACTATTAGACTTAGCAGCAATTTCGGTGTATAATTCCAGTCATAATGATTATCCAATTTTTCTCGTCGACGATGTCGATGCGGAGTTGGACGAAAAAAGGATAAGACGCCTGTTGGAGTATCTTGAAGGCCGCACGCAGACATTCATTACCACGTCGAAAAGAAGTCACCTCGAAGGGTTCCTTTCCAGAGCAAACGTACAAGAGATCGTGCAGGGCGAGGCAGTGCCTGCTGATCTAAACAAGAGTACTTTCTCGGCGGCGGCCACGGCTGCTGAGATTATCCAGGGAAGCACTAATTAGGGATGTACGTTTGCCATGGATGTCGACGACAAAGAAGAGTTGCTGAAGAGGAAGAAGGAGAAGGAATTGTCAACAGCAGGAACTATCACAGGTAAGAAACATCAAACTTACGATTCATCGTCAATCGCCGTACTCGAAGGCCGGGAAGCAGTACGCAAGCGGCCGGCAATGTATATCGGATCGACAGGGGAAATAGGTCTTCATCACCTGGTTTATGAGGTTGTGGACAACTCTATCGACGAAGCGCTGGCTGGATATTGCGACACCGTCGATGTCGTTATTCACCTGGATGACTCGATCACCGTTATCGACAACGGCCGGGGCATTCCTGTCGATGAGATGAAGAAGGAGAGGAAGTCGGCTGCTGAAGTTGTCATGACGAAACTGCATGCCGGGGGAAAGTTTGATTCCAATGCTTACAAAGTTTCAGGCGGCCTTCACGGAGTGGGAGTTTCCTGTGTCAATTTTCTTTCCGAGACGCTGCACCTCGAGATCTGGCGCGACTCAAAGACGTATGAGCAAGACTACGTTCGCGGGATTGCCGTCGAACGTTTAGCGCAAACGGGTAAGACGCGAAAGCGCGGCACCAAGATCACTTTTAAGCCTGACTCGCAGATTTTTGATCATACGGTTTTTAGTTTCGACAAGCTTTCCGAGCGGCTCAGAGAAAAGGCTTTCCTCAACAAAGGCATCCGCATAACGATCAAAGATGAACGTGAAGAACCGGAGCGCTCACACGAGTTTTATTACAAGGGCGGGATCGCGGAGTTTGTCAAACATCTGAACAAGAACAAGACCACGCTTCATGACAAGCCGCTCTATTTTGAGAAGGAAGGCGATGCCTTGTCGATTGAAGTGGCTATTCAATACAACGATGGCTATGACGAAAAGGTCTATTCGTTCGCCAACAACATCAACACGGTCGACGGCGGAACTCACCTGTCGGGCTTTCGGTCTGCTTTTACGAGAACGATTAATGCTTACGCGCAGTCGTCCGGCCTGGCCAAGAACTTCAAAGGATCGCTCAGCGGCGACGACGTGCGTGAAGGTCTCGTAGCGGTAATTTCGGTTAAGTTGCCGCAGCCGCAGTTTGAAGGCCAGACGAAAGGGAAGCTCAACTCCGACGTGAAAGGCGCAGTCGAATCTTTCCTGAACGAGCGTTTGACTGAATATCTCGAACAGAACCCGACGGTAGCGCGCAAGATTGTAGGCAAGTCAGTTGATGCCGCGCGCGCTCGTGAAGCGGCGCGAAAGGCGCGGGAGATAGTGCGCAAAGGCGCCCTTAGCGGATCGATGTTGCCGGGCAAACTCGCTGACTGTCAGGAAAAAGATCCCGCTCTTTCTGAGATTTACATTGTTGAGGGCGACTCCGCCGGCGGTTCCGCAAAACAGGGCCGTGATCGCAAAAACCAGGCGATCCTTCCCCTTAAGGGTAAGATTCTCAACGTGGAAAAAGCACGCTTTGACAAGATGCTTGGCCATAGCGAGATCAAGTCGCTGATCACCGCCCTTGGAACCGGCATTGGCAAGGAAGATTTTGACGCTACCAAACTCCGCTATCACAAGATAATCCTGATGACCGACGCCGACGTCGACGGTTCCCACATCAGAACCTTGTTGCTTACCTTCTTCTATCGCCAGATGGCCGAGCTGGTTGAGCGCGGCTACGTCTACATCGCACAACCGCCATTGTTTAAGGTTAAGCGCGGCAAGAAAGAGGAGTACATAAAAGACGAAAGCCTGATGGTCCGCTACCTGATGCGCATGGCGACCGCGGACATGACTGTAAAGTCAGTTGGGGCTAACCAGGACATTGAAGGTAAGGAGTTAGCGCAGTCCCTGGAGAGTCTGGTTGACCTCAAGCACTACTGCGAGCGCGCCGCGCGCCGGCTCGGCGGTGACGCGCATCTGCTCGACACCTTGTTGATGGCATTCGCCGGGAAGAAGGGAGTGCTGCGAAAACAGGGCACGACCCTGCGCAACGTGTTTCAGGACGGCGATATCATGGCGAAGGTCGAGGGCGTGCTTGCCAAGTCCGGTTTCAAAACAGAACTCTCGACTGATGAAGAACACGGTTTGTGGGCGATTGAAACCATAACTACTTCAGGGTTGACTGCGGTTATCGACTGGAACTTCGCCAGCTTTGTAGAGTTTCAAAAAGCGATCGAGCTTTACATGAGCCTTGAAGACAAGCTCGCACCACCTTTTATTACAGGTACGAATGGCACCAGCGAAGAAATCCCAACGCGCGAGGCGCTGCTCGAGAAAGTGCTGGCCGCTGCCAAGAAAGATCTTTCGATTCAGCGATACAAAGGCCTTGGCGAAATGAATCCCGAGCAGCTCTGGGAAACAACCATGAACCCGGAGAAACGTACGTTGTTACAGGTGAGAATTGACGACGCCGTTGAGACGGACGAGATCTTTACTGTGTTGATGGGCGACGCCGTGGAGCCTCGCCGCAAGTTCATCGAAGACAATGCTCTCGACGTAAGAAACCTGGACGTGTAAATAGATGCTACCGCTGCTCCCGAAAGCGGTCTACGCGAAAGCGCGAAAGCTGCAACGGTTGTCCGGGCGGAATTCCGGCCTTACGCGACGCTATCTCCACCTGCTGGCTGGCGGTGTCCACTCCGCTGATGTCTGGCAACAACAAGCCGCGCAACTTTCCTGACTCGTCCTCAACAATAACGCCATAGACCTTTGGATCAAGATCTGCAAACGTGGCCGGCTCCGGCGGCGCCAGAATATCTACTGAATAGCGCAGGGCGTGGAGTTCGTTTTCAGAGACCGGATCAAATCGAGGATCGCGGCTGGCGGCGTTAATAGCATTGGCTATCAACTCTTCCGCCAGGTTCTGTTTTGTCGGTTCAATCGTACCGATGCACCCGCGCAGATCGCCGCTGTTAGTTTTTATTGAGACGAAACAGGCGGCCCGAGCTGATAAGAGCGCGGACGCTTGCTCCGGTACCGGGATCTGTTTTCCGTTACGGACAAAACTCTCAACCGCCAGCCGAGCAAGCGCCGGCAATTCAGTAGCTGGATCAAATTCATGAGCAGAACGGACGGCCGACCTGGCGTTTGTCAGTTGTGCTACCAGGTAACCGACGCCGAAGGGCGCCTCATAATTCAAAACCTCGCAGGCAGGCTGCAGTTCCTGAGTAGCGCCAAGGGCAACAAGCATTGAGCGATAGCCACACTCCCCCGCGGTGCGTCTCAGGTCGTGATCAATTTCGATGATTCGATGCGGTGAGTTGTCGTGAATTGCGTCTACCACCTCGTCATCAAAACGATAAGCAGCAGGATTGTAGCCGGCCGGGGCGTCAGGTTTGAGACGGTGACTCAGGTCGCCACTGGCGACAAACGCAACCGGCCGCCCAACGGCATCGGCCGCCGATCTGATACAGCGGCCAAACTTCAAATGGTCTTCATTGGAAAGAAAACTGTATCCGAGAACGACCACCCGTCCGCTCCAACCATTGCGATCCAGGAAATAGAGTGGCACGGCACTGCCATGGTCCAGCGGATAGTTTTCGAGGTTCATCACCTCATAGTTTTCTTCAGCAGCAGTACCGGTTATCGCCTCAAGGAAGTTTTCGTCAGATGTGAACTCGACACGCGCGTTCGGCGCGCGAAAGTTTGCAAAATCGCCGGACAATTTAGGGGAGTGATAAGCGACAAAGGCGCTGGCATCGAGCGGAGCGTGAGGTGAAATGAGCACCACAGTTTCCGCGCCGCTCTCGATAATGCGCCGCGTGAGCTCGGCCATCGCGTCTATTGAGCCGCGCACTTCGCCGCTGGCTGCGCCTCCCACTTCCGGAACCATTATCGGTGGATGGGGAGCAATGCCACTGAAAACTATGGCGCTATCTAATCCTGGGGCGCTGGCCAAAAGATATCCCTCCAGCAGCAATAAGAACCAACTCGGGGTGCTGGTCGAGAAATTGGATTCCTAAAACGCTGAAACATCTCATCCAACGTTTTGGTCCACTAACTAACTGACAGGGAACGCCCGGATTTTATCACAACAATTGCTCTTGCAATGAGAACACAACTATCATCGCGGACGGCTGAGGAACTGACAAGCAGTTTAGAGTTCAACCGTTCAACCTTTAAGTTGTTTTTGACCTGTCAAGCTAAAGCTTGAACTCTGAACTACAGACCTTCTAATGAAACGCGATCTATTTGATGTCTTGATTGTTGGTGCTGGACCTGCCGGCTCGTTTGCTGCCGAGCGGCTGGCGCAAGGTGGCGCACGGGTCGCGCTGTTTGACGGCCGGCGGGCGGGCGAGCCGAAGGCATGCGGCGGTGGCGTTACAGCGAAAGCGCTGAAGGCTTGGCCGCATTTGCTGGGAGCAGTCGGTCGCACGGTGGATGAGTTGGAAATGTACTCGCCCTCCGGTAAACATCTGCACATGAAACTCGATGAGCCGTTTGCAATCTATTCGCGCGTGGCTTTTGATTCTTACCTGCGTGAGCGCGCGCGAGCAGCCGGCGCACAAGTTGTGTTTACGAAAATTACTTCGCGAGGAATAAAGAGAACGGCAGACGGTTGGACGCTTCGCGACGGAAATGGCGGTGAGTGGTCGGGAACAATGTTAGTCGGAGCTGATGGTGCCAATAGCGCCATCGCCAAAAAATTCGCCGGCCCATTACAGGCTTCCGATATGGAGGTTGCTTTCGGATATCGCGCGCCCCTGCCTGAAAAGGGGGAGGCCCCCACAGTGATAGCGTTCTTGCCTGGTTGGGTTGGTTACGCCTGGGCCTTTCCTCGTTTGGATCATATCTCGTTTGGAATTGCCACCACGCAGGATGCCTTTGAACACAAAGCACTGGACGAGCTGCTTTGGCAATTTATGTTTGGTTACTACCGTCAGCGCGAGGGAAGCAAAACAAACGTGTGGAAGCCCTCACAAAACTCTGTTGATGTCACTCTCGAGAAAAACTTGCGGGCGAGTGCTGAGCGCTACGCCGCGCGCATTCCCGGTCTTGCAGATCAGACCTGGGAGAACCGGCGCGCATGCGGCGAAGGCTGGGCGCTGCTAGGCGACGCGGCTGGTTTTGCAGATCCAGTAACGGGGGAGGGTATCTACTATGCGCTGCGCTCTGCGGAGCTGTTCGCTGACGCGTTTCTCGAAGGCAGGCCGCAAGAATACGAGCCGCGCTGGCGCCGGGACTTCGGAACCGAGTTGCGGCGTGCTTCACAAATGCGGCGGCGTTTTTATGGAAACTTCTGGGGTGCGCCCTTTACGGAAAGAATGATTGCGTTTGCTCGCGGGCACAGTGGGATCAAGAAAGTGTTGGGCGATCTGGTTGCGGGCGAACAGGGTTATGTGGGACTCAAGAAGAAACTCGCGCGCAGTGCGTTGCGAACCTCCCGATCCTGAGAGACCTTTGCCGAGTGCGCAAAGCAGCGGGGCAAGCCCGCCTTCCCGACCCAGAGACTCTCAGGTAGTTCGGATATTTCAGCGTTGAGGGCCTTTTAAGCAAGGATCAAAACTCAAGGATGAGTATCTCGAGGTCAGGAAGGCGGGCTTGTCCCCGCTGCTTTTTCCACTAAGGCGCCAACCGGGCAATAGACCAGGTACCATCCGCCTGACGATCGTAAGCAATGCGATCATGTAGGCGTCCGGGACGTCCTTTCCAAAACTCAATTCGCTGAGCGTGCAAGCGGTAGCCGCCCCAATGCTCGGGGCGTTCGACTTCGCGCCCTTCGTAGAGCTTCTCCAGCTCGTCAAACTTTCCTTGCAGCGAATCTCTCGACGCGATCACCTCGCTTTGTGGCGAGGCCAGCGCGCCAATCTGGCTTTCGCGCGGACGCGTCTTGAAGTATGCATCAGACTCGGCGGCTGAAACCCGTTCCACCTTACCTTCAATTCGCACCTGCCGCTCGAGTTGCGGCCAGTAGAAAACCAGCGCCGCTTGCGGGTTTGAATCCAGTTCGCGCGCTTTCATGCTGTTGTAGTTGGTGAAGAAAACGAAACCACGTTCGTCCGCTTGTTTCAACAACACCAGGCGCGCCGACGGTTTGCCCTCCGGCGTTGCGGTCGCCAACGTCATCGCCTCAGCCAACTTGATACCGGCCCGTCTTGCATCGTCCAACCAGCGTTGAAAGAGCGGCAACGGATCGCGATCGACCGTCTGCTCGTCGATCGAGTCTGCATTGTACTGGTGTGGCAATTCGTTCATCGTTTATTCATTCGTGACTTTTGTATAAGGAGCCAGGCGGGCGCGCAATTCACCGGGGATGGGCACGGTTTCAAACGTATCTCGTCTCACCGAGGCGAGCACGAAGTGTGCGTGCGCGATTAGCAGTTCGTCGCCCTTGCGCCTGACTTCGAAATCCAAACGCATCGACTTGTTGCCGAAGCGGCCAACATAAACAGACACTTCCAACAGATCGTCGAGTCGGGCCGTATGATGGAAATCGCATTCCAGGTGAACCCGTGGCAGCCAGACGTCGAGCTCTTCAAACATAACTGGATAGGGCAGATCCACCGCGCGAAATAATTCCGTCTCCGCAATTTCAAAAAAACGAATATAAGCGCCGTAGAAAATTATCCCCGCAGCGTCGACGTCGCCCCAGCGGACTCGATCTTCGATGGTGTATTTTTGATGCTCGGACAAGTGTTTTGTGACTAACGGATATTAGCCGCGGATTTTCGCGAATTCGTTTTCGCTCCGGAGGAGCGAGATGCTTATAGGCAAGAGCGCCTACTCAACGATGTCGCTCCGGTATAGGCGACACTCCGTAGCGAAACATTTGCCCGGATAACGTCGATTGCGCTCCTACGGAGCTTGAAGAGTTAATAAGGACGATCAGGCTATAAACATCTCGCCCCTCTGGGGCGAACCCTTCTCTAAGTCGTTCTAAAATCTGATCCCTTGTTCTACGTCTGACCCGGGTCTATCCGCGGCTAATACGCTTTCGCTACGATCTTGAGTATTCCATCCTCGCCAGTTCAGCCACTGCGGCAATGAACTCGCCGAGTTCAACGGGCTTCGACAGGTAGCGTTGGTAGCCGGCGGCGAGCGCACGCTCTTTGTCTTCTTGTTTGGCGTAGGCCGTGATCGCTATGGCCGGAATTTCCGGCACTATTTTCAGGGCCAACACCCTTTCGATGAAGCGGTAGCCATCTTCACCCGGCATGGCGATGTCGGAAATCAACACATCCGGCCGGAAACTCTGGATGGACTCGAAGGCGGCGGCCGCCGATGAGACTGCTGTTACCTCGGCGCTTCGCTGCGTCAGAGCTGCGCTGAGCAAATCCAAAGTATCTTGATCGTCGTCTACCAGTAGCACGTGCAGCCCAGCCAATTGCTGTTGGGATTTTAGTCGACGCAGGTTCGCGACTTCTTCCTCATGATTCACTTCAGGAACGATGACTGCCGTTTCGGTGATAGAACCGACCAGGGGCAGCTTGACCGTGAACAGCGCGCCCTGGTCCTGGCCGGCGCTGCTCGCGGAAATCGAACCGCCATGGATCTCCACTAGATGCCGCGCGATTGCCAACCCCAATCCCAACCCCCCGTGCTGCCGTGTTGAAGTACTGTCAGCCTGGCGGAACCTGTCAAACACATAAGGCAGGAAATCCGGACTGATGCCTTGTCCCGTGTCGGCGACTGTAATTTCAACCGCGGAGTTTACGTGCCTAAGCCGGACAAATACTTTACCGCCCGCCGGTGTAAACTTCACTGCGTTTGAAAGAAGATTCCAAAAGACCTGCTGCAATCGGTTTATGTCGCCGGGTACGGCGGCCGGTTCAGGTTCGAAATCCACTTCAATCTGAATGCCTTTCGCCTCGGCGGTAGGTCTCACTACATTTATCGCGGCTTCCAACACCGGAGCGATTTCAATCGGATGCAATTCCAGATACAGCTTGCCGGTGATGATCCTTGAAACATCTAAGATGTCGTCAATGATCTGAGCCTGAGACCTTGCGTTGCGACCGATGGTTTCGATCGCACGATCCGCCATGTCGGCTGCCAGCGTGCCGGTCTCAAGCATCCGCGACCAACCAAGAATTGCTGTCAGCGGCGTGCGCAGTTCGTGAGAAACAGTTGCCAGGAATTCATCTTTAAGACGATTCGACTCCTCAGCATTGGCTCTCGCATTACTCTCGCGCTCGAGCAAGCGCACATTCTCAATAGCGACGGCCGTCAAGTTTGCGGCCATGCGCATGGCAGTGACATGCTCGGGGCTGTAAGCAGCCTTTTGATAAGTTTGCACTTCAATCGTGCCAACGATTCGGCCCATCACCGCCATTGGTGCTGCCAGTGAAGACTGCGGCCTGAGTCCGTTGTCAGGACCAACCAATACCGCCGGGTGGCCAAGCGTCTCAGTTTGATAGTCGTTGGTGATAATTACTTGATTGGTTCTAACGGCGCGGCTGTTTGGCCCGGTGAAATTCACCGGCATCGGCGGCAGCTCCGAAGCGTCGATCGCTTTCCCGTCACCCCAACCGTAACAAGCGATGCGCACGTCACGAATTGGATCGTAGAGTGAAACAAACAACCCATCGCAGGGAACTGACATGAGGGCAAATTCTTTTAGTCCCCAAAAGATGACTTGCAAATCCCTGGCGGTTCCCAGGGTTTGGGCCAGCTTTGCGACTTTTTCAAGCAGCCGCTCATATTCGTCCAGGGCGCGCTGATCTGCCTGGCGCAAAGCTTCTTCGGCCTGCCGCCGGTTCGTAATGTCGCGAGCAATTCCCTGTACTCCGGTCGGCTTTCCATCCCGATACACGAGCTTGCTACCGATCTCGAACATCAGAATGCGGCCGTCTACCGAGCGCATATCCATTTCGTAGTTCGTGCGTTCCTCGCCCTCTAATTTGCGCGTCAGCATGGCGCGGTTGGCTTCGACGGATTCCGGTGTAAGCAGCGCGGCCAGGTTTCTACCGATCAACTGGTCGCGCGAATAACCGGTGATCGTTTCGGCGGCTTTGTTGATTGAAGTAAGGTTGCCCTCAAGGTCGAGCGTGTAAACAACATCGTTCGCATTTTCAACCAGGTCGCGATAACGTTCTTCACTTTCCCTTAGTGCCTGTTCCGCTCGCTCGCGATCGGTGAGCGTCCGGCGCACTTTTGCTTCAGACTCGCGCAACTCCGAGGCCGATAGTTCTGCCTCGGAACGCGCGCTGACTTGTAGGTAGGTGAGAACAAAAAGTACGACGGTCATCAACAGGCCGCCCAGCGCCGTGTAGTAAAAAGTAGTTCTGTCAGCCGCTGAACCAAACTCCGGACGCGACGCGAAGCCGATGCTCCAGGTTCGCCCGGCTACTTCCACAACGTTGGTGGTGGTGAATCGTGGACGGGTGACACGGCCGGCGCCCACTGACGCGGTATCCGCCAGCAAATTTTCGCTGGATGGTTGCGGCCCGTCATAGAGTTGCAAATCAATATCGCTGGCGCGCTTGATGGCCAGAACAGATTTCAGGAAGTCTGACGCTCGAAACTGGCTGTACACAAAACCCGAGAGCGCCGCTCGGCGTTCGCTGACATCCGTGGGCGTCCGGTCATTCTCGTAGATCGGAACGTAAATTAGAAAACCAGCTTCTTTGTTGGCGTTGGGCAGCAGCACCCTGGCCGAGGCCGTAGGCAAACCCGAATCGCGGGCGTTTTCCATTGCCGCACGGCAAACCGGATCTGTGTGCAGAGTGAATTCATTGGCGGTGGTTTCATCCGCGTTAAGCGGTTCAAAGTGGAATGCCAGCGCATACTCATCCTGATCCTGTTCCGGCCAAACCTGAAGGTCTTCCAGTTTTTGCTGCTCAGAGGTAGCGCCGAAGGATGCTTTCCCGCCCAGCTTTACGCGCGTCAAAAATCCGAGTCCCTGCGAGCCAGGATACTGGTCCGCCAATTCCAATCGCTCTACAAACTTTTGAAACTTAGTAGGGTTGATCGAAGGACTCACAGCAAACAAACCGGTAGCGGCACGCAGCACCTCAACGTAGAGCCGCGGCCGACCTCTGACGTAGGTAGTCAACTCCTGGGCAGACGTATTGAAGCGTTCTAGATCTTTTGCTTCAGCGGTGCGCCAGACGTAGTAAGAGAAGAAAGCGGTGCTTAACAGTCCGACGACCAATACAAAGTAGGGGACAAAGTATCGCCGGGGCTGGAGCCCACTACGCTTTGATGCGTCCAATTTCATTCGTTAATTGAAAGAGAGAAAAAGCCACCTAATAACTCAAGTTCATCTCCACGCAGCCTGGCAACTGCAGAACCGCGAGCAGTAGCGAGCGGATGCTACGCCGGATCGTTCGCAAGCAGTCTAATCGTGCGTTGCTTGTAGCATCCGCTCGCTACCGCTCGCGGTTCCGCATTGTCCCCTACTTGACCCGGCTGGTTCGTCGCCGAAGAAAATCCATCAAAACAAACTGCGAGAGGTTGTCAGGGTTTGCGAAATAGGCCTTGCCATTCGTCATCGCGCACATCTGTTTCACAAACTCCACCAGATAATAATCGCTCGCCAGCATAAAAGTATTGATCATTATACCGGCTTTGCGGCAGCCCTGGACCTCCTTAAACGTAGCCTCCATCACAAACGGGTCGCCGCCCATCGAGTTCTTATAAATTCGGCGCGCAGGATTAGCGTTGGGACCGGCGCTCCGGCGGGCCCTATCAGGTCCTGAACCTCTTGTTCCAACGAAGGCCGGACCGGCTCCCTCAACGAAGCACGCGGTCGGCTTGCCGTCGGTTACCATCACGATCTGCTTCATCTCTTTTCGCTGCGACTGCAGGATGCGGCGAGCCAGTCTCAGGCCCTCCGCAGTATTGGTGTGATAAGGACCGACCTGCGTAGTTGCCAGTTTTGCAAGCGGCAGCTCTTCTGCGCTGTCATGGAAGAGCACGATGCGAAGCGAGTCGCCCGGATACTGCGTGCGAATCAAATGCGCCAACGCCAACGCAACTTTCTTCGCCGGCGTAAAACGATCTTCGCCATAGAGAATCATCGAGTGTGAACAGTCGAGCATCACCACCGTGGCGCATGACGATTGATAGTCACACTGATGAACGTGGAGATCGCTGTATTCGAGATTTAGTGGAACCGTTAGGCCTTCACGTTGAATAGCCGACAAGAGCGTAGTGTTCACATCCAGATTGATGGTGTCGCCAAACTCATAGGGCTTGCTCGCCGCCGCTGCCTCCACGCCGGTGGAAAGATGCGGCGTGTCGTGACGTCCCATTGAACTCTTGCCCAAACTGCCAAGCAGGTTCCTGAGCGTCTTGTAACCAAGGAAGTCGAGGCCTTTTTCGGTTACTTCAAACTTCACGTTGCGCGGCAATGACTCTGACACTTCGGGTTGACCCATGCCCGGTTGCTGGCGTTGCTGCTGCGCGGGTTCTTCGCTGAGTTTTAGATAACCTTCCTCTACCAGACGCTCTATCAGCTGATTAAGCATCTCTTCAAGCAGCGAGCCCCTAAACTTGCCCTCGTTGTCGGCGAGCATTTCCTGAATCTGACGCTTTTCAAGCAGGCCTTGATCCATCAGCGCCTGAAGGAGCGCGCGCCGCAGCGCGTCGAGCGAGGTGTCCTGGGGTCGCCTTTCGCGAGTCCAGTAGTAATCGTCGTCGTAACCGGAGCCGAGCAGGGAATCAGACAAGCTCTCCATCAAGTCGCCGAGGTTGAGCGACGAGATGTCGAGACCTTTGAATTTTGAGTAGCGAGTGAATTTCATTAGTACGACCGACCTTACGTGGAATCTCTTGATTGCCAGTAGCCAGGACGACGGCTTGTATGAGCGAAAGCAATGATTACCAGTTCATCGTCGCGATCGTAAAAGACAATTGAGTAAAGGAATCTTTTTAGCAAGACGCGGCGGGCGCTGCTCACCATTACTCTGGGAACAGGGCTGCCGGGCAAAACGACCAGACCGGACGCGCTCGACTGTCTCATCGATCAAGTTCAGGAGGGAGATACCCAGACCTGGCTGTTTCACTTCATACCAGGACGAAGCGTCAGCGAGTTCATCCTCAGCAAGGCGATGAATGCGAAGAGGCTTGATCACGACTTCGCAAGTGTTGCCCTGATTCGTGCTCGTGCTTCTTCCCAGCTTGTGGTTTCAGCCTCGCCAGAATCAACTTCAGCAATTCGTTTTTCAATCTCTGCCGCCCAAGCCGCCTCAACGCCGGTATCTTCACCCTCTTCCAGGCTCGCAATCAACTCCGCTGCGAGCCAGGCGCGCTCGTCAGCCGGAAGCGTCAGCGCAGTACCCAGGATCGTGTCAGCTCTCGTACTCATGCAGCTAGTCTAACAAATTGGTTGTTCTCGTGGACATGGCGGATCGTCGAAGTCCCTAGTTAGGAACAGAAAGAATAACTACTACCCAGGGCTGTGTCTCGGTCGAGATCAAGATTTGTCTTAGATTCATGGATTTGTAGAGATAACTGTCTTTGAGCGCTTCCAAGTTGTTAGGCTCGAGCAAACCAACGTGTATGTTAATGGTCGAGTTCTCAGGGAACGATCGGCTATCCACGACCAAAACTGCGTCACCCTTCTTTCCTGAGTACTCTGGAAAAAGATCTGTAGCCAAAGCATCGGAAGCGTTTAATACTCCCATTCCTTCAAGCAAATAAAAGCCCTTCAAATCGCGTAGAGGCGTACACCATTTTTCCTCGAGCCTCTCGCCCAGCCGATTAAGGTGCGCTTTCCTGACTGGTGGTAAGACCTGCGCCAGTCCAAACCGCAAGGACCGCAATATACATCCTTGCCGTCGTGTGAGAGCCAGAACAGGTCCCGCGTTCTTTTTCCATCGGTAAACAATATCCGCCCACGCATAGTATCAACTGTATTTCCCGGTCTCCGTCAGATCGTCGTAGATCATCCCGCGGCGATCCTTCTTCGCTTTTGTTACCGCGGTGTACCCACCTTCTTCGTTGCGGCTGATCTTGTTCTGAGCGTAGAGACCTTCCAACACAAACTCACAGGCGGCCACCAGTTGCGGCGTGTCTGATCCCTTGAAGTCAAACGGAATAACTGACGCATCTATCAACTCCGGCACGGCTTCCAGCAGCGTGCGGCACTCCTGCGCCGCGGCTGTGTCGGCCAGTCTGAGATTGTTGCCCTGTTCAAACCATTGAACGGTCGGTGCGAAATCGATGCCCACGAAATAACCTTCAAATATTTCGCCGGCTGCCCGCTTGATCAAATCTTTCGCGATGCGGCTGGCGCCGATCTGCTCGCCCTCGTATTCGAGTTCCATTTTGCCGGTCATTGAGGGAATCGCGGCGTAGATGTCGGAAATCCGAGGCACGATTTGCTGTTCATCGGTTAGCAGCGCGCGCCGTTCGGCATTTGAAAGCAACGACTCAATTACTGTGATTGGCATGCGCTGCGAAACTCCGGAATGCTTGTCAACGCGACTGTCGTCACGGGCCTCAAACGCAATTTGTTCGACCAGCTCGCGAATAAACTCAGGAATATTCAACTGCAAAGCTGAGCCATCTGCGTCCTCGATCCCGGCGCGCTTAACCCAGGCTTCCTGACGAGTGATTTCCACGGCGGTCTGCAGCTCGGCCGGGTAGTGAGTCATGATTTCAGTGCCGATGCGATCCTTGAGCGGCGTGATGATCTTTCCGCGTGCCGTGTAGTCCTCGGGGTTCGCGGAAAAAATGAGCATCACGTCAAGCGGCAGGCGCACGGGATAGCCCTTAATCTGTACGTCGCCTTCCTGCATGATGTTGAAAAGTCCGACCTGAATCTTGCCGGCGAGATCCGGCAGCTCGTTGATGGCGAAGATGCCTCGGTTGGCGCGTGGCAGTAGCCCATAGTGAATCGTCAGTTCGTCGCTTAACAGATGTCCGCCCTTGGCCGCTTTAATGGGATCGACATCACCGATGATGTCCGCGATCGTCACGTCTGGCGTCGCAAGTTTCTCTACAAAACGTGAATCACGACCGACCCAATCGATGTGAGTTGAGTCGCCATGAACTGCCAGGGTCTGCCGGCCGTAGGCTGAGATGGGGTGGAAGGGATCGTCGTTAACTTCAGACCCGGCGACAATCGGTATTTCATCGTTTAATAGCTCGGTGAGCTGGCGAATGATCCGGCTCTTCGCCTGACCTCTCAGGCCGAGCAGGATAACGTTGTGGCGAGCGAGAATCGCGTTGACGAGTTGCGGGATAACAGTTTCATCATAACCGACGATGCCGCGGAAAAGTTTTTCGCCGGCGCGAAGCTTCTTGATCAGATTCGCGCGCAGTTCGTCTTTGACCGAGACGCTCTGGTAACCACTCTGTTTAAGTTCACCGAAAGTTCTGGCCGGTTCAAGGATTGTTTTTGGACTGCTCATAGAAACCCTGTGACTAATTGCGGAATTTTGAATTCGGGGTAGGAATATCTTACGCGACTAACCGTGGAAGAGGTAGTGGGTAGGATTCAGACTGAATGGTCGCTTGGAAGAATACCATTCAACCAGCCTGCGAAGCTGGCAGAGAGAATGCTAGCCCCAGGCGAGAGCGAAGCCGAGCCTGGGGATCCGCATCAACACACGTCAGAGCCCACGAGAGTGGGCGACACATGAAACGTGAAAACATCCAGGACTGAGGGTCCTTTCATTCCAAGAATCCCTGTCGCCCGCTTCGCAGGCTCTCTGAGATTGGTGGGCCGTTACCCTAGGCTCGGCTTCGCCCTCGCCTGGGGCTAGCACTCTCCCCGCCCGCTTCGCAAGCTCCTTGGATGATTCGCTTTTAGCTGACCGCAGGAACTCACAGAACTAGAAAACGGATTTAGTTGGTTGAAACAAACTCTTCTGAGCCCCCTCTTCGTACCTTGCTGTCCTCTACCAGCTTTTCCAGATGCGCCAGCACCGCGCGTTCAGCCATCGCATGCGCCTTTGGAGAAACGTCGGTGTAGACCTGCGCAACGATATCTTCAGGTGTAGCGGGGTGATGACGAACGGCTTCAAGAATCTTCTGTTCACGATCCAGGCGGTGTGAAATGTACTCGTCAATCTTCCGGTAAGGATTTGCGATGGCCGGCCCGTGTCCGCCAAAGATGACGGAGAGATTTGGCAGCGCGCGCATGCGTCCGAGCGATTCAAAATAGTCGCGCATGTTTCCTTCGGGCGGATCGATTAATACTGACCCGAGGCCGACGATGTTATCGCCGGACAGCAGCGTGCCGGTTTGTTCGTCATAGAGACATAGATGACCGCGCGCATGCCCGGGCGTGTGCATTACGCGCAGAGAAATCTCGGGCTCACCTTCCAATACCAGCACGTCCTCGTCCTCGATCATTTGATCCACTTGAATATCCGGAAGCGCCGCCGCTGTCAGGCTATGCGCCGAGACGGGAACGTCGCCAAGGTGCTCCCTGAGCGCATTGACGCCGCCAACGTGATCTGGATGCACGTGAGTTAACAGAATACCGTTGAGCGTTCGACCTTTGGCGAGCAGTTCATCGACAGCTGTTGCGAGCGCGCGTTGCTCGTCTTCGTATGGCGAACCAGGATCGATTACCAGAAGGCTTTGTGACGTATAGATCAGGTAGCAGTTTGTATGTGTCGCCGGAGGCTTGGTCGGAGTGCGTACCGGAAAACAAATGTAGTTTGGACGAAACTCAATGCGGCGCACCGGCTCGTGACGAGCGTTAGGCAAAGACAAGAAGCGTTCGACCAGATCGTCCGTGAGGCCGCTCGATAGAGTTTTCAATGCATGCAGCACGGGCGGCACGGCCAGAATCTCTGAACGCTCCCAACGAGTGTGAGCCGCGCCCGCGCCAATCCAATCTCCACTTTCGAGTTCGCCATCATTGCTCAATTGAGCGTTTTGTTTCACTGGAGCCTTGACCAGGAAAAACCAGGTATCGAAGCGTCGCGCGCTGAATGGCGGCGTTACCCAGCGGCCCACAAAAGTAAAATCATTCGCATCAAGGTGTAGCTGATAATGCTTGAGCAGCGCGGGCCAGGACATTCGTCCAGACTGCAGATCGTCAAGCAGCGATGCGCGCTGACCCTGGGTTAGGGCATCACCGCCACGCGCCACCAGCACTTGAGTCTCTTCAAACAATTCCCGCGCGGCGCAAGTTATAGCTGTTCCAACTTCCGCGTCCGCCGCATTCTCAACCGGCACTTCCGCATCGGTCGGATCGAATTGGCCGCCGGGAAAAGCGTGGAAGCCACCCAGGAAGGCCAGCTTGTCGCTGCGCTTTACCAGGAAAACTTCCGGATCGCGCGGGTCAGTGTTTTGGCGAAGCAGGACTATGGCCGCTGCATCTTTGGGGATTGAAGGAGTGGTAGGCGACATGCAAAAAAAGGATTGCTAAAAGAAATGAGCGGGGGCGAGCCCGCTGAGAGGTTCTTCTATTGAAAAATTGATCCTACTTGAGAGCCTCCCACCAATGATTCCGACGCAACTCAAATCAGCTCTCAGGTTGGGAAGGCGGGCTTGCCCCCGCTCCTGATCAGATTTCTGTCACGACCAGCGGAATCGTTCACCGTCGCCCGGTCCCCAGGGCACGCCGCGCATGTGATAACCACCTTCTTCCCAAAAGCCGGCCTGATCGTGTTCGAGAAAGCGCACGCCCTTGACCCACTTGGCCGATTTCCAGGCGTACAGCTGCGGAATAATTAAGCGAACTGGCCCGCCATGTTCGGGAGGAATTGGCGCACCATCGTGCGACCAGGCGAAGAGGGAGTCTTCATTGAGGAAGTATTCGATGGGAACGTTCGTATTCCACCCGTGGTCATAGCCAAACGCCAACACAAACTTCGCCTCCGGTTTGATGCCGACAATTTTCGCCAGCTCCTGCGTCGGCACGCCGCCCCAGAGATTGTCGAGACGCGACCAGCGAGTGACACAGTGAAAATCGGCATAGACCCGGACCGCCGGCAATTGCATGAATTCATCGAGCGACCATTCCTGGGGATGTTCGACAAGGCCATCTACTGCAAACGACCAGGTGGCGAGATCGACGTCAGGCGTTCCGTGCGCATCGAGCACCGGCCACTTCTTGGTGCGCGATTGACCCGGCGGCATTCGATTCTCGCGCCGCGTGTCGGGACTGATGATGACGTCCGGGTCAGTAACCTCTTCAGGCTTGCGTGGCTCGGTGGTTTGGTACTTCGGATCTTTGATTAGGTTATTGAGAAAACTCATCACTAAACTTTGGCTGGTTTGGCATTCAACGTAAGCGGGCGAAACGCCCCCGGTCCCAGACAATCACTTCCGCTTTTGGAACTATCGCGCTCAAAACTACTTCTTCGCGCTGCGCTCAGCGAGCTTCATCAACTCTTCCGGCATCCACTTGCCTACAGCCTTCTTAGTTGATTCTTCGATGCCGGCGGTGCGATCGTGCCAGTCGTCTTTATCGCCTTCGGGCCCGCGCTGTTGTTCGTAGGTTTCAGTTTGTTCCAGGCTCAAAATGATCCCGTCCACAACTTCCTTCCAGTCCTGATATTGGATGCCGCGGCGGATGATCGGCAATCCCGCTGACCAATCCTCTTCGGGCGCGCGTGAATCCTGCTCGGGAATGGTGAGCGTGTTCAGTGACGGAAACGGACTACCGGTAAACTCTTTTACGAGTCGATCCTTAATCTCTTTGTACGACGCCTGGGGCGTTTCAAGTCTAAGCGCTTGCGCGCGACGAAACAGGTCAGACGTGCTGGTTTCTTGCCGGGCCATAAACTCCAAATTCCGCGATTGAATTGTTGTAAGTTACAACCATACCTTACACGGGCAAAGGGCAAGTTTACAACCGGCTGCAAAAGCCCGACCAATTGAAATCAACGCGGAATGAAGTAAACTGCCTTCACGATGCCGGAATCAATTCTCTCAACCGAACCAGATCAAGTTGCGGCCAGGCCGGACTCGTCCTGTCACGTCTGCGGACGCATTAGCAGCCAGCGGATCGCCCTTAGTGAATTGCCGGCCGAACTCGCAGAGCTCCTGGAAGCAAACGCTGATGTAGCCGGCGATGTTGCCAAGGTTTGCGCGGGCTGTGTCGAACTCTTTAGCCGAGCCAAGGCCCAGATCGATTCTCATCACGTTGTCTTTGAACGAACCGATCACGTTTTACCAACACCGCTCAGAATGGACGCTGACGAGCGCTTCACTGGACACGGAGTAACGATGGCTTTTCTCGACTCCGGTTTCTACGAGCACGACGATCTAATCAAACCAGCAAACCGGATCGTCGCCTACCGCAGCATCTTCGACGCCGAAGATGATCGCACCTCATTGGAAACAACTGACGTTGCCAGTTGGCACGGCATGATGACGTCAGTGGTCGCTGCAGGAAACGGTCATCTGTCTGACGGCTTCTATCGCGGCATCGCGCCCGACGCGAAAGTCGTGCTGGTTAAAGTTGGCCGCACCGGTCACATACCCGATGAGCACATAGCACGCGGTCTTGAATGGGTCCTGGAAAACAAAAAGAAATACGACATTCGTATCGTCAACATCTCCGCCGGCGGAGACTTTGAACAGTCGTATCTGGATAGTCCGTTGTGTCAGGTTGTCGAGCGCGCGGTTCGAGAGGGCTTGATCATTGTCTGCGCAGTCGGCAATGCCGGGATGGCGCTGGGTCATCCAGTGTTGCCGCCCGCCAGTTCACCTTCGGCGATTTCTGTAGGCGGTCTCGACGACCAGAACTCGCTCGACCGAGCCAGGCGAGGCATGTATCGCTCATCATATGGGCCGACTGTCGATGGTTTGCAAAAACCGGAAATAATTGCTCCAGGCATCTGGGTGGCGGCGCCGATTCTGCCGGCAACACCCACGGCAGATGAAGCCCACCTTTGTTCCGAACTCGATGCTGCCCCGGACTCCGATCTTCGCGCCATCATTCTCTCGCATGCAGGTGTGGATAAGGACTTCGACGAAGCGCGAGATCTACCGACGCCGCTACTGCGCCAACTAATAACGATCAAATTGCGAGAAGGAAACGTGATTAGCCAGCACTACAAATACGTTGATGGGACCTCGTTCGCGTCGCCGATTGTCGCGTCAATCGCGGCCTGCATGCTGGAGGCGAACCCCGGTTTAAGCCCGCAGCAGGTGAAGCGAATTCTGATTGATACAGCCGAGCGCGTGCCCGGTGTCGAAGTCGAAAGACAAGGGTGGGGAGTGGTTGTTCCCAGAAGAGCGGTTGAGATCGCGCTGGCTGCGGTGCGATAGAGTTCACAACGACTGTCGGTATTTACAACTCAACTTCTTTCCTGGGACCGCGGGCGTCCCGCCCGCCGGCGTTACCATAAATTCAACTCTTCATGCTTGAGCTTATCGTATGCGGGCGGGCGGGATGCCCGCGGTCCCAGGGAAGAGCTTGAATGTGGCTTGCTTTGTCTGCGCAGTGGACACTGCGCGAGGCGTGTGCAACAATTCTTTAAACCCACACAAGCTAAGAAGTTTTGAGAGGAGTGTTACCGTAAAAATGTCTGAGAACGAAACCGCGCTGGGAGCCGACGCGACTGAAACACCAGCTGAAAGTCCGGCGGCCGAGGCCCCGGCGGAAGATATCTCGTACCATGCAGTTGAGAAGGACGGAGTGGTTACGGCTATTTGGGAAATGAATGGGCGCAAGCATGTAAGGACGATCGATCCGAGATCGCGACAGGGCCAGGATATTCTCCGTCTCTACACCACTGAGCATCACGACGAGGCCGTCCCGGCGGAAGCAAGCGAAGCAGCCTCGTCCTGACCTGCTTGACTCGCGATCCCACTCCTCTGCGATCTCATTTGCGAGTGTTCTGCGGTGGCGACGCGCAGCACTAATCCTCAACTCTCCATGATTCAGAAAAGCCGATCCGGCACCTGGCCGGTTCTAACTTTTCCGCTCATCCACACTTCCCACGAGTGCGAATCGAGCAGCAGCAGTGACAATCCTCATCTATTCGGTGATGGAATCCAAGAATTTGAACAAAAAACCAAAAGCTCCATGATCTCATATGGAAGCGTCATGCATGGCTCCGGAATATGCCAAAAATTGCAGGCTTTTGCGCATAGCCGATTCCGTTACAGCTTGGAATGTTGCTTGCTTGTTCTGCAACAAAGCTATTTTTCCTTTCATATAGAACCAGCGGGTCCAGTTTTTTTCAGGCAACAACTCAACTTAGAAGTCCCCAAAAGTTTTTCGACAAAAAGAAGGAGGAGCTGTTATGCGAAGCGTTTTGCGCTTGCTGGCAAGCGGATTAGTCCTAAGCTTTCTTTTCGTGGCATCAGCCTATTCACAAGGATCCCAAACTGGAGGCATCACTGGTGTCGTCAGTGACCAAAGCGGAGCCGTTGTTAAGGGGGCCACGGTAGATATCGTCAGTGAACTTACCGGGCAGTCCGTCCGAGCGGTTACAACTGACGATGACGGCCGCTTCGGCGCCTCACTATTGCCACCGGGGGCCTATCGACTGCAGGTCACGGCCTCAAATTTCAAGAAGGGTGTAGTGTCAGGCGTTCCAGTGAGGATTACGGAAACAGTACGACAAGATATCGTGCTTGAAACCGGCCGAATTGAAGAAACTGTAAACGTCGAGGCGACACCTAGCTTAATCAACGCGGAGAGCGCTATTACCGGCCAGTCCCTGGAGGGACAGACGATACGGTCTTTGCCACTCGCTTCGCCTAATTTTTTGTTCTTGCTGGCTCTTTCCACCGGAGTCACTGGCGAGCCGGCAGATGTAAGATCAGCTGGTCGAGGAACCGCGGACGTGAGTGTCAACGGGCAGCGAACCAGTAATAATAGCGTTACACTCAACGGCATCAACGTGAATGATTTCAACCTTGCTCACTTCGACACGGTGCCGTTGCCGAATCCCGATACGCTTCAGGAAATGAAAGTGGCTACGTCACTATACGACGCAAGTCAGGGTAGCAAGGGTGGCGGCTCGTTGGGCTTGGTAACCAAGACGGGTTCGAAAGACTTTCACTGGGACCTTTCCTGGTCGCATCGCAACGACTACCTCAACGCTAATGAGTTTTTCTTTAACAAGAATGGCGCGAAGCGTGGCCGCTTGCTGCAAAATGTTTTTGGCGGCAGTGCCAGTGGACCGATTCCTAAAGTCGGCGGTTTCTGGTTCTTTAATTATCAGGGCGTGCGCGCGCGCAACGGCATCGACCCGCTCGGCTCGAGCACATCACCTATTGTGCAAAGGTTCCCAACCGCAGCCGACGGCTCTACGTCCGCCGCTCTATTAGCTCCCGCATTCGGTCTCACGCCGGCGCAGATAGATCCGGTCGCCGTCAACATCCTGAACATTAAAGACGATCGCTTTGGCGGTCAGTATTTGGTCCCGCGCGTAGGGCAGGGTGGCTGCGGGGCGGTGACAGGCGGCGCTATAGGCACATTTAATTGCTCGTTCTCAACTGTGGGACCATTTAGAGACAACCAGTACACGGTCAGTTACGACCGCAGCTTCCGCAGCGACAAAGACAAGATCAACGGCACCTGGTTCTGGGACGAAGGTTCCATAGTCAGGCCGTACGGCACCGATACCAGCTTGCCTAACCTGCGCAACGACTTTCAGTGGAATCGTTACCTGGCAATAACTGAAACTCACCTCTTTAGCCCGACGAAGGTTAACGAGCTGCGTCTGGGTTACAGCCGCTTCCTTTTTGGCAACATCCCGACTGATTCACACCTGGCGAGTGAAGTTGGCGCCCAGCCGAATGGCCAATTTACCGGACTGTATAGAGTTAGCATCACCGGATTATTCTCCTTAGGCACCGGCGTCAATGACGATCGCGGGACTGTCTCGAATACCTATAACATCGTAGACACCTTTTCGATGATCGCTGGTAAGCATAGCCTTCGCTTCGGCGGTGAAGCCGTTCAATATCAGTTGAATCGCTTTAACAACTTTGCCGTTCGCGGTTCACTTACCTTTGGCAGCACTTCAGGTGCAGGCAACACGTTCACGGCATTTCAAAACTTCCTGCGAGGTGCGCCCACAGCGCTGCAGTCAGCGTTTGGTGATCCCGCAAGAAACTTCGTCGCTACGGACTATGCCGCGTTTGTTCAGGACGATTACCGCCGCACTTCGCGACTGACCATCAATGTTGGCCTGCGGTGGGAAGCAATGAGTTTTGGCCACGACAAGCTCAACCGTGCGGGCATTTATGATCCGGCGCTGGCCGCGGCCAATCAGAATCCGTTCTTAATACCAGAGGCTGTTGATTTGGGCGGATTCAGGGGCACGCCTGGCGTCCGCAACTGCGCCTTGATCAGATGCCGGGATGATAACAACTTCGCTCCCCGCGTCGGCTTTGCCTGGGATATGAACGGTGACCAGACGACTGTGCTTCGCGGCGGCTATGGCATCTATTACCAGCGCCTCTCGAACCAGAATATCCTGCAGAATTCTTTAGCGGCGCCGTTCACAGTTCAGCCGCTTGAGAATCGCGCTATTCCAACCACATTGCAACTCGCCAATCCGCTCGCGGGGCAACCGCCGCCGTCTATCGTGGCGACCGCGTTTATCCCAACCGCAACCTTCTTTGCTGGACTGCGGCGCATTAGCGGCGTCGGGGCGCTGGACATTAACGATCCAAACGTGGGTCCCATCTTTGTCAACGCCGCCGGTCAGCAGTGCCTCAACTACGGTGGGACCGCGACGAACTGCTCGATCAATTTAGCGTCGTTTACCAGCGCGCCGCGCGATGCCTATACGCCATACACTCAACAATGGAACTTCACTGTTCAGCGCCAACTAAAGGGCGGTTGGGCTCTTGAGTCGGGCTATGTGGGTTCACACTATCTGGGCGGTATCGGAATCTGGGATCCCTATATTGCCAGGTTGGCCAGCCCCTCAAGCCCGATCACAGTTCGTGACCGGAACGGTGTCAGCTACAACATAACTACAAACACCGTTGCCAATGAGGAACTGCGGCACCAGATTATCGGTCTCTCGCGTAAACGCGGATCACGCTACTCCGGGAATATCGGGTTTGCAAACTACAGCTCCTGGCAGACCACGCTGTCGCGCCGGCTGCATCGCGGTCTGTATTTCCAGGGCGCGTATACCTACTCAAAGACCGAAGACAATGTCAGCGGCTCGCTGAGTACGGACGAGTTGAATGCCACCCGCGCCGGACAGAACGGTGGCAACATCTATAACGATCAGGATAACCCCGCAAAGAATAAAGCGCGGGGCGATTTTGATCGTCCACACCGCCTCGTCGTAAGTTACTCTTACGATATTCCGGTGGCGAAGAACAGCTTCATGGACAATCCCGTCCTGAGGGGCTGGTCTGTAAGCGGGATCGTCACCTATCAAAAGGGCTTGCCGTTCTCCGTAACCGACAGTACCAGCGGCGGCCTGTTTGGCACCGCCGGCGGTACTGCCCAATTCCTCTGTGGCAGAATCTCAGAAGCTTACACCCGCGGTACCACGGAGCAGCGGCTTGATCACTATCTCAGACCGGAATGCTTTGGGGTCTCGCCAAACCTGCCGAACAGCGCCGGCGCCGGGGCGACCGGTTGGGGCACTGCGCCACGTAACGCCTGGCGCGCGCCTTATCAGCAGAACTGGGACATCTCGCTCAGAAAGTCGTTCTCAATCGCAGAATCACATTCCTTCCAGTTTCGCGCTGATGTCTTCAATGTGTTCAACCATCCCATCTTTACTACTCCGTCGTCGGTTAACATCGGTACGCCATCGACGTTTACAAGAATTACCGGGACAGCTATTCCAGCGCGGCTAATTCAGTTTGGCTTGAAGTATACCCATTGACGTCCGATCCGGGACGCTGACCTTGCCGGGCGGACCATGAATCCGCCCGGCTTAGTTTTGCCGCGGACGACTTTCGTAGTAGCCTGAACTATCAGCGAACTGCTCGATCATTAGGCAATCAAGTGCGACGTTTTCTTAGTTATCCACTGGCTCTGATCTTCGCGCTGGTACTCAGCTCACCGCTCCTTGCCCAGCGCGATCGCGATACTTACTCAACTGCTTCCCCCAATTCCTTTGAAGTCGTCGGTCAGGTAAAACTCGCCGCAACCGGACTGCCGGGGGCTAAGATCCCGGTCAGGCTCGAGAGATTTGGCGGAGGCCTCGTCGATCAGATTGATACCGACAGCAATGGCCGCTTTCGCTTTGGCAACATTCAACGCGGTTACTACAGAGTGATAATCAACGAGCCCGGCTATCGGCCGGCGCAACAGGATGCCGACCTGCAGGTAATGTTTCGTGCCTTCCTGGTTTTTGAGCTGACTCCCGCAAATTCCAGCCCGGCACCCCTACTCGATGTGATCGATGCCCGCGCGCCCGCCGCAGCTCGCGACGAACTTATTCGTGGACGTGTCGCGCTCGCCGGAAAGAGTTATTCTGAGGCAGTTGGGCATCTGCAGAAAGCTCTGATGCTTTATCCCGATTTTTATGAAGCGCATTTTCTGCTCGGCACGGCTTTCATCACCGCACGGGAATGGAAAAAGGCGGAAACTGCTCTTCAGCGCGCCGTGGATCTGAAGGCGACGAGCGCTCCGGCAACGCTCTTTCTGGGTGAAGTCTACTGGCGGCAAAATCGTTATGACGAAGCCGAAAAAACTTTGCTCGATGGACTTAAGCTCGACGACAAATCCTGGAACGGCTACTTTACGTTGGCCCGTCTCTATTGGGATGGGCAAAACATCGCGAAGGCCGCGCCCGCAATCGGCCATACGTTGCAACTGAAGCCGGATTTTGCCCCGGGTCATTTGCTGGCAGGGAATATCCTGCTAAAAGTAAACCAGCTGGAACGCGCGCTCAGAGAGTATCGAGAATATTTGCGTTTGGAACCCAAAGGCGAGTTTGCCGTACAGACTCGCGAGCTTGCGGAAAAGCTGAGTAAGGCAATCGGTGAAAACAAGAAATGATGTTTCTGACGCAATGCAAATAAGAAAAGCAGCTACCGAAGACTCCGCCGCCCTCACTAAAATCGCCAATGATGCGAAGCGGCATTGGGGTTATCCCGAACATTGGCTTAAACACTGGCAAGACGATCTGACAATTTCCAATGACTTCATCGCCAGCACGGACGTCTACGTCGCCGAGAGCGAGGGCAACGTGCTCGGCTTCTACGCGCTCATCATTCGCGAAGACAAAGCAGAGTTAGATCACCTGTGGGTCTCGCCGCCACACATTGGTACCGGCGTCGGCAAGCAACTATTTCTCCATGCGATGCAGCATGCAGCAAAGGAAAACGTTTCGGCGGTCGAGATTTTGTCGGATCCAAACGCCGAGGGCTTCTACCGCAAGCAGGGAGCACATCGCATCGGCGAAGTGGTTTCTGAAATCGACGGCGAGCCACGCACATTACCTCGCCTGACCGTTGATCCCAAAGCCTCCTCCTGATTCAGCACAATCAGGTAGCCCGGTGCTGGTTCAGTTGGAGATCCACACAAACCCGCTATTTGATTGCGACTGGAGGGATGAACACCATGAAAAATGGATCACCGAAAGAAATCAAACTCACCGCTCTTTGTGTTGGAATGCTTGGGCTCTCCGCCCTCCTGTTCTTATTCTATGCGGGTTCAGAAGGCGTCGAAGCACGACCGAGTGTTCCCCATTTGAATCCCGTCTTACCCGTCTGCCAGTCTCAAGCAGCGACGATCAACGTTTTCGATGTTGGCGTGGCCGCGGTAGCACCACGCGTGCGACAAGCAACTGCGTTTAATGATTGTTGTGCGGTTTGCGAAGAACAAGTTCTGCAAGCGTTGGTGCCGACGCCGCAGGGAGCCGTATTTCTGGAAGCTGATGGCCGGTTGCCGCTACGACGTAAGTTCTGCGGAACGATTACGAAGTACGGAGTTAACGATGAAACGGACGATCCTCGCGATATCACGATCAACCTGCGCCCCGCACCAATTCCTCCCTACCCCTCCTTTCTCAAAGGCTTCGCGAATGCCGAAGAAGCGACTCTCAAGGGCGACGATATCAGACGGTTTGGACCATCAACTTTTCCGTTCACTTTCCCACGGCCGCTAATTCCGATTACTTTCAACCTACAGGACTGCCTTAGAAGGGCTGACGAGATTAGAGGTAAGGTCATCCACACCGAGGTGACTCCTGACGAACATTTCTATGGCGCCGACGCCCGCTTTCTACCAATTGAAAGTACTCTGCAACGCTGCGGCGGATCGTTAGGGCAATTTGGACCGATCGGGGGAAATCCAAAATGCCTGAAGTGTATATCCGGATGGGACTGCCAATCGGAGCTGGAACCCTCCAGCGGAGCAGGTGAAACCGAGGCCTGCGTTTACGGAGTTTATTCCTACGACCACGGAAGCCATTCAAGCTCCGCGCATCGGCAATTATGCCAGGTGCTTGACCTTGGCCATGACACCCCCGAGATACATCCCTTTGACGCAATCTGGTGGCGCCATCCCGACCGCAAAGGTTGGATCTTCGGTGTGTTTCAAGACGACTCGAACCGTTATAGCTTTCCTCACTGTGGGAGTCAGAACAACGGCAACGAATGGTCGCAAGCGCCACGAGATCTGACTTTTACTTTCCCGTTCAAGTTCCCTCTGCGAAGCGGTCCGCAACAGGCCTGTTTGCGACACGTGCGTAGCCGTAAGCTTAAAGACAACGCGCCCAGCATTGTGAGCCCGCTGAATGTAACTACCGCTGAATTCGTTAATCCGGCAACGGAAGTCACCGCGCTCGTGGTTGGCAAACAGCGTCTGCTGCAATTGGTAAAAGAAATTGGGTCAGAGCGAGAAACGCATGTGCGCATTCAAGGTGGCATTGTAGGTGACGACGTTGTGGGCCAAATCATTCTTCGCGTCGCGGTCGGGTGCGATGACCGCACGAACAATTGTGTACGCCCCACCGGACCGAGAGATCATCGGCAAACAATTTTCGATGGTCTCCTGCAAACAAACCGTCTTGCCGTCTACGATAAGAATGATCCGGGAGCAGGATATTTCTATGCAGAATTGACGTTTGATTGCTCGTGTCCTACACGATAAAGCGGCAATCCGAAACTGGCCCGCGCCAAAAACCTTCTGGTTCGAGCGCTAATTCTTAATCAAGATCAATTGAAGGCACTTCAGTTCACCCGGTAACCAACGAGCTCGAACTTCGGCCGTTTATCAAGTCAAGGCGCTACTGAGATTAGAGTAGTGGTAAACTACGCGCCGTCAAACAGGCCAAAAACCAGGGCGCCGCGAATAATGAATTCAGAGGAACCAGCTCCAATCGCCAGCGCTGCGCGTGACGACACCGCTGCGCGTGGCGAAACGTTTTATCCGGGCGCCAGCCGCGGTCATCTCGCCGCGTTCCCGCCGAAGGAGCGTTGGGATAACTGGACGGAACTCGATTCGCAGGCCTGGCCCAAACGCAAAGAGCGACACTATTCCTTAGTTCCTACAACTTGTTTCAACTGTGAGTCGGCCTGCGGCCTGCTCGCCTACATCGACAAAGTCACTGGTGACATTCAGAAGTTTGAAGGCAATCCTGAACATCCGGGTTCGCGCGGGCGTAATTGTGCCAAAGGTCCGGCAACACTCAACCAGATTCAGGATCCCGATCGCATTCTTTTTCCACTCAAGCGCACCGGCAAACGCGGTGAAGGTAAATGGGAACAGGTATCTTGGGACGGGGTTCTGGATGATATCGCCGCGCGCATTCGCAAAGCGATCGTCGAAGATCGGCGCAACGAGATCATGTATCACGTCGGGCGACCCGGTGAGGACGGTTTCACCGAGCGCATCCTCGCCGCCTGGGGTGTTGATGGCCACAACTCCCACACCAACATTTGTTCATCAGGCAGCCGCGAGGGTTACCAATTATGGATGGGACTCGATCGCCCCAGCCCTGATCATGCCAATGCGAAAGTCATACTGCTCATCAGTGCACACCTCGAGTCGGGGCACTACTTTAATCCGCACGCGCAACGCGTCATCGATGGCAAAGCCAACGGCGCAAAGTTGATCGTCTTCGATACGCGCCTTTCCCACACCGCCACCCATGCTGACTACTGGGTCGCACCATATCCCGGTTCCGAAGGCGCGATGTTGCTGGCGATCGCCAACTATTTGATTCAAAACAATCTCTATAATCGTAACTTCGTGCGCCGGTGGTGGAACTGGGAAGAATACGAAGAAAGTCTCAAGTCTCCGGTCTCAAGTCACAGGTTTGACCTCGCTACCAATGGAGAACTTTTAGAAGACAGCGATTCTGACGCAGCCTCTCAGGTCAGGAAGGCGGGCTTGCCCCCGCCAACCTTTGAACATTTTGAAGATCATTTGAAACAACTCTACGCGCATTACACTTTCGACTTCGCTGCTCAGGAGTCAGGCGTTGACGCAAAAACTATCGAAGAAATCGCAAAACTGATCGCGACCGCCGGCACTCGTTTCTCCAGTCACAACTGGCGCAGCGTTTCTTCAGGAGTCAGCGGCGGCTGGGCTGTCGCGCGCGCAGTCTTCATGTTGAATGCGCTGTTAGGTGCGATCGCAACCGAAGGCGGGGTGTTTCCGAATGCCTGGAACAAATTTGTGCCGAAGCCGATCTACACACCGCCACACCCGAAGATGTGGAACGAAACGCAGTGGCCTCGTGAGTATCCGCTGTCGATGCACGAAATGTCGTTTCTCCTACCACACTTCCTGAAGGACGGTCGCGGCAAGCTCGATGTCTATTTCACGCGCGTTTACAATCCCGTATGGACCAATCCGGACGGCTTCTCCTGGATCGAGATGTTGACCGATCCCGATCTGGTCGGTTGTTACGTGGCGCTGACGCCGACCTGGAATGAAACTTCGTATTTCGCGGACTACGTTTTGCCGATGGGCCACGGTTCTGAGCGTCACGACATTCATTCTTACGAGACCCACGACGCGCAGTGGCTCGGCTTTCGCCAGCCGGTGTTACGAGCCGCGCGCCATCGCAATGGCGAAATCAATATTGACACGCGCGAGGTGAATCCCGGCCAAGTATGGGAAGAAAACGAGTTCTGGATGGAACTCAGCTGGCGAATTGATCGCGATGGGTCGCTGGGTATTCGCCAGTTTGTCGAGTCAAAAAAGAATCCGGGCACGCGTCTTAGCGTTGACGAATACTACGAATGGATTTTTGATAATTCTGTTCCCGGCTTACCGGAAAAGGCAGCGGCTGAAGGCTTAACACCGCTCGGGTTCATGCGTCGTTATGGCGCCTTCGAAATAAAACAACGGGTTGGTGCGATATATGAAGAGGCAGTTGATGCAGAGGAGCTCGAAGATATTCGCGAGGATGAGTATGGTCGCGTCTTCACGCGCACCGCGAAACCCGCCTCGCCAAACGTGGTTCCAGTTCCCAGTCCTGATGGCGATGCTGACGGCCGGCGCCTGGTTGGGGTTAGAGTCGGTGATGAGATCAAGCGCGGGTTTCCGACGCCGAGCGGTCGCCTGGAATTCTATTCACGCACTATGTCGGATTGGGGTTGGCGGGAGTTTGCATTGCCGACTTATATCAAGAGCCACGTTCATCCTGACAATCTCGAACCCGGTCAAACAATTCTGATTTCGACGTTTCGCTTGCCGGTGCAAATCCACACGCGCAGCGCCAACGCGAAGTGGCTCGATGAAATCGCGCACACGAATCCACTTTGGATTCATACCAACCACGCCGCAAGCCTCGGCGTACGCACTGGGGATCTGTTGCGAGTCGAAACTGAGATTGGTTACTACGTCGTGCGCGCCTGGGTGACGGAAGGCATTCGACCGGGAATCGTCGCCTGTTCGCATCACATGGGCCGCTGGAAGCTGGGTGAGCAGGGTGAGAAGGCTCAGCGCCAAATGATGGCGACGGTGAAACTCGATCATGAGGGAACGGAATGGGGACTGAAGCGCGAGAAAGGCGCCGGGCCTTACGAGTCGAGCGACCCGGACACTCTGCGCATCTGGTGGGGCGATGTGGGCGTGCATCAGAATATGACCTTTCCGGTCCATCCCGATCCAATTTCAGGAATGCACTGCTGGCATCAGGCGGTGCGCGTGCGCCGAGCTGATCCGGGAGATAACACTGGCGATGTTTTTGTAGATACCGCTAAGTCGCGCGAGGTGTACCGTAAGTGGCTGGCGATGACGCGACCGGCAGATAGGTTTTCACCGGACGGCACGCGTCGACCCTACTGGATGCTCCGCCCTTTGAAACCGGCGCGTGAGTTTTATAATTTGCCAACGGAGGACTCGCCGGAACCGGCAGGCGTCAAGTGATTTGCTGGGACCGCGGGCGTCCCGCCCGCAATGAGCGCGCAGCGCGAACTTTGGGCCCGTGGCCATTGCGAGAGTTTGATGTTTAGGTCAATCTAGGGTGTTACGCACCTTTGCGGGCGGGACGCCCGCGGTCCCAGCAAATCACTTGACGCTTGAAAAGAAGTGTTCCGCAAACGCAGTCTCAGCAGAAAGAGGCTCCATGTACTTCAAGCAATTCTATCTTGGCTGCCTGGCGCATGCGTCTTACCTGATTGGATCGGAAGGCGAGGCGGTGGTGGTAGATCCGCAGCGCGACGTCGATCAATACATTGACGAAGCTGAGGCGCAGGGGTTCGAAATCAAATATGTGATCGAGACGCACCTGCACGCGGATTTCGTCAGCGGCCATCGCGAGCTCGCCGCACGCACGGGGGCAGAGATCGTGTTTGGCAAAGAAGCCGGCGCCACGTTTCCCCATCGGTCTGTGAAAGACGGTGACGAGATCAAGATAGGAAAGGTTTTACTAAGGATCATGGAGACCCCGGGACATACGCCGGAAAGTATTTCGGTGCTGGTCACGGATGCAGAGACGGGGGAAGAGGGGAAGAGGGGAATGGGGGAAGAGGAAGTCTTACTGGAGCCGCAGAAAATTTTGACCGGCGACACGCTGTTTGTTGGTGACGTCGGCCGGCCTGATCTGGCCGGCGGCAAGGGCTACACGCCGCAGATGATGGCCGGAATGATGTATGACTCGCTGCACGGCAAGCTCTTGAAACTTGACGATGCCACGGAGGTTTATCCGGCTCATGGCGCGGGCTCGATGTGCGGAAAGAACATGTCGAAAGAAACGTCATCAACCATCGGCGCTCAGCGAAGATTCAATTACGCCTTGCAGCCGATGTCGAAGGATGAATTTGTCCGCATGATGACTGCCGACTTGCCTGAATCACCTGCTTACTTTCCGCGGGATGCCGAAATAAACCGCACCGGCGCCGAAGCGTTGAGTCAATTTCCCCAGATTGCCGCTTTAACACCGGCGGAAGTCCGTGATCTAACTCCGAACCGGCACGTAATTCTCGACGTGCGCGCGGCCGCCGAATTTGGCGCGGGACATATACCCGGTTCGATCAACATTGGACTCGGGGGCCAGTTTGCCATCTGGGCAGGCACACTTATTCCTATTGGAACGCCGATCGTGATCGTTGCTGAGTCAGAAGAAAAAGCTCAGGAAGCTGTCACGCGCCTCGCGAGAGTGGGTCATGAAAGCGTAAAAGGATATCTGGCCGGTGGGATCGCAGCCTGGAACAAGGCCGGTCTTGAACTCGCCGGCCTGCCGCAAATTACGGTTGGCGAACTAAACGAACTCATATCAGAGCCGGCCCCGCTGCAGATCGTCGACGTTCGTCGTCCACCCGAATACGCCAGCGGGCATGTGCCGCAGGCGATCCATGCGTCGCTCTCTGATTTACAAAAGGCACTTTCAAAGCTTGAGCTTGATCCGAACAAACCGACTGCAGTGATCTGCGCCGGCGGCTACCGTTCGAGCGCGGCCTCCAGCATCCTCGAGCAAAATGGGTTTTCAGATCTTCTGAACGTCGCTGGCGGTACGAGCGCCTGGATCGCTGCAGGTTATCCGGTGGAATAAAGGGTGAGCTGTTTTCTGGTTTCTTTTGTGCGCTCTTTGCTCTTTGTATCTCTGTGGGGAATCCTACTGGCAAAGGCTCTCCACAGAAGCACAGAAATCACAGGAGATGCATAGCAGCCTGAGCGCAACCGAATGAACTGCTGAAAGAAATCATTCAACCAGCCTGCGAAGCTGGCGGAGAGAGTGATAGCCCCAGGCGAGGCAGCCGAGCCTTGGGGAAACGCAAACCAAAAAGTTCGGAGCTCACGAAGTGGGCGACGGATGAAACGTTCAAAGTACGTCAGGTTGATTCATAGTAGCTCAACAGATCTAACTTACTCATCGTCTGTCGCCCGCTTAGCGGGCTCAGTTCAGTTTTGGCTGTCTCCCCAGGCTCGGCTGCCTCGCCTGGGGCTATTACTCTCTCCGCCAGCTTCGCCGGCTCATTGAACAAGCACCTGCCTTTTACTATTGATCATTTACCATTTACGATTCACTTGTCTTGGATCCTTTTACCTTCAAACTCCTGATCTCGCTTGCGATTGTCGTCATCGCCACCATTCACGGCTTTGGTGCGGCGTGGCTGGCGATCTGGATGCTGTTTCATCCTTACCATTCAGTTAGATTTCTTGGCGTCACTGTTTGGCCGCAGGGAATGATTCCGCGGCACCGTGAGAAGTTGGCCGAGTCGATTGGGAACGCCGTCGGCAACGAGCTCGTGTCGCAGCAGACCGTGTTTGACGCTCTGTTTGAAACCAGTTTCTTTCAGCGCAAGGTGGAGGATTTTGTCAACGCGCACACTCACGATCTGCTCGGAAAAGTTTATCCCTCGTTCATCGACGCTTTGCCGGCGGCAGCTCGCGGGCCGATTCTTGATACCGTGTCAGCGCTGCAATACCGCCTGGCCGACTACATCGCCGCAATGCTGAAAAGCGAAGATACTTCTGTTGCGATCGCGTCTTTTGTAAATCGACAGGTGGACGAGCTTCTCGCGCGTCGCGTAGGCGATACGCTCAGCGAAGATCAGTTCAATACGATTCTGACCTTTGTGCAGTCACGTTTTGCGCGACTGGTTAACGAAGAAGGTCTGGAAGAAAAAATTAGCGGTTTTGTTTCGGGGCGACTCGATGATCTGGCCCGGAGCAATGCGACCCTGGCTGAAACATTTACTCCGGAGACCGTTGCTTTTATCAAGGAACGGATCGATAGCCAGGTGCCGCCGATCGTGCATCACCTTGCAGACATCGCCACCAGTCCCAACACCCGCACGCAAATTGGCGCCCTGATCAAGCGTGAAGTTGATGACTACTACGATCAACTTTCCCTTATCAAAAAGATCTTCATCTCGCGTGAACGCATCCATCGCGAAGTTGATGAGCTGGTCGATAAGACTTTGCCTAAACGCATCGAGGAGTATTTGCGCGGCCCCGCGTTTGAAAAGGAGGCCGAAGCATTTCTGAATGCAACTATCGACAACGTGCTGGCGCGGCCGCTGAACGTGCTGGTGGGGCAGATTGAATCCGAAAGGTTCGACTCCATCAAACAGGAAATAACCAGCCGCATCGTGGAGATGGCCAAGAGCGAGGAGTTGTCGGCTTCAGTTGGTACTTACTTTCGCGAAGCGATTGAGCGGTTCCGACCGCAAACGCTTGGCTCAGCGTTGCAACAGCTCGATCCCGACTCCATTCAGACTGCCAAAGCATTTCTGACCAGGAGCGTGGTGGGCCTGCTCGCGCGCGATGATACGGCGCGGACGATAAATGCAATTCTGAGTTCGCAGATCGAGCGACTACTGGTGTCGCCGATCGGACGTCTCGGCGATCATGTGTCAGAACATTCGATGAAACGCGCCAGCGCGGCACTGGTTGGACGAATAACTATGACCGCGCGCGAGGGACTGCCGAAGGCGATTGCCGAGTTTGACGTTGGCGGACTGGTGCGCAAGAAGGTTTCCGATTATCCGATTGAGAAGCTCGAGGCGCTGGTGTTGTCGGTTGCCAGTCATCACCTGAAGACGATTGAACTTTTCGGCGCGGTGATTGGCTTCTTCATCGGCGTGCTGCAAGTGATCTATTTCTGGCTGACTTACGTGCCTGGACGATAACGTGAGAGAGGTCGACTAACAGAACCAGGAAGAGTTCTTGAAGGCTACCGCTGGTTCTGATTTTGTCTCTCCAACAAACAGGCGCCTGCCCACGGTCGATTTGGCTGAAAGGCTTCCGACTTCTGCAGTTGGTAGAAGAAACTCATCATTCGCGGCAGGCGTTTCAATGCACCGGCAGTGTGCCATATTGAGCGAACGGCGGTCGGCCTCCAGCCAAACTTACTGAAGAATTCGGGACCGTCGGCGGGCGCAAACTTAAAAGGTGCTGAAGCCTCATCAAAAGCCTTTCCCATTTTCTTTATCAGCATTTTCAAAAGTGCCGGCGAGGTAATGTCCAGCAGCCAGTAACGAAACTGTTCGTGCGCCGCGAGATCCGTAGCTAACAAGCCGACCTCCTCGGGGCTCAAATAAAGTACGAGGCCTTCACCTATAATAAGCGCCTGGCGCGATTGTTTCGCGAGGCGCTGGAAGAGTTCGCGGCGACCATTCACATCGGAAAGATCCAGACGAACCCGCTCGAGCAGGCACGAAGGCTTTTCGTCACGCAGTAACTCCTCCTTGTAATCAGTAATCTCCGGCAGATCGACTTCTATCCACTTCAAACCGGCTGGCAGCGCGAGTCGATAGGGACGAGCATCGAGGCCGGCCGCAAGATTGATTACGGTATCGCAGCCTTCCTCTAGAGACTTGGCGATGAAATGATCAAACAAGTAGGTGCGCGTGAACCACGACCACGCGTTCTTTTCACTAAACGCCAATGACTTCGCGATCTCCTGCCCGCGCTCTCCGGCAAGCCGGCGTGCAAAAGGATCGCGAAAAAGCGCGTTCGGATGTTCGTTCTCGCGCGCGCGATAAACGGCGGCGAGCAGGGCGGTGTCAGAGATGTTGCGGATTAGCATAGCAATTGGGCCTTGGGGAACTGGGCAAAAGGGGAAAAGGGGAAGGGTAAGGGAGGCGGTCCTTACCCCCTTACCCTTTTCCCTTTTCCGCCGGTGCTGTCAGATACCAAGTGTTATCCCACGCGTCTTTCACCCAGGCAGTACGACCGTAGCCTTGAGTGATAGGCGCCTGCAGGGAAGTAGCGCCCGCATTGAGCGCCCGCGTGTAGACCTCCTCAAGATTCTCGACATTAACAAACAAAGCGGGGGGCATTGGTTGCGCGTCGCCATGCGCCTCACCCATCTCGATCATTGAGTCGCCGATGCGCACCACGGCGTGGTGGATCATTCCCTCCGGCGACTGTTCGCGCGAAATCTCTTCAGCTGCAAATGCCTGCTTCATAAACTCGATTAACCCCGCAGCGCCGATCGGGTGCAGGAAAGGTGTCACCGGACGCAACCCCTCGGGAATGTAAGTTCCGGGGAGTCCGAGTTTGTGCGTCGCAATCCACCAGATATTTCCGGTGGGGTCCTTCACTCCGGTTTCTCGATCGCCGTAAAACTGATCGACTGGCTCCTCTACGGAAGTGGCGCCGGCATCGAGGGCGCGTTGATAGACTGCATCGGCATCGGGCACATAGAGGTGGAGCGCTGTCGGGATTTCTTCAACGGCTTCGTAGCCGCCGATCATCAGTTTGGACTCGCCGATCGTAACTTCGGCGTGCAAGCCGCCTGCTGAACCGATAGTGCGAAACACCTCGGTGGCGCCAAAGGCCTGCTTAACAAATTCGACCAATTGCTCGGCGCGTTTTACGGTCAGGTATGGCGTGACGGTATGGTAGCCGGCTAGTGAAGTCTCCGAAGCTTGTTGTTTCTCTGTTCCGGTAGCAGTCATGGTTGCACTCCTTCTTAATGTCTCTTTCAGACTTGATTTGAAACCCTCCCGCGGCAGCAGACGCAGTTCACTTGCGAGCGCGGCCAACTCTCGCAGGACGGGCTCCTCTGCCGTGAACGTGATTGTCCCGCTCGATGCGGGTGCGACAATCGCATCGATGGCTTCGTTCAGTTGCTCGATTAAAAACTGCTCAGACATTTTTCTCACTCACGCGCGCGCGCAGGTTTTGCAACGCGCGAAACTGCAACTGTTTTATTGCTCCCTCGCTCCTGCTCAACTGCTGAGCAATCTCGCGAATACTTTTCTCTTCGGCAAAACGCAAACGCATTACGTGGCGCTGGTCCCAGGGCAGTTGATCCACCAACTGGTAAACTCGCGCGACGGTTTCTGCCTGTTCGAGATCGTCATCGATGCCGGTCCCGGAGCCCTGGTCAAGCGACTGAACGAAAGATCCCGGTCCGGGTTCCCGCAGCAGGCGTTGCGCGCGATCGGCAATCGAGTTTCGGGCGATGCGAAACAGCCAGGCGGCGAAAGGCGCGCCGCGCCACTTAAACTTGCCCAGGTTTGCGAGAGCCTGATGAAAAACATGAGAGGTCAGCTCTTCCGCCGCCGCACGCTCGCGAACTCGCCGGGCGATATAGGCATAGACGCGTTCGAAGTGTAGTTCATACAACTTGCCAAAGCGGCTCGCATCCTGCTGCGCCGCCTCGATCAAGGCCCGTTCTTCTTGCTGGTTATCTGGACCCTTCAAACTAGTCCTCACCTCGACCCGCCCCCGACAACGTTACCCGCACGCAAAACCCCGGCGAACGTTCTTCTATCTATATAAACTGTCGTGGAAGGAAAAGGTTACGGCAGAAGGGAAGAAAACAGAAGGCAGAAGGCAGAAAGCAGAAGGCAGAAGGCAGAAGGCAGAAAGCAGTAGACAGAACGCAGCAGCGGACTTAGCTTTGTCTGCCTACTGCCTACTGCCTACTGCCTACTGCCTACTGCCTACTGCCTACTGCCTACTGCCTACTGCCTACTGCCTACTGCCTACTGCCTACTGCCCTGGAGCTATGAGTTCAGCGGATTGGGCCGCCTTGGGATCGTAGGCTGTGGCGAGAAATTTCTTGGCCACGGCCTGTGCATTGTCGTAGTTGATGCCTGATTGCACTGCCTTGTTGTATTCCGAGACAGCGCGATTGCGTTCGCCCTTGGCATCGTAGGCATTGCCCTTTTTGATGTGGGCCCAGGCTTCAATCCACGAAGGCTGCAAGGTGCCGGCGAGCGCAGCGTCAAAATTATCGAGCGCCGGCTGCCAGTTACGCTGCTCGAGAAAAAGCAGTCCCAGGTTGTAGTAGACCCATGAGTTTGAACGATCAAGCTTTAGCGCAGCTTCAAACTGTTGCTGAGCTTCGGCGTAAAGCCCTTCTTTCATTTGTTCGATGCCACGGCGCGCCACGATCGATACGCGCAATTCGTCAGACATGCGCAGGATTCTATAGTTGGGATCGACCACAACTTCGATTGGCTGTCCGTTTGATTCGAAATCAAAATCTTCGCTCTTGCCTTCTATTCGCGTCGTCGTTGTCTGGGTGTCGCCTTCGGTGCGCAGCATTAATTGCACCGGCATGCGCAGGGCTTCGAGGTTCTGCTTCACAGTGCCGCGAGTGCGAAACTTCCCGGCCCGAGTACGAATAATTTGATAGTCGACGGTAAACTCCGGAACTCCCGTTCCCTCAATCCACTGCGCAAAAAAGTAGCGAAGGTTTACGACCGCAACCTGTGAAGCCAACTTCTCGAAATCGTCGATAGAGGCATTCTTGCCGCGATATTGCTCGAGGAAATTGCGCAACAACTGGTCAAACTTTTCCTTGCCCATGGTCTCGCGCAGCATGCGAAAAACCATTGCGCCTTTGTGAAAGATTATTGACTGATAGGCGGCTGATTGATCATCGAGGGCGCCGGGCGCGCGGGCGATCGATGCGGTCTGCTCAAACGTCAGCGCGCGTTCCTGTTCCTCGCGTTGTATTGCCTCGAGCGCGCCGCCGGTTAAACTCGATTCACGAAATGCGAAGGCGCTCCATTCGGCGAGACCCTGCGAGATCCAGGCATCGTCAAACGACTTCAAGCCGACCGTTTGACCCCACCATTGATACGCCACTTCCCGCGCAAGTCTCTCGTCCGGGGCTGGCCGCGACGAGTCGAACAGTTTCGCCGCCAGGAAGATAATCCCTGGACCCGAGTAAGTGTCCAGGCTGTCGTCGTCAACTTGCACAACCACCAGGCGCGTCCCGAAGATCGGAGCGCCATACTGTTTTGAGTAAAACTCCAACACCTGGCCCATCATCTCCGCGTAACCATTGATGCGACCCTCGCTCCCGGGCTTCGCATAAAACTGAATCTCATAATTGCCAAAGCGCAGGTTACGGTTGATGTATTGGCCGGCGGCGAAATTTCCGATTAACACCGGTTGGCGATGAACAAAGTGAAACCTGGTGGTGCCATCCTTCGGCGAAGCCTGCGGCGCGACGGCGTCGTCGCTGGTGCCCGCCACCTGCAAGCCGGTGGGAACGATTAAAGTAATGTCAGACGTAGCGCGATCCGCAGCATAGTCATGAAAAGGAAACCACCGCGAGGCGTACATCAAATAAGAGCCTTCGGGACCTACGTAAGCCAGGCGCCTGGTAGCGAGCGGGCCGCCTTCGGGAGTAAGCAGAGCGCCACTCCAGCGAAATCGCAATGTTAGCGGTTGATTCGCAGGCACAACCTGCCCAAGGTCAACTCTTACACTTGGCCCAAGCGAGCCGACACCAACTGCATCCTGTACAAAACTCGTCAAGGGCTTACCGCCGAGGTCAATACTTTCTACCTTCAGGGACCCGTTGAGTTCGAAGACAAGTGAACGAGTTGATTCCTGTGGAATGACGGTAACGTCAGCCCCGGCTCGCAACATGTGCTGGTCTGGAATTAACTGAGCTTCGATGCGGTAGTTGGTGATATCGAAACGCGAGGCGGCCTGTTGCGGTGCGGGCTGTTGGGCGCTCCCGGCCGTCGTAATGACGAAAAGAGTGACAATTGATAAGAATATTGGGGAAAAGATGGGCCTGCATATCTTCATATTATCTCGGCTTCGTTAGTGATTGCTCTCGATTATACAACTGCGAACATGTTGCCGCACAGCAGTCTGACTGCCGTTCCTGGAGCCTCCAGGGGAGTTTTCAAAGCTGACTCTCCGCGAGATTGAGGCCTTCGTTCCGGGATTTTTTGGATGGTAAACAGGTGCAGGCGGTTGGCTGGCGGATAGGGCAGACTCAAGTTATTTGCCGGGACTGTGGGGCAACTCAAGCGATTTGCTGGGACCGCGGGCGTCCCGCCCGCAAATGAGCGCGAAGCGCGAACAAAACCGCTAACAGTCTAAAATTGAAGAGATGGTAATCGAAGCAGGAGCGGGCGGACGCCCGCGGTCCCAGCACATCACTTGAGAAGGCTTGATAGAGATTTCAGGGTTTGATTTTCGGCGTGCCGACGAAGTCCAATTCCTTCACATCGTCATTCGCGAGCGGCAGAACTCTGTCTACCGGTTCAAAAGCAAAACCATCCTTCGAAGGAATAACCCTGTAACTACTCGGCGCTGTGGAAGATGCTACCGTGAAGGAATAGTTTCCCCGCTCATCAGTAGTTGAGGCGAGCACCGTACCCTGTGGACTGATCAGCACCACTACAACATTCGCGAGTGGGTTGCCGGTTGAGTCCTTCACTCGTCCGGTGATTGCGACCGTTGTTTGCGGGGCTTTATTTAGTTTCTCCACCGGCGACGTTTCGAGTGGTTCCGCGGCCACGGGCCCGGGTGTTGCAGCCGGAGCGACTTCCGGAGTAGCGGCGACCGCGGGCGCTTCGGGTGACGCCGGCGTTGCTTCGGGTGTAGCCTCTGGCGATTGAGTTGGTGTTGGCTGCGGTACCTGAACTGCAGGAACTTCCGCGGCTGGTGATGGAGCTGGAACTGACGCGGGTTCCGAAGACGAAGGGGACGTTGGCGTCACGGAGTCAACCGGAGTTGCTGCCGGCGTGCTTGCCGGCAACGAAGTTGGTTGCACAGTTTCGTTGGATTTATCTGGCGCCGGCGATGGCGCATTAACAGATGTTTCGAAGCCTGGCCCTATTCGTTCGTTGAGTCCGTCGAGTGAGCCGTTCACCTTTCGATAGAGTTGCTCGATTAAGGTGCGACGGACCGGATCCGGATCACCGGAATTGTAGCTCTTGATGTAATTGGAAAGTGCTTCCGCTTTCTTATCCTGACGTTCGAGCGCGACTCCTAGATGCCACAACGCAGCGCGTGCTGCCGGGGTCCCTTCCGGCAAAATGGTAACAGCGCGTTGCAGGTGTTCCACCGCCGCGTCAAACTTATCCCGATTGTAGAGTGCCCACCCGGACGTGTCCTCGATGCGACCGCGTACAAGATTAGACAAAATGTTGCGCGGTGCTTCGGGAATATCCGGCGTGCCTCCGGCAGCGATGGCTCGCGCACGAATCAGGCGAAACTCATCAGCCTGTACCACGACCGTCAATTCGGGAACGGTGAGTCCGGCGGTAGCGCTCTCTCGCGCCGCTTCAGCGAGTTCATAAGCAGTCTGGTAGCCAACTCCTTTTTGTAGTAAACGACTGGCGGCATAAAGTTCACGGTGAACTCGCGCGTCGTCGTCTCCGGCTGCAAACGCCTTTGCGGCGGTGACCAGCGCATCTTCGCTGACAGCTTCTCCGCTGCCTCCCTGATCGAGAGCAGTAGCAAAAGCCAAAAGCGCTTTAAGAATTTTGGCGTTGTTCCCAGAATCAGCGGCAGCGAACTGAAAAATACTAGCTCTTCGCTCAGGCGCCAGCAGCTCCACGAAATCTGCGCTGTGCACAACCGCATGTCCGGCAAGCCGAGCTTCGATCTGGCCATCCTTAATGCTGAACGACTGTCTTAAAATTTCCGCAGCTTCATCATAAAGTCCGGTGGCGACCAGCGTGCTGGCCAACTCATAATCGAGCGTCGGAAACTTTCCATACTGGCGCGCGAATCGCAGCGCGCGTTCGGCGTCCAATGGCTTCCGTTGCGCGACTAACGCGCGAGCCAGCGCAATTTGCGACCAGGTGTAACGCGGTTCTATCTGGACGGCGCGCAGTGCGAGGTCAAGAGCCAATTCACTGTCATTGTGAGCGGCAAACCAGTAGGCAGAGCCGGCGAGCAAACTCAAGTTGCGCGGATCCGCCGCCAGCGCCTTGTCGAGTTCGGGTTTTGCTTCGTCTTTCCGGCCCAGTTCGAACAATGAAAGAATCAAGCCGGCACGCGCCGTTTTGTCGGCGGGTTCAGCCTCCAGCTGTTGCCGATAGAGCACTAACGCTTCTTCCGATTTCCCCAGGGCGCGATTGAGATCGGCGAGACTTCGCCGCGAGGTCCTTGAAGTCGGATCGAGTTCCAGCGCTTTTTTGTACTCTGCAGCTGCTTCTTCGAGACGCAGCGAAATGTGCAGGGCGCGCCCCAGGCCTTGATGCGCTTCGGCAAGGTCGGGAGCCAGTTTTACGGCCTCGGTCGTCAGGCGAAGGGCCTCGTTTGCCTGTTCAGTGGTGACATAAAAACTGGAAAGAATCACCAATCGCCTGGGGTCGTTACCAAACTTTGCCTCGATGTCCTGGGCCGCTTTCGCCGCTGCCGCGGTTTCTCCACGCAGGTAGAGATTCAAGGGAATTTGATAGATGACTCCGGAAAACAACTTCTCTGAAGCGTCGACCGGGGCATCGGCGATGGCCATCATAAATTGTTCCACACCGGCTGCGCTGTCGCCTGCCTTTAGTCGTTGATCGCCGACCGCGGCCCGAGCGCTAACAAGAATCTCCAGGGCGAGCGCTCTCGACTTGGAATCAGGATGAGTATCAAGGAATGTTTTGAGCAAACCGACTCGCTCTTCAACTGGCTTGGTCAGCGTTAGTGACACTTCCTCTGAATCCGCTTCGTCGTCGACAGGTGCGGCCACAGGCTTTCTGGTTTTATTGGCCGCGCTCGGAGTGCGGGATGTTGACGCCTTAATTGTTGTTGGCACTACGTCAGTTGACGCTGACGCAACCACCGGAACTGCTTGAACCTCAGGCTGACTTGCCGGCTGATCGTTTGCGGGAGAGTTGCCGGCTGCAGCCGCCTCCGGTGCCTTGTCAAAGTCGTCAGCATTAAACGCCAACTTATGCGAGAGCGACGTTACGAAGTGTTGGACGCCGGCGTTGACTCCTTCGCTAAATTGACTGGCATCAATCAGGGTGCGCATGCGTTGACCCATTTCGCCCAGCACGCCTTCAGGTAGATCGCTTTGCACGGACTTGCTAAAAACTGTGAACGAAAGTTTTTCATCGACGGCAACCACCATAAGCAAGCTTTTCTTTATGGTGGTGCGGGCCCCGACATTCCAATCCTTGGCGAGCTGCAACGAGAACGCGGAAATATCCTGGCCCCCGGTTGACTGGACCGTCGCGACGTCAAACTCAATCCCGGTTTTTATTTTCAGATTGGCGAGGATGTTTTCCAGTTGCTGTCTGGCCTGCTCGTTCACAACCCCGGCAAAGTCGTTTACATGGCCTGACGGGGCAGGCAATTTCTGCGTTGTCTGCGCAAGCTGGTTTACACCAAGCGTCAAGAAGAGCGCCACACTACAGCAGAAGAGCAGGATCGAGTTTAATATTCGCTGACCTGATAATTTCATGCGCTCGGTTCTCTTGAAGTGTGGGCCTTGTTTGTATGTGGGGAAGTTCACCTGATTTACCCTGACGCCTGACGGATTGGGGGTTATCTAAATGGAGACGTTCTGGAGAGCATGATAACATCGCGTGCTTTTGTCAGCGAGTAAGGGCCTTCCGCGAACGATTGTTTGAGAGCGCCAAAGACGCGAAATGTAACAGCCTGGGGGCGACGCCCCAGGAACTTGAAAGTACTGATACTGGAAGCGCTGAAGGCGCGTAATGAAGTTGTTGCCTCAGGCTCCCACAAGACCACTCTGACAAGTTTCATTTCGCGCCTTTGGCGCTTGATTTTCGGAGGATGCAGGTGAGCGAACTTGAAGACGCCTGGGCTGCCGGTCTTGCCGAAGCTGAAGCGCGCGCGCGGGCCCACGGCCGTACAGACGTCGCCGACTACCTTGCTTTGCGCAACTCCAATGATTTGATCAGAAGGATTGCCGGCGACTGGTTATTGAACATGTTTACTACGGTTGCAGGTGAAGCGAATCGCGCCGGCGCTGCGATTCAGATCTCAACGCAGGATGCACATCGGTTTAAAGTCGGCAATGCCAGCATGGTCGGCAGCCTCCTGAGTTTAGGCAGCGGCGTGCGCAAGCTGCTGATCGAAGTGGGTTGGCCGCGCACGCCTCGCGACGGCTTTATTCGCGGCGGTGGTTTGGCGTGTGGCAACATCAGGCATGTCGGCATCAAACCCGCAAACGAAGAATTGCGGCTCGTACTTGATGTTACCGGCACACCTACCTGGATGGTAATGAAGGGACAAGGAACACACACTGGTCCTTCCGAGCTTCGCAACCTGCCAAAACTTCACGAAGCAAGTGTCAAAAAACACGTTTCAATCCTGGTCGATGATTCGCAAAGCACTTGAACACCACCCTGACGATATCCGGTAATCCGTGCACGTTTTCGAACTGTTCCGGCGAAGCAGGTAGTCCCGCTCGCTGATAATAGCCGTAGAATTGCTGGTTCTTCCTCATCCAAAACCGTTCAACTCAACCCCCCCTCGCGCCCCAGAGTCTTGAGGCACGATGCTTGCCAATATCGCGGACGGTAAGACGCTCGACAATGTTCGGTGTCCCCACTTGCGAGCAAAACCGGCTAAAGAAGTTTGAGGAGGCTAACCAAATGACGAACCGACGCACACTGAGTTTTTCAATTCTTGCGGCTGCCATGCTGGCGCTGTGCTTGCCGGTGTTGGCAGCCGCTCAGGGTGGTTACGGCTATCCTGATTACGGTCGCAACCGAAACTACGGACGCTACGACGAGCGCTACCTTAAAGACTCGATCAACCGTCTCGACCGTTTATCCAAAGATTTCGAACGAGACCTAAATCGGGCCCTCGATCACAGCCGCGTCAATGGGACGCAGCGGGAAGATCAAATGAACGCTCAGGGCCACGAGTTCCGGCGCGCTGTCAGCAGCCTGAAATCACGTTTTGGAAACGGGCGCGATCTTAACCGCAGCCGAGATGAAGCCCAGCGCGTGCTGCAACAGGCCCAACTGTTTGACCGCGTCGGGCGCGGCAGAGGTTTCGACAACCGAGTCGCATCCGATTGGTCGCAGATTCAACAGGAGTTGCAGGTAATCAGCGACGCCTATGGAGTTGGTTACTACAATAATGGTGGTAACTGGCCCAATGGAAATGGCCGCACCTATCCGAACTATCCAAACAACGGCAATCGTAACAACGATTGGTGGCGCAGAATTCCCTGGCCCAACTAAGGTCAGGCAGTTAAGCCAATCATGAATTGAAAGCCTCGTCCCGCTTGAATGAGTGGGACGAGGCTTTCGCATGTCGTAGTTCAGATGACAGAATAGCCGCATGGCTGGAACGCTCTACCTGATTGCAACCCCAATCGGAAATCTCGAAGACATTACGCACCGGGCCGTACGACTGTTGGGCGAGGTTGAGATAATTGCCTGTGAAGACACTCGCCATACAAAGAAACTACTCAATCACTACGGTATCAACACCAGAACCATCAGCTATCACGAACACAACGAACGTGAGCGCGCTACGGAACTTATTGAACGCCTCAAGGCCGGCGCAGATGTAGCCGTCGTTTCCGACGCGGGTACGCCCGGCATTAGCGACCCCGGGTTTCGGCTGGCGCGCATTGCCATCGATCATGAGCTGCAGGTCGTTCCCGTGCCCGGCGCGTCGGCGCTGATTAGCGCTCTGGTTGCGTCTGGTTTGCCCACGGATGAATTCTTCTTTGGCGGCTTTCTTCCCGCGCGCGCCGGAGCGCGACGAGCGCGACTCGCTGAACTGCGTTCGCTTCCCGCCACTTTGATTTTTTACGAAGGGCCGCATCGCATCGCTGCAACGCTTAAAGATGCGCTGGAGATACTTGGCCAGCGCCAGGCCGTAGTAGCCAGAGAGTTGACGAAAATGCACGAGGAGATAGCGCGTGGGAGTTTGAGTGAACTAGCCGCGCGATTTTCGTCGCCCGAGCGCGCGCGCGGCGAGATGGTGCTGATCATTGATCGAACAGTGATGCCAAACGAAAGCGCTGGCAGCCAACCCGACGCAAGCGTTTCAGCGCTGGTTACCGAGTTTGAGGCGAAGGGGTTTGATCACCGCGCGGCGCTAAAAAAAGCGGCGCGTGAGCTGGGACTATCGCGCGACGAAGCTTATCGTCGGCTGGTGTCGGAGCGGAAAGATTCGTAACGAATAGGATGTCCAAAGTCCAAAGTCAACAACACCAAAACAGACGTTGGACTTTGGACCTTGAACCTTGGATGGAGTTAACGCGCGTCGGCCGCTTGTTGCAGTTCTGCTATATCAAGCTTCTTCATTTTCATCATGGCCTTCATAACGCGATCCTTCCTCTGCGGATCATCGTCCTGAATCCACTCCAACAAAACGTCAGGAGTGATCTGCCACGCCAGGCCAAACTTGTCTTTGAGCCATCCGCATTCAATTATCTGGCCGCCAGCACCAAGTTTGTCCCAGTAGTAGTCCACTTCCTCCTGCGTCTTACAGTGAACGACGAGCGATATAGCCTCAGTGAACTTGAACTCCGGACCGCCATTCAGAGCAGTGAACTCCTGCCCGTCAAGCTGAAAATCTATGGTCAAAACGCTTCCCTTCGGACCGGGTCCTGATTCGCCATAATGTACGGTCCTGCGGACACTGGAGTTTTTAAAGACCGAGACATAAAAATTCACGGCCTCCTCAGCGTTGTTGTTGAACCACAGGAACGACGTGATTTTTTGTTGAACGGACTGAGTTCCTTCATCCTTTGACCTTGCGACTGCGCTTCCCTGCGTTGCCTTTGTTTCTGCCATAATTGATTCTCCTTTTTTTGTCGTTCTACCAGTTAATCGAACGCCGGCATGGAAGATCGACAAGTCTGTCAGATTTTTTTGAAGTTTTGTCGCAGTTCAAAGACTCGACTGCCCGGCCGAGTCTTTAAACTGCTGATTGAATCCTGACGGGCTACTTCTCATTCTCGATTACGGACAGAATGTTGCCTGCTGGATCTTTGAACCAGGCGATCTGCATACCCGGTCCCTTCATGATGCCCCGCTCGTCAGTCTTGAGTTCGGGCTGGTTATACTTTTCAAGTTTTATTCCGAATGTTGTTAACTCCGCCACCGCTTCCTCAATGTCCTTCACCGGAAAGTTGAGGACTGTGAAAGAAGCCGGCGTGTGGTTTGGCTTCGGATATAAGAAGACACCAGTGCCCCCGGCATTCAGCTCCAGACCCTCCTCATGTTCAGTGACCTTCAATCCTAAGGTTTGACCGTAGAAATCTTTGGCCTTCTCCAGATCGTTTACGGAAAAACTCGAAAAAGACTTCGCATCCTTAAAGATGCTGGAATTTTTTCGCGCTCGCGTTGCTGCCCCTTTTGCTGCCATTGCTCAATCTCCTCTCGATTATTATGCCGGGATTATTAGTGCCGGGATGATTACACGAAGGCGAAAGTTTGCTCGCCCTCTGTTTGTAACGATGTCGTAACAGGATGGCAGCATTAGAACTCTAAAACGTGGCAGACTCGTGGCGATTCCTAGTCTTTCATATGCTGATTCAATGCTTTTACTGAGGTAAACTGAGGGTAGTGAGGAAAACGAGAGGAGAGTCATTATGACGGAGATACCCACAAACCGTTTCGCAAAACAAACCCCAGGTCACCTCCATCGGTTCCTCTTCTTCGCAGCCCTCTTTTTCTCGCTCACGATCGCGCCCTTCGCTAATCCTGCAGTTAGCACGACCAAGGCAGCGGACAGTACAACGGGAGAGTCACGCTATGCGACGCTCGACGGCGCGCGCCTCTATTACGTGAACTACGGCAAGGGCAGCGAAGCCTTGATCCTGATTCACGGTGGCTGACCCTTCAATCTGGGGAGAAGATAAAGTCAATGTTCCGGTGCTGGCGATTATGGCTAAAAACCCGTTTTTCGGTCCTGATCTGGAGCAGAGTTTTCGAAGCATTGCCTCCAATCTGGATTTCCGCCTGTGGGATGGCGTGGGCCATTTCGTCATGATGGAACGCCCGAAAGAATTTAACGAAGCAGTGCTGGGCTTTCTGGATAAGAATACGCTGCTGAAAAAACAGAAATAGTGAATCCCTACACTCAAGTGATTGGCTGGGACCGCGGGCGTCTCGCCCGCATTCAAGATACGGTAATGTCAATTCCTGATGCTTGCGTCTTTCCTACGCGGGGCGGGACGCCCGCGGTCCCAGTGAAGAGGTTGACGCTATCGGCAAGCTCAGTTAGGCGAGCGTTCCTGATTAATCTGAAACTGCAGCTGTTGTGGCAGGTGCTTATCGACTACGGGACGAGCGGGACGATTAGCGAGTTCCCAAAGCGTGACGTAAATCGTGCGCGCAACGTTTTCCATTTTTTGAAAGTCGATCTTGTCGACCGAGTCGCCCGGCTTGTGGTAGTCCTCGTGTTCGCCGTCAAAAAAGAAAACAATCGGAATGCCTTTGCGCGCATAGTTGTAATGGTCGCTGCGGAAGAAGAAGCGGTTGGGGTCGGCAGGATTATCGTAGCGATAATCGTAAGTGAGGTTCAGGTATTGCTTGTTCACGCCGGCAACTAGATCACCAAGTTCCGTACTCATCATCCTGGAGCCGATAACATAAATCTCATTGGGTCCGGAGAGCTCCTGGTTGCGCGGATTCGTGTCGCCTTCTTTTTTGCTGCGACCAATCATGTCAATATTGATCTGCGTCACGACCTTAACGAGCGGCAGCGTCGGATAGCTTGTGAAATAGCGCGATCCCCACAGCCCTTTCTCTTCGCCTGCATGCCAAACAAACAGTATCGAGCGTTTGGGTCGAATCCGGGCCCTGGCCAGAGCCTCCGCCATCCCGAGCAAGGCCGTGGTTCCGGAACCATCATCATCCGCGCCGTTGTAAATGGCGTCGCCGTTTACCGGGAGGCCGATGCCTACGTGGTCGTAGTGTGCGCCCAGCGCGATATACTCGTCTTTGAGAACCGGATCACTGCCTTCAAAAATTCCAACGACGTTCTGCGTAGTAGTTTGGTCTGATTTCACCTTTACGGTGATAGAGATTTTCTTGTTCGCGTTCAGGTCAAACGGCTGCGGCGTATTGCCCGCATAGATTGATTCGAAGATAGACTGCGCCGTCTGTCGTTCGTCCTGAAATAGAAATTCAGCGACATGCGGCGTAAGCACGACCTGCGGGATTTGTGCGCCGGCGGGCAATTGAAACTTGTCTACCTTGATGTAGCCGCGTTCTGTTACCCGCGTGCGATTGCGATCCCAATTTGCCAGGTACTGGAAATCGGGAACGATCACAATCGCCGCCACGCCTTGCTTCTGAGCATACTCGGCTGCGTTCATCCAGTCTTCGCCGCGCCTGCCGGAAATATCGGAACTCTTAACTCCGGTCGGATAACCATTGGCCGGACCAAAAATGACAGCAATCTTGCCTTTGGCGTCGATGCCTTTGTAGGCATCGATGTTCTTCGACTTTATGAACCAGCCGTTGCCGGCAAATACCAGTTGCGTCGCCGGGATTTCGGCGGGGCGTGCAGTGGGAATGTAATCAGTACCAAACGCGAGGATCTGATCGTTAAGCTGTACCCGCGTTTCCGCTTTGTCGACCAGGTCTCTACTCAGTCCGATCTTCTGAAAATAACTGCCGTCGTCGCCCGCCGGTTTGAATCCCCAGCGCGACAGGTTCAGGGCCAGAAATTTGGCGGTGGTATCCAGTCCGCGTGAAGGTGTGTCGCGACCTTCCATCTCATCAGAGGCGATAAATGACAAGTAATCCTTCAGTTGCGCTGCAGTGATTGTGTCAACACCTCTCTGGGAGGCGAGCGAAAGCGGCGCGGCTTTCTGAGTCTTATCGGTTTTGCTTTGCGCGCGGGCCCGCAGCGCCAGTGGAGGGGCCGACAAAACAAAGACGAGCACGCTCGTCAGGACAACTGCAATTGATCTTCGCATTTACACTCTCTTTCAGGTCTCAAGTCCCAAGTCTCAGGTCCCAGGTCTCGGGTCGCAAGACTCAAGTTTCGAAACCATCGACTTGAGACCTGGGACTTGAGACCTGAGATCTATACGTGCTGAACCGCGCTCACTAGCTTCGTCAAAGTATCCTTCGCATCGCCATAGAGCATGCCCGTCACTTCTTTGAAAAACAGCGGGTTCTCCAGGCCTGAAAATCCTTTGCCCTGGCCGCGCTTCAAAACGACTACCGACTTTGCCCGATCTACTTCCAGGATGGGCATGCCGGCAATCGGACTACCGGGATTGTCGCGCGCATCGGGGTTAACCACATCGTTAGCGCCGATCACAACAGCCACATCCGTCGAAGGAAACTCTGGATTGATTTGTTCCAACTCGTAAAGTGATGAGTAGGGAACATTTGCTTCGGCGAGCAAGACGTTCATGTGACCGGGCATGCGTCCGGCAACTGGATGAATACCGTATTTGACCGTCACCCCTCGCTTCTCGAGCGTGTCCGCCAGTTCGCGCACCGCATGTTGCGCCTGCGCCGTTGCCATGCCGTAGCCGGGCACGAACACGACTTTGTTTGCGTAGGCCAACTGAACCGCGATGTCGTCTAAACTCACTTCGCGCATCACGCCTGATTGCTCGCCGGGCTTTCCCGATATCTCCGCGCTACCAAAGGCGCCGAACAAGACGTTAGTCATCGAACGGTTCATCGCCCGGCACATCAGGATCGAGAGAATGAAGCCGGAGAAGCCGTCGAGTGTGCCGGCAATAATCAGGACGTTATTTTTCAACACGAAGCCGGTGGCGGCGGAAGCGAGCCCCGCATAGGAATTCAGCAACGACATAACTACCGGCATGTCGGCTGCTCCGATCGGCATGACCAACAGCAGGCCGAAAACGAAAGCCAGACCGACCATCACAAAAAAGAGCGGCATCGACCCGGGCACAAAAATCAGGTAGACAAAAATTCCAATCGTTGTTGCCAGCAGGGCCATGTTGAAAACATTCTGGCCGCGGTAGGTAAGGGGCGTACCGCGCACCAGGCCTTGCAACTTGGCAAACGCCAACAGGCTTCCCGTCGTCGTCAGCGCGCCAAGCATTACTTCAAAGCCAAGCGCGCTCATGGTGATAGTTTCGAGATGCCCCCGGTAACGATAGAATTCGGAGATTCCCACCAGTGCGGCGGCGAAAGCGCCAAAGGCGTGCGAGAGCGCGGTCCGCTGGGGCATCGCCGTCATCGGTACCCAGAGTCCCATCGCTAAACCAACCAGCGATCCCAGCACCAGGCCGGTAATGATCCAGGTGAAGGTGACGATCTCGAGGTGCATCAGCGTACCGATGATCGCCATCAACATACCAAACTCCGCCAAGTGCATCCCGCGTTTGGCAGACTCCGGATGACTCAATCCCTTGAGGCCGAGAATGAAAAGGATGGACGCCAGCAGGTAGCTTAGTTCGATGAAGTAAGTTCGCACTTTAGATTGGTCTTAGATTTTGGGTCTTTGGTCTTTGAACTTTGTTCTTCGTACTTAGTTCTTTGTTCCTGATTCTTTCTTCGGCTTTTGCTTTCTGCTAGTGCTTACTGCCTTCTGCCTTCTCACCCGCCGGCTTGCGCTTGAACATCCGCAGCATGCGATCGGTAATGACGAAGCCACCGACGACGTTGGTCGTAGAACAAAACACAGCCGTAAAACCAAGAATAGTGCTGACAGTGTTGTAGTGCGCGCCGGCAGTAACGATTGAACCCACCAGCGAGATGCCGGAGATGGCGTTCGTCGCAGACATCAGCGGCGTGTGCAAAAGGGGCGGCACGCGCGAGATCACCTGGTAACCCAGAAACGCCGCGAGGGCGAAAACGTAAAGCGCGGCAATTAGATTGTCTGCTGACACATCAACCTCCTGATCCGAGCCTTGTCGTTATCCCACCGATGTCTTACCTACCGCGGCCGCCACTCGGCTGTTTACCCACTTGCCTTCGTGCGTGACGCATGACGGGCCAACCACATCGTCGTTCATGTCGATGTTCAATTCACCGTCTTTGATTAATAGACTCAGAAACGCAGTGATGTTGCGCGAATAGAGTTGGCTGGCATGGACCGGCACACTTGCCGGCAAATTAGTTGGAGCGATAATCGTCACGCCATTCCGCTCGACTACTTCATCAGCCTTGCTTGGCTCGACGTTGCCTCCAGTTGTTCCTGCCAAATCTACAACCATCGCGCCGCGCTTCATTCCATCGACTGCGGCCTCGTCCATCAACAACGGCGCCCGGCGCCCCGGAACTTGAGCAGTCGTAATTATCACGTCAGCTGTCTTCGCGTGTTCCGCAATCAAGTCACGGCCCCGCTTCAGTGCTTCTTCGGACAACTCAACCGCGTAACCACCGGCGTCTTCAGTTTTGAGTCCGCCCAAATCCACATCGAGAAACGTAGCGCCAAGCGATCGAACTTGTTCACCAGCGGCGGCGCGAACGTCGTAGGCTTCAACCACAGCTCCGAGCCGACGCGCTGTGGCAATTGCCTGCAGGCCCGCCACACCGGCGCCCAACACCAATACTCGCGCGGGCGGAACTGTGCCGGCGGCCGTCATCAGCAAGGGAAACATTCTGGGAATAGTTGAAGCGGCGAGGACCACCGCTTTGTAACCCGCCACGGTCGCCATTGAAGAGAGCGCATCCATCGACTGCGCGCGCGTGATGCGCGGCACCAGTTCCATCGCAAACGTGGTCACCCCTCGTTCCAGTGCGGCAGTCAATTGAGCAGGCTCATCGAGGGGACGCAGGAAACCGAGCACCGCCGCGCCTTTCGGGAGGGCGGCAAAGACTTCATCGGAGGGACGATTGACGGTAACCAAAACATCCGTGCCCGCGAGTATGGCGGTTCGGTCTGCGGACACTTCTGCCCCGGCCTCTACATATTCCGCATCTGATCGCGCCGCGGCGAGACCGGCGCCGCTCTCCACCAGCACCGACGCTTTGAGCCCTAACAGTTTCTTCACCGAGTCAGGCATCAGCGCGACACGCGCTTCACCCGGTTGTTCCTCTTTGAGCACAGCGATCTTCATATCACTCCGGCACGATCATTGATTGCTTCACAGTGAGCAAAATTACCCGTTCAAAAGATTTGTTTTCGGCCTGAAGGGCGTTTGATCCAGGTTGAGTCGAAACAGAATGGCGCATGCACCCGGCGAGCAATGTTCAGAATAAGTAAGCGATTTGGGAGTATAGCATTCGCGCAAGGGGTCTCAACAACGTTTCCGATCTCCAAAAACAGTTTCGAAAACGTTGGATTTCAGTCGTTTGCCAAGCTTCACACCAGCCATCTATAATCAGCCGGTTGTTCCACGGCGCATTGGTGTAGTTGGTTAACACGCTGCCCTCTCAAGGCAGAGATCACGGGTTCGAGTCCCGTATGCGCTACCAATTCCTGCTCGGCTGCTCCCCGTACCTTTTGCGACCGGCACTAAGGTTGGGTCGCTGCGGCCATAGTCCAAAACCCTTTCGGCCAAACCTTGGTTCCAGAGGCCGTCAGAGTTTAGTCTAGGCGTCGCCAACTTTTGGAAAAGCCAAAACACAGCCTTCGGTCATGGTTATGTTTAGACTAGCAGGTAGGTGTGACTTAAAGTAGGATCTTGCAGATCAATTCGGGATCCGGAACTGCAAAAAACATCGTGACAATCACCATTTCGCTACGACAAAAGGGAGCTCAACGTGGGACGGTCCGCGAGTGAGACGCAAAACAGAAAAGCCTTCTCGCAAACGATGGCCAATATAGCGGTCGTCGATCACTCCCTGGAACAGTAAACTCTTTCCGAGAAACTCCAGCCATCCCTTCGAGTCGAGTAACTCCGTTCCATAAAAGTGGTATGAATTCTCAGTCTGCAGCACAGTTCCGCCGCCGGGCGAGATGCCTCTCATCGTCGCAACCACCGTCTCTCGACCCTCTGGTGATTTCAAACCAAAGTCCATCATCGGAATGTGGGCTTCACTGCCGTCTCTTAATGTGCACTTCGATGCCACGGCAAACACATCTTCGCGCGGGTTAACATCGGAATGAGTCTCAAGTCGGTTTCTTAAACAGCCATCATCGATGTCGATTGGGATTTGGGATCGGGTGCCAGGATCGGGCTCCTTCAACATCTCTTTGATTACTTGCTCTCCTAGTCCTCTTGGAATCGCAAGTGACAACGCGATGTCAAAGAAGTGTCGTCTATCAATTTCTGCCTCCCTGATAAGCGAAGCTTCCTGGAAAACAGCCCTTATTTCAGTAGCCGCGGACTCAAGCCGATCACGAATATGACCAATTGGACGATAGGAGATGAAGTTCATCGTCTTCAACTGCGCTGCGTGAAGCTCGCTAATGGCCAAGACTACCTGCCATGCTTTGGCCTCGTCGGGGATCTTGAGGGTCATCACGCAAACTCCTAGGTGAGATTTACTGAATCGCGATCGGCCGTTGCGAGAGCTCTTTGATAGAGTTCGGGAAGGTTGTCGATGCCGGCGTCTGCCCACGAGTAGCCGTGTCTTAGTTTCCAATCGGCAATCATTGTTTCGAGAAGGTCTTGCCAATAGGTCGAGAGCGAAAGCGAGCGCACATCCAGCTTTGTTTCGGTCTTTATCAATGAGTGTCTTACCATTCGTTCCGCTTCAATTAACTCTGCTATTTCCGACGCAGCAGACTCCGGCATTGCCGGCATCGGCTGAACTGCGGTTGACTGTTCGTCCACTAGAGCCTTCGTAAAATGCATCTCATCCTCATAGATGTGGGCCGAATTGCACACGTGCCAGTAGGTGCCTAACTCCAAACCAGCGCAAACCGAAGCGAATTCGTGAAGCATAGTGAGCAGGAAAAGATCATACGGCAGCACGACCGTCGTAGATTGTGACCGCATCTGGCCGACGGCATGTAATTGCGAGCCGCGCGCCAACAAGTGGAGCGAACCCGTGCAAGAGATGTCTCTTGAGGGCAAGAACAGATCATCCGGCAGATAGATCTGAATCATGGCCCGACGGGTTGAGCGATCATTGCGAATCTTGTCTACGGCCTCGTGCATCTGGTCGCCATTGCGCGATCGGAAAACACGCCGACCAATTGCAGAACGAACGGTGCTTCCATTGTCAGAAAATTCAGCGCCGCGATGGTGGTAGAAGGCTAAAGGCGCCAGTTCATCGCTACCCGAAAGCGCCCAAATAACTTGAGCAATCGCGAAATCAAGGCGAAAGGGTCTTACTTCGGAAACGATTAGCCGGGCTCGCGGATTGCGGATCGCGATTTGGGCGGCGATCAATTCACGGGTATCGCGCGCGCTATCTCCGAACTTCGAACCGATTGACAACGGATCGTGCACGCCAGGTACTCTATCGCCGCATTCAGCGACAGATCGAACCATCGCCCGCCATGCTTCCTCGGTGCTATCGAACGTGCTCGTCATGTTAAATGCCCCGGCAGGCTTTGTTTGCGACATAGAATATTGTTAACGGCTAACTCCCGTTTGTAGCCTGAATGAACACTCATGCAGGTAATGTGGCCGCGGCCCGAGGCTGGCGTCCCAACCTGGGAAGCTGCAGCTCGGCATCAAACGACCTTACCTTATCAAACGTTAACTTATCGACAAACTGCTGGAATTCTGCTTCGTCAACCACTTGTAAGATATGCTTGAATTCATCGAAAATTTGCCGATCGCCCGCTCGAAGCTTGGGCTTATACCCGCGGAATGAGCGCGTAGCGAACCGCACATCACCGGTTTCCACCCTCTCATCAAGGGTGTGGACAAATCCCGCCGAGGCTGAAAACACTGTTTCGAGTATTTTCGGAGTAAAAAAATCGACTTGCTCTGAGTCTATGAAGAGGACCAGGGAGACGTGACGCTCATTTCCAACCTCGGAAGGGACAAAAAAGGGACAGGCCAGGATAGCCTGGACTTTCGTATTAACTGGTTGTGCGCCATGTTCCTTGAGAGCAAGCGCCTTCCAAAGCCGTGCCCAATCCTTCTTGTTCTTTCTGCGAGCCCGGATGGGGGCACCGCTACGGCACACGAGACCGACCAATCCTGTCTCAACTTCGAATACGCGACCTGGAGAACCTTCGGTTCGTGTGCCGGCGTAGTATGCGACCTGTTGAAAGAACGCCTTTCCTTGAATATCGAGGAGTCGGTGCAGCGTCATGCGGAAATCCCGCCCCGAGAGGTCGAGGGCTTTGGATGGCACCCCATTCGCTACCTGGCGCAACTGAATCAGAATGTCGCTCAACGTTGAGACAAAGGTACTTGCTATCGTCAGTGTTGCGGGAGGCACGAATTCAATTGGCTCATTAATCCTATCTGAGAGTCTGTTATTAAGCGACCACCAGCCCGCTGGCCATAGAGGCTCGATAGTGTCCTTTGCGACCTCTTTTGCCTGTTGCTTTTTCAAGCTCTCGATTTCAATCTCGTCCACACCAACAGACAAAAGGCTTTGTTTGCGGTCGGCACCGTGACGAATAGTCAGGTGATCGTACGTCAAAGACACCGAACGAGCGACCGGCGTTTTTTCTTTTGGGGCCAGCTTTTTGGCAGCGATTGCCCTCGCCAATTTGGGCGAGACCGCGTCCTGGCCGATTGTCACTTGTCCAGGTGCATCCCGTCTGAAATCTCCATACACGTAGCTAAAGGCCCTCAACTGGTAGAGAATGTACGTCAATAGCGTATTGAACATGGATGCGCTGCTGAGGCTCAGCACTTCGGAGAAGGTTCTTTCCCGTCCGTTGAGGATCGCCGCGGTGTCGCGTCGAAGTCTTTTCTCGACTTTGCGGTCCAGTTCGACCAATAACTTACGTTTCTTGAGATCGTCGTACTTATTGAACAGCCAATTTCTCTCAAACGTCGTACCGCCACCACTCCAGGATTTGACAATGTCACGTAGTCGTTCGATCAATTCCGCACCATGCGGATCGTCGGCGTTAATTAGCTCATCAATTATGCGGCCTTGGTTGAAACTTGAAATGCGAGCACGCAGCAGATCGATTAGGCCGCCATCACCGGTGCCTGAGACAAAGTACAGATCTGGTTTTTCGGAGGTGATACCAGGCCTCGGTTGGTTGACGCTATCATTTCGCCAGTACGATGGGGTTGATGCTTCGTGGACACCGGCCTCGATACCGAAACCGACCGCCAGCACAATATGGCTGAATTCACGTTCGCCGCCACGAGGATTCTCTTGTGAGTTGTCCCACTTCACACGGTTGCCCTCGGCCAACTGAGTCGTCGCGCCGAGATGTATTTTGAGGTTGTCACCCGCACCCCGAGCTATTTCATTGAACTCTAACATGATCTGTTCGGTGACAGTGGCCGCAGTGCCTTCTTTCCAGTTCAATAACGGCAACCCTGCGTAAGGATCGTCTGAGCCTGGCTGTGGCCAGTCGTATATATGTGGATGAAGCCAGCGCGTATCGCAACCGTGCTGGAGGTGGCAGAGGACCGGTCGTTGCTCGAAGAGATGGACTTTCCAGCCAAGAGCCGCGGCGGCAGCAGCAGCCGTTACACCCGCTACTCCACCTCCTATGATCGCCAGGTCGCCATTCCGGGGCTTCGTCGCCTCGTTAATCACGTAGATCAGATTGAGTGCCCGAACCTGTTGCTTGAAGACAGTTAGTCCGCTTTTGAAAAACGGGCCAATACTGTACAGTCGACGCGAACTCCCTAGCTGACAGAGGGAAAGGCACTTTTCATTTCGGTTAGTTCCATGCATGTCACTTCCCCTGCAGGCCTCACTCCAAGGCGGAAACAGCAGTCGGCGATAATGTTTGCGGCGGGTCGACTGACGAAGCCGTCACCATCCACACTCCCTCATAATTGAGTAGGATTCTTTCCGCAGTCTTGTGATGTGTCAAGGCGTTATGAGGTAGCGATGGATCGTGCGAAGCAAAGTGCCTACTCGAGGCTACGGTTGACTGCCTGATGTGGCAATACTTCCTCGGTCCTTCTTGAAGCGCTCCTCACGTCTTGCACCCGCCTCCGGCGCTCGCAGGTGGCAATGCGAGTCTTATAAGTTTCTGGCTGATGGAACTGTTGACGTTTGCAGCCAACTGTACTTTCGGCCAAACTAATGGCGCTGTTTTGTGGATCCTTCCAGCCAAACTATAGTGCCGACCGCGGCAAAACTTTTGGTAAAGTCACAGCCGGTAAGACGCAGGAGCAATGACTGACGGTGACTACCAAGGGGGTGGCATATGGTAGTGGGAAATGTCCGACTACCTTTTAGGCTTTGACTCACAACTGAAGCCGGCTACTAAACTATCCAAACTGTACCCTCGGATTTAGCGTCGGCCCCACACTTTAGGAGGTGATTTTATGAGCTCGGTCCCAAAAAATGCAGATGCTTCAAGCACGAACGGCAACCCGGAAGATGTCGCGATCGATAACAAACTCAGAGATCTCTTTACAGATGGTTCAGGTATTGTCAGAGGAGTGTGTTCAACCAGGAATATTCCGGGTAGAGACACGCACTGTCGGCTTGCCGATGGAACGGTTCATACTTTCCATGTATATGCTGATGAGAATGCCTCAACAAGGACGAATCTCTATGTTCCAAAGAGTTTTTCAAAAATAGAACGTGTTGGCAAAAGCACGGTAGTGGCCACAAACCCAACTACAAAGGAAGCCATTAATTTCTATCACGTTCGGAAAACAGAAGGGCCGCAGCCACCCCCGAACGACTTAGGGTCCAGCTGCATTGGTCAAATTGGCGGGGCGGGAGCCGAGAGGCCGGGAGATATGCACACCCATGCAACACTCTTCAAAAGCAGAGCTTCCCGCGATCATGTAGAAGCCTGGCGGATGGAACCTACGAAAATAGTCGTAGCAAACGTTCCTGGCTTCCCCAGGGACATTAATAGTGCCGTATCTGAACATGTTAGAGACATACGGTCACTAGTCTAACGGCCGTAAAAACTCAATCCATTCAGGGGTTACATTATGAATTTGATCTTTGGCTGCTTGGGAATCAGCTTCGCGATCATCTCAACCTCAATCCTGACTCACGAGCCTCAAGTCACGGTTGCCGGCCGAGAGGCTTCGATTGCGGTCGAAGGTGAGCAATACTCGCATCGACCAAATCGTTACGGAGCCTATCCGCGTTTCCGAATTGAGCAGAAGGGCCAACCGCAAGCTCCCAAGCCTTTGGATCAATGGCCGATGGAGTGTGAAGGCGCGGCGACGCGTTTGGATTTTGCGGTAGTGAATACCAGGAAATTAGAAGGAGCCTATCTAATTCTCATCGCCCGACTGGGAACCGGTGAATTTTCCAGCAGTCTCAATCAGGCTCGTCTCTCGGGAGTTGAGGAGTATGTCCGGAGAACGGGTTCTGATCTGAAGTATGTATTAGCGCAAGGGAGCAGAGTAAAAGGCCTTGGTCGACTAGAGATTTATGTCGGAGGCAAACTCGCGGATATTATGCCGCTAAGAAAAAACGCTAAAGGATACTGTATTCCAGGACGAGACGGCGGTTGACGACCCTCCTGAACTTCGACCGTCGCTTCGTAGAAGAATTGCAGAGGAAGTGCCTTCCCTAACCCCCTTGAAAGGGCAACTGGATAACGTTCCGGAAAGAGTTACGGGAAACCGCTCATCGGTTTCCCGTTCTCTTGTGCTCCTACTTCTGCAATTCACGTCAGCTAACAGCTTGACGCCAGGGTTATGGTGAAACCGCCAGGTTGTTTTTGACGCTCTTAACACCTTCAACACTCTTCGCAACCTGTCCCGCCTTGTTCTTTTGAGCCGCTGTGGCAACTGTGCCTGAAAGCGTCACCACCGCGTTGTCCAGGTCAACATTTATTGTCGAGTCCCGAAGATCGTCTGTGGTTGCCAAAACTGCTCGAGTCTTGGTCCAAAGCCAGCCATCATTTGCGCCGGAGCCAATCGTCCGACCGAGACGCTTTGCCTCCTCAGAAAACGACTCCTTGTCTTTCTCATACTCTTCGCGTGAAATGTTTGCATTGACCGCCCGCCGGTTGGCGTTTGTGTTTACGTTAGCGTGAACGTTCGCGTTGGCATTGGAATTCGCATTGGCGTTGCTCGCCGCTAAATTAGTGTTAGTGTTCGTATTTGTTGTGGTGTCACACCCAATCGCCAAAGCGCTAAGGGCAACCCCAGAGATGAACGCAACGAATTTGGTTCTGGTCATGTAATCCCTCCCGTGTATCGTCTTCTGCTGCCCTCAGCGCCAACATCTGTGTGAAGCTTTCGCTGAAACCAATTCAGCGCAAGACGCGCGACCTCTTCGATCGTCGCTGGTTCTTCAAAAAGATGAGTCGCCCCATAGTTGCTGCTCCGTTTTGAGATCATGGCCCAGCACAGCGCTGGCCTCGCATGAAATCGAAACATGTGGCGTACCACTAGCACACGCCGATTAACACGCGTTTCGTTATTGGGCCAGCCGGACAAACGCGCATTGCCCGTCGCACCAACCACGCCCTTCAACTTCCTTGCCTATCGAGGCTGTTCATTAATATCGCTAAGCAATAGGCATACCGGGTACGACTTTGAAATTACCTATTTCCAACCTTGAGTTTCAGCGTTGCCTCGCTATTCTTTTCGACAGAACACCTTCGAGTATTCACTGCCTCTGTTCTTCGGGCACGCCAGTTGTAATACCGTACCAGGGTCAGTCCAGTCCTAATGCTCGGGAACGGAGGAAATTAGAAATGTTTCCAATTGGTGATGACGACACCAGTCGCCGAACGACGCCGGTAGTCACCTATGCGTTGATTGCGCTCAACCTGCTCTTCTTCTTTGTAGAGTTGAATGGTGGCGATCCTTTTATTCAGCAATGGTCGGTGGTTCCGCGCCGACTGCTGGCAAATCCGGCGGCTGACTTTCCGACGATCTTCACCTCAATGTTCATGCATGCCGGTTGGCTGCACCTGGGCGGCAACATGCTCTACCTGTGGATCTTTGGGGATAACGTCGAAGACAGTTTTGGCCATCTCAAGTTTCTGGTTTTCTATCTGCTTTGCGGGGTGGCCGCGACGGCTGCGCAACTCGCTTTCAGTGCCGGCTCAAACGTGCCGAACCTTGGAGCCTCGGGGGCGATCGCCGGTGTGCTTGGCGCTTACATTCTGCTTTTCCCGCGTGGACAGGTGAAAGTCTTGATGGGTAGAGGTGTCATCCCGATGCCTGCATTGGTAGTAATAGGTTTCTGGATCGTATTGCAGTTCGTCAGTGGAATTGGATCGATCAGCAACACTGCAGAAACCGGTGGCGTTGCTTATATGGCACACATCGGCGGGTTCGTTGCCGGATTCGTGTTGACGTTTTTATTCCGAGCTTCGGGAGTGAGACAGGAAACCGTTTAAATAATTCAAACTACTCTGTTCGATAACAAAGTTCACTGCGTCGAGTCGCCGTAGCGCTACCAAAATGCGGAAGCGGCCACCGTCGAGACAATTGACGGCCGTGTTTGCCGTTCGTGCCAGCCTTACTTCGTCAGAAGACCAGTCGTACAGCCAGCTGAATGTCGCGCGGACCGCCGCCGCCGAGAAACGGATTGCCAATACCAACATCCGGGGTCACCGTTATTGGCAGAAAGCCGGTACCGCGTCCCGTTACCGGATCAATACTGGAAGTCATGTCTGCGGCAAAACTCGGCAACAGCGGGTTCGAAAAGTTTGGGTGATTGAAAATGTTGAAGATCTCAGCGCGCAGTTGAATCTTCACTTTTTCGGTAATCGGGGTGTCCTTGAAGATCGAGAAGTCAACATTTCTATACCCTGGGCCACGCAGGGCGTTGCGTCCCAGCGAACCAAAGTGCCAGGTTCCAGGAATGCATGAAGCGGCGCTGCCATCACCCGCCGGATCAAGCGTGCACGGTACTTTGAACGCAGATAAGTTGATGAACCGGTCGGGAGCGTGTGTGCCCGCGTAGGGATCGCCAACGATATCAGGCCGCGGGAAAAACTCGCCCGTGTTGTTGTAATCATCGAACAGCGTCAGATGAAATGGGTTGCCACTGCGCAAGGTGACGACTGTATTCAGTTGCCAGCCTTCGCCGAGGCGCGGATGAGCTTTTGCGAAGTTGGGAATATTGTAACTGGCCGTGGCTACGAAGCGATGCCGGCTATCAAAGTTTGAGTTGCCGCGTTCGAGATCTGCGCGGAAACTGTTGTCTGGTTGCGTGGCGTTTGCGACGTAGTCCTGACCATCGGACGCATTGTCAATAGAGTGGGACCAGGTGTAGTTAATAGCCGCTGTCCAGCCACGACGATTGCGCAGCGTAAAGCTCGTTTGCAGCGCGTTATAGTTGGAGTTTGCGGTCGTCTCGAGATGATTGACGTAGAAGAAGGTGCCGCCGGAAGGCGCAAAAGGCCCGTTATCAAAGGGCCGCGCGGATGATATGCTCGGATTCGCCGGCTGATTGATGTCGCGATAGCGAAAAAGCTTCGTGCCGTGCGAGCCTACATAACCCACTTCCAAAACGCCGTCTTTAAACAGCTCGCGTTGCAGATTCAGATTAAAGTTTTGTACGTAGGGTGTGCGCAACTTTGGATCAACCGCAAACACATCTGAGTCTACGAAGTCGCTGAATATCGGCACGCCATTCTGTATCGGGCCCGTTGTGGAAAACGAGAACAATATTGGCGCCGGACCTACCGGATTGAAGGCTGGACCCGGATTGAAAGTATTGAATGGTAGCTGTCCAGCAAAGAAGTCTTGCGAGAATGCGTCATAGAAAAGGCCCCAGCCCGCGCGCAGGACAGTCTTGCCTTTGCCTTTCAAGTCCCAGGCCAAACCGAGACGCGGTGAAAAGTTGTTCCAGTCACGCTGGTACAAACGCGGCAGGCCCGGTGAGCCAACCAGCACCAAACCGCTCGTGGGATCGAAATTGCTAAGTAGATTATTCTTCTCGCCGATGACGCCGAAGTAATCCCAACGCAAACCAAGGTTCAAAGTTATCCGCGGATTCCAGCGAAAGGTATCTTGCAGATAACCGGCATGTGAGTTCTGAAATGTGTTGCGGTTTGAGTCTCCGCGTGCCGCGCGTCCGCCGCCGAGATTGCCGGCGAGAAAATCCGCCAGCGAATCAAAATCCAGGCGGCCGCGATAGCCAGCGTCAAAGAACTGGCTGACGGTCGTGCGCCGAAACTCATAACCGAACTTAAAATCGTGACGCGCGTGCTTCAAAGAAAAGTTGTCGATCAATTGATAGTTTATGTCGGTGCGGGCGCGTGGCACGGAAAGCGTGGCGCCGATGTTTGCGATGCCGAGGTCGTCATGGATACGAATCAGCGGCAGTCCGAAATCCTGCGGATTGGTGATCCCGGTGTTCAGACCAATCGAGCTTGGATCGAAGTCACCATCTTCGGGAAAGAAGCCCTCCTTGAAGTGGTTGTAGCCAAAACGCAACTCGTTCACCCGAGTGGGTGAGAGCACTTTCAAATAAGAGAGCGAAAGCAGATGAACTTTTGTGGGTGTGACGGTGTTGTAGCCTGGCAAGACGTTGCCGGCCAGGATCGCCAACGGAAATGATTGATTACTCGTGCCGTAGAAGTACCGGCCGGTGAGTTGATTATCTTTGTCAAAGGCGTGATCGATTTTGCCGATGAAACTGTCCACGTCATTTAGGGCGCGCGTGGTTACAAAAAGATTTGGCGCACCACTATTGTCAAACAAAGGTAGCGGACGATTGGGCGCAGGCCAGGGATTGCGCGCCAGCAACCTGGCAATGACCGGATTTGTCGCCCCGCCCAGAGCAGCGATTTCTCGGGGATCAGGAACACGCGCCGTCGAGTTTAGACCCACACGTTCGCGTTGCCCTTCGTAAGCAAGGTAGAAGAACGTCCGATTGCGAATGATAGGACCTCCCAGCGAACCTCCAAACTGATTATTTCGAAAGGCGGTTTCCGGATCGGGCTTGGGGTTAAAAACGTTTCGGGCGTCGAGTTTGTTATTACGGACGAATTCGAAGAGCGATCCGTGAACAGTATTTGTGCCTGACTTGGTGACGATGTTCACGATGGCGCCTGAGTTTCTGCCGTATTCGGCTTCGAAGTTTGAAAGGATGGCGGCTTCGGCGATCGCTTCAATCGGAAGGATTGTGGCGGGCGTCCCAAACACGCCGGCTTCGTTGATTGCCGGCAGATTGCGATAACCGTCATTCATGTCTGTGCCGTCGAGCAGGAAGTTGTTCGCACGGCCGCGATTGCCGTTGGCGCTAAATAATCCGAACGATCCGGGGGAGTCGGTAGCGCCCGATGGATCTCCGGTCGCGCCGGGAACCATGACCAGAAACTTGGTGAAGTCACGGCCATTGACCGGCAGATCGGCAACCGCTCGGGCGGGGATCGTGCCGCCGAGCGTGTTGCTGGTGGTTTCAACCTGAGTGCTGGAGGCGATGGTGACGGTGGCCTGAGAACCGGCAACGGTTAGCGCAACATCTACGCGCCGTTCCGCCGACACTTCCACCAACACTCCCGTCACCGTCGAACTTTGAAAGCCTGACTTTTCAACCTTCACTTCATAAGTGCCCGTTTGCAACTCCGCTATCGAGTAATTGCCAAACTCATCGCTGGTAGTGGTTCGTTCGATCCCGGTTGCGATGTTTCTCGCGCTGACGCTGGCGATAGGCACAACAGCGCCATTAGGGTCGGTTACGGTGCCGAGAATAGTTCCGCGAAAAGTTTGGGCGGACAAGCTGCCCGCCATAGCCATTAACAGAGCAATAGCTGCAAAGCCGAGTGCTTTTCTATTCAGGCAGCGCTGAATTGCTCCAACAAAAGGCAGGACTGTAGTTTGGGATTGACTCGTTTTGTTTACCATAGGATACCTCCTCGGCTGATAGAAACGATGCGAATTCAGTGACCGATTCGTGAAGCTGCAGTGGACCACTGGCGCAGTGCTGCGATTATATCCTCCGGGTCGGTCCAGTCAATGCTCAATATTCCGATCTAACCTGGTTCAATCAGCCAAGCGATCGCGCTGGTCACGGCCAAACTTTTGGCAAGGTCGGAGCTACCGTTGCGCCGGTGGTTTCTTGATACTTGCGCGCTGTTTCTTTGACTTTCCCGCGCTCTGTAAATAAAGTCGTTTCGCAAAAGAGGACACTATGAAAAAGTCGCTAACCGAGGAGTCGGTCGGAGACATCTCTGCGAAACTCCGTCAAGCAAACAACGATTACGCTCAAATCTATCCGGGTGAAACTGGGAAGCGCCAGCCGGTGCACACGGTCTATGGCGGGGCGCACCTTTTCAAATCCGACTCGGCAGCGCGGCTGGGGGCTTTGGCGCGAAGGTCGCTTGATCAGTTTGCACCGGATTTTCTGAGCTTTGCCAAAGCAATTGAACTGGCGGGCGCGGACGGGCTTCCGGATTCACTCGAAGATGACAGCGGACTGCAAAACCGTTTGGAGACGAATGGCGAACAAGTGCGACGGGAGAACAGACCCGCCTGGTTTGCCCATGCGATCTACAATCGTGTTAGCGAAAAGCTGCGGCGCGAACCGGTCGAGGATTTTCGCATCGACTTTGAAGATGGTTACGGCAATCGCCCCGATGATGAGGAAGATGGACACGCGGCCTCAGCCGCGCTTGAAGTGGCCACCGGCATGGAAAACGGCACCCTGCCGCCGTTCATCGGCATTCGTATCAAACCATTCACCGAAGAGTTGCGCGCGCGCAGCATGCGTACGCTCGACATTTTTGTTTCGACGTTGGTGGAGAAGTCAGGCGGACGTTTGCCGGAAAACTTTGTCGTTACCCAACCAAAAATTACGATCCCGGAACAGGTTAGTGCGCTGGCTGATCTTTTCGAGTTGCTTGAGCAGGCAAACGGTTTGCAAGCGGGTTCTCTGAAACTCGAGATGATGATTGAGACTACGCAGTCGATAATCAACGCTCGGGGTGAGATCAACCTGCCGCTATTGTTGGCAGCCGCACGCCGCCGCTGTGTTGCCGCGCACTTCGGCACCTACGACTACACGGCGAGTTGCAGCATCACCGCTGCGCACCAGCACATGATGCATCCCGCCTGCGACTTTGCTAAACACATGATGCAGGTTTCATTCGCGGGCACCGGCATCTGGCTTTCTGATGGGGCCACCAACATCATGCCCGTCGCGCCACACCGTTTCAGCGAGGGTGGAACACCGCTGACGCCCGAACAGATCGCTGAGAATCGCGACGTCGTTCATCGTGCCTGGAAGTTACATTACGATCATATCCAACACTCTCTCGAGAACGCCTTCTATCAAGGTTGGGACCTGCATCCCGCGCAACTGCCAACGCGCTACGCCGCCGTCTATGCCTTCTTTCTCGAGAGTCTCGATGCGGCCTCGGAGCGTTTGAAGAATTTCGTGGACAAAGCGGCGAAGGCAACATTGGTTGGCGACGTGTTTGACGATGCAGCTACGGGCCAGGGTCTGCTCAACTATTTTCTGCGCGCGATCAACTGCGGCGCACTGACGGAGACCGAGGCGGTTGAACTTTCAGGGCTGACGGTAGCTGAATTGCGCTCAGGCTCGTTTGTGAAGATATTGAACAACCGGCAGAGTTTGTAGTTTCGATAGGTCCGAAAGACCGGAAGTTAATAGACCCATCCGTTAGGGCGGGTATAGATATGATGTAAGTGACCGAGCGCTGCAGGTGCGACACGTTTTGTGCCGGCCCTGCGGGCCTTGCGTTTTCAAGAAGGATTTATCCCCGTCCTGACGGACGGGCTATTAGCTTCCGGTCCTTCGGACCTGTTGTCTGGTCATTTGAACCCAATCTTTGGAAGCTTGAATTTTTGCGGAGGTTTGAAATGCGAATCTTTATTGTCTTAATACTTGCGATGACGCTCTTCATCAGCAATATTTCCGCCATGCAAAAACGCGCTGGCAAAAAGGCAGCGGGTGATCCGGAACTGGCAAAGAAGATTAGCCGCTTCGCCCCCACTACCTTGACTGCCAACACCGCCCAGCTTTCCGCCGGCGATCGCAAAGCCCTGAGCAAGATCATCGAAGCAGCCAGATTGCTTGACCCTTTGTTTCTGCGTCAGGCATGGAGCGGCAACGACGAGCTACACCAGAAGCTCGAGGCTGACAAGAGTGCCGTTGGCCGCCAGCGTTTGCATTACTTCCTGATCAACGACGGACCCTGGTCGCGGCTCGACGAAAATGAGCCCTTCATCGAAGGAGTGCCACGTCAAAAACCGCCGCAAGCAAATTTCTACCCTGACGACATCACCAAGGAAGAGTTTAATTCGTGGTTGGCCGGCTTGCCTGACTCGGAGAAAGAGAAAGCCACCGGTTACTTCTATACGATCCGGCGTGATGCCGGCGGCAAACTCATGAGCGTGCCTTATAACGAAGAGTATCGCGAGTTTCTCGAACCTGCCGCCAAACTTCTGCGCGAGGCCGCGGCGCTGGCTACGAATCAGACGCTGAAAGGGTTCCTGAGCAAGCGCGCCGATGCTTTCAGTTCTAACGACTACTACGCGAGCGATGTTGCCTGGATGGATCTTAAGGGGCCGATTGATGTGACCATCGGTCCTTACGAAACCTACGAAGACGAACTCTTTGGATACAAGGCTGCGTTTGAAGCCTACGTTACGCTGACTGATGCCACCGAAAGCGCCAAGCTGCAAAAATTTAGCCAGCACCTTCAGGAACTGGAAAACAACCTGCCGATGGAGGCGCGTTATCGTAATCCAAACTTGGGAGCAGGCTCGCCGATGCGCGTGGTAAATGAAGTTTTCGCGTCCGGTGAGGGTAACAACGGCGTTCAGACTGCGGCTTTCAACCTTCCCAATGATGAAAGAGTAGTTAAGGAAAAAGGTTCAGCGCGGATCATGCTGAAGAATGTTCAGGACGCGAAGTTCAATAAGGTCCTGATTCCGATCACGCAAGTTGTGCTGACTACTGCCCAACAACGGGCCGTCGCCTTCGATTCGTTTTTCACGCATATACTCATGCACGAGCTGATGCACGGGCTGGGACCACACAACATTACAGTCAATGGCCAGGCGACGACGGTCCGCTTGCAACTGAAGGAATTGTATTCGTCGATAGAAGAGGCTAAGGCAGATGTTACCGGCCTCTGGGCGTTGCAGTACTTGATCGACAAGGGTGTCATCGGCAAACAAATGCAGCGCACGCTCTACACAACTTACCTGGCGAGCATGTTTCGCTCGGTGAGGTTCGGGCTTACCGAGTCGCACGCGCGTGGTGTGGCGATGCAGTTCAACTACTTCACGGATGAGGAAGCGATCAAGTTTGACGCGAAGACAGGCAAGTTCAGCGCGGACGATGCCAGGATGAAAGATGCGGTGCGGAAGCTAACGCACGACCTGCTGACGATCGAGGCTGAGGGATCTTACGACAAGGCGAAAGCGATACTCGACAAGTATTCGTTGATTCGACCGGAGATGAAGGGCGCGCTGGATCGTTTGATCGAAGTGCCGGTGGATATCGAGCCAATCTTTCCGCTGGCGAAGTAGTAAACATCTAACTGGACTTGATTATGAAGACTAAGTACATCCGGGTCACTCTCAAGCAAGCACAAGATCACCTTGGTGAGATCTGCAATGCTGCTACTTCAAAACGAGACGTAATAATTATCAAACGGCCAGCAGGTCCGGATGTTGCTCTTCTTGCCGCGGGCGAACTGTCAGGCTTGATCGAAACGTTGTATCTGTTGGGATCACCTAAAAATGCTGTGCGGCTCGTCAATGCCCTGTGCCGTTCTCTCCCACCGTATGAAGTTTAGACCTTGTGAGGATCTGAGTGCCGGAGGCACGAAATGTTTATAGCCCCGACCGCGAACAATCACTCTGCACCCATTTATGGGTGCTAATATCGCGCTCCTACGGAGCTTAGGGTTTAAGGAGGAGTTCCGGGCTATAAACATTGCGCCGCTATGCGGCTGATGCCTAGGCACGCCGGATAAGTTTCGCCGCAATCCAGCCAAGCAAAATCAAGACAGCGAGCACAGCCCAGTTGTATTGGTCGCCGTAAGCGACGCCGGGAAAATGATTGCTGATCATTATGAACACGACCGGCACCGCCATGAACGTGTTTTGTTTTGAGCGCAGCTTTGCCTGAGCACTCAACGCATCATCCGGTTTCTGTCCGGCATTGAGGGCGGCAATCATTTTTTTCTGTGCCGGCAGGATTCGCATCCAGACGTTTGCCGCCATGATCGTGCCAAACAACGCACCTACATGAATGTAAGCCGCTCGTCCGCTGAAGACACGCGTTAAGCCGTAAGTCACGCCGACAATCATTAAATAAGCGATTACCGCAAATGCCTTCTCGTTCTTTCTGAGCGGCGACAGCATCATCAAGTCGTATACGATCCAACCGACAATCAGTACTCCGATTCCGATCCCGATTGCCGCAGCCACGCTAATGTCGGAAACATCCCGGTCAACCAAAGCGCCGCCGCCGATGTAGTAAACGAGTACCAGCAATGCAAAGCCACTCAGCCAGGTGGTGCCGGCTTCCCAGCGGAACCAGTGCAGGGTGCGCGAAACGAGATCCGGCACTTTACGTTTCTCGACCACGTAGAAGCCGCCGCTGTGCACCATCCAGATTTGGGCCGTCTCACCGGTGTTCCGAACGGCTTTCTCTTCTTCGCTAAGGCGCGCATCAAGCCAGGTGAAATAGTAAGTAGTGCCCACCCACATGATGCCGGCGAACACGTGAATCCAGCGCAGGATCAAATTGAGCCATTCGCTGAGAGTTGGATTGATGTTCATGTTTTGTTGTTCGACAAATTTTGATCTGTCGTTAACTCCCTCCCCACGAGTGGAGAGGGCTGGGGTGGGGTTGGCAGCGCGCCTACCTCCCCTTAACCCTCTCCACTTGGGGCGAGGGGTATCGACTCATTCCTGACGACAAACTGAAGTTTGTCGAACTGGCGTGCTAACTACCGCGGTATGTGGAGTAGCCATACGGACTGATCAGGAGCGGCACGTGATAGTGTTGGGCCGCGTCGTCGATTTTGAACACGACTGTAACCTGCGGATAAAAATATTCAATGTTGAGTTCGGAGAAATAGTGTTCCGTGTCAAAAACCAGCCGGTAGGTCCCACCAGACAGCGGTTCTCCAACCAGAAAGAAAGGTTTCACCCGGCCATCCTCGTCGGTCCAGGCGTGACTCAACTCGGCCCACGTTTCATCAGTGTTCTGGATGTCCAAATGAACCGCGACGCCACCGGCGGGCGCACCGCGCGAAACGTCGAGTATGTGCGTTGAGATGGTGCTCATTTCAGAGTCTGGAGTCTACAGTCTGAGGTCGAGAGTCAACAAGAAAAATTTATGGGTGGTACCGCGACTCCAGATTTCTCTGTTGAAACCGTCGTGTTCTCTGTGTCTCTGTGGTTAGTATTTGCTTTTAGCGTTTATTTACCACAGAGACACGGAGAACACAGAGTAGGCACTGAGAACCTGATCTTATTCCGCAATAAGTTTTCTTAATCTAAGCTCGGTAATCTTCGCCTGTTCGCCTGCGGCGATTCGCAACTCCTCAGCTGCATTGTTTTTCAAACGATCGCGCAGCATGGCCAGCATCTCTTCAGAGCGCTTTCCCGAAGCGCAAACAATGAAGATGTAACCAAACTTCTCTTCATATGTTTGGTTCAACTTCGCCAGAGCGTCGCGGGTCTTCTGAGCAGAATCGCGAATGCCCGATTGTTCGTCCTCGGACCATTGCTGGGCTTCAACCGCAGTCGAGGCCGCCGCTTTCTTCTCGCCGATTTTTGGATGACTATGAAAGGCTTCGAGCCAGTCTTCGGAATCGAGCGACCACCAAGCGCGTTCGGCTGCGGCGAACAATTCATTGAGGCTCGCAAACGGACGCGCGAATGTTAGTTGTCGCGCCCAGTTCTTCGAGCCGCAGCATTTTAGAAACTCTTCTTCGGCCTGGCTCGGCGACATTGAATTCAACGAACCCAGCTCAAGATTCAATTTCGTCAACGATCCTTTCCAGCTCCCAGTTGGTTGGCTGGGATCGCGGGCGTCCCTCCCGCAATGAGCGCGAAGCGCGAACAAATTAAACCCGGGCGGGCGGGACGCCCGCGGTCCCAGCCAATCACTTGACGCTAGGTAAGTCGTCCAAAAACCCGTAACCGGCTCACGCCACCATCGGGAAAAATATTGAACCGCAGATGCGAAACGGTTCCAGCGTCCAAGAGCTCGCTTTCAAAAAAATGTCTGGTGTGGGCCTGTAGTTTGATACGCGGCAAAATGCTTTGCCAGACAAGAGACAGGTCGGTCAGTTTGTCCTCAGGCAAATCGGTTGCATTCGTTGCTTCAAGCGCGCAACTCTCGGGAAAATTTCCTTTGAACCAGGCGGTGTCAACTTCAAGGCGACGAATCTGTCCCGGCCGGCCAAGCTTGATGATTGTCCAGTCATGACCGGGACCGCGGCGGCGTTTTGTTTCCCAACCGTCACTCATATTCGCGGCCCGACCCGGCATGATCAGATTGTGACGGTGGCCAAAAAACATATCGCTGCACGCGAGCACCATCCCGCCATTCTCGACTGCCGCGAGATCTACGTCGCCGCCGAGGCGTTGAATCCGATCCCAGTCGGGCGCGACCTCGCCATAAACTCTCAAGCGCGCCACGCCGCCGTCAGGGTAAATTTTTAAGCGCAGGTGCGTGAAGCGTTGCGCGCTTTCGATCGCGAAAGGATTTTTCGTGTCTCCGGAGAGCGGCAACTGAGGCAGAATTTGAGTCCATTGAATAGATTCGCTCAACAAATCTTCAGTAGTAGGCAAACCATCCAGAGTGCAAGCCTCAAGCGAACAATGCTCGGGATAATTGCCGCGGAAGAAACTGGTATCGACCACCACTCCGCGAATTATTCCCGGCAGGCCGAGTCGGATGATGCACCAGTCGAAGCCCGGCGTCCGACGTCTGCGCGACTCCCAGCCATCCATCCACTTTCCCAAATCGGTGTACTTGTCTTCGATAAAGATCGGAGTAGCTGCCTTAAGGAGATTTTCTTTGGGCGCAAAAAAATCATCGTTGGCGTAGAGTACGGCCCCGCCAAGTTTTTCTGCCGCCAGATCTACCAGTTCAGTAAAGTCCATTTGCGCTTCTAACCCTCGGGATAAAAGACAAAGATGGTGCAGCCCGTTTTCGACTGCGGCACGTGTGACGAGCCTTTCGGATTATGAATGAAACTGCCGGCGGGATAATCGCGAACGCCGTCATTGAAGACGCCAGAAACTACATAGACCTCTTCGGGCCCGGGTTCATGAAAATCAATTCCCTCCCAACAGGCGCCCGGATCGATCTCGACAACCTGTGCCGTCGCTCCATTCTGCGCTTGCCAGAGCGTTCGGACCTTGATAGTGCCACCGAATTTCTCTTTTACGGGCGCGTCTTCGGTTAGCGCCCATTCTACTTCAGCCATAAAAGCTCCATTAGTCCAGCGTTCAATTAGTTCAGAGTTCAAGCTATAGCTTGTCGCACTTTGGAAAACAACCTAAAGGTTGAACTCTGAACTGCTTGTGGTTTGCGTCAAAAAGGTTCCGCCAGGTTCGCCGGTGAATTCGCCGTTATCATATATCTTCCGGCCGCGAAGAAAAGTTTTCTCTACTACCCCAGCTAAAACTCTGTCCTGATACGGAGTCAACTTATGTCGATGTTCGAGCCCGGCAGCTTCAACTCGAAACTGCCTGGTGGGATTCCAAATCACCAGGTCAGCATCGTAGCCTTCGGCAATCAAACCCTTTCGGCCCTCAAGTCCGACGAGTTTTGCCGGCGCGCTGCACAACCAGCGCGCCAGGTCGTCGAGAGAGAAACCGCGTCGTTTGCTCTCCGTCCAAACAATCGGCAGGCGCAGCTGCAGAGAAGATATGCCACCCCAGGCCTGCATGAAATCGCCACTCTCTCGCAACTTCATCGCCGGCGGGCATGGCGAATGGTCCGAAACAACCATATCGATAGTTCGGTCGCTGAGGGCGCTCCAGAGTTGTTCACGGTTATCGCGCTCGCGAATCGGCGGACAACACTTGAATTCGGTGGCGCCGTCAGGAATTTCTTCGGCGGCGAAACTTAGATAATGCGGGCAGGTTTCCGCGCTAATTTTCAACCCGGCCGCTTTCGCGTCGCGCAGCATCGAGAGAGAATCGGCGGATGAATGATGAACAATGTGGATCCGAGCGCCAAACTCCCTGCTCAATTTGATCATTAACGCAACGGCTTCGTCTTCAGCTGCACGCGGACGAGACGCGAGGAAAGTTGCATAGCGAGTCGGATAAACAAATTTTTCTGTCCCAATTTTGTCTTTCGGTAAGGCCTGTCCTCCTGAGGGTGGACAGGCAGGAATGCCCGCCCTACTTATTGGTCCGGGAACTTCAGCGTGAACAATTAACAGCGCCCCGAGCCGGGCCAACTCAGGCAGTGCTTCCCGCAGATCGTCCTCAGTAACATTGGGGAATTCATCGACGCCGGAATGAATTAGAAAACATTTGAAGCCCACAACGCCGGCGGCGGAAAGCGCGGCCAGCTCGCCCGCGTTTCCCGGAACCACGCCACCCCAAAAGCCAACATCCACGAAACATTTGCCGCGGGCCGCTGTTAGCTTTTCCTCCAGGCCTGCGACCGTCGTTGTCGGAGGAATGGAGTTGAGCGGCATATCCACCAATGTAGTTACGCCGCCGGCTGCGGCTGCTCGCGTCGCGGTTGCGAATCCCTCCCATTCAGTGCGGCCCGGTTCGTTGATGTGAACATGAGTATCGACCAGTCCGGCCATCACCAGCGAGGCTTCGTCAGTTTCAATCAGCTCGCAGTCGTCAGGCACGTTTTCATACGACCCCACAGCAACAATCGTGTGATCAATGATATGGAGCGAAGCCGGGGCAATCGAATCCGGTAAGACAACTCGAGGCCCACGTATGACGAGATTAGGCGGCGGCATTAATTGTGGTAGCGCAAACCGTCAGTTTGCGAGGAGCGCCTCAGGCAAAAGATGGCGGAGGCGGCGGCAGATTTGATTGCACGTCACTGAGCCCAAACACTTGTTCATAGGCAGCCGCGATCGCGGCAAAACCCAGGGGCATCACCAGGAAAACCCCGACGTAACAGAGCAGCAAACCAGCAAAGGACAAGAGACCACTCAATATAAGCATTCCCAGCAAGCTCCAGAAGTTTGCGAATCCTGCTCGTATGCTTAGCTTTACCGCATCGAATCCCTTCATTCGACGATCTACGATCAATGGGTAGGCAAACGAGAAGACGACGGAAAGCACGATCAATAGCACCATAATTACGAGCCAAACAACCGCAAAAACCCCGAAGAAACCCAGCATCGCCCCCGGATTGGGCTCGCCGTTTTGGGAAGACGCCATCATCCCAAACATTCCCACAATGTAAAGGATGTAGGCGGGCGCGATGATTATTACTATAGGAATCATGTGTAACAACGCCGCGATCACCGCATCGCCAAAGTAGTCAAAGCCTTTGAAGAGAAGCGCAAACTCTATCGGCTGCCCGCGTCTGGTCTGGAACAGGGCCAAATAAATACCGCACATCATCGGGCCCATCAGAATACCTAAAGGAACCACGCTGCCAATTATCATCCCAACCACAGTCATACCGACGAAAAGCCAGTATTGACTCCGGATCAATGCCCAACCGGCCTTAATACACTCGACCGGCTCGACGGCATTTCGTTTGAATTCAATTTCATTGAAGGGGAAACTCATTGTATGCGGTCCTTTCACTCAAGACTGAGGTGGTTATTAGTATCACGTTTCCAGCCAGCCTTATCTATCAGTTGCAACAACTGTCCCTTTATCGCTTCGGTGTACATCAAAGCTCCCATGTGATTGGGGTGGCCAAGCGAAGCATAACGGCAAATCAGGAAGAGATCTTCCCGGTCTTCCTTTTCCTTTTTGGTTTCCTTGATGTCCTTTGGTTTCTTAAACGTTTCTTCGCAACTCTTGATTCGGCTTTCGCGGACGTGATCGTTTGCTTTGTAGGCGGCAGTTCCGAATGAAAGTAAGACTACTACTTTCGCGAAGCCGGAGGCCTTGGTGGAGGCGAAGAGAAAAGTCCACAACAATGTTTCGGGAGCTGCAAACACATGTTCGGGTCCAAACTGGATTTCCGCGAACAGGACTTTAGGTGAATCGGAGTTTGCGGTGCTGTTGGTTTTCGTGATCGCTTCCAACAGGTTTGCGGTGGAAGCCTGATACCACTCGTCTGAAATCGCTACGAGACGCACTCGCATCTCCTTGTCGCTCATTTTCCGCGCTTCAGGTCTTTGGTTATTTAATTTCTTCACCAACAGGCGCAGAAAGGCGTTGTCGGCTGTTTGCTGTGAAACTATTGGATAGTAGCCGGTGACGATCACCTGTGCTTTTGGAAAACCATCCCTCACGCGCACCAACAACCGTTGCATCTTCTCCCCACAATTCAGTCTTGCCTGCTCGCGCAGGTCCGCCAGCGGGGTCGATGCGGCCAACAGGTTCTTTACCCCAACGTCGTTTATGCAACCGTTCATCAGGATGAGCGCCGGACTTGTCTGGCTCTGTTTGTAAAACTGGACGGCGTGATCCAGTTGATCGTTTATTGTTGGTGAAGTCATATTAACTTCGCCATTAATGGAGGTGAACGCGGGTTGCGCCGAAGCTGATCCGGAAATGATCGCGCCCGAATGCGCCTCCATGTGAACCTTTACTTCTCTTTCAGTCTTCTCCTGAAGCCAGCACTTCACGCGCGAAGAAAACTTCTCGTCTTCTCTTAGGCCCTGACCCCACATTATCGAATCGCCGATTACGAGCATCTGCAGCGGATCGCCGCCGGCGGGGTTTACTTTACAGTCGCCGAACACAGCGGTTGACGTAAGCAACAGCAGTAAGACTATTCCAAATATGGGCAGAGATTTTTTGCTTAGGTATTTGAGGGTCATCGAGATCTTAATTGGCGCAGAAAGTCTTCCAGCACGTTCAGACTGACTTTGAGACGATAGTTTTTGGTGGAACGAATGTCGTCGATCGGTACGATTTCTCCAGACAATGCGGCGCGGGCTTTCTCGATTGCGGTTTCGTCCAGCATCGCGCCCTGGAGGACTGCTTCCGTTTTGCGACAGCGAAGCGGAACAGGCGCCACGCTACCGAGCGCGATTCGTACCACGTCAATAATGCCTTCATTTATTCGAGCGGTTGCGGCGAAACAAACCTTGGAGATCGCTTGCGCTTTTCGCGTGCCCACTTTGCGATAGTAATGCCGCAAATCCGGCCAGAGGCGCGGCAGGCGAATGCGCGCCAGCAGTTCATCAGGCTGCATGATGGTTTGCTTGTAACCGGTATGAAAACTTTGGTAAGGGATCCAGCGCGAGCCGCGTACGGAGAGAAGTTCCAACTCCGCGTTGTAGGCCAGCAAGGCGGGAGGCGAGTCTGCGGCGGGCGAAGCGTTTACGATGTTGCCACCGAGAGTGCCGCGGTTTTGAATTGCCAGTCCACCGGTTTCGCTGGCCGCCTGACAGAGCATCGGAAACTCCTGGCGCAGCACGCCGTGCGCTTGAACATCGGTGTAGGTGGTGAGCGCGCCGAGCGTAACGTGCTCCGTCGACACTTCAATACCGCGCAGCGCCGCGAGGTTCCAGATGTTGAGATAGTTTTTGTGGGGCAGCTTGCCTGATTCGAGCAATACCATCAGATCCGTGCCGCCGGCAAACGGATGCCAGACGCCCGGCTCGCGCGCGAGGGCGCTTAGCGCCTCGGGTAACGATGTCGGTGTGACGAGATGATAACTAGGAACGTGCGCTCGCATTTTTGACTTTTTTCTTTTTCCTGAGCTTCAACGAAGACTTGCTTTCAGGCCTTATCTCGGCAACTAGATTTCGAATCACCATCGCGTCTCTCAGCGTCTCCCAGGTCGCAGGCACGCTTTAGCCGCTCCGTGACCGCGCAGCTGACATGTCAGCTTTCATAAGCTCTAACCTCGAAGAGTTACTATCGGATTCTTCCCTGATAAGCCCGCACCACTGACTCAAAAATCTTCATATATCCGGTGCAGCGGCAAAGATTTCCCGCGAGTCCATTACGAATGTCGGCTTCCGTAGGATTCGGATTTCGTTCCAGCAGATCCACTGCAGCCATCACCATGCCGGGCGTGCAGATGCCGCATTGGGCCCCGCCGCAATCGATGAATGCCTGTTGGACGGCGTGCAACTGATCGCCGTTCGCGACGCCTTCGATCGTTTTGATCGTCGCACCCGCAACTTGCGCCACCGGAACCAGACAGCTGTTCACAATCCGGCCATTGATCACGACGCTACACGCGCCACACTCACCTTCGCCACAACCTTCCTTAGTCCCGGTTAGGTGCAACTGCTCGCGCAGGACGTCAAGCAAGCGCTCCATTGGATGCGCCTCGAGCGTTCGCGGCGCGCCGTTGACGGAAAATTCAATCTTCATCTTGTAGTCAGTTGATTCCAATTTTGACAATCAGGAGCGGGGGCAAGCGACCCTTCCGGACCCTGAGCTTACCTGAAAAGAACGGCGAACTCGTTCTTGAGAGCCATCCAACGCAACCTGGGCTAACCTGCCGCGTAGTCTCGGGGTCGGGAAGGGTGGCTTGCCCCCGCCACAGGTTAGCAATTACTCAATTCATCCATCATCGCTTCCGGCATCAGCGGCACCTGATTAAAACTTACGCCGGTCGCATTTTCGATCGCACTCAAGATCGCCGGAGCGGCGCCGTCCATCGGCAGCTCACCGATTCCTTTCGCGCCTCCCGGGCCATATGCATAAGGGTTCTCTTCAAAGTAAACACGAATCGGCGGAATGTCAGCCGCAGTTGGCATGATGTAGTTAGTCATTTGTCCGTTAGCCATGCGCCCGTCTTTCCACACCACGTTTTCAAAGAGCGTGAAACCGATTGCCTGCGCTACGCCGCCTTCTATTTGTCCGGCTGCCAGCACCGGATTGATTACTCGTCCAACTTCCTGCACCGCTACAAAATCGACTACATGCGCTTCGTAGGTCAGCAGGTCAACTGACACTTCGGCAACATAGACGGCCCAGGCGTAAGTGCCATAGGCGTCGCCCTGATACTTCTCGTCATCCCAGTAAACATTCGGCGGGGCCTGATATTTACTAAAAGCCTTCAAGGCCCCGAGCGTCTCGATGTATTTGCGACATGCCGTTTGAAATTCTTTCGAGCCGTAGCCTTCGGATAAGAGCCCGCTGCCGATAAGCGTCTGCTTCAAACCGAGCACGGCCGACTCAACGAGTTTCCCCACCACCATGGACGTGCGAGACGCGACTGTGGGTCCGCTATTAGGAACGTTTTTGGTATCCGGCTGCGCCACTTCTATTAACGACTCGTCAACTCCGAGGGCTTCGGCAGCGATTTGTGAAAAAACGGTATTGGTGCCCTGACCGATCTCGGTGCTGGCAGCCAGAATTCGCACGCGCCCTTCCGCTGTCGCTTCAGCGCCCACTACCGACGCCAGGTAAACTTCGCCCGAGCCGGTAAAGCCGGCTCCATGCATGAATGAAGCAAAGCCAATGCCTTTCTTGATCGAGGACTGCTCCTTATTCTGTCGCGCGAAACGTTCCGTCTTCTCATGATAACCGCACAGCTCAAAGGCGCGATCCAGCAACTGCTCCATATCCACCTTTTCACGAATCAACTGGCTGGTCGCGGTAGTTTCGCCTTCCTTCACGAAGTTGCGACGACGAAATTCGTCAGGAGTCAGCCCTAAGGTCGCGGCAACTTTATCGAGTTGTCGCTCGAGCGCAAAAATACTTTGCGGCGCGCCAAACCCTCTGAAAGCCCCGTGCGGCGGAACATTGGTAGCAACCGCGCTTGAACGTATGCGCACGTTGGGACAGTAATAAGGACCGGCAGCGTGGATCGTGCCCCGTGAAAGGACGACAGGAGATAGCGTGCAATAAGCACCGCCGTCGATGATGAACTCGATGTCCATTCCGAGCAGCTTGCCGTCCTTCGATGCCGCAGTCTTATGCCGCGTGCGCGAGGGGTGACGCTTCGTGGTCGCCAGCATATCTTCGGCGCGATCGTAGATCATCTTCACCGGCTTGCCGGATTTCCACGACAGCAGCGCCGCGTGTCCCGCAAGCAGCGACGGATACTCCTCCTTGCCGCCAAAGCCGCCACCAGTTTCAGTTTGAATGACGCGGATTTTTTCTTCAGGCAGGCCAAACAGTTTCACCAGCGCCTTGTGAACGTAGTAAGGACATTGCATTGAACCCCAAACAGTCACGCCTTCGGCTGGGTTGGCGATAGCGATCGCGCCATTATTTTCGATGTAGAGTTGCTCCTGTGCGCCGGTGTGATATTCGCCTTCGACGACCAAGTCCGCCGTTGCCCAAACGTCATCAACATTGCCCTTATCCACCAGAAAAGATTTGAAGACGTTGTCATCTCCCCAGACGATCTCTTTCTTGTCCAGCGAATCTGAGAGCGTAAAGATCGGTGGCAGCTCTTCGATTTCAATGCGAACGTTCCGGCGGGCTTCTTCCAACAAATATTTGTCGGCGTGGGCCAGCAGCAGGATTGGCTCTTCGGGATGATTGACCACTTCGTTTGCCAGGTAAGGCTGATCGTTGAGTATTAGCGCCACGTAGTTTTCACCCGGAATGTCCTGCGCGGTAATGACCGTGAACTCGTCCCAGGGGATGTCGCCTTCGAAAAAAATGTTCTTGATGCGCCCGCGAGGAGAGGCGCTGCGCACGGTCACGCCGTGAATCATCTCGGGAAACGAGATGTCGTCAACGTAGAGCGCCGCGCCGGTGACTTTCTTCCGGCCTTCCTTACGCGGGGCTGATTTACCGATGGGATGATTGGACATTTGAGTCATCAGGGGTTAATCGTCGTCATCGCTTAACGTTTGCGGCGCAACACGGCCTTGCTTCTGACAGCGCTCTGCTTTGCAGCCTTCTGAAGTTTTGCGGGAAGATCCATCTCATCGTCAATAAGCACGTCTGTTGAGATGCCCACGGAGCGTGCATAGAGAAGCAGAATCGGAAGATGAGGCTCGCGGTCACCGCGCTCGTAAGCAGAGATTCGGCTACGAAAGTATTTCTCCGCAAGACCTAAACGCTCCAGCATCCCATCTTGAGAAAGAGATAAGGTCAAACGAATCTGGAGCAACTTCTCGCCCAGACGCTCTGATCTTGGACTACGTACGCTGACCATCAGGCTATACCTCCTGATGGGGCGACGGTATTCACGCCAGGCTTGCGCGTAGACACATATGTGTCTAAACTCTGCCTGAGACCGTTAGCCGACGGGAGTTTGTTGGTGCTCTCCCATGCGGCATGCATTAGGCGCGATTCGAAGCGGCGAGACGCATTAGCTGTTACAAGTGATTGTCAAAGTTCGACGCCAGACAACTCTTAAAGTAACAAACTCAGAGACAGGTTGTCAGCCTATTGGGGTTAGCAAAAAACAAAAGACAGCCACGAGCCGTGAAGGGCGCCATTCGCAGTGCCGAAGGCTCAAGAGGTTAAGAGAGTGGCGGACAGTATTAAGATTGATACTTGCTCGTTGAGTAGCGAGGAACTGCGCCAACTCGTACTGAAGATTACCCAAGGCGGCCACAGGTCGAAGTTATTTCTGCGACGAATGGTGCTCCTGTGGGACAGTCTCAGGGCCGGACAGACTAATAAGGTGGCTCGATTCACGCGCCAGAACAAAGATCCCGCATTCGCCAAACTTATGTCTGCTATCTCAGACTCAGTTAGTAAAGGAGAGCTTGGAACGGCAAGCATTACTATTTTTCTTGCCGCCGGTTTTGCCTATCAAAACACCCTTGACTACTACCTCGATCTGAGGAGTTATCTGGATAGATTTAGATAATCAGATGAGGGAGCGTGAGTTTACGTGGGTACCCGGAGAGTAAGACAGGCTTCAGGACGGGTTGGCGTATTTCAACTGACCGGTGATATCCACGATTTCGATTCCGACCAGTTCTTCCCCTTCATAATCGAAGACTACCCCATTGTCGAGATCGCTCTCGCTGCGAGTAGGTTGCGTCTTCTCTTTTAGGCGAATGTAGAGCGTGTCCACGTCATCCTGGTAGTCAAGGAACAATTCACCGGGCGGGAGATTCACTCGCCGGCGCGCGGCCTTAAGCATTTCTTCTCTGCCAGGAGCGACTATTGTTCTTGGTTCTCTTTGCGCCATACGATCTTTGCCTTATCCATCTTTTCTTCCACGCGGGCGGAAAGAATAAATCCGTCAAGCCGGCCCTTCTCAACGTAGAAGACGTGAAGAAAAGCTTTTCGTCCCAATACTACCACCGCGGCGAGCGCCCCACGCCTGCTGGCTAGAACATAGTCAGGGTTCTTTACTGTATCAAGTATGGTTTCAAGATAGGAAGCCAGCTCGGGATGCGAATCAAGAATGTGTTCCCACCTCTCATCAGTAAGGCGAATCGGAACTCCATTGACCGAGTCGGCGATGCCTAGAATCATTAGCTAAATGAGTCCATAGGGTGATTCATAGGTTCGTTTTCGAAGAGACGTCCGCGTCAGGAAAGACGTTAGCCGCGTCCGGCTCTGAGCGAAAGGCCTCACCAAAACTCTTTCTTTCCGGGCCCAGCTTTCTGACTCGCAGATTTCGTAGATCGTACTCTGGCCGAAGTTCATCACTCTCTTCTGGTTCGGTTTTCACGGTTCATATCTTAGCATCGAACGTAGACGGGTTGACGACACTGTTCCTAACGAGATCTCACAGCTTCGCGATCACCAGCGGGTTCGCTTCCAACTCTCTCCGATAAAATACGCGTGGGCGCTGCAGGCTGCGCTTCTCCGGCTCAGCAATACTTTGCTCGCCCTCGGTGAACGCGATTGCCAGACCAACTCCGCGGCCTTCCTTCATTTTCGTTTCCTGCATCTGCGGCACGCGTTCAGTCGCGAAGTCGAGCCACTCGCGCGCGTTCAGTACTCCGTCCTTAGGTTCACTGTCAGCGACCGGAGTCTTTAATCCTTCCTCCACTAACGCAAACGTCAACAGCCCATGACCAAATTGCGCAGCCTCGAGCGCCGCCTGATAGCTTTGCGCCGCTGTAAGGATGTACATGCCTTTCTCATAAGCCAGTTGGGCCAGACCCTTGGAGTTCATAGGGCCGCGACGCTTTTCCTCGGCCTCCAGTGCTTGCCCGGAATTACAGGCGTCGATGACCAGCAGCAGATGGCCGGCGTCGAGACCCTCGACTGCCTGCTCCAACTCCACATCAGAAATACTATGCTCGAGTATCGTCTTCAGGCCGGGCTCATTGAGTCTCGTGCGTTCGCCGGTGTAGCCGAGGTCATGAGGAATGAGATAAAAGCGCTGAGCCTGAGCCGTGCCGTGTCCGGCAAAGTAGATGATTACCGTGTCTTCAGGCTCCGCGCGCCTTAGTCCGTCCAGCGGTCCGGCCTTCAATGAGGGAACTCCGGGAACGCCGGCGAGTCGGTTCAAGACTGAAAGGATATTTGCCTTGGTTGCGTTTTCATTTATCAACGGCACAACTTCGACGCGCTCAAACTGCGCCACTTGTTTTTGCCTGAGTCGCACTTCCTCACCGAAGCTTTGCGCATCGGCGACCGCGTATTTCAAGTTGTATTGCGCGTTCGCGTATTCATTAATGCCGACGGCAATGATGTAAGCGGTGCCGGCGCGCCTCAAACTGTCGGCCCCCGTTAATGCTAACTGTGCATCTTTGCTTTTTACATTGTCTTTGTTGAAGGCGTAGGCGGTCAGCCGGTTCGGTCCGGCGGTAATCGTAATCTCTTCCTCAAAGGCGGCAGACGCCTTCCCATTCAACACATCGCCATGCCAAACCTTCACCAGCGATCCGTTGCGAAACAAACGCACGTCGCGCGCGCCACTGCCTTGAGGATTGTCTTTCTCCGCCGGCGCCTCGGAAATTTCGACCTTCACTTTTACAGTGCGAGCAGCGATGGCGGCATTTGCTTCTGCGGCAACTGACAATTTCACGACCGGTTGCCGGCGATCTTTTTTCGAAACATCCAGGGCCACCTTCGGACGTTTACCGGCAAAGACATCGCCCAGCAAACCTGGATAATAAAACTCATTGAAGAACCACTCGATGGGAGCGACGTTGAAAGTGTCATGGTTGTAGCGCCAGAGAATTTGATTCCATGCAGCCGGAGTGCCGTCAAACAGGCCTTGCGGAGTGACGACCATCCATTCGCCGCCGTCGTCGAGTGAGATGAGCGTCAATAAGTGTTCGCCTGTGTTCGCGTCCCACAAGAAGGTGCTGCCGTCGTCGCTGGCCGAAGCGAGCAGCCGCGCGTCGGGGCTGAAATCCAGCGACTCGATATTGGCGGTGTGCCCGGTGAGGGTGCGCAGCTCCCGGCGTCCGGCAACATCCCAAATTCTGATCGTGTTGTCCGTGCTGCTCGAAGCCAGCGAGCGACCGTCGCGACTGAAGGCCACCTGGGTGACGCCTTTACCATGACCTTTCAGGGCGCCGATCTCCGTGCCGCTTGCCACGTCCCACAGTGTTACTTGGCCTATCGCCTCGACCCTCATGTTCTTCATCATCTCGTCAGGGTCTTGCGGTTTGGAATTCTTTCGGTTTTTTTGCGCAGCCGGATTCATCATGGCTGCGAAATCAATGTTTGACTTCGACTCGACTCCGCCAATCGCCAGGATCCGGCCGTCGGGGCTGAACGCCAGAGATGTGACGCTGCGGCCCATGGTGCCTGCAGACATTGAACCCATAACGTTAGTCATCATGTCAGCCATGGCCGTCATGTCGGGCATTTGCGGCATGCTGCCTGGCTTTACCCGCTTCATGTTTTTGAGCTGCGCCGGTGTCATGCCACCCATGCCACTCATCATTTGGGTGAGGCCGGCCATCGGAGAAGAAGTCAGATCGCGCACCTTGCTGCCCGAAGCCGCATCCCATAAAGAGATATCGCCCATCGCTCCTAACGTGGCAACGACGCGGCCGTCTTGACTGAATCCGGCTTCGCTTGCGGAACTCGTGGACTGCAGCGTGCGCAGCTCGCGACCAGACTTCACATCCCAAATCCTGACCAGGTTACTACGCAACTGGCCCACCTGGGGTGTCTGCTTCATTTGCGCTTCACTCGCTGTGTAGATCACCAACAGCATGTTTCCGTCGGGACTGAAGCTGATGCGCTGAACCACGAATTCGTTGGTTGGTGGAGTCAGGCTTAGCAGTTTGCGTCCGCTGGGGATTTCGAGAATCGATACCGTTTCGCTATTAGGCGTAAACGCAGCGAGCAGACGACCGTCAGGACTGGGAAAGCCCAGCAGTTGGTCGCTTGGCGCGGCGGCGAGTCGCAATCCCCGACCGGTACGTAGATCCCAACGCGTGCGGCCTCCTGAAGAAAGTTGGTTGCCGTCGGCGCTGAACGCGACCTTGTAAGCCATGTTTGTGCGACCGCTCAGCTTGAGTAACTGTTTCGCAGTGTCTGTTTCCCAAAGTATGGTTGGCGTGTCAAAGCCCCCGGTGGCAACTTTTTTCCCGTCGTCACTGAAAACAGCGAAGACGCGGCCCGTGGTAGCAAAGAGACCACTGTTAGGAGCGAGCAAAGCTGGTAACTCGCGACCGCTGGCGACGTCCCAGATTTTGACACTATATCCTTCTGAAAAAGACAACAGCCGGGCATCGCGACTGAATTTGAGCTGTCCAAAAAGCTGCGTGGCCGGTCCCAGTTCGCGCTCGTTGGCCCGGCTGGTTACGTCCCAAAGCTTTATTCGCTTCTCGACGATGCCCGCGACGAGCACGTGCCCGTCAGCAGTAAATGCCATGTCAGCGCTATCGATGTCTTTACCGGGGAGGTTTACGGAGCGCAACTCGCGACTAGTCGCAAGATCCCAAACTTGAAGTTTGTTTTCCCCTGTGGCAGTGGAGAGTCGGGCGAGTTGGGTTCCATCCGGGCTCAGCGTGACGCCGCCCTCACCGCCCATTAGCGCTAAGGTATTCAAAGTCTCCGAGGAGACTGTTGAGACCGTTTTCGCCGACGCGATGTCCCAGACTCTAATAGCGTCACTTATGGTCACCAGCCGATCGTTCGAACTGAACGCGATGAAATAAACTCCAACAATTGACGACGCCAGTCCGCCTTCACCCGACGTCAGTGTTTGCACTTCGCGGCCGCTGGTCACCTCCCAAACCTTGACTGTATTTTCTGCCCCGGCGGCGGCGATGAAACGGCTATCACGGCTGAAGGCGATCACCGGCGACATACTCATCCCGCTCTGTTTGCCGCCCGAGAGATTGCGCAGCTCGCGCCCGGTTGTGGTATCCCATAGCTTGATCGTGCTGCTGCGAAATGTAGCGGTTGCGAGCAGTCGACCATCCGGACTAAAAACAAGCCGGGTCGCGCCGAAGAAATTGTTGTAGCCGGTCTGAAGCACAAGCTCGGGTTTGGCTTCACGTGTTTGCGACCCGGGTTGAGCGCTGTTGGCCGCGCCGCTGCTTTGTACACCGAGGCCGCGTTGGTCGGGGGTCGGCGTAGGTGTCTGCGCGAGCGTGACGATGGCGATCGCGTTTAGAAGGGCCGTTGCTAAGGAACCGTTGATAAGACTGCCGACCCGCGGCTTAAAGTTTTTTGACGTTGTTCTCATTGGTTCAAATCCACCGTCAGAAGGATCGATGATCGAATCTCATTAACACCTCGCTTCAGCAGCGTGGTTCCAGGTGAGATGGACAGTCTAAATCGTTTCCAGGGCGTAAGCACAGAACCAAGCGGGATAGCGCCGGACTTGGGATTAACCAGGCCTCTCGGTTTTCACCTCAGTCTGGGAGACCTTTTAGCTGATCCTTCCGCAATTCTCGTGTATGATTCCGACGCTCTACCATCCCAGATCAAATTCAGCCGCACTATTACGGACTGAAATCATAGGAGCATTAAATGTTAACCAGACTCTCGTTATTCCTTTGCGTTGTGTGCGCCCTCGTTTTGGTAGGTTGTGCCAAGACAGAAACGAATACCAACGGTAACGCCAACACCGCAGCCACCAAGACCACAACCCCGGCTTCAACCACCGCAACAACGGCAAGCGCCAACAAGATCGGCGTGCCGGAATGCGATGAGTTCATCGCCAACTACGACGCCTGCGTCTCCAGCAAAGTTCCTGAGGTAGCCCGGGCGCAGTACAAAGCAACCATCGAACAATGGCGGACTTCGTGGAAAAAACTAGCCGAGAATCCGCAAACGAAATCGACCCTGGCTGCTGCCTGCAAACAATCCGCAGAGCAGGCACGCGCCTCGATGAAGACGTACAACTGCACGTTCTAATCGGATTAATTGAGACATTATGAAGCGGGGGCAAGCCCGCCTTCCTGACCTGAGAGGCTTTCGAGGTTGAGAGCGCTCCTAGCTTGAAAGCCTTTCAAGCAAGTCAATCAGCGTCAACATGGATCAGCTCACGGTCAGGAAGGCGGGCTTGCCCCCGCTCCTGATCATGAAAACTTAGCATGCTCCAGCAGCAGCAGTCCGATAGAGACTGCCGCCAGTGCATACATCACCGGATGAATATCTCGCCGCCGGCCAACAATCAAATACAGGCCCACATGGGAGATGAAGCCCCATAGAATTCCCTGCGTGATTGAGAAGGTGAGCGGGATCAGAATTATCGTCAGGAACGCCGGCAGCCCTTCTTCAATTTTCGAGAACGTAATCTTTCCCACGCTGCGAAACATCGAAGCGCCCACCAGTATCAGCACCGAAGCTGTTGCGTAAGCCGGCACCATCCCCGCCAGCGGCGCCAGAAAGAAGCATGGCAAAAAACATAGCGCAGTAAACACCGAAGTCATTCCGGTGCGCCCGCCCATGTTTATACCCGCCACGCTCTCAATATAAGCAGTGCCGGATGATGTTCCCGCCACGCCGGCGCCGAGCGTGGCAAAGGAGTCAACAATCAAACCCTGCTTCAGGTTTTTTGGATGACCGTGTTCATCAAGCAGATCGGCAGCGTGCGCCACACCAATGAAGGTAGAGATCGAATCAAACAGATCGGTAAACAATATTCCAATGATTGCGGGCAGGAGAGACAGTTTTAAGGCGCCGAGAATATCCAGTTTGAAAAGAACAGTTTTGAAATCAGGCGCACTGAAGATGTGTTCGGCGGGTTTTACCAAACCAATAGCCCAGCCCGCCAGGGTGGCGAAGACTATGCCGGCGAGGAACGCGAGCGCGCTTTTCCGCGTCAGCAGCCAAACTGAAATTGCCGTGGCGACGATCGTTAGTAAGGCCGGTACGCCAAGCGTTCCCAACTTGACGAAGGTTACCGGATCCGGAGCGATCAACCCGGCGTTCTTAAGTCCGATGAACGTCAGAAAAATACCGATGCCGGCTGCGGTGGCAAGCCGTAGTTCAGTAGGAATCGCTTTCGCAATCGTTTCGCGGACAGGCGTAACGGAGATAACGAGAAAGAGGACGCCGGCCCAAAACACAATTCCCAGCGCCACCTGCCACCAGATCTTCTGCGTGAGAATAATAGTGAAGGTGAAGTAAGCGTTGATGCCCATGCCGGGTGCGACCGCAAAAGGCAGCCTGGCATAGAGACCCATGAGGAGGGTCATGACAAAGCACACCAACACTGTCGCGGTGAGCACGCCACTGAAAGCCATGCCGGTGCCGGGGGTCGAAAGAATTGATGGATTCACCACCACGATGTACGACATCGTGAAAAACGTGGTGATGCCGGCGATGGCTTCGGTGCGGATGCTGGGCCGTAAGGTTTCCGTTGTGCTCATCTTTGCGAATGGTTTAAGAAACTGACTGTAGCCGGGGGAGTCTAATCAAGCGAATAGGGCGGCGCAACCGGTGGCTAGAGGTGGGTCTTGAGCAGGCTGAGACGCCAACTCTACACCAGCTTGGGCCGGAAGCGTCCAACTTCCAACTCGCATCATACTGACGACGCTCAAGGAACCTTGGAAGACCCAAAGGCAGTTGGATCAACCATCACTTAAATCGATATACTAACTGCAACAAGGTGAACCGAGCGTTCGTGACGTCATGATCAAATACCAAGCCGTAGATGTCTTTACTCCAACAAGGCCCGCTCGTTCCACGTTCGTTGAGCGCGAGTCGATCAACGAGCAATTGGTAGCCGCAATCAGAACACCTGGCAAACAGATCGTAGTGTACGGTTATACCGGTTCCGGGAAGACGACCCTTCTAGAGAACAAGCTATATCAACTCTATGAGACTCACCTGACATCGAGATGTGTGACAGGTCTAACTCTAGAGCAACTTGTGTTAGATGCTTTCGATCAGCTTGGTGGCTTTTATGGTGTTGAAACCACTCAAACTAAGCGTCGGAGTCGAGCCACCGCTCTTAAGACTGAATACCTTGGAATAAAAGCGCAGGTAGAAACGGAACTGCAGACAAAACGTCAACTGATTTTGCCTCCGCAATTGACTCCTCAAACATTGGGACGTTTTCTGGGAGAAGCAAAGTGCTGCTGGGTTCTCGAAGACTTTCATAAGATGCTACCCGCAGAGAAGGCAAAACTCGCGCAGGTCATGAAAGTGTTTATGGATATGTCAGATCATTATCGCGAGCTAAAAATAATTGCCATTGGTGCGGTGGATACTGCGCGCGAAGTGGTCGAGTACGATGCCGAAATGAGAAATCGGGTTTCTGAAATTCATGTGCCCTTAATGCGAGACGAGGAGATCCTACAAATACCAAAAATAGGCCAAGAACTTCTGAACTTTAACATGTCGGGCAATCTTGAGGCTGACCTTGCCAAATCGTCCAATGGATTGGCATCAGTCTGCCATCAGCTGTGCCTGAACATGTGCTTTGCGGCCGACATCGATGAAACACTAGACACTCCAATTAGCCTTGGCCGCCAAACCTTTATGAAGGCGGTAGAACAATATCTAGCCGAGGCGTCTGACACTCTGAAGAGTGCTTTTGACAGGGCCTTCAAAAATGACAGGAAACTAAAGTATGACGACTCCAAGCTGATCGTGGAGGCTTTGTTACAGGTTGACCAAGATGGCGCAAATAAAACCATCGTCCTACAGAAAATAAGAGACGTTCAGCCGGAGTATCCCACTCAGCGTTTAACTATTAGTCTTCAACAGCTCCAGAAAGAGGAGCGCGGCATGCTACTTAGACATGATTCTTCTTCGGGAAGATACTCTTTCAAGGATCCTTTCTATCGAGCATTTGCACTTGCGCATGCCCAAAGGGAACAAACGGATAACGACAGTCAACAGCAAGAGCGATTTGTCCGTTCGGAATTCGAAAAGATGATTTCAAAGCTATTTCTCACGCGCCAAACACTTCAGCATCCAAACGCACGAGAGCAAAGGAACCAGATGCCCAAGATGGATTGGAATAGTCCTATGTTCACGCGGAAACGGCGGTTCCGAAAACAAAAGCATTAACGCGAAAGACCTACTCGAATCGGCAACTCGACGCTAATTATTCTGCCGTTAAGATACTTCTAGTATTTGTCCGGTCGGCTGATGTGGGACTGACCAATAGAAACAGGCTCGATTAATGAAAATACTTCTACCGCAGATTCGCCACGACCGTACTGGATTTGAAGCATTAACCAAGGTCAATGCTGAAACCGAAGGATGCTTCTTGCAGGAAATCGAGATCGATATGAGCCGTACGACTTGGTTCGACGCCGACATGTGTGCAGCGTTAGGAGCAATCCTTTATCGACTAGGAGACAGACTGAACACTGTTCAACTTACGAATATCCAGCCAGGTGTCAAACAAATCCTTTCCAAGAATGGTTTCTTAAGCAGTTATGGGCGACAACGAATACCGGATAAGTGGGGGACGACTATCCCTTACCAACGGTTTGATGTGAAAGATGATCGATATTTCGCTACCTATATTGAGAAGGAACTGGTTCTCCGCCGCGAGCTTCCGAAAATGTCCAGCGCGTTATTGAAGAAGTTCCGCGAGAGCGTTTTCGAGATTTTCAGCAACGCCGTTGGCCACTCCAAAACTGAATTGGGTATATTCAGCTGCGGACAATTCTTTCCCCACAAGTATTGCCTCGACTTTTCGGTTGTTGATCTTGGTATTGGAATTCGGCAAAACGTGAAGGAAAATGCCGGGTTAGATTACAGCGCCGAAGAAGCTATTGCATGGGCGACGGAAGGGCGTAATACTACTAAGAAAGGGAAAATCCCGGGGGGACTGGGCCTTAAGCTGTTGAGAGAATTTATTAAGCTCAATCGCGGGCGCATCAGTATTCTTTCTGATTCTGGTTATTGGATGGCGCATCGCGGGCGTGTATCCAAATCGAAACTTCTTAATGCATTCCCCGGCACGATTGTAACCATGGAGATTGACACTTCTGATAAACAATCCTATGTGTTATCGTCAGAAATCTCCGAATCCGATATCTTCTAGGGGTAAAAATCAATGAACCGCGGTGTTGAACTATCCGTGTATGAGATTGTGGGCAGCCCCCTCTGCGTGGCTTCGGAAGACGGGCAAAAGGTGTACGATCGGATCGCCGCGACTATCCGAGAGGATCGATCGGTTTCACTGTCATTTCGAAATATTAATAGCTTAACTTCGGCATTCCTGAACGCAGCCATTGGCCAGTTATATGGCTCATTTGGCGAGGATGAAATCCGTTCAAAGCTGCGCGTGCACGACATGGAGCCCGATGATCGCGCTTTGCTGAAAAGGGTTGTCGACACCGCCAAAGAGTACTTTAAGGATCCTCACAGATTCGAAGAAGCAGTACAGAATGTTTTGGGAGAAGGCGCCATTGAAAAATAATGCCTCGCAAATCTCTACTTACGCCTTTGGGCCCGGAGAAGAATTCCTACTAGATACGAATGTTTGGTTTCTTGTATACGGTCCGGGAAGACCGCACGATGTGCGTGTGGCGGTCTATTCAAGGGCCTTGAAACAAATGCTTGCTGCTAACTGCGCCATTTACGTGGAGGTCCTGATCCTTTCCGAATACATGAACGCGTACGCGCGGTTGAAGCACAACCTTTTGAAAGGCACATCTGGTGTTGATAACGACTTCAAGAGATTTCGAAAAAGTCCTCATTTCAAGGCCATTGCTTATGACATTGCTGGCGATGTTAGGCAAATCTTGAAACATTGCCAGCGTATTGAAAGTGACTTGCCTCAATGTGAGGTTGACCGTTTGATCGATGAGTTTGCACAGGGCAACTCGGATTTTAACGATCAAGTACTAGCAGAACTTTGTAAGGGCAGAAATCTAAAGTTGGTAACTGACGACTCGGATTTTAAGGATCGTGGTCTTCACATTCTTACCGCAAACCAGGGTTTGTTGGTCTAGAAGTCGAGCTTTCTACGGCTTGCGCTTCCTGTCGCGCTGGTACCAGACGTACTTGGTGCATTGTTCTAGGTAATCCTTCCCACCCTTGTTTAAGTATCCTAAGTTCACTGGTAGATCTCTTCGCGGATCTTTGCTGCAGCTTCAGCCGCCCGCTTCGACCGAACGTAATCAGAAACGTGATCACCGTAACGTTCGACAAAGCCTTCGCGGTAATCGGTGCCGCGCACAATTCCGCGGCAGTTCCGAGCGCCGCAGTGACAGACAAAGTCGTCCATCGCTTCATTGTAAAACGTGGCGTAGTCCATCGTAATTTCTTCGCCGGCTTTAATATCGCGACGCGCAACCATATCCAGGCCTTCCAGCCAGGCGTTTGGATCGCAGGAATGGTTGATGGGCTTCCAGTGTTCCGGGTCGGGACTCCAACTCACAAAGACCTCATCCGTCAACGGGTAGGCATACTCTGAGAACCAGCGCTGTTGTTCCGGGTTCCAATGTTCGCGTACATGTTCATGGCTTACCAGGACGTGCGGCTGCTCTTCGTGGGCGTCAATGAGTTGGCCGGAGTAAATATTTTCCAGCGCATACATTCCATAGCGACTCTTGTGATCGAGGGCCAGATGCCAATTCTTGTGTGCCTGCTGCTGTCGTTTCAGCGCCGCCCGGATTATTTTTTCGAAGAAGTCGCGATGACCCCACGGCTCATGCATGAGAATGAGGTCGGCGCTGCCGGCTGATTCTTCCAGAGGATAAGCGACGTCGCAGTTAGGGTTGATCTCGAGCAGGTACAGCTCGCCCTGAGCGTTCATGCGAATGTCGCAGCGGCCGTAGCCAGTGCCGTTCAAGCCAATGAATAGTTTGCGCGACATGTCCTCCAGGCGTTCAGCCAGCTCGTCGTCTTCACACTGAATGCAGGACATGGCTTCGTAGTCTTTCCACTTCATGTCGAAATGCTTGAACGAGTCGCCGCTGGGAAAACAAAACTCAACCGGCCGGTAAGCGAAAGGCTTGAGCGGATCGTCGGCGTTCTCGACTACCAGCACGCTAAATTCCCGTCCGTCGATAAACTCCTCGATTAGCGTGGCTCCAAAGGCGGCGATCATCTTCCCGGCCTGCTCACGCAAGGCAGCCGGCGTTTCAACGCGCGAATCCCTGGTTAAACCTATGCTGCCGTAGCTGTTAGGGTGTTTGGCGATCATCGGGAATCGGAGCGTTCGGGCGGCTACTTCGACGCTCGCATCGTCTTTTGCCAAAACATAAGCCGGCGCTTTGATGCCCCAGAAGCGGCAGACCTTTTTCATCGTTTCGCGGGTTGGTTCGTAGAAGCTGGCGGTGGCGCCGGTGAAGGCCATGCCCAGCCGTTCCATTGTCTGCACTATTTCCACGCCGGCGCGATCTTCGTCCCAGGCGCCGTCACATAAGTTAATGAAGACGTCGAAGTCGCGTCGCGAGAGCTCGATGATTTGCCGCACTCCTTTCGCCTTGTCGATGTAAGCGGTTTCACATTCGTGGCCTTCGAGGTGGCGAAGCACGTCGGAGAGTGGATCGTAATCCTTCATCGGACTGTCGGAGTTCTCGTAGGAAGGATCAAGAATGCAAATCTTCAATGGCGTTACCTCATGAAGCAGAATTCAGGACTCAGAATTCAGAAGTCAGAATCGAGCAGGGTCCTCACTATTACTCACTCACCATCGCCCATTACCCATCGCCTCCTAACTTCATTACGCGCACTTTACTCCAACAAGGCACAGCTGAAAACAACTATCTTTCGCTGGCGTCGTTTTATATCCCGCGCTCTCCTTGCTCGGCGGTCAACTTTTTTGTTTCATGAACGACATTGATCCGTGATTTTGTAGTAATTGAATCAAGCCCATAATCGGTCAAGTGAATTGCTGGGACCGCGGGCGGCCCGCCCGCAAATGACGGCGCGCGTGAAAATGAATTGGGGAACTCTCAACCTTATTGATCTTGTCCTGGTGGTGATTGTTTTACTGAGCGCCATTAACGGCTGGCGCCGCGGCTTCATACTGGGCGTACTCGATCTGCTGGGTTGGGCTTTGGTTCTTCTTGCCGGCTTGCGGTTCTATCAACCACTGGCCCGGTGGATTGGTGCCCACGTTGATTTATGGTCGGAAGTTTGGGATCGTCCCTTTGCCTTTATCCTTATCGCCATCCTCGCGACCGTGGCGGTTCAAGCCCTCGGAAAGGCGCTGCTCGGGCGCGTGGCGAAAGAGACTCATGAGGGGTCTTTCAATCGCGCGCTTGGTGTTCTGCCCGGCGTCGCCAACGGTTTAATTACGGCAGCGCTCATTGCCGCTTTCATGCTTGCAATACCTTTGAACGAAGGATTGCGAGAGCGCGCGCGGGAGAGCGCGATCGCAAACCGTCTGGCTGTCTACGCGGAACGACTGGAAGCAAAGCTTCATCCGGTTTTTGCCGAAGCCGTCGCTGAAACGCTAAACCTGCTGACGGTCCAACCCGAGTCGCACGAACGCGTCAACCTGCCTTACAAGGTTGCGAATTCGCGCCCCCGTCCGGATTTGGAAGCGCAGATGTTGGTTCTGGTAAACAGAGAAAGAGCCGCCGCCGGCTTAAGACCGCTGACTCCCGATCCGGAGTTGACTGAGGTGGCCCGCGGGCATTCGGCCGACATGTTTGCCCGCGGCTACTTCGCGCATGACACGCCGGAAGGTCTCGACCCATTCGCGCGCATGCGCGAGGCCCACGTTCGTTATGTAACTGCCGGAGAAAACCTGGCCCTCGCACCAACGCTGCAAGTCGCGCATAGCGGTCTGATGAACTCACCGGGCCACCGCGCCAACATCCTGCACCCGCAATTTGGCCGCCTCGGCATCGGGATCATGGACGGCGGCATCCGCGGGTTGATGGTGTCGCAGGAATTTCGTGACTAAGGGTCTCTCTGTGATACCTCAGTGTTCTCTGTGTCTCTGTGGTGAACTAGTTTGGCACCCTTACCATAGAGGCACAGAGAACACGGAGGATGCACGGAGAATTTCAAACTAGAGCAATACCGGCTCCTCAAAAACCTTGACTCGCAATCGCAACTCGCGGTATGTTCGGTTCACTTTGCGGAAGTAGGTTAATTGTTATGCAGCTCACGAGTTACATCTTTTCCCAATTCTAGCGACCGCATCACGGTCGCAACCTCTAAGTTTATTCAAGACTCAGAACTTTCAAGGACGCCTTCGTCTGCGTAAAGCAAACCTGTCAGTTTGCATGACCTACGCTTGCGTGTGGCGCTATTACGAGGAACCAGGGGGAGCTAATGCTCGCGCAAAAGTGTAATTACCAAACTCGCAGCCACGGGCTGCGCGCAAATGTTATGGGCATAGAAGATTTCATCAGGGACGCGCTCTACAAACCGAACGACTACGTGGCTTATCACGTTGGGCGGGAATTGGCGGAGCTGCATCCGGAAAGAGCGATCGTTGAAGGGAGAACCGGGTACTTTGACCTGGAGGCATTCGTGCGCGAAAAGCAATGCGCTTTAGTATCGGAAACATCCGTCTTCAATCATCTGAGGACGAATTGGGAACAACCGGACAAGAACATGACGCAGGCGTTTGAGAACTGCTGGCTCAACGTGCTTTGGCGCGGACAACTTCTGGACGTCGTGCTCATCAGCTGGTCAGAGAGCTGCCACCGCCGGCGTCATCACTGGATTGTGGCTGAGAGCAAAAAACTTGCCGAGGAATTCTTTGCCGCAGTGTGCGAGTGGGCCTCCGAGGTGCGCGGTGAAATTCTGGTTTTCGCTGACGGCGACTGGGAAAAGAATGAGGAGCTTTACAAGGCCATCAAAACCTCTACCTTCGCCAACGTAATCCTGCCAGCCTCTTTGAAGCGGCAGGTGCAGGACGACTTCCAGCAGTTTTTCGGCGCACGCGATCTCTATAAGCAATATGGCATTCCCTGGAAGCGCGGAGCTTTGTTTATTGGCCCGCCGGGAAACGGGAAGACCCACACTGTCAAAGCCCTGGTGAACCAACTCGGGCGACCCTGCCTGCTCGTCAAAGGTTTCAAGTCGGAGTATGCAACCGACGAGGAGAACATTGGTGTCGTGTTCAAAAGAGCGCGCATGGCCGCGCCGTGCGTGCTGGTCTTCGAGGACCTCGACGCGATGGTCGACGATAAGAACCGGGCATTTTTTCTAAACGAACTGGACGGGTTTGAGAGCAACACGGGCCTGGTAGTGCTGGCCACCACCAACCACCCGGACCGGCTCGACCCTGCAATTCTCAATCGACCGAGCCGCTTCGATCGTAAGTACTACTTCGAGTTGCCGGCTGCTTCCGAACGCTGCGCCTACGTCGCGGCCTGGAACAACCAGTTACAGCCGGATCTGCGTCTTTCGCAGAGCGCGGTTCGTGCGGTAGTGCAACAGACCGAAGACTTCTCGTTTGCCTATATGAAGGAGCTATTCGTTTCTGCGACGATGCATTGGATGTCGGCAACGTCAGAACTGGCAACTGTGCCGCACACGCTCAACGCAATGGATCGGATCATTGTCGAGGAGGTTGCGAGGCTTCGTGCGCAAATGGCCTCGGCAACGTCTGCTGCCACCGGTGGAAGAGTGTCTCGCGCCGTCAGCAGCGCGCGCCGCATCTTCCAAAAGGCGTAGTGCCCTTCTGACTTGCCATCCTCATTGCGGCGGTGTTCAATTTCTAGTGGCCTATTTTGAAGACTCTGTGCCTTCTCCGTGTTTCTTTGTGTCTCCGTGGTGAATTTGACGACAAGTAAAGACTCACCACAGAGACACAGAGAACGCGGAGGTTGCACAGAGAAAACCGAAATCAGAAAACCATCAGTAGGATATATTTTCTGTGCCTACTGCCTACTGCCTACTGCCAACTGCCTACTTCCTATGACCAAACGCACCCGCACCATCACCTGGGACGATCCCCTGGCTCTCGCAAAAGCCGGCGCCGGATTATCGGGACTTGAATACCTGAATAAGATCGTGGCCGGGGAACTGCCGCCGCCGCCCATCGGTTTGCTGATGGACTTCCGCGCCCACTTCGCGGGCTAAGGTCATTTTCATCTATTTGATCCCAAGGTTGTGCTCACTTCGTTCGCTCCACCCTGGGCTTTATGCTGCCACCTGCACCGCAAGTTCATTGAGAGCTTTTACTCAATCTCGCCTATGTGACCCAGTGAGTCAGCCAGGTTGCGAAGCTTAGCCAGGCGTGTGTGCCTCCGAGCATCATTCGCAGCGGGTGTGAAGCGATTATTAGCAAACCCGCCAGCGCACTGACGCGATGGATGCGTCGCAGCGTAACGAGATCGTAGAGCACGACAAACACAACCAACGCGTCAGTCAGTCCAAAGAACGCCAGCGGGCCGTAGGCTTGTATGAATGCGAATGGCAGCCGCGCGATCGCGGCCGCTAAAATCGAGATGGTAGCCAGCAGCATCAGCCTTTTGTGCACATCAGGTCGGCGGCGGAAGTAGAAACCCGCACCCACCAAAATTGAAAACACAAACATGTCGCCGAGCGGAATTACTAAGGAGGAAAGTATAGGCACACCAGGCACGGGACTTACTCCAAGCTTTGCGCGGATCACAGCCGTAGTAGTTCCAACCACGACCATGAGAACAGCAATCACCCCACCCAGAATTCCTAAACGCCGGTGAAAGTCGATGCGGTGGGCGGCGACGAGCGTGGTTTGGGTCACGAAAAGCACGAGCCAGGACGTAAATATCAAACCGTGCAGATGCAGCAGCGGGATTAGCGGCGCCGCGGTGAAATATGGCCGGAGATAATAGGTGGGTGCGAACCCTGCAAAAACCGTGATCACAAGCGCGATAGACATCCCGATGTAGAACCATCGCTCCCGTCGCCGGCGAGTGATTGCTGGGTTTGCTTGCACGTTCTCCAATTGCCACCTCGCTAACTAAATTTCGGACAATTCATCGCGCCGCTTTTTATCATGGTTTGTTTACACGGCCAAGAGAATTTCTCCTTTGAGGCCATTGCCATTCACCGGGGTGTGATGAAGTCAGTGGTACCGACCTCATTCATCCACGACGTCTAACGGGTGGACGCGGGAGGACGGTCGAGTCCCACTTCTTAAACTCGTCGCGGAGTCGACTGAACATGCTCGGGTTTTGTTCGCGGAAGTTTCCCTGTTCGCGTTCGTCAACCGACAGGTTGAACAGATATTCCTGGGTGCCGTCGTTGACATATTTCCAGGGGCCGTTCAGCGCGGCGCTCATTTCAGAGGTACGCCAGAAAAAACTTCGTTCGTATACAGGTTGAGTTCCACGAATCACCGGCAACAGATCAGTTCCATCAAGTGGATAGGCCGGATCAGCCTTAGCCTTGCCAAGCGCTAGCATCGTGGCTGTCCAGTCCATAGTGATAGCTGCCTGGCGTGTTACCACATTCACCGGGACGACACCGGGCCAGCGCACGATAGCCGGCACTCTGATGCCGCCCTCCCACAGCGAAAACTTCTGTCCACGGAAAGGCCAGTTATAGGAAAAGCGCTCGCCACCATTGTCGCTTGTGAAAATTACCAGCGTGTTGCGAGACATACCTCCTCGATCGAGCGCTCGCAAAACTTCTCCAATGCCATCGTCTAAACTCTTCATCATCGCGGCGTAAGTTTTCAACGAACCACCGGCGGTGAATCCGGCGTACTCTCTTCCCAGGGTGCGGCTTACTTCGAGATCACGTGGCCCTTCCCACGGCCAGTGTGGCGCTGTGTAGTGCAAACTCAGATAAAACGGACTCGCACTTCCGCGTCGCGCTGAAATATATTCAACTGCGCGCTGAGTTAAGAGCTCCGTCATGTAGCCGATGCGTTCGACCGGAACCTTTCCCTCATAAAGATCGCCATCACCGCGCATGTCCTTATGCGTAAAAAAGTCTGCGGCCCCACTCATGATTCCGAAGAACTCGTCGAAGCCACTCTGCACCGGTCCGAAAGTCGGTAAATAACCGAGATGCCATTTGCCGACGAGCGCAGTTTGATAGCCGCTTTGTTTTAATAAAGACGCGATCGTTGGATACTCAGCCGGCAGCCCCAGAGTCTTCGCTCTCTCACCCAGGTCACCTTTTTCCGTCAAAGGCTCTTCGAGTCCCACGCGAGTTCGCGCCGGGTAGCGTCCGGTGATAAGCGCGCAGCGAGTGGGGGTGCAAACGGACGAAGCGGAATAGGCGTTTACGAAACGAACACCCTGCGTGGCAAGGCGGTCCAGCTGTGGAGTTTGATAGTCAGGACGACCGTAACAACTCAAATCGCCGTAGCCAAGATCGTCGGCGAGGATGAATAGGATGTTGGGTCGACTTGTTTGCTTTCGAGAAAGTCTGGTTGGCGATGCGACGGCGACAGCAGCGCCGGCTAAGGCGGCGCTGACAAATTCGCGACGAGTGACTGTGCGTGGCATGCGGCGAATCCTAGACGGTCGAGGCAAGGAAAACAATGAGAACCGGAGACGCGAGAAGCGAATTCAAGTTTGCAAAATTAGAATTGACAAGGTTGTAACTGAGTCTATGATACTTCTACCCAGATCAACCCGCTCATAGGTCTGCGCGGTCAGAGGGCCGCTGATGCATGCACCACAAGAAGGATTGGCAGCAGCTACCGCAATACGAACCCGAATCATGGCGGGGTGAGATGCCCCCTGGTGAAGAAGGAAAGTTCATTCGGGTTGAGCGCGGCCAGTCTCTTCCAAGCGCGCGAGATCAGACCAAAGTCATGGAGTTGCTGGGCAAAGTGAATTACAAAATTATTCACGGCAAGAGGGTGTATGTAGAAGTTGACGGAGTCGTCTACAAAACCCTTTATGGCGGTTACTGGCGTAGCGTATTTACGGGCATTGAGCACTACCTGCTCAGATGCGAACAAGTCTCGGGCTCGATCTGGGCGGAAGAAAGCGGTAAAGCCGGCGCTGTGGATCTACCAATCGCCTACGCACATGATGCGTGGTCCGCCGGCGGTTATTCGATCTCGTTTATGTTATCCAGAGAATAGACAGCGCCTGGATTGCCTCTAGATCGCCGCTGGTAGCGGTGGCAATGCCGGAGACGTTAGCGACGCCGGTTCGATTCCGCCCGTGTTCTCCACCGCAAAGCACTGCTCAATGCCGTCGGCTTCCACGGTATCGTGTTCCAGGAGTAACTCCACCAAACGCGCAATCGCTTCCTTCTCACCGGTCACCACTTCGCAGGCGCGGGCTAGTTGCGCGTTGATGATCTTGTTAACAGCGTCCTCAACTCGATCGAGCAGACTCTGGCTGAGCGGCTCCGACCGCGGATCGCCGAGATAAATTGGACCGAGGGGACTCATGCCAAACTCACTGACCATGCTGCGCGCGATTTCAACCGCTCGTTGAATGTCGTTTGACGCGCCCGCGGTCATGGTTGCGAGCAGGACCTGTTCTGCCGCACGTCCTCCCAACAGTATTGCGATTTGATCCTCGAGATATTCGCGTTTCTTCATCAGGCGATCGCGCTCCGGCAAGGATTGGGTGACGCCCAGCGCGCGTCCGCGCGGAAGAATGGATACCTTGTGAATCGGATCGCCATTCTTTACAGCTAGCCCAACGGCAACGTGACCGGCTTCGTGGACTGCCGTTGCATAACGCTCGTCTTCATGGATCATGAAGCCGTGACGTTCCGCTCCCATCAGGATTCGATCCCGAGCATATTCAACATGGGGGCGGCCCACAGACTCTGAATTGTCGCGGGTGGCCGCAATCGCGGCTTCGTTCAAAAGATTTGCGAGATCCGCGCCCGAGAATCCCGGTGTGCCACGAGCCACCCAGTTGAGATCGAGCTCGGAGTCGAGTTCCATTCTGCGCGCATGCACTCTGAGTATTGCATCGCGTCCTCTTACGTCAGGAAGGTTGACCGCGATCTCGCGATCGAAACGGCCAGGTCTCGTCAGCGCGCGATCTAACACGTCGGGACGATTTGTTGATCCGATGACTACTACGGCTGAGCCTTGATCGAAACCGTCCATTTCAATCAGCAACTGATTGAGCGTTTGATCCTGATCGGCGCTTGCTGAGTCGTTACCACGGCCGCGCTGTCGCCCCAACGCATCGATCTCATCAATGAAAATAATGCATGGCGAAAGCTTCTTGCCTTGGGCGAAGAGCCGGCGAACGCGTGCTGCTCCCACGCCCGCAAATTTTTCCTGAAAACTTGAACCTGAAGCCAGCAGAAAAGGTACGCCTGCTTCACCGGCGACGGCGCGGGCCAGGAGCGTCTTGCCCGTCCCCGGCGGGCCATAAAGCAAAATACCTCGTGGAACCCGACCACCAAGCCGGCCAAAGCGCGCCGGGTCGCGCAAGAAATCTATAGTTTCACTTAATTCCAGGGTGGCTTCGTCTACGCCGGCGACGTCGGCAAATGAAACGTTCTGTTTTCCACCGTGATCCTGTAGCTTGAAACTGCCAACACCACCGCCCATGTTTGCATGCACGCGCCAGCCAATCAGACCAAACAGCAGAACAAGCGTCAGCGGCACGCCCCAGGTCAGAACCGTCGCCGTCCAACTGGCTTCGACTGGTCGAAACTCAATAGGAACATTGTTTTTACGAAACTGTTCAACCAGTCCCTGCCTGATTGCATCACTCGTCACCGTAGCCTGAAGCGACACGCCCTGCTTGCTTCGTACTATGAGCGTGTCGGTCTCAATTGTGAGCGCGGCCGCTGAACCGGTCTCAGCAATCTGGTAAAGCTCAGAATAGTTGATTCTGCTTACACGAGGCACACGGCTTTGGTAAACGACGACGGCCGTCACGATGAGCAGCGCTGCGGCGGCGACAGCAGCCAGGATTAGGGTGATTTTGGGGGAGTTGGAAATAATTTTTCTAACGGGGGAAGGCATGCGAATACTCCAAAAACTCTCGCTGCAAGACTTTCTCAGGCAGCGTCGGTTGATTAAGCGACTGACTTAAAAGGCCTGTTCGCTTTGTGGATTTCAATGAATCAGGATTGAGGCGACCGAGTGTCTGGGGAACTCCGGCGCGGTACAAAACCCGAGCTCTATTAACGTAATGCGCCCGCCGAATTGGGGAACGGCGAGCTACGTCTACTTTAACAGTGATGCAAGAAAGAAGTCCAGATATGAAAATGAGGATCAGTTTGGGAATCCGGGATAAAACCGATTAAGTGATTGCTGGGACCGGGGGCGTCCCGCCCGCAAACGCGCCGAAGGCGCGCAGTCTCTCGCAAATAGCCTCCAATTCGTTTTCGCGCTTCGCGCTCATTGCGGGCGGGACGCCCGCGGTGCCAGCCAATCACTAGACCGTCAGATTTCAATTGAATCAGACCCTTTCATATTTCGCCTTAAGTGAGAAAGCTGACGACTTCTGTGCGGTAAGCAACAATCTCCCGTTCCAAACGCTGCTCCGACCAGCCGAGATATTTCCGTGCAATTGCTCCCGCAGCCTCAACTGCCGCCAATCCACGCGACGAATTCAGACCAACCATAGTGCGGCGCAACAAGCAGTCGGCGAGGGTTGTTGCAAACTCGTGCGCGAACGCGAAAACAACTTCTGCTGAAAGTGCGCCGGTTTCAGAGTCGAATACTTCAGCGAGTGAAGGGTCTTCAGCGATCAAGTTGAGAAGCAAGGAAACGCGCGTACCATAAATTCGTAATAAGCGATCGTTAGTCGCCTCAGGAAGGTGTGAATGTTGTTTGAAGTTTGTGCAGAAGCCGTCGAAGTCGGTGGTGGCAGCACCGGGGAGCGGATCACGACTAGTGGTGCATTCGAAAGAGTCGGAATGAGAAGGCAGCTGCTGCAGAACCAGGTCGACAGTTTGCTCTGCGAGACTGCGATAGGTCGTCAGCTTGCCGCCGACGATTGAGAACAAACCTCTCAGGGTGGGGTGAACGCGGATGAAATGTCGTCGGGTGATGGCTTGAGCGCCTTTGTCTCCCGTGAATGGCAAAGGCCGCACGCCAGAGTAGGTATAAAGTATTTGTTCTCGAGTGAGCCTCGCGGTCGGGATAACGCGATTGGTTTCGCGCAGTAAGTAATCGATCTCGTTGCCCGTGATCTGGACGTTATCAAGGTCGCCTTCGTAGCGGAGGTCGGTGGTGCCGATCAGATATTTACCGTTCCAGGGAATGATGAAGAATGGCCGGCCATCAGTTTCCGCTTCGACGTAGATTGCCGTCGCCGGAGCGCCGGGGAATGGAGCCACGATAAGGTGGCTTCCCTTGGTGCCGCCGATTAATCGTGGGCCGCCGGCGTTGCTCTCAGCAAGCACTTGATCGATCCATGGACCAGCGGCGTTAATCACGACGCCTGCATGAGCTATCTGTCGCGCGACATCGGTCGAGCTATGGCACTGATCTTCACGAGTGAACTCAACGCCGCGCACAGCGCCGTCTTCGATAAGTAGTTTTTCCACGCGCGTGTACGTCAGAGCTATTGCGCCGTGCGCGACAGCAGATAGAACATTCTCAAGCACTAGTCGCTCGGCAAATTCAACCTGCGCGTCAAAGTAAAATGCGGCGCCGCGCAAGCCGTCACGATTGAGCGCCGGGGCTTGCTGCAGAGTCTCGGCGCGGGAAAGCATCCGGTGCCTGGGCAGTGGTTTATAGGGCGCGGATTTATTAAACGACAGGGCATCGTAGGCAATCATGCCCGCACGAATTGTCCACCAGCCCCGCCGTGCTTTTTCATACACCGGCACCAGCAGCGGCAGGGGCCGCACGAGGTGCGGGCAAATCTTCAAAAGGCACGATCTTTCGCGAAGCGACTCGCGCACCAGCCGAAGCTCGCCGTGCTCGAGGTATCGCAAGCCGCCATGAATCAGACGCGTCGACCAACTGGACGTACCACCGCCAATGTCGCCCTTGTCGAGGAGGAGCACGTTTAATCCACGCATCGCGGCGTCGCGCGCGATGCCAGCGCCGTTGATACCGGCGCCGATCACGATTACATCAAACTGGGGGTTGTCGTTTGCCAATTGCGTGACCTTTGACCGGAACATCAGCCGCGGATTAACGCAGATATGCGCTGATCGGATTCAAATGAATAATAATCGTAAAAGTGTGCGCACCATATAGTGCCAATCCTGCACGTTCTCGGGCAAAGTCATTGGACCGAACTCAGGTTTTGCGTCAATTCCGAAAGAAACTGATAAGCGGTCAGTCCCGGAGAGACGAAATGTTTATAGTTAACAGCCGCCATTAGTTATTTCGTCGTTCCGAAGGAACGGAAGGTTCCGAGAGGAATTTTGACTTAAAACATTTCGCTCCTTTGGAGCTCGGGCCATTGATGGCGTTTCATATCTATGAACATTCGGCTCCTCTGGAGTCTAAGCTGTTCCCTTCGCACGAGAGTCCACGCATAAGCGGTCTAAGCCTTCAACTCACCACATCGCCTTGAGAAACCTCAAGCCTCATTGAGAACTTTTTTGAAGCCAGATTAGTCCATACCTGGCCCAACCCCTTCCAAAATAGATGCCTGTGGGCATGCGCCTTGCTCTGGCCGTTGCCGGCAAGCTAAGTCTCCTCGAAGCAGTGACAGACTCCGAAAGCCTTTCCTGCAAAGCGACAGACCGCGATGTCTGTCTTCGCATAGCTCGGGACGCTTAGCGCTTCGCCAACGCGCACTCCTGGAGCTCTCCTGAGTCATCAGCGCGCGTCTGACGGTAACGAAAAACAATTGAATAACAAAGGAGCGTAGTCATGCGTTCTACCCGGCGTTCGATATGGAATCCTGGCCGAGCTATCTCTTCCGCGATTCTTCTTCTCTTACTGACACTTTTAAGCCCCACAATAATTGCGCGCGCTGCCGACGACGCTGATGAAGGCGATGAATACGACGTCACCGCGCGCGTAGTGCGCATTAGCTTGATCACCGGCCAGGTTAGTCTCAAACGCAATGGCAGCACTGACTGGGAGCGCGCGCGGTTGAACATGCCGCTGGTTGAAGGCGACGCCATTTCAACCGATCGCGATTCGCGAGTTGAGATTCAGATCGATGCGCGTAACTTCGTGCGGCTTGGCCCGGGATCAGTTTTGCGAATAGCCACGCTGCGCGATGTAGGCATCGCGTTCAGCATTAGCGAAGGCACGGCTTCGTTACGGCTGGCAAAATTTGATCGCGATCATGAGTACTTTGAAATTGACGCACCGAAGACCACGCTTGCAGCCGAGAAGAAAGGACTTTACCGCGTCGATGTGTCGCGCGATGGGCGTGTGCGTTTGAGCGCGCGCGACGGCGGGCGGGCGCGAATCTATTCAGAGACCTCCGGATTTGAGCTGCGCGATGGACGTACTGCCGAGCTTGTGGTCGAAGGCGACGACGCGGGTGATTGGCAATTTGTCGCCTCGAACACTTCCGACGCTGCTGATCCCTGGGACTACTGGGTTCAGGAACGCGAGCGTTACCTGGCGGAGCGGCTGCGTTACGACACTCAGTATTACGATGGTTATGTTTGGGGTGGCGAAGACCTGGATGCCTATGGCGATTGGGCTTACACCAAAGACTATGGCTGGATCTGGCATCCGCAGCCCAGCGCAATCAACGGTTACGACAATTGGGCTCCATATCGGTATGGGTATTGGGACTGGATTCCGCCTTATGGTTGGACCTGGGTGGGCCAGGAGCCCTGGGGCTGGGCTCCGTATCACTACGGCCGCTGGGTTTACTACGACAACTATTGGGCCTGGTGTCCGCGCAGCCAGTATTACCGTCATCGCAGTTGGTGGCGGCCCGCGCTGGTCGCGTTCCAGATAATTTTTGGTAATAACGTCTGCTGGTATCCGCTGCACTATTACCAGCACGACCCGTATTCGCGTCATCATCGCAATTATGATCGCGATCGATTGAGACCGTTACGCGCTGACGAGATCGCGCGACTCCAAAGAGTTAATCCGGCTTACTACCGCGCGGTGACGACTGTAGCGGCGAGAGATTTTGGCGCCGATCGCGTGAGAACGCGACCAGCAGACGACGCCCTGGCCCGACGAGTTTTTAATGCCGACCCACTGCGTACCGACCTGCCGGTAAGACCTGCTGCCGCAGCCGGTGATCGCAGCGCGACAGCCGATCAAGGTGGACGGGTGACCGTGGCTCGCCCCGCCAGAGTTGCGCCACCAGTCGATCTGATCGAAAGGCCAACGGGCGCTGCTGCGCGCGCCCCTGGTGTTCAACTCGACAACGAGCTGCGTCGCACGCGAGTTCTAAATGGACGGGAAGGCGTGGTTGCCCGTCCGCTGTCACCGGTGCCAAATGCCGGCGCGGGGCCGAATGAGACACGTCCCACCGGCGCAGTCACGCGTCCTCTGCCCGCCTTGCGTCCGCCGCGCGAAACGCCTCGTTCAGATCCCCGCAGCGATAACAACGGCGGTGAGCGAGGGGCGAGTGGAATCCCGGGTTCCAACGAACGTCCAGTAAGGCCCGAACGGACCTACCCGAGAGAGTCTCCAGTGCGGCCGGAAGGGAATGAAACGGAACGCGTGCCAGTAAGGCCCGCGCGCAGCGAAGCTCCAGACAATGTGGAGAGGCCTGAACGGCACGAGCGGCCACAGGCGCCCGGCAGCGATCCGTCGCCGCGGAACGATCCACCGCCGCGGAACGATCCACCGCCGCGGAACGATCCGCCGCCCCGCAATGATCCACCGCCGCGGAACGATCCACCGCCGCGTAGCGATCCGCCGCCCCGCAATGATCCACCGCCGCGGAACGATCCACCGCCGCATAGCGATCCGCCGCCACGCAGTGATCCACCGCCGCGTAGCGATCCGCCGCCGCATTCTGAGTCGAGAGACAGTGGTGATCGAACTCCGGCTAAGGTGAAAGACCCGCGGTAAGTGCACGGTCGTCTCCGCGAGCGAGGTGGAACTAAGGATGAGGTAGCCATGGGCGCGCTACCTCATCCCAACCTTCCGTGCCAACGGGGATGGGACGAAGGAAACAGAACAAGCGGAAGTAAAGGGGTGTTCAAATGAGAGTCGCAAAGTTGGCTTCAAATCACATCAAGCGGGTGCTATTGCTCGTAGCCGGACTCGGGGTAGTTCTCTTCGCGGGCTCCGTAACTGCGCAGACAATAGATCCGGACCTCAGACCCGATCTGCAACGAGCGCTCGCGGCCCAGCCTGACAGTTTCGGCGGCCAGGCTAAAGGACGAGCAAACGGCTACACGCCGGCGCAGTCACAGCGAAGCGAACGTCCTCGAGAAACATCGAGCGCGCCACGGCGCGACGCGTCGAATGCTCGCAGTGTGGGTTCTGCGCTTTCCCGTCCCTCGAACGCTTTGAACATTCCCGCGACCACTTCGATCCAGCCCGGCACGCCGTTAACTCAAATACTGCATACCTCGCAGGTGAGTTTGACTTCCTCGGCAGGCACTGATGAGCAGTTTGTCGATCGCAACGGCGATCTAGTCGCTGACGAGCGAACTACTTTTGATTCTGCGGGGGGCTCGTTTGATATCGCAGTGGGACGCTCGGGGGCTCGATATGAAGTTTACTCAGCGACTCTCAACAACACACTCGTCGGCGTGTTGATTGTCGCGCTCGATACAAATGGCGACTACCACATCGATAGTTCGACTACTTACAACTTGCGCACCGATTTTGCCTTGCGGTCAGCGGCGGCAGTTGTGTCCGGGACATCGAAAGCCGGCCGCGAGTTTGTAATCATCTCTTCGAGCGGCTACTACAATTCAGCCAACCCGAATGATCCGAATAACGAACCTTCGCCTGGCGTAATCCTGCTCGTTCGCGATCCTGCCACGGGCGGTTTTGACAACTCGCGCACACGGCAGCTGGTACAGGTCGGCGACAACAAGCTATACAACGCCAACGCCCTGGCCTTGTTGCCGAACAATGATCTGCTGATTGCGGATTTTCACTCCGACGAGTTGCGAATCATTCGCGACACAGACAACGACGGCATGCCTGACACGCTGTCCACGACCCCTTACTACTCTTACCGCTTCTCGAACGATGCGCCGCTCGATGTCGCAGTTAATTCACGTGGCGTTGTGTTTTCGCATTCCGCCGGCAACGACATGGTCCTGCTGGTCCTTTATGACGATAACGGAGATGGCGTCGCCGATCGCGACGAGGTCTGCGTAGAAGGTCTTTCCATCGACAACAATCTTTTTCTGCACGGTCTCGCGGTCGACGGACCGGGAAATGTTTACGTTATCGAAGACGCTTCCGGCGCCTTTGATGGCACGGCTGGTAACGGCGGCTCTCCGCGGATCGACGGGTTCCCTGATAGGTTTCAGGATGGTTTCCTGAGTGACGGTTCTGTTTTCACCAGGGCCGACGACGTACTTAGTCAGGGATTGAGCGGCCTCGCGTTTGGCGCCCTGCCGCCAAACAGGATTGACGATCCGCAATTCTTCGTAACCCAGCACTACCGCGATTTTCTGAATCGTGAACCCGATGCCAGCGGGCTCGCATTCTGGGTTAATGAAATCACTTCCTGCGGGACCAACGCGCAATGTCTTCAGGTTAAACGCGTGAATGTTTCGGCGGCTTTCTTTCTCTCAATCGAGTTTCAGGAGACCGGCTACCTCGTCTACAAGTTTTACAAGGCGGCCTATGGCAACTTACCCGGCGCGCCGGTGCCGCTCAGGTTCAACGAATTTCTGCCTGACACGCAACAGATCGGACTCGGCGTGGTAGTTGGCGCCACCGGCTGGCAGGCAAAACTCGAAGACAACAAGAAGGCTTACGCCGCGGCTTTTGGCGCGCGTCCGAGTCTCGCGAGTGTGCTTCCAACTTCGCTAACGCCCGAGCAGTTTGTCGATGGACTCTACGCAAATGCCGGCGTGGCGTCGCCTCCGGCGGCAGAGCGGACCGCAGCAATTAATGAATTTGCCGGCGCGGGCAATACCGCGGATACGGCTGCTCGCGGACGCGCCTTGCGACGCGTGGCTGAAAACTCAGCGCTCAACCAGCAAGAACTCAATCGCGCGTTTGTGTTGATGCAGTACTACGGCTACCTGCGCCGCAATCCGTACGATCCGCCCGAAGCGACGCTCGACTACCAGGGGTATAACTTTTGGTTAGGGAAGCTGAATCAGTTCAACGGGAACTACGTGGATGCGGAAATGGTGAAGGCGTTTCTCGTGTCAGGTGAGTATCGGCAGCGGTTCGTACAGTGAGCAATAACGTTGAGATCAAGGCTAGACATCTCATTAACACCTGGCTTTAGACAGGTGTTGAGATGTCTACCCCAATTCTGAAACCGTTTAAACGGTTTACTGTTATTCGTTAAATTGTCTGTCACCTGGCTGAAGCCAGGTGCTAATGAGATCGACAGCCTCGATGATCTTCGTAGTTCGGTTCATCCTGTCTGATCTATTCTCTACTTGAAAATATCCGGGTTGTCTTTCTGTAGCTTGTCTGATTGGCTGGCCAACGCCTCGGCTTCCTTACCGAGCGCGTCGACCTTTTCGTTGTTGGCATTTGCTCTCGTTATGAAGCTCTTTTGATTCTCGCTATCAATTAGCGCTTGCGGCGTCGCTTTCGCGGTTTCCACCACCTCGGCGCGTTTGTTGTACTCCTTCACCTTGAGGGTCAGGTATTCCTTAAACTTATCGTTGATCCTCAATTTGCTGGCCTCGTCATATTTCTTCGCCGCCTCTTTACACTTGTCCTCAGCCTTGTCATACGCCGTGATAGCTTCCTTAGCCAGCGTACGTGCCTCCGCAATCTCCGATATCTTGGTGCGAAGCATTTGTGCCTTCTTTCCCTCGGCCTCTGTCACAAACTTCTTCGCTTCCTCGACCGCTGTGTTGCCTTCGGTGACAAGCTTGTTGGCTTTCTCAGTCTCATTTCCAATACTGCCACTGCACGCCAGAACTGCCGCCACCAATAACATTAATGCCATGAACATGCTCGAATGACTGGGGTTCACTTTCGTATTCATCTTCAGGGGCCTCCTCTTAATTGATCGTTTCGAAGGGTTCGTTTCAGAGTCGTCTAATATTTAAATAGCTAGGCTAACGGTACGGATTGCCCGGCCTGGACATAAGCATTTTCGTAAAGCATCAAGCCCATTAACGCGAGCGGAGCGCCGGCAACTCCCATCGTCGGTGACAAAGCACCAAGCACAGCGAGCCAGGGAATAAGCCCTCCGGCCAGAGACAGAATCGTTCCCATCCGGAAGTCGTTGCGATAACGTCCGTGCACCATTTCCCAAATTGCCAGGCGAGCATGGGCGGTCGGATGCGTCAGCGACACCTCGCCCCAGATCATTAACGCGTGCAGCAAACTTGAGATGGCGAAGATCCAGGTCAGTGGCGAGACGTTGGAAACTGGCCGGACTATGTTTAGCTCGAGATAAATCGTCAATGGCAGCAACACCGCGGATCCCAACAGCAGTGCCTGCACCAGCAAGTGCGGCGGGAGTAGAGGGTTCTGCCACATGTCGCGCGCCTTCGCTTGCGCGAAGAGATAGGCGGTGTAAATCGCCGTGAGAATGGACAAGGGAATTCCGGCGATCATCAGCCAGCTTTGCAATGATCTGGATCCCAACCAGCTGGCGAAGAAATGTAATGCCAGCAGCAGCGTGTATCCGGCGATGATGAAGGCGCCTTTCACCAGCCAACTCTTCCATTGCGGTCGCGTGAAGATCAGATAAAAACGTTCGGGATGTTCGAGGTCCCAAACCAACAAGGCGCCGGTGATTGCCAGAAAAACGCCTGAAACAACCGGCGCCGCCCACAACCAAATTGCATTGGTCGGACTGAGAAAGCCGAATAGCACTAACAGTGCCGCGACGAGATAAACACCGCTGGCGATGCCTTTTGTCCAGGTGTAAAGGCTGACTTTCCAGTCCCACGGGATCGCGTGCGCGACGTCATACGAAAGCAACGCCGCCGCCGAGCTGTTGTTAAAGGTCGGATTTCCAGAGACCACCTGTGACGAATTCTCCTGCTGTTCGCTCCACATAAAAAGCCCGCCGTCGGGCCGCCGGGCAGCGAGCGGATCCAGCGTCGCCTGATGCGCGCCCTTATAAAAAAGTTTTGGCAGCGTCTCTTTTTCGGGACGACGAACAGCGATCGCTTCACGATTTACTATCTGCGCCACGTACGACTCCGTGTCGTTCAGATCGCCAATCAGAATCGACTGTGTTGGGCACACGACCACACAGGCAGGTTCAAGGCCGACATCGATGCGATGCGCACAGAAGTTACACTTCTCGGCCGAGTGATCTTCCGGATTGATGAAGATCGCATCGTAAGGGCAGGCGGCCATGCATGCTTTGCAGCCGATGCAGATAGATTTGTCGAAATCGACAATGCCGTCCGAGCGCTTAAACATCGCGGTGGTAGGGCAGGCAGTGACGCAGGGCGCGTGCGCGCATTGATTACAGCGCGTTACCTGATGCGCGCGGCGGGCCTGCGGAAAGATGCCGACGTCAACATGCTTCACATACGTGCGCGTTACTGAGAGCGGGACAAGATTCTCTGACTTGCACGCAGTGGTGCAGGCGTGACAGCCGATGCAACGGGTTTGGTCAATGACCTTGGCCCACTTCACCGCGCGGTTTTGTGGTTCTTCGAGCATGAAAACTCCGGGTTCCGGGTTTGGCGAGAGCGAACTATATCACGCCAGGAAGAAAAGAAAACACGCGCGTGCTATAGCCGGTCAAGTGATTGGCGGGGACCGCGGGCGTCTCGCCCGCAAACGCGACGCAGACCCTTATCTCAGAAGCAGCCCTCGAATTCATTTTCGCGCTTCGCGCTCATTTGCGGGCGGGACGCCCCGCGGTCCCAACAGAACCCTTGACCGGTTATCCTCCGGCTGCTGTAGGTTGACAAATGCACAGGGGCATAAGAAATTAGCTCTGGTTAATTTATTGTTTGTCTGTGATTGTCGGTCACGGGCGCTTTTGGAGGTTCTTGATGCGTCTTATTATTTCGTCACTTGCTATTGCGGTTATGGCCTTCGGGATCTTGACCGCCTGCAATTCCGCCGAGTGGAGAAATGCAAAAACTTTACCCGTCTCCCCGTCGGGCGCACCCGCGCCACCGGTTACGGCGGACGGTGCGCGCCGCGTCACCGTTACCGAGCTAAAAGATTTGTTGGCGAAGGACGAAGCTATCGTTCTTGATGTGCGCAACCAGACATCCTACGATGCCGGGCATATCAGAGGGGCCAGGCTGATCCCCGAATCAGAAGTCGTAAATCACGCCGATGAATTTCCGCATAACAAGTTGATTGTTACCTATTGCTCTTGACCAAACGAACATACGTCCGCCCGTGCGGTGGTCGAGCTGAAAACGAAGGGTATCGAAAACGCAGGAGCACTGCTTGGTGGTTTTGCGGCATGGCAAAATGCAGGACTTCCGGTTGATACCAAGGATACCAAGCCTGCCAATCCCTAACTTGTAATCCGAGATGCACTGTTCCAACTGCGGATCCTACATAGCCCCGGGCGTGCGTTTTTGCTCCGGGTGCGGTTCGCCTGCCGTCGACCCGGAAGCAACTCGAATTGTCCGAGCCGGGGGTGGGCTGCCCGTGGCCGATGCAGATAACGATCTGGAGCAGGTTGTTTTTACAGTTCGTCCCACTATGATCTTTATCAAGTTGGGCTACGCGCTGGCGGTCATTGCAGCGATTGCTCTCGTTATTCTTCTGGCCCTGATACAAATACCTGTCTACATCTCAATACCGTTGGCGCTGATCCTGCTGCTGATTCCGGCTTACTACCATCTCCGGCGAAACATGGTGCGGTATACGTTGACCGACTCAAAAATTGAGATCGACACCGGTTTGATTGCCCGCACCACTCGCAACATTCCACTCAGCAAGATTCAGGACGTCACAGTTTCCGCCAGTATTCCGCAACGAGTACTCGGGTTTGGCGATTTGTTGATAGACAACGCCAGCGAGGTCGGAGGCACGACAGTCCTGCACAACATCAGCAACCCCCGCCATTACGCCGACCTGCTTTTGCGCGAACTACGACGCAGGAATTAAACTGCTAATTCAGTAGAACGCGTGCCAACTGCCATAAAAGCCGGAACATCCAAACGACTTGGGGTTCTAAAGCGGAGATGTGATTCTTCTGAGGTGATTCCTGTGTTTTCTCGTAGTTTCAAAACAATTTGGTGGGCGGCGGCGCTCTCGTTGATCTTGTTCGTGTCAGTTGCCGGCCAGGACTTGCCGACTGACCCGGCAGCAAAGCTCCTTCCGGATAAGTTGGGAGACCTCAACGGGGTAGGCATGATTAAGTTAGCCGAGAAATCATGGCTGGAACCGCGCGTGGGGCGTCTTGCTCTCGTGTCGGCCGCGAGTCGCACCTATGTTTCGAAAGAGGGACAACGCTTTTCCGTAGTCTTGACTACCTTGACTTCAGACTCCGCGGCGTATTCGGGACTGACACAAGCAAGGAAAGAAGCGGAATACGCAGGCGGCAACAGTAAGAAGGAAAGCGTAGATGTGGGAACGGCAGGAATTTCCTTTTCAGACGGAGCGTCAATCAATGCCGTGGCTTTCTTCAAAGGTCGTGTATTTGTCACTGTGCGGAGCGAGAACAAATCACCCGAGCTGGAGCGCCTCACTAGTCTTGCCAGGAGCCTGGCAGACAACCTTGATAAAGGGGCTGGTGAAATTCCAGTTCTCGTAAAGCACCTTCCTGGCTGGCAGCAGGCGCAGGTTGTGTATGCCGTCAACAGTGAGACGCTCAAGGAAATGTTCAGCAATCAAGCGGTTCTTGACGTCGTCAGCTTCACCGGCGGAGCTGAAGCGGCAGCTGCCGAATACGGCCCGCAAAAGTTAGTCGTGATTGAATTCAACACCGCTTCACTGGCAACAGATAATGATCAGCGCATCAAAACGAAGCTCCAGGAACTCACAACGCAGGGGCAGCCGGTGCCTACCGCCTATCGCCGGGTCGGAAACTATGCGGTGTTTGTTTTTGACGCACCCAGCGCGGAGGCCGCAAACCAACTAATCGATCAGGTGCAGTATCAGCAAGTGGTGCAGTGGCTCGGGCCGAATCCTTTTTCTTACGAGAAGGCGACGCGGGAATTTACAGAGACGACCCTGGGTGTTCTCGTTTCCGTTGTGCAAACTTCGGGTTTAGCGCTGGTAGGTTGTTTGGCGGTTGGCGGACTCTTCGGCGCGCTCTTGTTTCGTTCGCGGCGGTCTCAGCAACGGTCGCGGGAAGCCTATGCCGATTCCGACGCAATGCTCCGCTTGAATCTCGATGAACTGACGCAGGAGAAGGATCCCGCAAGACTCCTGGGCCGTGGAAACTAGACGTATTACAAAACCAGCGCTACCGCACGGGGTGTGCACAAATAAATGCGGGCTGCTGATTTTTCCTGGGAAGCTCCCCCAAGCCCCTTCAGGACGACAATCAGCAGCACCGCAATTAACTGCTCTTCGATTACGTGCGCGCGTTAACTCTGTTCCCCCGAGAGAGCAACACCCGCTTTTTTAGTTCGTGAGAGGACGCCTCCCCCAAAGCCTCCACTCACTGCAATCTTGAGCTTGACCCGATTTACTCTTTATACCCTTCTTGTTCGGATTCTTCCTTGGCAACGACTGTGCCAATTGCCATAACGGCTACCTCAAAAAAGCGGTCCTGCGTTTTTCTAAAGGAATTCTTCGAATTCGACGATCTTGCCACTGGGACACTCGTGAGCCGCGCGTACAGGTTCAATACGTCTCAATCCTCGGAGCGCACGATATTCGCTCGCTCGTTACCTCGGGACAGACTTTGAGGTCACACAAAATCAGAACTGGGAGCGATAGCGACCAGCCGAAGCGTCAAGTTTCCAGACGGTTGGCCCCTTCTCGTACCCACTTTCTCCGGTTGACTCTTCGGCTGGTCGCTATCGCTCCCAGTTCTGATTTTGTGTAGAGATCGCTCCAGAAAACCACGCAGAGACCTTTGTGCAAAGCCTCTATCCGACTAAGGCAAGGCTTTCACCAACTCATCTATTTCTTCGAGCGTGTTGTAAAAATGAGGGGAAATTCGCAGTCGATCACCGCGCGGGGCAGTGATGATATTTCTTTTTCTGAGGTGTTTGTACAAATCCATTGGACTGAGACCGGCAGTGTTTCGAATACAAACGATCTGGGATTTTTCACCCTTGCGTCGCGAGCTTACAAGTTCGTAATCCGTGTTTTGCAGTTGTTCGCAGAGATAGTCGGTGAGTTTCTCGAGGTAGGCCTGGATGGTACTAATGCCAACCTCGTTTAAAAGCTTCAGACTCGCTTCCAACCCATGGACAAGGGCGACCGGGCCGGTCCCGGTTTCCCATGCGAGTGTTCCTTCGTTCCAGCCTTGTTCATAATTGCCGTAATCGTCCGGATTAGGGACGCTGGTCCAACCGACCAGCGTCGGCTGAATACGCTCGCGGGCCCGCGCGGAAAGATAAACGAATCCGACGCCTTCCGGTGTTAGCAGCCACTTATGACAAGCTCCGGCGGCAACGTCCACGAGTTCAGCCTCGACGTTAGTGGGAATCACTCCCAGTGCCTGTATCACGTCGACTACCAGCAGCGCGTCGTGAGCGCGAGCCGCCCGCCCGATCCGCTCCAGATCGGCGCGAAAGCCCGACGCGTATTGAACCTGGCTGATGGCCACAATTCTTGTTCGACCGTCAATCAGTTGAATAAGCTCCTCAATATCAACGCGACCCTCGCGCTCCTCACAAACACGCACCTCCACTCCCAGGGCATCTCTGGCGCGCAGCCAGGGATAAAGGTTCGAAGGAAACTCATGACGGAACGTGACCAGGTTATCGCCGGCCTGCCAGCCGAGGCCATTGGCCACGGTTGAGAGTGCGTCAGAAGTGTTGCGCACGAACGCGACCTGTTCCGGATGCGCGCCCAGCATTCCGGCAAGGAGTTGACGTGCACTCTCCCTGACCGCGAGCCACTTGCGAAAGTTTACCGACCCGTTTTCGGAGACGTCCGCCAGCTGCGACTTAATCGCATCGATGGTTGGAGTCGGCGGCGCCGAGACGGCGGCATGGTTCAAATAGATAGCGCGCCCTGTCACTGGAAAGAGCGCGCGAATGGAGTCGTTCATAGAAGATTGATGGTTACGCTGGCGATGCGTTCATGGAGCAAAAGCCTTCCCGTAGAATTCCTTGTAGAGCCATCCCAGCACGCGTGCTTCAGCGGTGCAGAGTGTTTCAACCCAGCAGTTGATTAAGAAGTCGCGACGCCCGCGCGCCGAAGGAATCTTTTCTGCTTCTTTCACAACTGAGCCGCCGCCGGCCAAATCCAGCTGGTAAGTTTCCGCGGCCGCCTCGTTGGCCTTCGATGCGGAGTCGAGCGCGTTTAGAAGTTGGCTAATCCACGAATGGAGCGCGCGTTCGGTATTGTTCTCCGCCAGTGCTTGAATGATGCCGATGGCGAGGCGATCCTGCGCCTGTTTGAAATCAAAAACTACTTCACCCTGACTACGGCTGTTTTCCTGTTTCCAATGAAAGACTTCCTCGACGTTTGGGTGCTTAACGATAGCGACACGTTGGTCAAAGTCGAGAAACCATTGAATAACATCGGGTACGGAATCAAGGTCGATGTTGCCTTCGGCGTCACGCAAGGGAGGTGGCGTAAGCGAAGCCTCCTCGCTGACATTTTCGCTGCCATCGCCGTTTCCCGAAGTTGAATGCGACGTTTCAGGGCTTCCCATAATTATCCTTGCGACTATTCTCGGCCGTTTGCTGCCTGATTCAACTCGAACTGCGGCGTCACTTCTCCGACCACATCTCCACGCCGGTTGCGAACGGGGAAAAAAGCGTAACGCGCTACGGCTTCCAACGACTCGTTGGCGAGTATTCCAAGTTGCCTGAGTGACTCAATAACTACGGTGGGTCGGGCGCGATGATCGTCGCCGTCTTCAATCTTGAGCGCGAGCCCTAAGCCGCGCGGCCAGTCGTCGCAGGGCAATACACCGACCGTATAGACGCCTTCCGCACCAACTTTCGATACCAGCCGGCCGGGCGACGCACGCATGATTTCAGTGTCTAGACGATCGGAGGTTCCACCAATCAACTCCGGATGCGACGTCATTGCGGCCACGATCCGCTTGCATGCGTTCCTGGTCTCTTCAGCAAACTCCGCCGGCGTCGCAACCAAACGCGCATACATCAGCGCCATGGCCTTTACCGTAATTCCAAACACAGGAACGCCGCAGCCGTCCGTTCCGACCGCAATATCTTCGATTGCAATTCCGGAGAACTGGGAGATCGTTGTGCCGATTGCCAGTTGCACCGGATGCGTGGGCTCATCATAAGTTTCGGTCGGCGCGCCGAGATGTAAGGCTAGAGCTAACATGCCGGCGTGCTTGCCGGAGCAGTTGTTCTGCAAAACATTCGGCTGCTCGCCTTTTTCACGAAGGCGCCGAGTCTCTTCGAGACTGTAGGGCTCATGCACGCCACACTTGAGGGCTTCGGGTTTGAGTCCAATTTTCCTGAGCATGGAAGCGGCGACCTCCGTGTGGATTGGTTCGCCGCTATGCGAGGCACAGGCAAGCGCAATCTCCTTGCCAGTAAAGCCGAAGTGGTCAGCCGCTCCGGAAGCGACCAAGGGAATTGCCTGATGGGGCTTTGCGGAAGAGCGCAGATAGGTAACGGTTTCAGCCGCACCCAGGCTCGCGGCAATGGTGCCGTCCGGTTCAACTGCTATTACGTGGCCCCGATGCCGCGACTCTGTGATTCCGCCTCGCGTCACCTTAACCAGCGGTTCGGCCGCTGGTATCTCTAGATTGTTCTCAGACGGCTGCCTGGAAGCCTGCATAGTAGTCGGATGAACTCGTCAAAAATATAAAATGAATGCTCGATTATGGTAACACGGGAGGGAGGAACAGGAAGCAGGAGCAAGAGGCGGAAGGCAGAAAGCAGAAGGCAGAAGGCAGAAGGCAGAAGGCAGAAAGCAGAAGGCAGAAGGCAGAAAGAGGGCACTACGAGTATGAACTTCGTAGTGCCCTTTTCGTTTAGCCTGCTGCCTGCTGCCTGCTGCCTGCTGCCTGCTGCCTGCTGCCTGCTGCCTGCTGCCTACTGCCTACTGCCTACTGCCTACTGCCTAACTCCTGGCAGCTCGCCTTGCCCTTCTGGCTCCGTAGCTCAGCACCGTCAGTTTCACGGTACGCCTGCCAAAACGCATGGCCTCGCTCGTACTCGGCGTCCAGATGTCGATCCGGCGGCCGCGAATTGCACCTCCCGTGTCAGCGACGAGATATTCGCCGCTATAACCGGGATGCTCCAATCTCACACGCGATCCGAGCGGCAACACCGAAGGGTCGGCCGCGATTAAACCTCTGCTTACCATCCGGCCACTCGCGGTTCTGCCCCGAAGGCTGTAGGCAGTTGCGACGTAAGGCGATGCCGCTACCAGAGCTGATTCCTCGGCTGTCTTGCCTGGGTTCACCGCGGGCGTCGTTGGTTCAAATTTGCCCAAGGCCTCAGCCGGATTCTGTTTGGTTTCTTTTTGTGCCTGTGACTTTGAAAGAGGACTATCCGCTATGGAAGGTGTGGCGGAAAAAACTATCAAACCTGCTAGCAGCGAAGACGCGATTATCGCGCTTCTACCAAAGAATGATTTCATAGGTCGGGTCTCCTGTCCGATGTAGTAATATTTTCAGCGCTCTGCGCGAGTCCGTTCTTTCCTATGACTCGACCTCCGGCCCAAGGAGTTGAGAACCTGCGTCAGCCGGAGTTGGGGGCTTGCATCCTTGATGCATGCGCGCTGAAAAACTCAAGTGAGCGTCCTAAAGAAAAAACAAGCTGGGTATTACTCCCCGCTTGTCCGCAGGGAAACTAGCATACGAGGTAGGGGGTGTCCACCCGCCGTGAGCCCCAAAAAGCCACCAAAAGCCCAACATTTTGGGTAACTACTGAAATGTCTGGAGTTAGAAAGAGGCCGGAAATGTGACCGAAACATTTCGGTACGTTTCACTGCTTCGATGTGTGTTCTGTAAGCTGAAAGACGGGTTCAATTTAGGTTTTGAGGAAGTTTTCTATGACTATGCGGCCATTCGGATGCTCGTCGTCAAAGAGTTCCGGGTGAAACTGCACGCCAAACACGGGACGGTCGTTGTGTTCCATGGCCTGGATGGGACAGTTCTCGTTCCAGGCGGTGCGGCGGAAGCCTTTGGGTAAAGCCTTCACCTCGTCAAAGTGGGAATGCCAAACGGTGATTTCTTTAGGGAGGTCTTTGAAAAGTCCAGCGCCGTTGGTGGCCACCGGGAAGTAACCTCGTTCGCGTTTTGCGCCCGCGTATCCCTCGCCGGGCTCAAGCCGTCCCATCAGATCTACCGTTGCGCCGTAAGCCAGAGCGATTTGCTGATGACCCCCACAAACGCCGAGTACCGGCTGCGAGGCTTTCTTGATCACCTCAACTACACCGGCCAGCGATTCGGGAGCGTATCTGTCCCAGGGATGACTCTGGCCACTCAAAACGATATGCGAAGGACGAAGTGACTTTACCCGTTTAAGTGAAACGGCGTGATAAGGCTCGGTGAGTATCTCGACCCCTTCATGCATCCGGCTGAGCACGGCTCGGAGTTCGCGAGGGCTTGCGCCCTGACCCTCAAGGGTATTATCGATGAGATAGATCAGCGATGCGCTAGTCACTCACCCATGCCCTCCAACTCCTCCCAACCGCCTGGTTTTGTGCGCAGGCAGTGAAGCTTACCGTTGAACGCGCCGATGTAAATCCGGCCGCCCACCACGGCAGGTGTGGAGTTAATGTTTTCTCCGATCTTTAGTTCACCGAGGGTCTTGCCGTCCTGCGCTGAGAGTATGTGGATCGAGCCAAGCTTATCCCCAAACACCAGCCGCCCCTCGATCACCGGGGAGGTACCCCAGATCGGCGCCGGCATCAATTGCTGCCAGACGACTTCCCCTCTGTCCGCCCTCAGGCAATACATGTAGCCATTGTTGGAGCCGACATAAACTCGATCCTTCACCACCACGGGGCTGGCCCAGATCCCGCTTCGCTCAACGTAATTTTTGCTCAAGCCACCGTCAGCCTTGAATTTCCAAACCGCCTCGCCGTTTGACTGACGAAAACAATAGACATAACCATCCTCGGCAGCAGTGTAAACGAAACCACCAACCACGGCCGGTGTTGAATCAGAATCGGCCCCAATACGCGCCTTCCAGACAGTGGTTCCATCAGACTGGTTAAGGCAGTACAGTTCACCTTGTTCGGTGCCGACATAGATCCGCCCGTCAACGGCTGTGCAACTGCCCTCCATTGATCCGAGCCGCTCCGTTTTGTAAACCAAAGAACCATCGGCGAGATTGAGGCAATAGAAGAAGCCGTCTTCGCTGCCGAAGTAAATGCGGCCATCAAGAACAGCCGCGGAACCGTCAACCTCAAAACCGGTTTCAAAGTCCCAGATCAGTGTGCCATCGCGCGCGCTGAGACAATAGACGTGATGATCCAACCCGCTGGCTATGATTCGATCGCCGGCAATTGTCGGCGTCGCTTTGAAACTATCTTTCGCTTTGAACTTCCAAATGACGCTGCCGTTTCCGGCGTCGATGCAGTAGACATTGCCATCCGCCGAAGGAAAGTAGACACGATTGCCGTCAACGGCGGGTTGACCCGGCCACGATGTGCCGCCCCACGGATCCGGATGCAGCCTGCCGCTGATGAAACCGGTTTCTACCTCCCAGACAATCTCGAGTGGGCCGTCGGACCAGGGACCGCTGCCATAAAAATTTCGTTGGGAGTTGCCCAGCCAAAAATGAAGACTCGGAGAGACTGGCTTGATGGGTTCCTTTTTGCCTTCGGTCTTGGAAACCACGGTGCCGCCACAGGCCGCTGCCAGCAGCGTCAAGCCAAGGACGAGCGGGATTAACTGACGACTATGAAGACGTCTGAAATATTTCGAGCAATAGTCGGGATCACTCATGGGGGAGTTCTTATTTTGGAGTGCGGTGACCTGTCACCGCTATAGTCGTGGGCGGCTTGACGCCCACTATTTCAGTGTCTTGAAGCCCATGGCGGCGGCGACAGGTCGCAGTCGACCAAAGCGGTGACAGGTCACCGCACTCCAAAAGCCAGCCAGTCGCCTTCATAAATTACTTCAGCGGTACCGGTAATAACAACCTCGCCATCGTCTTCGCGCCAGTTAATTTTGGCCCGGCCGCCCGGCATCAGCACGTCCACCAGCCGTTCGGTCATTCCTTTAACCATAGCGGCCACCGCTGCTGCGCAGGAACAAGTACCGGAGGCCTCCGTTTCACCAACGCCGCGTTCCCAGATGCGCAGCTCAATCGTCTTGCGATCAACGACGCGAACGAAGATGACATTCGTACGCTCGGGAAATTGTTTATGGGTCTCAATCGCCTTGCCGATCCGGCGCCATTCGAGCTTCTCAAAGTCGTCAACAAAAATGCAGCAGTTAGGATTCCCCATCTGCAACGCAGTAACCGGAAACGACTCGCCAGCCACCTCGAGCTCATAGTCGATGACCTTTTCCATCGGCTCACGGGTCGTCATGGGAATCGAATTCGAGTCAAACTTTGGCTGGCCGAGTTCCGAATCAAACAGGTAATAGCCGGCCGGGGTTTGCTCGCGAATAGTGTAGAGCTTTATGCCGGCACGAGTGCTGAGGCGAAGTTGAGCCGCTGACCATAGTTGCTTGTAGTAGAGATAAGCAGCCGCGCAACGAGTGCCGTTTCCTGAGAGCGAGGCTTCACTGCTATCAGGATTGAAAATGCGCACATGAAAGTCAGCGCCCTGGACTTCTGACTGGCTAACCACTGCAATGCCGTCGCCGCCCGCCCCGTAGTGGCGATTACAAATGCGACGCGTGAATTCACCGAGTTCAGCGGTTGCGGAGACCCCGGCGAGCGCGAGATCCTTCGACTCGATCACAATGTAGTCATTTCCAAAGCCATGAAATTTGATAAACGGAGGAGGCATTTTTATTCAGCGGGCGTGGAGGTCGTCATGAAACGTTTGTTGAAATACTGCGTCAGCGCGGGTTCAACTCCCAGCAAACGCTCGTAAACAGTTAGCTGTCCGCGATGATACATCTCATGGGCGATGCCGAAGCTTAGAAAGTCAAACTTCGTTATTTCCTTACCGTCGAAGCGTTTCATTTTCTGTTGCAAGCCTTCGCCGCAGTCACGAATTGCAGCTTCCGCCGGGTCGAGGCTACTGCGGAGCAGTTCGAGCAACGCATTCTTTTCGGTAATCGACGCAACGTCAGGAGCATATTCCTGGATGTGATTGGCAAAAGACTGTCGCATCAGATCGGTGTTTTCGCGGCAGGCTTCGCCGACCAGCAACTTTTGTGTTTGCACAATATGCTGCAGCAATTCTGTGACACTGCGCGTTTCCGGCGTAGCGCGAAATGAGAACTTCTCTTCAGGAATCTGCGAAGCTTCGTTGATCAGTCCGGTCCTCACTTCGCTCCAACTCTGGACAAGTCGATCTATAGACATGGAAGTCTCCTTTCATACGTAACCGCTTCGCGGTTTACTGCGATTTCCCGGTGAACGATGCCAGCAGAACTGCGATCGGCTCGATGCAACTGGTCCTTACATCAGCGTCCTGCGGATAGTTGTTCACCATAATCGAGAAAGCCAATTCCTCGCCCGCGGCGTCGCGCACGTAACCCGAGAGACTACTCGCCGAGCTTAACGTGCCGGTCTTGGCGCGAAGATTATTTTCAGCCGGCGTGCCTTTAAAACGATTTCTTAGCGTGCCGTCAACACCGGCGATTGGCAAAGCATCGCGAAATACTGAAGCGTAACGATGCCGATGCATGTAGGTGAGCAACTGAATCGTCGCCTCCGCAGTGATCATATCGTTGCGCGACAGACCCGAGCCGTCACTGAGAACCAGCGACGAAGGGTTGATACCCGCTTCCCGCAAAAATGTTTTGACTACCTCGAGGCCGTCTGATTCACTGGTGCGATCGATGTTCGGCGTATTTACCGCAGGCGGTACTACTGTCCCAAGCGTGCGCAGGATGATCTCGGTGTAAAGGTTCTGGCTCGGCTTCAGTGTCTGCGCCGCTATCGCGCTAAACGGGACTGACTGCATACTCGCAATCTCGACCCGCACTGATCCGGGACTGACGCCTGGGCTTTTCAGAGGCTGAATAACGAACCCCGCAGCCGGTCGTGCATCGATCGTGCGTGTCTTGCCTTTAACAGTCACGCCGTGCTGGCTGAGCGATGCGCGCAGCAAATAAGCAAACAATAGCGCTGGACGAGAGATGCCAAAGCCGCCGGTATAGCCTTTGTCGTCAAGCGCAATCGAGCCGGTGATTTCCAGCTGATCGCCGCCCAGCGCCCGGGAGGCATTCAGCTCTCTCTTAGTACTTCTTGCCCCGGTCAGGACGTTATTAACAATCCGCAGTAGCGGATCAGGCGGGCCGGTTGTTATCACCGCCGGTGCGCCGACTTGCGCTCCCGGTTTAACGAAGAGGTCGAGCGCATTGTCGTTAACTGTCAGGGCACTCACTTCGGCGCCGTAATACCACTGTAGATCCTCCCATTCCCAGCCACTGCCATATTGGGGTCCGGTGAAATAAGTTTCATCACCCACCAGATCGCCATCAACGCGCTTCACGCCAGCCGCGGCGATGCGCGTGGCGAGATCGTCGATGCCTTTGAAGTAGTCGCCGCTCTGGAAGCGTGCCGCGATTGAAGGGTCACCGCGTCCAAAGATCGTGAGGTCACCCTTGATGACTCCGTTGCCATCGGGTTTCGCAGGGGCATACACAGATGTAACAAAACGGAAGTCGGGCGACAAACGGTCAAGCCCCGCAGCTACCGTATAAAGCTTCATGTTCGAGGCCGGGCGTAAGAGCTTGTTTGCGTTCTCCTCGAAAAGCACCCGGCCCGTTTGCAGGGAAGTAACCTTGATCCCTACCATCGCCGGCGCGAGTTCTGGTTTGCTTAAGACTTGAGCTATACGCGATTGCAGTTCGGAGAGCGTGCGCGTAGTCGCAGAGGTCCGGATTTGTACAACATCAGGGGTCGGGGTCGGCGAAGCCTGAGGGTCTTCAGCCGGATTAATAGTTGGAACCGGAGTCGGAGTGGGCGTTGCAACGGCAGCCGGCGTTACGCGTCGTTCGCGTTGCGGTTGCTGCGCCACGATCGGCGTGACCGCTTGGATGAGGGAAAAGAACAGAAGAAAGCTTATATAGGCCTGTGATCGAAACTTTTTATCCATTAAGTTTTTGAGTCCGATGCGTGTTTAGGATTGCCGAATCGATATTTGTAAAGGGAATCATTCTGAGAAGGGAAACTCAAGCTCTTCCCTGGGACCGCGGGCGTCCCGCCCGCCCGCTTACCATAAATTCAACTCTTGATGATTGAGCATATCGTACGCGGGCGGGCGGGACGCCCGCGGTCCAAGGGAAGAGCTTGAGTTTTCCCCTTCGCAGGCTGGATGAATTTCTTGCAACCGACATTGGTTTGCGAGCTTACTGCGTTCTGACCTGCGGCGAGCTTTCGTAGCCAACCTAACCCGCAGGTGCCTGCTTAACATGAGCGGCACGTACCTGCGCGATCAGTTTTTGAAACAGCTCATCCCCTCGCATTCCGGACCAGTTTGGATCGCTCTCAAAGCAGAGCAGGTTTTCGTTGCCGAGCGCAATGGCACGCGCCAACCATTCCAGGGCTTCAGTCCGCATGCCTTCGAGCGCATAAACTGATGCCACCGAGTAAGCGATATCCGGATCGACTTCCGCGTTCCTAATGACGGAAGGGTTCAGTTGTGCGCGCGCCTCTTCATGTTTCCCCTGCACGCTCAAAAACATCGCCATGAACGGGCGAATGCCGTGCAGGTTTGGATGGTCGTCAACATTCTTCTGCATCAGCTCGGCAGCAGCGTCCGTCTGCCCCGTGTAATACAACGCGAGTGATCGAAAAGTCTTTACCAGTGGATTATCAGGATCCCCTGCCTGATCCAGTTGCTTGTTGGTCTCTTCGAAGTTTCCCATGTACATGTAGACCAGCGCGCGATTGTAGCTGGCTACAACGTGCGCGGCCGGATCAAGGCGCATCAACCGATCATAACTTCGGAGCGCGCGTCCATATTCCCCATCGAGCCGGTGCAGCGTCGCTTTAACAAAGTGAACCACCGGTTCGTCAGGAGCTTCTCTACGGGCGCGGGCAACTTCCTCGCGGGCCTTCTGCTTTTGACCTCGCCAGAGATATACAAAGACCATGAGCATGCGCGCTTCAACCAACTTGGGATCAATCGCGAGCGCCCTGGCAAACGCGACTTCAGCGCGTTCGTAGTCTTCGGCGCCGCCGAAGCCTTTGAAAACTCGGTTGACGTAGCAAGCACCCAGACCGTCAAGCGCCAGGGCGAAGTTAGGATCAAGTTCGATCGCTCGCTGGAAATGTTCGATGGCGGCGTCGCAATCTTCCTGGGCGATGGTCCGGAAAATGAAGCGCGCGAAAAGATCGCGCCCGCGCAAGTATTGTTCGTAAGCCGCGGCGTTCTGAGTCGAAGGTTTGGCGATGCCGTCTTGTTCCGCCGGACTCAGTTCAAGTCTGAGCCCTTCCACGATACGCTGCGCGATCTCGTCCTGCACCGCGATGATGTCTTCTGTCGACGTGTCAATACGGTCGCTCCAAAGTATGTCTCCCGAGCCGACGTCCAGCAGTTGTGCAGTAACCCGGAAGCGGCCCCCGGCGTGAATAAAGCCGGCGGCCAGCACGGCGTTGACGCGCAACTCCAGGCCAATCTCACGCGGATCCATCTGCCCGCCCTGGTATTTCGCAATAACGGAAGAAGGCCGCACCACCAGCGAACGCACGCGCGCCAGTTCCGTTATCACCGCGTCGGCAAGCGAAAACTCATAAAAACTCGAGGCCGGATCGTTGCTCAGATTGCGGAAACAGAGGATAGCCAAACTCTTCTTCTCAGGATCGGCAATGGTCGTAAACGGTGTCTCATGAATCGTCGGCTTGGTCGGGGTAACTGCGCCGGGAGCGGAAGTCGACTCCGATTTAGATTTGCCCTTGAGCCATCTCATGGCCCTGGAGACAGTGCCGCCGCCGGAGAGGTGCCGCGCCGGTTCCGGCCTGACGCTGGTAAAGGGCTGGCCACTACTTTCCGCCGCTGAAATCTCCTGCAACACACCGCGCAAATCGTCGCGCAGCGTCTCCATCTTTTGATAGCGATCGCGCGGATCTTTGGCCAAACAGCGATCAAGAATCTGCTGCAAACTCGCGGGGATCGGTTCCTTGCGCAATTCGGGAACCGGCGCCGGCGCATCGTGAAGCACCGCGTGTCGCACATCTATGGTCGTCTTGCCGCGAAAGGGCCAGGTGCCGGTAAGCATTTCGTAGAGCAACACGCCGGTCGAAAAAATGTCGGCGCGTTTATCAACCCGGTCGCCGCGCGCTTGCTCCGGAGCCGCGTAGGTGGCCGTTCCATAGGGAACGCCCACTTCCGTTAAGTCCGTGCGATGAATTGTAGACTTGGAACTGTCGTCAGAGTCGTCCAACAACTTTGCCAGTCCGAAGTCCAGTATCTTCACCTGACCGGCAGGGGTGACCATCACGTTACCCGACTTGATGTCTCGATGAATTATGTCGCGGGAATGGGCCGCTGCCAGCGCGTCGGTGACCTGAATGGCTATCAGCAGCGTGCTCTTCAACTCCAGCGGATGTCCGTTCACCAGTTGGCGCACGTTGCGTCCTTCAACATATTGCATGGCGATGAAGTGGTGTCCTTCAGCCTCATCAAGATCGAAGATGGTGCAGATGTTGGGATGATCGAGGGACGAGGCCAGGCGGGCTTCGCGTTCAAAGCGATGAAGGTTTGCTTCTCTTGCAGTCAGTTCGGCCGGCAAAACTTTTACTACTACGGTGCGGCCGAGTTTTCCGTCGGTAGCTTTGTAAACAGTTCCTTGCCCGCCGACGCCGAGCTTTTCGAGAATCTTGTAATTGCGGAGCGACTTTCCAATCATGGCTTTTGGAGTGCGGTGACCTGTCACCGCTTTGGTCTGCGGCGGCTTGACGCCGCCCTTTTCAAGTAACCTCCACGCACGCCTTGGTCGCGACAGGTCGCGACCGAACAAAGCGGTGACAGGTCACCGCACTCCATATAGAACTAATCGGTGAACGTTACACAAACGTTGCCAACAATTCATCAGCGCTCGCCGTCGCCGTGCCCACCTTGCCGACGACAATGCCCGCTGCATGATTTGCGAGGTTCGCCGCTTCCAGCATCGTCGCGCCCGCCGCCAGTGCCGCCGCCAGCGTCGCGATTACAGTGTCGCCCGCGCCGGTGACATCATAGACTTCTCGTGCAGCCGTGGCCACGAACACCGGATCGTTTTCACCTTCCAATAACATTATTCCGCGATCGCCGCGCGTAATCAGTACCGCATCGCAACCGAGTTTTTCGCGTATGATCCGGGCTGCCTGGTGCAGGCCTTCATCCGAGTCGGCCTCGAGATTGGTCATTCGCAGCGCCTCGTGATGGTTCGGAGTGATCAGGGACGCCGGGCTGTAGTGTGAAAAGTTTCGAATCTTCGGATCGATGAGCACCGGTAAGCGCGCGTAGGCCGCGGGCAGGATTTCGCCGAGAATTTGCGGCGTGACTACTCCCTTGTCGTAATCAGAAACAACAAATGCATCCGCATCCTCAAGCGCCTGGTGCAAAGCAGCCAGGATGCTTTTCTCCGTCGGACCGTCAATGGGACCGCGCTGTTCGCGATCGGCGCGCACCACCAGTTGATTGTGAGCAATGATGCGTGTCTTGGTGGTTGAAGGTCGGCCAGCGTCAACTACGAGGTAATCATTCGGTTGTGACGGACTGGTCTCCTTCAGACTGGCGCGCAATCGTTCGCCGGCCGAGTCGTTTCCTATTACACCAACCACGCAGCCCTTCGCGCTCAGCGCTATCACGTTGGCGAGCACATTCGCAGCGCCTCCAAGATGAACCGACTCACGACGAATATCGACGACCGGTACGGGCGCTTCAGGAGAAATCCGTGTGACGTCGCCCCAAACAAACTCATCGAGCATGACATCGCCGAGCACGACGATTTTCCGATCGCGCATGGCGTTGATTAGTTCCGCGGCACGTTGTTTGGTTAGTTGGGGCATTGATACTTAAGAGCGGGGGCAAGCCCGCCTTCCCGACCTGAGAGCTTCACGCACTGCGTCATTATCAGGCACTGAAAGGCTCTCAACCAGAAATCAATCATTTAGTCTGATCAGCTCGAGGTTGGGAAGGCGGGCTTGCCCCCGCTGCTTTCTCTCAACACTCGTTCAGTCGCAGCAATGACACGCTCCACCGGTACGCGCTTGATACATTCCGGTTCGTCAAACTTTTCGCAAAAGTAACCATGACAAGGTTGGCAGTCCATCTCTTCAATAACAACTTCAGCCGCGGACGATGCCAAACTCGGCGTCCAGGGCAGCCAGTGGGCTGTATTCGACGAACCAAAGATTACAACTGACGGAGCTTTCACCGCCGCGGCCATGTGCGCGATGCCACTGTCGTTTCCAATGAACACGCGCGCCTGAGCAAGCAGCGCTGTTATCTCAGGCAAGGTTAAATCAGTAAAAGCGTCTACCGCGGTTGCCGTGTTTTTGTTCATCTCTTCGATAACAGGTTTCTCGTTCTCCGTTGTTATCGCAATCACCGCGAGACCTTTGTTCCTTAAGTCCTCCGCCAAAAGTCCAAACTTGTCAGCCGCCCACTGCTTCGTTGCAAACGCCGCTGCTGGATGGATCACTGCAAACGGCACATCGGTTAAACCCGCAACCTGAAGTCGCCCCGCAATGGCGGCTGATGCTTCCGAAGTTACGGCCAGCTCGGTTGGCGGTCGATCGCTCACCGGGACACCAGTCCAGCCGAGCAACGCCAGTTGTTGTTCGACAGAATGCGTCTTGTCTCGCCCCCAAAGCAATGACGACGATGGGGACAGATGGTTATGCAGGCGAGCGTATTGGTAAGTCTGGTAACCGACGCGATGTTTGGCGCCTGTGGCCCGCGTCAGCAAGGTCGCGGTGGTGCCGCCGTGGAGGTTGTAAACGAGGTCGTAGTTGTTAGCGCGCAGTTGACGAGCAACGCGCGCGCGGGCGGAGGTACTCTTGCGCTCTAGAGTAATGACATTATCCACGTAAGGAAATCCATCGAGCACGGGCGCTACCCAGTCCTCAAGCAAAATATCGATCCTCGCGTGCGGCAGGAATCTTTTTAGCGCGAAGAGGGACGGAGTTGTCAGCACCGTGTCACCTATGGAGCGCAATCGCACGAGCAGAACTCGCTTGACGTCGTTCCAGTTCCAGATAGCCGCAGCAAGCGGCTGTGGATCCTGGTCTTCACCGCGCCAGCCTTGCTGCTGCAATCCGCGCAGCTGCGGAGATGATTCAACTATGTTCTTTAAACTATGCAAAGCCTGTTCAGGGTCGTTCTGGTGTTTCGTTTGCTGGATCGTCCTCGATCGTTGCTTCGTCAACCAACATGACCGGAATGTCGTCGCGGATGGGATAAACGCGGAGGCACTGCACGCATTTCAAGCCACTGCCGTCGGGCTTCAATTCAACTTTCGCCTTACAGGCAGGGCAGGCGAGTATTTCCAATAAATCATCACTAATCGCCATTGGGCGTGGACCTCACATTGCGGTTATCTGGGAGAGCAAAGCTTACCATAATGAGCGCAGACAGGAGCAGACGGCAGGAGGCAGAGAACCAAAAACATTTTCCATTTGTCATTTGGCATTTCTCATTTGTTATTGGAACCCGAGCTTGAGTGGCCAGAAGTCTGCTGACGCTTCCGATATGCTGACGCTTCGGGTAGAAATGACAGATGTCCTGCAGTACACCTTTTCAAATGACAAATGAAAAGTGTCAAATGACAAATGGAAAATCTGATCTTCCACTTAACATTTCTCATCTGTCATTTCTGATCCTGCCTCCCGATAAGAGTCATCCGCATACCATGCTTCGGTCTTAGCGTGATCACCGGCTTAAGCACCACCGGATGATTCGGAACCAAACGCATTTGCCATTGCCGGGCGATGGTCGCGATCAGAAGAATGCCTTCCATCCAGGCGAAGCCTTCGCCAATGCAGCGACGCGGTCCGCCGCCAAAAGGAAAGTAAGAGAACTGCGGTCGCGATTCGCGCGCCTCCGCAGTCCAACGTTCGGGGTTGAATTTGAAGGGCTCCGCGAAGTAGCGCGGATCGCGGTGCATCACATACTGGCTCATCAGCACCAGTGATTTCCTCGGTACCACGTAGCCGCCGATCTCGAAATCCTCCATAGCGAGCCGGCCAAGGGCCCAGGCCGGCGGATACAGCCGCATCGATTCAGCCAAAACCATTTCGGTGTATTTCAGTTTCGCTACATCATCGAAGCCGGGAACTCTTCCCGCTAGCACTCGATCGATCTCTTCATGCAACCTTGCCTCCGCCTCAGGATTCTGTGACAGCAAATACCAGGTCCAGGTCAACGCATTGGCAGTGGTTTCATGGCCGGCGAGAAAGATCGTCATCAGCTCATCGCGCAACTGCTCGTCAGTCATGCCGCCGCCGTCGACCTCAGTGTCCTGAGCCAGCAACAACATCGAGAGCAGATCGCCGCGGTCTTCGCCGGCGAGTCGACGCTGTTCAATCAGGCGATAGATGATTGCATCCAGCCTGGCCTTGGCCGCATCGAAGCGCCGCAGTTGAGGCAGCGGAAGTTTCTGTAGTAACTCAAAGAAAGGAATAGTGATGGTGTTGAAGAGATCCATCACTACAGTCATTGCTTCTCCGACTTCCTGCGCGTCGGAAACAACGTCGGCGTCGAAGAGCGTTTTACCAACGATGCCCAGGGTGAGTTGCATCATCTCTGCAGACATGTCGAGCGCGTCGCCATCACGCCAGCGCGCGCTTGTTTGTAATCCGTAAGCAGTCATTACGGCGGCGTAAGAAGCGATCCGTGAGCGATGAAACGCGGGCTGTGCCAATCGCCTCTGCCGGCGGTGCACTTCATCTTCGCTGGTCAACAGTCCCTCTCCCAACAAACGCTTGGCGCGTTGCAAGGCGAGGCCTTTATGAAAACTGGAGTGATTGGTGACTAAAACGTCCTTGATGTAGTCAGGATGATTCAGAAAAAATGCCTCTTGCGGACCGAGCCGAAAATAGGAAAGGTCGCCAAACTGCGCGGCGAGATTTTGAAAAAACGGCAAAGGGCCTTTGCGATAAGAGAGCAAGCCTGACAAGGGAAAAATTTGTCGCGGGCCTGGGGGATAACGCTTACTCACGCGTTGCTTGCTCCTTGTGCTGGCGGTGTGCTAGTGATTTGAAACGAAAATGAAGTATGCGTCAAACCGTGAATTAGACAAGAACGACGTCGCGTCAATCGGTTATATGCGAACTATCTTCGGCAACCTCGCGAGGGTCTTCACGGTCCTGGCGTTTGCAGGCTCGCTGGTTGCCGGTAACCAGCAGGCCCAGTTTCCCCAGGGTGAAATCATTGAAAAAGTCACCTGCATTGCTAACCCTGAGCAGAGCTATGCGTTGTTTCTTCCTCCCGGCTATACGCCGGAGAAAAAGTGGCCGGTTCTCTACGCTTTTGATCCCGTTGGACGAGGTTCGGTTCCGGTAAAACTTTTCCAGGACGCTGCCAGGGAGTTTGGTTTCATACTGGTCGGGTCAAACAATTCGAGAAACGGTATTGAACTCAACGCCATAGTTGAAACATTGTGGTCTGATACTCATCAGAGGTTTGCTATTGACGAGCGCCGTGTGTACACAACGGGCTTTTCGGGTGGCGCTCGCGTGGCTAGCGCAATTGCCTTAAATTCTCGTGGCACAGTGGCTGGAGTGATCGCCGCCAGTGGTGGACCGCGTCCAAATTTCAGTGCCTTGCCGGTAAACCAGTTCACTTTTTTTGGCACTGCGGGCACGGAGGATTTCAACTTTCCCGAGATGCAGCAACTTAAGCGAAGAATGGACGAGGTGGGTGTAACGAATCGTCTGGTTATTTTTGAGGGAGGTCATGAGTGGCCGCCGGCCGAAATTTGCGGCGAAGCGATAAGCTGGATGGAAGTGCAAGCGATGAAGTCAGGCACGCGTGCCAAAGATGACCAGTTGATTGATAGGCTGCTTGCCGCGAAAAGTAGAACAGCTCGCGACTACGAGATCTCAAAACAATCGTATGAAGCTTACCTGGAGTATGAAGCCCTGGTAACAGAGTTCAAAGGATTGCGCGACGTGAATGAGTTTGCGGCTGATGTTGAGCGGCTGCGGAATTCTAAAGAAGTCAGAACGGCAAGCAAAAGTGAAAAAGCGGAAGAGGCGGATCAAGCCAGCCTCTCAGAAAAGCTGCAAACTCTGATGGCCAGGCTTCAAGACACCTCGACCTATGCGGAAACGCTGGCCGAGCTTAAGTATGACTTTTCTGAGTTGACGAAAAAATCGGAAGGCAGCAAAACTACCGGTGAACGTCGGGTAGCGCGGCGCGTGTTGCAATCGCTATTGGTACAACTCTATGAAGAGGCTTTCGCACTGAAGCAAAAAAAGAACTATGCGTCGATCCCTGCGAAATTCGAATTGGCAGCGCTGATTAAACCAAAGGATCCACGGGTTTTTTACGAACTGGCCGCCGCCTATGCCCGTGTTGGCAGCAAGGGCCGCGCAACAATTGCATTAGGCCAGGCGATTGAGCGAGGGTTTTCCGACCTGGCGCGAATTGAACAGAACGAGGACTTTGCCACATTGCGAGACGACGCAGATTATAAGAGGCTGGTCGCGAGTCTTAAGAAAAGCTGATCTAAAACTCCGCGGTCGCAGGCGGTATCACTTCGGCGAGCGATAAAGTGTTCAGTCGTGGGTCGACAAATACAGAACCGGGAGCGGTAGCGACCGGGTCATGGATTCGACCTAAAACCCTTGAGTGTTGGACCCGGTCGCTACCGCTCCCGGTTCTGTATTTGTCGACTCACTGAAAGAGTTGAAAATGTCACTCGAATTCGCCGTTCAATATCCCTGCACCCTGCGCGCACGCTATACGGAGAAGCATTTGCGCGAGTGGGGTCGTCTCAGCAACCTTCACGCGCAACTTACTACCGGTGATACCGGCGCGCCTTCGCAGGAAAAACTCGAGTGGGTGGAAAACGCCCGCGAAGAAATAGAAAAGATGCAGGTGGAGACTGCGGTTTGTTTGACTTGCCCCGCATGTTTGCCTGAGGGCACCGACAGCGGCGCCGGCGATGGTGAAGCGGTTGGATGTCTGGGGCGGATTACTTACCCAATCGAAGCACAGTTTGAGAAGTTCCTTGCCGACCGAGTTCAGCTGGCACTCGACACAATAGACGACGAAGATCAACCCCGGCTCTTGCGCATACTCATCGATGCCGAGTCGCCCTTTGACGGCGAGGCGACGAAAGAGCTACGACGGGTCACTACCCCGGAAGGTTTACGTTTTTTTGAACTGCGTGTGCCGATTCGCTTGTCGCGCGAAGCTGCGCAATTGACGACTGACAACGTGTTTGATGTGTTAGCTGGATTTCGTTCCGAGGATAGCGAGCAGACGACCTATGTTCGCGAGCTGCCGTTCCAGGCTAGCGCCGACTACTACGACTTTCTCGACCTTATGCTGCGCAACGATTTAAGCCAGTCCGAGATTGCGCGTCTCACCTCGCGCGGAAAAAACTATTCGCAGTTTCTGCGTCTGCTGGCTGCAATCGAGCGCGCTGAAGCCCTCTCAACGCGAGTGCTGCTCGATTAAGGGGTGCTGCGACAGTGACTGGCCGACCGGTGAAATTAACCGCCTGGTCCAAAGTCCATTCTGTTCTGGTTCGGTTGACTTTGGACTTTGGACTAAGCGATTGCTCTACAAAGCATCTCTAGTTAACACAGATTTAACGTCACGTTCACCTGGGCTTAAGACGAAAGTTTCATTCTTCAAGTTCCCAAGATCTCTTCAGGCCACTTCGTTACAAAAAGGACGATGAATCATGAAGACACTCAGTCCGCATAACAGCCGATCCAATGTGGTGGGCTTACTGCTGCTCTTTTTGCTTTTTGCTTTGAGCACTGCCGGCGTTAAAGCGCAAAGCGTAGCTCAATCAAATTCCGGTGAAGGGCACAGCCTCCCACGCGATGCAAGCGAGACAGCGACGAAGGCGTCGGACACTGCAGCCAGCGTGAAGAAGCCGGCAACGACCGAAGAAAAACTGGACGCCCTGGCGCATATGGTGGAGCAACAGAACGAGCGGCTGAACCAATTGCAGCAAACCATAACTGAGCAACAGGAAACCATTCGTTTGCTGCTTGGCAAGGCGAATGTCCAACCAGAGTTAGTTGCAACTATGAATTCAACTGCGGCTATCGCAGGCGACGCCCAAAAGACTCCGCAGCCTCCCACGGTTGAAGATCGGCTGAAGAAGGCTGAGACGCGCGTGTCGGAAATTGGCGCGATCAAATTCAGCGGCGACATCCGACTGCGAGCAGAATCGATCTTCGGACAGCAAAACATTCTGGCAAATGGCGATAATCCAGCATTGCTTGGCAATGAATTGAGTCCTCGTCACCGTATGCGGTTGCGCGCGCGGTTGCAAATGCGAGGCAGCGTTACCGACGAGTTCGACTGGGGGTTACGTTTCGCCACTGGAAGTTTCGCTGACAATATTTCGACTAACCAAACGCTTACAGACTTTTTCAATCGTAAGCCCTTTGGGCTCGATCAGGCCTTCATCACTTATAAGCCGAAGCGCGTTGGCGGCCTGCGTCTTCAGGGGGGGAGGTTCGAACCTCCCTGGACGTTCACTGAAATGACCATCGACAACGACTTGATGGTAGACGGCTTTAACGAGTCGTACACTCGCGGCTTCAAGAAGTCAGCCCTAAAGGAACTGGCTTTTGTCGCCTGGCAATTGCCGATGCTCGAACGAAACTCCGCGTTTGTTCGCAACGCGAATGGCACCGTGAACATTGATCAGTCGCGCCGCGGCGGTCGTGACCTGGCGCTCTATGGCGGGCAGCTGCGCGCACGTTTTGAGCCCAGCTCGAAAGTAGCGCTCAGTCTTTCAGTGTCAGATCTCTTTTTTTCCGGGACGCAGTTCATTTCACCGGTGCAGGTTTTCGGCAGCCAGTTGCTGCTTCCTATAACGTTCACGATTCCCGCTTCGGGCGCGACGCCGGCGCAAACAATTACTACTCAGGTGGCAATCTCCCGCGATTTGCTGGTTGCCGGCAATGCCGGATTAGGGCTTACCAACGCCAGTAATAACGCGACGAATCGCGATGGTCGCCTGGCCTCGGGCTACAACCTCGTCGATATGCTTGCGCGTCTCGAGTTGAAACACAGCAAGCGCTGGCCCGTTACGCTGCTATTTAATTTTGTTGCCAACACACAAGCGCACGACGTGGTGACTGCGGGACCCGGAGGCGCTGATCTGCTTCTTCCAAACAATGAGAATAAAGGTTTCTGGGGTGAAGTTCAGGTTGGCCAGTCGAAGGCGCACGGCGACACGCAGTTTGGCTACACCTTCATGCACGTTGAGAAGGATGCGGTGCTGACGCCTTTCAATTTTTCTGACATAACTCAGCAGTCGGACATGCGCATGCATCGCTTTGTGTTCGGCTATACCGTTGATCCGCGAGTGACTTTTAATGTGGTCGGGATCGTTACCGAGCGTCTCAACGGACTACTGGGTCCATTTGCCGCTACACCACCGGGTTCGTTGAATCGTTCGACGTTTCGCGTGCAATTCGACACCGTGCTGAAGTTCTAACGGACATTGGTGGAGTCGGGAAAAATTGGCCGCGGGTTCACGCGGATGCGCGCGGATCAGATCAAGAAATAGGTTTGCCGAAATAATTCTTGTTCTGATCCGCGCGCATCCGCGTAAATCCGCGGCCAATATCTGTTAGTCTTGTCGCCCAAGTGGTGACTCAGGTCGACAAGCGGGCTAGCAGAATACGCAACCGCGCACGTAAGGTCCGTACGCGCGTGCGTGATACTCGCCGCGAAATCGAACGCATCGCCAAGACTCCGACACTCGGCGGACTCTTTCTTTCCTTTCTAAAAATCGGCACGGTCGGGTTCGGCGGCGGACTTGCCGTGATCGCACAAATTAGAACGCTGGCAGTGCAGCAACGCCGCTGGCTTTCTGAGCAGGAGTTTGCGTCCGGCTTTGCCCTTGCACAAACGTTGCCCGGTACAGCCGCAGGCAATGTTGCTACGTACGTTGGACTCAGAATTCGCGGTTGGCGCGGCGCCACCGTATCGATCGCAGGATTCATCCTGCCTTCGATGTTGATGATGATCGTGCTGGCGATTCTTTACCGGCACCTGCGTTACCTCCCCGACACAGATCGTCTCTTTCATGGCCTGAACGCAGCTGTAGTCGCCCTGATAATCGTGACGGCGTGGCGGATGGGCCGTAACACGCTGGTAAAGCCCTGGCAGTGGTTGCTTGCCGTTTTCGCATGCATCGTAGTCGCGTTTTTCAGCGCCACGGTAATCGAGGTCGTACTGGCCGCAGGTCTCATCGGCATCTTTATCGATTCATATGCTGAGAAACAATTGCGCAAGCTGGGACAACTTCGCGGGGTGGCTTCTCGTCGGAAACGAATTTCGGCGCGCGTTACCCTGCAAAGAAGGCGACGTCGAATTCGCGCTACGCATTTCGTTGGGGGTTATCTAACCCGCGCAATCGCGGAGGAACGTGTAAGACTTGCGGCGTTGTCGGCTCAAGAGAAAATTACAGAAGGCGAAAATCAAACTACTGAAGTCACAGAGGCTGACGAGCAGAATCCGGATCCCGATCAAGCCGCTCCAGATTCTACCGGCCAGAAGTTTCGATCGCTTGCCTTGTTTGGCGTTTCGATGCCAATCCTTACCAAGTTTGCTTTGCTGCTGACGCTTTCAACTCTTTTCCTGCGCATTGGTACGGTCACATTTGGCGGCGGCTTCGTTATGATTCCTTTGATCGAGGCGGAAGTAGTCGACTCGCATCATTGGCTAACTCATCAGGAGTTCGTTGACGCAACCGCGCTCGGCCAGGTCACGCCTGGGCCCGTATTGATCACGGCAACATTTATCGGCTATCGCGTAGCCGGAACACTGGGAGCGCTCGTAGCAACCATCAGCATTTTTTTGCCGTCGTTTCTCATGACCGTAGTGGCCGGGTCCTCGCTCGCGCGTTTTCATACGAACAAGATCGTGCAATCGTTTTTGAAAGGAGTTACGCCTGCTGTGGTTGGCCTGCTGGTCGCTGCCGGCATTAGTATCGGGCGCGCCGGTATTCACAGTTGGTTGGGGATGTTGATCGCGGTGATAGCCGGCGTGGTGTTGGTACGCTACCGGCCTAACGCGATTTGGGTAATCCTGGGCGCCGGTTTAGTTCGCTTCGTGTTTGGGTTTTTTGTTGCCTGATATTAGCGGAAGAACAATTAGCCGCGGATTTATGCAGATGAACGCGGAACAGAAAAACATTTTAGGGTGATATGTCCTAATTTCTAATCTGACCCGCGTTTATCCGCGAAAATCCGCGGCTGAGTCGCTGCTACCAAACCTGACAACGCTTCTCCGGCGGACGCACCATCGCATCGCCGGCATTGCAGTGGAACGCTTCCGCAAACTGCGGCATGTTTGATAGAGGCCCGTTCACGCGGAAACGACCGAGCGGGTGCGGATCGGTAAGAATCTGCTGCCGCATCGCTTCCGGAGTTTGTTTTCTGCCCCACACCTGGGCCCAGCCAAGAAAGAAACGCTGTTCGGGTGTAAAGCCGTCGATGTCCGCGGGGCGTGGTTTGCCCTGCAGGGCTTTCTGGAAGGCGAGCCACGCGATCTTCAAACCACCAAGATCACCGATGGATTCACCGAGCACCAATTTGCCATTCTGGTTCATGCTGATTTCTTCCACGCGAAAGTCAGAGAACTGCTGTTCGACGCAGGTAGCACGCTCCGTGTAGTTCTTAGCGTCTGCTTCCGTCCACCAGTCTTTAAGGTTGCCCTGCAGATCATACTTGCGTCCCTGATCGTCGAACCCGTGTGACATCTCATGCCCGATGACGGCGCCGATCGCTCCGTAGTTAAGTGCATCGTCGGCGGTTAAATCGAAGTAAGGCGGTTGCAAAATCCCCGCCGGGAAAACTATCTCGTTCAGGAGCGAACTGTTGTAAGCGTTAACAGTGGGGGGAGTCATAGCCCACTCGGTGCGATCAACGGGCCGTCCCAGCTTCGAGAGGTTTCGCAGCCGACTAAACTCGCTCGCCCGAAGCAAGTTCTCGATGTAGGAGACTCGCTCGATCTTCAAAGTTGAATAGTCGCGCCACTTGTCCGGGTAGCCTATCTTTACTCCAAATGCATTTAGTTTAGCGATGGCAGCCTGTCGCGTTGGGTCGCTCATCCAATCGAGCGTTGGGATATCTTCGCGTAGCGCGACAATCAGATTATTCACCAATTCCTTCATGCGTGCTTTCGCTTCCGGCGGGAAGGCTTTTTTCACGTAGACTTCGCCGAGCGCTTCGCCAAGATTCTGATCGGTAGCAACTACACAGCGACGCCAGCGCGGCTGATTCTCTTTAGTTCCGTTCAACGTCCTGCTGTAAAAATCGAAATTCTCGTTTACGAAAGGCATTGAAAGGGCGTCTGCGGCATCGTGAACCAGGTGCCAGCGCAGATAGGTTTTCCAATCGTCGATGGGGACGCTGACGAGCATCTGATCGACTTTTTTGAAAAAGTCGGGGTGGGCAACGTTGATTTCGGTGAACTTCGGCGCACCCAATCTGGTGCTATATGTCTCCCAGTCGAAGTTTGCCATCACCGTTTTCAAGTCTGCTGCGGGCATCTTGTGATATTGCTTCGAAGCATCGCGACGCGCCACCCGATCCAATGAAACTTGCGCGAGCTCGGTTTCAATCTTCACAACTGTTTGCGCTTCAGCGGCAGACTTGTCGGCGTCATCGCCCAACAGCTTGAACATGTTTGTTATATGCCGCACGTAAGCATCACGTGTGCTTTTGGATTTTTCGTCATCCTTGAGATAGAAATCCCGGTCCGGAAGGCTCAGGCCACCCTGACCGGTAATGGCGATAATGGTGTCGCTCTTCTTCAAGTCCTGGCCGGCGCCGAAACTAAATATCGAAGCGACGCCCATGCGGTGCAGGTGGGCGAGCATTGCCGGAAGGTCGCGCGAGCTCTTGAGGCTATTGATGGCGTCATTTTCCTTTCGCAGCGGTGTAGCGCCGGCCGCTTCGATCTTTGCTTGGTCCATGCAAGTGGCATAAAACGCGCCGATCTTTTGTTCATTGCTGCCCTTCGGGGCCGCTGTATTCTTTGCGGCATCTTCGAGGATCTGGTGTAGCGTGGCGATATTCTTTTCACGCAGCGGACTAGTGATGCCCCAGGTCGAAAAAGCAGGTGGGATTTCGTTTTTCGCAATCCAGCCGCCGTTGGCATACTGGTAAAAATCGTTGCAAGCTTTGCACGCGGTGGCACACATGTTTGCCGGATCGAAGCCACGCGGCGCTGTTTGCGCGAAGGCCGCGAGCGCGAACGACACTGCTACGACCAGCGCAATCAGAAGGCGCACATTAATATGACGCATAGAGTACTCCTTAAGCGAAGTTGGATTAGGTTTACGATGGTTGAATAAAATGATACCAAAACCTGCGAATGCGAGACTAATTACGCACGTTAGTCGCAAAGGTTTCGATATCAAACTCAAATAGAGCTATTCTTACGGTCTCGAGTTCCCCATGGCCAAATACCTTGATCTGAAAAACTGGATCCGCAAGGACGTATTCGAGTTCTTCCTTGCGTTCGACAAACCTTACTTCAATATCTGTACTAACCTTGACATTACGCCGCTACTGGCGGCGCTTAGTGAGCGCAGAGTGAGCGTGTCGCTGGCCTATCATTACTTCGCGCTGCGAGCTGCAAACGAGATCGAGCCATTTCGTTATCGACTCAAAGACGGCCAGGTGATTGTTTACGATGTAATCCACGGTGGTACCACCGTGCTGCTCCCTAATGAAATCTTCACGCTGGCATACTTTGAATATGAGCCCAGCTTCAAGAAGTTCATTGCCGGGGCTGACGCAGCGATGAAGGAAGCGGTGTCAGGAGACGGCGCTTTCAGGCCAAACCCCAGGGATGACATGATTCACTTCACAACTTTGCCCTGGGTTTCGTTTACCAGCTTCTCTCACGCGCGAAATTGGGGACGCGAGGATTCTGTGCCGAAGATCGCTTTCGGAAAATTCATGAAAGTGAACGGGCGCACGCTGCTGCCATTCTCGGTGGAGGTTCATCATGCGTTGATGGATGGTTTACACGTCGGTCGATACGTTGCGCGATTGGAAGAAGCTCTGCGCGAGCCGGAAACATTCTTATCCGAAAAATAGCAGTGTTTGCGCCCGCAAAAATGAACGGCCCTGGTTAACTATTGCAGCGCTGTTACAACTACTTCTGGTTGGAAAACTAATCATTGACATGTTTGAGAAGCGTTAACTAAGATGATGCACCTCGCTATTGTCTCCACGAGTTCTAAACACAGATCTGAACCAGAAATCAGATCAAAACTACAGGAGAAGACCATGCGTAACCCCTTGCTTTGTTCCTTTGCCCGATGGGCCAAAGGAGTGAGTATTTGTCTGTTCGTCCCCTTCTTGTTTGCCGCGACTGTGGCAGCTCAAACACAAATCACCACCGGCGCAATTCAAGGCACCGTGCAGGACGCCAACGGAGCGGCCGTCGCCGGCGCGGAAGTCGAAGTCAAGAATGCCGACACCAACTTCATCAGGTCAACGACAACGGATGAGGAGGGAAGATTTGTGGCGCTGCAGTTACCACCAGGCAGATATACCGTGACCGTTACCAAGACGGGCTTCGCGACTCTGGTGGTCGAAAAGGCAGACCTGACCGTGGGCCAGGCGATGAACCTCCCGCTATCGATGAAGATCTCTTCTGTGCAGGAGACGGTTACAATCACTGCAACGCCAACCGTCGACACCGTCAAGACAGAATCGAGCACAACGCTTAACGAGCTAACTGTAAACACCACCCCAATCCTGGGAAGAAAATTTGAGGATCTGTTAACGCTAACCCCAGGCGTGAGCGTGGTGCAGGGACCGGACGGCGACGAGATCACCTTTGCCGGCCAGCGTGGCGTGTTCAATAACGTCAGTCTTGATGGCGGCGACTACAACAACGGCTTTTTTGGCGAGCAGTTGGGAGGCCAGCGCGCGGCCATCGACATCCCGCTGGACGCGGTAAAAGAATTCCAGGTTGTGGCCACCGGCGCCAACGCCGAATTTGGCCGCACGGCGGGTGGGATTATCAACGTGATCACCAAGTCGGGAACCAACCAGGTCCATGGCAGTCTGTTTCACTTTCAGCGTCTCAAGGCGCTCGCGGCACACACCTCAGATGGCAAACCGCTCAAGGATTTTCGTCGCGAGCAATTTGGCGGCACGGTTGGCGGACCGATCCGACAGGACAAAGCGTTTTTCTTCCTGGCGTTTGAGGGGATTCGCGAAAACCTGACCCGCGCGAATCTGAGCGATCCGATCGGCACGCCCTGTGGCGTTGCGGCTCCGGTCATCACAAACCCGGCCCATGAAACCTTGATTAATAGCAGCTCCGACTGCCAGCGATTGGCGCTGATCAACTTTATTCAGGCGACCCGTGGTCAGAATGAAGGTCTGCCCGTGCCGCATCCAATCAGAAACTATGCCTTCCTGGGCAAGACTGATTTTAATCTTAGCCGTGCGCACCAGCTGGCAATCTCCTACAACTTCGACTACTCCAAGAACACTAATCAAACCTTCGACGTTGCCACTTATGGTACTTCAGCAAACGGCACCGAAGGTCCGTCGAAGATTAACAACCTCAACATCAACCTCTTCTCCACGGTTTCAGCCACAAAACTGAATGAGGCCCACTTCTCTTACACGCGAGAACTGCGGCCGCGTTCGGCGACACCGTCGAATATCCTCGCGGATACGGGCGCCGGTGGTGGCTTCAATCCGAACGAACTTTCATTTCGCTTCGGCAATCCGTTCTTCCTGGAACCGAACGTTGACGAATTGATCTGGCGCACCGATGCCAGGGACAACTTCTCGATTATTTCCGGTAACCACAACGTCAAAGTAGGTGGCGAGTGGATCCACACACTTAACGACCAGGTGTTTCGTGGCTTCTTCACTGGCCGGTACCTTTTCAACACTGTCTCCGGCTTCCTGCGTTACGCCTCGCCCGCAGCCCTGGGCCCAGGCTTTGGTCCCAACGCCGGGCAATGTCCTAACGGGACGTGGACAGACCTGAACACGCCATCGTGCGCCGGCGCCGGCACGCCTTTGCTCCTGTTCCTGCAAGGCGCGGGACCGAGTGGGCCAGCCACCGACGCGGCCGGTGCCTCCACCATCAAGAACGAGGACTACTCACTCTTCGCTCAGGACAAGTGGCAGGCGAGACCAAACCTTTCGCTGAGCTACGGTCTGCGCTGGGAAGCACAAATCTTTCCCGAAGTGACTGTGGCCCCGTCAGCTACCGCTTACGGATTCGCCTTGAGCGATCCGAGATTCCCGTCTGACGGCACGCTGCACAGTCCGAAGAAAGAGTTTCAGCCGCGAATAGGCTTTGCCTGGGACGCTTCGAAGAATGGTAAGTCGGTCCTGCGAGGCAGCTACGGCATTTACTATGCGCGGCAAAACATGCTGTCGCAGGTGGGTTCCATTACCACTAACGGCGTGCAACAACAAACGATCGCCGGCGGCTTGTTTGCAAACCCCACGGTCCGGCCGACCTGGCCGGGACTGGTTACACCAACGGCCAGCAGCTGCGGTTCGAATCCGTTCCCGTGCTTTAGCGGCGTCCGCGTCTTCAGCAAAGATTACGCCAACCCGCGCATCTACACGGCGAACCTCCAATTCGAACAGCAGATCGCCAGCGATATTTCGTTGTATTTCGATTTCACGCATTCTCAGGGCGTCCACCTGACTCGTTTCCTGAACCTTGGTCGCACCGGCATCTTCGCGCCGAATCTCGGTGACGTCTTTGTTACCTCCGCGCTGGGCAAGTCTCTCTATAACGGTTTTACAGTGGGCATGCGCAAGCGTTTGACCAAGGGTTATCAGTTTGAATGGAACTACGTGCTCTCGAAAGACAAGGATGACGACTCAAATGAACGCGACCCATTCACGGATCGTGCTTTCGACCTGAACAACTTGCAGTTGGACTATGGCTTGTCTGACCGCGACATCCGGCACAAGTTTAACTTCATCACGTTTGCGGAATTGCCCGGCGGGCTGGAAGGAAACTTCCGCGTGCAGGCACGATCGGCGCAACCAATCTCCGCGGCGCGAACTGCGGCTAACCCGGCACGCAATACGCTGCGGAAAGATAACCAATACTTCTCGTTTGATTGGCGGCTGCAACGTCCGTTCAAGTTTGGCGAACGCTACGCGCTAATCCCGATCGTCGAGATGTTTAATACTTTCAATAATAAGAACCTTATCAACCCGTTGACCGGCGCAGCGCTGTTCAACTTCGACGGCTTCCTGCGCCAGGGCGTCGGCGATCCGAGGCAATTACAGTTGGCGGTGAAGTTTACGTTCTAGAAACCACAGGTGTTCAGCTAGGCAAAGAGCGGGGGCGAGTCCACCTTCCTGACCTCGAGGTAATTAGGCTTGAGTTGGCAATTCTGGGTTTGAAAGCTCTAACCAGGATTATCAAGTCAAGTTTAGGAATCTCTCAGGTCGGGAAAGTCGGCTTGCCCCCGCCTTCTATTTGGTCTTGGAGATGTTTAGCGATCAACTGTGCGCTGGCTGCGGCTGAGCGATCGGTAGTATCAACAGATATTCCGCTGGGTAGTGACGGGAACTCAAAAGCGCCCGAGGCTTTCAGCGATCGATACTGTTCAATTGAACCCAACTTGCCGAATTCTTTACGTGACGAGTCTTCCAGGCGTCGTTCCAATTCCTCTTCGGCGCAAGTTAGTTCCACGAAGATCACCCGACCGTTTTCCGTTGCCACGGCTTCAATCGCATCCTCAACAAAACTTTCGCGCACTGTGCGTTCCGGATTGAAGGTAAAAATGAGCGAGAGGTTGTTTCGTGCAGCTTCAGCAAACGCTGCCAACCAAATCTGCTCCCGCAGGCGAACGAAGGGTTCGCTGCCAAAAGGAAACAGTGAACTCACGAGATCGACCGTAAGATGATTATGAAACAGGCGAAAGCCCGTCAGCGCTGCCAGCTCGCGCGCAACCGTCAGCTTTCCCACCGCCGGCGCGCCATAAAGAAAGACAAGTTTCATTTCATGCAATCCCCGAGCGGATCCAATTCAGTTGCCGCAAATAATATAGGAAGTGGATCGAATGTAAAGATTACCGTGCGCTGGCTCCAGCGGAGCCAATGTTTATAGACTCGCGGCCGCGAGAATTGTTTGGCGCTCCAGCGGAGCGCGAGGTACTGGTAGTGGAGTACTTCGAAACAATGCATTTCGCTCCGCTGGAGCGAAGAACCTATTAGACTGGAGGACTCTATAAACATTCGGTCCCTCCGGGACTCAGCGATTTGCGCAGAAACTTTGTCTGACACTACTCTGCAATCACTTAATTAATATTTAACTTGTCGGTAACCACGAGTTAGGATTCAAGCTCGACAATCCGGAACAGATACTTGTTACCGGCAGATCGCGTGAGCGACACGAAGGCATTCGTGGATCGACTCTTCGGGGTAGTTGTGCGGATCAAGGGGGCTCGCGCAGCCGCGCAAGAACCGGAAGAGAAGATCGGGCCCGGTCCTGAGTATTCCCGCCAATAAAAACACGACGGCTTTTTAAGATCGCCCGTTGCTGTTTGCTGCTGAAACGACCGGGGCCCTGGTGGTACCGACCCCCACCAGGGCTTTTTTCTTTGCCTCCATTTGCCTCTTCTGGTATCAGTGTCCATCAACATGAAGACGCTATTTCTCTTAAGACACGCCAAGGCGGAGAATGCCGCGCCTGGTTCGTCGGATATCAATCGCGCTTTGAATGAACGTGGGAAAAAAGAAGCGCAGGCAACTGCAGCCTTCATCAGGAAACAGAACTTAACGTTTGCGCTGGTCTTGTGTTCACCGGCCGTAAGAGCGCGGGAGACGGCGGAACTAGTTCTCTCGGCTGCTGCGGTAACCGCGAACGTACGTTACGACCAAAGGATCTACGAGGCCGGTCCGCGTCAACTTCTGGATGTGATTTCAGAAGTCGAAGCGAACCAGAGCGCTGTGCTGCTGGTGGGGCATAATCCGGGAATGGAAGAACTGCTCAGAACATTAACGGGTAAGGGAGAGGCGATGGCCACCTGCACCCTTGCCCAAATTGACTTGAATTTTGCTGACTGGAGCAGAGTTACCGAAGACAGTGGCAGCCTGGAGTTGATCAACAAGTCAGGTACTGGTGCAGTCTGGCCTTGAATTAAGTTTCATTAACCCCGCGGCTTTAGCCCGGTGACGAGGCAGGATGGAGGATAGGGAAACGGTTTCTGTTTCGTATCCTCCTCGTCACCGGGCTAAAGCCGCGGTGCTGATGAGAGAACAAAGGACTATCCGGCTTCTAATCCCGAAACGCTGTTCAGCGTTCGCTTACAAACTCGCCGGCCGCCACCCGCTTCTGGCTGCGTAGTCTCACCGCGAACATTCTGTAAAAGCACCGCAGACACATTCCATACGAGTCGTCGCTCGCGTTCTCTCTAATCTTCGTTCCGCACGAAATACAAATCACTTTGAAACCGGGATTGCTCCTCGGCGTTTGTTCAGCCATCTCTTTTGGCCCTCCAATTAGGTGTTCGAGGAACTGTGGCTCCGCGCGTGTTACGGCCAGGTAGCGGGGACGTTAAATTGAATTTAAGAATGCTGGACAGATAAAACGCCACAGAATTCAAACTGCCTTCAGCTGGCGTTCAGACGGTGTGGTGTCTGTGGAAAAAACCCTATTCACGCAGTTAACATTTTGGTAACATCGCCGCACTCGCGCCTTCCCCAACGCGCGCAATGCGAAGCAGCAGATCATAGATAATCTGAACCGACGCCAACCTAAAAGTTCGCCGGTCCAATCTGGGAGGAAGCTTAATGCTGCCCGGACCACGCGGAACATCTTTCTCATCAATCTCTCGAGCAATATGGCTCGGCGGTATCCTCCTGCTTCTCCTGCCAATCGAATTACAAGCTGGACAGAACCATAGCAATGTGGTCTGCCGTGAAGAGATTTCGCCGGCGCGCCGCGAACAGTTGGCCGCTAAGCTGCGAAACATTACCGGTCTGTCGCAATTGAAGTTTGATGACAATGGATTTCTACGAACCGCAGACTATGCTGTTGCTATTAGCGGATCGCAGAGCGCTAAACAACTACTCGCTAATGCAATCAGCGGCCCTAACGTGGTGGTGATTGAAGACGCGAGTAACAGTTCAGAGGTGGCTTTTTGTCGCGTGATTCCCGGCAGGTGGAAAGAGGATGCCGCCGGCAAGCCTCCGGTGTTCGTCATCCAAATTGATTTCGCGGATTTCGACCAGGTGCTCGGCGATGAGCGGGCGCTGGAAGCTTTTAATGTTGGTTGGGGATTCCTTCACGAACTCGATCACATCGTTAATGATAGTCCTGATGCGATCTCTCTCGGGGATACGGGCGAATGCGAAGCGCACATCAATCAAATGCGTCGCGAATGTAACCTGCCGGAGCGATCAGAATATTTCTCAACTTTGCTACCTATGGCCGACTCTGCCTTTCGAACTCGCCTCGTTCGGATCGCGTTCGAGGAACCACTTCCCGCCGCTAACAAGAAGAAACGCTATTGGATTGTTTGGGATGCGAACGTGATCGGTGGTCAGGAACAGAATGCAATTGCCGCGTTGAGATAACCCTTCGCGGGCCGGTCTACACCAACCTTCGGGTCTTAAGTTATCTTTATTATCCGCCTCTGCCTGCCGCAGCTTGCTGTGCGGATCGAGAGCTGAGGTGCCTGCGCCGGGCTTCGTCCGTTAATCGTTGCAGAGTGGAATGAATCAGCAGTAGGACTTCCTTGAGATCCGCCAGCTCACGAGGAGATCTATCTTTGGCTGCGAGTAATGCCGTGGCGATTTCGCTGCTTAATTCGTGAGACAGTGCCATAGATTTCACTCGCGATCTGAACGCGTCCTGAACTAACTAAGATTCGTTACGAAGATAGTGCATCCTACTCTCACGCTGTTACCACGATGTTAACAACATGTTAACTGTCTCTCGAAATCCCAAATCCGAAGTCCCGTAACCGGGCTTTTGCTCAAAAGTCAAAATGCAGTTATTTGGCAGTGGGGATTTTCATTAATGCCCCAACGGGGCTACGCCTCCAGCCCAGGGTTGCCGCTTCGGCTACCCTGGGAACTAGTAAGAAAAGAAATTTCAACCGCAACGGGTTGCGACGTTTTCTAAGAAAGGAAAATGCACAAAGCAGACGCAACCACGTTGGGTCGAGGGCAAATCGCTTTCTCTACCCAGGGTAGCCGAAGCGGCAACCCTGGGCTGGAGGCCGTTGCCCCGTTGGGGCACCACTGAGAACTTATCGTAGTCGTCAAGGGGAATTCCGACTCTTAAGGCAAAGCCTCGCAACCCATTAACAAACATTTAAGGCGCAATTCACAGCACCTTAACCTCACGCTTCTACAGTTTGGCTTCGCAAACTAACAAGTCCGTAATCGGCCACGGCCGAATATTCGCGCTTCTCAAGTGCAAGACGCGAACAGTTTTCAAAATAAACGTACCGCAATAAATCAAATTCGAGGAGAAATGCTATGCATAGTCGAGTCCCCCGATTGCTGAGCCGCATCCCATTGATCGTCATCGCTCTGGCGACACTATTCGTATTGCCGCTAAGCGCAAACGCGCAGACCGATCAGGGAAGGATTGCCGGAACGGTGACGGACTCCAACGGCGCCCTCGTGCCGGGTGCCGCAGTCGTTGTCAAAAGTGAACGCACCGGCGAAGAGCGTACAGCGGTAACCAATGAAGTGGGTTACTTCATCGTTTCCGCGCTTCGTCCCTCGACTTACACGGTTACCGCCAGCGCGAAAGACCTATCCGCGAAAACTACTAATATCGAATTGCTGGTGGGCCAGGAGTTTACCATCGCGATGGTCGTACAGCCGACGGGCGTGGCCGCATCAGTCGATGTAAGGGCGGACGGCGAGACGGCACTTGAAACCAGTTCGGCCGCAATTGGGGCTAACGTAAACGCGCGCGAGGTTGAAGGCCTTCCTATCAATGGGCGCCAACTGTCGCAGCTTTATCTGCAAGCGCCAGGTTCGGTCAACAGCGGATCGGGCACCTTTGGCGATATCCGATTTTCGGGCCGCGCTGTCGAACAGAACATCATTCGTTACGATGGTATCGAGGGGACAGCGATCATCGACAGTTCACCCGGGAATCTTAACGGCGAAATACCCACGCCTTTCCGGCTTCAGTCTTCTCTCGAAAATATCCAGGAGTTTCGCGTCGATTCAAACAATTATCCTGCCGAGTACGGCACTGGCACCGGTGGTCAGATCAATGTGCTGACAAAGTCAGGCAGCAATCGTTTTCATGGTTCGGTGTTTGAATACTTCCGAAACGACAAGCTCGATGCGGCGAACTTCTTTGACAACATCATCGGACAAAAGAGCAAGTTGCGACTTAACCAGTTTGGCGGCTCCGTCGGCGGTCCGATCAAGCAGGACAAAGCGTTTTTCTTTTTCTCTTACGAAGGATACCGGCTTCGCGGTGGGGTCAATTCGATCGAGGCGGTTCCGGGGCTGGCTTCACGTATATGTGCCCCCCCACTCGGCGCCGGAACCATCGCTTGTAATGCGGCGACCGCAGCCCTTATTCCTGTATTTCGTTCTACGAGCGCAGTGACTTTGCGAAGCGGTCCGGATCTGTTCGACACCGTTCAACTACAAGCCAATAACGTGGTGGACGAGAACACCGCCGCCGTGCGCATTGACTATAGATTCAACCAGAAACACTCTGCCTATTTTCGCTTCTTCCGTGATCAAGGCTCGAACCTTCAGCCAGATGGTGTGACGGGCCGGCAAATTTCGATTCGACAGGTGCCGCAAAATGGCATCCTCGCGCTGCAGTCAATCTTGACTCCTACACTGCTCAACGAATTTAAGCTTGGCTACAACAGTTCGTATTCGCGCATTATCGGGGTCGCGCCAACTGTGAACGGAATCGACTTGTCGAACCTGTCATTCAGCATCGCAGGCAGCGTCGCTGGTTTTTCGCTGCCCGGTCAGGGCTCGAACGCGGGCGTCGCCACACCCGGAGGTCTAATACGAGCTAACAGCGCGCAAAACGGACGCGGTCAGCCCTACACGCCTTATTCGTTATCCTTCATTGATAGTCTGAACTGGACGCGCGGCAATCATAGTTTCAAATTTGGCGGAGAAGTTCGCCAGATTCGTTTGTATACAGATCGCCAGGGGGGAATTACCTACACCTTTGCAAACATCAATAACTTTTTGGCGAACAATGTTCAGTCCGTGCAGTATCTTGGCGACTTATCTGCGCCTTCACCCTTCTTCAATAATTCGACCGGGCAGGCTCACGCCAAACAGGACTACTACATCACCTATGCGCAGGACGAGTGGAAGATCAAACCCAACTTGACCTTGAACTACGGCTTGCGCTACGAGTACTACACCCCGCTGCGCGAGGCCAACGATCGGCAGATCTTGTTCGACATCATCACCGGCAAGTTGCGCGATTCGAGCGAGGATCCTTTGCACTCGTCGAAGACTAACTTCGGGCCGCGCGTAGGCCTCTCCTGGTCCCCGAATCCTGCGGGTAAAGGCTTCTTCGGCGGCGGGAAAACCGTGTTACGTGGAGGCTTCGGTATCTACTACGGTCCGGGTCAGACGGAAGATCAGATTCAGCCGATTGAGTCCAATCGTATTAGTTCAACCCTGAGCAATGTCACGTTCCCGCAAGACCCAGTCGTCATTGCGGCCGCCTTCCTTAGCAATCCAAATAACCGGCAGTATCAGCCAAGAGCTTACGCTCCGGAATATACGATTCCTGAAAAAGTTTATCAGTACAGTGTCTCACTCCAGCAAACCCTGCCCTACAAGATGGTCCTAACCGCGGCCTTTGTCGGCTCGGAAGGGCGCAACCTGTTTCTCCGCAGCGTTGCCAATCGCATCCTGCCCGGCCAGACATCGATTGTGGATGGCACAACGCTTCCTCTTGGCGTCGGGGTTATCAACCGAACAAACGCGGGCGGGCAGGTCATCGCCGTCAACACAGTCCGGGAGTTCTCTATCGTTTCCGGCACCTCGTCGGTGCAAAACCCGTTCGCCGAGATCGACGATAAGACCAGCGGCGGGCACGACAGCTATCGTGGGTTACAAATGTCCCTTAGCCGGAGACTCAGTTCGGACCTGACTTTAAACTCGCAGTACACCTTCTCGCGCTCGTTTGGTAACACTTCCGGTTCGAACGAGGCACGCACCGCTGCCAACAATGCACGCGCGCTGAGTGAGTTTGACTATGACAACGGCTACAACAACTTTGACGTGCGCCACACGTTCAATCTGAGCGCACTCTACGATCTGCCATTCGGTAAGAGCAAGAAGTATGACTTCGGCAGCGCGGGGAATGCCATTCTTGGCAACTGGGAGATCGGAGCCATTGTCAATGCACGTTCCGGAGTGCCACTCGAGATTGGCATCGTCCGTCCCGACGTTGTAATCCGATGCCAGAACGCGGCGGGTTGTGTTGTACCCACCGGTGCCGGCGGGGCGACCACAACATTTGCCAACGGCTTTGTGGCCCAACTGCCCGGCACGATCAACGCGGCGAATCCGCTGCCGCAAGGTTTCATTGCGGTGGTCAACACACCGAGTGGCGGCGCTTCGCGAAATGTGCGACGGCCCGATTTGATAGCCGGCGTCAGTCCTTACTTGTCCAGTGATCGACTCATTCTGAATCCGGCGGCGTTTGCTACTCCGGCGCCTGGAACATTCGGCAACGTACCGCGAAACTTCTTGCGCGGACCTGGCTTCAAACAGTTTGATATCGTGCTGAACAAGCGCATCCGATTTTCAGAGTCGACGAATCTTGAATTCAGGACCGAGATCTTCAATATCTTCAATCGCACCAACTTCGATATCCCGGGCTCGCGTTTGAATCTGGCGCTCCCGTCTGTCACTCAGGCTGGCGGAGTCTACACGGTAAGCACCAGCAACGTGGTGCAGCCGGGTCAGGCTTATACGCAAGCGGCGGCTGGCGGAACTTTTGGTCTCCTCCGGCAGACAGTGGTTCGCGACGTGGGTTTGGGTACCAGCCGGCAGGTTCAGTTTGCGCTGCGATTGAATTTCTGAAGTGTGTAGACTCGGAAAACGATATGGCTACAACTGAATTGTCGCTTACGGAAAAAAGGGATTCGCAGGTAGCCGGAGATGTTTACGACGACGGCTACCTGCGGATAGAGCACAAGAATTACTACGTCGCCTGCGGCGGCCAATCGCTGAAGTTGCCGCGCACGGAGTTCTTAATTCTCTCGCGCCTGTCGCGTTCACCGGAAAGAATCGTCACCGCCGAAGATCTTTGGGAATACGCCTGGGGAAATGATAAGCCCGTGAACATGGAAAGCCTTCACGTCTACATATATCGCCTTCGCCATAAACTGAACCCTCACCGGCTGCAAATTGAGACCATGGTAAACGTCGGCTACCGGCTGGTTATTGGCTGAGACTCCGCGGCGGCGCGTTCCTGATTCAGTGCGAGTAGGAGCTTGAGAATTTCACTATCGGGGCAAAGTGTCGGGTTTCGGTTCAGACTACGACTCTTCGAAAGCGTTAATCGAGAAAGTCGACCAATCGCTTGCGAAGATGTAGTGTATCCGTGGTCCAACACTCCCAAACCACGAGTACGTTCCAATCAGCGGCGCGAAGCGCTCGAAGGTGTTTCCTGTCTCGCTGTCTATTCTTTTCCCTCTTAATGCGCCAGTAGTCCATATTACTCACGGGAGAGTTCCTTCCATGGCGGCATTTGTGAAAGTGCCAGAAACAACCGTGAACAAAGATGATCTTGCGCCGAGAGACAAAGACAAGGTCTGGTTTTCCCGGGAGGTTCTTGCGATGGAGCGCGTAACGATAGCCTAAAGAGTGAGCAGCCTGTCGGACTCGCATTTCAGGAGTCGTATCTGTGCCGCGCACAGCTCGCATACAAGCGCTCCGTTGCTTTGTTGTGAGGTTGTCAGCCATCGGGCGGCGTCTCGAAAGCCAGTTTAGGGAAGATGACCTCTCCGTCCTTGATTGTCATCAGCAGGATTCCGTTTTCTTTTACCCAACCATACGGAATGTTCTTCCGGTAGCGTTGTGGATAAGGATCGGGATATTCACGCAGCCATTTCTCGAAGAACGGCTTCATCTTCGATCCATGTGCGTACCGAAGATCAACCTCCCTCAGGTTGTCGAAGTAGTCGAAGAACAGGTGTCCTACCTTCATATCCTTCGCCAGTTTTCCCCGACCTTCATTCTTGTGGTACTGATACTCGTAACTACTCCCGCGCTTGGCTGACTTCACTTCATGGTTCGCCAAATCGATACCAGGACCGAATTTCCGACCCATGTCGTTGACAAGCATAGAAGCGAATACTTCCCAGTCCGACGACATCGCAACCGAGCCCGTAGGAATCTCACGTGCCCCATAGAGTCGCAGTTTCCCTTGAAGTGGGCCATACATGTACGCATGGAAGAACATCAAGGATTTCTCGAAGTCGAGGTTTGTTGGAGGGCCGCCAACTACCGAGTCACGCGGCGCTTTGCGAGGGTTTTTGGGCACGAGCGCTCCTACTTCGGGCGGCCAAAGGTGCGAGAAGATGGCGCGTAAGCCAGCGGGTCACGGGAACCGCAACAGCGTCGCCCATCGCTCTGTATCCATCGTTGTATGAACCTGGGAGTTGATACGTGTCCGGTGCTCCCATGAGCCGTGCACACTCCCGCACAGTCATGAGTCGGGACCGTACGTTCCCCTCATCGACAAGAATCACTGTTTGCCGACTACTGCCGCCGTTTGGGGTCCTCAAACATCCCGCGACGCCGTCGAAGCGAACCTCCAAACGCTGAGTTTTTTTCCCCTCCTTGTCGGGCCGCGTTCGTTTGTAGGCGGTTCCGGCAAAGAAACCGCCAGCCGCAGTTGCTGCTCGCAGTTTTCGCTTATGTAAGGGAGCAAGCATTGCGCATATTACTCTCGTGGACGAAGGAGGATCGCACGGCGCGTCGCGTTCGCATATATCTCCGAACGACGGCGTTTTTCCCGAAGGCACTGGAAGCGACCACCATACCCATTCCGGGTCATTCACAAGAAACGATGTTCTTACCAAGCCGGCTGGATGGAATGGCTCCGTTGGAAGCGTCTGGCATAATCCGTCGAGCGGAATATCTTCAGAAACTGCAATCACGAAGGCTCTAGGACGACTCTGCGGAACGAAGTCCTGAGCATCCACCACTACGGCACCGACGCGATAGCCGAGATTGCGGAGTGCTTGATAAGCCTGCTTAAAGTGCTTTCCCCTATCCGCCACTACAAATCCCACGACGTTTTCAGCAACAAGAATGGGAGGACGATTCCCACACTCGCGCATCTCGTCGATAACTCTCGTCCACTCCCAAAAAAGGCCAGATCTGGTACCAATGTTCATTCCGCTTAGGTCGCCAGCGAGCGAGAGGTCCTGGCAGGGAAACGACGCCCATGCCAGGTCTGCGGCGGGCGGATCCGTTCCTTGGACATCTCGGATGCTAGCGAAATGAAACTCCTCACCAGGACTGTTTGCCAGATACACTGCGCGCTTTTTTGCGGAGTTGTCGTTGGCCCAAATCGTTTGAAATTCAGGTTCCAAACCCAACCGGACGAGCCCGCTGCCTGCAAAGAAATCTAATGCTGTAAACATTTCGAAGAGTAATGTAATAGGGATATCCCCACGAGTCAAAGCTTTCCTTAAGGAAACGCAATGGCACCCACCAAGGCTCAAATTCACCGCTCAACTTACGAGCTAATTTTGTTTGTGACCTCTGTCTTGCTCGGCAATTTTCAACAGGCAATACATATCATTTTCCTCACAGCCTTCAGCCTCAACCTGAATCGTGGTGTGCGTGATGCCGAAGTCATGTTCTAACTCTTCCGCCACAGCCCGCAAAACATTTTGACCGCTTCTGACGCTCTGTTCTTCCACGGTGATGTGGCAGCTGCAAGCGATAATGCCTGAGCCTACGGTCCAGACGTGCAGATCGTGGACCGCCACGACCCCCGCAACTCCGCTTATCGCCCGCTCCACCGCTTCCATATTCAAACCCTCAGGGATGGCTTCGAGAAGGACATTGACCGACTCTTTGAGTATGGACCATGAACTCCACAGAATCAGTAGTCCGATCAGGAGCGAAACCAAAGGGTCAGCGATCGAAGTGCCGGTGAATGCGACGACCACTCCGGCTGCGACCACTCCGGCCGCCGAGACTGCATCACCAAGCATGTGCAGGTAGGCGGTACGCACATTCAAATCTCTGCGCGCGGCGCCGCGAAGCCACAAGCTGATCAGCGTGTTCACTAACACTGCGACCAGCGCCACGATGATCATCGGCGAGCTTCGAACCGGCTCCGGGTGGCGCAGTCTCGAGATAGCTTCCCAGAAAATCAGCAACGCAATGACAACTAAGGAGACGGAATTTACCAGGGCCGTGAGAATGCCGACTCGATGGTGACCAAAGGTGCGTTTCGCAGTGGACGGCTTCTGGGCCATCCAGATGGCGTACCAGGAGAATACGAGAGCCAACGCATCGGAGAAGTTATGTCCGGCGTCTGAGAGCAACGCTAAGGAATGCGCAAAGTAGCCCGCGATTGCTTCGCCAACCACAAAAGCAACGGTCACAATCATCGATAGGATTAAACGACGTCCGGTGGTTCCAACGTCGTGGCCGTGTGCGTGTCCCATTCAACTACATGTTAACAGGTGGATGCCGCTTCAATCAGCCACGGGCCAACAAGCGGTTAATCGTACCTTTCAGCGTTAACCCCCGGATGGAAGCCGGCCTGCTCCCGAGTGTTAACATAAAGTTCAGTCATAGTTCAGATAGGCGTAACACTCGGCCCCTAGATTCCCAGTTGAAAATCCACAGTCTACTGGAGAAATCTATGCCCTCTTTCTGGAAGTCCCCTCGAATAACCGCCTCCATTCTGCTCGCTTCATTCGCGCTTTTTGCGTTTTCCTGTAGCCCCAGCGGCGGACCAGCCGGGAGCGGTGGAGCAGTCCACCTTCAGGGCACCGGCGCCACGTTCCCCAATCCGCTTTATCAAAAGTGGGTCAGCGAATTCGGCAAGGCGCGCCCAAACTTGAAGATTGATTACCAATCAATCGGATCGGGCGGCGGCATCAAGCAAATTCAGGAGCAGACGATCGACTTCGGCGCCTCGGACGCGCCGATGAGCGATGCAGATCTCAAAGCGGCACCCGCCGAAATTTTGCACATCCCGACGGTGCTCGGCGCAGTAGTGGTCACCTACAACGTTGCTGCCATCACTAAACCTCTCCAACTTTCGCCGCAAGTCGTAGCCGATATTTTTCTGGGCAAGATAAAGAAGTGGGACGATGCGAATATCAAGCAGGACAACCCCGGCGTTAACCTGCCCGCAGGCGACATTACTGTCGTACATCGATCTGACGGTAGCGGCACGACCTACGTATTCACAGACTATCTTTCAAAAGTCAGTCCGGAATGGAAAGAGAAGGTCGGTACCGATAAATCGCCGAAGTGGCCGGTCGGCCAGGGCGGCAAAGGGAACGAAGGGGTCACCGGCCAGATCAAACAACAGCCGAATACGATTGGATACGTTGAGCTGGCTTACGCGGTACAAAATAAACTTCCCGCTGCGCTCATAAAAAACTCCAGCGGAAAATATGTTGAGGCTTCGATCGATGCCGTTACCGCAGCAGCAGCCTCAGCTTCAGCGGAAACACCTGAGGACCTGCGAGTGTCGATCACAAATTCAACCGGGGAGAACGCGTACCCGATTTCAAGTTACACCTACATCCTCGCCTACAAGGATCAGAAAAACGCGGACAAGGGCAAGGCCCTGGTTGATTTTCTTTGGTGGGGAATTCACGACGGAGAGCAGTTTGCGAAGGACTTGCAATATGCGCCGCTGCCTGCGGAAATCGTGAAACGGACGGAAGCAAAAATTAATTCCATCATGTCTGGTGGAAAGCCTTTGCGGTAAGTTTACAAAGTCAGAAGTGATTGTTGGGACCGCGGGCGTCCCGCCCGCAAAATGAGCGCGAAGCGCGAAAATGAATTGAGGGAGCTACTTCTGAAAGACTGCGCGCCTCTGGCGCGTTTGCGGGCGGGACGCCCGCAGTCCCCGCAATCACTTGAATTTAAGCATTGGCAAGAGGCGGGCTGATTCGAGCGCCCGCCTCTCGCCGTCACTGATATGGACGAAGCCATCAGACAACGTCCGGTTCCAAAGAATGCCTTCAGCGCTTTGCAACGCGCGCTCTCGCCGACTGGCAACACCGGCGACGCGATATTTCGTCTGCTGTTATTGAGCGCGGCATCGCTGGTGTTGTTGATCGTGGCGACGATGATCCTGGCCCTGGCTTATAAGTCGAGACTCTCGATCAGTCAGTTTGGGTTTCGGTTTCTATCCGGCACGAATTGGGATCCGGTGAGGGGTGAATTTGGAGCCCTGGCTTTTATTTACGGAACGGTCGTGTCATCGCTGATAGCTCTGCTCATCGCTGTGCCGCTTTCCCTGGGCATTGCAATCTTCCTGGTGGAACAGGCGCCACGACAACTCGCGCGGCCGCTCGCGTTTGTAGTTGAACTGCTGGCGGCAATTCCATCGGTTGTTTATGGATTGTGGGGAATCTTCGTGCTGGCTCCCTTTCTGCGTGTTCACGTGGAGCCGCCGTTGCAACGCTGGTTTGGTTGGCTGCCACTGTTTACCGGATCGATTACCGGCATCGGCTTGCTGACCGGCGGAATTATTCTGGCGATCATGGTCACGCCAATCATCTCCGCTGTGGTGCGGGACGTCTTGACAGCAGTGCCGGGCTCACAGCGCGAAGCGGCGCTTGCTCTAGGCGCAACCAAATGGGAAACGACGCGCGTAGTTCTGGTAAACGGCGCGCCCGGAATCGCTGGAGCTGTAATACTCGGTTTGGGCCGCGCGATCGGCGAGACCATGGCTGTGACGATGGTTATCGGAAATCGCCCGCAGATAAGCGCGTCGCTTTTCGAGCCCTCCTACACAATCGCGTCGGTCCTGGCCAATGAATTTACTGAAGCGACCCAGGATCTTTACTTGAGTTCGTTGGTTGAACTGGGACTCATCCTGTTCTTCGTAACTTTTGTTGTGAACGCCGTCGCCAGAATCCTGGTGTGGAATGTGACGCGCAAGACGAGCGGTGTTGGCGGCGCTGCCTAATGGTCCGAATATTTACTGGTCGCGGACTAACGCGGACTGCTCGAATCTGAAAAGAAAACGTATGAAGCTTGTGCTTGATCTTATCCGCGTTTTTCCGCGCAAATCCGCGGCTGGTAGTTTTTGTTAACCGATGAGACGAGTCGATCAAATACGCCGCACCACGAGTGCGACCATGACTTCGCTTACCGCGTTTTGTACCTTCGCGGCGATCGGAATTTTGCTGATAATCCTGACCTACATTGCCATGCAGGGAATCGGCGCGCTCAGCCTGAGTTTTCTAGTGAACGATCCGCAGCCGGTGGGCGAGGGTGGCGGTATTCGCAATGCGATCCTGGGAACTATGATGTTGCTCCTGCTTTCTTCTGCGATCGGGTTGCCTTTGGGAATAGGGGTTGGCATCTGTCTTTCTGAGTTTGGCGCCGGACGCTTTGGTAATGTGGTGAGGTTTTTGGTCGACACCTTAACCGGAATCCCTTCGATCGTCACCGGAGTATTCGTTTACACAATCGTAGTTGTGCCGCTAAAGCATTTCTCGGCGCTCGCCGGCGGAATGGCGCTCTCTCTGATCATGATTCCGATTGTGGCCCGCACCACCGAAGAAATGATTAGGCTTGTGCCCCACAGTTTGCGCGAAGGAGCGCTGGCTTTGGGCGCGCCGCAATGGCGCGTCACCCTCGGAGTTGTCGTGCCCGCGGCCGCATCCGGAATCGCAACCGGAGCAATGCTGGCGATCGCGCGTATCTCGGGAGAAACGGCGCCACTATTGTTCACCGCTTTTGGCAGCCGCTTCTTTAGTTACTACTTTGACCAGCCAATCGCATCGCTGACGGTGCAGATTTACAACTACGCAATTTCGCCGTATGACGAATGGCACGCGCAGGCGTGGGCGGCCACGCTGGTGCTGATGACTTTGATCCTTTCGATCAATATTGCCGTGCGTTTTCTGACACGGAAGAGGTTTTGAGGGCTGCTCGGTAATCTGAGTGACATCTGGTCTGAGATTTGAGATCTGAGATTTAGGATCTGAAATTTGAAATCTGAGATTTGAGATCTGAAACTAAGGAATGTCGACAACTGCGCCAACAATAACCACCCGAGTAAAAGTTCCTGAGCGCGACCCGGGCACGGATTCAGCGCGATCCGGAGCTCCAGCGAAGATCGCTGTGCACGATCTCGACTTTTACTACGGCAAGACCCAGGCGCTTCACGGTGTGTCGCTGCAGATTCCGGAGCGGATAGTGATGGCCTTCATCGGACCGTCCGGCTGTGGCAAGTCTACCTTTTTGCGCACCCTGAACCGCATGAACGACGTGATTGCCGGCACGCGCGTTTCGGGCCAAGTGCTAATGGATGGAGTTGACGTATATCAGCCGGGAACGGACGTGGTTGAACTGCGACGAAAAGTTGGGATGGTGTTTCAGAAGTCGAATCCGTTTCCCAAGTCGATCTTCGATAACGTCGCTTACGGACTGAGAATAAACCGCCTCACCGCAAACAAAAGTGAATTAGAGGAACGCGTCGAGCAAGCGCTAAAAGACGCGGCACTCTGGAACGAGGTGAAGGACCGGCTCAAGACTTCTGCCCTGAGTCTTTCGGGCGGACAGCAGCAGCGCCTCTGCATTGCGCGAGCTTTAGCTATTCGGCCTGAGGTAGTATTGATGGACGAACCAGCATCGGCATTGGATCCGGTTGCCACGCACAAGATCGAAGAGCTGATCGTTGAGCTGAAGAAGCAGTACACCATCGTGATTGTGACGCACAACATGCAACAGGCCGCGCGCGTCTCTGACACCACAGCCTTCTTCCTGCTGGGCAAATTGATTGAAGTGAACTCAACTGAAAAGATGTTTACCAATCCCAATGAGAAGTTGACGGAAGACTACATAACAGGAAGGTTTGGTTAATAAAAAAGGGGCCTTTGGACTTGGGTCTTTGGTCTTTGAACTTTGTGCTTTGAACTTTGTACTTTGTGACCTTTACCTGAAACGGCGCCACCACACGAACACCGGGCTAAAGCACAAAACACAAAGCACAAAGTTCAAAGATCAAAACACCAAGATCAAACCACCAAGAACGAACTTCAAAATAATGGAATACCACAGACATCTTGACGACGAACTCGACTCGCTCCGCGATCGCGTGCTCCTGCTGGGCGGCGAAGCCGAGACTGCGCTCGAACGGGCCATGAAGGCGCTGACAGAACGCGACAGCGAACTCGCGCGTAAAGTCCTTGATCAGGACGACAAGATTGACCAACTCGAAGTCGAAGTTGATCGCCAGTGCATAGACATTATTGCTTTACGGCAACCTGCGGCGCGCGATCTTCGTTTTGTTATTTCGGTTGCCAAGATGGCGCCGGTGCTTGAGCGCATCGCCGATCACGCCGCCAACATTGCGCGGGTGGCCATCGATCTCAACAACGAACCAGAATTAAAGTCAATCGTTGATCTGAGTCGCATGTCAGACCACGCGCTGCGGATGCTGCGAGCGGCGCTTGATGCCTTCACCTCCGGCGATGCGGCCACCGCTCGTGAGGTGATTCTGAGCGACGCCGAGATCAATGAACTCTATAACCACGTTTTTCACCAGTTGATCGAGATGATGGTAACCGAGCCCTCCACTGCGACCCGCGACGCGCGGCTACTTTTTGTGGCCAAGCATCTGGAGCGGATTGGCGATTACGTGACCGACATCTGTGAGTTGACGGTTTATATGGCGGAAGCCGCTTTCATCAAACACTTCAAATAGGGAGACCGAGGAGATTTTCCATTTGTCATTCGGATCGGATGGATCTTTGTTTTGATGAGGCGCGCTATTTATCAATGATCGTTCCAGGCGAATGACAAATGAAAAATCATGAAAAATGTCAAATGACAAATGGAAAATCTTCTTCCCTGCTTCGTCGGAAGTAAAGGCATCTCAGGAATGACACGACCAATCCTAATCGTTGAAGATGATCCGGACATCTCCGAGAGTTTGAAGTACAACTTCGAGCGCGAGGGATTGCCCGCCATTACAGCATTGACTGGAGAGGCGGGGCTGGCAGCTGCACTTAACGAAAGGGAGTCACCCTCGTTGATAATCCTGGATCTGATGTTGCCGGGAATGAGTGGCACCGAATTGTGCCGCCGGCTGCGCCGGGAACCTGCGACTCGCCGCACGCCAATAATTATGTTGACGGCCAAGGCATCTGAATCCGATCGGGTGGCAGGGTTGGATCTCGGCGCCGACGATTACATAACCAAGCCTTTCTCGGTAAGAGAACTGCTGGCCCGCGTGCGCGCCGTTATGCGGCGAAGGGATGAGACCAGTGGGAAGACTTACGAGGACGATCATCTGCTAATCGATTTCGACGATATCCGCGTCGTTTGCCACGGCCAGAAAGTGAAACTGACAAACAAAGAATTTAGTTTGCTTTCAGTACTGGCGAAGAGCGCCGATCGCGTCATCACTCGCCAGCAACTCCTCGACAACGTCTGGGGCTACAGCTATTACGGCGACGCGCGCACGCTCGACGTTCATATCCGGCGCTTGCGTCAGAAGCTGGGTGAATGCGGCGATTGTATTGAAACCGTGGTTGGCGTCGGTTACCGTTTCGTTGGTTGTCCCGGGACGAGCGCCACTCAAACCTAAGGCAAACGATGAGCGTGGCATCGCGAAAAGAGTCCCGGAGGGACGCGATGTTTATAGAGCGCAATCCAACAAGGAAACTCCGAGCCGATTTATCGGCGAAGGATGTTTCGCTCCTGATGGAGCTTGGAGTTTTATAAGGGCGGGTCTATAAACATTTCGCCGCTACGCGGCTGGGTCGATTGAATTCTATGTCTACGCGTTCCCGCTTTCTGGTAGTTGTCGGATGCTTCGTGATCGCTGTCATTCTGCTGCTCCCTTCGTTTACCACGCGAGTGGTTGCTGCCGTCGTCCTCTTACTGGCCGCTGCCGTTTGGCTCATCAAGGCATTCTCTAACAAAACTTCAACAGAACAACTTCCAACCGCCGGCGAAGAACGAAGCGACGACGTGCCTGCAGACACGTTTGCACTGGGGAAGCTATTTGAAGCGACGATGCACGGGATGCGCGAAGGTTTGATAGTGGTTGATAAAGACATGCGCGTCGTTGCTTCAAACGCCGCAGCCCACCGTCTGTTTAATCTTTCCCGTGGCAAGCTTGACTCCCAGCGGCTGACCGAACTCACTCGCAATCCGGCAATCTATAGCGCTTTTCTGGATGCGCTGAAAGGAACTGAACGGAGTGGTGTGAAAGTTGAAACGCATGGGCCAGAGCGGCTGGTATTTGATCTGCGCGTCGTCCCGCTGACGAATTCGAATGGCAAACCCGAGGGGAGCGCGGCAGCGATACAAGGGGCAGAAGGAGCTTTGGGAGTTTTCACTGACGTCACCCGACTTGAGCGCCTCGAGCAGGTGCGCCAGGAATTTCTCTCCAATGTTTCACATGAGCTGCGCACGCCCTTAACCGCGATGCTCGCCTTCATCGAAACGCTCGAAGCTGGGGCAATCGATGACAAAGAAGCCAGTCAGCGATTCCTTTCCATCATTCGCAGAAACGCAGTGCGTATGCATGAAGTCATTGACGACACGCTCGAGCTAAGCGCGATTGAATCCGGAAACGTGAAGGTTAGAGCGGAGCTGGTAGAGCTCGCTCCAATCGTCAACGACGTCATTGCCTCGCTCGCCGCAAAAGCCTCGGCGCAGGGAATCGTTGTCAGTAACGTCGTCGCTCGCGACGCCACGGTTTACGCGGACGCGCGCCGGCTCGAACAGATGTTGACCAACCTGGTAGAGAATGCCATCAAGTTTAATCGCGAGCATGGCACGGTGACGATTAGCTATGAAGAGGATGCAAAAGCCGTGGCCAGCGGGCGGGCGCCAGTGGCAGCTCGCCGCTCAAGGATTATGGTGCAGGACTCAGGCGAGGGTATTCCGGCACAACATCTGGAGCGATTGTTCGAAAGATTCTATCGCGCGGACCGCGCGCGTTCACGCGAGATGGGCGGCACCGGCCTGGGACTGGCAATTGTGAAACACCTGGCCCGCGCGCACGGTGGCGAAGTCACGGTTACTTCTGAACTTGGTAAGGGCAGCATCTTCACGATCGAGCTACCTCGCGAGTGACCAACTCTTCCAGGGGAAGCAAGAGTAAGAAATTGTCCATTTGTCATTTGCATTTCGACTTAAAGCTAACGCAAGGAAATCCTTACTCGGTCGAGCACAGAAATATGAACAGGAAAATAAAGATCGCTGTGAACTGCCGTTTGTAGCAACTGCATAACAAATGACAAATGGAAAATCTCTTCTTCTGCTTGAATTACCCCTTCTTGTCTTCATCCAGCTGTCTTAGCGCATCAAGAATAAGGTTCGTGTTACTTGCCGCTTGAATTCGCGCTGGAAACACTTCCGCAGACTTTTGAAACTCAAAGCCTCCCGAGGTTATTTCCACCACCTGTCGAAAGCCCAACTCACCACCGGAGCCAGCGGCTTCGGCGTCCACAATTCTTCCTTCGTTGAAATAGACGCTGCCGGTCTGTGCGTCGTTGGTTAACACGAGTGTGCCGGTTAGTCTTGCGTTCTCGATTACCTGGACCGCGTCAAAGACACTGATCGCGGTCAGGTCGCCCGCCAGGGTGACAAGCGGGCCGGCTGAGGCCGATTTTTCTCCGGCTGCCTCAGGTCGTAAGTCCGGGCGACGAGCCCGGCGAATCGCTTCTAGACCGCCCGCGATATTGATTCGAGTGTCGAGCTGCTTGGCTTCCAACAATCGATCGTAGGCGTCGTCAAACTCTTCCCGCTCGACATAAATCTTGGCGAGCGCCAAACACTGCCGCGCGGCTTCTTCAGTTTGTTTTTGCCCGATACAGATTTCGCGCATTCGTTCGCGTAAAGGGATCGAGCGCGGGTGTCCCTCAAGCGCGGTAAGCAATCGTTTGATAGCTCGCTCGGGCGCCTGGTATTTGAGAAAGAGTTCAACATCGAGCAGCGCGGTATCAACCTCGCTGACGTGCTCTGATTGTGATGAAGGGTCGGGCATGATCGCGAGGAAATCTAACACAGAACGGAGGAAGGAAGCAGGAGCAGAAGGCAGAAGGCAGTAGGCAGTAGGCAGAAAGCAGCAGGCAGAAGGCACAAAGCAAAAGACAGTAGACGCAAAGCAGAAAGCAGGGTAGTTTCTGCCTTCTGCCTTCTGCCTTCTGCCTTCTGCCTTCTGCCGCCTGCTCCTGACCCGTCTGGCTAGAAGTCGAAACGAACGCCTAGCCGGACCTGTCGCGGGCGCAGGGTGCGCGTGGTGACTAAAAAAGAATCGAGGAACGCCTGGCGTTGCTGCGGCGTCGCAGTGGGAGCAAAGGCGTTGAAGTTTATGAATTCACTGCCGAAGCTGTAGACAGTTTTGTTGAGTACGTTGTCAAACTCGACTACCGGACGCAGGCGTATGCGTTCACTCAACCGAAACTCGCGCGTGATATTCAAGTCAAAGAAAAACTGACCGGGTCCTTGTCCGGCGTTGCGCGGCAGGTTTCCAGTTTGGCCGATGGTAGGCAGCGAAAAGGAATTCAGGATGCCCGGGTCAATCGGATCGCCCGGACCACGCCAGTGCAGCAGCTTAGTGTCGCCCGTGAAGATTGGCCGATCGTTGCCGACGTCGTCAAGATTGCGATCTGCGCCACCGATAGAAATGTTGAATGGGCCTCCCGAAGTGAGCCGCACGACAGGCGAGAGGCGTAGCTTGCCGAGATAACGCGGCATATCAAACGTTCCGGAAAAGACGAAGCGGTGCCGCCGGTCAAGCAAGCTACGCGCGCGTTCGGCGAAAAAGTCGCCGGCGACCAAGGCGTCGGAAGTGTTCACAATGCCATCGTCAGTCAAATGCGAAAATGTATAGGCTGCCCGGAATGAGACGGCGAAGTTCTTCGTTCGTTTGAGCCGCTTGCGAAGCTCGAGCGTCAGGCCGTGGTAGAAACTGTTGCCGGCGGAAATGAGTTGTTGGATGTCCGCACGAGTTGGATCGGGTCGAAAGGGATTCAGGGCAGCCTGGGCCACCTCGACCGCGGTCGACGAGGTAAAACTATTCAGATTGACAATGGAAATCGGGACGCCAAACTCAGCGATGCGGCTGACTGCATTCGGATTAGCAGAATCAAGGGGATTAAAAACAAATCTGACCAGGTCGCCGGCCGTGGAAACGTTGTAAAGCGGCCGGATACCAAACGGACTGCTGCGGAAGTTTGCGAAATCACGAGAGCCCAGGTACTCGGAAAAGTTTTTAAACCCGGGCGGCAGTTTGGGCGCATTGGCGTTGAATTCACGCCACAGGTGAAGGCCGCGATTAAACGTGTAGTTCGCTTCAAAAACAAAACCTCGTCCGAGATCTCTTTCGAATCCGACATTAGCCTGATAACTCTCCGGAATGCGCAATGCAGCATCGAGACGGCGCGAAAATCCGGCGTTAAGCACGCCAAAGTTTTCGACCAGCGGTGAATCAACCGTCAGCGTTTCCGGAAACCTGAGATTTGTGGCGATGAAGGCGCGGCGGAAGTCGGCGCTGCCGAGTTGCCCGGTGGCGGGATCGTTCAGATTGTTGGTGTCAAAAAAGCGTTGCTGGGTCCCGAGGGTGAAGTCGTCGATTGTGCGAAGCAGCGCCCGGTTATAGAAAACTCCGGCGCCAAGTCGGATCACCGTTTTGCCGTCCTTGAAAGGATCGTAAGCGGCCGAAAAGCGCGGCCCCCAATTATTCCGGTCCTTAATGATCGTCTCGTTCTCAAAACGCAATCCATAACTCAAAATCAGATTGGGTAGCAGGCGCCACTCGTCCTGGACAAAGAAGCCCATGTAGGTGTTGTGCTGCGTTGATTCCGCCAGAAAATTTTGCCGAAAGCGGCTCGGCGTATTCGCGATAAAGTCGAGGGCATTAGAAAAACTGTAAGTACCGGAGAGATCCGAAAGATCGATGAATGTCGAGCTTATGTACTGTATGTCGCCGCCGATTTTCAGCGAGTGGGCGTCGTGTACCCACGACAAAACTTCCTGGCCCTGCACGCGAGACTCACGACGATCGGTGGCGCCGGAAGTTGATGAGCCGGCCACCAGCGTGCCGGACCGCCGCTCAGGATCGGTTGTGGGCAATGGGTCGTCGAGCGTAATCAGAACCACGGGACTATGGTCGCCGCTAGCAGTTGTGCCGGGCGCCAGGCGAGACCACTGAAATCGTGTTTGATTGACGAGCGTAGCCGAGATTACGTAGTTGTCAGTATAGGAAACGCCATCAGTGTTTCTTGTTTTGCCCTGCAGCGCTTCCGCCAGGCGATTCCCGCCGCCAAACTGCCGCAGGTTATCCTGCCGCCCCATTTGGTAAAGCACGGAGCCGTTGTGAAGATCGGAAAACTTGTGATCGATGCGCGTGGTTAGCGTGTAGTTCCTGGCAGGAGTCGATACACGGGCAATATACGGTGCGATGCCGGCATCGAGCCGAAGCTGCCCGATCAGCGATGGGTCTGTCACCGTGGGAGCCGCAATCTTGAAACGCGGATTTTGCTGGATTGGGACCAGTGTATCTATCGTCGCCGAGTCAAGAATCGTGTTGTATTCGTATGCGGTGAAGAAAAACGTTTTCCTGCGGCCGTCATAAAGCGGTAATCGCAGCGGTCCGCTAAACGTAAACCCCGGATTATGTTCCGTTAGCGGCAGGCGCGATAAACCCCTGGCCTTGTTATTCGAAGTATTGGCGTTGAGGTAGTCATCGCGGAAGAAGTAGAACGCCCGCCCGCCATACTTGTCAGCGCCGCCGCGTGTACGAATGTTAATACGCCCACCAGAAGCGCGGCCATACTCGGCAGAAAACTGATTAGTGATTATCTGAACTTCCTCAACTGCTTCAAGCGAGGGCTGAAAACGTTCGCGGGCGGCGCGGTCGTCGTTGTTGTCGAGGCCATCGATGGTGATGTTGTTTGAATAGGCAGGGCCGCCGGCCAGCGAGAACGTTCCAGACTCTTCCGGAGTGTTAGCTGCTGAAGTGTTGCGGTCCTCGGCCAACTCCCGCGTTGAAAGCGCTTCTTCTGATACACCAGGCAAAGTGAAAATCAGATCCAACGGCGAGCGCGTGTTGATTGGCAGCGTTTCGACTTCCGCTGATATGACCGTGCCGCCGACGACAGTTCGAGTAGTGTCTACGGCAGGAGTGTCATCGGCAGTGACCGTAATCGGATTGACTGTTATGCCTTCCGGAATCAGAGTGAGTTCGAGTTGTACGTTCTTGCCCGCAATGAACCTCAGCTGCGTTTTCTCCTGTGTCGCAAAGCCGGGGAATGAAGCACGCAGGTTGTAAACTCCAGGCTCGAGCTGAATGACGCGGTAAGTTCCCGCATCGTCTGTCACGGCGGTACGCGTTGTTCTGGTTGTTACGAGAACAACTTCGACCGTCGCTCCGGCAATGACGGCGCCATTCTGATCCATCACCCGGCCGCTGAGAGTGACGTTATCCAGATCCTGCGCAGTCAAAGGGTTAACGCTAGCCAGATTTATGGCTGCCAAGAGGAGGATCCCAGGAAGCGTCGAGGCTATGAAACAGGCCGAAGCAAGCCTTCTCATTTTGTAGTCTTCCACATTGCGCGCTGAAGTCAGGAATTCAAGACTTCTTCGAGGACGCAGTTAACGGTTTTAAATTCGGTAAGCGGTGGGTTGTGTTGCGGGCAAGGCCCAGGGTGAGGCGGAATCTAGCACGGAGCCGTTGCGCCAACAAGGGTCGGCCAAGAATGAGACAAAACCAACTCTTGAAAGGAATTTTGCGGCAAGCATTGGCGCAGCTTCAGGCGCGAGAAGTGCTGCGACGCCGGAGAGCAGCAGCGCGCGTTAGCGGAACGAGCGCGTCGGTAGTGCCCTCGGCTGGGGGTTCGACAAAGTTAGTTAGTTCGTCGGCGTGAGACTGAAGGTAATGGAAGAAGCGCTCAAACTCCTGCTGCATCGCATCCATCTTCTCGCGCATGTTTAGAATAATCTCGACGCCAGCCAGGTTTACACCAAGATCTCGCGTCAGCGAGAGAATCAGTTCCAAACGTGCGAGATCGGGATCGGTGTAAAGACGCGTGTTACCTTCAGACCGCGAGGGTTTGAGTAGGCCTTCGCGTTCATACATGCGCAGCGTTTGCGGGTGCAGACTGTATTGCTCCGCCACCGCGCTGATCGTGTATGTCTTTAGTTTGCGTTTCATTTGATTTGGTCTTCGGTATTGGGCCTTTGGTCTTTGCGCGCGTTTCTCAAGTAGCGCCGTTCTGCTAAGTCCAAAAACCTAAGACCAAAATCCGTTCTACTCTAAACCCATTTCCACTCGCGGGTTCTCGTCGTTCAGTTTCGAATACTGCCGCAGCAATTCTTTTGTCTCTTCCGAAATCACTTTCGGAAGGGTCACTTGCACCTCAACAAACTGATCGCCATGCGCACCCGGCTTGCGCAGCGATGGCGCGCCGCGCTCGCGCAGGCGAAACTTTTGTCCCGATTGCGTGCCTGGGGGTATACGCAATTGCGCCTTGCCTTCCACGGTCGGCACTTCGATCTTTGCTCCGAGCGCTCCTTCCGGGACGGTTATCGGAACAGTGACGTAGATATTGTCGCCCTTGCGCGTAAAGTATTTGTGCGTGCCGACATTGGTAATGATATGCAGGTCGCCCGGCGGTGCACCGAGGCGTCCGCCTTCACCCTTGCCGGGAATACGCACGCGCGAACCCGTTTCGACACCGGCGGGGATGCGCACCTTAACTGTTTCTGTTTTTGGTACCGTGCCTTTGCCTTTACACAAAGAGCAGGGCGATCGCCTGCGACCGGTGCCACCGCAGTCGGGACACTCCTGCGCAAAGCGCAAGCGGCCGCCGGCGCGCTGAACTTGTCCGGAACCTTTGCAAGTCTGGCAAACCATTACCGGTCCACCGATGTCTCCAGCGCCGTTGCAACGTGAACATTGCTCGGAACGATTGACCGTCAGGTTGGTGGTTATTCCCTTGATCGCTTCTTCAAAGGAAAGCGTGAGGGGCATCTCTATGTCGTCGCCACGCTTAGGTTGAGCACGCGGTGGTTCAGGCTCTTTCGCTGAACCGCCGCCAAAAAGATCTGCAAAGATGTCGCGAAAACTCGAGCCGCTGGCCCCGCCGCCACCCGTAGAGGTTGTCGTACTCCAGTCGAAGCCGCTGAAATCAAAGCCTGGAGAGGTGCGCCCCGCGCCTGAGCCCGGCGTCGCGCCCCGCGCGGCAGCGTCCGCGAGGTTGTCGGAATACTGCCCAAACTGATCGTAAACCTTGCGCTTCTTCGGATCGGAAAGCACATCGTGCGCTTCAGTAGTTAACTTAAAACGCTCCTCCGATGCTTTGTCGCCTGGATTCACGTCGGGGTGATATTTGCGCGCGAGGCGGCGATAAGCCTTCTTGATCTCCTCAGGCTTAGCGTTTCGCTTGATACCCAGAACTTCGTAGTAGTCTTGCTTGGCCATGAGAATCAGTGGGCAGTGAGCAGTAAGGGTGCAAATCCTAACTGCCCACTGCCCACAGCATACTGCGCACTCTTATTTGTTCTCGTCTACGTCGACGTATTCAGCGTCGATCACATTGTCTTCGCCCGAGTTCCCCGCTCCGGAAGCACCTGCCGCTGAAGCTTGATCTTCCGCGCCGGGTGTTTCTGTTCCCGTAGCCGCAGTCTGTTGATAAAGCGCTTCAGCCATCTTATGCGAAGCAGTTTGCAGCTGGTTGTAGGCGGAATTCAGCTTATCAATGTCACCATCAGCCAGTGCTGTTTTGGCTTCCGCAATCGCCGTCTCAACATCCCCGGCGGCTGCGCCAACCTTCTCGCGATTCTCGTTGAGTGTCTTCTCCATCTGGTAGACGAGACTATCAAGTTTATTGCGCGCCTCGATTTCCTCGCGCTTCTTGACGTCGTCTGCGGCATGCGACTCGGCATCGCGCATCATCTTGTCGATCTCGTCTTTCGAGAGACCGGATGACGAGGTGATGGTTATCTTCTGCTCGCGGCCAGTGCCCATGTCCTTGGCCGAAACGTTTACGATGCCATTGGCGTCGATGTCGAAGGCCACCTCAACCTGCGGCATGCCGCGAGGCGCCGGTGGAATGCCGATCAGGTGAAACTTACCAAGCGTGCGGTTATCGCTCGCCATTTGACGCTCGCCCTGAAGTACGTGAACTTCAACGGACGTTTGATTGTCCGAGGCAGTCGAGAATATTTCCGACTTGCGTGTCGGGATGGTGGTATTGCGTTCGATCAGTTTGGTGAACACGCCACCAAGCGTTTCGATTCCCAGGCTCAGCGGCGTAACGTCAAGCAACAGAATGTCTGTCTTTTCGCCTGAAAGCACGCCGGCCTGAACGGCAGCGCCGATCGCGACCACTTCATCAGGGTTAACGCTCTTGTTTGGTTCCTTGCCGCCAAACAGGCCCTTCACAATCTCCTGGACTTTGGGAATACGCGTCGAGCCGCCTACCAAAACTACTTCGTCGATTTTGCCGGCTTGAAGCCCGGCGTCTTTGATTGCCTGTTCTACCGGCGATTTCAAGCGTCCGAGAATTGGCTCAGCTAACTGCTCAAACTTCGCGCGCGTTAGCTTCATTGCGAGGTGCTTCGGCCCTGATTGATCCGCCGTGACGAAAGGCAAATTGATTTCCGTCTCCATAGTGCTGGAGAGTTCAATCTTTGCTTTCTCCGAGGCTTCCTTCAAACGTTGCAAGGCCATCTTGTCGTTTGAAAGGTCGATACCCTGGTCCCTCTTGAATTCTTCAATGATCCATTCAGTCAGGCGCTCGTCGATGTCATCGCCGCCCAGGTGCGTATCGCCATTGGTTGACTTAACTTCAACCACGCCTTCGCCCACTTCCAGGATTGAGATGTCAAACGTGCCGCCGCCGAAGTCGAACACGGCGATCGTTTCGTCCTTTTTCTTATCGAGTCCATAAGCCAGCGCCGCGGCGGTAGGCTCGTTGACGATGCGCATCACTTCAAGGCCGGCAATCTTGCCCGCATCTTTGGTGGCTTGGCGTTGCGCGTCGTTGAAGTAAGCCGGAACGGTGATCACCGCCTTGTCTACCTTTTGTCCCAGGTAGTCTTCGGCAGACTGTTTCATCTTCTGAAGGATGATGGCCGAAATCTCGGGTGGGCTCCATTCCTTGCCACCAGCCTCGATACGTACGTCACCGGAGCCGGCAGCCTTTACCTTATAAGGCACCTGCTTAATCTCTTCGGTCACTTCGTCGAAGCGCCTGCCCATGAACCGCTTGATTGAATAAACTGTGTTCTCGGGATTAGTGACTGCCTGGCGCTTTGCTACCTGGCCAACCAGCCGGCTGCCGTCTTTCGTAAACGCCACCACCGAGGGCGTAGTGCGCCCGCCTTCTGAGTTTGTAATGACCGTCGGCTCGCCGCCTTCCATGACTGCCACCACGGAGTTGGTCGTTCCCAGGTCGATTCCTATGATCTTGCTCATTTGTTTTTATTCTCCAAAACGATATTTAGCCCGCTTCTCGAGTCGCCACGCCGGCTGTCTGGCTGGGCGAGACCGAGACTTTTACGCCCCCCGGCGCACTAATTGTCCCCTGTTCGGGCCACCAACAACTCTTAGTTGAATGGACAGGTAATATAATATGTGAGCCTGTCGTTGTCAACTTTGATTACACGGCTGACTAGGGTGATTGTGGGGCTGAACCTACGAGTTGATTTCGGGCGGTTTTCGGTCTTCGTTCATGAGCTTTGAGGCGAAAAAGATGTAATGAAGCCCAGACAGTATGGCCATTGCGAAAACGGCCGCATAGACGGTCGGGAGGTAATAGCCGGTGTAAAACGGAACGCTGGGAGCAAACATTATGGCCGCGATTCCGCCAATCTGGATGATGGTGTTTAGCTTTCCCAGCCAGGAGGGTCGGAAACCTCTGAAGCCAGTCATCATGTTGATTGCCAGTGCGCCCACGGTGATGAAGACGTCGCGGCTGATGACCGCGATGGTTACCCAAAAAGGCACCGGTAAGTGGCTTGGCAGGGGCTGGGGAAAGACGCTGCGCATTGAGAGTACGATGAAAGCGGTAACCAGCATCAGTTTGTCGGCGATAGGATCGAGGATCGTGCCGAGCTGAGATTGTTGACCAAAGCGCCGCGCCAAAAGTCCGTCAAGTCCGTCGGTAAGTCCTGCCAGGACGAAGATCCCCAAGGCCCAGAGAAACCGATGGTAGAAGAGAAGCGTGACAAAAACAGGGATGAGCACCATCCGAAAGACGGTGAGCATGTTGGGGACGGTAAGTATTCGGGAGGACATTAATCAGTAAATGGTTAACGGTAAATAGTGAATAGGAAACGGCAGCCTCAAGCGCTATTCACTGTCGCCGGATTCACCATTCACTCCGCGACGGCGCACGTAACTCGAGTAATGAAACTTCAGGAGGGCAGCCGAAACGAACTGGCAAGACTACAGTGCCCAGACCTCGCGTTATGTATATCTGGGTTTCGCCCTGGCTCGCCAGGCCCTTTAGTAGGCGACGACGAGGACGGCCGGCGGTATTGCGTTCTGAGCGGAGACTAACCTGTCCGCCGTGTGTGTGGCCGCTTAGAACCAAATCGACTCCGGCCCGAGCGGCGCGGCGCAGGATAATCGGATTATGCGCTAACAGCAGCTTAAACTCGTTGTCGCTCGATCCTGCCAGAGCAAGTGGGAGATCCTCCAGTCCGACCATCGTATCGTCTACGCCTGCCAACCAGAAAGCAGCGCCGTTATTCTCGAAACGCATACCCTGATTAACCAGCACGGTAATTCCTTCGGCGCGGAAAAGGTCGGTAATCAAGGAGGCATCTGTCCAGTGGTCGTGATTACCCAACACGGCATAGACACCATGGCGGGCGCGCAATCCACTAAGTAGTTCCGCGCAGGGAGCAGCGTAAGCGCGCTCTTTGGAAACGTAGTCACCGGTAAGGGCGACGATGTCCGGTTGTAGGCTATTGGCTTTTTCAACGGCCCGTTCGATCTGCGCGCGGCTGGTGAAGGGGCTATGGTGGATGTCAGAGAGTTGAACTATACGAAACCCGTCGAATTCACGAGGCAGACGACGCAGGTGGATCTGATGATGTTCCACCGTCAACCGGAAAGGCTCTGTTAAGGCAGAGCGCGCAGCTTCACTTAAGTTGAGAGCCAGCGCGCGCAACGGAGTTTGCGACTTTGAACCTCGAGTCGCGACACGTCCGCGCTCTTTCCACCTGATAGGAGTTGACATCTTGTAAGTTGGTTTATTTCTTATGCGTCTCAAACGTCCCGGATTCGCTGCGAATCCTGCCAAAAGCCGGGATGAAATTTGGGCGCATTATAGAGGCGAGGCTCCTGGGTAAGCAACCGGGGCAAACATAAAACAACCTCCGCATCAGATATGCAATAATCCCTCGAGTCGTAACCATCGATGAATCACCTATTAAAAGCGTTTGTGACTGCGGCTTTTATCCTGGTGTGCGTGGCGTCTGCGTATGCAGATTCGGAAGCTACCGGCGCCTCGGGCACTGGGCACGGGCTACAACCGATGGTTCTTATCGGACTGGCCGCGATGTTGCTCGTGGCAAAGCTTGGCGGCGAACTATTTGAACGACTCAAACAGCCGGCTGTGTTAGGCGAGTTGATTGGCGGCATTGTTATTGGGAACCTGGTGTTGTTTGGTTTCACTGCCGCCGAACCGCTGAAAACAGATGCGGTCATCGCCGCCCTGGCGCAGTTAGGCGTCATCCTGTTGTTGTTTGAAGTGGGGCTGGAATCAAATCTCAGCGAGATGCTTGAGGTGGGCTGGTCGTCGCTGTTCGTGGCTGTCGCCGGCGTGGCGGCGCCCTTTTTCCTTGGCTGGGGCGTTTCTGCCTACTTTCTTCCGGCCGAGTCGCGCCTGGTTCACATTTTTATCGGTTCAGTTCTCTGTGCGACCAGCGTGGGCATCACCGCGCGAGTTCTAAAGGACCTGGGAAAACTAAGCCTGCGGGAGTCGCGAATCATTCTAGGCGCCGCCGTAATCGACGACGTGATTGGCCTGATGATTCTGGCGGTTGTGATCGGAGCTGTGACTGCGACGTCGGCTGGTGGCTCGCTTTCTTTCATTCACATCTTCTGGATTGCAGGGAAGACGGCAATATTTTTTGCGACCGCGTTTGCTATCGGGCATTACGTCGTGCCGCATGTTTTTCACGGCGCCGGCAAGCTTCAGAGCCGCGGCGTCCTGCTGGTGCTGTCAATTGCGTTTTGTTTCTGGCTTTCCTGGTTGGCTACCAAAGTCGAGCTCGCAACGATCGTAGGCGCCTTCGCTTCCGGGTTGGTGCTTGATGAGGTGCACTTCAAATTATTCAAACAACGAGGCGAACATGACCTCGGACAGCTGCTCGACCCGGTGACAACTTTTCTGGTGCCGATCTTCTTTGTGTTGATGGGGATGAAAGTCGACCTCAGAGTTTTCGCTCGTCCACAGTTACTTGGCTTTGCCGCGGCGCTGACTCTGGCGGCGATCATCGGCAAGCAGATTTGTTCGCTGGCGGTGGCGGAACGTGGTCTGAACCGGCTGGCAATCGGACTCGGTATGATTCCGCGGGGCGAAGTAGGACTGATAATAGCCGGCATCGGATCGACCCTGATGTTGCCCAACGCGTTTGGCGTTCAAGAACCCGTGATCGGCACCGCAACATTTGGCGCGATTGTGATCATGGTGATTGTCACGACGTTAGTGACGCCGCCTTTGCTTAAATGGTCGCTGTCGCGAGGGGAAAAGAACGCAGCAGAGAGTGGATATTAGGCAAAACGCAGTAGGGCGGAAGGTAGAAACAGGACACGCGTTTCGACACTCAACCTCTTCACTGGGACCGCGGGCGTCCCGCCCGCTGCTTACGTACCCTAACCTCAACTACCAATGCGTGCATGACTCGTACGCGGGCGGGCGGGACGCCTGCGGTCCCAGTGAAGAGGTTGAGTGTTTGTTTGTAGTAGTGCAATAATTCGCGCGCTACAAGAACAAGCCGGCGCTCGAGTTTTCTCTTCAAACATTCAAAACGAAATCAAACGCGACGCTCGATCAGTCGTTGTCGCGCGGAGACCCATCATGTCGAAGTTTTCAAAACTCCTGGTTGTAGCTCTCCTCTTGTTTGCCGCATTCCTCTTTCCGCTGCAGGCGCAGGAAGCTAACAAAGACGTGCTCGGCGCGATGCGCTATCGCTACATTGGCCCGATGGGCAACCGCGTCACATCGGTCATTAGCGTGCCGGGGCAGCCAAACATTTATTACGTCGGCGCAGCCTCAGGCGGCATTTTCAAAACTACCGACGGCGGCATTCACTGGGAACCAGTCTTCGACTCGCAGCCCGTTTCCTCGATCGGTTCATTAGCCATCGCGCTTTCCGATACCAACGTAATTTGGGCGGGCACTGGCGAAGCGCATATTCGCAGTCATATTTCGGTGGGCGCCGGCATCTACAAATCTACTGACGCCGGCAAGACCTGGACGTTGATGGGTCTGGAGAAGACGGGACGCATCGGCCGCATCGTAATCGATCCAAAAAATCCGGACATCGTCATCGCCGCAGCCATGGGCCATAGTTACGGGCCGCAACCGGAACGCGGCGTCTTTCGCACAGCTGACGGCGGCAAGACCTGGAATCGCGTTCTATTCGTCGATGAAAACACTGGCGCGTCGGAAGTGGTGATGGATCCCAGTAATCCGCGAACACTTTTCGCCGGCATGTGGCCGCTCGAGATTCATACGTGGGGACGAGAAAGTGGCGGCCCGGGTAGTGGGATTTACAAGTCGACTGATGAAGGACTCACCTGGAAAAAACTCACCGGTCATGGCTTGCCCACACGAACTACCGGCAAAGTTGCCATGGCGATTGCCAACTCAAATCCCAATCGCATCTACGCGCTTATCGAAGCCGGCGACGGCGTGCCCGTCAATGGCAAGGAGACGGACCGCGGCAAACTATGGCGGTCTGATGATGGTGGCGACAATTGGCGCATGGTTAGTTACGACCGCACGCTCGGCGGCCGCACGCATTATTACTTCCGCGTGGTAGCGGCGCCTGACAATGAAAATGAAACGTATTTCCTGACGGCTGCCTTTAGCACTTCAATCGATGGCGGCGAAACGTTGCGCCCCAGCACCGGCTTTGGCAGCAGCCCCGGCGGCGACAACCACGACATGTGGATCGATCCTACAAACGCGAACCGCATGGCCGTGGCTAATGATGGAGGTGTGTCGATATCGGTTACGCGCGGCAAGACCTGGAACCGTATTCAGCTGCCCATCGCGCAGATGTATCACGTCACCGTGGACAACCGGATTCCGTATTTCGTTTATGGCAACGAGCAGGACGATCCTTCGTATCGTGGGCCAAGCAACACGCGCGGTGGCGGCTTTGGCGGTGGGCAAATTCCACGCGGCGCCTGGCAGACGGTGGGCGGCGGTGAGAGTGGTTGGGCCACGCCAGACCCGGTCGACAATAACATTATCTGGTCGAGTGCTTCCGGTTCGGGAAGTATCGGTGGCATCGTCGAACGCTTCAACCTGACCACCGGTCAGAGTCGTAACGTTGAAGTTTGGCCGGACCAGGTCAACGGCTCGATCGCCGCGGATCTCAAATACAGATTTGTTTGGACCATGCCGCTCACGATCTCGCCTCATGATCACAATAAGCTGTACGTCGGTAGTCAGTATGTTCATCAAACCACTGACGGCGGACAGAGTTGGCAGTTAATCAGTCCTGATCTGACGACGAACGACAAGACCAAACAGGGATTTTCCGGTGGTCTAACCGGCGACAACATCGGCGTCGAATATGCGCCGGTAGTGTTTGCAATTGCGGAGTCGCCAAAAGAAAAGGGTTTGATCTGGGCGGGCACTAACGATGGCCTGGTGCAGGTCACTCGCGACGGCGGTAAAAACTGGAGCAATGTAACGAAGAATATTCCCGGCCTGCCTCCCTGGGGCACGGTAAGCAATATCGAGCCCTCGCGCTACGACGCCGGCGCCGCGTTCATCACCGTAGATTTCCATCAGGTGAACAATCGCGATCCGTTTGTGTACAAGACGAGCGATTACGGCAAGAGCTGGACGGCAATAGCCGACGGCATTCCGCATACGATGTTGAGCTACGCGCATTGCGTGCGCGAGGATCCGGTGCGAAAGGGGTTGCTGTATCTCGGCACGGAAGGCGGCCTGTTTGTTTCCTTCAATGATGGCGCCGCCTGGGAGCCTTTGCAGTCAAACCTGCCGCACGCGCCGGTTTACTGGCTGGTCGTGCAGGAACATTTCAACGACCTGGTGATTGCGACTTACGGTCGCGGCTTCTGGATCCTTGACGACCTTGGGCCGTTGCAACAGTTGAACGCGAATGTGCGTGACACCAACGCGCAACTATTCACGCCTCGGCCTGCTTATCGTTTCCGCAACAGCGCCGTGCCGGTCGCAGTCGATTACGATCCTACCGCCGGGCAAAATCCGGCCTACGGTGCGTCGGTCAATTACTACCTGAAGACCGTGCCGAGCGGTGATGTGAAGATTCGCATCGTGGACGCGCAGGGACAAACAGTGCGAACGCTGACGGGAACAAAAACTGCCGGGATCAATCGCGTCATTTGGGATCTGCGTGGCGAGCAGACTAAGGAAGTGCGTCTGCGCACAAGTCCCGCCTACGCGCCTGAGGTTCGCAATGGCAATGAAGGTTGGCGCCTCGCACCGGACGGCGCGCGCCTGTCGCTGCTGCTGCCGCCGGGGACTTACACGGTGAAACTTTCCGCCGGCGACACCGAATCAAGTCAGCAATTGGTAGTAAAAAAGGATCCGAATTCGGAAGGCACTGAAGCGGACATCAACGCGCAAATGGCCATGTTGTTTGAACTGAGAAAGGACCTTGAAACCGCAGCCGACATGGTCAATCAGATCGAAATTATTCGTAGCCAGCTCGCCGGTATCACTGCTCTGCTTGATCCCGGAAGCACAAGCACCCCGGCATCTCCAGCAGGGGCCGGCGATTTTGGCGCGATCAAGAAAGCCTCCGATGATCTCGATAAGAAACTGATCGACGTTGAGGAGAACTTGATCCAGCGCCGGCTGACGGGTCAGGGACAGGACACAGTTCGCTGGCCTCCGAAGTTGATCAGCAAGATCAATTACCTGGCTAACGGCATAGGCAGCGGCGACTTCCAGCCGACAACCCAACACCACGAAGTGTATGCACTTTTGAAGGCGCAGCTAACCACGCAGCGGGGCAAATTGGACGAAGTGATCAGTAAGGACCTCGACGCTTTCAACAAACTACTGCGCGACCGCGGCATCCAAAATGTCATACCACGGTCGGGGCAGTGAGCAGTGGGCAGTGGGCAGTTGGCAGTAGGCAGTAGGCAGTAGGCAGTAGGCAGTAGGCAGAAGACAAAGGCAGTAGGCAGTAGGCAGAAGGCAGAAGGCAATAGGCAGAAGGCAGTAGGCAGTGGGCAGTGGGCAGAAGGCAGAAGGCAGTGAGGAGCGAACAACGCGGCTTTGCCGCCTTCCGTGCGGTAAGGCTCGGCCTTACCGATCAAGCCTTATTTCTTTGAGGCTCCGCCTCCGTCGGCTCGGTTGTAGTAGAATGTCGCATTCCCCATCGTAGTAACTCGCCAGTCACCTTCCAACGGAGTCCAACTTGAGTCATAAAATCATTCTTATCTTCCTAAGCTTGTTTCTTGTCATCACTCCTTCCATGCGCCGGCGCGGAGCGGCCGCCAGCGCTCCGAAGCCTGCTCGTTTCATGGTGCAGGGTACTTACGAAGAGACCTACCAGGGCACGACCGCCAAAGGCAGAGCGGAAGGAAAGTTAATCATTAAGTATGAAGCGGCGCGCTGGGTCACCATGTCAACGAACGAAGCAGGCAACGCTGAGTTTTCCGATCTGGCAAACGCACCCGCGCCTTATGTCAGTGGTTCCGTCTCCTACGAGGGTCGCGTCAAAGGCACAAGCGGCGGCAATAGCTATGAAGCAATGAGCAGTTTTGCCGGCCCGCTCAGCGGCAAGGACGTCGTCCTCAGCGTTCCTGAATACACCGAGGCCGACAAGGGTTTTAAGATCAGGGTGTTCATCAACCCAAGACTTCAAGGCAAATGTTCCATCGTCGAAGTGCGAGACGGCGAAACGGGAACTGCGAACGGTTGCTCGAATGACACTTACTTCTTTACCCCTTCGACACCGGTGCAAATTGAGGACAGCGACGAGCCCGGGAAGATTCCAGACGGCGCCAACTTTGGATTGGAACTGGACATCGAGCCGGAAGTGGGTGCGGCAGGCACCACGATCATTGGACAAGGACCAGCCGGCGACGCGGGTGTTTACGCCTGGCGCGGCGCCGTCACCAGCGGTTCGAAAGAAGCGGGCTTCAAGATCACTTTGGATAAAACTAACGAATTTCCCAGCGATGACAAGCGCGGGCGCAGCACACGCAAGCTTGTCTTCAACGCCACGATCATTCCGGGCGCGCCGGGAGACGGTAAGCAGTAGGCAGGAGGCAGTAGGCAGGAGCAGGAGGCAGTAAGCAGTAGGCAGGAGCAGGAGGCAGCGATGCCACTCAAGCGCTTCCCTGGGACCGCGGGCGTCCCGCCCGCAAACGCGCCGCAGGCGCGCAATCTTTCAGGAAGCAGCTACCAATTCATTTTCGCGCTTCGCGCTCATTTGCGGGCGAGACGCCCGCGGTCCCAGGGAAGCGCTTGAGTTATTTTCTCGATCGCGCATGCCAGGCGGCGAGCAATTCCGCCTCGCGCTCTGCTGTGATTCCTGCTTTCAAATTCGCCTGGCGCTCCGGCCCTTGTTGTCGCATCCATTTGAGCGTTGCTTGTGTTGTATCTGAGAATGATCGGAAGGTCAGTCCCATGCCAAGCGCTTTTTGAATACTGATCTGGCAAAACCCGGCCATAGCTCCCTGCGCCGGCATCCATACGGGCATATCGCTCCAGGCCCAAACTTTTTGCGAGGCCAGGAATTCTGCGTTGACCCAGGTAAACTGTGCGTCGGAGTTCGTCACCTGTCTGATGCCGTCCAGCATTTCTCCGATCGTAAACTTCTGCTGCGGTCCGGTGGCGTTATAGATTCCGGTAGCACCTTGCTCAACCATCCGTATGGTCCACTCCGCCAGATCGCGTACATCGATGAATTGCACCGGGTCGCCCGCCTCGCCCGGAGCCAGCACTTCGCCGCCCCGAGCAACACGCAAGGGCCAGTAAGTAAATCGATCGGTTTCATCGCCGGGGCCGACAATCAATCCGGGACGGATAATGAGCGCCTGACCCGGAAACCATTTCTCGACTTCTCTTTCCGACACGACCTTGAGCGGGCCGTAGAGAGCGCGGTTGGAAGCGAGTAAAGTTTCCGGCGTCTCCTTCATCGCGGAATCATGAGAGCCTTCATACGTCGCAAGCGGTCCGCTTTCATCCATGCCCGGCTGGCTCTTATCTGAGTAGACCGAAATCGTCGAGACGAAGACATACCGTTCCACGTTTCCTTTGAGAACTTGGGCCACCTCGCGCACCCATACGGGAAGCGTTGTGGGGTTATCAAGAACCACGTCCCACTTCCTGCCTTTGAGCGCATCGAGTTGACCGTTGCGATCGCCTATTAGCCGTTCAACTTCCGGAGGCAGACTGCCTGGGTGCGACTGGCCACGATTGAAAACAGTGACTTCGTGTCCGCGGCTAAGTGCATAACGAACCTGAAAGGAACCAATAAAGCCTGTGCCGCCGAGAATCAAAATCTTCAATCCAGTGTCCTCCATCGTTTTGAATGAGCATTGGGTGCTGTCTTTGAACGGTCAAGCTCGCCCTGGGACCGCGGGCGTCTCGCCCGCTCCGACGTACTGTACTCTCAATTCCGTTGGCTTGCGTCTATCGTGCCAGGGCGGGCGGGACGCCCGCGGTCCCAGTAAAGAGCTTGCGTGCTGCTTCAAGCCTTCACTATTCACGATTTACCATTTACGATTCACCATTATGGAAGCAGCTTCACCACTTGCCGCCTGGGAAACGTTTTTCTTTCTGATCGGCTCCTCAGCGGCGGCACTGACAGGATTACAGTTTGTGGTGATCGCTCTGATTGCTGAGTCAAGGCGACGCGCTACGACGAGAGAGATTGAGGCTTTCTCCACTCCGACGATCGTACATTTCGCAGGAGTGCTGCTGATGTCTGGCGTCGTGAGTGCGCCCTGGCACAGCTTGTCGCCGGTCGCGGTTATTCTCGGTGTTTGTGGCGTCGCCGGCGTTGCCTACATTTTCATCGTCATTAGACGAGCCCGCCGGCTGAGCAGTTATCGTCTGGTAGGGGAAGATTGGCGCTGGCATGTTTTGTTTCCGCTAACCTCCTATGTGCTCCTCGTTGTCTCTGCAATCATTTTGCCCGGCCAAGCTCATCGCGCTCTCTTCGGAATCGGCGCAGCCGGCCTGCTGCTCTTATTCATCGGCCTTCACAATGCCTGGGACACGGTTACCTACATCACCATCGAACTTCCGGCAGGACCAACAGAACCTGAGCCTCACGCGGACGATTCAGTTCTCCCGCCTGCACCAACCGCTAAGGCCGCGCGACATCGCGGAAAAAAGTAACGTGTGATGCCGACCGCAAAATGATCCATGTCCACGATTCAAACAGACTTTGATCGCATCGCCTTAGTCTCGCCCGACGGTTCACTTCACAACCATCACTACAGCGATTTCCTGCTGCGCCAACTTCATTCAAATTGTCAGGCGGCGCTGGAGATCGGCTGCGGCAAGGGTGAATTCTCACGCCGGCTGGCCGAGCGTTCGTCGCACGTGCTGGCGCTCGATCTCTCACCCGAGATGATACGCATAGCCTGTGCGAATTCTCCGCCCGACTCTAATATTGAATTCCAAATCGCGGACGTAATGACCTACGACCTGCCGGCGGAAGGCTTTGATTGCATTGCCAGTATCGCGACGCTGCATCATCTGCCGCTGCCTGAGATCTTTGGCAAAATGAAGGCTGCCCTGAAACCGGGCGGCGTCTTGCTAATCCTGGATCTGTTCGAACCGCGGGGCGCGGTGGACGCCTTGTTGAATCCTTTTGCCGTGCTCGTAAGCGTGGCCCTCAGATTGTTTCACCATGGCCGTATTCGTTCATCACGTGAAGCTCGCGACGCCTGGGCCGCACACGAGCACCACGACCTCTACCCAACGATGGCCCAGGTCCGCGAACTCTGCGACGAAATTCTCCCCGGCGCGAGAATCAAAAAACACTTGCTGTGGCGTTACTCGATCATCTGGCAGAAGACTGAGCACCCGAACAGTTAAAACCAGTTTCCCTTTGCCATTCGCGGATTCAGGTTTGAAGGCAACAGAGCAGAACCGCAAGCGGTAGCGAGCGGATGCAAGCGCTCAAGGTTGAATGCGCCCGAACGTTCTAGCCATTGTTGACAGTAGCATCCGCTTGCTACCGCTCGCGGTTCTGCATTGATCGCTCCATTGATCGCATCAGACTACGATCATTATTGACCTTAAACATCGGTTCCAGTTCCAAATTGATTTCGCAAATGACAAATGGAAAATGGTTTTTTAGCCATGGAATGCTTCAAGTCGGACGCCTTGTATCGGTACGTCTGCGAACGATATAGAGCGCGTTTTCACAAATAAAAAGTTTTCCCCTCTTCCGACTACCTCGTTCCTCACCTAACAAAATTCTTGCGATAAAGTGACTAAACAATGACGGCGTAACTGCACAGCCAGTAATGAACTGATTTTCACGCCTCGCTCTTCAGGATGTCCCCAAACAATCACAGGAAACCCCTTTCTGGGCATGATGATTGCGAAATCCCTTTGGGAAACACGAAGTTTTCAGTTGAAACCAAAGGCGTTTTAAGCGTCTCCCCAGACGACTCTTAGAAGGAGCGTTTCCGGGAAGCAGCAGGGAGGCTTGTCCTGCAAAAGGGATTACGGAGGTTTAGCAATCATGAATCAAATAAGAGTTTGGCCGCACCTGACTATCGTGGCGATCCTGGTCGCACTAGTCGCCGGTTTAGGCACCGCGTTCTATTTCAAACATGAACAGACGGCCCAGGCTGAGGCGCTGCCTAACGCGGCGCGCATTCAGCGTGTTGACGGTGAGGTGGCATTTAATAATGCAGCCTATACGAATGATGCGAACGCGCAGAATACGGACCAGGCGAATACGCAGTGGGTAAGGGCCACAGCCAACCAGCCGTTCTCGGTTGGAGATCGAATATACACGCGCGAGAATTCGCACGCGTCGCTCGCGTTTACCGGCCGCAATTTCGCGCGCCTGAATCCAAATACCAACCTTGATGTGCTGGAGCTTTCCGACAGTCGCACCCAACTCGCGCTTCGCGACGGCTCGGCGATCTTCGACGTTGGCTATCTGGCGCCCAATGAGCTTTACGAAGTTGGCACGCCCTATGGCGCGGTCGACTTCCTGGAGCCGGGACTTTACAACGTTGGATTCGACAACAACAACAACGTCCTGATATCAGCGCTGAGCGGTGTCGCTCAGGTAGTCGGGCTCGGAGGCTCAGGGCGAATCAGCAAAGGTGAAATGTTAACGCTGGCAGCGACTGCCGCCGCGCAAGTGGCGCTGGCGAGTCTTAACCACAACGATGCCGGATACCTGGTTGACGATTATTATCGCTATCAATATCCGAGTGTTTACGATGGTCGTTACAGTAACTACGACGCCTACTTAAACGATCCCTATTACTACGATCCCTACCGGCGCGATGTCAGTTATCAGTATGCGCCGTCCTTTATTCCCGGATTGAACGATCTGGACTACTACGGTGACTGGGTGCAGTGTAACGACTACGGCCACTGCTGGCGGCCGCGCGTAGATGCGAGCTGGGTGCCGTATCAGGATGGCTACTGGACTAACGATTATCCGTATGGGCCAACCTGGGTTTCGAACGAAGCGTGGGGCTATGCGCCGTATCACTATGGACGTTGGATCATCAGCGGAAATCAGTGGTTCTGGGTTCCTGATCCGGTTAACTCGACGCCGTATTATTCACCGGCGCTGGTAGCGTTTGTTCCGTTTACTGACTCGAGCATGATCGGCTGGGTGCCGCTTGGCCCGGGCGATCCGTATGCACCGCGTTACTACGATGCTAACTGGCAGCCGTATTACTTGACGGGCACGAGTGTAGTTACAACGCAGCTCGTTAACCTTCGCGTGCCCAATGCGGTCACGGTGATCCCGGTGGATTCTTTTGGACAGCCAATCGACCGGCGCATGGTGCGCCAGGCCGATATGCAACAACTAGCGCAAGTGAGAGCGGTGCTCGATCCGCTTACGCTGACGCCGCTGAGAAATGCAGTGGTACATTCAGCCTGGGGCCGTGGAAAGATAGATCTGCCGCCAGGAATTGCGAAGAAGTTAAACGACACACCGGTGCTTGTCGGCAACGTACCAGCGCCGCCATTTAGAAAAGATTTGGCGAAGGCTCTACGTGTAGAAGCCTTACCGGATAAAGTCAAAAACCAAAAGCTGAACTTCCGGGATGACCGCCGGGCGGCTGCAAATCCTGCCCAGATCCCCGGACAGGGTCAGGGCCAGGCGATTGCCCCGGCCGACGATCAGGCGCGCAAAGCCGAGATGGCCAGGCTCGCTGCTGAATCAGCGCGTGGTAACAGAGACGCGCGCAAGCAGATGCAGCAACTCCAACAGGAGCAAAGAAAACAGGAAGTCGAGGCACAACGCGCCGCGCGGCAAGCTCAGCAACAGCCGCAGGGACAACGCGTAGGCGAGCCGGCGCGACGACAACCGGAAAGAGACGTCATGCGGCCACAACGCGTGCAGCCGGAACCGCGCAAAGCGGCGCCAGTTTCACCGCGTATTGACTCGCCGCGGATAAGACCGGAAACGCGGGTAAGACCGGAACCGCCTCGCGCGGCTCCGCGACCGCAGCCGCAACCACGAATGCAGCCGCAACCGCGCATGCAAGCGCAGCCGCGACCGCAGCCGCAACCACGCGTCCAGCCACAACCGCGGCAGCCGGCGCCGCAGCCGCGCGCGCAACCGCAGCCGCGACCGGGACCACCGCAGCAGCAAGCTGCACCGAAACACGAGGCCAGGCAGCCGGCACAACCGGCGGCACAACCGGCGGCGCAGCCTCAGGGTCAGGGTAAAGGCAAAGGTAAGAAGCCTTAACAGAACTGACTCGTGAATAAAACGTCAAAGCCCTGCGGAGTAGGTAACCCACTCTACTCCGCGGGGCTTTAATATTCCTTCAAGTGATTGTCTGGGACCGCGGGCGTCCCGCCCGCAAACGCGCCGAAGGCGCGCAGTTGTTTTTCTAAATTCCTTTTCGCGCTTCGCGCTCATTGCGGGCGGGACGCCCGCGGTCCCAGACAAGCACTTGACGCAATCGCCAGCTCGGATCTTGTCGGCGAATGGAACGCACTCAACTTTCAGGCTAATATCCTCGTATTACAAGTGATGACCGGATCCAAATTCGAATCTCTTACTGAATCTGTGAAGGAACCACCAAACGAATCGCAGGAGACGCGACGTTTCGGTTCTGACCAGATTCGCGCCAGCGTGCCTCGTCCGGGCTTGATATTGCGCGAACGTTACCGTCTTGACAGTGAAATCGGTCGCGGTGCGATGGGTATTGTCTTTCGCGCTACAGACCTCGAACTGCTGCGTCCAGTCGCCGTCAAGATTCTTGCCGAGAAGTTAAGCGGTAGCAGAGTCACTCAGGAAGACGTGGTCACCACCGTGGCCGGCGAGACACCCGCTGTTGCGGTAGAAGCTTCGGATTCGCGCAGCCGCTTCATGCGCGAAGCAAGGGCGGCCGCAGCTTTGAATCATCCACACATCGTCGGCATTTACGATGTCGGCGAAGACCACGGTTTTCCTTTCTTTGTTATGGAACTGGTTGACGGTCCTAACCTGGGCCAGACGCCGCCTCACGATCTTCAGCAAGTGGTCGAGTTCGCCTGCCAGATCTGCGCGGCACTCGAGCACGCGCACGCAAACAACATCGTACATCGCGATCTCAAGCCGGCTAATGTGCTGCTCTCTGGCGTGCCCCCAACTTTTGCAAAGCTGGCCGATCTGGGTCTCGCCTTACCCACACGCGGCTCCCGCATCTCACACGCCGGTACGATTGTCGGCACCGCGGCTTACATGGCGCCGGAACAAGCGCTCGGCAAGATTGTTGATGGTCGCGCCGATCTCTACGCGCTCGGCGTGGTGCTTTATGAACTGACCACGGGCCGCGTGCCTTTCCCCGGCAATGATCCACTAGCAACCATCTCGCAACACCTGCATGCGCCGGTTGTGCCGCCGCGGGTGTTGCGACCCGATCTGCCACGCGCGCTTGAGACTGTTATTCTGCGACTACTCGCAAAGGATCCGGCGCAACGTTTCGCGACCGCCGGTGACACAGCGACCGCGCTGCGTGAAGCCCTGGGCGGAGCGTTGGAGGAACTGGAAGGAGACGGCGGCAGCGCGGTTGCGATGCTCGATGCATTAGCGCGCGGCCGGCTGGTCGCTCGCGGCGCCGAACTGGCCGAAGCGCGCGAGCTTTGGCGGCGCGCGCAGGAGGGCCGCGGCCACTGTCTTTTGTTAAGCGGTGAACCTGGCTCCGGGAAGACACGCCTGGCGCGGGAAGTGATTGTGCAGGCAACGCTTGATGGTGCAGTAGTTTTGACTGGCGCCTGCTACGAGTACGAAGCAACCACTCCCTACCTGCCTTTTGTCGAAGCGTTTCGCCGCTGGGTACGCGAGCAGAAAGACGACGCGAAACTACGCGAAGCGATTGGAGAAAATGCGTCGCAAATTGCCAAGCTCGCGCCTGAAATCGAAACCCGGCTGGGTCCGTTTCTCCCGCGACACGAATTGCCCGCGCACGAAGAACGTCTATTGTTCTTCGACGCCGTCACCCATGTTTTAGCGAAGTTGGCTGGGCGGCAAAGCCTGCTCTTTTATCTCGACGATTTGCACTGGGCCGACAGCGGCACGCTCTGGTTGCTCGGTCATCTTGTGCGTCAGTTGCGTGAAGAGCGAGTGCTCATCGCCGCTTCTTACCGCGATACGGAACTCGATCGCACTCATCCTTTGGCCAAGGCGCTGGTCGATTGGAATCGCGAGCGATTCACCACGCGCATCGGGCTCAAACGTTTCAATGCGGAGGAAACGCGGGCGCAGATCGCGGCGTTGATGGACGAAAATATTTCCGGCGAGTTTTCCGAAGCTGTCTATCGCGAAACGGAAGGCAATCCTTTCTTCGTTGAAGAAGTGATGAAAGCGCTGATCGAGCAGGGTGCGGTCAGACGCGAAAGCGGACGCTGGAAACGTTGCGAGCTTGCCGATCTGGTAATACCGCAAAGTGTAAAAGAAGCGATCGGCAATCGGTTGGATCGCGTCAGTGCGGAGTGTAACGACGCACTGCGCGCGGCCGCGGTGCTTGGTAAAACGTTTACCATCGACGAGTTGATGGCGGCGGCTAACGGGCAGAGCGAGGACAAGCTGCTCGATGCGCTTGACGAAGCCGTCGGCTCTCAATTGCTGGCCGCGAATGGCGACCAGGCGTTTGCTTTCACTCACGACAAGATCCGCGAAGTGCTTTACGAAGAGCTGAACCCGATCCGGCGCCGACGCCTGCATTTGCGTACCGCGGAAGGACTCGAGCGGCATCGCGAGAAGGCGCCCGTCGCCGTCGAAACTCTCGCGCACCATTTCATCCACGCCGGCGAGTACGAGCGGGGCTTGACCTACGCGAAGATGGCGGCCGTCGAGGCCGAGAAAATTTTTGCCTACGACGAAGCGATGGCTGCTTACGGTCGGGCGCTTGAATGTGCCGAGTCGCTCGGCCTTGAGAGTGAACAACTCATGCTCGAGGAAGCAACGGGGAACGCCGCCCTTGCCTCCGGAGACAGTTTGCGAGCAACCTCGCATTTCGACCGGGCCCTGGCCCTGGCCCACGATCCGCGCGAACGCGCGCGCATTCAGTGTCAGGCTGCCAGTTCGCTCGTTACCAACGGCGATCAGCGTGGTCTCGATTATGTTCACCAGGCGCTGCTGGTGTTCGATCCGGAAACTGATCCGCTGGAAACGGCGAACGCGCTGGCCATTGAAGGAAGGTTTCACCACCTGGCGGGCCAACATCACGATGCAATCGCGCTGCTGGAGCGCGCAGTGGCGCTGGCAAGTCCGGCTGTCGAAAAAGAGATCACTCCTTTTGGCGTGGCCAGTCTCTCGACCATGTTCGGCTTTCTTGCCGGGGCCCATCAACATCTGGGACGCTTTGCAGATGGCAACGTTTGGGCCTGGCGCGCAGTCGAGTTTGGCAAGAAACATGAGGTGCTTCTGGCACAAGCGTTGGGCTACGAGTTTTTAGGGGAGAACACCATCAACGCGGGTGATTGGCAGAAGGCCCTGGAGTTCGCCGCTTGTGAGCGGGATATTGTGACGCGTTTGCATTCGCGGGAACGCCAGGGATGGACCTATCTGGTCACTTCACTTTCCTACGTGGCATCAGGAGACTGGCAGTCGGCGGAGCATGAATTCAGGGAAGGCATGGCCCTGGGGGAATCGATAGGCGAACAACGGCTGACGCACTTACTGAAGGGCAATCTGGCAATCCTGCTGGCCGATCTTGGTCGCTTCGATGAAGCATTAAAAACTGCCCGGGAAAATTACGACGGTGCTGAGAAGCTCGGCCTGCTTTACTCGCGTACCGAAGGGCGGCGCTGCCTCGCGCATGTTCACTTCAAGCACGGCGAGCTGGATGAAACGCTGCGCTTGTGCGACGAAATCTTCGAGATGCTGGGAGAAGAAAGGTCGCGCATCAGTCGCTTGTGGCTGGGACCTTTGCACATCGAGGCGTTGTTTCAGTCAGGACGGCGTGACGATGCAAGCCGGCGGCTGGCGGCATACGAGACGCTGGTGAGTGCCTGCCAGACGCCGCGTTGTGAACGCGAGATCGTGCGTTTGAAAAAACTCCTGGGATAAATTGTTCTGCGGTGTGACACGCAAGTGAGTTTGTGGGACCGCGGGCGGCTCGCCCGCTTTTTCTATTTCGCCGCGCGCAGCGCGTCGAGTCCAAGCGCCATTGCTGCAGCAATGATCTCACGGCCCTGCGGCTACGACTGCCCCGCTTCACGCTCCAGCACAATATCGAACACTCCGCTTTCAAAACCTACCCCGTTAGCTGTGTGCTTCTGGGGGGCAATAGCATTTTCCGGTCGATACATGGAATCTGAGGCGTGTAGGTCTGCTTTGAAGTGAATCTCAGTGACCAGTGGCTTGTAACCGGACAAACCGCCACCAGATGAAAGTGCGCACAGCGCCAGAATTCGGGCGCCCCGGTGGGATTGGGCCGGTAAGGGATCGGACGAATGCTTTCCACTTCATAGTAGCCCGTCTCAGAGGAGACCAGGCGACCGCGATTCCGGAAGTCGGTTACCCCATCCGAATACTTCTCCTGCATATCGATGGTCCAGAAATCCAGCACGACGCCCGGTAGCGGACGTTTCGTATCAAACCCCCAGACGCGGCCCGATAAAACAAAGATCGTGCCCGGCTCACCAGGAAGCGAGAGCTTTGCCCGAAACGGCGAGCCCGGCCGGTAAGCCGGCCCGTAGGGCAAGGGCGTAATCGGTTTCAACCCGCTTTTTGCCGGCCATGGATCCGTGGGAATCTTTCCCAACTGGATCATGACGCGATTTGCTTCCTCACCGCTGACCACCGCCACAGTAGGCTGCGTGCCGCCACTCAAAACAAGACCGGTACCGAGTCCGGCGAGTCCAAGAGCTGAATGCCTCAGAAAGTTTCGACGCGTTGAGTCGTCCATCTGTTTGTCTCCTAAAATTATTACGCTGAAAGCGTTGGCTAATTTCAGCCCACGGTTGCTGCAACCCTGGGATCTAAGGTACCAACCAGTCGTAACACTGAAAGCGTTGACGAATGGTGCCCGGCGTCTTTGCGAACTCCTTCAGAGTTCCTGGGCGTGTTGATTGCACTACCAGCTAAAGGACATTGACCGAAGTCTTCGAGTCAACTATTAATACGCAATCTTGATGAGACATTACGAAGCACGGCACTGGGCCGCTCAGGTTTTGTGACCAGTTGGCTGAAAGTTGTGACGGATTGGCTTATGCGTAGGCTGGCCGTACAGGGAAATGTTCAAGTGAACATCGTCAGCCACTCCTTGCTCGCCGCTTAAGGAACAACGAACTCAGGAGAGAAAGAAGCGAGCCGGCTATTGATAGACGAATGAGATTCGGAATAGCGATTCCTGCCGCACTAACTTCCGCTCGCATCGCGGCAAACGATTCAGCGCTTTGACGATTAGTGTGGGCCATGCGAGCTCTCGCTACTTCGTCCAGAAAATTCGGATAGAACCAGGCAATCGAAACCATATTGTAGACTGCATACACCAGGCCGGTGCAGACACTGATTGCGATTCCCACCTTGAGGGCCTGCAAGTACGTGATCTGTCCATTCAGGTAATGATCTCGGTACCACCTCGTGCCCACCACGATGCAAACGAGCAGCACGAACAGGCTTAGCAGCATGCTCCACGAAGCAAAGTAGACGCCTGTGACATACATGATTACTCCGGCGACCACCTGAACTGCACCCGCGGTAACACCGAGGCCAATCAGAACCTTTCGATTCATGACGATCAATTCCTTTCGGGAGTCGAGCCCCTGAAGTTTTGGAGACGTGAGGGTTAGACACGCCGCAAGGGTTTTTGTTCCGCAAGGCCGTCAGACATTTTCCTGGTACTGGTCAAGTGACTTGCTGGGACCGCGGGCGTCCCGCCCGCCTTCCGTTGAATGCCAAAGGGTCCGACTTGAATGAGACTTTGGTTAGTTCGGGATTTCTTCATTGACTGTATGACGAGAGGACGTGTGGTGACTCGAAGCCCTCCTTAACAGTCGGGCTACTGCCCCGGGCCACGACGCACTAACCACAACCGGGCGATGCTCGATGAGCGACGATCGACGACGGATGAGCGACGATGGATGAGCGACGGTGGACGATGACGAATGAGTGACAACAGATGATTGCGATGCGAGCTTAAGCATGTACGCGTGCCGTGCTCCAGGGCAGTAGCCCGACCGTCAGGGCGGGCTCCATAAGCAAGTTACTCGAAATACCTCCTAATCTCAGTCCCGATCCACTTTCCCACCGGAACCGAGACGCCATTCCCGATCATTCGATACGCATCATTGTCGCCGCCTGCGAAACTGAATCCGTCAGGCACTCTCTGCAGCCGCGCGTATTCTCGAACCGTGTACGGCCGCACACCGCTCGGAAACCGCGCGTCGGCAACCAGTCTGGTGCTCAAGTCTTTCGCGTAATGCGCAACGCAGGTGGGTGCGATATCGCCGCGCTCGGGATCACTGACGATAGGCCGGTCGCGATAAGCGCCTGCGAGGCGCCGGCCCACATATTCAGGGATGTTTGGCGCCGGCTCAGGTTCGAGTATCTCTTTGAGCGTGATTGCCCTTTCGGTCTTCGGCTCGCGCCAAGAAAAGTTTCGTCGGCTGCCGATTATGATTAGCCTGTCTCTCTCTTGCGGCAGCCAAGTTGAAGACTTCACCGGACACGCAACGTGAACGTAGTAGTCCGGCAGCTTCGTCATCGCTTCCATGACAACCGGAAATTTTTTCATGCCCGGAACATTCTCAACTACGTAAAGCTCGGGCCTGCGAATCGCGACATGCCGAAAGAAATGCAGGAACAGATCATCTCCGGTGCGCACCCCGTGAATGTCAGCAATCGGTGAATACTTGGTGCACGGATACGTCGCCACCATCACGTGACATTCCTTTTCAGACTGCACGAGCTTCTTTGTGATGTCACATTGGACGACTTCGGGAGAGAAGTTCCGACGCAGCGTGTCGCAATAGAGCGCGTCGATTTCAAAGCTCTGCTGCAACGTCAGCCCGCCGGCTTCGAGGCCAATGTCCATGAGCCCTTCGCCAGAGAAGTAGGTATTAGCGAGTATCGGGATCATTTCGCAAACCGTGGGAGTTAAAGCTGTCAACCCCTGACATGTCAATAATCCGCCTTCAGCAGGTCGGATGCCGCAGGCCATGGGCATTTTTGGAATCCTATCCAACCGGGTTTGTCGCGGCAAGGTTGTCGGTCGACTTCACCGCGATCCCCAATAAAAGAGGCCTTGCATAGACTCGCTTCTCGCAGCTACTCTCAGACTCGATAGATACCCAGTGACAGCTCACCTGTCTTAACTTTTCGATTGTGTCCGGTGGTGGCCTCCATCACACAGGAGGGCACTTGACTCACGACGAATCTAATATTGGCGATGAAAATGAAGTTGAGCTAGTCGAGGTGCTCGAGGCGCGCCTTGAAGCAGTCATCGTTGAAGTTTATCCAGTTCTCTGTCAACGCCTAAGAAGCTCTCGGTTTGCCGGATGGCATAAGGATCACGGTCGTCTTAGTGATCTGGCTCAACAAGCTACCTGTGAGCTTTTAAGTCATTGCCGGAGGAATCGAAGTTTGCCAGAAAAGCCGCTGAATTATCTGGTGACGATCGCGAAAAATCTCGCCAAAAGGGAATATCAAAAGTCGCTCATTGATCCGGCTGAGGTTGCGGAAGAAATAATCGATCTCAGCGCCAAGGGTGAAACTGCGGACGGCGATTCTGAGAACAATTCGAACGTGAGAATCGACGAGCAGAGAGAGCTTTTGCGGGCGGCCATTGATCGCCTGCCAAAGCGGCAGAGGGAGGCTTTCACTCTTCAGTTGGAGCATCCCGGTGCAACAGATAAGGAGCTAGGGGCAAAGATGGGAATTGGGGAGGACGCGTTCCGAAAGAGCTCAGGAAGAGCTTATAAACGGCTCAAAGAGGCCCTTGGAGGGAAATGAGGCATTTGAGCTGAGAGTTAGATGTCCGGTCGGATCCTCCTCATAGTTGGATAGATCAAAAAGAAGGAGAAAGATTTATGGTTACCAAGAAAAATCAACGACTCGAGAAATTCCAGGCGAACGCTCCATCGATTCTGGTTTGGAACGGCCAGCAGCAATGGCAAAAGCCGCGTTACGAAGTTCGGTATTTTCACAGAAGAAAGACTGAGGTCTGGAGCGGATACGTGCGAACCAAAGACGTCAAGGGTTGGGTTGACAACGTTAGAATTGCCCTATTCGTGGAGAAATGGAAACGCGATCATTCGGGTGGCGTGCCGTCCAATAACGATATTTTGGATTGGATGATCAATGATCCTTACGATGAATTTCACCTTGCAAACCTTGCTAGCAGCATAGTTAAGAATGGTGTGCGGCAGCCGATAGTGATCACCTCGGAGGGTACGTTACTGGATGGAAACCGTCGATACTTCGCGGCCTCACTTCAGCTGCGAGAAGCGGAGAAGGAGGGCGATAAGGCTACTTTGGAGATGGTCACATACCTGCCCGCGTTTGTTCTAAGTCCAGCCTGTACAAAAGAGGATTTGGACGCAGTTCTCGTCGAAGAGAATTTTGTGGATGATTGCAGGATGGCATGGCCCAACTTTATCAAGGCAAGCAAGGTTTTTGAAGCCTACAAGGATTTCCGTGACGCTGGGGTCAACCGGCTCCCCGCGATAAGTCAACTGGTTGAACGGTTCGGCATGAAGAAGGCCCACGTAGAGCGGTGGATTAAGATGATGAACTTCATCGAGGAATTTCATGACTATCACAGTTCTGAGGATGAAGAGACGGGACGCAAGCCTAAAGATCAATATGAGATCAAATGGAAGACCCAAAAGTACTTTGAATATTTTGATGAGCTAAGTAAGACACAGGTGGTTAAGTCACTTGAGGGCGACACTGAGTTTCGGGAAAAGGTTTTTGAACGCCTCTACGATGACGACTTTGTAAACTTTGTTCAGGTTCGCAAACTTCCAGCGATCCTGGCCGATCAAAGAGCGCGTGACAAGTTCATTCAAGGCACTGGAGCCGACGCGGTTAAAGATGCTATCGACTGGGTCACTGTGACGGGAATTGCAAAGAAGTCTATGGACGTTAATGATCGAATAGTCAGTTTCAAGCGGTTTCTTGAAAGCCTGACCGCCCAAGACATAGGCAACTTGGATCTGCCAGTGATTTCGGCGCTAGGCGACATTGCCAATACGGTGGCAAGCATGGCTACTGCCGTTAAAGGCAAATAGGAATCACAACGATGAATGACTACCTGGGTGAATTAGTTTTGGACGGAGAAACCGGCGAGCCTGTTGTCAAAGCGGCAAGCGACTCAGCTCGTGCTCAACTGACTTCAATGCTGAGAAGGCTTGTTCCCAACAGTACTGTGTCCCGTGATGGCAGCTTCCTCAATGTGGATATACCTGCGGCAATGGCATTGCGCTCTGAAGGTGCCCGTATTTCATTGGCGTGGTCGAAAGAGGCCGCCGGTATGATTGATAACTTTGCAGTCGCATATGCAACTCGGGGTCGGGCACGCCGGCGACTTCAGGAACTTCTAGAAACTGGGTTCGCGGATATTGCCTTGGCAGATTATGAACCACGGACACGACTTGATTCGCACCAACTAGTCGCTGTCGCTGCGATGACCGATCCGTATATCAGAGGACTCTGCCTTTTCGATGAGCAAGGCGTCGGAAAGACAGTGATGGCAATCCATGCTTTTGATCGGCTGGTAAAAAAGGGTGAAGTTGAGTCAGCCTTGATATTCGCTCCAAAGAACATGCTACAGGTCTGGAAAACTGATTTTGCGAAGTTCTTTGGCGAAGAATATCGGGTAAAGTTGATTACTGGCTCTAAGAACGAAAAGTACGACGCGCTTTCAGAACCGGCACACGTCTACGTCGCGAATTACGAATCTGCTGATTCTCAAGAAAGTCCTTTGCGCTCTCTCTTGCGGCGAGCGCCTGGCCGAATTGTTCTGATAGTGGACGAGAGCTTTTTCGTAAAGAATCGCGATGCAAAGCGGGCGGGCGCCGTAAGAAGACTGCGCCACTTCTCGGACAGGTGCTGGGTTCTTTGTGGAACTCCCGCGCCAAACCGGGCCCTTGATGTAATTCACCAGTTTGACGTGGCGGACGGAGGGGTGACCTTTTCCTCAGTAACAATTCCGAAGGATCCGGAGCTCGTGAAATCGATAATTAAGGGAGTTGTCGAAAGTCGCGGGCTATATTTGCGTCGGCTTAAGCAAGACGTCCTTCCTGATATTCCACCAAAGAGCTTTGAACGAATAGTTGTGCCGATGGAGCCGGAACAGAGCCAGCTTTACCTAAACGAACTTAATCAGTTGGTAACCGACGTGCAATCCGTTGATGACCAACACTTCCATAAGGATCTTCGTTCGTTTTTGGCTCGAAGAATGAGGTTGCTTGAGATATGCAGCCATCCAGGACAAGTAGTTACAAACTACGCGAAGATACCAGCGAAGCACGCTTGTCTTGATGAGTTATTGGAAGAGTTAATTACAACTCGACGCGAGAAGGTCGTTCTATGGTCGTTTTTCCGGTACTCATTGAGTGCGTTAGTGAAGCGATATCAAAGATTCAATCCTGTCAGGCTTGACGGAAGCGTCTCGGACGCAGAAGAGCGGGGTAAAATCGTAAAGCAATTTCAAGATGACACCGAAACCATGTTGTTCATTGCCAACCCGGCTGCAGGGGGCGCCGGAATTACTCTGACGCGTTCACGCGTAGCTATTTATGAATCCTTTCCTGTGCAGACGGCCCATTATCTTCAGAGCCTAGACAGAATTCACCGGCGGGGTCAGACACGTGATGCGCATTATTATTTCTTGCTTTGCGAGAACTCAATTGAGGAAGATGAGTACCGAAGACTCCTCGATAAGGAAAGCAAAGCCATGGATTTATTTGGAGATCCGGATCCCGGTACGATGACACGCGAGTTCATGCTTGAAGAGTTGATGAGATCGCTTCGCAGATTTAGGGCCAATAACTTGGGCCCTGAATCACCCATTCTCTAACATGCGTTTGATACGTCTCACGACCACCTCTGTTGAGTGAGGATCTGCTAGGGAGTGCTCCCAAATCCGCATCACTCTCATACCCCTTTTTCTTAGAAGGCGAGTATTCAAGATGTCGCGTTCTTGGTTGCGACTAAACTTCGCTTTCCAGAATGCGCTGTTTGTATGGGGTACATGCCCGCATCTCGGACAGCCATGCCAGAAACAGCCATCCACGAACACGACGATTTTTGTTTTCGGGAAATATGCGTCGGGGTTGCCCTGAACACCTTGCGGATGCAGCTTCCAGCCCCGGAGTCCCGCACGTATTAATGCCATGCGAAACTTACGTTCGGTCGACTTAGCATGCTTCCCCTTGATGGACGCCATCGTGCCGGATCGTTCCGCGCTGACATTCAGGAATTTTCCATCGGGTAACAGTTCTCTTAACCTACGCTCCACTACTCAATCCTTTTCAAACAGCAGTCTTTGGCTTGGAACTGCGTTGAGCCACTGGCGAATCTTAGCAGGGTCTTTACTTTTCAATAGTCGGGGCGGATGGAGTTGAGTTCGCGGTTGTTTTTTCAGGCTCTTTTCAAGAATAGGATCCGCGCATCTGACCAGTCCCTTTCGTCTCGAGGCCTGGTTGGGTAACCCCTTTCGATCAGTGCTTCGCATTGCTCCGCGCAACATCTTTCCGATTGCTTTGCCTAATCCAGTAGGAACAGCATTACCAATTTGAATGTACTTCTGAGTGGCGCTGCCTGCGAATTGCCACTTATCCGGGAATTGCTGTAGCACAGCGTATTCGCGTGTGGTGAGCGGGCGGAGGCGAGTTGGATGGCAAAGAGTTGTCGCCCTGCCTACAGGTGAGGTTGTCAGGGTTGGGGCAGGCTTATCCCAGCTCAACCGCCGACAGAAGCCGCCTCGTCCTCCCCACGATTCATAGGCCGCACCAAGGGCCTCCTTCTGAAATTGAGGCGGCAAGTCAGACCAGTTTTGTCCTGCTTTAACCATGGAAAGTAGCTTCCGATCTTTTTCGGAGAACTCTGCATGCTCTGAATTTGGTGCTGAGAGATTCTTGATCGCTTCGCCCAGAGTGACCCATCGCGGCTTTCCGTTTTCTCCCTTTCCAGAGTGAGTTGGTGGAGGGAGAATAATATCCTCACCATCGCGGCTCCCTATGAAGATCACGCGTCGACGACTCTGAGGTACCCCGTAATCTGCACTATTAAGCAAACCGAAAATGACGTAGTAACCCAACTCACCGAGCTCCTTCAATATCACACGGAGAGCAGATCCTAACTCTTCGTCCGACTCCAGAGGGGGATTCCCAGGCCCACGATCGTTGAGGGTGCGGTGCTTCACCGCAGCAGATAAGATTCCCTTTACGTTTTCCATAACGAAGAAGCGCGGCCTCGTCTCAGCTACGATTCTAGTGAAGTGACGGAACAGGCCACCTCGTGAATCTTCGATAGAGCGCCTCTTACCAACGGTACTGAAACTCTGACAACACGGCCCTCCACTTACTATGCATAGTTCGCCTGCTTCAAGATTGGCGCTACTCAATAATTCATCGGCCGTAACCTCTTCAATAGGGCGCGCGATGACAGGCAACCTTGGCCGGTTCAGACGGATTGTCTCCACCGCATATCGATTTGTCTCTACGGTAACCGCCGTCTTGAATCCGGCTCCTTCCAATCCCAAGTCTAGTCCCATAGCCCCCGAAAACAGGGAGATCATAGCTCTCTCAGATCGCATGTGAACTATCTTAACAAAAGTATCGTTACGGGGTCCATTAGAGTTGCGAGCTGCAACTGTCAAGAAAGCGGTCTTGCACCGACGCCGTTTACTCCTCGCCTTAGCGGCAGTCACTCCGCTAAACTCCCGCCATGCCTAAAGCCTCAAGCGTCAGATGGACTCGTGAACACTCTCTCATAGCGTTGAATCTCTATCGCAAGTTGCTCTTTGGCCAATTCCATCACAATAACCCAGTGATCATGGATGTTGCCTCGAGAATGGGACGGACTCCTAGCAGTCTGGCAATGAAGCTCAGCAACCTGGCCTCTCTGGATCCCGTCCAAAGGGCGCGAGGAATCAAAGGATTGTCAGGAGCGAGCAAGCAGGATCGCGAAATGTGGGATGAGTTCCAATCGGAGATCAATATCCTTGGCCCTGAGAGCGAACAGCTTCTGCACAATCTCTTCACAACCGATGACGACCGTGAAGTGGACTTCTTGGAACGTGATAAGGTTAGACTGGAACCCTCACGGAAAGTAACTGCGCCGTCAGGTTCGACCGAGACCTATGCTTCCGTGCGGGTCAGGCGGGGACAACAATTCTTTCGACAGACCGTCCTCAATGCCTATCGAGTTCGTTGCTGCATCAGCGGTATTAACGTTCCGCGGCTGTTGGTCGCTAGCCACATAAAACCGTGGCGCGATTTCCCCGATGAGAGACTCGATCCGCGCAACGGACTCTGTCTCTCAAGTCTTCACGACGCCGCGTTCGATTCAGGTCTCATTACGCTTGATGAAAAGCTGAATGTCGTGCTTAGCAGGCGACTCAAGAGCTATTTCCCGCAGCCCTTACTGGAACAAAACTTCCTGCCATTTGAAGGTAAGCAGATTTGCTTACCAGAAAAACTAGCTGAACCTGACGCAGCGTTTCTTGATTATCACAGGACAAATGTCTTTAAGCGGCGTAAGTAACGGCTTTGCCGTCCGATGTGCGGTAGGGCTAAGCCCTACCGGAAGGCCCTCTCAGTAATTTGGGGCTACGCCCCGAAATGGCGGCGCAGCCGCCACGCAAATCAGACTGCTACGGAAGGTCGGAGACGTTCCGCACATCGGGCGGCAGAGCCGTGCTGTTGCAGAACCGAGCGCGAGTTGCGCGGATGCTGGAATCACAACTAGAGAAAAGCGCAGTAGCTCGAATCCTTGAAGGCAGCTGCGGCTTTCCCGGCGCACAGTGCGGAAAGGCTATGCCCTTCCGGCACCTTCCTTTTTCTTGTGAGGCTCCGCCTCAAGTTTGAGGCATAGCCGCTGGTAAATTCCAATAACTGAACGGTAAGGCAGAGCCTTACCGCACGGTGCGGCGGCAAAGCCGCTGTTGAAGCGCGTGAAAATATCATTTAGCCGTTCGCCATGCTACGAAGCGGGCGCGGGGGCGCCGGCGGTCCCAGTAGGAAGTTGACTTACTCGGGCTGGCAAGAAGGGTTTTGGCGATTTTGCAGGGATTCTGCAGGTTTCAGCGGGAAACAGAAGATTTTGCAGCCTGTATTCGGGGTCTTTGCACCTGTATATGGAGTCTTTGCGCCTGTATATGGAGTCTTTGCGCCTGTATATGGAGTCTTTGCACGCGTATATGGAGTCTTTGCACGCGTATATGGAGTCTTTGCACGCGTATATGGAGTCTTTGCACGCGTATATGGAGTCTTTCACGCGTATATGGAGTCTTTGCACGCGTATATGGAGTCTTTGCACGCGTATATGGAGTCTTTGCACGCGTATATGGAGTCTTTGCGCGTGGATACGGAGTCTTTGCACGTGTATATGGAGTCTTTGCACGTGTATATGGAGTCTTTGCACGTGTATATGGCCTCTTTGCACGTGTACACGGGGTCTTTTTTATCGTCGTTTCAAAGATATCCGAAGCCCGCGAAGCGGCCGACAGTCGAATCATCACGATTGTCGTGTAACCGAACTGCTTTCGGCCGCTTCGCGGACTCTGAAATTTTTCGGGTTGACGATCCTGGGGTTCCGCTGCGCTCCACCCCAGGCTTTATGCTGTCGCCCGCTCCGCAGGCTGGCGGTCAATATCGATCGTTGAAAATTCTCTCGCCGCATCCCTGGCCCTCAGTCTTACTCTCGGCCAGATCACGCAGCGTTGGCCACGGCGCGTGGCCGTATCACAGTCTCGGCGAAGCGCTCCATTTCCTCCAACTGCGGGCTGCATTGCAGCAATAGCAAATCAACACCGGCGGCTTCGAATTCCGCGATGCGTTCCGCTACCTGGTCGGGCGTGCCGACTAAACCAGAACGTAAGCCGCGGTTAGAAACTGAGTAGTCTTCCAGCGAAACCTGCTGCTCCAACCTCGTGCCGGCCAGCCACTGCTGATAGTTCTCGTAGCCGGCCGCCGATTGCTTCACATTAGTAATGCGTGCCAGTTCCGCCCGAGCTTCTTCCTCGGTGCGGCGCACGATCGTATACGCCGCCACGCCAAACTTCATCGGCGGCAAACCAAGCTGGTCGCGGCGCTCAGACATGTCGTTAACCTTCTCGCGCACGCGCGCCGGCTCGTCGCCGTGCATGACATAAGCGTCGCAAAGTCTCGAGATCATCGCCTTCGCCGCCTCCGACTCGCCGCCGGCATAGATTACTGGACGAGGCCGCGTGATCGGCTTCGGCTGCATGATGGCATCATCGACAGCGTAGTGCTTTCCGGAAAACGAAAAGTGATCCTGCTGCCATAAGCGCTCGACTATCTCCAGCCACTCGGTGGTACGCGCATAACGATCGTCGTGCTGCTCAAAGTGCACGCCATACTTCTTTGCTTCGTCGGCCCACCAGGATGAAACGACGTTGAGCGAGAGCCGGCCACCACCGCCAATGTGATCGATGTTCGCCGCCTGCTTGGCCAGTAGCGCCGGCTGATGAAAGGTCGGCCGCACTGCTACCATCAACTCGAGTTTCCTGGTAACCGCTGCCAACGCCGCTGCCGTTGACCAGGCATCCAGCGATGGCGCCTCGGCGCCCTTGATGTCGTTAAGGTTCAACTCCGCAACCAGCGTTAGGTCGTACCCGATCTCTTCGCTGCGTCGAGCCAGGCGGCTGTTGTATTCCCAGCTCGCTTCCATTCGTTCGTCATCGACGTTTCTCAACCAACCGCCGAAAACCGGTAACCAGTAACCGTAGCGCATTTGTTTGCCTCCTCTTCCAAAAAATCCACCAGCCGCGCATGCGGGTCGAACCCGATAACGCGCGGCGCCTCAGCCACGAAATTCGAGAGTGCGTTAATGTCATAAAAAAGCAGCGAGCCATCGCGATCGTCGACGATGTACTCGACACCGCCGACGTCGATCCGCGCCGCTTGAACAATTCGCTCGACCGCGCCGATCACTTCAGCGGGCGGGGTGTAGCTCTCAACCTGCAGACCATTTTTCGGCGCGTCGAGTGGACACGCCGTGCGCGCCAGCTCAACTCCGTCGGTGGTCTGACAGATGTCGGCAGGACAGAGATTGAAGCTTTCGCCCGATGTGAAGACCTTGATGCCGTAGAGATACTTGCCGCCCAGTGTCTCAATGCGAATGATGTGACCACCGCGCGCGGGCACAAATTCCTGGACCAGCGCGACCTGATCGATTCCCAGATCGATCGTGCCGGTGTTGACCGCAGTTTGGAGTGATTCCAAAGAGTCGTAGCGCACGATTCCGGCGCCGCTGCCGCCGACGTTCGCTTTGACAACAACCGGGAAACGAAAGTCACGAGCGGCAGGAACTGCCAGCGACGCGTGATTAATCACACGGGCGCGCGGGTAAGACAGCGACAGAGAATCGAGCAGAGACAGTTGACGAGCTTTCGAAATCTCGACCGCGAAAGCATGACTGCCATTAATTACGCGTACCCCACAGCGCTCGAGATGTTCGAGATAGTTCAACGTGTAAAAGATTGACTGGCCGTTGCCACGCAAGTAAGCCGACGGGCTCATGCGATTGAATAGCAGCGCATACACAGCTTCGGTTTCAGCCGGATCGTACTGATGGCGTTCGGCCTCGATGGCAAGATAAGGCGTGCTGCGTCGATCGAGTTCAGCAAAGAGTGGGCGGAACCAGTCAGGATGTTCATAGTAGATAGCGATTGGTTTTGGTTCGGTGGTCATGTTGTCTCCTGATACCGCGAGGCGTCCGCCGGCGGGACGCTTACGGGTCACCGGGTTAAGCACAAAAACAAAAAGGCCGCTCGAATTGAGCGGCCTCTCTGGCGTGTGCAAATAATTTCGTTAGTCTAAGTCACACAATGGAGTCCGCTCGGTCGATGGCCGACACAACAACACATATACATACAGGCGCACTGCGCGAGATTTGCTGCATTGATGTTTGAGTTTCTCTTCATTGAATTGACTTGATGAAAATACTCCTGCGAGTGGTTGGATGTCAATCGAGCAATGGCCAGTTGAGGCCCGCAGGGCTGAGCGAGATTTGATTGCGCAAAGCGTTGTTCGCGCTGCGCGCTCATTGCGGGCGAGGGCGCCCGCGGTCCCAGAAAATCACTTGAGTCCTGACTGGCCACTGGCCACTTTAGTCCACCACCTTAATTCTCACTTCTGTTCCATTCGTGCGGATCTCTGGGACGTACATGGCGTGACCCAATACCGGCAGTGCATGGAATGCGCCCGGACTCTCAGCGCGCATTTCGTAACTCAACTGCCAGACACCTTCCGGTAGATGATCTATGAAGAGTGCGACTTTACGATCGCGCAGCTCCTGGTAGACCCAGCGTGTGCGGCCGGTGAAGTCGGTTGCGGAGGTGAAATTCATTGAGGCCAGTCGACTCGCAGATGAGCTCCCCGTACCAGATGCGGGCGAGGCGCCCGCGGTCCCAGCACTACCCTTGAGTGCACCGGATTTTAGTTCCTTTACATACATGTTCTCGCCGCTGCGTAGCTGGACCGCTTCAAGGCCGCCCGGTTTGAGATCCTCAAACAGCAGATACTCATAGTTGTTCTTCGCTTCGATAGTTATCACCGTCTCCACGCGTTCGCCGCTCTTTACCGTGTCGCCATCATTCAAAGGCACGCGTTCGGAAACGAAACCCTTCAGCAACGTGGCGTGATTGACGAGTTTGAAATACTGGCGGCGTACAAAGATTTCATTGCCGGCGGCAGTGATCGGTTCTTCGAGACTGAAGAACTTTGCCTGGGCTGAGAAATAAAGTGCGCCAACGCCGCTGGTGCGCTTGATGGTGATCTCATTCGCGCCGTCACGAATGAACTCGCGCGAGACGTCAAATTTACTCGGAGCGCCGAGCGCATCCGCAGCGGTGATGTGTTTCGTCGCGACTGAGTTTCCATTGACCAGCAACTCGTAACTCATATCCGCTTGCAACTCGCCACTCTTTTTCAGGTAGTCGTTCAGCGTCAGCACGACGATGGCGGTGTCGCGGGTGTTGCTCCATTGCGCACCACGGCGGTTCTTCACCAGCCAGTTGGTGACCGGCTCGATTAGTTTGTTCTGCGGGTCGACAGCCAGTAATGCACGCAACACAAACGAAGTCGCTTCGACGCCGCCGTCCGACCAGCGCCAGTAGAGACCATCTTCGCCCCAGTGTGCGGTGGCGAGCACCGATGGATCCGACGCTTGCCCGCCGCTCTGAACGATTGAGGTGTCAGGCTTGGAATCGATCTTCACACCGTTTTCCAGGTTCTCGACCAGCGTCTTCGCCTTGTCGGCATAACCAAAATTATGCGCGGACAACGCGAGCAGGGCGCGTGTGTAGGCATTGAGCCGATCGCGATTGGTGAAGAGATTGTTGAAGGCTTTGGATTGGAATTGACTAACTCCGCGAGGCGTTGCGGGCGAGACGCCCGCGTTCCCAGCAGAACCCTTGACCGTAGACCCAGAGGCATTGTTTGAATAGACGGCCAGGGCATGAAGCATCCAGGCCTGCTCATCGTAGTTGACTTCTTCTTCGACGAGTTCCTTATCGAGGTAACTCGCCGCACGTTCAGCGACATCATGTTTCACTGGAATGCCGGCCTGGCCTGCGAGCGTCAATCCCCAAAGGACGTAGGCAGTCATGTAGTGATCGCTGTCGCCGTCTTTCCACCAACCCCAGCCACCGTCGGCGTGCTGGAAGTTGTACAAACGATCGAGACTCTGGCGCGTGATCTTATCGAGTTCCTTGAGGTCACGCTGACCTTTAGGATGCGTGGCCAGGGCTGTGTCGGGTTCAATTCCGCCAAACACTCGCTCCATCGCGTCCTCAGGTTTCATGCCGAGATCGCGCAGCGTCTTTGCGGTGATCGCCGCGGGCAGGAAACGGCTCATTGTCTGTTCGGTGCAGCCGTAAGGGTAATCGATGAGATAAGGCAACGCGTCGAGCATGGTAGTGGCCATGCTCGGTGCTATTTGTACTGAAAGCCCGGTGGTTTCAACTCGGCGAGCTTTGGGAATGTCGAGGGTGATCGCGACGCTGTCGCCGCGCATTTTACCCGAGCGGGAAACAAACTTCTCGACGCCATGCTCGTAAACAGTAAACGTCTTCTCCATCGCGTCGGCATACTTGTCTGCACGTCCCGCGACTTTCAACTTCACGTTGCCTGCTTCGGTGACGGCGACCAGCCAGTCGACTCTGGATTCGCTGTTTGCCTTAACCTCCAACGGCGTCTGTTCACCTTTAACCGTTTTCCCATCGATCATCCGGCCCATAACAGTCAGACCTTCGGCCGTTAACGCCGGAGCAACCTGCATTGCCTGATCGGTGTTGTTGTTGATGACGGCGGAAACGGTGACCTGATCGCCGACGACAAAAAAGCGTGGCGCCTGCAACCGCACGATGAGTGGTTGCTTGGTGCGCGTTGCCGCGTTGCCGATACCGAATTGGTTGGCGGCCGTGGCAAGCCGGGCAGTGGCCGACCAGGTCGTTAGCGAGTCGGGATACTTCACTTTCGCCGTTGCCTTGCCGTTCACGTCAGTGGTGAGATCCGGCAACCAGAGAATGGTTGAACGAAAATCGCTGCGCACCTGGACGGCGGGTTCCTGACCAGGCGCAGGAGGTGGCGGCGCCTCAGCCACTTTGCGAGCACCGGCTTCACGACCCCTCGATACACTGTATTCCGCTATTGTGTCCGATTTCTGCAACCGCGCCAGGGAAGCTGGCGCTGCTCCATCCTTCGCCATAACTCCCGCTGAAACACCGAGCATTGTTTGGCGCTCATCTCGCGCTCCGCCTGCGCCTCCAGCCGGTCCTTCCTCACTTACCTCGTCATCTTCGTTGCCGACCTCTTTGATATCAATCAGTCGTCCCTTGGTGACTTCGACTAAACGCAAATACGATTTTTGTGCGAAAGTGCTTTGCGTCTCGACCGCCTGCGATCGCTTAGTGCCGTAATAAAACTGGCGCGGATCGCCGGCATAGTCCTGCTGAATATATTTGACTGACTCATCGATCAATCCCAGGGCTATTTCAGCAGAGACGGGTTTGCCGTTCGCATCCCTGGCAGTTATTGAAAGCGTTCCTTCTTCGCGCGGTTGATACTGCTCGCGATCCGCCTTCACATCTACTGAAAGAAATTGCTCGACCGGCGGCACCACGACCTGCTTCGCGTCCACAAACAATTCCGCATCACTGACCATTGCCGCGTGAAGATAAATGTTGGGGACATGTTTCTCTTCAATCGGCAAGTCGATTAGCTTCGCAGTGCCGGTAACGTGAATTAGCTTGTAACTGTAAAGATCCTCGGCTTCAACGCTGAAGAGTACGTAGCGATCATTTGTGAAGGTTGAGATCATCACTGGCGCGGTTTGTCCGGCGCGGAAGGTGTCTTTGTCAACGATGATCTCAACTCCATCGTGACGATAGCCAAGCTCGCTGCTCGCGTTGGTAGCCACGAAGACGTAAGTTTCAGCCTTGATCGGCGGCAGAAAGCGATCGCGCTTGCTCGCACCCGGAAGGACCTGACTACTCTCCCAGGCAACGTGGTAATAGCCTTCACGTTCGGGAGTGAATTCAAATTGCGCCGCGCCTTCGGCATCGGTTTTTACAGTTTGCGTAAGTATGTCGTCGTGTTGGTAGCCGCGGAACTTCAGCCGCCAGGGCTTTTGCTTTTTAGTTACGACCGGCGGAAACACTTCACCTCTCTCCTTCAATAGACGAAGCTCGTTGCCTTTCACTTCACGGCCCGTGGGATCCAGCCACACTTCCCACCAGTAGTCGCGCGTGACTTTCACGGTGCCTTCGGTGGTTACCGGTTGTTCGTTTGCATCGAGCGCTTTGATCTCGACGGTGACTTTGTCTTTAGGGCGATAGATGTTCTCCTGCGCGCGCGGGTAGACGTAATAGCGCTGGCGCGTGACGCGCACGGTGTCGCTGGAGATGATCTCGCGGCGAGAAGAATCAGTGACGCGCGCCTCAATGCGATATTCGAAATCCTGATTGTAGTTTTCGCGTGGGGTGTCAAAGGTAAGCATGGCCTTGCCGGTTGCGTCCGTCTTAATCGTTTCGCGCTTGATGACCGGGCCTTGACCGCCGTAGTAGCCGCCTCGCCGTTCCTGAACGTCGTCGTAATACCAGGGGTAATCGTGATGCGGATACCAATAGTGATAGAAAGGATTCTGATAGACGACGACTTCAACTGACGCGTTTCCTACGGGGCCGCCAAAGTAGTAGTCAGCCTGGATGTTTACTTCCACTTTCTCGCCCAGCCGGAAAGCTTTCTTCCTGCCGTTTTCTTCAGGAGTTTGCACCGAGACTTTGAACTCCGGAAGTTTGTACTCTTCGAGACGAAACAGTCTGGCGCTACCGATACTATTCTTACGACCGTTGTCCCAGAACTGAACGTTGTATTCGCCAAGTGGTAGCTGTTCGGTGAGTTCCAGGGAGCCCCAGGCGCTGCCGAAACTGTTGAGCGTCGATTTGCCTTCGCTTACTTTGGTGCCTCGCGGATCGTTGATTTGATATTCAACTACCTGGCTTGCCGGCGTTGAATACACGCCATTGCCAAAACGGCGCGCAATGAATTTCCACTGCACCGTTTCCTGCGGGCGATATGCCGGGCGATCCGTAAAGGCGTAAATCCGCCACGCGTCGCCGCCCGGATTAACGCCGCCGGCGCTGCCGGCAGCAAAGGCCTCACGATCGCCACCAACCGCGGTCGCGGCCGCCGCATAGAGGTTGCGGCCGCTACTGGTGTTCTGCAGTTTGAACTGGGCCAGCCCGTCGCTGTTTGTCGTTTGCGCCAAACGGCGCGCGTGCCACTTGGTATCGCTGTCGCCGTCGTAATAATTTTCCCAGAGGGTAACTTTTGCGTTTGCCAGTGGCGCGCCGGTAACGGCATTCGCGAAGTAGACCAGGGCCTGAGTTGCGGACGACTTCAAAACCAGCGAAACGTCAGTAATCAAAACCAGGTCGCGGGCTGAAATTGAACCGCCCCGCCCCTCCAGCACGTAAGCGCCCACCGGAAGCCTGCCTTCGATGCGAACCTCCTCGTTGAAGAGTTTGTGATCGCCCTTACTGTCAATCTGTTTCGACCAGGCTTTAACCGGAGTTCGGCCGGCGACCTTCAGTTTGTGAATCCAGGCTTCGACGTCGCCTTCGCCTTCATCCTCGTCCGGGTTTTTGGTGAAACGGACTTCGCTGGTTAAGTCGATCTTGTAGAGCGCGAAGTCGACCCGTTTCAGGTTGCGTGCCTCCAATGCGAATTGCAGTTCAGACTCCGGCAGAAAAATATTCGAGACTCCGACACTGAGGGTCGGCTCGGTGATCTGCCTAATCTGCTCGAGGGCCTGGTCGTAGTAACGCGTTTCCCCTTTGGCAAATTCTTTGGTCAGGCGACGAAATAGTTCCAGCGCCTTAACATAGTCGGGCTCTTGCTGCCATTCGCCGTTGTCCAGCTGCCGAATTGAGCCCGTAGACTCCATCCACTGCGCGTAATTAAACAGCGCATCGTCGTACCAGTCCGATTGCTTGCCGGCTTTTAGCGCGGCTTCAAATTCTTCGGGTACGCGCTGTCGCGCTTCCCAATCACCGCCTGCGTAACGCATGGTCATCGCGATCAGGAAATGCAGGTGCGCCTTTTCGTTTTCAGTGGTGCTGATCTTCAGTGCGTTTTCGAGCGTGTCGAGGGGAATGTAGTTGCCGTAGTAGGTGTAGAAGTAATACTCGTTGGGGTGGGGCGGCTCGGCGGCTTTAAAAACAAGCTTGAGGTAGCGTTCACGGGCTGGATCGATCTCACGTTGCCCGGCCCACCAATCTAACGCCAGTTGATAATGTGGCCAGCCGGCGCCCCAGTTCATCTGATTGCTGCGCGTCCAGAAAAAATCGCCGAGTGATTCGTGAGCTTCGGCCCACACCAGATCGCGTTCGGTGTCTTTGTCGTTGACGCGGATCAGTTCTTCCAGTTGCTTTTGTGCTAACTCAAATATTGTGGTGTCCGCAGTTTGGGTGGCCGCCTGGGCGCGCCACGAGGTGTCGGAGATCCGAAACTCGACCCAGCGCGCTTGATCCGGCGCCAGTTTTGTCTTGTCGACCCTGGCGTAGACTTCATTGGCCCGAGCGTAGGAACCGGCTGCATAAAACTGTTCAGCCTCTGATTTTAGTTTTGCGTAGTCAGCTTGCTGAGCGGAGGCCGGCAGGAAGTAGAGAAACGCGAGCAGTGCGATAGAGATGAGTGTTTTCATGATCGGATGTCGTTGTTGAGCCGATTAATGTTCAAAGTTTGCGCGAACGCGAACCCCGGAGTGGTTATGTGGCGATGGTTAGACCACCAATAACGCTGGCGAGTTCCCTTGGTGCCGTTTAATGAACGGAAGAATTGGAAGGGACTTGCGCGAACTGAGAAATAACGAAGAGCGGGGGCAAGCCCGCCTTCCTTACCTTTGAGCCGGCCAACTTGCACATGAATCGCACCTTGAAAGCCTTTTGCTCGCGATTACGCGCTCAACTCCGATCAGCTCAGGGTGAGGAAGGGCGGGCTTGCCCCCGCTCTTCCATGGCTTGTTGCTTGTAGGCGTCTTTACCAGTCTTCCTTGGCGATGTATTTGAGGACGGATCTGATTGAAGCGACAGCGTAAGTGCCGTCGGTTCTTTTGAACGGAACGTGGCGATAGCGGCCGAGCGACATTTTGTTGAGTGCCTCTGCGACCGAGTCTTTCTCGTGCAGGGTCTCCGGATTTCGGCTCATGAGTTCTTTTACAGTTGCCGAGGTCAGATCTCCGCCGCCGTTAACCTTCTTGAGCACATCGTGCTCCGTGAAGATTCCAACCAGCTTGCCGCCTTCGACCACGAGCGCGCAGCCGGAGTTGGAATTCTTCATCAGATGAGTTACGTCGAGAGCAGGCGTATCAGGGAGGACGGCAATAGTCTCATCCTGATCGAGGCGGCTCAAATTGTCTTCCATCACGGAACGCACCAGCCCCTCGGCAGCCTCGGCACTCGGAATGTCGAGCTGACGAAACGACGCCAGGCAATTCTCGCAACGGTCAATGCCGTCGATGTTTTCGTGACCACAGGAAGGACAGTTCATAATTTTAAATCTGAGACGATGGGTTCCAGCTGCCCGGGCATTCTATAACTATCGGCACACCCTGCCAAACACTTCCAATTCGCAATTGCCGACCCCCCCCCTGGAGTTTGAACTGATCCTACGCCTTGTCCGGGACCTGGTTGCCCTTAAAGAGGGCGCGTCTGATCCACTCGAGCAGCGCCGCGTCGAGCATCGCCAAGATGCCGGCGAGAATCGGGTTTCCTTTGATAAAATCAACCAAGCTAAATGTAAAGACAGCCTGGCCATTTTTTCGTACCATCGCTTCTCCGGCAAAATCCATTTCCAGATTTTCCGAGCCGACGCGGAAATACTTCAGCACCAGCGGCGGTTTGTCAGCTACGCTTTCCGCGTCAAGAATTGGTGCAATCGACGGTGACTCTGCGGGCGAAGCTTCATGCTTGACGGTTTTCACCGCGCGGACATTTAAAGGCAGCGCCACGAGCTTGAAGGGTTCATAAAACTTGCCGCCGCCGCTCCCTGGCATCTTCCCCTCTGGACTGGTAAACGAAAACCGAAAGCTCGATCCTGCCGGCACCATAACATCTATCGGCGCCGGCGCGGTGAACGAACGGCTCCAAGACGGCCCGATGGAAAGATGTTTACCGCAATCCGAGCCCTGCATTTCGCCGGTTGCCGAATCTGAAACGTTGCTGGTCATTAGTTCCACAACGACATCTGCGCCGTCAACTTCCATTTCGAAGCTGCGATGCTGATCCGAGCCTTGACTAACTTGCAAGAAGCGCAACGCGGTGGGCATTTTCGCGCCTTCCGGCAGTTTCACATCGATCGATGTCCGGCATGGCGCCGCTTGCTGCTTCTCAGCCGACGTGGGAGGTTTACTCGACGCGGCGGCCGCCGCTTCGTCGGGCATTGCACTGAAAACAATTAATTGGCGGTCCTGGGTTGGCAGCGACTTTTCCTCGGGGTCAGTGCGCAGCAGGTCGATAAAGTCGCTTCCGATTTCTCCCGCATCGAAGCGCGCTTCAACGGCGACGAACTTGCTACCTTCGCCGGAGAGCAAGATTCGGCTCGGCGTCGCGCCGCCGGAGTTATCGATGGTTGGGCCTTCGATGACCAATTCTTCACGTTTCACAAGCGCTGCGCCAGCTGGTGTGTTCGGCGGCTTCGAAGTTTCGACGTCAACCGGCAGAGGAATGTTGGCAAGCCAATACTGGAGGTAGACCGCGCCGGCAAGAATAAGCAGCGCCACCAAAATTCGCACCAGGCGTTTTTGCCAGTAAGCGTTAACTCTTGCGATGAAAGTGGGAGCGGACATTCACGAGACTCTGCCGTCGGCATTCGAGTTCCAGCTAAAGCCGCCCGCCGTCGAAATCAGCGAAACAGCAAGTCAAAACGTTTGTGAACCGAATTACTCAATGACTGTTAGCAGAGACTGAGTACGGGCCACGACCCAATCGCGTTCGCCGGAACTTTTCTGCCAGGCCGCGAGATGCAAACCATGGGCCCCTGTCGAGACTAGTTTCATGCTGGTTATGATGCCATTCCATTGCATTGACTTGGGCTGATTGCTGGATATTGGACCATCGGTCCCATGCTGCCAAACCTTTTTCCAATGGAGACCAACTACGCGCCACCATTCCCAACGTCCTTCGCTGAAATCTTCTCGCGATACATAGCCAAACTCGATATGGTTCTCGGGATGTTGCTTCGCGCGCAGGGTGGCCGGCAGCGAAACTTGAATTTGAAGCATGGTCCCGGCCTGCGGCACAGGATCAAAGAGAGCGAGTGGTTCGTAGTCGGACTCGATCCACTCAGGAGCGCTGTTCATCGCCAGTTGCACGGTACTCTCTGGTTGGTTGACTCGGCGCAAAGCCTGAACGCCTTTCTGGCCCATAGCAAATCCGAACAAGTGAAATTCTGCCGGCCTCCCGTCATTGGTAACCGCCTTAATATGCAGCTTCGCAACGCGAAAATCGGTTCCAAACTCGTCAGGCAGCATGATTTTGATTTGGCTCCGCTCCTCGGGCCTGAGCTTTCGCCCAATGAGTTTGAAGCCATCAACTCCGATGCTCAAGGTCGCGAACCCGTCTGCCTGAAGACCGTAATCAACGACGACGGGCCAGCCACCCTTGATCAACACTCGCATGGAAAGATCGCTAGCGTCATACTCGACGGGAAAACGTGGCCCTCTTTTGGTGAGCACGATTACTTGCTCAGCCGGGGCAAGCGAGTCGAAAGTTTTGAAGTCGTCCAGGTCCTGGTCATCGCGAATCGACTTTGCCGTCGGGGGTGGAGTGGGAGTCGGAGATGAGGTTCCCACCGATCCCACAGGCAACTCGCAAAACCAAGCCATGGTGTCGACCTGAGTTCCCTTGGAGTAAAAGGTTACTTGTATGCGATGCTCGGGAGGAACCAGATTGGCTACAAAAGTTCCGCCTTGTTTTCCCTGTATTTCGTTCCACTCTCCTTGAAAAAGATTACCGGAAATTGTGCCTCTGAGCATTCGGCGCAGCATACCTACCGGCACATATAGGCCCTCAGCGGTACCGCCCTTCACGGTAATGGTCCACAGGTCATCGGTGCTTCGCTGGGTTTGCCAGGAGCCTGCGAATGTTGCACCACAAGCATTCTGCGAGGCGGCGGCTCGGCTTGGCGGTCCCTGGGATGCGGCTGCCAGGCAGCCAAGCGTCAGGAATAACAGAATGAGAATTGTGGCCTCGGGTTTTCTGGTGAGATTGAAGCGCAGGGGAGTTGTCATTGGTCGATCCTCTCATTGAATTAGAGGTCTACTCGAGCTGAATGGCGTTGCGAGGTGCGCGCCGATCCTTGAACGGACGCACGCATTCTATGACAAGTGGGCCTGAGAAGCAGCTTTTTTCTTCAGGAACTGCCGTGCGTGATGGGCAAATAAATAGGCACGGCATGCTGCCGTGCCCTAGTACGATGGAAGATTCTTCCGTGAAACTGGCCCGCGTTTACTCAACGATCCAGGTGTCGCCGCTATTAAGCAGTTTCTCCAGGCTGCCCGGTCCCGACTTCGCGATGGCTGCATCAATCTGTTCAACCATCATCTCTTCGTAGGTCGGACGTTCGACCGCGCGGAAGATTCCCACCGGCTGCGGAAAGTCAGGCTGCTCCATGCGGGCCAACATAAACGCGACCGAAGGATCCTTCAGATAAATGTCGTGCACCAGCAGATCGTTTTCAGTAATGCCGTTCTCGCCGATGGTCACCACTTCCGGATGGGCACCGTTCATACGAATCCCGCGATTACGATCCTTGCCGAAGATCATCGGCTTACCGTGCTCGAGATAGAGCACGCGGTCAGTGCGCACGCTGCGTTCGGCAAATGAATCGAAGGCATGATCATTAAAGATGTTGCAGTTTTGATAAACCTCGATGAAGGAGATGCCTTTATGTCTGGCCCCGGCTTCAACTACGCCGCCGAGATGTTTGACGTCGATATCGATCGAACGCGCCACGAAGGTCGACTCGCTGGCGATGGCCAATGAAAGGGGATTGATTGGGTAGTCGACAGCGCCGACCGGACTCGACTTCGTCTTCTTGCCAAACTCCGACGTCGGGCTGTACTGGCCCTTGGTCAAACCATAAATGCGATTATTGAAGAGTATGTAATTGACATCCAGGTTGCGCCGAATCGCGTGCATGAAGTGATTACCGCCGATTGAGAGCGCGTCGCCGTCGCCGGTGATTACCCACACGCTCAGATCCGGATTCGCACACTTGATGCCGGTCGCGATCGCGGGCGCGCGGCCATGAATCGAGTGGAAGCCGTAGGTGTTCATGTAGTAAGGAAAGCGCGACGAGCAGCCGATGCCGGATACGAAAACAACCTTCTCGCGCGGAATGCCAAGCTCGGGCATCACCTTCTGCACGTTGTTGAGAATTGCGTAGTCGCCGCAGCCGGGACACCAGCGCACTTCCTGATCAGACACAAAGTCGGCCTTTTTCTGTTGACCCGGAGGCGGCGCGATCTTGCCTGATACTGCCGAGCCAACTTCGCTGTCGGCAGAGACTGCCTCGACGATTGGCTTCTTAAGATTGCCGTTACCATTACCAGTATTGCCATTTCCCGTTGAACTCATTATTGCTCCTATAAAAACGCAGTTTAGTCGATAGAAAAAATTTCCGAGACACTGATTCTAAAACCTGGGACAACGTCGCTGACGTCAAGCGTGTCGTCTTCAGTCCAAGTCTCGATGTTCGTAAGCGAGCGATAAACCGTGACCGTATGCAGCCGGGGACTGATTACCCAAACCATGCGGGTGCCTGCTTCCAGCCACTGTGCGACCTTTCCTTCCACTCGACGGACGGTGTCGCTTGGACTAAGAACCTCAACAGCCAAATCTGGAGCGCCGACCCAGTAACCTTCAACCGGCCCAGCTGTCTCAATTCGTTCACGTGAGACAAACGAGGCGTCAGCTGCGCGGACCGTATCCGGATTTTGCTCAAGCAGGAAGCCGGTTTCAGCCGCATAAACATTGCCGAGTTTTCGGGCTTTTACGTACTCGTAAAGCGGACCAGCGATATTCATAGCTACTAGTCCGTGTTCATGACCGGGAGGAGGAGACACTTTGATTAATTCTCCTTTGATAAGTTCGTAGACAAAGCCGTCATCCGGCTTTGCCAGCAGCTCATCAGCGGTCATAAGTTGTACTTCAGTGCTCATCTCTCAATTTCTCAACATCACTCGGCGGGCGAGGGTGCGCCCGCAACAACGAACAGGAGTTTACAAATACTCTTCAACCTTGCGCACAATCTCGCGAATCTGGAACGGTCGGCCCTTTACTTTCGAAAAAGCAATCGCGTCAACCAAATACTTCGCACGCACCATCGTGCAGAGCTGGCCCAGATTCATCTCCGGAATAATTACTGTTTCAAATCCTGCGAGCACTTCGCCAAGATTCTTCGGAAAGGGATTCAGATACTTCAGGTGCGCCGACGAAACACTCTTGCCTTCGCTCTGCAGCTTCTCGACGGCCGTACTGATCGATCCGTAAGTCGATCCCCAGCCCAGCACCAGCACCTTGCCGGTCGGCTCTCCGAGAACTTCGACCAGCGGAATATCGTTCGCAGCGCGATCGACCTTTTCCTGCCGCAGTTTCACCATCAGATGGTGGTTCTCAGGGTCGTAATTAACGTTGCCGGTAATGTGCTGTTTCTCGATGCCGCCGATGCGATGTTCGAGTCCCGGCGTGCCGGGAATCGCATAGGGACGGGCCAGCGTTTCCGGGTCGCGTGAATAAGGCATGAAGCTGGCCGGGTCGGTGGCAAAGGTCACGTCGATCTTCGGCAGTTGATCGATTTCCGGAATGGCCCATGGTTCGGCGCCATTTGCCAGATAGCCATCAGACAAATAGAAAACCGGAGTCATGTACTTGAATGCCAGGCGCACAGCTTCAATAGCCATGTGAAAACAATCGGCGGGTGTCGCCGGCGCCAGAACAATCGCGGGGCATTCGCCGTTTCGTCCCCAGACTGCCTGGAACAAATCGGCCTGCTCGGTTTTTGTCGGTAAGCCGGTCGATGGCCCGCCGCGTTGCACGTTGATAATAACTAAGGGCAGCTCGGTCATCACTGCCAGTCCGATGGCTTCCTGCTTCAGGGCCACGCCCGGACCGGAAGTTCCGGTTAGACCAACCTGGCCGGCAAAACTTGCGCCGATGGCGGAACAAACTGCGGCAATCTCGTCTTCAGCCTGAAAAGTTTTCACTCCAAAACTCTTGTGGCGCGCAAGCTCATGCAGAATGTCAGATGCCGGCGTGATTGGATAAGACCCATAGAACAGCGGCCGTCCGGCGAGTTGCGAAGCGGCCACGAACCCAAGTGCCGTAGCTTCGTTGCCGGTAATCTTGCGGTATTTGCCGGGAGCGATTTTCGCTTTCTTGATCGTGTAGTGGGTAGTGAACAGCTCCGTTGTGTCGGCGAAGTTGTATCCGGTCTTCAAGGCAATTTCGTTTGCCTTGGCCAGCTCCGGGTTCTTGCCAAACTTGCTAGTGATCCAGGCGAGGGTATTTTCCATCGGCCGATCGTAGAGCCAGTAGAGCACGCCGAGCGCGAAGAAGTTTTTGCAGCGATCGATCTCCTTGCGTGAGAGTTCAACGTTGCCTTTCAGCGCGGCCATGTTGAGCGTGGTAACTGGCAGCTTGTGCACGCGATAACCGGCCAGCGTCCCATCCTCGAGCGGATTTGAAGAGTAGTTCGCATACTTCAAATTCTCCGCTGTGAAGCCGTCGGTATTTATGATTAGTGTGCCGCCCTCTTCGAGGTCCGCAAGATTTACCTTTAACGCCGCGGGGTTCATCGCCACCAGAACACTTGGCTGATCGCCGGGCGTCTTGATGTCCTGGCTGGAAAAGTTCAACTGAAATCCGCTGACGCCGGGCAAGCTGCCGGCGGGGGCGCGAATCTCAGCTGGAAAGTCGGGCAAAGTAGAGATGTCATTGCCGACCACTGCCGAGGTGTTGGTAAACTGCGTTCCCGTTAACTGCATGCCGTCGCCGGAGTCGCCGGCAAAACGGATCGTCACGGCCTCTACTTCTTCAAGATTCTTTTCCGCGTGTTCTACCGGGGGTTCAATGATAGTGCTCATTTTGTGTCTCGAAGATTCCTTCCGTTTGAAAAGTAAATGGTGATTGATAAATGCAAAATGGTAAATGGCGGAAGCCTGTTCTTCTATCAGACTGCAAATTACTCAAGTGAACTGCTGGGACCGCGGGCGTCCCGCCCGCCCCAACGTACCACGACACAAACATCGGGAATTAAAATCAACGTACCTTGAAGCGGGCGGGACGCCCGCGGTCCCAGAAAATCGCTTAAACCGAAACCGATATTTACCCTTTAAGATTTTACCCACCGTCAGTGCTCTCCATCACCTGATCAGGATTGGGCGGCAGGTTCATCGTGGTCTGCGGATAACTTTCGGCCAGATAGCTGATGATATCGAAGACGGAGATGGAACCAACGAGTTTGCCGTTTTTTACCAGCGGAACATTCCGATAACCCTTGTCATTCATGATGGCCACAGCGTCACCGATCGTTGCTTGCGGCGTCAGAGTCGCAACTATGGGTGACATCAAGTTCTGTACCGGCGCATTCAAGTCGATTTCCTGCCCTATTACCTTAGTTAAAAGGTCTCGTTCGGTAAAAATACCCACCACCGACCCGTCCTCTGCGCAAACGATTGCACAACCGCCTTCGTCCTGGCTCATCGATTCGATTGCTTTAGAGAGCGGGGTGGAAGGCGAAATGCACACGTAGTCGTCGGTCTGCATAGAGCTGACGGAATCCTGCCGTGCCTTGCGCGACGACGCGGTTTTGCCTATGGCGACGGAAGGAGCTTCATTAACCGTGGACTGTTCACCTGGCATCGATTATTGCTCCGGGAACTGACGGAGAGTATTAGCGGAGATGTAACTAAATCCAAAAAGAATTCTACCAGTAAAGCTGAGGCGACTAAAGCGGCAACACTATAGTAAGGCAGTCTCTGGTGAACCGGCAGGATGTTTAACTAAGAGCGGGGGCAAGCCCGCCTTCCTCACCCTGAGCCAAATGAGCATGTGTCATGATTTGTGATTGAAAGGCTTTCAATCGGATTCCACGGGTCTACTCGGGAATCTCTCAGGTCAGGAAGGCGGGCTTGCCCCCGCTGCTTTTAGACTTTGCGAGCTATCGCGGCGACGTTTTTAGCGCTTTGAGTTCTTTGTCATAAGGCGACATCTCAACCAGCTTGCTAATGATTCCGGGCAAGACCTCGAGCGTGTAATCGATTTCCGCTTCGGTATTGTAACGGCCCAGAGAAAACCTGATCGAACCCTGCGCCGCGGTGTAGGGCACATTCATCGCGCGCAAGGTCGGTGATGATTGTTTAGTAGTTGAATGACAAGCGGAACCTGTGGAAACACAAACGCCGGCTTTGTCCAGGTGGACCAAAATGTTTTCGCCCTCAACATACTCGAACGAAATGCTGCTGGTGTTAGGCAAACGTTTCGCGGGATCGGCAGTTCCGTTTAGCCGCGCGTTCGGAATCTGACTCAATATCGCAGTTTCCAATTTGTTGCGCAGAGACTCGACACGCTCGTGCCCGTCGAAGTTTGCAGCCAACTCGCAGGCAGCGCCAAGCCCGACAATATTTGGAACCGCGGAAGTGCCTCCGCGCCGGCCACTTTCCTGCGCGCCGCCGATAATGAATGGCGGGAGTTTGACGCCCTCGCGAAGGTAGAGTGCGCCGACACCTTGCGGCGCGTGCAGCTTATGACCGGACAACGCGAACAGATCGACGTCGAGTTCCTTAAGGGAGATCGGAATCTTGCCAACAGCCTGTACGCCGTCAACGTGAAAAACTGCGTCGGAATTTTCTCGAACGATCTTTCCAATCTCTTTGACGGGAAACAGCACGCCGGTTTCGTTGTTTGCCATCATCACGGAAACGATTCCCGTGTCACGGCGCAAGGCCTGTCGCAGATCGTCGAGATTGAGCTCGCCGCTTTCGTTCACTTCGAGCCAGGTTACTTCGCAACCGATTTGCGCCAGGTGCTCGCAAAGATTACGCACCGCTTCATGTTCGACGCGCGTGGTAATGATGTGACGTCGGCTGGGATTCTGCTCGAGAAACCCGCCGATGGCCCAGTTGTCCGACTCTGAACCGCATGAAGTGAAAACAATTTCGCCGGGGCTCGCGGCGCCAAGCAGATCGGCAACCTGCTCGCGAGCGCGTTCGACTGCCGCCTTCATTTGCCGGCCCAGGGAGTGCGCTGAAGAAGGATTGCCGTAGGCTTCCGTCAGATAAGGCTGCATTGCCGCGAATACTTCAGACGCGACGCGGGTGGTGGCGTTGTTATCGAGATAGATCATTGGTTTTGGTAAATAGTGAATGGTAAATAGTGAACAGTAAATAGATCAAATCCCGCTCGGTTCCGACCATTTACTATTCACCATTTACCATTTACTTCCTCAAGAATGTCTTCAATCAAAGGGTAACATGAACGGCAACCGCCGCCCGCGCTACAGGCTGCAGTCACTTGGGCGATGGTTCGCAAAGCGTTCTCCTGGATCTCGCGTTCGATGGTTCGTTCCGAAACGCAGAAGCAAGTACAGATCAAAGCTTCATCGCCTTCCCACTCATCGCGCGCCGAATCGCTGTAATTGCGAATGGCCGAAACCAGCGCTTCACAGGCTAACAGCACACACTCATTTCGTTCCGCGGGCAAGGTGCCAAGTTCTTCTGCCAAGTGGTCGAGATGTTGCGCCACAGCGGCAGCTTCGCCCGTCGTTTTCCCGATCACATTGTCAATTAACAACGAAGCTGCAGCAACCAGCACACTGCAACCTGCGGCTTTGAATTTGGCTTCGGTAATTCGTTGCGCTTCGTCGATGTGCAAAGAGACGCGCAGGATAGCGCCACATTGAAACGACCCGGACCGTCCAATGAACCTGGGTTCGCCGGCTTCGCCCACGTGCCGTGGATTGAAAAACAGTTCGGAGACCGCGCCGGAATTACTTTCCATGGGACCAATGATTCCAGACTTCAAAGCCGGCGACAAACGTCGACCTCGGTTCTCAATTGGATCTCAGATCTGAAATTTGAGATCTCAGATAGTTTAGAGCGTGCCGTCGAGACTGTTATCATGTCACCAAACCTATGTTCAATCAGTTTCGCCAGCGCAGTCTGGAGCTTGAGCACCTCGATAAAGGTGACTACACGGCTGAAGAATACGAAGGGTGCATTGTTGAACTTCAACGCGTCAATCGCTGGTTAGGCGACGCCAGCGCGCTCAGAGATTCCCTGCTGAATGAAATCGGAAAACAAAATTTGCAGGCCTTTTCTGTAGTCGATGTTGGCGCAGGTTCGGGTGAGCTGCTGAGTGTCGTCGCTGAGTGGGCGCGGATTAGCGGACGAAAGGCGCGGCTCACCGGAGTTGAACTAAACGCGCGGTCCGCAAAGGCGATCGCCGAGCGAGCGACAGCGTTTCCTGAAATTACCGCTCTTCGTGGCGACGCTTTTCACCTCCCCTTTGTCGATGGTCAATTTGATTACGCGCTGTGCTCGCTCTTTGCTCACCATTTCAAGAATGCCGATGTCATAAGAATTCTCCGCGAGCTAAGCCGAGTATCGACTCGCGGTATTTTCGTGATAGATCTTCACCGGCATCCGGTGGCTTACTTTTTTTACACAACCATCGGCCGCTTATTTTTGCACAATCGTCTTATTCGCGAGGATGGTGCGCTGTCAATCCTGCGAAGCTTTACACCGGCAGAGATATTAGACCTGGCCCGGCGTGCCGGACTTGATAACGCACGTGTCGAGCGACACTTTCCTTATCGCGTGGTGCTCGCGGCTTGAGGCCGAAACCTGATGATACCTTCCGCAAACACTTTTGACGTAGCGATCGCGGGCGCGGGTCCCGCAGGCGCAAGCGCGGCAATTCAGTTGGCGTTGACCGGAGCGCGCGTGTTGCTCATTGAAGAAAAGAAGTTTCCGCGACCAAAGCTTTGCGGTGAGTTTATCTCTCCGGAGTGTCTGACACACTTCAAACGACTTGGCGTCATGGATCAGATGAGCGCAGCCGGCGGGGCTGCGGTATCGGAAACGGTTTTTTATTCACGGCATGGAAACAGCGTGGCGGTGCCGAGCGAATGGTTTATTTCCGGGGCACAAGCGCTGGGCCTGAGCCGCAGCGAGATGGATCATCAACTTCTCCAGCGGGCGAAGAACGCGGGCGTGGTTGTGCTGGAAGAGGCGCATGCCTCGCGACTACTCTGCGAGCGCGAAGAAGTGCGCGGCATTCGCGTGAAGAGCGGCGACGCAGCGCGAGATTATGAAGCGCTGGTTACTGTAGACGCGACCGGCAGGACCCGCAGCCTGGCCCGTCATTTGGATCCGCCGCGCCCGAATCAAAGAAAGCACGCCAATCCGCTGGTGGCGTTTAAAGCTCATTTAAAAGGTGCCCGCGTGGCGGCGGGTGCCTGCGAAATCTATTTCTACAAGTACGGTTATGGAGGGTTGAGCGCGGTTGAAGGCGGCGTAAGCAATCTCTGTTTTATTGTCGCGGCAAATGATGTCCGCCGTTATAACTCGAATCCGGAAATCGTGCTGCGTGAAGTAGTGATGAAAAATTCTCGCGCTGAGTACACGCTGGCTGAAGCCAGAGCAAGTACGCCCTGGCTTAGCGTGTCGCTCGAGCGTTTTGGTCGGCGGACATTGGCACCCGCTCTTGGATTACTAACGGTAGGAGACGCCGCCGCTTTCATTGATCCGTTCACCGGCAGCGGCATGCTGATGGCGCTCGAGAGCGGGCAGGTTGCTGCGGAAGCGATCGCGCAAAATCTTTCGCAACTACGGCGAGGTAGTGGCTTTGAATCACTGGCGACCAACTACGAAGCAGAATACCAGCGACGCTTCGCGAGTCGTTTGCGCGTCTCGGGTCTGCTTCGACGAGCAGCATTTTTTCCCAATCTGGCTGAAGCGGTCATACTACTTTCCGGCACAAGTTCAACTCTGCGGCGGAAACTTGCTCGGGCCACGCGTCATTCAAGCAGCCATGAAGTAAGAGCCTCCAACCACTGATCAGTCCCAACATTTCTTGCCGTCGCGCCTTCGCAACGCAGCAATCGATGAGCATAGAAATGCTTGCCAGATGGGAGCTTTTGGAGTAAAAAGGCGGAGCGTCTCTAATCGCCCGGTAGCGTCCGGTTCTTACCTTGGTCGTCAGTCCCTAAACTTAGCTAAGGAGAAACACTAATGTTTGCGTCCTCTACGCAGTGGCTTAACCCTTCGATTCGCCTGGCTTTCTTTTTGCTCGTGACCGCAGTTGTCGGTTCGGGCGTCGCTCTCGGGCAGACGCAATCCAATGCCGCGGACTTGCAGGGTGTCGTTCGCGATCAAAGCGGGGCGGTGGTGAATGGCGCAACCGTGATGGCCCGTAATGTCGGCACCAACACCAGCAAGACGACTACGACAAATGAAGATGGCGGTTATTTGATTGTGAACCTCGCGCCCGGCGACTATGAAGTCACCGTAGAAGCGGCAAACTTCAAGAAATCTGTTCTGCCTGACGTGAAACTTACCGTCGGTCAACGAGCAGATTTGGACATCGCCTTGGAAGTGGGCCAGGTGAGCGAAGTAGTAACTGTCTCCGGCGCCAGTGCAGAGTTGGTGGAGACTTCCAAAACGGCCATCGCCACCACCGTAGATCTCCAACGTATCGAGAATCTTCCGATCAATGAAAGAAACTATCTGGCCTTCGCGCTGACCACTTCTACTGTGGGGCGCGACAACGGCCGTCCAATTGGGCCAGCGCCTACCACCGGCTTGAACTTTGGCGGTCAACGTGGCCGCTCAAACCTGGTCCAGGTTGACGGCGCCGACAACACAGACAATTCAGTCAACGCGTCGCGTTCTACTGTTTCTCAGGAAGCAGTTCAGGAATTTCAGGTAGTGACAAATTCTTTTGCTCCGGAGTTTGGACGTTCTTCCGGCGGTATCGTTAACGTCGTTACCAAGAGCGGCACTAACGATTTCCACGGAAACATCTTTGGCTTTCTCCGAGACAAGAGTTTTCAGGCGCGCAATCCGTTTGCTCCAATAGCGAAACCAGACTTCAGGCGAACTCAGTACGGCGTTACGCTCGGTGGTCCGCTGGATCGGGATCGTACTTTCTTCTTCTTCGCTTTCGAACAACGCAGGCGTGATGAATCTGGATTTTTCACCAGCAACGTGGCCCAGGGGCTCACCAGCAGCGTTACCATCGGAGCGCCTTTCCTGCCGTTTACCCAAACGTTTGCCAATATCCGACCGGAACAAGCGACGTATGTAAATGGCGCAATAGCGTTCGGAACCGGGTTACTAGGTTCTCCGAATCCCGCTGTGGTTGCACAAGGACAAGCGATCATCGGCGCTGCCATCCAATATGCGGCGCTCGCCTCGAGCGGCGGCTATACCGCGCTGACTGGGACCAATCCCTTGCGCAGCGTCGGCGGAGCGATTCCAGCGGGCACCGTCATTGGCCCACGCTTCTTGTTAACCGGCGCGCCTGTGCCATCGGGCACTACCGGCACCAACGGGTTACCCATCGCTTTTCGTCCGCTCAACAACTTGCAGAGAATTTTTCCGGTGACCGACCGCACCACCTACAACTCGGTGCGCCTTGACCACCTAGTCACCAAAGACCACCAGTTCAGTATGCGCTTTGGCTATAACCCCAGCACGATCACGGGAATTCAAGTGGAATCGCAAAATCAATCACTGGGCCAGAATGATTTTTCGCGTACCGGAATCCAGAAGCTGCGCGACTTCACCTTTGTGGCCAGCTTGACCTCCACCCTTTCCGGCAACATGGTCAATGAAGCCAGGTTCAATTTTGGTGAGCGCCGCGCGACCTTTACATCGCAAAATGGCGAAGCGGTAGCCTTCAACATTTCCGACACTGCATTTATCGGTCGCGAGCTGTTCTCTCCCGTGATCCGAACAGAGACGCGCTATGAATGGACTGACAATTTGAGTGTGGTGACCGGAAACCACACCTTCAAGTTTGGCGGAGACTTTGCATTCATCAGAATTCCTTCAGCAGTCTTCGAGCTTAACTTTGCCGGCCTATTTAATTTCGGCGGCTTGTCGGCAACGACCCTGGCAGCTTTTCCGACCCTTCCCGGCGTCGGCGCAGCTCCCGATTTCACGCCCGTGCAGCAATACGGGCTCGGCTTCCCCGGCAGCTTCATCCAGGGCTATGGAAACCCGGTCAGTAAGATCAGGAACCGGCCAATGGCTTTCTTCGCGCAGGATTCATGGAAGATCAAACCAAATATCACCCTGAATTACGGGGTTCGGTACGACTATGAGTTAACACAAACTATCGCACCGGCGGAGTCCTTTAGAGATCCGCTGTCTGGCATCGTTCTTTCTCAGGCCAATCTACTCGCGGCGCAGGATGTACTTGGCGTCCAGCAGGGATTCCCCCGTGACAAGAACAACTGGGCGCCTCGATTAGCGATTGCCTGGGATCCACAGAACAACGGCAAGACGGTGATTCGCGCCGCCTTCGGTCTCTTCTACGATCACCCGCTACTTGCCGCTGCGTTTAATTCCGATATCGGGGACGCGGCCCAGCAACAGCAATCAACGCTGATCTCCGGTAGTCCCAGTCCGACCGCGTTGTTGAACGCGGTGCAGGTGTTTCAGGGCACCGTGATCGTTTGTAATTTCCCGGGCGCCATCCCCTTCGTAAACTGTACCCCCGGCGTTGCCTCCAGCGCCCAGTATCAGTTGGGCCGCCAGCGGTTCAACGATCAAACTTTTCCCGGGTTCGGATCGTTGCTGCCATTCACCCTTCCGGTTAGCAAGAACTTTGAATACGCATATGCTAATCAAGGAAACTTAACCGTCGAACGCCAACTGACGAAGGACATGTCGATCTCAGCGAGTTATATCTTCGTCGGCGCACATCACTTGCCGCTGCCAATCGATGTAAATATCGTGAGGGGAGATCTGCTGGTACAAAACTTCGCGCGCTTCGCAAATCGAGGCCCAAATAGCTTTGGCGAGGCGGTCCTGGCCAGCGGGGCGTTTCCGACTTCGGGCGCCGGCTCTACTCCGGGTTCGACCTTCACGAATCCAATTACTGCAGAGACTTTCACTACGATCATCCCCGGCTTTATCGTTGTTGGTCCTCGTGGACGAGTAGTCAATCCGGCCGCGGTTAACTTCTTCCGGCCGAGTGGACCGAATTATTTCCTGGTGCAGGCCTTCGGTGTTCCCAAGGCGGCTTTTGATGCAAATCTGGCCGGTACGCTGGCTACCCCGACAAACGTGATCTCGCCCTTTGGCGACGTGAACGCTCAGTCCTCAATCGGCAATTCCATGTACAACGCTTTGAACGTGGATCTGAAAAAACGATTTGCTAACAACTTTCAGTTCCTGGCGTCCTTTACATGGGCACATTCAATTGACGATTCGTCTGACCTGCAGACACTGCTCAAACCGCTCGACAATCGAAACTTGAGATTGGATCGCGCCGACTCGCTATTCGATCAGCGCCTGCGATATGTATTCAGCGGTCTGGCAACGTCACCAGGATCGTGGCGGCATGCAAGCGGCGCCAAGCGCTTTTTCGCCGACTTCACAGTCGCTCCTATCCTGGAAGTTTCATCCGGCCGGCCGTTCAATATTTTGTCTGCGGTCGATCAAAACTTCGATTTGCAGGGTTCGAATGAACGACCGAGCGTCACCGCCGGCGGCGTCCTGTGTGTTCCCGGGCCGACTTCGACGATCTGTCCCACAGCGCTTCCGGTGAACGGGACCTTGGGACGCAACATGGGAATCACGCATAAATTTGCTTCACTCGACATGCGTGTTATGCGCTCGATTCGTTTTGGTGAAAGGGCGCGGCTTGACGTGATCGCGGAAGGCTTCAATCTCTTTAACCGTTTCAACGAAGCGGCGGCGGCGCCCTTCTTCACAGCGGTTAACGACTTTGCCCAGCGCGCCCCCAATGGCCGCTACTACAGCCGCCCAACAGCTTCGTTTGACCCAAGGCAGTTTCAATTTGGATTGAAATTGAACTTCTAGAACCGGGACAGACCGGAATCCGGTAATACGAGAGCGATCGGCCAGCCGTGGCCGGTCGCTTTTCTTTTGCCCGTTTACTTAGTAGGCTTAGTTAGCAGTCTTTGTCCTGGCAAGGGGTGAACTCAGCAAACTAAAGAGACGCCCGCGGCATCGGAAACAATGTCTTTCGGAAGCGCTCTATTTGCCTCGAATTAAGCCTCTCCCCGGAAGAACTTATCTATGACTAATCGACCCTTTTACCACGTACTCGCATTAAGTCTGTGCCTTGTAGTCTTTGGCGGAACTGTTTTTGCTCAATCAAGCCGGCCGCGCCGGGTTAAGCCGCAACCAGCGAAGCCGGAGGAAGAACCGCTATTGAGACCGGAACCCAAGCCGAGTCCGACAGCGAAAAATAATTCCAGCCGTCCACTAATTGACGTGCAACCGGTAAAGCCCGTGGTCAATACCGTGGGCACCGGCGACACCAGTCATGCTTACCAACTGCTGCAACAAAAACAATTCGCAGCGGCAGCCGCGGAAGCCAGGTCGATCGCGGCGCAGTATCCTAATGATGCTGAGGCCTGGAAAATCGCCGGCTTTGCCGAGTTGAGTCTCAAGCAATACGACCGGGCCATAGAGGATTTAGAGAAAGCCCGCAACCTGCAGGAAGTCGCCAAGCGCCAGGACCCGAACACGGATGATGCGTTGGCCCAGGCTTATGTCCTTTCTGAAAAATTCGATCGCGCGCTGCCTTTACTGATCGCCGCTACCTCGCGTCCCGGCGCCGAACCTGATCCGTCGTTGCTCTATTTTCGTGGACTGTCCGAATACAAAACCGGCAAACCGCTGGACGCGGAGAAAACCTTCACAGCCGTGGTAAAGGCAAACCCCAAAGATACTTTGTCGCTCTTCTATCTGGGGCAGATTGCCGTCGGCAGAAACGATTTGGATGGCGCCATCGCCTCCCTCAATCGTGCGACGGTCAATGATCCTCGGTTTGCTGCTGCCTGGACGTTACTTACATCAGTATACTTGCGCCGCGCCGCGCTGAACGCAGATCCAGCGAAAGCGTCCGCAGACTATTTGAGTGCGGTGCGTGCCGGCGAGGGCTTAATCAAAGTTAGAACTGATGCTGAGGCAGTGACACTCTTTGGGCAGGCCTTGATTGGTTCTGAACAGTATGTGCGTGCCGCAGCAGCCCTGGAACGAGCCACCTTAGCGCCTGATGCCAAGGGTGTAACTTTTTATCTGCTGGGAATCGCTCAATCGCGCGCGAAGAATTTTCCCAAAGCGATCGCAGCGTTACAAACTGCTGCTCAGAAATCGCCTGATGATGTCAACGTCCTCCGTGAGCTCGGTTATGCTTACGAAATAACCAAACAGTATGCGAAAGCTTTAACTGTTTATGAGAAAGGTTTGAGTCTGGCGCCGAGTGATACGGATTTCAAAGAAGCGGCTGAGCGAGTGCGGCCATTCGCAAAATGATCGGAATCGTTGGAGGTAAGGAATGAAGTTTACTGGGATACTTTTGTTAACGGCTTTTATGGCTGCGGCAGTTTGCGCCCAGCGTCCGCGGGTCGTGGAAAAAGACGCGCCGAAAGACGCCACAAAGGCAACACCGGCTGCCGCTCCGCAAACAATGAACGCGAAGTATGAGGGCGGCATCTTCGGCTACAACAAGACCATGGAAGGCGTGCTCAGCTTCGACGATACTAACCAACGTCTCCTTTTCCGTAAGGATAATAAGGATCTGTTTTTCATTCCTTACAATGCCGTAACCTCGGCGTTTGCCGACACGCAGAAACGGCGACCAAGTGCAGCTACCATCGGGCAAGTTGTTCCTTATCTCGGCTGGCCGATAGGTATGATCAAGACGAAGGTACGTTATTTGACTCTGCAATACAGTGACCCGGATACCCGCGTGTCCGGCGTAACCAGCTTTCGCCTTGATAACAAAGATCTGGTCGACTCGGTATTGTTTGCGCTGGCCAACAAAGCGGGCATGGTGCCGCGCGGCGAGGTCTATATCAAAAAGAAGGACGACGCAGAAGCCAAGAAGACCACTCCCTGATTCAGGCTCCAGTGGAAATGTATGAAGAGGCGGGCGATTAACTGCTCGCCTCTTTCTTTTTACGGTAGGACTAAAACTTTTGCCAGTTTCCGCCACCGGTAACCACGTACTGTACTGCATACCGGCGTAGCTTTTCCCGATTCTCTTTTAGGTAGGCCGGGTGATCCTGCGCAATTCCTTCGTCTGGCTTCGCCAAAAGGACGTATGCCTCGAGCAGGCCTTCGTCGTTGAGTTTTTTCAGCTTTACAAGCGCCGGACTCAAGGCCTTCGGTTTCTTGTCAGACGTTGCCAGAGCTATCACACTGCGCAAGGCTTCAGCTTCTTCTGCCAAACTGTGACGATACTTCTGGCCGGGATATTTTTGCACAAAGGTCTCTTTGTGCCATTTAGAACGAGTTGCGCCGTAAGAGATCCAGGCGAATGAGCCATCATCCCCTCCCAACGCACTCGCGTCCAGATTGACCTTTGTGTCACCCTTTTCATCAAAGGTTACGCTGGCGGGCACGTCGATGGCCGGATGGGCGAGACTGGTGTTGGTTGCTTGCGCCCATTGTACCAGGCCGGCGACCGCAAACTTGTTGTAAGGTTCAGTGATAAAGGCTTCGATATAACGGTCGCGCGCTTCCGCCGTTTTACCCCGCTTCATTAACGGCGTCGCCGAATAGCGATAGGCCGTTTCTTTGGTCGGATCAATATCGATCGCTTTCTGGTACCAGAGTTCCGCGTTTGCGAAGTCATCCTTTGACACAAACACATCACCGGAAAAAAGCGCGGCGTGATAAAGCCTGGGATCAAGCTTGAGGGCCTTTTGATAGTTATCGAGCGCTTCGTCGAGTTTACCTTGAGCGAAAAACGCTTCTGCTTGCGTCATCAAACTGTTGGCCGCAATGTTCTCGGAAAAGGACTGGCCCAGAGAACCGTCGAGCGGAATGCTGGCGATGAGCGCTTCCACTACCGGCTCTTCAATATTCAATTCCTTTGCCCTCACGAAAGACGCACGCGCGCGCTTGCTCAACGCTATGCGCTGGTCCACGTCCTTAGTGTTGTTGGCGTGTGCAATCAGCGCGAAACCGAGAAGGAAATGCATCCGAGCATTGTCTGGTTCGGCAACGACGAGCTTTTCCAGTAGCGGCAGAGCTTCAAAGTATTTGGTTTGCGCGGTTAACTCGAAAACCTTTGCCTTGAGCTCCTCAACGGATTGGCTGGTTTGAGCAGAAACACTCGAACTATAGAAACTGCTCGACAGACAAAACAGCACGATCGCTAAACACTTGGCGACCCTTAGCGATTTTTGTGGAAACATAGAGTTACTCCTGCGGCGTCATTGAGGACGGTAGTTTCTTTGCCATTAATTGAACGGCTTTACAAGTAAATAATGCGACTGAGCTTAATGTATTTTGCCGCGCGTTAGCCTGCCTATCCTTTGATCCCCGCTCAAAATGAGTTCGCAAGCCTTGAAAGCATATTCCTCAAAGCCTTCCAGTCGCGAGGCCAGGACTATCCAGGCTTTGTTGCCGGAACGTGATCGCCACAACTGCCGCTTTGGCAATTCGGGAAACTCGCGGGCCAAACTCTCGACGTGTTCCGTGGTGGTGTATAGCCACATGCCGTTGGCATTGGGTTGTTTGATGCTATCGCGCAGAGAGCAGAGCAGTTTCTCGTCGAGGTACACACTGGTGAACCCAAACCAGTGTTTGATCGTGGGGCGAAGCGCGCTGAGTTCTTCGAGAACAAAGGGAAACGGATCCCGCCCCTTCTTTGAAGCACTATTCTTCATGATTCTTGAGATCCAAATGAGAAATATACCGCCGCGGATGAACGCGGATAAAACGCGAATCTGAAAAAGAGCACGGCTTTGCACAAAAAGTAGATGGGCATGGCGGGAAGCTGCTTCATAACCGGAATGTCTTTCAGTGGGTCGACAAATACAGAACCGGGAGCGGTAGCGACCGGGTCATTCACTCACCGCAAGACTCCGAGCGGGCGTAAAAACTGTAGTCAGACCAAGCCAATCTGAGTGTTCGTTCCGGTCGCTACCGCTCCCGGTTCTGTATTAGTCGACCCACGACTGAACACTGTATCGCTCCCGGGTGTGGCACCGCATGCCGCCGCGGACTTTTTGTGCAAAGCAAAAGAGCACAGTGAACCGTCCAGGTTTTTCTAATCCGCGTTTATCCGTGGAAATCTGCGGCAAGTTTATTTCATCCCTGGATTCTGCCCAGCGATGAACCTCGTGATTTCGTCAATCGTTCGAGCTGGCATTTCTTCCTGTGGCAGATGACCACAGTTTTCAAAGGTCACGAGTTTTGAACGTTTAATGAGCGTGTTCAGCTTATGCCCGGCTGCAACCGGAATCAGTGCATCCTGCGCGCCCCAGAGAATCAGAGTCTCGACATTAATCCTGCCAAGCTCTGGTTCAACTGGAAATTGTCCGGCCTGCGTGCGCGCGCGCAACGCCGCCAGTTGTCCCCCACGAGTTTTCAGCGGTAAGTAATACGCAGCCACCCGATCGTTTGTGACTTTGCTGCGATCGTAAAAACTTTTTTCCAGTCCCTCGCGCACGAGTTTATCCGATCTCAGTGCCAGCGCAGTCAAAACGCGTCCTATGACAGGAATCAGGAGGTAGCTGGGCGCCAGCGATCCACTGCCCGGCACTTCCACCCCCGCACTGTCAATCAGGATCAATCCCGCCACGCGTTGTGGGTTTGCAACCGCGACATTGAGCGCCACTTCGCCACCCATTGAACTGCCGCAAAGCCACACCTTATCAATGTTCAGCTGCGCGAGCAGATGCGCAACGAGGGCCGCCTGCGCGCGCCTGGTGTAGTCGCCATCAGGTTTCTCAGAAAGACCGAAGCCCTTGAGGTCAACAGCGATCACGTGAAAACTTTTCGAGAGCGGCGCGAAGACGTCTTTCCAGGAATAGGTTGAAGAGGTGTAGCCGTGGAGCAAAACGAGCGGTGTTCCGGTTCCCTTTTCCTGATAGTGAATTTTTACTCCGTCGACGTCTATGAAATGGCTGTAGTCTGAATTGGGTATACCGGCGCGAACCTGGTCAAAAGAAACATCGGCTGGACGCGCAAACCAAAAAAGTGTGAGCGCAACTGCCGCAATCACGATCAGCGCCAGCAGGAACTGTAGGAATCTTTTCATCATTCGATTGTCACCTGTCCGGGAACGTGCTATTTGGAGCGTCAAGCGATTTGCTGGGACCGCGGGCGTCCCGCCCGCTCGCGTTGAATGCCAAGGAGCGTGACTTGAATGACACTTGCGATCTTGATCTTATGGCTACCGGATGCGGGCGGGACGCCCGCGGTCCCAGCAAATCACTTGACCGGTCCCAGCAATCACTTGACCGGTCCCAGCAATCACTTTGTTCAAACCCACGTTCACTACTGTATCGCGATCGCGGGCTTCCCGCGCAAAACATATTTTTGAACTTTGCCAGTCGCTGTCTTTGGCAAATCCGAAACAAATGTGAAACTATACGGGGCTTTGAAGTGCGCGAGATTTGCGCGCGCAAACTCGCGCAACTCATTTTCGGAGGCAAGGGCTCCCGCCTTCAAAACTACGAACGCGTGCGGTGCCTCGCCCCAGCGCTCGTGAGGGAGACCCACGATCGCAACTTCCTGCACTGCTGTATGGCGCAGCAAAACACCTTCTACCTCAACGGAAGAAATATTTTCGCCGCCGCTGATAATTACATCCTTAATCCGATCGCGAATCTCCACGTAGCCGCTCGGGTGGACGACTGCCGCATCGCCCGTGTGGAACCAGCCACCGCGCATTGCTTCATCCGTCGCCAACGGATCCTCATAGTAACCCTTCATCACGGCATTACCGCGAACGACGATCTCGCCCTGGGTTTCACCGTCTTGAGGTACTTCCTGCCCGTTCTCGTCGACCACACGCAACTCCCCGGAAGTTAATAGTTCAACTCCCTGGCACGCCTTGATGGTGCATCTTTCAGCAATCATTAGTGCATCGTGTTCGGGTCTGGGCTCGCAAATGGTGATGAAGGGCGAAGTCTCGGTCAGTCCATAAGCTTGCGTGATCACCCATCCCAATTCGCCCTCAACGCGTTCGATAGTAGCCGCGGCCGGTGGCGCGCCGGCCGTCAGGATGCGGAGTCCGCGCCGCGTTTCGCGCGCAAGCTCGGATGGCCCATTGGCGATACTGATCAAAACCGTCGGCGCCGCGCACAGCATACTGATGCTTTCCTGTTTGATCTTTTCGAAGATACCGACCGGGTCGACTTTACGTAGACATACATGCGTTGCGCCGGCGGCGGTTACCGTCCACACAAACGTCCAGCCATTGGCATGAAACATAGGCAGAGTCCACAGATAGCGATCGGCGAGTGACATCGGGTGATGGATGAGCGTGCCGACCACATTAATGTAGGCGTTACGATGAGTGATCATCACGCCTTTTGGCCTGGAGGTGGTGCCACTGGTGTAATTGATCGTCAATAGATCACTTTCCTGAATTTCCGGCCGTGTAAATTCTGTCGGGGAATTGGTGAGCACGGTTTCGTAATCGAGCCAGCCTTGCTTGCCGCCTTCGAGCGCTACGAAGGCTACGACTGCTTGCAGCTGCGAACGAACTTCGTCAATTGCATCCAGGTAGTCCGGATGAGCGCAGACGATCTTCGAGCCGCTGTGATTGATCAGGTAAACAAAATCGTCGGCAGTCAGCCGGTAATTAATTGGGACCAGCACAGCGCCGATTTGAGGCACGGCGTAAAAGGACTCGAGTTGGGCATGTGTGTTGGGTGCAATGTAGGCAACGCGATCACCCTGATTCACGCCGAGCTTCTGCAAGGCCGCGGACCAACGATCGCAGCGTGAGAAAAACTGCTCGTAGGTAAGTCTGAGCTCGCCATCAACAACGGCTTCGCGCTCGGGATAGAGTTTGCGCGCGCGCCGGGCAAATTCAAGCGGGGTCAGGGGAAGCTCCAATTGATTCCTCCTTCCGGAGACTCTCAGTAACCGGAGTTATTCGGCGAGCAGGGTTTTCGTTTCCGTTTCCCGCATGGCTTCTTCCAACTCTTTCTGCCTGAGGCCGGCCGCGCCGTGGTATTTGATGAATTCCGGAATCAACAGCGAGATGATCGCCGAGCCTACCACGCACAGGATTCCACCTGAAACAATTGAGGCCCGCACACTAAACAGCGTGGCAACGATACCCGCTTCCGCGTCGCCAAGTTTTGGCCCGGAGGTGTAGCTGATCATCTCCAGACCGGCCAGCCGCCCGCGCAAGTAGTGGGGAATCGTCTGACTCCAAATCGTCATCCGAAACACGGCACTAATCATATCGAAACCACCGGCCAGCGCCAGAAAGAATAAAGCCAGATACAGATTATGCGCCAAGCCGAAAAATATCATGGCGACACCCCAGAGAGCAGCCGCAATAGCGACGAACAAGCCGTGTCGATTAACCTTTTTGGCCCAGCCTGAAGTTAACGTGGCCACCAGCGCACCTACAGAGGGCGCGGCATAGAAAAACCCGACCGTTCCGGCGCCGAAGTTTGCGGCCATCGCCGGAAAGAGCGCTGCCGGCATACCGAAGAACATGGCGTTCATATCAATCAGATAAGTGCCGAGAATATCTTTTCGTTTCCAGGCGTAACTCAAACCTTCAGTCACGGATTTCAAAGTCGGCCGTTGTTCAATTTGCGATGGCGCCGGGACGGCCCGAATAAGAAACACCGCAGTGAGTGAAGCGGCGAAGCTAACAAGATCAATTGAGTAAGCAATGCCGGCGCCGTATCGCGCCAGGATAATTCCGGCAAGCGACGGACCTAATATCGTGGTCACATTCCAACGCAGTGAATTCAGCGCGCTTACCGAAGCCATCAACTCCAGCGGCACTATTTTTTGCAGCATGGATTCAAATGAAGGACGCTGCAAGGCAGCAAGTCCGGCATGAAGGGCAGCGCACACAAATAGTACCCAAATCTGCGGCTTGATTAGCGTAGCGTTTAAGACCAGCGCGGCGGTTACGAGAGTTTGCCCGATTTCGGTCAGGCGCAACATCTTTCGCTTGTCGATGAAATCCGCATAAGCCCCGCCGACAAAGGCCATCAGCAGGATCAGGACAAATTCCGACGCACTCAATAAACCAACCAGCAGCGTTGATCCGGTCAACCGGTAAACCTGTACGGGCACGACGACGAAACTCATGGCCGTGCCGAAGGCGGAAATTAGTTGACCAAAAAAAAGTAGGCGGTAGTCTCGGGAGATTCTTAAAGGCGAGATATCTATCAGCATCAGGTCAGCAAGCAAAGTTCGTCGCGGAGCGACGATTGAATTTAGCCCAGCCTCTTAAGGCTGGGATCATGCCACTATCTTTTCGTTGCGTCAGCGACGATTGAATGCTTCAACGTCGCTGAAGCGACGCAAATCCAAGAGCACTTCATCGATCCCGGCCTTCGGAGGCCGGGCTAAACTGATGCCGACGCTACGCGTCGAGAACGATCTGCCCGTTACTTCTTCTTCGTCGCTTCCCAGGTTGAAGTGAATCCTTCAGTAGTAAATTCTCCGACTAGTTTAATCTCCTGTAGCTTGCCGGTGATGGCAATCGACTCGTGAGTTTTGAAGTCGAGCGTAAAACTTAACTTGCCGCCAATCCATGAGCCGTCGCGAATAGTACCAGGACCGGTGTGAGCCGATTCTGCGGTCCCGGTCACCTTATCGCCATCGAGCTTCAATTTGAAACTCGCCGGAGAAGTGTGCTCACCTACCTTGAATAAAGCGTCCCAATCCCCGGAAATGAGATCCGGCGTTTGTGTGGCACGTACAGAAACCTGTGAAGCTCCGGCCAGCGCAAGCACGATCAGGAACAAACTAACGAACATTCTTAATCGCATAGTTGTGACTCCATTTTTGAATACTGAGATTAACGCTTAAAAAAAGAGCGGGGGCAAGCCCGCCTTCCTGACCCTGAGCACTCATACCTGAGTTCTGATCCTTGCTTGAAAGCCTTTCAATGCTGAATTCCGAACTACCTGATAGTCTCACAGGTCAGGAAGGCGGGCTTGCCGCCGCTGTATTTTTTCTAATCTATCGCGTCAGCCGATAAATCAAAACTGCGGCGCGTTTGATCTGCCTTGGCAAAGTGTCCAAATCCGCATACTCGCCGCGGGCGTGGGCGCCGCCTCCGGTTGCACCCAGGCCATCAAGACCAGGGATCAGATGGGTGACGTAAGCAACGTCGCCGGCGCCTCTCGCTCCAGGATCGAGCGCCTCGATTTTTTCGAAACCCAGATCCTGACTAACGGCGTCGAGCTGTTTCAACAAATTGTAATTTCCTTCGTTTGGTGACATTGCCGGAATGCCGTCTGCAAAAGTAATTTTCGCACTAGTGCCCGGCAAACTTTTGGCTACGATCTCGCGCATCTTTGCGCGCGCTGATTCCTTCTGCGCCTCGCTAATGAAACGCAAATCGCCACGGACAATGACCCTGGCCGGGACCACATTCGTCTTGCCTCGCGTCGTCAGGCTTTGGTCTTTGACTTCAACTTCAGTGCCGCCTGAGATCACAGACGGATTGAACGTCAGATATTCTTCGCCGCGCAGCGTTTCGTAAAACTGGTCGAGGATTCGCGCTGCTTCGAAGATCGCACCACTTCCCATTCCCTTAAAAATTGCCGAGGAGTGCCCAGTCCTGGCGGTAACTTCGAGGGTCCAATCGCTGCTGCCGCGACGAGCCACTGTTGCGATATTGCTGCCGCCGTTTTCAAAACTGAGGGCGAGGTCGCTGTGTTTGGCCGCAGCGATCATATCGCCGCGACTGAGTTCCACCGGATCTCCGGAGTCTTCCTCATCGCCGGTGAGCATCACGATTATGCCGGCATCCTTGAGCGCACCGGTATCACGCAAGGCTTTCAACGCGAAAAGCAATACAATATCGCCGGCCTTCATGTCTGACGACCCGGTGCCGAAGGCCTTGTTGCCCTCACGCCGGAATTTTTCGCCCTTCAAAACGGTATCGATATGACCAAGCACCAGGATCCGTTTTCCTTTAGTCCCCTTCTTTTCGGCCAGCAGATGTCCGGCGCGTTTCATTTCAACCGGCATATTGATCCAGCGAGTGGTGAAACCGAGAGACTCAAACTCTGCTTTGAAGATCGCACCCACCTGCTTAACACCGGTCAGGTTCTCGGTCGGACTTTCAATGTTCACAGTTTTTTCCAGCAGGGCGGTGGCTTCGTTGGTGTGCGCATCGATGTAATCGACAATCTTCTGTTCTTCCGGAGAAATCTTCTGCGCCGAGGCGAGTGTGGCAGACAACGCCACCAGCATGGTCGCCATGGCCAGTCCGCCAATCCAGGTTCTGCGCGTGCACACTTCACCGCTCGATTCCTTCATCAGGTGTTTATCCTTTCGCTCGTCGATCAATTTGGTCGTGAATGAGTAATTTCTTCCTGAGAGCTCGTCAAGCGATGTGCTGGGACCGCGGGCGTCCCGCCCGCAATGAGCGCGAAGCGCGAAAATGAATAGGGCCTTCCAAAAGACACTTCGCGCCTGTGGCGCGTTTGCGGGCGAGGGCGCCCGCGGTCCCAGCACTTCACTTGAAAAGTTCTACTGCTGCCGGCGGTTTGAGTTATCCATATCTGAAACGATCAGCCAACGCCCATCCGCAGCCTTACGCAGCGTCAGGGTGAACTTGCCGTCGTCCGGCTTTCCTCGTTCTCCACTATAGCCGCCGATGATGTAGCCGGCATCTCCGTTCGTTGCGTAGGCAAATGCACGCAGCGCGAGCGGCCCCCCGGGATGCGTATACAGTTTCTGGATAGCCGCCCTGCCTTTCGTGGCGACTCGGCCTTCCGAAAGAACAAAGCCATCCTCTGCGAACAGAGTTGCTAACGACGATGCGTTCCCCGCCTTCCAGGCAATTTCATAATCTGTCAGAACCCGAGCCAACTCCGGCGGCAGAGTCACGGACGGTTGGTCGGGCTGTGCTGCGAGAGAATCTCTCTTTGCGTCTTCCGGCGGCATTCTGGTCGATTGCCAATTCACAACCTGCCAGGTTCCGTTGCGTTTGAGGAAGGTGCCGCTATTCAGATACTTCATTATCTCGACCGTTCCTTCGGTCGTAGTTGTTGCGACTAAGCGAAAGGCCACGATCGCAGTATTGCCATACTGTTGAATACGAATCTCTTCGGCGCTGAATACTGTGGCTGAATCACCGGGCTTGGGCGCCGGCGCCGAGCGCACGTCGCGCATGATGTCTGCCTTCCCGCGCCGGCGTCCCGCCGAGCCGGTATAGATCACGTCTTCGGCCCAAAAGTGATCGTGAACCGCGGCGTCGTTGCGTGAAGCGCCGGCGAGAAACTCGTTCAGCAACCTGGTTAGTTCGGCCGCATCAGGCGCGGTTTGCGCGTGCGAAAAGGTGACCAAGGTAAATACTAAAATGGTGGATGAAAGAATTCGTTTCACGCGTTCCTCCTCGCAATTCTTTTCAACTTTCACGTTTGGAAACAAACGCACCCTGTAGTTTTAGCGGTGCGATGAGTCGCCAGGCCTCGTGCAGATGCAGAGACAGTTCTTTGTCGCTGACGCGATTGAGTTCAATGCCGACCCAGCCGCGCACTCCCACGTAGGGCGGCCGGTAAAACTTCCGGGGAGACTTCTTGACAAGCATTTCCTGAATGCCGATTGCCGCCGGTATTACTACGGCCACGTGCCCATCGTTGTGATGGTTAATTGAGCACGTGGCAAAGACTTTCTTTTTGACGAAGAACGTCGGTTCGCCGTGCGAGATTTTTTCCCAGGTCTCAGGTAGGGCGAGACAAATGCGCCGCACCCTTTCCACCTGTTCCTCTTCAGCCTCAGCCATTTGCGGTTTTGTTATTTCCTTCATATTCAGCGCTCGGCATTCAAGGTAACGTACAGCCAGCGTTCAGCTTCATCATCATAGTATCTCGAAAGATCCTCAAGTTTGATGTCAACGACATCGATCGGTTGGCCATCTTCGTTTTCGACATAAAGTTTTAGCGCTTCCAACTGAACCAATAATTCGTTGAACCTATTGCGAGCCTCGAGCGCTTCATCCACCTTCAGCCCGTAAGCCTCCTGAACATTCGCTTCCATGAACTCATTTTCGGCTGCCGGCAGAGCCGCGAATAATTCCGTGTACTCGAAGTAATCTTCACTTGGATGAAATCTACCTCGCCTTTCGTGTGTTGAGAGAGCCCGTTCAAGCAGCGAGTAGCCAAGTAATTTCCGGTTTGTGTAAAGCAGGAACTTTGCACCGGCATCGCCGTCGTTCCGCTCGCTTTGAGGAATTATCCAAGACCACGAATCCGTTTCGATTTGATTAGCGTCCGTCACGTCGCTGCGCGATGAATCGTGCAAACGAGCCATTGCATCCTGATAACGCTGACGGGTAGCCGTTAGAACCTTTGCCGGTTCTTTATCAGGCGCATCTGTGTCTGGCGCAATGCTCTCAAATGGAGTATCGAAAAATTCTCCCGCTTCGCCCGGTGACGCGATCAGCTTTGTGTAGCAGATGCCGGTCTCAGCATCAATGACCGACGTGATAAGCACATTGTCAAAAGTTAAGAGGCCGGTGATCTTGAGTTCAACTGGCCGCGACAACGCACTGGAGGAAATCGTCCGTCGACTATCTTGCGCAACCCCTGGTTGCCGCAACCATTCGTGACATACATCCTGGATATGTTTGAGTTCTGCTCTGGTCATTCAGAAGCCGGTGGCTTGCTTCCCTGTGCACATCTCTTGCGGGTGGTGCTGCGTGGTAGGATGCATTCCCATAGGATACGCATCACTTAATCTTCTTCCACAACAAGTCATTGTTTTCTCTACGGTCGAGCATCGTGGTGACGCGGCCGTTCGCATCGCGCACGAAAACTTTTTCCCCGCGTATCGTTCCCTTACGAAAAAAGGTGTTGTCGTCCGCAGCCACTAATTCCTCTTTCGCTCTCCCGCTCCGTTGTCCGATTAGTTTCTCGCCCTCGAGCGTGATCGTATAGGTAACGTCTGGAGCCAACTCGTAAGTTCCCACGAGCGATTGATAGAGCCTGAAACTAATGACGATCGATTTACGTTCGCTGGGCATGACTATCACGTGTGAAGCGATCATCTGCCAGCGCCCGCCGCGTTTGAAATAAGTATCCGTCACCAGATATGTCGGCGCCAGTCTTTGTCCAAAAACATATTCTTCCTCGAGAGCGCGGTAAGACAGGACCGCGGCGTCGCCATTAATGCGCGATTGAATATCCGCCATTCGGATCGATCCTGAATAACCTTTCGGAAGTGGGCTTAACCCGTCGAGTAAGTCCTTTTTGGTCAGTATGTGCCAGTTTTCATCGGTGTAAATGACGTCGTCGGCGACATATTTTTCCCACGGAACCTTATTGCCGACGGCAATTGCATCGTAAAGTTCCTGTCCAATTCGAACCAGCTCTTTCTCAGTTTCGATATCCGCAGAACGCTTTATCGTATTTTGAGCGCTAACCTGCAGGGAAAAGGTTAACCCCAGCAGAACAATCGAAAGGAATTTCATCCTTGACTCCTTTTTGACTAGAGCCACAGCTGAAGCGCCGCGCTCGAGACTATTACATCCCGAGCATTGGTCGCATGCATTCAGCTAACCTTAAAGCGGGATTCGTTGCGTCCACCGCGAATCCATCTTCAATCGACCAGATCGCCGACAAGACTGCTTGAGCGAAGGCCCACTCAAGCGCGCGCTGGTAATCCAGGTTCAGTCTGTCTGTGAATTGTTTGAGCCGTCGTTCAATGGTCGAGCGCGAGAGAAACAATTCGGGTTGCGCAACCGGATTGCGCACGAACGCGCCAAGCTCATACTCTATTTCCCCCACGACGCCCTTGGGATCAATGGCCACCCAGCCACGCTCCGAGTCAAACAGCACGTTGTAGTGTTGCAGATCGCCGTGGAGCAGTTTCGGCCACCGCTGGGAAGCGCACCGGTTCTTGAACAGTTGTTGAGCTGCTTCAACCAGCTCTTGCGAAATCTGAACATCACCCGTAGCAATGTAGTTGTCAAACCCCCTGGCCCATTCCTCTACTGTTGCTGCCCCGGACACTTCGAGACCAGGTGTTGATGTGCGTGCCGACATCTGCATGATGACTTCGGCGAGAATATCAGTCGCTTCCTCGTCTCGCCCACTCAGCGTCAGATCCGCCAGGGAATTCCCCGGCCGCAGGCGCTCAAGGAGCACAGCGCCCGGCTCGTGCTCGTAAACCTGCGCGACGCCATGGCCATCAAATGTTGACAGTACATCCCCTGAGCGCCACTCATCACCCGGATGCTTAATGACTTTCAAAACTACTCGCCGGTTCTCACTAGCGGTTACGTCGCGAGTGCCAAAGGCAATCACTGAAGTTTCTGTTTCGAGCACTTCTTCGACGTTAACACGCCAGGCGTGCGTGTGCTCTGCCAATCGATCCAGTGGGGCCCGCTCAAACATCGAAAGGATCTTTGTCGGTGAGGTAGGCAAGCAACTCATGACGGTTGGAGCGCGTTGCGAGCCAGGCGCGCACTCGCTCGATCTCAACATAATCCTCAGCGCCGAATCTCGCGATATGAATTCGTTCCAGACGTTTCTTCCGCGCCTCTTTTTCGGCGGCGTCCTGCCAGAAAGAACTGAACATTGAGTTCAAGTCGTCATGAAGATTGCGTTCCTTCAAAGCCTCCCACTCATTCCGATCAAGCCAGACGCCTTTGCAACCGGCGCAATGATCGATAGTGAAACTGAACCCATGCCCGACCAGATACTTGATCATGCGGAAGCGACACTCAGGACAGTCGATATGAAAACCTGGTTCGGCCAGTGACAATCCGGTGTCCTGGTCAGATCGTTCCGGCAGGTTTGGCCCGTGCTGTTCAAGCCACTTCCAATACTCCGCTCCCCGGATCCAGTTTCCCCGACACTGAGGACAGTTATGAAAGGTGAGACCCTCTTCGAACACCGTCGCCCGGAGCTCAGGCGACTTGCAGACGGGACACTTCATCACCACGGCCTCTCTAGTTCCAGTTGGGTTGGTTTGCATATCAATAAATCAAGCAAGCAGAACTTTGTTCATCGCCGATCAAGTCCCAATGATGGATGTCTCCGATGATGACGAACAACCAGGATGCGCACTCGATCGCGCACAAGGCGAAAGAAGAAATGATAGGGGAATCGTTCGAGGTTCACCCGCCTCAGATCGTGCTCACGAATGTCGTATGCTTCCGGGGAATTGGCAGCTTTCTGAAAGAAAAATCGTAACTCCGTGTAGAACTCATCGGCAAGTTTTGGTCCGGCGACACCTTCGTAGTAATCCATGATCTGAGAGATGTCAGCTGAGACTTGTCGGTGAAACTCTAAACGCATCAGCCACGTCGGCCCTGGATGTGAGAATCCAACTCGGCGAACGAAATAACGGTAGAAGGATCGGCCTCAATCTCTGCATCTCGTCGTAACGCCTCGGCAATGCCTTCATCGTCGTCAGATAAAATGCCCGGCAGAGAGTTGAGGAGGTTGGCGGCCAGAGCTGCACGTTCTCGCTCAGGTAGGTCGAGCGCAAGCTTCTCCACTTCCAGGATGGTGCTCATGAACGAAGGATAACGCCGCTTGAGGTTAGGTAGCAACTGAGTCGTGCGTAATCGCCCTATATCAATGGAGGATGTTGGGCCAACAAAGTTCGCACTTGTACTAATGCCTCGTCGCCCGGAATCAGAGCTACTTCTCCAGACTCCATCTTAGAGATTCATCGCGTGAGCTTCTCTAATTCGAGAACGATGGACATACCGGAAGAATATCTCCAGAAAACTATGCTCGACAAGCGAAAGAGATCCGCATTAAAGGAGAATCGTTTGCATCGGGCGACTGCTTGACATTCCATTCTAGTTCCAATATTAATGCCACCGATTCTTAGCATTTTGGACTATCGACCAGGTGGTCCTTGTGGCTGGTGTAAAGCCGGCCCGGAAATATTGATACAGAATCCTGCCCGAGCGACACAGAGCCGTCGCTCGGGCGTACTCAGAGTAAGAATCATGACATTCTGGCTTGACCACCCAAGCTACCGGCCCGTTCGCGATCGCCTAATCAATTACTTAACTTCAACAAGATACCGCTTTAGGCGCCTGGCTCCCGTTATCTTTCTGTGCGGTGGCCTTCAAAGCACAGGAAGAGCAACACTACGCGACTACTTGGAAAAGCACGCGCCTGATTTATCCCTTTTCTATGCAGAGGATGTTTGGAATCTCATAGCGGCTCAGTCGCAATTGAGCGCGCTCGAAATGGAGGAATACTTGGCACAATTGGCCGATATGCTAATTATCTTGGTGGAGAGCGCGGGAACCTTCACAGAGTTAGCGCTTTTTCGGTGGTTGAATCGTTGCGACACAAACTTCTTCCCATTCTTGATATCTCTTACCAAAATGACAAATCCTTCATCGCAACAGGTCCCGTGCAATGGGTTGATAGCGATTCTAAATTCCAGCCGGCAATCTATGCAGATCTCGAAAGGGTATTGACTGCGGTTGGCGAACTCGAAGAACGTTTACAGCGGATTCCGCGGCCCAAAACTTCGCGGGTGGAGAATCTCGCAGGCAATCCAAAGCAGTTGTTGTTCTTCATCTGCGATCTGCTAGCAGTTATCGAGCCAGCCAATCGTGAAATAATTGAATATTACATTACCCGTATTGTTCCTGGAGCTAACGTGGGACAGGTCTCGACGCTTGTCGGCCTCGGATTCGCCATGGGCTTGATTGAGCAATCGGAGATGTCAATCAATGGTATGACCGATGTCTTCTACTACCGACCAACTTTCGACTCTCTGGTTAAGCCGTTCCACCATGATCGCTGGCTAGATTTGCCGACACACCGAGCAGAGCAAGCAGGAGCGCTTCTCGCTATCAAAGACGGAAGAGCGGCGTTAGATGAATTGAAGGCGCATATATGATCCTAGAGCAGATGAGTCAGGAGCTGAATTTACCGGTCACTTTCATATCGGGTCTAGCCATAGGCGCATCTCACGAATACAAAGAATTTACTATTCCTAAACGCAGTGGCGGGCGACGGACAATATATCACCCCTCACGTCGACTGAAGGCACTTCAAAGGTGGCTGCTCTTGAAGGTAATAGAACCGCTGCCGATCCACGATGCAGCAATGGCTTATGGTAGCAATACTTCAATTCTGGAAAACGCGAAACGACACGTCAACAGCCGCTACTTGCTTAGAATGGATTTTCAGAGCTTTTTCGAGTCAATCACCGCGCGAGATATTCGTCTATATATCTCAGATCATCAACCGTATTTCGGTGGTTGGTCAGACACCGACACCGATGTGTTTTGTCGTCTCACCTGCCGAAACGCTACGTTGACTATCGGAGCCCCAACCTCCCCAGCTCTTTCGAACCGAATCTGTTTTGAATTGGATCAAATAATTGATGGCTATTGCAAAGGTCAAGGCATAACGTACACACGCTATGCGGACGATCTTTTCTTTTCGACTAAACATAAAGGTGTATTGCGTTTGCTCGAAGACGAGGTGCCTAGAGTCTGCGTTGCACTGAGGTTCCCATCAAATCTGAGAATCAACTTGATGAAGACGAGGCACGCGTCGAAGCGACGAGCGAGACATGTCACCGGAATCGTCCTGGGCAGTGACGCCCAAGCTCACATAGGAAGGTCGCTTAAGAGAAGGATACGCACGCAGATTTATCGTTTGGAACAGCTCGATGAGAAACAAAGAAACACGCTATCGGGTCTTATAGCTTATTCAGTAGGGCTTGATCCTAATTTCATGAATAGTCTAATTAACAAATATGGATTCGCAAGAGTTCGTCAAGCTCAATTGTTACTAGACAGGTAATCCGAACGCTGACGTCAGCTATCTAATAAAAGCGGCTGTTGATGGCGTCTTGTTTCGGGTTTAACTATGGTGATTGTTGATAGATCTCCGCACCCGCAGCCACAAACTCATCCGCCTTCTCCTTCATCCCAACACCCAGCGCTGCTGCTTCATCAATCTCCTTTTGCGCGGCATACTCGCGCACGTCCTGCGTGATCTTCATGGAGCAGAAGTGTGGGCCACACATCGAACAGAAATGTGCGAGCTTGGCGCCTTCCTGTGGGAGCGTCTCGTCGTGATACTCGCGCGCGACTTCCGGGTCGAGCGAAAGGTTGAACTGATCTTCCCAGCGGAACTCAAAGCGCGCTTTCGATAACGCGTTGTCGCGATACTGCGCGCCGGGATGACCCTTAGCGAGGTCAGCGGCGTGAGCGGCAATCTTGTAGGCAATGACGCCGTCTTTCACGTCCTTCTTGTTGGGAAGGCCGAGGTGTTCTTTCGGAGTGACGTAACAAAGCATCGCGGTGCCGTACCAGCCAATCATCGCCGCGCCAATCGCCGAGGTGATGTGATCGTAGCCGGGTGCGATGTCGGTCGTTAAGGGCCCGAGCGTGTAGAAGGGGGCTTCCTGACAAGTCTCGAGTTGCTTGTCCATGTTCTCTTTGATCAGGTGCATGGGCACATGACCCGGACCTTCGATCATCACCTGGCAGTCATGCCCCCAGGCGATTTTGGTCAATTCACCGAGGGTTTCCAACTCGGCAAACTGCGCTTCATCGTTCGCATCGGCAATCGAGCCGGGGCGCAGGCCGTCGCCGAGTGAGAAGGAAACGTCGTAGGCGGCCATGATTTCGCAGATGTCGCGGAAGCGTGTGTAAAGGAAACTCTCCTCATGGTGGGCGAGACACCACTTCGCCATGATCGAGCCGCCTCTACTTACAATTCCGGTAGTGCGTTTTGCGGTTAAGGGAATGTAGGGGAGTCTGACGCCGGCATGGATCGTGAAATAGTCGACGCCCTGCTCCGCTTGTTCAATCAGAGTGTCGCGAAAGATTTCCCAGGTTAAGTCTTCCGCTTTACCGCCAACTTTCTCGAGCGCCTGATAAATTGGCACGGTGCCAATGGGCACGGGCGAGTTACGAATAATCCATTCGCGCGTGGCATGAATATTCTTGCCTGTCGATAAATCCATAACTGTATCGGAGCCACATTTAATCGACCAGCGCATCTTTTCCACTTCGTCATCGATTGACGAAAGCACGGCTGAGTTGCCGATGTTGGCATTGATCTTCACCAGGAAGTTGCGGCCGATGATCATCGGTTCGCTTTCCGGATGATTAACGTTTGCAGGAATGATGGCGCGGCCGCGCGCAACTTCATCGCGCACGAACTCGGGGGTGACGTAGTCGGGGATCGCGGCGCCGAAGGATTGGCCGGGGTGTTGGTGTAGTAGTGAATCTCGGGAAGCTTCTGCCGAACCATTGCGGGCGCGGCGCCGGCGGTCCCAGGATACGCGATCCGTGCTGTCATCAGTCTTGAACGCCACCGCTCGGCCGAGGTTTTCGCGGATGGCGATGAACTCCATCTCGGGAGTAATGATGCCCTGACGCGCGTAGTGCATCTGCGTGACGCAAGCACCGGGCTTGGCACGCACCGGGGTCCGCAGGAGCGCCGGAAAATCTTCGAGGCGATTTGAACCACGGGCTTTCTCTTTTTGGCGCGCCTGATTCGCCGCGTCAAACGTTAGATAGCCGTCATCAATCGGTTGCCGGTCGCGGCCTTCATATTCCTCCACGTCGCCGCGTTCCAGGATCCAGTGACGTCGCAAAGAGGGCAGGCCCTCACGCACATCAGCCTTGACAGACGGATCGCCCCACGGCCCACTCGTGTCGTAGACCCGCACCGGCGCGTTGTCTACCAGCGAATTGTCGAAGTTGCGAGTCTGGTTCTGGGAAATCTCGCGAAAGGGAACGCGCACGCCGGGTTGTTTGCCGGCAACGTAAATGCGGTGCGAATTGCGCAGGCGAGGTTCTTCGGTTTCGAGTTGAGTGTTTGACCCCGTCGCTACCGCTTCGGGTTCTGAATTAGTTGGTTTTATTGCGGCGCTCATTTCAACTCCTCGTGCTAATCGAACAGGTTAGCTGTGAAAGTAAAGACCAAAGTCAAAAACTAAAAAACCGCTCCACCTAAACTGCAGGGATGGAACGGTCCACGTATGGCTGTTTCTCCCTTCGACGGTGCTAACCGTATCAGGTTCAAAGGGTCTTCCGATTGCGGATTGGCGATGGTCGATTGCGGATTCAAATCCGCGCTCCGCTGGAATCTCAGCCCCGATCTTATGAAGACAGGGGCTCCCCCGAAAGCTGTTCTTCGAATTATCAAACTTTCACAGTGATTCTAGAACCGTTTGAGTGCGCGTGCAATGGCGTGACTGTCATGTAACAATGTTGGCTTCGCCTCCGCAATAAACTTCAAACGAGATAAAACTGAGAGGATACAAATATGCCAGTAGAAACAGGGAAACGTTTTCCGGATTTTAGCCTGCAAAATCAGGACGGCAAGACAGTGACGCTCAACGATTTTGCAGGTAAGTGGTTGGTGCTTTACGTCTACCCGAAGGATGACACGCCGGGTTGCACGATTCAGGGCAAATCATTTACTGCCACGAAGCAGGAATTTGACGATGCTGGTATTTCCGTGGTTGGCGTCAGCGCGGACGACGTGGCTTCGCACAAAGACTTCTGCAATAAGTTTGGCTTTACGATCGACCTGCTCGCCGATCCGAATCATGAACTGCTCGACGCAGCGGGCGTGGCTCAAAGCGAATACAAGGGCACGATGTATTGGAACCGCACCTCGTTCGTGATCGATCCTGAAGGCAACCTTAGAAAGGTTTACGAAAAGGTAAATCCCGAAGGTCATGAGCGAGTGTTGCTCGATGATATCAAGGCGATGCAGGGCGGCAGCTCGAAAGGGGCCGGCGTAGCCTAGCGCGGTCCGGGCCGCAACCAAATGAACTGCCGAAAGAAATCATTTCAACCAGCCTGCGAAGCTGGCGGAGAGAGTGATAGCCCCAGGCGAGGGCACCGAGCCTGGGGAAACGCAAACCAAAAGGCCCACGAAGTGGGCGACAGATGAAACGTCAAAGCTCCTGATCATAGTGACTCAGCAGATCTGACTAGTCGTCTGTCGCCCACTTCGCGGGTTCAGTTCAACTTTGGCTCTCACCCCGGGCTCGGCTGCCTCGCCTGGGGCTATCACTCTCTCCGCCGGCTTTGCGGCTCATTGGATGCTTTACTCCAACTTATCCCCAACTACACCGCACCAAAAATTTGCCAGGAAAACAAAAAGTTGTCGGTTTGGTTCACAGAGAAGGATCACGCCGCGGTAAAACCTGAACTCACTCCTGATCCGCCCCCGGCGGAGCAACCGCCGAGGCTGGCTCAGTTACGAGTGGCGCTGTCAGGTATTTGGAAAAGAACCAAACGTAACGGCGTACGCGATCCATCTGATGACGCGGCTCGGTAAAGCCGTGGTTCTCGCGCGGGTAGACCACAAACTCCACCGGCACTTTCATCTCCTTCAACGCCATGTAAAACTCCTGCGCCTGCGCGATGGGTACGCGCGTGTCTACCTGTCCATGCATGATCATCGTGGGAGTCTTTACGTTCTTGATGTACTTCATTGGCGAACGGTCCCAGTAAAGATCGGTTGCTTCCCAGGGAGACTTATCGGAGTAAAACCAGCGCAGGTATCTTTGGATGTCGTTTTGCGAGTACATCGAATAGATGTTTGAGATCGCCGCCCCTGGCGAAACAGCTTTGAAGCGATCTGTCTGCGTCAGGATCCAGAAGGTCATATAACCGCCGTAAGACCAGCCAAAGGCCCCCAGCCGATCCGGATCAGCAATTCCGTTAGCGATCATCGCGTCCACGCCCGACATGCAATCTTCGTAATCGCCTTTGCCCCAGGTGTTTTTGTTTGCCTGGGCAAATGCCAGTCCCTTGCCCGTTGATCCGCGAAAGTTTGGTTGCAACACCGCAAAGCCGTTTGCGGCGAGTACCTGGACCGTACCGCTGAAATTATTAATCGAAGCTCCGGTTGGACCGCCATGGGGGTTCAGCAGAAACGGAACTTTCTTTCCCGGCTCATAGCCCGCAGGCTTGGTCAGCAGTCCTTCAACCTCTGTGCCATCTTTGCTTTTCCACTTTACGATCTCCGTATCGCCCAGCAGGTAATCCTTCAACCACGAGTTGTGATCAGTCAGCTGCTTATGAACCTTGAAATCTGCGTCTGCTGAGTACAACTCGGTAGGTTGTTTGGCTGTGGACGTCGTGCCGACAATCTTTCCGTCGCGACTGATTTCCGTAACTCCAGTCGATCCACCTCGTCGCGAGAGTTGCTTCACTGCGCCCCCGGCCACGTCGTACGAGTAAACTTCGTTCGCTTCCAGCAGGTTGGTGCTGAAGTAAATTGTCTTGCCGTCGCGTGCCCACACCGGCGTGCCCACGCTCAAATCAAACTTCGTCGACACTTCCTTTGGAGTTCCTCCGCCGGCGGGCATCAAATAAAGAAATGAAGTTGAAACGCCGCCGCCCGCATCCGGACTTCCCGTGTAGGCGATCCACTTTCCGTCAGGCGACCAGCGTGCCGTGTCACTCGATCCGGTGTTGTCCTCAAGCTTCTTCTTTTCACCACTGGCGATCGTCATGATCCAGACATCGCTCAAGCTGCCGTCATCCGCTTTTGGTGTCGGCCGCGTCGTATAAGTGACGCGCGTTCCATCGGGCGACCATTGGGGATCGCTTACGGTGAAGTTACCTTCCGTTAGCCGCTTACCTTCTTTCTTTTCAATGTTCCAAAGCCAGAGGTGCGACATCTTAGTATCTCTATCGATGACAATAGTGTCGTCCTTTACCTTCTTGCGATCTTCCTCGTCTTTGTTTGGTTGATCGGTAGCGCTCAGCAGCAATTGTTTGCCATCCGGCGACCAACGAAACCCGGTGACCCCACCCTTCTGAGAAGTGGCCACCCACGCTTCGCCGCCATCAGCCATCATCATCCAAACCTGTCGCTCGCCATCCTTTTCGCGATCCGACAAAAACGCCAGCATGCTGCCATCCGGCGACCATTCTGGTGCGGTCGAGCTTTTGTCGCCGCGCGTGTATTGCATGGCCTTGCCCCCTGCAATCGGGACGACCCAGACCTGCGTAACAGTTTTCCATTCCTTGTCTTTCTCCATTTTCACTTCGCCCACCGTGTAGGCCACGCGCGATCCGTCAGGCGAAATGCGCGGCGCGCTGATAGTAGCGACTTTCATGAGGTCGAGCGCGCCGAGCAGTCTCTTGCCATCTTTCGTGCGTGCATCGGGAACACTCGATTTCATCGGTTGCTTTGCGTCCGCCGATGTGGCCGGCGTCTCCTGCGCGCGCAGTTGCGACAAAGGAAATGCAAAGCACAAAGACAAAAAGAAAAGGGCGTGGAAATGTTTGCGGATCATCGAGGGGCTCCTCCGGATGGCAAGTTGGTCGTTGGATAAAAGAACTGAGAGGCGCAAGGTAGGATAACCGGTGTGCAGGCGTCAACCTCAACCGCCGATAAAACTCATCGAGCGCGAGGGCGCCACAAACTGCGGCTCGTTGATGTAGTGGCGCGGCTCTTTTTTCAGTACAACTGATTCGATGAAATCAACTATCGCGTCGCGCGTCGCGCCGTTACGAATTACGTCGCGCAATGAATGTTCGACGGTTGAGAAAAGGCAGGTGCGAATCTGGCCGTCGGCGGTGAGACGAATGCGCGAGCAGGCGCCGCAGAAGGGTTCGGTCACCGGCGCGATGATGCCGATCTCACCTGGGGCGCCGTCAGCGAAGCGGTAGCGCGACGAAGTCTCCGAACCGCGATCGAAATCTATTGGAGTTAGGGCAAACTCCCGGTTTATCCGTTCGTGAATCTCGCGACCTGACACGACGTCCTGGCGCGACCAGTTGTGCCCTGAATCCAAAGGCATAAACTCGATGAAGCGCATCTTCACGTCGTGCTCGCGTGCGAAGGCGGCAAAGTCAGCAACTTCATCTTCGTTATGACCGCGCACGATCACTGCGTTGATCTTGATCGGCTCCAGGCCCGCTTGTTTCGCGGCCGCGATTCCGGCCAGCACGCGATCCAACACATCGACTCCGGTCATCTGCTTGAAGGTCTCAGGTTTCAGACTATCGACGCTGATGGTGATGCGATCGAGTCCGGCGTCTTTCAAGCCCTGGGCCCGATCGGGCAGGAAGTAGCCGTTGGTAGTGAGTGCCAGATCCTGCAGTCCTTTTGGTTTGAGCAGCGAGAGTTTTTCAATGATGGTTTCAATGTCTCGTCGCATCATCGGCTCGCCGCCAGTCAAACGTATTTTCTCAATGCCTAACGAGACAAAGATGTCACACACGTATTCAATTTCTTCGTAGGAGAGCATCTGCTCTTTTGGTGCTATTGGCGGCTCGCCGTGTGGCAGACAATAAAAACAGCGGAAATTGCAGCGATCGGTTAAGGATACGCGCAAGTCACGTATAGCCCGGCCATAGGAATCTTTCAGCACTGGTATCATGTTCAAGTCTTATCGCTCGGTCAAAACTCGTTGTTGGTCGGTTGAAATGGTACGCCCTGTTTATACGGGCTGCAAACGACGTTGGGGACATTCAGAGAGTAGCGGATTTGACTGCGATCGACCAACCTTGCTGTGCTAACGATCCGCTGATGTATAGCAGAACGGGCGAAGATTACTCTTCGCCCGTTCTGGATTTGTGCCGAACAAGAACTACGGCAGGTCGTTCACGATCTTCACCGGGAAAGTGTACTCCCCGGTTGGGATGTGGTGATTGGTTCCCTCGCTAACAATCGTGCTGTCGTTCGCTCGCAAGATGATGTCGTACGTGCACGATGTTTGACGGGCGAGCCGATTATCGGCCGGCACCGGCGTGCCGTTGGCATCGTTCGGCGCTGCAACCCCTGCGTCCACCCAACTCAAATCCAGGGTAGCCAGCAGGGCGGTTGGCGGATCGCCTATGCCACCCGTCCAGGTTGCGCGATTCGGCGCTGGGGTCGCAGACTTCTTAACCAGCACCTCGGCAGCCGCCCCTTGTTTGCGGAACAACACGGTGTAGCGGTCAAAGTTGTCGCTGGTGGGTTGCGTCAAATCGGCTGCGATGATCAACGGATCAGTCGCGAAACCGCGAATGTCCAGACTGCGCGCGGCTTTTGCGCCATCGTTAATCAGCACGTCGGTGCAGGCTGGGATATCGACCGCGCTGCCATGATAGCGCAGCGTTTGGATTTTTCCGCGGAGGGTCTCGTTGTCGATCCATGCGCGCTGCAAATCGTAGTACGTGTTGCCCGCGGTATCGATCACCTTGAGCAGGAATGAGTATTTACCACTCGGCCCGCTCCCCCAGTTGAACTCCACGAGATCCGGCACGTCCCAGGGAACCAGGATTCCAAAGTCTACCCACACCCAGGTAGTGCGCGTTCCCCACACCGGTTGGTTAGTTAGGTAATCCGGCGCAGGCATGCCGTCGAGCGTGTTGAATGTGCGCTGGTCGGCAGTCGTGTAAACCACGGTCGTGATGTTCGTCCAACTATTCGCGAGCGGATCGTAAGCCGCGCCGGTGGCTGGCTGCGCCAAACTGAACGTCGGATCCTGCTGCACCCACAAGCTATATTCGGAAATCTGCTCCGAACCGCAGCCGTAGGGGTTTGCTGCGCCGCGCACGCTGATGCCGCCGCCAACGGTCGCCAGCGTTGCCCCTCCGGTATCCGAGACCCGCAGCGGCTCATTGGGATTGACGATGTCGTGCGCCCAAGCGCCACCGATGTACTTGATGTATGCTGCCGCCGCCGTGATCTGGAACGAACTCGAGCAGTCCTTGCGACTACCGTCAATGCCGAAGACGTGTAGTCGCACCTCGAAGTTGGTCGAGCTGAGGATCCCGATGCCCGCGCCGATCACGGCCTGCTGAATGTCCACGAAGCCCAGCGTGCCGCTCGTGACCTGGTGATTGCCAAAGGTCAGGGTGGTGTCGGGATTACCGCCGGCGTTGGCGTAGATGACCGCGTTCGGTACGAGGGTTGTGCCATTCCAAAAGATCTCGATCGTATAGCGACTAAAGCCGAGACCCGATGCCGTGCCGGTGATCGGTTCCAGTATGTGATTCGCCAACAAGCTGGGGTTGCCGTGCTTACATCCGGCCGGTTGAGTTACACCGCAGTTCAACATCACGAAATGTCTTTGTCGACAGATCAAATAGATCAGCAACGCAATCATTAACAGCAGGATGAGCCAGGCCCAAATGTCATATTCGCCGCGCGTACCAAACGGGCCGATTTGTCCGAACCAGTAGGCGATCAGTATCGCGATCAGAATTAGCAGGATGATCACCTTGATAAGCAGCTCCCAGCATCCGCGCAGGCCTACCTTACCGCTGGGTTGGCGCTGACCGGAGTCCGGGTTTTTTGAAGCAGTAGTAAATCGGTTCTCTTCATTCATTGTTTTGCTCCTTGACTGGAAAAAGTTCGCGAGGACAGTTGAAGATACTCCGTAAAGAAATAGTCGGGGGAAAGGTTCGACGGTTCGGTCTGCCGGCAGTCGGGGTGCCGTTTTAGGAAACGCGCGGAAAATGGTTCCAGGCGCCTTATGCTGCCGGCTCAATTATTAACTGGCCAGGCTCAGGGGTTGATCGGTTGGAGACAGAAACAGATCGTTAGTGCAGAATCAGCGCCTCGGAGAGATCAACGGAGGTAAAGGCACCTCAAACCAGAATGTTAACTAGCCCAGTGAGTCCGCAAGAATGTAAACGTAACGGCGCAAAGCCTAGTCCCGGAGGAGACTAAAGTCAACGAAAACCCGGCAGGGCCGGGCTGGCCCAGCCGCCGTGGCGAAATGGGTAGCTACGCGGGCTATTTTTGAGCGAGGAACTCCCTCGTTTTTTGCAGTTCGGGCCTGTCGCTGTCGGCATTAGCGGTGAGCGTAACCAGCTTTGCGTAATATTCGGCGGCCGTCTTTTTATCTCCCAGCAGCTCAGCCGCACGCGCCGCCCCAAAAAGACCGTTGAAGCGATTTGGAGAGTCTTGCAACGACGCCGCGAACTCTTGTAATGCCTGTCGCGGCTGATTCAGTTCTAGCAGCATCTCTCCAAGCGACTCGCGCGCGGGCGTGATCGGCCCGGGTGTAACCGGATGTTTTTCTGTGGAAGCCTCCAGAGCTACGGCCGAACGCATTTGTGAAAGTGCCTCTTCGTTCTTTCCTTCAGCCCGCAAGATCCAGGCAACTGCCAACTGTCGCTGAATTTCAACCTGATTGGCCCAGTATGTCTCTCTCGCTTCCACGAGCCCACGCTGGATGGTGGAGAGTTTTTCTGCGTCGATACGGGCGGCAGCGGGATTGTTGCTTCGCGCAGCGCCGAGCGCGCGCGCGAAATAGATGATTGCCTCGGCATAACGAAACTGATCCCAGGGAAAGTTGACCGGATGCAATTTAATCTGCGCGGCGTCTGACCAGCGGCGCCTTTCGAGCGCATAGCGGGCCGGGATCGCGGCGAAGGCATAAGCAGCCGAGAAGATTTCTGAATCAACCTTGCTGAAAGCGTTGACCTGGTCGAGCATTCGTTTGGCTTCCTGATCCTGAGCGCCCTGCAGGTAGGCGTAAACCAGGTAGTCCATGGCGTGAAGCTGATCGAATGCGGCGGCGTTGGGGCCGGGATTCAACATCGCCAGATGTTTTTGCGCTGCCGCAGCCGAGGCAAGATTTGATTGGATCGACTCCGGCCAAAGACCAAGACGCGTGAAAATATGTGAAGGCATGTGCAACGCATGAGGGGATGAGGGCGCAATTTTCGCATAACGGCGCGCGGCGGGAAGCGCAAGTTGCGCCAGCTGCGGATAATCGAAACTATGAATTAGATAATGGGCCACGCCGGGATGTTGGGGTTCCGCAGGCACAATCTTGTTGAGAATTGCTGCCGCCTGCTTTTGCTTTTCATAGGTTTTGTCAGAAGCACTGGCGGTACCAAGCAGTGAAAGCGAATAAAAAATTGCGGCCTCATGGTCTTTCGGATAACTACGGTACACATGTTCCATAGCCTGCTCGTAAGCCAGAGCGCGGGCGGCATGCGGAAGCTTGTCAGAATCTTTGTAGAAGGCTGCTATCGCTGCGATGTAGTCTTTTTCGCGCTGAGTTTTTCCACCTATTGAGGTTGCCTTTTCAGCAGCAACGCGACCTCTTTGCAACTCGGCTGCGGTGCCGGGTGCCCAGACCGGATGAAAAAGACTCATCGCAACTCCCCAATAGGCCATCCCGCAGGCCGGATCACCCTTCGCAATACTTGTGTAAGCCTTCTCGGATTCAGCGTACCAGAACGAGTGAAGCATCGCCGTGGCGCGATTAAACTGCGCGCGCACGACAGGCTTGCAAGAGACGCTGAAGTTAACCTGTCCGAGTTTTTCCGAGGCGTCGTGTTGATGCGTGTGCATCTCCTGGGCCCGCGCAGGCGAAACACACAACAGAGCCACAAAGCACCCGGCGATCGTTAGATTGTTTAGTTTCATCGCACTCTTCCTTTCACTCTCAACGAGTGACGAAGGTCTTTCGCTGTTTGTCCGCATCTTCACGTCGTACTCGCGGGCGGACATAGCGAGTCGCGACGAATCTTTGAGAGTTGCGATCATCAGTCTTGTAATACTCAGTAATGATACGCTGCCGAGAATGACGTTCCAAGTTGAAGCACCCAATCATACGCCTTCGGTTAGAATTGCAACCCTGGAACACCTATTATAGAGTCATGTTGTGCGGTTCAAGTTCGACAAAAATAAGAGCGTCGTTCTCCGGGCAGATCCTAAGCGCGGAATTGGTTTTGAAGAAGCCCAAGAGGTTTTCGATCATCCTTACTACTTAGATCAACGTGCGGATCAATCAGAACAGTATCGCGCCATTTGGGTGGGTGAACGGCCGCTTATATTCGGTGATTTATGAAGTTAGGGGAGATGAAAAAGGCGAGTTTGATCACCTTGTGACCTTGTGGAAGGCGACGACGGAGGAGCTTAAGCTTTATGAAGAAAACCTCTAAAACTAAACGGTCTGTATCGGCGGAATCCATTGCACGGTTGGCAGACAATGGGCAAGACGTATCGTCGTACTTCACGAATAAGGGGAAGATGATTCGCCCTCTCAAAAACCAAGACACAGATCTCACGAAAGGAGATGTCGATCAATTTCAGAAATGCACTCGGGCACTCATGGAGCGAGTTCATCGAAGGGATTTGGTTTATGAATTTTTCTTTGTATTCTCACGCTTCGAACATGCACTGTCGGTAACCAACTATTTGACTGAAGGGAAGGGGGGAGTCTCAGCGGACTGGAACAAATTCGCCCGAGAAATGAACGATGTTTTTCTCGCTAGCCTCTCATCAGAAGTAAAGAAGGCAGTTAGGTATTACGAAGTAGCCCCACCAAGGAAGCAAGTAGTTGATTTCGACAGTCTAATTTGGAAGGATGTAGTTCCGCAGACTGACTATCAGCTAGAGAAACTGCTCCTATTAGTAAGAAGAGTGCGAAACAATCTCTTTCATGGCGAAAAATTCAGCGTTTTGTTGGAAGGTGATTCTAAGAGAGATATGCATTTATTAGGGCACGGACTAACTATACTTTACGCGTGTTTGCAAAGTAGCCATGAAATAAGGAAGAAATTCTTTAGTGAGATAGAATGGGAAATAGAAGATGACGAAAGAGAAGATGAAATCGCAGTCTCCTGAAAGTTCGAGCGTCTAGTTTTGAGAGCCCAGCACCCTGTTGGCGCGAAAGCCTTACTTCTAGCGTCAACGTGCCTAGTCCGAACACACCTAATCATTGGGATTTAAAGTTCGGTTTACGTTCATCGACCGCTGTCGCATAGAATCGACCGTTCCAGCGATAGACAGTCCGTTTGAGCTTGCGGCCATTGCCCTCAAACGTCTCCTGGTAAGTACTGAAGCTCGGCAACAAGCGGTGACGGCTAATGACTTGCATGTCCTGGGCGTTTCGTGGCAAACCCAGTTCGGCTGGTTCTCCCAAAATCATCGCCGACGAAAGCTGGTTCGTCAGCTTTCGGCCCACTTTGAAGATTTTCTCAGGGACTGCCCGATGGGTTTCGGGATCGATCACAAAGTAATGATTGGTGACTGCGGGTGGCATGCTGTTGCTGGTAGAGAGTTCGACGATCTGTTGCCCATCGAAGTTGGCGAAGTCGAACCCGACAGAGTTATCAACACGCGAATAGTAACCGTCAAGAACTTTTGTTACGAAAACCCTGCCGCCGTAGCGGTAAAGCAGAAACGCAACCGAGCCGTTATAGCCGGTTTGATAACAAGGATCTGTCACCATGATCAGTCGCAGGGACTGGTTCCCAAATAAACTAATAGGATAATCGCCGCGAGTTAAGCTGGCCCTTTCCTCAGCGTCTAAGGCGCCGGCCTCACCGTGCATTTCGCAAGCGGTCAAATCTTCAACGTCGGCTTGCCACCAGGCCGCGTCCGTGAACGACTCGAGTTCGCCGGCGAGCTTGTTTAACTCTGCGATTCGCTCGGGCACTTTCAGAATCTGCTCGTCCGATTCATCGAACTGTTGCGGACACTGGTAACTCAGTTTAGGCAACCGCCTGAAAGCCGCAAACGTAGTCTGACTGCAAACGTTTGCTCGCTGTTTTTGGGCCGGACAGGGCACGCATAACAGTCCGAGCAAAACCATCAGGAGGCTTATGTTCTTCAAGGGATCCGTGGCCATAACTCTTCAGAAACTCAATACTTCACTTCTGCAAACAGATAATCGTGGCCAGCATAGTTGCCACCAACTCTCGATCGCCAGAGTCAGCGACTCCGAATACATCGGCGCGCGCGACAGTCAAGGTGCGGCCGGGTTTGATTACCTCTGCGCGTGCCAGGAACGATTTGTTTTGGGCTGGTCGCAGCAGATTGACCTTGAACTCAACGCTCAAGACTTCGGCGCCCGCGGGCATGAGACTGTAGGCACTATAGCCGGCAGCAGAATCCGCGATGGTGGTTACGATTCCTGCATGCAAGTAACCATGTTGTTGCGCTAAGTCTGATCGATAAGGAAGAGTTATTTCCACTATTCCTGGTTCGACCAGATTAAGCTCGGCGCCAATTAAGCGCATTATGGACTGCAGCGCGAAGCTTTGTTTGATGTCGTCAGCAAAGCGTGAATTGAAGACGTGATAGGTCATGACACTTAACGGTTGAAACAAACGCCCGAGCGCTATGCGTCCTTTTCGGATGCTTCGATCTCTTTGAGGAATGCTACGAGATCGAGAATCTTTAACTGTCGGAATCGAGATTGAAAGTCGCGGCCTTCTTTAGTATCCCACCGCATTAGGTCGAGTAGATCGCGGTCGCGAGTAACCAGGAACCGCGCTTCCGCTTCAATCGCGAGATTGAGATACGACTCATCGTCCGGGTCGCGTGGAAGTTCGAATCGTCTTGGCACGTCGCGAAAGAGCTTGGCTCTCAACAACAGCAACTCGATAAGCCGGTCAGCCTTAACTTTTGTTAGAAGCGAAAAAGCCTGCTGCAAACTCGAACGATATAGAACATCATGTAGCTCAACCAGAATCTCTGGGCTGATAGCGAGACGGAAGCGTCCTTCTTCAAAATGCTCGAGACAAGTAACAGCAGGTCCGGATTCTTTGATGAGGCCTTGGAGAAAAACTACGCAATCGAAAACGACCAAAGGCTCAGGCACGGCGCTTTTTTCTGACTTCCTTCACAGCAGTCTCGATTCGGGCATCCAATTCGTCTGCGGACTCGCCGCTGGTTTGGATCTGTTTGCGCACATCCACAAACACCTCGCGGAGAGAGGATGTCTCTACCGCTCGGGACAAAGCTTCGAGCGCGAACTGTTCCATGTCCTTGCCTTGGGCCGCGGCGCGCTCGGCAAGCTTCTGTTCCAATTCAGTGGGAATGTTGATAGTGGTGCTCATGGTCGCCTTTACGACTTGAGGATTCCTACGCCTTCATGCAGCTCTTCGTCGATCTTGATGGAGATTTCTTTCATGTGTTCAAGGTTAACTTTGAAATTCCTTCAGGTCAACGTCACTTACTTGGAGGGTCGCCAGGACTTGGATGTCAACCGATGTGTGTGGCCGTACGAGCCGCCAACCCACAACTCAAAGACAGTTTGGTCCAGTTAGTTCGTTCCTATCAGCCAACGCGCCGCATTGCCGACATAAGTCTTAATATCCCGCAGCGCTTGCGGGTTTCGCTTGTAGCCCTCGCCCGGCGGCTCAGTAAGAAAACTCGGACAACCCATCTCGGTGTCCCAGTTGTAATCCACAAAGTGATGAAAGCTGGACTCCGCGATGCCGCGTCCAAGTTGATTGCCGTGGTCGTCAACCGAGCTTTCAAATGCAACCACCAAATTAAACGGACGCCCGGTAGTCTCGCTTTTGCCGGTGGCGATTACGTGCGCAAACTTTTCGCCTTCCGGGACGCCAACTGCTCCCTCGTGCGGATGAGCGGGGAAGAACTCGATTACGCCATTGGGCGCGGCCGGATTGCGCATTAACTGATGCGACCCTTCAACCGTGATCTTTTGATAGTCGCCGTTGGCGCCGGAATGATAGTTGGGCCAGGAAATCGAAGTGTTGAAGGTATCGTCAGGAACATGCCTTGAAGCGTCGGGCTCTGGATTTTTGGAGTGAAAGAAGTGAGCACGGCCGATACCGCCCAGAGTGCACAGGGAGGTCCCGAGGTTTTCGTGGTCACGCGTAGCCATGATGCCGCCGCCACGCTGCCGGAAACGTGTTATGCCCTGACAGTCGGTAATGGTTAGACCGTCACCCATATCAATTGCAAACAGCCACAACTGGTTGAAATCTGTCGCATCCAGCGTGCTAAGGATCGGATCGTTGCCCGCTGCGTCTGCCTCACGATTGCGGCTGGTCACCTCGCATAAAGCATTACCGGCGTCGTCCTTGAGAGCGGCCAGTTCATCTCGGAGCAGGGAGAACCTGCCGATATGCCAATCGTCTTCAGCAAAGGGAATGGTGGTCTGCATAAGAATGCGAATCGGAGTCATTGATGCGTTCTCCCTATGGTTAATGCTCAGAATATCCACTCAAGTATGAAAGCTAGACTAGGACAAGCACCGGGCGAAACGCAACGTCACTTATTGGTTGAAGAAGAGAAGGAGAAGAGATTTCCATTTGTCATTGAAATCACGCCGAGCTTTGTTTTGTGGGCTCGCGCATCTTTGACTGAGCGTTCCAAACAATGACCAATGACAAATCTTCTCCCCGGTTCATTGGAATTGAGGCAACTTTAGATTAGCTAGGCACCCAACCTCGCATTGGTCATGAAGATTGAACCGGGAAGACGCTTCCGAGTCGCCGGAGACTTGATAGTTCGCTTCAGCACGAAGTCAAAGAGCAGCGGATTGTAGTCGTAGATCTCGTTTAAGGATTGTCGTTCATCGGCAGTAAGGTAACCCTTCTTCAAAAGCGTGCCGGTGCGAATCAGAATATTGACAGCGGGCAGAGGATAATCGCTACCGTTAACCAGACGTTCGTGTAAATCTTCGCGCTCGAGGATCGTAGTCAGCGGCGCGCCGCAACGATTGAACTGCGTCATTGCCGAGATCTCACCGAAGACCAGACCTTCATATTTCTTGTCATCCATTAAGCGCATGAACAAATCAAAATTAGGTTTGCTTCGTTTGTCGGGATCATCCAGGTCCTCGTTTTGACCTAGCCCCGCGCAGTGGGCGACTATTACCTTCACTCCATGATCGAGGGCCCGGCGCAGGAGCAACGGGTTGCCTAACTTTTGGTCCTCCTTTGCCTGCACCGCTTTTTCTTCGCCGCCATGGCTCAGCAGGATTAGATCAAGCTCGCGCATCTTTTCGTAGAACTGATCGCAGCGCGGATCGGCAGGATCAATTCCCATTGCATTCGGCAACCACTTCACGATGCGGGCGCCGCGCCCACCCCACTTCTCCAACTCCTGAAGCGCGTCGGGCCGGTAGGGATGAACCGAGATGTTGGGAATGAAAAGATCCGGATTTTGCCGGGCCAGCGAGACGACATAGTCGTTGGGCACATAGAATTCGGTCTTCTCAAGATTCACCGAGCCGTCCGGGCGATAGTTCTTATCAAAAGCCAACAGCCGATGTTTGCCATGATGAGGGATGTATTTTATGAGACTGGCAAGACGTTGCACGAGTTGGGCGTCGGCGTTTTCAACGTGCTCTACGCCGGCCGCGCTTAAGTAGACTTTGAATTTGAGGTGATGAAACGGATGCGCCCAGCTGCGCATTTTGGAGTTAATAAAAGCGCCGGTGTTGCTCGTGCCAATACCGGCAATATGCGTGTGATGATCAATCAGGCGTTGGGGGTCAATATCTTCGAAAGCACGCTCGATTAAGTCAGAAGCTTTTGAACTCAAACTATCTTTCAACTGCTCCGGCTTATGGTTGAAGGCGCCGCCGATGAAATGTACTAAACACATGGAGTGGGAGGTTAGTTTAAGGACGCGGGACGATCAAGTGATTGAGTATGGACTTTGGTCTTGGGTCTTTGGTCTTTGTATTGGTTCTTTGTACTTTGATCTTTGTGCTTTGGGCTCGCCGCGTCCGAAAAACAAACAAAGTGAGTAGTTCTAAGAACCAAGAACAAAGAACAAAGTACAAAGTCACCCAGCAATCTTGCGCTTTCCTGATTATTCGACTAAAAGACTGTGCACGTTAGCCTACTAACAACCCACAGCCTCGAGCGGCAATTGCCCTGTTGCCCGACTGTCTTCCGGTAGCGAACCACAGAGAGGACATCTCCGTGAAAGTCCACCAGAGAATCATCAGGCCGGCGCTGCTTATCGCTTGTTGCCTGGCGCTCAGCTGCAGCGCCGTGGCTCAGTCAACCATCTTCAACATACCTTCGACTGACGTTCAGGCTCCGCGTCAGGTTTATCTTGAAGCCGACTTCATAACGCATTTCGCCTCCTATTCGAATGGTGGTTACCAGACCTATGAGCCGCGATTGGTAGTTGGGCTGCCCGGAAATACGGAGGTGGGTGTCAACGTTGTCTACACGCGTGCTGCTTCGCCACAGTCCATCGCGGTGCAGCCAAATCTTAAGTGGAAGTTTTACGAGAACGAGAAGCGAGGCCTGGCGATCGCCGCGGGTGTGTTGGTCTCGATACTCCTCACACGAAGAAGCGAAGGCAACACCACCGGGTTGGTTTACGTGCTCGGCAGCAAGAGTCTCCCTGGCAAGCGCGGACCTCGACTTACGTTTGGCGGTTACCAGTTAGTAGGAAGATTTGAAGACGGTACCGACAAGACGGGAGTGCTGGCGGGCCTCGAGCAGCCGTTGACCAAAACGTTTTCGTTTGTCACTGACTGGTTCAGCGGCAACAACGCCTTTGGTTATGTGACGCCTGGCGTGGGTATAACACTTTCACCCAAAAATAATATCTATGCCGGTTACAGCATCGGGAATCAGGGACGTGGGAATAACGCGCTCGGAGTTTACTACGGACACACTTTTTGAATTAACGACGACTAGATGGGCCGCGGATTCACGCGGATAAACGCCGATCTGAACAAATACTGTAAGTCGGCTGAGTTAGTTCATAATTCTCTTATCCGCGTTAATTCGCGTTCATCCGCGGCAGATTTGATCTTTACCTCGTTCAGAGTATACGCAGGTAGTCGCCCACTGCCGGAAAAAGGAGGACTCGCGATGAGTTCAAACCCCTGCACCAGTCAAACCGGTCTTTACTGCGAATCTTATGGTAGCGGTGATCCCATGCTGTTTTTGCATGGTCTTGGCGGCAGCACCTATAGCTGGCGTTACATGGTCGCGCCGTTTTCAGTAGATCATCAGGTGATCCTGATTGACTTCAGGGGCGAGGGCAAATCACCTAAACCACATGACGATCACTATTCCATCATCGAACAGGCCAATCTGATCCAGCAGTTTATTCTCGAGCACGATCTAAGGAATTTGACGCTGGTAGGAAACTCTTACGGCGGCGCGGTCTCGCTCCTGGTTGCAATAAGACTCTGCGAGGAGAATCCGTCTCGCTTGTCAAAACTTGTCTTAATCGATTCCGGTGGCTACCCGGATCACCTGCCGTTGTTTCTCAAGTTACTCAGAACTCCAATTATCGGGTGGTTGGCCGTTCACTTATTGCCCGCCAAGACACAAATCAAGATGGTGCTCAAGAAGTCGTACTACGATCCTGCGAAAATTACGCAGCCGCAAATCGACGCTTACGCGGGACCGCTTGCTTCAAAGGGCGGGAGGCATGCGCTGCTCGAAATCGGCAAGCTTGCGATACCGAAAGATGTTCAGCAGTACATCAACCGGTATCCGACAATTTCAGTTCCAACCTTGATATTGTGGGGTGAGGACGACCGCGTTATACCGCTGCTAATAGGTCAACGGCTGAAAGCAGCGATACCAAATTCGCGCCTTGAGCAAATCAATCTCGCCGGCCATATTCCTCAGGAGGAGCAGCCCGACGCGGTGATCGCCCACCTGCAGGGGTTCCTATAGCCTGTCTCTTTGCTGAAAGACTGGCCTGATCCACGAAGGCACACAGGTGGATTCAAGTTTGAAGAGCAACGGGGATGTTAATTGTGATTCTGTTATTAGCATGGCCGTCTCATCGCCACCTGGCTTTAGCCAGGTGGCGATGTTGCTGACAAACCGAAAACCGTTTAAACGATTTCCATCTTGAAGGAAGTTCGATCACTTGGCTGAAGCCAGGTGTGAATGAGAAAAAGACTCGACACTGACACGAGCGACGTTTCATGTTAATTCACGTCTCACTTCATCGCCATGATCGCCGCCACCGTCTCAATTCCGTCCCACAGATTCTGCAGACGCAGGTTCTCGTTTTCGGCATGCTGGTTGTCATCGTAGTTAGCAATCGGCACAGTCATCGTTACCGTGGACAGGTTAGCCGTAATAACCGATAGAGGAAGACTGCCTCCAGCGCGGTGGAGGAAGGTGAAACCGTTTAGACGGTTTTCTAATTCGCAAGTGTCTAGATTCACCGGGCTAAAGCCACGGTGTTAATGAGAAAACAAACCAGACTGGATCAGTACTAACGAAAATGCGTGACTGCTTATGATCAAATAGCTGCTAACGATGTCCGAAATTTAGAATAGAAATATTGGAAAACCGACAGAGAAGACACAGCCCAACTCTGGTTAAATGCTGACTGCAAAAAGCGTGATGAAAGCAGAAAACCTGTGGGTCGAATGAGTCTAGGGCCCGGTTTCCAGGGAGGATTTGTCTAATGTCAGAATATTTCTCATTTCAAAAATGCATCACCAGCCCTTTCGTCAAGACTGTCTACTTTCTGGGCTTCCTGGCCCTGACGGCCGGCGGGATTGGTTTGGCGGGTTGGGCCGGCATGCGCCTATTTGAAGCCAACATTCCGAGACAGCTCGGCTGGTATTACGTAGCCGGCGGTCTAGGAATTCTGCTCGTCGGTAATCTGGTGTGGCGAGTGTTCTGCGAAATCTGGATTGTGCTCTTCAACATATACGCGCGGCTTGTTTCGCTCGATCAGAAAGCTGGTCCTGAAGTTGTCTCAACCGAGTTGCGCAGTGAGGTTTCAAAAGAAGCGCAGCTCGAAGAGATCCGAGCCTACCGCGAACCCGACCTCATAAGTCGACCGGGAGGTGTCCTCGGATTGTCGTCGTGATCAGCTGAAAGCGATCATCAGTCCGCAAGGCGGACGAATGATGGTAGCCCAGCAGTTCACTGCTGGGGGTAAGCCCCTTAAGGATTTGTAGTCCGTGAAGCGGACGGCTGAAAGATTGAGGATCTGGTCCGTTCATTCAGCCGTCCGCTTCACGGACTTCATCTCGGGCTGCGCCAATCCCAGCGATGAATCGCTGGGCTATTTTCATTCGTCCGCTTTGCGGACTGATGAGACTAACTCTCTTTGCAAGCCGGTTTACTTCAACGCCTGATCCAGCGACGAAGAGTCATCCAGCAGGATCCACTCAACCACCGACAGCGGCAGGCTGCCATTCTTGATCAAGTCGTCGTGAAACTGGCCGAGGCGAAAGTTTGTGCCCTGCTTGTCTCGATACTTTCCCAGCAGGCGCATGATCTGCCACTTGCCGACCATGTAGGTGATCTTTTGCGTTGGGCTCGCAGCCGCGCCCGCCGCTTCACCAGTTGCCGATTCGCGATCCAGCCCTCCGGCTTCCATGAAATAGTTGACGGCTTGATCGAAAGTCCATTTACCCGTATGCAGGTTAACGTCAACGCCGATGCGCGCGGCGCGATAACGTGACAAGCGAAGGATCTGCGCCTGACCCGGAGAATTATTGGGATAGAGGCCCGTGCGCATCAACATCTCTTCGCCATAGAGCGCCCAACCTTCAACGAACACGCCGTCGCCATGTTGGCGACGAATCTCATCTTTCAAATGATTCGCGATTGAGAGTTGCAGGAAGTGGCCGGGAATTCCTTCATGGCCGAGTATAGGTCGCGGATCTTCTATCGCGGCGCGAATGTAAAAGTTCTTCGACTGTGGATTGTACGTCGGGATGAAATAGAAACCACTGTCGTCCTTATCATAAACACCGGGCGGGTTCATGAAGCCGCCGGGACTGGTAGGCTTGAACGCCTCAGGCAGTTGGCGGATTTCAAACCGGCCAAGGTAAGGAGGCAGGGTGACGAGATGATTTGTTTTTAGAAAACTGATCATCTCCGCTTCACGGCTTTCGTAGGCTTTCAGAAACGCTTCCTGATCTTTCGGCACGTTTGCGCTGCGCGCCGGGTTCGGATCTGCCAACGACGGATCCGGCAACCAGGATTCGAGCGCGCGGTAACGTCCAAGCTCGGCCTGGCCCAACATCTCGACCTGCTTTGCATCCAACGGGAGCAGGTAAACGTTTTTTAAGAGATAGTTGTAGTTCTCCTCGCCCATCGGTTTGAAGGGCACCATTCCCGGCAAGCGTTTTTCAAGCCAGTCAGCATAGCCGTGAATCGAAACCAGTGCCGCATCGCGCGCCTTTATCAGATCGGCTTGTTCCGCCGGCGACAAATCTTTGGCGAGCGTCATCAAGCTGTCGTTGAAGAGGCTGTCAATCGATCGCGCCGAGTCAATCGCGAGCTGCGCATAAAGCTGTCCGGGTTTAGTGAGGTTCGCCTTGCCCAGTTCAATCACGAAGGGCATTTGTTTGAGACGCGCGGTTGCCGCGAGAGCGCGATTGCGTGGCGTGTCGTAATCTTTCTTCAACAACGAGAAGATGCCGTTACTACATTCATTGACGTAGGTTTGCGGATCGCTCGCCTCGAAATCAATCACCCGGTTGAAGAAGTCGATGCCGTCAAGCTGCGAGCGGAAGAGCAACCAATCGATGCGATCGTCTTTGCTCCAGTTGGCTGTCTGCATGGCCCGCACTTTCGCGAGCACTTCCTTCACGTGCAGCCGCCGCATCAGGATCGCGGAGAGCGCGTAATCTGTTAGTTTGTTGTCCCAGGTGTGTAGCCCCGCATCACTAGACGCCACGGGATAGTTTTGATTGCGCCAGGTGTAATAGTCGTCGGCCAGCTTGTGCAGGTCGGCGGGTGTTTTTGGTTCCTGAGCGATTACTGAACTAAAAGAACCAAACATGACGGCGCAGGAGATCACGAGCAAAATCAGCGGCTTCATTTAATGGACCTCGATTAGAGTTGACGGTCTTAATTCTTGCGAGACGATAAACTAGATGGAGAGCGGTTACAAAGTAGCACAAGACTCAACGCAAGAGCGGGGGCAAGCCCCCTTCCTGACCTGAGAGATTCTGTCATTTATTCTCTCAGGCGGGCTTAAACAGCTTTCAATCAGTTGCAGTAACTCAACTAGATTAATCTCGGGGTTAGGAAGGGGGCTTGCCCCCGCTGCTGTATGAAATCTCAAGCAGCGCGCGCGCGTTGCGCTGCAGCCCGGAAAGTTTGGCGCGCTTCATAGCACTACCGCGGAAACGTTCAGCGTAAGTTTCCGGAGTTAGTTCCAGCATTTCAGCAAGCGACGCGTTGACGTTTCCCTCGCGCGGCAGAAAACGAGTCTCGTTTGTCGTCTGCTCAAAGCGATTCCACGGGCAAACATCCTGACAGATGTCGCAGCCGTAAAACCAACCTTCAAGATTCTCTGCAACCGGCCGCGGTAATTCCGTATCGCGCAGCTCAATCGTCGCGTAAGAGATGCATTTGTTTGAGTCAACCACGTAAGGTTCGGTGATCGCCTGCGTGGGGCAGGCGTCGATGCAAAGCGTGCAACTGCCGCAGTGATCGGCGACCAGGTCGCTGTTGTATTCGAGGTTGAGGTTCAACAGCAACTCCCCGATAAAAACCCAGGAGCCGTATTCAGTTGTTATCAGATTTGTGTGTTTGCCAATCCAGCCCAGTCCGGCGCGCGCAGCCCAGGCCTTATCCATCATTGGTTGGATGTCGACGCAGACTTTTCCTTCCGCCTCCGGAGCTTCTTCCCGAATCCATGCGAGTAGCGAGCGAAGTTTCGCGCCGACAACTTCGTGGTAATCATCGCCCCAGGCATAACGGGAAACTTTACCAGAGGCGGGATCAGCAGCATGCACGTTAGGGGTGTAGTAGTTTATTGCGACAACCACGACAGAACGCGCGGCTGGAAAAAGTCTACGCGGATCCGCACGCATCTCAGGATCGCGCGCCATCCAGCTCATGTCGGCGTGAGAGCCGCGCCCGAGCCATTCGATCAATTGACTGCGCTCATTGTCGAGGGCCGCGGCCGCAACGATGCCAACCCTTTCAAAGCCCTCGCGCAACGCTCTGTCTTTTATTCGTCGAGAAAGTTCGCGGGCGCGTGATTCCTCTAGCCTGGTTGGCGGCTCAAATGTAACGCTGCCTTGCATCAGGCGTTAGCATACGTAAGAGGCTGCGGGCTCGTCCAGGCTCCAGCCAGACAGGTACTCGGGTGGCGTGGTGGTACTGACTCATGCCTTTAATAAAAACAACCGGGGACGCCGGTTTAGAACCAGCGTCCCCGGGTCTATTCGCGCTTTGCGCTCATTGCGGGCGGGATGCCCGCGCTCCCAGCAAATCGTTTAAGTGATTCACTTAAACCTGAAGTCGGCGCGGTGAATGCTTCCATCACTCAGCTGCACTACCAACTGCCGGCACGTCCCAGCCCAGGAAGATTCTGTCTTCCAGACGTAGATATACTGGTCGGCGCCGGCGTCGTAGCTGAGGCTACTGCCTCCAGCCGTCACTGTATCCTCCAAAGTGACCGCGGGATCGGATGAGTTGCACACAACTTGACCTGAAGACGGTGAATTGGGGGCGAAAATATTGAGCCCCTTGTAACCGCTCAGGCTGAACTTCACAGGAATGGCCCTGCCGGCATTTACCACATTGACGACCGGTGGGTTGCTAATGGGCGGGAAGAACCCGGCGAAGTTATAGAGCACCGTCACGGTGAAGCTACAGTTAGACGTATTGGTGCCGTCACTCGCTGTAGCGTTCACAATTGTCGTTCCGACTGGGAAGATCGATCCGGATGCCGGACTACTATTAACAGTCACACTCGAGGAACAACTATCAGTGGCCGTCACCGCGGGATAACTAACGGGCATTGAGGTCGCCATCGAATTCGGCGGCAGCAAGGCGACGACGTTGGCCGGGCAAGTAATGACGGGCGCCGTGGTATCCACGACATTCACCGTGCGCGAAGCAGTCGCCGGGTTAGCGCCATCAGTGGCCGAGTAAACGATGGTATAGCTACCCGGAGTGTTGGCATCAACGGTACCCGACGGAGTTACAGGTACGCTGCCGGCGCACCCATCTGTGGCTGTCGCACCCGGATCGGAGAAGCTGGTGTGACATTCGACCGTTAGCGGGTTGTCGCCGTTGATGGTGATCACAGGCGCTGTCGTATCGACGATGTTGATAACTACATCATCAGAATCGGAACCTCCACCTGTATCCATGACCGTCAGCGTGATGTTATGTGACCCGGACGGCAGCGAGACAGCCAGCATCGCGCCGGTGCCGAGCGTGGTTGCTCCTTCTTTCCATGTGTAAGAGGAGATTGTTCCGCTACCAGGTGTTGAAGCTGTGCCATCAAGGGAGACTGAAGTGAGAGCGCCTGCGCATTCGATAGTCTGGTCCGTGCCGGCATTGGCCACCGGAGCGGCGGCGGAGCCAAACTTCTGTATGCGGCCGTTACCCGTGTCGGCAACGTACATATTGCCCGCGGAATCTACCGTAACATCCCCGGGAGAACTGAACTCCCCATCGCCGCTTCCAACGGTGCCGCAGGCCTCGATGAATGTTCCCGTTGAAGTAAACTTCTGGATACGGTTATTACCTGAGTCGGCTACATAGACAGTACCGGTCGAGTCCACTGCGATGCCTTGCGGCCCACTGAATTGTCCGTTGCCGGAGCCGATCGTGCCCCACTTGGTGATGAACGTGCCGGTGGAAGTGAACTTCTGAACCCGGTTATTTACTGAGTCGACGACGTATACGTTGCTGGACGTATCGACAGCCACGCCCATTGGCGAGTCGAACTGGTTGTCGCCGGTCCCATTCGAACCCCACTTGCTAACAAACGTGCCGCTGGAGTTGAATTTCTGGATCCGGTGATTGCCCTGATCGCCTACGTAAATGTTGCCCGCTGAATCAACGGCTACACCTGTAGCCACGAGAAACTTGCCATCGCCGCTCCCCGGACCGCCAAACTTAAATTGAAAAACGCCACTGGAGTTGAACTTCTGCACCCTGTAGGCGCTTTCATCAGAATCAGACACATAAACATTGCCGGCCGTGTCCGTCGCTACTTTAAAAGAGCTCACGAACCCGCCGTCGACTACCCCCGGCAAGCCGAACTGCGAAATGAAAGTACCGCTGGAATCGAATTTCTGAACGTGAGTGCCCGAGTCCGGGGCATAAACGTTACCGCTACTATCGACCGCTATGCCCCTGGGAGTGCCGGAGGTTGCCCACTTGAGCAGGAAATTGCAGGTCGCCACCGCCGAGACTGTCAATACAGACAAACCAATCAGTAGCGTCAGAACAAGGGTAAAAGTTCGAAACTTTCTTAAATGCAAACGTGACGAAGGTTTTATAAAACGGGGTACACGGTCGGGATTTGACTTCATCTTGATCTCCTTTTTTTGAACAAGGCGGGGTCACGGTAGGCGCGCATATTAGGCGAATGCGCGAAGAATTGCGTTAAGTCAACTTTTAGCTTCCGGGTACACCGTGCTCGAGTCCTTGTTTATGTTGTTGTGGTTTGTTTCCCGTCCGCTTGCACGGTCGAGGTGGCTGCGACGTTCGGACCTGATCCTAGCGTCGTCTTCTGGTCCAGGTTCTTTACTGAATCCGTTACTGAATTTTCTGCCAGGTAACGCTTGTCATTGGAGAGGCACCGCCGGTGCGATTGTAGGAAAGCCAGTAGCCGGCCTTGGGAAAGCGCACCAGCTTGTAAACTGAGCCATCAGCCTTGGCTTCGGCCTCACTACCGAGAACCTGCTTGCAGGTAGGCACGGTTGCCTCAGTAGTCAGATAGTCTGCGGAAATCGTGATCACTTTGTGCGTTGAATCGTAAACAATCTGGGCGCTCTCGTTGTCGCCAAAAACAAAGAAGTCCTGCTCGTCACCCTTATCTTTGGGACTGCCGAGTTTCTTGCGTACTTCATCAGCAGTCATTCCCAGTTGCACGCCACGATAATCTTTGAACGCCGCTGCTTCTTCTTCACCAGCCGGCGTTGCGGTCTTGCGTTGCGCCGCCGCGCTCCCGCTGCTGAAAAGCATGAGGGTAGTTGCTGCGACAAGGAAGGCCACGGCTCGAGCATGCACAATTGCGCCAGATCGAGATTTGCTAACCGGAAAGGGGATTGATGCGGTCATGGGTATTCTCCTACTGATGACAAGGCCCAGGGCGCGAGCCGGATTCGTAGGTCAAGGGCTTGGGCGCCGGACCCGCGCCGGGGAATATTTAGTCCAACCAAATGCGGACAATATCGCCAACGAATCGCCCTTGTCAATGGTGTTTCGGCATTTCCGGGGTAAAGAGGGTTTGGCTGCCCGAGCCGGCTCCGACCAGCCGTTCTTGACTAATCTTTTCTTTTGGAATAGAACCCACCCGGTCTACCAATAACTTCAGGAGACAGCCCATGAAAAAAACCTTCTTACTCATCGCCGCTTTAATACTAACTAGTGCTTGTGCTACACCGCCGCCAGCGAATCGCGAAGCGCCGCCAGCAACTGCGAGTCCGGTGGCTGTAGTCATGACTGAGGCCGACGCCATCGCCAAAGAAAAAGCCGTTTGGGACACAATCAAAAATAAGGACTGGGATGCCTTTGGCAACATACTGGCCGACGATCAGCTGGAAGTCACTCCCGAAGGCGTCAACGACAAGGCAGCATCGATTGCCTCCGTGAAGAAGTTTGAGCCAACCGAAGTTGTCTTCAGTGATTGGAAGTTTCTCTCGATTGATAATGACGCCTTTATAGTTATCTACACCGCATCTACGAAAGGGAAATATGACGGCAAAGAGTTTGGGCCTCTGACGGCCCGGGCTAGTTCAGCCTGGGTCAAGCGAGCGGGCAAATGGTTGGCTATATATCATCAGGAGTGTGAGCTAAAACCAGCCATGCCGATGCCGCCGACCAAAGTAGCAAAGGCGGCAGCCTCTCCGACGCCAACTTCGGCCGCCGCCCCGGCCACCGGTTCTGATCCAGCTGCCAACGACCGGATTGTCTGGGATCTGTTTAAGGCTAAAAACTACGAGGCGTTTGCTTCCTTGCTGGCGCCAGACCTTATCGAAGTTGAGCCCGATGCAGTTTACGACAAAGCCGGAGCCGTCAAAGGAGTCTCCATGTTTGACGCGTCGAAAGCTGTCTTGAGTGATTTCAAGTCAGTTAACCTCGATGACGACGCGGCGCTCGTAACTTACATAGTCAAGGGTGACGGTACACCTGATGCGACTCTGGGAGTGCGACACTCCAGTATCTGGGTGAGACGTAATGGAAAATGGATGGGCTTGTTTCATCATGGCGGCACTGCGGTAATGAAGCCCGCGCCGGTGGTCGCAGCCAGCCCTGCGCCTAGCCCGGCGATTAGCCCCGCCTTAAGCCCTGTGCCGAAGAATACGCCTGCAAAACCGGCGAACAGTCCGGCCAAGAAAAGTTAGCGCGGAGCAGAGAACCAAAAAGAAAGGGCCGAGGCTTCGAGTCTCTGCCCTTTCTTTCTTTGGCTCAGGCCCAAATTCCCAGAATACTTGTGAAGCATGATGGACATTTGCCCGCAGTTGTCACGTTCATTTCCTGAATCAAATAACCGTGACGCTTGACGAGCAGTTCATCACAATGAGGACAGTAGGTGTTTTCCCAACGGCCGACTCGTCCGGGGAGATTGCCCGCGTAGATGTAACGCAGTCCGGCCTCGCGTCCAATCTCGCACGCACGAATCAACTGCGCGGCGGTAGTATTGGCGTTTTCGGTCATGCGGTAGTCCTGATGAAACGCCGTCACGTGCCAGGGAATGTCGGGTGATACTGACGCGATGAAATCTGCCGCCGCTTTGAGTTCGTCTTCAGAGTCGTTGAACCCTGGAATCACCAGCGTCACAATCTCTTCCCAGAAACCCCGATCGTGGACCATCTGCACCGTTTCGAGGATGTTCCCGACCACGCCGCCAAGTTGCCGGTAGTTTTTGTCGTTCATCGACTTCAAATCAATTTTGTAGCAGTCGGTCCAGGGGCGCAGGTAATCGAGGACTTGAGGCGTCGCATTGCCGTTTGAAATGAACGCGGTGCGAAAACCTTCCGCGCGGGCCTGTTGAAAAACATCGACTGCCCACTCGGCCGTGATCAAGGGCTCGTTGTAACTGCTGCCTACCAACGACGCTCCGTAGGCTTTGGCCATGGCCACGAGCCGCTCCGGCGTGACTGGTTGAGGCGAGGTGCCGGCGGTGTCGTCGCGCAGGGCCTGGGAGGTCAGCCAGTTTTGACAATAGGCGCAGTGGAGATCGCAACCCAGCATCCCGAAAGTTAGAGTATCGGAACCCGGGAGCACGTGAAAAAAGGGCTTCTTCTCGGTGGGGTCACAGGCGAGCGCGGCGACGTAGTTGGCCGGCACCAGAAGACGTCCAGCTTCATTGAAGCGGACTTTGCAGATGCCGCGCTTTCCCTCCTTGATTAGACAGCGATGGCCACAGGCATAACACTTCAAAGCGCTGGCCGGCAGGTGCTCGGTTAATTCCGGAGCGCCCTCGACTGTTAACGCGTCGAGCACAGTTGCCAGTGGAGCCGATCTCGTACTGATAGGCATACTGTTCCCAAATCCTCGTTCGATATTCCGTCGCCCTCGAATTATACTCCTTCCAACCACTGACCCCTTACCGCTGACTTGAACATAATCAAATGATCATAGAAGAAATTACCGTCACCGCTTTTCAACAACACACGCGCATACTCGGTTGCGAAAAGACCAGGCGCGCAATCTGTATGGATCCCGGGGATGATTCAGAAGCTATAGTTGCAGCTATCGATCGGCATGGTCTTGAATTGCAGGCCATCGCTGTCACTCACGCGCACCTGGATCACATCGGCGGCGTAACCGCGCTAAAAAAAATAAAAGCCGCCGCCGCGATTATGCTTCACAAAGCTGATGAGTTTATCTATGACGCCCTACCCGAACAGGCAGCCTGGATCGGCATTCCGCGAGCACAGTGGGCGGCCCTGGGACTTAATTTCGAGGCGCCACCTCGCGTCGACAGCTATTGGGAAGATGGGCAGATATACAAAGTCGGCGAGCTGCAATTCCAGGTGATCCATTGTCCCGGCCACACTCCGGGCCACGTAGTTTTGTTTGAAGCAAAGGAGCGGAAGGTGTTCGTTGGCGATGTGCTGTTTGCAGGGTCCGTCGGCAGGACAGACTTGCCCGGCGGATCTACTGAGCAACTGCTTGATTCAATCATGAACAGACTATTACCGCTGGGCGATGACGTCGAGGTTTATTCCGGACATGGCCCGGTAACGACAATCGGACACGAAAGAAAGACCAATCCTTTTCTAACCGGAATGTACAAACCTGGATCGGGCAGGTTGTGAAAAATGTATCCGCAGATTGGAAAGATTTCACAGATTAAATATCACCGCTCAGTGAAGAAGCGCCCTGACTCTTACTGCCATTGAATCTGTGTTATCTGCGTAATCTGCGGATGTTAGGGTTCTATTTCGGTCCGCGCAGGCGGCTGGCCTTAAGTTCTTCCCACTTGTCCTTTTGTTCACCATCAAGTTGACTTGGCAGTGTCTCGACCGGAATGCCGTTTTGTTGGCAGAAGTGTCGCCAGAGGATAAAGCGGAGATCGAAGGCTCCGGTTTCATCGGAGATGACGTTGTCTACAGGCGGTTCGTTCTTTCCCTTGCTCATTTATTCTCTTCTTCCAAAGTGGGGTTGAGAAGAGTTTAGCAGCTTTCGCGGAAATAGTTGACCGAGGGCAACACAAAATCAGAACTGGGAGCGACAGCGACCAGCCGATCACTCAACTGACAAGTTTCCAAATTCTGGAGCGCTCTCATGCACGTGTTCATGAGTTGACTACTGGGCTGGTCGCTGTCGCTCCCAGTTCTGATTTTGTGTAGCGACTGTTGGGTTAATTTTCAGATTTTGATGAGCCGACTGGAACAGAACGGTGACGGTAGCGACAGTGTATTTGGGTGATGGAGCCCTCCCTAACAGCCGGCTAGTGTCCGGTGCGAGTGGTTACGAGGAGCTGAGAAGATAGATTGAGCCGGTGGGCGCTTGTACGCCACTCTTCGGCTCGAGCGTGATGGCAAAAACGGCTGCGTCGCGTGCGACCGCAGGAATCTGATCCTCGAGCATTCCATTGCCGGCGGCGTCAGGCGTAAACACTTTCCCGGGCATTTTCTTATTGTCCTTGATGTACCAGAGTTGATACGCCATCCCTTCGGGCGCGCTCGGCAGACCTTTAGCCATCAACATCGCATGGCCGCTCTTGTCGTAAGCGAGCATCGCGTGCGCGCCGGGCGCGACGTTTGTTCCCGACAGTTTTGCCATATGCCCGTCGGGTGAAGTTAATAATTCGCCCATTGCGCGCTCACGTTCACGCTGCGCCTGCGTCTGTTTCATCTCTGCCTGGAGCCGAGTCAATTCACTCTGCATAGTTCGATTCTTCTGCCACATTACCGCCAGCCCAACGATCAGGGCCATGAAGGCGAGCGTGGCTGCGAGAACGCCGAACGATCCGAGTGACGACCAGATATTTCTCGACGGCCGTTCAAACGCGAGTACGTTTCCCTCGCGCTGCGAGACGTCAGGCGACACGCGATCGCTCCGGGACCCCGTTTGAACTTCAGCATGCACACTTGCCAGTATCTGCTCTCGTACTTTCGTTGACGGCTCAAGCGGCTTGGCCTGATACGCGAGCAGCGCGGCCGCGTCCACCAATTCAACCATTTCGGATTGGCAGTCCGCGCAGCCTCCAAGATGAGTAGTCAACGCGCGAACGTCGGCTGCATCAAGCGCACTCAGCGCCTTTGCGGCCAGTAGTTCTTTGTAATCCTCGTGCGTCATGTTTCCTGTGTTAGCCGAAGTTCTCCAATTGTTTTCCTAACAGCGCGCGCAGTTTGATCATTCCTGAGCGCATCCGCGTTTTAATCGTTCCCAATGGGGCGTTAAGCTTGGCTGCTATTTCCGACTGGGTCAGTCCATCAAAATAAGCCAGCACCAGCGTGTTTCTTTGCTCTTCGGGGAGTTCAGCCAGCGCTTGTCGAACTGTCTCACGTTGGGCCACTCGGATGGTATCCGACAACGCGTCGGAAACCATTTCGGTCTGTTCCTGAGCCGCTCCGGTCGCCAGACGCTGCCGCGCGCCGAGCTGACGCAGACGGTCGATTGCCCGGCTACGCGCCAGGGTGACCAGCCAGGTAAACGGCCGCCCTCGTTTTTCGTCGAAGTCCTTCGCCCGCCGCCAAACCTGAATGAAAACGTCCTGCAGAATGTCTTCCGCTTCTTCGCGGCTATTCAATATACGGACGAGCAAGCCAAACAGGATTACCCGGTAGGCGTCGTAAAGACGCGCCAAAGCCGCTTCATCACCACGTGCCACGGCATGAAGAAGCTCAATGTCGGACCTTTCTGCTGATTCGAGTTGCACTCCCAACGACATTTCGACTCAGTTGATATACGAGCGCCGCATGATAACAGGATTGCAGGCGGGGTCACATATGGAATGTTTTGCGTCGCGGAGCGACGACTGAATTTAGCCCGGCCTCTTAAGGTCGGGATCATATGCCACCCACAAAAATCCTCGTCGCGTCAGCGACGGTTGAATGTTCAATGCAAAAAGGCGGGCACTCGGGCCCGCCTCTAACTAAGTCTCAGATGTTCTGCTCAGACTACGCTATCGTGATCTCGTCGCTTAAGTAGACGTCCTGGATTGCATTCAGCAATTCAACGCCTTCAGCCATCGGCCTTTGGAATGCCTTGCGACCGGAAATAAGACCGGTGCCGCCACCACGTTTGTTGATAACCGCAGTCCGCACCGCTTCTGCCAGATCGCTCGCGCCTTTCGACTCGCCGCCGGAATTGATCAGCCCACAGCGGCCCATATAACAATTGGCCACTTGATAGCGAACCAGATCGATGGGATTGTCAGTGGTGAGTTTTTCGTAGACGAGCTTGCTTGTTTTACCGTACGACTTGCCGAGCGCCTTTTCCACCGCCGGGTACCCGCCATTTCTTTCCGGAAGTTTCTGCTTGATGATGTCGGCTTGAATAGTAACGCCCAGATGATTTGCCTGTCCGGTAAGGTCTGCGGAAGCGTGCATATCACCTTCCGCAGTCTTGAAACCGGAATTGCGAAGGTAACACCAAAGAATTGTGGCCATGCCGAGTTCATGCGCCTGGGCGAAGGCTTGGCTAACTTCAATTATCTGGCGCGTTGATTCGTCAGAACCGAAATAGATGGTTGCGCCTACCGCAACTGCGCCCATGTTCTGAGCTTCCTTCACGGTGCCAAACATAACCTGGTCAAACTTGTTCGGCAGCGTCAGCAACTCGTTATGATTAAGCTTCACGATGAAAGGAATCTTGTGCGCAAACTTTCGGGCGACGGAGCCCAGTACGCCAAACGTCGAAGCCACGGCATTGCAGCCGCCCTCGATAGCCAGCTTCACGATGTTTTCCGGATCGAAATACTGGGGATTCGGCGCAAACGACGCTCCGGCCGAATGTTCGATACCCTGGTCTACCGGCAGGATTGAAAGATATCCGGTACCGGCGAGGCGGCCGTTGTCGAAAAGCGACTGCAGTGATCGCAAAACAGAAGGCGAGCGGTCGGAATACGCCCAAATGCGATCGATAAAATCGGGGCCCGGCAAGCTGATTTGACCCTTGTCGATCGTTTCGGACTTATGATCCAGCAGCGTCTTCGCGCTATCGCCCAGGAGTTCTTCAATCCGCTCAAGGGTAGTCGTTGCACGTTTCAGTTCGGTAGCCACTATTTCTGTCCTCCTGGTTTCGACTGATCGCAGTCTTCGGTGTGGAAATGTTCAGCGAATCGTGCAAATTGTAGCATATTAGCTGGCTGTTAGTTGTGCGGCGGCGGTGCGCCTAAAGCCTTGCCCACGTTTCGTGGAGGGACAGTTCCGGGCGATCTCCGGTCAGCTGTGTTATGGGCAAAAGTGGGGAGAAGGACACATTGCATCGTTCCTTTTTCTGGTTTAGAATCCGCCCGGTTGTTCCCAGATAGGCATTCCGCAACCGGCTGACGAGCCTCGCAAGTCCGTCGTGAGTTCCTAGCCCAGAGTACACCGCAATACGCTTTCAGGAGTTTAGTCATGAAATTTATGCCTCGCTTCCTTCTCCCGTCGTTCTTGATCTGCGTCGGGTTCATCTTCCCAACTACAGCCTTCGCGGATGATTGGAAACCCGTAGATCCGGCTGACCTGGCGCTCAAGGCCCCCGTGGTGGAAAAAGATGCCGATGCGGAAGCGATCTTTTGGGAAGTGCGTCTGAGCGATGATGTTGAAGGCGGAACACCGCGCACCGTCTTACGCCATTACGTGCGGATCAAGGTTTTTAGCGAGCGTGGCCGAGAGTCACAAAGCAAGATAGATATTCCGTTCTTGAGTAACTGGAAAATTCAGGACATCGCCGCCCGTACCATCAAGGCCGATGGCACCATCGTAGAACTCAAGAAGGAAGATGTTTTAGAACGCACTATAGAGAAGCTAAGCGGCGTTAAGATCAAGGCGAAGTCGTTTGCGATGCCGGGACTGGAACCTGGAGCGATAATCGAATATCGCTGGAAGGAAACTCGCAACGACCGACTCGCAAACTATATCCGTCTCTACTTCCAGCGCGATGTTCCGGTTCAACTGGTTAAGTATTACATCAAACCTTTGTCGCTTCCCGGCTTTGAGTATGGTATGCGAGCGCAAACCTTCAACGGAGCGACCAATCCTTTCGTGAAAGAGAAAGACGGGTTTTACAGTGTGTCGATGAACAACGTGCCGGCCTTTCACGAGGAGCCACGAATGCCTCCCGAGGACGCGGTGCGACCCTGGATGCTGGTTTTCTACACGAAGGAGAGTGACTCAAAGGGCGAAAAGTTTTGGCAGGAATACGGCAAGCAGAGCTATGAGGACTACAAATCGCGGATGAAAGTAAGTGATGAAGTGAAAACTGTGTCCGCGGCAACGATAGCCGGCGCCACTACACCAGAGGAAAAACTGGAGAAACTATTTGAGTTTTGTCGTTCAAAAATCAAGAACACCAACGACGATGCATCCGGACTTACTGCCGATGATCGCGCCAAGCTGAAGGAAAACAAATCGCCGGCCGACACCCTGAAGCGCGGCATGGGCACCGGCACGAATATCGATATGCTCTTTGCCGCTCTGGCGATCGCCGCGGGTTTCGATGCCCGGGTGGTGAGGCTTTCAGATCGAAGCGATACCTTTTTCGACAAGGGCTTTGCCGACGACTACTTCATTCAGAGTTACGACATTGCGGTGAAGGTCGGTGAGCAATGGCGTTTCTACGATCCGGCCAGCACCTACGTGCCACTCGGTATGTTGCGCTGGCAGGAGGAAGCGCAGGAGGCCTTGCTTTCCGATCCAAAACTGCCAATTTGGCTGATGACACCGCTGTCTCCACCGGACAAATCAAAAGTAAAACGATCGGCAAAATTAACGTTAAGCGAGGATGGCACGGTCGAAGGCGATGCGCACATCGAGTATTACGGCCATCCTGGTGTCTACCGGAAGGAATGGGACGACGACGATTCTCCCACCCAACGGGAAGAAACCCTGCGAGACGCACTCAAGAAGCAAATGAGTACGGCGGAGCTTGCCGACATTAAAATAGAGAACATTACTGATCCGGTGAAGCCTTACGTTTACACCTATCACATTCGCGTTCCTGGCTACGCCCAACGAACCGGCAAGCGTCTCTTCCTGCAGCCTGAGTTTTTCCAGCGCGGAATTGAGCCGCTCTTCTCCGGCAGCGCGCGCAAGTATCCAGTTTATTTTGACTATCCCTGGTCCGAGGAAGACACGGTGACGATTGATTTGCCGGCCGGGTTTTCGCTCGACAATGCGGATGCGCCGGCGCCGTTTAATGCCGGGCCAACCAGTGACTACAACCCAACGATGGGAGTCACCAGGGACGGACGGCAGTTGGTCTACAAGCGTAAGTTTTTCTTTGGCGGCGCAGGCTCAATCGTCTTTCCGGTGAATGCCTACCCCAGACTAAAACTCTACTTTGATGCGGTGCACCAGGCAGACAATCACACCGTTACCTTAAAACAGTCAGCGGCCACAGCCGCCACACCTTAGCCGAGGACGGCTTCACTTCCATGGGAGACAGAAGATGTATTTAAGAGTTGCCATTCTTGGTGGCGTTTTGTTATTGGCCGCCGGAGTTGCCCTCGGCTCGCCAGCGGAAGAGGCCCCTCAGTGGTTGCAACAAGCGGCTGCGATTAAGCTTCCCACCTACGACAAAGAAGTCACCGCTGTTGTCCTTCGCACCGAGGAGAACATTGTTCTCACTAACGACGGGCGATTAATTACTAACACCATTTATGCGATTCGAATTTTGTCGCGCGAGGGCCGCGGCTATGCTGCTGCCGCGGAGCTGTATCTAACCCAGAGCGGCAAGGTTAATGAGATGCACGCCTGGCTTATCAGGCCAAACGGCGTAGTGAAGAAGTATGGCAAGGATGAAACGGCCGATCGGATCCAGGATCCGAACGACATTTACAATGAGTATCGCGTGCGCGAAATTGACGCCACTAACGATGCCGAGGCCGGCGCGGTATTTGGCTATGAAGCGACCAGCGAGGAGCGTCCGCTCTTCAATCAGGATATTTGGCCTTTTCAGGATCTCTTGCCCACACTGCAGTCTCGTTACAGTCTCACCTTACCTTCGGGCTGGCGCGCCTCAAGTCTGACCTTCAACCATGAGAAAGTGGAACCAGTGGTAAACGGTTCAACCTACGTTTGGGAGTTGCACGATCTCGAGCCAATAAAGTTTGAACCGGCGAGTCCCAAAATCAGTAGCCTGGTTCCGCTAGTAGCAATTAACTATTTCTTAGGTGACGGCGGAATCTCGGCGTCCTCAAAAGGCTTTGAGAATTGGACTCAGGTATCGCGCTGGGCTACGGACCTGCACGACCCGCAGGCAATTCCGGATCAAAGTGTGGCCGCGAAAGCGCGCGAGCTAACCGCCAATTCCAAAACCGATTTTGATCGCATAAAAGCAATCGGTCATTTCGTGCAAAACCTGCAGTACATCTCGATCGATATCGGTATTGGTCGGGGGAATGGTTACCGGCCCCACGCGGCGTCGCAAGTGCTGGCGAAGGCTTATGGCGATTGCAAGGACAAGGCGAACCTGATGCGAGCCATGCTCAAATCGATCAATATCACCGCCTATCCGGTGTTGATCTATCTGGGCGACTCAGATCACGTGCGGGAGGAATGGGCCTCTCCGTCTCAATTCAATCACTGCATCATAGCGATAAAGGTAGGCGACGAGATCATCGCTCCCACGATTGTGACGGACGCCAAGCTAGGCCGCCTGTTAATCTTTGATGCCACCGATTCAAGCACACCGGTTGGTGACCTGAACGAGGACGAACAGGGAAGCTTTGCGCTTGTCGTTGCCGGCGATGCTGGACAACTGACGCGCATGCCTACCATGCCGGAAGCAAGCTCGTTCGATCGCCAGGCTGAGGTCGTACTCGAGTCACAGGGGAACATCACCGCGACCGTTCATGAAAGCGCCAGTGGACAAGCCGCGGCAAGGTCCCGGCGACAGTTTCGCGGCCTTTCTTCCGCGCAGTATTTGCAGTTGATTGAAGGTTGGGTGACCAGCGGAGCCACTGGCGCAAAGGTTTCGAGAATTGATCCCAAAGACCACAATGAGGGCGGCCGCTTCGATCTGGACGTTGATTTCACCGCGTTCAACTACGCGCAGCTGATGCAGAACCGGTTGCTGGTCTTCAAGCCGGCGATCGTTTCGCGCCGGGATTCGCTCGAGCTTACGGAACTCACGCGGAAACAGCCGATCATGCTCGATGCTCGCAACTTTAAAGAAACGATCCGCTTCAAACTTCCAGAGGGTTTCGAAGTTGACGAGCTCCCAGATGCTTTGAAACTTGATACTGCCTTCGGTTCCTACAACACGACTTACCTCGTCAAGGACGGACAGCTTGTTTTCACGCGCAACCTGACGCAACTGTCCAAGAAAATTCCAGTGGCGCAGTATCAATCAGTGCGTAGCTTCTTCGAAAAAATTCGGGCCGCGGAACAAGCGCCGGTGGTGTTGGTGAGGAAGTGATCGAGTGATTGTTTGCCGGCTAAGTTGACGCTCGCGCCATTACCGCGAGCGAATCTCTCACAAAACTTCGCTGCAGCTTGCGCGCGATGGGAAACCCCAGCCTTACGAGCGGATGTTGAGGATGCGAGAATGCATAGATGTCGTACCAAACAGAGTCGTCTTCATGCCGTTCGATCGTAAATCTTTCTTCACCACACTCCACGTGATTTGGTAGGGTGCCATACGCAAAGCCGAACCGCTTCACCGGCGCCTCGTCTTCAATGACATAGACGATCCGGGCCGCACTCAGTGACCAAAATCCGAAAGTGCGAGCCTGAATCGCCACGATGCGTCCGACTTCGACCGGCGTATTCGGAGGGACGATTGTCACCCAACCGAGGTCAAACTGTTTCCAGTTTCGCAAAGCCGCGACCGCGCGCAGGTAAACCTCTTCCCCGTCTCCGAGCCTCACGCGGTTGTGATCCACGTTGTAACCCGGCGGCTTTACTTCGCCGCGCGTCGCACCAACTTCGCGATAAGAAAATGGCAGGTCATGCTGGGAAGAAATGAACCGGGCAATCACATGGGTGGAAGGATGTTGAAGTAAGAACATCTGGGTGACGATCGAATGTACGACAGCTAAGGTTTGATTCGATCTGATGAATACTGTCAGCGTTTTATTCGCGACGGAATCTTTGCTTTTCTCAAGAGGTCTCCCAGATGACTTGTAATACCTATTTCTCCTGCGATGACTATACCCTCGTCCTTCTTAATTCGCTGGATCAGTTTGCGAAGATTTTCGATTCCTTCTTTTACTTCAAAGCGATGAAACGAAGTAGGCTCGCCGGGATAAATAACGTTCCCCAAGCTGGCCGTCGCTCCCTTGTGAAGTTGCACTATCCAAGTCTTTTCCCCGTCATATACCCATTCAAACCTAACTGGACCTAAGTGAGTGGCTGCGGCATGATAAAGATGAAGCACGGAATCCCGCACGGACCGAGGCACTTCACCAGTAGTCCGTCCGAGCATGAAGTCATCTCCATAGCCAGGCACTCCCTCGATCTTAACCTCGCCGTTCTGTTCAACGATGAGCGAGCCGGAATATCTTGCGTTAACGCTCTTCTGAGCCAACACGGAAGCGATTTTGGTTCCATCAGGATCTTCGCGCGCTAACAGTTCAAATGGATCAAGCCAACCTCTCTTGGTGGTGTAGCGTCCTGGATCCTGCTCACCAGGGCAGGTTCTAATCCACGTTTCCGTTGAACCCGTGGGTTTCCCAAAAATAAATGGTGGAAGGAAGCGGGGAAATACCTGCGTTGCGGGAACGGGCAAACCCAGAGTGTCCGCTAACAACAAACCAAAAGCTTTGTCGCCCATGAAGGTGCTAAATTTGTTGGGCCACGAAATCTCCGCACTGGTTTCAAACCCTCCAACTTCTTCCAACTCCCAGACAATTGTGTGGTCATGCCGAACGCCTCTGCGGATGGGGTGGAGGCTGAATTCCACTCGCTGGTTGGTAGGGTAACGAGAAATGTCTGGTGAAAATCCATAAACCTTTTCAAGAACGGCCAAGGCTAGGTCGCGAGGGAGAGAAATCGTACCCGGCTTTTCCACGCACCGTGGAGTGTCGCCCGGTGCAAACTCGAGCAGGTTCCCTAGTGCAACGCCGGAAACGCCACCATCATTTATATCTATCGTTTCATTTATAATCGTGTAGAGTCCTAACGAAGCTAAGCGGCGCACTTCGCAAGCTACCATCTGCCTCGTCGTTAGTCCGTAGATGAATTCCCGACTCTTGGCATTGTCTGGTTCAAAGCTGCGAACATTCACCGATCCGGCGCCAGACAGCAAAGAGGCAGCTGCGGCTTCAACCGACTCAAATGCGTGATCTACTTCGTATTCACGAACTCTCGCATGTCGCTGTTTCAAATCGGGTCCGAAACTTACAAACTGTGCAACATTAGCGACCTCGGCGAGACGGTCCAAGACGGAATCCTTCAACGCGGGTTGTTCTGGTTCAGTCAACTCTGTGATTGTTTCCGTCGATCGCGCTACGGTTCTATGCATATTTCCTCTAAGGCCAGGGCTGCTAGTTGCTCAGCAATTCGGTCGAGGAATTCGGTCGACAGTCCTGCTTCCTTCAGTTCGTTGCTAGCCACCCTGATTAGTATGAGGCCCTTTTCCAGCGTCAGCGGAGTGAGATTTTCATCTAGAACTAATGGGCAGTGATCACTAGCAGACTGATAAGAGACGAGGAACTCGTAACTACAGCCATTGCTGTATTGCCAGCCGTCAATAAAGACGACCGTAGTTGCGTATTGCTCGATCACTTTCGCCCATAGATATCGATAATCATCCTGAGTCCAGCCATCGATGTCTTTTAGTGCAGTCGGGTCGATTAACACATTTGGGAACCTCTTCCTCAAATCGCCGATTATGTTCTGAGCATGTTCGCAGTTTGGTTCCAGCACTTCTCGCTGAAAATCCGCGTAGTTGTCCGGATGTGACGGATCGAACTCAACATTCCGTGAGCCCACCCAGCGAGCGAGTCGCTTGCCCGAGGTGATGGGCGCACTGACATAAACAGCGGAACGACCGACGACCACGCTGGCTAATATGTTCAAGAGCGCCTCGACCTCACGCTCATGAGAGGTTACTGGCGGAAAGTTATTTTTCAACCTTTATGGTCAGCCTTTCTGGCAGTTTAGAATCCGACTTGGATGACTTTACGAAGGGCTCCTTCTGTTGGTGTTTCTCTAACGCTTGGTAAGCCGAACCGATTGCCACCATGATGAGAATCCCAGCAAAAATCCTCACAATAAAGCGAACTCGAAGTACCTGCCATAGTCTTCGGGGAGTCTCGAGAGATTGTATGATCAACCACAGGAGACTCGCGAATAAGACGAAGATCCATGCTTTGGTGGTCGAGAAGTCGAATTTATTAATCACGTTCAGAGTAAGCGCGATCCAAAACACGGCCACTATAAGAAACTTCGGCCATCGGATTTTCTCAAACTGACGTTGGCTATACAGCTGAAAGTGGCGCAATCCTTTCTCGCATGGTTTCGGAGCGGCCTCGTGACCGAGCAAACCGGCGAGCCATCGCGTGAGCCAATGCTGTTGCTGATCAGGCTTCGGAGCATCGACGATCCCGATTGACTCATTCAGGAGTTTTTCAATGCAAGCTGCCCTAGCTTGCACCTGATCGCCGTAACGATTCAAAGGTTCGAACGTTGCAATCCACCAGAACAATAAGGGGAGAGTGGCCACGAAGATTGACAGTTCTGTCATGAAGCTATCGCTACCAAACGTCAGAATCGCACCAGCAATCAAAGCGATATATGAAAAATTCGTCCAAGCGGCTGCATAGAGATCGTCGTATCTTTTCACGCATATCTCGTATTCCATCTTGTAAAGGTCTACGAGTTCCTTTCCATCGGTAGTAGCAGTGGTGCCATCCGAGTCGATTAGATAGTTCTTCAGGATGTCCTCTGGAATCGAATAAACTTCCAGAGTATTGTCTTTACTTTGCTTGGTAACCACCACCATGAGGATTCTCCTTAAGACAGTCGTTGAGAAACTGGTGGGATTGTAGTAGCGACCACAAACCCAAGCAAGCTAGGTTCGAACAGCGTGCTCAGGATTCTGATGAACGGTTTCTTTTATCACCACCAGGAGAGGCCGTCCGCGCGCGCGGGTGATGATTGTCGTAAGCGGCCCGCAGGTGCCGGTCGGTAATGTGTGTATAGATTTGAGTGGTTGATATATCACTGTGCCCGAGCAGGGCCTGCACCGAACGCGAGTCTGCGCCGTGTTGCAGCAGGTGTGTAGCAAAACTGTGACGCAAAGTATGCGGGGAAACGTGCTCCAGCCCGATCTTTTCGGCGTAAGTCTTAATCGTTGTCCACGCAAGTTGGCGCGTCAACGGCTTGCCGCGGTGCAGAAATAAATTGGGATAGGGCGAATTTCCATAGCCTGCTTTGACTGATGCGTATTGCTGCAGCCAGTGGATGGCACTCTTGCCGACCGGTACCCGTCGCTCCTTGCTGCCTTTGCCATGGCAGTTGACGACGCCACTGTGCACGTCCACCTCAGCCTGTTTTAGAGTCACCAGTTCGGAAACTCGTAGGCCGGCGGCATACATCAGCTCCAGCATCGCGCGATCCCGTATTCCTTCTTCCGTCGAAATGTCAGGCGTTGCAAACAGGCGATCGATTTCGTCTTCGGTGAGAAACTTCGGCAGGTAGGAAAACTTTTGTGGAGTATCGAGGTCTTCTGCCGGGTGAAACTTGATGTGACCATCGAGCATGAGAAATTTAAAGAAACCACGAGCGGCGCTGACCGCCCTCGCCACTGACGTAGGCGCCAGGCCTTCGCGAGAAAGATTCGCGATCCATTTGCGCAGGTCGGGCCGCGTCAATTCCGCGATCGGCTTACCAGTTTTGCTCGCCCAACCATCCAGTCGTGCCAGATCTCTGCGGTAACTTTCGAGCGTGTGACGCGCGAGTCCCTTCTCGACTTGAAGATAAGTGAGATGGTCTTTGACTAAATCCCGCGGCGGCTGCTTCGTGATCATGCCCTGCCATCTTATACGATCCGGATCCTTCGTCAGACATCATTTTGAGCCGAGGCAGAAACCAGCCGCGGATTTAACGCGGATAATCGCGAATCTGAAGACACAGATGTCGATCCAGGATTCAGAGCAGGCAGCCCTGTTTCTAATTCTGATCCCGCGATATTCTACGTAAATCCGCGGCTAGAGATTAAGGTTTTATTCGTAGCGCAGACACTCGATCGGATCGAGGCGAGATGCTTTGCGAGCCGGCCACACGCCAAAGATGATCCCGACGCCGATGGAAACTGTCAGTCCGGAAATGACAGCCCAGCTTGGAATTGAAGCGGGCAGGGAAGGAACAAGCAGAATAATGATCTTACTAATACCAACGGCGAGCACAACGCCAAGGACACCGCCCAAAAAAGTGAGCGTCATCGCTTCGAAAAGAAACTGACGCACAATGTCTTTGCGCCGCGCACCCAGGGCCTTTCGCACACCGATCTCTTTCGTTCGTTCAGTCACGCTCACCAGCATGATATTCATCACACCGATGCCGCCAACCAGGAGGCCCAAGCTGGAGATGGCGATGGCGATCAATCCCACCATAGCCGTGATGCTGTCAAACTGTTCGATAAACTTGTCGGCAGTTTTTATATCGAAGTTATTGGGATCGCCAAACTTAACACTGCGCCGCCGCCGCAGAATGTCTTCCGACTGTTGCAGCGCTTCATTGATTAGCCCGGGCCGGGCCTTGATTACCAGCAGCAGATAGCCCTTGGCCGGCGCAACTTTTTGGGCGGTGCGAAAAGGGATGAAGACGGCATTGTCTTCGTCGTTTTCTCCGAAAAAACCTGCCTTCCTCTTCTCGAGCACACCCACGATCTCGAAGTTTATCCCGCCCATGCGAACCTTGGTCCCGGCGATTTGCTGATTCTTCCCTGGGAAAAGGGCGTCAGCAGCATTAACTCCGATGACCATTACGTTCGCGCGCTGCAGGTCGTCATTTTCCGTGATGAAGCGGCCTTCTTTGATCGCGATGTTGGTAATGCCTGCGTAGTTCGCGGAAACGCCCTGCGTATTACCCCAGCGATAGTTATGTCCCTCATAGGAAATGTTGTCGTCGAAGGGGCCACCGCTGTAGCCGATGTTCGGAGCCACCTGGCCCACTTCCTCAACCGCGCTAGCCTGTTCTTTGATCGTTTCCGCGTCGGCCACCGTCAGCGGCTTTCTGGTTCGCTCGGAACGGTCTTCGCCGGTGCGCGGGCCGGTGGAAAGATGAAATGCGTAGATGTTGTTGGTGCCGTACTCTTCAATGATGGAAACAATGTTCTGGCGCAGACCAGTAAGAATGGAAGCGATAGAAATTGCAGTCATGACGCCAATGACGATTCCCAGAACAGTCAGGAAACTCCGAAACTTATGCGCGCGCACGCTATCCAGAGCCATCTGGAATGTCTCGCGCAATATACTGGTTGGCAGCTTGAGTTTCATTTGCGATCTGGCGGATTTTTAGGTGGCCTGGGTTAACGCCAGAATCGGATCGAGCCGCGCCGCTTTAAAGGCCGGATAGATTCCGGCGATCATCCCGATGGCGGTAGAAACAATCAGCGCCAGCAGTATGTAGCCAATAGTTATCGTCATCGTGATTGATGCGAGCGCCGTAATCAGGGCCGTTATTCCCCACGAAAGTAAGAGGCCCAGCACGCCACCGAGCGCACAAAGTATTCCCGATTCGATCAGAAACTGAAGCAGGATTTGTCTCCGCGTAGCCCCTACCGCTTTTCGCAGCCCTACTTCAAACGTTCGCTCAGTAACACTGACCAGCATGATGTTCATCACGACTATTCCACCTACGATTAGCGTGATGAGAGTGATCGGAACTACCACGGCTGCAATGCCGCTTGTGAACTGATCGATCTGATTGTTGAGCGCTTCGACGTCTACCAGCCCGAAATCGTCCTCTTCGTTTCCCTTCAACTGGTGTTTGACCCGCAGTGCAACTCGAGCATCCTCAATTGCCTGTTGAAAGGTTTCTCGATTGGATCCTTTGCCGTGAATTTGTAACCCGTTGCGTCCCCAAAGCTGCAGGTGCGTAGTAACGGGAATATAGATATGACGATCAACTGAGTCGCCAAAGAAAGAACCGCGCTTTTCTTCAACCCCAACAACTCGCATGGGTAGCCCGCGAACCTTCAAGGTTTTACCGATGGCCTCTGTATTCGGGAAGAACTTATCTTTGATGTCGCCGCCGAGAACACATACCAGGGCCGAGCGTTGTACTTCGTCCGCCGAAATAAAGCGGCCGTCCACTATTGTCTTGTCTTCGATATCTACCATGTTGGCCGAAGATCCAAACACCAGGGCGCCGGGAAACTCGAGATTGTCTTGTTTCAAATCCGCCTGGCCTTGTGACTGCGCTCCTACTTCGAGACACGACTTACAGTGGTCCTTGACCCACTCAAAATCGTCCCAATTGAGTCGCTTGTTGCGACGATTCATCCGCTCAAAATCTTCATCAGAAAGACGACCATTGGCGGCAATGCGAGCGATCATGAAATGGTTGCTGCCCAGGATTTTTGCGACCTTGTCAACGACATAAGTGTTCAGGCCGCTGATTGAAGCTCCCACCGTCACCACTGATGCAACCCCGATGATGATTCCGATCAAAGTGAGAAAGGCCCGCAACTTATGGGCAAGAATCGACTGCATGGCAATCCGCAGGGCGTCGGCGTAAAAAGAAAAAAAGGCTCTCATTGTTTAGATTACAGCGCGGGCATTCCCAGCGGTTCTTCAAGTCAACAGCCTGTACGACAAAACGAAGGCCGAAGTTTAGAAGGATTTAGACTGCTCGACGCTTACGAAAATTCGTATCGTCGCGCGACTTCGCACAATAAGTGGATTCGCCTGGCGCGAAGCCGCTTCATAACCGGAGGCAAGGGAACTTCTTTCACGTGGTCGACAAATACAAGAACCGGGAGCGGTAGCGACCGGGTCATGGGCTCAACGTAGAACTCCGAACGGCGTAAAAAGCGTAGCGAGGCCATGCCCAGCCGAGTGTTCGACCCGGTCGCACCGCTCCCGGTTCTGATTTAGTCGACCCACGAACGAATCTTGTTTCGATCCCCTAAAACGTTAACGCTCCGGGGGGCGGCTTATTAACAGTTAGACCAATTCTCCGGCTGGTTGTTCCGCAGGTTTCAGTGAGAATTTGTCGGTCCAGCGTATTCTTCCTGTCACCTGCATCGCCACGAAGAGTGTCACCACCGAACCGATCGTGATTGCGAGCCCGGTGAAGCCCTTGAGGAAGAAGGCATAGGAGAACATGACCAGGTAAACCAACTGCGCCAGCGCAGCTTCACGACTGGCGAAGTGAATCCCGACCACGAGGCGAAGGTAGCTCACCACCAGAAAGACAGACACGACCGCGGATATGCCAAAGGCAACATGGATGGAAACATGATCCACCAGGTAAGCGAGCAGCAGATGGAAGGAGAAAAAGGCCGCGGCGAGAAAGAAATAATTCATCGGGTGAAGATCGATTCCGCGCAAGGTAGTGATAATCAGCATCAGGAAGAAGAAAAAGAAAAGGGAGACTGGCGCGAAGAAACTAATTCTGCCGGCCAGCGGTCCGGGTTGTAACTTCTCAGGCATGACCATGGCGATTTGATATCCCGAAACCAGATTCTTGTAAGACCAGGTCAGATCCCAACCCTTATCAGTCTCGTGCTTCTCGGAAGGAGAGAGCGTGTTGTCGGGGAAATCAATGTCTTTGAAGTTAGTCTTCATCCTTAGGGAGAAGTCTCGAACCTGAGCCACATCGTTGCTGCCAAAGCTGTAGCGCCACTCGTTGAGACCTTGAGAACGATAGCCGACGTCAAGTCGCGCCACTTGTCCGGCGGGTATCTTGACCCAGCCAATCGCAGCATTCTGTTGATTGCTAACCTCGACTGGCGACCCATCAACCGTAAAAACCAGGTCGTCGTAAATGGCTTTCGGCGTCGGGAAGTTCAGCACAAAAGTAACGACCTGTTCTTTGTCGCTGCTATTGCGGAACCCATAAGCTCCGGCATACTTCACTTTGTAGGTGCTATACCAGAGCAGTCCCTTTTGACGATGCTCGAGGTCAAGGTCAACATCAATCACGCTGCTTTCCAACGGCAGCGTTGTAGTGACTTCATCCTTAATCGTCTTAACAATCTTCTTGCCGTTCTCAGTGCTCTCCTCTTGCCTCGCCACAGTTTGTTTGAAGGAGGCGACGGGCGGGGCCTGATTTTGCGGCGCACCCCAGGTAGAAGCCACGCGATTCGCTGCAATCTCGTCCAGCGAGTAGGTGCGCGAGAAGATCGTGCCGCCAAGGATGGCCCAGGCAACCGAGGTGCAAATAAAAATAAAAGCAATGGCAAAAATTCTCTTGGTCATTTCAAAGACTCCTTTAGTTTATTGAAGGCAACATCCGCACGCATTCTTGACGTAGGTCCATTTTGATTACATCCCTCAGTCAGGCAATGTGGCAGACCACAGGACGCACGTGTGAATAACTACATTGATAAAGGTGCAGCATTGCACGTCGCGAGCTGGGGAAAGTTTTGGGTTATAAGAAAACTGCAAGGTTCTGAAGGAGTCTTCACGGCAAAACTCCTGTAGTTCCACACCTGGGGTGAGGTGCGAACTGCACCTCGACATCCGGAAAAGAGCCGCGGCCGAAAAATACATGCCAGGCGATGGAGTTGAAGAGCGGAAGACGCAGGGCTGCGCAGGTGAACTCGAGCAACGCAGGATGTCGAACCATTGATACCAGCTTTCGCATCCAGAGCCGTGAAGCAAATCGTGCTCGAAATAATTCGCCCGAGTAGGCCGCAAGCGCCTCGGCGTTTCCAGTGTCGAGGTATTCCGCGATCACTTTCGCTGCGAGAGTTGAGAGTCGCATGCAGGGATCGAGACCGCCCGCAGTTAACGGCGAGACCGCACCGGCTGCATCACCAATGAGCAGGCCCTGCTGGTTGGCGATGTTGCGCAACACTCCACCAACTGGAATGCGCCCGCCTCGTCGCTCTCTTTGTGTGGCGTTGCGCAAGTCAATGATGTCCCGCAAGCCGGCCTTAAAATTATCGAGCGCCTTCACCGGCTCAAACATCGCCGCATAACCACCGACTCCAACATGGGTTTCCTCGCCGTCGTGTGCGATCCAGGCAAGGTAGCCTGGCGCTATCGACGGGTCGAGAAAACAGTGAAGACGAGGCGGTCCCTCAAGAGGTACGCCGGTGAACACATCCTCCACGCCAACAATCAACTCGCGATTGAGTTCGAGTCCGAGGTCGCCAGCCACACGCGAGTTTGCGCCGTCGGCGCCGACCAGATAACGCGTGGTCACCGAGCGTGACGTATTGCGGCCGGCACTAGTTTCCAGTCGGACTGAGATCTTGTTTTTGTTGCGGGAGTGTTCCAGGTAGCGAGTGCCGGGTAGCCAGGCGACTCCGGCGCGCTGGCAATGGTCGAGATAGCGCAGGTAGAGCTGGCCCATCTTCCCCACGCGAAATTCATCATGAGGACTGACCAATTCCACTCGCCGGCGTGAGGGCGAATACAAAGTCACATGTCTGACAGCCGGCCCTAAACAGTCATCCGGTATGTCGAAGTCTTCCAGAGTGCGACGAACAAAAATACCGGTAGTGTGAATCGATGTGTCGAGAGCTTCTTTGCGATCGACGAGGAGTATGCTCAGGCCGCGCTTGCCCAGCAGGCGGGCGCAGTGCAACCCCGCCAGGCCGGCGCCGATGATGACTACGTCATAGTTTTCCATTGGTTTGAACTAGAGCTGGAATCGAGTTTTCTTATGAAGAAAACTGTTTTCATGGCCAATCACGAAATGCGTCAGGAACTCACCTTCATTGATAAGCAAGGTCGGATTCTTGATGTCGGCGGGTAAGTCGAAAGCGAGCGTGGTTGAATACGACTCACCGGGTCGTAAAGGGATGGTCATCGCGGTGCCTGTTGTTTGTGATTTTTCAAGTAGGCTATGGGCGATCGCTGAGGGGAAGTACTGCGTTCCGTTCTCGTCGTTGATCGAGACAACACGTGAATTTGGATACAGCAGGCGGTCGCCTCTGTTTCGGCCAATTGTGGTTTCATCAAAGCGAGTTTTGATAGTGACGATGCGAAACACGCCGGCTGCCGTTAATTGATCGGAGCTTTCACCGATCACTTTGGTCTCGTGGACGTCAGTTACGGAGTAAGCCAGGTGGCAATCGATTTCACAGAAGTGCTTTTCCTCGCCACGCGCCAGCACCTTTTCGCTACTGGCAAAAGAATAAATCAGAACAGCGGCTAGATAGACACCTGCGAGCAGCGCAATGGTTAGCAAGGCAACCTTCATCAGCCGAGATTTTTTCATCACGATGGAATAGCCAAGGGTGAGGCCGGCAGTGAGAAGCAGAAAACCTGTAGCCAACAGGGCGAGCGCTCCTATGGGCGCGGCGAGATTTACGTTTGTGTACATGAGAGTCTGCCTGGGTTCCGAGTGAGTCAAAGCGCTTTACTGTGCAAAGTTAGCGGGCAAAAAAAAGCGATGCCAACCAGGATTTGCCTAACTGTTTCGCATCTGGTGAATGAGCGTTTCCATGTGACTCAAATAACTCTCGAGCGCGCGTCGCCCGGCCACGGTTAGTTTGTATTCAGTTTTTGGCAGCCGTCCTTCAAACGACTTGGTACAAGCGATGTAGCCGCCATCTTCCAGTTTCCGAGCATGCACGCTGAGGTTGCCGTCAGTGGTATTCATCAGGCTCTTCAGATCGTTAAAGGTCAAAGACTCATTCGCCGCCAGCGCGCTGACGATGCCCAGGCGCATCCGTTCATGAATCAAACGATCAAGATTCGGTGCCAGATGTTTTGCTTTGGCATCGCCGGCGTCTCGCAAATTCGTCGCCGATTTTTTCTGAGTAGAATCTTTTAGTGCCGATTGTCTAGCCACCGTATCTCCTTGCGATAATCACTCCAAAAACAACATGCAATCCGCCGAAGCCGGCTGCCATCAGCCAATTGGCATATTCAGCAGGTGCGAAAAACGCCACCGCGCCCAGCGCCATAAAACAGAGGCCCATTATTGGAACCACACTGACTGAGAACATTCCGCCCGTAACCACGCCAGTGCCGTAGAGCAACAACCACAGGCCAGGGATCGCATTTGTCAGGCCGGCGCGATACAGCACTACGGTCACAATTGCTCCGGCAAAAATCGGCGGTGAGAGACTAAACGCGACCTTTCGCCCAGGCCCCGACAGCAACGGCATTTTTGCTGCTCGCGCCTTTCGGTCGATCGACCAGCCGGCAATGAGCAAGGCAATCAGTGCCTCGGCCATCCAAACCGCCAACCAGGCTTTAAACGTTTTCTGTTGAGCTGAGATTGAAGCTGAAGCCAGGGCGGTAAATCCGATGGCGACCTGCCCCCAGCCGGAAATGCCGGTAAAGGCAGTGGCGCGCTCCATCGTTTCGCGGATGTATTTAAGATTATCCATAGCCCGCTCGTGCAGTGCGGGCGGCTCTTCTTTTTGCGGGATAACCAGTTGAATTGAGCCCATCGGCCGAATGATACACGCCGGCTCAAGCGTCGTCAAGTACTTTACAGAGCAAAGCCAGGGCTGCCAGTACGTCCGAGTCTGGTGGGGGAAAGGGTCCAGGGGGGATTTGTTTTATCTCGGACTCTGGGAGGCGTTGAGCCGGGACTCAAGCAGCGTTTGGCGCTGCCACTCGGCGGGCTTTAGCTATTCCAGCGGCCTTGCGCCAGCGCACGACCAGCAACACGAGAGCTGCGGCGCCCACGATCAGACTTATGAGTTGGGAGGTTGAGAGTCCGGTCAGTGTGGTCAGTCCAAACAAGTCGCCGCGTGGATCGTCGCGCAAAAACTCAATCGCAAAGCGAATTACGGAATAGAGCAGTGCGTAGAAGAGAATCACCTGACCGTTGAAGCGCCTGTGTCTGTGTAGCCACAAAAGAAAAAAGAAGACAAGCAGCATCGCGAAGGATTCATACAGTTGGGTGGGATGCAGGCGAACGTCAAGGGGCACTCCGGTAATTTCATGACCAAGCTCGGTAAACTTCACGCCCCAGGGAAGCGTAGTCGGTTTGCCCCAGCAACAGCCGGCAGCGAAACATCCTTGCCTGCCAAAGAAGTTTCCAATCGCAATGCCCGGAGCGCAGGCATCAGCGGTCTTCCACCAGGGGAGCTGGTAACGGCGCATCAGTAAGTAACCGGAGAGAATCGCGCCGATCAATCCTCCATAAAAAACACCACCCGAGCGTAGAAAGTCGAGCGATATCAACTGCAGAGGATGGTCGCGGTATTCCGGTTCGGTGAAGAGCATTAGAATCTTCGAACCGATTAGCGAGCACAGCAGCATCCAAAGGCACAGGTCGTAGATCTTTTCGCGCGGCAAACCATCACGTGCCGCAAGTCTTACGGTGATTAGGATCGCACAGAGAAAAGCCAGCGCGAGAAACACGCCATAGGTGTTAATCGGAAAACTGCCGATACGAAAAATTTCGGGATACATGGAAATCAGTAGCCAGTGGTGGTCAGTGGTCAGTGGTCAGTCTTTTAGAATCGGTTTCGCTTGCAACTGGCAGGGGACCGCTGATAACGGAAGTCTTTGTTCTCTCAAAAATCAGATCATAAGCTAGCAGCAACGCGCCAATCGAGATGCTTGCGTCGGCGACGTTGAAGGTTGGCCAATGCCAGGAGCCGGCGTGCACGACAATGAAATCAATAACGTAGCCAAGGCGGGCGCGGTCAGTCAGATTACCGGCGATTCCGGCGAGCAAGAGCGCGCAAGCCCCCAGAACGCGATCGTCGTTTCGCGGAGTGCGCAGAAAATAATAAAACACGGCCATGGCGGCGGCGATGGCAAGCACCACAAAGAACCACCTTCCAAAACTTCCGCTTTCCTGCAACTGACCAAAAGCGATCCCCGAATTCTCCGTGTAAACAAAGTCGAGGAAGCCGCGAACGACGGTCCGATCCCCAGAGAACCGCAACCTGCGTAGCGCCCAGGCCTTGCTGGACTGGTCGACCATGTAGATGCCAAAGCTGGCGAACAGGTAACCCGCGCGCCAGCCGAGGCGCGTTGGTGATGTTAGAGATCGTTCAGGTTCATTCGACATAATAAACATTGGCTCCTACGGAGCTTCAACAGCCTCGCGTTCGATCTCCTCGAGCGCCGTCACACACCGTTCGCACACATCCGGGTAACGGGTCGATTCGCCGACGTGTGTTGAGTAGTTCCAGCAGCGCTCACATTTCTTGCCGGCCGCGGGCAGCACTTTCACGACCACACCCGGAGCGCCCTCGTCGGAACGTACCACGTCCACTTGAGAAACTATGAAAATGTAGCGCAACTCTTCGCGGTAACGGACAAGCAGATCATAACTGTCTCCCGCAGCTGCGATTTCCAGATGGGCCTCGAGTGAGCTGCCGATCTGTTTGGCTACTCTTGCTTCCTCGAGAGACTGCAAAACGTCGTCGCGAATCTCAAACAGGCGGTCCCAATTTGTAAGTAACTCAGTATCACGCCGGCCACTCTCTGCCGGCAGCAAACCGATATGAACGGACACAGGTCGCGCGTTGTCTGCCGGAAGGTTTTCCCAGATCTCATCGGCGGTGAAAACGAGCAGCGGAGCAAGCATGCGGGCCAAGGCGTCAGCGATCCGGTAGAGCGCGGTTTGCGCAGAACGACGCGCGAGGCTGCGTGGCGAGTAGGTATAAAGCCGATCCTTCAGGATGTCGAAATAGCGCGCCGAGAGCGTGACCGTGCAGAAGTTATAGAGCGCGTGATAGACGGTGTGAAATTCATAGGCTTCATAAGCCTGGCGAACCGTTCCAACTACCTCGTCAAGCTTAGCCAGGGCCCAGCGGTCAGTCTCAAGCAACTCCTCTAAGGCGACCTTATCCCGAGCCGGATCAAAACCGTGCAAGTTGCCGAGCGCGTATCGAGCAGTGTTGCGCAGTTTACGATAGCCGTCTGTCACCCTTTGCAGAATCTCTTTGGATGAGCGCATATCGTCGAAATAGTTCGAAGACGCGCACCACAGCCGCAGGATGTCGGCGCCCGATTCCTTGATCACTTCGTCCGGCGGAACCGCATTACCACCTGACTTGTGCATCTCCTTGCCCTGTGCGTCGACGGTCCAGCCGTGCGTGATGACCGTTTTATAAGGTGCTCGATCGTGCGCGGCGATCCCGACCATCAAAGAGGAATTAAACCAACCGCGAAATTGATCGCCGCCCTCGAGATAAACATCCGCCGGCCAACGCAGCCCTTCGCGCTGTTCCAGCACCGCAATGGAAGACGATCCGCTGTCGAACCAAACGTCGAGAATGTCAGTCTCTTTTGTCCATTCCGTGGCGCCACACTTCTTACACGTATAACCCTCTGGCAATAGCTCCCGCGCTTCGCGAATGAACCACGCGTCCGACGATTCCTTTTCAAAGATATCGGCAACGTGACGAATGATCTCCGGCTCTGCGACCGCCTCGGTACACTTCGCGCAGTAGAAAACCGGAATTGAAACTCCCCAAACTCGCTGCCGCGAAACGCACCAATCCGGCCGGCCCTTGAGCATGTTGGCCATGCGCACTTTGCCCCAGGCCGGAATCCACTGCACCCGTTCAACTTCACGTAACGCAGCTTTTCGCAAAGATGATTCCGATTCCGTAAAGTTCTCAGTGAAGTTGCTGCGGTCGCGGCCGTCCTCGTCCTTTTCCACGGTTGCAGCCACTTCGCGATCCATAGAGATGAACCACTGTGGGGTGGCGCGGAAGATCACCGGATTTTTGCAACGCCAGCAATGGGGATAGCGATGATCGTAGTTCTCAGTAAATAACAGTACGCCGCGGTCGCGCATAAACTCGACTATCTTCGGGTTCGCCTCAAACACACTCATGCCGGAGAAATGTTCGACCTCCGAGGTGAAGTGTCCGGCGTTATCGACCGGGCAATAGACTTCCAAACTGTAGCGCTTGCCAATCACGAAATCGTCGTGGCCGTGACCTGGCGCCGTATGGACCGCGCCGGTGCCCGCCTTACTAGTCGCCTTCTTGTCACGCGCTTCGCTTACGTCCAGTTCGGTTTCCGCATCTGCCTCGCCGCCCAAGGTGACGTGTTCGCCCACCATCAACAGCGACGGACGATCGATCCAGGGATGGCGACACTCAAGCCGATCCAATTTCGCGCCAACGAAACGGGCGACTACCTTCGCTTTGATCCGGTTACCGGCTTCGTCCCGTTCTCCCAGATCGCACTTCTCGGTCACTGTTTCGAGCAGCTCAGTCGCCACAACGTAGACTTCGTCGCCGTTTTCGAAAGCCGAGTATTCGTAATCGGGATGCACTGTTACGCCGAGATTCGCCGGCAGAGTCCATGGCGTCGTTGTCCAGATGAGAACGAAAACCTTCTTGCCCGCGAGTGCCGGATCGATCAACGCCGGATCGCTGGCGAGCGGAAATTTCACGTAAACGGAAGGACTGGTGTGCTGATGATATTCAACCTCGGCCTCCGCCAATGCAGTTTGATCCTTTATGCACCAGTAGACGGGCCGTGCACCCTTGTAGACGTAGCCGCGCTCCACGAAGCGACCAAACAAGCGTGCCGTTTCCGCTTCGTAATGATTCGACATGGTCAGGTAAGGATTGTCCCACTCACCCAGGATACCGAGGCGTTGAAAGTCGCGCGTCTGTCGTTTCAGGGCTGTCGACGCGTGTTCGCGGCAAGCGCGGCGGATGGCCACCGCCGGCATGTTGGCTTTCTTAGCACCGAGCTTGCGATCGACATATAGCTCAATCGGCAGACCGTGACAGTCGTAACCGGGAACATAAGGCGCGTCGTACCCCAGCATGTTGCGCGACTTAACGACGAAGTCTTTGATGATTTTGTTCATCGCCGTGCCGAGGTGGATGTCTGCATTCGCGTACGGCGGGCCGTCGTGCATGATGAACTTCTCATCACCGGCGCGCGCCTGGCGAATCAAGTCGTAGAGACCCATGTCCGTCCATTTTTTGAGACGCGCGGGCTCGCTCTGCGCCAGGTTCGCCTTTTGCGAAAACCCGGTCTTGGGCAGGTTGATGGTCTTTTTCAGATCAAGTGGCGTGGTTTCAGTAGACATAGTTTCTCTTCGCGCTCGGAAATAACAATACTATCAGGACAATGATACAGTCTCCAAAATGTGTGCCTCTTTTGGAGTGCGGTGACCTGTCACCGCTTTTGCCTGCGCCGTCTCGTCGGCGCTTCCTGCAAAAAGTGTAAGTCTAAAGAAGCTGCGACAGGTCGCAGCCGACCAAAGCGGTGACAGGTCACCGCACTCCAAAATAAAAACTCGAACCAGATCCGCGCAGGATGCGATGGTTCGAGTTTCAAGCCGTTGATGGCGTCAGGCGTCAACCGATAAACATCTCATCCTCTCCGTAGGTTTGGTTAATGGGCTTCGGTATGGGGGCCACCAGGACTTCGAGCCCGCGACGGAAGCCCGCCATAATCGCGGCTATCTCGCGTGCCGGCTCGACCACTTTCCGCTGGATGAAATCGGTGGTAGTAACAACCTGATCGTGCGTCCGATCGATCGTATTGCTGACCAGCTCGACTTTATCGCGCGCGTCATGCGCCGTATCGCTCACCAGCTCTTTCAATTCGCCAACTTCATCCTTGATTATCGCCAGCGACTCTGACAGGTTGGCGGTGGCCGCCGAAAGGTGACCGGACACAGCAGTAAACTGTTCCGCGATAAGTTTGCCCTGAACGGCGATCTGCTGGCCTTGTTCGCTCATCACTGTCACCTTCGCGATCAGCGGCTCCAGTTTTTCTTCCAGCCGATTGACGGATTTCACAGCGCGATTGACGAAAACCGCGATGGCGATCATGGCGATAGCGATCACGATAAAAGACAGCGCAATGACCACCATCACCCAGAACAGCGGATCGTTGGGGTTCATTTGTAGAGCTAGCAGCGACATGGATTATTTTCGCTTGCCGGTTATCGGAAACTGATGCCAGTTAGCGATTGCCGAGGTCGACTGGAATTTCTGCTCGAGGCGAAATGTTCAATCGACAATCGGCAATCGAAACCTGCAATCACGTTAGTTCGACTTTTCGGTGTACTGAGGAGCCGCCTCGATGCGGCCAGACAATTCTGTCTTGCGCTTCTCTTCCTGGTAAGCCTTTTTGCCGGCGTCGAGCGCTGCCGCCACAGTGCTGGTTTGGCGAGCCGCTGTTGCGCGCGCTGTATTCGCTACCTCACCGACCTTCTCGGAGGCCTGGCTATAAACTTCGGAAGCCTTGCTGGCTGCCTGAGTGTAAAGTTCACCGGCCCGCTCGCGAGTTGATTCGTAATACTCGCCGGCGCGTTCGCCTAGCTGCTGAGCAGCCTCGCGCGACTTGTCGATGCCCTTGCGGGTTGCGTCGGCGAGGTCACCGCGGAGCTCCTGACCGGATTTTGGGGCAAAAAGCAGAGCAATAACGGCTCCGATGCCGCCGCCGATCAAAAGATAGGTAAGGCGCGTTGAGATGTTGTCATTATCGTTTCCCATAAAAACTTCCTTTCCTGAAGCAAAGCGCCCGGGCTTTGCGTTGTGTGCAAACTGTTGGTTTCAGATGTTGACTATATCAAAACCCCACGAAAGGGTGCAAACAAACCACTGACGCGTATATGAAGATGGGCCAGCGAGCGAGACCCAAGTGATTTGCTGGGACCGCGGGCGTCCCGCCCGCAAACGCGCCGCAGGCGCGCAGTCTTTCAAAGTAGGACCTAATACATTTTCGCGCTTCGCGCTCATTTGCGGGCGGGACGCTCACGGTCCCAGCAAATCACTTGATCGGCTATAAGCTAGTCCGTGCTGTTGCGGTCGCCGTTGTATTGATCGAGTTTGCGGTAAAGAGTCTTGCGACCGATGCCCAGCGCGCGCGCGGCGTGAGTTTTATCGCCCTTGGTGTAATCAAGTGTAGCCTCAATTGCCTGACGTTCGATTTCATCCATCGACGACGGCACTGTAACTTCAAACGTTGTGGTGCGGCCTTCGCTCGCGGCGCGAGCACGTTCCACCTTGATGCGATCCTGTTCCTGCAGAGCGATCCTGCTTATCGACTCCGGCAAATCTTCCAGTTCAATCTGCCGGCCGGAGGCAATGATCACGGCGCGCTCGATCGCGTTTTCAAGTTCACGAACGTTCCCCAGCCACTCGTAAGTAATCAAGGCTTGCAATGCGTCTTTTGAAATACCGGAGATAAACCGACCGGTCTTCTGTTTGTAATGTTCGATGAAGTGTATGACCAGTGGATGAATATCCTGCGGACGTTCACGTAGCGGCGGCAGCACGATGGGAAACACTGACAGGCGATAATAAAGATCGCGCCGAAAGGTTCCGGCATCGGTGGCTTGTTCCAGATCTACGTTTGACGCCGCGATTACGCGCACGTCAGCCTTCAGGACTTCATTGCCGCCCACGCGTGTAAACTCGCCGTCCTGGAGGATGCGGAGAAGGCGGACCTGCGCGGACAAACTCATCTCGCCGACTTCGTCAAGAAACAACGTTCCGCCGTTTGCCTCTTCGAATCTTCCCAGCCGTCGCGCGCGCGCATCGGTAAACGCGCCCTTCTCATGTCCAAATAATTCCGACTCGAGCAGGGATTCGGGAATTGCGCCGCAGTTTAGCTTTACGTAGGGCTGGTCCTCGCGACCGGAGTTGTAGTGAATTAAGTTTGCCAGCAACTCCTTGCCGGTACCCGACTCTCCCTGGATGAGAACGGTCGTTTGCGTGTCAGCAACGTTGAGCGCCAATTCAATTGCGCGCCGGATGGCGCCGGTTTGACCGATGATGCGATCTTCGCCATAGCGCTCGTGCAGCGCGCTGCGCAGATGCATCACTTCCGCCGAGAGTTGGTCGCGTTCCAGCGCGGTGCCGCACTGATCGGCAATTCCTTCAACCAGTGCGACTTCATGATCCTGGAAGCCCTGACGCGCTTCACTCCACACCAGACCGAGCAACCCGAAGGTCTGTCCGCCCACGCGTACCGGCGCGACTAACGCGGCGCGTCCTCCAAGTATTGAGTTGAACATCAAACGAAATGGAAACGGCAGGTCTGTATCCAGCAGGCGAAGCGTTTTGCCTTCAGCCAAAACTTCCATCGCCGCGGGGAATTCTGTGATGTCCAGCGCCTGACCATGCTCGTCGATCAAACCCTGAACTCCGTCGGTGGTTGCGTGTGGCGCTGCGCGAAAAGCGACCAGACTAATTCGTCCGCCCTTGGGATCGAGAACACCGAGAGCAGAATAGTCGGCACCCACCAGGGCGATGGCCCTTTCAAGCACCAGCGAAGAAACTTCGCGAAAGTCTGAACGGGCATTGAGCGCGTTAGCGATCGACAAAAGCGCCCGCTTTGTTTCGGCCTCGCGTTCCTTGTCGAGGTAAAGACGGGTGTATTGATAACCAACCGCAATTTGCCGCGCGATGGATTCGAGAAACGAAACTTCATCATCAAGCCATTCACGCAACGTCGAGGTCATGTGCAATCCCACCAGACCCAACACATCCGCTCCAAGGGTCACGGGAACTACCAGCAACGAACGCGTGTGCAAACTCTTAGCAAGAAACCCCACCTTACGATCGAGCCCTGGCGCCGAAGTATCGTTAAGACGGATCGGCTTGGTGATGTCCACGTGTTCCGAAAGTTGACTCAGGTTGAGCGGAATTGCCGTGCCCAGGCTTGACGGGACCTCCTCACTGGCGCGCCACTCATGGCTGATGCGCAACTCGCTTGGCGAAGTGAGTTGAATCACGTCGCAGCGATCGACATTCATCATCCGTCCCAGCTCGGAAACTATCACGTTGAGGAACCGGTCCAGGTTAATGGTGGTCGGAAGCGTCAACGCGAGGCGGTTGATGATGCCGTCGCGAGCCTCCTGCATCTTAATCTTGCGTTCGAGAGAGAGAGATTTTGCGGTGTCTGACATGGGGTGTAGTTCGAGTGGGATCATAACGAACCGTACCGGAAGTTGCAAAGTAAGGAAGTTCCGAGTTCCGAGTTTCAAGTCCGAGTTTCAAGTTCGCTCTCAGCCGGCGGATTTTCTACTGACCTACTACACGTGTCCAGGTTGAACTCGGAACTCGAAACACGAAACTTGGAACTTGTTTTGATTTCTGACGGGCGCCCCGTATACTTTCTTGTAAGTTCTTGTCAGCGGGAACGGGAGTCACCGGTCACTATGCCGATCTATGAGTTTGAATGTCGTAAGTGCAAGGCGAAGCTGGAAGTCTTGCAAAAAATGAACGACAAGCAACCCGTGAAATGCCAAAAATGTGGCGGACGCCTGGAACGATTGCACTCCGCGCCTGCGATTCAATTCAAAGGCTCAGGCTGGTATGTAACGGATTACGCCGGCGAGGGCCGCAAAGCGGCAGAGAAAGCTGAGAAAGACACTGCCGCCTCTATGACGTCGTCGGACGACAAGAAGTCTGACAAGAAAACAAAAGAAAGCTCCCCGGCTAAGAAAACTTCCGAGAAAGCTTCCGCATCCAAAGTCCCCAAGGGTGATTGAAGCCCGTGTCCTCCGTGTGGATTGATGCACAAACAGAGATTTGATCGAGCGCGATCTTCTGAGCGTTTTCGTCCGCGTTTGAATTACGCGATCGGCTTTGCTCTGCTGTTGGCTGTGTGTGGACTGGCGCTGGCTCAGGCAGGCCGGCGTCCGACCGGGAGTACCGAAGGCGGCGTGATGGTGAACATTGTTGCTGCCCGCACTGACCAGCAGACCGCGCAGATTAACGCCAAGCAACTTTCCGTTTACGACAACGGCGTCGAACAGACAATACGAAATTTCACTCCCGATCCTTCACCGGCGCGGATAGTTTTGTTAGTCGACAACTCTTTAACTATTCGCGCTGATGTTGAAAAGCTGGAACAGGCGGCGCGTGAATTTGCCTACGAGATATTTGAAGGCGACAAGCTGCTGATAGTCGGCTACGACGAGGAAGCGGAGATTGTTTCTGACTGGACTGACAATGCCAAGTCAATTGAGTCTTCGCTAAAGCTTTTCCGTAAAAAGGGTCAACCGCATCTGTTTGACGCAGCCAACGCGGTCATGGAGCAGGCCTTACGCAACTTCTCCGGGCAGAAAAATGTGATTGTGGTAATTAGCGATGGGTTGGATCGCGGCAGCAAAACGACCTTTGAAAAGACCCTGTCTGAATTGCAGCGGCTCGACGTTACAGTCTACGCGGTTCAAGCGCAGGACCGTACGCGCGGCGCTATTCGTCGTGACGTGCCAAAACCAAAACAGGTTATCGATAAGCTGGTTGAAGGCACCGGCGGTATGATCTTCTCAATCGACGAACCCTCGGTGGCAGCAAAAAGTATCTGCGACGAACTCAGAAAAAACCGCTACGTTGTTTCTTATGTTCCTTCCAGCACACCGTTTGGTGAACCCCGCAGCCTGCTGGTCCTGGGAGATGAGGGTATTGCCGTCAGATCAAAGACCGCGCAGCAACCGAACTGAAAATCAGGACTCAGAACTCAGGACTCAGGAGTCAGAATTCACAACCAGGAGAACGCCTCTGGTTTCTGCCTTCTGAGTCCTGAATTCTGAGTCCTGACTCCTTAGGTTTCATCCTTTCTTTCGCGAATAGATGTAGAACAACGAAACGATAATTATCAGCACCAGGCTTTCCATAAAGAAGAAGAAGCGCGGCACGAAGGTACCGTCTTCATCGTGAGCATCTGAGTAGGCGACAAATGTTCCCAGCGCCAGTCCCGCCACCAGCCAGATGAATTGTCGTTTTGCGTCCCACATGAGAACAGGAGTCAGGACTCAGGACTCAGAAGTCAGAATGTAGAAGCCGCTGACTATTGAGTTCTTCTGGTTCTTGCATTCTGACTTCTGAGTCCTGAGTTCTGAGTCCTACTTAAGTATCCCCGAAAGCCAATGCATGATGTTGAGCGCAAGTTGCCTGTTGTCGACGTTGGGAACGTTCATGCCGACCGGCTGGTTGTCGCTGCCGGCAACTTGAGCCGATAGCATCGCCGCATCACCTAAGACAACCACTCGTCCCTTTCCCAGCCGAAAGGCAATGCCCTGGGCCCGACCAGCGGCGGAAGCGCTTTTCCCGGCGATCTCATCGATCGCCCCGTCGCCCAGTTTGAGGAACGCCTCGCTCCCTTGCGGACCCTTGAGCGACTGACCACTAAAAACAATCACCCGATTCACACGCTCCGCCTCGCTGCGTCCGTTTGTGATCGCCGCTTCGGCAAGTTGATGATTTTCACGCGAGTAGACTATGACACTCGGCAAGCCGAACTCTTTGTCCGCGTTCGCCGAATCCCTGGTCTCGCTTCGGCTCATCTCGACTCCCAGCTGCTTCGCAAGAATATCAGCCGCCGACGCGAAAGGCGCCTGGTCGGCAATGAACAGAAGCGCGCCGCCGCCGCGCACCCAATCACTGACAACCTCACACTCTTCGGCAGTGAACGCCGGACCAGCCGCGCCTTCATCATCCGTATCCTCGCTGCCAAGTGGATTTACGATCATAAGAATCTTATGGGTTGCGAGCGACGTTTTCGTGAAGGGCTGGCGATTGACGGCGATGTGGTAGCCGTCATTGAAAACCAGGTCGGCGAAGGGCTTGTAACGATTGTTAGTTGTATCAAAGTTGTAATGGGCTTCATCGAAGAGTATGCGCGGGAAGTTTTTCGTGAAAGTGGGCTTATCAACTCTGGCGTCGAAATGCGGATCGGCAATCTGTTGGGCGAGAGCAGTTGTAAACAGGATCAATACTAAAAAACAACCTGGCAAGAATTTGGTAGGTCTAATGGACATGGGTTCCTTAATTCTCTAACTCTTTTTGATCAGGCAGCGGGGGCAAGCCCGCCTTCCCGACCTTGAGACTCTCAGGTCGTTCGGCTAATTTAGCATTGAAAGTCTTTCAAACCAGGATCAAGACTCAAGGACGGGTAGCTCGAGGTTGGGAAGGGGGCTTGCCCCCGCTGCCTGGTTAATGTCTAAGTTTCTTCAATCGTTCGGCGGCAAGCTCGAGCGTCTCATCTTTTTTGCAAAAACAGAATCTCACTTGCTGGCGCCCGCGCTCCGGAACGCTATAGAAACTTGAACCCGGCACGCAGGCGACGCCAACCTCGCGGATCAAGTGGCGAGTGAACTCAACATCGTCGGCGAAGCCAAACCCGGAGATGTCGGTCATGATGTAGTAAGCGCCGTCAGGACGAAACGTTTTAAACCCGGCATTGTCGAGCACCGGCAGGAGCAGATCACGGCGAGCGCGATACTCACTCTGAAGTCGATCATAATATTCAGCAGGTAGTGACAGCGCATACGCTCCGGCCGTTTGCAACGGCGCCGCCGCGCCGACCGTAAGAAAGTCGTGGACCTTACGAATCGCGCCGGTTATCTCTGGCGGCGCGATGCAATAACCGACGCGCCAACCGGTAACTGAATACGTCTTGGACATCGAGTTGACGATCACGGTCCGCTCGCGCATCCCCTCGATCTGCGCCATCGAAATGTGCTGGATCTCAGCGCCTTCGCGCGGATAAAGGATGTGTTCATAAATCTCGTCCGTAAAACACAGCGCATCAAATTCCTGGCAAAGTCCCGCGATAAACTCCATCTCAGCGCGAGTGAATACCTTGCCGGTCGGGTTGTTAGGATTACAAACAATGATTGCTTTGGTATTGGCGTTGAAGGCTGCGCGTAGTTCGTCCGGGTCAAAACTCCAGTTAGGCGCCCGCAGCGGCACGTAACGCGGTTTGGCATCCGAAAGGATCGCGTCAGGCGCATAGTTCTCGTAAAACGGTTCGAAGACGACGACCTCTTCGCCGGGATCGACCGTGGCCATCATCGCCGCGATCATTCCTTCAGTTGAGCCACAGGTTACAGTCAGTTCTGTTTCCGGATCGACATCAAGATCGAGGTGCCATCTTGTTTTGCGCGCAATCGCCTCACGGAAATCGCGCGCGCCCCAGGTGATTGCATACTGATTGATGTCGTCGGCGATGGCCTTCATCGCGACCTGCTTGATGTCTTCAGGCGCCGCGAAATCAGGAAAGCCCTGCGAAAGGTTTACCGCGCCATGCTTGAGCGCCTCGCGAGTCATCTCGCGAATCACTGACTCAGTGAAGAGACTGGCCTTATGCGACACGTGTCGACTTTGAGCAGGCACTGGTGTGGTCATGGATAATTCCCGCCTAATTTTGGTGACAGTCCGAAGCCTTAACAGTTCGGCCTCAAACAAAAGTATTCTGTAAGTCCGCGTTAGCGGACGAGTGATAGTAGCCCAGCAGTTCACTGCTGGGACAGCAAGCGCAATGCACATTTAGTCCGCGTTAGCGGACGGCTGAGTTGCAAATAAAACCCTTCTACTGTAACTCAGCCGTCCGTTTCACGGACTGAACTGCAACCTTGTGACTTTCCCCAGCGATGAATCGCTGGGCTACTTTCAATCGTCCGCTTGCGCGGACTGAACTTCTGATTCTCTTTACCCAAGCTAACAGCTGCTTTACAAACTTTTGCTAAACCTCTTGGCCGCGATCCGCAAAACCTCTTGCACCTGCGAATCCCAGTACGTCCATGAGTGAGTCCCTGGAAGTTGCCGATACTCGTGCGGAATCTTCCGCGTCATCAAGATAGCAACGAAGTCGCGGTTGACTTGCAACAGCTGATCTTCTGTCCCGCAGTCTAAATAAATATAAGGCAAGGACGCGACACTGGCAGCGGGTAAGTCGCGATAGAGCCTGCCGAGATCGTTAGCCGCGCGAGTGGGGCTGCTCTCAGGTCCATAAACAGACTGTAAGCTCCGCCAGATGAATTCAAGTCCCTTCAGGTCGGATTCGGTCCACGAAGCCGCGCCCAGCGCTCCGCTCATGGAGGCGACAAAAACAAACTGTTGCGGGTATTTGACGCCAAACTTTAGCGCCCCATAACCGCCCATCGATAAACCTGCAATCGCACGACTCCCGGCGTCACTACTTGCGCGAAAGCGTTTCTCCACGTCCGGAATCAACTCCTGCAAAATGTACGATTCGTATTTGTCTGTAGGCACGGTCGCACTATCAGTGTACCAGCCGTCGTTGCCTTCAGGCATGACGATGATGAACTCATAAGGAGCGGTGTAATCGACGAGTTTCGTCTTCTCAAGCCAGTTGGTGTAGTGCCCGGTCAAGCCATGCAAAAGATAAATAACAGGGTAACGCTTCGTCCTGGTGTTGGGCTGATCGTAGTTAACCGGCAACAGCACGTTGTAAGGCAAGCTTTTGCCGACGAGTTTGCTTTCAAACTGAATTGTCTGGACGCGCGAGTTAACCGGCGTCTGCGAAGTCAGAACTCCCTGCGTAAGCGGAGGACCTACTAAGGTCGAACCACCGGCAATCGCCATCGACAAAACGACAACAACGAAAACAATAGCCAGCGAGGTGCGCGTAGGTTTTTTCATCAGGTTTCCTTTGCGGTAAGCATTGGAACATGGACGCCCTTGCTCAACGCCGTATGCTCGGCTTCTTCGTAGCCCGCATCGACGTGACGTGCGACGCCCAGACCGGGATCGTTAGTCAACACTCGATTTAGTCGCTTCGCAGCTTCCTGAGTGCCATCGGCAACTGACACCTGGCCGGCGTGCAGCGAATAACCGATGCCCACGCCGCCGCCATGATGAAACGAAACCCAACTCGCACCGCTCGCCGTGTTTAGCAACGCGTTAAGAATCGGCCAATCGGCAACCGCATCCGATCCGTCCTTCATTCCTTCAGTCTCGCGGTAAGGTGAAGCGACCGAGCCGGTGTCGAGATGATCGCGGCCGATAGCAATTGGCGCCTTCAGATCGCCACGCTTCACGAGTTCATTGATCGCTTCGCCCATCTCGGCACGTTCACCGTAACCCAACCAACAGATGCGCGCCGGCAGTCCCTGGAATTGCACGCGGTCACGCGCCAGCCGCAGCCAACGGTTCAAAGTTTTGTCGTCCGGGAAAAGTTCGAGCGCGAGGTCGTCGGTCTTGCGAATGTCAGATGCATCTCCCGACAAGGCTACCCAGCGAAACGGACCTTTGCCTTCGCAAAAAAGCGGACGGATGTATTCCGGCACGAACCCGGGAATCTCAAAGGCGTCTTTACAACCGGCATCGAAGGCCAGCTTGCGAATATTGTTGCCGTAGTCAAAGGTCACCGCGCCGGCGCGTTTCAGCTGCAACATCGCCTCGACGTGTTCGGCCATCGATTGCATCGACTGTTTGACGTAAGACTCCGGATCGGCGTGGCGCAGTTCCCGAGCTTCGTCGAGCGAGAGCCCGGCCGGAACATAACCATTCAAGGGATCGTGTGCGCTCGTCTGATCCGTTACCGCGTCAACCTTGATTCCGCGGCGAACGATCTCCGGGAGTACTACCGCGCAGTTGCCGGCGAGACCCACCGACACCGCGCGCTTCTGTTCGCGCGCGTCATCGAGAATGTCGATCGCTTCATCGAGACTCAGGGCCAGCCGGTCGCAGTAACCGTTAAGCACGCGGCGCTCGATGCGAGCCGGATCAACGTCGATACCAAGAAACAAAGCGCCATTAAGTGTCGCGGCCAATGGCTGCGCGCCGCCCATGCCGCCCATGCCGCCGGAGACGATGAGTTTGCCGCTCAGGTCGCCGCCAAACTGTTTGTCTGCCATCGCCGCAAACGTTTCGAAGGTCCCCTGAACGATTCCCTGCGTGCCGATGTAAATCCAACTACCGGCCGTCATCTGGCCGTACATCATCAGACCCTTGCGTTCGAGCTCGTTGAAATGTTCCCAGTTGGCCCAGGCGCCGACGAGGTTGGAATTTGCGATCAGAACTCGCGGCGCGTATTCGTGAGTGCGAAAAACGCCGACGGGTTTGCCTGACTGCACCAGCAACGTCTCATCGTTTGCAAGCGACTGCAATTCACGGACGATGGCATCGAACGATGCCCAGTTGCGCGCGGCCTTGCCGGCGCCACCGTAAACGATAAGCTCGTCCGGTTTTTCGGCGACCTCCGGGTCGAGGTTATTCATCAGGCAGCGGAGGGCCGCCTCCTGGTGCCAGCTTTTGCAGGTTAAGGTCGCGCCACGCGGCGCACGAACTGTTCTGGAAGACATTCGTCGAGTTTCAAGTGTTTGGTAACGCAAACTGTTAGTTTGCAATTGAGTTTCACCGCTCGGCAGCCGCACGCAAACTAACAGTTTGCGTTACAAAAGCCCGCGTTACTCGTCACCACGATGGAGGAGACCACTGAGCCAGCCGCCCTTCTCGCGTTGGGTCAGCTGTTGCAACTCGCCGGCGTCGAGCCAGACGCCGCCACATTTTTCGCAAGTATCAATCGACACTTCTTCAAACTTGCCTTCTTTCAACGAGCCACCGCAACGCGGACAGATCATAGACGATGTGCCGGCGGCTTTGGCCTCTTCGGCGACCTTCATCTTCTCGCGCAGTTTTTCAATCGCTTCCTTGTTCTTGCGGTGAAAATATTCCTCTTCCAATCCCTTTCGCCGTTGGTCAAACGCATCAGACATCTGCTTTCCTCCCCTTACCTTCTTTATTCCCTCCTGTTACAGATCCAGGAGAAGGTGAACAAGTGTTCTCGACGCTACGCCTCGAGCAAGCAAAACCAAACCGTTCAAAATCAGATTATCCCAACAGCAAGTCGAACTCACCCTGCCGGATTGCCTCGACGATGCGCTGGATGTCTGCTGACATTGATCGATCGGCCTCGAGCCGTGGTACGCGTGCGCGGACAATTTCATAAGCAGACTGAACGCCGCGGCCGGGTGCGAGCGGCTTGCGATACTCAAGCCCTTCTGCCGCGGTGATCAACTCAATCGCTATCGAGGCCTCGGCGATGTCAACAATCGAACGGAGTTTTGTCGCTCCAGTCATGCCCATCGAGACATGATCTTCTTTGCCGCCATCTGTGGGAACGTTATCAACACTTGCCGGGTGGGCCAACACTTTTGCTTCGCTCAGCAGTGCGACAGCGGTCACCTGCAACATCATGAACCCTGATGAGGTGCCGGGCTGGCGAGTTAGAAACGCCGGCAAGTTTTCGTTGGCGTCGGGATTGACGAGACGGTCGATCCGTCGCTCAGTGATGCTCATTAAATCCGTCAACGCGATGGCCGCGTAGTCGAAAGCCATCCCGAGCGGCGCGCCGTGAAAGTTTCCGCCTGAAAGAACATCGCCGCTATCCGAGAAGACCAGCGGATTGTCTGTGGCGCTGCCGGTTTCAGTTTCAACAATTCCGCGCGCGTGTTTGAGCGCGTCACGCACCGCGCCGTGCACCTGCGGCATGCAACGTAAACTATAAGCATCCTGGACGCGGGGATCGTTTTGCAGGTGCGACTCGCGAATCTCGCTACCGGCGAGCAGCGAACGCAAATGAGCGGCGACTGCAACCTGGCCCGCGTGTGGCCGGGCCGCGTGAATGCGTTCATCAAACGCTACCGGAGTTCCCTTTAACGCTTCGAGCGACATGGCGCCGGCGACATCGGCCAGGTGCGTCAGTCGTTCCGCACGATGCAACGCCAGCGCGCCAACTGCACCCATCGCCTGCGTGCCATTCAATAACGCCAGCCCCTCTTTCACCTGTAGCTGCAACGGCTGAATACCGGCGCGTTTCAGGGCTTCGCCTCCGGCCAGTCGCTCGCCTTCGTAAAACGCTTCGCCTTCGCCGATGGCGGCGAGCGCCAGATGGGCCAGTGGCGCCAAATCACCGCTTGCACCGACAGAACCCTTCTCGGGTATGACCGGCGTGACGCCTTGCTCGAGCATCGCCACCAGCGTGTCAGCTACAATTGAGCGCGCGCCACTCAGTCCGCAAGCGAGCACGTTCGCGCGCAACAACAACATCGCCCTTGCCTCGATCTCGGAAAGCGGGTTCCCGAGGCCGCACGAGTGACTGCGAACGAGGTTCAACTGCAACTCGTTGAGTTTGTCCGGATCTATGCGAACGTCTGAAAGCTTGCCGAAGCCAGTATTTACTCCGTAAACAGCGCGATTCTCGGCTACGATCTGTTCCACAACTTTTCGCGAAGCCTGGCAGCGAGCCCGCGCTTCGGCCGCAAGCATTACCTGCTCCTGGCCGCTGGCAACAGCTACGATTTCTGAAATGGAGAGTCGTTGTCCGCGGAGTTCAATCATAGGAAGAAGGAGTCAGGACTCAGGACTCAGAATTCAGGAGGTCTGCCTTTCGCGCCACTGAATTCTGAATCCTGAGTTCTGCCTTTTTAACTTCTGATTCCTGAATCCTGAGTCCTGAGTTCTGACTTTCTATCAGGCGTTTCGCTTATGTCGATTTTGCGAAATTCACCCGTAGCTGAACCGCTTCGCACGCGTTGGCGTGCCCGCTTCGCGCGCAGGGCAGTACGCGGTGCGCCGGTGGCAACGCGAGTCCACCTGGTCATTGTCTGCAGCGGTCGCAGTGAAAACTGGTGCTGCGGTAAAACTTCGCCAGTGGCTTCGCGCAGGCGCACCGTGCCGATCGCAAAGATCGCAATGGCCACATTAAAAATCACGCCGACTACGAACACCGCCCAGCCCGGCACGATACCGACTGTGGCGCGTTCAATAAATGCATTGAAATCGCGTGCGGGCAGCGGATGCAGGTAGACTTTGAGATTCCAGCTCAACGCCAACAACGCGAAAATCCACAGATAATTTCGCCGCAGCCGGCGGCCGACAGCTTCCCATTCGGTGATGGTGAAATGTGGCGTGATCAAATCAGCTGCCAGGTGTTCCGCCCACGACTCATCAGTGGGCACACTTTCCGGCGCCAGTAATTGTGCAAAGTATCCCGTTTCAATTATACGCACGCGGCTCGACCAGATCTCGTAGTAACGATAACGGCGCGCCTCCATCAGCAGAAAGATCGCGACCAGGATTGAGTTAATCGGTATAACGAAATGCGGATTGCTTTGCGAACTGAAAACGAATGAGAGCGTAGCCCCGGCCGTGAGCACGGCCCAGTTTGTGGTTGTATCAAGCCGGTTGCGCCAGGTGTTCGAGCGTTGCACTTCGCCGCGATAGAAATGGATCATCGCGGTATTGAATTCCGCCGGCGACATGCGACGCATCTGAGCCGCAGGTGTGTGGCCGCCTCTGTCTGAAAGGGCAGGTTCAGCGGGCGACGCCGGTCGCAAGCGGCCACTCATCCTGTCGGCCGAAAGTGATCCGGATCCTTTTTGCTGGGCATCGGTGGTCATTTGGTAGACCGTGACTGCGGGTTCGCCGAATTGTTAGCGCGGGACTCAATTCCGAAAATAATATAGCACGCACTTAACGTTCACTCGTAGTTATGTGCCGTGCGTTAACGCGTCAAGTGATTGTCTGGGACCGCGGGCGTCCCGCCCGCCCGCTTACGGCAGATACGAGTAATGTGAGTTCAGCGTAGCGTGCGTCGGGGCGGGCGGGACGCCCGCGGTCCCAGACAATCACTTGATCGGCACCCTTCAAGCTGATCACGACCGCACAAAAACACTCGCTTGACAGTGTTTGAGCGCGACACCTATAGTTAAATTTTCCGTTGTTTGACGCCTTTGTTTCCATCATGACCGTTGCCGGGGAAAGAGAATTGGATTCGCATTGGATGCGCCAGGCAGTCGCCGCCGCCTTTGAGGCAAAAGAGCGCGGCGAAGTTCCGATTGGCACTTGTATTGTCGTTGGTGAAACAGTCCTGGCGGTCGGGGGAAATAGAACGCGCACCGACGGTGACCCCACTGCGCATGCGGAGATCGTCGCGCTGCGGGAGGCTGCAGCGAACGCGTGTAACTACCGGTTAACTGATGCGGTCGTGTATTCCACGATTGAACCTTGCGTGATGTGTGCGGGCGCTTTGATACAAGCACGAGTCAAAAGGCTGGTTTACGGCGCGCCTGACGAGAGGGCCGGAGCGGTTGAATCGCACTTCCGAGTTTGCGACACGGATTTCCTGAATCACCGTATTGAAATTACCGCCGGCGTGCTTGAAGAAGAATGCCGGGAGCTGATGCAGGAATTTTTCCGCGCCCGGCGAAGGAATAGTAATGAGTGATGAGTGGTGAAGCGTCATGAGTAGGCGAGTCTCTTACTCATTACTCATCACTTTTGTTGGATTTCGGAGAGGTCGCATAGTGGCTTAGTGCACCGGTCTCGAAAACCGGAGTGGGGGAAACTCCACCGTGGGTTCAAATCCCACCCTCTCCGCCAGTCAAATTTCGGATTTCGGAATTCGGATTGCGGTTTGAAAAGCCGCCAACGTTGAGGTTTGACGCCGGACGAATTGGCGCCAATTCGAAATTCGTAATCCGAAATCCCAGGGAGAGGTGCAAGAGTGGTTGAATTGGCAGCACTGGAAATGCTGTGAGCGGGAAACCGTTCCGTGGGTTCGAATCCCACCCTCTCCGCCAGTTGTTATTTGCTAACGCGACAAGCAAAGTAGAAGGAAGCCCGTCTATGACATCAGCCAGTAAGGATCGCGCCGGCTTTCCGCTCACCTTTTATGCTTCCGCCTTCATCCTTGCCTTCGTAGCGTTGGGTGCATTGGATTTAGTTGCGGGTCAATCACATATCAAAACTCGAGCCCGCGGGTCCCTCTGCGGTAACCCGCAGGTTGCATGCAAAACAACTGTAACTTTCGAACCCCACGATTTGCAGTTTCGCGTGCCGAAAAATTCAGTCATCTTTGACACTGAACTGTTCTACGCTGTGATACTCAAGACCATCCCGGTTGGCGACTATGATTGTGAAAAGTTCGTCCCCGAAACCGAGCGTTTGGCTGCGCAGGTCCTCTTCCCTGACCATAAGGTATTTAGCTCTCGTTGCGCTGAGCCCGGTAACCTCTTCTATACGACCATAGACGACAAATTCCGGATCATGGCCGTGTACGCCGGTGTCACGCTGCCCGAGTCAAAACGCGTGCTCGCCGAAGTGAAAGCGACAGGAAAATTTCCCGGCGCCTACGTTCGCAGGATGCGAACCGGCTTCAACGGCACTTAGCCGGAAGCGGTTTCCCCAACCGTCTGTTAGAATAGCTTCTCGCCTTACATCAAACCCCCGCCAGGACAGGCAGCAGTGCTTGTTTCTAATTACGAATGGATTAGCAGAGATGTTCGTCCGCGCGGAGTTTTTATGGATGACAAATTAGCAACAGATGAAGCCAGGCGCTCGGTGCAACATGAATCGGTAAAGGCCCAGGTCGAAGGCGAAGTGCAGGCGGAGATTGCGGACCGCGCCAGCCAGGGCCCACCGCCTGGTGAGGGAGCAAAGATTGATCAGGTCGCGGGCCAATTCCGGTCCAAGGCTGTCAATGAGGTGGTCGATACGGAGCGTGAAGTTGAGCGTGGCCGCGGTGCCGCGCGAATCTCGCAAATCGTCGATTACATTTTCTTCGTGATTTACGCGCTGCTGGGAATGCGGTTTCTGCTGGCCTTGATGGCCGCGCGCAGCACCGCCGGGTTTGTGCAGTTTATTGTTACAGTGACGAACCCGTTTTACCTTCCGTTCAGAGGAATCGTTGCGAGTCCCTCAACTGATCAAGGTCACACGCTCCTGTTGCCCATCGTGGTCGCGTTAATCGCCTACATGTTGCTGCATCTTGCGATCAACGGCCTGCTGCGAATGGTGGCGCATCGCAAGACTGCGATCTAAGTAGGACAAAAACTCCGATCTTCAGGGAGAGCTTTTCACTTTCGCCGGCGATGAAAGAAAGCAGCTTCAGTTAAAAACAGGGCCGCTCAAACTGTCATTTGACAATCCGCCTCAGGCAATTCAAGATCGAAAACGTTTTTGACAAGTTATCAGACTTCGGGCTCCGCACAACGCCGCGCCGGTGAACCCCGCCAGGCCGGGAACGGAGCAACGGTAGCCAAGCGCACGTGTGTTGCGGGTAAGTCCGGAGTCTGGCCAAATCAAATCGAATAGTGATGAGTTATGAGTACTGAGTAAAGAGTTTGAGCCGGCGCCGCAAACCGTCGCGGGCTCAAACATCCCGGTCTCACTTCCTAACTCATCACTCATAACTCAGCACTCATCACTGTTTTCATGACCTACCAGGTAATCGCACGCAAATGGCGCCCGCAGACCTTCGACGAAGTCACCGGGCAAGAACCGATCACGCGCACTCTGCGCAACGCCATCGAACACCAGAGACTTCATCACGCGTACCTTTTTTCCGGAGCGCGTGGGGTCGGCAAGACCACGACCGCGCGTTTGCTGGCGAAGGCGTTGAATTGCCACAAGGCAAAACAGCCAACCGCCACTCCCTGCCGCACCGACGACCCCGATGCCTGTCCCTCGTGCAGCGAGATATCAGAAAGCCGTTCAATTGATGTGCAGGAGATCGATGCGGCTTCGCACACGGGAATCGATAATGTCCGCGAGACCATCATCGGAACCATCGGCTTTGCACCCGCACGCGATCGCTACAAAATCTTCGTCATCGATGAAGTGCACATGTTGTCTACCAGCTCGTTCAATGCGCTCCTGAAGACGATTGAAGAGCCGCCGGCGCGCGTGGTTTTCATCATGGCAACCACCGAACGGCACAAAGTGCCGGAGACGATTCTTTCTCGTTGTCAGCAATTTGAGTTTCGCACAATTGCCACCGCTAAAATTTTCGATCGACTACGGTTGATTGCGGAAGCGGAAAAAATTGCCGTACCGGACGAAGCGCTGCGTGAGATTGCCCGCTCGGGCGAGGGCTCAATGCGCGACGCGCAATCAGCTTTTGATCAGGTGATTAGTTTCGCCGGGTCTAAGATAAAGAAAGAAGACGTCGAGATGGCGCTGGGCGTGGCCGGCGCCGATATTCTGATTCGGGTGGTAAACGGAATTGCAAACCACCAACCGGCTGAGGCCCTGGCTGTTGTCGACGACGTGGTCATGCGCGGTCATGACCTGCGAAATTTTTGCCGCGATCTGCTGGCTCACTTCCGCGACCTGCTTGTTTCGAAAGTTTCCGCGAGCGAGGAATTACTGGAGTCAGCTATCTGTGATCGAGATGAGCTTGCACGCCAGGCGGCGCTGTTTTCCGAAGCCGACCTGGTCCGTTTCTTTCACTCGCTTGCCGAAACGGAAACCCTGTTGAAGACGGCGGCGCACCCGCGTTACCAGTTGGAAATCGGCCTGGTGAAGCTGATGGAAATGCGCCGGCTTGAATCGCTCAACCAACTGCTGGAGCGGCTGGCCGCGCTCGAAGAATCGGTGCGCACCGGCAAAGCTCCGACCGGACGTTTAGGAAGTTCAGGAACAGTGGCCAAGGTTGTCACGTCCGCAGCTTCTGCCGGCGCAAAGCCATCGCCGGCTCCTTCTATTTCCCGGTCGACATCAGCTGCTTCCGCTCCATCGTCCTCCGCGGGTCCGGCAGAAACGACCGGCATGAGCAAAACAACCGCGAACTCGGGCGCGGCAGCGGGTTCATATTCCGCAGCCGCCACGCAGACTGCGCTGGAGAATGAAACAGCCAGCAGTATCGCTCTTTCCGAAGGGGATACGGCGCCCGGCTCCGAGATTGATCAGCTCAAAACTGCGCTCGGCAGTAGGCGCAAGATGTTACTGGTAACCGCGCTCGACGCCGCTCGTCAGGCCGGCATCGAAGGCAATGAACTGTGCCTGGAGTTTGCGCCGGAGACGCGAGCCTACCGCGATACGCTCGCGAAAAGCGACAACGTCAAAATTCTGCGCGAAGTTTGTAAAGAGATTACCGGGCGTGACCTCGGCGTGCGCTTTATGGTGAGCGATCCGGAAGCGAACAGCGCTTCTGTCGCCGGCGAGGCTCCGCCCTCGAAGGAAGAAACCGAGCGACGCGATAAACAGAGCCTGCGTGAACAGGCTGAAAAAGATCCTACCGTCCAGCAGATGCTCAAGACGTTTCGCGGCGAAATTGTCGATGTGAAACGCGTGGAACCGGCGAAGTAAGACCCCCGCCCGCTGCAGTTCCTTCACCGCAATCCCTGCAAGAAGCGGTTTTTGACTTCAAAAATCAAGACCGGCACCAAGGGCGCCATGTGCCGGTCTTTTAGGCGCCACGTTCACCCTATGACGTGGCACCACGCGACACTTTTAGTTTCCGTCGAAACCAAAGTGTCACGGACCGAGGAGCACGCCGCTTTTTCGTGCACCTCCGGCCATCAAGATTGTTGAGCGTTCTCAGGCGTCGTCAACTCGCGGCGCGAGCGGCGGCGGATCGGAGTTCGCTCTTTTAATAAGTCTTTCTGTCTCGATTCCAGGATGTAAGCCAGGGCTTGATAGCTCATCGATAAAGACGCGGCGGCGCGCGTTAAACTTCCATTCGCTTTACCGAGGGCGCGCTGAATCACGCGTCCCTCAAACTTCAAGACTTCACTTTGCAAATCGACCGGCTTGTTGAAAAGCGCTTCGATCGGATCTTCGGCAGCGGTTTCCTCTCCGGCCAATTCACCTCGCGACCTGATGATCACTTTTCTGGCGGCGGCATTCACCCTTAGCAAAATATCCTGACTTTGAGATTTGGAAAGCCAATCACTCGCGCGATCGTAAGCCACGTAAAGCGTCTCGACTGAAAGGTCGTCAAGCTCCTCGATCATCGTCAGGGCTGCGAGTCCGGCTTTGTTAAGCGCACCCACCTGATGCGCAACTTCGATGGCTTTCTGAAATATGAACTGCGCCGGTTCACTGCGCTTGAGCCGGGCGAGAGCGATGCCTTGTGTTGTGAGTGCCTCAGCCAACAAACATTGGTGACCACTTTTTTCCAGAACGCGCACGGCGTTACGCGCTACGGCTTCCGCTTCCTTAAACTTCTTCTCGGCAATGAAAATCTGTGCCCGCGTATCGTCAAATTCTGCTGTTCGCTTCTTATCGCGGACAAGAACGCTGATTCGACGAGCTTCGGCAAGATATCGATGTGCCTCTTTGAATCGAGAGAGATTGAAAAGGATGAGACCTACGTTGTTCTTAACGCTGGCACGGAAGGTACTGTTCTTAGCCAGCTTGAAATGGTGATCAGCTTTTTCAAACTCATCGATCGCACGACGAAGATACTCGGCTCTGTTTCCAGAGCTGGCAAGATGACGAAGGACAATTGCAAATTCGTTATGGTAATTTCCCTTGGTGGTGTGATTAGTAATTTTATCAAAAAGGGACGCGTTCTCGGTAAGAATCCTTAGGGCTACATCGTATCGCGAGGCAGTCCACTCGACAGTTGACAATAGAATTAGTGCTCTGGCTCTCGTATTCCCGCCAGCTGTGAGTCTTTCTAGTGTTTCAGTAAGCACAATCCGTGACTCATTTAGTTCTCCCTGGCGCCAATAGCAGCGAGCAAGTTCCACCCGAGCGGCAGCGACCTTCATCACATCGCCGATTAATTCGTAGAATGTGATGCTTTCGGTGATCAAATTCTTCGCCAACTCTTGAGCTTCCTTTACGTCATTCTTGCTACCAACCCATCCGGTCAGGATTCCCATGCACAACAGGACCTCGGCGGTAACCGCTTGGTGAAGCCCGTACGTATCTGGCCGTTCGCCGAGGCCTTTCCACAGATGACCCATAACATCGCGAGCCGCTTCAAAGTTACCCTTGTCTTTGAGCACTAAAGCAGCTTCACACCTGCGTAGCGCATCCTCGTTCGCCGGAAGTTTAGAGGTGTTGACTTGTGGCGAGGTTATCTTCATGTGAGCTACGCCTTTCGAGTGAGTGTAAGAAACCCTGCAAGAACGCCGGGATATTAGCTGTGTGACGGACGGGTTGCAAGACTTTCCCGAAGTTGCTCTATTCTTTCTGATGTAAGAACTCTTGCATCCCTCAAATCTACAAGGAGCAACTTCAATGAAGCGTTTTCTAATGGCTGGGGTTTTGGTCGGTTTGCTTGCTGTATCAGCGTTTGCTGGAGATTCATCAACTAGTGGTTCTCCTGCGCCGCAGCCGCCCAACGGAACACCAGGAACGACAAATATCACCGAGCCTGGCGAGATACCGACAAGCAGTGCAGTTGAGGAGCTCTCAAGCGAAGCACTCTCGGCCTTACTGTCGGTGCTCAGCTTCCTGGGTGTTTAGAGTAAGAAAATCGATAGCTACCTTCGTGTGAGCCTAGGGCTAGCGATGCGCTTTGGTAGTTATCGTGTTTTTACTTTCCAGTTAGTTCTAACAATCCAACCACATTAGCCGCCTCACGGCAGCAGGGATTGGTGTGTCTGAAATCCCCAGGAGACTGGAAAAGTTCGAATCAACCTTTCAAACGCCCAAAAGTCTGAACAAATTTGAAGACATCGTCGTATGGAATTTCGCAGTTGACTTAAGGGGGTACGAACGATGCGCGATCCATTTACCGCAGGACTTCTGAGTTTTCTTATTCCCGGCGTCGGCCAGATTTACAACGGCCGCTGGCTCGCGGGAATCCTCTGGCTGATCATCACGCCCGGCTTCTGGATTGGCACCGGCGGCACGCTCGGCTGGATCTGCCACGTCATTGCCGCCTACACCGCTTACTCCTACGCCAAGGACCACCCGGTCCGACATGCGTACTAATGGGGCGTACGAAAATTAAAAGCGGCGAGCCTCAATAAAGAAACTCGCCGCCTCTGGGCGATGACCTCAGTTCCTCACGTCGGTCATGCAATCGGCCTTATATTTTAAATCAAACCAAAAAGCAATATGTATTACTCACGTGATCCAGGTTAGAGGTTTGTCAACTAAGTATTCCAACGGTTTGTCACTTCCGACATAAACTCGATCGCTCACTATTAATCAAAGCAACTTTGGTTAGATTGGACCGGGGCTAGTCAGGAGATTGCCGCAACGCTCTCACCGGCTTCCCGGCTTTTGCTTTCGTAAGTAATGCTCTGTTAGGAGTTCAGCGTTCTGACGTGTATGATTCGTGCCTCACGCCCCAATCCAGGATGGTTCGCCCCAGCAAAGGAATACCGCAATGTCCCCCAAGTCACGGAGTGTGCAGGAAGTACGCGAGCCGCTTTCGTTAGAAGCCGAAGCCCAACAGGTGCTTGCTGAACTGTGGAGTGAAAGGGTAATTCCCTTTGAACTGCACGTCGGAAAGCTCACCAAAGGCATCGGCGAATACACTATCCACTTTCACGACAGCCGGATTCGCACAGCTAGCATTCCCCTGATGAAGGAGAAGTCGTTCCGGGATATGGTTAGAGAGGCTGTCCTGGCTCGGGTGGCACAGATGAGTGGTCCCTTGAAAACAAATCCCAAGGCTCGCAATTGAGCGCTTCACAGAGTTTGTCGAGCGTGCGGTAGCTGATCTTTTTCGCCTTCTCCATAGGTCGATGGTCACATAGTCCAGTCTGCTTCCCGTCTGCGTCAGAGCACATAGAACACGCCGGCGTTCGGTATCAACCTTAAAACAATACCCTTGGGAGTCTGGCAATGTGTGATTGCGCTTTGATAATCCGGCGCTGCCTCGTGATATCCTCTCCCCATCGCTATCAACGTTAAAGAAGAGCTACCTGCAATCGCGAGCGCGGAAAACCCTTTGCGCGCCGGGATGCGCCTCGAGCCAACGGCGCCGCCCTGTGCCATGGTCATTTTCGGCGCCAGCGGAGATCTGACCCGTCGCAAACTTCTCCCGGCGCTTTATCGTGTCGCGCAACAACGCCTCGTTCCCAGCGAGTTTGCGATTCTCGGCACTGCCCGCCAGCCACACAGCGATGATGAATTCCGGGCGACGATGAAGGCCGCGATCGCCGAGTTTGGCTCCGAGGATTCACTGGATGAAAACGCCTGGCAGAGTTTTGCGAAGCGAATCTTCTACGTCGAAGGCGACTTCACGGATGCGGCGCTTTATCAGAAGTTAAAGACCAAACTCGAAGAGATTGATAAGGAATACGACACTGAAGGCAACCGCATTTTTTATCTCGCCACTGCGCCTGACAACTTCGGACTGATTGCCAAACAGTTGGGCGAGGCGGGAATCGCGCGGCCGCGATCAAACAAGGCAACCGGAAAAACAAACGCCGGTGTGAAACGGAGTGCACCCGCGAAGAAACCCTGGACGCGTATTATCGTAGAGAAACCGTTTGGCCGGGACCTGGAAAGCGCGCGGACACTGAACAAGACGCTGGCCGCAGTTTTTGATGAGAGTCAGATCTATCGCATCGATCATTACCTCGGCAAAGAGACAGTACAGAATCTGCTCGTCTTTCGGTTTGCCAATAGCATTTTTGAGCCGCTGTGGAACCGGCAATATATCGACCATGTTCAGATCACCAATGCCGAGACAATTGGTGTCGAGGGTCGTGGCTCCTATTACGAAACGGCCGGGGCCCTGCGCGACATGATTCAGAACCACGTCTTCCAGGTGACGTCGCTGATTGCGATGGAGCCGCCGGCGTCTCTATCGGCGAACGGCGTACGCGATGAAAAGATCAAGGCGATGCAGTCTGTGCGTCCATTGCCTAGGGCGACTAATGAGTTTGCCGTGCGCGGTCAATACGGACCGGGGACAGTGCTCGGAGATACGGTGGTGGGTTATCGCCAGGAGCCGGGGGTCGATCCGAATTCTTCAACCGAAACATTCGCGGCGCTCAAACTCTATTTCGACAACTGGCGCTGGTCGGGCGTTCCTTTCTACCTACGTTCGGGAAAGCGTCTGCAAAAGCACGTCACCGAGATCGCGATCCAGTTCAAGGAAGTGCCGCACCGGCTCTTCAACGATTCCGATTCGCCGCTACAACCAAACGTGCTCGTGATTCGTATTCAACCAAACGAAGGAATCAGCCTGCGCTTTGGCGCGAAGCTGCCCGGCCAGGCGTTGCGTATTCGCTCGGTCAACATGGACTTTCGCTACGGTTCGTCTTTCGGCGTCAAACCCCCCGAGGCTTACGAGCGTTTGTTGCTTGATTGCATGCTGGGGGATTCGACGCTCTACGCGCGCCGCGATATGGTCGAACGTGGTTGGGAGATCGTGACGCCGATTCTGGAAGACTGGAAAAAACCGGCGCCGGATTTTCCCAACTACGAAGCCGGTTCGTGGGGACCACAAGCTGCGTTTGAATTGATCGAACGCGAAGGTAGAGACTGGCGGAAATTGTAAAAGCGTTGGTCTTCGGTCTTTGGACTTTGGTCTTTGAACTTCGTACTTTGAACTTTGAGCTTGGAATTTCCTTTGAGCGTTGACTCAAATGGTCAAAGGTCTAAGTACAAAGCACAAAGCACAAAGCACAAAGTTCAAAGCACAAAGACCAAAGACCAAAGTCCCAAGACCATTATTTGATGCAAATCCAACTCGAGAAAACTCTGGATGTAGAAGTTGTCGAACGGCAACTCGCGGAGCTGTGGCAAGAAACCGCTCGTGATCCGAACGCCGATGCAGAGACAGCTGTGTTGCGCGCGCGGGTCGCGAACCTGCTGGTGTTTGTTTCGAATGATGCAGCCCTCGACGACCTGCATCAGATGTTGGTCGAGTTGACCGCGATTCATCCGAGTCGCGTACTGGCGATGCTGGGCGCTTGGGAAGCAACGGATCAAGATATTGAGATGTCGGTAGAATCGATTTGTCAGACTGACAAGCGCACCGGCGCTAAACGACTTAGCTGCGAAGAGATCACCTTGAAGGCATTCGGAAAGTTTGTCATTGAGCTTCCCAGCGCCGCGTTGCCGCTGTTGATGCCGGATTTGGCGACTTTTCTCTGGTGGCGCAACGCTCCGCACCTCTCCGACAAAGTGTTAGACAAGCTCCTGCGAGCGACTGATCGACTGGTTATTGACTCGCTTGAGTTTACAAATCCTCAGGTTGATCTCAGTGAGACGAACAAGCTGTTCGGCGCCAAAGACTACGACCATGTCGGTGTTAGCGATCTCAACTGGGCCAGGCTCACCTTCTGGCGCGAGCTGCTCGCTGACTTTTATGACGTTGCTGCGTATAGAGCGTGGCTCGACGGGGTTGACTCGGTCGAGATTGATTATGTTGCGCCCGAGCCCGACGAAGTAACTGTAGCGCCGCAAGCTTTGCTGTTTGCCGGCTGGCTTGCGAGCCGGCTGGAATGGAGTCTCGCAGAGGAACGGCCGGTTCAGGATGACAGTCAAACGCTGTCGTTCAAGTTTCGCTGTGCTGATCGTGACGCTGGTCCGACCGGGCAGCGCGAGATTCAATTGAGACTCAAGCGCGTAGAACGAGGCGAGCGAAAGCCAGGCCGGCTCGTTCAGGTGGAATTGCGGTCGAGTCGCGAAAAAACGGGTTCCTTCAAGGTCGCACGCAGCGACGACAATCTTTACGTTTTGGCCGAAGCCAAGCTGGGACGACAAACTCACCGCGGTCGCGTCTTGCCCGTTAGAAACCGCAGCGCCGCGCAATTGCTAAGTCGTGAGATGGAGATTCTCTGTAACGATCAGATCTACCAGGAAGCAATAGCGGTGGTTGCAAAGATGATCGACGCCTTGCAGTAAGCCGGTGGTTCGATTCGAGAGAGGCAAAATTGCCAGTGACAAGCTTTGCACAAAAATCGGCCTTATCAGTCCGCAAAGCGGACGAATGATATTAGCCCAGCAGTTCACTGCTGGGACCAGGAGCGGAAGAAGAATGCGAGTCCGTGAAGCGGACGACTGAATGATAACTATCAGCTCACGCAATCTTTTCAGCCGTCCGCCTGACGGACTTCAACTCGGCCTGCTGCCAATCCCGGCGATGAATCGCTGGGCTGTTTTCAGTCGTCCGCTAACGCGGACTGATCAAGCCACTTTTTGTACAAAGCCCCAACGACATGAAACTGAATGTTTGCATAGCCGGAGCTACTGGCTGGATCGGAAAGCCTCTTTGCGTGGCTGTGTCTGAATCAGTCGACATGAATCTGGTTGGCGCCGTCTCTCGTACTCATCAAGGTCGCACCCTTAAGGATGTTTTTGCCGACATAAACCTTGACGCGAAGATTAGCGGGTCAGTCGCAGAAGCTCTCGATACCCCAACCGACGTTTTAGTTGATTACACCAAAGCAGACGTGGTGAAAGACAACGTCATGACCGCTATCAGAAAAGGCGTTCATGTTGTTATCGGTTCGTCCGGGTTGTCGGATGAGGACTTTGTTGAAATTAACCAGGCGGCTTTGGAGCATAAGGTTGGTGTCATAGCTGCCGGAAATTTTGCCATTACCGCCGTTCTGCTGCAGCGCTTTGCTTGTGAGGCAGCAAAGTATCTGTCTCATTGGGAAATTATTGACTACGCCTCAGACGCGAAAAAGGACGCGCCCAGCGGCACCACTCGCGAATTGGCTTTCCGACTTGCAGAGGTCAGAAGACCGGAAGTTACGCATCCGATCAGCGAAACAATTGGAGAGCGAGAGAGTCGCGGCGTAACCTTAAACGGAAGCCAGATTCATTCGCTTCGACTTCCCGGTTACGTCATTAGTGTTGAGGCAATCTTTGGGGCAAAGGATGAGCGTCTTACGATCCGGCATGATGCTGGAAGCGGAGCTGAGCCGTACATTGAAGGCACTCTGTTAGCAATTCGGAAGGTAAGAGAGCAGCTTGGGTTAATCAGAGGACTGGATAAGATAATGAACTGATGAGTCCAGGATCCGATCAGTCCGTTCTGAAATTCTTGCATGCGCTTGGGCGCTCCGCGGAGAATTGCGTGTTCGGAGAATTGGGTTGAGAGCAGGCCCGATTGGGCGTAGCATCAAAATGGTCATAAAATTTAGTGTTAACAGCGATAGACCCGTCTCTGTTGACTATTCGCTAGCAAGAGCCTCACTTGTGAACGAGTCCCGCTCCTGCTAAATCAAATTCATTTCGAATCGATCAGAACAAGGCAAGTATCCCTCTTAGTCTTTCGTTTGGATGGAAGCCAGAAATGAATCTAAGAATCAAGTTTGAGCGAACCTGATTGTAGAGGAGACACGCAATGAAGATCAGAACATGGCCAATGAGATACATATTGATTGTCGCTATTGCAATTCTTGTAGTGGTGATAATAGTGACGGCGGCGGGTCGAAGGCGGACAGGAACGAGCTCAAAGATCACAGCCACCGGCCAACAGGAAGATCAGCGCGTGGAAGCAAACATGCCGCCTGTGACATCCTCAGCTAAAGACCTTGAAACAGTTACTGCCTACGTGGATAGCGAGAAGCAGGCAAATATCGTCATTTTGAATAAGAGCGCGAAGGGCATTCAAGCTTTTGCCGTATCTTCGGGCAGTTTTACTCTGATAGAAGATGACGGCCTTCAAACAGATAATCCAAAAACGATAATCGCTCCGCATGCTACCTATACGATCCAACTGCCTGCTTCAAATCTGCGTTCGACATTGCCCGTTGTTATTTCTGCCGTCATCTATGATGACAATACAGAAGACGGTGATGGGGTTGTACGAAAAACAGTTCATGATGCAAGACAAAGAGAAAAGGAAAAGCGACTTCTAGATCTGAATGGTAGTCAAAGGAATTGACTCCCATGAGTGCACCCGGTAAACCATCACTAATTGAGTCACGGGATCGAGCCGATCGGGAGTGATAGATAGGAAAGCTCCGTCTCCGCGCCCTTACAACTAATCTTCTCACCAATACCAAAAGCTCTGGACTTATGGACCTTAGCGGTATACTGTCCGCCTAGTAAACGGGCTCACATTCACTCACACCACCCTATGTCCCTGGACGTCAGCCCCTAAAGTTTAACCTCGGCTTGACTTACAGAGGAGTAACCAATGAGAACGCACAAAAGGACTTTGATGTTTCTCGCCATCGGAGTCTGCATCGGACTGGTTGCTTGGTTTGCTTTACTAGGACGGGCCACACGTGCCTCGCAGTGGAAATCACAACGTCCAGTTCTTTCGAAACTTCCGGAAATCAAATCTTGCGTAGAACACGTCAAGCTGGTTAAGGCTCAACTTGTTAATCAAGGTGAAGCTCAAGTTGCGGTACTGGAATTGGAGAATCAGGCTTACGTCGGCGTAATTTCGATTTCGGTCGAGACAACAGTTGATAAATCGACATATTCAGTCGTCGAATGCGCTTTCTCGCCAGACAAACCGCCGCTGATCATTATTCCACCACACGAAAAACGAACAATACAGATTGGTAACCTTGCTGGGAATTCACCCATTCGAATCGGCAGCGTAATGTATTCCGACGGAACGGAAGAGGGGTGCGATTCATCCGTGAAGACGATGCGCGAAGTAAAGGACCATCACACCAGAGGCGGTCCTCAAGAATGAAAGCAGTACTCATTGCGTTTTGCCTCGTTGTTGCGAGTGCGCTAGCCACAGTGACGATAATAGCGGCGTGCGGGGAAACCGCAGCGCCGCGCAATCGCTAAGCCGTGAGATGGAGATTCTCTGCAACGATCAGATCTACCAGGAAGCAGTTGCCGTCGCGGCAAAGATGATTGCTCATTCAACGTCAATTCCTGGGCTAAGATCGTCAGCCTTCGCATGACAGAATTTTTGCTGGAAATTGAAACCGAGCCTCAACAAGATCACTCTTGACAAGCAAATCCACCAAGAGTAGGTTCAAAACGCCTCAGAATTGAAACGTTAGTAGGAGTCCATTCCCACTACGCCCTGCTCCGGCTAACTATTTACAAGCAAGAGCCTCACTCTCCCGCGAGTCCCGCTCCTGCTAGGCCAAACTGAACATTGAAGGAGGTTCTATGCTGAGAGTCATTAATCCTCGGACACATAGAGTCGCCATTGTGTGTGCCTGCCTGGGAGTTCTTCTTGGACTTGGAATATGGGCATCAGCCCACAAGGTTTCACACCTCAGCTCGATTCAAGAATTCGAACCCACCATTGTGAATAAGACCAAGGCATTGGAAATCGTTAACACAACCAAGGTTCTGATTGGCGAGGTATACGTGTTAAGAGTTACTCTGAAAAATGTGTCCTCGAAGAACATTACTTCGTACACATATTTGACTGGTCATGCCGTGATCACCAACGGTTATGCTTTTAGCCAAAGGCTTCTCGGACCAGGTGAGACGGCTGACGAACACATTCCATACGAGAATTTACAGACTGCTGCCACAACTTTCTCTGAGCGCGAGGCGGACCTCGTTTTTACAGCCGTTTGGTTTGAGGGAGGGACTGGTGATGGTGATCCCAAGTTTATCAGGCAGTTGAGTGATGAATCCGAGGGAATAAAAGAACAAGCAGGACTTATCCTTCCTTTATTACGCAAAGCCTTGCGGGATCCAGAAATTCAAGAAGATGAAGTTTTGACTGCTCTTGAATCGCAAATTTCGCATCTTCCCACCGAAGACGGGTCTGCTAGTCAATCTATAGACTATAAACTGGGACGAAGCATGGCCAACCGCCAATTAGCCTTCAAGGTCAAGGAATTGAGGGAAAATAAGAACAAGTCGCCTGGTATTAATCGAAAGACGGAAGTCACCGGAAGTCTGGCCTCATGGGAACGGCTCTTAACCAGATTCTAGAGCTCTGCTTTGCCAATTCTTTGAACCCAACCCGTCAACCTTCACCTTACGCCAGGAAGGAGCCCACCATGAGACGAGGAGTTTTGACACTAATCATACTTGAAGGTCTGTTTTTCGCAGCCGCCACGGTTGCCTTACTTACTGTTCTTACGGAACGGACCACGGCAACCAACTGTAACCCTATCAGAAGTTTTGAAACGATATCCCCAGGATCCTGTAATTTCATTTATAAGTCTGAGCGAGATTACATAACGTATCCCGGCGTGCTCAGTTTGATGATGTCGTCGCCGGATTTGGGCAGTGTGGTTTCGGCCGTGAGTGCTGGCCCCAGTTTCTTACTCCGATAGTTACACAAATACCGGCCAGTCACGGAACGACCGGTCTCTGGGAACAAACCGTCGATAGCTATTCGGCCGGTTCAACGAGCTGTAATTTCATAAGCTACCGACAGTTTAAGATTCCCTCATCCGGGTACACTTGTTGTGATTCTGGGTACATCTTAACCGCAACAGTAAACGGAAATCAGTGTGTCGCAAGAATAGCAGGCGGCAACTGTACCACTCCAGGGTTTGATGGGAGTTGCCCGCCAGGGACTGAGCCCAATGGTTCCGGCTTGTGTTGTGGCGGGCAATCTGCGTGTGAAGCCGACGGCTGGTATTGGAATTTCACTACGGGTCACTGTCAGGAAGAGCCGTGGTACTGCGAAATGCAGCCACAAATCTGTGGCCAGGGCCTAGCTTGGAACTTTGACCATTGCCAATGCGAAGGAAACACTTCTCCGATTGTCATCGATGTGTTAGGTAATGGATTCAGTTTGACTAATATCACTGCCGGCGTAGAGTTCGATCTTAACAGCGATGGCACACCAGAGAGTCTTTCGTGGACAGCCTCAAGCTCAGATGATGCCTGGCTCACTTTGGATCGTAACGGCAACGGTACGATTGACAATGGGAAAGAACTCTTCGGTGACGTTACACTGCAGCCCGCGCCACCGGCAGGTGAAGAGAAGAACGGCTTCCTCGCTCTCGCTGAGTATGACAAGACGGCAAACGGCGGTAATGGTGACGGTTTAATAAATCAGGCCGACGCTATCTTTTCTTCGTTGCGCCTATGGCAAGACACAAACCACAACGGTATCTCGGAAGCGTCCGAGCTGCACACTTTGCCGGAACTTGGGCTCAAGACGTTAGACCTGGGCTACAAACAATCGAGACGGACTGATCAATACGGCAATCAGTTCCGCTACCGAGCTAAAGTTAAAGATATGAATGATGCGCAGATGGGACGATGGGCGTGGGATGTGTTCTTAGTGAGTGCTCCATGATTTCGAGCAGGAGATTTGCGCGAGTCTGATATGAAGCACCCGCGAGCTCAGTGAGTTTGCGGGTGTTTCGCCGTCTGCCCGCATTGAAAATGGCAGGCGACAGAAACTCTGGATCCTGATCTGTCGCCCGTTTCACGGGCTCAAATATATTTTTCGATCTTGCCCAGGGCTCCGCTACGCTCCACCCTGGGCTTTATGCTTCCGCCTGCTCCGCAGGCTCGTTGGAGATTCAACTTAGGGGAGTTAAGGTCGCAACGGCTTTCTGGTAGGTGGAACCGCGCGCGGTATGTCGCCGTCGTCAATCGCATTGGCTGCGTTTTGTGGTTGAAGCTTTGGCGGGCCGCCCCGCAGAGACGGCGGCAGTCTTGGCGTCGGAATACTGACGGTGGCAATCGCATCGGTGCGCCGCAGGATTGCGCCGCCACTGCCTGCTACCCAGAGATTAGCTCCGCCGCGGTAAGCAACGGAAAATAGCGGCACGCTGGTGATGGTTGGTTGCTGCTCCCAGGTAGCACCGGCATCGTTCGTGTGAATGATGCGGCCCTGCTCACCGGTTACGAGCACGTCGTCGCGTCCGGCCACCGCCACCGCAAACAGATTTGTGCTGAGACCGCTTTCCATATCTTTCCAGGTAGCGCCACCGTCATCGGTACGCAGAATGATTCCACGAGAGCCGACTGCGTAACCGCGCAGACCATCGGCAAACGTCACTGCATAAAGCCATTCGCGCAAATTTTTATCGACCCGTTTCCAGGTCTCGCCGGCATTTTCAGTGCGCAGGATAGTTCCGTTGGAACCGACGGCCACGCCATGTTGCGGATCTGTGAAGCTCACGTCTTCCAGCCAATTAAAAGTATTGGTCTTCTGCGAGCGCCAGGTTTGCCCACCGTCTTCCGTATGCATAATCAGCCCGCGCGCGCCCACAATCCAACCACTCTCCGGCGAAACGAAATCGACGCTGAATAAATCTTCCTTCGCTTCGACTACAACCGGTTCCCAAAGCAGTCCGCTATTATTTGTACGTAGCACTGTGCCGCTGTCGCCGACTGCGAACCCGACTTGCTTACTCACAAACGTGATCGAGTTGAGCCGGTTTGTTGTTCCCGACAGACGCACGATCCAATTCTTCCCACCGGAACTGGTGAAGAGTATTTTCCCGCGCGAACCGACTGCCCAACCATGGGAGTTATCTATGAAGAAGATGTGAGACAGATCTTCGCGCCCGCCTTCCGTTAAGCGCCGCCAGGAAAACCCGCCGTCGTCTGTGCGTACCACCAGACCGTCAGCGCCGGCAGCCCAGCCGAGGGTCTGATCCGCAAAAAACAGGGTCGTGAGTTTGGGTGCCGTGCGAACGTTGACTGGCAGCCAAATCGTGCCGCCGTCGCCGGTAGTCAACACCACGCCACCGTCACCGGCAGCCCAACCGTGCAATTCGTCTGTGAAGACTACGGAAAGCAGATCGGTCGTGATCAATACGTTCAGATTTCGCCAGGTCTCACCGCCGTCATCAGTTTGTAGAATCGTTCCCTGATAGCCGACTACGACCGCGCGTTTGGCGGACACAAAAGAGGCTCCGGTTAGGAAGAGGTTGCCGAGTCCGGCATAAGGTTTCCATTCGGAGCCGCCATTGTTGGTTACCAGCAACGTGCCTCGCGATCCCACAGCGATGCCTGACTTCGCGTCAAAAAATGCCACCGAGAATAAATGCGCCGAGGTGTTTGTGGTCTGAGGCTTCCAGGTGACGCCCCCGTCGGTGGTTGCGATCAGCGCTCCGAAAGTGCCGACGGACCACCCGAGCATTGGATCGCCGGGAGCGAATGTGACGGCGAATAAGTGGTCTTTGGTGCCCGTAGTTCTGGTTATCCATTTGCGGCCACCATTTGCCGTCGTCATGATCAGTCCACCGGCGCCCGAGATAACCACACGCGCTTTGTCTTTTACGTAGAGACCGTAAAGCGTGGTGGTGGCCGGCGATAATTGCGGCTGCCACTCGAAGCCTCCGTTACGCGTGCGCAGGATGGCACCATCGCTACCGACGGCCCAGCCGGTTTTCTTGTCTGCTGCGAATCGGACGGAGTTAATCGTGTTGCCCTGGGGCAGTGGATTCTGCCATTCCCAACCCGAGGGCTGTGGTTGCTGGGCCGCACTGGAGACCGGGAGCACAAGCAGGAGACAGGCGCAGCTGAGCAGAGTAGCGATAATTCGCCGCTTAGGAGAGAGGCACAATCTGTTTGTTAAGCAGGGCAGAGTCATGCGTCGCCGGGTTTCTTACAAAGATTCTTCCAATAAGGACGTATTCTCGGGGAGATGTCAGGTTAACGGAAGGCAGAATTATAAAGATCAAGACGAATGAAAGCGAATTAAACCGAAACTGGGGGACTCAAGATCGAGAGTCTCAGGGTTGGGAAGGGGGCTTGCCCCCGCTGGTCGGACGGGCACTCAACCCGAGCGGGGCGAGCCCCCTTCCCAACCCTGAGACTTTCAATGTTGAGCCTGGCATATCCTACTTAATCGCGGGCGGCCGATAGCCGCGCTCGACGCGCCAACCTTGCGAGCTGTGTTTTAGTTTGGCGATAGTGAGCGCGTGATGTTGTCCGCAAGCAAGCCAACGCCCCCGAAGATGCCGGTGGCCGCGATTGCTATTTTCCCGTGCGACTTGAAATTCGATCGTCTCCGTTATGGTCGATGCTTCCTTTACGTCGCGCTGCAAGGCGTCAGTTAGAGTCGGGTCCGCCAAGCTGGCAGCAGGAATAAGGTCCGTATACTCCTCAGCAAAACCAATCTGAAGATATAGTGACGGCCACCCACAGCTCAACGGTGAAACAACTACCGCGCTGCCGACTACCAGCTCATTACCCTGGCAGTCCAACGCCAGGCCCGGTTCGACAATAATCTCTCCCCCCTCAACTATTACCTTGAGCCCGGAAACTATCCCGAACCCGTGCAGTGCGCGGTTGTGTCTCTTGAGTTTTTCGCGAAAATATTTTTGCTCAAGCTCAAAACTTTCGGCCGTCAGGAGCTGGCCGGTAAAGAAATGAAGTCGTTTGAGTGATTCTGATTCGGCCATGCTTTTCAAACTTCCTCGCCTTTTTCAATAGTCAGCGCTCCGGTTGTTCCGACGCGGTCTATCGCCGCGCGAAGAATCTCTTCATCGACGCGACCGCTGGCAGCGATGCGCCGAGCTGCCTTGTCAACCGCTTCCTGGACCAGGTCGCCATCGTGCCCGCGTATCCATTCCCACTTCACCTTGTGTCGCGTGGCCGCCTTGTCCAGACGCGCCCACCACTCGTGGTTCGTCTTGCGGCGAAAGCGTCCGCTCATTGTTTCTACGACGTAACGTGAATCAGTAAAGAGCTGAACGCTACATGGCTCCGTCAACGCTTCCAATCCCAGGGCCGCTGCCGTCACTTCCGCTTGTTGGTTGGTTGCGTGACCCAGATATTCACCGACCGCGCGCCAGATACCCTTGAAGCCAAGCAAAGCCACCGCCGCCGCGCGCGTGGAAGTTTGCCCGTTGCCGAGACTTGAGCCGTCGCAAAAGATTGTTACTGACTTCATGGGTGTGCGTAAATTCTCTTCGCCGGAAGCGAGAGTTATAGTAGCAGAGCAGCGGCCTGGGTCATTAGCTCGAACCGGTGAAGGCGATCATTTGGCGCGCGCTTCGTTGGTTGTGATATAAGTCTCGCCGTTTCAACGTTAGCCGCTCGACTGTGTGAGTCAGTGGTTACGCTCTATACAAGCGGGCGATATCTCACGTCCAAAAAAACTTAAACTCATTTTGACTTCTGTTCTCAGCTGAAGTCGTCAATCACCCTAGGAGGATTCCATGAACATGCAACGGAGACGCTTTCTCAAGAGTTCAATCGCGTTCGGCGTGACGTGCCTGATTCTCTGCACGCCATTAACCTCGCAGGCCTGGGGAGCCGGCGGACACATGATGGTTGCTCAGATAGCCTTCGCCCGGCTCAACCCCAGAGCGAAGGCAAAAGTCAAAGCGCTGCTGGCGCTGCCGATAAATCCTGCTGATGTATCGTCAAAGAGCACTGACTTCGTGAACGCCGCACACTGGGCTGACGATCTGCGACCATTCGCGGAGTTTGATAGTTTCAAACCCCTTCACTTCATCGATACGCCGTTTTCGACAGACGGTACGCCCTTACCAGAGTTACCTACGCCCAACATCGTCACGGCTCTGGAGGACAACGTAAACATACTCAAGACCAGCACCGACAAGAACGCGCAAGCTCAGGCGCTCAGGTTCATCATTCACTTTGTCGGCGATATTCATCAACCGCTTCATTGCGCCACCGCAGTCGATAAGGCGAATCCAGATGGAGATCGCGGAGGCAACCTGGTGCGGCTAATGGTTCCCAATAAGAACGGCCAGCTGAAACAAACCAATCTTCATAGTTATTGGGACGGTGGCATTGGCGCCTTTCCACCGTCGGGACCAAATTTCGCGCCGCCGCCACTCAAACTGATCCCAGCGGCCGCCGCCAAAGCGAAGGCGGGAAATCCCGCCACTGCCCGCGGGGTGAATCTGAAAAATCCACTTAACTTTAGTGGATGGGCAGACGAGAGCTTTTTACTCGCGAAGACTGTGGCTTATAAAGGGATATCAAACGGTAGTACGCCGACAGCCGCTTATAAGAAGAAAGCCTTGCAGGTTGCTAACCAGCGAGTTGCATGGGGAGGCTATCGGCTGGCCGCGTTGTTGAATTCCATTTGGCCGTAGGAGTTGAGCTGAATAAGTTCTAATGGACCTGGCACCTTGGCCAGGGATTTGGATTTGGCCGCGGATTTACGCGGATGAACGCAGATCGGAACAAGACAACGAGCAGATTTGGAAAACCAGTTGCTGGGTTTTGTTTCATTTGCTTGATCTGATCCGCGTTCATCAGCGTAAATCCGTAGCCAATACTTCTATCGCGGTGCAGCGACGGTACAATAAGTAGTTCGAGCCGGCGAGATACGCGCGACAGACGACTTATTGGGAAAGGTTTGAAACTTGGAGGCACCGGAAGAGGGGCGTATTATTCTCCCGCTATGCTTAACGCAGGAGTTCTGACATTCGGAGAGTTTGCCATGCGCGAACAACTGCCCCTCGCCTCAATCCATGACGCGGTGCTGGAGTTTTTACGCGGGCGCGAAGATGCCGTTCTCTTTGGAGCACAGGCTGTTAACGCCTATGTTGCAGAGCCGCGCATGAGCCAGGATATCGATCTGGTCTCAACCCGCGCGGTCGAGCTTGCCGAGGAGTTGCGCCAGCATCTGAGCGAACGATTTCACATCGCTGTTCGCGTGCGGGCAATCGGCGACGACAAAGGATATCGGCTGTTTCAAATTCAGAAGCCACGGAACCGCCATCTGGTGGATTTGCGAGCGGTAGAATCACTACCGCATGCAGAACGGATTGAAGATGTACTGGTGACGTCCCCTCCTGACCTCATCGCACAAAAGGTCATCTCGTACCATGCCAGACGAGGCCAGCCAAAGGCAGGAACCGATTGGCGCGATTTGGCGATGTTGCTATTGACGTTTCCAGAATTGAAGAAGGAACAGGGCGCTGTAAGCAAGGCTTTGATGTCAATGGACGCTAACGAAGAAGTGATAAAAACCTGGAGTGAATTGGTAGCGCAAGAGATCGTCGAGCCTGATGAAGATGGCGAATTTGATTGAGACGGTCCGATTAGGATCCTTCGTTCGGCTTCAGGAGAGAGAAACGCGCGTTTAATTCCAATTTTGGTAGAGTCGACTATGTCGGTGAATAGCAGTGTAAGTCCTAGATTCAGGGCTCCCGCCCAGTTTTCTAAAGTCTCGGAGTCTTGATCGTCAGGCATTCTTTACGCTCTTCCAGGAGGGCTGTTACTCATTCACTTTCAGCACCGCGAGAAACGCTTCCTGCGGAATCTCCACGCGGCCAACTTTCTTCATCCGCTTCTTGCCTTCTTTCTGCTTCTCGAGCAGTTTGCGTTTGCGCGAGATGTCGCCGCCGTAGCATTTCGCAATAACATTCTTGCCCATGGCCTTCACGGTTTCGCGCGCGATCACCTTGGCTCCAATGGCCGCCTGAATGGGAACTTCGAACAGTTGACGCGGAATCAGCTCCTTCATCTTGGTTGCCAGCGCGCGTCCTTTCGCCGCCGCCGTATCACGGTGCAGGACGAGCGACAGCGCGTCGACGGGCTCGCCCGACACAAGCACATCAAGCTTGACGAGATCGCTTTCCCAGTAACCAGCGAGGTGGTAATCGAGCGAAGCGTAACCACGCGAAGTTGATTTCAAACGATCGTAAAAATCGAGCACGATCTCGTTGAGCGGCAGTTCGTAAGTCAACATCACACGATTCGAAGTGATGTACTCAAAGCCCTTCTGTTGGCCGCGCTTTTCTTCAAGCAAGGCCAGAATTCCACCCAGATGTTCCTCGGGCGTGAGGATAGTGGCGCGAATTGCGGGCTCTTCAATTTTCACAATTCGACCGGGGTCAGGCATTTTTGCGGGCGAGTCGATCTCAGTAATTTTGCCGTCGGTGGTGGTGACGATATAACGCACGCCGGGCGCAGTAGTAATCAGATCGAGATTGAACTCACGCTCCAAACGCTCCTGCACGATCTCCATGTGTAGCAGACCAAGAAAGCCGCAACGAAATCCGAAGCCCAACGCGGTCGATGATTCCGGTTCGTAAAAAAACGAAGCGTCGTTAAGTCGCAGCTTATCCATTGCGTCCCGCAGCTCTTCGTATTGGTTGGTATCGATGGGATAAAGTCCGGCGAAAACCATCGGTTTGATTTCCTGATAACCGGGAAACGGCTCTTTGGTGGGTCGCGCTGCCTCCGTCACCGTGTCGCCGATTTGCACGTCAGCCACAGCTTTGATCGACGCAGTTAGAAATCCAACTTCACCTACGCTTAGCTGATCAATCGGTGTTGGCCGCGGACGATTCACTCCCAAAGTTTCCACCTGGTAATCGCGTCCGGCGTTAAAGAAACGAATTTTCATTCCGGGCCGGATCGTGCCGTCAATTACGCGAAAGAGAACGATAACGCCGCGGTATGAGTCGTACCATGAGTCGAAGATTAGGGCTTTCAAGGGCGCATCAGGATCGCCCTTTGGCGGCGGCACCTCGCGCACGATCGCTTCCAAAACTTCCGCAACGCCTACGCCCGTCTTGGCGCTGGTGAGAATAGCGTTGTGAGTTTCAAGGCCGATGAAGTGTTCGATCTGTTCGATGGCTTTTTCCGGTTCAGCCCCGGGCAAGTCGATCTTGTTGATGACCGGAATGAGTTCCAGATTGTTTTCGATGGCCAGATAAGTGTTTGCCAGCGTCTGCGCTTCGACCCCCTGCGAAGCGTCGACAATAAGCAGCGCACCTTCGCAAGCTGAAAGAGAACGCGAAACTTCGTAAGAGAAATCGACGTGGCCGGGCGTATCAATCAGATTCAAAACGTATGACTGGCCATCCCGCGCTTTGTAGTCGAGCCGCACGGCGTGCGCCTTGATCGTGATGCCACGTTCGCGCTCTAGATCCATATCATCGAGCACTTGCGCTTCCATATCGCGGCCGGTAACGGCGCCGGTCAATTCGAGCAGGCGATCGGCCAGCGTCGATTTGCCGTGATCGATATGGGCGATGATGGAAAAATTGCGAATGCGTTCAGGATTCATGAGCAAGCAGTCCAAAGTCTAAAGTCCAATGTCCAAAGTCCAAAGTCATCTGGCCCGAAGTTGGACGTTGGACTTTGGACGTTGGACATTGGACTTGCAGTTAACATAACAAAAGGCGCGCGAAACTGCACGCACGCCATTTTGTTATCTTGCTTTGCTTAAGCCTTGCTTACTGACACTCGTTAGCCGTTGTTGCCATTAACTCGGCAAGACGGCCGCAGAAAACCTTGTCTAGCCGCTTCAGTCATCGATATGTGCGTTCAGGTAGGCACGCGCACTTTCCTGGGTGTTGACCGAGTTAATAAACTCCTGGTTCCGGTGCGCCCATTCGGCGTGCTCTTGAAGGAATTGCGCATAGTCTGGAGCTACACCGCTGTCGGTGACGAATCCAAGCTTGCGCATCACCCTCTGCATCATCTCAGTGTCGTTGGCAAAACTCGCAGCCATCAGTAGTTTGTGTTTGTCGTCGCTCGACATCGATGACGAAGAGGTTGATGAGTCAGAGTTTTCGTTCGCGTTGTCATTTGCATTCGCGTTTGAGTTGCTGTTCGAATTGCGATTGAAATTGTAGTTGTGATTGGAATTGGAATTTGGATTGTAAATGCCCGGTGCCTTTACGACGCCTGTTAGAACCAGCACCACCGCAACAATCACCACCACAATCAAGCCAAGACAGCCCGCGCCGCCACAACCCAGCGCAATTTTTGCGTTTCTATTCATAGTTTCCTCGTTTATGCAGAACGGCTTTGGTTACACAAACTTAGTTTGCGATGTTCCTGACCGTTTGCGACCGGCCGCAACAGTTTGGGTTAAGCCTAGCGAGTCTTCATCCAGGCGATACAAGACTGCAGATGATAGCGCATGTTTTGTTCTGTGTCGTGATGCAGCGAACCATGGCCCGGCAAGACCCACTCGAAATCGTAGCGCGCCAGGCCAGCCATCGACTCCGTCTGCCTGGCCCACGAATACCAGGCTACGCTGGGAAAGGCAGTTAGTGTTTGCCTCGTCGGCGACCAGGCGAGATGATCGCCAGTGAAGAGAAACCTTTCTTTGTATAGAAACACTGTGTGACCCCGCGTGTGCCCTGGCGTCGGAATGGCGAGCACGTCCTCGTCGAGCTGGATGGCATCTTCCCCTTTCATGATTTGCTCAATCCCGAGGCGCGCCGCGCCGTCGTCAGCATGCATGACGCGTTGGCAGCCAAACTTCTTTCTGAACAACTCATGATCTGCAATGTCGTCGCGGTGCGTTAAGAGCATCCGGCTGACGCCGCCAAGCTTCTCGATGCGTTTGACCAGCTGCGTGGCGAAGCGGGGCGAATCGACCAACAGATTGCCGCCTTCACTTTCCGGTCGAACAATTAGATAACTCCAGCCGCCAAAACTCGATTCGGAAGTGAACCCGCAGAAGTACACATTCTCGGCAACGAGCGACGGAAAGGCGTCGATGCCGATGCGCGCATCATGCTTTTCGTTAGCTCCGATAGATCCGGTCGGACAAGCGACCAGAGCCATCATAGCCAGGCGAGTATCTGCCTCGTTTTCAGGTTGACGATAGACGCTGCACTGTTCACCGTGATCTCTGAAAATTCCCGGGGCGAGTTGGCTACACGTGTCGCAGTCGATGCAGGTTGCGTCGACAAAAAAGTCTCCCGGCACATTTTCGGGCAAGCGCTGTTGGATGTTAGCCATAGAATGGGAACCTTCGCTTAGATCATCGCTCAAGCAAGCTAGCTGTTCAAGTTGACGAAGGGTTCAAGGGCTTGTCTGGGACCGCGGGCGTCCCGCCCGCAGCGCGCCTAAGCGCATATTTCTTGCCACACCTCAGTTAGGCCCGTTTCGAGGTTCGCGAAAGGTTCGCGCTTCGCGCTCATTTGCGGGCGGGACGCCCGCGGTCCCAGTCAACCCGTTGTGTAGAGAATAACGATTAAGCCAGCCAGACTTCCAGCCAGACCTCGACGCCGATCTGCTTGCGTACTTATCTCTCCACTGACTAAGATTCGTTCCGCTATCCATGTCATTCCATTCTTACAAGTTCCCTTCAGGAGAATCATAATGCGCACTTTTCGTAGTTTGCTTGCCATCCTTTCTTTCACCCTGCTGATAGCGTTGGCAACCGCAATCTCCACTGCTCAGGAACCTGCTTCGACAAAGACGGCAGTCCTAATTCCCGCCACCCCTGACATCTCGGTGGGCCAAAAAGTGAAGTTCACTGCGGAACTCCAGGATGCAGCGGGAAACAAAACCGCAGCCCGCGCAACGGCCTGGTTTGCGGCGCCGTTTGACCTGGCCGCGGTTGATGAGTCGGGCACGGTTTCGTTCTTTAGTCCTGGAGAGGTGCTGGTCGGCGCTGTGGTTGGCGGCAAGACCGTGTTTACAAGAGTGATGGTTAAGGTTGGACCGATTACACGCATTGATATTGAGCCATTGAAAATGCCACTGGTCATCGGAGCAAACACTCGACTCTCGGCGACCCCTCGAGGCTCAGAAGGAAATCCGCGAGCTGACGCGACGTTAAGCTGGACGTCAAATAAGCCCGAGGTAGCGACAGTGGATGGAGCCGGCGTCGTAACGGCTATCTCTCCCGGGCAGGCGACGATCAGCGCGTCGTCAGGCAGCGGCAAGGGCAGCATCGATCTAACCGTAGTCAATAGCACCCTGACCGGGTTATCGATTGAACCCCGATCGAAGACCGCGCGGACAGGAGACGTGGTGCGTTTCAATGCTCATGCAACCAGCGGGCAGGCAGATAACAATGCGGTGCGTTGGACCGTCAATGGACCTGCTGCGACGATCGATTCGGATGGCGGTTTCGTCGCCGAGCTACCGGGCTCATATGTAATCACCGCGGCGAGCGGGCCGCAGCAAGCAATTGCTTCCGTGGTCGTGACGCCGCGCAATGCGGAACGCACCCTTCAAGTAGTCGGGCGTGCCCCCATCAAAGATTTTGAGGCGGCGGAGGAATGGCTAATTGGAAACTTTGCTTACCTTTCGACCATCTCCGACAAGTTTCTCGTTTATGACATTTCAGATCCAACGCATCCGAAACTGACGGATACGATCAAGGTCGACGCGCGACTCATTAATGACATCAGCACCACTGCTGATGGCAAGATTCTGGTCATTTCACGGGAAGGCGCTTCCAATCGCAAAAACGGGATTGCCTTTTTCGACACCTCTGATCCTGCTCACCCAAAGCCAATTTCCGAATACACGGAGACTGTTACCGGCGGCGTGCATAGCGCATTTGTCGACGGTCATTATGTTTACCTGACGGATGACGCCACGGGTTCAATGCGAGTAATTGATTTCGCCGATGTGAAGCATCCGAAAGAGGTGGCGCGCTGGGAATTTCCCAGCCAGGTAGCGACAACGATTACTACCGCTGAGGGCGACCGGGAAATCGTCGGCCGTTACCTGCATGACTTGCAAGTGAAAGATGGTCTCGCCTATCTCGCTTATTGGCGTGACGGGCTGGTGATTCTTGACGTGGGAAATGGCATGAAGGGTGGCTCGCCGGAGCATCCGCAGCTCGTCAGCCAGTTGCGCTTTAATCACCATGAACTCTACGGGAACGGCTGGCTCGCAGGAACCCACTCGGTCTTTCGTTACAAGAATTACGTTTTCGTTGGCGACGAAGTGTTTCCACCAATCTTTGATATTCATGACCGCAAGCGTATTCCGGTGCGCGGCGTTGTGCATGTAGTCGACGTGGCTGATATCAATAATCCGCGAAAGGTTGCGGAGTATCCCGTGCCTGAAGCCGGCGCGCATAACATGTGGGTCGACAACGATGTGATGTACATGGGCTATTACAACGGCGGCGGGCGGATCGTCGATGTCTCAGGAGAACTGCGAGGCGATCTCTACCGGCAAGGCCGCGAAATCGGCCGGCTCTGGGCTGGTGATCCGCAGGGCTATCGTCCGAATTTGCCTTTCACCTGGGGTGCACAGCCACACAAGGGTCTGATCTATTTCAACGACGTGCACAGCGGCATTTGGGTGGTGAAAGTTGGCGAGCTTACGGAGAAGGGGTCGACGACAGCTCCGGGAAACTGAGTTGCTGAATTCCTTTCATTATTGCTCAACTAGTTAACAACCGATTGACTTGCGTCGAAGTATCCGGAGCGATAGCTTACGGTTAGCATTTGATCTTAACCCTAACCGGAGTTGGAATGCCGAGATCCTCTGCCAGGCAGAAATAGATGACATGGCACCCATGAAGGATATCAAAGGCATCGATCTCAACATGTTTGATCGGTTTTTGAGTCAGTTGGAAAGACGCGTAAAGCAAAGGAACGTTTGAAAGGTTGCAATGGCCTATAAAGTATTCATTAGTTCCACTGTGAAGGATATAGATTTAGCTCGCGATCTGTCGCGGAGATTGAAAGAAGCGGGTATTGCTGTTTACTCGGTAGACAAGGCGGCTGTACCTGGTGAAGCGAGCTTTAACAGGACAAGCGTTGACCTGGGACGGGCTGATGAGGTTCTCTTAATTCTTACAGATGGATCAGTCGACAATCCAAATCTAATGTATGAATTGGGGGCTGCTACCTCACTACGAAAGCGAGTAACACCTGTGATCGTCGGCCTCGATGCCAGCAAACTACCTTCACTAATCAAGAATATGAATTATGTTAAGTACCCGGACCTGCCACAATACATTTCTGACTTGGAAAAGCGCGTTAAGGCAGCTTGATAATGGGCATCCTTTAGATTCCGAATTCGTTGATCAACCTATGCAAGTAAGAGCGGCTGATTCCCAGACGCTTCGCCGCCGCCACTTTGTTGCCGCCTTCTGCTTCGAGCGCGTCGGCTATCAAGCGTTTCTTCAGAGCAGTGATCGCACCCTCAAAAGTTTTTTCATTAGGTACCCCGGGAGCGGGCAAAACGTTTTGCATCCTCTCCGGCAGAAACTCGAGTCCAAGGGTTGGCTGGCGATCCAGTAGAACCAGTCTCTCGATCAGGTTTTCAAGCTCACGCACGTTGCCGGGCCAATCATATTCAATGAGCGAGTCGATTAATTCCGGACTCAGCTGCGGGGTCGGGCGGCTATGCTTCTCAGCTGCCTTGGCCGCAAAGTGAGCGGCCAGACCCGGGATGTCTTCCCTGCGCGCGCGCAATGGCGGCAACACCAGCGGTACCACATTCAGGCGATAGAAAAGATCGCGCCGAAAACTCTTAACGTTGACTTCGCCTTCCAAATCCCGACTGCTGGCCGCTATCAGACGAATGTTGACGGTCAACGTCTTGGTGCCGCCCACTCGCTCAAAAGCACGTTCCTGCAAAACACGCAGCAGCTTCACCTGGACGTTTGGCGACAACTCAACAATCTCATCGAGAAATAAAGTGCCGCCGTTAGCCAACTCAAATCGTCCCATGCGCGCGTAGGTTGCGGAAGTGAAAGCTCCCTTCTCATGACCAAATAATTCCGACTCAATCAAAGTCTCGGACAGTGCGGCACAACTCACTGCTATGAATGGACGGTCAGCGCGCTGGCTTTCTTCATGAATAGCGCGCGCCAGCATTTCTTTTCCGGTGCCGTTTTCACCGACGATCAAAACAGTGGCACTGGTGTTGGCAACCGCTCGAGCCTGCTTGAGTGTTTTCTCCAGGGAGGGACTCAACCCAATCAAACGACCAAACCCGCGCGCGCCAACCAGCTCCTCATGTAAACGCGCGTTTTCGACCTCGAGACGGCGCATACGGGCCGCCTGGTTCACAATGTGAAGCACCTCCGCGCCATCAAGTGGTTTCTCGAAGAAGCCGTAAGCGCCACGTATAACTGCTTCCCTGGCTGCGTTCTTTTCACCGGTCCCAGTGATCACAACTACCTGCGCAGGCGGATCGTTGGCCCTGGCAGCTTCGATAATGGCCAGGCCCTCGCTTATGTCTTCGAGCCGGGGCGGCAAGTGTAAATCGCTGACAACCACGTCTACAGTTTCCTGTCGCAACAGCTTGATCGCTTCTGTGCGGCAATCCGCTACAAGCACGCGATAGTCAGAGTTGAGCGTCCACATGAGTCCGCTACGCACAGACTCATCGTCGTCAATCACGAGAATCGTTTCTTTGAGTGGTGCTTCCCCGACTTGGTTTGGTTTACTCATCTCGAGGCTCGTGACAGCTGCGCTCCGGGAGCGTCCCGGAGCGATTGGATTACTTTAATTGTGAGACTGATTGTGCGGTTTAGTTTCGCCGCGCTTATCGATGGGGGCTGAAGGTAGCACGACTCTAAACGTCGTACCAGCTCCTTCTCGTGACTCGACGTTTATGGATCCGCCATTGGCCACAACCACTTCTCTGCAGGTGTAAAGCCCAAGACCGACACCCCGTTTCTTAGTGGTCGCAAAGGGGTGGAAGAGCCTCTCCTCGATAAATCTCCGGCTCATTCCTTCGCCAGTATCGCTCACGCTGAAAAACGGCTTGCCGTCATCAGTCGTGCCCGCCACGATGCTCAACGTACCGCTCTCCTTAGTCATTGCTTCGCGGCCATTGATAATCAGATTCTCGACGACCTTTTCCATTCTTCCCAGATCAACCAGGGCGAAAAGGTTTTCAGGAAGATCAACCTTGATCTTGTGTTTGTCACTCGCCGGCTCCGCACTAATGGAGATCACTCGGCGCAACATCGGAATCAGGTTCACCGGTTGGGGCCGCTTGTGTTCGCCGCTCAGCGTGGCTACCGGATTGCTCAAACGCGAGACCAACGCCCTCAAGTTATCGGTACAGCCTGTCAGAGATTTCATCGCGTCCGCGCGAAACTCCTTATTGTCGAAATGGCGCTCCATGTTTCCCACGGTTAACGACAAAGCTTCGATTGCGTTTTTCAAGTCGTGAGTGAGAACTGCAGACAAGCGTACGAAGGATTGAAACTGCCGGGTCTCAGCCTCGCGCGCGATCTGATCGCGGAGCTGTTTGGTCATCAGACCCAGGTTCTCCGCGAGCGGCCGCAGATCGTCGCTGGACTGCAGGTCAATGCGTCGATCAAGTTCTCCTTTCGCAATTGCCTCGACGCCTTCGCTGACCCGCTCGATCCCGCGCGCCTGGCGCCCCCATTGGCGCGAAAGTATCCAGCCTGATAGCGACGCCAGCAACAGGGCCGTGAGCAGTCCCAGCCAGCCATTACGGCGTGCATCGGCGAGCAAATGTTCAAGGTTTGAATTTGTCGCAGCGGTCAGTTGCTTTTGATGCTCAGCCATGAGTTGCGTGAGCGGATCGTTACCGGTCGCTGCCTTCTCATGCTGCTGTTCTCGTAGCAGCGCCGCCTCAGCCGTTCGCAGGCCGTTCCGATAGCTTAGTAATGCGAGCAGGAGCAGCGGTATAAGGCAAAGGCCGAGAAAGGTGAGAAACAATTTGGGGCGACTGGACAAAAAATAGCTCCTCCCTGCAAGGAATCTGGCAGCGAGATATTACCGCATGAACTCTAATTTAGCTTCATTTTGCCGCGGAAATCGCCAAAGAAAGGCTGTTATTAGCCGCGGATTCTCGCGGAGTAACGCAGATCAGATCAGAGAGCAAGGAAAGCAAATCCTGGAAGGGGCTTTCGGATTTGCCTAATCCGCGTTAATCCGCGGCTAATTAATCTGTTGGCAAGCGTCCAAACTGCGCGAGCAGGGGTCGGAGCAACTCCACGATTCGGGTGTGAGAGACGCCATTGCTGGCAACTACGCCGTTGCGATTCTGAACGTCGGCGTGGTTATAGCGAAGTGGACGCCCGAACAAGTCTGTGATTCGCCCACCAGCCTCGTTCAGGATTACTTCCGGAGCACAAGTGTCCCACTGTTTGGTGCGCGGCGAGAGGTGAACATAGAGATCGCATTGCTGCTCAACGATCAATCCCACCTTGATGCCAACCGAGCCACGAAGTACTTCGTCGTGTAGACCAAACGCCTGAACCACTTTGTCCATCCGTGGGCTGCGATGTGATCTACTTGCGGCCAGTCGCATCGTTGAAATGTCCTGGTGCTCGGATACGCGACCCTGCACTGGCTCGAAATCCGGTCGCTCGATCCACGTACCGCCCCCACGAACTGCGCGATAGAGAACGCCGGTCAGCGGTTGATAGACAACACCTAGAACGCATTCGCCGTTTTCACTTAATCCGATCTGTACTGCGAAGTCGCCGTTGCCGTCGATGAAGCCGGTAGTGCCGTCGAGCGGATCGATCATCCAGACGCGCGACTTGTCGAGGCGGTGGGAAGTATCAAGCGATTCTTCCGCCAGAATGCCATCGCCGGGAAACTCCTGGCGCAAACGCGTCACGATGATTTCGTTTGCGAGTCTGTCAGCTTGCGTGACCGGCTCGCGATCATCAGCGCTGGCCTTCTGCTCGATCTCGAGCGGGCCTTCGTAGAGATCGAGAATCGCTGCGCCGGCTTCGCGCGCGAGCTCGAGGGCGATGCGCAACTCATGATCATATCTTGCGTTAACCAGTTTCATGTTCGAATTGGATTGGAAAAACGGGCGGGGGCAAGCCCACCTTCCCGACCTCGAGTCTAGCAAAGTTGAGTGCCTGATTTTTGATCGAAAGGCTTTCAACCGAGATCTTCGCGTCCACTCAAGAACCTCTAAGGTTGGGAAGGTGGGCTTGCCCCCGCTGACCCATTTTTGGACTCAACCTTAGCCCTCATCTAAAGATCCTTATTCAGACTCCGCGCCGCTTCTCGAATAATTTCGAGCGTCTGATCAATGTCGGCGCGGGTCGTGCGAAAGTTTGTAACGCAGGCTCGCAGCGCAAACTTTCCGCGAATGGTTGCGCTTGATAGATAGGAACGCCCGCCGCGCTGAACCGCGTTCATGATCTGCGTGTTGAGTTGGTCGAGTTCCGTGTCCGCTTCGGCGCACATCGCTTCGTTGTTCGATTGTAGACGCGACTGAAATGCGGGCGGCACATATCGGAAGCAGCAGATACTCAACTCCGCTGCGGCGAGAAGTTCAAAATCCGTTGCCGCCTCAACTTGTTCACCCAGATAAGCCGCAATCGCGTTGTCCTCAGTAATCGTGCGCGCGATTCGTCTAGCGCCGTAGTAACGAAGCGTCAACCAGATCTTTAACGCACGGAATCGTCGCGATAGTTCCGGGCCGTAGTTCCAGAAGGCAAATGCTTCCGTTTCATTCTGTTCATGCACCTTGATGTAGTCGGCGCCCTCGAAACTAAACGCCGCCCGCGCCCGCGCTTCATCGCGAAACAGTAGGCAGCCCGAGTCGATTGGCACGTAAAGCCACTTATGTGGATCGAGCGAAATTGAATCTGCGCGCTCGAGGCCGCGAAAGAGATGGCGCTTGGTGTCGTCGAGCGCGGCCAGTGCGCCATAGGCGCCATCAATGTGGAACCAGAGATTGAATTCCGTGGCAACCTCGGCAATTTCGTCAAGCCGGTCGACCGCGCCAGTGTTCACGGTACCGGCGCTGCCGACGATGCAAAATGGTTTCAATCCACTTTCAATATCTCCGGCAATCGTCTGTCGCAAGCTCGTGAGGTTCATGCGAAAACGATCATCACAAGGAATAAGGCGAACCTGCGCGCGGCCCAGGCCGAGAATATCAGCCGCTTTCGGGATCGACATGTGAACCTGATCGGAAGCGTAGATCGTCATGGGCGCGGCGGAATTCCACAAGCCTTTTGAGGCGACATCCGTTTCAGACTTCGCACGGTGCGCCATGAGCAGTGCGGTAAGATTGGCCATTGAACCGCCGCTGGTAAGCAGACCATGCGAGGGTTGATCGCCGCTGCCGTAGCCAATTAATTCGGCGAGCCAGTTAATTACGGTGCGCTCAATCTCAGTGGCTGCCGGCCCGGAGCGCCACGAGGTTTGATTCGCATTTAGGGCTGAGGCGATCAGATCCGCGAATGCGCCGGGAGGAGTCGCCGGCGAAGCAACGTAGCCAAAAAAACGCGGGTGGCCGTTATGCCTGCTGTTCGCGATGATCGTTCGGCAATCGTCGAGAAGCTCTTCGAGTGGCGCGCCGGCGAACGGCAAAGTTGTCCCTATTTTCGTCATCGTGTCGCCGCCCTGTGTTTCAGGGAAAACAGGCAAGTTAGAGACTTCGGAAAAATATTCGGTGACGAGCTGAGTGACACCCGAAGAAAGCTCCTGCATCTCCGCTCGGGAGATGTCGAGCGAAGCTTCAGTAGGCCTTGAGGCTTGCTGCGATTTTTTTGAATCGCTCATTTGAAAGGTGGCGCAATCGTGACCAGCAGTGACAGCCGTTCGCTGGCGACGTTAGCAACGCCATGCGGAATTCCTGATGGCGCAACCACCAGCATCCCGGCGCCGGCCTCTTGCTCTTCGTCTCCAACAGTAAAGTTCCCGCGACCCTGCAACACGAAATAAAACTTATCGGCGCCCTGATGGGCGTGTACTTTCTGAACCTGGCCGGGCTCCAAACAGTTCAATCCAACCATCGCGTGTTCACCTTGCCACAACGTGGACTTGAAAAACTTTTCCGGTTGCGAGCCGGCATGGTCTTGCCAGTTGAGAAAATAGTTCATGGAATTTCCTTGTCTGCTTTTGTGGAATGCCAAAGCTAACACAGGCACCTTCAACCATTGAAACGCTTGTTGCTCCAGATGAGGCGCGCGTATATTCTCTGTCTGTTACTGCTGCCACTCTTTGGAGTGCGGTGACCTGTCACCGCTTTGGCCCTCGGCGGCTTGACGCCGAGATCCGGGAGTAGATTTCTGCTAATCGTGGTCGCGCCAGGTCGCGACCGACCATAGCGGTGACAGGTCACCGCACTCCAAAGAGTTGACCCGCTATGTCAATCTTCGGTTCCGCCACACTTGAAGGCACGATCCGCTATCGCGAACGATTCAAAGATCGCGCCGCCGAAAACCATTTCCGGGAACAACAGCATCTTTGGCTGTCGTCGATCGGCACGGGAACCTATCTCGGCAACCCTGACGATGAGACCGACGCGCGCTATACCACCGCAATCTCGCGTGCGCTGGAACTCGGCGCGAATGTAATCGACACAGCCGCAAACTATCGCTTTCAAAGAAGCGAACGCGCGATAGGCGAGGCGCTCGGTCAGTTGACTGAAGGAAAGGGATTTTCGCGCGACGAAATAGTTATTTGCACCAAGGGTGGTTACCTGCCGTTTGACGGCGCGCCGCCCCGAGACATTCGCCGCTACGTTGAAGAAACCTTCGTCAAGCCGGGCATTGCGAGTTTCGATGATATTGTTGGCGGCAGTCACTGCATGACGCCCTCGTATTTGCAGAATCAGTTGGAACAATCGCTGAGAAACATGAACCTCGCCAGTGTGGACGTTTACTACATCCACAATCCGGAGTCGCAGCTCGGCCATGTTTCCAGCAAAGAATTCCAGTCTCGTTTGCGAGCGGCCTTTGAGTCGCTCGAGAAACGCCGTGCTGAAGGACAGTTGAAGTTTTACGGGGTGGCCACCTGGAACGGATTCCGCGTGCCGGCAGGATCGAGCGGTTATCATTCACTGGATCGCATGGCCGAAATTGCGCACGAGGTTGGCGGTGAGTCGCATGGCTTTCGCTTTATTCAACTGCCATTTAATCTGGCAATGCCGGAGGCTCTCACCTTAAGCAATCAGACGTTGGGGAATCATCAGGTTTGTACCCTCGAGGCAGCTGCGGGGTTGGGAGTGACCGTTATGTCCAGCGCATCGATTTTTCAGGGTCGCGTCGCGCAAGGTTTGCCGGAAGATCTGCGAGAAACTTTGGGTTCACTGTCCAGCGACGCGCAAACGGCGATACAGTTTGTGCGCTCGGCGCCCGGAATAACTACGGCACTGGTTGGCATGAGTTCACTGGAACACGTCGAAGACAACTTGCAACTAGCGTCCGTTGAACCTTTGCACCTGGAACGGTTCATGCAGTTGTTTTCGGCAACTTGAATTACTATCCGCAGATTCGGTTGATTAGTCAGGGACACTAAGCCTTTCGAAAGCCGGGTGCAGTTGGTGACTCAAAGGCAGTAATCAGCAGCCGTATTGTAATCTGTGTAGTCGGCGTAACCTGCGGATGATGAGGATTGACGATGTCGCAACCTCGATACAATTCATTCAATGAATTCTGGCCTTACTACCTGGCTGAGCACAGCAAGCCCGGCACACGTCTGCTGCACCTGGTCGGTACCTCAATCGCGCTGGTTACTGTTATTGTCTTTATCCTCATTGGCAAGTGGTGGCTCTTTCCTCTCGCGCTGGTCCCTGGATACGGATCCGCCTGGATTGGCCATTTCTTCATCGAGAAAAACAAGCCGGCAACCTTTCAGTATCCGTTGTGGTCGTTCATGGGCGACTACAAAATGATCTGGATGATGCTGACTGGCAGGCTGGGCCGAAAAAGCAGTGAAGAGTGAAGCGAGAAGAGTGAAAAGCTTCATTCATTCTCATTAACACCGCGGCTTTAGCCCGGTGCCCAGATTGGTGAGGAAAACTGAAACCGTTTAAACGGTTTCCTGTTTCGGATGGTCTCTGATCCACCGGGCTAAAGCCGCGGTGTTAATGAAACAAAGCGAGAAGCACTACCAGAAGAAAAATGCGCGGTAACATTCCAATCCCTGAAATTCCTTTCGCCGAAGAGTTGTGGCTGATGGTCGTGATTACTTCCGTAAGGGAGAAGCGAACCGCTCAAGGTAAACGTTTCGCTGACGCCGTCGCGCGCAATGCCAGTGGCTCACTGCCGTTGAAGATTTGGGGCGAGACGCTTGAGGTGTGGAAGGAAATTAAGCCGGGACTCTGGGGTGTCACAGGCAAGCTCGAAAGTTTTCAGGATCGCTCGCAGTTTGTCGTCAGCGAGTATCGACCCATCACCCTCGACCTGTATCGCGAACATCAGAACGCCGACCCGGTCTTGCCGCGGGCCTTCACGATGGATATCGAGACGCTAACGCTTCCTGATTTTCGCGAGCGCGTCGGCCCACAGCTCGAAAAGTTGCATAAGCTTGGCAACATGCGGCTCGAACAGCAGCAACGTTATCTGGAAGACATCGCCATAGAAGAAGAGCGTTGCTATCAGCTTGGTTCTCTGAGCGCGACTTCGGGTCGTATAGTTTCCATCGCCGTGCATGAAGGTCCGGTTGCGGGTTTCGATTTCGGCGTTGAGCAGCGGCCGCGCGAGGTTGTGTTTGGCATCACCCAAGACGGTGAAGAGCAGGACGAGAAAAAATCACTGCTCGCGTTTTTGGAGTTTATGAAAGACTTCGACTGTGACACCGATGAAATCGTCGGTCACAATCTTCTCGGGTTTGACCTGCCGTTTATTTTCCAGCGTTGTCTGGTGAATGGTATCACTGCCAGGCCATTGGTTGACCTGGGAGAATACCGCGTCCGTGGGGTCTTTGACACGATGCATGCGTGGTGGCTGGGCGCGAAGCGATTTGTGAGCCTCGACGATATCGCCTGGGCGCTGGGCATCGAGTCGAGCAAGACAGCCACCGCAGAGGGAAGCAAGGTGTTCGAACTCTATCAGGCGGGGAAGTTAGCAGAGATTCGCGAATACAATCTGAACGACGTCCGCGTGACGCGGAAAGTTTATGAGCGCATAGTAGAGTGCTTTGGGCGTTAATTTGAATCTCTGTGGTGAGTGTTGCTGAGCGTTTATTTACCCCAGAGATACAGAGAACACGAAGGTTTCACAGAGAAAACTGAAGTGACGGCAATCCAGCTTTATCCAGAGAAACTTTCCTCGGCAGCCGGCTCTACCAGCGAGCTTTCCCAAACGGGAACCACCAAAGAGTTACCCGCCGCACGCGTTCCTGTTCCCGTTGCCAGCGTTACGGAGCGAACCACCCAATTGATTGCAACTGAGAAAGTGGGCACGCGGCGCGAATAATGTGGGTGGGAGCCTTCCAGTGATTGCCGGGACCGCGGGCGTCCCGCCCGCAGAGCTGGCCATACAAATCAAGATCACAAGTCCGATTCTAGTCAGACTATCCGGTATTCAACGAAAGCGGGCGGGACGCCCGCGGTCCCAGCAATCACTTGACCGATCGCAATCAATTTCTGATTCAAGCGAACCCCCGGGTCTCGGCGATATGAAAACTGCGACTTTGCCCGTTGACGGGCCGCTGTTTCGCGTTTGCAACAGTATTTGTTAGACTCTGAAACAAGCGAATGGACACTCAAATTTTTTCAATAGCGATTTTTTTGATCGGCACGGCCCTGGGTGTGGGAGTGGGTTGGTTTCTGCTCAAAACCAGGGCGAGTTCGGCCAGTGCTGCTGACCTGGCAACCTTGAAAGAGCGGCTGGGCGGTAAGGATTCCGAACTGCAAAAACTTCAGCAGGCCTTGAATAGCGAGGTGGCGGAACATAAGCATTCGCGCGAAGAGAGCGTTCAGCTGAGGGCCGCGCTCGAGGGCGAACGTCGCGCAGCCCAGGAACGAAAAGACTCGTTCAAACAAGCGGCTGAAGAGTTATCCGAAAAGTTCAAAGCGCTCTCCCGCGACGCGCTCAAGGACAACAACCAATCCTTTCTCGATCTGGCGCATTCCACCTTGCAGAAGTTTCAAGAAAGCGCGAAAGGCGATCTTGAACTCAAGCAGAAGGCGATCGATGAATTGGTCAGGCCCTTACGCGAATCGCTCGAAAAAGTTGACGGCAAGATTGGCGAAATGGAGAAAGCGCGCGCCGGAGCTTATTTCGAGTTGCGCGAACAGGTGAAGACACTCGCGACTTCTCAAGCACAACTGCAGGCCGAGACCGGCAACCTGGTGAATGCTCTGCGTGCTCCTCACGTTCGCGGGCGCTGGGGTGAAATTCAATTGCGGCGGGTCGTTGAACTCGCAGGCATGCTTCAGTATTGCGATTTCGTCGAACAGGAAACGGTGGTGACGTCAGACGGTCGTATTCGGCCTGACGTCATCATTCGCCTGCCAGGCAATCGGACGATCGTCATCGACGCGAAAGTTCCGTTCGACGCTTTTTATGAGTCGATAGCCACCAAGGACGATGTTATTCGCAGCGCCAGATTGAAGGATCACGCGCGCCTGGTACGTACGCACATCGGCAATTTGAGTAAGAAGTCGTATTGGGAGGCAGTGCAGCCAACTCCGGAATTTGTGCTGCTCTTTTTGCCGGGTGAAACCTTCTACAGCGCGGCGCTGGAGATCGATCCGAAACTTATCGAAGACGGCGTGGATCAGGGAGTCATTATTGCCACGCCCACCACTTTGATTGCCCTGCTCAAGGCGGTCTCCTACGGTTGGCGGCAAGAGCAGATGGCCACAAACGCTCATGAGGTAAGCAAGCTGGGAAAAGATCTCTACGATCGCCTACGCACCTTCACCGGCTATTTTGCAGACATTGGCCGCGGGTTGGATCGGGCGCTCGATTCTTACAATAAAGGCGTCGGGTCGCTCGAAGCACGCGTGCTGGTGACCGCCAGGAAATTTAAAGAACGCGGCGCGATCGCCGGTGAAGAGATCGACGTATTGGAACCAATCGACAAGTTGGCGCGCCCGCTCAGTTTGGATGAAGGTGGTTTGTTTCCGGATCTGGTGGCCGCTGAAACGGAAGCTACGGAAGACGATGCTTTCCCTCTGCTCAACGCGAAAGGTGTTGGTGGGGGCGAGATCTGAAACGGAGTTATCCGCCGATTACGCAGATTGCACAGATTGGGAAAACAATAACGGTTCACAGATCCCCTGCGACTATAATTTGAATCTGCGAAATCCGCGTAATCTGTGGAGAATGTTTTGGCAAGAGAAATTTGGTTAGGCCCGCTACTCGGTAATAATCGCTCGCAGTTAATTGCACGCTGCTCAAAGTTCGTTGCTCAAGGCCAGTCGGATAGTTTCCTCTACCTCGCTGCTTCCCACCCACTGTTGGAGATCGTTACTCAGGGCATCCTAGATGGCGTTGACAATCGTGGTTTGTGGGGCGAACTCCCCGTCTATCTCTTTCGCGGTTTCGTGAGACGCGTGTTATCGACGGCGGTGGACGATTCGGGTCACCCGCTCGCGCCGCGCGTTCCAATCGATCAGGAAGAGTTGCCGTTGAAGCGCAGTCTGGTATCGCAGATTCTCACGCGCTTGATGAACAACGGCCAGTTGAAAGCTATCGGGCCGCTCGCGAGCCGCGAAGGATGCGTCAACACTATAACGACGTTGATTGGTGAAATTGAACGGGCGGCAAAGTCGCCGGCGGAAGTTGCCGAGATAATCGCCGCTCGCACTAGTGACCTTGGGCTGGAACCAGATCAACCGCGCAACCAGACAGAACGACTGCACACACAGAATGATTTTGATCGGGAAGTAGCGCTGATTTACACGACCTACTCAGAGTTACTGAACCGGCACCAGCTCACTGAAGCAGACGCGGATCAATTGCGCGCGCTCGCAGCGCTCAAGGGCGAGATTGACGGTCGCGCGGTGCGCTTGCCCTGGCTTGCTTCGGTCCAACTGCTCGTGCTTGATGGCTTCTTCGATTTCACTCCCGTGCAGGGCGAAATTTTGCAGCGGCTCATTCCCCAGATTCCGGATGTGCTGGTTAATCTGAATCACGACGAGCGCAATCAGGAAATCTTTTTGCCGTTTCAGGAAACTGTCGATCATCTTTCAGCCATCGCTCCATTTGCGGAGATCCGAAACAGCACCGAATTAATTCCTGCAACCGGCGCGCTTTCGGAGTTGCGCCAGAATCTGTTCAATCCCTCCTTGTCCGATAAGCTTCAGCCTGTCGGTGAACTTCAGCACGACGAAACTCTCGGCGAACTCGAGAACAATCAATCGGAAATTCGGTTTCTCGAATGCGGCGATCGCGACACTGAAATTCGCGAGATTGTGAAGGAGATCAAAAGGCTAATCCTGCAGGAAGGTTACAGTTTGGCTGACATGGCGTTAGTGGTGCGTCAGCGTGCGGCCTACGCCAATACGATCGCACGCGTCATGCGCGAAGAATCTTTGCCGTGCAATATTGAATCGCGAGTTGATGCCAACGACATTCCCGCCTTGCGTGCGGCGCTCAAGCTATTCGCAATTCTTGAGCAGTTGTCGCGTGATGAAGCCGCGGCCCCCAAAACTTCCGACCTGGCTGATCTGATCAAGTCGGAATACTTCCGGTTAAATGACAAAGATCTAGCCACACTCCTTTCGCAGTTCGATTCGGAATATGCCGCTCTGTTAAGCGACAAGAACAAGTTGCCTGCGCCCGGCGAGGACGAAAGACTCAAGAAGCGCTACCGCATCGGCGTTTGGGATGCAGATGCGCTCGAGAACGCTTTCGCCTACGTCGGCAGTGATCTACGTGTGAGGAGTTGGCTGGAACGAGCGGCGAGACTGATAAAAGAACTTCCCGGCGCTGAAGCGACCAGAGAACTCCTGAATATCGACTCTGTCGAACAAGCGCGCGATCCCGATGAGGCTGATCAGATTGAGAATGCTGAGACGGCGAAAGTTGATTCAGCTGACGCCGAGCGAAAACGACGCCCGTCGCGCGACATTCACCCCGCGGCCCTCGCCTGGACGGCGCTGGTGCTTCGGGCGTTTGCGGAAAAGATTCAGGCCATGGAACGCGAAGGAACTCCGGCTGTGTTGCGTCTGGGGTTAATGAAGCTGCTTGAGGAGTTCTGTTTTCGTCAACAGATAACGCGGCCGATAAGAAGTGTTACGGACGATGAAGAATTGCCACAGGCGATGCTTAATTACAACAGCCTTGAAGCGCTGCGCCGCGCTTTCGTCGCCGCCATCAAAAGTATTGACATAGCCGCGACTATCGCTTCTCAGTCACCCGCTGACGCAGTTGGTTCTGATACGAGGCTGGCGACGGTTATCGAGGAGGTGCGACGAGCGCTCGGCGCCCAGTCACAGAGTTTCGGTTCGGCTGATCGTGACGGATTGCGCGTGCTCGAAGCTACCGACGTTCGTGGCCTGCGTTTTCGCGTTGTCTTCATAGCCGGCCTGGTTGAGGGTGGGTTTCCATTGCGCGCCTCGCGCGACTGGATCTATCCGCACGAAGAGCGCGAACGGCTGAAGCGATACGGCTTGACCCTGGAAGATATTTCGCCAGCGACGCTCTTGAAAGAAGAGCACTATTTTTACCAGGCCGCGTGTCGCGCGACCGAGCGACTCTATCTAAGCCGGCCACTGACACTGGAAGATGATTCGGAAACAGTCGCTTCTTACTACATCGACGAATTGCGTCGCGCAGTCGCTCCCTTGACGATTGTGGCGGAGACGGTTCGGCGAGACTACGAAGGTCAGAATGTAGAAGACGTGTCAACCGGCAGCGGGCTTTGTCTGACATTGGTCCGCCAGCAGGAGCGCCACCAACATCGTGGTGAGAAACGCGCGTTGTTACCGCAGCCTCAAATCAAGCGACTCCTGACACTGGCGCGTAACGACGGTTTTCTAAGCAGCTCAGCTCTGCGACGTATTGAGATTGAGCGCGAGCGCGCCGGCCCGCGCTTTGGACCGTATGACGGCGAGATTACCGATCCGCATTTGTTGGCCCTGCTGCGACAAAGATTTGGGGCTGAGTTTGTTCATAGTGCGAGTGGCTTGAGTGTCTATGGCAACTGTGGTTATCGCTTTTTTGGACAACGAGTGCTCAAACTCGAACCGCGTGGTGAGGCGGCGCTGGATCTGCAGGCGATCGACGCCGGCAAGTTGTTGCACGACATCCTGCGTCGGTTTTTTGAGCGCCATCGCCGTCAACGCCTGGCCGATCTCGATCGCGAAAGCTTACAGGATGAATTAAGAAAACTCGCAGATAGTGTGTTCGACGAACACGAGCGGGTGGTGCCGCCGCTTAACAAACAGATCTGGAAGATCGATCGGGAGATTCGCAAGATATTGTTGGATCAGGTGCTGCTGTATGAGTTGGAGATTCAGGAACAAGCGTCTGCAGCGGGAGTTCTGCCCGCTTACTTTGAAGTTGCTTTTGGCGGTATGAGGTCTGCAGCACGCGACCCCGAGTCGACTGACCAGGCGTTGGAGTTGACGCGTTCGACTTTCGTGGGCGAAGAGACGATGAAGATTAGCGGGCAGATCGATCGGGTTGACGTTGCGCGAGACAAGACGCTGATTGCTTATGACTACAAGCTTTCGACGGGTTCATCTAAAGACGATATCAAGTCAGGTCGCAGTCTGCAGTTGCCCATCTATCTTGAGGCGTTGGAACGTTTGATTCTTCCGGATCGACAGATTGCCGGTGGTGGTTACTATGTGATCCGTGGCGGCAATGAACGCAGGAATAAGGGTCTGCATCGCGCCAATCTGCTGGACTACTCCGGGATCGGGAAGAAGGCGGGTGGAGTTATCGGGGACGAAGAATGGCAGCAGATTCGTAACGATGTAATCCTGAAGATCTGGGACTTCCTCGATCATATGCGTGCGGGCCAATTTGGCGTGAATCCTTCCGAGAAACAGAAGACCTGCCGCTTTTGTGACTTCGCCGCAGTGTGCCGCTACGATCGCTACCGGATCGACGGAAAGAGACGTAGCGACAATGAAACTTAGCGTTTGGCTCCGATGCTGGAGCGGCCAAGCCGCGGTTCCCAATCCCTAATCAGCGAATGACACAAAAGCGCGAGCTACAACCTGAACAGGCCGCTGCCGCCTACGAGATCGACAAGCACATCTCGGTGACAGCCGGCCCGGGTTCCGGCAAGACGATGGTTCTTGTCGAGCGTTACCTGCACATCCTTCGCCAAAAACCAACCCTCAACATCGATCAGGTTGTTGCTATCACCTTTACCAATCGCGCCGCCAACGAGATGCGCGAGCGGCTGCGTGAACAACTCAATTTTACCCTGCAAGCCGCAACGGCAGACGAGCGCAAGCGTTGGCTGCACTACAAACGCACGCTCGATGGCGCGGTGATCACCACCATTCACGGTTTTTGCGCGCGGTTGTTGCGGGAGTTTCCAGTTGAAGCGCGAGTCGACCCGCAATTTCTGCTGCTTGATGAGCACCGCGCAGCAATGCTTTTGGAATCGGTGGTTGAGGAAACGCTGACTGAATTCATCAGCGCCGGACACCTGGAGATTTCGCGACTCACGCTGGGCATTGGTCGCGGCAAGTTGGCCGCCGCCCTCGGTCAACTTTACCGCGACGTTCGCGGGCAGGGTCTTTCGTTGGATGACCTGGCCATGAAGACAGCCGAGAGCCACGCAACGGAGGATGATCATCAACGCGCGCTCGTCGACCTGGTTCACGTCATGGACGACTTCCGGTCCGTTCCCAGGACGACTCCGGCCGCGCGCGCCAATCACGCGAAGGTCGCGGAGAGTTGGTTGAACTTCCGGTCGTTTATCAGCGCGATTCCTGACATTAACGATCTGGCCGATTATTGCCGCGCCATCGAAGGCTTTCGGAAAGTACGTCCGTCGGCAGCCGGCAATCTCAAAGAGCATGTGCAGGCACTGGATAGCTTAATTTGGGAGAAAGAACTGCTTGGGCGCGTCCCGCAGGTCTCTTTGGATTTATTTGCGAAACAGTATGCGCTCGAGATTTCTCTCCTGCTGACACGGATCGACGAACGGCTCAACGAAGAAAAGCAAAAGATTTCGGCGCTTGATTTTGATGATCTGGAGCTGCGCGCGCTTGACCTGCTGCAACGTCCCGAAGTCCTGACCCGCACCGGCGAACGTTACAAATATTTTCTCGTCGACGAGTTTCAGGACACGAACGGTTTACAACGTCAACTTTTGGAACGGCTGGCGCTACGGCAGGGCGGCCGTGATAGTGCGAACCTGTTTATTGTGGGCGATCAAAAACAATCGATCTATGGTTTTCGCGGAGCCGATGTCGCGGTCTTCAGTGAAATGACCGGGACCTTGCTTGCAGCCGGCGGCGAATCGAAGCCGCTATTGTTGAACTTTCGCAGCCAGCCGCCGCTGATCAACTTCTTCAACTTTCTTTTCGAGCGTTTGTTCAAACCTGTGGACGACGTTTCGCCGCGCGAACGGGTTGAGTTGGGTTATGTCGGCGCCGAACCCAGCGAAGCCAAACGCGAGTTGCGCGATGCGGGAACGCTCGTCGAGTTAATGATTACCACTGAGGCTTCCGGTAACGAAGACGATCCGAAAGCGGAGCAAACTTCGCGTGAACTTGACGCCGAACAACTTGCACGGCGAATTGTTTCGCTTGTCGATCCCACGGCTAATACTGGGCCCGCTCTTATTGGGACCGCGGGCGTCCCGCCCGCCTCAAGTGGCGATGAAAATCACGATAAGAAAAAGCCTTCAAGCCTGGAGGGAGTGATATTCCGCGACGGCGGGGGGGACGCCCGCGGTCCCAGTCAGAGCGGGCCCGGTGTTTCTAAAGTTAAATACAGTGATATTGCATTGTTGTTCCGGGCCATGACCAATGTCGGCGTATACGAATCAGTTTTTCGTCGAGCGAACATTCCTTATCAAACGGTACTGGGTCGAGGATTTTATGAACGCCCGGAAATAAAGGATCTGATCCAGTTGTTGCGATTCCTTGATAACAAAACGGACGAACTCGCGCTGGCGGCTGTTTTGCGATCGCCGCTGTGTGGTATCTCAGACAATGCCTTGTTGGCCCTTCGTTGCGCGCCGTCGCTTGATGAAGTTGACTCCGGAGATCCGCTGCGACACTTCACGCAGACACGCAGGCTCTACCTCGCCCTCGGCCGTCACCGGGACATAGCTTACGTTGGCGATGATGAGCACCTGCTCCTTGACCGGGCAGCCGAACTAATCAAAAGTCTGATTGCGCGACAGCATCATTACTCGCTTTCAACCTTATTGCGATTTGCGGTCGAGCGTTCAGAGTTTTCGACGGTTATTGCGGCAACTTTCGACGGCGCACAACGTCTCGCTAATGTGCAACGGCTATTCACGCTGGCCGAGCGGTTTGAACGTTCCGGCGCTCACTTGATTCGCGATTTCGTGCGTTATGTTGAGGAATTCGAAGCCATCGGCAGCCGCGAAAGCGAAGGCCAGATTGATGAGGCCACCAACGCCGTGAAGCTGATGACTATTCACCAGGCAAAGGGTCTGGAGTTCCCCGTCGTGATCATTCCCGATCTGCAGCGCTCGTCGAGGCCGCCGGAGAATTGGGTCTTGTTGGATCGTCAGCATGGTCTGACTTTGAAAGTTCCTGACGGGCGCGGCGGCAGTCCGGTAGCTGGTTTGACTTTCAATCGGTTCGAGAAGCGACACGCCTGGCGCGAACAGTTTGAAAGCATGCGCTTACTCTACGTTGCAGCTACGCGCGCGCAGGATCGCTTGATACTTTCCGGCACCACCAGGGACCTCGACAAGCTCGGCACTCGAAGCGGTACCTGGTTGAACTGGATCTGGCAGTCGTTGGAGTTGCCGGCGGAAACCAGAACGGGCGTCGTTGATCTAACCGGTGATCTGCAGTTGCAAGTGACTTTGAATATTGCGGACGAGCAACCCGCCACTCAACCGGATCAGACATCAGCCGCGGAGGATGTGTCGCCCGAAACGGTCGCAGCGACTGCGCAGTCGATCGCGCAAGCATTTCCGCTCCTAAGTACAATCGAGGCGGAGCGCAGTCGCGCGATTCACCGGTTCAGTGTCACGCAGTTGATCAACTACCAGCGCTGTCCGCGTCAGTATTATTTCGATCGTGTGTTACATGCGCCGGCGCCAGACGCCCTTGCGGTATGGAACAACGCTGAAGCACCCGAGCCACCCGCGAATTTGACCGCGACTTTAAAGGGCGCGGTGATTCACCGCTTCTGCGAAACCTACGCGGTCGGCGATGATCCGGAAGAGCGCCTGCGAAAGAGCTTTGCCGATGTGGTGCGAAGCCGCCAGGCGGAACTTGCCGATCGCCTGGTCGAGATCAACGTCGAGGAGGCGATCGCAGAACTATTGCCGCTCGGGAAAAACTATTTAGCCAGTGGTGTATTTGAGCGAATCGAACGCGCGCGCGCGGCTTTGTCCGAGCCGGCGTTCGGACGTGGCCCTCAAGGCGAAGCAGGTCTTTGGAGTGAATTGAGTTTTCGTCTCCGCCGGCCGCTGGGAATTCTCAGCGGTGCGATTGATAAGTTACTTATCGCACCAGCCGCGGATGGAAAAGGGTTTGACGTTGAGATCGTCGACTTCAAAACCAATCGACTGAGCCGCCGGGATTCAACCTCTTCACTGGGACCGCGGGCGTCTCGCCCGCCCGCCTTACACGATGACACGCAGTTGGGTTCAGGGAACGAAAGCGGGCGAGACGCCCGCGGTCCCAGTAAGAGAGTTGAACAATTCGCTTTCGACTTTAATGCACCGGCTGAAAAGCCACGGGTTGCGATCCCGGATTCATCCATCGACGAGCGGGTAGCGATCGCTGCTATGGACTATCAACTGCAGATGCAGGCTTACGCGCTGGCGGTACGTGAGCTCGTGCCTTCGTTGCTGGACGGTTCTAAAGTTATTTCCACTTTGCATTTTCTTGAGCCCAATGTTGAGTATCACTTGACTGCTGACCTGCTCTCGCCCGAGGCCTGCCGCCGCGCGATTGACGAGGCCATGATGAAAATAGTTTCTTCCGGCGAACCGAATGAGTTTCCGGTGCAGACAGCCACGCATTGCCGTAGGTGCAACTTTCTTGGTATCTGCAATGCCGGACGAGCATATGTTCGCTCGATGAGACAAACCAGCGCAGGCATGGTTAACTTAAAGGCGAACGCTGGACAATAGGGATTGTGAACAGGAAAACTATGAGCAAACAAGATGACCCAAAAGTTGGCGCACTGGCGCCTGACTTCACTCTCAAGGACGGCGACGGCGAAGAGTGGCGCTTGTCAGCTAAGCGCGGCAAGGTGGTCGTTTTGCTTTTCTACCCTGGTGACGAAACTCCGATCTGCACTCGGCAGATGTGCTCGGTCAGGGATCGTTGGGAAGACTACTCGACAACCGGCGCTGAAGTGGTGGGAATTTCAACTGATTCAGTCGAATCGCACCAGAAGTTTGCCGAACATCACGAACTCCCGCTGCGCTTGTTGTCTGACCCTTCGGCTGAGGTGGCAAACCTTTATGGCGCACGTTCGCTGATTCCCGGCAAAGTGGCGCGGTCGGTTTTCGTGATCGATGCAAACGGAGTCATGCGCTACCGCGACGTAAGACCGTTGGGATTGTTTCGTCCAAAGGATGATGAAGTGATTAAGGCGATAAACGAAGCGAAAATATAAGTTTCAAGTTCCAGGTTTCAAGTTTGGAAGTGAATCTAATCTCCGAACTTGCAACTTGAAACTTGGAACTTGGAGCGCTACATTTGGTCCTGAGTAGTCCTCCGGCTTGAAGTGTCGCGCCTTCGGCGCTCGATTCCTTCTTTGGTTCTTCCACGCCCCCTTATGGGCGCGGCTATTAAATGTCGGCCCTTCGGGCCTGGAGAATCGGTTATGGCTGAAAACATCAAATGCAAACACTGCGACGAGAAGCGACCGGCGATTGGCTTTGCGCCCTTTCCCAACGAGTTGGGGCAGCGAATCGCCAAAGAGATCTGTCAGCCTTGCTGGGCCGCCTGGCTACAGAAACAGACGCAAATAATCAATCATTACGGTCTGGATCTCACCAGTCCCGACGCGCAAAACTTCCTGTTCGATAACATCAAGGGATTCCTCTTCAACGAGTCGCTTCCAATCAATGAACAAGCGGAGATTGATACGACCAAGGAAGGGACTGTGAAGTGGTAAGACTCTCCCCAGCGCCAAGGTGCGAAATGCAAAAGCCTGGGGCAGCGCCCCAGGGAAGGGAACGCGAGGATTTGTTAAGCGCTGAAAGCGCGAAATGTCTCCCGTAAAAGTACCACGCTATTTCAGCTCAATATCGCGCCTTCAGCGCTTCTTGTAACTTGGCCTGACGCCTCGCTGGGGCGATGCCCAAAACGCCTTCCATTTTTTCGTATTCCTGTCTCTCATCATTCCATTTACCGAATGCCTGAAACCCCGCGAAGTAATTAGCCGTAACACTTGCGGAAACCTGTGCGCAAAAGTTTACTACGTCCTTTTTATAAGCTAAGCTTTCGCCTTCCATCAGCTACAAATAAACAGTCAGGTTATCCAGTCAGTTGTCGGCCGCCCGTTTACGCCAGCGGTCGGACTCTCTCGGAACGAACCACTAACAGTCGGAGCTAGTTATCAGCCTCTGGAGGAACCCAGCCTTGCATAATCGCCGCAAAATCAATCGTATCCTTGGTCCAGTCGCCATCGTTGCTGTTCTCTTGTGCGCAGTCATCAGGGCTAATGCGCAAACCAAGCTGCTGCGTTTTCCGGACATAAGTGGCGACAGAGTTGTCTTCACATATGGCGGCGACCTCTGGACTGCATCCGCGGCAGGCGGAGCGGCCATCAGGTTAACCGCGCATCCGGGCATGGAGGTCTTCGGCAAGTTCTCGCCTGACGGTAAGTGGATCGCTTTCACCGGACAGTATGACGGTGACGAACAGGTGTATGTTGTTTCCTCAGGCGGCGGCGTGCCGCGTCAACTAACCTTCTATCCGGCGAAAGGGCCATTCACGCCGCGTTGGGGTTGGGACAACCAGGTCTATGGCTGGTCGGCAGACGGCAAGCGAATCATTTTCAAGTCGCAGCGCGACTCCTGGGCACTGCCAATCGCGCAACTGTATTCCGTTTCAGTTGACGGCGGACCGGCTGAAGCATTGCCGATGCCCGAGGCTGGTTCCGGAGATTTTTCGCCAGACTCGACCAAGATTGTTTACTCGCCGCAGAATCGTGACTTCCGTCCTGAGAAGCGTTATGGCGGTGGCCAGGCAAACGCCCTGTATATCTTTGATCTAAAAACTTACGACGCTAAACGGATCACCGAAGGGCCGCGAGCTACGCGCGATCCAATCTGGCTGGGCAACACTATTTATTTCAACTCCGATCGCGACGGACACTTCAATCTCTACGCCTACCACATTCCCAGCGCGAAGACCACGCAAATAACCAACAACAAGACCTGGGACGTGCGCTGGCCCAGTTCTGATGGCGAGGACCGAATTGTTTATGAACTCGATGGTGAGTTACAAGTCCTCGATACCAAGACTGGAAAAAGCAGTGCGATTTCCATCAACGTACCCAATGAGGGTTTGGCTAGCCGTCCCAGCCGGATCTCGGCCGCAAGCAATATCGAATCGGTGAACCTGAGTCCGAAAGGCGAGCGCGCGCTCTTTTCCGCGCGCGGCGACATCTTCTCGGCCCCGATAGAAAAAGGGCCGACGCGTAACTTGACGCATTCTTCCGGCGCTCATGACAAGTGGCCGAGCTGGTCGCCCGACGGTAGTCACATCGCTTTTATCTCCGACATGAGCGGCGAGGAAGAGCTTTACACCATTCAGCAGGATGGCCTGAAGTCCGCCGAGCAGATCACGCGCGGCGGCAGCGCGATGCGTTATCAACCGGAATGGTCGCCGGACGGAAAGCGCATTGCATTTTCAGATAAGGATGGGAAGCTCTACGTCGTCACGCTCGCCGATCGCAAGCTGGTTGAAATTGCGGATGCGCCGCACGGTCAGATTCGTGACTACACCTGGGCGCCGCGTGGGAATTATCTGGCTTTCAGTTATGACGACAACCCCAATCGCTTCTCGGCAGTTCGTATTTGGAACCCGGCGGACGGCAAGGTGCGTAAAGTCACTGACGATATGTTTAATGCTTACAATCCCACCTGGGATCCGCAGGGGAACTATCTCTACTTTCTCGCCGATCGCGAATTTCAACCGCAGATTTCGCAGATTGAGTTTAACTACGCAACGAATCGCCAGGCCTACATCTATGCGCTCGCATTGCGAAAGGACGTCAAGCATCCGTTCCCACCTGAGAGCGACGAAGTAACCATTACCAAACCGGACGAATCTCCAAAGCCAAAAGGAACTCCGCCCGGCGAAGAGCCGAAGCCACCGGCGAAAGACATCAACAAAGAATTGAAGGAGCCAGGGAAGGAACCGGCAAGACAAGCGTCGCCGGAAGCGTCTCAGACACCTGCTGCACCAACTGAGTCTAAGCCAGACGCGAAACCACCGGCCACCATGACGATCGACTTTGACGGCATCCTGAGCCGCAGTGCGCGAGTTCCCGTCGGAGCCGACAACTACGGCGGCTTGTCAGCGAAAACAGGCCATTTGATTTATGCAACCGGCTCAGCTTTCTTCTACGGCCGCGCCGGCGATCGCCCCACCCTGCTCAAGATCTTTGCCTTCAAAGATCGCAAGGAAACGACGATTGCCGAAGACATTCGCGGCTACGTGCTGTCAGACGATGGCTCAAAGCTGCTGGTGGTCCAGGGGCCCGGTTATAACATTTACGACGCCACTCCGCAGGGAGACAAAACTCGGAAGCCGGTTTCGACCGGAGGGCTCTTTGTCGATCGGGTTCCGGCTGAAGAATGGAACCAGATCTTCAATGAAGTTTGGCGCCGGTATCGCGATTGGTTTTACGTGCCGAACATGCACGGCTATGACTGGGTCGCTTTGCGCGAACAGTACAAGCCGCTGCTGCAATATGTGCAGCATCGCTCGGATCTAAACTACGTAATCAGCGAAATGGTTTCAGAGTTGACCATCCAGCACGCGTACGTCGAAGGTGGCGATTTTACAATTCCACCGCGACCGCGCGGAGGGTTACCAGGTGCGCGCTTTGAAGTCGACAGCAAGTTCGGCCGTTATCGAGTGGCGAAAATTTTCCAGGGAGAGAATGAGGAAGACCTCTATCGCTCACCGCTCACCGAGATTGGAGTCAACATCGATGTCGGAGACTATGTCCTGGCAGTTGACGACGAAGAGTTGAAAGGTACAGACGATATCTACCGACTGCTCAGAAACAAGGCGGACAATCCTGTGAGTCTGACGGTCAACAAGACGCCTTCGCTCGCAGGCGCACGCATTGTCTCCTATCGTCCCATCACTGATGAATCAAACCTGATTTACCTGGATTGGATCGACCGGAACCGGCGCAAAGTGGATCAGGCGACTGGCGGGCGCGTTGGCTACATTCACATTCCCGATATGGGAGCCGCCGGCATTCGTGAGTTTATCAAGTGGTACTACCCGCAGATTCGCAAGGAGGGATTGATCGTAGATGTGCGCGCAAACGGCGGCGGCAATGTTTCGCGCATGCTGATCGAGCGACTACGACGAAAAGTGCTGGGCCTCAACTACGCCCGCACAGACGACGAAGCCAACACCTATCCTGACTCTGTGTTCGTCGGTCCGATGGTGGCGCTGCTCGATCAAAACTCGGCCTCCGACGGCGACATCTTTCCCTACATGTTTCGCAAGGCCGGACTGGGACCATTGATCGGTAAACGATCTTGGGGCGGCGTCGTTGGGATAGGACCTCGCGGACCACTAATCGACGGTGGCCAGATCTTCGTCCCCGGCTCGGGCCTGACTGACGAAAACGGCAACTGGGTGATTGAAGGCTACGGCGTCGACCCGGACATTGAGGTGGACAACGATCCGAAGTCGGAAATCGAAGGCCGCGATCCGCAGCTTGAGCGTGGGATAGCAGAAGTGATGGCGCGGCTGAAGACGCCTGTGAAGCTGCCGGCGAAACCGGCTGGGCCGGTGAAGACGATCAAGTGAGATCGAACTGGCCGAGACTTCTGGTCCTCCTGCCGTGGCGCACAAAATGAAGCTGCCCCTCATGAGTGGGCATCTTTAAGGCGCGCTAAATGACGTTTCTGCCTTTGTGCTCTCTCCGAAGCAAGGAGTTCGCGCTTCCTCGACCTTACCTTGCGAATGATAAGGCCTCCACGCGCTTTCGGTCATTGACCTTATGCCACCCCGAAGCCCTGGGCGGCCGACGAAGCTCTCTTCGTAACGTTCGCGCGGGTGCTTACTTTCAAAGATGACTTTCAGCCAAGGTGTGCGAATCCGCTGAGCCAAATCATTCATATTATTCTTCGCGGTCGACTCCCCAAGGTTTTGGATTTTTTAGGCTCTCATGAACCTTAGCCCTGAACTGCTGGAGATCCAAAAGATACTCTTTGAGAAGCTTTGGATCTGATTCGGTTATCGCTTTCCTCAAATCTAAAACAATTTTCTGGGTTCGGTCGGAATATTCAGTGATAGTACCGGCGAAAACGTCCGCTTGTGACATTAGTTTACTTTCGGCTATTGCGCCTAGAAATGGTACTTGCTTGACGAGCGGTCGAATCTTTTCGAGCGCCTCAGCGACCTCTTTAGCATGTAGAAAAGCTAAGCCCTGAAGGTCTGAAGTGAGCTTTCTTAGTTCTATCGCGGTCGCTAGTAAATCGTAAGCGCTGAATAGTAAATAGCTGGGAGTGAACAGTGAGCCGAGTACGGGTGAGAGTGATCACAGTCTGTGATCATCTTCTGGCATCGTGGGTCGACGAATACAGAACCGGGAGCGGTAGCGACCGGGTTCAACTCGGGCCCTCACGAAGTAGGCAAGAACGTTGTAGCTACTGGTTCCGATTGGGAATTTGCCTTCAGCGGTGCGTGCGCTTGTCTCGAGCGAACTCTCTTGATCGAGTTGAACCCGCTCGCTACCGCTCCCAGTTCTGTATTTGTGTTGGGCTACTTTGCGAAGACTAATTTTCCGATGCTTCCGCGGGCGCCGGAAGCGTGGGCGATCGGCTGACGGGGCGCGAAACTCAAGGTGTCGAAGCCCTGGCCTGGGATAATGTTCCAGGTGCGGCCGTCGTCGGTTGAATAGTCCGCGCCCGATGGGCCAACGGCCACGAGCGTTCCAGGCATAGTCGGCACGTAAGCGACCACGGAACGAAAGCCGGAAAGGCCTTTCACCAATGTCCACGTGACACCACCGTCGCTGGTCGCCGCAAGATTGTCAACAGCCTCATTCTCCTTCCGGTAATCACCACCCACGATGACACCGTGCTTCGCATCGCGAAAAGCTACGGAGAAAATTCCGGCAGATGCGTCGGCCATGAGCGGCGTCTCGGCGATCTTCCAGGTGCGGCCGCGGTCCGTGGTGCGCATTACGCGCGCTTTGGCGCCGGCGCCGGTACCGATCCATGCGTGCGACTTTCCAAACAACGCGATGTTAGTGCCGCTCGCCGCAAACGCGCCCTCATTTTCCAATGACGGCGGCAAAGCATTAGCCGGCACACGCACCCAGGAACGCCCGCCATTTTCAGTGGTCATGATGCAGAACTGGCCGTCAATCGAGTCGCCGATGACGATACCGTGGTTCGCGTCCCAAAAAGACATCGCATCATAGAAAGCTTTCGGATCATCATTCCTGAATTGCAGCTTCCAGGTCGCGCCGGCATCGGTCGTCTTGTAGATGCGAGACGCCGGACCATTGCCGATGCTGAGGGCGTAGGCGGTGCGTTCGTCAAACGCATCAATGTCGCGAAAATCCAGAACGTCAGCGGTTACCGTCAGTTTCTTCCAGGTCGCACCGCCGTCGGTTGTGCGCAACACGGTACTGTCTGCGCCGCTCGCCCACGCGATGCGCTCGCTCACCGCGCTGACGCCGCGCAGGCGCGTTGTTACGCCGCTGCTTTGCAACGCCCATTGAGGTAACGCGAAGAGAATCGTAGCGAAAAGAAGTAAGAGATTCATAGGCAGTAACGCGACTCATCAATTGATGATGGTTGTTTTAGAAGAAGAGCGGGGGCAAGCCCGCCTTCCTGACCCCGAGATTATTTGACTAGCCCATTCATCGACGCGTTGAAAGCCTTTCAACCAAAGGATTGGGCCCAACTCATATTAGCTCGAGGTCGGGAAGGAGGCTTGCCCCCGCTCTTTTTCTAAGTCTCTGTCACAGTCTTGCGGTCATCAAACGACTCAGGTCTTTCGCTGCAATAACGTCTCCAGGATTTTGATCAGAATGACCACGGTAAATGCAAAAGCCCTCCGACGCATGCTGACCAGTAGACTTTTTGCTCACCGGCTCAGCCCGAACTTTACTATCTTTAATCCTGAGCGGCGAGGCGAAGGCTGCGTCTTCCCAGTGCACAACTAAATCGGGAAGTGGATTACCGAGCGCGGATCCGGCGCTGGAGGCTGTGCGAACAATGTCACTCACGAGCCGCGCGCCACTGTCTGTAGTTAGCACGAGCAGCATCGCCTCCAACTCTTCGCAAGTCTCCTCATACTGATCCGCAGCAACAATTCCCTGTGCTTCGCGTCCGGCGAGATTTACGCGAATCCAACCGTACTGATCGGTCGGCAAAGAAAACGCGCGCGTAGTTTTCCAGTCATACAGTGGCAGCATTGTCGGTCGAGCGAGCTTGTGAGTTGCCGCGGTCGGCGTGAGTTTGTAATAGAGTTTCTTCAAGCTGTCCGGCGTGTGCCGCTTCGTTGCTGCCAACAGCGAGAGCGCACGCTTGGGCCACGTTTGTGAAGGCCAACTTTCGAGACGTGAAAAACCGCGTTCGCAGAGGAGTGGTCCAAGGAAGGCGGGAAACCCAACCGCCGCTCGCATGCCATGTAGCGCAAAAACCATTACGGTTGTTTCGCTGCCCGCGAGTTTGAGGAGGCCCGCAATTTGTTCATCGACAGCCCGGTAGACTTCCTTGAGCAAGGGCTCCGGTGTTCGCTCCGCCCCCAGTTCGCGGCCCTCATAAAACTGATGATCCGGCTGAATCGTATGCCACATCTGATGACTGGCATGATGAATCTCAGGGAAGACCATCACCGTCAACTGCGGTCTGGTTTCACCAATCAAGCGTTGGGCCAACATTCCCCGCAATTTCACACCGTCGATGCAAGCAGCAGCTAATTCCTTAAGATTACTTAGATTGTCAGGCGTGGTATCAACGAACCTGTTTGCGGAGAGCGGATGCGCGGACGCTTCTTTAATAAGCGAAAGAATCCGTTTTGGACCAGCCTGGAGCCCGGCGCCGGTCGCGTCGTGCGCCCACCATTCGCAGACTTCAAAGCCTCGGGAGACTCCCACCGGCAGCGCGAAAGGAACGTCGAAAACTCCCAGCGCAATGTTTTGTTGTGAGAGCGATTTCCAAAACGGTGTGAGGTTGCGGCCATGATAACGAGTCACACCCATCACTTCCGGCATCCAGCTCCACTCGCTATACATTCCATGGATCGAAGGCTCGACGCCCGTCATAAACGTCGGCCAGACCGCACCGCTGCCGATGTGCGCCGGCGACTCTACCCGCAACCATTGGCCATCCTCCAGCAGCTCGCGGAGAGCCGGCATCTCGCCCCGCTCGATGAGCTGTCTGACGAAGCTGGCTTCGGCAGCATCGATACCGATAGCCAAGACGTTTGATCCGTTGGCACTACTCATCCAGTAACTCCTGCGTGTTAATCCAGGTTCGTTCAGCAGCTGAGCGCAGGCAGGCTTCAACGATCACCATCGTTTGTAGATTATCTCTTCCGCTCGAATCCGGCGCTTCACCGTGGAGCAAAGCGCGCTCGAGTTGATCGAGCAGAATTCGTTCCTCTGAAACTTTTCTTGGACCACGCCTTACCAGCCGCGGCAGCTTGCCCTTTTCGCAGAGTATCAGCCAGCGCTGAAACACGTGAAGCGTCGCACGTTCGCCGACAAAGCGGAGATAGAACTCCTGGCCACGTTCGAAGAATTCGTGCCCGGTCGATTCGTAGGTGGCTGCGTAGAGCGCCTGGGTTTCCTCCGCGAAAGACAGCATCGCTTGCATGGAGCCGCCGCGTGGCAACGTCCCCCAGGGCAAACTAAAACTTTCTGTCAGCACGCGCGTTACCGGCTGGTTCAGTACATACCTGAGCGCATCCAGGGTGGTGAATGCCCGTACCCCAAAGCACGCTGTTGTCGAGACGAGCCAGCGAATCGGCCATTGCATGAGGCACTCGGTAATACTGGCAGACGACCATCCCGACGCGTCCCAGCGCGCCTGCCGCGATCAGACGCCGAGCGGTACGAAAGGAACGCAGGTAACGATAGTTTTGTGCGACGACCAGCGGCGTGTTCTTTTGTTCCGCGAGATTTACCAGCTGCTTCGCGTCGCTCAGGTTAAGCGCGAAAGGTTTTTCAACCATCACTGCCAAACCGCGTGCAAGTGCCAACTCGCAGGGTTCGACGTGACTGCCAACCGACGTGGCTACAATCACTGCGTCACATTTGTTTTGATCGAGGGCAGCAGTTAAGTCGGTGAAGGATTGTGACGGTAAGACACTTTTGCCGGAGACTTGCTTAAGTACTACGGGGTCAATATCTACGACGGCGGCGATTTCAAATCCAGGGGCGTTTTGAATTTCGCGCAACCAATCCTGGCCGCGCGGGCCGAGCCCTACGACGACTACTCGGAGCGCCATTCGTAAGGTCTCCCGTCTTTCACGCGAACACCTGCAACCAGGTCGCGTGTATGGATCGACAGCCGCAGAAACGCTCTTAAAGTGGGCGGGTTAACGTGACCCCAAAGTGCCGACGCCAGAATCATCAGCGTCTTGGGATTCCATTGCAAAGATTTTTTCTCGAGTAACGCCTGGAGCAACATGGGCGGATCGCCCGCCCAAAGTCGCATCGCGCCCAGCATATAAAAGGCAGCCAACGCGTGGCCGTTTTGCGAATGGTTCTCGTCGACCGCGAGTTTGCCGTTTAGAAGCGTTGCATTGCTCGAATGATAACGGTAGCTATAAAGAATGTCCGGCAAAGTGACCACGCGACCTTTGGCCGCCATTCTCAAGAAGAGGTCCTGATCTTCCGCTCTAACAGCTCTTTCGTCGTAGCCACCCACGGAATCAAAGGTCTCACGACGAAACATCGCCGAGCCATGGGGAAATGGGATGTAGCTGGAACGACGTACCAACCTCCAGCGGTCGCGAGGACGCACAACTCGCCCGCTGGCGTCAATTCCGTTGCAGAGCGTTCCAATAACGGCGATATCAGGTCGATTCTCTATAATCTTCAATTGCCGCGCGAGCCGATCGGGATGCGCGACGTCGTCAGCATCCATCCGCGCCACGATCGAAGCTCGCGACTTTGAGACGACCGCGTTAGAGCTACCAGACAGACCAAGCCGGTGCCTGCTTTCGTGGAGTTGAATGCGCGCATCTCGTCGCGACCATTCACGTAACCGTTGCATTGAGCCGTCAGTCGAAGCATCGTCCAGAATTACAAACTCAAAATCTTTCAAGGTTTGTTCGAGAATGCTCCTGATACTCTCGTCGAGAAAAGGAAGCGCGTTATGCACGGGCATAACAACGCTGATTTGCGGATCTGCCTTTAAGTTCATAATAGGAGTTTATAGCCGGGCGACTACTGGATTGAGTTTAGCTGTTAGCAGACCGGATTGGCTAATTCGGATGGTGTCTACAAGGCGGCGAGATAGCGCAACGCACTCAGGCTGGGCAAGAAGAAATAGGCGCCGCCTTTGACCGTCACAAAGCGTTCCAGGTTGTGGACTCGAGTGCGTAGTGGATCGGCTTGCACTGTAAATATTTCGTCGCCCCTGGTTAGATTTCCAACCAGCGGATCGACTTCGCCGTTAAGTCCGCCAAAGACCGGATTATTACACCACGTCTGCTGAACGAACTCGAACTGTCTCTCTATATCGCTGTTAAGACAAAGGAAGTGTAGTCCGCGCTCGACGCCATCATCAACGAGCCGGTCCTTTGGGCGGTCCCCGTAGGACCGGCCACGCCGTAATATTCGGTGACGATTCGCCGTCACCTTGGCCTTGGTGGCAGTGGGACCGATCGAATCGCGTGGATTTGAACGCCGGATGTGCGAGCCGATGGGACATTTGAAACCGCGCTCGTCACTGTCGCGGTAGGCGAAGTCGTCGGCTTTAGCGAGATCCGGATTGTCCGCGTCGGGCGACATGACCAGCGGAGCCCCACTTTGCCAACGTCCTACAAACTTGGCCGCTAACTTCGTACTCGCCGCAGGATCCAATTGACCGTCGGGTTGAAGCGTTGCTTTCACGAGGAACTCGCAGAACTTGGCGACGTGTTGTGCCAACTGACGGAAGACCAGATAGCTGCCGTTACGTCCCAGATCACGAGTTGCCATTTGCGCGCTGCTGCCTTCTGTTGGTGGCGGCTCCGGCAGCACGCCATTTCGATCGCTGGCCAGACTTACCATCGGGCCATCTGCCGGCTTGCCATAATGGTTGGTGTAGCTGAGCAGGATCTCGCCCGCCTTGATCACGTTTCCTGCCGGGGCGTCTTTCGTCTGGAAAGTACCTTCAATCGCTGGTTGCCCCAGGCCATCGGCAAATCCGAAGTGTTCGTGAATGTCGGGTTGTCGTCCGGCTCCCAGCGCTACCACTTTGGCAAGACCGCCGGTTTGATATTTAGCCTGCTGGTCCTTGATCAGCGAATCGAGCGTGGGTTCGTCCTGGGCAAAAAGCAGAAGCAGAATGTCGATAGGTTCTGAATTGTTTCCGCCCCAGTCCCACTTATCGGGAGTGTTGTCATCATTGTTATCCCCGAGAATCCGCGAGCGGTGAGGGGTCGCCATTCCTTCGATAAATGGCCGGGAGAAGCCTTCAAGCGCTGACTTTTCCAGGCCGAGAGCCGTTAGACCGCGGTAGGTAAGGGCGACGTTCAGACTCCATATTTCCTGTTTGCCTTCGCTGGTCGTGACTTCGGAAACGAGCGAGGACAGCCAGCCGCGAGCTGCCGTGGCATTCACCACGCGCAGCATGACATAACTCACACAGGGCAGATGAGCATAGCCGCTCATCACGAAGCCCTGGATATCTTTCATGTGTTCTGGTTTCAATTCGACCATTGCTTCCTCCATCTCCCTGCCTCGTCAGAAACGCCACAGCCATTCCCGGGTCGCGGATTCATCCGCCGGCGTGTACAACTGTTCGCGAATTTCGCTGTTGTTGTCGATGGTCTCGACCGTTAACGAGGGGTAGGCGCAATACCAGACGTTTGTGTAGACCTGCTTGTCGCGTGCCCAGGCCTTGAAGCGGGTCCCATCGTCGGCGCCCTGTCCAAATAACAAAAAAGTCCTGGGGAAGTGCTGCGTGTTACTCCAGACGCCGGTTAATCCATAACTCGCTTTGTCAATGAAGTCGTCGAGATAGTTTTCCCAGCTCCCGTCAAAATTGCTGACAAAAAGAAGCCGTCTCCCATTGTCGATCATAGACCAATGGGCGTAGTGGATACTGGGAATACCGCTGAGCTTACCCTTATCAGAAACGCGGGCGACGAAGTTGACCAGCCAGAGCACGAGCCACAGCGTGCAACGCCGGAACAGGCCTGGTTTTAACACGGTCATGTGCGCCAGGTGGTTTTGAACAACGTGAGTTCGGTCTTCGCGCTCTACCAGACCGCCAACCCGCCTGACAATGTCGTCGAATTTATCAGGCACAGGATCCCGCTTCTCCTTATATCGGAGCACCACGGCCCAAATAATCCCGAGGGGAATTAAAATTGGCAGCAGGAGAACTGCCGCCACTATGAGAAGCCCGAGCTTTAGCCGCGGCTTGATCCACTCCATTCGCGTCTGCCGCGGCTCAGCTTGCGCGACCCACGCAAACGCCGGCTCTTTACGGATGAAGTCCTGAACCTGCTGCCGAATTAATCCGGGTTGTTGGCTGCTGGGTTCGGCGCGCACGAAGTCATCGAGAAAACTCTCAAGTCTATCGCGCAGGCCGCTTTCTCTGAGGGTGCGTTCAACGCTGCGTCCAACGTTGCCGATATGGTAAGCGTTCGGCCGGACGATGTGTTTGCGCAGATACGCAAGTATGACTTCACGATCAGCCGCACTGGCCGCCGTATAATCGAGACAACAACCATAAATGCGATGTAGTCCAGGCGCGGCCTGGGCGTAGAGTTCGGCGAGATAATCCTCGAGCGGGCCGTCGAAATTGTTTTCAAATACGAGGTACGAACCGTACGTGGTGCCTTCGTCGAGAAACAAGCTGGCAAAATGGAGCCGCGTCAGCGAAGGGAACGGCAGATGCGGGTTTTCGAGCAGGTTGGCCGCGATATCGTTGTCGAGAAAGCCGCGGAGCTCGTCGAGCTTATCCGGCTTGACTCTGGTTAGGAAGGTGAGAAGCATCTGGGCCATCTGTTTTACTCCTCGGCCGCTTGGGTTTGCGTTCGAATTTAAGAATCAATCATGCGAGCAAGAGCGCTTGCCGTTTGTGGTGGAACACACGGATTTTAATGAGGGCGCCGGCACTTCGGCGATAGACTACGCCGCGGCGAGGAGGCCGTCAATCATCCGCTCGATTAACTCTCAGGGACCAGGTGACCAACCCAATCAAGCCGATTTCCAAATCCAGTCACAGAGTTTCAAAGACAGTGGTTAGGTTGGCGCACAACCCGGCACACAATTTCTCGGAGGAGTGATGAAGATGGTAAGTTCGACCTGCTTCTAAGATTGTCTTCGGGCCGGTAGTGGGTCAGTTTGAAAAGTTTGTTCCGGTTCTCGAACTTTGCCGAAGCGTAGAGCGAATCGCTAAGACGAAATCAGAACTGGGAGCGCAGCGACCAGCCCTACACTCAAGAGCCCAAACATCTAAAGAAAAGTGCGGTTTCAAATGAAGACTATCAACGTTGAGTCTTTTGCTGGTCGCTACGCTCCCAGTTCTGATTTCGTCTCTAATCGTTGGCCGGCAATCCAAACTGAACCACTACTATTCGGGCCAGGTAGCTAACGTGAATCAGAATCGTTAGGAGCGTGGAAAACGTCCAGCCACTCGGCTAGCGAGAGTTAAATCCAGAGCTATCGAAAATCGAGCCGGATTCCCACGCGAGCGAGCGCGGGGGGGCCAACCGTTACCACCGACGTCCGGCCGATCTCGTAACGAACTCCTGTCAGATTCTGCGCGGCGGCGAACAACTTCACGTGTCGAGATATGCGGCGAGACACCTCGGCATCCAGTATGAAAAATTTAGCTAGTGGCAAAGTGTTTTGGTCGTCTTCAAATTGCTTTCCGACGAAACGTGCCTGTAAGCCCGCAGTCCAATTGCGACTTACATAACTAAGCTGGCCGTTCACCTGGTTCTCGGTAATCTGAGGCACTCGCAAGCCCTCTAGAGCGGGGTTGACGGGAAAACTGACGATGGTGCTATCGGTTAAGATGTATTCACCTGAAATCTGCAAGCCCTTTGGTAACTGAAGCCCGGCAGAAACTTCTAGTCCCCTGACACGTATCCGGCCGAGATTTTGCCTTTGGCGAGTGATCAGGCTGGGCGTCGTTGTGAGAGTGACATTGGCTATGGGATCGGCGATCTCGCTCCAGAAAACAAGGCCTCTAAGAACCAATCGTTCTGACCACGTGTGAACACTGGCACCAGCCTCGGCCCCGGTAAGGCGCTCGGCGCGCAGGCTGGGGTTGGCGTTGGTGACAACATTACCCACTCTGAAAGCACGATAAAGTTCGTTGAGAGTCGGCGTACGAAAGGCTCGAAAGAAAGAGGTAGTAATTGCGACTTGCTTGAATGTGTGGAGCAGCGATACTCGCGGACTGAACGCTGTCTCAGAACGATCCGGGAAAATGCTAGCGCTAGAAGCGCCTCCAGTAAGTGGCTTTCGGGTTGAAAACCCTCGACTATTTAACCAGTGGTCCAGGCGTGCCCCGAAAGTCAGGGCCCAGCTCCCGTTGAATTGAAACGTATCTTGCCCAAAGAAGCCAAACGTACGCTGGCGACCACCCGCATCCACCTCGGCAGTTGGCCGTGAAGAGCTGAATATTGTCTCAGCACTGTGGCCACGCAAGTCGCGACCTTCAATCCCAGCCACGATCGTTTGCCTGCCTAAGAGTGTGCGCTGCCACTGTCCTGCAAACCCAAGCTGTTGTGATGGGTTCCGCTGCCGATTGGTCAGCGATTCTGAATTGCGATTGGCGGCGATAGCAGAAAAGTTTTGATTGAAGAGCTCGTCTGATCCGTATACTCGAAATGAGAAATGGTTCACGGCTGCCTTCGACCAATCAATCCCGAGGTCGAAAAACGCGATACGTGTATTATTCGTTTGCAAGGGAGTTCCGTTCTTCCTACTTTCGCCGAACGAGCTTCCCCGTATAAAGAAGCCCCCTGTTTGACCCAGCTTCTTTGATATCCTCAGCGATCCGGATATATCGCTCGTTCCCGCCGCAACATCCACCGATCCGCCCTGGTCTCTCGGCACCAGGACATAGCCGTCGGTGCGAATCCCCTGCAGGGCCACCGTCATTCCCCAACCGCGCTTGCTGAGACCTGCGTCCAGAGACGTTGCGGTAGTGTGCTTGTTTCCGTAAGAGCTCTCGGCCGTCGCGAATGATTCGCGCACCGGGGCGGTTACTATGTTCACTACTCCGCCCAAAGCGCCGCTGCCGTACAAGTGAGATGTGGGGCCGTTCACCACTTCCACGCTTTCGATGCTTTGCTTTGAGAGACGATCCCAGTAAACCCAGCCTCCAAATGGAGTGTTGAGAGGAACTCCATCGAGTAGGACCACAGCCCGACTGGCGCCGCTTGCCCCGACCCCACGCAATGACACACCTTGCGATGTAGGATTGGCAAACAAGCTTCCGGAACGTCGGAAGAGCGTAAAACCGGCGGCTTCGCGGAGCACATCGTCGAGCGTTAAACTTCCCGAGACTTCAATCTCCTGCTTTGAAATTAAAAACTGACTATTGGGCTGAGCCTCAATGCGATTCGTTCCAACTGGAGAAACGATAATTCTCGCTGTAACGGCCGCTGGCTGGAGATAAATCTGAAGCGGATCGCTCAGCGCTTCATGGCGTACGGTTATTTCGACCGGAGCGAAACCGGGATAGCTCACCAGCAATGTGCCCGGGCCGGCGTTGGTAAGAGTAAACTTGCCCTCTTCGTCTGTGGTTGTGAGGAGGATCCTATCAAGGGAGCGAAATTCGATCCTTGCGTTAGGGACCGGAGCACGATTTGTATCGAACACCGTTCCCCGAAGGTTTGGGCCCTGCTGACCGTTTCCGACATTCGCAAACGCGAGCGGCAAAAACCAGATTAGCAAAATAACTAGAGGCGAGATTTTGGAGTTGGCAAGTTGAGGTGATGCGGTCTGCCTGACTTGCATAGTTCGCATCTTGGATATGAAAAACGTCGCGAGTTACCGTCGCGCGATTTGAAAATGAGACCTTGGAAGAGACACTTCTGGTAGAAAATTCCCGGCGTCAACTTCAGGACAAAGCAGCTGATACGATTTATCTCGGTGCTTTGCCAGGCTTAATAGCTAAGGTTTGAAGGACGACGCTGTCGTTACCTGTTTCAATAGACAGGGTTGAGCCGGAAGGCACCGTGAAAAACTCCTCAACCGTACGCTTCTGGCGCTGGCCGTCGATCACTGTAAAGACATCCTCCCCGCTTCGCACCTGAACAATTAGGAATCCCGTCTCGGGAAATCGCTCGATACGCTGCCGGTTCGGGATGGTCCAGTTGCGCAAAGTCATCTGAATTTCAGCTTGCCCGGCTGCCAGCAGGCGAGCGTTGCTCACGGAGGCACGCCCATCGAAACGCTCAACCGGAAGCAGCGGCATGGGTTCATCAAACTTCGAGCTGTCCGTTGGCTTGCCTGATTCCGTCGCGGTTCCGGTGGGCGACGGTGACGGCTGCTGGCCCAGAGATACCACGATGAGAGCCTCCGCAATAAAGAGCCCCATGCCCATCATAAGGTAACGTTTCATAGTATTTCCTCTCCTGTCGTTCACGGCGAAAGCATGTATACGTTGTTTCCGTCGGTCGCGACGTAAACACGACCGTTTGCAAGAACAGGCTCGTTGTAGACCATGCGGCCTGAAAGCGCGACGTTGGCAAGCACTGCCGGCTGCGGCACGAACTTGTAACCGGAAGCGACGCAGATGGGGTTGGGAACGTCGGGATTGCTGCAACGGAATCCCGCGGCCGGAACCAGGCTCGGATCAGCGATCGCGATCAGGTGGCCCGTATCCGTGCCCACGTACACGATTCCATTAGTGACCGTCGGGTGTCCCAGGGAGTAGGTAGCGCCGGAGGCGTTGGGCACATCGATTAACCAGCGAAGTCGGTCCGCCTCAGCGGCACAGACGTTGAACGCATGCAGCCGCTTGTAACCACCGGTGACTCCCGAAATCGTGAGATTCAAACCGCCATTCATCGCAATGTAGACATCTCCCCAGGCTGCACCCCCACGCATGTAACGCGTATCACCATGCGACGTACCGTCGCCTGGAGTGAAGGGAATTGTCGCCGGCGGAAAAGTCCATCTTCGCGAAGTTGGACCGGGCGTGTTCGGGCCGTCATCGAGAGCGTGGGTCCAGCCATCCTTCATCGTGGAAATAACGACCGAGCCGCAGCTTGTGGACATTACGGTAGGGCCCGCCGACCAGTCAGGGTCGCCATCAAGGATCCAGGGAACCGGTTGAAATTTCCAGATAACGGCCCCGGAGTTCTGATCGAGCTTGATCATGCTGAGACCGTTGTTGGGCGAAGGCTCCGTGGCTTGGCCGGACTTCGTATTTCCAGTTGTGATGTAAAGACTTTCACCAGCGCCGGCGACGGAGCTCCACACACCGCCACCCCGAGTTGAATCACCACAGGCGCCGGTACTGCAGTACGTAAAAGCGCCATCTATCGCGCCCGTATCAAGACGCACCGCGACAACCCGCCCCTTTTGAATCGGACTATCGCATTGATCGCCGATTCCGACGTAGACATGACTGTTGAAAACCACGGGCGACGAGTAGCCGAGGTTCTCGTGGAACTCAGTTTTGCTGCCCGGGGTGAGACCAGTCACTCTGGCGATAACCGGCGACTTCCAGATCTCAGCTCCGGTCTTGGCGTTTAGGGCGAAGAGCCGGCCATCACCAAGGTGCATGCCAATCGACTGATCGGGGGCGGCGAAGATCACGGCATCAGTGCCGTTGATATCGGTTATGGTTGCGCTCGAAGCAATCCCAAAGCCTGAAGGGTTGCAGAAACTAAACTTCGAAAGAAGCGCTGGCGAAGCTGCCGCCGGATACTGCCACAGCAGTGCTCCGGTATCGCCGTTCAGCGCGTACAAGTAGCCGTTCCCGTTGCCGATATAGACAATGTTGTCATTGACGACTGGAGAAGCACGGAATCCCGAATGAGCGCCTGGCCCAGGCGCTGGCGCCGTCCAGGTCCAACGCACGGCGAGAGACGGCACTTTTGCTGGATCAGATAGCGCGGTGTTGTTAGGTTGGCTCGACGTGCGATGTGAGTCGTAGTGGAACGAGTGCCACTCTTGTTCTTTGCGACAACCCGACAAACAAATTAATAGAAAGATTACAATGCCTGGCAGCATCGAGTGAAGGAAGTCCTTGTATTTCATTGTTACCTCCGCATTTGCATGCGAGCTAGGGGACCTTGACGACATAAGCTCTTAAAGTAATCGGCCCGTCACCCTTAACGGCAATCTTGAGCGGCTCTCCTTCCCCAACCGAGAATGTAGAACCGGTGGCGAGTTCCTGAGACTTCTGGCCGATGGTCGCCGTGCCGTTCCCGGTACGAACTTCGCAGGTTGCCGCTCCCTGTAGCGGTACCGCTACTGCCTCTTTCCCGGGAGCGACGAGGATGTCTAATACCTCGACGTGATAAGGATCTTTTGCGTTTGGTTCGACCACAAAGACCGAGCGCGTGGCCACTCCAGGAGCTGTTTGGACGAACGCTTTTTGTGGCTGAAAGTCAGCAGCTTTCATCTGTTCTGGAGGAGGAGGCGGCGGCAGGGGCCCGGTCGCGTTGCCTCTGGAGCCCCCGCAGGCTATCTGAGACGCAACGACGGAAAAAACCGCAAAAAGAATGAGGTACTTAGACGGGATCTTAGCGATGTTCATAGGATAAATCCCCGCTTTCAATTAAGAACGTGCGTTGCCCATGCTTCCATCGAAAGGACCGTCAAGTCATTCGAGTTTATGGAAACCAGGTTCAACTTCCTCCCAACCGCGATGGGAAGATACTTAAGCCATGTGATAAATGGAGACATAAAACACCTGGGCTGGATTTTTGGCGAGTGCGCGAAGGAACAGGCTCGTGAAGATTCAGCCCTTAAGTGAGTGATCGAGCGCACCATACGCCCGGTAGGACGAAAAGTCAAGAATTCTTGTTCGACCAATTTTGCCAGACCAACCCTTTGCCGACGTCGCTGCCATTTCCATTTTTTCCGCGCGAATTTTCCAGAGAAAGAAGCAAATCCCGGTGTGGCTCAGAGCTAACGATGGCGTGCGGTAGGTAGTGCCCGGCAGCTAATTTTTGATAAGCAATTTTTCCTGCGGCAACATCGCCGGCATGCCTTTGTGTTGCCAGCAACGCACCGGCCCATGCACACGCCGGGAGCAGGGTGTGCCTTTCTTCGTACGAGCGCCACAGAGATAAACAACTTCCTCGACTGCAGCCGGTGAGTTTATCGAGGTACTCGGGTTTGTTCCCGTCTCGGATTTAGCCGGTGGGAAAGTTGACTTTGCAGTTGCCGTATCAGTGAGTGGCGAATCAGATCTTCTTTCAATGACCAGCGGCGGCGGGGCGGGACGTCGAACGATGGCGGCAATGTAGCCGGCGCCAAACAGCCCGAGCATGGCAAACAGAGCCGGACCAAAACGCGCTTTGCGAAAACGACGGGCGCATTTGCTACAAAATCTTCGGCTCGTCCAGAAATGCCAGCGCAGCCGAAGAACTTTCGCGCCGCATTCCGAACAAAAATTTGGTTGGTACATTGGGGGGGCTGGCACCTCGCAAAAAAAAGAGCAGAATTAGAATCGTGAAGTAAGGATAGATTTCGGAGGTCTGCCGTCGGGCGTCAGCCGGTTTTGCTCCTAATTACTGTTCAAAACGGGTCGGCGTCGACCCGTTCAACCGGGGCCGGGCCGCGCTTCTGTTCCTCCTGCTCGCGCTCAAATTTGCGCGTGAACTCCTCCCATCTCTTTTGCTCTGTTTCCCATTCGGCAAGCGTCCGGAAATGCGAGAAGACAAATCCTTCATCCATCTGTGAACCATCGAGATGCCAAAATCCCGGTCCAAATCCCATTCCCACATCCTGCGCTGACATGCGACACCACTCGCAGTTCTCATCAATGATCATTTCCTTGGCGCTCATGGCTTGCGGAAGCCGTTTTCGCTCATTCTCGATGATGATCGCCGGAACCCGCCCGTCGTAATCATCGCAATTGCTCTCGAGCCAGCTGGTCTTCATCTTTTCCAACATAGAGATTGCTGTCTCTCGGTTGCGGCAATCGATATCGACCGCGCTCCACAATAAATGGCGAGCCAGATCGTAGTACACAACCCATTCGTGCGTGCCAAAACCAGCAAAGCGAAACGCAAAAGAATCGCGCGATAGGCATGGCGGCCCCTCGCCCTGGAAAGTCCATTGCAGCGCACGAGTGTGCAAATCAAAATCGATTAGGTTCTGTTTTTCGAGTATGACCTCACGCGGGCATTGTCCGCGCAAATCGGCACGCGGAGTCATTAACCAGCGCGCGTGTATTTCACTTATTTGGTGGGCGAGCAGCTCGCTTGCTCCATTGCATTTTTCATCCACACTTAAATCGATAGTTGACGCAACTATGAAATCCAACAAGGGTTCACCGTAGAGAACAGCGCGCGCATCCAATGGCAACGTCGCCTGGCGAGCCTGGCGACGTCGATCGCTTGACCATCGATATGCTTCAATCGAGTTCACAAACAACCAAGCGTCTGGCAGGCGATAAGGGATCGAGCACTCAGTCGCTTGAGTACCGTCATGGTAATCAACTTCACCCTCGAGCCCCGGCGCTGAGTAAGTTGAGTCGCTTAACACAATTCGTGATGCCAGATCGATAACCAACAGGCCGGCGTCCCAGGGAGTTGGATCGATTTCCGAGGATGACTGAAATGCAGCGAAGGGGCCGCGTTCATGCAGTGGTCGATTGTATCGAGCCAACGCTGAAGCAAGTTCGCTGAGGGTTTCAGGTTCGGCCGACAACGCGGCGACGCAACGATCAGCGACCGAGCCGTGAACCGTGCCAACTAAAGTGTTACCTGCATCAACCAGATTCAGCTTTACTTCACTCATTGAGATCCCTCCTTCAGAGGACTGGTTCCGTATTTGTGAGACGTAAATTCAGGAATTCTGCCGGCTCGTTCAAACTGAACCAGCACCTCCTTCGGCTAGTCCTTTTTCGACCGTTTCCCGCGGTCAGTTCCTTCATAAGCAACCGAAGCCGTGGTTGCGGCGTCCGACAGTGGCGCGGGCGGCAGGCAGATTGTAAGGAGAGTGTTGACCTTCTCTGAAGCTGTCGCCGCAAAGGTGTGAAATCGCTCGATTGCAAAAAGCCTTGCTTGACGGGATACTCAGTTGTTCGCACGCGGCGAATGGGGTTGACCAGTTGAGGTTTAGTTAAAGGAACAGAAAATCTTTTATCCATGAAGCTTTCAACTTCTTGCAAGACAGTCTTGTCTCGCTACCTTTTCGTTAGTCTAGTTTTCCTGCTGTTGTTGTGCGGCGTTCCGCTAACTCGTGCCCAGGAGCAGGACGACGTAATACGCACCGAGACGAACCTGGTGCAGTTGAATGTCGGCGTCGTCGATCCTCAGGGCCGCGCCATCACCTCGCTCTCGCAGGGCGATTTCACTGTTTACGAAGACGGTGTCAAGCAACGTATCCTGCACTTTGATCCCGCCAACTCACCTTTTAGCCTGGTGCTTTTGTTGGACGTCTCTGGATCGACCTTGAGTTTTCGTCCGCAGTTTAAGCAGGCGGCCCTGCGGTTTCTCGACGCTCTGGCGCCTGATGATCGAGTGTCAGTGATTCAGTTCAATGAGAAGGTGAAAGTGCTGACCGGGTTTACAACCGATCGAGAAAAGACTGCCTACGCGATCGACAAGAGAGCTGATGGCGCCGGCGAGACGCATTTGTATGACGCGCTCCGGACTGCATTGACTGAGTTGGACAAAGAAGGCAAGCAGCGCCGCAAGGTAGTTGTTGTTTTGACGGATGGCCTTGACACGCAACTTCGCAATTCAGATCGTCCCTTATTGGCAAAGGCGCAAAACGATCAGGATGCAATCGCCGCGATTGATCCCAAGGCCAGCAATGCCCTCAACTCAGTGCTTACCGCTGCAGATCGGCAAGGCGTCTCAATCTTTCCGCTGGCGTTGCCGTCAGGAGATCCAAAGCGTTTGCCCTTACCAGATCCCGTGATTAACGGAATCTACTACGCTGCTCGGGCGCGTTTGCAGATTCTTGCAGATCGAACCGGCGGCCGGCTCAACGACATTCAGCGACTTGATCAGATGGCGCGCTTGTATGCGGAGGTGGCGGCAGAATTGCGGACGCTCTACACGGTTGCTTATCAGCCCGCCGGAGAGCGAACGCGCAATGGCAAGTGGCATGAAATAAAGATTGAAGTGGGTCACCCTGAGCTCATCGTGCGCACGCGCCCGGGTTATTTTGCTCGCTGAACATCCTCACTGAATAGCCATTGACTTTTTCCTGCCGCGAGAATATTGTCACGTCGTTTTCCGAAACGGCTGAATTTTCTCATGAGCCTGCTCCTCGCAACACTCGCTTGAATTTAGCCGCTTATTCCTAAGGTCCGCACAGTCCCTTGGTATGGGACGTCGCCGGATACTTTCAACAATCGACTCGAGCCATGAGGAGGTAACCCGTGGCAACAGATTTCGACGCAGTAGTGATCGGCAGTGGCTTCGGTGGCGCCGTCTCCGCACTCCGGCTGGCGGAGGGAGGCTATCGAGTGTTGGTCCTGGAGCGAGGACGGCGTTGGCACCGGCTCGAATACCCGAGCGTCACGCGCCGCGATTGGCTGTGGGATGAGACTCACCCGGAGCAAACCAACGGCTGGCTCGACATCCGCAACCATGGAAACATCAGCACCGTAGTTGGCGCCGGCGTCGGCGGTGGTTCGCTACACTTCGCGAACGTTGTCATCGACGCGTTAGAAGACTTCTTCCAGGCCGGCTGGCCACCGGAGATCAATTTCCAGGTGCTGGCGCCTTACTACCAGCGCGTAAGCGACGTGCTCCACCCGCGTAGAATTCCCTCCAACCAATTCTCCAACCGCACCAAGCTGCTGCGCGAGGCCGCTCTGCTCGCAGGCTTCGGGGCACAGTATGACGAGGTCGATCTCAACATCAAGTTTGATGAGAACTATGCCTATGACGCTTCCCGCGAACCGCGAGCGGAGGACAGCGTTATGAAGCCCAACCTCGATGGCATCGACCAGGGCTTTTGCGTCCATCTTGGTCAATGCGAACTTGGTTGTCCGGTGGAGGCGCGAAACACTCTCGCCCTCAATTACATTCCGCGTGCCGAGAAACGCGGCGCAGAAGTCCGCCCGCTGCATATCGTCCGCAAGATCGAACCAATGGCCGGCGGTTACCGCGTACACTTTGACCGCATCGAAAATGGCAAACTCAAAGCTGGTTCGGTGACCGGACGCGTCGTCGTAGTTTCGGCCGGTTCGATCGGCTCAACCGAACTACTGCTGCGGAATCAGAAACAGCACAAGACCCTGCCCAATCTTGGGAAGCTGCTGGGCAGCAAGTGGTGCACTAATGCCAACTACCTGAGCCCTGCCTTTCATGCCGGACGCAAGGTCTATCCTTCGCGCGGACCCACGATCACCGCCGGTATTCGCTTCTTCGGCGCCAACAACTACAAGGGCAGCCGCTTCATGATCGAAGACGGCGGCGTTCCGGATCTGCTGTTTCAGTATAAGGAGAGTTTAAAGGACCCGAGCGGCGACGCGCAGAACTTCGCCACCGTCCTGAAAGCTCTCTACAAGGGCCTCAATCAAGAGCCCTTCGAAACGCTGATGCCCTGGTTTGCCCAGGGACGCGACGAGCCCATCGGCAAGTTTAAAGTGGAGAAGTGGTTCCTTGGGTGGCTTGGCCCGTGGGTGCTGCGATTGGATTGGAGCACCAGCGGAGCGAGGAAGGTGCTCGACGGCATCCAGGAGGTGCATCGCAAACTGGCCGAAAAGACCGGGGGCAAGTTCATCATTCAATTGCCGGACGCGGCGATTACGCCGCACCCACTCGGCGGCTGTCCGATTGGATCAACGTCTGCCGATGGCGTGGTTAACCACTTCGGCGAGACCTTCGCTTACCGAAACCTTTATGTTGCGGATGGTTCGATTTTGCCGGCGCCGGTGGGACACAATCCTTCCAAAACAATAGCAGCACTCAGCGAACGCATCGTGGAGAGCATCGTGCAGGAGGGACGCTGACGCTGATCGCACACTTTGCGGTGGCGTAAGAACGAGCATAAAACTTCGCATCATTATGCGCCGATCGGAAATTGGCCTGCGGTCCACCAACCTCAAAACCAACCCTGAAGGAGAGAATTGAAATGGCTGCCGAAGTAAGACTTCAACTTGCATTACTAAATGTCTACGGAAAGTTTCTCGGAGAAAAGGTCGACGTTATTCTCCGTCATCAGGTCCTTAGTGACGTTAAGAAAGCAAGCCTCAATGCCACGGGTAAGGTTGAAATCACTGGCCTGCACGGTGCGCCTCAGGGGCTGTATAGAATTGAAGTCGATCCACCTTCTTATCAGTATGTAAGTCAGTTCATCAACATGAAGGCAAGCGGGATCACTCCGCTCTCGCTTACGTTCCCGATAGATCCGGGAAAAGTGACGAAGGTGAATTTCCAGGCATTCGCAAGACTTGCTGATGACCTGCGGACCTTGCTGGAGAATAGCGATAAAGTTTTTTCGTTCGAAGGGAAAAAGGGCAAGGAACTTTACGACTCGCTCGACGATATTCGTAAAGCAGGTTTGCTTAACATTGCGGTGAAGGCGGGGGCCACTCCGCTATCGAACAAGAAGACAGTTCTTTCCTACATCCAAGAGCTTAATGAGATCAGAGGCGATCGGTTTTTTTGCGTCGTTCCGAAGGAGTTGCGCGAGGAGACCAAAAACAGCGTGGCCGAAGGTCTCTTTCATCCTGCCGACGAGAGTTTGCATCACCCTCCCCCGGGCTTTTCCCCAGCTGGGAGCTTCAAGACGCCTGACCATTATGGCAACTTACAATTGACCTTCTTTATGAATGGTGATGATTGTGTTGCAGACATTGATATAGATGACGCGGCAGGCCTGGAGCACGTGTTTCAGGTTCTGCGCAATAAGTTATCCGGTAACCCCACCCATCCTTACAATATCCATGAGATTCTGGTCGGCTATCAGAAATTGGACCCGGGCTACACGTTCGTTGTGTAGGTGTGGTGTACAGCGCGAGTTAATTCGGCGTAACGAGTCGGAGCCGAAACACGTTTCGTGCCCAAACTCCAGTTCTGATGCAGTTTGATTTTGTTCCCTCATTAACACCGCGGCTTTAGCCCGGTGAATCTAGAACTTTACGGATCGGAAACCGTTTAAACGGTTTCACTTTCCCCCACCGACTTGGGTCACCGGGCTAAAGCCTCGGTGCTAATGAAAAGAATTTGATCGCTCAAACTGCAACACTACTCAAACTCCGCCTCGTTTTACTATTCACGATTTACCCTTTATATTTACTACCCACGCACCCGTAGCTCAGCTGGATAGAGTACCTGACTACGAATCAGGGGGTCGCATGTTCGAATCATGCCGGGTGCACCAACACTATCAACACTTACCGCCTCTGAGTAAATCACTCAGAGGCGTCTGTGTGCTCAGCTTCCCTGCCGTGGTTTTCTGATTCACTGGAAGCAACGCGCCAGAAAATCCAATAACGCCTGCTTAGTGCCCATGATGGCCGTCGCGTTGTTGTGGTCTGCGTTCAATTCAACAAACGTGTTTTCAGTCGCCACTCCTGCAATCAGCGTTCGCATTGCCGCCGTGTTTTGCGGGTAGGGAACGAGGGTGTCCAGGGTCGATGCAAACCAAATAAACCTTTTTCCGGACCATGTCGAATTAGACAACCTCACTGGATTGTGTCCTGCCCCATTAAGCGCAAAACTGCCACCATAGGCCGCGTCGATGGATGTTCCCATCGCCTCTTTGAAATCATGTTGAAAGGCTACATCCTGAACGGGGTAATAAAGTGCCGCGCCTTTTAATGGGATACTTGTTGGTGCAGTGAAAGATAGCATGGCGGCAACTCCGCCCATTGAGTTGCCAACGATGGCGACCCGCGCGGGGTCAACCGCGTAGTGTGCGACCGCGTAGTTATAGATAGCCACATTGTCAGCCAACGAATCATTGTTGCCCCACGAGCTATCGTGTTGTCGAGAAAACCCTACAACATAACCTGCATCGACAGCCGCGTTGACTAACACGCGCCATTCCGCCCGGTCTCTAAATTGCCGTTCAGTTTCACCGGCGGCATGATCAAAGATTACTAAAGGACGCAGCCCCGGAAACCCCGGCTTCCGGAAAAAGATTGTCTGTGCCGGATCTGCGAACGCGGCGCCATTCTGGGCATCCAGGTAGTCGATACTATTGCCATTCGAGTTTTGTTGCAGAAGTTGTTTGCTGTAATTAAGAATCTGCTCATCTGAAAGAATGGTGGAGAATCCCACGAGTTGTCGATACTGTGTTGCCGGGCCATCAAGATCGCCAATGCGAAGGGACGTTGTGGCAGATGCAGCAGAAAGCGTGAAGGTTACCCATTGAAGTCCGTTTGCAAACAAGGTTACGGATGTGCCGTTTTGCTTCCAGCAGATTACACCCCACTCGTTGTTGTATCCCCCTTCCAAAGTTCCGCCGCCCAGATTGGTACGGTATCCCCCGTATCGCCTGGTTTCGAAATTCCCGTAAACATAAGCCGCAGTAGAAAAATATAGGGGCGGTGAGCTGGTAAGCGGATAGTCGGGGAAATGCCTGAGGACCACGAAGATAGTTTTGGTCGCTGTGGCGGTTATAGGAACAGAAAATAGAGTACCTGCTGAAGCGGCTGTTACATAGGGAAGCCCATCTTCGTCATCCAACACAAGCGTAAAAGGTTTGGCACTATCAATCAAGGTGGCATCGTTGCCGGAGCCTGAAGAATCTCTCCAGGCACTGAAAGATGTCCCACTACCCACTCCAGTGATGTCAGCAACATTCAGATCCAGCATCACCCCGCTCACGGTTGCTGGATTGATGGGAACAAACCTGTGGCGGTATTCACCTGACGTTAGGAAGGCCTTCACCATCTCCGCTTGTTCAAAGTTGCCGCCAAACTGATTCAACTTATTCAACCAGAACTGGTAGCCGCTTTCGTCCGGATCCCGCCGAAGGTAGCCGAAGTATTGCATCATCACGAACCTGGCATTTCGCTTCGCACTCACGAATCGTTCGTTCTCAGCTATCTGCCCGACTACGTCAACGCGTGATGCCGTGTTGTTATTCAGACTAACGACCAGCGCATCTCGTTCGCCTTGCGTGAACGTGATTCCGGTATGATTAAGCAACGTGTCTACGTAAGCTTCATTGCTGAGCGGACCGTATGCAGCCTGGAACTCCGGCCGCTGTATCCAAGCAGCCAGGAAGGCCTGCTTGTTGGCTGCCAGGCGTTGTGACCAGTCGGCATTGCCGACGACCACCCCCTCCGCCACCGTCGCAGTATCCGGCATAAACTCCGCAAACCGCGGCGCTCTTCCGTAACTCGCGCGATACAGTCCGTCAACGAAGCCACCGGTCTGTTGGAACTCAATCGACAGGAAGTAGGCAGCCGAAACATTGATCATTCGCCGCTCGCTGCACTCACTATCAACGCCGCACGAAATAATCTGATTCGTCCAAAAGTTGAAACCTGCTTCGTCAGGTTCACGTCCCAGAAAATCAAGATAGTGTTGCCGCACGAAGAAGCCGGAACTATCAATCGCATTGCCACCGATCGCGGCGTCAAACGTGGCGATGAATCCAACGTCAGTCTTGTTGCCCGGCAACAAAAATGCGCGATCGGGTGGATTGAAGTGATAGTTCACCAATGATGGTGACAAAGTGTAGAGGTTATCTGTGTCGACGCTGGTAAAGCGGTAGTTGCCCTGAACGTCGGTTATCGCTCTGGCGGTGCGTGCGCCGCTGAGATTGACTGTCACACCTGCCAATGGAGCTCCATAGGAACTCGTTACCTTGCCGCTGATAATTGCCGACTCGGCGGTGGAAACTGTTACGGCAGTGCATGCGGTTAATTTGTCTGCATCTCTCGCAAGATCGGTGACCGTTGGCCTAAAGCCGACCAAGTTGATAAGGACGATTGCAAGAAGAGCCGTTAAGCGGACTGGAGGCATCGAGGGGAGACAGTAGTACGGAATTTCTTGTTCCGCAAGTCAACGAATATTGTTACGAATGCTCATCGGCTATAATACAGGGTCGTTCACCAAACACACCAACATAAGCCGCAGCCACGAGAGAGCCGGGAGAAATCATAATGACTAAAACAAATGTTGGCGATGCTAACCAAACATTCCGCAGCAATTGGTTTGCGGTTTGTTCAGCGACGATATTAGTCCTATGCTTCGGCTACACGTCAGGCATAGCTCGCGTGAGACACGAACCAGGACAGGGGAACGCCGTTACTCAAGACAACTCTAAACAACAACCGGCGGCCGGCGCCGCTGAACAATCGGCTAGTCAAAAATACTTTACTGATGTGGTGCTGATAAATCAGAACGGCGAGAAGATGCGGTTCTACAGCGATCTGCTGAAAGGTAAGGTAGTTATCATCAATACCTTTTTCGCGACCTGTCAGGGAAGTTGCTTGCCGATGAATCGCAACCTGGAGAAGGTGCAGCAGGCTCTCGGCGATCACGTTGGCAGAGATGTTTTTATCCTTTCGATCAGTGTGGATCCTCTCGTTGATACACCTCCAAAGCTCAAGGAGTACGCCAAAAAACTCAACGCCAGGCCGGGTTGGTATTTTCTTACCGGGAATAAAGAGAACGTCGAATTCGCTTTGAAAAAACTGGGCCAGTTTGTTGACGATAAACAGGATCACCTCAACATCTTCATAATCGGCAACGAGCGCACCGGTCTATGGAAAAAGGCTTTCGGACTGGCCCAAAGTGACGAACTAGTGAAAGTTGTTGAGAGTGTGCTTAACGACCAGCCAACGGGCGGCAAGTGAAATGCGTTCAAACTCGGATGAAGAAAATAGTGATGGCTGGTCGCAGCAGGTCCTTCGCGGTCGCGGATTGGAACGATATTGATTGATAATGCGGCCGGCTATTAGACGAGGGCTATGGTCATCTCATCACCCACTTCGCTTCGCTCAAGACGATCGACGAAGTTGCCGGCCACAAAGAAATTTCCTCTTTACTTAGTCGCTGCTTTAGACTTTTCGTTCGCGGAGTCGCGATCGATCAGTTTGGAAAAGCGACTTTCAGAGCCGTCCTTGGTTTCTTCCTGATAAAGGAAGGCAAGATTGTTTTCTTCAAAAGCTTCAAAGAACGCTTGCCAGGAAATTGGCTCCAGCGTGTCCTCACCGGAAAATCCCGGATAGTCGATTCTTAAGATCCCCGGTCCCTGTTTGTTCTGCGTGCCTTTCACGCGTGCCGGATGGCCGCCCCGTTCATCCACCCATTTTTGAATCTGTGCGTGATCCGTAGTTACTTTTGTTCCTGCTGATTCTGTCGGCATAACTTTCCTCCTTTGATGACCAATGCTGTAGCCTTCCGGTACGGTCGTACGCCCGAGCACCGTTCACTTCAGACCTGGCCGCGTAGTTTTCGCCGCCATTAATCGTTCCACCCGTTGTCCGCCGTTAATTAGTGCAAAGTTAATGCCGTGAGCAGGCCGATGAGCGTAGGAATATCCCGAGAAAGCAGGTTGTGGTTTTAGTTTTGGTCTGCTCGCGCTCTCGGCGACTCTTTCTGAAATCATCCAACCTGCCTGCGAAGCTGGCGGAGAGAGTGCGGTCAAGTGACTTGCTGGGACCGCGGGCGTCCCGCCCGCCCTCGTTAAATGCCAAAGAGTCTGAGTTGAACGAGACTTGTGATCTTGACCGTAGGGCCACGCGATGCGGGCGGGACGCCCGCGGTCCCAGCAAGTCACTTGACCGCACTTCTCCGCCGGCTTCGCAGGCTAGTTGAATCATCCTCTTTAACAAAGAGAGAGACCGAAGCTAAGCCACTACCCGCAACGGCGTTGTTGAAATGCAAAATCTCCAGCTCGCAGCACAACGCCGCCACCAACGAATTGACTGGCGCTTTGCCTTGCACCGCCAAACGCAGATACTGCTCGCTGGAACCAATCTTATTGCTGCACTCACGCACCATCAGCCCATAGTTTTCGAGCAGACGATCGCGCAGTTGTCGTCCTGAGATCGAATACGGTAGTTCGACAAAGACGAAGTTGGCTTTGGACGGATATATGTTCACACTTGGAACCAGGGCAAGTTGTTCTGTCATATAAGTTCGATCTGCTCGTACTTCAGCAAAACTGGCGTAGTATTGCTGTTTGAAGCGCATCATATTTCTCAACACAAAGGCGGCGAGGCCGTTAATGTTCCAGAATGGCAAATGGGCGCGCAAGCCTTCGGCTCGTCGCGGTTCCGTCGCCGCATAGCCCAGCCGCACACCGTGCCAGCCAAGCGACTTACCCATACTCTTGACCACGATGAGATTCCGGGTTTGTGCGGCGAATGTGGCAGCCGTTTCCAAATCGGAAAAGTCTATAAACGATTCATCAACTATAAATGCGTCGAGATCTTCCAACGCGCTCGCGAGTGTTTTGATTTCGTCGAGAGTAAGCCAGGCGCCAGTGGGATTATTTGGATTCGAGATGACGAGCGTGCGCGCGTCAACTTCCCGCACTCTGCTTACGATCTCATCCACCTCGAGTCGGAACTCCTTTTCACGTCGCCGCGTGATCGTATACATCGGAACGTGCAACTCTTCGGGCAAATCGGTCCAGCGGCTGAAGGTCGGCACCGAAGTGACAATTGGACCTCGTGCGGCACGACAGAGCATCGTGATGATTTCTGTCGAGCCATTGCAGGGAACGATCGTTTCCGGTGTGAGCCCGGTCAGCTCGGCGATGTGCTGCTGATGTACCTCTGCGTAGTCGGGATAGTATCTAAGGATTTCGCCCAGATTTTCGTGAATCATTTCCACCAGCGCCGGCGGCGGAAAGTGCAGATTCACTGGAATGCAAAAGTCGAGCAGCTCACCTTTGTAAGCGTCGCTGTTTTGGACAGAAAAGAATGACGGGTTGTGCGAGCGGACGTCGAAAAGGCTCTGGATCGTTTCGGTATTCATATTCTCTCCATGGATCTCGTGCCGAACCCTTGTTGATTAGGTCTTCGTCCCTTGCACGTCCTGGGAGACAGAGCGCACTACTGCGCAAAACAGGAGAGCTGGGGAGAGAAACCCCGAGTTGGCGAACAGGAGAGTCGATTGGCTATTTAGGGGAACGAGTTTTTTGTTGGGACTTGCGCGGCGCAGACAGGAAAAAATTGACTTTGACCAAAACTGAAGTGGGCCTAGTTAGGCGGGAGTCTCGTTGAGCTTGATCGGTATTGACTGCAGTTTGGTTTCGTTCTCTCATTGACACCGTCACTTTAGCCCGGTGACCGGGTCAGTGGAAGGAGGGCGAAACCGCTTATACGGATTCCTGATTCGCGGAGTTCTAGATCCGAGCGTCTTTACGTTTTCTACGGGCCTTCATGATTACACCTGTTAGGCCTGACCCTAACAAGAGCAGCGTCGCCGGTTCAGGTACCTCGTTCGGTTGAAAATTGTAAAAGACACCTCGCTGGTCATAGAGTCTTTGCCCACCCACGAGGGCACTGGTCAAGCGGAGCGTGACGATTCCCTGGCCGCTGAGTGTCGAGCTAAAAACAGTTGGACCCGGGTCCCCAAGCGAAGGATCGTTGAGATACATGCTCACATTGCCGCTCATCATAAAGGCGGCGCTTACGTCTAGCGGAAGCGTCGGGTCATCGAGGGGAATCGTAATCGGGCTGCTGCTCAAGAAGATCGAGCCGCTGTAAAAAACTCTCGGATAAAATGTGCCGTTGACGGTCGCTTGCCCGCTGTTCTCAAAGACGAACGGCATCGAGGCGTTGACTATCGATCCGCCCGGACAGGACGAACAGAAGTCGGCGCTGCTTGCACCATGACCGCTGAAGGATAATCCATCTCCACCCAAACCAAAGTTAACATTCCGTATTTGGCCTATGCCGATCGACCCGCTGGTAATAACCACGTTGTCGGCACGAGCTGGTTGGGGACCGATGAACAGGGCGACAAAGACAATTGCCGGTAACATCAAGCTGAATCGTTTGAGGGAAAAGATGATTAGCCTCCTAAAACTGTGAGCCCTGCAGGCGAGCAACAGCACGGGCACTAGTTTCTCCTGGCGAGAAACTTCGCCGCTGAATTTTTGTTAGCGGTTTTAGAAAAGCTTAATCCGTCGACGATTCCAGATGTAGAGCAGTGTAGAGAAGTCGGGAAGGACGAAGTGATCAAAGAGTCGGGACCTGGCAGTAAGACGTGCAGCTGAATTACTAAACACGCAAAGCGGGGCATTCGTGCTCGCTTTTTGTTGTTCTGATGTCAAACTTATCTGGAGAACTCGCGGATCGACTTCAAGTCGGGATCAGATTCAAATAATTTCGATCCGCAGAATGAGGCGCTCATTCATTGAAGCGTTTCGCCATCCTTCCGGGTAAAACCGGACATTGCCCGAAAGGCCCCTGGTGTCATGCCCACGAGGTCTTTGAAGACGCGCGTAAAATGGCTCTGGTCCGCAAAACCTGCTGCTGCCGCGACACCCGCAAGATCCGTCTCTGCTTTCGCCATCTCCTTAAGCGCAAATTGAATACGCAACTTGTGCAGGTAGTCACCAATTGTCTGTTGTTGAAAGCGGCGGAAGACTCTGGACAAGTAGACTGGATGGACACCAACCGAAGCCGCAACAGAACTCAGGGTTAGATTCTGCTGAAAAGATACGTTGAGTAGATCCACGACACGAGACAAACATGGCGGCGGCTTCTTGTCTTCAGCTTCTCGAGATCGAGCGACCGTGACAAGCATTTCCAGCACTAACGCTTCGATTGCGAGGCTTGAACAGCAACCTCGATTACGATACTCGCGATAGAGCCGGGTGGCCAACCAGGTCAGTTCGCCCCCGCGAAGATCGATTGAACTACCTGGGATCCCGCCGTACTCGCGCAAACGCTCCAACCATCGATCCCGCATCTCAACACTAAAAATGCGCATTCCGCGAAGTCCGATCTCGTCGTGATGCTCGATTCCGCTAGGATGAAAGATTGTCGTAAAGGGCCGGAGCGTAGCCGTCCTTTTGCTGAAGTACTCTCTATAGTTGCCGGCAAGTATGAGGTTAAAAAATGCCAGTTCATGAGAATGCCTGGGTATCTTCCTTGTTTGATTATGACTGAACTCTGAAAGCACCAGGCCACAATCCTCATACTTGTGCAGCACCTCACCAAAGAACTCGCCCGGCTTCAGTGGCGCTCGTGGTAGCACTTTCAGCTTTTCTTCACCCATTGGTTTGCTATGCGACTCTGCGGTTACGATTTGAGAGGTTCACAAGTTTGCGAGGGTTGCCACTACTCCAGTTAAGTCTCACTTGCTCGCATTGGCCGGTCGGAAAACCAATCGCTGGACTTATCTCAAAAACAAACTGCTCTCGGATCTGATCGAGGCTTGAACGGTTCTATACGGGTTTCCTACGTTCAAGACGTCAGGTACAAAAAATCGTATGGTTCGCGAGTATACACAACTCGACTATCGCAGAACATTAGCCGGAGAAAATCGGAGGAAATTCAAGTGCAATCATCTTCACCAGCAAAACGATTGTACGCGTTACTTCATAACGGGTTAGCGGTTACTCTGTTCATATGTCCTCTTTCACAAAGCAATGGCTTCCGGCCGGCTTGGAATCACAAACAACCCAACATCAACCAAGGCAGGAGTATACTGACAACTTCCCCAAATCCCATCGATGACCCCAGTTTCTTTGTTCGCCAACACTATCTTGGTTTTCTGAATCGTGAGCCTGACTCAAGCGGCCTTGGCTTCTGGACGAATGAGATTGCCTCGTGCGCCGGCGATTTTCAGTGCACTGAAGTGAAGCGTATTAACGTCTCAGCGGCTTTCTTCCTCTCCATTGAATTTCAGCAGACTGGTTATCTGGTTGAGCGGATCTACAAAGCTGCCTACGGTAATGGAAGCGGCACGTCGACCATTGGCGGAACGCATCAAGTGCCTGTGCCGGTTGTTCGCATTACCGAGTTTTTGCCCGACACTCAGACGATTGGACAGGGGGTAGTGGTCAACCAACCGGGCTGGGAAATAGTGCTGGAAAACAATAAGCAGAGCTTTACCTCGCAGTTTGTGCAACGCTCACGGTTTACCACGTCCTATCCGGCAGCGATGGCGCCTGCAACGTTTGTAGATACATTAAACACAAATGCCGGCAACCCACTATCACAGACACAGCGCAATCAACTGGTAAACGAACTTTCGGCAGGAACAAGGACGCGCGCGCAAGTGCTGCGGGCCGTGGCCGAAGACGCTGATCTGGTAGACGGGGAATACAACCGAGCCTTTGTGTTGATGCAATACATCGGTTATCTGCGACGAAACCCGAACGACGCACCCGATTCAGATTACACCGGTTTCGATTTTTGGCTCACCAAGCTAAACAGTTTCACTGTTCCCGGTGACGACCCACTAGTGCGAGCCCAAAGGGCCGAAATGGTGAAGGCCTTCATCATATCAAGTGAGTATCGGCAGCGATTCGCGAATGCGAACACTAGTGTGATCGCGCTTTCAGCGAATCCGAATCCGATAACGGGAGGCCCTTGTGGCGGCTGCGGCCAGGGCAGCACTGACCGAGAGGCGGCTACAGATCTTACGATGCAGGAGACTGCGGGCGTGGGCGGGACAGTAACATCGATCGCGATGGAGCTTCGCGAAAACGGCACAAACGCGCTGCTCGCGTCAGGTTCCTTCGATGGCGACGCGGTAAAGTTCTTCGCCGGCACTAACCGCCTGCAGGGCAACAGCAGTCTAGTCGCCCATAGCATTGGGGTTCACTATGCCCAAAATTTAGGAGGAAGATCAGCCACGCTTACTTACACGGTAAGCCTCAGCGACGATTTAGGGAACCACGTTACACAAGTGCTCAGCGTGCCAGTAACGACTTAAGAAAGAGACCTGCGCAACTTTTATTGCTGTGGCGGTTCAAGTGGCTTGCCGGGATTCAGGAATTGCAAGCCGCTGTCGCGCAATTGTTTATTCAAATTCGCGACGTCTTCAGCGATGAACTTATTCAGCTCCGCCAGCAAGTCTCTCAACTGCTTCGACAAATCTTCAATTCGTATCAACTCATCCGCCGTGGGCGTGGCCGTATAATTGTCGAGTCCAAAGGCCACGCCATTGATTTGATTCAATAGCGGACGCGGTTCGTCCGGAAGCGCGGGTCCCGCGCCGCCTGAGTTGTCAGGAGCGTTAAGGAGTTTCTTCTGAATAGCGGCGAGTCCGTCTGAGACCTTCTGCACCGAATCATTCACCGGCTTTGAAACTTCTGAGTTGTCTTTCAGTGATGCTTGTAGCGAGGTAATCTGCGTCTTCAGACTCGTCATCGTCTTGCGCGCCGCCTCGGCAGACTTTTGCAACGCGTAGGCTTTCGCTATGGCTTCATTCAACTTGCCACGGTCCGCTTCTACAATCTGAATACGTGGATCTTCCTGAACCGTCACGTTGCCGCTGGTTATCTTATCGCCCGCGCTGACTTTCACGATATACACGCCAGGTTGAACTCGCGGTCCGCGTGGAGCGCCGAAGAAGCCACCGCCCTCGCCTTCCCGTGGCGGTGAAGGTGGGTTCAGTCGCAGGTCCCAAACCACGCGATTGAGTCCCGCTTCCTTCGGTCCTTTCAAGTCGCGAACGACGGCGCCGCCCTGGTCGGTAATCGTCAGCTTCACCTCGTCTTTCGGTTTGTCCTTTACGTAGTAATTGATAACCGCACCATACGGCGGGTTAGGCGCAGCGAACCACTTGTGACCGGTGTTACCCTTGCGGCCGTAAAGTCGAAAATGCGTGGCCGGGGCAACGTCGAAGAGATGAATGTCGGAAGTAAGGATACTTTCCGAGGCCCGCTCGAGGGGGCTGAGATCGTCGAGCACCCAGATGGATCGTCCATGCGTGGCCAGCACGAGCGCATTGTCACGCGTGTGGATTTGAATATCGTCGATACGAACCAAAGGCAAGTTTCCTTTCAAACGAGTCCACCTGCCGCCGCGATCAAACGAAACGTAAGCGCCAAACTCAGTTCCCAGAAATAACAGATTCTGGTTGCGCGGATGCTCGCGAATAACGCGCGCTGTTACCCCAGCGGGCACGTTCGATCTAATGCTCTTCCACGATTCGCCGTAATCCGTAGTGATGAACATGTAGGTCGCGTAGTCGTCGGAGCGATGACCATCCAGCGTGAGATACGCCGTGCCCTCAGCATATCGCGAAGGAATAACCCGACTGACGTAGGTGTTTTTAGGAACACCAGGCACCTTATCAATAATGTTTTTCCAGGTCTTGCCGCTGTCGCGCGAGATTTGCAGATTGCCGTCATCTGTTCCCGCATACAGCAAACCTTCCTTGATTGGCGACTCGGCCAGCGTCACAACCTGACCAAAAGTTTCGACACCATCATGACGAGAGAGCGTTTCCTTACCAGGCAACGCGCCCATGATCGTTAACTTCTCGCGGTCCTGGTCCTTCGTTAGATCGTCGCTCCAGGTCCAGGTATTACCGCGGTCAGGGGATCTGAAGACCCGATTACCACCAAAGTAGATCGTGCGGTTGTTGTGGGGCGAGATCACGATAGGAGAGTTCCAGTCGAAGCGATAACGCTTCTCTCCGGGTCGCGCTTCGGGCCTGATGGATTTACGTTCACCGGTTTTTAACTCCAGACGCGATACGGTGCCGTTTTGAGATTCGACATAGACGACGCTCGGGTCGGTCGGATCCACGACCGAATAAAAACCGTCACCACCACCGGTGCGAAACCAATCGTCGTTGGTGATGCCTTCCTGGTTGAGCGTGCCGCTGGGGCCCGACCAGCTGCCGTTATCCTGCAAACCGCCGTAAACCCAAAAAGGTTTCTGATTGTCCATTGAAACTTCGTAAAACTGTCCGATCGGAATGGTGTTGATAAAATCCCAGGTGCGACCGCGATCGTAGGAAGCGTGCAGTCCACCATCAGAACCAGTCAACACATGATTTGAATCTGCCGGATCGATCCAGAGCGCGTGGAAGTCTCCATGAATGCGCTGCACCAGATTTTGGATCCACGTTTTGCCGCCATCGTCTGAGTTGAACATGTTCGCCGCCAGTTGCCATAGCCGCTGGTCGTTGTTTGGATCGATGCGGATCTGGCTGTAGTACATCGGGCGTGAATCGACGTCGCTCAGTTTGCGCCAGGTCTCGCCGCGATCATCAGAGCGAAAAGCGCCGCCCTTGGCATTTTCAACCAACGCATAAACGATGTTTGGATCGCGGCGATAAATATCCAGGCCGATGCGGCCGGTTACGCCTTCAGGCAATCCCTTCGTTAACTTGTTCCAGGTGGCGCCGCCATCGACAGTCTTATAAATGGCGCTGCCCGTCCCGCCGCCGTTAAATCCCCAGGGTGTGCGTCGCCTTTGGTAAGCGGCCGCGTAAAGCGTCATTGGACTTGCAGGATCCATTGCCAGATCAATCACGCCGGTGTCTTCGTTGATGAAGAGGACATTGTTCCAGGTTTTGCCGCCGTCAGTCGTCTTGAATACGCCGCGTTCTTTGTTTGGTCCCCAGAGGTGACCCAAGACAGCTGCATAGACAATATTCGGATTGCTCGAATCGATCACCACGCGGCCAATATGTTTGGAGTCGCGCAGGCCCATGTTTTGCCAGGTCTTGCCGGCGTCCAAAGATCGATAAATCCCGTCGCCCCAGGATGAGCTCTGCCGATTGTTTGGCTCTCCGGTTCCTACCCAAACGATGCTCGGGTCGGATGGAGCAATAGCGATGTCGCCAATTGAAGTTGATCCCTGTTCGTCAAAGATTGGATCGAAGGTGGTGCCGTTGTTGACGGTTTTCCAAACGCCTCCGGTTGCCGTGCCGACGTAGTAAGTGCTGGGATTGCTTTCGACGACCGCTATATCGTCAATACGTCCGCCCATAATGGCGGGGCCGATCGCGCGAAACTGAAGATTCTTCAGGAAGGTGTCGTCCAGTTTATTTACGTTCTGGTTCTGGGCGATGCCAACTCCGGGACTGCAAACTACGAGAAGCAAAGTGAGAACAAGCAGGAGAAGCGATGGCGCGCCGGCACGCTGGATTGGATTGTTCAGATTAATCATCTTCATGGAGTCCTCTGGAGATTCTCGACTTTAAGAATAAAAAATAGTTCTTGCCTGTCATAAACGCATTGCGACAAACGGGAATGTCTGTCCGACTGGGCTGGGAGCGGACAAAATATCACAAGAGGGCTTCTCGGCACACCCGTACTCCGAGAAGCTAAACACATCGGCAGGCGCAGCAAGGCCGCAGTCCAATGATGTTCTGGCTCCAGAGGAGCCAAATGTTTATAGACTTCGCGGCCAAGCACTATTCGGCGCTCAAGGGGAGCGCAATGTACTGGTGGATGAATACGTCGAACTTTACATTTCGCTCCGTTGGCGCGAAGAACCTTATAGCCGGAAAGGAGTCTATAAACATTCGGTCCCTTCGGGACTAGGGACTGCTCGGAGGAATGCCTGGTCTTAGGGAGGGCGTGGTTCGGAATGAAGTAGTTTGGCGGTTGGCCCAGAGTCGATCAGATGACCGGCTAGCAACAGATAACGCGTATGAGCAGAAACAATCCGACCAGACCGGCTGAGAGCGTGAAAGACCATTCCACGAGCGGGCTGCGCCGTTTGAGGACGCGACGGAAAATTACCATGCCGCTCTTCCATCCGTCTTGTTGGTATAAAGGAAAGAGGTTTCCCAGTGCCAGTACCAAATTGAGAGCACCAAAGAAAGTGCCCCAGGTCGCGGCGGCCAGAATGATATTCACTGCGATGCCTGCGAGCAGCACGAACAACTGTTGAAACAGCGGGCGCTTCTGCAAAGTGGCCATGTCCATTCGGATGTAGGCGCCGAGCGGCAATAGACGGAATCGATAGTCAACGCCATTGACTCGGAAGCCAAAAATCTTCGGCCCCCAGCCGAGACCCGCCTCGGTCACTGGAACCTTGCAGGCGCGGGCCGCAAAAAAGTGGCCCATCTCGTGGAGCACGAGCGCAGCAGAAAAACTCAGGATGGCATTGATCGCAGCGTACATTTTTTATTGGGTTACCAACCGGGGAAAATGATCAGCGTGAGATGGGAAGAGGCAAAAAGAGGACGATCGAGAGAGAGAGAGAGAGAGAGAGAGAGAGAGAGAGAGAGTTCTTGCGTCCGTCACATTCTGGGTGCTGCAGTGTTTCTCTCCACCAACGCGACAGCCGACCTGTCCTGTCGCGGCCACGACACGGATGGTTTCTGTTTTGTTTCCTTACCGAGTTCATCCAGGCAATCAGGATGAAGGTTTAAAGTTCCTGCCAGCACCTTGACGGCTCCTGATATTTGGCGATCGCAGTGGTCACAAATGATTCGCATCTTGTTTTCTCCTTCAACTTTTAAGCGCGTGCACAAAGTTGACCGCGCGCATGTTACTTATCATTCCGCATGCCACCCGGGCTGCCGGCCCAAGTAATACGGTTTTGTTGAACGATCTGAACAAGAGGAGCAAGCGTAAGATCGGTGGTGAAGAACTGAGTAGCGGAAGGTAGTTCAAGCTGAAGGGTCAATCTGAAGGCCACGTTCAGACTGATGGCCGGAGCCGAAGGGCGCGGGTTGAAATCCAGAAGATGTTCGCACGGTTTCGGACCGTGGTACTCAGACGCTTTTCACTCTCTCCTGCATCAAAGGAGCAACCGCCACACGTTTGCGTCCTTCATTCTTCGCGACATAGAGGGCTCGATCACTTGCTGTGTACAGCGTTCGCTCAGAATCCGCGTGATCTGGGCAGGACGCTACCCCAATGCTCACGCTAATGCTTCCTACTCCCTCAACCTGTTGTTCAGCCAGTGTATCGAGTAAACGCTTGGCGGCAAACTCAGCTTTTATGCCGTCGATCCCGGCAAACAATAGCGCAAACTCTTCGCCGCCTAAACGCGCCGCGGTGTCATTATCACGAGAGACCCTGGTGAGCGTGCTTGCAATTTCCCGTATCACAACGTCGCCTACCGGATGCCCGAAGTTGTCGTTAATTGCTTTCATGTGATCGATATCCAAAAGCAGCAGGGCGCACGGCACACCGTAACGACGCCATCGCTCAACTTCGCCGGTCAGTGCGACGCGGAATCGGCGCCGATTTGCTAGTCCAGTCAAGTGGTCAAGATCGGCTTCACCTCGCAACCGCTCCATTGTTTGCCGGACTTTGATCAACTGCCTGGCGCGCAGCGCAAGCAGTTCGAACTCGGCTGGAATCTGGTAGTAATCGAAGGCCCCGGCCGATAATGCGGCTTGCCTTCGTTCCCGGGTTGCGGCTTCAGCGCCAACCAGGATCAGTGGAGTGCCGTCCTGGCTCTGGCCCAGCATTCGAGCCAGCTCAAGCGTAGATATCCCTTTTGTGGCAATGCTGGCAATGACGAGTTGGGGGCGGGAGCGTTGCAGTGAGACAAGCGCCGCAGCCCCGGCACACACGCCCACGATTTCCAGGCCCGTTGACTCAAGTGAAGAGCGAAGTGGATCGTCAGAATCGTTGGTGATCAGCAGCACGCGGCGCGACTGGCGCGCCGGCTTTTCAACTGATTTTTCTTTCTGGGCTTTTGCGTTCACTGGACTTCTCCGATGAGGTGCTTCAGCAAGGAATACGCAGGAGACGTTTTGATTCTTTTACCTCGATACCAGGGGAGAAGTGGAAGAATAACCCGCATTAAAGCGTACATCAATGTTTAACGCGGCGATATTTAGCGTCGAGTGATTTGCTGGGACCGCGGGCGTCCCTCGCGCAAATGAGCGCGAAGCGCGAAAATCTTTAGGAGCTACTTGTGAAAGGCTGCGCGCCTTCCGGCGCGTTTGCGGGCGGGACGCCCGTGGTCCCAGCAAATCACTTGAGTATGTTGATGAAACTTCTGGCGGGGAAACAATTGCGCTAACCACACTCACGCCGGGCCAGGTGTGTTTGTTGGCCCGGCGAGACATGGCGAATGTAGAGAGCTCAACCTAGGTGCAATCAGCTATGCTTTTGCAACTCGGCCAGCGCAGCCAATACTTCGTCACTGTGGACCGCCGGATTGACCTTAACAAACACCTTCGCGACCTTTCCTTTGGGATCGATTATGAAGGTATTGCGCGCTGAATACGTCTTGCCGTTGTAATCCATCACTGAGCCATACGCGCCCGAAACCTTCGCATCAACATCGGACAGGAGTTTGAAGTTCAAGCCTTCCTTGGCGCAGAAATCTTTGTGCGATTCAGCAGTGTCAACGCTGACGCCAAGGATCACCGCGTGGGCAGCTTCATATTTCGTCAGGTCGCGTTGGAAGTTATGAGCTTCGACCGTGCAGCCGCTGGTGAAGTCTTTCGGGTAGAAATAGAGCACGACCCACTGACCTTTGAAATCTGAAAGGCTGGCTTCTTTACCTTCGTTCGTAGTTAGTTTGAAGGTCGGAGCCGCAGTACCCTCAGCCGGTACATCACCAGGCAAACTGACTGCGAGGGCCGCAACGGCAGTGACAACCAACAATGCGCAAAGAACAAGATACTTCCTCATGATGACTCCTTTTAAGTGGGACAGACATTCCTGTCTGTCTATGATTAGAGGCCAGAAGTTCAGAGTTCAAACTTTAGTTTGTCTTTGCATGCAACGGCAACCTAAGGGTGAACTCTGAACTTCTTGAACCTGCCCTGACGGGGAAACTTTTACACATCAGCCCTCGGAGCGGCTGCTTTGTTTTCTTCGCTCGCTTTAGCCGCCAGCGTCGCCTGCGCGGCGGCGAGTCGCGCTACCGGGACGCGGAAAGGCGAGCAGCTCACATAGTCGAGTCCGATTTCGTTGCAGAAAGCGATCGAACTCGGATCGCCGCCATGCTCACCACAAATGCCTACCTTAAGATCAGGCTTCACGCTGCGTCCGCGCTCGGTGCCCAGCTGCACCAGTTGGCCGACACCTGCGCGATCCAGAACCTGAAAAGGATCGTCAGGCATGATTTTGCGCTCGACGTAATTGGGCAGGAAGCGGCTTGAGTCGTCGCGGCTCAAACCAAAGGTTGTTTGTGTCAGGTCGTTAGTACCAAACGAAAAGAAATCGGCGTGCGCGGCGATGTCGTGAGCCATCAGGGCGGCGCGCGGTAGTTCGATCATCGTTCCCACGCGATACTCGATCGTCATGCCGTGCTCGCCCATGACCTGGCGCGCGACTTCGTCGATTACCTCGCGCTGCTGGTGCAGTTCCTCGCTAAGAGAAACCAGGGGCACCATGATCTCCAGCTCAGTCTTCATCTTCTCACCCTGTATCTGACAGGCGGCTTCAAAAATTGCGCGACACTGCATGCGCGTGACTTCAGGAAATACCAGACCCAGGCGACAGCCGCGGAAACCCAGCATCGGATTAGCTTCGCGAATGCGGTTAACTTGCTTGAGCAGCCGGCGTTTCTCATCGATCTCGTCAAGCAGGTTGTCCATGTCGCCGAGTGTCGTTGCTAGGCGCACGGCCATCTTTAGTTCACTGAGTTCGCTCATCAACTCCTCGGCGTTGGGCAGAAACTCGTGCAAGGGTGGATCGAGCAAGCGAATGGTCACCGGCAAGCCAACCATCTCCTTGAAGATGCCGACGAAGTCGCCGCGCTGCAGTGGCAACAACTTTTCGAGCGCCTTCTCTCTGGCGCCCACGCCGTCAGCCAAAATCATCTCGCGCATGGCGGCGAGCCTTTGATCACCAAAGAACATGTGCTCAGTGCGACACAGTCCAATGCCTTCGGCGCCAAACTGACGGGCCACCTTCGCATCGCGAGGCGTGTCTGCATTGGCGCGCACGCGCAAACGGCGAAACTTGTCGGCCCAAAGCATCAATTCGGAAAACTCGGGACCGAGCGATGGCTGCACGGTCGGAACCTGTCCCAGAAACACACGGCCGGTGGAACCGTCGACGGTTATCCAATCGCCTTTCGTAACTACGGTGCCGGCCACGCTGAATTGTTGTTGCCCGTAATCGATATCAATCGAGTTAGCGCCGCTGACGCAGGGCTTGCCCATGCCACGCGCGACAACCGCCGCGTGGCTGGTCATGCCGCCGCGCGCCGTCACGATAGCCTGGGCCGCAACCATGCCGTGAAAATCATCAGGACTGGTTTCCTGTCGCACCAGTATTACTTTCGCACCTTCATCGCGCGCCAGCTCTTCTGCCTCATCAGGGCTGAATACGACTTTGCCTTGGGCCGCGCCGGGACTCGCCGGCAACCCGGTAGCCAACACAGTCGCCTTGGTCTTCGGATCGACGGTCGGGTGTAGCAGCTGATCGAGTTGCTCAGGGGTGACGCGTTGGATTGCTGTAGCCCGATCGATCAACTTTTCGCTAACCATCTCCACCGCTACTCGCACCGCCGCCGCCCCGCTGCGTTTACCAGTGCGCGTCTGCAACATCCAAAGCTTGCCGCGCTCGATAGTGAATTCGCAGTCCTGCATGTCGTGGTAGTGTTTTTCCAGTAGACCGGTAATCGAGGCAAACTCCTGGTAAACTTTCGGCAGTTCCTTCTTTAGTTCACTAATCGGGTTTGGCGTGCGAGTGCCGGCCACCACGTCTTCGCCCTGCGCGTTCAACAAATACTCGCCGTAAAGTTCTTTTTTGCCCGTCGAAGGATTGCGCGTGAAGGCCACGCCGGTGCCGCTGTTTTCGCCCATGTTGCCGAAGACCATCGCTTGCACATTGACGGCGGTGCCGAGCGAATCAGGAATGCGATTGACGCGGCGATAGTCTATGGCGCGGCGGCCCATCCAGGAATTGAAAACGGCTTTAATGGCGACGCGCAGTTGTTCGTAAGGGTCCTCAGGGATCGCGTGTTGCTCTGCGACAATGATTTGTTTCTCGGCAGCGATGATGTCTCGCAGGTGTTCAGGCTTCAGATCTGTATCGCGACCACCTGACGTTTGCGCCTTATAGCGATCCATCACGCGCTCAAATTTTTCATGAGCCACGCCCATGACGATTTCGCCAAACAACGATGCAAAGCGGCGATAGGCGTCGAGCGCAAATCGCAAATCCCCGGTCTGTTCTGCCAAACCCTGTACCGTTTCTTCGTTAAGCCCAAGGTTGAGGACCGTGTCCATCATTCCCGGCATCGAGAAGGCAGCCCCGGAACGGACAGAAACCAGTAGAGGATTTTTAGTGTCGCCGAATTTCTTACCGACCTTCTCTTCAATTTTTTGCAAACCTTCCTTGACCTGGTCCCACATGCCGTCGGGAAAATGTTTGTCGTTGTCGAAAAATGCGTTGCAAGCTTCGGTGGTGACCACGAGACCGGGCGGGACGGGCAAACCCGCGCGCGTCATCTCGCAGAGTCCGGCGCCTTTGCCTCCCAGCAGCGATTTGTCGTCACCACTTCCTTCTTCGAAGAGGTAGACCCATTTGTTTGTGGTCGGTTCGGTAATGTCGGTGGTTTCTTCGACTGCAGTGCTCATAACTTGGAGAACTCTTTTCAGTAAAAAGTTGGTTGGGAGAACTAACCGCCGATTATCGCACTTTTAGCCAGTCAGCAAAAACTTGGGAGGAGCATTAGCCGCGGATTTACGCAGAATCACGCCGATCAAGTCAAACAAGTAGAATTTCAAAAAGTCTTTTCGAATTCGCGCCATCCGCTTTAATCCGCGGCCGGGATCTAATTAACAGTTCCCATCAGCTTCTTAACCTTCGGGGTCAACAGCGCCAGGATGCCGGCCGAGATGAGCAGTCCCAGAGCGATGCCGCCGTAAAGTTTGACCAGTTGCAGGGGGTTGTCGACCACAAAAAAGGTGGAAAGGTAACCGGCCAGTTTGTTTCCGAATGCAGCGGCCAGGAACCAAACGCCCATCATTATGCCAAGCAGCTTCACGGGAGCGAGCTTCGAGACCGTGCTCAGTCCGACTGGACTCAAGCACATCTCACCGACCACTTCGAGAAAGTAAAGACCTACCAACCAGAGTGGACTGATACGTCCCTGTCCGGTCATCCACGCAGCTGGGACCAGCAGCGTATATGCCAGGCCTATAAACAAAAGCCCGAGAGTAAACTTCACCGGACTCGAAGGTTGACGCGTTCCGAGCCGCACCCACAGGATGGAAAAAAGCGGCGCCAGCATAATCACAAAAGCCGGTGTGCATGACTGTAGCCAGCTGGATGGGAACGTCCTGCCAAAAACATCCGTGCGTACGAGGTCCCTCGCGAAAAGATTTAAGCTCGCGCCTTTCTGTTCGTAAGCGGCCCAAAACAGAATGGTAAACAGAAAGAAGATGAAGATCGCACCGATGCGCTTCCAGTCGGTTGCCGTAAGGGGTTGACCCGCTATAGTCAGCTTCTCTTTCTTTTGTTGGGCTGTAGTTCGGCGGCCCACATTTCCCAGCCGGCGCCGATTCAGCAAGTAGACGATGAGACCAGCTGTCATACCCACGGCGGCCGCCCCAAAACCCCAGTGCCAGCTCTTGGCGGGGTCGAATCCATGTCCGGCGAGGAAACGTTTGAACGATTCATGCTGAGCAAGGTAACCAACAGTCAGAGGCGCTAGTACTGCGCCGATGTTAATACCCATGTAGAAAATGGAAAATCCGCTATCACGGCGCGGATCATTTTCACTGTAGAGACTGCCAACCATCGTACTGATGTTTGGTTTGAGCAACCCCGTGCCGATGGCGATCAGTGTTAGGCCACCGTAGAAGAAGGGCATCGAGTGAAAGACCATGGCGACGTGACCGAAAATAATCACGATACCGCCAAGCAGTACCGCCAGCCTCGCGCCGAGCAAGCGATCAGCGGTTAGCCCACCCGGCAATCCCGTGAGATAAACCCACATGGTATAGCTGCCGTAAAGAGTGGCCGCGCGCGGCTTATCGAAACCCAGACCTCCATTAGCGACGCCTGCAGTCATGTAAAGAATCAGAATGGAGCGCATTCCGTAGTAGCTGAATCGCTCCCAGAATTCGGTGAAGAAGAGCGTTGATAGTCCGCGCGGATGTCCGAAGATTCCGGAGTTGTCTGATAAGGTGTCAGGTTCCAATGCTTGCTTCGCGGTTGTCTCCATCTTGCTCCTCATTCGCTCAAATTGTGTTGTTGCTGATAGCAATCGCAGGCGATGCACAGGTTGTTAGCCGGAGAGATGCGCGGCGAAGTTTTTATCCGAAATCTGCACGGCTGTAAAGTATTGGAGTTTGCGGGTAGTGGGTCAGTTTGAAAGGTTTGCTCCGGTTCTCAAACTTTGCCGAAGCGTAGAGCGAATCGCTAATACGAAATCAGAACTGGGAGCGTAGCGACCAGCCCTACACTCAAGAGCCCAAACATCTAAAGAAAAGTGCGGTTTCAAATGACGACTATCAACGTTGAGTCTTTGCCTGGTCGCTGCGCTCCCAGTTCTGATTTTGTCTCTAATCGTTGGCTGGCAATCCAAACTGACCCACTACTAGTTTGCGGAGAGCTACCGAGCCTCGTTCTGAATTTGTTGCGTTGATGAAAACAGCCCGCGCAACTCCGTGCGGAGTTCTGGCGACAGGATTACCATCACCGACGCTACTACTGAAGCGATTGCTGAACTACCGATCAACAAACGACCCAAAACGCTCGCTATCGTCGCAATCGCAAGCATGCCCCCTGTAACGCCCAGCGCGCACGCAACCGCAGCCGCTATGACCGTGCGCACCAACATTCCGGAAATGTTGGGGAGCAACGATGCTGCAACCCGCAAGCGGTTGATCATCACAACTAAAAACGCAACAGCTCCGGCCCAAGCCGCACCTACAGCGCCGTATCTGCTCGTCAACGGATATAGCAGAACCAAAAAGATCGCAGCCTCAAACAATTTTATCTTTGCGTCCGGAGCTATCCCTCTCATGCTGACGATCAGAGGTGAAACAAGAATCGCGTGTCCCTTGAAAAAAACCAGCAGCGCCAAAATGCGAAGAATGATTCCCGCAGCCGCCCACTTGCTGCCATAAAGAAAAACTACGATCTCGCCGCCAAGCAGGAACAACAACGCCGTCGTCAACGTCAGCAAAGTTGAGCTGGTCGCAAACACCCGTACAAAAGCCCGCTCCAGGCGTTTGAGTTCACTACCTGTGATCTTTCCACCGGCGATTTCCGCATAGGCGGGAAACGTGACGTTTACTATCGCCATTCCCACGCCATGCAGGGGCAGCACTGCCAGGTTGTAGGCGATCACGTAGGTTCCCAGAATTGCAGCACTGTAGAGTTTCCCGATCAGTACGTTGTCGGCCATTGACATGACATACCCGACGACGCCGAGCAGGAAAGCGTATTTGCCGAACTCAAGCGCGAGCCGCAGGGAATTATTGTCGAGCCTTGGACGCGGCCGGTAAGGATGAAAAAGATATGAAAGTGCTACACCGATGAGTGCAGATACTAATTGGCTAAACACGAGTGCCCAAACATTATGGGTCCAGAGAACTAGAGCAATGGTCGTGATAGCTGTTAGCAGATTCGTCAAGAGCTCAAGCCAGACGATCATTTTGAAGTTAACTTCCTTGCGATGCATCAAGAGGCCGATGTTCTGGAATCCCTGAACCACAGGCAATAGACTCAGAACCAGCAACAGCTGATATACCCGAACTTCGCCATAAAATTTTGCCGCCGGATGCGCCAGGACGATCATCAACAAAGCGATCAGTACACGTCTGATTAGATCAACCGTCCAAAGTGTGTCGAGGTGTTTTGCGAGTTCAAGATCGCTCTTGAATCTTGTCTTAATGACGGAGATGTCGAGGCCAATGCTTGTCAACGCGCCAAGACCTGCGACTACGGTGAGGGCCATGCCAAACAGACCAAAATCTTCTGCCAATAGCAGCCGCGCCATTATTACCGAGCGCACAAGGCCCAACACATAACTGAAGGAAACGGAAATCGTGTTCCAGGCGACGCCCGATTGAACTCTGCTGGTCAGGGATGGTTGCAAAGCAGTGGTCAGTGGCCAGTGGCCAGTAGTTAGTGGTTCAGCAGTTAGTGGTTCAGCAGTTAGTGGTTCAGTAGTTAGTGGTTTAGTAATTAGTGGTCAGTCTTTGGTCATCGACCCACGGCGTCGAAACTTTGCTGGAAAGTTTTTTCCTAAACTGGCCACGGGCCACTGATCACTGACCACTGTTCTAAGATATCGCTCGCGCGATCATGAACGCGGCGCCCGCTGCCGCACTTCCGATCAGCGCGGTCTGCAGAGCGCTGCGCACCGGCTGCGTCCCGGTGAAGCGTCCTTTGATGAACCCAAAAACCAACAATGCGAAAAGCGTGGTGGCAATGGACACAAACAGTGCGGTGGTCGTGTTACGAGTGAACATGTAAGGCGCCAGCGGAACGAACCCGCCGGCTGCATAAGCGCCGCCGATAGTGATCGCACTGGTCAGCGCCCGTTTGGGATCCGGCCTTTCGAGGCCGAGTTCAAATCGCATCATGAAATCGATCCACTTCTGAGGCTGGCGCCGCAGGGCTTCAACAATGGGCCAAGTCTGTTCCTCAGTTAGTCCGTACTCCTGAAACACCTCCGCAACTTCTCTCATTTCTTCATGAGGTATTTCGGCAACCTCGCGCTTCTCGCGTTCGCGTTCCTTGGCATAGTGTTCGGCATCGCTTTTCGCGGCGAGATAACCACCAAGGCCCATGGCGATCGAGCCGGCGGCAATTTCGGCCAGGCCCGCGGTAACGATAATCGCGGTTGGGTTCGGCGCGTTGCCGAGTCCTCCCGTCAGTCCGGCGGCCAGCGCAAAGGGAACGGTCAATCCATCAGACATGCCGATGACGACGTCGCGCACAACCTCACCGGCGGTGAAGTGTCGTTCAGTATGTGGAGTTTGCGGCATGAACCCTTTTCGTTCGAAGCGAAATTATGTGCGGTGGATGATATCACTTGACCAACCAGGACCAGCATTCCTGCTTAGGAACAGAAGAGATTTTCCATTTGTCATTTGACATTTCTCATTTGTCATTTATTTAGAGCAGGAGCCTGCCCTTCTCACCTCAAGCCGCTTAAGCTTGAGCTGGAACACTTTGCTATTGACTGTGAAGTTAGTAACGCAAGCAAGAGTCATAAGCCTCCGAGTCATAAACGGGGCTTGGCCTCGCCGCTCTAAATGACAAATGAGAAATGTCAAATGACAAATGGAAAATCTCTTCTGTTCGACTACCCAGGAATGTTTGTCCTACTCAAAACTTGCCTAGCAGCATCAACACGCCGATGACGATAAAGGCCACCGCAGCCACGCGCTTGATCCATTCGAGTGGTAGATAGTTGCCGAGCAGGCTGCCCGCCGCCACGCCGATTGCGGAAACAGCCGTGAGTGCAAGCGCTGCAGCGATGAACACGGCCCAGGGCTTTTTGGATTGCGCCGCCATAGTCATCGCGGCGAGCTGCGTTTTGTCGCCCATCTCCGCCAGAAATATCACGCCAAAGGTTGTTAGAAACACGCGCCAGTCCATTTCAGTCTCCTTGAGTGATAAAGAACTTTGGATAGAATTTACAGGGTGAACAGCATTGCATGCACTCCAGTCAGCCACTTCATCTTGTTAATCGTGTAAATCCTGTCGACCCCTGTTTGCAATAACTAAGATCTATCCCTGTCACGAGGTTATGGCTTAGACTAATCTATATTAACTTACAATCTCGCGCTGGCTCGCGCTGGTTTAGCTGTTCAACTCAAGGGGTGAATGACTCAACAATCTAACGACTTTCTCGGCACTGAACGTTTCCGCATTCGTCGCCGGTTGGGTTCCGGTGGCATGGGTGTGGTTTACGAAGCGCACGATCGCGAAACTGACAAAGTCGTGGCGCTGAAAACGCTCACCCGCGCCGAAGCCTCACACATCTCGCGCTTCAAAAATGAGTTTCGCTCGCTGGCTGACGTGTCCCATCCAAATCTGGCGGCGCTATACGAATTCATGTCTGACGGCCAGTACTGGTTCTTCACGATGGAGCTGGTGCAGGGATTGAACTTTCTTGAATACGTCCGTCCGGGTTATCACTCGAAACACCTGCAGTCTTCAAGAACTCCAACCCTTCGGAAGAGTCCAGGCGTTTCCGATTCCGATAAGGAGTTGTTGGCTAACTACGAAGCAGAAACGAAACAGCTGGACTCGATCAAAAGTCTGCAGTCAGGGGATGCCCGGCCGGAAACTCTCGAGGATCCAGCCCTCGCTTTATCAAGACTGGATCTGGGTGCGCTTAACGTCGCCTTAAGACAGCTTGCCGAGGGCCTTTACGGTTTACATGAAACCGGAAAACTTCATCGCGATATCAAACCGTCAAACGTTTTGGTAACCAAAGAAGGGCGAGTAGTTATTCTTGACTTCGGTCTGGTGGCAGAGGTTGAGGGTAAGGAACCTCACGATACGTTGACCCTGGCGGGAACGCCCGACTACATGTCTCCGGAGCAGGGCGCGCAGCTCCCACTCTCACGCGCCAGCGATTGGTACAGCGTGGGCGTGATGCTTTATCAAGCGCTCACCGGGCGGCTTCCTTTCGCCGGCAAGTTTTACGAAGTGATGATGAATAAACAGAACTTCGATCCGCCAGAGCCTCGTGAACTAGTGGCCAACACTCCGCCGGAGCTGAACGATCTGTGCGTCGGCTTGCTGCATCGAAAGCCGGAAGAGCGGCCAAGCGGGCGAGATGTCTTGCGGATACTCGGTCATGGCCGGACCGGACCGTTGCAGCGTCCGATATCAACGTTCACCTCATCGGTGGCCCAGGAGGCTCCGTTTGTTGGCCGCGAGCGGCAGTTACGCGAACTCCAGGACGCTTTCAATCTCACCCGGAGCGGACAAACGGTCACGGTTTACCTCCACGGGAGTTCAGGGATGGGGAAGACCGCAGTTGCCCGCCATTTTCTCGATCAGCTGAGCGACTCGAAGACCGAGGTAGTTATCCTTGAAGGGCGTTGCTATGAACGCGAGTCGGTCCCTTTCAAAGCGCTAGACGGTGTGGTAGACAGCCTGACGAAGTATTTGCTGTCGCTGCCGGAAGCCAAAGCGGAGGCTCTGATGCCGCCTGAGGTCCTGGCCCTGGCGCGACTCTTCCCGGTGATGCTGCAAGTGGACTCGGTTTTCAATGCGCCACAACGCGAACGGGAAGTTCCTGATCCCTTTAGCTTGCGACGCAAGGCGTTTGCGGCGCTACGCGAACTCCTGGGGCGCATCTGTGACCGGCAACCGCTGGTGCTTTATATCGACGATCTCCAGTGGTCTGACGCTGATAGCACCAGCCTGTTGGAAGACCTGCTACGCCCGCCCGACTCACCGCCATTGCTCTTGCTTTCGAGTTTTCGCAGCGAAGATGTGCGGACAAAACCGTTTCTCAAGGCCCTGCTGGAAAAGACGGGCAATCAGAGTTGCCGCGAAGTCCTGGTCGGCGCCCTTACAAAATCTGAATCCTACACGTTGTTACATGATCTGCTTGGTCCGAGCGCTTCCGTTCTCGAGCCCTTCGCCGACGCCATTCTCGGTGAAGCGCGTGGGAATCCTTTCTTGCTCGAGCAGCTTGCTCGTTACGCTCTCAGCAGCGATCAAACCGCAACCACCGGAATCACTTTGGCAGTAATGCTGGACGAGCGTTTGCGGCACCTGCCAAAAGGCTCTCGCCAGTTTCTGGATGCGCTGGCCATTGCGGGACGTCCGATCAATCCGGAAGTGGCTTATCAAGCTGCAGAACTCTCGGGCGATGAACTGCCGTTGGTCACTACCTTGCGCGCTGCTCAGTTTCTGCGCACTGGCGGAGCTGGTCACACGCTCGAGCTGTATCACGATCGCATCCGCGAAGCTCTTACCAACCAACTTTCCGCGAAAAGGGTCACTCAGATTCACCGCCGGTTGGCCCAGGCGCTTGAAGCCCGCGGCATTGACGATCCCGAAGCACTCTTTGAACACTATCTGGGAGCCGGTGAAAGAGTTCGGGCCGCGACTCATGCCGCCGTCGCTGCCAGGAAAGCCGCGAGCGCGCTGGCGTTTGATCGAGCGGCGGCGTTTTACCGCCGGGCCCTCGAACTTGCGCCGGCCCGAGACGCTGAACTCGTCGATCTCAAGCGCGGTCTCGCGGAGGCACTGGTCAATGCGGGCCGGCCGGCCGAAGCAGCGCAGGCTTATCTTGAAGTAGCGGAGTTGACTTCGGCGCGTCATAGCCTTGATTTCAAACGGCGCGCCGCCCAGCAGTTATTGATGGGCGGACATATCAACGAAGGTCTGGAACTGATTCGCTCGGTGCTCGCCGCTGTTGGTTTGTCTTATCCCGAAGGTCCTAAGAGCGCATTAGCTTCACTACTACTAAAACGTCTGCAGGTTTGGCTGCGCGGGCTGCATTTTACAGAGCGCGCCGAGAGCCAGGTACCCGAATTCGAGCTGGTGCGACTTGATACTTGCTTCGCCGTGGCCGCGGGTCTGGGCTCAGTCGATCTGATCCGCGGGGCTGATTTTCAAAGTCGACATCTCTTGCTGGCCTTGAAGGCGGGCGAGCCATTTCGCGTTGCCCGAGCGCTGGCCTTCGAGGCGGCCTGGACAGCAGCGCGCGGCGGCGCTGGTAGCGAACGCGCCATGCAGATTGCCAGGCAAGCCGAGGAACTGGCGCAGCGGGTTGGCCACCCGCATGCGATCGGACTTTCCGTCTGGGCACGCGGTGTTGATGCTTACCTGGGAGGTCGCTGGAAGAAAGCAGCGGCTCTTTGTGAACAAGCGTCGGAAGTCTTGCGCGATCGTTGTACCGGTGTGGCTTGGGAGCTGACGATTGCCAATCGTTATCGACTGAGCGCACAACTGCATATGGGCCAGCTTGTCGAAGTTACGAGAAGCGTTCCCTCTCTCCTTTCAGTGGCCCTTGAACAAGGAAATCTTTTCGGGGCGATGGAGCTGCGTACACGTCTGAATTTAATCTGGCTGGCAGCTGATGACCCTAACCGCGGGCGAGCCGAAGTGATTGAGGCCTTGAAGTCATGGCCGAATGAAGGTTTCCATTTACAGCACTACACCTCATTGCACGCGCTCACACAAATCGAACTCTACACGGGCGACTATGAAGTCGCCTGGAAACACGTTGAGGGTCAATGGGAGGCGTTGGAGGATTCGCTGCTATTGCGTACGCCGGCAGTGCGAGTCGAAGCAATGCAGTTGCGCGCACGGACCGCCCTGGCGACAAGCGGCGAGGGACGCGACACAAACAAGCTACGACTCGCTGAAAAGTGGGCGGGGAAAATGGCAAAAGTGAATATGTCGTGGTCGAAACCATTTGCAACCCTGGTGCTGGCGACGGTGGCGCAGCAACGCGGTCAAGCGGCTCAGGCCACAGCATTGCTCTCGGAAGCAGCGGAAATTTTTGAGCGCGCTGACATGCATCTCTACGCGGCGGCGGCGCGGCGGCGGTTGGGAGAAAAACTTGGCAGCGAACGAGGACAACAACTAATTGCCGAAGCTGATACGTGGATGAGGGAACAAAAAATAAAAAATCCGGAAGCGATGACACGAATGCTCGCGCCGGGATTCTAACGGTCAAGTGATTGTCTGGGACCGCGGGCGTCCCGCCCGCAAATGAGCGCGAAGCGCGAAAATGGATTAGAAGAACTTTCGAAAGACTGCGCGCCTTCGGCGCGTTGCGGGTGGACGCCCGCGGTCCCAGACAATCATTTGAGCGCAGCGACGTTCTCAGCCGCTTGAGGCGATGATATAGGTGCCCAGTCCGATTAGGACAAACGGAACAAGGATATGACCATAGCGGTCAACGATTCGTTTCACAGCCGGATGGTTACCTAAGTAATGGGCTGCAACACACCAAACTGCTATCAGAAGTGCAAAAGTGATTAAAGTGATGTTTTGGAGCTGATCGTTTCCTCGCTTCAGTCGATCAACTTCTTGATGCCGATGCCGATTGGCGCCACCAAGTAAACCTATCCACCTGTGAGGGATGAAAAGGCGAGCGAAATAACCGGCAAGACTGATAGTGATCAGGCCTCCAAGTCCCAGGTATTGACCAACTACTACGTGCCAGCGTTTGAGATTCTTTTGGGCAAAGAAAAGGGTGAGAACAAATACGTCGTCAACGTTGGTTGCGGCAAAAGCAACAACAGCTCTACCGCAGACGGATAGCCATGACATCAGACAGCCCGTGCGACCGGGTTCCCGGGAACGTTTCTAAGCAGGCCGGAGTTCAAAATGTCTTCGTGCAACTCGCCTTGCTTGTCTGTAACCATGGTCGGCTTGAAGTAGTTTTCGAAGCGCGAGTCAACGCGAAAAGCCGGTGTGTACATGTGGTCGAGCGGTTCAGTGGTGCTGATGTAGGTGCGCGGACGCGGACGCTTTCTGATCCATCCCCCGGTCGCAAACGACGTTGTGAGCGGCTGGGCGCAAACCAACAGTCCGTTTCCCAGCGCGAGGAGCATCTGCATCTTCGTCAGCTTCGAACGATAAAGCCTGGAAAATCCAACCGCGTGTTTCAACACTCGTCCCTGAAACCCTCTTAGACTTTGCAGATCGTCGATAAATTGAACGACTTCGCTGATTGGGTCGATCGGTTTCTGCAGAATTGTCGTGCCATCCATGTCGCGCAATTTTGTGTCAGGAAGAAGCGAACGATTTTTCAGGCATTCATAGAAATAAGGTGTGCCCAAAAGAGGAATCGACAAGGTCACAAACGCCGGAATCGTGATTTCAGGCGTGCCGGTTATGAAATTGAGCTCGCGCCGCAAGTCAGCGACGCTGCGCGTGGTCACATCAACCATCAACCCGTAATAAAAAACCACACCGGCATTGAGCGACTTGGCGATCATTTCCACTTGCGGCGCCTTCGTGTTTTGCAGCTTGTTGAAATTACGCAGCCAGTCGTTATCAAACGACTCCAGACCGCTGAAGAGCAGCTCGCAGCCCGCCTCCTGGACCAGCTTCAGGTTTTCTTCGCGGCTGTAGAAGTCGTTGGTTACCAGCGCGCCCCATTTACGGTAGTAGCCTGCGAGGCGCATCTCGTTGATTAGATTTACGCGCGCGTAGAAGTGACTTCGATCGCTGCCATAAAAATTGTTGTCGAGAAAAAACATGCGCCGGCGTTTCCCCGAAGCGAGAATCTGTCCTTTGATGTAATCAAGGTCGTAGGTTTGATAAGCATGTCCTTCCGCTGTTAAAGAACAAAACGAGCAGCGGAAATTACAATAGCGCGTTGTTTCCACGTAACCGATTCTGTTCAACCAGTAAGCGAGGTCGTAGCGCGGCATCATTGTTTCGGCCACATATTCAGGACCGAGTGCATCTCGAATCACACCGCAAAGCTCTTCAATGTCGCCCAGGCAGGTGTAGTCAAATACTTTCCTCGACAGTAGCGGCAGCGCGCGCACCGTTGGACCGCCGGCAATAACAATCACTCTTGGATTTTTGGTGCGGGCATACGCAGTGAGGTGCAGCATGCGGTCGAAACTGTTGGTCAGGCCCGTTAGCACCAGCACGTCCGGCCAGGAGAGTAACTGCTCGTCTTCGAGTGGTCCGCTGGCGACTTCGGTGTAACACTTTACGTCGCACAGCTCCTGGGAAAAGGCACCGGCGAGATAGATTGGACCGACAGCCTGCGGAACTTTGGTCGTCCGGCGCAGCGGTTGTCGTGAATCGTCAAAATAACAATTCACGACGAGCACACGCTTACGTGACAACTGAACCTTTGAGATCTTTCGCAGGTCTGGTTCCACGCGCATGAAATGTCTCCTTGCAGACCCGCCTCCAGCCGTCGGTGCTGTAAGTCTTCATGTCGAGGTTGCGCTTCTCGACGGGGAGTAACTCGGGAACATGGACCACGAGACGATTTGGTCTGCAAATAGGCGCCTCGTCAGAATGGGGGGTACTCTACTATCACGAAGTGCCTGAGGCAATGAAGATTTCGGAGAAGTACTGCAAAACCGGTGGCTATTACAAAGAAATTACGTCTTTTTGGGCCGTTAACTCCTTGAATGCATCGGCAAGGCGGACACCCAGACTTCCGGTGCTTACGGAGTATTGCCGGAAATCAAAGGTGCTAACTGGAGCTACGCCATAACTGGCGGAGGTGAGAAAGATTTCATCGGCGTCGGCGAGATCGGCCAACTCATAAACGCCCTCAACCACCGGCACGAATTGTTTTTCGGCAAGCTCAATAACCGCGGCGCGAGTTATGCCGGCAATCGATCCGGTACTGAGCGCGGGAGTGTGGAGTGTGCCTTCCTTGAGCCAGAAGATGTTTGCCATCGTGGCCGAAACGACCTCGCCACGTTCATTGAGCGTAACGGCTTCATCAAAATCTCTCGACTGCGCTTCTTCCCAGGCGAGCACCTGCTCCAAATAATTCAGACTTCGAATTCCTACGAGCGGCGACATGGTATTAACACGATAAGGCGAAACAGCCAGCGACACTCCCGCAGCCGCCATTCTTTGCGGCTCACCGGTAAGGATCAAAAGGTCGGTCTTGCGGGCCCCTTCCTTTTTCGTTCTCCAAACGTCGCGACCGCTACGCGCCAGCAGGATGACGCGTGCGCGTCCGTCCTTAACCTGATTAACTGAAACAAGTTTCCTGAGGGACTCGCCAACGTTACGTTCATTTAGTCCGGCGTAATCGACGCTCAGTTTTTCAGCATGGGTGCTAAGGCGTCGCCAATGTTCCGGCCAGAGGAAAGGCTTGCCGTTGTAGATGGCGACGGTCGTAAAAACTCCCCGGCCATACAACATCGCCGACGACACAGGCGCCACGCGCGCCTTGGTGGCTTCGAGCATCACCTTGTTGAGATAAATTACGGGATGCATTTTTTTGGAGTGCGCTGACCTGTCAGCGCTTTGGTCGGTCGCGACCTGTCGCGACCATGTTCACTTGATCTCGGTAGGATTCGGCGTCAGGCCGCCGAAGACGAAAGCGCTGACAGGTCAGCGCACTCCAAAATAGTTATGCAACCATTACTTCGGCTTCGAGTTTCTTCGCAAGCGAACCGCGCCAGACGCTTTCCAGTTCACTGACCGCAGCTGAGATAACTTCTTCATCCCCGACTCTTATTCGCAGTCGTTCGCCGCCAACCTGACCCAGAATTGTGATAGGACAATTCGCACGCGAGGCGAGATCTTCGATGAGAGCCACAGAGGACCGCGGGAAGCTAAGAATGATTCGCGAAGGTGATTCGCTGTAGAGCACGGAGGTAGCCGATAGCGAATCAGTCGCAACCTCCGAGGCATCAAGCTCGGCGCCAATGGCGCTCCTGTTAAGCGATGAGAAACAACTCTCGGCGAGCGCCACGGCCAGCCCGCCGTCGGCGCAGTCGTGGGCTGACGACAGCAGGCCCGCCTCTGCTGCTTCGAGACATACCCGCTGTACCGCGCACTCGAGCTGAAGATCGATCCTGGGCACCGAGCCGTTAGCAATCATTTCATCACTCGCGACACCGTCGATCGTCGCTCGGAATTCGCTGATGGAAAGATCGTCCGCAGTGTTTCCCAGCAGGGCGATCAGGTCACCTGCTTGTTTAAATCCGGGTTGCACTACCCGGCGCACGTCTTCCACCAGGCCGATCATTCCGATCACCGGAGTAGGAATAATTCCACGCCCTTCCGTTTCGTTGTAGAAGGAGACATTGCCGGAAACTACCGGTGTGTTGAAGGCGCGGCAGGCTTCGGCCATGCCGTCGATGACTTCTGAAAAGGACCACATCACTTCCGGGCGTTCGGGCGAGGCAAAATTCAGACAATTGGTAACGGCTAGCGGTCGTGCGCCGACACAAACCACGTTGCGCGCGGCTTCGGCGACAATCAGCTTCGCGCCTTCACGAGGGTTCGCAGCGCAATAGCGACCGTTGCCGTCCAGCGACATGGCCAGCGCGCGGCGAGTTTCTTTGATTCGCACCACAGCTGCGTCGGCGCCCGGTAACACCGCCGTGTTGGTTCTGACCATATGGTCATACTGGCGGTAGACGAGTTGTTTTGAAGAAAGGTTTGGTGATGCGAGGAGTTTTAGTAACGAATCGTTGTGGTTTTGGTCTTTGATCTTTGGATTTTGGTCGTCGGACTTTGGACTTTGGACTTTGGACTTTGGATTTGGTTGCGCCATCGGTCGTTCGTAAAGAGGCGCTTCGTCAGTGAGTGCCGCGACAGGAATATCGGCTACAGTTTCGCCCTCGTGGATCACGCGCATGTTGTGACCTTCGCGCACTCTGCCAATGACCACCGCGTCCAGGTCCCACTTGCGAAAGATGTCAATCACTTCCCGTTCGCGTCCGGAGTGCGCAACGATCAGCATGCGCTCCTGCGACTCGGACAGCAGCATCTCGTAGGCGGTCATGCCTTGCTCGCGTTGTGGCACTAAAGACAAATCTATTTCTATTCCGGTATTCGCCCGCGCCGCCATTTCGCAGGACGACGATGTCAGACCAGCAGCGCCCATGTCCTGGATTCCCGCTACGGCGCCACTGCGCATTGCCTCGAGACATGCTTCCAGCAGCAACTTCTCGAGAAAAGGATCGCCAACCTGAACGGTGGGACGCTTGGCCAGTGCCGCATCATCAAACTCGGCTGAGGCCATCGTGGCGCCGTGAATTCCGTCGCGTCCGGTTTTCGCGCCCACATAAAGTATCGGATTACCGATGCCCGTTGCCTTACCGAAAAAGATTTGGTCACGCTTCACCAGGCCCAACGCGAACGCATTCACAAGTGGATTGAGCGAGTAAGCATCGTCGAAAGCCACTTCGCCGCCTACAGTAGCCACGCCAAACGCGTTGCCGTAGTGAGCAATTCCGCCGACCACACCGGCCAGCAAAGAACGGTTGCGCCGTCCGTGTTTAGGGTGATCGAGCGAGCCAAATCGGAGGCTGTTCATGGCCGCAATCGGTCGCGCTCCCATCGTGAAAACGTCGCGCAGAATGCCGCCCACGCCGGTCGCTGCGCCTTGAAAAGGTTCGATAAAAGAAGGGTGATTGTGCGATTCGATCTTGAAAGCAGCACACCAGCCGTCGCCCACGTCAACGATTCCGGCATTTTCTCCCGGCGGCACGATGATGCGCTCGCCGGTTGTAGGAAGCCGGCGCAGGTGAACGCGCGAAGATTTATACGAACAATGCTCCGACCACATCACCGAGAAGATGCCCAGCTCGGCAAACGTCGGCTCACGTTTCATGAGCGACTTGATGCGTGCAAACTCTTCGGTGCTGAGATTGTGGGCGGAAACTACGTCGGGAGTGATGTCCATAAAAAGTAAGCAGAAGGCAGAAGGCAGAAGGCAAAAAGCAGAAGGCAGAGAATAAAAAGAACAAAAGCCAGATGCCGTATCTGCAAGACGCTCGGCGGCTGGTTCGCAGGCAACTCAAACTTGGCATCAGCGCTGCGAGCTGTTTTCTGCCTTCTGCTTACTGGCTCTTGCCTACTTGCTGTTCGATTGCGGCTCGCAGCTCGCCCGGGTTAACGCGGCCGAAATGCCTGTAGACCACCTTACCCGTGTTGTCATAGAGAAAAGTCGCCGGCAACGCGCCACTCCAATTACTATCGACCATATTGATTGCCGGTTCGGGGTCTGCCACGTTGAGTAAATAGACGGGCATCTTCGCGTTCATCGCCAGCAGAAACTTCGGCACCGCAGTTTTAATGTCGGCGAGATCGTCGAGCGTGATCGCGATGAAGTCGAGCCCTTTGCTGCGATAGTCCTGGTCGATCTTCACCAGATCGGGAAACTCGTCACGACAGGGATCGCACCAGGTCGCCCAGTAATTGACCAGCAGCGGATGTTTGCCGTCTCGCTTCAGCAGGGCTTGCATCTCTTCGGCGTTAATCGCGCGCACCGCAGAGGGCGCGGGAGTTTTAGCCGCGCGAGTGCCGCGAGACTTGTGGGCAGACTTGCCCTGCGCCGCCGCCGAGAAAGTCAGTAACAGGATACTGACGATGACGACGGCGCTCCCGACAATAAAGCGAACGTGAATCGGTTTTGTAGAGTGTGTCATTAAAACCAATCTATTCACCGCTACGCTTGATCGAACAACCAAAGGCGTTGGCGGTCGCTTTAGGAACCGGTTTTCCGGCCAGCGCAGCTTCGAGCGCATCGCGCAATTCACTGCTGTTGACCTGGGTGATGTCGCGGCTGTTGTCTATGCGGCCGTGATAGAGGAGCTTGTTGCCGGCGTCAAGAAAATATGCCTCGGGCGTCCGGGCCGCTCCCAGCATGTCGGCTACCTTGTTTCCGTTATCTTTAAGAATCGTGAAGGTCAGATTGTTTTTGGCAGCGTGGTCCTTCACGTCGGCGGCCGATTCAGTGGAGTTGGCGTTAATCCCAATGACGTTGATGCCGCGGGCCTTGAAATCCTGCGCCAGCTTCTCCATTCGCTCGTTGTAGCCATTTGAGACCGGGCACTGCGTGGCGATGAAGATCAGCACTGTGCCCTTGCTGCCGTGAAGCGAAGCAAGCGTGTGGGCAGCGCCGCTGGCATCCGGGAGTGTGAAATCTGCAATCGTCGCACCGATGATGGGTGGGGCTGGAATATCAGCGACCAGCGGTCGCGCGTTAACCAAAAGTGCGACGGCGAACATGGTAACTATCAGAGAAACGGCAGCTAGCTTTTTCATGGGTAGAAAATCCTCCCGAAGGCAGTAAAAAATTATTTGATGGGGAACTGAAGCAAAAGGTTATCAGGCGGCGATGAGGCGGTCAATTAGCGTAGCCCGGAGGGCTACAAGATAGTAGCCGGTGTCAGAGACCCCGGAAAGGAGTTCAATTGAACGCCGCACCGCCTCCGGCTACTTTCTGTCAACCCTCCGGGTTCAAACTCGAGCCCTTTCAGATTCGCATGTATCCGCGTTTATCCGCGGCCAGTCTTGAGCTGTGCGTATGTTACCAGTGCCGTGAGGGTGGTGGTGACGAGAGCTGAGAGCAAGCAGAACTGGCAGAAATGGTGGATGACGAACGCCTGGAGGTAGAGCAGCCAGATTGTCGTTAAGAACATCACGGCGACGACAAAGGTGAGCAACTTACCTACAAAGGGATAACCAAACGCAGCGAGTGTGGCCAGACTAAAGACCACGAAGTAAGCCAGCGCGCCGAGCCCGGCGAGTGGAAAGCCGCGTACTGTCGCGTAGGGGCTGGAAAGCACTTCAGAGCAGCCGGAAGTTATGGTGCAACGCACGCTGCGCCCCGAAAGATGCTCAACGGTAAGGTAAATCGAGTCTGCGAGGCCGATGAGGGAAACGAAAGCAGTCACGCCGTAAAGGATGGCTGCTCGGCGAGCGAGGCTTGGCCTATCGGTTTCGTTTACGCTGGACACTTAGCGATGTTTACTACTTAATCAGGAATTGAACTGCTTTCGCCGACAGGTCCACTGAATCTGATTGTTCAGGGGTGAGCCGCGAGTTCGTTGTTGATGAGCCCTTTAAGCTTTTCAGGTGCCAGAGATTCGAAGGGCACTTCTTTGCCGTTAAGAAAAACTGTCGGCGTGCCCGACACACCAAGTGAATGCGCACGTTTGCCATCAAGGAAGATACGCCGCTCGACTATCTCGCTGGTATTGTCACGCGCGAATTGCTGCACATCCAGTCCAATGCTTTTTGCGTATCCTTCAAAAATCGGCCGCACATCAAACGCTTCATGCCAGTCTTTCTGATGTTCATAGATCATGTCATGCATTTCCCAAAACTTGCCTTGCAGCCCGGCCGCTTCCGCGGCGCGCGCGGCCGCGAGCGCGTGCACGTGATTCGGCACCAGCGGAAACTCGCGAAAGATTATGCGCAGCTTCGTTGGACCGTAATCGGTTTCTATAGCTTTCAGAATTGGATGAAGCGCACCACAGGGTGGACACTCGAAGTCGCCAAACTCCTCCAGGGTAGCCGGCGCTTTCGAGTCTCCGAGCGCGTGTGCTGGTTCGGCGCCGGGTTCTGCGGGATTTACGGTAGTCGTGGTCGCTACTGGCGACGCGCCCGGAGTCGGCGAAGGCTTAGGATTCTCTGATGAGGCGCGCTGGAGATAGCGGGCTGTCAATAATCCGGCTCCCAGCACAAAGGCGATGATGACAAACGGAAGAATTCGTTTCATTTTTATTCCGCAAACTGGTCAGTATGAAAGTGTTGAATTACTCGACGTTAAAGAAAACTGTCCGATCGAGATCGCCGTTAACATAGACCTGCACTTTGTATCTCCCAATTGGCCAGTCTCTTGAGAAAGTTAAATGACCGTGAACCAGGTATTCCCGGGCCCTGGTTGTGTACTCAATCTCTTTGAACTTCTCGTTTTCGCTGCCGCCGGCATCAACCATCCACCAGGCAAACCTCATATTAGTTCCAGCCTTTGGCGCCTTCAATGTGGTCACACAATGTATCGTACGATCGCCAGGCTCGAATGAAATTGTCTCACTGCCGGGCTGGCCGTTCCCGTTATCTTTCGCCATGTGAATTTCCTTGATGGCGATTCCGGAGCCGAGATCCACCTCAGCGGTGGGTTGCGATTTGGAATTGGCGTTAACGGTAGAGTTGGAATTCCGGTTGGCGATTTTGGAAAGATTGCAGGCCAGAACTACGAAGACTAAGAGACCGGCTGCGAGCCAGGCTGGATGGTGTTTCATCTCACGTTTCTCCAGGAGTTGTAGTTCAAAAGATAAGTTTAAGCGACCGCCGCCAGAGTGGCTGCCAGCGAGCGAAAGATATCACGGCCGTCACTTGAACCCAGCAGATCTTCACAAGCCCTTTCCGGGTGGGGCATTAGCCCGAGCACGTTGCGAGAGTGATTGCAGATGCCGGCAATGTTATCACGCGAGCCATTTGGGTTTGCCGCTTCTGTTACGGCTCCGCTTGGCTCACAGTAACGAAAGATGATCCGGTCCTCGCGCTGGAGCTCTGCGAGTGTCGCATCGTCGCATACGTAGTTTCCTTCGGCATGCGCAATAGGAATTCGCAACACCGATCCTGGCGTCATTTCGTTGGTGTAGGGCGTGTCTGAAGTCTCGACGCTCACGCAGAGGTGTTCACAAATAAAATTCAAATCGCGGTTGCGGATCAAAGCTCCTGGCAGCAGTCCCGCCTCACACAGGATTTGAAAGCCGTTGCAAATACCGAGTACGAAACCGCCTGTAGCAGCAAACTTTTTAACCGAGTCCATCACCGGGGAAAAGCGCGCCAGCGCCCCTGCGCGCAGGTAGTCGCCATAGGAAAAACCTCCGGGAATAATCAACGCATCGAAAGACTTTAGATCGGTGTCTCGGTGCCAGATAAAATCCACGGGCTGTCCGACCTGTTTTGAGATCACGTGATAGGCGTCGTGATCGCAATTTGAACCGGGGAAAACTATGATTCCAAACTTCACGATTCAATCTCCACGAGATAATCTTCGATGATAGGATTGGAAAGCACTTCACGCGCGATCCGCGTTACCGATTCGCGCGCCTGATCCTGGTCGGCTGAATCCTGGAGGGCGATTTCGAAATACTTGCCTTGGCGAACATCCGCGATGCCGCTAAACCCGAGCAGCTCGACTGAGTGCTGGATGGCCTTGCCTTGCGGATCAAGTACACCCGGCTTGAGGCTGACGAAGACTTTCGCTTTCATATGGGTGGTCCTGCTCCCGAACAGTTCAACATTTCTGTTAACCATAGTAGGACATAACATTGCTTCATGTGTAGCGGATAGCATACTATCTCGCCCCGCAGCTTTATTATTCGGTATCAAGTTTTCAAACTCGAAGAATCAGGAGAATCGGAATCATGCAAAACCCCCCACCCAGCCAACCAGGATCTTCATCGTCAGGCATAGGCGGCCTGGATCCGAAAGTAGCCGCTGCCCTTTCATATATATGGATCGTCGGCTTGATCTTTTTCTTCATTGAGAAAGAAAACCGCTTCGTACGATTTCACGCGATGCAATCAGTAATTTTCGGCATCGCAAACACAGTGCTGATGACAGTGCTTGCCATCCTTGCGGTTGTTTTGACCTTTGCCTTTGGCATTGGCGGCGCAATGGTCGGCGGCGGCATCGGCACGTTGATAAGTTTGCTGGTGTGGCTAATCTGGCTATTGTTCTGGGTTATCGGTCTGGCGCTTTTCATCGGTCTGATTTTCGCCGCTTATAAGGCGTATCAGGGAGAAAAGTTCAAACTGCCGTTTATCGGCAACATGGCCGAGAAGATTGTCGACAAGTAGTCCTTACCAGGGAGCTGTCGGCGGTACCTGAGAACTACAGAGATTTTCCATTTATCATTTGACATTTTTCATTTGTCATTTAGGTCAGAAGTAAGCTCAGCTCCTGCTAACATTCCGTCTGACGATGACAAATGAAAAATGTCAAATGACAAATGGAAAATCTCTTTTCTTCCGAGATTCGTTCTTCACTCACTTTGCCGGAATACCCTGGAAAATATCTCGTCGACATTTCGTAGATAATAATCGAAGCCAAAAGCACCTTCGATCTCTGCGGCAGAGAGATGCAGCTTGATGTCTGGATCCTGTTGCAGGAGCTCCTGAAAGTTTTCATTCTGATCCCAAACCTTCATCGCATTTCGTTGCACCCACTCATAAGCGCTTTCGCGTGAAACGCCTTTCTGCGTAAGCGCGAGGAGCAGTTGACCGCTGAACACCAACCCGCGCGTGAGCTGAAGGTTCTCGAGCATGCGTTCCGGGTGTACCACCAGTCCGGAAATTAATGACGTCGCTTTGTGCAGTATGTAGTCCAGCCCAATACTTGCATCGGGCAAAACCACACGCTCGGCGGAAGAATGCGAAATGTCACGCTCGTGCCAAAGGGCTACGTTTTCAAGTCCGACTAAACTATGCCCTCGAATAACGCGAGCGATGCCACAAATTCTTTCAGAGATTATTGGGTTCCGCTTGTGAGGCATCGCGCTGGAACCCTTCTGCCCTACAGTGAAGCGTTCCTGAGCTTCGCCGACCTCGGTCCGCTGCCAATGACGAACGTTGAGTGCAAACTTGTCGAGTGATGAGGCGATGATGGCGAGCGTGCAGAGATATTCGGCGTAACAATCGCGCTGAATGATTTGAGTAGAAACAGGCGCTGCCTTCAGGCCCAGTCGGGCGCAGACTTTTTCTTCAACTTCCGGATCGAGCAGCGCAAACGTACCTACTGCGCCGCTGATTTTCCCAACCGCGACGGTTTCGCGCGCGCGCTTAAGCCGGACTCGATTGCGACGCATCTCGTCGTACCAAAGAGCGAAGGTCAAACCAAAGGAAGTTGGTTCAGCGTGAATTCCATGCGTACGGCCAATCTGCGGGGTGTGCTTAAACTCCAGGGCGCGACGCTTGAGAACTTCAAGCAACGCCTCGATTTTCTCGAGCAGGATGTCGCAGGCACTGCGCAACAGGAGTGCGTTGGCAGTGTCCACAACGTCAGACGAAGTCAGGCCGTAGTGAACGAAGCGAGCCGCTTCGCCAATGTTTTCGGCGAGGTTAGTAGTAAACGCAATGACGTCGTGGTTAGTAGTCTTCTCAATCGCGTTGATTCGTTCAACCGAGAACTTCGCTCGCGCTTTGATCTGTTCGAGCGCGTCACGAGGAATCGTTCCCATCTCGGCATGCACTTCGCAGACGGCGATCTCTACTTCCAGCCACTGCTGGAATTTGCTCTGTTCGGTCCAGAGCGCGCCCATTTCAGGCAATGTGTAACGTTCGATCATAAATAAGTTTCGAGTTTCAAGTTTCGTCACCGGCCTGGTGAACTTGAAACTCGAAAATTGTTTCATTTCAGCGCCGTTGAGTTAACAAAGTATCGCGCGAGCTGCCAGCGGCCATCGCGTTCAACCAACGTGAAGGTCTCCATAGCCTCACCGTTTTGGAACTTCGTCCGGTACGAAACATTAAAGGCGCGACCTTTCAGCGGTCCACCCGAGTTCTGTTGTTCGGTTGCTGACTGCAGGGTTCGATTCTCTACCACGCCCAGCTTGTTGCGCAGTGCTTTGAAGGTTGCGGCCGACTGTTCGAGGGTGGCGTCTTGCCGCCACAGTTCCGACGCGTCGCTGTAGATTTTGTCGTAACGCTCCGCTACGATCTCATCGTTGATCGTCCCGATCGCGGATTCCACCTCCGGCGGGAGACTTCGGCTGCCCTGGTTCGGCGCGCACGAGACGCTCAAAAGCGAAACGACGAAGGAGACAATCAAGAGCGAATACAGAGACCTGATCGAAAAGCTCTGGGTGAGGAAGGGTGGTTTACCCCCGCTCCTCGGATCGAACTCAACGCGAGCGGGGGCAAGCCGCCCTTCCCAACCCTGAGACGCTTTATCTTGATTCATCCTCTTCGTAGATGAGGGCCAGACGCCAGATATTGTCACACCTCGATCCACGGCGTCGGCTCCTTCGGAAACGAGAGGCTGACCTGGGTGTCACCGCGGAAGAGTGGAGCGCGTTCCTGTAAAGCAACTTCGGCACAAATCTTTGCCAGGTAGGGATTGTTCGCGCGTTGCGAAAGATGAGTGAGCACGAGATATTGAGCCACGCCATCGAAGCCGTCACGGATCCATTCCGACAGATCTTCATTGGAAAGATGCCCGAGCCGGGACAAGATTCGCTGCTTGAGTTCCCAGGGATAGACGTCGCAAGCTTTCAACATGTCGCGGCTATGGTTTGATTCGATCACTACGGCAGCGCAACCGCGCAGGCGTTCGCTGACCAGGGTCGTAATGTGACCAAAGTCCATCAGGGTCGCAATCTTTACGCCCTGGTGCGTCGCCGTGAATCCGAAATTGTCTACCGCGTCGTGGGGAATAGTGAAGGGATGAAAATCGATCTCGCCAATACGAAAATCCTTGCTCGACTCGATTTGTTCGACGCGATCCTTGAGAGCTTTGGCTCGTTTGCGAGGTTCCTCGTCGTTGACGTTGGTGCGCTCGCTTATGTAGGCATCACAAGTCTGAGCTGAGATGTAGACGGGGCAATCGACCGTGCGCAACAACACGCGCAGGCCGCCGGCGTGGTCGCCATGTTCGTGTGTGACCAGAACAGCATCGAGTTTCTGCACATCCTCACCGACGAGCGCGAGCCGGCGCGCGATCTCTTTGGCGCTGAGACCGGCGTCAACGAGAACCCGAGTTTCGCCGGCAACGATCAAGACCGCATTGCCCGTTGATCCGCTGCCGAGAACGGTGAGTTTCATGTTTAGGAAATTAGAACTAAGAACCAGCTAAAAACAAAAAAGGTGTAGCAGAAACTTTAACATTTAATGGGGGAAACGGCTACACGGGACTTAGATATTCTTGATCCTCAAGGCCGGGTTTAGATAACATACGCGCCTGAAAGAGCAAATCATCACCGCGTCCCCTGATGTGATGGGAGGAACGCCAGTGTTCGCGGGAACACGAGTCCCAGTCCAAACACTCCTCGACTATCTCAGGGCGGAGAATCAATCGGGGATTTCCTGGAAGGGTTCCCTACTGTCTCAGGGGATCAAGTCGTCGCTTTCTTGGAAGAAACTGAGAGCAGATCGACAGACTGAGCAGCTTAAAGGTGAGGCCCCTCTATTGGGTTCGGGTTCGATGGATTGGTAGGCGCGATGATTATTTGACTTCTTTGAGGAAATCGGCGACCTCAATATCCGCATCACGGAGCGCGCCTTTCAGGGTGTAACGGTCAACTTCATCATGGAATGGAAAGACGATTACCCTTTCCATCCTCATGTTTCATCTTTACGTGGCTGCCTTTTCGATGAACTTCGATGAAGCCCAAGCGCGTCAATGTTGCTAAGACTCGCCCTGCTGAGAGCAAAGGCAACTTCATACCGTTAGCTCAATTAGCTCTTGATCTTCGGACAGTTCGGTCGGTTCGGGTTCTAGATACAAGTCGATCGCTTCACGGATATTCTCCAGAGCTTCTTCTTTGGTTTTGCCCTGCGACCAGCAACTTTTGAGCGAGGGGACGTGAGCTACGAAATAGCCATCCTCGCCAGGTTCAACCAGCACTTTGATGTTCATACGCACTCCACATTAATTGAAGCGTGTTCAAGTCGATCTGGCAGGGCGCTGATAGCAAGAGTCTGAGCCTTGGCAATTGCTTCATCCGAGGTTTGCCCGTAGGCAAGCACGCCGGGAAGTTCAACTACCTCAGCGAGCCAGCGGCCATCATCCTCACGCTCAAATTCGACGGTGAAAGTCATGTGTCTTACCTCGGCGCGATCCTAACACGAGATACGAAAAGTGTGTGGCCGAACACTAGTCCCAGGCGCGGCGATTCGCAAGAACGGATTCGCAAGAACGTTGGAACTGAAGAACAAGTCAAAGCCGGGCTAAGCTTCATCCACTGCTGATCGGTGTGTGTTCCGGCGATTCTCATAGACTTCTCGATTGGGGTAAGCAGGCTGACGATTAGGTTCACCGGCGCTCCTTCAGATCTTCAGCCGCGAGCGATCGACGCGAAAGCCGTTCAGGTTCCCGAGCGCGCCAAGGGCAAGTGTTTCGCTGGTGAAGTAGTGTTGGGCGACACGTTGTAAGTCTTCCGCGGTAACCGCCTCGATCTTTTCCATGGTTTCTTCGGGGGTGATCCGACGGCCATGGATAATCTCCTGGCGCGAGAGGGCGCTGACGCGGGCACTCGACGACTCGAGGCCGAGGAGAATCGATGAAAGCGCCTGGTCTTTTGCCAGTTGCAGTTCCTCGTCCGGAACGATCTCGTTGACTACGCGGCGCATCTCTACCAGCGAGAGATCGAGTACCTGATTTAAGTGTTCCGGCGAAGTGCCTGCATAGATAGTGAAAACGCCGACATCTGAAAACGTGCTGCCACCCGCGCCGACGGAGTACGCCAGGCCGCGCTCTTCTCGAATGGTTTGCCAAAGGCGGCTCGAGGTGCCGCCGCCGACGACTGACGCCAGCAAGCTACCCGCATAGCGATCCTCATCCCTCGAGTCAGGCCAGGGCGCCGCCAGAATCAGATGTGCTTGCTCGAGCTCTTTCTTTTGTTCAATCAGGATTGGCGCGGCTGCGGTAGGCGACTGCCCGTTAGCGTTTGTCAGATCCCTGCCACCGGAACTGCCAAAAGATTTCTCAACCAAGTCCACCAGGCGGTCATGTTCGACGTTGCCGGCTGCCGCTACCACCAGATTCCCGGGTGAAAATTCGCGCGCGTGAAATGAGGAGAGCGTTTGGTGATCAAAAGAGGAAACTGTGTCTTCCGTTCCCTCAATCGGCCGTCCCAGCGGATGTCCGGGAAAGTATGCGGCGTTGAAGAGTTCGCCCAACAGTTCGTCGGGAGTATCTTCAACCATTTTCATCTCCTCGAGAACTACCTTTTGCTCCCGTTCCAAATCATTCTGGTCAAAACGTGGATGTGCGAGGAGGTCGGCGATTAGATCAAACGCCGCAGGCAGACTCTTGTCCGCAACCTTTATGGCGAAACCAGTCATCTCATGGGTTGTAAACGCATCAAGATTGCCCCCCAGCCGATCTGACTCCACGGCAATATCGCGAGCAGTTCGGCGCTCAGTCCCTTTGAACACGGCATGCTCGATGAAATGGCAAATTCCGTTGAGTTCAGGGGTTTCGTGACGGGAACCCCGTCGAACCCAGATCCCAGCCGTCACCGAGCGGAGTCCGGGCATATGTTCAGTCAAAACCGTGATGCCGTTGGTGAGTCGAGTTAAGCGAACTTCGTCAATCATGAATGTACAACCAGGAAACCGGCAGAAAGTTATGTCGCTCCGCATCCTAGCACGCGGGAAACCGGGGGCAAAGTGGAGCCAAAATCGCCACTGGCCAGGGGCCGGATTGCTTGACAGACCTTCGATTATTGGCGGAAAATGCGACCTATCCAAAGGTTCCGGTAAGTCTCCTGGCCTGAACCAGTTCGCCTTTTGCGGTTATGGCGAGACTGCCTTCGCAGTTTCGAAACGGCAAGAATCTTAGGAGACTTCTTCCTATTTTGCGCAACACACAGTCACAGTCCAGATCTTCAGACGTTTCCTGAGGGACGCGTCGGGAGGTATCGTGCGATGAAGATGGTGAAGATAATGAAGAAGATGCCGATATTGAGTAAGAAAACAATAGGGAGAAGAGTGCTCAGCTTATTGCTGGCGGTATTTTCGGCAGGAATTTACGCGCAGGTACCGGCGAGCACAAGCAAGGGAAACCTGGCGACGATTACCGGTGCCGTAACTGATAACAAAGGAAATCCGGTATCCGGTGCGTTGATTTCCCTGCTGCGAGAGGGTGCTAGCAAAGTTATCAAGCAGACCCGCACTGATGTTGCCGGGCGGTTTAGTGCCCGAATTTCGCCAGGTCGTTATGGAATTCGAGCGATTGCCTCGGGCTTTAACGAAGTTGTTTTTGCCTCAGTTGATGTTCGTGCTTCACAGGAACTCGTTTACCGCTTCAACCTCGAACCCATCGGCTCTGGTAATACTTTGCCCGAGCGCCGGAAGGATCGTGACGACGTCAAATGGACGCTGCGCTCGGCACAGACCCGTCGTTCCATCTTCCAGGTACAGCAAGGCGAAGACGCTGATATTCAGGCGATACTCGGACAGGAAACAGCTTCGCAAACTGAGACTCCCGCGGACGGTGTCGCCGCTGAAGCACCAAGCGGCGAAGTCTCCACTCCGCACTCGCAGCGTAAAGTTCAGGGTGTTGTCGAAACCTACTTCGCGGGCAACTCATACGGTCCTGGCTACCCTGGGCTCAACTTTGCCATTGCCACTTCACCGAATGATCGGATTGAACTCGTCCTGGCCGGCCAAACAACCGCCGGCGCCAATGGTCCCGAACGCTTTGAAGCAAGCACTCACATCCGCGCGGGCTTGCGTCATCGGATGGAGATGAGTCTCGGGGCGGTCCGCTACGGATCGCCGGTGTGGATCTCGACCAGCGATAACGCGTCCAGTAGTTCGAGCACCCGACCGGGCCAAATATCAGTCAGGGCTATTGACGAATGGGTAGTTCGCGACGGGATCGTAGTGGTCCTTGGTCTCGATTACTCGCGATTCATTGGCGCCGGCGGCGCGCAGTCAGTCACTCCGCGTATCGGCATTCAGTATGATGCGAACGCCAGGACTCGATTAAGGGCAGCCTACGCACCCGGTGGAGACGAAACCAACATTCAAAGTGTGGCAGCGTTTGAAGGTGCTCAGGTTGCTTTCCGGGATTCCGGCAAGCGACCGGTAGCTTACGTTGATGGGCGTGCGGTAATGGACCGCAGTCATCGTCTTGAATTCGGCATTGAAAGGGTTCTCGATAACAAGTCCAACCTTGAAGGCACCGCGTTTTTCGATACAACTTTGAATCGCGGCGTCGGCTTACTTAGTACGCCTATCACCGCCTTCTCCGGCGCTACCGGCGACTCATTCATCGATGTCGCAAATCAGCAGGGCGCGGCCAGAGGTATGAGATTGGTTTATACGCGCAGGCTCAGTCGGATGTGGACCGCCTCGGGTGGGTTCTCGTTCGGCCGCGGACAGCGACTGGCATCGGGCGATATTTCCCAACCGTCGGAAATTTTCGAAAGCGGTTTCTTCCAGACTGCGGCGTTCCAGCTCGATGCCGATCTTGGCACGGGCACAAACATTCGAACAGTATTGCGCTTCTCGCCGAACGCTACTGTGTTTGCAATCGATCCTTTCGCGGGACGCCTGGCTGTTTACGATCCGTCGTTGAGCGTCCAGGTTACTCAGGAACTGCCAAGCTTCGGTTTACCAGTCAGGGCTGAGGCTGTGCTTGACGCTCGTAACTTGCTTGATGTTCAACCGAGTACTGAGAACGGAGAAGTGGTTACACAGTTAAACACGAGTCGTCGTTCTGTTCGCGGCGGCATCTCGCTCAGGTTCTAACCAGAGGAAACAAGGTCGGGCCCTCTGGTTTTGCGCGTGTTCCTTTTGTGAAACTCCTCCAGCAGTTCTCCAAAAACTCGGAAAAGTCCAAAAAGTTGGATAGCGCGATTAGCGAGAGCCTCGTTAGAACGCAGACCTGCATCAACCCGAGGATGACAGAGTTCAAGCGCTAGCAGGGTAATCTGCCCGGTCCCCTGGAGTGAGAGGTTTGACTGGAGGCGCAATTGACCATGACTGTCCTAAAACGCCTTGGGAACATACTTTGCCTTTTTGGACCTCGATTCGCGACTTTGACATTTCATGGGCTAGTGGAACTTTCTAAGTGAAGAGATCGGTATTCACAACTGGGACGTGGTTGGTGCTCTCCAGCGCCGCCCTGCTGGTGACAGCGGGCCTGCTGAACTTTGGGCAGCGCCTGAGACACGAAACACCTCCCTGGGATGGCGTACGTTGGACTGACACGAAGCAAGGTATCCTCGCGGAAACGGTTGAGCCCAATTCCTCTGGAGCACGCGGTCAAATCCTGCCGGGCGACCATCTGATTGGCATTAGCATAGATAATCGTAAATACGATGAGGTTGGGAGCGCCAGAGAGGTCCAGATGTATCTGGATCAGGCGCACGTGGGCAAGGACATTCATTATCTCATTGAACGTCCATCCTATCCGGAAGATAGCCGTTTGTACTACGCCGATCTTGATCACCTTGAGGCCACCCACAAATGGACACCGCTGGTTGTTTATATCAATCTCATCGGCCTGGTGTTCCTGTTCGTCGGTTTCTTCGTACTCTTCAAGCAGGGAGGACGAGCGCCCTTTGCTTTACACTTTGCTTCCGTCTGTTTGGCGGGATTTGTCCTGTGTTTCTACACTGAGGTGGGAACTTATCGCGATCTCGATTTAGCGATTGCCATCTTAAAGAACGCTGCTCTGATTGTGTTCCCTCCGCTTTTCCTTCATTTCTGTCTTCTTTACCCGGTGCGGCAGCAGTTGTTTGAACGCAAACGCTGGCGCGCAACCTTGCTCTATGCCCCGGCGTTGTTACTCCTGGCCCTCGAGAGTTTTATTTTCCTGCGCACCGTGTTGACGCCCGCTGTTCCCCTATTGCGAAACGTTCCCAACGTTTCCGACGTGTTTGTGGGACTCTTCTACAGGCTTAGCATGTTCCACTTCGTCGTGGGTTTGATCGCGAGCGTCTCCTTCCTGATCAAAACCTGGGTGCAAGCCAGAAACACTGTGGTGCGGCAACAATTGAAGTGGGTGATTTGGGGTCTGGTATTGGCCGTGACTCCCTTCACGTTGCTTTATGCGATCGGATTCTTGTGGGGCGCACAGGCGGATCCATGGCTAACCAATGCGGCCGTGCTGCCGCTTATTCTGATACCGCTCTCGTTTGGCTATTCCGTGGTTCGCTACCGCTTGATGGACGTTGAACTGGTTGTGCGCCGAGTCTTTGTTTATGTCCTCACGACTCTGGCGATTGCTCTGATGGTAGGTTCGGTCGTCTACCTCGCCGGACTCTACGCGCTGGGCGGAGACGGATTCACGTCGGGCGAGCTCACTTTGCGAGTGGTGATAGCGATTGTGGCTATGGCCGCCATCGTGATGGTTGCAGCTCCCGTGAAGAACTTCTTGCAGGAACACATTGACCGGCTTTTTTATGGCGAGCGTTACGACATGCGCCACAGCTTGCTGGATTTTGGCCGCACGCTTTCCGCAACCACCGCCCTCGATCCGTTGCTTGACGCGCTCGTCGGCCGTCTGCAGCAAGTAATGAATGTGGGCCGCATCGCAATTTTCATCGAGGACAAGAATGAACCCGCCGGCTATCGCGTTGCTCGAGCTGCCGGAATCTCTTCGGAAATGGTAGTGCCGCCCGACTTTCGCGAGATGATCCGCATTCGCTCAGCCGAAACGGGAGTAGTTCGCACTGACGATCTCGATCTAATACCTGAAACAACCGGCTTCGTTCGCCGCGCGCTTCACTATTATGTGCCGTGCGTGGTGCGTGGCCGAATGGTCGCCGTTATCGGACTTGGCCGCTCCGCTGATGGCGCCCTGCTCTCCTCAGAGGACGTAGACATACTGCTTACCGTCTCCGGTTATGTCGCAGTCGCCATCGAAAACAGTTTGCTGTATCAGGAACAGGGTGATCGGGCAGCAGAGTTGAAACTCCTCAAAGAATTTAACGAGTCCATTATCGAGTCGATTAATGTCGGGCTGTTGGCCGTGGATCTGGAAGGACGCGTCACGCGCCTGAATTCCGCGCTCGAAGAGATACTGGATCTTAGTCGCGCTCAGGCAGTCGGTAAGCGAGTCGAAGATCTCTTCTCTGAAGATTTTACCGATACTTTGCGTCAGGTGCTTGGCAACGATCGCTGGCGCCTCAAAGAGATTCGCAATATCTACAAGATTCACACGGCAACGTTTGTTGGACGGCCGCTGGTTCTGAATATAGCTATTGCGCCATTGCAGGATTCACAGGAACAGACCGGTGCGCTGGTTGTACTTGAGGACGTAACTTCTCGCGTGCGTCTTGAAGAACAGTTACAACAACGTGAAAAACTTTCTTCAATCGGCTTGCTGGCAGCCGGCGTTGCTCACGAAGTCAACACACCTCTTACGGGCGTCTCGTCGTATACGCAGATGCTGCTTGGCATGCTTTCGGAGACCGATCCGAAGCACGCGCTTTTGCTCAAAGTTCGCCGGCAGGCTGAGCGCGCTACGAACATCGTCAACAATTTGTTGAACTTCTCGCGCACGGGTGACGCCACCGAGTTTAGCGAACTGGATGTCAGCCGCGTGCTCGACGACACACTGCAGCTGCTTGAGCCGCAGCTACGCGGCAACCAGATCGAAATCGTTCGCGGCTATGATCCCGAGTCGCCGCTGGTGATTGGTAACAGCGGCAAACTTCAGCAGGTGTTCACTAACCTGTTGCTGAACGCGCGCGACGCGCTGCCTACCGGAGGCTCGATCAGGATTTCCACGATCCCTTCTGATGACAACTCACTGATGATTGAGGTTTCCGATAGCGGCACCGGCATTGCCCCGGAAAATGTGGCCAAGATTTATGATCCCTTCTACACCACCAAGGGAGTTGGACGTGGGACCGGGCTTGGTCTTGCAGTTTCGTACGGTATAGTTCAGGAACATTCCGGACACATCAGCGTCGAAAGCACGCCCGGGCAGGGCACTATTTTTCGCATTACTTTGCCAACTGCACAGACGCGGTCGCGTTTGCAGGCAGTTGCCGACTAACTCGCAAATCTCAGATTTCAAATCTCAAAATTTCAAATCTCAGATTTCAGATCCGAAATCGACATGAGCAGGAGCAAGCGCGGCGGCTCGCTTTGCTCCTGCCTTTTTTTTTGCCTTGATCTCCCCTACACTGATTCACTTCCGAAAACGTGAGGTTTAGCAACATTGGCTGGAAAGACAGAAAGACGCGTGGCTAAAAAAGGCTCAGTATTAGTCGTAGATGACGAAGAGATCATGCGCGAAGTGTTGGAGACGCTGCTCTCTTCCGAAGGTTACCGTGTCGACCTGGCTAAGACCGGTGAGGAGGGGCTGGAAGCCTACGGTCGGCGTGCTTACGACATTGTTTTGCTCGACGTTTCGATGCCCGGCATCGGCGGACTGCGGGCGTTGGAAGAATTTCTGAAGATGGATTCGGACGCGGTCATCATCATGATTACCGCTTACGCCACTTTTGATACGGCCATTGCAGCCTGGGAACACGGGGCCTTCCTCTGCATACGAAAGCCGTTTCAAAATGAGCAAATCTCGCTGACGGTTGCAGCCGGAGTAAAGCAGCGACGTAAAGAAGAGGAGCGCCAAACATTACGACGGGCCATGAGTCGCGCCGTGGATCGCGGCGCGATTGTCGGACGGTCCGATGTTATGCAGGAGGTCTTCCGTCTGGTCGAACAGGTGGCCCCGGCCCGCTCTACTGTCCTGATTACGGGTGAAAGCGGCACCGGAAAAGAGTTGATCGCCAAAGCGATTCACGAAGCGAGTCCGCGCGCCGGGAAGCCTTTCGTTACAGTCAACAGTTCCAATATTCCTTCAGAACTCCTCGAGTCAGAACTCTTCGGTCATACGCGTGGGGCCTTCACGGGTGCAGTGGCGGCCAAAAAGGGATTGTTTGAGGTTGCCGATGGCGGTTCGATTTTCCTTGATGAGATTGGCGACATTCCGCCGGAGACGCAGGTACGTTTGCTGCGCGTTATTCAGGAGCGCGAATTTACGCCGCTCGGAGACACCACGCCACGCCGGGTTGATGTGCGCATCATTGCCGCAACCAATATTGAGTTGAAGGAAGCTGTGAAGCAGGGAACTTTTCGCGAAGATTTGTACTACCGGCTGGCGGTGGTGCCTATCGAACTGCCGCCGCTACGCGATCGGCGCGAGGACATCCTGCCGCTGGCCCAACACTTTATCGAGAAGTATAACGAGGAGAACGGGCGCAAAGTGTCTGAGCAGATCGTGCCCGAAGTGCTGGCGCTGCTCGAGGCCTACTCGTGGCCGGGCAACGTTCGGGAACTCGAGAATGCGATTGAAAGGGCGGTGGTGATCGCGCCCCGCGACGAGGTTTCGCGCGAGTGTCTGCGGCCGGAGATTAGCGATCCGCAATCGGTTGCCAGTACTTCTGAAGAAGGCGCCAGCATGGGCGCGGTGCAGGATCTTGGGCGCGGCATAAACTTCTACGATCAAGTGCGGCGCTTTGAAATCGATCTGATTCGTCGCGCGCTTGAGCAGACCGGAGGTCATCAATCGCGAGCTGCGCGCTTGCTGGGAATGAACGCCACCACGCTCAATTCAAAAATCAAGACCTATCGCATCAGCCTGCGACCTTAAGAAAAATTGGCCGCGAATTAACGCGGATTTCGCGAATCTGCAAAAGCGTTGTTCTTTCTATGTTCTTATCTGATCCGCGTGAACCTGCGTAAATCCGCGGCTGATATTATTCGTCAATGATTCAATCAGTAATGCAAATGGAAATATTGGAATTGCCACTTCGCGACAGTCACTTGCGTCTCGGGGCTACAATGAGCGAGCACAACGGTTGGTCTGTGCCGGAGTCGTATGGCGATGTGCTGCTTGAATATGCTGAAGTTCGAGACGGCGGTTGCGGCGTAATAGATCTCTCCAGCAGAGGCCGCATGCTGGTGAGCGGGACTGAGGCCGTGCAGTTTCTCAACGGTCTAATCACCAACGACATGAAAACGTTGGCCTTGAATAATTGGATGTCGGCGGCGTTTCCCAATGTTCAGGGCCGCCTGATCGCAAGTGTGCGAGTCGCCCGCTTGAAGGATGAAGGGACAGACAAAAATGTCAGCCCTGTTTTCCTGATCGATACGGAAGCAGCCACGCATGAGCGTGTGCTGAAGACGATTGAACGCTTCACGCTTGCCGGCGACTTTCGCGTGACGGAGGTGACGAACCAGACTGCGCAGTTCTCCGTAAAGGGAAGTAAAGCCGCTGACTTGGTGCGAGCCACGCTTGGCGATGGAGCAGCGGACCTGTTACCTAAACAGTCAATTCAAATAGCCTGGCCACGGAGCGACCACGATGGCGCCGGTACCGATGATGGTACAAACTCCCTGATCGTAATGCGCGAGTCAGACGCGAGCGTAGATGGATTCGATTTTGTCGTAAACGCGGATCAAGCCGGTAGTTTGTGGGAAGCGATGCTAAATGCCGGGGCCAGACCAGTCGGTTATGCCGCGCTCGAGATATTGCGGATCGAGGCGGGCGAGCCGCGGTATGGCGTGGATATGGACGAAACTAACGTGGTGACTGAGACTGGGCTGGACGACGCCGTCAGTTACACGAAAGGTTGTTATGTGGGCCAGGAGATTATCGCGCGCATTAAATATCGCGGGCACGTCGCCAAAAAATTAACCGGTATCACCTTTGAGCAGCCGGTGAAGGTTGAGGTGGGCGCGACTATTCAATCCGCCGATGGTAAGGAAGCCGGTCGCATAACTTCGGTCACCTCTTCTCCGCGCCTGGGCCGCACAATCGCTTTGGCATATTTGAAATATGATTATCTTGCTGCTGGGACCAGCGTGAAAGTGATTTCCGGTACGGAAGTGTTTGAGGCAAGAGTAACGGAATTACCGTTCGTGCGAGCGTAAGTTAGTTCAAGTGATTTGCTGGGACCGCGGGCGTCCCGCCCGCAACGCGCCGCCAGGCGCGCAGTCTCTTGGGGCCCATCGTTTCGCGCTTCGCGCTCATTGCGGGCGGGACGCCCGCGGTCCCAGCAAATCACTTGAAGCCTTCGCGTACTGCCTACTGTCTTGGGGATAAATTCAATGAATGCTGAGGCAGATCCGTCAGCGCCGAGCGATGCTCCGCGCGATCTCGATCAAGAGCAAGCCCGTCTTGCCTATTCGATTATCGAATCGCTGCTCGAGCACACACGCGTGGTCAGCGATCTGATTGCGCTCATGGCGCAGACGCTCGACCAGGACACCACCAAAACACTCACACAGACTCCCGTGTGGACAGCCTATCTTGATAGCCGCCGGGCAATGGAACGAACTCGCGCCGAGGTGGAAAAATTTGCTGAGATTATGAAGGACCTTAGTGAAGACTAGGGCGAAGACTGGCTCGCCGGCTTCATGTAAGTCAAAAAGTCTCGCAGTGCCTGCTTCTGCGTTTCGCCTACCGAAAACGTCACCGCATCAAACTTGATCTCAAACGTGTTCGCTTTCGTTATCTTTACGAACGTTTCGTAGGGCATGCGAAAGACGAGTCGCTCGCCCACCCAAACGCGGCCGGGAACGGGTCGCTTGATCGCCCAACGGCTGGAACTTAGAAACACCTTTTCTCCGTCGACTATGAAGACTACGTACAAATCTGTGCGCAATCTTCCCCTGACAACGGTTTGAAGTTCGAAGTCGATAATCGGCGGCGGCACTTCCCGGTGTCCGGAAAAACTAAACGACGGGCTCATCTGGAGACTGTGATACTTACCGTTTTCACCCGATATCTGAATCGGCACTAGTCTGACTGTGGTTTTATCGGCGTCGTAAGTCGTTTCCGTCTTCGTAGTGTGAGATCCAATAATACTAACCGCAGCAGCTTGATTTGGCGACTGGCCCACGTTCAGTTGGGAAACTGACAGGATAAGAGCCAGCAGCAGTAACGTTGGATTAATCATGTGTCTACTTCACGATCATGATTACCTGCCGCTCGCGTCCGCCGTCAAACTCGCAAAGAAAAATTCCCTGCCAGCGACCGAGCAAAAGTTTCCCTTCGTTAAAGGGAATCGTAACGGATGAACCAACCAGGGTGGCTTTGATGTGAGCATCGGAATTCTCTTCGCCGTGACGAAAGCCCATTCCGTGTTGTGGAATCAGGGTGCGTAAGAGGTGCAACATGTCACGTGGCACGTCGGGGTCAGCATTTTCATTCACCGTCAATCCGGCGGTGGTGTGTTGCACATACAAAACCACTATCCCTTCCTTTTGGTTTGCTGCAGTCAACTGTCGTTGCACTTGATCGGTGAACTCAATCAACTCTTCACGTTCATGGGAACGCACTTTTAGTGTGTACAACATATTCGAATGATAAAAACGAACCTGTTCGATACGAACTCAAGCCGCTGGCGATTATAGCCGTGTCGCCGGGCCCAAACACAAAAGCCCCGACGAACATTCGTCAGGGCCCAGGTCGAATGGTAAGTCAGGATCTAGTGCGGCGCCGGCTGGTATGGCTTGTCGTCGACTAGAACACTACCGTCGCGAATGTTGTCTACCGTGTACAGCTTCCAGCCCTGCGCAGTATTTTTCCAGGTCTCTCTTTGAACAACGCGAGCCTCGACCTTGTGTAGAGTTTCATCCGCTAGCCGTTGCATTCGAACAGTCTTTTGCGTCACGTCGGCGCTGGCGAGATCGCCCTCGAGATCAATTGTGCCAATCTCGAAGTCCTGGGAAATGAAATGGTCGATTCTATCGAGCAGCCGTTTTGTATAGGCTTCCATATCGACGCGTGTGTTTATCTTGCCGTCCGGCGTCGTGGTGTGGAAGTCATCGGTTCGCAAGGCCATGACTGCGGCCACGTCCTTTTTGTTGAAGGCTTCGATGTTAAGGTCATACCACGCTTCGATCGCCTTACGCAGCGGCTTGGATTTGTCGCGCTCTATTAATTTATCGCCCTTGACTTTGACCTTGCGCGCTGCGACTTCACTCGGGCCGCTCTGAGAATGAGCGACCGAGGTGAGTGAGCAGCTGAGCACCGACAGCGAAGCAACGACAATGAGCTGATTCTTCAACACGTCTTTCCGCTTATTCTTTTTCGTCGAGCACAAAGTTATAGGTCATGACGCCTGTAACTTTGACTGGCTGGCCGTCCTTAAAACTCGGTTTAAATCGTGCCTTTCGAGCCGCCGCCTCCGAAACAGCGTAGAGTTCTTTGGGTCCGCTATCTGCCTTCGCGTAAATCACATTGCCATCGTTGCCAATCGTGATGACAACGGCCACGATGCCTTCGATCTTTTGCTGCTTTACTTCGTCAGGATAAGCGGGCCGTGGCGCCTCGATCAATTCGCCCTTCTTTGTTTTGTCCCGCTTTTCCTTTTGCTTTTCCTTTTGCTTTTCCTTATCCGCTTTGTCGAGGTCCTTGTCCCGTTCAGCTGTCTGCTCAGCTTGCTCAGCAGCCTCTTCAGCTTGCTCAGCAGTCTCCTCAGCTTGCTCGGCCTGCTGTTCAGCCTGCTCCGCTTGCTCCTGCGGCTCATTCGGCTCGCTGGGTTGCGGAGGTTGTGCTGGCTGGGGTTGAGCCTGCGATGGATCTGATGGCGGAGACGGCGGAGATGGCGGTGACGGAGGCGAGGGAGGGGCCTTCTTCGACGACTGTTGATCCGCGGCCATCCGTGACTCTAGCGAGACTCGATTGCTAGTCGTTATGAGAGCGCGAGAGTTGCTGGTTAATGCATTACTGGCGCGCGGGCGACTATAAACTCCGGCTGCCACCAAAATGAGCAGGGCCAGCCCCAACAGTCCCACGGCCAGCAGCCGAGAAACTACACCTGTTCGGCGCTTCTGATTTCCAGTAGACATAATGTTTTCGATCCTCCTTCGTAAATTAGAGCCACTCGCAGCGCCAGTCACGCCTGCCATCCTCCAGCCGAAACAAAAGCGCACCACTTTAAGAATGCTGGACGCGTAAGCCTCCGGAACCCGACAAACTTCCATGACGCGTTCGTCGCAGACTTGCTCACGCTCGTCGAACAATTTGCGATTGATGAACCAGACCAGCGGGTGAAACCACAACAGAGCACACAGCGCTAACTGGAGATTGCCGATTAAATTATCCCTTCGTTGGATGTGGACCAGTTCGTGAAGCATGATTGCTTCCAACTCATCGTCGTTCAGGTGGCCCGCAATTGATTCGGGCAGCACCACTGTCGGCCGCCAGACGCGCCATACGGCCGGCTCCAACTTCAGCGGTGAAATCACCAGGGCGACCTTCCCTTTAAACTGAAGAGATACTCGGGCTCGTTCGAGTGCCTGCCATTCGCGGCCTTGCCCGGGGCTTTGACCAAGCTGCAACGAACGCAGCAACCGGCGCCGGCGAATTGCCCACAGCAGCAACAAAGTTAGAATGCCGGCCAGCCAAATTGTAGTGAGGGCGAAATAAATTTCCCGGTGGCGGGTGCGCTCGTTTGCGAATACCGTCACTTCATAGGTAGACGCGAGCGTCGCCGCTGGGCCAGTGATTCCCGATAACACTAAAGCGCTTTCGTCAGTCTGTTGAAAAGGACTGAAGAAGGCGCTGGATTGGATACCGGTTTGCTGGGCCAGGAAGACGAAAAGAGCGGCAGGGAGAATGAACTTTGCAGAAGCGACCAGACAAAACGTGTGACGCCAGCGAGCAGGCCCACTTCTGAGCACAAAGGACGCGATCAGGATGACTAACGCAAAAACAGTAGTCTGCCACAGGTGATCTGCAAATCGCGGCCACCACCAAACCGAAGCCGTCGCCAACCATTCATAGACGGCAGTCATTTCGCGTTTCCTCCCGAGCGTTTGCCTTTGAGAGAGCCGGGAGCTGCGCTCTTGTTCGCTTCCAGTTGGCCCAGGGTGCTTTCCAAATCCCTGATGTCCTGCAAAGTTAGTTGTCCGGTTTCCACGAGTTGCGCCATCAGCGAGCGTGGAGAACCACCAAAGACGTGCAGCAGCTCGTCAAGCAAACGTCCGTGGGCGGCTTTGCGTGTGACCACCGCTTCAAAGATATGCGCGTTGCCGATTTTCTTGACCCGGCGCACTGCCCCCTTTTCTTCCAGACGGTAGATAATCGTCTGCACGGTTGTGTAAGCCGGACGCTTTTGTTCGGGGAGGTGTTCCTGAATTTCGCGCACCGAGGCCCTGCCAAGCGCCCAGACCGCGCCCATGACCTCCAACTCCAAACGCGTCAGCCTTACCGGCTTTTCTTTGACCATCCCGGCTCCTTTACTACGAATGAGGTTGAAGCTACTACAATTGTGGTTGAGCTGTCAACAGAAGAAAATGGGGCAAAGGCGAAAAGGGTGGTTTAATTTTGGAGTGCGGCGACCTGTCGCCGCTTTGGTCAATGGCGGCTTGACGCCACGTTCATCTGAATGAAATTCAACTGACGAGGTTGGGAGAGGTCGCGACAGGTCGCGACCAGCCAAAGCGCTGACAGGTCAGCGCACTCCAAAATGACCGCAATGTCGGGGTTTTATTTTTGAGAGGCTTTACGTTTCAGTAGCGCCCAGCCCGTCGGGAGAACTGCGGCAGCCAACAGGATCTTAATCAAATCACCGACCAGGTGCGGCGCTACACTCAGCTTGAATGCTACCGGAAGTGGCGTGTTCGTCAACGCTGAGAACCAGGCCCAGCCTGTTAGAAGAATTACTATCGAGCCGACTGCCATGGCCGCAACCGCGGTAAGGAAGCGTTTGTCCCAACCATTCTCAGCGAAGGCACCGGCGATAAAAGCAGCTGCCGGAAAGGCCACCAGATAGCCACCCGTTTGGCCCAGGAGGTGGCCGATACCGCCGTGGCCGCCGTAAAAGAAGGGCAAGCCAACCGCGCCTTCCGCCAGGTAAACAATCATCGCCATAGCGCCGAGTCGGGATCCCAGTAACGCGCCAGTGAGTAACACTGCAAACGTCTGACCCGTGATTGGCACCGGGCCAACTGGAATTACGATCTGAGCAGCAAGCGCGGTCAACAAACTAAACACTACTGCCAGGGAGACGGACCGCGTCCAGTCGAGCGGAGCGAGCGCAGCGCCGATCAGAGTGTCAGGGGCGACGTAAGTTTGGGCTGAAGCATTCATGCGTGGAAGTGTAGAGTTTCAAGTTCCAGGTTTCAAGTCTCAGGTCAGCACGAGTAGTTCAAAGTAAGAGTTGAACTGTGAACCCAGGAAAATTGAAACGACCCTATTAATCAATTCCCGGCGGTTCGGGTTGTGGATTAAGGCTGACAGCTTCTCCCGGCTTCAGATTCCCAATACGCATTTTGTGGAAGGATCTCCACACAAACACGAGCGACGCGAGAAAGAAGACAGCCGCCAGAATGTGGCTGATCAGCGGTCCATTATCGCCGAACTGACCGCGGGTGTCCGCGATTGACACCGCTAATTCCACGGCCAACAAACCAAACAACGTAGTGAACTTAATCACCGGATTCAGCGCTACTGACGACGTGTCCTTGAAGGGATCTCCAACGGTGTCGCCAACGACGGTCGCATCGTGCAGTGCGGTCCCTTTTTGTTTCAGATCTACCTCGACCACTTTCTTTGCGTTGTCCCAGGCGCCGCCCGCGTTAGCCATGAAGATCGCCTGATAGAGCCCGAAGATCGCGATCGACATGAGATAGCCGATAAAGAAAAACGGCTCGACAAACGCGAAGGCCAGCGTCGAGAAAAATATCGTCAGGAAGATATTGAACATGCCCTTCTGCGCATACTGCGTGCAGATCTGCACCACCTTCTTGCTGTCTTCAACTGACGCTTTTTCCACGCCTTCCAGGCGAATGTTTGCCTTGATGAACTCAACCGCACGATACGCTCCAGTGGTTACCGCCTGAATGGAAGCGCCTGTGAACCAGTAGATCACCGCGCCGCCCGAGATCAAGCCCAACACAAACGGAGCATGCAAGAGCGACAGGTTTTCGGTTTTGGTAGTCAATCCATCTGTCAGCGTCATCATGATCGAAAAGATCATGGTCGTGGCTCCGACTACGGCTGTGCCAATCAATACCGGCTTTGCGGTCGCCTTAAAGGTATTGCCGGCACCGTCGTTCTCTTCCAGCAGGTGTTTGGCGCGTGCGAAGTTGACGTCCATATTGAAGTCGCGCTTGATTTCGGCTTCAACGTCCGGCACCTGTTCGATCAGTGAAAGTTCATAAACGGATTGGGCGTTGTCAGTCACCGGACCATACGAATCGACCGCAATGGTCACTGGGCCCATGCCAAGAAAACCAAAAGCCACTAGTCCAAAAGCAAACACCGGTGCTGCAACCATCAGCGCATCGAGGCCCATGGTGCTGAAGAAGTAAGCAATCGACATCAGGAAGACGATGCTGATGCCCAGCCAGTAAGCCGAAAAGTTTCCCGCCACGAGTCCGGAAAGAATATTGAGCGACGCGCCGCCTTCGCGTGAAGAGGTGACTACTTCGCTTACGTGGTGAGAGCTGGTCGAGGTAAAGACCTTGACGAGCTCGGGAATGATCGCGCCGGCCAGCGTGCCGCAGGAGATGATTGCCGAAAGTTTCCACCACAGGGTCGAGTCGCCCCCGAGCACGGGAATTGTCAGCCGCGAGATAACGAAGGTGACCACGACCGAAAGAATGGAAGTGATCCAAACCAGCGAAGTGAGCGGCGATTCGAAGTTCATCTTATCCGCCATGCGGTAACGAGCTTTGGCAATTGCGTCGTTGATGAAGTATGAAGCGGCGCTGGCGATGATCATCATGATGCGCATCACGAAGATCCAGACCAGCAGCTGCACCTGCACGGTGTCGCCACGCACTCCCAGCAAAATGAAAGTGATTAACGCCACCCCGGTGACACCGTAGGTCTCAAAACCGTCGGCACTAGGACCCACTGAATCGCCGGCATTGTCGCCGGTGCAGTCAGCAATCACTCCGGGGTTGCGTGCGTCGTCTTCCTTGATCTTGAAGACGATCTTCATCAGGTCAGCGCCGATGTCCGCAATCTTCGTAAAAATGCCGCCGGCAATTCTGAGAGCTGCCGCGCCAAGCGATTCACCAATCGCGAAACCGATGAAGCAAGGGCCGGCGTAATCGCCCGGGATAAACAGCAGGATGCAGAGCATGATTAGCAGTTCCACGCTGATCAGCATCATGCCGATGCTCATGCCGGCTTTGAGTGGAATCGCATAGAGCGGAAACGGTTTGCCTTCAAGACTCGCGAACGCCGTACGCGAGTTGGCAAAAGTATTGACCCGAATGCCGAACCAGGCGACGCCGTAACTGCCGGCGATGCCTACCAAACTAAAGGCGAGAATAATAGCGACGCGAAACGGCTCCATCCGCGAGAGCACGCCGAAATAGAGAATGATGATGATGCCGATGAAAATTTCCAGAATCAGGATGAACTTGCCTTGTGTAATCAGGTAGGTCTTACAAGTTTCGTAAATCAGCTCTGAGATCTCCCGCATAGCGCGGTGTACCGGCAGCTTCTTCAGGTTCATGTATATGCCGAGACCAAAAAGAAGACCGAGCATGCAGACGACGAGTCCGACTAACAAAAGGTTGTGACCGTTAACGCCGCCAAAAAAAGTGACGTCGCTGAGATCGGGCAGAATCAGACTCGCTTCTCCGCCCCCGTGCGATTGACCGAAAGCAGTTGACGTGGAAACTGTCAGACCCGCCAAAGCCATGACGAAGGTCAGGGCGGTGCGGCGAATACGTCGCGCATGGGTGCTAACTAAACAGGCAGCTCCTGCAGCCAGGTTATTGATAGATTTCTTTTTGATAAGCAATGCCGCTAAGCAAACTGTTAGCAGGCTGATAATTGAGATCAGCGATAATTCCACGATTGTGTGATTCCTTTCGGTCGTTTAAGTAGCGGAGATGCCAGCCCGCGAGCCTGCTCGTGTCCGAAGTTCAACACCTCAATTGCTTCGGAAGCGCTACGGTGTTGACGGATCGCCTTGCAAGAACCGCGTATTATTGCCGATTTTCGAGCGGACTGTCCAACGGGGGAGGGTGAACGGGACTTGGTAAAAACAGGATCCGAAGAGCGGGGGCAAGCCCGCTTCCCAACCTCGAGCTCAACCAGGTTGTGTGGCTATTCCTCGTTGAAGGCTTTCAAGACCGGGGCCACCGAAGTTCATGAAGAGTCTCGAGGTCGAGAAGGCGGGCTTGCCCCCGCTGCTTGGCGACCAGATCTTTCAGACGGCGGCTCCGGTATCAGCCACCACCAGGCTCTGCGGCCGTTTGCCAAAGCCAATCCAGCGACGGATTGAGTCGATCAGAATAATCACGGCGGCGAACATGATGATCGCCGTGAGGGAAACGTTGATATACCCCAGGGTCGCGGTTTCAGGCTTTTGCGAGAGCGGCCAGAAGATGTCTGTGATCGACTCCCAGCCCGCCACCAGAGTTGTTGTGGAAACAAAGCTCAGCGGCAGTAATGTCACCCAACTATATTTTGCTCTGCCGGAGTTAATGATGATGGTGGTGGCGACGCAGAGTGCGACCGCCGCCAGCAGTTGGTTGGCGATGCCAAACATTGGCCAAATGGTCGAGATAGATCCCGACCAGATGAATGCAGCCCAGGCAGTTACAACCAGAGCCGAGGTGATGACTGACCCTGGCAGCCAATTCGGTTCCTCGAGTTTGCGATAGACTCGCCCGCCAAACTCGCCTACCAGGAAACGGGCCACCCGCGTGCCAGTGTCGATCGTCGTGAGTATGAACAGCGCTTCAAACATAATCGCGAAGTGATACCAGTATTTCATCAGCCCGCGCAGTCCCGGAATTCCGTCAAAGATTTTGGCGATGCCAAGCGCCAGCGTAACCGCGCCGCCAGTTCGCCCGCGCAGGTTTTTTTCGCCTGACTCCTGTTCGAGTCGATCAATTTCCTGCGGCTGCAGGTTGAAGCCCTGCGCGCTGTTTTCGTCGACCATGCGCACGTAAGCGGCCTTCTGTGTATCAGTCTTTTGCGCGGTGTTGATGGCAAAGTAATCGCCGGGAAAAAGAGAACTTGCGGCAATCAGAGCCACGACTCCAACCACTCCTTCCATCAACATCGAACCGTAACCAATCATGCGCGTATCAGTTTCTTTGGCGACCATCTTTGGAGTCGTGCCTGAAGAAACGAGCGCGTGAAAACCGGAGATCGCCCCACAGGCAATTGTGATAAAGACGAAAGGATAAAGCTTGCCCGGGATCACCGGCCCGCCGCCCGCCGTGAAAGGCGTGAGCGCCGGCATATTCAAGTTTGGATGAACCAGAATGACGCCGATGATCAGGAAGGCGATCGTGCCAATTTTCAAATATGACGACAGGTAGTCGCGGGGACAAAGCAACATCCATACTGGCAACACCGAGGCGATGAAGCCGTATCCAGCCATCAGTATGATCAATGCGTTGCGCGAAAGGGTGAAGGCGTTGGCAAGCGATGAATCAGCTATGCGTCCCCCCAGATAAACTGCCGCGAACAGACCCACCACTCCAATCATGCTCGCCTCGGCGATCCTGCCTTTGCGAAAGCGATACATGTAAAGGCCCATGAAGAGCGCGAGGGGAATTGTGAATCCAACCGTGAACGTACCCCAGGGAGACTCGGCCAGCGCATTCACTACTACCAGTCCCAGTCCCGCAAGTGCGATCACCACGATGAACAGAATCGCGATCCCCGCGACCAGACCACTGAGCGGGCTAATTTCAGTCCGCGCCATTTCGGCCAGTGATTTCCCCCGGCGACGCACGCTGCCGGCGAGGATCATAAAGTCGTGCACCGCGCCACCCAGGCAAACTCCAATCACAAGCCAGAGCAGCCCGGGTAAAAAACCAAATTGCGCCGCCAACACCGGACCGATAAGCGGACCAGCCCCCGAGATAGCGGCGAAGTGATGGCCAAACAGCACCCACTTGTTTGTCGGGTAATAGTTGTGCCCGTCATACATTGTTTGCGACGGCACTGGTCGCGAATCATCAAGCGCCAGCACTTTGGCGGCGATGAAAGCGGAGTAGTAGCGATAGGCAATGGCGATGACGCACAACGAGCCGATGATGATGGGAAGGGCGTTCATGATTAAGGTCTACGAGTTCGCTTCCTTACCGGCGACGGGGAATTCCTGTTAGCTGCGAGAATTTGACTGATCCAGTCGGTGGTAAACGCTCGCAGAATCGCCGCGTCGGCCTTGGAGTTATATCTGCGATAAGTGTAAACGTAAACCAAACGTTGCTTAACTCTAATGTAGGACAACCCTCCCAGGATGGGGACCGTTGCCTGACCGTCAGCAGTCGTCGTCGTAAAGTTGAGCAACAGCATGACGCTATAGACGTCTGGACGCGTATCGAATTCTCCGAGATTAACCGGCTGACTTAAGTCAACCTGGGTTTCCTGTTTACTTAGCTCAGTCAAACTTTTGTCCAGACGTTCAGTGGCGGCTTTCATTACGGGACCGTTGACGTCAAGTATTTGTGCGCCGTTTTGACGGAACGTGGCGACAAGTTGGGCAAAACGATCAGTTGGATAGTCTTGTTCGCGAACGGCTCTGCGAATGGACACCTTGGTATAAAAACTGAACGGACCAAACTCGCCCGCCCGCAATTTCTCGCAGTCAGCACTGGGCAGGTAGATCGCCAGCATGTCGTTATCGGGGGCTTCAGTGGTCGTAAAATGAGTTTTGATTTGTTCGAATTGCGAAGCCGCCTCTTCAAAACCGGAGGGTGCGGGAATTGTTAGTACCTGGGCGCCCAGCTGAAACGTAGCTGGTTTTATTTTAGGAGTTTGTGCCGGCGTAGAGGCAGCAGCGCCCACGATAACTGAAATAGCAAGGAAAGCAGCGATGAGTGAGAGGACCAGAAACTCTGTGCGTCCTCGGTGATCTCTGTGCCTCTGTGGTGAGTTTTTTGCCGAGTAAGATTCACCACCGAGACACAGAGAACACAAAGGGAGCACAGAGGCAAACCGAATAGCTAATGTGAGCCAGGATTTAGTCGTTGTCCAAATCTTCATTTTATAAGTACTCTCCGGAGTGATTTGCTACGCGCGCGTAACCGGCCGCCAGCGTCGCTCGAGGTATTCCGCAACGCGCGTCAGCGGGAACGTAAGCAACAGGTAGAAGATGGCTACCACCGGCCAGATGGTGAGCGGCGCCGCATAACGGCTCGCGAGTTCCTGCCCGGTGCGCGCAAGTTCGGTTAAGCCGATGACTGAAACCAGCGACGAATCCTTCAACAGCGCGATTGCTTCGTTGGTGAGCGGAGGGACTACCCGGCGAAAAGTTTGCGGCAGGATGATGTTGCGCATGGCCTGTGAATAGCTCATGCCCAGCGAGCGCGCCGCTTCCATTTGTCCGGCGTCGATCGAAATGATACCGGCGCGGATGATCTCTGAAATGTAAGCAGCACAATTCAAAGTGAGAGCGATAATGCCGCTGGTAAACGCCGGCAAGTGAATACCGAAGATTGGCAGCACAAAATAGATGAAAAGAATTTGTACGAGCAACGGCGTGCCGCGCATCACCTCGACGTAAACCGCTGCCGGAGCTGCCAGCAAACGCGACGATTGCACACGCGCCAACGCCAGCAACAAGCCAATAGGCAAACCCAACCCCAAACTCAATAGAGCCAGTCGCGCCGTAAGCCAAACACCCTTCAGAAAAAACTGCCAGGTGCGTTTGACGATACTGAAATCAAATGTCTTGGGCTGCACTTTGCTGGCTGCCTGATCGGCGGTCCGTTCCGCTACCTCTCCAAACCATTTTTCGTGGATGCGGTCGTATTCTCCACTGTCTTCAATTCGCCAGAGCGCCGCATTAACGGCGCGCCGCAAGTCTTCACTTGAGAGCGCGAACGCAATTCCAAATTTCTCATCCGTGAACCTGCGGCCGACGGTTTGAAGTTCATGAAAACTTTGGCGGATCATGTATCGCAGTACCGGAGCATCCCCTACGACGGCATCAATCCTGCCGTTTTTCAGATCCAGCATCGCCAGATCGATCGTGTTGTAGATTGCCACAGTGACACCCTGGCGTTTCTCGAGATCGAGTTGCGCCGTGGTATTGATCTGCACGCCAACTTTCTTCCCCACCAGATTTTCAGGCGTACTGATCCCGGTGGTTCCCTGATGCACGGCGATCAACTGTCCTGAGTCGTAATAGGGATCGGAGAAAAGCATCGAAGCGCTTCGCTCCGGAGTGATTGTTACGGAGGAAACCACGGCGTCGAAGGAACCGTTTTGAAGCGCCGGAAAAATGCCGTCGAAACCGGAGTTGATCCAGGTCGGCCGCACACCCAACTCGCGCGCGAGGGCGTTGCCAAGATCAATCTCGAAACCGGCGAATTGTCCACCTTCGATGTATTCGAGCGGCGGATAGGTGGCGTCGGTACCTAGTCGAAGCTCGCCGGTCTTACGCACGCGTTCCAGGGCTGACTGAGCAAAGGTTGGTACCTGGAAAAGCAGCAGGAGGAGAGCGATGATGGCGAGGCTGTGCGCGAATCGGCGTGGAAGTTTATTCATCTCGTTTTACTCTTCCTGTCCCAAATTACCGCGCGTTCCAGTCGAAACATTCAGCCTTGGATCCGCTCCGTTGTTGTCGATGCCGGACTCCGGCTCGTCATCACGAAAGCTTTGCATGAAGGCACGGGTCTCTGGCCGTTGCGGGTTACCGAAGACTTCCTCCTGCGTCCCGGCCTCGACGGCGTGGCCGCCTTCGAAATAGATGACCTGATCAGAAATACGGCGGGCAAAGTTCATGTCGTGGGAAACTACCACGAGCGTTTTGCCGAGATCGTCGAGTGCGCGCAGCATGCGAGCCACGCCCTGGATGAGTTGGGGATCGAGTGCCGAGGTGGGTTCGTCAAAGAGCATTACCTCCGGCTCCATGGCCAGCGCGCGGGCAATGGCGACGCGTTGCTGCTGTCCGCCCGAAAGCTGGGCCGGGAAGAAATCAACCTTATCGTTGAGACCGACTTTGTCGAGGTAGTGTCGCGCGACCTCAGTTGCCGCCGCTCGATCCAGTTTCTTGACTATAGTCGGCGCCTGGGTACAGTTTGCCAGCACCGTCAAGTGGGGAAAGAGATTGAAGTTTTGAAAGACAATGCCGACGCGCTGGCGCAGTCGCTTCGTTAACTGTTTTTCTTCGGCGGCAGTCAGTTGTTTCTCTTCAGTGCCAACCACTTCGACATCGCCGATGCGCAATCGTCCGCGATCAAAACGCTCAAGGCGATTCATACAGCGCAGCATGGTTGACTTGCCGCAACCCGACGGACCCAGGATGGTTGTCAGTTGGCCATCCTGGATTTGAAACGTGGCTTGATTAAGGACCGTGTTATTACCGTAGCGCTTGACGATGTTGGTTACTTCAATCATCTCCACTCCGACTGACAGAAAGGGATTACTGTTTCGATAATGCTATTGATGAATGCAGGACTGGATAACTGGGCAGACAGGGTAACTGGGGAAGGGGGAGTGGGTAAAGGGAAAAGACGGACTACCTTTCTATCTTTTCCCTGTTTCCCCTGTTTCTTGGTAAACTCTCCAAAAACATAATTCGAAACTTACTATGTATCCCTTCAGGAACATTCTCTTCCCGACTGATTTCACGCCACACGCTCGCGCTGCCCTGAAGTATGCTGCAGCATTTGCCCGCAGCGGAGGCGGACGCGCGGTGCTATTCAGCGTACAGAGCGCCAGCGTGCCGGCAAATCTTTTGACTTTGCCGGAACGAATTTTCGCGGAACAGGACAACCGCTGGTTACTGGAATTGAGGACCGAAGTCAGAGCGCTTTTGGCTGACCCGCTATTCGACGGACTGGAAGTTGAGCCGGTCATCGTTGAGGGTGAGCCCGCGACCGAGATTGCCAAAGCCGTTCGGCAGTACGATATCGATCTCGTTACGGTCGTAACGCACGGTCGCAAGGGATTGTCGCGGGCGCTTTGGGGTTCAACTGCGGAAGAGATCATCGCAGAAGCACCTTGCCCGGTGTTGACCATTCGCCCGCCGCAGCATGATTTTGTCGAGCACAAAGGAGACCGCAGCGAGGTTCGCTTAAACAGGATCCTGCTGGCCACGAACTTTCGACCATCAGCCGCGGCCGCGACTCAAGTCGCGACGCAACTAGCGAATCAAACCGGCGCAGAACTCCATGCGGTTTCTGTAATCGGAGACTATCTCGAACAGATTTCGGTGATGTTTCCTGAAGGTGGACTGAACGCGTTGACTAGTTTGCGTAGTTACGTGCAGGAACGCATGACGCAACTTATCCGTGGGGATGGAACTAGAGCCGAGCGTCACATCGTCGAGGGCCGACCGTACGCGGAAATCGTGCGCCTCGCCGCGGAGACTGATGCTGACTTGATCGTCATCGGCACCAGCGTTCACGCTTCGCTCTTTGGCGGGACGCCCGTACTTGGTTCCGAGATAGAACGGGTGGTGAGAAATTCACCGTGCCCGGTGCTATGCGTGCCAGCCGCGCGAGTGATCACGCCATTGCCTGCGCTGATCAGCCAACCAGTAAGCTGAAAAAACAGAAGACAGAATTCAGAATTCAGAAAACAAAAAACAAAAGACAGAAATCAGAACCAGCGGCCAGAGTTCTGAATTCTGTCTTGTGTTTTCTGTATTCTACTGCGTGACCAACTGAAGTCGCCCGTCAGGAAGCTTCACTGCAAACACGCTGCGTTCGTAAATTGTTAGCGGCGCGGATTCCTTGCGTTGGTTGGCCGCTACCTGATCACGTGTGTAGGTGTTGGCGTTGCGGTAGGCCAGCGGATCGCGAATGAGATCGTAGCGCCGGCTGATTCTGCGCACGTACTCCTGCGTCTCGGTGTAGGGCGGGATGCGGTAGCCATATTTCATTACCGCGCCTTCGCCGGCATTGTAGCCAGCCAGCGCTAGTTGCACGTTGCCCTCAAACTTATCCAACAGGAAACGCATGTAGCGAGTGCCACCTTCAATGTTCTGTTGCGGATCCCAAATGCTGGTTACTCCGAAACGCACTGCGGTTCCCGGCATCAACTGCATTAGACCGCGCGCGCCTTTGTTCGACATTGCGCGAGCCTTGAAGGTCGACTCCTGATGCATGATGGCGTAAAGCAAGAGTGGATCGACTGAGTTGCGGCGACCGGAGTCGAGTATGTAACTGTCTACGGTCGGGTTGCCGGTGGTGAAGCCACTCAGCGAGCCGGTCCAGTTCATGTTCGTGGTAACTGGCCGGTCCAGATTCGTTGCAGAAGTTAATACTCTTCCGCGGCGCAGCTTCCTCGCCGGCGGCGGCGGAGGCAGTTCAATACGAACAGCGCTTAAGTCGAAATTATCGACGCTGTAGCTGGTCCTGCTGTATTCGCTCTGGGCGAATACCGGCAAGGCGGAGATGAAAAAAAGGGCTGCAACCAGGGGAAGTCTTTTCATACTTTTCAATTTTGAGGTGCTGCGATGACTTTAGAACTGCAGGGCAAAATGTGCGTGATACCGAAGATGCATTCAAGCGTGAAGTTTTCGGGGAGCGGTCTCTCTGTCGTTCATCCGAGACCGCAACAGATACTAACATAGGCGTTAAACGATTGCCAACACCGCTCATTTTGCTCAGCAAAAAACGAGGAAAGCCTATTCCTGGGGCCGGCGCGGATCCGGTTCCGGAGGAAACTCTTCACTAAAGGGATTCATGAGTTCAACTTCGAATTGCAACCGTCGTTTTCTCGCTGCGCCCCAGCGGGGCGAGATGTTTATAGCCGGGCGGTCCTATTTTTAATCTTCAAGCTCCGTAGCAGCGCAATCGACTTTTCCAAGCAAGTGTTCCCCAGTAGGGTCTCGCTCCTAACGGAGCGACCATTGCGTAAGCGCTCATAGCTATAAACATCTCACTCCTCTGGAGCGAAAACTAACTCCACTTGTTGCACTTCGAAGTGGAATTCGTCATCCACGAAAAGGACGCTACCCAGCTCGAATGCCTCAAGGTAGTTTCGTATGATTTCTTGAACAGTCGATAACGGAATTTTTGCAACGACCGTCGCTGCAAGATCGCTTGCAAATTCTGGTTTAGGGGGGTTGAGCCCGAGCTATTGAGTTCCTCACGGAGGCCAATAGATGATACGCGCGCTTTCCAAAAACTCAGTAGTGCCGCACGCCTTGCGTGTCTTCACTAGAAGAAGGGACCATATGAAAAAAATACTGTCGGCGACTTTGTCGCTGTTATTTGTTTTTGCAATAGCAGTGGCCAGTCAGAACGCAAACAGCTCGACTACCTCCAACAACTCAAACGCGACAAAACCGAGGAAACCGATTTTTAGGGCCAGCAAGGATCAGATCCAGCAGGCGCAAAAGATTCTCAAAGATCGCGGTTTCTACGCCGGCGAGCAGACCGGCAAGCTTGACGACGACACGCGCGCCGGACTCAAGAAGTATCAGACGGCAGAAAGCATCAAGGTTACCGGGACGCTAAACAAAGTGACGCTTGAGAAAATGGGTGTCACGCTAACGGATAAACAGAGGGCAATGTAACGACGGCTGGATTTTGCGGGGGAGGCTCGCTATAGGGCGGGCCAAAAAGGAGCGGGGGCGAGCCCCCTTCCTGACCTGAGAAATGTTGGCGGTTGGTTCGAATCATCCGCTTGAAGGGCCTTCAAGCAAAGATAAGAACTCAACTCAAACAAGCTCGAGGTCGGGAAGGCGGGCTTGCCCCCGCTCTTCTAACTCAGCAGCTTTTCCACTACGCCGTAACTGGCGTCCAAGGCTTCGCCCAACTTCTCCGGCAGGGCGCCGCCACCTTCAGCCATGTCGGCTTTGCCACCACCCCTTCCGCCAACGATCGGCGCGAGTTCCTTTATGACCTTGCCGGCCGGGACTCGGCTGGTTAGATCGTCAGAAGTGCGCACGATCAGCGAAACTTTGCCGTCACTGCTGCGGCCGAGCACCACCACGCCAGACTTAATGCGAGCGAGGAGCGTGTCAGAAAGCTGACGCATGCCGGCGGAATCGAGTCCGCTTGCTTCTCGGGCCAGGACCTTCACTCCCGCCACGTCACGCGCGTCGTCGCCATTTCCCGACGCGCTGCCGGTTGCGCCCGTCGCAATTTTTAGTCGAAGTTCATCGGCTTCGCGACGCGCCTTCTTAAGCTCTTCTTGCAACTTGCCGACGACAGCGGCTAATTCCGCGCGCGAGGTCTTCAGGCCGCCCACGACTTGATCGATTAAGAGTTCGTCTTCGCGAAAACGTGCAAAGGCATCAAAACCGGTGACCGCGCGGATACGTCGCACTCCGGAAGCGATCGACTCATCGCTGGTGATTTTGAATACGCCGATGTCGCCGGTGGCGCGCACGTGGGTACCGCCGCAGAGTTCGCGGGAAAAAATATCTTCAGCGCCCTTAATGGAAAGCACGCGCACCTTCTCGCCATACTTTTCGCCAAACAGCGCCATCGCGCCCGAGCGCATCGCGTCTTCAATCGCCATTTCGTCAGTTTGTACCGGCTCGTTGCGCAGGATGTGATAGTTAACGAGATTTTCGATCTCTTCGATTTCGGTTCGCGTCAAAGGTTGATAGTGAGAGAAGTCGAAGCGCAAATAGTTCGGCGCCACTACTGAGCCGGCCTGCTTGACATGCGTGCCCAGCACTTCACGCAGCGCGGCGTGCATCAGGTGAGTGGCGGTGTGATTGCGGCGCGTGGCATCGCGCTTCTCGACGTCAACTTCAGCAGTAATCGTGTCGCCAAGTTTCAGAGTGCCTTTTTCGACCTTGATTTTATGGACAATCAAACCCTGGGCGGGCGAGTAAGTGTCGAGAACGGACGCCATGAAGTCAGCATCACCTGCGACAGCGGATGGATTTGTTAGCCTGCCGACGTCGCCAACCTGGCCACCACTCTCGGCATAGAACGGAGTCTGATCGAAGATGACTTCACCTTCGTCGCCTTCATTAACTGTTTGAACTTCAATGCCCGTCTTAACCAGAGCAACAACCCTGGCATCCTCAACTCGCGCCGTTTCGTAGCCTCTAAACTGCGAACGGTCCACACGACCAGCGACTTCAGCGTGAATGTTGTTTGACTTGGCTTTACCTTCAACGTTGCCTCCCGCGCCCATTCGCTGAAGTTCCTGCAAGGCGGCATCGAAAGATTCGTTAAACTGTGCTTCATCCACCACAAAACCGCGCTCTTCGAGTCCTACTCGAATCAAATCTCTGGGCGTCCCGAAAGTGTCATACAAACGGGCGAGAGCCTGATATCCCGGCATTGTCTGTTGCGTTGAAGCAAACAAGTCATCAAGCTTGCTCAAACCAACCGTGAGTGTGGCTCCGAATCGTTCCTCTTCGAGCCGTACCATCTTTTCGATGAAGCCGCGTTGAACTTCGAGTTCCGGATAAGCCCGGCCCATCACTTCAACCACGAAATCAGTTACCTGATAGAAGAAAGCGGTTTCGAAGCCCAAAGCGTGACGACCCTGGTAGATGGCGCGACGCATGATCTTGCGAAGCACGTAGTTCCGGCCTTCATTGCCGGGCAGAATTCCGTCGGCGATCAAAAATGCAGTTGCGCGTGCGTGGTCGGCGATCACGCGCATCGCGAAACCTTCCGGCGTTTCCGGTTGATAATCTTTACCACTGAGCGTGGCGGTGAAATCAACGAACGGGCGAATCAGATCCGTGTCGTAATTTGAAACCTTCCCTTGCAGGATTACCGCGGTGCGCTCAAGTCCCAGCCCGGTATCAACTGAAGGCTTCGGCAGCGGCTCGAGTTTGTACTTACCCGGTTCAAGCTCGATCCGGTTGTATTGCATGAAGACCAGATTCCAGATCTCCATCGTCGTATCGCCGGGACCATTTACCAGATCGGTGCGGTTAAAATCAGGGTTCTCGGGATGCTCGCCGAGATAGTAGTGAATCTCGCTGCACGGCCCGCACGGTCCCGTCTCGCCCATTTGCCAAAAATTATCTTTGCGACCAAAACGAAGGATTCGTTCGCGCGGTACGCCCACCTTTTCCCAAAGTCGTTCGGCGTCTTCGTCGGCTGAGACTTGATCGTCGCCGCCGAACACAGTGAACCAGAGCCGCTCGGGATCCATCTTGAGTTCGTCGACCAGAAACTCCCAGGCAAACCTGATCGCGTCTTCCTTGAAATAATCGCCGAACGAAAAATTGCCCAGCATCTCGAAGAAGGTTTGATGCCGCGCGGTCTTGCCGACTTCATCAAGATCGTTATGCTTGCCTCCGGCCCGCACGCATTTCTGCGACGAGCAAGCGCGTACATATTCGCGCTTCTCCGCTCCCAGAAACACATCCTTGAACTGGTTCATGCCGGCGTTGGTGAAAAGCAAGGTCGGATCGTTTGCAGGTAACAAGGGCGACGAGCGCACACGAGTATGTCCGTGCCGCTCGAAGTACTTCAAAAAAGTTTCGCGAATATCGCTTCCGGTCATGATCGAGTAAACAGTAAATAGCAACAGTAAATAATAAATCAATAAGTAGAGACTACTTGATACTAAGTCCTCGAAGTTTAGCACGCAGTTTCAATGTGACTGAAATAGCGCCCGCTTTTTGGAGTACTCTGGTCTGTCAGCGTTTTAGTCGGAGGCGACTGTCGCGACCGAGGATTGATCAAACTGAGGCTGTGCCGTCAAGCCGGCACGGACAAAAGCGGTACGGTCACCGCGTGTTTTAAAGGAAACCCGCCTGCAAGAATACCGAACTGCAAAAGGAATCTTGTATGGAGTTGAGCGACACGAGGAAATGCTTGACTGGCGACTACCGGGTGCGTAGCTTCGGCTTGCGGATTTGCTGTTGATAGGGGTCTCACTCACTCCCCATGGGTCCTGCTCCTGTTAGTCCTGAGCGTCAATCAATGCCCTCAACCTCAGATAGGAGAACTCATGAAACGCTTCCATATCTCAATCACTCTCGCTTTGCTCCTCATTCTCGAGCTTATTGCCCTCTCATCCAAACCCGGCAAAGCGCTGGCACAACAACCCGACTTGCAAACCCAACAACAAGAACTACGTCAACAAAAAGAACAAGAATTACGTCAGCAAGAGGAAACAAAGGAAGCAGCTTTCAGACCGGCGCGCGAGGTATTGCTAAAAGCAGGCGTGCCGTTTGATCCTGATATTTTGAAGGACTCGGAATGGCGCCGGAAGTTGGCGCCGAAACTCAGCGCGCTGTGGCAAATGCACACATCGCGTCGTTTGGGAAGGCGGTTGACCGGCTTACAACTCGCCGATACTTTGTACCTGCCTGAGAAGGTAGACCTGACGGCAGATACCGTCATCATCGCTAACAAGGTAGTTTTTGAAGGTCGTGATGTCGTCATCAAAGGTAATCACAACATCGCCGTTTATCCGGTGGTCGAGTCAGGAATGTTGGGGACAACTTTGGAAGAGGCGATGTTGAAGCAAGGCTTCAACGAACGGAAGGTGGAGTTTGCATATGTAAGTTTTAAGGCCTCGACCACCCGGAAACAATTCGTTCCGCAGTTTATTGAGGATGGCAATCTCACGATTGATACCAGCGGGCCCGGATATCGAGAATGGCTCGAAAGACAGAAACAGAAAAAGCCGGCCGCCGCTAGTGGTTTCATCAAGAGTTCGTTTAAGGCGCAGACGGTTGTGGTAGACCATAACGCAAATGCAGGCGCACCAGGTGATCCTGGAGCGATAGGGAATGTTGGAAGCAGCGGTTCTCCTAATCCTGCGTTCGTCGGAGACCCTGGGGATTGTTCTTTCGGAGGTCAAACAAACGGTTTCCAGGGATTTCCCGGTCAGAACGGCGGGACGGGAGGAACAGGACTCATCGGTGGCCCAGGAACCCCAGGCGACACGGCTAACGGTATTAACTACATCATCACGACATACAGAGGGACATACACCTTTCTGGCAAAAGGCGGCAACGGAGGAAAGGGGGGGACCGGTGGACAGGGTGGATTTGGAGGCACAGGCGCAACGGGAGGAAAGGGCGGACACGGCGCGGATTGCTCTTGCCCACCGGGCAACGGAGGGATGGGCGGCACCGCTGGGCGTGGCGGTAAAGGCGGAAACGGGAACACTGGCGGGACTGGGGGCACCGGAGGTAACGGCGGGAACATCGTCATAACCAAACCCTCCAACTTTATAGGGGCTATTTTTGACAACGAGAGCGGCGGCAACATGGGTGTCGGGGGTAATGGGGGCCCTCCTGGTTTCCCAGGAGTATCCGGGATTGGTGGTCCCGGAGGCGATCCGGGAACCAACTTCAGTTGTTCTCCCTCTCAGGGATCAACGGGCGCGCCGGGCGTCCCTCAAAGTGATCTGGCGGGCGGCAACCCCGGAACAAACGGAAGCAACGGGAACCAGGGCGCGAATGGGTCGCGCACATTCCTGATTGGTGAATGTGTTAATCCAGCCAATTCTTGCCCGGGGGGATACAGCTGGGATATTTCCGTTTGTAAATGCTGCCAAAACGACGGCGGCAACTGTATGAGTCCGATCCTCATTGACGTTAATGGAGACGGATTCAACCTGACCAACGCCGCCAATGGTGTCGACTTTGATTTGAGAAATATCGGCACTCCGCAACACTTTGCCTGGACCTCGGCCGGCTCCGACGATGCGCTGCTTGTGCTGGATCGCAACGGTAACGGCACTATAGATAACGGAGCGGAATTGTTTGGCAATTTCTCGCCACAGCCACACAGCCTCGGTACCGGTAGAAATGGCTTTCGAGCCCTTGGCGAGTTTGACCTGCCGGAGAATGGCGGCAACAGCGACGGGAAGATCACGCTTCTTGATAGTATCTTCGTCTCCCTGAAATTATGGCAGGACCTGAACCATAATGGTGTTTCCGAATCCAATGAGTTGCACACCTTGCCGGAGCTAGGCCTGAACGCGATCGACCTCGATGTTCAGCGTTCAAAGAAAGTAGACCAATTCGGTAACGAATTCTGGTATCGGGCAAAGGTCAAAGACACACATGATGCACAGCTTGGTCGTTGGGCCTGGGATGTATTCTTCGTCACGCACTGAAGCTCCGTTAGCGGTTCAGGACACCAAGTCCGCAGGCGCCCGCAAGTTCTAACAAAGCTTGCGGGCGTCATGTTGTCTGCGGGTCAGACACTATCGCCCTTCGTCGAGATTCGTCAGCGCAACGGCACGTACCTTCTGGCTGACCATTTCAAAAGGAAACCCCTGGCGCAACAAGTGATCAAAAAGGCTTTTAGCCTCAGCCCGAGTCTTTGGCCGGCCGCGAAGTCGGACGCGCTTCTCAAGTGCCCGATCGAGTAACTCTTCTTCCGGAGTCTCCGCAAAGACCTGGTCGAGCGCTTCACCGGCAACTGCGCGATCGACTTTCTTTCTCTGCAGACTTAGTTCCAAACGTCGCCGGCCAATCGGCTGTTGTCTCACCTTCGACGACGCATAGCCAAGCGCGTAACGTTCATCGTCGAGATAGCCATACTCGCGCAGGCGGGAAATCACAGTTTCAATTACGGTCTTACTGGAACATCTTTCTGCCAAGCGCTCGCGCAGTTCCGCAATCGAGCGTGGCTTGGCAGCCAGCAACTTAACTGCGCGTTGAAAGGCACGCGCGCGAATCTCGTGCGGAGTCAGGCGACTCGCGGTCGAGTCCTCGCCGGCGGCTTGCGGTTTTGGACGACGTTGACGCATCTAGGTGGCAAATATTTACCACAATGAAGACAGGAAAAACAGAAGTGCCGGCGCATTGCTCTGAAGCTGGCGTGAAAGACTCAACCTCTTCACTGGGACCGCGGGCGTCCCGCCCGCAAACGAGCGCGCTAGCGCGAGCAGAGTGGTTCACTAAAAGGAGTTGGGTGACGGATCGTTTGCGGGCGGGACGCCCGCGGTCCCAGGGAAGAGGTTGACCTTGCAAACCCACAGTGCTTGATTGTCAGCGGCAATCGCCAATTAGCAAGCGGCAATCTAGAATGAATCGCATGGACGGAGTGTTGGTGATCGATAAGCCTCCCGGCGTGACTTCGCATGATGTGGTTGACAACATCAGGCGCATTCTGCACGTGCGACGCGTTGGACACACTGGAACCCTGGATCCTTTCGCGACCGGCGTGCTGGTGATGCTCATCGGTCGAGCAACGCGTCTGGCGCAGTTTCTCAGTGGTGTCGAAAAAGAGTATGAGGCGGTGATCCGTCTGGGCTACGCCACCGACACAGGAGACGTGACCGGAAAGCCAATTCGGACCAACGAAGAAAATCCAGGGCCGGGCGAGTTAGCAATCGGCGTTTGGAGGCGTGAGCAAATCGAAGCAGCGCTCGAAAGCCTGCGCGGCGAAATCGATCAGATACCGCCGATGTATTCGGCGAAGAAGCTGGGCGGCCGCAAGCTTTACGAAATGGCGCGCCGCGGCGAAGAGGTGGAACGAAAGCCCGTGAGGGTTTGCATCCAAAAGTTTGAGGCGATCAAGCCAACCGGTGAGTTACTGAAAGACAATTTGGACGGAACCTTTGACTTCGAAGTGCGGGTGGAGTGTTCGTCGGGCACTTACGTGAGGACACTCGCGGAGGATTTTGGCAAACGATTGCGCGTCGGAGCGCACCTGGCGGAGTTGCGCCGCACGCGCGTGGGCGATTTTCAAATTCAACAAGCGCAGACGCTGGAGCAGGTTAAGGTGAGTGTGGCCGAGGAAGCGCTGGGCAAGATTATCCTTCCGACCGATCAAGCGCTGAGGCGGTTTCCAGCTGCGGACCTGACCGCCAGCGACGTACGACGAGTGCAAAACGGCATTGCTGTGAAGGTTTCGGAAGCAAGGTGGACGAATGGAGAGCGGGTGCGAATGCGAGATGAGCAAGGTAACCTGATCGCGGTTGCAGAGTATGACGACGCGTCTGCTTCGTTACGTCCAAGCGTAGTACTCGCGCGGGACGACATTCAAAAATGAAGAAGCGTTACTGGATCGGCGCTGTATCAGCAACTTTGGCGGCTGCATCGGTGGCCGCAAAACTTTTGTTGCGTCCGAAGGACGTCGAGTGGGAGCAAAACCGTGAGCTGGTTTTTCATGCTGACTACTCGCGCTTCATGGAAGTTGACGGCGTGCGCCTGCATTATCAGGAAGCCGGCGATCCAAAGGCGCCGTCGATGATCCTGATTCACGGGTTCGCCGCGTCGAACCTCGTCTGGAGCAAGGTGTTTTTGGAATTCGCTGAAGCTGGATACAGGGTGATCGCCCCGGATCTTCCGGGTTATGGCTATTCAGGTAAGCCGCCACACCTCGATTACACCATCGCCAGCCAGGCGGAGATGATCGTAAGTTTTCTGAAGCGCCTGGAAATCGATCGTGCCGTTTTCCTCGGCAGCTCTTACGGTGCGGCAGTCGCGGCCACGATTGCGCTCGATCACCCAGAGCTGGTCGAAAAGCTAATCATGGTTGGGGCAGTCAACAACAATAAGCCGACCAGGTATTTGTTAATGCGACTCTTTGGCTCGCCAATTATTGGTGACATACTTTCGCCCTTGCTGGTCGGTTCACGCCGGCTCTTGCGCTTGCGGATGAAGCGCGTGTACGACCGGCATTCGTGGGTGTTGGATGAGCGGAGGGTCGACGCGCGACACCTGCCGCTCAAAACGCGTGGCGCGCATCGAGCGATCGTTCGCACGGTGCGGCGTTGGGACGCCGAACGCGTTTCACGCGATGCGCATCTGCTGACGCAACCGACGCTGATGTTATGGGGCGACACTGATCGTGAGGTGCCGCTTGAGGATGGTGAGCGCTTGCACGAGGCAATTGCGGGCTCACGTTTGATCGTCTTCCGCGAGTGTGGACACCTTCCGCATGAAGAATATCCGGAGGCTTTTGTGAAGGTCGTCCTGGAGTTTTGTTCCTGACGATGTTCCGCCGATTATTCTCCGGGTGACAGCAAGGCAACGCCCAGGCGTTTCGCCAGTCCCGCACCGCCCCAGCTCATTACGACGTTGTGGTTCCAACTGAAGAACGGCCGGGCGATGGGCGCGATGAGATTCATCCAGGGTTTGGTAGTCTCCACTTTCCAATCGTAGCGGACCGTAGTTATCCTACCGGCGCTTGAGAGTTGCCAGCGGCCAAAGCCCTGAAGCTCGCCGATCGCGCGGCCTTCGATCAAAGATGTCGGCTCGACACGAGTCGACTCCATTTCAAAGATGAGGCGGTAGGGAAGTTTGCTTTTCCAGGTATAGCGATGGATGGCGCCGACGTGATTGGCATCGCCGTCCTTCAGCCTTTCGACTTTCTCGACACCACGCCACCACTCCGGCCAGTTCTCAGAATGGAGAATCAGATCCCAGACTTTTTCCTGCGGAGCCTTGACGCGCCAGATGGTGACGAATTCGTAGTCGGTCATTTTTTTGGAGTGCACTGGCCTGTCAGCGCTTTGGTCGGCTGCGAGCTGTCGCAGCCTCAGGTTGATGCGGTTCGTCGGAAGGCGCGACGTCAAGCCGCCGCCGACCAAAGCGGTGACAGGTCACCGCACTCCAAATACGTCAAGCCATGTTGAGAGCTTTGCCGACCGACGGATCGCGGCGGACTCGCCAGATCTTTGAGTCGAGGTAGTAGTGAATAAATGCGTAGCCCCAAAGAAATGAGATGCCGAGTTGGGTTGCGAATGACTGACTGCCGTCGCCGCTCTTCAAACTGATGTAGCCGAGAATCTGTCTCGGTCCCTGGTAAATCAGTCCGAAGAGAATTCCGAACGCAATGTAGTAAGGGAGGCGGCGACTGATCAACTCGGCCGCACCGTACTTTTGACGTGGATCCATGGTATCGAAAGACGGGCCCTCCCGCACGGTAGGGCTACTGTCACGAGCCGTCGCGACGTACTTCTTATTGTGAAACCAAATCAGCCGGTGATATTGCAGGTTGTGATAGATGGTCAGAATGGCAACGATCGCGATTGGCTTGTGCGGCATCGGCGTCAGTAAAACGATCCAATGCATCGGAATCGCCGCAGCGAGCAGCAAATACTTGGGAACGTTAAGCGCTTCACCTGTGGCCGCGCGTTGGACTTGCCTTCCCAGCCAGGCTGCTGCCAGCACTATCGTACCGGCCAGCAGAACCATCGCTAACCCATTGACGCCCGACTGCAGCGCTAACGGCACGCGTTTCATCGCTTCCGGATCGCGCGCGATAAAGGCGACGAATGGATAGTTAAAAGCAAACAGCAACAGCAGGCGATCGAGCGCGTTGTCTACCGGCGCCAGGTCGTTGTTCTTCTTTTTGTAGAGCACCATGAAGCCGTAGTGCTGTTTCACCAAATGGTAATAAGCCCAGAGGGCGGCGAGGAAAAAGAAGATGAGCCCGGCACCCGCATAAACCATCAGCGGACCGATGGCGAAGAAGAATAGTGACCCCCAAAGGAGCCGGGCGCGATTCTGTCGCTCGGTGCGATCAAAATAGGTTCGCGAGAAAGTTCCGAAGACGTGCGGCGCATCGATCAGGATAGCCCAGAACGCAACCATCGGCACTAGCGGCAGGACACCCTTCACGTAAAGAACGAGCAGCAGGTAGCTTGACGCAACAGATCCAATCAGCCATACGAGATCGTCGCGCGCGCTTATGATCCAACGCACCGAAATAGCGCGCGGTTCAGCTCGCTCAATTACACCCACTGTTGTTGCCATATGCCGGATGCAGCCGATGTGTGTTCGCTCTTTGAAAACGACCGGCTGCGAGGCTAGGATTCTAACACCGACCGAAATGTACGTATAAGGAAGAAAGGCGTCCACGAATGCCCAAAGAAGACTCTGCTCTCAATCTTTTCAAGCTGATGTTCCAGGCGCATCCATGGCATGGCATCGCGCCGGGGAAGAAAGCGCCGGAGAAGGTTAACGCCTTCATCGAGATTGTGCCGACCGATGCGGTGAAGTATGAACTGGACAAGCAGTCGGGCCACCTTCACGTGGATCGGCCACAGCGGTTTTCGTCCATGTGTCCTTCGTTATACGGATTTATTCCGCAAACGTTTTGTGGCGATCATGTGGCCGACCTGTGCGCGGAACGAACGGGAATGACCGGCATCAAGGGCGACGGGGATCCGATGGACATTTGCGTGCTGACCGAGAAAACCTTTGCCCAGGGCAATTTTTTTCTGCAGGCGGAACCAATCGGCGGACTGCGAATGATCGATGGCGAACAGGCCGACGATAAGATCATTGCCGTGCTCGAGGCCGACCTTGCCTACGGCCACATCAAGGACATCAACCAGTGTCCGAAAGCGCTGGTCGATCGCCTCAAACATTATTTCCTTAGTTACAAACAGCTTCCGGGCGATGCTCCGAGGCGCGTGGAGATTGTGGATGTTTACGATCGAGCCGAGGCGTTGGACGTAATCACGCGCAGCATTAGTGACTACCAAAAGAAGTCTCATTGACATCGGCACTCTTGCGCTTATGCTTTGGTTCCCCCCCACATCGAGGGCATATTTCCGCGTTGAAAAACGGCAAGGCAAAAGCGATCCGACTATCAACATTGGAAGCGATTTGCGAAGCGCTGAAATGTCAGCCTGGAGATATTTTGGAATATAGACGATAGGAAGCATTAGCGGGTGTGGAACGCCCGTTCTCGGACGCGCCCCCCGGCCACAGCCGATTGAAGACGCGCCCCCCAGGCCACAGAGCGCGTGCGTCAGGTGCGTCGATCAACGGGCTCGGAACGAGAGCACCGGCAACGGTTACCATGGCCAAGATGCAAATCCCGGTTCAAACCGCGCTCGGGGCATCCCCCTACTTCGAGCAGGTTGGTGCAGCTAATCGTCCGAGAGTACACTAGACCGGCATCCGGGGGCGAAACGCAAATCCCGGTTCTGAAGAATTCTTTCGATGCCTTTAGCCGCAATCATTACGCCAGTCTACGTATCGTCGGAGTTCCCGTCACGACTGGAACTTTTCGACAAAACCGTTGCCGGCGTCAACAGGCTCGGTTCGGATGGAACAGCTCATCTTCATATCATCGTCGACGACGGGTCGACCGATTCCGAAGGTATCAGGCGAGTCCTCGGGAAATATCACGACCGCAGGATACGATATCTGAGGAGGGAGCGAAGGAGGACCGACCTCAAAACCGCGTCCAACGCCCTCAATTGTGGCATCGACGCGGTGCTTTACGGACATGAAAAGATCCCCGAATACAAGAAAATAGACTACGTCACTCCGCTCCATTCTGACGATCTCATGCATGACATAGCGTCGCGCGCAAAGTCTCTCGAGGCGGCCGACACGGGCGCAGCTATCGGCAAAATCGCCGTGCTCCGCGGCGACAGAGCTGCGATTCACGAACCCGATCTCACTATGTCGGCCCGAGAGTATGTGAGGCAGGGAGTAGCCCCCTACCCCGTAGCGTCGATCATGTGGAAACCGAGCACACTAGAAGCAATGAAAAAACACAATAGGGAGAGACTGCCCGGCAATCAACGATTCGACGGGGTCTATCATCCGGATTTCGTCAATGTCGAGGATGTCTTAGTTGCGAAGCTGACTGCTCTCTGTCTTTGCGAGGCGAATTTGCGCATTGCAGCGTCCGGGAAAATTTCAATGTCATATCGATATCACCAAGAAAGTCTGAGAGGTTATCACCAGGATAGTCAAAGAGGGAAGACCGATCAGGATTTATGGAATCTGAACACGCGCTCGATGGTGTCGATGTATTACGAGCTTCTATCGTGGAGTCACTGCAGTCCCGAATAACGCAGGTCGAGGTGCCCCAGGATCTGGAACCAGTAGTGTCCCCCATAAGTCGCATGGCCTGCAATTGGTTGCCGTCGTCGATTTTCGAGCCCGGTAGAAACCTGGTAGCTACCGCTCCCGGTTCTGATTACGCGTTTGTAATCGTTTCTTCGATTCCGCAGCGCGGGCACGTCAGGGCGTGACGGAAAGCGTCGGTCCAGGTGGCAAGTGGCAATCCAGACGTGTTGGCTTGTTTCTTTTCCGGATCGTCGTGGCTGAAAAAGCTGGCACGAGTCTCGGGGTGTTGATGCTTCGCTTCGGTATCCGCCGCGCTGCAATGTTTGCAAAGCCAGCCATAACCGAGATTGAAGAAATGGTTTGTTTGAATCATGGAAGGATAGTGGCCAGTGATCGGTGACCAGTGATCAGAGGACCAAACTCGAGGCTCAACCCATCAGACCCTCTGGACACTGACCACTGGACACTGACCACTGCAACTCACCGGGTAGCGGTTCCGGTGAGTCGCACTGGCAGGTTCATCCGACGAGCGTTTCTGAAAATCTGTAGCTGCACCGTATCGCCAACCTGATGTTTGTCGAGCAGCCGGTAGAGATCATCCGTGTTGGCGATTTTTTCGCCGTCCATACCAAGGATGATGTCTCCGACTGCAAAGTCGCCATTCTCAGTTTGCGTGACGCCGCGCAGCCCCGCATTAGCGGCGGCCTGGCCTGGTGCAACTTGCAGGATGATCACGCCGTCAGCGACCGGCAGATCAAGTTGACTCTTAAGCGGCTGAACATCGCGAGTGCCGATTCCCAGCTTCGGCCGGCGCACTTCACCAGACCTCAATAATTGCGGCACGATGCGCTTCGCGATATTCACCGGAACGGCAAAGCCGACACCTGCCGAAGCGCCTGATGGTGAAAGGATCTGGGAATTGATTCCTATCATGCGGCCGTGTGAGTCAAGCAAAGGTCCGCCGGAGTTTCCCGGATTGATGGAAGCGTCTGTTTGGATTGCGCCCTCGATGGGCCGCCCGTTTCGCGCTCGTATGGGACGCTGCAACCCGCTTATGACGCCCGTGGTAAGTGTTCGATCGAGTCCAAAGGGATTGCCGATCGCCAGCACCTTTTGACCAACCTCAAGCTTTTCCGAGTCACCCAAAGAGATAATCGTTAACGGCTCCTTTGGTCTCTCAACCAACTTGATCACGGCCAGGTCGGTATCCGGATCGCCGCCTACGAGCTGGGCTGCGTAGTTCTTTTGTCCGCCGAAACTGACGGCGAGCTTCGTGGCGCCTTCGATGACGTGGTAGTTCGTAAGGATGTTGCCGTCCTGGTCAATCACTGACCCGGAACCGGATCCTTCCTGCGGCTCGACAAAGCCGAAGAAGTCGCGCGCGTAGGAAGTTGAGTGAACGTTTACAACGCCGGGTGAAAGCGTTCGGTACACCTCGATGTTGTTTTGTTCATCAGTCGCGGCTGCAGGATCGGTAATACCCGCAGGCGTGGCTGTGCTGAAGGCGGAGCCGGACGGCTGCACTCGATTCGCCACGCGATCTACGACAGCGATCGCAGCGGCTGCAAAAAAAGCCGAAACCAACGCAACGGCTAATATCTGACGTGCTGAAAGTCTATACATGGCATATTTCTCGCTTGTTATTAGTTAATAAAACGCTCATTTTCATAAGCTCTTATGAGATGCCCCAGGATGCACCATAGTTGCGCGTCCCGACGCCTGCCTAAGGGCTGGAACATCATGACCAACCCAATTTAGAACCGCGCGGGCCCGGTCCGCAACCCTGAGGTTGATGGGACGGTGCGCATTTTTCAGTACTGACGCATTTGAGCTATGAACTACTTTCATTAACACCGGGCTTTAGCCCGGTGACCAAATATATGGTGATAGGAAATGGAAACCGTTTAAACGGCAATAATATACTTGACTCATACGGTGAATTCCTATATAGTGCTTTCATTATGAAAACCGAAGCCTTTCCTAAAACTCTCCAGCAAGCCGTTGTTTACTTTTCCAACCTTGATACCGCGCTTGGTTGCATGGTTGCTATTCGCTGGCCGGAGGGTATCACTTGCCCACGCTGCGAGTCTGACCGCTACTCGTTTGTTAGGACTCGCCGCATTTGGATTTGCTTGGCCTGTAAGAAGCATTTCAGCGTCAAGCTGGGAACCATCATGGAGGATAGTCCGATTGGCTTGGACAAGTGGCTGACTGCAATGTGGCTGATCGTCAACGCGAAGAACGGCATTAGCTCGTATGAGATTCACCGGAGCGTTGGCGTTACCCAAAAGAGCGCGTGGTTTTTGCTTCACCGAATTCGCAAGGCGATGCAAGCTGGAACCTTCAAGAAACTCATGGGACACGTTGAGGTTGACGAAACTTTTATCGGGGCCAAAGCGCGGAATATGCACCGCAATGTTTTGGCGAAGCGCGTGGCAGAACATGCAACTCCGTACACTGGCCGCAACCAGAATATCGGCAAGGTTGCCGTTATGGGATTGCTGGAACGTCATGGCGAGGTTAGGACTATGGTTGTTCCGAATACCAAGCGCAAATCGCTTCAAGGCGAAATCTACAAACACGTTGAGGAAGGCTCGGCCGTGTACAGCGATGCGCTTCGCTCTTACCGCAACCTTGAGAATGACTTTACTCATAAAGTTATCAACCATGCAGAACGATATGTTGACGGGCAAGTGCATAACAACGGCATTGAAAACTTTTGGTCGCTTCTCAAGCGGTCGCTTGGTGGTACTTACATTTCGGTCGAACCGTTTCACCTTTTCCGATACCTTGACGAACAAGCATTCAGATTCAATAACCGCAAAGGCGATGACTCGGATCGCTTTATCAAAGCCGCTCAAAACATCACTGGCAAACGTCTCACTCTCAAGCAACTGACTGGCAAAGAGCCTAAGGGGTATGAAACGAGCCACTAGAACTAAACATCTACCGCCTAAACGCGGGAAGAAACGAAAAGCGTAACTAGAAATGGCAAGATTTAACATTTACCCAAAAGACGGTGAGAAATTCATTCTCACGTTTCACCGTTTTGAATTGGCAGCTCACGGCGAGAGCTTTACTCTATTCAATGACGATGACCAACAAACGGGGGACGCTTTTCTATCTCTCGACAACATGGCTGCAATCGTCCCAGAGGAACAACCCCAAAACACAAAATGTTTTTCGGTTCACCTAAGAAACAAAGAACCGTTTCCCGTGTACGCCGAAGAATTCAAAGAAAACGAACCCACCGTTGACTTTTACGCCGAGAGGGAACCGCCATTCGATCTCCGTGACATGGTTAGCGTTTCCGTTCCTTCTACCAGATCGCCAATCAAAAACGTCTACGTGGCGCTTTCTGAAGTCATAGCAATTATCTGCGTAAGCAGTTGACGCCCTTCCTCCGGCGTAAGCACCACTTGCTGCCCCGTATCAAAGGCCGCAAGATAGTGATCCTTCGTACTGCCATATTGGCCGACAGGCTTGTACCTCATCGCCATCAAACGACTAGCGTTGATCAATACTTCGTCATTAACCCTAACAAACTGCTGCTTTGGTTGTGGTAAACTTGCTTCCATGAAATCAAAATCCGATACGCCCAAAACGACGGACAAGAACGAAGAACGCTTCTATCAATTCGCAAAGGCTCTCATTGCCGTACCTAAGAAAGAACTTGATAAGGAACTAGCGAAGGACGAGCGTAAAAAAGAAAAGCAACGTCACGCCTCACGCAAGACATAGTTATTCCTTAATGCCTCTCGCGGCGATGCTTCGCATGAACTCCTCAACGTGACCCAATGCGCTCAACGCCTGTGGCCCGTCATACTTGCCTCGAAAGTGATCTACAGGGTTTCGCCAGTGCTCTTTGAAATAGCGAAACTGTTTTGCCGCCCCTGAATAAAATTCCAAATCCGCAGCTTTCTGGCTACCTCGTGGGCCTTGTCGAATGCGCTTAATTTCACCTTCGATTCCGGTGATAACACCTTCCCAGTTTTCCGCGTTTATGTCGGTAAAGGTTGCGCCGATATAAGAAGCAAGCGCCTTAAGGCCAGCTTCTAAGGCTCTGGTTAAATGGAATACACAGGCAGTCGGACGCCCTAACGCATAGCAATTACACGCCTCTCGGATGTCTCCGCGAGCCGACTCGAAATTGTCATAAACGCTCTGTCCGAAGGGGTGCATCTTGTTGAAGTAAGACCCTTCTTCTTCGGTGAGCACAAGCATCGGTCTTTTATAAAGTTCCTGGTGAAGCGCTTCTCGAAGTTCTTTTAGTTCGTGATAGGCAGAGTTGTATGTAAGCATTTTGAGTTGGGCATACATTTCGCAATTTGCCCTACGATCAAGTGCCTTCTGAAACTGCACTTTTTCCGCTTCATCAAGAGCGATCTTAGTGACTGAACGAAACTTCTCAAGCATAGCCTCATCCAGAGGCATTTCACCTTGTCCTTTGTCACACAGGTCTCGAAACTCTCGCTCAAAGTGACCTAGAGTTAAAAAGGCCACTTGAAACACTCCGGCATAAAAACGAATCATTTCAAAAAGACTCACAATCTGGAACGAAGGGAAAGGCCATTCGTTCTCAAGGCTCGGTGGAACAAGAGACACAGAACGACCATTGCCGCTATTATTAGCGGGCGAAAGGGATCGTTCCCGAATCTCTGTAACCATTTAACCGGCCTTTCACTTATGAGTCAAGTATATTATTGCCGTTTAAACGGTTTCTAATTTTGTGTCGTCCTCCGGTTCACCGGGCTGAAGCCGCGGTGTTAATAAGAGACCAAGCTGATTGCACCATCACTATTATCCGGTGTTTCTAAAACGCGTTTTAGGGGCTAAGGGTTTCTTTTTTGCGGGACCAGCCTACGAAGGTCATCAAGGGTGCCAGAAAGGTTTTGAGGGCCGATTCAGGAAAGCGAGGCGACGACTGCGTGGGGCAAGCTGACGAAGTAGCTGAGTACGGTGGCTGGAGCATGCCAGCCCAATGCTGAAAAACCGGTTACCGCATGTACCACCATTAGCGCGAGGTAGACGCTTAACACTATCTTCATACCGCGCCGGGCGACGGGAATTTCCGCAAAGCGATAGAGGATGTAAGCTGAGAGACCGCCGACGAGGAGTTTGACGGACAGAAACGAGGCCTCGCTGTGATTCAGCAGGCTAGCCATGATGCCGTTACCCTCGGTGGCAATGTTTAATCGCAGCCAGAGAATTGTGAGCTGCGCATCAAGCCAATTCATTGCAAACAAGAGAAGGGCTTTCGAAAGTGCTCCCACGTTGCTCCTTAAGAAACGTTGTTAAACTTCTGCCCTCTTTAACGCCAGAACCTCCGAAGCCGAATGGCTTGGAGGTCCTGTCGTTATACGGGAGGAACGAGACTCGTACCGTTGTACTACCAAGATACTCGCAATGAGTTTCTGGTTCCCGAAATTCCCGGAACGACTTGGCGCCGTCATTCAACTTCTTTGTGTCGAACTTGTGGGGCATAGTATAGATCCAGTCAAGGGCAAGCAAAACCAAAAAGCCTTTTCTGCATATCTCTGTGAAGCCTCCGTGACCTCTGTGTATCAAGTGTGCCGGGATCTTATTTTTCTGACAAAGTTTTAGCGCTGCACTGATCTTGTTACTTGTTAAAGGGAAGCATTCACCGAGCCCAGCTTCGCAGCTGGTTGAATGGTTTCCTCCCATCATTGGTTTGCGGACTTGCTTCGCAGGGTCTTTGTGCTGAGTTTTATGTAATGTCAATGTGGGAGGCGCAGGAATCCAACTTGTCGCAAACAATTTGCTTGAAGCAGAAATGGCCACTTCGATAGCCGAAACAATCCTGCAAGGTGCGCACCGGTTGCGAAAGGCAGGTGTGCCCGAGCCACGGCGCGAAGCCGGGTCGCTACTCGGGTATGTCCTTGGGCGAGATCGTTCTTTCATCCTCACCCACGCTGAAGATGTTATTGGCGAGGAGCCGGCAGAAAGGTTTCGCGAATGTTTAGAGCGCCGGGCCCAGGGAGAACCGCTCCAGTACATTACCGCTAACCAGGAATTCTTCGGGCTTGATTTTGAAGTAACGAAAGACGTCTTGATTCCCCGTCCTGAGACTGAGCTTCTGGTTGAAACAGCGCTGAAACTGTTTACTGAACCCGCGGCTGCGCCTTTCATTTGCGACATCGGCACCGGATCGGGCTGCATCGTCGTTACCTTAATGCAGCAAATTAAGGAAGCTCGCGCAGTCGCAATCGACATCTTGCCCGACGCGCTCGCGGTGGCCAGGCGAAACGCCGAGCGTCATTCCGTTTCCGAGCGCATAGACTTTATTCTCTCGGATTGTTTCGCCGCGTTAACGTTGGGGGAGTCACGCGCGTCTTTTGATTTGATCGTTTCAAATCCGCCCTATGTTGAAACGGGCGCGATGGCGGATCTGCAAAGAGAAGTGCGCGACTTTGAACCCCGTAACGCTCTGGCAGCCGGCGAGGATGGTTTAGACATCATTCGCCGTTTGCTGCAGGAAGCCCCGGGATTTTTGAAACCGGGCGGCTACTTTCTGTTTGAGGTTGGCTTCAATCAAGCGGCAGCAGTTGAGCAGTTACTTGATCCGAAAATCTGGAAGCTCATGGACATTCATAAAGACCTGCAAGGCATACCGCGAACTGTTGCTTTAGAGCGGTTGTAGTAGTAAAAGTTTCCCAATCCCCAGAGCTACCATATGCGCAAGCCCACCGCGCAGGGTGTTTGGACTGCAACGATCGGAACTGAGTCTACATTGATAAGGAGACACGAGATGAATAAGTTGCTAACCCGCGGGGTGTTTATATTGATGCTGACGTGCGTGGTGAGTATTCCCGCCCTCAGTTATGAAAAGGCCCAGAAAGATGCGAAAGAAAAATCCCACGATTCCCTCGTCTGCCGCGACGATTGGCAGAACGACAAGTTGGTGAATCACTGCGAGATCAAAGAACAGGCTTTGCCTGTCTCGGACAACACGATTTCGGTGGATGGCCGCATGAACGGCGGCGTTTCGATCAAGGGTTGGGAGCGAAATGAAATTCTGATGCGCGCGCGACTTCAGACCGCCGGCCCAACTCAGGCTGAAGCAAACGAGCTGGCTAAGCAGGTAAAAATAGAAACTGCCGGCTCAAAGATTTTTGCTTCCGGTCCGGAGAATCGTAAGGACCATTGGTGGAGTGTCAGCTACGAGATCTTCGTGCCGCAGCGTTCAAATTTGTCTTTGAAGACAAACAACGGTGGTATCTCAATATCCGATGTAAACGGCCGGCTCGAATTTAGCGCGTTGAATGGTGGTGTTCATCTGAGTCGCATCGGCGGCAGTGTAAAGGGTGGCACGACCAATGGAGGCTTGCATATCGAGTTGAGTGGCGATCGTTGGGATGGCGAGGCGCTGGATGTGAGCACAACGAACGGCGGCGTTTCGATGTCGATTCCGGAAAACTACTCGGCACACCTGGAAACTGGAACCGTTAACGGACATCTCAATATCGACTTTCCAGTCACGGTCCAGGGAAACATTACGCGCGAGTTGGCCGTGAATCTGGGTTCCGGCGGCGCAACCATCAGGGCGATGACAACTAATGGCGGCGTAAGAATTCGACGCAGCGACGGCGTTAAGCTGTAGCACCAGGCAAAAATCAAGAGCGGCGGCAGGCGGGGTCCCCAGCGGGGCAGCCCCGCTGGGTGCTAATCCCGCCTTCCTGACCCAGAGACTCTCAAGCAGTCTGAATAATTCAATATTGAAAGTCTTTCGAGCAAGGATCAAAGATCGAGGATGAGTAGTTCATGGTCAGGAAGGCGGGCTTGCCCCCGCTCTTGGTCAGTCTCCTCATTTCCTTCTGCTTTAACCTTTCCCCGTTTTAATCTAATCTGTTGCCATCGTGGATAAGTTTCGCATTACCGGTGGTCGAGCGCTCAGTGGCCGTGTCTCGATAAGCGGCGCCAAGAATTCGGCGTTGCCCTGCATGGCCGCGTCGTTGCTCAGCGCGGAGACAGTTACGCTGCACAACCTGCCCTACGTTCGCGACATAATCACACAGCGCCGGCTGCTTGAGGATCTTGGCGCTACTGTTCTGACACCCGAGTTGCGTACACACAAAATCACGGCCAGTCACATCGAACTTTTCGAAGCGCCCTACGAACTGGTCAGAACCATGCGCGCATCTGTGCTGGCCTTGGGACCACTGCTGTCGCGATTCGGCAAGGCCAAAGTGTCCTTGCCCGGTGGCTGCGCGATAGGGACGCGGCCGATAGACCTTCATCTCATCGCCTTCGAAAAACTGGGAGCCGAAGTCAGGCTTGAAGGCGGCAACGTGGTCGCGCGCGCGCCTAAGGGCGGGCGATTGTTGGGCGGCGAAATTCAATTCGACAAGGTGACCGTCACTGGCACTGAAAACGTGATGATGGCTGCCACGCTGGCCCGAGGCCTAACGCTCCTGCAAAACGCTGCCTGTGAACCGGAGATCACCGACCTTGCGGAACTGCTCAACAAGATGGGAGCACGTGTGCGAGGGGCCGGTACCAGCAGGATTGAGATTGAAGGTGTCAAAGAGTTAGGGAGCGCTGAGCACACGATCATTCCCGATCGTATCGAAACGGGAACCTTCATTGCAGCGGCAGCCATCACCCAGGGCGATCTTGAAATCAAAGATTGCCAACCATTGCATCTTAGTGCGGTAATCGAAAAGTTTCGTGAAGTCGGCGTCAGCATTGAAGAGATTAATCCGAGCACGTTGCGAGTATCCTGTCCGATAAAGCTGACCGCAAAGGATGTAACTACGCATCCTCATCCGCAGTTTCCCACTGACATGCAGGCCCAATACATGGCGCTGATGACGCAAGCGGAAGGCAAGGCCGACATCGAGGAAACAGTCTTTGAAAACCGCTTCATGCATGCGTCAGAGCTGCAGCGAATGGGCGCGCGAATCTCCATCGATGGTCGCCACGCTTCCGTGATCGGCCCCACGCCGTTAACCGGTGCGCCGTTGATAGCTTCAGACTTGCGCGCTTCGGCTTCGCTGGTCCTGGCTGGTTTGGTCGCAAAGGGAGAGACGATCATCGATCGCGTGTATCACATCGATCGGGGGTACGAGAAGATAGAGGCGAAACTGCGCAACCTGGGCGCCGACATCGAGCGGATTCGGGAATCGGTTACAGCGTCGTTGCCGCAGGCTTCTCAATCGGGAATGGCCGCAGAGGTCATCTAAAGTTTGGCTGTAATGGCAATCATTTTTCACATCGCCCGTAGCGAAGCCTGGGCCAATCGCGAAAGGCTGGCAGGGGCCGGGTCTTATCGTCCGGAGATGTTCCCTGTTGACGGTTTTGTGCACTGCTCGACCGAGGACCAGGTTCTTAAGGTGGCTGATATTCGTTTTCGTGGTCAGAAAGGTCTGGTGCTGCTCTGTATTGATACTGACAAAGTAACGGCCGAGATTCGTTACGAGAATCTTGAAGGCGGGCAGGAATTGTTTCCGCATATCTACGGTGAGATCAACGCTGATGCAGTGGTCGAGGTCGCAGAGTTTCAGCCCGGAGCAGATGGATATTTCACGTTGCCGGCAGTACTGGCGGTACAGAAAACATAAGAAGGTAGAAATTCAAACGAGATGTCGGAACCAGGTTGCTTGTTTTGTCGAATCGTCGCTGGGGAAATTCCGGCTGAGTTCATCCATCGCGACGAACGGACGGTGGTTATTCGCGATATCAACCCTCAGGCCCCGACGCATTTGTTGGTGATCCCGCAAGAACACATTGAATCGCTCGACGATGCCTCGCAGAAAGATGAGGCGTTGTTGGGACACTTGCTGCGCGTTGGTGCCCGAGTAGCAAATGCTGCCGGCCTTGCTGAAGGGGGCTACCGGACGGTAATTAATAACGGCGCCGGCGCTGGTCAGTCAGTTTTTCATCTTCATGTGCATGTCCTGGGCGGTCGCCCCATGAACTGGCCGCCCGGATAAGAACGATTTCGCGAACACTCAATGCCCACAACAGAATTCACTCAATACTGCCATACGCTTGCAACAACTTGGGGCCATCCTCTGTTTGGCTTAGCGCCGGCACGCAAGAGCAGTTATGTCTCATCATGAATAAAATCCTCCTGAGATATAACCTTTTTGTTCACCTGCTTGTAGCTGTAAATCTCCTCTTAAAGGTTGCCATTATGGATTTATTTGCGGGCCTCTTTGGCCTTATTCTGCTGACCTTAGGTGTCGGCGTAACCTACCAGTGGGGCATTAAGCCCGATCGGGAAGAAAAAAAACGAAGGGCAGAACAAGTGCGGGCCGAGCTGCGCCGGCTACACGCTGAAAAGCTTCGCCCAAACGCCGCCCTCCGAAGAGAGTCGATTACCAACCGGTCGTAATGCGGCATGCAGTTCAGAGTTTAGCCTTTAGGCTGAGAGTTTTGTTGGCAATCGAAAACACAAACTAAAGTTTGAATTCTAAACCGCATGAGAGTCGTCGCGGGGCTTTTGCACAAGAAGTCTATTCCACGGTTTTGAGTTGTCTGGTCATACAAACTGAAAACTGGGAGCGATAGCGACCAGCCGAAGAGTCAACTTATGAAAATGCTGGCCAAAACCGGCGCTCAACTTCTAAGAAGTTGAGAGTTCAGCTGGTCGCTATCGCTCCCAGTTCTGATTTTGTGTAGGGCGTCGCTCCAGAAACCACGCTGGGTACTTTTTGTGCAAAGCTTCGTCGCGGCTTACCTCTTTACCTTTCCATAGTTCATCTGCTAAAGCTCTTGCCCGATGAGCGCAAGGCCCGGCAAAGAATCATTCACTCAACGCGAGTGGCAAATAATCCAATCGTTGCGCCAGCCCGCGCAGGTGCAACGCTATTTCAGCAAGATGCCTTACAACTGGGAGCGTGAGGGCGGCACCTTGCGCTCTTTTCGCGAAGTGGTAAAGCGCGACGAAGCCCATTGCCTGGAGGCAGCAGTCGGCGCTGCAGTGATCCTCGAGCAACACGGCTACCCGCCCTTGCTACTCGATATCGAGTCGTGGGATTTGCTCGATCACGTGATTTTCGTGTTTCAGTATCGGGGTTTGTGGGGCTCGATTGCGCGTTCGCGTGATATTGGCCTACATGGGCGAAAGCCGTTGTTTCGGTCGCTGCGGGATTTGACCTGGAGTTACTTCGATCCTTACGTAGACATGTCTGGCCGCATCCAGGCTTACGGCCTCACGAACCTTTACGAACTGGGAAACTACGACTGGCGCTTCTCGTCGCGGAAGATGTCGAAGATTGAAGACCACCTTCGCGAGCTGCCACATAAGCGGATTCATTCTTCAGATAAGCGTTATGAGAAGCTGCATGCCCGCTACAAGGAATACAAGAAACGCTATCCGGATCGTTCACCGTCTTACTACGACAACCGGCGGCAGTGGATGCTTTAAGGAGGAGTCAGGACTCAGAACTCAGAATTCAGGAGTCGGAACCATGAGCGTTTTGGTTCTGAATTCTGACTCCTAGGTTCTGACTCCGGAGTCCTGCATTTATGACTCCGTAACCACCAGGCCCTCGCGCTCAAACTTCCAATCGAGAACTTCCGCCCCTTCTTCCTCATTCAGGGCCCGTTCGACTTCGGCTTTTCGTCCTTCAGCGCACAGAAAGGCTATGCACCCGCCGCCGCCGGCGCCGCAAACTTTCGCCGCCTCCGCGCCGTTAGCCAAAGCCTTTTGAACCAGCTTCTCCATTTGCGGCGTTGTCACGCCGGGAGCAAGGCGTTTCCGGTTGGGATAACCGGCGCGCATCGTTTCGCCGACTTCTTTCCAATCCCCAGCCAGCAGTGCCGCGCGCATACGCAACGCGGAATCGCGAATAGTACCGAAGAGTTCGAAGAGCTCCGGATCGCCATCGATGTGACGCTTGAAAATGTCCCAATTGTTGGTGCCCGAAAGGCGCGGCTCGCCGGTGTAGCAGATGACGATTCGTTTTTCGAGCTGCGTTGAATCTATTTCCAGCGCTTCACGCCTAATTCCATCAGGGCGAAAGTGGAGGCAGGAGGTGGCGCCATATTGAGGTGGATAATAATCCTGAAAACCAGCGGGCACGCGAATCACGGTGGTTTCGATATTCGCTGCGATAGTGATGAACTTTCGCTCCTCGTAGCGATCACCCACCAGTCGATTAAGGGCGCCAATGCAGGCAATTGCCAGAGCAGACGACCCGCCAAGGCCGGCGCCGGCCGGCGCCAGGCTGTTAGCTATTAAATGGAAACCGGTGGTTGGTTTGAAGAAGTGAACCAGCTTCGAGATCAGCTCGAGACGTTCCTCGCGCACCAGATCTTCAATGGCAGCGAGCTCTGTTTCAAAGGCGACCTTACGATCTCGCGATTCGAGCACGATACGGCCGTCTTCGCGCGTCTTGATCTGACAGGAAGCACGCAGCGAGGTGGCGAAATTTACCGTAGCAGCGCCCGGATGAAAAAGATAAAGCGGCCAGATGTCGATCGTGCCGCCGGCCAGGTCGACACGGGTTGGAGCTGACGATTCAATTAACAATCGGTTATTCGAGATCCTTTCCAGACGTAGTTAGAATTGGGAGAAAGAAAATTTTCCATTTGTCATTTGACATTTTTCATTTGTCATTGCAGTTCGCGTTGTTTCGTTCTTCTTCAGCGCCGCATTTTGACCACTTCTTCAGGAAAGAGCTAATGTCTTAAATGACAAATGAAAAATTATGAAAAATGTCAAATTTTCAGTGTCTCTTGACCTTTCGTCGCTTGGCGCGGTTTCGCTTCCGGTCTTCCTTCTGCCGTGAACTCTTAAACGGAATATGCTCCTGAAACTCCTGCCTTAAACCCTGCAACCTCTCCTGCGCGGCGTGTTCAAATTCCTGCAAACGCTCAGGGTCGGCTTCTTCAACTTTCGGCGAAAGCCAAAAACGTTCTGCCAGATAGAAGCAGGTGATACCAACCACGACAATAACCAGCAGCACTTTACCCAGCCGCTGAAAGTCGCCGATGAGTCCAATGATCGCCCCGCTGAAAAAATAGCCGGCGCCGCTCACCAAAAATACCCAGGCAAAACAACTAGTCAACGACACTAGCACAAAACGCAGGTAGGGCATGCGTCCGACGCCATGAAATATACAAGCCGCCCAACGCAGTCCGTAAATATACTTGGAAAGAAATATCGAGAGCCCGCCGAATTTGTAAGTCAATCGTTCTATGCGAGGCTGCGCCGCGCGATAGAAGCGAAGTCCGCGAACGCCTTTGCGAAAAGTTCTACCCGTGAGGTAGGCAATGTTGTCACTGACAGCGCCCCCCAGTGTTCCGGCAAGCAGGACCCAGGCAAAGCTGTTCTCACCCAGGAAGCGCCGCTGGGCGAGTACGCCGGCCAGTAACAACGTGATGTCACCCTCGAGCATCACGAGAAGAAAAACAGCATAGACACCATAGCGAAGGATGAAGTCGTAAAGAAAATCGAGATGCATATTTGAAAAGTGAGCAGTGGGCAGCTGGCGATGGGCAGTCTCTAACTGACTGATCGGTGGCTGCTCACTGCCTACTGCCCACTGCTCACTACGACGGTTCGTCCGGCGGTTTCACTACCAGGACGGGACATGACGCGTGGCGCACAACCGCTTCCGCAGTCGAGCCAAAGAGAATTCGTCCCCATCCGGTTCGCCCGTGAGACGAGACAACAATCAAATCAACCTGGCGTTCCCTGGCAACGCGCACAATCTCGGAAGCTGCGTCGCCGTGCACAATTAGTTCCTCAACTTCCAGGCCGGCGCATTCTTCACACTCGGCGAATTTTGGTAGTTCACGCTCCGCCGAGTCTTCGATTTGGTCTGAGATATCCGCAATCGGCAAAGGCTCGGTCATCCCGGAGTAACCCACGGTGGGTACGATCGGTTCGATGACGTGCACACAGATTATCGAAGCCCCAAACTTTCGCGCCAGCGAGGTAGCATAAGACAGGGCGTAGTTGCCGCATTCACTGAAATCAGTCGGCAATAGAATCGATCGTACTTTCATGACCTGAACCGAACTTTGAGCTTTGTAGTTTGAGCTTTGAATTGTGGGCTCTGATTCGCGATCACGCTAAAATCAAAGCACAAGTACAAAGTTCAAAAAGGCGAATCCTGAGAAGAGCCTCAAGCGCGGGGGGTTATTCTACACGCAGAAAGGCATGTTTGACAGCCCTAGTACCCTCGATTATGCTTCCGCTTGTTTCCTCAGTTGCGAACTTGTCACAGGAAGGTTTTTTCAACCGCGATGCCCCCTAAATCGGAGTCAAGTTTCATTGGTATAGAGCTTTCCGGGTCCAGACTCAGGGCGGCGACGGTGAGCAACGACGGCGTCGTTGGAGAACGCCACGAGGCAGAATTGCATCCGGACGGCCTGGTGGGACAAGTGGCCCAGCTGGTCAGCGACTTAAGTCAGACCACATCCGAGATCGCGGCCGTCGGCATCGCGATACCGGGTTTGGTTAACCGTCAAACCGATCGGGTCGTGGCTTCAAGAGACTTGCCCGGGATAGTCCGCGACGATCTTCACGCCGAACTCATGAAAGCAACAGGCTTGCGCTTTGAACTCGAAAACGACGCCAACGCCGCGGCCTATGGTGAATTCAAGATTGGAGCCGGTCGTGGCAGCCGCGATCTTTTCTACATAACTATTGGTCAGGGAATTGGTGGGGCGATCATTCTGGATGGAAAACTCTGGACGGGCGCTTCAGGTCTGGCGGGTGAAGTCGGTCATATCACGATCGACACGGAAGGCGCGGAATGCGAATGTGGCAACACCGGCTGCCTGGAGACTGTAGCCTCGGCGCCAAACATCGTGCGGCGCGCCAATGAACGACTCAACCGGGACAATACCTCATCGCTTTCAAGGCTGGCGATGAACAAAGATTTCACCGCCGATGACATGGCGCGCGAGGCAAAAGAGGGCGACGATTTTTCCCTGATGATGATTGAGCGCACCGGAAAGTATATCGGGACCGGCGTAGCCAGCGTTATCAACCTCCTGAACATCGAGCGCATCGTGCTCGGTGGTGGAGTAATGCAGGCCGGTGACCTGATACTCAACCCGATTATTCAGGAAGCAAAACGACGCGCGTTCCTGCCTTGTTTTGAAGCAACTCAGATCGTGCTCGCCGCGCTGGGTGAAGATGCCGCTACAATCGGCGCAGCGATGCTCGCTCGTGACGCTGCGATTAGTTGACTCCAATCAAATCTCCGATCCCAAACCCTAAGATCTCAAATCTGAGATCTCAAATTTCAGATGAGAATTTGAAAAAATTAGGGCATCTGATAAAGTAATTACCACTCTGCAAGAAAATAGTTTTGGCGTAGCGGGTTTTGTGACCGCGTAGGCGAAGTGTGATTCTCGGCAGGGCGCGGTGGTCTGTCGCCGCTCGATCCAGGTGAGTTCAAGTTCTCTTATTTTGATCTGTCATGAAGGATTAGCAAAGCTGCGGCGATGCCTCAGATTTTTCATCACAGCACCAACGCCCTTGCGAAACTGACGATCTATGGCGCGGTGTTTATTCTGGTAGCTGCGCTTTGGGTTACCGCGGAATTGAATCGTTCGTCGTGGAACACCGGTCAGTGGGTCGAGCGGCAGCAGCCGGTCCAGTTTAGTCATAAGCATCACGTTGGCGACGACGGTTTGGATTGCCGCTATTGTCATACGTCAGTCGAAGTTGCGGCCTCAGCCGGACTACCCCCCACCAGCACCTGCATGAATTGTCATAAGCAGATCTGGGCAGACAGCCCTTATCTGGAGCCGGTGCGTGCCAGTTTCCGCGACGGCAAGCCGATTGAGTGGATTCGAGTGCACGACCTGCCTGACTACGCTTATTTCAATCACAGCATTCACGTGAACAAGGGTGTGGGCTGCTCGACCTGTCACGGCCGCGTGGATCAGATGCCGATTGCCTACCAGGCATCGACGCTGCAGATGGAGTGGTGCCTGGGCTGTCATCGAAATCCGGAGAAGTTTGTGCGGAAGAAAGACAAGATTTTTGATATGGAGTGGCGGCCCGAGAACAAGACGAAGGAAGAAATTGCAGAAGGTAGTGCGCTGCTGGCGACTTATAAAATTCAGCCGCCAAAGATTTTGACGAGCTGCTCAACGTGTCATCGCTAGTTGTGGGAAGCCAAGAAGGATTCAAGGGATGAATCAAGTACAGAAATCTCAGGGTTGGGAAGGTGGGCTTGCCCCCGCTGTCGTTGAATGCCGTTCGACCAGCGGGGGTAAACCGCCCTTCCTGACCCTGAGGTGCTGTCGTTTGACTAATACTCTGAGTCTTTGTGCTTCCTTATTGTGAACTTTAAAAATGTCTGAAGACCGACACATAAACTTCAAGCTGATGCGTGAGCGCATCCTCGCGGAAGAAGGCAGCCAGGATGTCCGCACGCCTGGCAAGAGCTACTGGCGCAGTCTCGAGGAGCTGTCAGACTCGCCGGAGTTTCGCGAGTTTGTCGAACGCGAGTATCCGCAGCATGCTGAAGAGTGGAACGATCCGGTCGAGCGGCGCACGTTTCTGAAATTGATGGGAGCTTCGCTGGCCTTGGCCGGCTTGAGCGGTTGTGCGTTTCAGCCGGCTGAGAAAGTTGTTCCCAACGTCAAAGAATCCGAAAACAGAGTGCCCGGCAAGGCGCTTTTCTTTGCGACCGCTTCTTCGCTTGGCGGCATCGCCACGCCGCTGCTGGCCAGAAGCAACGAGGGCCGCCCGACGAAGTTAGAGGGAAATCCCGATCATCCCAACAGTCGCAACACCGATCCGAATGATCGCGGCTCCAGCGCCACCGACATCTTTTCGCAGGCGTCCGTCTTGAGTCTCTATGATCCCGATCGTTCAAACGTTCCTCTCTTCCGCGAAGAGGCGCGCACCTGGGCCACTTTCGTCGGCGAGCTGCGCACTGCGCTCGATGAGCAGCGTCCGAAGCAGGGTGCGGGAATACGATTTCTGACGGAGACGATTACGTCGCCAACGCTCGCCGCCCAGTTGAAAGGAATCCTGACCGAGTTTCCACAGGCGAAGTGGCATCAGTATGAGCCGGTAAACAACGACAACGCTCGCGCCGGCGCGATGAAGGCTTTCGGTCAGCCAGTCAACACGATCTACGACTTCAGTAAGGCGGATCGGATTCTTTCGCTTGACGCTGATTTTCTTTCGGCGCATCCGGGAATGCTGAAGTATGCGCGCGACTTTGCCGCGCGGAGACGCGTTTCTGATAAGTCCAATAGCGCTTTGGCTGGTCAATTTGCACCGCGGGAACTGGTGAACATGAACCGGCTCTACGTGATTGAGACGACCCCGACCACGACCGGAGCGGCGGCGGATCATCATTGGGCGGTGAAGCCGAGCGAAATCTTGTCGATAACGAGGTCTCTCGCCTCGCAAATGACGCTGGCGGAGGATTTGAGTTCGGGTCGCGTAAAGCCACTCCTCGGAAAGGAAGGGCCCCTGGGAATAAATTCGCAAACACCCGAAGATTCTAAGATTAGGGAGGCCACCGCTGGGCCTGAATGGATTGACGCCCTGGCCAGGGATTTTCAACAACACAAAGGTGCGAGCATCGTTATAGCCGGCAAGGAAGCGCCGCCCGAAGTACACGCGCTGGCTCATGCGATGAATAGCGCGCTCGGCAATGTTGGCAAGACGGTCTTCTACACGGATCCGCTTGAAGCGAATTCAGTCGATCAAAGGCAGTCGCTGCAGGAGTTGCTCCAGGACATTGATGACGGCCACGTAGACTTGTTGGTCATAGTTGGCGGTAATCCGGTTTACAACACGCCTGCTGATCTGAAACTCAACCAGGAGCGAATGTTCAAGACTAAAGGGCTGCGGGTTCATCTCAGCCAGTACAAAGATGAAACTTCGAACCTTTGTCACTGGCATATTCCGGAGTCTCACTATCTTGAAGCCTGGGGCGATGCGCGTTCCTACGACGGCACCGTCACGATCGTTCAGCCGCTGATCGAGCCGCTCTACCAAAGCAAGAGCGCACATGAATTGTTGGCAGTCTTTACGCCGCAGTATGACAAGAAGCCGTATGAGATTGTTCGAGACTACTGGCGCGCGCAGCAGAGGCAGGAGGCAGGAGCAGGAGGCAGTCGGCAGGAAGGAAACGGAACCGCGAGCGGTAGGGAGCGGATGCCGAACGGAACGGCTGCTGCTCCTTCTCCCGACTTCGAAACCTGGTGGCGCAAGTGTGTGCATGATGGATTTCTTCCGAATACCGCGTTGGCGGTGAAGACCGTTTCGGTGAAGGCGGATGCCTTGGCACCAAATGCGGGCGGGACGCCCGCGGTCCCAGCAATCACGGGCCCAGCAACCAATGACCAGGGTGGAGGTTTCGAGCTCGTTTTCCGGACCGATCCGACAATCTACGACGGCCGCTTCGCAAACAACGGCTGGCTGCAGGAGTTGCCGAAGCCGCTCTCGAAACTCACCTGGGACAACGCTGCCCTGATTAGTCCAAACACTGCACAGCAACTGGGGATCACCAAGACTATCGGCAAGAAGGGCGGCGACATTTATGTCGACACTCTGAAGATCACCCATCAAGACCGGACATTTACTGAGATGGTTCCGACGTGGATCACACCGGGTCAGCCGGATGGCGTGATCACGATTCATCTGGGTTACGGGCGCACGCACGCGGGACGTGTTGGTAACGGGAAGGGCTTTAACGCCTACCAAATTCGCACGTCTGATTCGTCACCAACTTCGGCGAGCGGACCATGGTCCGCAATCGGCGTGCAAGTTGAAAAGGGCGTCGGCCAGGCGCTGGTTGCCGTCACCCAGCTCCACTTCATGTTGGAGGATCGCGACTTCAGCAAAGAAGATCGCGACGTGCTGCGTTCGCAAACGCTCGATGAATATTTGAAAGGCACGCCGGCCGGCGAGTCGCACGTCCCCGCGCCCGATGAGACGCTCTATCATCCCGAACTATTCGACTATAAAAACCAGGGGAATGGTTTGAACTACGCCTGGGGCATGGCGATCGACCTGAACAACTGCGTCGGCTGTAACGCCTGCACGATTGCCTGCCAGTCAGAAAACAACATTCCCATTGTCGGCAAGGATCAGGTGGTTCGCAGTCGTGAGATGCACTGGATTCGCGTCGACACTTACTTCAAGGGCGAGGACGCAAACAAACCGGAAGCGACAAACTTCATGCCGGTGCCCTGCATGCATTGCGAGAATGCGCCGTGCGAGCCAGTCTGCCCGGTGCATGCGACGGTGCACAGCGCCGAAGGCCTCAACGACATGGTTTACAACCGCTGCGTGGGCACGAAGTATTGTTCGAACAACTGTCCATACAAAGTCCGCCGCTTCAATTTCTTTTTGTATCAGGATTGGGAACAGCCCACTTATCAATTGATGCGGAACCCGGAAGTGTCAGTGCGCAGCCGCGGGGTGATGGAAAAATGCACTTACTGCGTGCAGCGTATTCAGGGCGCGAAGATCCAATCGGAGCTTGAAGGAAGAAAAGTACGCGATGGCGAGATCGTTACCGCGTGTCAGGCCGTCTGTCCGACGGAGGCAATTGTTTTTGGTGACGTGAACGATCCCGAGAGCCGGGTTTCAAAATTGAAGGCGGACCACCGGAACTATTCGTTGTTGAGTGAATTGAATACGAAGCCGCGCACGACTTATTTGTCGGCGCTTCGGAATCCGAACCCGGAGATTGGTGAGCACTCTTCATAGGCAAATAGCTAAAGGGAATGACTTAACTAACTGAATCTCAGGGTCGGGAAGGCGGGCTTGCCCCCGCTTTGCTTGGATGACATTGGATCAGCGGGGGCAAGCCCGCCTTCCTGACCCTGAGATCTACTGACTTGAGTTATTGCTCTGAACTTTGAGCCTTTTGCTGTAAGCATCGAATGGCAGACGAACCACATAACGAAGGTCCGATACACCATACGACGGCGCCGGTAGTCGCGCCCGGGCTGACGTTTGCATCCGTAACGGACAAGATCAGTTCGATCGTTCTGAAGCGAAGTACGCCCATCTGGTGGTTCGTTGGTTTTGCGATCTCGTTTATCCTTTTCCAGTTGATGCTGCTGGCGATTACGCAATTGCTCTTCGTCGGTATCGGACTCTGGGGCGTCAACATTCCCGTCGCCTGGGGAATGGACATCCTGAATTTTGTCTGGTGGATCGGCATCGGCCACGCCGGCACGCTGATATCCGCCATCCTCTTGCTGCTGCGCCAGCAGTGGCGCACCTCCATCAACCGCTTTGCTGAAGCGATGACTTTATTTGCCGTCGCCCAGGCCGGCATGTATCCGATCATGCACCTGGGCCGTCCCTGGCTGGCTTACTGGCTGTTTCCGTATCCCAACACCATGGGAATCTGGCCGCAGTTTCGCAGCCCCTTGATGTGGGACGTTTTCGCAGTTTCCACCTACGCCACCGTTTCCGCGATGTTTTGGTTTGTCGGTCTCATTCCAGATTTCGCTACCCTGCGCGATCGCTCGCGCAGTAAACCGTTCCAAATTGTCTACGGAATGCTGGCGATGGGTTGGCGTGGTTCAGCGCGACACTGGCATCGTTATGAAATGGCCTACCTGCTTCTGGCCGGCCTGGCAACGCCGCTCGTCCTTTCAGTGCACACAATTGTTAGTTTCGATTTCGCCGTCGGCGTGATTCCTGGATGGCATGCCACGATTTTTCCGCCTTACTTCGTGGCCGGAGCTATCTATGCGGGCTTCGCGATGGTGTTGCTGCTTACCATCCCCCTCAGGAAAGTGTTTGGGCTGGAAGGTTTCATCACCATGCGCCACATGCACAACATGGCCAAGGTGATGCTCGCAACTGGTTTGATCGTCGGCTATGGCTACGTGATGGAAGCCTTCTTCGGTTGGTACAGCGGCAATCGCTTCGAGCGTTACATGATTTGGAACCGCATGCACGGGCCTTACGCTTACTACTACTGGGCGCTGATTCTTTGCAACATCATCACGCCGCAGTTTCTCTGGATCAAAAAAATACGATCCAACCTGCTGGTGCTATGGCTGATCTCGATTGTGGTAAGCATCGGCATGTGGCTGGAGCGATTCGTAATCATAGTCACCAGTTTGCATCGCGACTTCCTGCCTTCGTCGTGGGGCATGTATCAACCGTCGATGTGGGACTGGACCATGTTTATCGGCACGCTGGGATTTTTCTTTACGCTGTTGTTCTTGTTCATTCGCTTCCTGCCGATGATCTCCATCTTCGAGATGCGTACGATTTTGCCGGAAGCGGAAGTTGAAGAATGAAAATGCAGGAGTCAGAATTCAGAATTCAGGAGTCAGAAGGGAGTGATTCAGTGAGATCGAACTTACAGGACGATTTGCCTTCTGAATTCTGACTCCTGAATTCTGACTTCATTGGTTATGCGACACACGGAACCAAAACTCTACGGCATCATGGCTGAGTTTGATAACCCGTCGGACCTGGTGGCGGCAGCGCGGCAAACTCATAAGGCAGGCTACCGGCGCATCAATGGTTACTCGCCTTATCCGATCGAGGAGCTTACGGAGGCGATAGGCTTTACGCGTACCACGTTGCCGCTGATTGTTTTGGTCGGCGGGATACTCGGCGGACTGGGCGGCTTTTTCATGCAGTACTGGATGGAGGTGATCGACTATCCGTTGAATGTTGGCGGCAAGCCTTTCAACAGTTGGCCGGCCTTCATTCCGATTACGTTTGAGTGCACCGTGCTGGTGGCTGCGTTTGCAGCAGTGTTAGGCATGCTCGTACTGAACAAACTGCCGCAGCCCTACCATCCGGTATTCAACGCGCCGAATTTTGCGCTGGCGACACGCGACAAGTTCTTTCTAGTGATTGAGGCAAACGATCCGAAGTTTCGTCACGATGAGACGACGCAGTTCATGAACACGCTGGGGGCGATGGAGGTCAACGACGTTGAAGTCTGAGCGACGCGCGGACGCGGGGATGGGGAGACACGGAGACGCGGAGATCAAAGCGCGTACGCGGTTTCTCCGTGTCACCGCGTCTCCGCGTCTCCGCGTCTTCTTCATCTTGCTGCTCACTGCCCACTGCCCACTGTTCACTTCTTCCTGCCGTCGCGACATGCAGGACCAACCGAAGATGAAGCCCTTTCGCTCATCAACCGTTTTTAGGGACGGGTTATCAACGCGCCAGCCAATTGAGGGAACCGTGGCCCGCGGTTTTTTGAAAGAGGACACCGAATTCTTCACCGGCAAAAAGGCCGGTAAGACTTCTGCCATCGCCTCCGCCCCAGCCCAAACTCCGGCAGGTCCGGAGCCATCTGGAACCAGTGCTGCCCCGGCGCTCCAGGGCCCGGCTGCGTATCCTGACGACGTTGAAGTCTTTCCGATCGCGGTAACGAAAGAAGTCGTTACGCGTGGCAAAGAGCGTTATGAAATTTTCTGTTCAGCCTGTCATGGCCTGACCGGCAACGGCGACGGCATGATCGTGAGACGCGGTTTCCGCCGCGCGGCTTCCTTTAATGACGATCGGCTGCGACAGGCTCCGGTGGGCCACTTCTTTGATGCGATCACAAACGGCTGGGGCGCGATGCCAAGTTATGCGCCACAAATTCCGACGGAAGATCGCTGGGCAATCACTGCCTACATTCGAGCATTGCAGTTGAGCCAGCAGACTGAGCAAAAGGGACCGGGACCAGCATCACCAGCAGTTATTCCAGCGGCCGGCGGAGGGCACCAGTGACCAGAGGTCCTTACAACGCACCTCCGAATGTGAACCGCGTTCAGCAACGCGCGCTGATTGTTGGCGCAATATTCACGGTTGTCTTCGTTATCGGGTTTTTCGTGAATCGCGATCAGTTTTTCTACTCGTATTTGTTTGCGTTCAGTTTCTGGGCCGGAATTACTATTGGTGCGCTGGCGTTGCTGATGCTGCAACACCTCACCGGTGGTGGGTGGGGCCTGGTGATCAGGCGAGTGCTCGAAGCGGCTACGCGAACTTTGCCTTTGGTTCTGATTCTGTTTGTGCCAATCGTGCTCGGCGCGCACCGGCTTTATAAGTGGACGGATGCGAATGAAATCGCGGAACATCCGGTGCTGAAAGAGAAGTCGAAATATTTGAACCTGCCGTTTTTCAGCGTGCGCGCCGCGATCTATTTTGCGATTTGGTGGGGACTCGCTTATTTCCTGAATCGCTGGTCGCTCTTGCAGGACCGCACCGCCGACCCCAGGTACACCAAGAATATGCGCGTGCTTAGCGGACCGGGGATGGTGCTTTTTGTTTTCACAGTAACCTTCGCCTCGATTGACTGGTTCATGTCGCTTGACTGGGAATGGTCGTCCACTATCTACGGGTTCATTTTTGTGGCGGCCTGGTCTTTAAGCGCGCTGGCTTTCACGATTGCGGTGATGGCCGCGCTCTCGAATCAGGAGCCGATGAACGACGTTGTGGCGCAGTTACACTTTCACGATCTCGGAAAGTTGCTGCTGGCGCTGGTAATGCTTTGGAGCTACTTCGCGTTTTCACAGTTTCTACTAATCTGGTCAGGGAATTTGCCCGAGGAGATTCGCTGGTATCTACCGAGAATACATGGCGCCTGGGGCGCTATTGCGCTGGCTGTAATCGTGCTTCATTTTGCTTTTCCGTTTCTGTTTCTGTTGTCTCGCTCGCTCAAGCGGCACGCGGGGAAGCTCGTTATCGTGGCAGTGTTGATTCTGGTAATGCGCTTGATCGATCTGTTTTGGATGATCGAGCCAAACTTTACGGGGGCGGCGTTTCACTTCAGCTGGATGGATCTGGTTGCTCCTATCGCCATGGGTGGTTTGTGGCTCGGTGTTTTTGCCCGCGCCTTAACCCGACGAGCGTTGATACCGATTAACGATCCGCTTTATGAGACCGTGCTTGAGCAAAAGCACGCGCATGCGGGGCATTAAGAAAAGTGAAAAAGGGGAATAGGGGAACGGGTAAAGAAGCAGGTTTGAGACAGCATATGAGTCAAGAAAGAAAATCTCCGGGTTGGGAAGGGCGGCTTAGCACCCCAGCGGGCCTGCCCCGCCGGGGACCCCGCGTTGCCCCGCTGGCGTTGAATGCCATTCGACGGGCGGGGGTAAACCACCTTTCCTGACCACGAGCTTTTCGATCTTTGATCTTTGGTCCGAATCTTCAATTGTCTAAGGCTTTAGCGACAGCAGTAGAAGGCAAACGATGGCGGGAACAAGAAACAACGGTAACGGTCACGACCAGCATCACGCGACAGAAACGCCGGACGTGTCGCACATCAAGAATCCGCATGTGACGCACGAAGCTGGTGACGTCAACGTTTCGGGTATCTTGAAGTTTGTCATGGGTCTCACAGTTTTGGGTGTGGTGGTATTTGTGTTGATGTGGGGCATGTTCCGTTTACTGAATGCTCAGGAGGCTGAGAAAGAACCAGAGGCGGGACCGATGGCGATGACTGAAGAGGAACGACTACCACCAGAACCTCGGCTCCAGGCTGCGAAGGGGTTTGGGATAAAACGGGAAAATGGTGAGTGGGTGAACCTTGAAAAGAAGGAGCCCGAAGCCGAATACCGCGTGCTGCGCGAGCAGTGGGAACGTCGCTTGAATTGTCAAAGTGGAGATGAATCTCCGGGCCCGGCTCCCAATTGTGTTCCTATCGAGGAGGCCATGAAAAAACTGCTTGAGGGTGGCAGCGTGCGTGTCCGAACGTCCACCGACTCTGGAACGCTGGGTGTAGCACCGCCCACAGCCTGGAGCTCGGGACGCGTCAGTGGAAAGGTAGGACGATGAAGACAGAAGGCAGAAGGCAGGCAGTAAGCCGAAAAGAAAACGCAGCGCGTTTAAGACCAAGTCTTGTGCTTGCCGCTTTGTGCCTTCTGCTTACTGCCTTCTGCCTTCTGGCTTTCGGGCAATTCAGTCAAACGCAGGGAAACTCGCCGCTTTACAGTTCGCGACCTTATGAAGCGCGCGCGCCAAGTGGTTTGCCTAAAGTTCTCAAGGACGTAGGCATCGATCAAAAACTGAACGAACAACTTCCGCTGGATCTCGTGTTCAAAGATGAGAATGGCGCGGACGTAAAACTCGGCGACTACTTCGGAAAGAAGCCGGTGGTGTTGTCGCTGGTCTATTACCAGTGTCCGATGCTTTGTAATCAAGTGTTAAATGGGATGGTGACCGCGTTCAAGGTTATGAATTTTAAAGCCGGGCAGGAGTTTGACGTGGTGACCGTCAGTTTCGATCCGCGCGAGACCGCAGCCCTTGCTGCCGCCAAGAAGAATACTTACGTGAACTATCTGCCCGCGGACCGGCGTGCGGGCGCTGCCAGTGGTTGGCATTTTCTAACCGGTGACGAAGCCAGCATCAAGCGACTGACCGAAGCCGTCGGGTTCCGTTATCACTGGGATGACGCGACGAACCAGTTTGCGCATGCTAGCGCGATTTACCTGGCCACACCGGAAGGAAAACTCGCTCGCTATATGTATGGAGTTGAATACGCGCCGCGCGATCTGCGTCTGGGCTTGATTGAAGCGGCGGACAATAAGATTGGTTCGCCGGTCGATCAGTTGCTGCTTTATTGCTACCACTACGATCCGACTACCGGAAAATACGGCGCCAGGATCATGCGCGTGATGCAGGTGGGCGGGGTAGTTACGGTATTCGGCATTGTCGCACTGCTTTTTGCATTGCGTAGACGTGGCAGTGCACAGGTTAAGTTGCGGGAGGGGCCGGTAGTTTAGAGTACAAGCTTCAGCTTGCATGGTTACGAAAGAGCAATCTAAAGATTGAACTTAAACTGCAAGCTCCAGCGAAAACGAGTTATGCAGACTTCGTGGATTCCATTTATTCCGGAAAGCGCTTCCACTGTTTCGGGAAAGGTCGATGCGCTCTATTTTTACCTGTCGGGAGTGACGGTGTTCTTTACGCTGCTCATTTCCGGCGTCCTGATTTTTTTCGTTATTAAGTATCGCCGCCGCACAGCCTTTGAGATTCCCCGGCCCATCGCCGGCTCGCACAAACTGGAAACACTCTGGTCAGTTATTCCTTTCATCATCGCCATGAGTATGTTTGCCTGGGGCGCTCAGGTCTATTTCGAGAATTCGCGCCCGCCCAAAAATGCAAACGAAGTCTACGTAGTCGGCAAACAGTGGATGTGGAAGATTCAGCACTCGACCGGACAGCGCGAAATAAACGAGCTGCACGTGCCTGTCGGCCGGAAGATCAAACTGATCATGACTTCCGAAGACACGATTCACGACTTTTTTATTCCCGCGTTTCGCATCAAGGCCGACGTGTTGCCCGGCAAGTACACAACGGAATGGTTTGAAGCCACCAAGCCCGGCACCTATCACCTTTTCTGCGCCGAGTATTGCGGCGTGAATCATTCCGGGATGATTGGGTCGGTGATCGTCATGCAACCGGCCGACTTTGATAACTGGCTGAGCGGCAACGCCAGCCAGCAGTCACCTGCGGTTGCGGGCCAGCAGCTTTTCCAATCGCTGGGCTGCGTTTCCTGTCACGGCGCCAACGGTGAGGGCGGGCGTGGTCCGGGATTGGTCGGACTCTTTGGCAGCAAGGTGTTCCTGACTAATAACCAAACGTTGACTGCTGACGAAGCCTATATTCGCGAGTCGATCGAAAATCCGTCAGCAAAAATAGTATCCGGATTCAGTCCGATCATGCCGACATTTCAGGGGCAGGTCACGCCGGAGCAGTTAATTCAAATCATGTCATACATCAAGTCGCTGCAGGCAACGGGAACGCCGGCGACAGCAGCGCCGGCGTCAAAAGCGGAAGCGACTCCGGCAGCCGCGACGGTCACGCCGCAGCTTAATCGTAAATAGTTTTACCCAGGGAATTATGAAAGCATTCGAAACATTCGAGACACCAGCGGCGGCCCGCGTTAACTACATCAACGCGCAGTATGGTCTCAAGTCGTGGCTGCTGACGAAAGACCACAAGCGCATCGCCTTGTTGTATCTCGGTTCGATCAGCTTCTTTTTCATGGTGGGTGGCGTTTACGCAATGCTCATTCGCCTCGAGCTGTTAACGCCCCAGGGCGATCTGCTTTCATCGGCGACCTATAACAAGGTGTTTACCCAACACGGGATCATCATGGTGTTTTTCTTCCTGATCCCGTCGATCCCGGCAACCCTCGGTAACTTCCTCGTGCCGATGATGATTGGCGCCAAGGATCTGGCGTTCCCGCGCATCAACCTGCTTAGCTGGTACATCTATCTGCTCGGCGGCATCGTGACGATTTATGCCTTGCTGGCAGGCGGCGTCGATACGGGTTGGACATTCTATGTCCCTTACAGCACAACCTTTTCCAACTCCTATGTGATTGCGGCCGGCCTGGGAATTTTCATCAGCGGCTTCTCGTCGATTCTGACGGGACTAAACTTCATCGTCACTATCCACACCATGCGCGCGCCGGGCATGACCTGGTTCCGCCTGCCGCTGTTTATCTGGGCCCACTACGCCACGTCGCTGGTGATGATTCTGGGAACTCCGGTGATCGCGATCACCATGCTGCTACTGGCTTTTGAGCGCCTGTCGCATGTGGGAATTTTCGATCCGGCCAACGGCGGCGATCCGGTACTCTTCCAGCATTTGTTCTGGTTTTATTCACACCCGGCGGTTTACATCATGGTCTTGCCCAGCATGGGCGTAGTTAGTGAGTTGATCGCCAACTTCTCCCGGAAAAATATCTTTGGCTACCGGTTCGTTGCTTTCTCGAGCCTGGCTATCGCGGTGTTTGGCTTCCTGGTTTGGGGCCACCACCTGTTCGTCGCCAGCCAGTCAGTTTACGCGGGAATGATTTTCTCGTTTCTCAGTTTTGCGGTTGCTATTCCGTCGGCCATCAAAGTTTTCAATTGGACGGCCACGCTCTACAAGGGTTCGATCTCCTACGACACGCCGATGCTTTACGCACTCGGGTTCATCGGACTCTTCACCATCGGCGGCATGACCGGGTTGTTTCTCGCATCGCTCGCCATCGATGTGCACGTTAGTGATACCTATTTCATCGTGGCCCACTTCCATTACATCATGGTCGGCGGAGCGCTCTTTGGGTATCTCGGTGGACTGCATTACTGGTGGCCCAAGATCAGCGGCCGGATGTATCCCGAAGGTTGGGGCAGATTCTCGGCCTTGGTGATTTTTGTCGGGTTCAACCTGACTTTCCTGCCGCAGTTTGTTGCCGGCTACCTTGGTATGCCGCGGCGTTATCACGCTTACCCGCCTGAGTTTCAGGTCTTCAATGTATTGTCGTCGGCAGGTGCATCCATACTCGGATTTGGTCTTTTGATACCGGCGATTTATCTCGTCTGGTCGATGCGTTACGGCAAGCACGCCGAGGCGAACCCCTGGCATTTGCCGGGTCTCGAATGGCGCACGGCCTCGCCGCCGCCAACCGAGAATTTTCTGACCACTCCGGTGGTTACCTGGGAAGCATACGAGTTTGCGCCGCCGGAAGAGACGCAGGTCGTCGGCAGGATGAGAGGCGAGGGACTGGAAGCGACCGATGTGGTAGTTGGCGGCAAGTAACAAACCGCCAAGACGCAAGAGCGCTAAAAAGCGAGAGCAAGTGTAGGCAGTTAACCAGAAGTTTTGATTGACTTGGCGACCTTGGCGGTTGTTGATGGTAATTAGGTAGTCCAGTGACAGGAGATAAAGTTGCCAGACGCTATACCAATCGAACATGAGGCAAGCCATCCGGCGTTGCAGCACCACTTTGAGAATATGGAGCAGCAGCGCGAGGCTGGGGCTCTCGGCATGTGGGTGTTCCTCGTCACCGAACTCATGTTCTTCGGCGGCATGTTTCTAGCCTACACCCTTTATCGCACTAAGTTTCCCGCTGACTTTGCCTCTGCCAGCAACCATCTCGATCTTACGCTGGGAGCAGTCAATACCGTTGTCCTGATTCTGAGCAGTCTGACAATGGCGCTGGCAGTCTATAGCGCCCAGGTCGGCAGCCGTCGCAGTCTCCTTCTGTGCCTGGTGCTTACGATCACGTTGGGCCTGACGTTTTTGGGTATTAAAGCGGTCGAGTATCACGACAAATACGTAGACAGCTTGATACCGGGCCAGTTGATTCCGGGGCGTCCGTACCAGCCGGCGGTGCAGGAGCATGGCGCCCCTGACGACAAGCACAAACTGCATCTGCTTCCGGGAGCGACCGTCAAGCATGTCGAGATGTTTTATTGGATCTATTTCGCGATGACCGGCATGCACGCCCTGCACATGATCATTGGCGTTGGTCTGCTGTCGGTGATTCTCTTTTTCTCCTGGCGCGGCCGCTACGGTCCTGAGTATCACAACCCGGTGGAAATCTCGGGACTCTACTGGCACTTCGTGGACATTGTCTGGATTTTCTTGTTCCCGTTGCTCTATTTGTTGGGCCGGCACCTGGAACATATGTAGGAGTAAGGTTCATGGCTGGCTGGGATACTAAAACATATTTTCCATTTGTCATTTTTCATTTGTCATTTAGATGAGCGAACACATCGTTTCAATAAAAGTTTACATAACGATTTTTCTTGCCTTAATGGCAGGGACGGCGCTCACTGTGTTTGCGGGACTGCGCGATTTTCCCGGACAGTTGAACGTGATCATTGCGCTCACGATCGCCGTGGTGAAAGCCACGCTCGTCGTGCTCTACTTCATGCACGTGCGCTACAGCCCGAGACTAATCTGGGTGATTGTTACGTCGGCGCTATTCTGGCTGGTAATTCTTTTCGCGTTGACCTTCAGCGACTACTGGACGAGATGTTGGTTAGGACCGTGCTAAATTATTGTCCCGCCCGCTAGTTTGAATTCTCAACAGCATAGAGCTTCTCATCACGCACTCCGACTACGCCCTCGCAAGCAGGACATTGCAACCTAATTGTAGAATCCAAAGTTTTGATTGGCGCCGAGCAATGAGGACAGGCCCCGGTAACTTCGTTCTGTTTGAAAAACCCGCGCATCATAATCAGCGGCACAATCAGACCCGCGAAGAGCAAGGGCACGCCGAAGATTAGGCCGAGGCTCGAGCCGCTACCGAGCGTCAAGCTGATAACCAAACCCGCAATGAATAAAACCAGACCGATGCCGACAGCAAAGGAAAAAGTGTAGGCGCTGTCAAAAGTGCGTCGTGGCTTGGCGCTGTTTGTTTCGCTGGAGCTCATTCGCAATGTCCCTCTCGGTTGAACTTCGGATTTTACCGGGTCGGCAGGATTGACTTTTACCGCTGCCACCCCTGCTTGTCAACGCGGGACCGGTCAAGCGATGTGCTGGGACCGCGGGCGTCACGCCCGCACCGGTTGCCATACAAATCAAATTCAAAGGTGTAATTCAAGTCAGTCTCAGAGGCATTCAACGAAAGCGGGCGTGACGCCCGCGGTCCCAGCAAATCACTTGACCGGTTCCAGCAACCACTTGAGCGGTATCGGCGACACGCCTCCGCTGTGCACTTTCGTCGTTCGTGGTTATAATCACCGTTTCCTATGACTACTACAATTATGACAAACAGCACTGAGACACCATTCGAACAGTTCCTGGCCGGGCACGATGAAGAAGCCTGGGCGGCCGCACTCACCACGCTCTTACGTTCCGTTCATGAGGTAGATAAGAACGCTACTCAGATTTGGTTTTCGTTCTTCCCGCTTTCATTGTTCTGCGCCTTTGAGGCGACCGACGATCCCGATCTCCTGGCGGCGCAGTTGCTGGTTCGGGGCGTTTACCCGCTTAAGGAGCAAGTCGATTCATCACACAAGTTTCTCTACGGCCATCGCTATTGGCCGGAGGTTAAGAAAGCGGTTGAAGCACTCGCCTCAAATTTCGCGGCTGGCGACACTGGCGGGCTTTCGGATCAAATCCTGAAGCTAGCTCGCGAGGTGGCGCAGTCTCGGAAAATTGATGAATCACTAACCGTGGGCATCACTGCCGTCGCCTTTATGACCGTGCGGCAGGCAGGACTACCGGCGTTTAAGGACGCGAAGGGTGAGATGCTGCTTGATCGCCGGCACGCGAAGAAGTCTGCTGACGAGGTCCTGCGGCAGCGCGCAGTTGACGATGGCCAGGGACTTTTTGGTTTTCTGAAGACTGTCGACAAAAAGTGGACCGTCACTCACGATGAGAATGACGACGCTGCGAAGTACAAACTCAACAATGCGCAGGACCTTGCCTGGGGAGCGGAAGCCGATCGCTCGCGGAACTGGCGCGAAATTGATCCGCGGCGACCCGAGGGCCCAATTCCTGTGGAGTGTCGCTCGGCATCATGCGGCACCTGCTGGGTGGGAGTTTTAGGTGGCGCCGAAAAACTTTCTGACGTCGCCGTGCGCGAGGGTAAGAAGATTAAGGAGTTTGGTTACATCGACACCACGGAACCTAAGCCATTGATCAGACTGGCGTGTCAGGCACAAGCGCTCGGCGCTGTGTCTGTAGTCATCCCGCCCTGGAATGGCGTTTTTGGCAAGTACCTAAAGTCACTGAAGTCCGTGAATGAGGACCACTGAGGCCTGGAACAAACCCTTAAACCGAATTCTCTGAAAAACTCAGCCAGGGCTTCACCCCTACTTTTTGTCGTCGCGGCCGCGGTGTTGTGGAGCACCGGCGGTCTCTTCATTAAGTGGACTTCGCTCTCCGGACTGGAACTCTCATTTGGCCGCTCGCTGCTGGCAGCAATCACCGTTGCAATCTTCACGCGTCGCGAGGGCTTTGGGCTGAACAAGGTCACGGCGTTGGCATCGGTGCTTTACGCCGCGCTGCTGCTGCTCTTTGTGCTCGCGACCAAACAAACCACCGCGGCCAACGCGATCTTCCTGCAATACACTGCGCCGGTCTACCTGTTGATCTTCGAACCATTGTTTTACAAGGAGAAGTTTCGTTCGACAGATCTGATCGTGGTGATTGCTTGCGTGTTGGGCATGTCGTTATTTTTTGTCGGTAAACTGCGGCCGCAGGATGTAACCGGAAATCTGTTGGCACTGGCTTCCGGATTTTGTTTCGCGTGCTACTTCCTTTTGCTGCGCCATTCAACTTCGCGGTCTGTCAATCGCGCGTCGTCGGTAATCTATGGCAACCTGCTGCTTGTATTGCTCGCCGCGCCCGCCGGTTTGAAAGCAATTCCGCAAATGACATCACAGGATGCCCTGAGTGTGATCTATCTCGGCGTGGTGCAGATTGGCCTGGCGTATACGCTCTTCACCCTGGCGATGGCGCGCGGGGTGCGCTCGCTTGATGCCGGAATCGTAGGCTATATCGAGCCGGTGCTGAATCCGATCTGGGTGTTTGCGGTCTTGCACGAGCGGCCGACGCAGTGGGCGCTAATCGGAGGTGGAATAATAGTCATTGCAGTTGTTTGTCACATGCTGATGGAAGCGAAACGAGGACGACAACTAACTGCGTTGGCTTGAGAACGTAATCGCGAAATCACACGAAACTACACAAAGATATTTCTTTGTCGCTCTCTCCTCTTGGGATCCTTTTCCTCGTCCGCCCATGAAAGATATCCGGCTTAGCTCATAAACCACCCTCCCGCGACCTTCTCTGTTTCATAGAACACAAAACGCATAACATTCTGAGGAGCCTTAATCTGAAGTGCCTTAATGAGGCCCAAGAGATTGCGTTATTGAGCCCCAAGGGGGCTTCGGCCTACAGCCCAGGGTTGCCGCGTTTCGCGGCTACCCTGGGGATGAGGGTTGAAAATATCCAACCCCAAAGGGGTTGTGTCAGCAGGAGAACCGCCATGCCGCAGTCGCTCTCGGCTGTCTATATTCATCTTGTATTTTCGACAAAACATCGCCAGCCATTTCTGAAAGATGAAGGCTTGTGCTCTGAGTTACACGCATTCTTGGGAGGCACTTCAAAAACGCTCGAATGTCCGCCGCTCATTGTTGGAGGCGTCGAGGATCACGTTCACTTGTTGGCACGTTTTGGTCGAAGCATTACCCACGCAGAATGGGTTAAAGAATTGAAACGAGTATCGAACCTTTGGTTGAAGAAGGAAGGCATTAAGAACTTCGAATGGCAGGCCGGCTACGCTGATTTCTCAGTTAGTCAATCGAATCTGGAACAGGTGAAGAGATATATAGCGAACCAGAAGAACCACCATCGAAAGTTCACTTTCCAGGATGAGCTACGGGAGCTACTAACGAGGCACCGGATCGAGTGGGATGAGCGTTACATCTGGGAATGACACAACCGCGTTGCGGTTGGATTCAATTTGGAATTCTTTCCCCAGGGTAGCCGCTGTCGCGGCTACCCTGGGCTGAAGGCCAGAACCGCGTTGCGGTTAGTTCCTGATCAGAAGTGTTGAATGAAATTCAATCCGCGAAGAATCTGCGTCACCGTGTAGGCGAAAAAACACTAGTTTTCATCCACCGTCGGCTCTTTGTTTCGCCGCCGCCGCAACCGCTCGCAGGCGTTCTACTTTCTGTTCGAATGTCTCTCCCGGAACCGGCCCCGTATCCACGACGCCGCAGTAAGTAGATCTAATCATCAACGTGCGATCGGCATCGCCGGTCGGTTTGTGCGTTGCGGCGGGCGAAGACGTTGACGCGGGAACCTGAGTTTCGGGAGGCGGCGTCATCGCAGATTCCAGCACTGCACTCACTACCGGAGTTTCCGTCACCGCTGGTGGCGCTGTCGACTCCCCACCCTCGTCGGCGCGCTGCTTGGCGGCTGCCGAGACTGCTTTCAACCGCGCGACTTTCTGTTCAAAAGTCTCACCCGGGCCTGGACCAGTGTCGACTACTCCCGCATAAGTCGTTCGTTTATTCAGCGTTCGATCAGGTTGCGCGCCAACCTTGGCCGCGGCAGGTTTTGGCGCCGGCGCTGTACTGGGCTGCGCAGCGGCAACCGGTGCGGCTGCCTTCGCGGCTGGCGCGGGAGCGGCTGCAGGTTTCGCTTGAGAGTGTGCGTGGCCCGTCTCCTCCATCACCCAGACGCCCCGTTCGTCTTTCTTGACCACTGGCAAAGATCCACCTGCTGCCTGTAGCAGGGCCGAGAGTTCAGCTTCAACAAAGCGTGCCTGCTTGTTTGGATCGCGTACGTGTCCCAAAGGCGGGCCCATATAAAGCGTGCCGCAGGTCTGGCACTTTGAAAGCACATCATCGCCGCGCAGATGAACCTCTGACGCTTCACCAGCGGTGCGGAGCTGCTTGAGATGACCGTTGCAGAGTTTGCCCTTCGCGTTCTTCTCGTTACACACCGTCTGCGCGTTTGTGATCCGCTTGGGTAACGGCGCAGTAGCGGCGGTAGATGCGGCGGGCTCGCTCGAGCTTGCTTCGGATGCAGTTGCTGTCATGACGGCTGTTTGGCTTTCACCCGGAAGTTTATTGTTGATTGCACTTCGAATCTTACAGATTCGGGCAAATCCGCGTCAATTGACTCGTGCTATGCTGGGCACTTAAATGCTAAATGATCTACTCGGAGCGATCTGGCGTCGCGCACCAAAAGCACTGCGGCGCTGGACGGTGAGGTTTTCGCATCCGCGATTTGCAGTAACTGCCGGAGCAATCGTCACTGACGATCTTGGCCGCGTGTTGTTGCTCAAACACCGCTTCCGTCCCGGCTCTGGTTGGGGCCTGCCGGGTGGCTTCATCGAACACGGTGAACAGCCTGAAGAAGGTTTGCGACGCGAGTTGCGTGAAGAGATCGGACTCGAAGTCGAGCGGCTGAAGTTGTTTACAGTGAGGGCGTTCAAAAGACCGAAGCAGGTGGAGATAGTCTTCATGGGCCAGGCGGTTGGGAATCCTGACGAACTCAATTTTGAAATTCAGGAAGCCGCGTGGTTTTTGCCAGGTGAATTTCCCCCGGAGTTACCGCGCGATCAGTATGACCTCATAAAACGCGCGCTGAATGATGGAGCAAGCCTGCTGGGTTGATGTATGCTGTTTCGGAAAGACAAAGTACTGAGTGCTGAGTACTGAGTTCTGAGCGGTCGCTGACGTAGATCGTCCGTTGATTAACTCAGAACTCGGAACTCAGTACTCAGCCCTCAGTACTCATCACTTATTTCTGGAGAAGAAAATGGTTGACCTGATTCCGTCGTCGGACACTGTAATGCAGATTCTCAAGCGCACGGGCGCTTTTCGTGAAGGCCACTTCGTCTATCCCAACGGCAAGCATTCACCTTACTACTTTCAAATGCCGTTGGCTTTTCGTTATTACGACACTGCGCGTGTACTCGCGGTAGCGCTCAGTAGGAAGTTTCGAGTGGACCGCGACATTTCGAGTCAATTGCCGAAGGTGTCAATCATCAGCCCCAGCTCAGGCGGCATACCGGTGGCTTTCGGCGTGCGTGATGCGCTAAGTGCCGAACAGATCTACTGGGCGGAGCAGGAAGGCGATAAGCGTCGATTCCGGCAGTACATAAATAAGGGCGAGGTGAATCCGTGCATCATGGTGGACGACATTATCCGTAGCGGCCACGCCATCGAAGAAACTGACGCGCTGGTGAAAGAGCTGGGCGCTTCCGTGATTGGATGCGGTGCGATTGTTCGGTTTACGGCAGCGACAGATAAACTCGGCGCGGTGCCAATTAGATCACTGGTCGAGTTTGACGCGCAGATGTACGACGAAGGTGAAGATTGCAGCGACTGCAAGAAGGACGTGCCGGTTGAGCATGTGAGGTTCTAGGAAACAAGTGAGATTGAAGAGTTAAGGAAGGGCGGTCCGGTGTGTCCGCTTTTTTCAACCAGGGGTGAGCATTAACGACGCAGTGGATCATGGGAGCCGATCTCTCACCCAAGCTGGATCTCGGCGACAATCCAGGACAGCTTGGATTGACACAAGGTCTTTCTCGAAGGTGTAGAAAACAGCAAAAGGGAATCGATGAGAAAGCAGACGATAGTAAGCTTTGAAAGGCTTATCATGAACGCCAGCGTAGATCCTGAGAGACTCTATCTCGGCGTAGAGGTTGGTTAAGAAGTAAGAACCAAGGCCGACTTCCTGAGCTTCGTAGAATCGGAAACCTTCAATGAGATCCTGTTCCGCAAGATCAAGAATCCTAATTTTCACGAGCTTTGTTCTGTGATGCGTTTCTTTGCAGCATCCCAATCGTCAAATTGCGCTTCGCCAGTTTCGATGAGTCGCTCGCGTTCATCCAGCAGGTCGTTGTGCCATTGAGGCATCGGCACCCCCTCAGCTCTCGCCCGCAAATCATCCCAAAGCTCCTCCATGATGCGAAGCTTCTCCGCAACAGTCATTTGATCGATTTGGAGTTGTGTAGACATGGATGCATTTTAGCAGATGATCACAAGTTGTAACCCATCCAAGGGTGTATCTGCTGAGTCCAAGCAGGTTGTAGCATCCCTTAGATTTCGTGTCTATTCGACAGCGCCTTATCCATCGTCACTTCATCAACATATTCCAAATCGCTACCGACGGGCATCCCCATCGCGATGCGCGTGACGCGCAGGCCGAGCGGCTTGAGCAGGCGGCCGATGTAGTTCGCGGTCGCTTCGCCTTCGGTGGTGGGATTTGTAGCCAATATCACTTCGGTCACCGCCACTCCATCATTGTTCTCCGGCTTAAGACGCGGCAGCAGGTTGGCGAGATGAAGTTCGTTCGGACCAATGTGACGAATGGGCGAGAGGCTGCCGTGAAGCACGTGGTAGACCCCCTTGAAGCTGCGGGTCTTTTCTACGGCCACGAGACTATGAGGCTCTTCTACAACGCAAATTACTGAATGGTCGCGCGAAGTCGAGGCGCAGATGCGACAAGGCTCGATGTCAGTGAGGTTGTTACAGATGGAGCAGAAAACGATGCGCTGCTTTACTTCCAGAATCGCTGTGATCAGTCGCTCCAGCTCGCTGTCGGGCGTGCGCATGATGTGAAACGCGAGCCGTTGCGCAGACTTGTGTCCGATGCTCGGCAGTCGTTTCAGTTCGTCGATAAGTTTGGTGATGGGCTCGGCGTATTCAAGCATTTTTGAACTTGGCACTTGGTGCTTAGTACTTTGATCTTAGTTCCAGAGCTGCAATTTAGCTCGTACGAGGAAATCTGCACTAAGTTCAAAGCACAAAGCACAAAGTTCAATTAACATCCGAGAATTATCCCAGGAGGCCGCCCAATCCCGGTGGCAACATGCCGCCAAGTTTACCCTTCATTGCTTCGTCCACTTTGCGGTTCGCTTCGTTAATGGCAGCGAGGATCATGTCCTGCAGCATTTCGACGTCGCCTTCCTTGACGGCTTCCGGGTCAATTTTCAACGACACGATTTCATGATTGCCCTTCATCTCCACCGTTACCACGCCACCACCCGCTGAAGCTTCCGTGCGCAGTTCTTCCATCTCCTTCGACATCTTCTCCTGCATCACCTGAGCCTGCTTCATCATCTGCTGAATGTTAAATCCGCCAGGAAATTTCATTGCGCACCTCTCTTCGGTTTTCTGTCGTACAGGGACAATAACTGTTTGAAAGCATCGTAACTTTCATTAGAAGCGAATGCAACGAAGCAGCAGGAAACTGCAGAACCACGAGCGGTAGCGAGCGGATGTCACATGCAATTAAAGCAGGATCAGACTGTCTACGAAGGATAAGAATAGCATCTGCTCGTTACCGCTCGCGGTTCTGCAATGTCTCTGTTATAAACTCTCGCTGATGACCAACCCCGATTCTTCCCAGACGCCCGACGAGGAACGCACCCTTTCCGCCATAGTCAAACTTTACTACGACGTTCACAAACCGGCTGCCTTGCCGGCGCCGCTATTGATCGCTCTTCACGGTTATGGCGCCAACAAGCGACAGATGATGCGTGAAGCGCTGGCACTGGCGCCCGACGGTTTCGCAATCGCTTCGCTGCAAGGTTTTCACCAGCATATGAAGGAGCCGAAAGAACCGGGCGGACCTTTACGTTTCGGTTTTGGGTGGCTAACAAACTTTCACCCGGAAGATTCGGTCGCGATTCATCATCGGGCCTTGCTGGACTTGATAGCGACACTAACCCAGGAAGGTGTGGTTAATCAGGAACGCATCTTCCTGCTTGGTTTCTCACAAACCTGCGCCCTTAATTATCGCTTCGCGTTCACCCATCCGGACATCATGCGCGGTGTGATTGGAATCTGTGGCGGAATTCCGGGAGACTGGGAGACGAGCGAAAGTTACAAGCCAACTAAGGCCGCTTTGCTGCATCTTACCGGAACGCGCGATGAATATTATCCGCCGTCACGCGTTGCGGACTATGAAGAGCGACTGCGGCTGCGCGCTCAGAATGTCGAATTTAAGAGCTACGACGCGGCACATGAAATGGTTCCAGCCATGCGTGAAGATGTCAGGGCCTGGTTAAAGAAGTATGCGGAATAGTTTCGAAGCCCGAAATCAGAATTCAGGACTCAGAATTCAGGAGTCAGAGCGGAAACGTCCTCGCTTGGTTCTATTCGCCATTTGCTTGTTAACGATCGCTGCCTGCAGTTGTCAACGGCAGTATGCGACAGGAAGGTCAGCAACCACTGTTCCGCCTGCTTCTGTAACGCTGCCTTTGCCGCCGAAGTCGTCACCTCAACTCAAACAATTCATCGATGGTGCAGTTGAGCAGAGCAAGGTAACAACCGGGTACGATCCCTCATACGTCAAGGTCGACTATCCTAACGGCGACGTAGCGAGCGATACCGGCGTTTGCTCGGACGTCGTAGTGCGTGCTTTTCGCAAAGCTGGTATCGATTTGCAAAAGGAAGTGCACGAGGACATGAAGCTCGCCTGGGACGAGTATCCGCGGAAATGGGGAGCACGCGGGACTGACACCAATATCGATCATCGCCGGGTATTGAACCTCACCACTTACTTCGATCGCCGGAACAAGTCTCTGCCGATTTCCAATAGCCGCGACGACTATCTACCCGGTGACGTGGTGGCCTGGGAGCTTAGTGACGGCGTCGAACACATCGGAATTCTCACTAATCTCTGGTCAGAACCGGACAAGCACTGTCTCGTAGTGCATAACATCGGCGCCGGCGCGAGGGTAGAGGACGTGCTGTTCGCCTGGAAGATCATCGGACACTATCGTTACTTTCAGTAGGCAGTCCAAAGTCCAAACTCCAAAGTCAGAACAAGAGCGGGGTAAGCCCGCCTTCCCGACCTGAGAGGCTCCGACAATTGTCCGACAAGCCAAACCTTGAAAGCCTTTCAATCAGCGACCAACACGTTTCAAGTCTAGTCAGCTCGAGGTCGGGAAGGCGGGCTTGCCCCGCTTTCTTGGATTACTTTCAAGTCTGTTGGAACTGAGCCCCTTGTATCCAGTGACAAACTCCCCTTATAGTCGTCGCCGCCAATAAACATCTGACTCAGCAAAGGAACCCAAAGCATGTGGCGTCACTCGCTTCTGGCCGCACTCCTGCTGGTTGTAATGTTCCCAATCTCGATATCGGCGCAACGCGCTGCGGGGCCAAAGCAGCGTGGCGATCGGATCATCGCCGCCGTCCGTGCTGTGCTCGATGCGCAAGTCGCTGCCTGGAATCGTGGAGACGTTGAAGGTTACATGGACGGATACTGGCGGTCGGAAGAAACTGTTTTTGTTTCGGGTGACAGCCTAACGCGCGGCTGGAAAACCGTGCTCGCTCGTTACAAAAAGAATTACGACTCGCGCGAAAAGATGGGCACGCTGACTTTTTCTGATTTGGAAATCACACCAATCGGAGGTGACGCTGCCATCGCCACCGGCCGCTGGCATCTGCAACGGGCGAAGGATGAGCCGCATGGGAGGTTCACTTTGATCTTCAGAAGGACGAGGCAAGGCTGGAGAATAGTGCACGACCATACGTCGTGATCGCCTTCAGAGCTTGAATCTCCAGGAGGTTTCTTGACTGCTCACAACGAAACGATTCCTTCACCACTCGCTCGACTTGAAGAAGACGTTGAGCAGCGCAGCGGTGCACTAAAGAAAGAACTCGGTCTCTTCGATCTTGTCCTGACTCAGATCGTTTTTGTCGTCGGAACAATTTGGGTTGGCTGGGCCGCCAAGCTCGGCGACGACCAGACTGTTTTTTGGCTGCTCGCCATTGTTACCTTTTACCTACCGCTGGCCGCCGTGGTTATTTTTCTTAACCGCTTGATGCCCCTCGAAGGCGGGATCTATCAATGGGCCAAGCTGGCGTTCAACGACTTCGTTGCGTTCATGGTGGCCTGGAACCTCTGGATCTTTGGCATTCTGGTGATGTCAGGCATCGGACTGATCATCAAGCGAACAATTATTTACGCCGTCGGCCCACACGCTGACTGGATGCGTGAGAACAGATTGGTTACTACCGTTATCTGCACGCTCTTAATGGTCATGATGATCGCGGCCTCGAGGCGGGGTTTGATGCTCGGCAAGTGGGTCCAGAATTTCGGCGGCGCGTTTTTGCTGGTAACGTTTGCAACTCTCATTTTGTTGCCCTTCATCACCGCGAGCCGTGGCACGCTCGCAAACTATCACCCATTTTCAACCAGCCTTCCGCAGTTGAAAGCATATAACATCAACGTCTTCAGCAAACTCGCGGTGGGCGCGCTGTCAGGCTTTGAATACATCGCCATTCTTGCCGGTGAATGTCGCGCGCCGGCGCGAAACATTAGTCGCTCAGTCATGATCTCGGCGCCGATCATCGCGCTGATGTTCATCCTGGGCACGGCTTCGGTGTTGGCGTTTGTAAGTCCGGACAAAGTCGATCTCATCGGTCCAATACCCCAGGTGCTCAGCCTTGCCTTTAGTTCATTCGGCTGGGTATCACTGCTGGTATCGTTCACCATTTTTGGCATTGCAGCGCGACAGATAGCCCTGATGAGCATTTACTTCGCCGGCAACACTCGTTTGCCGATGGTCGCAGGCTGGGACAACCTGCTGCCCGCCTGGTTTGCCCGTCTACATAAGCGCCATCGTACGCCGGTTAATTCGATTCTCTTTGTGGGACTGATAACGCTCGCCTTTAGCCTCGCGAGTTTGATAGGTGTAAGCGAACAAGAAGCGTTTCAGTTACAGGATAATGCTGCCACTACTTTTTACGGCTTGATCTACATGGTGCTCTTTGCAATCCCCCTGGTGGCGATCAAACGTTTCGGCGTCAAGGCGCCGCTTTGGCTCAAGGTGGCTGCGGTGTCGGGCTTCGTCGTTTCCGTGGTAGCCGGAATCTTCACCCTGGTTCCGATAACTCCGGTCGACAGCCATTGGTTGTTTGCGGTGAAGATACTGATCGTTGTAGTAGTTGCGAACGTGGTCGGAGTCGCGCTTTACGGTCTGCGCAAACCGGCGAAACAAATTGACAAGTGATTGTTGGGACCGCGGGCGTACCGCCCGCAAATGAGCGCGAAGCGCGAAAAAGAAATGCGGACTCTACGGTAAAGACCTCGCGCTTACGGCGCGTTGCGGGCGGGACGCCGGCGGTCCCACCAAATCACTTGACCCGACTGATTTCAAATTAAAGGCTGGCCTTCAAAGCAATCCTGTGATAAATCCTGCGGCGAAAACGCGATTCGGATCCTAAACCCCCAAAAAGGAGACTGAAATGGGCAACATCAACATGGGACGCGTGATTTTAGGCGGCTTGGTCGCCGGTCTGGTTCTAAACATCGGCGAGTATTTGCTGAACGGAGTAGTGCTGGCAGCTCAGATGAAAAGCTTCATGACGCAACACAATTTCACAGAGCCGCCATACTTCATTCCAATTGCCGTAATTCTGACTTTTGTCCTGGGTATTGTGATCGTGCTGGGCTATGCCTGCATCAGGCCTCGCTTTGGCCCGGGCGTTAAGACGGCAATCATCGCCGGGCTTTTTGCGTGGTTTGGAGTTTGCTTTTACTGCACAGTCATTAATGGCGTGCTTGCCGGCATTCCAATGGGCACGATGATACTGGGTATGGTCTGGTGCCTGGTGGAGTACTGCCTGGGTGCGATTGCGGGCGCCTGGGTGTACCAGGAGGCCTGAGACAATAGGGTGAAGAATTGTAAACGGAACCAAACTTGGTAAGTTCATTAGCTGTTATTAACAGTTCACAACTAGTAACTCTTGCCGGGCCTGCTCGTCCGCGAATAGGCCCGGCGATGTGTGAACTATCGATCGTCAAACAGGGCGCGATATTGATTACGGGCGAGCGAATCGCGCAAGTTGGGTCGCTCGCGGAAATCGATCCACTGATTGATGCAGACTGCGAGGTGATCGATGCCGGTGGCCGCGTCGTCATGCCGGGCTTTGTCGATGCCCACACGCATCCCATCTTTGCCGGCACGCGTGTAAGCGAGTTTGAGGAACGCGCGAGCGGAGTCACTTATCAGGAGATAGCTGCGCGTGGTGGTGGCATTCAATCGACGGTTCGCTCTACGCGAGGAGCGACGCAGGACGAACTGGTCGTTGCGGGAAGGCGCTACGCTAACTGGTTTTTGCGCACAGGCACGACAACCGTTGAAGCGAAATCCGGCTACGGTCTAACACTCGAAGATGAGCTGAAGATTCTTCGCGCTATCAAAGTGCTGGATTCCGAGACCGCGCTTAGATACGTACCCACTTTTCTGGGCGCTCACGACATCCCCACCGAATACAAATCCCGGCGTGAAGAGTACTTGTCACTGTTAATTGAGGAGATGTTGCCGCAGGTTGTAGCGGAAAAGTTGGCGGAGTATTGCGACGTCTTTTGTGAGGAAAAGGTTTTCACCGCCGATGAATCGCGAAGGATCCTGTCGGCCGCGCGGTCACACGGACTTGGGCTGCGAATGCACGCCGACCAGCTTTCGCTTTCGGGAGGCGCAAAGTTAGCAGCCGAATTAGGTACGGCGACTGCTGATCATTTGGAGCATACCGACGCTGAAGGAATCGCGGCACTGCGATCAGCGGGAGTGCAGCCGGTGTTGTTGCCGGGTTCGGTTTACGCGCTGGGATCGAGCCGGTATCCGGCGGCGCGAGAGATGATCGAAGCCGGGCTGGCGGTTGTGCTGGCCACTGATTTTAATCCCGGTTCGTCACCGACGCCCGCGATGACGATAGTTCTTTCGCTGGCCTCAACCCATATGAATATGACGCCGGCTGAATCGATCACAGCAACAACCATCAATCCTGCCTACTCGCTAAATCGAGGGGATCAAATCGGTTCAATCGAACCAGGCAAGCTTGCCGACTTCGTTATTCACGATTGTGAAGACTATCGGGAGCTCGGCTATTTTTTTGGAATCGAACATCCATGGAAAGTTTACGCGGCAGGCAAACAAGTCAGGTTCGGCTCGCTGAGCCAAGAATTTAATTGACGCTTGATCGCTTCTATTTTATTATCGCGGCAACACTGGAAAGGAGGTGATTCTAAAATATGAGTTTTTATCACAGTGAGGTGGCTGCGGCCTGACCTCTGAACCTGTTTGTTAACTAGTTAGGATTTAGGTTCAGTCGTCTTACTGCGTAGTGCTCCTCCTTTTTCAGGAAGGCACGACAGTCAGCCTCAGGCCAATCCCAACAGTTCACCGGAAGCCGCCGCGCGTCAGCGTGGCGGCTTCACTATTTTGGAGTGCGCTGACCTGTCAGCGCTTTGTTCCGCCGCGACCTGTCGCGGCGCTAGTTCCCTACTCGACTCTAAAGACTGCGGCGTCAAGCCGCCACAGACCAAAGCGGCGACAGGTCGCCGCACTCCAAAGGACTTGCGTTACAAATGAAGCAGTGAGAGATTACAATTCCCCAGCACTTGTAGGAGCATCTTTCGTTGTCATCCGCTGATTCCCCCGTGTTCTATGATCCCGCGGGCCGCCGTTGGAGACGCGTGCGCCGTATCTGGATGGCCACGGCGATTGTGGTCACCAGCCTCGCGGCGATACTCATCGGCAGCGTCCTGATAAATCCCGCGCTTCCCAGTTTCAATATTCGTCCAGTCGCAAGTTTGCCGCATACGGCCGACATCAAGCCCAAAGCGTTACCTGCCCCCGCCAACCCCAGCCAGCAAAAAGCACGAAAGGCCCAGGCGGAGTTGCAACGCGCACTAGCTGCGACGCCGCGAGTGTTGCCGGCTCGAAGACGGTCGCACACTGCAGTCTTGCCCCCGCCGCCCACATTGCCGGCGCCAGCCGTTCCCAGCTCACGACCTCTCTCGATTGGCTTTTACATCAACTGGGACGAATCGAGCTATGAATCGTTGAAGAGAAACCTCGATCACATGGACTGGGTGATTTCGGAGTGGTCTCACTTACAGGAGGACAGCACTAATCCTTTGGCGACTGACGTCGATGCCCCGGCGCTCAACTGGATCCGCCAGACGCGCCCGCAGGTTCAGGTCATCCCAATGGTGCAAAATCTAGTCGACGAAAAGTGGAACCCTGATCTGCTGGCGCATGCGATAGGTGACGAAGCAAGCCGCCAGAAACTAATTAGCGTGCTCACCGCTTTTGTGGAAGCGAATAAGTTTGCCGGACTTTGTGTTGACTTTGAAGAGCCGGCACAGTCGACCCAACCCGCGCTGTTAACTTTCGTTCAGGAGTTACATGCGGTCTTTGCGCCGAAGGGGTTGCTGGTGGTGCAGGCAGTACCTTTTGACGATCCGGACTGGAATTACAAGGGCTACGCTGCCGCTAACGACTACACAATGCTGATGGCCTACGACCAGCACTACGTCGGAAGCGATCCGGGAACAGTGGCTGCGCAGGACTGGTACGAAAACAATCTCGTCAAACGAATGCAGGACCTCGACCCAACCAGAACAATCGTCGCGCTGGGAAACTATGGCTACGATTGGACCGAAGGAAAGACTGAAGCTGAGGAACTCACCTTCCAGGAAGCAGTCATCTCCGCACGTGATTCGGAAGCAAAAATAGTTTTTGACTCTGCCTCGCGCACTCCAACTTTCGAGTATGACGATGAAAATGAAACGCACCACAGCGTTTGGTTTCTCGATGCCGTCACAGCCTATAACCAGATGCGCGCGGCAAGTGGTTATCGGCCTGCGGGTTTTGCAGTCTGGCGTTTGGGCTCGGAAGATCCTTCGGTTTGGTCCGTGCTGGGCAATGAGCCGTCCACTTCGGCGGACTCTCTGAAAAGAATTGTCTACGGTTACCAGGTTGACTTTGAAGGCAGCGGCGAAATACTGAAGGTCGTCTCGCGACCGCAGGACGGCTGGCGCAATCTGGACATGAACGTCGCCGATGGTTACATCGAAAACGAAGACTTTGTCGCTATCCCTTCGTCATATGTGATTCAGCGCGAAGGCGATCATCCGGGACTCGTCGCGTTGACTTTTGATGACGGTCCCGATCCCAGGTGGACGCCGGCAATCCTCGACATTCTCAAACAGGAACAAGCTCTGGCTACCTTCTTTATTATTGGGAAAAACGGACAGGCCTATCCTGACCTGTTGCGCCGCCTGGTTAACGAAGGTCACGAGATTGGTAATCACACTTACACACATCCTAATCTCGGCGAAATACCGTTGCCACTAACTGATCTGGAACTCAACGCCACTCAGCGTTTGATTGAATCGGAGACGGGAAGGTCCACGGTGCTTTTTCGTCCACCCTATTTCGGTGATGCCGAAGCGGATAAGCCGCAGGAAGTCGAACCGGCTTATCAGGCCCAAAAACTTGGATACCTGGTGGTGGGTGTGCGCATCGACCCTGACGACTGGGAACTGCCGGTGACGGCTGAGGAGATTGTGGATCGCACCATTCAGCGCGTCGAAGACAACAATCCGGATACGCGGGGACAGGTTGTGTTGCTGCACGATTCCGGCGGAAATCGCGCGGCTACAGTCGCAGCGTTACCGGAATTGATTCGCAAACTGCGAGCGCGCGGATTTCGCTTCGTACCCGTTTCTGAGTTGGCCGGGCTATCAAGAGATCAGGTGATGCCGTTGATTCCGCAAAAGGAACGAGCACTTACCAGGTCCAATGCCGTGTCCTTCTTTTTTCTTTCCATGGTGGGCTGGGTCCTGCAGTGGATATTTGTAATTGGCATCGTGCTTGGGCTTGGCCGTCTGATCTTTATCGGCACGCTGGCGTTGGCGCAATGGTTTCGTTCGCGTCACCGGCAGCGCACACACGCCGGAGAAAGGTATGCGCCCTTCGTGTCGGTAATCGTGCCCGCCTACAACGAAGAACTGGTGATCAAGAACACGATCAATAGCCTGTTGGCCTCGAACTATGACGAATACGAGATCATAGTTGTGGATGATGGCTCAGTGGATAAGACGAGCGAAATCGTTAGCGAAAACTTCGCCGCTAACCAGCGTGTCAGGCTGGTTCCGGCGAGTGCCGGGGGCAAAGCGGCAGCACTCAATGTCGGACTGCGTTACGCTAAAGGTGAAATAGTAATCGCGCTCGACGCCGACACGCTGTTTGCGCCGCAAGCCATCGGCGCACTGGCCCATCGTTTTGCCGATCCGAAGATGGGTGCCGTAGCTGGTAACGCCAAGGTTGGCAATCGCATAAACATCGTCACTCGCTGGCAAGCGCTTGAATACATCACGTCGCAGAATATGGATCGCCGGGCTTTTGCGAGTTTAAATTGCATTACGGTAGTGCCTGGCGCCGTCGGCGCTTGGCGCCGCCATTTGATCGAGCAAGCCGGAGGCTTCCAATCCGACACGCTGGCTGAAGACCAGGACCTGACGCTAAGCATACGCCGGATGGGTCATGACATCGGTTATGAAGAAGACGCGATTGCCTGGACTGAAGCTCCGGATCGATTAAGTTCCCTCGCCAAACAAAGATTCCGCTGGGCCTTTGGCACGCTGCAGTGTATGCGCAAGCACATCGATGCTTTGTTTCGCCCGCGTTATGGCGCGCTCGGATTCATCGCCCTGCCGAATGTTTGGATCTTTCAGATTTTGTTTCCCCTCATTTCGCCAGTGATGGATTTGATGCTTGTTTATACGTTGCTGGTCGCCGGACTTGATCGGTTACAACAGCCCGTAGGCTATTCGTCGACCGCGCTGCGCCAGGTACTGTTTTATTACGCCCTGTTCCTGACCATTGATTGGGTATCCGCCGGCTTCGCTTTTCTACTGGAAAAGAAGGAGCACTGGCGCCTGCTCTGGTGGCTTTTTCTGCAGCGCTTTTGTTACCGGCAGGTGATGTACTACGTCATGATTAAATCCGTGGCAGTGGCTGCGCGGGGATCAACGGTGGGCTGGGGTAAGCTTGATCGAAAAGCGACAGCCGAAGCCCAACTGTGACCCATAACACTCAAGCGATTGCTGAGTGCCCAGTCAAGTGATTTGCTGGGACCGCGGGCCTCTCGCCCGCTTTTCTGGGAATGCCAATGAGTTTGACTTGAACGAGACCGGTGAGTTGACTTGAACGAGACCGGTGATCTTGATTTGTAAGGCTACCTATGCGCGCGTCAAGTGATTTGCCGGGACCGCGGGCGTCTCGCCCGCTTTTCTGGGAATGCCAATGAGTTTGACTTGAACGAGACCGGTGATCTTGATTTGTAGGGCTGCCTATGCGCGCGTCAAGTGATTTGCTGGGACCGCGGGCGTCTCGCCCGCTTTTCTGGGAATGCCAATGAGTTTGACTTGAACGAGACCGGTGATCTTGATTTGTAGGGCTACCTATGCGGGCGGGACGCCAGCGGTCCCAGCAAATCACTTGACCAATGCGTCCGCCGGTAAGTGAGTGGGAATATCAATTGGGGAAGCGCAATTAATGGCTAACAAGCGGAAGCGAAACGGGGATGGCCGTCGGGCCGGCAAGCAGGACAAGTTGTTTGTCTATGTGCTGCTACTTCTGGTGGCGTTCTCTTTTCGCGTTGCAGTTGTTCGCATCCTGCCGAATGACGCGCCGGACGACGGCAGAGTCTACGATCAGATGGCACGTAACGTGCTCGACCGGCATGTTTATTCTCACGACGGCGAACCGCCGTTTGCGCCATCGTTGATACGCATGCCGGGTTATCCGCTCTTCCTTGCTGGCGTGTATTCAGTCTCTGGTAACAACGGCAAGACGGCGGCTCGCCTGGTTCAAGCGCTTCTGGATACCGCGACCTGCGCGATGGTCGCGTTTGTTGCCTTCCTCTGGGAACCTGAGGAAAGTCGAAAGCGTCGCAGCTCGATTGCCGCCCTGGCGCTGGCTGCCATTTGTCCGTTCACGACGATCTACGTGGCAACGATCCTCACTGAAACACCCACCATGTTCTTTGCTATCGGGATGACCTTGACGGCAACGCTGGCGCTCAGAGCAACGAACCAAAAAAAGACCTTGTGGTTGTGGATTGCAACCGGCCTACTCGCCGGCCTGGCCGTCTTATTTCGTCCTGACAGCGGACTATTCGCATTGGCGCTCGGCCTGACACTGGTAACAGCCACGCTTGGCCGCGCGAGTGAGGTGAAGTTAGCCAGGCCGCGCGACGAGATCTTGTACCGGACGGCGCGTACCTCTTATCTCGGCGCGGTCTTCTCTCTGGCGTTTTGTCTGGTGCTGGTGCCCTGGGCCATTCGCAACTATCGCGTCTTTCATCTCTTTCAGCCACTTTCCCCGGCCCATGCGGAGATGCCCGGCGAATTCGTTCCGCGCGGATATCTAACCTGGGTACGCACCTGGATTGACGACGGGCGTTATATCGGACCAGCAATTTGGCTGCTCGATGCTGGTCCAATCAAACTCTCCAGTATCCCGGACCGTGCCTTTGATTCTGCCGAAGAAAAGCAGCGTGTGAGCGCGTTGCTTGAAAAATATAACCATCCCGTCGAAGAACCTGGACTCTTTGCCGAACAAGATTCAAACAACCCGTCAGGTTCGGAAGATCAGTCACAGCAGAACGAAGAAGGTGATTCGAATAAACCCGAAGCAGACAAGGGCGGAGATCAAAATGACGAGGCGAACGCTGACGAAGGCGATGAAAAAGACGCCGAAGAGGATGAGACTGACGATAGCGAGTCGGCGGATGAACCCTCCGATCAAGCGGTTGAGATGACTCCGGAGATCGACGCAGGTTTCGCGCAGATCGCCCGTGAGCGCATCGCCCGTCATCCGTTTCGTTACTACGTTGGGTTGCCGCTCAAACGTGCTCGTTCACTTTGGTTTGATACCCACTCGGATTATTACCCATTTCAGGGCCAGCTGCTGCCGCTCGAAGACCTCGACTACGATATCCACCAACAATACTACCTGCCGGCTTTTGCTGCGTTGACGGCAATTTACACGCTGCTTGGTCTCGCGGGTGCCTGGTTCTTGTGGCAAGGGCGAAACTTCAGTGCGCGCCTCTGGGCGTTATTGGCGGCTCTGATGATTTTCCTGAGGGTTGGTTTCTTCTCCTCGATGGAGAATCCTGAGCCGCGTTACCTGGTCGAGGTCTTTCCGTTTCTATTTGTTCTTGGCGGGATTGCAATAGGACACATTGGGGCGGCACTGAAAAACAGTAAGACAGTCTCAGCGCCCAATTGAACGAAGCGCACGTCTGGCGAGAAACTGTTTCATACCTCCAGGTACGATTGCGCGGAGTAGTGCATGAGCAACTCGGCTCGGCACCAATACTCCATGTTGCACCAGCGCATACTCGCTTTCCCACCAGCTGGCCACAAACTTCGACTTGAATCTTCGCAAGCCTTCAAAGTTATAAAAGACACTCAAGCGCTTCGACGTCAATCCCAAAGCGCGCTCGATCACCGGGTGATCGTGAGTCGAAATATCATCCGCGCCTTCCCTGGCCAACGGCGCTGTTCCCAGAGTTGCCATGGTTGCTCCCTCTGCTTTGAGTCGCTGCAAGGCCTCGAAAACCAAAAGGTCCGCAGTGCCCCTGGGACTGTCAGGGGCCCGCACAACGTCTTCCAGGTACCAGCCATCTCGCGCCGGAATCGGGCTCGCCGCAAGCAGGCCCACCAACCGATGGTTGGCGTCGCGCGCGGCAAACAACTTCTTACGCTCAGATCTGAGAAAAGGATCAAGCGCCAACAGCCAGCCGAAGGTTATTGCGGCCCGTCGCGTTTTAAGCCAGCTGAGGCACAACTCCATGATCTCTTCCTTCAGTTCATCGCTGAAGCTAACAACACTCTCGACCTGGATACCGCCTCGCAACGCCTGATTGACACCGGCGCGCAGCTTCTTGGCTGAATTGCCTCGCGGTTGCCACACTTGCAAATCAAAGTAGGGAGCCGCGCCAATCTTGATTGCGCTCAAGCCCAGTTGAATACCCTCGCGGGCAAGGCGTTCAGTACCGGGCACAAAAGCTGCGATACACCTGGCTTTGGTGGCGGCCATCATGAAGCCCTGGACCAGTGGCTTGATGTCCTCCGGTTTTGCCAGGGGATCGCCTGCCGCCAGCCAAACTCTCCCAAATTCACCATAAATAATTGCGCCATCGATTCCCGGCATAGTCCACGTCAAAGCGCCCGGAGTAATACTGACGAGGGAATGCGGGTTGTATCCATAAGCAGATTGCAGTCGCAGGAGTTCCGGCGTTGGATCTGCCACTCGGAGACGCCGAGCATAATCGGGCAGCACGCGAACCTTACTAGTTACATAGCGGGCGCCGTAGCTCGCGCCGCCGCCGGCTGCGAGCCACCAAAGGTCGTGAATTGGAATATGCGGATGGAAGAACATCTGTGACCAGCCATAACAAGGATACACCCCGGCGTCTGGGCGGTCTAAACCTGGCAGGCGGAAAAGTCAAAAAGAATAACTGGGCAACTCGGCTTCAGTACTGCGGAAGTCGATTAGGGAGTCGGCGAAGGTGTTGCCGGCGGTGCTTGCTCCGAAGGAAGCACGCGCGACGGATCGGGCCGATCTGGCGAAGTATGCAGGTGAATCGCCTTCCAATCTTTTCCCACGCGTTTGAAGACCAACGTCATTCGACCGGTAGCTGTCTCAGGTGTGCCCTTGAAAGTTTGCGACTGGGTCCACAAACAACTCACCACCGCCCCGTCGCGACCGAGCATCGTGATCGAAAGGTCGCGCACCTCCAGCTTCACATCTTTGATCTCGGGGTATGAGCTTTCCCGGTTGCGTCGCATCTGATCCCAGCCCTTCGTGATAGTTCCGTTGCCATTGAAGAGAATCAGGCGCGGCGACTCCAGATAAACACTCGTTACTGCTTTAACATCCGAGTGCCTAATGCCATTGATCAGGGTGTTGAAGGCGGCAACCACACTTTGCGACCCGGGCGTTTCCGTGGCAATTTTTGGTTTGGTCTCAGTATGCCGCGGTGTCGCCCTGGTTGTAGTAGGTTGCTGGACGTCAGTGCTCTTTTGCGAGTCGACGCTCTTACTGGTAGTTGACGGTGACGCGGTCGTGCGCGGGCGAACGGTTTGAGAGGAATTCGTGTTTTGCGCCAGAGCTGCCGAGCCGGCCGTGAAAAGCATGAGCGCAATTAGTGTGAACTTAATGATCATCTTTGGTTTCCTCTCTCAACTCTTTGGACGGCGGTGACCTGTCACCGCTTTTCTCCGTCGCGACCTGTTGCGACGATTGGACGAAAGCACTTACCTGCGAGATGCGGCGTCAAGCCGCCGCAGACCAAAGCGGTGACAGGTCACCGCACTCCAAAAATTTAAACGTCGCCCAATGCGTTCGCAGCGTCGAACCATGGTACTCCACTGCGGAGTCTTTCGACAGAACGCTTTTGCCCGAGAATCTCAAACACTTCAAACATCGACGGACCGACTGCCTGGCCAGTCAGCATTGTGCGCGAACCGTTGATTAACAGTCCGGCCTTAACATCGTTATCCTCAGCGAATTTTCTGAGCGTAGCCTCGGCGGTTTCCGCCGTGAAGGGTTCTGTCGCTTCCAGTCGCGCAGCGAGAGCGGGCAGAAGTTGCCTTAGGCGCGGGTCCTTACGCAGATTCTTGTTAACGGCCGTTTCCTCAAAGTCGAAGTCATCGGAGAAATAGGCGCGTCCCTGTCCGGAAAAATCTTTGAGCGTGAAAAACCGCTGGCGAATTAGATCCAAGGTCTTTAACAACCAGTCCTGGTCGTCATCGTCATACTCTTCGCGCCAGAGTTTGCCGGCGCGTAACTCAGCTTTCACCATCGGCAGCAACTCTGTCACCGGCATGCCGCGAATATACTCGGCGTTCATCCAAAGCGCTTTCTCGTCGGTCCAGTGACGTGGGTCGTTTTCCTGAAAGTTGAAAACGGCCGGTGAGCGATGGATATGCTCCAAAGAAAACTTCTCCACCAGCTCCCTAACCGAAAGGATCTCCTGGCCGTCGGCGGGTGCCCAGCCAAGCAGCGCTAAGAAATTCCGAAAAGCTGCAGGAATGAAACCGCGATCTCTGTAGGTGGTTAAGGAGACTACTTCGCCGTGCTTGCGCTTGGAAAGTTTTCCTTTGTTCGGCGCCAGAATCAAAGGCAAATGAGCAAACAGGGGCACGGGTGCGCCGAGCGCTTCGTAAAGCAGCACCTGTTTGTGTGTGTTCGTTAGGTGATCCTGGCCGCGAATCACATGAGTGATAGCCATCTCGATGTCATCAATCACGACCGAGAGGTTGTAGAGCGGATGACCGTCTGATCGAAGCAAAACCAGATCTTCAATTTCAGAATAGTCGCGCTCCTGTGGCCCGAAGACGAGATCATCGAAGTGCGTTTTTCCCACAGGCGCAATTTTCAAACGCACGGCAAAGGGTTCGCCGTCCGCCGCGCGTTTGTCGGAATCTTCCTTCGCCAGATCGCGGAAAGGGTTGTTGCGATGATTTGTGCCGGCTGTTGATTGCGCGCGCGCGCGTTCGGCGATGTTCTGTTTGACGTTGGCATCATCGCGATCAGCTTTGGGTGTGAAATCACGGTAAGCCTTGCCTTCGTCCACGAGTTTGTAGGCGGCAGCACGATGCTTGTCGGCGTTGGCAGATTGAAAAACGATCTCCTCGTCGTAAGCGAGTCCCAACCATTCCAGGCCATCAATGATCGACCGCGTTGATTCGTCAGTTGAACGCTGGAGGTCGGTGTCTTCGATGCGCAGGAGAAACTTGCCGCCGCTCTTTTGCGCGTAGAGCCAGTTGAAAAGCGCCGAGCGGGCTGCGCCGATGTGCAGGTAACCGGTTGGAGATGGAGCGAAGCGGACGCGAACCATAATCAGTGGTCAGTGGTCAGTCGATAATTAAAGGCATGGGTTGCCATTTTTTTGGGCAATCAGTTCCTGCCTATTGGTAGCACAATAAAATGGTCAGTAGCCTTTAGTCGTAATCAGAAGCAAACTTTGTCTGCTGACTATTGACCACTGACCACTGACCACTGAATCTGGCGGAGATGACAGGATTCGAACCTGTGAAGGGCTTTTAAGACCCTTAACGGTTTAGCAAACCGCCGCCTTCAGCCACTCGGCCACATCTCCGCAACCCACGAAAACGAAAAAACATTCTAATCCGCGGTTACGGATTGTCAAGGTAAGGGGTAACGATTAAGTGATTCGCTGGGATCGGGCAAGTGATGTGCTGGGACCGCGGGCGTCCCGCCCGCATCGGTGGCCATACAGATCAAGATCAGAAGTCTCACTGAAGTCAGACTTATTGGCATTCAACGAAAGCGGGCTGGACGCCCGCGGTCCCAGCACATCACTTGCGCCTTATTTAGTGCGACTGATCGCCATGAGCGTTAGGTCGTCTCGGGGTGCTCGCCCTTCCGCGAAGGTGTGCAACTCGTGCCTGCAGAGCGAGATTAAAGAGTCAGGCGAAAGGGTACAGTTGTCGTTCAACAGTTGCGACAGACGCTCGGCGCCATATTCGTTACCCCTGCCGTCCAAACTCTCCGAAAGTCCATCGGTGTAGAGAAACAACGTGTCGCCCTTGTTCATGTGGACTCGATTGACTGAAAAACTTTCGCTACAAAACACACCAATCGGCAGACCGGTCGCGGCGATCTTGGTCACCGTGCCTTGCTGAACCAGGAGTGGCGGCAGATGTCCGGCATTACAAACCTCAACATCACCGGTCGTATTAGCGCGTCCATAGACTAAGGTTGCGTATTGTGTCGGCAAGGTGCTTTCGCAAAAGACGCGGCTGGCGCGTTCCACCATTTGTTCGAGCGGCAGGTTGATCGAAATGAGCGTGCGAAACATCGCATTCAGATGCGCCATCAGCATCGAAGCGGCAACGCCCTTGCCCGAGACGTCGCCGAGAGCAAAATGCAACGACTGATCTTCGCCCTTGATTAAGTCGCAATAGTCGCCACTGACGGCTCCGGCGGGCTGGTAGTGATAGGACACTTCCCAACCATCAATCTGCTGCGTAGGTGGGGGCAACAATCCCATTTGAATCTGTGACGCCAACTCCAGATCCTCTTCAAGAGCGTGCTGCTCGGTTTCAGTCAAATCACCCAGACAAACCCGCGCCAGAGGGTTTGCGAGTAACCGTTCCGGCTCGACTGGATCATGACAAACTTCGCACAGCCCGTAAGTGCCGATGTCCATGCGATGCAGCGCTGCATCAACCTCCTGGAGCAATCGGGTTAGTTCCGCCGGCCGGTGAAAAGCGCTGGCGGCATCTTGCAATTTATGACGACGGTCGATTAGTTGTTCGCGAAGCAGGGGTTCGATAGCGGTAACCATGTTCTGTCCTTTTTGGGAAAGCCACCTTGTTGTTAGGCCACGAGGCTGGCGGGAATTGGCGCTCGCTGAAGTTGAACGGGAAGTTGCGGGGCGCAGCAAATCTTCTCGAGTCGGGCTCGATCGCTTTTCATCGCGGGGTCGTTAGGCAATGCGGCCCGCACCTCACGAAAGATGTTTGCCGCGTGAGGATCTGGCGGCTCAATCAGTCGATAGTGAATCCACTTACCTTCGCGACGCGCCGAAACCACCCCTGCCCGGCGCAGGTAAGCCAGATGCCGGGAAATCTTCGGCTGGTTTATCTTCAACACTTCCACAAAAAAACAAACGCAGACCTCGTCGTTTCCGATGAGATTAATCAGCCGCAAACGAGTGTGATCCGCGAGTGCCTTAAATAGAAATGCGATGCGATATTCTTTGTTGCCCATGACGATCTATTTACCTGTTTTGGTGGTTTAATTATTACGATCTTGAGCGCCTCAGTGTTCCTTTTTTACCAACTAATTTAACGTCCAAAAAGCGCTTGTTTCTATCCGGATCTTGCGTTTCAAACTAGTCCAAGCCAACTAGTCTGCTGCGACGTTCAAAAAGCAGCGTGTCGCGCCAGACGCCCTTGATTTTGGCAATGCGCTCCCGCCTGCCAACCTCCCGAAACCCACCCGAGTAGTGCAACGAAATACTGGCCACATTCTCCGGAAAAATGCTCGCCTGTAGCGTCCAAATTCCATTCTCCTCAGATCCTTTTATGAGGGCCTCGAGCAACAACCCTCCCAGGCCTTTGCCGCGCATTTGTTCGGCGACATAAACACTCACTTCCGCGACTCCCGCGTACACAGGGCGCGTCGAAACCGGGCCCAGCGCTGCCCAGCCGCCAGGGATTTCTTCTGAAGCAGCCACCAGGCGCGGCGCGGGTAAATGCGAATTGTTCCAGGTCGTCCAGTTCGGGGCCTCCGTCTCGAAGGTCGCCTGCCCGGTAGCGATGCCGGCGAGATAAATCGCCCGCACCGCTTCCCAGTCGTCGTCAGTCATGGTTCTGATTTGAGTCCCCATATCCCATCCCAAAATATTTTACACATACGCCTTGACAGATGTGTTTGCCGGGCGTAACCTCTGACACATTCGCTTTGGCGTATATGAAATATAGAGGAGGAAGACATGGAAGGCAAGACCGAAAACGTAGTGCAGGCATTAAAGGCGCATTTGGCGCTGAACGTTCACGACGTCCAAAAGAGCCTGGAGTTTTACCGTAAGATGCTTGACCTGGAGCCCCTGAAAGTCAGGACGGGATATGCGAAGTTTGACGTGCAAAACCCGCCCTTGAATTTGACTCTCAACGAAGTCGCCTTTGACGGGCGCGGTGCACTTTCGCATCTGGGCATTCAGGTCGCTTCGACTAACGATGTGCTGGCGATGCGCGACAAGTGGGTAGCGTCCGGGCTCATCACTCGCGACGAGATGCAAACAAACTGTTGCTATGCGACTCAGGACAAAACCTGGGTGCGGGATCCCGATGGCAATGAGTGGGAAGTCTTCGTTGTGCTCCAGGATAATCTGCCCGAAACGGCGCCTTGCGAGTGTGGAGAAAAAGTGACGGAAACGAAAGTTGAGCCGGCAGCGACTGTCGCGTCAGCGTGTTGCACTCCAGCACCTTTAGGTATTGACCGGTGAAGGCTAGCTTAGCGCGACGGGCCACAGCAGAGGCCATTGGGACGGCAATGTTATTAGCGGCCGTCGTTGGCTCCGGCATCATGGGCGAGAGATTGTCGGGAGGCAACGTAGCCATCGCTCTGCTTGCCAACACCCTGGCAACCGGGGCTGCACTCGTCGCGCTAATTTTAACCTTCGAAGGAATTTCCGGAGCCCAATTCAATCCTGCTGTGTCTCTAACGGCTGCCTGGCAAGGGGGGCTGCCTTGGCGCGACGTGCCGGTTTACGTTCTCGCTCAAATCGTGGGCGCTCTTGCGGGCGTCGTCACCGCCCACTTAATGTTTGGCCTTCCGCTGTTTTCCGCATCTCGTCATGTCCGCACAGGCGGTGCGCAGCTGTTCAGTGAATTCATCGCTACCTTCGGATTACTCACGGTGATCTGGGGCTGCGTTCGCTTTCGGCCTCAGGCGGTCGCCTTCGCTGTCGCGGCTTACATTATGGCCGCCTGCTGGTTTACTTCATCAACCTCGTTTGCTAATCCGGCGGTGACGTTTGCACGTTCGATGAGTGACACTTTTGCAGGTATTCGTCTCGGAGACACTCCTGGTTTTCTCATCGCGGAACTCGCAGGAGCCGCAGCGGCGACCATACTTTTCCGCTGGTTAGCCTCAACGTCAACAGGTAGAGATGCTGTTTCACGAGAAGAAGAAAATGACTGATCAAATAAGAGTCTTGATTCTTTGCACCGGCAACTCCGCTCGCAGTCAAATGGCGGAGGGGCTGTTGCGTCATGATGGGGGAGACGCATTTGCCGTCGAGAGCGCCGGACTCGAACCCAGCTTCGTCAGGCCCGAGGCTATCAAGGCCATGAACGAGATTGGCATTGACATATCAGGTCAGCACTCCAAGTCACTCGACAAATTCATCGGGCAACCGTTCGACTACGTGATCACTGTTTGTGATAACGCGAACCAGAATTGTCCGATCTTTCCGGGAGCAAAGCATCGTCTTCATTGGAGCGTGGAGGATCCGGCAGCTGTGGGTGACACTGAAGAAACTCGGCTGAAAGCCTTTCGCGCCGCTCGCGATGACTTGCGAGAGCGCTTACGCAAGTTCATCGAAGTTGCGAAGGAGAACAGTCGCTAATCCTAAAGACAAAACGGCCCGGCGTCTTTCACGAAGACCCGGGCCCGTCTTTATTCCTTCAATCCGTCTGCACTACATTAGATTCTTGTTCAAACGTTCCTGCCGTTCCTTCTTCCGCAGTTCCATTCTCTCTTTTCGTTCTTTCTCTAGTCCCTTGAGTTTGGTTTTCTGTTCTGCGGTTAACACGCCGTCCATTTCGGTTCGAACTCCCTCCATCGCAGTCCGTATTTCCTGATGTAGCGCTTTGGCTCGTGCCTCATCGTCAGCTGTGAAGGTGCCCGCAATTCTTTTCTCGCGCAGCTTGAACAATTCTTCCCGCTGAAGTTTTGTGCTTTCCAGCCGGCGCTGCATGATTGCTCGGCTCTGTTGGCGCTGTTCTTCGGTGAGATTCAGTTCGCGCATCAGATGACCCATACCGCGTTCCCGGCCCTCACGTAGCCCGCGGCCTTCGCGATTTTCCATGCGTTCACGACGTTTTTCCATCCGCTCGACGCGTTCTCGCTGGCGAGTTCCATCCTGAGTCGACGGTGTTTGAGTCTGCGTTTCCTGAGCGCAAACGCCCATTCCAACGGCCAGCATGATTCCGACGACACCAAACAAACTTTTTCGTAAAAACATCTCTTATCGAACTCCTTCTTTGCTTTTTTTCTGCGGTAAAGACGTAGGTCCGAGGATGGGCTTCCTGGTTACATCCCTTTAGACGCGCACAGTTAAGGATTAGTTGGAAAGAAACAGGCATTGACTTTCTTAGTCGAGCAGAGTACTTTACGACGCAAAGAGCGCAAGCTGTTTTGGAAGGCTTGTGCTGATTACATCGGAAAAGATTTGTGAGTAGTAAAAAACTGAACCGGCACGTTACAATACCGCGCAAATGCATCTAGAGAACATAAACTCCCCGGCAGATCTGCGGCGACTGCCTTTGGAGGAACTCCAGCCCGTTGCCGACGAAATTCGCCAGTACATTTTGGAGACAATGTCGCGAATCGGCGGCCACACCGGCGCTTCCTTGGGCGCGATTGAGTTGGCCGTGGCGCTTCACTATGCCTTTGACACGCCGCGTGACCGGCTGGTTTGGGACGTAGGGCATCAGGCTTACGCGCACAAAATTTTGACGGGACGGCGTGATCTTCTGCCGACCATCAAACAGTATGGCGGCATCAGTGGTTTCCTGCGTCGTGACGAATCTGAATACGACACTTTTGGCGCCGGCCACGCTTCGACGTCGCTTTCTGCCGCACTCGGGATGGCGATCGCTCGCGATAAAAACAATCAGGATCATCACGTAGTTGCGCTGATCGGCGACGCGTCGTTGGCTGGTGGTATGGCGATGGAAGCGATTAACCAGGCGGGCCATCTCAAGAGCCGGCTGATTGTTGTGCTCAACGATAACGAGATGTCGATAGCGCCGGCCGTAGGAGCGTTGACCGGTTATTTGAACCGCATCCGCAGTGCCGGCAGTTATCATCGCTTCAAAGATGAAGTTGAGGAAACCTTGCTCTCGATACCTTCAGTAGGTGGTCGGCTTCATCACGCGGCCAAGACGATGAAAGATGCTATCGCTGCGGCGGTGCTTCCCGGCGCGCTCATCAATGAGCTGGGCTTCAAATATATCGGCTACGTGGACGGTCACAACCCGCGCGCCCTGGTTGCCGCCTTGCGTGAAGCACAGCAAATTAAGGATGGCCCAGTTCTGGTTCACGCGCTGACAACAAAAGGCAAAGGCCATCCGCAGGCAGAGAAGGACTATTATCGTTGGCACGCTACCGGCCCCTTCGACCTGCAGACCGGGAAGGCCATCAAGTCGAAACCGAGTGCTCCGACCTATACCGCAGTTTTCGGAAATACGCTCGCCGAGTTAATGGAGGCGGACGAGAAGATTATTGCTTTAACTGCGGCGATGCCCGATGGCACGGGTATTTGCACGCCGCTCGAAAAGTTTCCCGACCGATCCTACGACGTAGGTATTGCCGAGCAACATTGCGTTACCTTTGCTGCCGGAATGTCGGTTGAGGGTTTGAAGCCTGTTTGTGCTATCTACTCCACCTTCCTGCAGCGCGGATTCGATCAGTTAATCCACGACGTTTGTATCCAGAATCTTAACGTAAAGTTTTGTCTCGATCGCGGTGGAGTTGCCGGCGGTGATGGTCCTACGCACCACGGGCTTTTGGACATCGCTTATCTTCGCGCGGTTCCGAACATTGCCGTGATGGCTCCTAAGGATGAAGGCGAGATGCGCGACATGCTACACACCATGATCGAGCATGTCGGACCGGCTGCGATGCGTTACCCACGGGGCAGTGGCGTCGGCGCCGACATAGAGCGGGCACCGCAACTTTTGGAAATTGGCAAAGGCGAGATACTTCGCGACGGTGGCGAGATTGCGATCATCGCTTACGGCTCAATGGTTCATCCTGCATTGCAGGCGGCAGAGAACCTGGCGAAGGAAAAAATCGAGACTACGGTAGTTAACGCCCGTTTTGTGAAACCGCTGGATGCCCAACTGTTGTTGGCTTTGGCGCAAACAAAGCGCCTCATTGTGACCGTCGAAGAAGCTTATCTGGCGGGCGGCTTCGGTTCAGCCGTTTTAGAGTTACTGGAGGAAAACGGCCTGCAGGATAAAGTACGGGTCGTAAGGATGGGCATCCCGGATCGGTTAGTCACGCATGGCGATCCCAAACTCTTGCTCGCTAAGTATGGGCTCGATGCTGATGGGATTTACACACGCGTTAAAGAGAGTATTGACGTGTTGGACGACCGTCGCACAAAAGCAAAAAAAGTGGCTCGATAGACCCCTTTCAACCCAGAAAAGATGCGCGCCCGTACTGCTGGACAGACGGGCGCGTTGTTTTAGTGCACGATATCGTGAGCTGATCTCCCTTCCGTTTCTCACACATTTTGCATCAGTAAGTTTTCTGCAGGACTTAGAGGGATCAAGGACAAGGTTCATTACGTGGCCTCGCTTTTGCTAACAGGTCTGCGGGTAAAACTGTCACGCGGGTCAGCTGGGTTAGCGCTTATGGAAACAAATATTGTAAACGAGGAATATTTTGAGGACGAGTTACCACTCGGCGAACCTCACTTTGACGAAGAGGCAACCCTGCTTTCGGCGCGGCCAGTAGTGCCGCTCCAGGAGATCAAGGCGGAAGAACAATCGCGGAAGCGCCTGATAGTTGGTTTGGCGATGGCTTGTTCGCTGATGATGGGCGCGCTGGTCGCGACCCTAGTTTACAAACGAAGTGGTCAGGCACAGTCGGCAGCGATTAGCACAGCCGTTCCCGGTGCGGCTGGAATTGCAGTTGACGATCCTATCAGTCCTCCTGCAACTCAGGAGGTCGGAGGTGGAGCTACAGGTGCATTGACGCCGGGCGATGCGACAAGTGTCGAAAAGAAATCGGCGCCCTCGGTTTCCAGGAGCGCGGAATCAATCGCAGTCGAGTCGCAACAAAAAAAGAACTTGCCTCAGCAGCTGGATGAACAAGATTTAAGTCGTGATGAACGAATCGAAGCCCGGCGTCTCAGGCGTAGATTAGAACGCCAGACGCGGCGAGAATCTTCGGGGCGTTCACGTAGGACTTCGGATGATTTATTGAGGATCCGGGACATATTCGAAGGCCCGTCGAGGCCTTAGTAAATCAGTAATCTCGGGAGATTTAGAGTAAGTGCATCACGCTGACAGGCCGCGTAACTACCTGGTGTGGATGTCAATTCAACGTTGTTGACTGATTCCGAAACCAGTGGCATTATCTGCCACAAGCGATGAAGAGTTTTTGTCCGACTAGTAAGTCGCTTGCCCTAACAACTCTCTCACACGAGCGAAACCCGACGTTTTCCGCTAGCATAAATTTTTCGCGGTTGCGGCGCGAGAAAGCAGGCATTTCTATGAAGCAAGTGTTTCGCGAGCGGGAGTGTATTCACAAGGACGAAGGCGTGCCCGGCGATTTTTACAACGGCGGCTTCTACTTGCAGGCGCTCCAAAGATTGCCCATCGATCAGGCGATGCAGGTCGCTGCCAAAGTTGGCTCTTTTTTCTGGGCTGACGCGCCGAATATTAAAGTCTGGCTCTGTACTCCTTGCGCCAGTGAACTGAATTTAGGAGATTCGCCGCGCGCCATTTCGCAAGCCGCGCGACGTCAGGCCTAAAAACCCACGCACCGTTCTTCAGGAAAACTCGGTCGAGCGTCGTGTCCTGCGGTAAAGTAGCGGCAGATGAAGCACGAGCGTTCTGAGCGACACATGCGTATCGATAAGCTACTTGTCGATCGCGGCCTGGCCGAATCACGCACGAAAGCTCAGGCGCTGGTTATGGCGGGCGTCGTTCTCGCCGACGAACAACGCGTAAATAAACCTTCCGATACGGTAGCTGCCGACGCCCAGGTTCGCCTCAAAGGCGGGGATGACCCAACTTCACGTTATGTTGGGCGCGGGGGCCTAAAACTCGAAACTGCTCTGCGTGACTTTGAACTTAGTGTAGAAGGATTGATCTGCCTTGACGTTGGCGCCTCAACCGGAGGCTTCACTGACTGCCTGTTGCAACACGGAGCCAGGCAGGTCATTGCCCTCGACGTTGGTCACAACCAAATAGACTATCGACTGCGAACAGACCCTAGAGTAGAAGTTAGAGAAGGCGTCAATGCACGTTACCTGCAGCCGGACGATTTCAAAGTCAGTTTTGATCTGGTGGTGATGGACGTCTCTTTTATTTCCGCAACCAAGGTCATGCCGGCAATTGTTCCGTTGTTACAGCAAGCGGGTCGCCTAATCACGCTCATCAAGCCTCAGTTTGAAGTAGGCCGGGGAGAGGTGGGCAAGGGAGGCATCGTTCGTGATCCGGAAAAGCACGCGCGTGTGATTGCGGAGGTCAACCACGCAGCTCAGGAACTGGGACTGCAACTGGAAAAAGTAATCGAGTCTCCCATACACGGCGCGGATGGCAACGTAGAGTTTCTCGCCCTGTATGAAAAGTCTTAGTTTAGAAGAGCGGGGGCAAGCCCATCTTCCTGACCCTGAGCTGAATACAGTCGACTTTCGAATCCTGCTGGAAAGACTTTCACAGCGAGTCAGCGCAGCCGCCGCTGCCGCTTCTGTATTGCTCCACCGTCCTCTTGCAGTTACCATTGCGAGCGTTTTCTCCAATCCCAAGAACTAGCTGTCGGTGACCTCCAAAAGAGCGCGATGACGATCTCGTCCATAAAGCGTATAGGCATGGTTCTAAAGCCAAATCAGCCAGACGCGCTGAAGACGATGTGCGAACTGACGGTCTGGTTGTCGGAGCGTGACATCAGTCTGGTCGGAGGGCCGGAAATTGAGCGCCAACGGATTGAAGAACAAACCGGTTGCCCGGTTAAAGAGGTAACTCCCGATAAGCTTGCGGCTGTTGCTGATTTGATACTGGTGTTGGGAGGCGACGGCACAATGATCGCTACCTCCCGCTTGATTGGTGACACGGAAGTGCCGGTGCTCGGCGTTAATTACGGAGGGTTGGGCTATCTTGCCGAGTTTCGCATTGAAGAACTTTACGCGGCGCTGGAATCGATTCTCGAGGGTAATTATCGTCTCGATAAGCGCGTCATGCTTTCAGTTGAACTAGTGCGCGGCGACGAAAGCGTTACGCGTAATCGCGTGCTGAACGATGTCGTCATTAACAAGTCGGCGCTGGCGCGCATTATTGAAATCGAGGCTTACCTCAATCAGCAGTTTGTGAATGCGTTTCGCGCTGACGGCCTGATAGTTTCCACGCCCACGGGATCCACTGCCTACAATCTCTCCGCCGGTGGCCCTGTCATATTCCCTTCGATGAATGCGGTAGTCATTACTCCAATTTGTCCTTTTACGCTTTCCAACCGGCCCATCGTTGTGCCCGACAATGCCGTCATCGAATTACACTTAAAAACCGAACGGGAAGACGTGTCGTTAACACTGGACGGCCAGGTGGGTTTTTCGTTGAAGGTCGAGGATCGGGTACGTATCCATAAGAGCAAAACTACCTTCAACCTGGTGCAGCCAATGAACCGCAACTATTTCGACGTGTTGCGCGATAAGTTGCGTTGGGGACGGTGAAACAATAGTTTCGAGTTTCAAGTTCCAAGTCCCAGGTTTTGACTTCAGGAAACTGGAATTGGCTCGAACTTGAAACTTGAAACCTGAAACTAACCTTTATGCCTGAAAAGACAAAAGACAAAACCAAAAAGACCATCGACGCCGATGCTTTTGAGCGCGAGGTCACTACCGATCTCGATGAAGAAACACCTGACAAGCCGAAGGGCATGGCGTTGCACACGCGCATTCTCATTGGGCTCGCAGTTGGTGTTATTGCCGGCCTGGTAGTGAACAAATCTTTTGGAGGCGATCACCCGCGCGTCGTTTGGATAGTCGACAATTTCACGCAGCCGATTGGCCAACTGTTTCTGCGCCTGCTGCTGATGATTGTCGTGCCGCTGGTTTTCTCTTCGCTGGTCGTTGGGGTGGCGGGAATCGGTGATATTCGCAAGCTGGGGCGTGTCGGTCTGAAGTCGTTTGGTTATTGTCTGGTGATATCCGCCGTTTCGGTGGTCATCGGACTAACGCTGGCGAACACAATCAAGCCGGGCAAGCGTATAGACCCTGCAACTTCCGCGGCGCTGCAGCAGCGTTACGCGACCGAAGCGACTAAGACGGTCGAGGCGGCGAAAAAGTCGGGCGCGGTTCCATCGCCGCTAATGCAAGTAGTCGACACACTGGTGCCTTCAAATCCGCTTGCATCTATCGCCGGCGTACCCTCGAATCCGAGTACGGCAACTTCTGCCGGGACGCCGAACATGCTGCACCTCATGTTCTTCGCCTTGATCATCGGCATTGCTATCACGCTGATTCCGGTGCGCGTTACTGCGCCATTACTGCGCGGTCTCGAAGCGCTATACGAAATCACCGCGAAGATCATCGAGATCATTATGAAGTTTGCGCCTTACGCGGTGGCTTGTTTGCTTTTCAACAACACCGCGCGTTTCGGGCTCGACCTGCTGCAGGCGCTGGGATGGTTTGTGCTGACCGTTCTACTCGGTCTCTCAATCCATATGTTTGGGGTTTACTCGCTGTCGGTGTATTTCCTTTCACGGTTGTCTCCAATCGATTTTTTCCGGCGCATCAAAACCGTGATATTGACCGCCTTTTCGACTTCTTCGTCCAACGCCACGCTTCCGACTGCCCTAAAAATTTCCGAAGAAAACCTCGGCGTGCCGCAGGAGATCAACAGTTTCGTACTAACCGTTGGTGCGACCGCTAACCAGAATGGAACGGCGTTGTATGAAGGCGTCACGGTGCTTTTTCTGGCACAACTAGCAGGTGTTGATCTCTCCCTCGGCCAGCAACTGATGGTTGTTTACCTCGCGATTCTTGGCGGCATCGGAACGGCCGGAGTGCCTTCGGGGTCGATTCCTTTCATCATTGGCGTGCTCGTCACCATCGGCGTGAACCCGGCTCTAATCGCGATCATTCTGGGGGTGGACCGGATTCTCGACATGTGTCGCACGACCCTGAACGTCGTCGGCGACATCACGGCAGCAACCTATGTGGCGCGGTCGGAAGGTTACGAACTCTTAAGGGCGCATGAACCGGCGATCGTTAGTGCCGGCGTGGCGTTGCCGGAATAGTAAAGCAAACAATTGTTGGAACCGAGAATTCAGGTTTTCCTGGGGACGCTAAATGGTTTTTCCGCTTTACGACGACAATAGCGATCGCACGACCACGCCTATAGTTAACTACGTGCTGATTGCGATCAATATTCTCGTTTTCGTCTTCCTGCAGCAGCTCGGCAACAACGACAGATTTACTTACGCATTTTCGACTGTTCCCGAGGAGATCGTTACCGGGCGCGATATCAGAACCGACGACCGCATCAGGGAAGATGCAATCACCGGCGAGCGGCTTTTAGTTCCCGGTCTGCAGAGGACGCCTTTTTCTGTTTACCTCACCTTGATCTTTTCGATGTTTATGCATGGTGGCATCGCGCATATCGCCGGCAACATGCTCTTCCTTTGGATCTTTGGAGATAACGTTGAAGACCGTATGGGCCACCTGAGGTATTTGATCTTTTATCTTGTTTGCGGCGTCTTGGCTTCGCTGGCTCATGTTATAGCCACGTTTATGTTTGCGACTGATCCCGGCAGTTTGTTGATACCGAGCCTGGGAGCGTCGGGCGCGATCTCCGGGGTTCTTGGCGGCTACATCGTGCTTTATCCTCATCGTCGAGTGACCGCATTCGTTTTTCGTTTCCTAACTGAGGTTCCCGCTTATGTGGCGATCGGGATTTGGTTTGCGTTTCAGTTAATCAGCGGCCTCGGAATGTTTGGTGGCGGATCGCAGCAGGGTGGCGTGGCCTATGCTGCGCACATTGGCGGGTTCGTAGCAGGACTTCTACTCATTAAAGTGTTTACGATTGGCCGTGGATCGACACCCTCGTATGGCTAGCCGGAATTGCTGACTCTGTTACTCTCAAGTAAGATCAAGCACTGAAATGATTGACGCTGAAAAAGAATTACAACCCATTAACCAACAGGGACTCGACGTGCGCTCGACGCCACGTGAGGAGATGGATCTGTTCCCGCTCGACACTTTCGCGTATGAGTTTACCGGTCGCGAAATAAAAATCGATTTCGAGATCACCGAGTTTACTGCCATCTGCCCATTTTCAGATTTTCCTGATTTCGCCACCATTCGACTTGAGTACGTTCCGCACGAGCGTTGCGTTGAACTTAAGAGTCTGAAGCTCTACATCAATTCGTTTAGACAGGTGAAGATCTTTCATGAACATGTCATCAATGTGATTCTCGAAGACTTCGTCCGCGCCTGTGATCCCTTGAGCGTGGAGATTGCAGGAGACTTTCACGTTCGCGGAAACATCAAGACGGTTGTCCGCGCCAATTATAGAAAACGGTAGTTAAATAAGCAGGAAGGATAACGGAGAATGTCCGCAAGTAGTGAGCAAATACTTAAGCAGGCGTTGGCCCTAAGTCTGCAAGAACGCGCCGCATTGGTTGAACAACTGTTAGCGACATTTCAGACGCCGCCTGATCCGCATCTCGACGAGTTATGGGCGCACGAAGCCGAGGACCGTCTCGATGCTTATGATCGTGGTGAACTTAAGGCGATTCCGGCAGAGGAGGTACTTAGCAGGAACAAACAACGGCGCGCAAAATGAAGATAGACTTTCTTGACGCCGCCAAATCTGAGCTTGACGACGCAATAGCCTACTATGACGAACAGCGGTTCGGCTCGGGGTTAGAATTTGAGGAAGAACTTGAGCAGGCGTTGGAACGGATCGATCATCCTGAAGCCTGGTCGCCCCTATCATCGCGGGTATGCCGCTGCGTCTTGAACCGATTTCCCTACAGTGTAATCTACTCGATTCGAAGCGAAACCATTATCATTGTTGCTATCCAACATCACCATAAGGAACCGGAAGGCTGGCGATCCAGAGTTTACTGAGTAGTCCACAGCTACGCTTGATCCATGACATTCACCACCATCTTCATAATCGCCGGCGTCGTTTTGCTGTTCATCTTTATCTTGATTGCGAAGCTGGCAATTCGCTGGATGCTGAGGATAGCGATCGTGGGCGTAATTCTGGTGGCCTTGTTGGGTGCCGGCGGCTTCTGGTGGTGGAGCAATCGGCTTACGGCCAAGCCAAAGCCAACTCGGCAGCCACCTGCGAACAGCAGACGAAGTGTTGCTTCCTAAGCCGCGAAGATCATGGCGAAAAGCGATACTCACGACGCTGCTGATCCGCCCGAGCCGAAAGTCTCCGGAGGCCAGCTCGGAACGCCCGGCCTGTGGCGCCGCTACCGCCGTCTTCCCCGCAATGTCTTTGCCATTAGTCTAGTCAGCCTGCTGAACGACGCTTCGAGCGAAATCATTTACCCGCTACTGCCGGTTTTTCTCTCACTGACGCTGGGCGCCTCGCCGGGAATCATCGGATTGATTGAGGGAACGGCCGAGTCGATCTCAAGTTTACTCAAACTCGGGGCCGGCCATCTCAGCGATCGTCATGGCAAACGGAAAGCTTTCGTTGTCTTCGGATATGTCCTCTCCAGCTTTACCAGACCGCTGCTGGCCTTTGCAGGCAGTTGGCCTCAGGTGTTGGGGCTCAGGCTTTCCGACCGGATTGGTAAAGGAATCCGCACCGCCCCGCGCGATGCCATGATCGCAGACACCGTGCGAGTTGAAGAGCGAGGTCTGGCCTTTGGTTTTTACCGGGCCATGGATCATACCGGAGCGGTTATAGGACCACTGCTGGGCTATCTTCTGGTGCTCTGGTTGGCGGCGGATCGCAACGCGCCAACTGCCCGCGACTTCAATAAGATCTTTCTGCTGGCTTCTATTCCGGCGCTGGCTGCCGTGCTCGTGGTTGTGTTCTTCGTGCGCGAGTCTTACAAGCCAACCGCCAGCTCCGATATTCTCAATCAGCCGGTGCGTCTCTCGCTGCGGGGCCTTGACAGCAACTTCAAACGCTTCCTGGTGCTGGTCGCGCTGTTTACGCTGTCAAATTCCTCCGATGCATTTTTACTTTTGCGTGCGCAATCAAGCGGAGTCTCAATTGTCGCAATTCCGCTGCTTTGGGCCATGCTCCACGTTAGCAAAGTGGTGAGCTCCATTTTCGGTGGCGATCTTTCAGACCGGCTTGGCCGTCGTCGCTTGATCGTTTCCGGGTGGATCCTTTACGCGGCCGTCTATGCAGGTTTTGCGTTCGTTTCAACTTCAATCTCCGTCTGGATACTTTTCTTAATCTATGGAATCTATTTTGGCCTGGCGGAGGGCGCGGAGAAGGCCTTGGTAGCTGATCTGGTGCGTCCCGAACAACGTGGCACTGCTTACGGTTTGTATAACCTCGCCTTTGGCATAACAGTGCTGCCGGCGTCGCTGCTAATGGGCGGGCTCTGGGATTGGCGTGGGCCGCAGACGGCGTTTCTGGTAAGCGCGATTCTCGGAGCAACAGCCGCGATGCTTTTATTGCTGCTGGTTAGGACGCACAGCGATGAATCTGCACTCCCGGTTTGAATGCGAACGATGGGCGCAAGAACGGGTCGTGGGTTTTCAAGGTGGAACATGAGATTGCGAAACACGCCGCTTAGGTCGAATGGGCATCAATATACTTGACTCAGCAATCGAACACCCAATGATGGTCGAACAAAATCAGAACTGGGAGCGCAGCGACCAGCCAAAGAATTTACTGCAAAAGGTTGGGGTTGAAACAGCTTAGGCTGCAGTTCGTCGTCAGTTGTGCTTTTGGCTGGTCGCTGCGCTCCCAGTTCTGATTTTGCGTGGGCCACGTTGAATCTTTGTCTGGTCAATATTGCCTTGGAGGACCTTCGTCGTGCTCACTCATCTGAGTCAAGTGTGTTATTGGCGTCGATGCCTTGTTAGGCGGCAGAGAGCGCACTGATCGTGACGTAATACCCGTCCGGATCTCGGAGTGAGAACTCCATAGTTCCAGTGTTCGGGTTCAGGTTGGGCTCTTCTTCGAGTCGAGCGACGAGAGCGCGTGCGTTTTGCAGCGCCATGTCGAAGTCATCGACACGGATAAACAAGAGGAGGCCGTTGCCAGGCTGCGCATGATCGGAGCTCGTCAACGAGGGATGCTCATGGGCACCCCACGCGTGAAGGCAGAGCAAGACCGTTCCATCCGAGTCGAGGATTTGACCGAAGTAGTCATGGGCGGGAGCCGTCTCGGGCAGGCCAAGTAGCGACTGGTACCACTTGAAGCTGGCAGTCACATCCCTAACGGCAATGATCGTCCACGTGCGCCTCATGGGATCCCCTCCTGCGGCCTAACGTCAGAGTTGACTGGGCGCGCGATTATGAACCGGGCTAGTCTAACAGTGCAATAATATTCTAAATCTCGTCTGCACAGTGAGCATCGCGAAAAACGGAGGTTGATTGACAGCCCTGCATTCTGCAATGTATACACCGACTTAGTGCTCGCGTCCTCGTCTCTAAGATAGTCCTCCTGTTCAGGCCTTAGCAGGCTGCGCCGGCGGCGTTTTCATCAACACTAACTTAGTCACTGCAACGGGGTTCTGCTCGAGTCAAATCCGGAGGAAGAAGCTGAATGCCTTTCACTCATGACATCTTCATCAGTTACGGACACCTTGATGACCTCAGTCCTTTCGGAGAGGACAAGGGCTGGATAGATCTGCTGCACGAGCGACTTTTGGTTTTAGTGGGACAGGCGCTCGGCTACGAACCTGTCATTTGGCGCGACGGGCATGATCTGCAAGGCAATGATCGACTGGCTGGGGCGCTCAGTGAAGGCGTCACCAGCTCGCTCCTGCTTGTCCCCGTTATCACTCCGCGTTATGTCCAGTCTGACTGGTGCAACCGCGAGATGGACGCGTTTCACGCGGCCCAGCCCCCCGCACGCGCTGCCGGCCCCGAATTCCGTTCACGAGTTTTCAAAGTCATAAAGACCCCTCTGCCAAAACACCTCAAAAAACTGGAGCCGGTGCAGATCAGAGATTTGATTGGCTATCCGTTCTACGCTGAGGATGAATCGAGTGGCCTGATGACTGAGTTCAGCACCGACTCGACTGACAAGCCCTACTGGCGGATGCTCAACCGGCTCGTCGCTGACATCACGAAGGCGCTTATCGAGCTGAAGCATCCGGAAGCAAAACAAACCGGACCGCTTGATGCCTCGAAGTTAAGCGCCCCGGCTTCTGCTAGCCCGTCGACTCTGAAGCCTAACGGCGCCGGCGCTTCGCAGCCGGCGAAATTTGTTTACCTGGCCGAGTCTACATCCGATCTGGCGGACGCGCGCGAGCTGGTGCGCGACGAACTGCGGCAACGCGGCTACGGCGTATTGCCCGAACAGAAACTGCCTCTGGAGGAAGTTAAGAAAACTGAGACCACCATACGCGCCGCTCTCGCTCGTTGCGCGCTTTCGGTTCATCTGGTGGGCACACGCTATGGTTCCACACCCGAAGATGATGCGCGCTCTGCGGTCCGACTCCAGGAACAGCTCGCTGCTGAACATGGCGCTGAAACTCCGGAGTTTCTGCGTTTGCTTTGGATGCCGCCGGGACTAATGACCGAAGCACTGCCAATCAGCGATGAGCGCCAGACGTCTTTCGTCAGCGAACTTCAGAAATGCGTCACCGCAGGAGCAGAGCTTTTGCAAACGAGCGTGGAAGACTTGAAAACACGGATTGTCGAAAAACTTAATCCGCCGGCGACAACGGCTGCTCGTCGCGGCGACCAACCGAAACTCAAGCAGGTTTACCTGATCTGTGAGAACCGCGATCGATCATTAATACGCCCCATCAAAGAGTATCTCTTCAAACAGAATCTGGAAGTGATCACGTGGCTCGATCAGCAAGGCTCCGATACGCTCATGGACTATCACCGCAAGAACCTCAGGGAGTGTGACGCGGCCCTGGTCTACTTTGGCAGCGGCGACGAACCATGGGTCCGCAAGAATCTCGAGGACCTGCAGAAAGCCTACGGCTACGGACGCGAGGACGATTGGCTCGCCAATGCCGTTTATGTCGGCGCGCCGCCCTCCGAACAAAAGGAAGACTTTCTAACCCATCTGGTTCCCTACGTCATACGCAACTTCAGTTCATTCGATCCTAACGACTTGCGCGACTTTGTTAGTGCGGTGCAGGCCTCGGCAGGAGGTTCAAAATGATCGAGGCGAAAGAACTCAACAATCCATTCCCCGGGCTGCGTCCTTTCGAGACAGAGGAGTATGGCTTGTTCTTTGGTCGTGAAGGACAATCGGACGCGCTTATCGAACGGCTTCAGCGTTCACATTTTCTTGCTGTCGTCGGCACCTCGGGTAGCGGCAAGTCGTCACTCGTTCGCGCCGGACTATTGCCGGCGCTACGCGGAGGCATGATGGCCGGAGCAGGTTCCGGCTGGCGCATCGCCATCTTGAGACCGGGCAACGATCCCATTGGCAACCTTGCCGCCGCCCTTGCTCATAAGGATGTACTACTTGAAGCGGGCGGAGGTTTGCCTACCGCAGAGGCCGAGGCGGTGATCGAGGCAACCCTGCGGCGCGGCTCGCTGGGTCTGGTTGATGCGGCCCGGCAAGCGCGACTTCAAGATCATGAGAAGCTGCTGATAGTCGTCGATCAGTTCGAAGAGTTATTCCGTTTCCGCGCCGCGCGATCTCTTTCAAGTACCGACGATGACGCCTTAGCTTTCGTCAAACTCCTGCTCGAAGCTTCTCAGCAACGCGAGCTTTCGATCTACGTTGTTCCTACCATGCGGTCTGACTTCCTCGGTGATTGCGCTCAATTCCAGGGACTACCGGAAGCGATTAACGACGGCCAGTATCTAATCCCGCGCATGACGCGCGACGAGCGACGCTTCGCGATCACCGGCCCTGTCGGCGTCAAGCGCTGCAAGATTACGGAGCCGCTGGTGAACCGTTTGATGAACGACGTCGGCGACAACCCGGATCAGCTTCCGATTCTTCAGCATGCGCTCATGCGCACCTGGGATTATTGGGCGTTGCACCGGCGCGACGGCGAACCAATTGGTCTTGAGCACTATGAAGCGGTTGGCACCATGTCCGCTGCGCTGTCGCGGCATGCCGATGAAGCCTTTGCTGAATTGCCGGATGAACGCAGCCGGCAAGTGGCTGAAGCGACTTTCAAAGCGTTAACTGAACGCGGCGCCGACAATCGCGAACTGCGCCGCCCGACCTGCTTGAGAGACATTTGCGCGATCGCGGGTGCGAGCGCAACGGAAGTATCTGCGGTGGTTGAAGTTTTTCGCGCCGCTGGTCGCTCGTTTCTGATGCCGCCGGCCGGAACTCCGCTCGAGCCTGAAACCGTAATCGATATTTCGCACGAAAGTTTGATCAGAAATTGGGAGAGGTTGAAAGCTTGGGCGCGAGACGAGGCCGAAGCGGCACGTATCTACCGTCGCCTCGCTGGCGCGGCAGCGGACTACCGCTCCGGCATAGGTGGTCTGTTGGACGAAGTGACCCTGCGCTACGCGCTGAAGTGGCGCGACCGGTATCAACCAAATCAGGCCTGGAGTGTGCGCTATCACCCGGAGTTTAATGAATCCATCGCCTACCTCGAAGAGAGTCTCGCCGCCAGCAACGTCGCCCAGGCTGAGCGCGAACGGCAGCAGCAGGAACAGATCGAGCGTGAGCGTCGCGAACTCGAACAGGCACAACTCTACGCTAAGCAGCAACACCAGGCCGCGCTGCGCTTGCGTGTCCTCGTTAGGTCGCTCGGGGTAATTAGCATCGTTGCTTTTCTCGCGGTGGTGGCCACCGTAGTCATGGCCTGGCGCGTCAATAATGCAAAGAAAGGCGTCGAGGCGGCGCGGCAAAAGTTGCAAAAGAGCCGCACCGCGTTGACGCTGATTCAGAGCTATGAGATGGAGGAAGCAGAGAAGGAGTTGAATGAGTTTTACAAGCTGACGCTGAACGACGAGGAAGGGCACGAAAACAAGGCCTGGGTTCTCTACGAACTCGGCGACCTGAATCGCAGGCTTGAGCGTCACGATCAAGCCGCGGCCTTTTTCGAGTCGGCGCTACAGACCGAGATGATGATTCATGGCAAGCTGGGACTCGATTCCGTCGGCACGCTCGACAGTCTTGCGCACTCGCTTGTGGACGAGGGCAGCTACGCAATGGCAGTGTTGCGGCACGAACAATTGGCCGACCTCCTCAATAGTGTCGCCGACCAGAAGGGCAAATACTTCAGACTCAACGCCGCCAACGTCCACCAGGACCTTGCCAATCTTTATATCAAGCAGGCCAGGGCCGCGAACAAAGAGAGTTTTCCGGATCTGCCGGAAAATGACCCGCGTATTCTCCAGGTTCCTGACTCGGTTCGCGATAAGGCAAGGGCCGAATATCGGAAAGCCGTGACCATCTGGGAGCAAGTGCTCACAGAAGAACCTGAAGTGCTGGCGGAGAGATACATGGAGGGTGCGAACTTCTTGAGCGAGAGTCTCGGCTCAGCGGACCCCCAGGACCGCGAAATCTCCGCACGCTGGCTGGCTAAGCGTTCAAGCCTGGAGCGTACCATCCGCACTCCGTTCGCGCGCAAGCCCATCGGTCCGCCAAATCCCGGCGGCGACCCCGCGATCAGCGCGCAACTCGCAGCCGAAGGAAAAGGCTACTTCATCTTCAATTATAACGCGGCCCGCGCCTACGGCCGTCCACAACTCATCAACCTGATTACGTCGCTCGCCGCGGCGTGGTCTGCCAGACATCCAAATACCAAACTCGTCATCGGCGACCTGAGCCAAGCGGGCGGCGGCCCTTTGCCGCCCCACGGCGGCGATCACCAGGACGGGCGCGAGGTTGATATCTGGCCAGTGTCAAACACCGGCGCTAGCGAACCGACCAACATCTTCGCGCCTAACTACTCGCGCGACCTGACAACGGAGTTAATAAAACTCATCCAGCAAACAAACCCGAACGCCGTCGTCTATTTCGACGATGAACAGCTTGTTGCCGCAGGGTTGGTGCGCGCTACCCTCGACCACAGCAACCACATGCACATAATCCTGCCGTGAGTTGAGCTGGATAGTTTATCGAGGCTTCTAACGGCAATAACATACTTGACTCATCCACGTGGCAATCCGATTTAAAGTCCGCGAAGCGGACGTAGGCATAAAGCCTGGGGTGGAGCGTAGCGAAACCCCAGGATCGCGAATCGCAGAATAATCAAAGCCCGCGGAGCGGCCGACAGTCGAATCATCACGATTGACGTTCTAATCGAACCTCTATCGGCCGCTTCGCGGGCTCCGCAAGTTTCGGTGTTGAAGATCCTGAGGTTTCGCTACGCTCCACCCCAGGCTTTATGCCTACGTCCGCTCCGCGGACTTCGATTGGAGTACCCACGTGGATAAGTCAAGTATGTTATTGCCCTTGAAAGGCCGGGCTAAAGTCAGCCGTCGCTCCGCGACGATGACACTCAGAATTGACAGTCACGCCAATCACGCGGCATCATTAACTCGCTTCGATAGACTCTCAACCTTACTACTCTGGAGGATCCTCTCATGGCAGAAACAGGACATGCTCGCAATGTCGAGCGCTTCACGCAACTCCTCTCGTTTGTTACCAATTACGGCGCGGATTATGCGCCCAGCAACACAAAGATCACGATACCAAATTTGCAGGCCAAACTAACCGCGTCGCTAGCCGGTATTGACGGCGTGAGTACCTATCGTGCGGGCTTGACAGTTGCCATAAACGAGCGGCAGAACGCGTTCGCGGACCTACAACGACTCGCGACGCGCATGGTAAACGCCTTTGCCGCTTCTGGAGCTCCGGAGAATGCGGTTGACGATGCAAAAGCTCTGAAGCGAAAGCTTGATGGCGCCAGGGCAAAAGCGCTCCCGCAGGACAACCCCAACACGCCCGAGGACGAGAGCCAGGGAAACTCGGTTTCGCAGCAAAGCTACACCCAGCTTACCGAGCATCTGGATAGCCTTATCGATTTGCTGGACACTAGCGAAACTTACGCCCCAAACGAGACGGAATTGCAAATAGGAGCGCTCCAGGCCTACTCGACCTCACTCAAGAGCGAGAATAACTCCGTAATAAACTCGACCACGGCCTTGAGCAATAAACGCATTACGCGTGACGAGGCGTTGTATGCCGAAGGTACGGGTCTCGTTGACCTCGCCGGACTGGTCAAAAAGTACATCAAATCGCTTTTCGGAGCCGATTCGCCGCAATATGCGCAGATCAGCGGGCTGGATTTCACCCGTCCGAGGTAGATTAGCTTTGCCTTAAAAGTCAAAAATTCAGTTATTTGGCAGTGGGGGATTTTCATTAATGCCCCAACGGGGCAACGGCCTCCAGCCCAGGGTTGCCGCTTCGGCTACCCTGGGTAAAGAAAGTGATCTTGCCCTCAACCGCAACGCGGTTGCGTCTGCTTTGTGCATTTCTTTCTGAGAAAACGTCGCAACCGCGTTGCGGTTGAAATTTCTCTTCTGCCTTAGTTCCCAGGGTAGCCGAAGCGGCAACCCTGGGCTGGAGGCCGTAGCCCCGTTGTTGGGGCAGCGAAAACCGAATTCCGGTGTTGCACTTCTAAGTCGAATTCGTGTTATTCAAAAGTGACCAGGTCATTCACTTACCGCGCCTTTCTGCTCTCGCGAAGCGGAACTCTGTTAGGGCGGAGTGGAACTCTGTTAGGGCGGAGTGGAACTCTGTTAGGGCGGAGGGGAACTCTGTTAGGGCGGAGGGGAACTTTGTTAGGGCGGAGGGGAACTCTGTTAGGGCGAAGGGGAACTTTGTTAGGGCGGAGGGGAACTCTGTTAGGGCGGAGGGGAACTCTGTTAGGGCGGAGGGGAACTCTGTTAGGGCGAAGCGGAACTCTGTTATGGCGAAGCGGAACCTTGCACTCGCGAAGCGGAAATGCAAAAAACCTCAGCACTTTTGCGAAAACCCGAAGCGCTTCCTGGTTTCGCCGTCTCGCTTTAGCGTAAAGACGGAGCTTAAGGCACCCGCCATGGCTGAACAGACTCGCCGTCCATGACACCAATCTGATTTTCGGCTAGTGTATTCCCATACACTTCAATGCCGTCGATGAACACGAATTACCGGGTAATAAGAACTGAGGAAGAACTGCGCAAAGCAGTCGAGCTGTTAGCGACTCACCAGGTAATCGGTCTCGACACCGAAACCACCGAGCTTGATCCCTACTATGGCCGGCTGCGACTGATCCAGTTGGCTACGCCTTCCGGCGTTCATGTCATTGACGTCGACGCGTTTCGAAACGGCGATCCAAAACAGAATACCGCGCTCGCGTCGTTACGCGATCTGCTTGCAGCTCCTCGGCCCATCAAAATTCTGCACAACGCGAAGTTTGACGCGAAATTCATTAAGCACACTCTGGGAACAGACCTCGGCGGCATCTTCGATACGCTGCTCGCGAGTCAACTGCTCGGCGCCGGAGACATTGAAGAGCGGCACGGCCTCGAAGCGGTAGCCTCGCGTTATCTCAGTGAGGCGGTCGATAAGACGGAACGGCTCAGCAACTGGAACCTTGAGTTGTCTGAATCTCAACTTGAGTATGCCGCGCGCGACGCCGCGGTGTTGCTGCCGTTAAGAGAAAAACTGATCGAACGTTTGAAGGCGGATTCGCTTATCGATTGCGCGCGCCTGGAATTCGACTGCGTGATGACAGTCGCCGATATGGAGCTGACTGGTTTTTACATGCACAAGGATCGTTGGCTCGAACAGTTGGCGATAGTTGAAAAGCGAAGGACGCAGCTGGCTGAGGAATTGCAATCCGTGCTGGCGGAAGAGTCGTCGCAGGGAACGCTGTTCGGCGGGCCGCAGCGAGACGACATCAATCTGGATTCACATCAGCAACTGACACAGGCGTTGGAGCGTCTCGGCATTCCTGTTCCGGATTCCACCCGCAACTGGAAACTGCAGCCGCTCGCGCTTGAGTATCCAATCATCGCCACGCTACTTGAATACCGCACGGTGCAGAAGGCGCTGACAAGTTACGGTCAGAACATGATCGAGTTGATCAATCCCACCACGCACCGTCTACATGCTGACTTCCGCCAGATAGGAGCGCCGACCGGCAGGTTTGCCTGCACCAATCCCAATATTCAGCAGGTGCCGCACGCCGTGGAATACCGGCGCTGTTTTTCCGGCCACCCGGAAGGCAGAAAACTTGTGATCGCCGACTACTCGCAGATTGAGTTGCGGATTCTTGCCGAGTTTTCCGGCGACCAGGCTTTCATCAACGCCTTTAGGTCCGGAGCCGATCTGCATCGCGTAACTGCGGCGGAGGTTTTCAATGTCTCTGTGGATCAGGTGAGCCGGGAGCAGCGCGATTTTGCCAAGCGGTTGAATTTCGGCGTGGTTTACGGCATCGGGGCGCAACGCTTCTCGATAATGACCGGGGTGGGTGTGCCTGAGGCTGAGGGCGTCTTGAAGAAATACTTCGCGACCTATCGTCAGCTTGATACTTATTTGAATGAAGCAGCAAATCGGGCCGTGCGTGAACGTCAGGCTAGAACCGGATCGGGCCGTCTGGTTCGCTTTCGCTACGACGATCAAGACCGTCAACAGATTTCAATGACTAAGCGAAACGGCAAGAACACGCCGATTCAGGGTACCAGTGCCGACATACTCAAACGCGCCCTACGCTTGCTGAAGGATGAGTTGCGCAGCACCAACGCGCAGATCGTCAATATCATTCACGACGAAATTGTGGTGGAGGCAGACGCCGGCGAGGCCGAAGACGTGGCGGTGAAAGTTGAACGGGCCATGGTTGCGGCTGGCGAGGAATACGTGAAGACGGTGCCGGTGAAAGTTGAAACCGAGATCGCCGATGAGTGGGTTAAGTAGGAATGCTGAATGCGGGATGAAAGAGATGCGGAGTTCTCACGGAAAAGATAGTGGTGCTGCATTTTTGCTTTGTTCTCATTAACACCGCGGCTTTAGCCCGGTGCTCCCAAGCACACGAAACAGAAAACCGTTTAAACGGTTTCACTTTCTTCTACCCACCTAACCACCGGGCTAAAGCCGCGGTGTTAATGAAAGTGATTGAATGCTCAAACCGCAGCAGTCTTCAGGAAGAGGCTGCTTGACACCCCGCGCAACGCTCCAATAGTCTTGCCTGTTTGGATTTTGTGAGAGTTTTCATCCAGAGAGCCCTAAGGGAAAAACGGATTAAATGGTCAAGGAACAAATTATCGCTGCGATTACAGCTAAGCGCGCTCACGTCGGAGTTGTCGGCTTAGGCTATGTTGGGTTGCCATTGCTTTCTGAGTTTGCCGGCAGCGGTTTTCAGGCGACCGGGTTTGAAGTTGACGAAAATAAGGCTGCTCAAATCAATGCCGGAGAGTCTTACATCGGCGATGTAAACTCTTCAATAATCAAAGATCACGTCGCCGGCAAGCGTCTGCGGGCCACGACCGATTTCGATCATCTGAAAGACTGCGATGCCATCATCATCTGCGTGCCGACGCCGCTACGAAAAACGAAGGAGCCGGATGTTTCCTACATTCTGGCTGCCGCTGAAGAGATCAAGCAGCGACTGCATCAGGGACAGTTGATCATTCTCGAGTCAACTACGTATCCAGGCACAACGGACGAGGTCCTGCTGCCAATGTTTGAGGAAACCGGACTCAAGCTCGACACCGATTTCCTGTTGGCGTTTTCACCGGAGCGAGTGGATCCTGGTAATCCTGATTTTCAGACGCACAATATACCCAAGGTTGTCGGCGGCGTTACCGGAGACTCCACCGAAGCTGCGGCACATCTCTATTCGCAAATTGTTAAGGACGTTCATGCCGTCAGTTCGGCGCGCGTTGCCGAAACTGCCAAGCTTTTGGAGAACACGTTTCGCGCCGTGAACATTGGGATGGCGAATGAGATGGCGCGACTTTGTTATGCGCTGAACATCGATACCTGGGAAGTGATTCGCGCGGCGGCCACCAAGCCGTTTGGGTTCATGCCCTTTTATCCGGGACCGGGAATCGGCGGCCATTGCATTCCGCTCGATCCGCATTACCTGTCGTGGAAGGCCCGCCAACACGGCTTCGATTCGCGCTTCATCGGTTTGGCCGAGGAAGTGAATTCGCGAATGCCGGAACACGTGGTGCAGTTGGTGGCTGACGGCCTCAACGATGAAAGCAAAGCGATGAAGGGTTCGCGCATTCTTTTACTCGGCGTGGCTTACAAGAAAGACATCGACGACGTGCGCGAGAGTCCGGCGCTGTCGATCATTGATCGACTCCGCGCGCGGGGGGCGGCAGTGAGTTACCATGATCCCTTTGTGAAGGAAGTTCATTTTGACGACGCTCACACCGAAGGCGGTGGCGAGCCGCTATCATCGGTGTCGTTGACTGATGCAGAACTGCGCGCCAGTGACTGCGTGGTGATTGTTACCGACCATAGCGAGACTGACTACCAACGAGTTTGCCAACTTAGTTCGCTGATCGTGGATACGCGAAATGCCCTTAACGGCGAGGTCAGACGCGACAGCAGCGCCCGGATAATCCGGTTGTAAGTCCAAAGTCCAAGGTCCAAAGTCCAAAGTCAAGATTAGTTAGCGGACATTGGACTTTAGACTTTGGACATTGGACTCTCCTCAATGATCAAAGTAATCAATGTTGTCGGCGCGCGGCCTAACTTCATGAAGGTTGCGCCGATTGTAGAAGCGATGAAGCGGCGTGAACGAGAGTTTACGCCGCTAGTTGTTCATACAGGTCAACATTACGATGCGGCCATGTCCGATGCGTTCTTCAGCGATCTCGATTTACCTCAAGCCGACGTCTATCTTGACGTAGGCTCCGCTTCACACGCGGCGCAAACTGCCGCCGTCATGGAGCGATTCGAGCCCGTCGTGATCAAGGAAAAGCCTGACTGGGTATTGGTTGTTGGCGATGTGAATTCCACGCTCGCGTGTGCTCTTGTCTGCGTGAAGCTGGGCGTGAAGGTCGCGCACGTCGAGGCCGGGTTGCGTAGCCGGGACCGTACGATGCCGGAGGAAATCAATCGCCTACTGACAGATCAGATTTCGGATCTGCTTTTCACTCCCTCAGCCGACGCAAACGAAAACCTGGTAGCAGAGGGAATTCCAGTCGAACGGATACGGCTGGTCGGCAACGTGATGATCGACTCTCTTTACAAACACCTGGAACGCTCGCGGCAGTCACGGATCAAAGACGTGCTCGGTTTAAACGACAAACGTTATGCGGTGCTGACTTTGCACCGGCCGTCGAACGTCGACGACCCGCTGACCTTCGGAAGAATCCTCGACGCTCTCGAGAAGATTAGTGAACAGCTTCCCCTCGTTTTTCCGGTTCATCCGCGCTCCAGAAAAACTATTACTGAGCTTGGTTTCGCTGAGCGAGTGAAGAGAATTGCCGGATTGCGATTGGTGGATCCGCTTGGGTATCTTGATTTTCTAAATTTGTATAGCGACGCACAACTGGTGCTCACTGATTCCGGTGGCATTCAGGAAGAGACCAGCATGCTCGGCGTTCCCTGTATTACGTTGCGCGAAAATACTGAGCGACCGATCACGGTTACGATGGGAACGAACACAATTGCAGGCACCGATACGGACAAGATAGTGGCTGCGGCATTTACGGCGCTCAAGCAGCAGGCGAAACCGACAGTGAGTATTCCGCTCTGGGATGGACATACGGCAGAGCGTATTCTAGATGCGCTCGAGCGTAATGATGAAGCGGGGGCAAGCCCGCCTTCCTGACCATGAGCTATTCACATTTGAATGCTGAATCCCGGATTGGAAGGCTTTCAAGATCCGGACTATGCAAGTAGTAAGAGAATCTCACGGTCGGGAAGGCGGGCTTGCCCCCGCTGTCTTTACTGACAAGCGGATTCGCTGCGCTTTAAAACCAGAATCTGGTTCAATCCGCTTCGCGGTTCGCCGAAAATAAGTCCTGCTAACTTGATAATAGTGACGATGGCTCGCAAGACTCTAACCAAGAGCATTCGCAGCGTGCTTCGCGGGCGAATAAGCTTCGGCCAAGCGACGCGCGAAGCATTCCGTCGTGGTCGCACCGCTGTTCAGTCTCGTCGCGAACGCGCGATGCTTGACGAGCTGGCTGCCCAACCTGCGCGGCTTCATTCCGAATTCCTCGGCCTTTCCCCAACTGATTTACTGAAACACTTCCGCTCACGCTCGCAACCTTCGTTCTTTCCCGGGTTCGAATTGGCAGAGTCGACTGCCTCCCGACAACGCGATCTTTTCCCTGATGAAAGCGAGCGGCTAATTGAATCTGCGCGTCGGATGGTTGTAGCGCATCGCTGGCAGTTGTTGGGTTTTGGCGAGCGGGAGTTTGGTGATCAGATCAACTGGCATCGCGATCCGCTTTTCGGAAGAGTCTGGCCGCTTGAGTACCACGCGGACATTCCCTTGTGGCACGACGACGGTTCTGACATCCGTGTCCTGTGGGAACTCAATCGTCTCGGCCACCTCATCACCCTGGGGCAGACCTATGCGTTGACCAGGGAAGAAGGGGTTGCCGCGGAGTTTTTCGCGCAGGTGGAAAGCTGGCGCCAACAAAACCCGGTCGGACGTGGCGCGAATTGGTCATGTGCAATGGAGGTCGCTTTGCGCGCAATGAACCTGCTCGCCGCGTTCTCGCTCTTCCGCAGCTCTACAGAGGTCACTGAAGAGCGCCTGCGCCTGCTGCTTACCCTGTTCGACCAGCACGGCGCTCACATTCGTCGTAACCTCGAGTTTTCACACGTCGCTACCAGCAACCATTACCTGTCGGATATAGCGGGTTTGCTTTGGCTCGCCATCATGCTGCCGGAGTTAGATGCAACCGAAGAATGGCGGGCGTGGGCCCTGAAGGAAATGCTTCGCGAGATGGATAAGCAAATCTTGCCGGACGGCGCCGACTACGAAGGCTCAACCGGTTACCACTGCTTTGTCCTGGAACTTTTTCTCTACTCATTTCTTCTTTGCCGAAGCAACAGAATACCGATCGAAGATAGATACTGGCGGAAGCTGCACCTGATGCTCGAATATCTCCGTGGCATCCTGCGGCCCGACGGTTTTATTCCATTGGTAGGTGATAGTGATGGCGGGCAAGTGTTGCCACTGTCAGCGCGCAGCGCGAACGATCGCGCCTATCTGCTGGGCCTTGGCGCGGTGGTGCTCAATGATTCCAGGTTCAAGCTGGCCGGCCTTGAGCCGTCGTCAGAGCTCTTGTGGCTGTTAGGCGCAGAGGGCGTGCAAAACTACCAACAGCTCGCTGATTCAAACACGGAGCCTTCATCGCAGGCTTTTTCTGATGCCGGCACATACCTGCTGCGACACCAAGATCTGTATCTTTTGTTCAACGCCGGCGGATCCGAGAAGGGCCGACCTGTTTCGCACCGGCACAACGACTTGTTGAGCATAGAAGTTTCTGCCGGCGGTCGGGCCTTCATCGTCGATCCTGGTTCTTACGTCTATACGGCGGACTTGCACGAGCGTCATCTCTTTCGTTCAACTTCATACCACTCGACTGTACAGATTGACGACGAAGAGCAGCGGGCCATCATCGAAGAGGCGCCTTTTGTGATTGGAGCAGAAGCAGCAACGCGCGTTTTGGCTTGGGAGAGTACGGCAGAACGTGATCGCGTTGCCGCCGAACACTGCGGGTACAATCGCCTGCCTGAACCGGTCACTCATCGACGCGTGGTTACTTTTAACAAGCTGGCTCGAAGTTGGTTAATCGAGGACGAACTCGTAGGCAAAGGTCAACATAAGATTGCTACGCGTTTTCACTTCGATGCTGGTCTCGACGTAAAACTCTCCGACGATAACAGTGTCATAGCCGGCGACGAGGTCAGTGGCGTCCGTTTAGTTGTGCACTCACTTGATCTCGATCAGCTGGCAGAACTGGAAGCCCAGTTCACATCTCGTCATTATGGCTCTAAAGTCGAATCGGTTGCGGCCTGTTGGACAACTAACACCAGCGTGCCTTGTAAGCTTCGCTGGTCGATTGTGTTTTTGGGCTGAAACGCCAAAGGCGCGCAATGTAATAGCCTGGGGCGACGCCCCAGGAGGCGTGCCGATCAATCCTTAGAGCGCTGAGGGCGCGAAATGAAACCAGCGGGTTGGTCTTGTGGGGGGGGGTGGGACAGCAACTTCATTACGCGCCTTCAGCGCTTCCAGTATCAGTACTTCGAGTTCCTGGGGCCTTGCCCCAGGCTGTTACATTTCTAGCCTTTGGCGCTCTAAACAATTGTTCGCTCACGTTGGACTACTCCTAATGTGTGGCATCTGCGGAATCTGGGAATACGGGGCAAGCGAAGGTCGAATTGATCTGTCGTTAGTCGAGCGCATGCGCGATGAGATGCGTCATCGCGGGCCTGACGATGAAGGTGCATCACTTTTCGATGGCGGCCGTCTGGGTCTCGGCTTCCGTCGCCTCTCAATCATCGATCTTTCCGCGGCCGGCAATCAGCCGATGCGCGGTTGTGATAGCAAGCAGGTTTGGATTGTTTTCAATGGCGAGATCTACAACCACGCTGAACTGCGACAGGGACTTGAACAACGCGGCCATCAGTACGCGTCGCGCACGGATACGGAAACAATTCTCCATCTTTACGAAGAGCGTGGCCGGGATTTCGTCAATGAGATTGAAGGAGACTTCGCGATTGCCTTATGGGACGCGGCGCGAGGGCAGCTGGTACTCGCGCGCGATCGTGTCGGTGTCAAACCGCTCTATTTTTACAACCGCGATGGGCGATTCATTTTTGCCTCGGAAATCAAAGCGATCCTGCAACACCCGGCGGTGACGCCCGAGCTTGATGAAGAATCGCTTTACCACTATCTGACTTTCCTCACCACGCCGGCGCCACGCACACTTTTCCGCCACATTCAGAAACTACCGGCCGGACATATGCTGGTGGTGAAGCGCAATGGCGACGCTGAGATCACTCAATATTGGGATGCGTTGCCCAACCGAGCGCCGCACGATCGCAGTGAGGCGGACCATCAGGAAGAAATCCTACGGCTCCTCAGAAATTCAATTCGCAAACGAATGATGTCTGACGTGCCTTTCGGCGTCTTCCTGTCGGGAGGTGTCGACTCGTCAGCAAACGTAGCGCTGATGTCGGAATTAATGTCGCAGCCGGTGCGTACCTATACGGTGGGTTTCGCAGACAGTCAGGAACTGAATGAATTGGAAAGCGCGCGGGCTGTGGCAAAGCGTTTCGCTACCGATCACCACGAAGTGATCATCGGGCAAGACGATATGCAGAAGTTTTTGCCCGATCTTATTTTCCATCAGGATGAGCCGCTCGCGGATCCTGTTTGCGTGCCGCTGTATTACGTCTCCAGGCTGGCGCGCGACACCGGCACGATCGTGGTACAGGTGGGCGAAGGCGCTGACGAAATATTCGCCGGTTACGATTGGTTTAGAAAATACGTCCGCATCAACGACCTGTTTTGGCAGCCGGCAGAAAAACTTCCGCTTTCATTGCGTCATTCGCTGGCGTCGATGGCCAGGCCGCTAATGGAGGCTTCGTTCAATAAACGCACGGCCATCGAGCTAAACCGCAGGCTGGGCGCGGGCGAACCGCTCTTCTGGGGTGGCGCTATAGTTTTCGATGAAGACTTCAAACATCGGCTGATGTCCAGCGAGATGAGTGCAGAAGTGGACGGCCTGTCTTCTTATGCCGCCGTCAAGGACCATCTCGATCATGTTGCTCGCGTCCGGCCTGACTCCGACTTTGCGGCGCGCATGAGTTACCTGGAACTAAAGCTGCGGCTGCCGGAATTGTTGTTGATGCGGGTGGACAAAATGACCATGGCGACGTCGGTCGAAGCACGCGTTCCGTTTCTCGATCATCATCTGGTTGAGTATGCGATGAGTCTTCCGGTCGATCTGAAGATAAAGGGCACGAGTGGCAAACATATTCTGAAGCGCGCACTCGAAAACGTTTTGCCGCCGGATCTGCTATATCGTCCCAAGCGAGGTTTTGGCGCGCCTATCCGCGAATGGTTTCGCGGCGCCGGCGGTGAGGTATTAAGCGGACTTATCCTGAACTCATCGATTCGCAAGCGCGGATTGTTTGACTATGAGTTTATCGCTCAATTGATTGACGAACACCGGCGCGGCGCGCGCGATTGGAGTTTCCATCTTTGGGCGCTTCTCAATGTGAGTCTTTGGTATGAGCACTGGTTCGACTAGCCACCATTATCCTTGGTGAGTGGTGGCCAAGACAGCGGGAGCAAGCCCGCCTTCCCGACCCGGAGATTCTCAACGGCTTCCGTAGGTCCACCCGTGAAAGCCGTTCAAGCAAGAATACGCGATTCAACTTCAATCAGCTCGAGGTCAGGAAGGCGGGCTTGCCCCCGCTATTCTGTTCCTCGATCAGTCTCTTTGATGGAGTTGTTGATTGTCTCCGCAACCACTTCAGGCGTGAAGTGTCTTTCGATCCTAAGGCGACTATTGGCTGCCACTCGCTCCCACAGCTCTTTTTGCAGGTACAGTTGCTCGATCGCCTGCGCAAACGAGTCGGGATGGTCACCAATCATCACGTCCAGCTCATGCGTTAGTCCAAACCCTTCAGCTCCGATCGACGTCGTGACCACGGGAAGTCCGTGAGCCATCGCTTCACCCACCTTGCCTTTAATTCCCGCGCCGAAGCGCAACGGCGCGACAAAGACTCGAGCATTTCTCAGGTAAGGTTCCACATCCGGAACATAGCCAAGTATTCGCACCTTCTCCGAGTCGAATGCTTTGATCGCGGTGGAAGCATTATCGCCAATGATGTCCAACCGAACGGAAGGCATACTTTTTTGCACGAGGGGATAAACCTCGCGCAGGAAAAACAACACTGCATCTTCGTTAGGTCGATGCACGAGATTGCCGATGAAAAGCAAATCCTGCCTGCCGTCAAAAGGCTTACCGGAATCGCGCAGCTCGTGGATCGTCGGGACAACTTCAATTCTTGACCCCGGCGCCGCGCGCTCCATGACTTGTTTATCTTCACCCGAAGCACACCAGACCACGTCGCTTAGCTGTGCTAACTTTCGCTCGAGCTTGCGATACCGTTTCGCCTCTGAAAGCGCAGCTGCCTCACCTGATATTTCGTACTCGCGTTGGAACCGCAGAAAGTGGGTATCGACCATATCAAAGACGATGCGAACGCCTGGATTGACGCGACGAATACGGTGGATAAAGGTTGATCCCATACTGGGCCGGCTGACGATTGCAGCGCTGATGTTGCTGTGTCTGAGCAGGCGGCGATAGTCAGTCGCGTCGGCCGTTTCTATGCCTGCCTGCCAAAGCGCGCGTTCATAGTCGATACCCTGAGGCCGGTTAAAGGGCACGAAGATAACGTGACACCGGTTGGCGAGCGACTTAAGGATTAGGAGCATTCTCAAACTGCCGGCATCGCGATCTGGACTGGGCACGCGTTCGTCGAATACAACCACGCACGGACGCCCAAGGTTTCGATCGCTTGCCGCCGCCGCGGCTGCCTGCAAATGGAAATCGGTTCCGGGTGAGGCGGGCGTCTTGAGAGGGTATTCCCTGGCTTTGAATCTCCAGGGAGCAACCTTCCTCACCACTCCTCGCAAAAAAAGTTTGGACGAGAGCGACAAATTGTCCTGAAGGATTTTCTTTAGGCGTCGCAAGGGTTAACGGTCTTCCTGTTTGAAGCCTGCTATGTCATTGGTCTCAGTGGTCCACTCTAATAGGGGACGTATCACGCCAGGCATGGGGCCGACATAATCACCGCGCGCCGAATTTCCAGAGGGACTATCGACCACCTGGAAGGCCACCGCATTTGGTTCATGCGCATGGAGTGCGGTGGCGGGAAAGTGTGACCTGATCGAGACGTGGCCCATCAGGCTGCCCTCGGCGAGCAAGTTCCCAGGAATCCACACTATGCTGGTGTATGTTCCTCGTGGACGAGGTTGGCGACGCCAGTTGGCGCTCGTATCGTGAGTGCTGAAAAGCTCAGTGCCCTCCTGGTTGTAAAACTCAATGACCGGCACCAGCGCGTGCCCTTCGTCCAGAACGTCGTAAGTCAGTTCGATACCAAAAGGCTTTTGAATATCCACGACTGCGATCGTTTCACCTTCCTCGTTTCGCACTCGAACGCGCCTTAGGCGCACCACGCGATCTCCTGGAGCAGCTTGTTGATCCGCCCATTCACGCGACGCTCCCGTTTTCAAACTGGAACTGAGGTAGCGCTTAACTACTTCGCGGGCCTCACCGTCAAACGTAACTTTACCGCACTCAAGGAGTATGACCCGCTTGCAGAGTCTGGTGATTGCGGCCATGTCGTGCGAGACAAACAGAATGGTGCGTCCTTGCTGCCGAATCTCGTGCATCTTGTCCAGACACTTCTGCTGAAAGGCAGCATCGCCCACAGCCAACACTTCGTCCATCATCAAGATCTCGGGTTCGAGATGCGCCGCCACCGAAAAGGCAAGTCGGACGTACATACCCGAGGAATACCACTTGACCGAAGTTTCAATGAACTTTTCCAACTCAGAGAAGGCCACGATCTCAGCGAACTTGCGATCAATCTCGGTCCGGCGCATTCCCAAGATGGCGCCGCTGAGATAGATATTTTCCCGTCCGGTGAGGTCCGGGTGAAATCCGGTACCTACCTCCAGCAGACTGCCGATGCGGCCAAACAGTTCTACCTCTCCAGTGGTTGGCCGGGTCACGCGCGAAAGGATCTTGAGTAACGTGGACTTGCCCGCACCGTTGTGGCCAATAATTCCCACTAGTTCGCCTTGCCCAATCTCAAGGTTGATCTCGCTGAGGGCCCAGATAGTCTGTCGGCCGCTACGTCTTTTGAACGGCGCAGCTACCAGGCCGCCGAGCATTTCCCGGAAAGTCATGTACCCGGGATGCAGGCCGCCGATGCGGTAACGCTTACTGACGTTTGTAATTCTGATCGCGGTGTTCATCTTTGAAACTCATACTACGTCAGCGAAAGTGTGCTCAAAATGCCGGAAGATATATGCGGACCAAACCAGGAGAGCTACGGTAATAGCAGCTGCGATTGACACCTGCAGCCAGGCAAACGAACCACCAGTAAGACACGCTCGAAAGCCTTCGATGATCCCCGCAATCGGGTTGATAGTGACCAGCCATTGCCATCTTTCCGGAACAATGTTCGTCGGGTAAATGACCGGCGAGGCAAACATCCAGAGTTGAATAATGAAGGGCAACGCGTGACGCAGGTCGCGGTATTTGACTGTGACCGCAGCCGATAGGAGGCCCACCCCGAGCGCGAGCAACGCCATCAAGAAAACAAAAAGCGGTAGCAACAGCAGGTTCAAAGTCAGCGGCACGTGGTAGTAAAAGCACAAAACAATCAACAGCAGAAACGCCACAGCGAGATCTACCAGACCGGCGCCAACGGACGCCGCCGGAATGAACATGCGCGGGAAATAAACTTTGGTTATCAAGTTCGCGTTGCTCACCAAACTGTGAGTGCTGTTGGTGACGGCATTCGCGAAAAACAGCCAGAGCAGTAAACCCGATAGAGCGAAAAGCGGATAGGGCAACGCTCCGGCGTCGAGCCGCACAAAACGATTGAACACGAGAGTGAAGATAAGCATGGTCGTTAGCGGCTGGATTATTACCCAGGCCAGACCCATCACCGTTTGCTTGTAACGCACCTTGATATCGCGGAGAGTAAGAAAATAGAGCAGTTCGCGGTAATACCACAGCTCACCGAGGTCGAGTTGCACCCCGGTTTCTTCCGATTTGATCAGTGTGCGCAGGTCATGAGGGGTGATTTCCGCTAAAAGCTCCGGCTCTGAGTTCAGTGATTGAGCCGCTTCTGTTGTAGCTTTAGGAAGTTCGCTGCTTGTACGATTGCCGGTTTCAAAATTCATTCAAACTCTTTTTGCTGCGGGATCGGAAAACCGAAGCTTGTCGGTTCATTTGCAATCGAAAGCCAGGATGCTTATGTTGCCTGCGATCAAGATGGCCAGTCTAAAGACCCCCAAACTGTGTCGTCAAGGAAGGCCTCAAGATAAGCAAGGCTCAAGTTGATCTAGTTATCTTCGGAATGTACGTGCAAAGACTTAAACGTGTGGTTCCTCGTACACTTTGGCCCTATCTCGGGGCTGTGCGTCGATTTGTGCGTACGGTTCCGCCACGACTGTCCAGGAACAAGCAGCGGCTGCTGTCCGACGCCTCACTCAGCGAATCCGAACGCGCGTTGCTCAACAGAGTAAGCACCCGCATCCACTACAACGATGGCATGTACGACGGTGATGGCGTGCATTACTTCAAAGTCGGGCTCTCCGCGATCGGTTGCATTAACGAAGCGCTTGAAGGCGCGGGCCTGAAGACAGTGCGCACGATCCTTGACCTGCCATGCGGCTGTGGTCGCGTGTTGAGGTTTTTGGCGCTGCGATTTCCGGAAGCGGAGATTACCGCTTGCGAGCTCGAGCGCGGGCCGGTGGAATTTTGTGCGCGCACGTTTGGCGCGCGGCCGGCATATTCGTCGCTCGACCTTGATGAAGTCTCATTTGAAAAGAAGTTTGATCTGATCTGGTGTGGTTCGCTCGTCACTCACCTGACCGAAGTCGGAATCACCGCACTGCTCAGGTTATTTCGTCGGCACCTGGAGACAGGCGGTTTGATGATCTTTACTACTCATGGAGACTTTGTGGCGCGCAGACTACCGACGCGCGATTTTGACTATGGATTGACGGCGGAACAGATCAATCGGATTGGAAATGACTATCCAGAAGCCGGTTACGGCTTTGAGGATTATTCGGGCGAAAAGGATTACGGCGTTTCGCTAACCTCGCCCGCGTGGATTCGGTCGCGTGTTCAGAAGCTCGGAGGGTTGCGTGAGGTCTACTTCAAGGAGCGCGGCTGGGACAATCATCAGGATGTGTTTGGGTTCGTGCGCGAATGACTTGGCCACCAGGCCTTCAGGAACTATCCGCAGATTTCACAGATGGGATCCGGCAATAGGATCTTGAGATGATCTCCTCCTGTTGAATCCATGAAGTCTGCGTAACCGGCGGATTCGTTTAAACGTCAAGCCTTCCGTATCGCTTGTGCGCATTGCGCTGCCGGATGCGGGCGCGTCCGCGCATAAACGAGTTGGGAATCAAAAGGCGCAGAAGCATTCGAGTTGTCGCGAATGGAGAACTAGCTCCGCGCCAGTTATTTGCCATCAAGCTTAAGGCCTGCGACTTTTGGCCAACCCGAAGAGAGTCTTCGGCGCGACGGAATCTGGTAGCTGTTTGCAGATCATCCGCTTCTTTGTCAGTGAAACCAAATCTCAAGGCCGCCTCACGCTGCGCCCTTAATTGTTCTTCAAGCATGAACGTTTGATCCCGGCTGACATTGGAACCGTGACGTCGCCAGGCTGACAATATCCGCGCGTCGAAAGAGAAGTCGCCCTGAGCGCTTAAACGAAGATACAGATCGTAGTCCTCCAGCTTCGATGCCTCATTCCATCGTTGTTGCTCGAGAGCGGCGCGGCGGTACAACACCGTCGGACTCATTGGCGCTGTTGTGGCGAGCAGCATGGTGCGCGCGTTGCCGTCAGCGTAGTGAGCCCAGTCGGCGGTGGAATCAACTACACGATTCTCTTCATCGACAAAGTAGGTATGGCCATAAGCGAGCACAGCTTCGGGCCGCGATTCGAGGAGTTGCACACGGGCCTCTAGAAAATTCGGCAGCCACAAGTCATCCGAACCGAGGTAGGCGAAGTAATTGCCGCGAGTCCGTTCAAATCCCTCGTTCAAAGTCGCGCATAGTCCACGGTTTTCTCTGGCAATGAACTCACACGAGAAAGGACACTCGTTAAGCGTTCGTTCAATGATCGCCGGTGAGTCGTCGTTTGAACCGTCGTCGATAACCAGCAGGTTTACCGGCCAGAGCGTCTGCTGCATGATCGACCGCAGCGTGGCTCCGACAAACCTGGCGTGATTGAAGGAAGGAACAACGACTGATACAGCTGCGCGGCCGGCGTCGAGTTCCTCTCCGGTCTGTTCCTGCAACTCGGTTGCGATCATTTCGTGTTTATCCTGATAGCATCCATGGAGTCCGGCTCTCAGCTTGGCCGCAGCGCGGCGTAATGTTTGTGGATTTCAACAAAGAAAAGAAACCGCTAGCTCCGTAGGAGCGCAATATGTATTCTGTCGCCCATAAATGGGCTAAGGATTCAAAGGATTTTCTTCGGGAACTTTAAACATTGCGTGCCTAACAGCCGTCTCGAACTGCAATCCGCCCAAGCCTCTAAAATGAGCAAAAGAATTATACTCTTTGGGCCGCTGCCACCGCCCTACGGTGGCGTCGCGATCTACATGAAGGCGCTGGTCGCGCATTTACGTGAGCCAAATATTAAGGTTTGGACTTACGGAGGTGCGAATCCGAAAGACGCGAAAGTGCGCTTCGTGACCCATCGGCGACTGGGAACGCTTTGGGCCCTGCTTGCTGAAGGCCGTAGCGCACGTATCCTTGATGCTTCCCACTTTCATTTCGAATATCCCAACCCTCTATTACTTGCCATTTGGCTCGTGCTCAAAAGGTTCCTCGGTTTTGAATGGTACAAGAACGTTCTTGATGGCTCACTGCCAAAGCGTTACCCAAACTTTGGTCTAATGCAGCGCTGGCTCTTTCGTCGAGCGGTGAATGCTGTTGACGGATTCGTGGTTGTCAGCGAGGACTTGCGCCGCTGGTTACAGCAGGAGATCAAAGTTCGCCAGGAAGTGACAGTCGTACGCTGCCTCTTGCCAGGGCCAACCGATGGGCGGGCAATGCCCTTGTCGACTGAGACCGAGGAACAGCTTGAGCTTTACTTCTCCCAGGCTAAGCGGGTTTGTTCCATCGGAGTCTTTTTCCCCAGCTACGGTTTTCGCGATGTGGCCGAGGCGGTTGAGGAACTTCGCGAGCGGACCGGGAAAGATATCGGTCTGGTGCTTTTGGATGGTGGGTTTGTGCGTGACGAAAACTATCGAGACGAGGTGTTGTGGGAACGTGACTGGATTACGGTGCTGGAAAAAGTTCCCAACCCGGAGATTTACGAAATACTGAAACGCAGCGATGTGTTTGTGCGCGCGTTTGCCGACGAGAGTTATGGAATCTCGCGTATTGAAGCGCTTTGGTGTGGCCTGCCGGTGGTGGCAACGCGCGCGGGTGAGACGCGTGGCATGCTGCTTTACGATTTTGGTGACGTGGACCAACTGGTCAGTCAGTTGCAGGCTGCCTTGTTATATCCTGTGATGGAAGAACCGAACCCGTGGGCTGACCGCTATCGCCGCGAGGCGGAAGAGAATTTACAAGCGTTGGCAAGAGTTCTGGGAGTCAATGAAGAGGGAACAGGGGAATAGGGGAAACGTTGAACGAAACTTTGCACAATAGTAGAGAGGCATGCGGTAAGGGATGTCTTTAAGTGGGTCGACAAATACAGAACCGGGAGCGGTTCTATGAAAGGGCTGTCAAGAACAAAGTTTCACCTAAGCCGCCGAAAGTTCTTGGCAGCTAGCCACTCAACACACCCGAAGCTGTTCAATGCTCATAACTACGCCTTTTGTTGACCGTTTTTGCTGGCTTTGCTTGGGCTCGATTTGAATAGCCGTTTGCCGTGGTCAGTTGAAGAACTGCCAACCATGGTTCTATTTGTGACTCCAGCCCCCTGGCGCTGGGCCTATGACTATTTCTGGTTGTGCGTGGGGGCATATAGTAGCGACTGGTTCTCAGCAACTATGGCCGGGACATCCGCTCCCTTGATACTCACCCACGAACCCTGTATCCGGCACACAAAGACTAAACGGTCGCAGCAAGCGGCGCGCGTCATTCAGCAAACTTACTTCCTGGTGATTTGTAAGTTGTTGCTTACGCCGTTTGCTGCTTCAGCCTTTCGGGATTGAACTGCTGGCCCCGTTTCCACACCGCTAAAGTGGTAGCCGCCAACTGTCGCGCTACCGTCAAGCGCGCCAAACTGGGCGCCATCCCCTGCGCCACTCGCAGCTCATAGCCAGCTTTGAACGGGCCGCTATGGCAAGCGCCATTGGCGGCGTTCTTGAAGACTCGCTTCAGCAGGTGGTTATGATTGCGATTCAAGCCCCGCGTCGACACCGGCCGCTGACTGCGACGCAAAACGCCGTTGACTACTTCATGATCGGCAGTCGAGCGCGTCACTACCGCCAGCCCAATATAGCTCCAGAACTGTCGCTTGCTACGGAAGCGGTGCGGGGTGCTTACGATGGCCAGCAACTGCGCCACGCTCACCGAACCAAACTGCGGCATACTCATCAGCCAGGAATAGGCCCGCTGCCGCCGTGCTTCCTGCACCATCAGCCGTTTCGCTTCGTATCGCAAGAGCCTGAGCGCCGCCAACTGCTGATACAAAAAGCTCGCCCGCTGTTTCGCTCCTCGCTCCGGCAACTTCGCCAGCCATTGCTCGCGTCGATCCTGACGGTAAATATCATGACCCGCGCTGCCAATGGCCCGGCTGCGATAAATAGCCTTCAGCCGATTCATCACTCGAGTCGTGTCGCTCACCAGGCAGTCGTAGCTGCGCACCAACTCCTTCAACGTACGCATTCCATCGTCGCCATGATAGACAGCCTGCAGCGCTCCGTTGCGTAACAACTCCGCCAGTTTCTGCGCGTCCACCCGATCGCTCTTGTTGCCGCTTTGCATGAGTTTGTTGTGCCGCGGATCACACGCCACCACTTCCGTTACCAACGGTCGCACTACCTCATACAGCCAGTTCGCCTGCGTCCCTTCTTCAAACGTTACATACACTTTGCCGCCCAGTTGTTTGAGAAACCCGCGCACCCGTTCTGCGCCAGTCTCTAGCACCATTTGCATCACTACCTTGCCGGCTCCATTCAATACCACGATCATGATGCTTGCTCGATGCACATCCATTCCAACATAATACGTTTTCATAGGGTTCTCCTTCGGTAGCAAACTTGAAGTCTTGAATTACTCCAAGCTACCACCGTTTGGGGCGCCCTTTCATATATAGAGTAGCGACCGGGACGAACATTCAATGGCACTTGGCTCTCGCCACACTTTTTACACGACTCGAAGCTTTAGGTTGAGTCTTGAACCCGGTCGCTACCGCTCCCGGTTCTGTATTCGTCGACCCACAACTGAACACTATCTCGCTCGTGTTCTTGCAATGCAGGCGACGGTGTAGACAGCAACTGCCGCCAGCACAAAAAGAAAATAGTGAATGACGAGTACGTAACGATACTCGGTATGCAAGGCTGACTGGGTGCAGAAGTAGTAACAAGGAACTGCCAGCAGGAACGCGAGCGTTTGAAATTGCCGGCGATAGATAAGAATGCCGCTGCCGATCAAGATTAACGGAAGGAAGAGTGCTGTGATGAAGAGCTTTTGCACGATACGGAGCGGCCACTGCATTAGAGCCGAGACGCTGGAACTTGTTGCTGCAAGTCTGAGAGGCGTTCGCTCAAGTCGCAGCATTGAGGCCGCTCTCCGTATCATGACTCCAGCAAACCAAAACGGATGCGCGCGGATGACAGCGAAGCCGCGGGCTAATCGTGCTCGGTCGCGTTCGGTTCCGTCGGGCGTGAAGAGCGAGTTGGCATAGTCAGGACGTTTGGAAGTTTCAGCCTCGCTACGAATTAGTGCTACATCAGTTTGCGGCAAGCCAAGCGACCCGTCGGTGTTGTAATCTGCAATGCCTTCGACGAATGTTTGTCCGGCTCCCAGCGACACCGGGATAAACTTGCCAAAGACGATCGCATTACGAGCCGTAAGCGGGGTGATAATCAGTAAAACCCCGCAAACGAGCACGAGCGCGGGACGCAATCGAGCGCCGCGTTTATTGATGAAGAGCAACGGGAGGCAGAGGAAAGGCGCCAGCAGCAGTGCGTTTGCTCTTAGCCAAACCGAAACCCCGATGAGCGCACCGGCAATCAGCAGCGAAAGCATACTGGAACGACCGGGATCGTTAGGCCGCTGGCTTGTCCTGGTGATAATCAGCATCGCCAGGAGGATCGGCAGCGTTGCGAGCGAATCCGGCAAAAGCGTCAGCGAGTTCCAACTGAACTGTGGCGCGAAGGCCGCCAACAACCCGGCGATAAGAGCAATCGCTGCCGGAAAAAATTCGAAAGCGATTAAGACGATGATCACTACCGAAAGCGAGTCGAGAATTATTTGCAGGAACTGAGTAACCGTATCGTGCTCGCCGGCGACACGATATAAAGCTGAAAGCATAAGTGGATAACCGGGCGGGTGGCCCAGCAGATCAGGATTGTTGGTTGATGACGAGGCATCATAAAGTGAAGCAACACCGTTTGCCTGTATCAACCGGGCCTGATGTTTGTAGTTGAGAGCGACACTGGTTTGGACCGCCAGCGCTTCATCGTGGTTGGTCTGCCAGTTAATAAATCGAACTCCCAGCGCCGTGAAAAAGATCAAAGCAACAATAAATACCCGGCAACGCAGAGCCAGTCGATTAATCGCAGCCGGTCTGGTAACCGAGAGGTGATCGGGCGTTTCGCCGGCGCCAGGCGCGGGTAGTTTCATTGTCAGCGGATTATACCGAAGCGAACGTGATTCAAGGACATTCGATTATTTGTTTTGCCGGAGAGGATTGGTGGTATCACCATCCGCACTCGAAGTATCACTTGATGCGGCGCTTTGCCAAAGCCGGCAACCGGGTGATCTTTGTAAACTCAATTTCGATGGGTTTGCCAAGTCTCTCGAACAAAGATCTGCTGCCGCGCATCGTCCGCAAGCTGCGCTCATACGCTCGTTTCGCCCGTCAGACGCCCGAGGACGTCACAGTCGTTTCACCTGCCGTTATTCCGTTCTTTGGCACTCGTCTCGCTCGGGCTGCAAATCGCAAACTACTCGCCCTGCAAATTGGAAGACTGGCACGCCGTGGCGGTCTCACCAGCCCAATTCTCTGGATCGCGATTCCCACGGCGGCTGACATGATTGGCCAGTTTGCTGAGCGGCTGGTGATCTATCAGGTGTCGGACAAGTATGATGCAAACCTGATGGATCATGCGACCGATCTGCAGACGATCAGAAAGCTTCACGAGCGTGCGATCGACAACGCCGATCTGGTCTTGTATTCCGGACAAAAATTACTCGCCGAAGCAGAGCGAGGTCGTGAACGATCATTTCTACTCGAGCAGGCGGTCGATTTCGATCACTGGTCGCAGGTTGGCAGCGGCAAACTGGAAATTGCTGAGGCGGTGGCACGAATTCCGCGACCACGGCTCGGATATTTCGGGGCCATAGAGCCGTGGCTGGTGGACCAGGAACTGATTACACGCGCGGCAAGAGAGCGCCCCGAATGGCAGTGGATCTTCATCGGCAACAAGTCGCGCGGGGTTGAGATCGAGGCCTTGCCGAACACGCATTTTTTGCCGCCGGTGCCTTATCAGGAACTGCCGCGGTACGCCGCCGGTTTTGATGTCTGCGTGTTGCCGTGGGACACTGCGCACTCGTTTACGAGTTATGGTTCGGCGATAAAGGTCCGTGAATATTTGGCGACGGGAAAGCCGGTCGTAATTTCGCCGCTGCCGGAATACGAATCGATGAGCGACGTCTTGCGAATCGCGCGCACCCACGATGATTGGTTTCGGTTGGTTGAGGAAGCTTTGCTGGAAGACGATCCGGATGCGGCGCGAGCAAGACAAGCGGCGGTTTCCAGCGGAACCTGGGACGCGCGCGCCGAATGGGTTTCGAGTTTGATTGAAAGCACCTTGGAAAGGTCAGAAGGAGCGGTGGCAAGCCCCCCTTCCTGACCCCGAGACTCTCCGGTATTTCGGATGATGAAACATTGAAAGCCTTTCAAGCAGGGATCAAAAATCAAGAATGACTAGCTCGGGGTCGGGAAGGTGGGCTTGCTCCCGCTCGTTGTTTAGATTCAATTAACTAATGAAGCAGCTGCTACAAAATCTGAGAACAGGCGAGGCGACCGTCGCGGAAGTTCCGGTTCCTGTAGTCCAGTCTGGTCGTGTGCTGGTTCGCACTGCGGCCTCACTGATCAGCGCCGGCACGGAGCGCGCGCTGACCGAATTAGGAAAAAAAAGTTTGTTAGGTAAAGCTCGTGAGAGGCCGGAGCTGATCGGAAAAGTTTGGGAGAAGGTGAAAACTGAAGGTGTCGCGCAGGCTCTTGAAGGTGTGCGCGACAAACTCGATCAGTCGCACGCAGTTGGGTACAGCGCCGCCGGATTCGTTATTGAGTGCGCGCCGGACGTGACGGATTTTCGTCCAGGAGATCGCGTGGCTTGCGCCGGCACGGACTACGCATCGCATGCGGAGATTATTTCGGTGCCACGAAACTTGTGCGTGCGTTTACCTGAAGGGTTGAGTTTTGCAGAGGCGGCTTTTGGGACAGTGGGTGCCATCGCGTTGCAAGGCGTGCGTCTCGCTGAGCCGACGTTGGGAGAAGCAGTGGTGGTCATAGGGCTTGGCCTGGTGGGCCAACTTACCGTGCAACTGCTAAAAGCGAATGGCTGTCGTGTCTTTGGAATTGATATCGACGAAACGCGGATTCAGCTGGCACTACAGTCGGGAGCGGAAGCCGCGTCGACTCCTGCTGAAGCGAACGACAAGGTAATTGCCTGGTCAAGAGGACGCGGCGCCGATGCCTGCATCATTGCGGCCGCGACCACGTCGGACGAACCCGTTGAACTGGCCGGCGAAATTTCGCGTTTGAAAGGGCGCGTCGTAGTTGTCGGCTTGGTGGGAACGAACGTCCCGCGAAATGTTTATTACCAGCGCGAGCTGACTTTGAAAGTTTCTTTGTCTTACGGGCCGGGTCGTCACGACCCCGACTACGAGGAACGCGGCCACGATTATCCGGTGGCCTACGTGCGTTGGACCGAAGGAAGAAACATTGAAGCCTTTCTTGATCTACTCGCCGGTGGACGGATCGACGTTAAGCCACTCATCACGCACCGATTTTCGATTGACGACGCTCCCAGGGCCTATCAACTAATCTCAGGAAAAGCGCATGAGAATTACCTGGCGGTGATACTTGAATACGAGACCGAAGGAGAAGTTCGCCGGCGAATCGAAAACGAGTCTGCAAACAAAAAGGCGGCGAGGTCAGCCGGGCGCGTCGGTATTGGTTTGATCGGCGCGGGTGGTTATGCGCAAAAAATTCTATTGCCAAACTTCAAAACGGCAGGCGCCGAGTTTTGTTCGATTGCTTCCGCTTCCGGCGTCTCGGCGCGCGACGTGGGTACGAAATTCGGCTTCAAGCGGTTTCTGTCAGACGCGCAGAGCGTAATCGATGACGAAGAGGCAAATCTGATTGTCATCGCTACACGCCACGGTACACATGCAGAACTGGCAACGCTGGCCCTCGAGCGCGGCAAACACGTTTTCGTAGAAAAACCGCTGGCGCTCAATGATGCTGAATTGGATACTGTGCTTGAGGCCGCGTCACGATCCGAAGGGCAATTGTTGGTTGGCTTTAATCGGCGCTTTTCACCTTTGGCGGTGAAGGCGAAGGAGTTTTTTGCCAATCGTCAGGCGCCGCTCTCGATTGTCTACCGGGTGAACGCCGGCCACATTCCGCGCGAGCATTGGACGCAGGATCCGAATGAAGGCGGTGGACGCATCATCGGCGAAGTTTGTCACTTCATCGACCTGATGCAGTTCCTTACCGGGGCGCCGCCGAAAAGCGTCTTTGCCGAGTCAGTCGCTGGTGGTTTGGGGAATATCGTTAGCGAAGATTCTGTGTTCATTACCCTCCAATTCGAAGATGGTTCAAATGGGTTGATTGCCTATCTCGCTGAGGGAGATAGCAGCCTGCGGAAAGAGCACATCGAGATATTTGGCGAGGGAAAAACTTTCGTCATTGATGATTTTCGTAGCGCGAAACTCTATGCTGAGGGGCGCGAGAAAAATGAAACCCTGCGTCAGCAGGACAAAGGCCAGGCCGAGGAAACGCGAGCAGCCTGTGGTGTTGTCGCAGACAGCAAGCCGAATCCAATTACGCTCCAGGAACTCGAGGCTACAACTCGCGCAACGTTTCGGATCAGGGACTCGCTGCGAACAGGACAAAGAGTAAAAGTGATGAGTAGTATTCCGGAGCGCCAAGGGCGCGAAATGTAAGAGCCTGGGGCAACGCCCGAGGAAAATGTTGGGTTGAACGTAAAGCTCTGAAGGAGCGGAATAGGCAGCGAAGAACTATTTCGCGCCTACAGCGCGCGACAGTTTTCTCGCGATCCCTGGGGCGTTGCGCCAGGCTTACATTTCGCCCTTGGCGCTCCGGAAGTTCACTTTTCACTCTTCACCGTTCTTAATCATGTGTGGAATTGCCGGACTAATCAGCCTCGATCCTGAGCGACACATTGGTGCGATGTTGCAGTCAATCGAGCATCGTGGGCGCGACGACGAAGGTGTTTGGACTTCCGCGTCGATTGACGAGGCGGGACGGCGCTCGTCGCTCGGGCATCGGCGTCTCGCCATCATCGATACCAGCAAAGCGGGTCATCAACCGATGGTCTCCACCGATGGCCGCTACGCCCTGACCTTCGGCGGCGAAATTTACAACTATCGCGAGTTGCGTGAGGAACTGAAGAACAAGGGCCACCGGTTTAATACGGCGACCGACACAGAAGTTCTACTCACCGCATTTGCTGAGTGGGGCAAAGAATGTTTGCCGCGCCTAAACGGCATGTTTCACTTCGCCGTTTGGGACAACCAGAACCGCACCCTGACGCTGGCGCGGGATCACGTCGGCATCAAGCCGCTGTATTATTTTTACCAGCCAGCCAACGCCACCAAACCGGGTTTATTGATTTTCGCCTCGGAAGTTAAGGCGATACTATCCAGTGGCCTCGTAGATCGCGCACTCGATCCTGAGTCGCTCAATCAGTTTCTAACGTTCTTGTGGGCCCCCGATCCCAACACGTTGTTTCAGGGAATCAAAACGCTCCCGCCCGCCCACGTTCTCACATTTCAAAATGACGAAATAAAAATCGAGGAGTGGTGGGATGTCTCCTTCGACAATATTGAGGAGGGCCGCAGCGAGGCCTGGTGGCAGCAGCAGGTGCTGGAAACACTCGATCGGGTTGTGAATATGGAGATGGTTGCCGACGTTCCGCTGGGATCGTTTTTATCGGGCGGCATCGACTCGTCGGGAATCGTTGCGATGATGAAGCAGCACAGCGGCGGCCGAAAAGTTTCTACTTATACCGTTGGGATTGAAGCCGATGATCTGCGCTACGACATCATTCCGGACGATGTCGAATGGGCGCGGCGAGTTAATGAACATCTGGCGACTGACTATCACGAGATCATGCTGCAGCCGGCGGTAGCCGAGTTGTTGCCGAGGCTCGTCTATCACCTGGACGAGCCCGCAATCGACATGGCGATTCCAAGCTACCTGGTCTCACAAGCCGCACGGGAAACCTTGCGCGTCATGTTATCGGGTATGGGGGGCGATGAGGTGTTCGCCGGTTACCCACGCCAACTGGCTATGAAGATCGCCGGCGCGTTTGATCCGGTGCCGGGGATGTTACGGCGTCCCCTGATGAAAACTATAGAGCGCACACTGCCGGGTGGCCTGCCGGGACGCTTGACGGCTCCCTTGCGCAACGCCAAGAAATTTGCGCGCAGTGCGGGTCTCGATTTTGAAGAACGATACCTGGGATACGGAACTTATTTTACAGACGAAGCAAAGCAGCAACTCTATAGCGATGAGCTGCGCGAGGCGACGCAAGGCCTCGATGCGTACGACGCTCACCGGCGTTACTTTGCTCGGGTCAAAAATGCTGCGCCATTGAATCGCTTGCTTTACGTCGATCTGAAAACCTTCCTGCCCTGTCTAAACCTGATAACTACCGACAAAACTTCGATGGCCGCAAACCTGGAAGTACGCGTGCCCTTTCTGAATCGCCAGATGATTGAGTTTACGGCGCGGATGCCGCCCGACCTGAAACTGCGCGGCTTCAAACGCAAATACATTCTCAAGCGCGCGCTCGAGAAACTGTTGCCGCCTGAGGTTGTCTGGCGAAAGAAGGCTGGCTTTGGCGCTCCTATTCGTTCATGGCTACGCGGCGCTTTACGGCCGCTGGTTGATGATCTGCTTTCCGAGGAGACGATCAGGAAGCGTGGCTTGTTTCGCCCCGCGGAAGTCAGACGCATTGTGGACGCTAACCTCTCCGGCCGCGAGGATTTCAACCTCCAGGTTTTCCAGTTACTCAACCTCGAGCTCTGGCAGCGACAGTTTTTGGATAAGTGAACTCGATAGGGTAGTTTGAACGGGGCCATCGCGGAGCTTGTGCGTTTGAGTGTCAAATACTTTCATTAACACCGCGGCTTTAGCCCGGTGAACCCGGTGAGGGAAAAAGTGAAACCGTTTAAACGGTTTCCTGTTTCGTTCTGGCACCGGATCACCGGGCTAAAGCCGCGGTGTTAATGAGAGAACGCTAAAAATGCACCACCACTCTACAGCCCGATAGCAATTGACAATGTTTTGGACCAGTCCTATTCTGCCTGTGCCGCACCCACGGCTACTCCCAACTTCCCTGAGTTTCGGAATTGATGGCCCAGGACAATCCTCCGATACCCGATTCAGACGCTCATTTGTCACCAACTGAAAATGACCGGCAGACCTCTGTCCTGCTGGCAGAAGACGATCGGGCCCTGAGGCGCTTGCTTGAGGTTGTGCTCGAGCGTGCCGGTTACCGGGTCTTCTCCGCCTCTGACGGCATTGAAGCGATGAAGTTAGTGTTGTCCGCGTCGATCGATATTGTCGTAACCGATGCGATGATGCCGAATCTCAGCGGCCATGAATTTTGCCGCTTCCTGAGAAACAGTCCGTCACTTTCTCATCTGCCGATCATTCTGCTGAGCGCGCTGGAACGAAAAGACACCAACGCTGGTCCCGAACAAGCTGACGTGTTCCTTGCCAAGCCGGTATCAGGCGAAACTTTGATTGCCTGTATCGAAAAACTGCTGGCAAACAAGAACAGCTAGCACAACTGCTGAAGTAGATACGATGAACATCGACATTGCAGAACCGCGAGCGGTAGCGAGCGGATACTGGCATTCAACTAAGGAGGCCAATCCTGGATTAGTTGTTCGTAGCATCCGCTCGCTACCGCTCGCGGTTCCGCAAGGCCGACTCCCTTCAAATTAACTAGGCCGAGTCGTTGAAGAGCGGGGGCAAGCCCGCCTTCCCAACCTGAGAGCTTCACTCTCGTGAGTGCTGCCTGCCTAAAGTTGAGAGGCTTTCAACTGAATTTTGCAAAGTCGATCTGGTGGACTCTTAGGTTGGGAAGGGGCAAGCCCCCGCTAGGCTGAAGAATCAATCAGGCAGTTAAGGCACTGGTAACTTCGATCAAGGCATCGATCGATGTGTACGGCAGGTTCTGTGCTTCGGCAACGGCCTGGTAGGTGCAGTGACCGGCGAAAGTGTTAACGCCCGCTTTCAGTCCGGGATCATTGCTGATTGCTTCGAGGAAACCCTGATTAGCGAGCTTCAGTGTGTAAGGCAGGGTGGCATTAGTAAGCGCAAACGTAGAAGTCCGAGGCACTGCGCCCGGCATGTTGGCGACGCAGTAATGCAAAACACCTTCGACGTAATACGTCGGGTTCGAGTGGGTCGTCGGGTGAGTTGTCTCAATACATCCGCCCTGATCCACGGCCACGTCGACAATCACGGCGCCATTCGGCACGTCCTTGAGCATGCTTCTCGTCACCAGTCTGGGAGCAGCCGCGCCAGGTACCAACACCGCTCCAACGATCAAATCCGCGCTGGAGATCGCGTCATGAATCATGTAAGCACTCGAGGCGAGAGTGGAAATCTTAGATAGAAAAATATCGTCAAGCTCGCGCAAGCGATCGAGGTTGTTGTCTATGATCGTGACGTGAGCGCCCATGCCCACCGCGATCTTCGCGGCATTTGTGCCCACTACGCCGCCGCCGAGAATTACTACTCTGGCAGCCGGGACTCCAGGCACACCACCAAGTAGAATCCCACGACCGCCGGCCATCTTCTCGAGATAGTGAGCGCCGACTTGTATGGCCATGCGGCCAGCCACTTCCGACATCGGCGTAAGCAGCGGCAATCCACCACGACGGTCCGTGATCGTTTCATAGGCAATGCCGGTAACTTTCCGTCTGATGAGCTGGTCGGTGAGTTCATGATCCGGAGCGAGGTGCAGATAAGTGAACAATAGCTGTCCTTCGCGCATGCGCGGATATTCGGGCGCAATCGGTTCCTTGACCTTCACAATCATGTCGGCCCCGGCCCAAATGTCGTCGGCGGACTCGATGATCTGCGCGCCTGCTTTTTGATAAAGGGCATCGTCAAAGCCGGAGCCTTCGCCTGCGTTCTTCTCAACGTTGACCTGATGTCCGGCATCAGTCAAAGCGCGAACACCCGCGGGCGTTAAGCCAACTCTATATTCGTTGTCTTTTATCTCTTTTGGCAGGCCGACAATCACAGAAATGTCCTCCGGGGGTTGTGAAGTGCAGAACTCAGGACTCAGGACTCAGAATTCAGGAGTCAGAATAAAGACGTCAGAGGAACATTCTGAATTCTGAGTCCTGAATTCTGACTCCTGTCTTAGCCCATTCCTTCAATCAGATCGATCTGGGCACGTTGCAGTTTGCCGCTGTAGTCAACGTAGATAGATTTCCACTCCGAAAAAATGTCCAGCACCTGCGTACCGGCCTCGCGATGGCCATTGCCGGTGGCTTTGGTACCGCCAAAGGGCAAGTGCACTTCAGCGCCGATGGTCGAAGCATTGACATAAAAAATGCCGGTATACATATCGTTCATGGCACGAAATGCCCGGTTGACATTGCTGGTATAGATCGCGGCGGACAGACCATAACGAACTCCATTGGCGATCTCGACGGCTTCGTCGAGAGACTTGGTCGGAATTACTGACGTGACCGGTCCGAAGATTTCCTCCTGGGCGATGCGCATGTCGGGTGCGACGTCGGTGAACACTGTAGGCTCGATGTAATAGCCGCGCGCGTAGTCGCCCTTGCTCAGACGTTTGCCGCCGCAGGCGAGCGTGGCTCCATCTTCGTCCTGACCAATGTCGATGTAGCCCATGATCTTTTTGACGGCGTCAGCATTGATAACCGGCCCTACATCCGTTTTGGGATCGGCGCCGTTGCCTATCCTGAGCGCTTTGGTTCGTTCCACCAGCTTCTGCGTAAACTGTTTGTAGATCTTCTTGTGAACCACCAGTCGGGACGATGCAGTGCAGCGTTGTCCTGAAGTTCCGAACGCACCCCAGAGCGCTCCTTCAATCGCGAGGTCGACGTCCGCGTCGTCCATGACGATGATGACATTCTTGCCACCCATCTCCAGCGAGCAGATGGCATTGCGCTCGGCACAGGCTGAAGCAACGATGCGGCCGGTTTCCGTTGAGCCGGTGAACGAGATTAAACGCAGCGCTGGATGATTGGTGATCGGAGCGCCGGCATCTTCACCATAACCGGTTACCAGGTTCACAACTCCGGGCGGTATGCCCGCTTCTTCGCAGGCGTGGACCAAATTGTAGGTCGACAGCGGCGTGTCTTCGGCTGGCTTCAGAACGACGGTATTGCCGCACACCAGCGCCGGAATCAGCTTCCACGAAGGGATCGCCATCGGGAAGTTCCAGGGCGTAATTAGTCCGCAAAGTCCAACCGGCTGTCTAACGCACATGGCGAACTTATCAGGCATCTCAGCCGGAGTAGTGAAGCCGTGCAGACGACGGCCTTCGCCGGCCGTGTAGTAAGTGCAATCGATAGCTTCCTGCACATCACCGCCGGCCTCTTTCAGGACTTTGCCCATTTCGCGGGTCATGTCTCGAGTGAGGCGATCCTTATTGCGGATCAGAATCTCGCCCAGGCGAAACAGAATTTCGGCACGTTTGGGAGCAGGCATGCTGCGCCAACCGTCGAAGGCGCTCTGCGCGGCATTGACGGCGGCGTTCACATCGTCGCTGGTGGAAAGCTGGAAGCGGCCGATGACGTCTTCGGTGTCGGCCGGATTAATGTTCTCAAACACTTCACCGGATTCACTCGGGACCCACTTGCCGCCAATGTAGTTGTTGTAAGTTTTTACGGACGCGCGCGATGACGCTCTGGAGTTTTGCTTCGAGCCACTTTTCGCGAGGGCCTTTTTTGCTTGAGCCATGAATTAAGTTTCAAGTTCCAGGTTTCAAGTTCCAAGTTTTCAGGTCGGAACTTGAAAACCTGAAACTTGAAACTTGAAACATTCCTATTGGTAAGTAAACTGAACAATTCTTGTCTGCACGCGATCTCTGATGTAGCGCGATACCTGCAGCACTACGGGATCGCCGGTTTTCAAACCGCTGAGCACACGCTGGAAGTCCGCCAGCGTTGTAACGGGCACCCGGTTTATGCGCGTAATGACATCGCCTTCATTAAGCGCTTGTTGCCCATTGGGAGCGCGCAACTCGGCGGCGAGCCCGCTTGGATCAACTTCCTTCACGTAGAGACCACGCACTCCCGCGAGATGCTTGTCAGTGATGAGCTGCTGCGTAAGCTCGCCCAGCGTGAGTCCCAAGTGTAATCCGTTTTTCGTCTCGGATTCCTTCGGCGTTGTTTTGGGAGCATCGTCATCAAGCTCACCCAACTGCGGCGGGTCAGGACGTTCACCAAGCACGGCAGTGGCGCTCATCTTTTCGAGTTTACCGCCGCGGTCGCGCAGGAAAGTAAAACTGGCCGACTCGCCGACGGGCGTAGACGCAACCTTCTGAATCAAGTCCTGAGCGTTGAGCACTGGCTGTGAGTTGAATTCGGTGATGATGTCGTTCGACTGCATTCCCGCTTTCGCTGCCGGGGTTGGCTGGCCGTCCTTCGTCGGTTGGACGTCCATTATGATCGCGCCCTTCGCTTCCGGCAGACCATAGACGCGGGCATATTCCTCTTTGACTGATTCGAGCGTGACGCCCAGATAGCCGCGACGAACTCTTCCTTGCGCAACAATTTGACGATAGACGAAGTTTGCTTCTCCGGCCGGCAGGGCAAAGCCGATACCGTTGTAGTCTCCGGTAGAAGTAGCGATCTGCGAGTTGATACCAATCACTTCGCCGCGCATGTTCACCAGCGGCCCGCCGCTGTTTCCGCGATTGATCGCAGCGTCTGTTTGCAGGAAGCGCTGAAAGTTTGAAAAGAAGGGCGACTCTCGTTCGATCTTTGAAATGATACCGGCAGTCACCGTTTGGTCGAGACCGAAAGGTGAACCAATTGCCAGAACCCAGTCACCGACCTGAGCCGCATTCGAATCGGCGAGGGTGACGATCGGCAAATCCTGAGGTGCATCGATCTTAACTACTGCTACATCTGTCTCTTTATCGATACCGATCACCCGCCCACGATACTTTTCGCCAGACTGCAAGCCGACGATTATTCGCGACGAACCTTCAACCACATGTTCGTTTGTCAGAATGTAGCCTTTGGGACTCACGATAAAACCGCTACCGACGCCACGGGCCGGCCGGCGGGCTTGACGACGAAACATGTCGAGCAAAGGGTTGCTGGACGACTGATCGTCTTTATCCGGGTTGTCTTTTTCGCTAACTTCAGTGGCCGCGGTGAGGGTCTCAATGTTTACGACGGCGGGTTCGACACGCTTGGCAATTTCCGCAAACGAAGCTGAGAGGGCCTCCGGCGCGTGCGCAATCTGGGCCTCGCTTTGGGCCACGGTTGGCCGTCCTGAAAGCATCGCCCCAAGGCCAATCCCTGCCAGCAGGCAGACGGCGCCGAGAGCAATTATCCAAATGCGGAGCTTCCGCAAAATGGCGTGTTCATTAATAGTTGTTTGGTCTTTGACAAGGTCGAACATAAAACACCACCTTCAGTAAAGCTGCAAGTCGGGCCTCTGGTAAGGCCACTGGCGAAATGGCCGCCGAAGCGCTATGGGAAGGGCTGAAGTATAACTAATGGCTGCGCGGGGGGCAAAGATTAGGGGCAGAAGGCAGGGGCAGACGGCAGGAGCAGACGGCGGAGCACGAAGAACATTTTCCATTTGTCATTTGACATATTTGACATTTCTCATTTGCCATTTGGAATCTACGCTTGAGTGGGTTAAAGGCCGGTTTGACGCTGCCGGGTGTCGTATACCGTTCCCGGGTATCAAATTAATGGTTGTCCTGCGTTGTACGGGTCTTCAAATGACAAATGAAAAATGTCAAATGGAAAAGCCTTCGTCTTCCTGCCGTCTGCTCCTGCCTCCTGCTCCTGGTTTTTACGGTCTGAGGAACACCTTCAACACGCCTTTTCTCCCAGCGCGTTCCATAGCATGGATGCCCTCAGCGAGTGGATACTCTTCACTGATCAAGCTGTCAATGTCGATCGCGCCTTTCTTCAGAAGATCGAGCGCCGGCTGGAGTCTGCCGCAGCGCGAACCCATTATCGTGATCTCATCAACTACGAGCCGCGCCTGATCGATCTCATCAATCTTGCCTGGTCCCTGAAAGGTCGACTTCAAAACCAGGGTGCCGCGAGGTCGCAATAGTTCGAGCGCGCCAACAAAGCCTGAGGGCGAGCCGGATGCTTCAACCACCACATCAAACTCGCGTTTACGTTTGGCTCCCGCTTTCGGTGCAGCGGTTTCAATGCCGCGTCGCTCGGCAATGCGCAGCTTCTCAGCATGCTTGCCAATCAGGAGAACGCTGGCGCCGCTCAAGGCGATTGCCTGCGCGCAAAGGAGGCCCAGTTTGCCGTCACCGATTACGGCTACACGAGACTCAGGTTTGATTGCGACGCGTTCCATGATGCCGCAGGCGGCGGCCAGCGGTTCCGCAAAAACCGCGTGCTCATCAACCACCATATCGGGAACCGGCAACAGGTTGGTTAGTGGCAGCCGCAGAAATTCAGCGTGCGCGCCGTCGCGTCCAACTATGCCGAGCACGGTTCGGCCGGCGCAGTGACGCGGATCGCCGGCGGCGCACAGTTCACACTTTCCGCAGCCGGCATTGATTTCGCCAACCACTCTTTGCCCCAGCAACTTATCGCCGGGAGATTCTTCGACGACGCCGACAAACTCATGGCCAATAGTTCCTTTGAAGCCGGCGTAGCCACGGGCAATTTCGAGGTCGGTGTTGCAAATACCGGAAAGGTGCACACGCACGAGTGCCTCATCGCCGCGTTCCGGCCTGGCGACTTCCTTAACCGCAAGTTTTTTCTTTTCGACTCGAAGGGCTTTCATAAGAGCAGGACTCAGGACTCAGGACTCAGAATTCAGAATGCTTTTGTCTTTCTTCTGACTCCTGAATTCTGAGTCCTGAATTCTGCTGTTAGAAACTTCTTGTGCGCGTGTAGATATTTTGCGGCGTCAGTTCAACTGTCTGCCGGGGTCCGGCGACATCAAGGTGCAGACGCCATTCGAGATTTTCTTCTCCGTCCAACTGAGCATGGAGCCACCAACTGCCACCACTGAGAGCTACAACTCCCTGGCCCTGTTTGTCCAATCTCGTAGCCACCTTGGCGCGGCCTTTCATCTGTTCATTCATAAAGTCGTAGTAGCCTTTGCCGGCGCGACGCTCAGTAAAGTATTCGTGGCGGGCGGCGACAATATCGAAAGGATAAAACTCAACCGCGATGTCGAGCGCGTCGGTCCCACTATCGATGGCCGGTCTCAAAACGATCTGCAGAATTGTTTCCCCGCTGTTTACTTTGAGATTTGGTGAATTCTCATGAGGAAGCTTGCTGTAAATTAGCCAGCCGGAGGCGAAGAGTGCAACGACCAGCGCGGCCCGGAGGAAAAGAGTCAACAGATTGTACGAAATGCTTGTTGTTTTCACTCGTTAATTAAGCCAGGGAAAGGCTGAACCCCTGCCCCAAAAGTCACTTCCTCAAGCCTCGAACATACGTAACGAGCGCGTCGATTTCCTGTTCCGAAAGTTTTTTGCCATAGGCGGGCATCTTGCCTTTGCCATTCATGATTGAATTAAAGATCCGCTCGTCGCCCACTCTTTCCTGCCACTCGGGATCGCTGATATTTCGCGCGTGGTTTCGTTTAGCTTTTAAAGTATTCGCGCGTCCGTCGCGGCCATGACATGAAGCGCAGTTTTTTGAGTACAACTGCGTCGCACTTCTGGCGGAGGCTGTAACCGGCCCGCCTTGAGTCCTGCTTGCCAGCTCCCCCATGGCCGTTATTAGAAAAAGAATCAGGCAAACATGCATCATCGATCTGTTTCTCCGATTTGCAAACTGGACTGCTTCATGGGGAGCGACGGTGCTGACTGACTTCGAGGTCCGAAAACTCACAAGTCAGTTATGATAAATCTATGATACCCAAGCTCGGATGTTTTGTGTATTCGCAATCAGTGCTGAACCGCGACCGGTAGCGAGCGGATGCGATCACTCAAGGTTGAATCCGCCCGAACGCTCTAGTCATTGTTGACCGTAGCATCCGCTCGCTACCGCGTGCGGTTCTGCATCGGGTGCGCTCCTGATTGATCGCATCAGGCCATGATCATAATCGGCCGTTCGCTTCCGGGTTGAAACGTTTCTAAATGCGAAGTAAGCTCAGGGCGCCATAAAAACAGTAAAGCAAACTATTACTTTGTGCCGGTGGGTAACTCTTAAGTTGAAAGGTCCGCAAACGCTAACGGTTTGCGCCACGGGAGGACCTTGGAAATAGTCTCAGATAAATTTCGCGATGAATGTGGCGTGTTCGGCATCTATGGGCACCCTGACGCAGCGCGTCTGACCTATCTTGGGCTCTACGCTCTACAACATCGCGGCCAGGAATCCTGTGGCATTACCGCTTCGAACGGATCCGAGTTGCGCCTGGAGCGCGCGATGGGTCATGTGGCCGAAGCGTTTGATCAGTCCACACTTGATCGCTTGCCTGGCGCCAGCGCCATTGGACACGTTCGCTACTCAACTGCCGGCGAAGTTTCTATTCGTGAGGCCCAACCTTTTCTGGTTACTTGCCAGCACGGCCAGATCGCCGTTTGCCACAACGGCAACCTGCCCTTCGCTCGCGAGGAGCGACGCAAGCTTGAACGCGAAGGGGCGATCTTTTCAGCCACCTCCGACACTGAAGTTATTTTGCATGGCGTGGCGCGTTCCAGGGCCGGCTCGTTTCGCGAGGCAATACCTGAAGTCCTGCGACAGACAGAAGGCGCCTTCTCGATGCTCTTCCAAACGACCACCGAGTTGATTGCTATTCGTGACCCGCGCGGATTTCGTCCCCTTGCTTTGGGTCGGTTGGGAGATGCCTGGGTAGTTGCGTCTGAAACTTGCGCCTTTGATCTCATCGATGCGCAGTATGTCCGGGACGTTGAACCGGGCGAGATGTTAATAATCGATCAGGACGGGCTGCGTTCTTCACATCCACTGCCGGAACAAAAAGCCTCGATGTGTCTGTTCGAACACGTTTATTTTGCGCGGCCGGATTCGCTCATCTACGGTCATTCGGTGAACGAGTCGCGCCACAAGATGGGGAAGCGCCTCGCGATCGAGCACCCTGCCGACGCAGATTTGGTGGTGCCCGTCCCTGATTCAGGCACGGTCGCGGCAATCGGTTACGCAGCGCAAAGTAAAATCAATTTTCGCTTCGGCCTGGTACGCAACCATTACGTTGGTCGTACCTTCATCGAACCGCGCCAGTCGATCCGATCATTTGGCGTGCGCATCAAGTTGAACCCGGTGCGGCATTTGATCGAAGGCAAAAGAATAGTGCTCATTGACGACTCGATCGTGCGCGGTACTACCTCCAAGAAAATTGTAAGGATGGTACGCGAAGCGGGCGCCAAAGAAATTCATCTGCGAATTAGTTGTCCGCCGACGGTTAGCCCCTGCTACTACGGAATCGACACCCCCAACAAGGCCGATCTGATCGCCGCGCAAATGTCGATTGATGAGATTTGCAAGTTTATCGAAGCAGACTCGCTCGGTTACCTTTCGCTCGACGGCATGATCGAAGCGATCGGTATTAGTCCGGACTCTTCCTGCGTTGCTTGTTGGAACGAGAAGTATCCCACCCGTATTACCAGCGACGCGGAAACGATGTGGGAACGCGATCATGAGGCGGTTGGTGCTGACGGATGATGATGCGTGGTGCTGTTGTTGTGAAAAAGGAGGATCGATATGGTAACGAAGGAGATTATCAAATCCGAACTTGATAAAGTTCCAGAAGAGCGTCTGGAAGAGGTTTACGAAGTCGTGAAGCGTTACACCCGGGCGGGAGCGCAGGGCAATGGAAGCAGTCTTTTATCTAAACTAAAGAATATCACCATCGATGGACCGGAAGATTTCTCTGAAAATCTTGATCTCTACTTGAGCGGAGAGAAAACCATTGGCTGAGGTTTTCGTAGATACGTCGTTCGTCGTAGCTCTGGTTAACAAAAATGATCAGAACCATGGCCTCGCCATGGACTTGGCTGGTCGGCTCACCGGGCAAGGCCTAGTTACAACTGACGCAATCCTGCTCGAGATTGGCAACGCCTTATCTCGAAACTTCAAACGACAATCAGTCGAGATAATAGAAGAGTTTCTTACCTCAGATGACGTGCAAGTGATTCATCTTCACCCCCCGCTTTTTAGAAGGGCTTTCGATCTCTACAAATCACGTTCAGACAAGGTGTGGGGTCTAATTGACTGCGTGTCGTTTGTAGTTATGAAAGAGCTGGGAATTACTGATGCGCTCAGTGCTGACAAGCATTTTGAGCAGGCTGGATTTAATATTCTGATAAGGGCTTAGGCCAACTCAACGATCAGATCTGATATGGATGCCAAAGCAATAATTGAGGAATTTTTGGACTTCCTAGCTCCAAAACTGGCTGTGTACGAGTCGGCAATCTATTTCTATATCCTCAGACATAGCCGTCTTCAAGGGAACGAAGAGGTTACGATCGGGTTCAAGTCCGCCCGCTTGAAAATGGCCCTCGGCATAGGCGCTCAAGGAGCGCGGATGGGGGAAAGAACATCTTACGAGAAGCTCCGCTCGCTTGAGGCAAAGGGATGTCTCAGACTTTTAGGCACAGACCGTAAAGGGACAAGAATTCAGCTTCTACTGCCTTCGGAGATTGAAGGCCTCATACTGGCGCCGAAGTTAGAAACAAGTGTAGGTCTTGACGAAATCGATTTCTTTCTTAATCCGGAACATCGAGAATTGATTCTGCAACGCGAAGGAGGAAGGTGCTTTTACTGTGCGCGAGTACTCAGCCCTTCCAACTATATCATCGAACACGTTACGTCTCGTCCCGCAGGAGATAGCTCTTACCGCAATGTGGTTGCAGCGTGCCTCAATTGCAACAACCGCAAGGGCAACACCGAAGTCGAAGAGTTTGCCAGAGGATTGTACCGAGACGGCTATTTGAGTGCCGAAGATTTCGATCTGCTAGTGGCAAACCTACAATTGTTGCGAATCGGCGACATTCGACCCAACATTTCTAGTATTGGAAATATCGGTGCACTCTGAACAGCGAGCTAATTTGCTTAACCGAATTACTAACAATCCCGAACAGTGTGGCGGTCGTCCTTGTGTCAGTTGGACGCGAGTATGCGATCCGACCTTGACGAATACGACTTGTGAGCCTGTCTGGTTAGTTGCAGGACGAGTATTCGGAGGTAAGGCTCAGTGAAGCGATCGTTAAAGGGTTGCGGCTGCGTGATTGCAGTTTTGGTAATTGTGCTGGGCGCAGCAGGCGTGGTTGGTGTGAAGTATGTTTGGCCGCGCTGGAAGTTGCGACCTCCACCGCCATCAGGTGGCGAGCTCCAGGTTCATGTGCTTGATGTCGGGCCGGTCGAGGGTGATGCAATTTTGATAATCTCACCGGGCGGTAAGTCGGTCCTGATTGATGCCGGCGATACGGGCAAGGGTAAAGTGGTGCTGGATGCACTCAAACGTTATAACGTGCAGCAGCTCGATTATTTTATAGCTACGCATCCACATCCCGATCACATTGGGGGCGCCGATGAAGTTTTCAAGGCGACTAAAGTTTTGAACGTTATCGATAACGGTCTCGAGCCGGACGTTCCTGAATCATTAGTCACCCAGAACAAACCCGCAACGCCGGGCGGTAAAAACTCGAGCAACAAAACCGTGCCCTCCAGTAAGTCGAAAGCGGCTTCGATAACCAAGTTTTACGACGAGTACAAGGAAGCCATTACTCAAAGCGGCGCGCATTACGAGAGAGCCCAGGCGGGCGCAAAATATGATCTCGGCGCTGGCGTTCGTCTGACGGTGTTCGCACCAAGCGAGCCGCTGTTTACGAAAGATCAATTGAAGACTGGTGGGAATTTGCCTAACGCCAATTCGATTGTGCTGCGATTGGACTACGGCGACTTTTCGATGCTGTTGCCGGGCGATGCGGAAGAGCAAACAGAACATCGCATGCTAACTAAGGATCTGAATCTTAAAGTGAACATTCTTAAAGTCGCCCACCACGGCTCGAAGTATGCGACCGCGCAGGACTTCGTCGATAGGGTGAAACCGGAAGTGGCGATTGTTTCGTGTGGCGAGTGGAACCGTTACGGACACCCATCGCAAGTGGTGCTCGATCGACTGCGGGCGGCGAACGCCAAACTTTATCGCACGGATTTGCAAGGCGAGATCACCATCACCACGCGAGGCAAGGAAGGCGACTACGTCATTAAGCCGGCGAAGGAAGCAAAGAGCGAGGTGTGGACCGGACGCCAAGCCCAAAAGGATGACGCATCGCGTTCCGGCTTCATTGCTTATGGCGATTTTGGCCCGCCGCCAAAAGCAAAGACCGCCAAACAATGAATGGTAAACCGTGGGCGGCAAAGCGCCTTCCCCTGCGCTCCGTGGCCCTGCTCAAAAGAGCCGCCCCTTAGTCCGCAAAGCGGACGACTGAAAGTAGCCCAGCGATTTATCGCTGGGATTGGCGGCAAGCCTGAGATGAAGTCCGTGAAGCGGACGGCTGAAAGAGCAGAAGGTCAAGCGTTATTATTCAGCCGTCCGCTTCACGGACTAAAAATCCTGCGGCAATTTTACCCCCCAGCAGTGAACTGCTGGGCTACTATCAGTCGTCCGCTTTGCGGACTGCAACCTAATTTTTGCAAAAGAACATGCCGGTGCTATAAACACTTCGCCTCTTTGAGGCGAGGAGCAAACCTGGATTGGGATCTGGATCGACTCTTATACTATTTACTGTTCACGATTTACCATTCACCGGCATATGACGAAGCCAATAACCTACAGTGACGCTGGTGTCGATATCGACGCGGCGACACGCGCGACCGATAAGATCAAAGAGCTGGCGCGGCAGACGTTCAACCAGCGAACGCTTTCCGAAATCGGAAGTTTCGGCGGGATGTTTGACGGCGCTTTCCCGAATCTGAAGCAACCAGTGTTGGTTGCATCTGCGGATGGCGTCGGCACGAAGCTTAAGATTGCGTTCAGCACCGGTGTTCACAACACCGTCGGCCGCGACCTTGTCAATCACTGTGTTAACGACATCCTGGTGCAGGGTGCGCGGCCGCTTTTCTTTCTCGACTACATCGCCACCGGCAAGCTGCTGCCCGACGTTGTCGCAGAGATCGTCGCCGGTGTAGCCAATGGTTGCCGTGAAAACGGTTGCGTTCTGCTTGGCGGCGAGACGGCGGAGATGCCGGATTTTTATGCAGCCGGCGAGTACGATATTGCAGGCTTCATCGTGGGCGTGGTTGATCGCGAAAAGACTATCGACGGCAAAGGAATTACCCCCGGCGATGTGTTGCTGGCCCTTCCTTCGGTTGGACTTCACACTAACGGTTACTCGCTCGCTCGTAAGTTGTTCCTCGACGTAGCCGGCTACGAAGTTGATACACGTCTTGAGGCGCTGGGAATGACAGTCGGTGAGTCTCTACTGCAACCACACCTGAGTTACTTGAAGCCGTTGAACGAACTACTTGATTCGGGAATGATCAAAGGGCTCGCGCACATCACTGGCGGCGGACTGACGGACAATATTCCGCGAATACTGCCCGAGGGTACCGCCGTTGAGATTGATAATGGCAGTTGGCCGGTGCTGCCGATCTTCAGACTCATGCAGGAGCTTGGGAGCGTTTCCGAAGCAGAAATGTACCGCACGTTCAATATGGGCGTGGGGATGGTGGTAGTAACCTGCGCAGCAGATCAGGCTGCAGTCGAATCTCACTTACGGCAGCAAGGCGCCGCCGTTTACGAAATCGGACGAGTCAGCAAAGGCAACCAGGAAGTTTCAATCCGGTAGTGACAAAACGCATCGGCATCTTAATATCCGGACGTGGATCAAACATGCTGGCGCTGGCCGAGGCTGTGGCAGACGGCCGTTTGCCCAACGCTGAAATCGTGTTGGTCGTTAGTGATCACGCGAAAGCGGCCGGGCTGCAAAGTGCAAACGAACGCGGGCTCAAAACTCGCGCCATCGAACGCGGCGGTCGTTCGCGTGAAGAACATGATCTCGCGATAGTCGCAGCCCTGCACGAATGCGGCGTCGAGATCGTTTGTCTTGCCGGGTATATGCGACTGCTTTCTAAGTATTTTATCGAAGCATATCGCAATCGCATTCTGAATATTCATCCCAGTCTGTTGCCGGCGTTTCCCGGGCTCGACGTACACGCCCGAGTGCTCGAGCATGGCGTAAAATGGAGCGGTTGCACGGTCCACTTCGTCGATGAGTCGTTGGATGGTGGACCAATTATCGCGCAAAAAATCGTGCCCGTATTGGATGGCGATACTGAAGAAAGTTTAGCAGCGCGGATCCTCGTCGAGGAGCATCAGCTTTACGCTGAGGCAGTCGCCGTTGTTGCCAGTGGAGAGTATGAGGTCATTGGACGGCGGGTCCTGAAAACGAATGGGTGAAAAAAGGGAAATAGGGGAAAAGGGGAAGGGAGGACTAGTTGCTCTCTTCCACTATTTCCCTCCCCTCACTCTTTTTTCTTTCCCAGTGCTTCAGCGCGTTGATAAGCGGCCCAAACTGCTTTTGAAAGTACAGTGCGCAGGCTGCCCTTTTCCATTTGGTAGATCGCCTCAGCCGACGTCCCACCTGGCGAGGTAACCATGTTACGAAGTTCGGCCGGATGCTTTTGCGACTCTTTTGCGAAGAGTATGGAGCCGAGCATCATCTGCTGCACCAACTCCTGCGCCACATGGCGCGAGAAACCCATGTGCACGCCGGCATCCACCAGCGCTTCCATCATCAGGAAAACGTAGGTAGGTCCGGTAGCGCTCAGCGCCGTTGCCATATCGATCTGTCTCTCGTTCTCAACACGCATAGCCTGGCCGAGCGCTTCGAGCATCGCGTTGACTTCACGTTCCTGCGTTTCACTTACTTCCGGCGTCCCGGTCCAGGCCGTAATGCCCTGGCCGATCTGCGCCGGAGTGTTTGGCATCGCCCGTACGATGGCCGGGTGCAGCAATTGGCCGGCAATCGCTTCGCAACGGGCGCCGGCAACGATCGAAACCACGAGCTGATCGGGGTGAATAACGCCCTTCAGTTCCTGCAAGACTTTGTTGAGGCGTTGAGGCTTGACCGCGAGGATTATCAGCGACCCGTTACGAGCAGAGCCTTTTGATCCTTCACCCGGATGAACTTCCAGCACCGCATCGCGATTGCTTTCAAACATCGGCGTCCCATATTTTGTATAAAGCTCTTCTCGCCGGGCCGTCCGCGGATGGCTGCCAACGATTTGTTCGGCAGTGACCAGTTGTTTCCGCAACAGCCCAGCCATTATCGCTTCAGCCATCACGCCACAGCCGATGAAGGCCAGGCGCGCTCCCTCAAGTGGATTACGTTCTTCACTGTGTATCGTTACTGCCGTGTCTGTCATATTCCCTCAACCGCGCAGTTGCTCGAGCGTTTATTCGACAAAATTCATGGACCTAAGTTTTGCTGCGAGCATAGCGCAGCCTCAGGAGATGCGCTACTCTCTCAACGGTTACCATTTACGATTCGCAATTCACGAATTACGATAAAACGATGACGATCGACGAACAACTCGCATACCTGCGCAAGGGCACCACGGAGATCATTCGCGAGCAGGAACTGCGTGCCAAGCTGGAAAAATCCGCGCAGACCGGCAAGCCTCTGCGCGTAAAACTTGGCGCAGATCCCACCGCTCCGGACATTCATCTGGGCCACACGGTTGTCATTCGCAAGCTGCGCGCGTTTCAGGAACTGGGCCACACAGTGATTTTTCTGATCGGCGACTTCACCGGCTTGATCGGCGATCCTTCAGGCAAGAGCGCCACTCGTCCCCAACTCACCCGAGAAGAAATCGCCGCAAATGCCGAAACCTACAAGCGCCAGATTTTCAAACTGCTCGATCCCGAGAAGACCGAGATCCGTTTTAATTCCGAATGGATGGACAGGCTGGGTTCGGATGGTTTTATCCGTCTTGCTTCTCACGTCACAGTCAAACAGATTCTGGAGCGCGACGACTTCGCCAAAAGGTTAGCCGAAGAAAAGCCCATCGCCCTGCACGAGCTGCTTTATCCGCTGACGCAGGCTTACGATTCAGTTGCTCTGGATGCAGATGTCGAACTCGGCGGCACGGATCAAAAGTTTAATCTGCTGATGGGGCGGAATGTGCAACGCGAGTACGGCCAGGAGGCGCAGGTAGCTGTCATTATGCCGTTGTTGGAAGGTACGGACGGCGTACAAAAGATGTCCAAGAGCCTGGGGAATTACATCGGCATCGACGAACCTCCAGCAGAGATCTTCGGGAAAGTGATGTCGATCTCTGACGACCTGATGTGGCGGTATTATGAGTTGCTAACAGATCTCACTGTCGATCAGATCAAGGCACTTCGACGGACGGCCAATAATGGCGAACGCAATCCACGCGACCTCAAGGTAGAACTAGCGAAAACGATTGTCGCGGACTTTCATTCGCCAGCCGAAGCGGTGCGGGCTCAAGAACATTTTGATCAGGTCTTCAGACTCAAAGAGCCCCAGTTTGACCCCTGGGCTGTTCCATACGGTCGCTATAAGTTGGTTGACTTACTAGTGGCGGCTAACCTCTCCGGTGGTGGGTCCCTTGCAGAGTCGAAAAGAGCAGCGCGCCGATTGATTGAACAAGGAGGCGTTCGTATCAACCGCGAAAAGTGTACGCAGCCAGACTTTGCAGTTGATTTGAGCAGTTCCGACAAAAAGATTCTGCTCCAGATGGGACCTAGGCTTTTCTTGGAAGTATTTGGTGCGAATTGAGTTCTTAGCTCCATGTCAGCAACCCTGGCCACTGAAGACATTCTGATCATCGAAACGCCGGAGCGCGTACCGCTTCATTTTGCGCTGGCTTCGATTGGTAATCGCTTCCTCGCTTGCGCGATCGATCACTCTTTGCAGGCGATCGCGATCATTCTGATGGTGATCGGATTCACTTTAATTGCCAACTACTCCAGCTTTGGTGAGCAAGTTACCGCCGCCCCAAAATGGGTCCAAGCCATTTTGATTGTTGTAGTGTTCCTGATCTTCTCAAGCTACTTCGCTTTTTTTGAGTGGATTTGGAATGGACAGACTCCAGGCAAACGCTGGCTCAAACTGCGGGTTATTCGTGAAGATGGGAGGCCAGTCACCTTCTGGGAAGCGGCCGTCAGGAATCTGGTGCGCACCCTGGACATGATGCCGGCGCCGTTTTATTCGATTGGATTGATCTCGGTATTTATCAGCGAGTCAGACCAGCGCGTGGGAGACATGGTTGCCGGAACAGTCGTCGTGCGCGAGCGTGAGGCTGAGGCGCCGGCGTTTGCCCAGGTCTTTGCTTCGCCCGTGAGTGATCCTGCTTTGCGTCGCTCGTTTAAGCCGGTAGATTTTGTAGCTGAACTGGATGCCCTCACTGAATCCGAGATCCAGGTAGTAGAAACTTTCTTACGACGCCGCTGGGATTTGGTTGACATGGCTCGGCAATGGATGGCCTGGCGAGTGTCTCTGCCACTTCTCTATAAGCTTCGTCCCAGATACGACCTCGCAACTTTTACGTACGAAGGGTTTCTGGAAGAATTGCTGCACCGCTATCGCGCCCGCCACCGCTTTACCGAATAACCTCAGCTTTCATTGCGATGAAACTAATGCAGGCTAAATTGACCGCGTCATTTTGGTCTGTTAGGCTTTTCAGTTTCTCAACATGAGCAAAATTCAGACAAGGGAGCTGTAACTAAACAAATGTCTCGAGATGTTTTCATTTTGGGTGGTAAGCGAACTGCGATGGGCGAATATGTCGGCGCTCTGAAGGATATCTCAGCAATTGATCTGGGAGCGACTGCTGCCAAAGGCGCCCTGGCTGCGACCAAGGTGCAGCCGGAAGAGATCGATCACACAGTGATGGGTAACGCGCTACAGACTTCGGGCGACGCCATTTATGGCGCGCGACATGTAGGCCTTAAGGCAGGCGTGCCGTTTGATCGTCCGGCATTGACCGTCAATCGTTTGTGTGGCAGCGGGATTCAGTCGATCGTATCGGGCGCACAAATGATTCAACTAGGGGAAGCACAAACAGTGCTGGCGGGTGGAATGGAATCCATGTCGCAGGCTCCCCACGTCATCAGAGGCGCGCGCTCGGGGTTTCCACTTGGCGGAGGCAAACTCGAAGACAGTCTAATGGTGGCCTTGCTCGATACTTATTGCAATACGCCGATGGCCGGGACCGCGGAAAACCTGGCTCGCAAGTTTGAGATTACGCGCGAGGAGCAGGATCAATACGCTTTGAGGTCTCAGCAGGAAGCGAAGCGAGCTCAGGATGCTGGCTACCTGGCGGAGGAGATCGTTCCGGTGGAAGTTACTTCGCGAAGGGCCACTGTGGTTTTTGACAAAGACGATCACCTGCGACCTGAGACAACCATGGAAGGACTTGGAAAGTTAAGACCGGCTTTCGCCAAAGATGGATTTGTGACAGCGGGAAACGCTTCGGGAATTGTCGACGGTGCAGCGGCGCTGGTTATTTGTGGAGAAGAGTATGTGAAACGCCGAAACGTGAAGCCGCTGGGTCGAATTGTGAGTTGGGCGTATGCGGGCGTCGAGCCGGAAATAATGGGAATCGGACCCGTCCCGGCGACGCGTCAGGCTTTAGCTAAAGCTGGTCTCAAGCTCTCAGAAATTGATTTGATTGAAGTTAACGAAGCTTTCGCCGCGCAATATCTTGCGGTGGAAAAAGAGTTAGGGTTGGATCGCTCTCGCACAAATGTAAACGGCGGTGCGATTGCTTTGGGACATCCGCTCGGTGCAACCGGAACGCGCCTGGTTATCACGGTTCTGAATGAGTTACATCGAAGAGGCGGACGGTATGGACTCGCGACCGCATGCATTGGCGGCGGACAGGGAATCGCGATGATCGTAGAACGAATTTAGAGTCTCGCCTTGGGTAAATCTAGATAGTTGGTTCCGCCGATTTCCTAAATTTCCGATTTTATCCAAAATCTCGGCTAAATGTTGCGATGAAGGAAGGCCAAGTATTCAGGTAAGTGTTGAAAAGGGGGCATTAAACCTCTGACGATCTGTTAGCTGCCATTCGGCATGCTGCTTGCGAAAAAAGATTGCGATGCCGACAGTCCGCACTATCTCTCCAGTAGCAAGGCAGCAACAGCGTATTTACAGAAACTTAACTTGTATTTTTCTTGCGCAGAGACTGGGTGGCGTGGTAGAAGTTCGCGTCTATAATCACGGCGATAGTCGCTTTCCTTCAGGACATAAATTCAATTTGCACTCAATTTCAGTTTCAAGGTCGCAACCTGCGCCCAAACCGGTCGCGCAGACTCTTTCAATGTTATCTCATGCCTAAGGAGTTCCCCAGTATGTCGAAATTTGTGAAGCTCTCTTTCGTGCTCTCGTTTATTCTCGGGATGAGCGCGATCGCCTTTGGCCAGTCAACAGTGGCTGGCGCCATCGGTGGTGTCGTTACCAACCCGAATAAGGAAGTTGTTCCCAATGCTGCAGTGACGGTGCGAAACACCGAAACGAATAAGGAAGATACTGCGACCACCGACGATCAGGGTCGGTTTAAGGTGTCGGGACTTCAACCAGGCACTTACGCCATCACTATCAATGGGTCTGGATTCAGTCCTTACACTCAGGAGGCTACGGTCGAGGTTGGTCGAGAGACGACTATCAATGCGGCTCTCTCCATTGGCCCTGTCTCTGGCGGCACGATTGAAGTAACGGCGGATGCGCCGGTCATCAATACGTCGCAACAGGATTTCTCGAGCAACATCAATCAGACTTCAATTAGCGAACTGCCGATTAACGGTCGCCGCTGGTCTAACTTTGCGTTGCTGACCCCGGGCGCCGTTCCGGATGGTACCTTCGGACTGATCAGCTTCCGCGGCATTTCCGGTCTGTTGAATAACAACACCATCGATGGTGGCGATAACAACCAGGCGTTCTTCGCGGAAGAACGTGGCCGCACGCGTATTAGTTATTCCATCAGCCAGTCTGCTATCCGGGAGTTCCAGGTCAACACCTCGAGCTACTCGGCTGAGTATGGCCGGTCTGCCGGCGGTGTGGTGAACGCGGTGACCAAGAGCGGCACCAACGAGTTTCACGGCGATGCCTTTTATTTCCAGCGCAACAACAAGTGGGGCGCCCGCAACCCCCGCAGCTTTATCACTCAGAACGTTAGCGGCGTGTTCACTCCGGTTGCGTTCAAGCCGGTTGACGTGCGCCACCAGTTTGGCGGCACCATCGGCGGACCTATCGCTAAGGATAAAGCGTTTTTCTTCTTCAGCTACGACGAGCAGAGGCGCAACTTCCCTGGCGTTTCCACCTACTCAGCTTTGGACTTTCTGAATCGCGCGGACAGATGCCTGTTGACCGCTCCGCTTGGCCAGGCGCGATCGTTGGCTCAATGCCCTGCATATCCTGGAACCACTGGCACCATAAACCGAAATGCCTCGTTGGGAACTGGCAAGGGTTTGACTGATACTCAGGTCGATAACGCACTCAACTTCCTTAACAGCATCGCTGGCGAGGTACCCCGAACCGGAAATCAGCGACTGTTTTTGCCCAAGGTCGACTGGAACCTGAACGACAAGAATACGTTCACGGCAACCTACAATCGTCTTCGTTGGAAGTCACCTGCCGGGATTCAAACCCAGGCGATCAATTTTAGAGCCAAAGACAACTTTGGAGACGACGGGGTAAACATCGACTCGCTGAACCTGCGCCTGGCCTCCACCATCACGAACTCCTTGATCAATGAGTTCCGTTTCCAGTGGGGCCGTGACAACGAATTCCAGCTCAGCCAGCCGCCGCTTCCGGGGGAACCAACCAACTCGCTCGGCGGTCGCTCGCCGCAAACATTCATCACGAATGGCTTCTCTTTCGGGATTCCAGAGTTCCTCGAGCGTCCGGCATTTCCGGATGAACGCCGGCACCAGTTTGCAGATACGGTTACGCTAACGGTTGGTAACCACACCTTCAAGTTTGGCGGCGACGTTAATCTGGTCAAAGACATTATCAGCAACCTGCGTTTTTCTGGTGGTGAGTTTAACTACACCGGCGGAGTCAACTCGCCGGGCTTTTATGCCGGGCTTAACGATTTCATCCTGGATTACACTAATTTCCTGAGCCCGCTCGCTCAGCCCGCCAGCGGCGGTCGCTGTTACTCGAGCACGAGAGCTACCGGCAAGTGCTATGGCGGCAACTTCAACCAGGGACTCGGCGTACTTGGCTTAACCATGAAGACTACCGACCTTAACTACTTCCTGCAGGATGACTGGAGAGTTAGCCCGCGCTTGACGCTTAATCTTGGCGTGCGTTACGAGTACCAAAGAAACCCGCTGGCAATTAATCCTAATCCGTTGTTGCCGCAGACACGCAACAACGTGAACGACAGAAACAACATTGGACCACGGATTGGATTTGCGTATGACATTAACGGCGACGGCAAAACGAGCCTGCGTGGTGGCTGGGGCATTTACTATGGAAGAGTAATTAACTCTACTGTCTACAATGCGCTGGTGAACACAGGCGTCGGCATTGACGTTGCCCAAAGGCAGGTGACCCTTCAGGCAACCAGTGCAGCAGCACCGAGTTATCCGAATCTGTTAACTGCTGGAGCTCTGGTAGCTCCCGCGGTGCAGTACTTTTCACCAAAGTTCCAGTTGCCGCAGATTCATCAGTGGGATTTCATCTTTGAACGCGAAATTGCGAGGAACACAGTCGTTTCGGCCTCGTATCTAGGCAGCTTTGGAAATTCGCTACCTAACTTCGTAGACATCAACCTTAATCCCCCAAGTGCGACGGGCACTTTCACCGCCGTTGGTGGACCCTTCGACGGACAGAAGTGGACTCTGCCACTCTTCCTGGGCGCCCGACCAATCGCGGGCTTTGGTCAGATTACTGAGATTCGCAGCGACGTCTTTTCGAAGTACCACGCCCTGGTGCTCCAGGCAAATCGTCGCCTGACCAACGGCCTGCAATTCCAGTCGAGTTATACCTTGTCACGGGCTTATGACAATGGACAAACTTCTGCCACGTTCACCTTGGGCAATGCTCCATTCAATGCCTTCGATCAATCAGGAGAAAGCGCGTTGTCGGCTTTTGATCGCCGCCAGAAGTTTGTGGCGAGCGTGGTTTACAACACCAACTTCAAAGGTGGCAGCAGTGCATCCAGAGCGATACTTAATGGCTGGACGTTTGCGCCCATCTTTAACGCCTTTTCGGGACAACGCTTCACGCCCACTGTATCCGGCACAATGAGTCCGGGCGGCAGTGGTGCCGCTGCCACCCTCGGAGCAGGTAGCAATTTTGGTTTAACTCCGGGCTTGGCCACACCGGGTGGCGGCGTTAATGGCTCCGGCGGCTCAACTCGGTTCGCCCTGCTGCCACGCAACTTCTACAAGCAGCCCAATATCTGGTACCTCGATATGCGCATATCGCGACGGTTCAGCTTAACTGAGAAGATGAAGCTCGAATTGCTGGCCGAGGGATTCAATCTCTTTAATCGCACGCAAGTGACCGGTGTGAGCGCAGGGATCTATTCCATCTGTTCGACCGGAACCCTGGCGAACCCTTGCCCATTGCTGAACTTCAGCAGTGGTCCCACGGGTTTCAACAGCGTTACCGGCGCTGACAGCACTCTTTTCCGCGAGCGCCAAGTTCAGTTGGCTGCTCGGTTCCAGTTCTAACTGGAACAGACAGGATCAGTTAACAATTTGGGTGTGCTCCTCTGACGAGGGCACACCCGAATTTTTTTATTTACCTTTGTTGAGAAGACCGCGCAGATTGTTTCTCATCGTCGCCAGCTAGTGCTTTCTTCACCTTCTTCGACGAATAGAGAAACTGAAACCAGATTGAATTCACCGCTAGAAAGAAGCATTGCAATCGCCACAATATTGTCGTTGACACTAAATAAGGGCGAGCCTATATTCTTCTCCCCCTTTCTCCAAAAGACTCACGTTGCGTGAGCCTTAGTTCAGCAAAGTCGAGGCTAAGGCCCCCCAATTACTTTCCACCAGGAACCGTTCTACATGAGGTAAATAAATAAGGCTCCGTCGCTACCTGCAGGTGACGCCGAAGCCTCGTGTGACAAATCTTCCCGCAACAAAAGTCGTGCGAGAACTCATTGTCCAGCGACACGAATACTAGCACGTCGTTTTGCGGGAACCTAAGCCTACCTTGGAGGTGACCGCATATGTACAAGTACAACTTCGCGTCGCACTTTAGTCATTCCCTATCCTTACCTTCCAGATCTCAGAAACGGCGCCGCCGAACACTATGCCGAGTTTGCTGTTCGATGTCTGCACTCGCCGCCCTTATTATGATTGTCTTCATGTTTCAGCCTGGGAATTTCACCGAAAGGTCAGGAAAGACGACTGCCCAACCGAAAGATCGTCCCGAGCAGTGCTCTTCCTGCACTCAAGTTGCGGAGCAAAAGATCTACGCTCCGTTGATCGAACTGCCGGAGTCTCAAGGCACTGAAATAAACCTCAACTGCCGCAGTCCACACGAAATGATCGTGACTCCGGTTTTCTATACCAAGAAAGGCGACGCCTTCACCGGCGCCGCGTTCAGAATGCAGGCCGCCGAAGTTAAGACGGTCGACCTGAAAACTCTGATGCCCAAAAACATTCGCAACCGGCGCGACTGGGGCGGCATGGCTCTCTCCTACACCGGCAGTGCGCTGGAAATGTGGGGACAACTGCGCTTGCTACGCGTTAGCGGCGGCGGTAGCGCTGACATTACCTTCGTAAATCTGCCCGATAAGCGATCCGACACACGAAATGCCGTGTGGTGGATGCCCGCTGAGGGAGCGGCGATCATTGCGCTCGGGAATTTGTCAGCCTCCCCAGCAAAGGCGGAATTGCAGTTTTCAAACGGAGACTCTCAGGTAGTGGAGGTGCCCGCCTTCGGCACTGAGCTGGTACGTCGTCACTCAGATGGCAACGGAAGGATAAAATCCGGGACGGGCGAACCGGAGGCCGTTACTGTAAACGCCAGCGGCGAACCCGGAAGCGTCATTCCTGCCGGCGTGATTGCCTCGCCCGACGGAGGCTTTACGAGTGCGATCCGTTTTTACGATACGCAGAACATAGTGCAGCCAAATCTCTATGCTACCAGGTTTCGGCTTGCTAACGTTAAACCGCGAATGCTTCTCCGCAACACCGGAGCGAAGACTGTTTCAGTAACTCCAAGGTTCCTTCCGGTCGGCGATGATCCCAGTGCCTTCATCGACCTGCCCGCTTTGACCCTCGAGCCAAACGAGATTGCGGACGTCGATTTCAAACCGCTCGAGTCGGCGGTTCAAGGCACATCCAAATACGACGCGGTTAGTATTCAGGTGCTTAATACGGGTGAACCAGGCAGCCTGGTAGGTGCGCTCAATGGTACCGACACCGCTACGGGAATGACTTACGACGTGCCGTTACGTGACAGTGGTGGCGTGCGTATTTCGACGGGAGCGTATCCCTGGCGGCTGGACCACGATGTTTCGACGATCGCTTCAGTAACCAACATCTCGCCAATGCCTTCGGCGATCATCGTACAAATCAACTATCCTGGTGGTCCGTATCTGCTCGATCCGCGCCGTCTTGCGCCAGGCGAAACGGCTGTTTACGATCTGCGTAAAATCCGCGACGAACAGATTCCCGATCGGAATGGCAATACTATTCCGCGCTCGGTTAACGGTGGCCAATTTCGTTGGTTCATCCATGGCGCCGGCTCCGGCAGGCTGATGGGGCGAGTTGAGATGCTGAGTCAGTCACAGGGAATCAGCAGTAGCTATAGTTGTAACGACCCCTGTCCGCCTCAATTTGGCGACGTTTGGTTTGATATCCCGGTCGTCTTCGTGGGTGTGAATGAAGAGGCATACCAGACCGCCTGGGAGATGGACTATGATTCGTATGGCAATTCGTATGGACCAATGAGTCCTTACATCGTCGGCTGGTGGTGCTCGGATGAGAACGTGATTTCAATGAATTCCGGAGAAATAACCGGCCTTGCCCCGGGCTTCTCCGACACCGCCGCCACAGTCCAGTATGAAAGGTATGTCTGGGACGGGCTGAACTGCTACGACTACGGACCCAATCAGTCCCAAGCGCAGGGTTCAGCGATGGTGGGTACCATATCGATAGGCAGTGTGATAGTGGCTCCGACCACTCTTAGCACCGGTCACCTCGATGCTGTGGTTACTGTCGTGGTGGCAACTTCTTCAAACGCGCAGACCACTGGCACAACCCTGGAGGTGGTAATTACAGATTCAACCGGAAGCTTCCAGTTGACCTTTACACCTTCCAGTCAGAACGTGAATCTTCAAGGAGGAGTGAGTCACGAATATACATTCAACGTGCATATGGTCCAGGCGCCCAACTCACCGGCGACGTGCAAATTCGCGGCCCACTTGAATCCAGCGACTGGCGTTACTGTAGTTGCCAATGACGTTAAATCAGGAACCGTAAACATCAACCCGTAATTTGCTCCGCCGGGCTGTACCCGAGGGCATCGCTTGATTGCGGTGCACCTCGGGGTACTGACCCAAGCTGGCCTTTCGGACTACGAGATCGCAAGGGAGGAAGGTTATGAATCCAAGAACGAGTTTTTTCAGGATCTTACTCGTCGTCATCATCATTGCGACAACGCTTTTCACGGTTGGCTGGATGAAGGGCGAGAACGCGGAGAAGCGTACTTGGGAATATAAGTACCAAGTCGTCGGCGCTTCGCAAACGCAGCAGGTTGTAACTATGCTGAATCAACAGGGAGCTGACGGTTGGGAGCTAGTCCAGGTCGATAGAGAAGAGCCCGGCAGCCTCCTTCATTTCTATTTCAAGCGCGCAAAGTGAGATTGCTGTTCAACCGCAAATGCACTCTTGTTGACGTTAATTCCGGCGCTCTCAGTTCTAGTAGATAAACATCGAGGGCGCCGGTACTTTCTCGCAGGGAACCACTGCGTGCTCTCCGTTTGTGGCCCAGGCTTGACGCGAATTAATTCTTCTGGCGCCCCGGACTCAGTATTTGCTAGGATAATTCCGCCAGCCGGCAGGCATTTCGCCTCCCAAAACACGCCTCAAGCAATCTCCGATGAACCGTCCTAATTCTAATAATCTGAGTGACAGCGCGGCTGATTCGTCACTTGCCCCTAAGGCCGGGACGAGTGAACTGATCGCTGCTGCCTTCGAAGCCTTACCTGACCCCATCTATGTGTTCGATCAGAATCGGCTCTTGACCAGATTTAATCAGGCGGCGACAACTCTTCATAATCTCGAGGAAAACCTTGTAAAGGGCCGACGTTGTTGCGAAATGTTTTGGCGGGTTGACGGCGCTTCGGCTTGTATCGTCGATCGCGCTTTGCAAACTCGTGAAAAGGTAGAAGTTGAAATCCTTGCGGGCGAGGAAGGCAAGAGTTCGATTTATTTAATCGTTGAACCACTTGGTGGCGACGAAGGCATTATGGCCGCTCTCGTGATCGCACGGGATATCTCAAACCTTCGCAGGGCTGAAGCTGAAGCGATTACTCACAAATCGTTTCTGGCGAATATTGCCGACCGAACTCTCGACGAGATCTATGCGCTGGACACTGCCGGCCGAATCACTTGGATGAATGAGCGAGCTCAAACATTCAAACCCTCGATATTGACCGGGGGCAATTTTCTGGACCTCATTTCTTCTGACTCACGTGCACTCACAGAGGAAAATTTACGCCGTACGCTGAAGGGCGATGACACTGAACATGAGGTCCGCATTAGCGCCGTCGATGGTTCCACTCGCCACACCGAAGCCCATACCTCACCGCTTTGGAAAAACGGTGAAATTGCCGGGGCGCTGGTCTTCCTGCGAGATGTTACTGACCGGAAGCGCGAACACGAATTGATGGCCCAATCTGACAAGCTCCGCGCGGTTGGCGAATTAGCCGCCGGTGTTGCGCACAATTTGAACAATTCGCTGACTGTGATCCAGGGACGCGCCCAGCTATTACTCAGAAATGCTACCGATGATGTCTCCTCCAGGAGTTTGCAAGTAATAACGAATGCGGTAGAAGACGGGACGAAGACGCTGCGTCGCATTCTCGAGTTTGCACGTCGTGATTCTGCGAGCGAGTTTGCGCCCGTTGAACTGAACTACCTGATCACTTCCAGCATCGATATCGCCCGACCGAAGTGGCAGAGCAAATCGCGCAAGGGGACGATTGAGGTGAAGGTGGAAGGCTCGGAGTCAGTCTATGTAATGGGTGAACAGGCTGAACTGCGCGAAGTAGTGCTGAATCTGATTTTCAACGCCGTAGATGCAATGCCTGACGGCGGCGTAATGGAAATCGGAGCGCGTGCCGAAATTGAAAGTGGTTGCTTCTGGGTCGCTGATACCGGCTGTGGCATGCCTGCGGAAACTGCTTCAAGGATCTTCGAGCCATTTTTTACCACCAAAGGGAAACTTGGAAGTGGACTTGGTCTTTCTGCTTCTCACGGCATCATCACGCGACACAAAGGTGAGATTTTGGTTGTTAGCGAGCCGGGCGAGGGCACTCGCTTTGAAGTTCGCCTTCCGGTCTCCGACAAGCACGAAAGATTCGTCAAGAGTTCTCAGGAAGCGGATGTCGTTTGAGGCCCAGGGCCGTCTCAAGATCACGCGTCTCCGGTCTACAACCATACACAATTAAGCACGGCAAAGCCTTGAACTTTTCCTGAGTGTTTCTGCTCAAACCCGCTGGATCTCATTACAAGCTCATCAAAGAACAGCTTTCTGTTTTGAGGAATGCGCGTTGCTCTCTTCATGCTGACGCATCCAGACGAAATCATTCGTCGGAGATCAGCAAAGGAGGGTTCAATGGGTTTACCAAACAGAGATGAACTTGAAGGAAAGTTCGATCAGGCAAAGGGCGCGACCAAGGAAACTGTTGGCCGGGCAATAAACGACCGCGACCTGGAGTCAGAGGGCAACGCCGATCGAGCCGGCGGTAAAGTGCAGGAAGGTTTCGGTACGGCGAAGCGGAAAGTTGGCGAAGCGATCGAAGATATCGGCGAATCAATTAACAAGTAGTTCTATAACAGGCGAGCATATTCCGCTACGTCTGACTTTAGCAAAGTAAAAGGGCTTACGGCTCTGGAGTCGTAAGCCCTTTTTTTCTCGGGCGACAGTTATGAGTAACACGCTCACTCGGCGCGCACGTGTTCTCCACCTAGCGCCCCAAGGAGTTCCTCTAGTTTATCTCCTTCATCGTCCGACTTAGCTTCGACTCCCAGCAGAATGCCGCCGCTCAGTAAGCCGGCTTCGTAAACCTTAGCCCGATACTCGGGTATACCGGCGCCGATGAGAGCCCCTATAACGCCCCCGGTCGCTGCACCGGCACCCGCACCCGCAAGCGCCGCCACAATCGGACCGGCGATGACGAGGTTCAATCCTGGCAGGACAATTGTGCTACCAACCGCGACGATGGCGGCTAGCGTGGCGCCGACTACACCCCCCAATGCACCACCAAGGCCGGCACCGTCGGCTGCATGAGTGCGTGCCTGCAATGCAAACTCCTTACTTTTGGTTGCGTCAGACATCAACACGCTGATGTCATCGCGCGTGTACCCGCGCTTCAAGAGTGCGTCGACCGCCGCCTCCGCCGCTAAACGATTCTTAAAAAGACCTGTAATTAGTTTTGGCTTCGCCATGAATTCATCCTCCTTCAATTTTCCGTCTGCACAAGTTTCCACCGAATACAATGGCAACAGGTGTGCCGACCAGTGACCAGGGTTTTCGCAGTGGTTTGTCCGATTCACGAAGTCGGTGCTAGCTGGTAAGCAAACACAGCTCCTTGACCCTGTTTGGGTTTGGTACGCGGGCAGCGAGGTTTTCGCGCAAGGCGCAGCGCTCGTTTGTTGGGCGAGCACGAATTGACTTGGCGGTGTGCTGCGGGTTTATCTGGAAGCCTAACGATTTCTTGTGTACATTCAGTCTGCCTAAGACGTTCAAGCTTGTTGGTTCCCACATTTCCAGTTGAGAATTCTTCAGATAAGTTCAGCTCAGTCTCTTGGCGGCGGCGAGCGTCACCTTGCAGACCTCGCTAATGGGCTCGCTCGTCGTGGGCATGATGTCTATGTTGCGCTGCGACCAAACTCACCGTTGATAAAAGAACTGGCAGGCCTGGCAAACGAAAACATAACTACGCTTCCTTTGCGAAACTCGCTTGACGCAACCAGCGCTCAAGGTCTTGCTCGGCTCGTGCGCCGAAAGAAAATTCAGATCGTACATGCGCACATGGCCCGCGATTATCCATTAGCTGCCTATGCCACTCGTACCAACGCAGGCTCGAGCTTAATAATTACCCGTCATGTGCTGTTTCCTTTGAGTCGACTGCATCGGATCACGCTCTCGCGGGCGGCGCGAATAATTGCTGTTTCCCGAGCGGTTGCAGCGCGAATTAAGGCCGATGCGATCGTACCTGGGGAAAAAATAAGTGTGGTACTAAACGGAATTGATACCGCCAGATTTTCGCAAGCGAGGGCGAGGCTTAATCGACGCGAATTTCTTGAACGCTGGCAACTACCGGCGGACAGTTTGCTGGTCGGAACCGTAGGAGAGTTGACGCCACTAAAGGGACAGGAAGAGATCATACGTGCAGCGTGGCAATTATCGAAGCAAGTTCCAAAGACACAGTTCATCATTGCCGGCATTGATCATTCACGAGAGAAGCAGCACCAGAAGCAGCTCGAGCAATTGATAAAAGAACTGAATTTGACGGCGCAAGTCAGGCTCGTGGGCTGGTTGGACGATTTAGCCGGACTCTACTGCGCGCTGGATGTGTTCGTCTCAGCATCCCACACAGAATCTTTTGGACTGGCAATAGCGGAAGCAATGGCTAGCGGCGCCGCTGTTGTCGCAACTGAAACTGAGGGAGCCAGCGAATTAATAAAGCAGGGTGAAACGGGCCTGCTGGTTCCGATCGGGAATCTCAACGCATTAGCAGAGTCAATTTTGTTGTTGCTCAGGGACAAGGAAGAGAGGGCTCGTTTGGGTGTCGCCGCGCAGCAGGCGGCTGCGGCAACCTTCAGTCTGGAGAGAATGATCGCAGAAACGGAAGCGATATATCGAGCCGAAGTGCGAAACGTTTGACTTGGACTTCAGTTTTGCGGACGACTCTCGCCGGGATTTGGCTGCCCGAGAAGCCGCAACATGTCTGGCTTGTCTTTAACCAGCAAATAAACCACGCTGCGCAGACGACTAACATCAGTTTCAACCTGACCGATGCGCGTGTCGACCCTCCGATCGATCGAATCCAGGCGAAGGTGCACTTGCTCGAATTCGCCACGCATGGTGGTTTCCAATCGTCCCAGGTCATTTTTCGTGGCCATTTCGATTCTTAGCGCTGCGAGACCGTCTTTTAGCTCGTCTTTGGTGGCCATCTGAGCTTTCACCGCCGCGAGCTCATCTTTGGTGACCATTTGTTCCTTCACCGCCGCGAATTCGGTCACCATCTCATCTCTAAGATTAGCGAGGTCAACCTTCGTCGCCATTTGCTCGCTGATCGTGTCGACACGCTGGCGCAGACTCTCAACCGTGTTGGCTATGAAGTTAATGAGTTTGTCGTCTTCGGACATGGCCGAATCGTAGCACGTGTTCATTCCAAACCTCCGATCAGTTGCGTGACACACGTATTTGGATTCATTGCAAAAAACTCTGTCACAGATGGCATTCCCGCGCACCGACTAGCCCACCTGATCAATCTTTGCGGCGAGAATGAAATCGCTTTCTGTCAGACCATCGATTTTATGTGTCCAGATGGTTATTTCCGCTCGTCCCCATCCATAACAAATGTCGGGATGATGCCACTGCTGCTCGGCGAGTTCGCCTACTCGATTAACAAACTCCTGCGCAGCCTTGAAATCCTCAAACTTGTATTCCTTTCGCAGGTGGTGCTCCGCAACCACTTCCCAACCGTCGAGTTGAGCCTGCAGTTTTGCGACCTCCTCCGCCGGCAGCGGTGGCACTCCACCGCGGCAGGGAACACACTGACGTTCAGCCAAATCACTCATTTTGTTTGCCCTTCAGAAAATGCTTTCTTCAATATCGCAATCTGACCTGCGTGGTAAAGGCTGTGCTGAATCACTCCGTGAAGCGTTACGTAGATTGAACTCATGCCTTCGATGATGGGTTGATCAAGTTGCGAGTCGTCGAGAAGCAGGATGGCGCCACGCAACTCTTCGTAGGCTAGCTTAATAGATTCCCGCGCTTCTTCCCACGCTCGCTCACCCGAGTCTGTAACCGGCGGAAAATTTTCAACGTCGGTCAGTTGCGCGCGGTCGCCCTGTAACCTTCGAGAACCAGCGCCTGTCCAGGCAGTGATGTGTAGCGCGAGTTCCCAAATGCTATGTCCACCAGCAAGTGGGTGTGCGGCAGCTTGCTGGGCTGTAATTCCTTCGAGAATCTCGATGACCGCCGGTCCGTGCCACGCTTCGCCAACAAACGCGCGATTCAGTTGGTCCATGATCCTCTCGATTTCTGTCATGATCAGCCTCATTCGTCCGTCGAGTTTTCTGCCGCAGTCAACGTTGCCAGTTCTTCTCTTAAAGTTTCCCGTTCCATATAGAGCTTCGCAAGCGGACCTGTGAGTGCCAGATTCGCGTCCTGTGCCGGGTCAAAGCCGCGCGCACGCATCTCGTTAAGCATTCGCTCGTCCAGTTCTCGTAATCTACCTTCAAGTTCTTTCTGCTCCTGCTCTAAAGCAGTGCTCCTCGGATTAGACATGTGACCTCATTCTACACTCACTCTTGCCTCACCGGCGTGTCAGTCGAAAGCACTTCAGTTTCTTCTGGTTTTCCGTTCGCGAGGATGGGCTAAGTTGTGATTTTCCAGCTTGCTAAGACTACGGGGGAACGGATAGTCTTTAGTAACAAGCTCCACAAATCAAAGCGTCGGCAAATAATGCGCGCTCGAATTCTGCCGACACGTAATTGTAGTTGGCATCTGCGCCCGGAGGAATTAGTGGCAGTCATTCGTCCTTTTAGTGGCCTGCGTCCCGAAGCTAACCGGGCCAGCGAGGTAGCAAGTGTTCCTTACGACGTCGTCAGCACTGACGAAGCACGCGCGCTGGCGGCGAGCAATCCCTTAAGTTTCCTGCACGTGTCCCGGCCGGAGATTGACATGCCGGAAGGCATCGACACGCATAGCGACCCAGTTTACCGCCGAGCGTTGGTGAACTTTGAAAAACTTATCAAAGATTGTCCGCTGGTCAGTGAAAAGATCCCGAGCCTGTATCTGTATCGCTTGATCATGGGAGAACACGAACAGATTGGCGTGGTTGCTTGTTGCTCGGTAGATGAGTATGACCAGGACCTAATTCGTAAACACGAACGCACGCGCCGTGACAAGGAAGACGATCGCACGCAGCACATGATGGCTCTGCGCGCGCAGACCGGACCGGTGTTTCTTACCTACAGGGCCAGCCGCGAAATAGACACGATGGTGATGGAGACGACGATGACAAATGCCATTTTCGACTTCAACGCGGAAGATGGAGTTCAGCACACCGTCTGGCATGTTCCCGATGCTGTGCGCTTTGTTCATGCGTTTCGCGAGATACCCTTCCTATACATTGCCGACGGGCATCACCGGGCCGCCAGCGCTGCCCGGGCGCGCGCCGAACTCAGGGAACAGAGCTTCGGTCATACAGGCGACGAAGAATACAACTTCTTCCTGGCGGTTATTTTTCCGGATGATCAGGTCCAGATACTTGCTTACAATCGTGCGGTGCGCGATTTGAATGGCTTGTCGAACAGCGAATTTATTGAAGCCGTAAAAAAGAGTTTTGAGGTGACGGAAGGCGGCGGCGAAACCCCGGAGCGACGGGGACGATGGGGAATGTACCTTGACGGCAAGTGGTACGCGCTCGCTTTGCGTTCCGATGTCACGCCGGCTCAGGGGAATGTTGCCTCGCTGGACGTGAGTATTCTTCAGGATTTGGTGCTTGATCCGATTCTGGGTATCAAAGATGTCCGCACCGACAAGCGAATCGATTTCATCGGCGGCGTGCGTGGCAGCCAGGAATTGAAGCGGCTCGTCGACCAGGGAAAGGCAGCTGTAGCTTTCTCGCTGTACCCGACAACCATGGAAGATTTGCTGCGCGTTTCGGATGCCGGCGAGATCATGCCGCCGAAGTCGACCTGGTTTGAGCCGAAGCTGCGCGACGGACTGCTGATTCATAAGATTTGAGTAAGTCCAAAGTCCAATGTCCAAGGTCCAAAGTCGAAATGGACAAAGCGGACATTGGACCTTGGACATTGGACTAAACGATGCGCGTACTAATCGCTGACAAATTTGAACAATCCGGCCGCGATGGTCTGCAGGCCCTCGGCTGCGACGTCTCGTTCTTACCCGATCTCAAAGACGATGCCCTGACCGAAGCAATCCGCCAGCAGATGCCGGATGTGTTAGTCGTACGCGGGACAAAAGTGACTGAACCGATGTTAGCGGCGGGCCAGATTAAGCTGGTGGTCCGCGCCGGCGCCGGCTTCAACACCATCGACGTCGCCGCAGCCTCACGGCGTGGCATTTACGTTTCAAACTGTCCGGGCAAAAATTCGATAGCCGTAGCTGAACTCGCCTTTGCGTTGATACTCGCTCTTGACCGTCGAATTGCAGACAACGTGATTGCGCTGCGCCACGGAGAGTGGAACAAGAAAGAGTTTTCCAAAGCCCGCGGGCTTTTCGGTCGAACCCTTGGCCTGGTGGGCGTGGGAAAGATCGGCGCGGAAATGATTCCGCGGGCCCAGGCCTTTGGCATGCGAGTAGTTGCCTGGAGTCGCAGTCTGACTCCCGAGCGCGCCGCCGAACTTGGAGCTGAATACAAAGGATCACCGGCCGAGGTGGCGCCCGATGCTGACATCGTTAGCGTGCACCTAGCTCTGAACGAAGACACCAGATCATTCCTTGGCAAGGAGTTCTTCGCCGCCATGAAAGAAGGCGCATACTTCATCAACACTGCGCGCGGCGAGGTGGTGGACCAGGCGGCGTTGGTGGAGGCGATGAAGACGCGAAGCATTCGGGCCGGGTTGGATGTGTTTGCCGGAGAGCCAACTTCAGCGACGGCGCCGTTCAGCGACGAGATTGCGAAGGAGGTACATCTATATGGCACCCATCACATCGGCGCCTCAACCGACCAGGCTCAGGAAGCAATTGCGGCGGAAACGGTGAGAATTGTTCGCGAGTTTAAAGAAACAGGGAATGTTCCCAATGTTGTGAATCTGGCCAGACAAACTCCAGCCACACACCGGCTGGTTGTTCGGCATCTCGATCGTCCCGGCGTGTTGGCTACAGTGCTTGACGCGATCAAAAGCGAACACATCAACGTTCAGGAGATGGAGAACATTGTGTTCGAAGGCGCTGAAGCGGCTGTGGCGCGAATTAATCTCGACAACGCGCCGTCCCCAGCAACACTCGACAGCTTGAGGGCGGGCAGCGCAGATGTCATTGAGTTAAACGTCCTGGAGATAAACTAAGCGTATCAGCCCCTGGTTCTTGTCTGTTGGTTTATGTATTAGGAAGTACCGAAATGAAATCACTAATTCGTTTGCTCATAGTTCCGGGACTTTTGCTTGCCTGTTTCGTTTGCGTCTTTGCCCAGGACCTGCCTGAAATGCCAGATCCGGACGCGGCCAAACCAAAAGCGGCTAATTCAGTAGTTGCTCTGCCGAACGTTAAAGGTGGGATTGTTACTCTCTACGCCTTAGATCCGTTGGCACAAAGCTTTTGCTTTCACGACGGCAGTGCCGGTCATGTTTTCCAGCAGCATGAAGTGAAAAACCGTTGCAGCGACATCAACTACAGCAGCTACTATGCGGAACACTTTGCGGTTGGCATTGAGGGTGGTCGCCTTGGTGCAATTATAGATCTCGGCTTTGGCGAGGATCTGAAGAAAGAATATGGCTACGAGGAAACAGTCGGTGGCGGACAGGGTTTCGCTTCAGTTCATCTTGAAGACGGCAAAGTCGTCATTCTTAAGGACCGCCGCCCGCAGACGATGCAGGATCTGAAAGAAGCGACGCAACTGTTCGCTGAAGGCGCATCAGCGGCAAAAGTTCCGGTGAAAGTCGGGCACATTTACCTGGTTCGTCTTACCGACAGTTACGACAGGAAGTATCAGGTCCTGGTTAAACTGCTGGTAGTCGGCTACGTGCCTGGCGAGTCAGTTACCTTTCGCTGGCAGTCGCTATGAAAGTCATTTAAATGAACACAACCCTCATCACCGGCGCATCCAGCGGCATTGGCGAAGTCTTTGCCCGCAAGCTCGCCGCGCGTGGCCGCAATGTTTTGTTGGTGGCGCGCTCAGAAGAGAAGCTCGTCACATTGTGCAATGAACTAGGCCGTTCCAACAGCATTCGCGCGCAATACGTGGCGCTCGATCTCAGCAAGCCCGAAGCACCAGCACAGTTGTTTGCGGAAGCGACCAAACGCGGATTGACAGTTGACATGCTGATCAATAATGCCGGGTTTGGCTCGATGGGCGAACTTAGCAAACTCGATCTCGCGCGCGAGTTGAACATGATCGATCTAAACATAAAATCACTCGTCGAACTGACCCACCGTTTTCTGCAACCAATGATCGAGCGCAAACAGGGAGCGATCATCAACGTGGCTTCGACTGCGGCGTTTCAGCCCGTGCCTTACATGGCAACCTACGCCGCTACGAAAGCGTTCGTGCTTTCATTTTCGGAAGCGCTGTGGGAGGAGAATCGATCCCGCGGGATTAAGGTATTGGCACTCTGTCCTGGCGTTACCGATACGAATTTCTTCGAAGCAGCGCGCGGTCACAAACCACCGGCGCGGGTCTCGCAAACGCCGGAAGAAGTGGTGGACACGGCCTTGCGCGGTCTAGCGCAAGGGAAAAGTCACATCATCTCCGGTTGGACAAATTTTCTAATGACTCAGAGTGAGCGTCTGGCGCCGCGGTCGTTAATCACTCGTGTTGCGGGGCGCATGATGCGTTCCCAACAGAAGGACAGTAAATAAACAGGCAGTAAATAGTGAATGGTAAATGGTGAATAGTTTTAGCTCGGCAACGCTCTGGATCGGTTTCCTTAGTCAGAAATCAGGTTCTTACTATTTACCATTTACCTGGAGAGAACAATGACGGAACGAATACACAACTTCAGCGCCGGCCCGGCGGTGCTTCCGATCCCGGTGTTGGAGGAAGCTCAGCGCGATATGTTGAGCCTCCCTGGGGTTGGCATGTCGGTGATGGAAATCAGTCATCGCTCGAAAACGTTTGACGAAATCTTCAATCGTGCCGAGAGCGGTTTGCGACAGTTGCTGGGCGTTCGCGATAACTATCACGTGCTGTTTCTTCAAGGCGGGGCCAGCCTCCAATTTTCAATGATCCCGATGAATTTCCTGCCGGCTGGGGGCAGTGCGGATTACGTCATCACAGGTAGTTGGGGAAAGAAAGCATTGAAGGAGGCCAAGCGCGCCGGCGCCACCAACGTCGCGGCGAATATGGCGGATGGCGGTTTCACGCGGGTTCCCGGTAAGGATGAACTGACACTGGATCCCAAGGCCGCATACGTGCACATAACTACAAACGAAACGATCGAGGGCGTGGAATGGAAACAGGAACCCGAAGTAGGCGGCGTTCCGCTTATCGCCGACGCGTCGTCTGACATCCTGTCACATCCAATCCCGGTTGATAAATACGCACTCATCTATGCCGGCGCACAGAAAAATATGGGACCGAGCGGCGTCACGCTCGTTATCATGCGCGACGATCTCCTGAAACAGATACCAGGCGGTCTCCATACAATGCTCGACTATCGCACGCACGTGGAGAATAAGTCGCTTTACAATACGCCGAACACCTGGGGCATTTACATTATCAGCCTGGTTTGCAAGTGGTTGCTTGAAAAGGGTGGACTAACCGCGATGCATCGCGAGAATGAAAAAAAGGCACAACTCATTTACGACGCTATAGACGCGTCCGTCTTTTATCGCGGACACGCCGATCACGATTCGCGCTCGATCATGAACGTAACCTTCCGCCTTCCTTCTGAGGATCTCGAGAAGAAATTCACCGCCGAAGCAACCGCACAAGGCCTGGACGGCTTAAAGGGGCACCGATCGGTTGGCGGTATTCGGGCTTCAATCTATAACGCGTTTCCCCTTGAAGGCGTCGCCGCTCTGGTTGGCTTCATGAAAGAATTCGAAAGTAAAAACGGATAGAAACCATCATCAGAAATACCGTTCAACCGCCGCTAAGCTCCGAAAGGCCGCGAGGATTCTTACCTGATTACGTAAGATCTTTGCGGCCTTTGCACGTTCCGGCCCCGCTTGCGGTTAGAATCTCACTTTATGGATTCGAGTAATCAGAAGGTTCAGGCCTCGCCCGACAATGAAACGGTTTCGCTTGAGGTCAGTGAAGCTGATGCCGGCGCGCGGCTGGATGCTTACCTGGCGCAGAACATCGATGGCTGGAGCCGGGCCCGATTACAGCGCCTGATTGAGGCGGGCGACGTTCTGGTTAACGGTAAACTTGCCAAGGCTTCTCACAAGGTATCCGCCTACGATGAAATAGAGGTTGAACTAACGCCTCCGCCGGAAAGCAACTTCACTCCCGAAGATATTCCGCTCGAAATAGTCTTTGAAGACGATCAAATTATCGTGATCAATAAGCCGGCTGGACTGGTAGTTCATCCAGCTGCGGGAATTAATTCCGGCACGCTGGCGAATGCTCTGGCTTATCATTTTCAACAACTCTCAAACGCCGATTCCATCCGTCCCGGGATTGTGCATCGCCTCGACAAAGACACTTCCGGACTTCTTGTCGCTGCCAAGACCGAAGCCGCTCACGAAAATCTCGGTGATCAGTTTCGCGCGCGGGAAGTTTTCAAAAGTTATATTGCCCTCGTTTATGGAGTGGTCAAACAGGAAAGCGGCCGCATCGAACAACCCATTGCGCGTGACCCTCGTAATCGAACACGCATGGCCATTGTACCAGGTGGACGTGGAGCTTTGTCCCTGTACAAGGTTCGACGCAGTTACGATTCATTTACCCTGCTTGATGTCGAACTAAAAACCGGGCGCACTCATCAGATTCGAGTACATTTGGCATCGCTCAAGCACCCGGTGGTGGCGGATGAGCTTTATGGTGGTGGGCGTGAGAACAGCATCCGGGATGTGCAACTGCGAGCTCGGATTCGTAAACTTAAGCGACAGTTTCTCCACGCCCAGCAATTAGGTTTTCGGCACCCTCAGACAGGCGATCCGATGAAGTTCGTTGCCCCGCTGCCTGCAGAGCTAACTCAGTTTCTGGAGTTGCTTGAGGGCGCTCAAGCTTGAGGGACTCTCGCGCCGTCGTGACTAAAGTCGGGTTTGGATTGTTCATAGATGTATGGTCTTATAATCGACTAGTAGTAGCGAGTGCTCGCTGAGACGGCGAAGGGCAACGGACCCGAGTCGACGGGGCATCAAAGCGCAGTCTCCGACAGATAGAACACTGTAAAAATCATCAGTTAAATCCATGAAGCTTAATTTCCCCAGTCTTTTGACCCGGTTATTGTTGCTTGCTTGTTTCGTCGTTCCTGCAGTTGTGCAGGCGCAGCAGCAAGCACCGAAGCCCAGCCCGACCCCACCAGTCGCCGGTGATGAACAGTCTGAGACAATATTCATCCGGCGCGTTCGGCTGCCTATCACGGTCGTTGACAAGAAAGGGCAGTTCGTTCCCGGCCTTACCAAAAATGATTTCGTGATTCTCGAAGATAAGGTTCCGCAGCAAATTGAAACTTTCTCCGATGACCTGGGGCAGTCTTTGCCGGTATTCGTTGCCGTGTTAATGGACACGTCTCCTTCGACCGCAGGCAAGCTCAAGTTTGAACAAGAGTCCGCAATGAATTTCATTTACACGGTGACACGTGCGCGCAAAGATCAGGTTCTATTTGCCACGTTTGACCACGAGATAAATCTGCGCCAGGACTTTACTAACAAGCAAGATCTTCTGGATCGCGCCGTCTCAGCCGTGAAGCAGACGGGAACGCAAACGGCGCTCTACGATGCTGTCTGGCAGTTCTGCGACGAGAAGTTAAGAACAGCCGCCGGGCGACGCGTGATGGTAGTAATCACAGACGGCGAAGACACCTTCAGCCACGCCGACATTCGTGATGCTATTAGTATTGCCCAGCGCACCGAAACAACGATTTTCGCCATCTCTACGAAGGCCGGATTCATTTCAACTGTGCCTGGAGTTGAAGCCGGTACGGTGAAAGACAAAAAAGATCGTGACCTGGCGACGCTGGCTGAAGAGACTGGCGGAGTAGCGTTTTTTACCGGCGACATGCTTTCTCTGGAGCGCGCATTTAACAAGATTTCGAAGGAGCTACGCGCTCAATACCTGGTTACTTACAAACCGATTAACGATCGCTACGATGGCAACTTTCGCAAGATTGACGTCAAGCTTGCGGAGAGCCGTAAAGACTTAAAAGTCAGAACGAAGAATGGCTATACCGCAATCGCAGATAGTGTTAGGCCTTAAAGATGTCGAATCAAGCAAGAAGAAAACTGGTATTGGGGTGCTGTCTAGTTATCCTGTTAGCGACTGGCGCTTCACTTCCGAACCGTATGTTTGCGCAAACAGACGTTACGGAGAAATCGCGGACCAGACGTGTGTCTAATCCCGCGTCATCTGCTCCCTCTCCGACGCCCACGCCAACTCCTGCTGCAAAGGAAGAAATCCTGCAAGACTCGGATGAAGTTGTTCGTGTCGAGACTAATCTGACAAGTATTTTCTTCACCGCCGCCGATAGCAGCAAACGCTTCATTAATAACCTGACGAAGGAAGATATCCGGATACTTGAAGATGGTCAGACGCAGGAAATCTTCACGTTTCAAAAGAATCTCGAACTCCCGCTTTCAATTGCGATTCTGATTGACACCAGTCGCTCAGAAGAACGTACCTTACCGGACGAGAAAGCAGCTGCGCGCGCCTTCGTCGAAGCAGTGATGCGTCCCGATAAAGACGAAGCCGCGATCGTTTCTTTTACGGGTGAGGTTACGCTTGAACAGGGGTTCACCGGAAACCTGGATCGACTGCGGCGGGCGATTGATCGTGTCGAATTCGTACCACCTTCTGGCTACATCGGTGGAGGCGTAGTCGTCGGAGGCAACCAGATGCTGGCCGGCTCGACTGCCATCTGGGATGCGGTGTGGGCGTCTTCCAACGATCTTTTGTCAATCTCGGCTGATAACACTCGCCGAACTATCATCCTGCTCACCGACGGTGAGAACACGAGCGGTCAAATGAAGATACATGAGGCGATTGAACGCGCTCAAAAGGCGGACGCCCTAATCTATGCGGTCGGAATCGGTGATAGTTATCAGGGCGGCGTCGATGAAGGATCGCTCCGAAAAATTACCGAGCAAACGGGAGGTCGGGCCTATTTTCCGCACAACGAGCGCGAGTTAAGAAGTGCCTTTGATCAGATCCAGCGTGACCTTCGCGAGCAATACCTGGTCGCCTATTCACCTTCAAACAAGGTCCGGGATGGCTCTTATCGCCGCATTCAGATCGAGGTCGTCAACCCGGAATTACGTCCACAGAAGCTAAAACTCAATTATCGTCCGGGTTATTTCGCCAAGACTGCCGACTCGGATTTGCCGAACCGACGGCGTCCCTCCCCCTAAGAAAACCGGAAAAAGGCGCTATTTGTGGGGATAAATGGGCTTTCCGGACCATTCTTATTCCATGACAAACCATCGCCAACTTTGTTATACTCCACAGCGGTTTGCCGAACCCGGCTCAGCGGAAATTTCCTTGCAAAGTCTCTGAAATCAAGGCAAAGGGCTAACAGCAGTCTTCCTTGCTTAAATGCTGGCAGCCTCAGTCTCAACCCACCCTGTTTCTCAAGACAATTAGATAAATGATCAAGGCTTCCCCAGAAAAGTGTCGAGTGCTGATCGTTGATGACGATCCGAAGCTTTGTGCTCTGCTCACTGAAATCATCGAGAATGAAGGTTATGAAGTTGCGTCTGCCGCCGATGGCGGTAGCGGCCGGGAACTCGTGCTCTCATTTGAGCCCGACGTGGTGATCAGCGACGTGGTGATGCCGGTCCTGGATGGCATAGAGCTCTGTCTACTGATTAAGAAGGATCCTCGCACCTCAGATATCCCCGTTATTCTGATTAGCGGACTGCGCAATGCTGTGGAAGACAGTATCCGCGGTTTGACGGCCGGCGCCGACGATTATCTTCAGGTTCCGTTTCGCAACGAAGAGTTGTTGGTGAAGGTTGCCAGGCTTGCGGAGCGGCGTCGCGTAGAGAAACATTATCGGGAGATTGTCGAAGATGCGGCCGACATAATCTACACGCGCGATATGGACGGGTATATCACGAGTATCAACGCAGCGGGAGCCAGGTTTTTCGACAAACCCGCTGAAGAGATCGTTGGCGGGTATTTGGGTAACTTGATTGGTGATGAGGCGGCGGCGCGAGACATAGAAGAGACTCGAAAAGCAGCTTCAGATTCGCCATTCCGATCGACTTACCATCTGAAGGACGCAGAAGAACAGGGGAAGTATCTGGAGGGTGTAATAACGATCGAGCGCGACCGCCAGGGACGACCCACCGGAATCCGCGGGGTCGTTCGCGACATCACCGAGCAGAAGCTGGCCGAAGAAGCGTTAAAAGAGAGTGAGGAACGCTATCGCCGTCTGGTGGAACTTTCGCCCGAGGCAATTGTTGTTCACTGCGAAGGGAAATTTGTTTACGTCAATCCTGCGGCCGAACGACTTTGGGGAGCATCATGTCCGGAGGAGTTGATCGGCCGCAAAATACTTGATGTTGTTCATCCTGACTACCGAGACCTCGTTAAAAGGCGTGTTCGCGACATTGAGGAATTAGGCTCGTCGACCGCCCTCCATGAACAGAAGCACCTTAAGCTGAATGGTGAAGTAATCGATGTAGAAGTTGCCGGCATACCGTTCCTTTTTCGGGGCCAACCTGCAGTTCAAGCGGTAATGCGCGATATCACTGAGCGCCGGCGCGGGCGTGAAGCTCTACGCCAGACTGAAGCCAGACTCCGCACAGTGGTTAGCAGCGTCTCACTCATAATATTCGCGCTCGACAAAAATGGGGTTTTCACTTTATCCGAAGGCGAAGGTCTCAAGGTGCTTGGATTGAAATCCGGCGAAGTGGTTGGGCAGTCGGTTTTTGATATCTATCGCGACAATCCTCAAATGCTTGACAACGTTCGTCGGGCTCTTGCCGGTGAAGCATTTTCATCAGCTGTTGAAGTCGGCGAACTAACTTTTGAGACCCGGTTCACTCCGCTTACTGATGATTCCGGAGCTTTCGTCGGAGTAATCGGCGTAGCCACGGACACCACTGAAAATCGAAAGGCCCAACAGGCATTGCTGGAAAACGAAGAGCGTTATCGTGAGTTGTTCGAAAATGCCAACGACATCATTTATACCCACACGCTCCAGGGAAACTTTACCTCGCTGAACCGAACTGGCCAGGAAATAACTGGCTATTCTCGCGAAGAAGCCCTGCGGATGAACATCGTGGATGTGTTGGCGCCGGAGTATGTCAGCATTGCTCGGCAGATGATTGCGCAAAAGACGGATGAAAAACTGCCGACGGTATATGAACTCGAAATCATTGCGAAGGATGGTCGTCGCGTTCGGCTCGAGGTTAGCACACGGCTCACCTATCAGGATGGAAAACCAGCAGGCGTGCAAGGTGTGGGCCGCGATTTGACGGATCGCAAACGTTCTGAAGAAGTGCTGGCCCAACAGTCTCAGCGCGAGGCGATGACGCATCGTATCTCACAAGCCATTCGTTGCTCATTGGATAGTACGGAGATTTTCCGCACCGCCGTTCAGGAGTTGGGCTCCTATTTGAACGCCGATCGCTGCTCACTATTCATCAAGGAACAAACCGGCAGCCAGGCAGTAAATGCAGCTGAATATCACGCGGAAGGAATACTTCCAGCCGCCTCAACATTTGAGCTGGAGGACCTGCAGGTCCTAATCAAATCGCTCGAGGAGAACGGTGTTCTTTTTTTCAATGACGTGGCTAATGAGCCGCGCATAGCAGACGTGTATGAACGAATACTAGCGCCGGCTGGAGTACGGTCGATCATGTACGTGGCGATTCGCGTTGGTGACGACGTAATCGCAGCTTTCGCCTTGTCAACGACGCGCGAAATGCGCGAATGGAGCGCGTCGGACATCGCGCTGGCGAAAGCCGTGGCAGATCAAACCGGCATCGCCATTCGACAGGCCCAGCTCTATCAAAGAGCGGAGGAGACTTCGAAACGCGAAGTTATGGTTAACAACGTCACCATGGCCATACGCGCTTCGCTTAGTCTACCTGAGGTCCTGAACACGGCGACGCACGAACTTGGTCTCGCGTTAGCTGCCTCGCGCGTGCACCTGCACCTTTACGATCCGGAGAACCCACTCTCGGCGGTTAAGCACGAGTATCTGGCACCGGGTTGCAACAGCATCAGGCCTTTTGTGGCCAACTATGACGATCCGGTTGGCCGGCAGCTCTTGGCCATGACAAAGCCTCTGGTGATAAACGACAGTCTGAATTTCCACCATGGCTCGCCGGAAGTCAGCGATGCTGTTAGGAGCCACGCGCAATTGGTGAGCGTTCGATCGCAAATTGCCTATCCGCTGATAATCAAAGGGTTGTTCCGCGGCGTACTCTGTATCCACCAGACTGATCGCTTGCGGCGTTGGACTGAAGACGAACTTTCTCTGGTGCAATCCGTCGCTGAGCGTTTAGCGATTGGCATGGCGCAAGCCGAACTTTTTGAAATGGTTGCCAAGGCCAAGTCGGAATGGGAAGCCACGTTTGACTCGATGTCTGACGGCATTTTCATTTTCGATCGCGCGGGGCTTCTGAAGCGGGTCAACAGTGCTGGCGCGGCGATGGAAGACTCGAATCCGCGCGCCCTATTGGGCCGCAAATGTTGCGACGTACTTCGTACTACATCTGAAAACTCTGTTTGTGCCGTGGAGAAAGCAATTGCGGAAGGACGAAGCGTCACTATCGAAGTAACCCCGGACCGTCTCGACCGCCCCATCCTGGTTTCTATTGAACCAGTCATCGACAAGGCTGGCGCGGTCACTAGTGCGGTTTGTACTGCTCGCGATCTTTCGGAATTGCGCCAGGTGCAGGCAGTCGCTCGCGAACACCAATCGCTGCTGACAAACATACTCGAGAGTGCGCGCGAGTCGATTTATGCGGTGGACATGGAGGGTCGTTTCAAGTGGTGTAACAGCGCCACGCTACTAGCACTTGGTCTCAGACGCGAGGAGTTTATCGGACGGCGGCTCGTCGATCTCGTTTATGAACCCGACCGAGAAGCAATTGGTGGAAAACTCGGACTGGCGCTATTAGGAGAGGCGCAAACTTACGAGATGCGGTATGTATCCGCAGACGGCAGGCTTCGGTATGCGCGGGTGGATAACTCACCACTGGTTGTTGAAGGCCGCACAACCGGCGTACTTGGTATTGCCCGCGACATCACCGAGCAAAAAGAGGAACGAGAGCGAGCGGCACGAGCTGACAAGCTACGTGCGCTGGGCCAACTGGCATCAGGTGTGGCGCATGACTTCAATAACTCACTGGCTGCAATTCTGGGACGCGCGCAACTGCTACGTCGCCAAACGCAGGACGAAGCGCTGGTGCGAAACGTTGAGATAATTCAAACAGCCGCGGAGGACGCCGCCGCTACCGTTCGTCGAATTCAGACCTTCGCGCGAAAGTCTCCCGCCCGAGAATTTGAAATGCTGGATGTCTCCGGCCTATTGAATGATGCGATCGAGATCACACGCACCCGCTGGGAAAACGAAGCCCGACTCCGTGGGTTGGACTATCAGGTGGTGTTAGAGGCCGAAAGCGGACAAAACACTTTTGGCAGTGCCTCTGAACTGCGAGAGGTTTTTGTGAATCTAATTGTTAATGCAGTCGACGCAATGCCCAACGGAGGTCGGCTTTCGATAGGCTGCGTCCGCGAAGGAGCTCGGCTGCGATTGCGGTTCGCTGACAGCGGAACAGGAATGCCCGAAGACGTGCGGCAAAAGATCTTCGATCCTTTCTTTACAACCAAGGGCGCGCAAGGCACCGGCCTCGGACTTTCAGTTAGCTATAGCATTATAGAGAGGCACGAAGGCTTGATAAGCGTCACTTCGGAAATGGGAGCCGGCACTGTTTTCACGATTGCTCTCCCGGCAGTGACTACTCAGCCAGTTAACGCTGAAACGACTGCTGAGGATACCAAAGTGCCTTCGCTTTCAATTCTGATAATAGATGACGAGCCGGCCGTAAGAGAGACCTTGGCAGACATGCTGGAGATGATGGGGCACCGGGTGTTACTTGCGGAAAGCGGGCAGATTGCCCTGCAGACACTGGCGGGAAATGATTGTGACCTCGTGTTTACCGATCTGGCGATGCCGGAAATGGATGGTTGGGAAACTTCGCGCGAGATTCGCAAGCGCCGGCCCGACATGAACATAGTCCTCGTCACGGGCTATGGAACAGGCACTTTGCCGCCGCCCGGTGAGGACAAGCTGGTTAACGGCATCATCGGTAAGCCTTTCGACTTTTCCCAGATTAGCCAAACGATTACAAGTGTCCTGGCCAACGAATCAATGCTGGAAAATGCAGGAGCTTTGTGAAGTTCCGGCTAGTTGCTGTAGTTCATGATTCCAGCGCTCGCAGTAAATCCAACTCCAAAACCAACCACTATTGTCGGACCAGTCCAGTCGTCTTTTTCGGCTAGCATGAAGCCGGTGGAAGCGCTGGACAGGTTGCCGTAGTTTTTCAAGACTTCGTAAGAGCCCTGGACTTTCATGGAGTCGGTATCGAGGTGCAACTGCGAACAAACACCATCGAGGATCTTCTTGCTGCCGGTATGGATGAGACAGTCGTCAACCTGTGCCATGTTTGATACCGGCGAGTCCGGGTGTTGCAAAACGTCTTTGACGGTACTGACCGCATAGTGGGCGCCGCGATTCGGCACGCTTGGCTGCATGAAGTATTGTGGCCGGCCCTTCAGGAATTCGTGAGAGCTATTGCTATTCATGGTTAGAAGATTCACATCGTCTGTATCTTCATTGGTTAAGTGACAGATTGGTCCGAAGCTTGGCTTTCCTTCTTCATTGCCAACCAACAACGCTACCGCGCCATCGCCAAAAAGCATCGATTGAATGACGAAGGTGGTATCCAACCTTTTTTGTTCGAACTGGGATTCATTTAGCTTCTGCTCCTTCCGCAGGCGTATGACTTCTCGAAAGCCGAGATATTCGTCGCGCAAGAGCGGCGCGACGTAGGGAGTATGTGCTTCCGCCATCAGGACCATGGCCAACTTTCCTGGATTGGCGGCGAGATACCACTGAGCGACCTCAATGGATTTGAGTAACACCGAACAGCCTTGAGCTTGCATGCTGACGGTGCGAAGTGATCGAGACAGGAGTCCGTGAGTTTGTCCCATTACTTCCGAGGCCAAACAGGGAAGCATCTGATCAGGAGTGTTTGTGGCGGCAATGAGCAGACCAATCCGCGAGGGGTCTCCCTGCCATTCCTCGATGCAGCGCTTGGTAGCGCCCACGCCGAGCTCGGTAGTGGAACTTCTTGCGTTCATCGACTTGCCTGCCAAAAAGTCGGGATAGTTGTCCATCACGGAATATCGTTGGTCGACGCCCAGTGAGTTGAGGGTATTGATTAGCTCGGGAGAAAGCTTATGCATTAATGCGCTGCTGAGATCCGTGGTTTTAAATGCGTGCTTGGGGGTAGAAGTGGCTGCTGATAATAAGTTAATCATGATCGTTAATCTCCGTGACCGAGTTTTCTATCAAAATCCGCCTGGTCGGGAGGGGGGCGGTCATCAAAATCTACTTTGTTCGACCTATATACATATCAATGCCTATGCCACGATCAACAAGGCGACAAAGAAGACTTAAATGAAGAAATATAAAGACTTAGCGGCTAGGCTCGATGAGACGCCGTTTAGATGATTTTGGATACTGCGTATCCACGAAAAGCTAGCAATACCTCTTTTATGATGATTTGCGACTGTTCTGCAGAAAGGGTGGATGGTACTTAGGTATACAGCTGTGTAGTTAGTAACCATGGCCCCGGCTTTGCCTCATAAGTGACGTTTGACCCATAAGTCGCTCGGTTGACTCAGAAGTCCAAATAATCCTAAGCCATTTAAGTTTTGATTCTTCTAACAAGAACATCTTTCTAACTTCCTACATACTTTTGCCTTTTCGGGAATTTCCTTTTGGTTCTGGAAACTTCATGCCCTGAGCCCTCAGTGACTCAAGTCTGGTAATTGACCGTTTGATTTCCCTAATCCTTCTTTTTGCCTCTGCAATTGCTCGATCCCATCCGCTTAAAGATTTATCATCAACTGGCGATAATGTTCTTGACAAGGATTTATTTGGCATTATACTGAGCCTCCATATGGAATACACTATGAGTAACGACTATTGGATCGGGGTTGAAAAGGAGGCGCGTGAGCGCCTGAAAGCCCTGAGGATCATGCTCGACTCTCTGGACGCTCAGCGCGCTGAACGGGCGCAGCAAATCCTTGAGTTGGAGCAGCTGATCAGGAGTCTCACCCCGCTTACTTCTGAAAATTCTCTGGATGCCACGGAGAAGATCGTCAACAACTTTGGGCTTGTTTCCAGTGTCGCCGGTCTTGACCTTGCGGAAGCCTGTCGTAAGGTTCTGGAAGAGAACGACAGGTATATGTCGCCGCGAGAGGTTCGAGACATGCTTGAGGTAAACGATTACCACCTCGCACAGCACACTAACCCTCTTGCGAGCATTCACGGTGTACTCAAACGACTTGTGGAGAGCGGGGATGTCTTGCGAATGGCATCCTCTAGGGGCGTGATCTATAAGTGGAATACTTCTGATTTCAAGCACTCGGCTCTGAAGTGGATCGGTCAACGCAGACGGGCCACAGTTCCAACCGAAGAAGATGCCGCTATGGAAGCTCGGAGATTGCAGGGCGAGCGAAACCGAGCGCAAGCGCAGGCGGCTATGGCAAAAGCGAAGAAGCCTACAGTTCCAGCGGAACCTAAGAGCCTTGGCGAGAGAGTAATGGAAATTGGCGCGAAAGCGCTTGACGATGCGATCCACCCAAAGAAGGGTTGAGGTTCTTTGAAGTTTAATTAGCGGCAGGGTGCCAGAGTGGTCTATTGGAGCGGACTGTAAATCCGCAGAACCCTCCGGTTCCGTGGGTTCGAATCCCACCCCTGCCGCCAACAATGCAACCGGAGTGGAAGCGCTAACTTCCACCCCAGTTTTCAACCACACAGCCGAAGCAGTGCGGCCTAAGCAACCAGAATTATATTGCTTCCGCTGTGTCATTCCAAGAGAGGAAAACACATCATGGAAGCGAGAGAGCAAAAAGGGCTTGAAATAGCCGCTAAATCGAGACTTACCCGCGAAGGCAATACCTGGCTTGTTCCGTCGCAGGCTGGCAAAGGCAAATATGTAGTTGATTCTGATGCCAAGCAATGCACCTGCCCTGATTTTGAGGCCAGACAAGCTACCTGCAAACACATCTTCGCTGTCGAGTACACCATTCAACGCGAGTACACGGATGATGGCGAGACTCAAACCTACACCGAAACCGTAACCGTCAAGAAGACCTACAAACAGGAATGGACTGCCTACAATGAGGCCCAGACACATGAGAAGGAACGCTTTCTCTCGTTGCTCGCAGACTTGTGCAAGGGCATCGAAGAAGCGCCGCAGCCTATGGGCCGTAAACGATTGCCACTCGCAGACATGATATTTGCGAGCGCGTTCAAAGTTTACTCGACTGTCTCCGGTCGTCGGTTTACGACGGACTTGAAAGACGCACACAGCAAGGGCTATCTGTCGAAAGCCCCGCATTACAATTCCGTCTCTCGCTACTTGGAAAACCCCGGCCTGACTCCGTTGCTCAAGGCTCTCATTGAGGAAAGCAGTTTGCCGCTGCAAGCGATTGAGTCCGACTTCGCGGTCGATTCGTCGGGCTTTTCGACTTCGCGCTTCGTCCAGTGGATGCAAGCTAAATACACAGACCCTCACCTCGTTCAAAAACGCGGCTTCATCAAATGCCACATCATGTGCGGAGTCAAAACCAACATCATCACGTCTGTTGAGATGACCGATGGCCGCTCGGCTGACTCTCCCCAATTCAAGCCGCTTGTTGAGGCAACCGCGAAGAACTTCATCATGCAGGAAGTGAGCGCTGATAAGGCTTATCTGTCGAACGCGAACTTGCAAACGGTCGTTGACAACCACGCACAGCCGTACATTCCGTTTAAGAGCAATAGCACTACCGAAGATCGCTGGCAGAAAACTCGCAGTTCGCGGACAGCCATTTGGAAGCAGATGTATCACCTGTATAGCTACAACTCGGAGCGATTCATGGAGAGCTATCACAAGCGATCTAACGTTGAGACCACCTTCCACATGATCAAGGCAAAGTTCGGTATTGCTCTGCGGAGCAAGACCAAAACCGCTCAAGTCAACGAAGCATTGTGCAAAGTGTTGTGTCATAACATCTGTGTTGTGATACAAAGCATCTACGAACTCGGTATTGAGCCTACTTTCTGGTCGGAGCCGAATGAGTCTTCTCACTGATCTTGTCAAAGCGCTTCCGCTGCTCGTCGTTCTTCGCGAGAAAGTGGCGACATTGGAAGCGGAGGTAGCGGCCCTGAAGGATGAGAATGCGAGCCTCAAGGATGACCTTCGCCAAGCGAAAGAAGAGAACCGGCGGCTCAAAGATCAAATACAAGAGATCACGCATCCTGTGGACCTCGATGAAGCCAAGACCCAGTTACTCGTAATTCTGGCAGAGCGAAGCATGATGTATTTCGAGAGCTTCGAAGCGATGCTGGAAACCGACCGCGTTCACCTCGAATACCACCTACAGGAACTCGTCCGTCAAAAATACATCGCTTTGCGACGCCCATCTCTCACCTCGATTCCTTACTACTCGCTTACTCAAAAGGGTCGGAGTTATCTCCTTGAAAATCATCTAGTCTGAGCGGTTGACCCAAAAGTCGGCCGCTTGACCCGTAAGTCATGCGGCTTTCCGACTTTTAGGGCAAAGCCCATGGCCCCATGGCCCCGGCTTTGCCTAAATAGCCGCCGTTGAAGTTGACTTCTTGGGCAGGCTAACGACTTTTTGGGCAAACAGCAGAGGGAGTTCTTAGGTGAAGTCTTTGATTGAGCAACAATTGGATCGCTCGCCAAAAATGATCGAGCTGACTACCTTCACCCGCGACCCGCACCGGCCCACACAAATAGCAATCAACGCCACTAAGAATATCCCTACGACTCGAACCTTCCCTGACCGAAAAGTCTATTGCAGTTAAGACAAATGACTATAAAGGGCTTTTACGCAACACAGCTATTTCTGATAGGCTTCCCGCATGGCTGACTTAGCCGAACGTCCACCCACAGGTGATTCGAGAAATGTTACTTCAACAGGAGATTCGGATATCTGATCAAGGCTCGCGTAGTTACGCGCGAGCTACTGGCTGCAACTTGTATATTGAGCAAACTCTGTTCGGCTACCGTATCAATTTCAATTTCACGATAGAGGTTTATCCGCGTGAAAACGGCAATCCAATTTCACTGTTGGGGTGGGAGATGGACCTATATTTCAAGGAAGGAGGGCAATCAGTTTTAGTCGGTCGGATGCTCTCTGACCTAAGGGAACAGCCTAGGGAACTGCGGCGCGGATTCACGCTGAGCAGATATCTCGAGCTGAGGGCCGATGAATTCCTGCAACTTGTGGACAAATCATATCGTGGTGATGTCACCTTTGAATTTCATGCGACGCCGCTGCTGTCCGGCATTCCGCACAATGGCAGCACAGAACAAGGTGGGTTGACGATTCCCCACTCGGAGTGGTTAGAACATCTTAACCGAACGGGGATGGACCGCTTCGAAATGATCGCCATCCGGGTTCCCATTAAGTCGAGTCATCTTCACAAGCCATTTGCGGACGCAGTTACCAAGATTCGAGAAGCGGAACGCCAGTACAGCAGAGGTGAATGGAATGGCGCAGCTTCATCGTGTCGTAGTGCCTGGAGAACAATCCGGTCTAGCGCACCCTCGGGCCTTTCCCCCTTTGAACACTTATTGGCCCCCGTCGTTGGTGATCCACGGCGGAAAGACTTTGCGGCGGCGCTCATTAAAGGATTGAACGACGTAGGGAATAAGGCCGTCCATCTTGAGGGAGATGTTAATAAGGGAACGCCGCCGGCGGACATGAGTCCTGAAGATTCGCTCTTATGTATTCATTGGTACGCTGCTGTGATTGGTTACTTATCGTCGCTCTCATGAGAAAGCCCGAGGCATCTTCGACATCGAGAAAGAGCAGATGAACACTTTCTGCTTGGTTCTTCGAGGCCACTCCAACGTCCGATCGACTATCGTGGACGTCACAAACTCGTAACCACCACCTGGGACCTCTGAAACTCAGGACTCGGAACAAGCGAATTCGTAGTAGGCAAATCCAACGAGGGCACTAGCCGGTATTCTTCCACGCCGCGTTGACTTCTATCGTGCACGTGCAATATTGTGACGAGGCTTTGCCGAAACTCAGGCTATTCGGTTGTTTCAGAACAAATGAATTGTGCAAATTCTTGCGACGCACTCTCGCCGCTGTAGGTGGTCCGCGTAATGCAGCGTCCGCAAGGATACTCACGAATCGTCGACGGTTCAGCGGCTGGTAAACCTAGCTGCGCTCGCGTCGTTGTCTTATTTCTCAGTTTCACTTCTCTCAGATCCGAATCCGAAGGCTAGTCTCAGTTCGCTCACTTTTAGATGTCTTGTTTTCTTTGCGGTCGCTGCGGCACAGGGCAGCTTCGCAAAGGCCCGACAGACCGACCAAAGAGAGTTGGTTGCGGTCATCGAGGAAATTGATGGCGCCCTTCTGAAAAAAGTCAACACCGACGAAGTACTGAATTTGATTCTTAGAAAGGCGCTTCAGCTAACCAATTCTGAAATGGGTCATCTCCGGCTAGTCGATCCTTATCGAAAGGACATGCGGATTGTGGCGATCATTGGCCACCCGGAAGGACCCGAATGGGTCCCAGGATGTAAGCGTAATGTAGCCGTTGTAGGACCGTCCCGGGATGCCTGCGCGAGGCGTAATTTCCAATCGGGCATTCTCTTCAACTACCCTCACTGCTGAATCAGTAAAGCTTGGACCAGCCGTTAAGCAGCCAAGACGCCATTTTGTTACCGTCCGCAACCGATCGTCGAAATAATCGCTCAGAACAACAGAAGAAGTGGTTGGAGGTTGTACAGCGGAAGGGGGCACTCTCAAAGAGGGAGATGAAGGGGAACTTCGGATTGGCGCCGGTGTGCTGCTTGCAGAGTAGTGAGATGAATGTGACGGTTGAGGCGGCGCTGGCGAGCTCGACGAGTAATGAGAAGCATGCGAACTGTGGGACTGATGTCCGCTTCCCCCAGAAGAATAGTGCGATGAGTGGGAGGCGTGAGAGCTATGAGAGCTATGTGACCGGTGCTGAGCAAACAGTCGAGAGAGTGAGTTTGCCGCTGATTTCAAAAGGTATTTCGACGAATATCTGGAAATCTCGCTTTTCTGCTCCGATAACTTAGGATCGATGGGTGCCTTTGGCTGATTTGCAGGCTGACCTGACGCGAACGTAATAAGGCCCGCGCTTAACGTCAGGTTTTTGGAGAATGCTCCTACCCTCCCGACAGAGGTGAGCAAGCTTTTGAGAGTCTTTCTTATTTTTGGGAAATCCATTGGCGCCTCCTTTGAGGTTCAGGAGAAGCGGTTCGCCGATTGAATTCGTTACCGTCGGTAACCAGGGGTCATTTAGATCTCAATCATCGTAGTCTTACCAAGAAGTGAGAAAACTCCGAAATCGTCGGCGAACCCAAGAGAGACAAAAACGGGTGATAAGTTCGAACAGATTGTACCTTGGAAATATTTTAACGCAAGGTTTATCGTAAGATTGGTATTGTCTTAAGCTGCCTCGATGACCGGCCCTCATAAACCGTGTGGAATCGCTTCGTTATGGCCGAGTCGGATATCCCCGGCTTGAACGGGCGACTAGACTCCTTTAGCAGGAGGACAAGCCAATCCCTGATCCTTTCTTGAGGGCCCGTACTTGATGCTCACTACTCTCTCACATCCATCAAGCAGCCTCGTTTGTATCGTCACTCCATCCTCTAAGTTAGTGTAGTAAAACAGATTCTCTGGATGCGAACTTTCGACTCGCTCATAGTTTGGTAGATCCAAATCGAGGTCACTAAGCAATACCGTTACATTGGGAGCAAATCCCAACCCGTCAGCAGTGAAGTGCAGGAATTCCCATCCAGTACCGTTGAAGCGCGGATCACAATTGTTGTTAGGACAAATCGCAGCAGATCCGTTATGGAGTAACCGCATGGCGAGAGCGCAGTTTGTCGGAAGCCCGTCGATATTGCAGGCCACGTCTTGCGAATAGCCGAAGATAGATCCTAGTCCACCGTAGCTGGACGAAGAGGGTGGATAAGCATTTGGGGGAGGTCCGCTAGGTACATGCTGCCAGGGGACATAGTTCCCCAGCGAATCATAGACCGGTTTTGCGATCAGACACGCGAGTTGTGTGTGTTTAGGGCCGAGGGGTTGAAGCTGGCACAGCCTCGGCCTTTTCGATGCGCATGATTGAAAAACGATACCGACAGCAACCTAGGTGGCCATAGCCGGTTTCGTCAGGCCCTTCGAATCGTCCTACAGCACTAATTCGTGCTCTCCCATCACAACGAGTCTGTTTCAAGCACGTTAACTCCGCGAATCTACTTTTTAGTGCGTCATCTGAATAAACGTACGCCGGGTCAAACTCGACCCAAGTGAAGCTTTCCTTACATGTCTCATCGCTGAAAAAAGAGTTTTCCAGGTTCTTTTGAAACAGCGCTTCGGTCCGAACAATCATGTTGTTAAAGCGGGCAGGATTGCGAACTAAATCGCAGTAGGGAACTGTTGCTGCTTTCTCGACCGCCACTGACAAATCGGGAGGCCACTCGAGTTCACGCACCTTGGACTGTCGTCCCTTGCACTGAACCAATATTAAAGGGATTGTAAGTGATAATCCAAGTAACAAATGGATGGGCCTAATCTTCATATTGGTTCTCTTCACTCATCTTTCAACGGAAGCGAGTTTATAATATTCTTACATTTCTCATAAATCGTAGCGTCGTTTTTTGCGCTTTGCGTACCGCTAGGATCTACTTTTGAATTATCGCTTGGAATAAGCCCCAAGGCATGAGCGAACTCATGCAAAATGGTTAGAGCTCGGTTTTGACGAGGAGTCAATTGGTATGCATCTGACAGATACATGTTATTAGCGAAGCTGAAGCTCAGACCGGTACCGGGGACGCTATTGTCATCAGCGAAGAAAGCGTTGCCCAGCCTCAAGGTAGCAGCTATACCCTGACCGCTGTTTGCGGTTGCTGCTGTAGCTGCTACCCTTTCATCGTGGAATGCGCTCTTCCAGAAGCTGCTGAAAATAGCCTCTACCTCTTTTGGCGAGCGCCCTTGCATGAAGAAATCATGGCATGGATCCTTCTTACCCTTCACTTGCGTGAGTCCCCCGGAAGCGTCACCGAAAGCGTGATTGATCTTGATGAGATCAGTAAGGTTCGGTACGAGATTCTGCAACGCTCGGGGCTGAACACTCGATGCCAGCGTAAGAATTGAGCCTGCCATTGATGCAGTGCCCGCATATGCGGTCGGAACCGGACCGAAGACTGATGGTTGCGTGACTCCGTGGATATCCTGGACACCGGTTATCCATTGCCACTCCATCGTCTGTTTACCCGGCGCGCCTTCAACGCCAGAAACATTAATTCGGATCGTGGAAACTCCGGCTGGCGCGAAGCCCGCCGGTCCAATTGCCTGCAGCACGGCATTGGCAAATCCTTCGGCAGTCATTCCCGCACTGTCGCGAGATGAAGTCCCGGTGCCAAAATTAATGTAGAACATCGCCTCGCTAGTTGAAACAGAGTGGCCATCCACAACGAATCCCGAATCGAGATTGAAGAAATCGCTCCAACGCGCGTCCATAAGACCGCCCAAAATGTCCTGCGCCTATCTCCCCTTCGTTTTGCCCCGGCGGCGGTTCGAGTGGTTCCGTTAAGCTGATATCAGCTCCAAGCGGATCGAATTCTATCCGGCTCATTACGCCGTTATAGCTATTAACTGTATACTCGCCCGTTCCAGCTGGCGTGTTGTGTTTCCAGGTCACTACTTGGTCCGAGTACCCAGTTTGGGTTGCCAACAGTTGTCCTCCTGGCAAAGAAACATAACCAACATTCTTCTGTCCGCTGCCACTTAATTCCTCAATGATCTCTCCACCCGAGGCAGTGGATCTTAGGTAGTAGCTTGTGACTCCTGAAGCTACTTCATACACTTTGGCCCCGTCACCGTCATAGCCGCTCGTTTGACTTACTGGGAAGTGATTCCCGTTCGCTAAAACTTGATCGGCTATCATCAGCGTCCTCCGCCCGGCCGCATCGAATGTAATGGAGCGACTGCCGATCGCAATATTCCTGCCGTCTGCATCGTAACCCCACTCGGTTCGGCGACTATTGGTATAGGTAGCAGAATCCGTGTCGCTGGTCTGACCATTCCAGCTATCACTTTGACGCGCTGTTAGATTGCTGAAACCATCGTAGCCGAAAGTTTCGTGATAGGGAGTAGGGGCGTATTGGTAGCCGTTTACGTCACCGCCGCTTTTTGCCTCAATGATGCGGCCAGCGTGGTCATAGGAATAAGACCGATCAAAATTCTGGTCTGTCATGTTGTGCACTATCTTCATGCGTCCATCACTGTAATAGTCGTAATCCTGACTTACCGTGTTGCCGCTAATTTCGAAGTGTGTCGGCTGAAGCTTGGAGCTGTAGACCAATGAGGAAGTCCTACCTTTGCCGTCCGTCATGTGCTTGAGGCCGCCCCAGGCGCGATATTCGAAGTCGGAAGCATAGTTCGACACGTTCGCATAGAGCGTGCCGGAACCGGTGACGCTGTTTAGCCTTCCCGCGTTATCGTGGCCGTAGTTGAGGGTGATGTTGGTGGAGTCGGTGCTCTTCTTCAGTTCACCTGCGAGGTTGTAATCGTAGCTCAAGGGAAAACTGCCGACGTTAGTAAACGTGCGTGCCTCTGACATCAGCTGCGAAAGCTGATTGTAGCTGTAACTCTTGCTGCCAAAGCCATCGGTCATTGAAGTTCTGTTTCCCACCGCGTCATACTCGAACGAAACACCTGCTGTCGGGGTAATACCTTGAGGTGCGCTATAGCTGATGCCGGTCACGAGGCCCCGGTTATCGTTGTAAGCGTAGGTGGCGCTGGCCCCCCGGGCGTCGGTGACTTTTTGCACGGTATCATCGAGATTGTAGTCCCAAACGGTAAATGTTCCGGAATCCTGCTGCGGAACATGCTTGGTCCTCGGGCGACCGTAGCCGTCGTAAGTTATTGTCGCCTCCTGGTAGCTCCCGCTGGCTTCATCGCCTTCATACTGCCGCACGCTCTTTGCCTGATCGCGAGCGTTGAAGTCATTGACTGTGGTCGCATAGGGACTGCCGCCTTGCCAATTGAGCAGTTCCGTCTTCACAGTGCGACCCAGGACATCTGAGTAAATCTTCGACTGCCGACGCTTCAGTGTTCCGCCATCCATTGTTCCTTCGTCTGTGAGAGTGACCACTTCGCCGCCGGCACAGCCGCAGCCGCTGTAGCTCGCTTCTTTAGTCGTCCCATCTGAGTTTGTAGTCACCAACGGCCGGGCTTTCCAGTCGTAGCTTTGCTGGGTGTAGAACCACCCGGCACTATCATCCCCAGTAGGCAGCCAGGCGCTCGTAACTTCGGTCGGGTTCGATTGCTTCATAGCGCGGCCCATCGCGTCATAGATTGTATTGCGGGCGCTGTAACCTCCGATGCTGCCCGGATGGTTGCCGGCGGCCAGTGTTACCCTTCCAAACCCATCAACAACCCGCAGTGAATAGGATTCATCGGCTATCGTATTAATCGTGCCGAAACTCTCCACATAGTTTGGGCCATAGACGTAGCGACTATAAGCGTTATTGTTTGTGGTTGTTACTCGCTTGATACGCCCAGCGCCCTCGTAGGCAAAAATCTGAATCAGGCCCTGGGGTTGGTTGTCAGGCGGCGGGCCTTGTACGCGAGTCTTCGCGCCCAAGTCATAGTGATAACCCACATAGGAACTGTAACCATCCGCGTCCGTAACGGTGGTCGGAAAAGCAAGCGTCGCGAAAGAGCGCGGGGCATCAAGGTTGGTCCCGTCCGCCGAGAAGGAGTCGGCATAGCTGATGGTGAGATGATGATTCAGTGGATCACTAGTCAAAACCACAGCACCCGCCGTGTTGTACTTCACACTCGAGACCGTGTACACCGAATTATCAGTAATCGTAACATCGTAACGCTTCACGCTGCTTAGATTCGCGCGACCCTGGACAAAGTTGCTGTCATAGGAGTTGTCATGACCGACAGGCTCATCATTACCCTGAATCGAACCGGCTTCATTATAAGCTATGCCCGCTTTCGACATAGGCGTCTCGGTGCCGCCGCTGACTTCATACAGAGTTTGCTCCTTTGGCAAACCAATAATGTGGCGAGATAGGTAAGCCACGTCGGCGACGGGGTCCATGCGGTAATCAACATGAGAGTGCCGCAAGATTGTGATCGCATCCCCTGCGTATTCGCGTGTGTCGCCGGGCAGGCTACAGTTTGCACCACTCGGCAAGGTGAATGCCGCATAGCTCACGGTGGTACGACGACGATTCCCTCCCGAATCATAGACGTTCGTCTCAGTTATACGCGGGTTAGTTTGATAGTTGACGCCGGTGTTGTCCTGTGTCCAAGTGCTGCTGGTCCATTTTTGCTTCACACCTCCCGACCACACTTCAGTTTGAGTAGTGAGGCCGCGCTTATAGCCGGTACCGTAGAACTCTTTGTATAAGGTCCCATCCGGTGTCGTAATCGTATGAGACCCGTCACCGGGAGCGCCGTACAACGTTGCCACTTCCTGGGGCACACCATTGATGCCAGTCCAGTTTTGGGCCCAGACGTGTGTGTCAATCAAGCGCGGACAGTCATCAGCAGGAGAGCCGTAATCATAAACAGTGTAGGCACGCTCAATATTATCGGAGCGGTAACTCCTAATGGGGTTGACCTGACCTGCCGAATTGTATTCAAAGGTGTAGCGCGTGCCATCGTCTAAGCCAACCTGGTTAATCACGGGAAACGTATAACCACTACTGGCGCCGACGACCATGACGCCGGAGAAGCTCGGCTGTATCGCTTTTGTTGTCCAGCCGAAGGTGGCCCAACTGTGAACCTGCGTGATTCCATCGAGTGTCCAACTTTGCGTGATCGAAAGTAGGTTGGCATTACCATCGTAGTTGAAGGTGATGGCGCGTCCGAGCGTATCGTTAATAGTGAATATATGTCCCAGCCAATCGTAGTTGACTGTGATGTAGTTGCCGTTGCGATCTTTGATCTGAGTGCAGCGCGATTCACTATTAAATGGCAATGAATACCTGGGCGCGTGTTTCGTCTACCTGCGCTATTCGCAATTTGTCTTTTACGTTTACTGCCAAGCGTCGGGCTTCTGCCAGATATTTGTGCGCTTCTTTGAAGCGATTTAATTGCCGGAGAACATTCCCTACATTGGGCCCCCATGGCCCCATGGCCCAATGGCCCAGGGCCAGCGGTCAGCGTACAGGAGCCGGGATCAGCGGATGATGGGAGGGTGCGCCATCCGCTCCTGTGAATAGTCCAACTCGCGAGAGTTTCTAATCAATGTGCCGCTTGAGGTGGCGATGGCAAGCGGTAGCGTCCGACGGAGCTTTCGCCGATGCTGCCGAAATAGAGGGCACCGTTGCGCTCAACCGCATTGGCGATTTCAGCGTAACAATCGGGTGAGCCGTTCTGCAGGTTATCGACCACGCGACCGTTCGTATCCAGGCCCAGCACGAAGCTGTAGCGCTTCGGTGCCGGCTGAAGGATCTTCGGTAAACGAGCCACTACTTTTCTGAGGAAGGGATGTGGCAGCAGTTTGTCGAGAGCAGCATCGCGTGGCGTGACCAGCGCGACCCAGAATTTGTCTTTTCCGTTTGACGAAAGACCATCGGGAAATCCTGGCAGATCGTCGATGAAGATCTCCGACTTGCCTTGTTTTTCACCCTTCAGCCAAAAGCGATGCAGACGGTATGAGCCTGTTTCAACCACTAAGGCAAACGATTGATCCGGACTGATCGCGACGCCGTTAGCAAAACAAAGGTCGCGCAACAACGTGCGGGTCGTCTTGGTTTTGGGGTCATAGGCGAAGAAGCGGCCGTTTGGGCCATGTTCAAGTATGTCTGCGGTGAAGTTAGTTAGCGGGAATTTGCTCGAAGCGTCTGTGAAGTAGATCGTCCCATCCGCCGCAACATCCAGATCATTAGTGCAACCGAAAGGCACGCCATCCGCCTCGGTGGCCAGGACGGTAACTACACCGTCGCGAGCGATTGACAATAGCCCCTTGATCGCGTCGGCTACGATCAAGTTTCCATCGGGGTCAAACGCGAGTCCCAGCGGCCGGCCGTGCGTGTTGGAGAAGACTTCAGGCTTCGTGCCATCATCTTGCAACCGCATGATACGTCCGTCATCGAGTCCGGTATAGACGCGCCCTTCATTGTCGAGTGCCACATCTTCCGGGCCGAAGCCGGCGCCAGGTTTGGGCGTCCCGGTACCTAACGAGAGGCGCTCGGTCGTTGAAAGTAGAGAGTTCTGTTGATACTGCGCTGTCAAAGGGGGCGCGGGTGGAGGAGTCCAGGCCTCGGGAGATATAGGAACAGGCCACAGCAGAAGATAGAGAATGACCAGACCAATCAGGACCGCAACAAGAAGGAAGAGGCGTTTGATGTTTGACATTGTTGTGCCAGTTCTCGTGGTGGAGAGTATGCCGCAAGGGCATTTGAACGGCCGGATGTGATCTCAGTAAAGAATTGAGTGTTAGCGTTCGCCGCGTGCTGCTTCTACCTGGCTTTCCAGTTCTACTGTCAGTTGACGTATGCCTGGTTGATCCATTGGCTCAATCAGCCTGAGTGCTTCATCGAGAATTCGTCGTTGATGTTCAGGGAAGTTTGGCAGCCCGGCGACTGCGCCCAGTTTTCCAGCATACAGGGCTGCGCGAGGTGGACGCACACTCGCTACCACTTCCTTATCGACGGCCAGGGTCATCGTCGGAATATCGGCTGACTCAAGCGCTCGCGCAATCAGCGAAACGGATTGATGGCACAATCGAGAGGCCGGAATCAAAAGTGCTGCCTGCACTTCGTGTCGCTTGACGCGTTCAACCAGTCGCGGAACCATCTCTTCAACCAGTCGCGCGGCGTTGGGGATGAAACCGCAGCAACTCCAGAACACCGGATTAAGTTGACCGATAATCCCGTTGTTTTCAAACTCGAACAAACGACCGAGAGGTAAGAGCGAATTACTGTCGCTCTCGACGGCGGTTGGATCGTAGCCTCGTGCCGCAAACCGCAGATCTTCCGCTTCGATCTGGGATGGGATCTCTCGAAAACTGATATCTCCATCCGGCGCGCTGGTATCAAATGGAGCCGTGCCGTCGATATAAGCACCAGCAGCAGAAACAAGCGCCAGGTTTAGCATGGGTAAAGCACGACGGGCCGGCGCGAAGGGAGCGCGCTTATTCTTTACGAAAGGATACGACTCCGAAACGTCGTCGCGGCCGGCTTTTTCCCCGGCGTCACTTTTCCAAGCGGCGTAGCGCTCGCGCCAGTCTTCAATGTTGTCGATGATGTCCAACTTGCAGCAGTTCTCCCAGCAACGGTTTCAGGCGATTATGGCTTAGTAAAACAACTCGGATACGCCATGAATTTCGCTTCGTCGATCTTTACATTATGTTTGATTTCGGTAAGTTGATAAATTATGCCGGCGCTGGCCAAAACTTCATCACGCATCTTAAAGGGCAGCTTAATACCATCTACTTCCCGGTAGTCGTCATAGTATACGTTTCCCTTGCGCAGCAGTAGTCCACCCTCAGCGTCGAAGTACCAACTCTCGAACCCCATACGCACGAGGTAAACATCTTTGTCGCCGAGTTTTTCTTTCCCGATCAAGACAGCGGACGGAAAAAGTTCTTTGAGCTTCGCCGGCTTATTAAAGACAGCGCCCTCTTTCATGATTTCGAGTCCAAATCCGGTAAATCTTATAATGCCCTGAACGGGGTCTTGCAACCAGGCACGAGTGCCGTCAAAGGTCCTTTGCATGATCCCCAAGCCCGGTGCATTTATTATCACACTCGACTGGTTGGGCGATCGCTCGAAAAACTCAACTGTCCCCTTTACGCCAAGTGAAGTCAGTTCGACGGTTCCGGTGGCTACGCGGCTGGTGATTTTCTCCAGAGCCTCGCGGCCACCGCTAGCTTCCAGATACTTATCGAGGATTGAACCAACCGAAGGCATGGTCGCAACTCGCTTCGAGTCGGCAATGGTTCCGGATTTGGTTGTAACAGATGTGCTCCGCGGTGGGTCACTGCTTATATCAACGCGCACAGTCGGACGTGGACCGGCTGCGACGCGAACTGGCGAAACTACAGTTGGGGCAACTCGAGGTGGCGAAGAAGTAGAAGAAACGTCTGCTATCAACTCTCCTCGTTTGCCGCTCCGCCGAATTTCCCCTCGCAGGACACTAAGTGCGGCGCTAAGCTGCGGATCGCCGCCACGAAGCAGACTGTTGCGACTGAGCTCAACTGTTACGTTGGGACTTACACCCTGACCCTCAAGCCGAAAACCACTTTGAGTTTCGAAGTTGGCGAAGCCATATTGAAAGATAGCGCCAGTGGGAAGCTTCTTGATTTCAGATGGCAACGTATTCCCAGCACTTCTGACGCCTATCAAAGTGGCGCGCCCAGACTCCTTCAATCCACTCGCAAACATTTCTCCCGCCGATTGCGTGGAGCCATCGACCAGAACGACCAGGGGACCGGAATAGGGAGCTGATTGTGGGAAGCCAAAAAGCGGAATGCGGCCGCTACGCATCTGCATTGTTCCCATCAAAGTTGGCTCTGTCTCCAATAGGCCAGTCAACCCGCCAACCATTCCCAGCAGACCACCTTGATTACCTCTCAGATCCAGGATGATGCCCGGTGCATCCTTCATCGAGCGAAACGCCCCGCAGAGTTTTTCCATCAACGTAGGCACGAAAGCACTGAAGCGAATGTAACCCACGCGACCTGCCAAACGCTTTGTCTCAAATTCGACGTACATGGCAGGCAGGTTACCAATGGCCGGCGACATTTCCCCCTTGAGTCGCTCTCGTCTGATCCGGATACTGCGCAAACGGTTTTGGGCGTCAATATAGCCAAGCCGCACCGGTGAGTTTTCCTCGCCATTAATGAATCCCGCAACCAGGAAAACGGGAAGTTCCGGACGAATTATCGCGCCCCACTGCGGGTGTCTTTCGATTTCAGAAATCACCGAATCCAGCGAGCGACTGCCAACTTTCTTGATAATAAAACCCGGCCGAAGTCCCGCGCGTGCCGCGGAAGAACCGGGCTCAACTCGAGTGACAACGGCCGACCCTCCGAGAACGCGAACGTCTATCCCTATTCCGGTCAATAGCCGGTCAGTAAGTTTGTAACCCAGGCTGTCGAGCGGTTCTTCGGCTTCAGTCTCTTCGATGCCGGCCTCATCGGCACCTTCAGTTTCCCTGCCTGGCCGTTCTTTAGTCACTCGAATTTTTGGAATTGCCTCACGCGGAACCACCATGAAATGTGATTGGTGAAGTTCATTCAGCATCTGCTGTAGCAGCAAGTGAAACTCGTGGTCACTACTAACTGTTGCTACCCGAGGTTGGTAGCGATCGCGCACCTGGGCCCAGTCAACACCGCCAAACTTAGGATCGTAGAAAAGGTCGTTAACCGTCTGCCACACAATCTGAAATGCCTCTTGTCGTTTGCTTAGATCCGATTGTGCCGAAGCTGAAACGATTGGAGGCGCAGGCGCGGCAGGCTGTTGCGCAAATGATGACGCACCCAGAGCCGCCAGCAAGAGCGAGACAAGCAATACGATTGAGCGGACGGTGCTGATGAGGTGGTTCATTCTTTCGAAGGTGTGACCGGCCCTTCCCGAGAGATAATCATAAGCAGGATAACAATCAGTGCGGCAATCATCGCAATACTCAAAGCGGCGACTGAATAGACATGCAGCGCTGCAAACGCAATGCGGTTTGGATCGCTAAGCGGCACTTGATCGATTTGGCCATTCATCGCCAAACGCAGGCCGCGCATCCTGGGGGCAATTACCCATTCTCCAATCGTGGTCAGAATTGCCACGGTAATGAGGAGAACGTTCTGGAAGATGAACGACCAACGACCATAATACTTTTTCACCGCTGGAGCGCTGACGAGCACGAGCAGACTCAATAACAATCCGCTCTTGTTCACTGCAGAAAAGGCACGACTAACGATTGTGCCGGCAATCTCGCCAGCATTGGCAAGGTTGAAAGATCTCAAAACTCCAAACGCGCTCGGAGCCACGATCGCGCTGAAGTAAATCGCCAGTCCCAGCCACGCTGCGATAAATGCCACCCTAAGATTTGTGACTCGCAAGAGTTTACTCCTAATCGAACTGGGTTATTTCAGGCAGCAAGGTGATTCGCGGAACCCGAAAGTCTGGCTGAGTTAACTCGCGGGGATCAGGGACAGTCAACAACCACGAAAGAGCGGTGTCGAGCTGGGCCTGGTACTCTTCAAGATCGAGTGACATGAAAATATTGGTTCCCAGGCGCGCAAACTTTTGCTTCGCTCGGGTGTACATTTGGCGAGCTGCTCCCGGCCTGCCAATCTCCAGATGATGAAAGGCCACCGCAGATTGAATCATCGCCTGCAGGAAAAGTTTCTCCTGCGGGCCCACCTCGCCCATCCAACGTTCCTCCCAAACATCGTGCGCCGCGTGAAACTCTCCGGCGTTGTAGAGATCGATTCCCGCGATGTATTCGATCGGATAAGCGAAGATATGTGCATCGGTGTAAGGCGACTGCTCCGAGGTGGTTGGTTTAGTAACTTCACTGATCATGAAAGACGCCCACCTAAACGCGAAGCAATCACCTTGGCGGCGGTAGCACCGGCCCCGGCGGCGCTGCTGATCGTCGGCGCCAGCGGACTGGAAACGTCGCCGATGGCAAATACATTAACCACCTCAGTCTCTTGCCGGCCATTCACTAACGCGTAACCTCGGTCGTCGAATTGTAGTTGTTCACGGAAGAGTTCAGTGTTTGGTTCGACGCCGATACGAATAACCACACCCTGCACCGCCATCTGAAACGGCTTCAACGCGTCCTTTCGCAGAATTTCTACGGCTTTTACTTCGTGGTTACCAAGAATCTTAGTCACAACCGACTCGGGAAAAACCGTGATGCAATGCTCCCCCTGCAACTGCTGAGCGAAGGTTGGGCGTGCCCGCAGAGTCTTGCCTCGATGCACCAGCGTTACGGTAGGACAAACTTCAGCTAACAAAAGAGCGTTTTCCGCGGCAGCATCCCCCCCGCCGATAACGCAAACATCCTTGCCGGCGAAGTCGTTGCGATCGCGGCTGGGGGATTCAATGATGCCGTGTCCAACAAACTCACTTTCACCGGGGATCCCGAGCTGTCTGCGTCTCACGCCGGTCGCAATTATGATCGAGATTGACTGTAACTCTTCGCCGCTGCGCAGGCGAACTCGCTTTGCCTTCAAGTCAACGGTGTCGATTTCTACGTTGGTCCAGAGGTCAAACTCGGCCTCACTTACTCGCTCTGAAAAATGTTCAAAAAACTCGCGCCCGTTTTTCGCACGCAAGCCCGGATAGTTTTCTACCGGACCGTAGATGGAATGTAGTTGTCCACCAGGATGTTCATTCTGTTCGAGCACAAGGGTGTCGAGTCCCAGCTCGTCACACCATAGCGCCGCTGATAGTCCGGCCGGTCCAGCACCAATAATGATGACGTCATGCATCCGACGATCTGAGATCTCTCTAACCAGCGGCAACACTCGCTTCCACCGAAATCATTTCCGCCCGAATCGCCTGGGCCACGTCAGCGGGCGCGAGGGTCGAGGCAGCGAGAGTTCTGTCGTTACTCAGAAACTTAAACGCCGAAGCCAATTCGCTGCTGTCCGCCTTCCAAACGCCTTCAGGTTCTCCCTCGATCTGATTGAGCCTCAACAGCAACGGTGAAAAATCACGTCGCTCGATTCGCGGGCGCACGATTGTTTCCGCCCAGGAGTAATAAGGGTAGTCGATTCGATAAGACCAGCCGTTTTTCAAAGGAGTGGCGATTACAAAAAGCCGGCCTTTAGCGTAGTGCGAGATAGCAGTGTAAGGCGCCGCATGACGAGTCGGATTGAAACCAGACGGACTAAACACATCCGGGGCGAGAGTTATGAGTGAAACACCAGCCTCACCAAACTCGGTCACGGTTGAGGCGCCGCGCTCAAAGCTTTCAATCGCGGTGGCGATTTGGTCCCAGGCGCTACGCCAGAGCGGCTCATACTCGTCACTCCTGGTCAGCAAGCGTTCGACTTCGGGAAGCACTAACTCGTAGGCCCGGGCATCATCTACATGTTCGCCCGCCAGTTGGAACGCGAGCGGCGAGTGAGAATCCGTATCTGGAATCGGTTGATCGGAACCCTGGATTACGATGCTTGCGCGCACAGCCGCTTCGTTTCTGAACTCCGAAAAGTCGCCGGCCTCGGCCGCTGGAATGAGTTGCTCGCGCAATTCCAGCGCTCGCTCGCCGGTCAGAACCGTCCAAACGGACAGCACGCCATCAGTATCGAAATGATTGTTCGTGACCAACTCAATGCCGCGAGTGAACTCGTTTCGATTGGGGGCGGCGACGAGGTTCAGGGCAATCTCGGTAGAGGTGTCAGCTTTTAGCTCGGCAGGAGTTTGGTTTCCCTGCCAGTGAGAAAAGTGGATCGCGTTGTCGACGGTGCCGTCAACAGAGAGCTTGGGAACATCTTCAAGACCGGAATTATAATACTCAAAACGCATAGGAACTCCTGTTGGTTAGGGGAACGTGAACCTATCAATCGGTAAGGACAGTTTAGCCGATAATCAGCCAACAAGAAATTTGAGGGGCGTGCACAGACGCTGTTCTGGTTTCACTTTCATTAACACCGCGGCTTTAGCCCGGTGACCGTGAGGGGGAAAGGATAATGAGACCGTTTAAACGGTTTCCTTGGTTTCGTCTAGCCCTTTATCCACCGGGCTAAAGCCGCGGTGTTAATGAGATAAGAAAGTGAAGATGCCCAACTCAATGGCAAAACGGTTTCTTGTTTTACAACATCGCAGGCAGATAGAATGCAGGCATCACAATCAGAGTGTCATTTCATCAGGAGGCATCATGAACGGAACAGCGCAACCCATGCCGGAGATTACAGCGACTGAACTCAAACAGCGTTTGGACAATGGTGACGATATTCAGATCGTCGATGTTCGCGAAGACAACGAGGTCGCGATTGCAAAGCTGCCCAACTCCATTCATATTCCGCTGGCGCAAGTTTTGAACCGCATGTCGGAGATCGATCCAGCGCGCGAAACGGTGGTGCATTGCAAGATGGGTGGGCGGAGTGCGCGCGCCATCGATGCACTTAAGCGTTCCGGGTTTAGCGGCAATCTATTGAACCTCGCTGGCGGGATAACCGCCTGGTCGAATGATGTTGACCCGAGCGTTCCAAAGTATTAGGTGGTTTTTTGGAGTGCGGTAACCTGTCACCGCTTTGTTAGGTCGCGACCTGTCGCGACCATTGTTTGAGTGACGTTCAGCGGAATGGCCGCGGCGTCAAGCCGCCGCGGACCAAAGCGGTGACAGGTCGCCGCACTCCAAATACAGGTCATCGCCCTGCAAATGAGCTCGCGACTATTTCTCGTCCACCTGCACCTACCGCGCGTCTAACCTTCAGCAACGGGATTTCCCGAAGCAAGCAACCAAAACTATTCCCTAATGAATCGCGTCCGCGCGTTTCCAGGGTAGGACTGTGTCTCTCCTCCTGCTTTCGGCGAACTTCATGACGTCAGCCCAAGGGCTGCAAGACGAACTTAAACAATGGAGGAAATAAGATGAGGAGCACACTAATACGAGGATTGTTTTTACTTACTCTTTCGCTAGCCGGACTATCTGCGGTGGCGCTGGCGCAGGACACGAATCGTTGCCGGTTTTCCCCGGCGGAATGCCGGGAGCTGCGCGCGGATCGCAGAGAAATTCGCGGGGACCGCAGAGAGCTTCGCGGTGATGGAAGCGAGATCAGGCAGGATCGTCACGAAACGAGGTCTGACGTGCGTGAGTATCGTCAGGATCGTCGCGAAGGAGCGTCGCAGCAGGAACTTCGCGCGGACCGGAGAGAAATCAGATCCGATCGACGGGAGGTATTTGGTGACCGGCGCGAGTTTCGAGAGGACCATCGCGATCTACGCGGGGACCGGCGCGACTTCCGACGCGACCGTCGTGACGCGAGACATTGACACGGGGGAAAGGGGTTAAGGGGAAGAGGGTAACACCGGTTTTCGGTTTCCCCTTTTCTCCGTTTCCCTTTTACCCTTCTTTATTTTGTGATCCCGTCGAGTTTGATGAATGGCGCCGTCGAAGTAATCGTCATGCCTTCGATAACTTCCAGGCGACAGGCAAGGCCGGGTCTGTCGTCGACTTTGGATTGTCCTTCAGTGTGGTACCAAATCTGGCAGTTCGTACACTCACCGTTCCAGCAGAAATCCCCGTACGAAATTGTTTTCAGCGAAAGGAACTGAAAGCAACGAAGCAGTCGATTCTTCTCGGGCACCTCCACCTGCTTGCCCAGCACTTCGATACTTACAAGGCGATCGTAGGGGTCAAGCAAGTCGTTATCTATTTGCGGCTGCAGCGGTTCGCAGGTCTGCTCGCTCATGGGGCGAAAGTATAGCACCGAAAAGAGCAGGAGGCAGGAGGCAGGCGCAGGTTACGGCTTCACTGATCACAGCCCACTTCGTTATGCAAGTATCACCTACCGCTTGCTGTTCCTGCCGCCTGCCTCCTGCTCCTGCCTCCTGCCCCGCACTGCCCACTTCGTTTCGCGCGCGTACATTGCTAAAATGGCGGCACGCGGAGGTGAACTGGTTGTCACTTGTTATTTACACGAAGCCCGGCTGTCCCTATTGCCAGCAGGCCAGAGATCACTACAACTCAAAGGGCATCGCCTTTATTGACTATGACGCGCAGACGGATCGGGCGCGACGAGTCGAGATGCTGGCCTTCTCTGGCGGCGATCCGACCGTGCCGTGCATTGTTGAAGACGGCAAGTACAAAGGGTCAGGCTGGGGAAACCCGCCTCGCGGTTGAACGGTGCATGATTAACGGCCGTGAGCCGTTAGCAAATGTCAGATTCCAATCTCCCCGAGCACTTCATCCTTTTAAGTCCTGAGCAGAGGTCCAAATATGAAGAGACAAAAAAATGCCCCAGCGCGTTTAATGATAGTTCTCTCGATCATGGCGACGCTAAACATTTCTAACTTTGCCCAATCCAATGCGCTTCGAGCACCTATGACTGAAAAGAAAACCAAGACCACCAGGATTCATGACGACACCATGATCGACGAGTACTTCTGGCTGCGAGAAAAATCAAACCCGGAAGTCATCGCCCATCTGGAAGCTGAGAATGCTTACTCTGAGGCGGTGATGAAACCGACCGCCCCTTTGCAGGACAAGCTTTACAAGGAGATGGTCGGCCATATTAAAGAAACCGACGTGAACGTCCCTTATCGCTGGGGCGGCTACTTTTATTACAGCCGCACCGAACAGGGCAAGCAGTATCCAATCAGCTGCCGCAAGAAAGGCAGCCTGGATGCAAAAGAAGAAGTCGTGCTCGATCAAAATGAGATGGCGAAGGGTCTGAAGTTTTTCAGCGTCGGCGCCTATGTTCCGAGCGACGATGGAAATCTGCTCGCCTATTCAACTGACACTACCGGCTACCGCCAGTACAAACTCCAAATCAAGGACCTGCGCACCGGTCAACTTTTGCCGGAGTCGTTCGAACGAGTGGGAAATGTGGCGTGGGCCACAGACAATAAGACGGTCTTCTTCACTACTGAAGACGCCGTCACCAAACGATCTGACAAGTTCTTTCGGCACGTCTTGGGAAGTGACCAGACGGATCTGATCTTTGAAGAGAAAGACGAACTCTTCGACATCGGCGCCGGCCGCTCGCGTGACAAGGCCGTAATTCTATTGGGTTCGCAGAGCAAGACTTCGAGCGAGTGGCAATACCTGCCGGCGAATAATCCCGCCGCCGCTTTGAAGATCATCAGTCCGCGGGAAGCGGATCATGAGTATAACGTCGATCACCGTGGCGACCTTTTCTATATTCGGAGTAACAAGGGAGCCAAAAACTTTCGCATCGTGACCGCGCCGGTCGCTAACTCCGCGCAGGCTAACTGGAAAGAACTCGTAGCTCATCGTCCGGAAGTTAAGATCGACGACCTCGACCTCTTTGCAGATCATCTCGTCTTGTCAGAATGGGAAAAGGGCCTGGAGAATATTGAAATTCTCGACTTTCGCACGAACAAGACGACCCGCGTTAGTTTTCCGGAACCGGTCTATTCAGCTTCAGTGGCGCAGAACCGCGAATTTGATTCGAAGGTTCTACGCTACAACTACCAATCGCTGGTTACGCCGAGCTCGGTGTTTGATTACGACATGAACACGCACAAGGCCACGCTTCTCAAAGAAACGGAAGTGCCGGGTGGCTTTGACAAGAAGAATTACAAATCCGAGCGTCTCTTCGCGACCGCCAAGGACGGAACGAAGATTCCTTTATCAGTGGTCTATCGCAAAGAGACGAAGCTCGATGGTTCGGCGCCGCTGCTGCTTTACGGCTACGGATCGTATGGCTACTCGATAGCTCCGACGTTCTCTTCCAATCGCTTGAGTTTGCTCGATCGCGGCGTGGTTTATGTGATCGCACATATCCGAGGCGGCGGCGAGTTAGGCGAAGAGTGGCGCGACGCCGGGCGCATGATGAAGAAGATCAATACGTTCACCGACTTCATCGACAGCGCGGAATACCTAGTCAAGGGTAAGTACACCGCTAGCGATCGTCTCGTCATTCAGGGCGGTAGCGCCGGTGGGTTGCTAATGGGCGCCGTTACCAACATGCGTCCGGATTTGTTTAAGGCGGTCGTGGCGCAGGTGCCGTTTGTCGATGTGCTCAACACCATGCTTGACGCGTCGTTGCCGCTGACGACCAGCGAATACATCGAGTGGGGCAATCCCAATGAAAAAGCGGCCTACGATTACATGAAGCAGTATTCGCCTTATGACAATGTTGGTCGCAAAGATTACCCCTCGATGCTGGTGAAGGTTTCACTAAACGACAGCCAGGTTCCGTATTGGGAGGGCGCAAAGCTGGTGGCGCGGATTCGTGATATGAGGACTAACAACAATCCGCTCTTGCTCAAGGTAAACATGGGCGCCGGTCACGGCGGCTCGTCCGGCCGGTACGATTATCTGCACGAGGTGGCATTTGATTATTCTTACATGCTCTGGCAGATGGGAGTAAAGGAATAAGCGGAGGCACAGCCCAAGTGAACAAAGGCGGCTCGCGTGAGCCGCCTTTTCTTTGCGCCCAAAGTCTCGAAAGTGTTTAGGTGTGCCTCCTACCGCGAGCTTTAGCCATCAACTAACCTTCAATATTTCTTAGCCTTCCAAAGAATATACTACGGTTTCCTTTGTGGCCCCCTTCTTCTTTGCCGTCACGAAATAGCAAAAATGCCGTGCGTCCTTGTAACGTTTCCGTTGGACCTTGAATGTTTTCAGCAAAGCTCGCTTTATTACTTCATCTTTCACCTCTTCCCCAAAACCTCCGCAGCCGTCTCCGTGGGCCGACCACCCCATCAACCGCACGCCCTTCTTTTTATAACAGTAGTCTGGCGCGATGAGCTGCTTCTCCATCTTTGGCGTGCCGCCCGCATCCGCGTGGATCCAGTAGTCTGTCGGCGACTTCAGCTTGGCGTCCTTTTGAAAGCGCTTCTGTAGATATCTGTGGAAGCGTCTGTCAGCACATAACTGAAGAAAGCCCAACACAGGAACATCGTCCGTGTAAGTGAGTTTTTGGACCAGCCAGTTTTCTTCATTGGGATTTGCTTTTGTAGCTTGACGGTTGGGTTTATCGCTCATGAGATCTCCTTATCGAGGGAAATTGTGAGTGGATCTTACGGGAACGTTGACCTTCGTTCCGAAAGGAAACTTACAGGCGGAAGTATAAGGACTTCCACTCTACAACGCTAGTACCTGGAAAACGCGTTAAGCGACTTGCTGGGACCGCGGGCGTCCCGCCCGCCATGAGCGCGAAGCGCGAAAATTGACTCCAAAAGACTGCGCGCCTGGCGGCGCCGTTGCGGGCGGGGACGCCCGCGCTCCCACCAAATCGCTTGAGTGCTCATTGCGGCTCTTTTTGCACGGCTTGATCGTCATGGCGCAGCAGAGCCTGCGCCAGCAGTAGACGCGCCATTAGCCGCAGTTCGGTGCGTTCGAACCGATCCGCGGCTGCCCTGGTGCGATCGAAATCAACGTTTGCCAGGGCGGCAACGCTTTTACCGTACTTGAAAACAGCGAAGTCGATCGGCATCATCGCCGAATGCTGCATCGAGATTTCGCCCCTTTTAATTATTCCTGTGTTTATGAACTTATCCAGCACCAGGAGCTTCGCCATGTCGTCGTTGGCGCGGTCGACGGTTCGTTCAATGATGCCGAAAGCCTTTGCAGGTTCTACCAGAGCGTAGGCGCTGACTACAGCCAGCAGGGCATTAGTCTGATTGTTGTTTTCGAATCCTGTCTTGATTAAAGTTTGCGCTTCGTTCAGCTGGCTTAACGCTTCGTCATGCTTACCTTTTTTCTCCAGTGAGATGGCCAGCTCGCTCAGCACGCGCGCACGCTCTTCTTTCTGGCGGATCTTCGGCAGAAGTTTTTGCAATTCTTCGGTGTCACTCTTGTCAATGGCGATATTGATCTGTTCGGTATCCAGGGCCTCAAGCAAAGTCTTTCGTTGCGACTCATCCGGAATTTCAGTATTAATAAACTCACGTAACGAGTCCGCTCGACCCTTCATGGCTGCCACCCTCACGGCTTGCAGCTGCATCCGGCCCCGCTGATTTTCGGGAGCCCTGGCCGCCAACTTGAGCATTTCCTCCGGCGTGCCATTTCGAAGAAGCGAATTGTATTCGTCCGAAAACCTCTGTTCCCTGGGAAGTGTCTGATTGAAAGCCGCGAGCTTTTTCTGCACCAGCGACAAACGTTCAGGTGCAAACTCTTTAATCTCCGGCAGGATTTCAGTCAGGTCATAGAGCAGATTCGCATTTCCGGACTCCGTGAGCGCAGCATTTGTGATTAGTTCTACCAGTTCACGTCGTTGCTCTTCGTCAAGTTTCACACGTTGGTCCCACGGCGAACTCGAAATTGTGGTGGGAGTTTCTCCGGTCGGCGTTCGACTAAACGTCAGGAGCGAGACGGCGATGCTTGATCCGGGCAGATCTGTGGCAATGTTTCTGCCACGAAGTTTGTTGATGATTTCACCGGCAAACTTGGTCGCCATTGTGGCGTCCTTCTGGTTGAGTTTTTGAAGCAACGGGATCAGTTGATATGAAAAGCCTTTCGTCAGGCTTTCGCGGGCGAGCTGCAAAGCTTTCTGCGGATCGCGAGCTGCAACTTCAGTGGCGATCTGCTGCTCCAGCACGCGATCGTCCGGCAGAGTAAAGCCGTCGCGCACCCATTCAGCTGGAAAATCCTGAGGAGCTTGACGGGAACTTCGCAACATATCCAGCGCTAGTTGTGGATCGCGACGCGCCACGCGTTGCAGCAGCGGCTGGCGTAGCGCGAAGACAGCAAAGTATTGGCTCAGGTTCTGCTGCTCCTTTTCCGCCGACGGCTTTTCTTCCCTGGCAACCTCCGATCTTGAGTTCATCAAGTTCAGCGTATTGAGTGCGTCCCAAAAGAGATTGCGCGCGCGCGCTTCATCGTGTTCCCAAAGCAAATCCGCAGTGGCGGCCAAAATGAACGAACGGTTTTCCGCTAACTTAAGACCAGGCGCTGCGCCGGCAATCTCATCCACCAGGACGTAAGTCTTCAGCTCGATCTGTTGTTTGCGCTCGACTTCCTTCTCCCGCTTCTCCTTATCGCTCACCTGAGCGAAAGCGGAAACAGAGATAAGCAGCAGCATCAGCGAGAGGCCGAAGAGCGATCTTGAAAGTGTGGACTTAATATTCATCGTTTAGGGTGAAGGGAGACGATTGGTTCCGCGCTCAAAGATACTCTTGGGCTTGCTTCAAGGCAACGAGATCGGCCTTGCGCTCGCGATGTTTTTGGCGAGCAACTAAAGCGGCGCATAGACCAAGGTCATGACTCAATCAAGTAAATCTCAGGGCCAGGAAGGCGGGCTTGCCCCCGCTGATCGAAATGCCATTCAAGCAAAGCGGGGGCAAGCCCGCCTTCCTGACCCTGAGATTTGGTTAGTTGAGTCATGGGCCCTCATCTACGTGCCTGCGGTGACTGCTCGGACACAAGCCCTGTTAGCCAGCTCTGCTTCCCAACCCTAAGATTTGCATAATTGAGTCATCGCCTTTGTCTTTACACTTCCTGACCATGAGATTGTTCATTTTTCTTCGCGTGTGATAGTGTCCGCCCCCTCATTTTTCGGACCTGAGGACGATTACTTTTCCACTGATATCAAGCCGCCTGAACCCTGTCGGTTGCGGTGCGACAAGGGTTGGGAGTTAAATAGGGCGAAAGCAACAAACCCTCATGATTGGATCAACCCTAGGGAACTACAAGATTCTCGAGAAGCTCGGTGCGGGCGGACAGGGAACGGTCTATAAAGCCGTTGACTCCAAACTCGGCCGCACGGTGGTAATCAAAGTCCTTCCCGAAGAGCTGCTGGCCAAAACTGCCAATGTGAAGCGTTTTGAACGCGAGGCGCGGCTGGCGTCATCTCTGGATCACGCGAATATCTGCACCATCTTTGATTTGAACGTAATCGACGGAGTTCACTTCATCGCTATGCAGTACATTCCCGGCCGCAACGTTCGTCAGTTGGTAAACGGCAAGGCGTTGCAACTCGAGAGCGCCCTGTCGATCGCAATTCAAGTCTCAGACGCTCTCGCCGTCGCGCACACACAGGGAATAATCCATCGCGACATCAAGGCCGGTAACGTGATGGTCACCAGTCAGGGCCAGGCGAAGGTGCTCGATTTTGGTCTTGCCAAACTACTCGACGACGATGCGGCGCGAACTTCCGGAATTCACCACACCGAACTAACTGAGGTAGGTATTCCCTACGGCACTGCAACCTATGCAGCCCCGGAACAGGCACGCGGTGATCGGGTTGATTCACGCGCGGACATTTTTTCTACCGGCGTTTTGCTCTACGAGATGCTTACGGGCACCTGGCCTTTCAAAGGCAAGACTGCGATCGATGTACGTCACGCGGTGTTGCATGAAAATCCGGTCCCAATTAATGAAGCGCGAGGAGAACGGGTCCCCGATCGTCTGCAACAGATACTCGACCGGGCACTGGAAAAGAATCCGCGCGATCGTTACCAACAGATATCTCAGCTTCGCGACGATCTGCGCGCAGTTGCGCGCGAGCTGGCGACGTCGACTGGCACAGTGATCGATGAAAGCAGTTTGCCCGTTGCCCCACGTCATCTAAACCCCGACAGTCCTATGGCTCGGGCCAAGCGGTGGTTCAGGAGTATCACCGGTGGGGCCGAAACGTCTTCAGGTTCTTCCGCGCGGCGCGGTGTTTCTCAACCTCGCGAAGGTCACGAAACGCCAACGACCTTTGGAGATCGCGAGCGCAAGAGCGTAGCGATCATGCCCTTCAAAAACCTCGGTAACGATCCTGAGACTGCCTTCTATGAATTCTCGCTTGCGGACGCAGTGATCACGGAGCTGGCCCGCGTGCGGGCCCTGGTGGTGCGTCCATCTTCAGTGATTGTGAAGTATCAGGGCCAACAATTTGACCCGGGCGACGTGGGTCGTGAACTGGACGTGGATGCAATCCTCACTGCGAGTTTCCTGCGAGCGAAAGATCATTTACGAGTGACGGTGCAGCTGCTGGACGTGCGCACTAGCGAGATTCTCTGGAGCGATCGCATCGATGCGGATGCCAGCGACATCATCGCGGTGCAGGACATGATCGTCCAACATATCGTCGACGGCCTGCGAATTGAGCTCAGCCCGGATGAGAAAGATGATCTGGCGAAGGGATCAACTACGGACGCTGCGGCCTCGGAAGAGTATTTGCGCGGGCGCCACTGCATGGGCCAGTTTATCTACCACACCATCAGCCGCGCCGATCTGGAATCGGCGATCAATCACTTCGAGCGTGCCACTGACCTGGATCCCAGGTTCGCGCTGGCCCACTCCGCCCTGGGAGGCTGTTACGTCAATCGCGTTCTTAAGGGGCTCGGTGAAGCTCACGATCATGAGAAAGCGCTCGCGGCGTTTAATAAGGCGCTGGCGATAGACCCCAAGTTGCTGGAAGCGCGCATGCACATGATCTTCATCTATATAAGCACCGGGCAGAAGCCGAGGGCGCGTGAAGAAGTTGAGTTGTTGCGCGAAGAATATCCCAATGATGTTGGCGTCCACTTTGCACGCGGTTATCTGGCGCGGCTCGATAGCGACTACGATCGTGCCCTGCGCAGTTTTGAACGAATGGTTCGGCTCAATCCCAATGAACGGGTGGTGACCAGTTACAATCGCGCTCGCATCTTTATGTACCAGGGGCTTTATGAAGAAGCGTTGGATGAAATCAACCAGGGCGCCCAATTGGAGCCTGATCATCCAATGATCCAAACGTTTCGCGGGCGCGTGCTGTATTATCGCGGAGAGGTAGACGCGGCCACGCGGATTCTCGAGCAGGTACTCGAACGTCATCCTAAGATGGATGGGATCCGCCCGATACTTGCCACCTGCTTTAGCGCGCAGGCCAAACACGAAATGGCCAACAAGCAGTTGACCGAGCGGGTGAAGGTGGTTGCTGCCGAGGATCACGACATTGCTTACTGGCTGGCCTCGGCTTATCTGTTACAAGGACGGCAGGTGCTGGCGCTCAATTGGCTGCAAAAGGCCATCGATCTTGGCAATGACAATTATCTCTGGTTTGAGTCAGATCCGAACTGGACCGATCTTCACAACGACCCGCGTTTTAAAGAAATGATGCAAAGGGTCAGGGCGTCGCTTGAGAAACGCGAGGGAACCGCTGCATGAAAACTTTCGTCGTCGGAGATATTCACGGGCGGGCCGCCCAACTTCACGGTCTCCTGGATATGTTGCCTCGCGATCAAGCCACGGACACACTCGTCTTTTTGGGCGACTTGATTGATCGCGGGCCTGATGCTCCCGGCTGCGTTGAGCTGGTGATGCAACTTCAGAAGGAGAATCCGGAACGAGTGCTGTGCCTGCGCGGCAATCATGAACAGATGTTGTTGGATTTTATCGAAGGCAGTGCCAATCTCTGGATTACACCAGTTACCGGCGGCGAGCGCACCTTTGAGCAGTACACGGGAAAACGTCTGAGCGTAACTAAGGAACAGGATCTCGACGACGCCCGGCGCGAGATTGAAAGCAGTGTACCCTCAGAACATTTGGACTTCTTTCACGAGCTCCCTTTTTTCCACGAAGACGATTACGCGATTTACGTTCACGCTGGTCTTGATCGCACCAAACACCCGAAAGACACTGCGCCGCAATCTTTGCTCTGGATGCGCGACATGGAGTTTTACAAAAACTATCGCGGCAAGCCCTGCATCTTTGGCCACACACCAACGCCGTTGCTGCCGTTGCGCGGCCGCGTAGGACGCCACGGCATCTACATTTCTCACAGCGCTATCGGTATTGATACCGGCTATAACCTGCAGTCGCCGCTAAGCTGTCTTTCGCTGCCTGACTTCTCGCTTTATCAAACGTTTTCTGACGGACACGACGAAACGCACCACATCACTTCATTCATTCCCGAGACGTTGAAAGCTATGCAGAAGAAAGCAGCTCTAGCAGACGAGTTACCTTCGGCGATAGGCTGACATTCTTCTTACACTGAAGGCGTTCCATAACTTAGCCCAGGGTAATACCCTGGGACTTGGAGGAGTATCCGACCGTACGCTGAAAGCGTTGAATATGACCCCCATCACAACTGAATTAAATGAATTATCAAACCCTTTCAGGGTATTGAGTTCTGAAAATCTCTGATCCCAGGGTGTTACCCTGGGCTAAGTTATGGAATGCGTTCGGCGTATGGGATTGATGCCGAGGGGTGCGCCTGTTTGACACGGCTCGTAGCCCCCAAATATCAGAGAGGCCCTTGCCGGTGGGGCACAGCCGCCACCGCACATCAGGCGGCGTAGCCGTAGTTCAGTTGTTCAATTGCCTAAAGATGGCTTCGTGAAAAAGCAAATTCTAATTTATGGACTTCTGGGCGGACTGCTGATTACAGTGCTCAAGCTCGTTGAGTATCGCTTTCTGGTCGTGGAGTATTCAATAGAGATCTACGGGGGACTGATCGCGCTTTTGTTTGCCGGAGTGGGAATCTGGTTGGGGCTGAAACTCACGAGGAAGAAAGAGGTTGTCGTTTTCAAAGAGGTCATGGTTTCAGCCGCTGTGCCCTTTGCTTTGAATGATGAGAGGTTGCGCGAGCTTGGTGTTACGCCCCGCGAGCGGGAAATTCTGGAGCTAATTGCAAACGGTATGAGCAACCGCGAGATTGCCGAAAAGCTTTTTGTCAGCGAGAACACCGTAAAGACGCACTCCAGCAGGCTGTTTGATAAGCTTGGCGCGAAACGCAGGACACAGGCGGTACAGTTGGGCAAGGAGCTTGGCCTGATCCCGTAACAATCTCAGTCGACCCACCGCTCGCTCCTAACACCAAAGTATGATTCTGCGCATAAAGCGGCAAAATCATGCGAAAGTATGACGACAGGATCGCGGAATAGAGTTACTTTCCTGCCCGTTCGTTACAACTACTTCCGATTAGGAGAATCTGTTTCATGAAGAAAACTGTTTTAACGTTTGGGCTCATTTCCGGGGCAGTGGCGACGCTGTTAATGATCTCGACGATGCCCTTTATCGATCGGATCGGTTTTGATAAGGGTTACCTCGTCGGGTACACGGGTATCGTCGTTTCCCTGCTGTTAGTACCCTTCGGCATTCGGTCATATCGCGAAAACGTTAGTGGCGGACACATCACTTTCGGCAGAGCGTTCGCGGTTGGAATTCTGATCACACTGATCTCTTGCCTCTGCTACGTCATCGCGTGGGAGATCGTTTACTACAACTTCCTGCCAGACTTCGTTGAGAAATACGGGGCCTATGTGGTCGCGAAAGCGAAGGCCTCCGGTGCGAGCCAACAAGCCATCGAAGCTACAGTGCAGGAGATGAAGAACATGAAGGTAATGCTCGACAATCCTCTGATTAACGCCGCTATGACCTTTATTGAGCCTTTCCCCGTTGGCTTGATTATTACCACGATCTCCGCAGCCCTACTGCGAAAGAAGCGCCAGTCGTTTGCTGAAGGAGCGGGGGCGAGCCCGCCTTCCTAACCTCGAGCTAGGCAGACCTGAACCGTTGATCTCAGATTGAAAGCCTCTCAAACAACCAGATCTTACAGTCGACTTAAAAAAGTCTCTCAGGTTAGGAAGGCGGGCTTGCCCCCGCTCCTGGCTCTCCAGGATCTGAAAATAAGCTCCATTTGTTTGGAGATTTTTTTCTCAATGCACCGTCCCGGCGTATTTCTTCTCACCGGCGTCAACGCGAAAGGGAAGGTGATTCTGCTGCGGCGGAAGGGGACAGGTGGCAAAGTTTGTAAACGCGCAGGGCGGACTGTAAGTCTTATTGAAATCGATCACGACCTTGCCAGCCGCATCCGGCGGCGACACATAAAGGTAACGGCCGGCGCCGTAAGTTTCCTTACCGGTGGTTTGGTCGGCAATCATTACGAACAGATCGGTTTCACCTTTTTCGAGTATCGGATCAATCCGGTAAGTCTTGCCGTCAACTTCAAACGCCAAGGCGCCTGGCGAAGCCTCGTCGTCAGTCATGCCGAGCACATTGGTAATCGGAATAGCTTTGGCAGGTTGGTAAGGTTCGAAGCGCGCTTCGATACGCCACTTCGGATCAATCGGATAATACTCAAGGCCTTTGAACTCACGCCGTGTTCGGCTTTCCGTATCTTTAACCCTGACACCAATGCGTTCGCCGCGTTTGATGACATTGATCAAAAGCGAGCCGAGCTTCACGATGGTGGGTCCACCTTCGTCGTTATCATCCTTAAGAGGAAGCGGACCAGCATTTCGCGCCTCGCCGGCTGTGTCTAACACGGAGATTCCGACATCAGAGCGTCCTATCAAGCGCACCCGCGCTTTCTCCAGCCATAAAGATCCAGCCACGCCCGGCGCCTTGTCCCTGGGCAGCACGACCGCATTTTTTGCGTCGCTGCCAAATTTATTCTCGCCTTCCTTCAGCCAGAAAAGGCCTACGAGCGTGAGCCAGCCATCATCTTTGGTCAGACTCGCGAGACGATCATTCTGCCACTTCTGAATTTCACTACGGTGGACAGCCGGATCGACTGCGGGCGACTGCTTGGTTGCTTTCTGACAAGCCGTTAAGAAAACGACTGCGATAACGAGAAAAAGGATAGGGTGCTTCATTATTTCTGACTCACTGACAAGCGTATCTCTTTGGAGCGCGCTGACCTGTCCGCTTTTGTCCGCGGCGGCTTGACGCCGCAGTTCTAAGCTAGATTCAACCGAACGAAGGTTGCGACAGGTTGCAACCGACCAAAGCGGTGACAGGTCACCGCACTCCAAAAAAAAGCTCACGCCCGTCGCTGCAGAATGAAATCAGCGATGTCGTGCAGGAGTTCGGTTGGTCGATCAATTTTTTCGAGCGCGGCGCAGGCGGATTGGTGCGCGTGAGCGAGGTGTTTCCTGGTAGCTTCAACTCCGTACAGAGCCGGGTAGGTGGCCTTTTTCGCGCGCTGATCCTTGCCCGGAGTTTTTCCCAGCGTTTCGGCTGTGGCAGTCACATCCAGCAGATCGTCGGTGATTTGAAAGAGCAAGCCGAGCTGAGCGGCGTACTCAGTTACCGCGGCCAATTCAGTTTCTGAAGCGCCGGCGATGATGGCTCCGCAACTTGCCGCAGCGATGATCAAGGCGCCCGTTTTCAAACGATGGATTTGTTCCAACTCGCCGGCAGACACCTCACGCGACTCTGCCTCCAGATCACAGCCCTGTCCGGCAACCATTCCGTGCGGCGTTCCTGATGCTTTTGCGATCTCGGCAATCAAACGCACCCGCGTCTCCGCCGAGAGGCCTTCGTCTTCCGCAACTAACTTAAAGGCCAGCGTCTGCAGTGCGTCGCCCGCCAGGATTGCGTTTGCTTCGCCGAAGCGCACGTGACAGGTGGCCCGCCCGCGACGCAAATCGTCGTTATCCATTGAAGGGAGATCGTCGTGTATTAATGAGTAGGTATGAATCAACTCCAGGGCGCAGGCAGTAACACTTAGCAGTTCCCGCGGGGCGCCAAAGGTTTCGCCAACCGCAAACAGCAGGATCGGTCGAAAGCGTTTACCCCCCGCAAAGACGCTCCAGCGAATCGCGGCGTGAACTTTTTCTGGTGGGATCGACTCCGCCGGCAGAACGCGGTCGAGGGCCGCATCTATGACTTTGCGAGCTTCAACGGCGAATTGTTGAAAATCGGCAGCAGCCGTCACGCCGGATGTTTCCAAACCCGCTATTTCAGGAGCACTGTTCATCATTCGGCGCTATTGCCTTCAGAGATTACTTTCTCAAACGGGCTTACGACCGGTCGTCCCTGATTATCGCGAAGCAGCACCTCAATGCGACGCTCCGCCTGACTGAGTCGCTCCTGACATTGCCGCGATAGCCGAATGCCATCCTCGAACAGTTCCAAACTTTTTTCCAGCGGCAGGTCACCGCCCTCGAGTTGATGAACAATCTCTTCAAGAGCTTCAAGTGACGCTTCAAAGCTTTTTGGTTTTTCGTTGTTCGTCATTGGATGCGTTTTTCACAGGCCCGGAGGGCCGACATTTAATAGCCACGTCCGTTAGGGCGTGGATCATCACCAATAGGGCGTCGAGGCCCGAGAGGGCCGGCACAGGCTCGATTCGCGTTGTGTCGCACCTGCGGCGCTCAAAGCTCTTGATGACACCCGAACCCCGCGCTAACGCACGGGGCTATTTGATACCGCCGCTTCGCGGCTGGGCGAACTCGGACTACGTTTCCTCTACGCCGTCTACCCTTGCGCTAATTCTTCCCTTTGCCAACCGAACCGTTACGGAATCGCCAACGGAAACCTGTTTTGCATCACTGATCAGTTTTCCATCTTTGGTTTGCGTCAGCGAAAACCCGCGTTGCAACACCGCCAGGGGCGAAAGCGCATCGAGCGACGCCGCTGCCAGCCCGAGCCGGTTCTTCGCCTCTTCCAACTGCTTTTCGAGAGCGATATTGCAGTTAGTATACGCTGAATCAAACCGCACGCGGGCTTCGGACAGCCGCGCACGCAATTGAGCCGGCGCCAGACTGGCGCTTAGAGCATCGTTGCGGAGTCGTGCGCCGCGCAGGGCTTGAGCTATCAGTATCTCCAGGCGATGCCGCGCTGAGTTTGTTCCTTCGGCAGCGTCTCGCAATCTGCCACGGACTTCATCAAACGCCTGAGAGAGAGCTTGTTCCTGTACGCGCGTCCGTGCGGTTATTACTTTGTATCGCATCAGGCGCGCCAGGTTTTGTCCCGCCTGCGCGAGCGTAGTGCAAAGCTGATCTTCGCGAGCGGCAACGAGTTCGGCGGCGGCTGATGGAGTTGGCGCCCGCTGATCGGCCACAAAATCAGCGATAGTGAAATCGGTTTCGTGACCTACCGCCGAGATCACCGGAATCGTCGAAGCGCGGATCGCGCGCGCCACCTCTTCCGTATTGAACGCCCAGAGATCTTCAGTTGAGCCACCACCACGACCTACAATCAGTACGTCAACAAGATCTCTATCGCGCCCTTCTGCCTGAGCGCTTCGCTGATGATCATTCAGCAGCTTGATAGCCCGCGCGATGTCGCTCCCGGCGCCATCACCCTGTACGCGTGCCGGCGAAAAGAGGACGTGAACTGTGCGCGTGCGGCGGGAGATTACATTAAGAATGTCGCGAATGGCCGCGCCTGTGGGCGAGGTAACAACACCGACGCGGCCAGGAAAAACCGGCAGTGGCCGCTTCAGTTCGCGTGCAAACAGTCCTTCAGTCTGAAGACGGTCGCGCAGTTGTTCAAAAGCAATCTGCAAAGCGCCGGCGCCGACCGGATCAAGCGCCTCCACGATTAGTTCATAGTCGCCGCGGGCCTCATAAACTGTCAGCCGGCCACGCGCGCGAACGTGCAACCCGTCCTTTGGTCGAAAGCGGATGCGGGTGTTTGCTGAACGAAAACATTTCGCTCGCAGTTGTGCCCCTTCATCCTTGATCGTGAAATACCAGTGCCCGGATGAATGCGCCTTGAAGTTTGAGATTTCGCCTTCCACCCAGACCGTACTGAAACGCGCTTCGATCGCTTTGCGAACTGACTCCGTCAACTCGCTAACGGTCAACGGCCGACGCTCGGTTTCGTCGAATAGCGATGCGAAAAGTGGTTGGGACATTGGAAGGATGAAGGATGACGGATGAAGGATGAAAAGTAAACTCCGACCATGGCACTCAAGTGATTTGCTGGGACCGCGGGCGCCCCGCCCGCAAACGCGCCGTCGGGCGCGGAGTCTTTTTTGGCGTCAATCTTTTCCCGCTTCGCGCTCATTGCGGGCGAGTCGCCCGCGGTCCCAGCAAATCACCTGAGTGTTGTTCTTTAAGGCGTCGCCACGTTCACCGCCGGACTCAACCGCACCGACGCACCCTCGCGGTTGGTGCGGACGCGCAGCCGGGGACCGGTCGAGGAAGTTGAATTCGAAGCGTAGGTGACGGTGTATGCGGTCCGAAGTTGGACGACGACGTCGTCGTAGGCGCGCTGCAGCTCCTGCAGCTGACGGATTGGGTAATAGACGCCTCCTGAAGCGAGGGCCAGCTTCTGCCCCTCCTCATGGGCGCGCGTGGTGAGCGTCAGGTAACGAGTACGCAGCGGATCGATCGTAACTTCCGGCTTAGGAACACTGGTCTCGGGAATCAAGCCGGAAGGAATGTAAAGCGGATAGATCAACGCCCCTGATTCGACGATAGCTTCGAGAATCGCTGGAAAGGGCACAAAAGATTTGTTGTCATCGCCGTCTGAAAGAATCACGACGGCAGTCCTTTCGCCGCGGAGTTGTTTCACGGTATCAGCCAAAACAAAGCCAAGCGCGTCATAAAGCGCGGTGGCGCCGCCGGCGTCTATCTCATCAAGTTTGCGCGAGAGCAGTTTGCGATCGGTGCTGAAATCGGAGATCACCTGGATGTCGTCGCGAAAACTGATGATTGCAATTCGATCCTGCGGACTGGCCGTGTTCAGAAAGTCGCGCGCGGCCTTGCGAATAAACTCGATTCGTTCCTCGACGCTTCCCGAAACATCAAGCAGTAGCACGAGATTGAAGGGTTCGTGGGTGGGAACAACTTTCGTCACCTGACGCTCGACCCCGTTTTCGTAGACGGTGAAATCGGATTCCTTCATACCACCGATTGCCCGCCCATTGCGATCCGTAACGCTGGCGTTGAAGCGCAGAAGTTGCGGCGACGATACGCTCACGAACTTCCCCGGGGGCGTCCGCCTTACAAGCGTCGGTTCCTTTTGCAGTGGCGGTAATGTTTTCGCGTAGTCGCCAAACAGCTTCGGCGAGACCTTGCGGATGGCATCGATCAATTGGCTGTCGCCGCTGCGAACGATTGCGCGGGCAGCTTCGGTTAGCGGTCGTTCGCGCAGATCGTTCGGCACCATACTCGGATCGACGTTTAGCAGAACTACGCCACGCTGCGTCAGAAAACTGAGCTTCACCCGCTCTCCTTTGCCGGGTTTCTTCTCACCCAGCTTTCCGGAGATTCTGGAGATGCCGGCAGCTTTTTCCTTGATCTTCGGAAGCTCAACGTCGCTCAGATAGCGGGGCTTGCTGGCACTCCACACGAAGTCAAACTTCACGGCATCAAGTGGAACGTCGGCATGAATCGTTCCCGTGTTGGTGCTGACCTCCGCCGACTCAACATTGCCTACAATATCAACCGAACCCGCCTGAGTATCGACTATAACTTTCGAGCGCGCCGGTATACGCACGATGAGATCGATTCGATCTTTATCGCGGCGCTCGCGCACTTCTATGTTCAGGTTACTGCCCTTCGCTACGGTGTGAAGGTCGGTCTCGTTAACCGGCGCTCCGGCTGAGCTGGCTTCAATCGAGACTTTCTTTTTCTGTTCGTCTGAGGCGATCACACTGACTCTGCCGCTGCGGCTTTTCACAGTTAGCGAAATTTTTTCGCTGGTGTCCAGCTCGGTATGGTAGCTCTGCGCGGAAACGGAAACGAAGAGGCCGGGCAGGAAGAGCAGCCCAAGCAAGACCATGAGTTTTATATTTCGGGGATAACTGCGGCCGAGGCTAGCCGCGGGGGCGTTCAGGTAAAACATAGGCAACGATCTTGCCCAAGCTCGGGCCGACGGTCAAGTCTTTACAAATTGAGCAGCGGCTCCTCTTTTGGAGTGCGGCGACCTGTCGCCGCTTTGGTCTGCGACGGCTTGACGCCGCAATGCCTGGTTAGAGTCTACTCGCCACAGGCTGCGACAGGTCGCAGCCGACCAAAGCGCTGACAGGTCAGCGCACTCCAAAATTGCAAGCTGCCCGGCCACAGTTGCTAATCGAGATTGATCCGCTATCATACGCAGACCGGTTAAACTCAGCTTAGATCGTCCGTGCTTGCATGCGCGAGGTCGAGGCATCGGCGATAAGGGGGATCCAGTGTTAGAAACTCCGGCGGTACAGGTAAGCGAAGAGAAGTTCCTCATCCACAATTTGGTGAAGCGCGAACCGCGCGCGGGGCTTGCTGAAGATGTGCGCCGCGGTCTCTCAACCCAGCCCAAGCGGTTTCTGCCAAAATACTTCTACGATCAACTAGGCTCGCAACTCTTCGAGGCCATCTGTCTTCTGCCCGAGTATTACCTCACTCGCGCCGAGAATGAGATTCTTGATCGCTATGCTGATGAAATCGTGGCTTCGGTTGCGGGCGAGACTACTCTCCTGGAAATGGGCAGCGGCAGCGCGTCGAAGACGCGATTGCTGATTGAAGCGTTGCTTAGGAAACAAGCTGAGTTGCTTTTCATTCCGGTTGATATTTCCGCCTCCGCGCTCGACAGTAGCTCGCGCATACTTTTGCAGTCGTACCCTCAGCTTCGCATTGAAGCCTATGCCGCTGATTATTTTGCCGGTCTGGCGGAATTAGAGAAGCAGCCGCGGACCCGCACGCTGGCGCTATTTCTCGGTTCCAACATCAGCAATTTTGATCCGGATGATGCCTTGAAATTTCTGCGCGCTCTCAGACAAGTGTTGCGCGCCGGAGATGCATTGTTACTGGGCGCTGATTTGAAGAAAGACAAGAGTGTGCTCGAGGCTGCCTACAACGACGCGCTCGGCGTGACGGCGGCATTTAACTTGAACGTGCTGGCCCGGATCAACCGCGAACTTGGCGGCAACTTCGACCTCCGCGCTTTCCAGCATCGCGCCATTTATAACGAAGCAGTCGGGCGGGTTGAAATTTATATCGAGAGCATGCGCAAACAGACCGTTGCAATTAGCGAGCTGGAGATGGAAGTTCAATTTGCTGCGGGCGAACAAATTCATACCGAGAACTCTTACAAGTATGATCGCAACGACATCGCGAGGTTGGCTGCTGAGACGGGATTTGTTCACGATCGCACCTGGCTCGACGCCGAGGAGCGATTTAGCAGCAATCTTCTGTTGGCGGTTTGAGCCCGCGAAGCGGAAGAGCGGGGGCAAGCCCGCCTTCCTGACCTGAGAGATGTTTTGAGCTGAATGGGAAAGTCACCTTGCAAGCCTCTCAACAGTAAACTTTCACGATAGTTTTGGTCAGCTCGTGGTCGGGAAGGTGGGCTTGCCCCCGCTCCTAATTAGATTTGCTTACTTCCAAGTGTCTGAATCAACTAACAATCCGCTAGTCGAATTTCACGATGTAAGCTTCTACCACGCTGCCGCATCCGCGCCCGTAATCTCTCACCTCAACTTTTCCGTTGAGCAGGGCGAAACGCTGGTTCTGTTAGGCGAATCAGGTTGCGGCAAAACTACTACTCTCAAACTCATCAACCGTCTTTTGTCGCCAAGTTCCGGCGAGGTAATGGTTGAGGGTAAGTCGACAACCGCATGGGATCCGATTCGCTTACGAAGACGTACCGGTTATGTGATTCAGGAAGGCGGTCTCTTTCCACACTTCACCGTAAAAAGAAACGTCGGCCTGGTGCCCTCGTTGGAAGGTTGGGACGAAGCGCGAATCAAGAATCGAGTCGACGAACTGCTCCGGATTGTTGGACTCGAACCGGCTGAGTTTGCCGAACGTTATCCCGGCGAACTATCGGGCGGCCAGCGACAGCGCGTGGGTGTTGCACGTGCCCTGGCCGCCGAGCCGCCCTTGCTTTTGTTAGACGAGCCTTTCGGCGCGCTTGACCCTTTGACACGCGCAAGCCTGCAAAGACAGTTCGTAGACCTCACCCGGCGACTTAAAAAAACCGCGGTCTTCGTTACGCATGACGTGCGCGAGGCGTTGCTGGTCGGTTCGCACATCGGACTAATGCATAAGGGCAAACTGTTGCTGCTCGAGACTCCGGAAAACTTTCTGAAGTCTAAAAACGAGCAGGCACTTGCTTACATAGAGACGCTTGAGCTTGCCGCAACTGATTCGCATCCGGCGAAGGGAGGCAAATGAGCTTCTGGCATTTTCTCCAACAGAACTGGCCGGAGCTCTGGGAGCATCTGCGGGAGCATTTGTGGCTGGTGTTTATTTCAACGCTGGTTGCTGTAGCTATCGGCATTCCCACCGGCATTCTGTTGACTCGAAAAAAATCTCTCCGCGGGCCGGTGCTCGGCATCGCGAACGTGATGCAAACCATTCCGAGCCTGGCGCTGTTTGGTTTTTTGATTCCACTTCCGTTTATCGGCGGCATCGGGGCGCGCACGGCAATCGTGGCGCTGGTGCTTTATTCGCTGCTGCCAATTATTCGCAACACCGTTACCGGCATTCTGGGAGTTGATCCGAATGTGCGCGAGGCAGCGGTGGCCATGGGAATGACCGGCAGCCAGGTTCTGTGGAAGGTCGAGTTGCCCTTAGCGATGAGCGTGATCATTACCGGCGTGAGAGTCGCCCTGGTGATCGCCATCGGAGTCGCGACGATTGCGGCAGCGGTTGGAGCCGGCGGCCTCGGAGTCTTCATCTTTCGTGGCATCCGGCAGTTTGAAAACAACTTGTTGCTCGCCGGCGCCGTACCCGCGGCGCTGCTGGCATTGACTGCGGACTTCGGGCTCGGACTAGTCGAAAATCACTTCTCGGTTAATCGACGTCGAAAAGCAGGCACAACTTCGGCAAGGAAAAAACTTACTGTTGGCGCACTGACTGCAATTGTTATTGGAGTAGTCACGGCGGTGTATGTCGGTTCGCGCGATTCGGCTTCACATCCTTCTCTGGCGCCGAGCGCACACGTGGTGGTTGGCTCAAAAGATTTCACCGAGTCGGCACTGCTCGGCGAAATCGTCGCTCAGATGCTCGAAGCCCGCGGCGTTAGCGTTGAGCGCAAGTTTGAGTTGGGTGGAAACTTACCGCACGATGCGTTGCTGGGCGGCAAGATCGATCTTTATCCTGAATACACCGGCACGGCTTACACGGCAATACTAAAACATGCGCCGATAACTGATCCGCGCGCTGTTTATGAGCAGGTGAAACAGGAGTATGCCGAAAAATTTAAGGTTGCGGTCAGTGAGCCGCTTGGGTTCGACAACACGTTCGCGATTTTGGTGCGCGGTGCTGAAGGGAGACGACTCAAGTTGAAGACGATTTCTGATGCTGTGCCCTACGCGCGCACCTGGCGCGCCGGATTTGGCCAGGACTTCATGTCGCGCGCGGATGGTTACCCGGGATTCGCAAAGGCCTATGACTTGAAGTTTAAAGAACAACCGCGCGAGATGGATCTTTCCCTGACCTACATCGCACTGGCGTCCGGCAAGGTTGATCTGATTGCCGGCAATTCGACGGAAGGAAGAATCGCAGCGCTTGATCTGGTTCAACTCGAGGACGATCGTCACTATTTTCCACCTTACGAAGGCGTCTACCTGATACGGCAGGATTCCTTCAGCCGCGTGGCGACGTTGAATGAGGTAATGGCAAAGCTTGCTCATGCGATCTCGACTGACGAGATGCGGCAGTTAAACTACGAAGTCGATGGCAACAAGCGCGGCCAAGCTGAGGTGGTACGAGAGTGGATCAAGCACAAAGGATTCTAGCTTGAGTTTGCTTACGAAAGAGCGGGGGCGAGCCCGCCTTCCTGACCTAGAGCTGCTCATTGTTGAGGATTAGTCTTGGATTGAAAGGCTTTCAAGTAAAAGAATATAGTTGACTCTTAAAGTCTCTGGGTCAGGAAGGTGGGCTCGCCCCCGCTATCTTTGCAAGGTAGTCGATTCATGTTTCCTGAAAGGTGACCAAAATGCGATTTGCACTTTTGATTTTCCTTGTCCTTGCTGTCATTTGTCCCTTCGCGCAGATCAATCCATCAGCTCAAACTCCATCTACCAGTCCGCAACCCGAAGCCGTTTATCTCCTCAAACCAGCGCACATCTTTGACGGCGAGTCGCCGCAGTTGCATGACGGTTGGGTCGTAGTAGTGCGCGGCGAAAAAATCGAAGCAGTGGGAAGCGCGAGCGATATTAAGTCTCCTGCCGGCGCGAAGGTGATCGACCTGCCGGGCATGACGTTGATGCCCGGACTAATCGACGCGCATTCGCACGTCTTACTTCATCCTTACAGTGAAACCGTTTGGAATGATCAGGTCGCCCGCGAAGCGTTGAGCCTGCGGGTGGCGCGGGCGACCAATCATCTGCGCAGCACTTTGCTCGCCGGCTTCACCACCCTTCGCGACCTGGGCACGGAGGGCGCGGGTTACGCGGATGTCGGGCTAAAACAGGCAGTGCAGCAGGGAATTATTCCGGGACCGCGTCTGTTCGTTGCAACACGAGCGATCGTCGCGACTGGAAGTTATGGTCCTAAAGGCTACGCACCGGAATGGACCGTACCACAAGGCGCCGAGGAAGCTGACGGTGTGGACGGTCTAACGCGCGTCGTGCGCGAACAAATCGGCAAAGGAGCAGACTGGATTAAGGTTTACGCGGACTATCGCTGGGGCGCGGGTGGCGCCGCGCATGCGACCTTCACACTCGATGAGCTGAAGCTCGCGGTTGAAGTTGCAAAGAGCGCAGGCGTGCCGGTAGCAGCGCACGCCACCAGCACCGAAGGAGCGCGGCGTGCAGTTCTCGCGGGAGTTGAAACCATAGAACACGGCGACGGAGGCACACCGGAATTGTTTCTCCTTATGAAGGAACACAAGACAGCTTTGTGTCCGACCTTATCCGTAGCGGGCGCGAACGCTGAACGAAAGAAAGTTGTCTTCAAGCAAGCATTGGAAGCGGGTGTAGTTATTGCCAGCGGCAGCGACGTCGGTGTCTTTGCTCACGGCGACAACGCGCGAGAAATCGAAACCATGGTTAGCTGGGGCATGCCTGCGATTGATGCATTGCGCTCGGCCACGTCAATAGATGCGCGGGTATTGCATCAAGAAGATAGAATTGGCCGCGTCAAGGTTGGACTCCTGGCGGATTTGATAGCCGTCGCTGGTGAACCCACGCGCGACATCACAGCTCTGCGCCGCGTGCGTTTCGTAATGAAAGGCGGAGAGGTTTACCGAAATGACAAATAAGGACTCAGGACTCAGGACTCAGGACTCAGAATTCAGAAGTCAGAAGTCAGAAGTCAGAAGTCAGAAGTCGGAGAGACTTTTTAAGTCGATGCATTCTATAAACGGTGGATTCAAAAACTTTTCTGAATCTGACTTCTGACTCCTGAGTCCTGAGTTCTGAGTCCTGACTTCTGAGTCCTCTTTAAGGAGATGAAATGACAATAATAGATGTAATCGTGTTGCTTCTTATCGCCGGCGTTTGCGGCGCAGTCGGTCAGGCAATTGGCGGCTTTTCGCGCGGCGGTTGTTTGGTCTCGATCGCGCTTGGATTCGTAGGCGCCGTGTTGGGAATGTGGTTGGCGCGCCAAATGGGGTTGCCGGAACTCTTTTCGATCCGGATTGGCACTACCAATTTCCCAATTATTTGGTCAATCATTGGTTCGGCTCTTTTCGTGGCAATAATCTCATTGCTGACCAGGCAGAGATCTTAAGTCGCCCGGATGCACAGTTCAACCCAAGCGCCAGCGGAAACCTGGCGACGAATTGTTCTGAGCTAATCCAAACTTTGATGCTGGGAGCCGGGCGTCTTCCGCAGTCAACAGCGGAAAGACATCTGGGAGCGACCAACTCCTACCGATTCAGCACGGACAGTGAAGCGTAGACCTCACTTCGTAGATACAGTGATGGTCCACTTCAGACCGTTTGGTTTGTTACCACTATTGAATTGTTCAGCGCCGTTTTCATCGACGATCACAATTTCCGTGATCCTCCTGTTTGCATTCTCATGCTTCTTCGGATCACTCGGATTTTTTTTGTAAACACTTTCGTCAAAATCGAGCTTGACCGAGCCACCCTTGATGATGATTTCACCGCTACCGTCTGACATGGGAGTCTCCTTTGAAGGTTGATGAGGTTTCAGGTTCAGGGAACTGCGGCGCGTCGTTCTGCTCTGGGCGAGAGACTTACAACTGGCGATTGAATAAAACACTAACTACCAGCCGAAAATCTGAGTTTCTCGGCTACTCGTCGCAAATGCCCCCGGGTTATTCCAACAACTGTTGCTATCGGCAGATTATCTTTACGGTGCCCGTAAATTTGTCCGAATGCTCACCAGTGTCGTGATCTTTGAATTCGCTGTCGCCACTAATAGTGATCTGCTTGATGCTAAGGGTGGCGTGTTTATGTCTCTTGGGATCGTTTTCGACCGCTTCAAAAATGTCGTGGTCGAAGTATATTTCGCAAGAGCCACCTTTGATAATGATTTCACCGCTACCGTCTGACATGTGAGTTTTCTCCTTTTGAGGTTACTGAGGTTTAGGGTTTAGGAGCGAGTTCGTTGAGTTGGTTGTGATGGAATTGAATGTCCGGCCGGCTGAGATAGGATTGGTAGTTGGCATCTCCCCATCTCTGTTGCAGTCCGACAAGTAAGGTCTTAGCTTGAGAGGCATACTCGCGAGCCTGTTCAGTATCGCCGGAGCCTTTGCGGGCAAGCGCGGCAAACAAGAAGGCAAGCCATTCATAATCTGGCTTACCCAGGCGTGCAAAAGTTTGTTGTGCGTCCAGTGAGGCTTTTAGGGCTGCCGCATTATCTCCACTTTTAATCAACGCCTGCGCAAGCGCCATTACGGCTTCAGCTGTGAGCAGTGGGTCGCTTGAAGGAGTCGCCATATCGACAGCTTTTTGACAATTGAGACGCCCATCCTGAATCGCACCGGAAAGTACCTGAGCTAATCCAACGATAGAAATTGCCGTCATCGGCGGCAGGGTATCCAACTTCATCGCCATCTGACCTTTGCTTTTTGCCTCGCCAAAATTACGCTCGCTTAAAGCCATTCGGGCCGCGTTCACATAAAACCAGAACGCCACACCCTTACCTTCCGGTGCCGCCGCCATCAATGAAACTTCGTCAAGCAGAGGTCTTGCCTCAGTGTATCGACCAAGGTTCCAGAGCGCATTGGCTCGATTAGTCAGATACAGACCCATGTTCTCGTGATTGTTAGATTTCAGCGCCAGAGTATAACCATCCTCAAAGTGTTTAAGCGCTTCAGGGTAACGCGCCTGGCTCATCAGGACTAATCCGATATCGACGTTAGCTCGAGCAATCATCGCCTGATCCCCCAGAAACCCGGCGATCTTTAGCTCTTGCTCAAAGGCCTGGAGGGCAGCAGCGTATTCCCCCTTCTTCTTTTTCGCTCTTGCAAGAATCGCATACGCTTGAATGGTCTCCCGGCGGTAACCACCTCGCAGATAGAAGGGAAGCGCTTGCTCCACATAGCCAACTGCCAGGTCAAGATTGTTCTGGCGCTCAGAAACGCTCCCCAAAGAGAGCAGGGCTCTGGCGATATTGCGCGGATCTTTTTGACGCTGCGAAAGCTCAAGCGATTGCTTGAAATACTTTTCAGCATCGGCGTAATCGCGGCTTAGCATGAATGTATTTCCCAGATCTACCAGTCCACGCTTGACGTAATTGTCAATGCCCTTGTTTTGCGCCAGATCAATTGCCCGTTGCATGTGGCCTCGTCCTTGTTCGGCGTGACCCTCGGAACAGACAACTTCGCCTAGCTTAAGCAGGCTCTTGACCTCCTCGTATTCGCTTTTCGTGGTTTGGGCCAACTGCAGCGCCCGCTCCAGCTGTTGTTGCGCGTCCCCCAGCTTTTCGCTCTGACTGAGCAGAAAACCTCTCTGGTAAGCAACTTCGGCCTGGCCTTCGAAGTTGCCCGAAGCCTGGTAGAGATTTTCTGCTCGGTCGAAGCTTGTAAATGCGGCCGCCAGATTAATCTGCTTTCCATACATAGTGGCGGCGCGCAGATAAGCGGTGGCGTGTTGGGGCGCCAACTCAGTTGCTCTCAGGTAGTTCTTGAGCGCCTCCTGAAGTTCGTCGTTCTTCTCATAGGCTCGTCCCAGGTCAACGTAGGCCTGCGGATCGTTAGGCGAGAGTGCCACAATCTCACTGTGAGCCTTGATCGCTGCGGGGAAGTCCTGGGTCAACGTTGCATGTATCGACTCCAAATAGAAAGCATCAGCACGGGATAACTCCGAAGGCGTCTGGCCCAGTGGCTGAGCCTTTAACATCTCATCCTTGGCCTTGTCAGCGTAATCGAGTTCGTACCATGCTTCGGCGAGGCGTGCATGGGCCAGGGAGTAATTGCTGTCGATTTTGACTGCCTCTTCGAGCGCTTTCGTGGCCTGAAGAAAGGCTCCATAACGCAGTGCGTCGGTGCCGTTGTCATACATCGCCTGCGCGCTCGGCAGAGGTACATAACGACCTGGCCTTAACCAGCGAACAAGTCCCCAGCACACCAAAGCAACGCCCAGGAGCGCTAAAATAAACAATCCTAAATTCGGACCCGGCCGCCGGAAAGGTTCGATGAGGGTGGTGAGCGCGCTGGCTGAGCCAGTGCGTTGTTTTTGCAGCGACTCGGTCGATCTGCCTCTGCGATAGCCGTCGGCGGCAAGATTGGGAAGCAGTCGCTGCAAGTCCTCGATCAGCGCATCGGCTGTCTGGTAACGGGCCTCCACCTTTTTCTCGATCGCTTTCATCGTAATGCGATCCAGCTCTGGCGGGATGCGGTCGTTTAGCTTTGAGGGCACGATCGGCGTGACGTGAATTACCTGGGCGCCAATCTCGATCACACTGCCACCGCCAAAGGCTGACTGACCGGTAATGCACTCATAAAGCACGGCGCCGAGAGCAAACAGATCACTGCGCCCGTCGATGGTCTTTCCCGTAGCCTGTTCGGGGGAAAGGTAGAGCGGCGTTCCGACAATCATGTCGCTGCGAGTTCGAGTCGAGGGCAGGGTCTTTTGGTCCGAAGCTCCGCCAAGCGTCGCCTGCTCAGAAATTTGTTTGACCAAACCGAAGTCCAGCACCTTAACTTGTCCGCGTTCGGTTATGATCACGTTCGAAGGCTTCACGTCGCGGTGCACGATTCCGTTGCGATGAGCTTCGCCGAGTGCCTCGGCGATGTAAGACACAATCTTCACAGCTTCCGGCAAGGGCAATGATCCTTCGCACAGCTTCTCGTTTAAGGGCTGGCCCTCGATCAGTTCCATCGCGAAATAAGGCTGGCCGGCATCTGTTTCACCGTAATTGTAAACGGTAGCAATGTTCGGATGACTTAGTGCAGAAACCGCGCGCACCTCTCGCAGAAACCTGGCGCGATAGTCTTTCGTGGTAGTGGAAAGAAACTTCAACGCCACGCGCCGGCCCAGCATCAGGTCTTCGGCGAGGTAGACCACGCCCATGCCGCCTTCACCAAGCTGCTCAATGATTCGATACTGGGAGATGGTTTCGCCGATCATGCTCTGGACTTCAAACCAAGCGAGATAGTGAGAATAGTGAAAAACAACGGAAGTCCTGGGGGGTCAGGCCATCTTCCGTGGTGGCATTCAGTGAGCGCATTCTGCTCTAAAGGCTGTGATATATCAAGAAGGAACTGCGCGAGAGATACCAGGTCAGTTTTGCGTGAGCATATGGCCGGCCAGTATGGACCGCGCAAAGTCAGGACCCGGAGCAGTAGCGACCGGGTTCAACTCGCCTCAGATTCAACCAGCCGAAGACCTCGAATTCGCTGGTCATGCCTTGGTCTATATCGCAAGTTGAACCCGGTCGCTACGGCCTTGCCGCAAAAGTCTGGGAAGAGACTTAACACCGAAGGTGTTGGCTAACTTTAGCCCAGGGTTTCTTACCCTGGGTCAATCAGCCAGCATTGAACTCCTAACTCTGAAAGAGTTCCGTCCGGTTCCTTAACTCTTTCAGAGTAAAGAGGATCTTAACCGCCTTGTTCTCCCAGGGTGGGAAACTCTTCCACCCCGCGCGGGGACCCCGGTCCTGGGCTGAAGTTAGCGAACTCCTTCGGAGTTAGATCCAATTACGATTCTTGAGAACTGCGTACCCGAGGACTTTTGAGGCAAAGCTATCCTGCGCGAGAGCTAGGGGAGGGTCGCAGCGCGAACTTTCTGTTCCTGACGCTTTCGAAAGTCTTCCAGTTTTGCGCGAAGTTCGGGCCGGCTGTTAGCGAGTATGGCAATGGCAAAGAGGGCTGCATTTGTCGCGCCGGGTTTGCCGATGGCCAAAGTTCCCACCGGAATGCCGGCGGGCATCTGGACCGTTGCCAGCAGCGAATCCAGGCCATTAAGCGCATCGCTCTTCATGGGCACACCAAGAACCGGCAGGATGGTGTGAGCTGCCATTACGCCGGCGAGATGGGCCGCACCGCCGGCAGCAGCAATGATGACTTCAACGCCACGTGATGCCGCGTTTGAGGAAAACTCCGACGCCAATTGCGGCGTGCGGTGAGCAGACATGACATGACATTCATGCGCTACGCCAAACTCGGTGAGCGTCTCGTCGGCATGGCGCATCGTCTCCCAGTCAGACTTACTGCCCATTATCACGGCAACCAGCGAAGAATTTCGGATTTCGGACTTCGGATTTCGGATTTTAGAACTCTCGGAACTGTTTGTTTTCTTAGGCATCGTTTGGTGTTCCCTTTTGGAAATAGTTCAAGCTCGAGTAGGGCAAATCCGAAATCAGCAATCCGAAAATTCAACTTATTCCGAGTTCGGACCCCTCTCGTCTTTGATTTCTTCACTGCTGGGGTTTTGTGCTCCCGGTACCGAGAGTTCGCCGTCTGATTTGTCTGACTCGCGTAGTTTCTCAGTCGGTCCGACCTCGTTGTTTGCCGCGTCGCCGGTCTGCTCTTTATCCTTTGCTGCTTGCTGCATGTTCTCTTCGTTCATTGCCTCATCCTTTTCTTTGATCTGCAAGTCCGCATTCCGGGATCGACTTACGCTCCCTGGTCGAGTGAGTATCCGCGCTCGCCGTCAAAGTTGTAGAGATTTTCAGTTTTGATGAAATCGAATCCGGCATCCGCAAACCGATTGAGAAGCGAGATGATTTGCGCGTGGGATACTCCACGCCCGTCTATGTCTGACAGAAACCTGCAGCGCCAGTGATCAGAACAAAAGGTTTCAGCGTGACCGCCGGGCCAGACCTTTACCCCGCGATTACTCATCATTTCAAGCTTCGTGCCGTCGCCGCCCAGCTTGGTTAAAGCGTCGCCCAGTTCGTTGGCAGTGCCTTTAGTCCAGTCCAGAAAAACGTCGACGCCGACCAGATCTTTCTTCGCTCGTGTTTGTACCTGCGGCGCCACTTTCGCTGCCGGCGCCACTTCTTCGGCTGACTTATATTTGACAACTTTCAGCGTCTGAGGTGTTTGCCCTACGCGCGCGGCAACAGCCTGGGCGAATTCTTTAGTACCGACTTTCTGCTTACTCTTCCCCTCTTCATATATGTCGTAGGTGTGAATGCCATCCTCGATGGTGCGCAGCCAGGCATTGTGCACGCGTTCAGCGACTGCCGTTTCACCGATATGCACGAGCATCATTACGGCGCCCAGCAACAACCCCGAAGGGTTCGCCAAATTTTGCCCGGCGCGGCGCGGGGCGGATCCATGAATGGCTTCAAACATGGATACGTGCTCTCCGATGTTTGCCGAACCCGCGAGGCCGACCGAGCCCGCGATCTGCGCGGCCACGTCTGACAGCACATCGCCATACAAGTTTGGCATGACGATGACGTCAAAAACTTCCGGCGTGTCTGCCATTTTCGCGGCGCCGATGTCTACGATCCAATGTTCGTTTTCAATGCCGGGGTACTCCGCGGCGATCTCGTCAAACACTTTGTGGAACAGACCGTCAGTGAGCTTCATGATGTTGTCTTTAGTGAAGCAGGTCACCTTCTTACGGTTGTTACGTACTGCGTATTCGAAAGCGTGCCGCACAATTTTTTCCGAACCCGGGCGCGAGATCAGCTTTAGGCACTGCATCACCTGTTCAGTTTGACGATGCTCGATGCCGGCGTAGAGATCCTCCTCGTTTTCACGAACGATCACTATGTCCATGATCGGATGTTTGGTATCTACAAATGGATGATAGGAAACGCAGGGACGAACGTTGGCAAAAAGGCCGAGCGTCTTACGCACGGTGACGTTAAGACTCTTGAAGCCGCCGCCCTGTGGCGTGGTGATCGGCGCCTTAAGAAAAACTTTGGTGCGACGCAGAGAATCCCAGGAGCTGGGCTCGATACCCGCAGTGTTTCCGGCCAGGTAAACCTTCTCGCCGATGTCTATTGTTTCTATCTCGAGGTTCGCGCCGGCTTCTTTGAGAATATGCAGGGTGGCGGCCATGATCTCCGGGCCGATGCCGTCGCCGTGTGCAACGGTGATAGGGACAGACTTAGACATGCAGGAAGAGACCTTTCGCGGATTAATTGAACTTTAAGGCAAGCAATATATTCCAAGCAACGCGCGGCAAGCAATCGGACCAGGAGATTGGTAGTGGGGTAAAGTTGTGGACCTGTGCGCTCTCAGGCGTGGCTTTGGCCGGGGAGATGCCTATCAGCGGTGCCCCACAGCCACAGTCCAGCCCGACGCAAACAAGCCATTGCCGCAACGGTTGTGCTCGCGCTAGTAAGTTTGCTGCGCTAGGAATTCCGTTCTATTCGCGATCTGAAAACAGCCTCTTGGCAGTCAGGCGGGAGTGTGTTCAAAAGCAAAAGGGCTTTACCGCACTCACCAACCGCCCGTTAAAACTAACCCCTAGTGACATTTCAGCGGAGAGATTTGTCTTTTATCTAGTGGTAATTCTGATCGTGCATTTTCCGTCAACGGGCACGTTGACACGCTGCGTCTGATTGCTGTTGTGATCCGTCACTTCCACGCTTGCAATCGTTCTGTCTTTGTTGCTGTATTTGCCGCCCTTTCCCGAAAAGGTCTGCTCGTTGAATTGGATCTCAACCGAGCCCCCTTTGATGATGATGTCGCTACCGTTAGGGCTTGTAGACATGTGAGACTCCTTTGAAATTGAGGTTATGAGAATAGGGGAATGAGTGGCCTTATATCACTTAATGCGATGCTTTTGAAAGAAGAATGGCGGTCAAAGGTGTGCCAGTGAGGATTGCCAGCGCCACAACTTTACCCCACTACCAGAGATTTAGTACTGGTTAATCACATTCACTTTGGTGTGAGTTACGTAATCTCACTCCACGCGCGCCACACAAATACGGCTCCCGGTTCTGAATTAGTCGACCCACCTTAGTTTGTTGAAACTAAGACAAGTTACATTCGGACCGGTTCGAGCGATCTAAACGTTGACTGCCGGGCGCATATTAGCCTTGGTTTAGGCTGCCGAACCAGTGAAACGCATTTTTGTTCAGCATTTTGACTAATTTTGCCGACGAAAGCCGGCTTTTGCGGGTAGATATATGAGGTTTTGAACTGTACGCGGGGAGTTTGCACGTGTACGCGGGGAGTTTGCACGTGTACGCGGAGACTTTGCGCGTGTACGCGGGGTCGGCACAGGTGTACGCGGAGTCGGCACACGTGTACGCGGGGTCTGCACACATGTACGCGGGGTCTGGACACCTGTACGCGGAGTCTTTGCAGGTGTACATGGAGAGTTTGCGCTTGTACGTGCCCCGCGGCTGCCCCGGCAATCACTCAAAAGCTTGAACTCCAAATGCGGCTTGGGGCATACTTATTCCCGAAAAAGTTCCTGCTCTCGCGCATCAGAGGTGATTGCGCCTGTCCTGTCGGTGATCGTGAGCGACCCGCGTTCGGCTGAGGAGAGAGTTAGGCAATTGTTAACTGGTTGGAAGCCGCTCTCGCAGTTTAGAGCACCGGGCATGTCGCGTTTCGCCTGAAGAGGTCAAGTAGATCCCCGCTTGAGTCTTGCGATTTACCTCGCCCGCGCTTCACACAATTCAAAGGATAGAAAAAGATGGGTACGAAACTTTATGTGGGAAACCTCTCGTTCCGCACAACGAGCGATGAACTGCGCGATGCCTTCGCCGCAGTAGGAAATGTCGAGTCAGCTTCGGTGATTGAAGACCGCGACACCGGCCGCTCACGAGGCTTTGCTTTTGTGGAGATGGCAACTGCGGAAGAAGCCGCTGCGGCTATCGAACAGTTTAACGGCAAAGAGTTTGGTGGCCGGAACCTAACGGTGAACGAGGCCAAGCCAAGAGCAGAGCGCGGGGGCCGCGGCGGTGGTTACGGCGGTGGCCGTGATCGTGGCGGTTACGGCGGCGGCGAAGAACGTGGCGGCGGTGATTACGAACGCGAGCCGCGCTGGTAACGAACAGTGATGAGTGATGAGTAATGAGTGATGAGAAGCGTCTTGAAGGCGCGCGTTCATCAACTTGATTTACTCATCACTCATCACGCATTACTCATCATTATTTTCTCGCTGCCGGCGTGATCACGAGTTTGATCTGCTCGCCGGCGCGCATTAGTTCAACTTCATATTCCTGCCCGGCCTTCATTTCTCCGAGGGCGTAGGTGTAATCGTAAACATTCTTAACTTCGCGGCCGGCAAGCTTCACAATCTTGTCGCCGGCTTTGATGCCGGCTTTGGCCGCCGGTGAATCATCGCGCACACCGTCAAGCAGCAGTCCATCGTTTGAATCCGCGTAGTTGGGAATCGTGCCGAGGTAGACGCGAAAGCCACTGGCGCGCCCGGTCGATTCGCTTTTTGCGACGGCGTACACCGGACGCTTGTCGTTGGTGTCGATATCGAAAACGATGCGCCTGATGAGACTGAGTATGCGCGCCTCATCGGTGTAGTTAATTTTGTCGGCGGTGTCGGAGGGTTTGTGGTAGTCCTCGTGCGAGCCGGTCCAGAAGAAGAGAACCGGAATCTGTTTGGCATAGAACGACGAATGATCGCTGGGGCCGAAGCCGTCTTCGTTGAGCGTCAGGTCGAATGGTTTCTCAAACGAGAGAGTGACGACCGGGCTGCTGTTGCTGCCGGTGACGATGGCAACTTCTCTGCCAGGCATTTCTCGGCCAACCGTGGATACCGGCCTGGGCATGTCTCCGGGCGTGGCCGGTGCGACGGCCACCCTCATTCTTTCCGGAGCATTGGCGGCAGCCAGGGCCTCGCGCCACTGCGGCGCCGTTCCCACACCGCCGACAATCAGTTTGTTGTCTTTCAGGCGCCCAATCATGTCCATATTTATCATGGTCACGGTGTTCGCGAGCGGCACGATTGGATGGTTGACGTAGTAGTTTGAACCCAACAACCCTTCTTCTTCACCACTGAAGGCCATAAAAACGATCGTGCGCCGCGGCCGTAGCTTTTGCGAGGTAAACAAACGCGCCAGCTCGAGCATGCCGGCAGTGCCGGAGGCATTATCGTCCGCGCCGTGATGTATCTCACCTTCGCGCGGCGCCAGACTGCCTTCACCTCCGTGGCCGAGGTGATCGTAGTGCGCGCCGATTACAATGACTTCATTTTTGAGCGTTGGATCGGAACCGTCGAGGATGCCGACGACGTTGGTAGCCTCTACTTCACGACGAACGACGTCAGTGGTAGCCGTCCATGAGAACTTCTCAAGTTTTTCCGGGCCGTAGAACTTGTCTGCCTTGACTGTGCCATCAGCCGCGACGGGAGCCCTGGAGCCATCGAGAAACTCTGCTTCTTTTGAGCCATCTGGATGCAGGATCAACTTAAACTTGGTACATGGAGTTACGATGGTTCCGTCTGCCATCTTTTCTGCTTTTCCACATTTCCTATTTGAGACTTCGAAGAGCTCAATCGCCAGGGCTTTGAGCAGGTTTAATGCGGCCGGTTTTGCAAGTACGATGACCGGCAATCCCGATTCTCCGGCATTGTCGTAGCGCAGTCGCGCCAACTTTTCGTCGCTGAACTTTTCTTCCATCGATAACAAGAAAAGTGCCTTCGCTCGTTTGTCTTTTGCCGTCAGAGCTTTCCAGCGAGGATCGTCAAACCTGGCAAACCGTCCATGTGGATTGTCGCCATCTGGTGTACCGCTAAAGGCAATTACGATCTTGTCTTTGACATCCAGGTTGGCATAGTCGTCGTGCTTTAGTTCTGTTGCGCTGATGCCGTAACCGGCGAACACCACTGCCGCATTCTCGATACGCGAGCTCGAGGAAAAGCCGAGTGGCATCCAATCTTCGCCAACGCGCAAGTCAATAGGCTTGTCGTTGGTCCCTAGGCGTGCCGACAACAGGTTGCTTTTTCCCAGTTCAACATTGGCAACGTAAGGAAACTTCTGGAGATACCGGTTAGGCGAGTCAGCCTCAAGGATCGACATACCCGCGGTGTCGTAGCCGATGCTGCGGCGCAGGCCGTAACGCGAAAACTCGCGCGCGATATATTCAGCGGCAAGCTGAGCGCCGGGAGTTCCAGTGCGACGTCCTTCCAACTTGTCCGAGGCAAGATACTCAATGTGCGCGCGCAGACGCTCGACGCTTGGGACGTTCGTAGCCGTGCGCTGTTGGGCGAGTCCCGCAAATGCGAACGTCGTAACGATTAGAAGGACGAGAAGCTGCTTATGGAGTTTCATTGCTTTGCCTTTTATCTCCGGGAACTCAGAATTGAGCCGCTGCCCAGGTTCGTTGAGTGCCGGGACTATTCAACCCAGTCTGCAATAAACACGTTGGTGTCGCCGCGAGTTTTCGCATTGCGATTCGACGCGAAGACGAGTTTCTTGCCGTCAGGCGAAAACATTGGGAAGCCGTCGAACGTTTCGTTGTATGTGATGCGCTCAAGGTCGCTGCCGTCCACGTTAATCTTATAGATGTCGAAATTTCGACCTTTGAGATCATCCATATTTGAGGCGAACAGGATCCGTTTGCCATCCGGGAAAAAGTAAGGTGCGAAGTTAGCTTTGCCGTTGTGCGTCACCTGACGCTTATTGGATCCGTCCGCATTCATTACCCAAATCTCCAGAGTTGTCGGACGAATCAGATTCTGCTTGAGTAGACCAACATAGTCTGACTTCGACTTCTCGGTTTGCGGATGGTAGGCCCGATAGACGATTTGCTTGCCGTCGTAAGACCAGAAGGGGCCGCCATCGTAGCCGAGTTCATTCGTCAAACGGCGAACGTGCTTGCCATTCGCATCCATCGTGTAAATGTCCAGATCGCCATCGCGCATTGAGGTGAACACGAGCTTGCCATTGCGGGAGATGGTTGTTTCGGCGTCGTAGCCGGGCGTTTTCGTCAGCTGCCTTATGTCGGAACCGTCCGGCCGGGCGGTAAAGATATCGAACGTGGGATACACAGCCCACACGTAGCCCTGGGAAAAGTCCGGACTCGGCGGACACTCTTTGGCGCCAACATGTGTCGATGAGTAAAGCACGCGCCGGGCGTTGGGGAAGAAGTAAGAGCAGGTGGTGCGGCCGTCGCCGTTCGAGATCATACGGACATTTTGGCCGTCTAGATTCATTGTATAGATCTGATCACACTCGCGCCCGTCACGCTTCGATTGAAATATCAGCTGCTTGCCGTCAGCCGAGAAATAGGCTTCTGCGTTCTCCCCGCTGAAAGAAAGCTGCTTGATGTTCTTGAGATGTTTCTCCTGCGGTAAGCGAAGTTGTTCCGGGAGTGCAGCGGGAGAAAGCGAACGCGCACCACTTAATCCGAGAACCGCGAAGAGCACCGTGGTTGTAAGTAATCCTAAAATTAGCTTCACAGGTTTGATTTACATTTTTGTAGGGAGTGAATTTTATCAAAGAGCGGGGGCAAGCCCGCCTTCCTGACCTGAGAGACTTTCCATCACTGATGTAACTCAAGTCTTGAAAGCCTTCAACCAACAATCAACAACTCAAATCTATTAAGCTCAAGGTCGGGAAGGCGGGCTTGCCCCCGCTGTGTTTGCTTACGCTTTAATAGTCAGCGCTTCCGACACAAGCCTCGCCTGCTCCGCCTGGTGAATCGCATAGGATCCGGTTGCCGGACTCGCCGAGGCAACGCGGCCCACGTAGAGCGCGCGTTGGCAAGCAGGCAAAAGATTCTCAAGTCGCTGCTCAATAAAGGTCCAGCCGCCCATGTTCTTTGGTTCTTCCTGCGCCCAGACGAGTTGTTTGGCCGCCGGATACCTGGCTAACACTTCGCGCAGCCGCTCTGCCGGGAAGGGGTAAAACTGTTCAATTCGAACTACCGCGACCTTCTCAACGCCGCCCTTCTTGCGGGCCTCAATCAGATCGTAATACACCTTGCCGCTGCAAAGGACAACACGCTCAACCGCTTCTGCATTCGCAATTTCACGATCATCGATGACGGGCAGGAAGCCGCCACTGGTGAAGTCTTCAAGCGCGGACGCAGCTGCCGGCAGACGCAACAAACTCTTCGGTGTAATCACCACCAACGGGCGCTCTATGCCCGGTCTTACTTGTCTTCGCAGTAGATGAAAATATTGAGCCGGGGTGGTTGGATAACAGACCTGCAGATTATTCTCGGCGCAGAGTTGCAGAAAACGTTCGAGGCGCGCACTGGAATGCTCTGGTCCTTGCCCTTCGTAGCCATGCGGCAGGAGCAACGTGAGACGCGACGTCTGCCGCCACTTGTCTTCCGAGGCAGCGATGTACTGATCGATGATGGTCTGTGCGCCGTTTACAAAATCTCCAAACTGGGCTTCCCACAACACCAGTGCCTCGCGCGCAATGACCGTATAGCCATACTCGAAACCCAACACGCCTTCCTCAGAAAGGGAGCTGTCGAAGACTTCAAACCGCGCTTCGGATTTCGCCTCGGACCGCAACTCACCAAGCGGTGTCCAGGATTGACCGGTCTGCGTGTCATACAACACGGCATGCCGTTGACTAAAAGTGCCGCGACCGGAGTCCTGACCACTCAAGCGCACGCGACTGCCTTCGACGACCAGTGATCCAAACGCAATCGCCTCGGCAAAGGCCCAGTCGATAGGTAGCTCGCCGGCGCCCATCTTGGCACGTCGAGTGAGTTGCCCGACCATCTTGGGATTGATATTAAAAGCTTCCGGCACCACGGCGATCTTGTGCGCGATGGATTTGATCACGTCAGCGGCCACCGGAGTGTCAACGACGGCTGAACCGTCGACGTCTTCAGTTATCACAATTTCAGCCGGCGCTTCTTTCTTTGGCGCGACTTGCTTTGCCCGCGCGAGCGCGTCTTCATAGCGGCGAATCCGCTCAGCGATTAACTCCTGCAACTCGGCTTCAGTAATTACGCCTTCTTTGATCAGCCGCTGGGAATAAATCGTACGGACACCAGTGTGCGCTTTCACGCGCGCGTACATCAGCGGTTGCGTGTAACTGGGTTCGTCAGTCTCGTTATGGCCCAGCTTTCTGAATCCGACCACGTCCAACACGACGTCTTTATTAAACTCCTGGCGGTAATCAAGCGCGATCCTGAGCGCGCGATAAGCCGCCTCGGGGTCGTCGCCGTTGATATGGAAGATCGGCAACTGCGTCATGCGGGCCACGTCAGTCGAGTAGATCGTTGATCGTCCGGCCTCGGGCGAAGTTGTAAACCCAATTTGATTGTTAATGATTATGTGAATCGTTCCACCGGTGCGATAGCCTTTCAGCTTGGCTAGATTGAGCGTTTCCATCACGATCCCCTGACCGGCAAACGCAGCGTCTCCGTGCAGCAGCACCGGTAGCGCGCGATCGATAACTTCTTCGCGAGGCAGGCCTACCCGGTCTTTGAGATCATCTTGTTTGGCACGCACCATTCCCTCTACCACCGGATCGACCGCTTCGAGGTGACTCGGATTAGGCGAAAGAGTCAACCTGACTTTTTTACCATTCGCCGTTTCGCGTTCGCCCATTGCACCCTGATGGTATTTGACGTCGCCTTCGTCGGCTGGAAACGAGGGATGAACCGAGCCTTCGAACGACGCGAAGATGCGTTCGCAAAAGTGTCCGATAACGTTTGCAAGCACATTCAGGCGCCCGCGATGCGCCATGCCCATCGTGATGTCTTCAACTCCGCGCGCCGCGCCGCCTTCGATCAGTTGATCCAACAAAGGGATGATCGTCTCGCAGCCCTCGAGCGAAAAACGTTTCTGACCGAGATACTTGGTGTGCAGAAAGCGTTCGAACTGTTCCGCCGAGATCAGTTTCCAAAGGAGCTGCTTCTTGATCTCAACCGGAATCGGCTGAGGTTCAACCAGCTCGCGTCTTATCTGATCGCGTATCCAGAGTTTTTCTTCCTTGCTTTGGATGTGCCGATACTCGATGCCGATTTTGCCGCAATAGGCGCGTTGCAGAATGTCGAGAATCTCGCGCAGCGTGGCGCTGTCAGTGCCCGCCAATCCGTCGGTTATGAATTCGCGATCGAGGTCCCATATCGTAAGTCCGTAAGTTTCAATATCGAGTTCCGGATGGTAAAGGACCGGCATCGCATGCAGCGGGTCAATGTCGGCAATCAAGTGGCCGCGCACGCGATAAGCATTGATTAACTCAATGACGCGAGCTTCCTTGGTGGCTTGTTGTCGGGACTGATCGCCCGGCATAAGTCGGGGATTGCGGTCAATGTTCCAGCGGAAGGGCACTTGAGCTATATCTAGATCGGCAAAGGCGTCGCCGTAGAATCTGGAGTCGCCGAGCAGCAGTTCGTGAACGCGCGCGAGAAACGCGCCTGATTCGGCGCCCTGCACGATGCGGTGATCGTAAGTGCTGCTAATTGTAATCGCCTTGCTGATTCCGAGTTGCGATAACGTTTCGGGCGCCATCGCCTGGTACTCAGCGGGATACTCGATCGCGCCAGTGGCGATAATCAACGATTGGCCGGCCATCAAACGCGGAGTGGAGGCGACTGTACCAATCGTGCCCGGGTTAGTTAGTGAGATTGTCGTCCCCTGAAAATCGGGGAGCTGAAGTTTACCTTCGCGCGCACGTCTTACAACGTCGTCGTACGCAGTTAGGAACTGGCTGAAACGAAGCTTATTAGCGCCCTTGATATTTGGAACCAGCAACGTGCGCGTGCCGTCTTTCTTCGTTACATCGATAGCGACGCCGAGATTGACGCTCCCTCGGTGAAGTCTTACCGGGTTGCCATCTACGACGTCGAAGCCGTCATTGAGTTGGGGAAACTCATCGAGCGCGCGCAACAGTGCCCAGGCGATCAAATGCGTGTACGACGCTTTGCCGCGATCGTTTTCCTGAAGATACTTGTTGATGATGCGGCGGTTCTCGTCCAGTAACTTTACCGGAATGCGCCGCTGGGAGGTTGCGGTCGGGACCGACAGGCTCGCCTCCATGTTCTCGACAATCTTGAGCGCGACACCGCGAATTGGAACGGTCTCTATTTGTTCAGTCGCTTGATCGGTAGCCGCAGCCGGCGCGACTTGAGCTTGCTTTGCGGTCGCTTTTGGTGGTGCTGCAGATTTTGCCGGAGCCGCGGCCTCGGCCGGACCGGCGCTCGACGTTAGCCCGCGCCCACCGTTTTCCCGAGCCTGCCGGTCGACGGTTGGCTCGACCAAAGTGGTTGCGCCATCACCCGGGGTTGAATCGCCTTCACCCAGAAGCTCGGCGAAGTAGGTGCGCCACGATTCGTCTACTAATTCCGGATTGCTGCGAAAACGACTAAGCAGTCCTTCAACATAAGTTGCGTTAGCGCCAAAATTCTCGGCGATGATTTCAGATAAATCGGTTCTCACTTGCTGACCCAACTCTTCTCACCTCTTTCAGGTAAACACGATAGGCGATGCGCCCGACTGGCGTGGTTTTAGTAATAGGTTGTTAGCAATAGATTAGCACCTTCCAGAGCGCTTTGCATCCGGCACCCTGGGACCCCAAAAAGGCAAAACACGAAGCTGGATGCTGGTCGCTGAATGCCAGCCGCGGTGGTCGATCTGGTATCTAACATCCAGTATCTGGCATCTGGTATTTAGAGGTGTTATCTTAAGCGCCACTTCAATAGATCAACCAGCAAAATCACCATGGAAAAACAAATAAGTCTCCGAAAACGCGCTCGTGTAGCTGTTCGTAGTTTCATCCTGATAGCCCTGCTGGCTGCCAATGCGCTTCCGGCTGGCGTTCACGCGCCTGGCGATCCGCCAACAACTCTTATTCTTGTGCGCCATGCCGAAAAACTTATAGTGCCTCCTGAAAATAAGGACCCTGATCTCAGTCCGGCAGGCCAGGCACGCGCGCAAGAACTGATGAGGATGTTTAGCGACTCGGGCATTGCGGCAATTTACGCCACGCAGTACAAGCGCACGCAGCAAACTGTAAAGCCACTGGCAGACAAACTGGCGCTGGCGGTGAATAAGGTCGATGCGAAAGAGACCGCAGAACTGGTGAAACAGATCCGCTCGCGCAATGTTGGTCAGGTGATATTCATCGCGGGACACAACAATTCTGTTCCGGAAATAATTGCCGCCATGGGCGGGCCGCAGTTACCAATCATTCCGGAGACAGAGTATGACAACCTCTACATCCTGACTATTTACAGCGACAGACCGGCAAGACTGATAAAAATGAAATACGGCAGCACGGTCATGCCGGTTGGGAATCAGGGAATGGTCAAGCCGTCGTTTTGGAGTGCGGTGACCTGTCACCGCTTTCGTCTGCGGCGGCTTAACGCCGCGTCTTTCGAGTAAGTCCATCTACGGGTGGTCGCGACAGGTCGCGACCGACCAAAGCGGTGACGGGTCACCGCACTCCAAAAACATACAGCCCGCTTCGCAGTGAGACACCACTATGCAAAAGCTCAAGTTAGGAAAGCTGCGAGTTGGAAAATCATTAACAAGAGCTGAAGGGGAAGATTTAAACCGGCGCGCCTTTGTGAAGCTTGTTCCGGCTTTGGGCGCGGCGGCGTTGGCGACACAGCACCTGAGCATCGCGTCCGCGCTCGCGCAAGGGCCATCCCCGAGTCCGACTCCAACGCCTTCACCCTCGCCAACCCCCGCGCCGCTGCGAGTAACGAAAGACATGCTGCGCCAGGCCGAGAAACTTATCGGCATCGAACTCAGCGACGCCCAGGAAGCCATGGCGCTTCAGAACGTAAGCACCAACCTCGACCGTTACGAGGCACTTCGCAAGATCGACGTTCCGCTCGATACCGAGCCGGCGACCTTGTTTCATCCGGCACTACCCGGCAGGAAATTCGATCTCAAACCGGCCAAATTCAAACTGAGCAAAGCAGAGACACTGAAATTCAGTTCCCTCGATGATCTTGCCTTTGCACCGTTGACAGAACTGGCTGAGCTAGTTCGCACGCGTAAAGTTTCCCCGGTTGAGTTGACCAAAATGTACCTGGGGCGCTTGAAGAAGTTTGGACCAAAACTCAATTGCATAGTGACATTGACCGAGGAGTTGGCCCTTTCGCAGGCCAACGAGGCGGAACGCGAAATCAAAGCGGGCAAATATCGCGGGCCGTTGCACGGCATTCCCTGGGGCGCGAAGGATCTGTTCGCGACCAAAGGAATCAAGACCACTTGGGGCGCTGAACCGTTTCGTGATCAAGTTATTGATTACGACTCGACAGTTGTGGAACGTTTGCGTAACGCCGGGGCTGTGCTGGTAGCTAAGCTTTCGATGGGAGCGCTCGCGCAAGGCGGTCGCTGGTTTGCGGGGGTGACGCGAAACCCCTGGCAGGTTGAGGAAGACAAGATCGGATCGAGCGGATCATCAGCGGGCCCGGCGTCGGCGACTGCCGCGGGCCTCGTCGGTTTTTCAATCGGCACCGAAACACTCGGCTCGATCATTTCTCCATCTTCGCGTTGCGGGGTTGCCGGGTTGCGGCCAACCTATGGCCGGGTCAGCCGCTACGGCGCGATGGGACTCAGTTGGACGATGGACAAGATTGGACCGATCTGCCGTGGCGTTGAAGACTGTGCCGCCGCACTCAATGGAATGTATGGACCCGACGGGCGAGATCTTACCGTGGGCGATGTCCCGTTCAACTGGGAACCGGCCAGGTCGCTTGCCAACCTGCGTATTGGTTATTTGAAAACAGAATTCGATCAGCAGCAGGACCCGGAACGAAAAACCATCTACCAGCAAGCCCTCGATGCGTTGAAGTCCGCTGGGGCAAACCTTCAACCAATTGAAATGCCGAAGTTTTCGGTGGGAGCTCTGCGAATCATTTTGGTTGCGGAAGCGGCAACTGCGTTTGACGACATCACTCGCGATGGCCGCATCAATGAACTCTCCGGACAAGAGCCGGGCGACTGGCCAAATACTTTTCGCAGTTCACGGTTTATTCCCGCGGTCGAATACATCAGGGCACAACGCGTACGTCGAATTCTGATGCATGACATGGAAGAGTTGATGTCGAAGTGGGATGTGTTCGTTTCGCCGGCGCCGGGTAGTCTTAGTTTGCTGATCACAAATCTGACGGGCCATCCAGCGGTGGCTGTTCCATGTGGATTTCCGAAAGGCCTGCCGCAATCAATTATGTTTACCGGCGGACTTTACGACGAAGGCGCGCCTTTGCGTGTGGCTCTAGCGTATGAGCGCGCGACCGAGTGGCATAAGATGCATCCAAAGATGGATTGGGCTTGATAGTTAAGATGCTCCGTAAGAGGTTCAGTTAGTTTTCGGAGCTGGCGTCCAGATTAAGATATTTCCCGCCGCATACTTGGGAACCAGTTGCCGAGGGCCCATTCCGGCCAATTCAAGGTGCTCGCCATAGGATGGTTTCTCCCAGCCTTTTATCCACCCTTTCAGATCGCTCTCCCATGTCAAAGGAAAGTTCAAGGCTACTTCCCAGGCATCGTCATACGAAACAGTAACTTTTGTGCGCAGTAAATTGAGAACCGCGATCTTCGCTCGTTCAGTATAACGCTCGCGAAGCGTATCGAAGTGTGAGGAGTCATGCCACATTTCTGGAAGGAGCACCGGTTGCAAGTCTTCTTCGTGCTTGCGCTCACGAACCGAGTCTCGGATATGTTCCATTTCCTGCATTGCAAATCTTTCAGCTTCCTTGAAAACAGCTACACCCTTAGGGTGACGCGTAGCGTAGATCAAATGAAATCGGGTTCGATCAAACTCTGGATGGAGAACTATTGCTGAACATGTGAATTTGAACTTGCCTCTGGCCGCTACAATCGCTCTGTATTCCTCGACCAAGGCATCCTCTCGATCGATTCCTGCAAGCCCTTCCACTTCTTTCTTGAATGCCTTTGATCCGAATAGTCGCAGGAAGCTTTGTTCGGTCTGTTGCTGCGGTGAGGTCACGAATCGCCGAATATCTCCAGTCATAAAGTTGATCAGAACTTCGCTAGGATTAAATTTAAGAAGCGGCTCGATGACGTCCATTGCGAATCCACTCCAGCCTGTTGGGTCAATGAAAATGAAGGGAAATGAACCTGAACCTCCCGTCCTCAAGAATTTAACGATATCAGCAATAGCCTCTTCGAGTTCTAAGTTGAGGGGAAGAACCTCGGCATCAGTGACACCATCAGCGAATTCCTTCAATCGTGCGAAGGCTTCCGGGTCTTTTTCAAGGAACAGACAGCGAAGCGAAAGACTACGCCCTTTTGCCGCATGAGTTTCTCGGGCCTTCCGGAGTTCGTTGAGAGCGATTGAAAAGGAACTATCCTTTAAGTCTTCAGAACGGACGTTCCAAGGGCCGGAGAAACAATCAACGTAAGTGAGAGTAGACCATCCGTATCCAATGATATGAGCAAATCTTTCAAGATACTTTTGGAGGATGAGATGCTTGACTAATGTCTGTTCTCGGCCAAAGTAGAGGTTGGTCTCCATTGTGAGAATGTCTCCACGGTTGTTCGAAGCTGAATATCTGCATGCATCTCCAGCCGTGACGCCTGTGGCGGAACAGGCATTACTAACCTGCGCGGGATTTCGTCATAGGTTCGTCCATCGAGGTGTCTTCCGTTTTCGCTTTTCCTTACGCCGCCCCATTGTTTGAAGAAGAATTTTACCTTTGCCTTCCGGCATTGTTTTCTGATATTGCGAACCCATTGCGCCTTAATTGGTCGCGCTCCGGGGCCACTCTCTCCCCCCACAATGACCCAGTCAATTCCCTCTAAACAGATAGGACCTATGTCCTCAAGCAATGGTTCAATTGATAAGAAGCGGTGTTGAACTGGCGATTCTCGTAGAGCATGTATTCGAGGCAATCCATACTTTTTGTCCTCGACACTGACACCCCACCAAACACATGGATCATCTGCTGCAAACCGAAGCTTAGTGCTCAATAACTCAAGAAGCCTGTTATGACGTTTTGTCAGCACTTGATAGGTATGCCAGTTCGCTTGGGTCATGACACGAGCCACCTCCAGAATATAATCGTCTGAAACACTCTCATGGAATAGGTCGCTCATCGAATTCACAAAGATCATTTTCGGAGTCTTCCACAACAATGGTTCGCCGAGTTTTTCTGGCACAAGCCGCAAATCGAAGCCTTGTTCAAAGGGATGACCGGGTACTCCGCGAAAGCGTTCGGCAAACGTCTCGGCGTAGCAGTGCGTACAACCTGGACTCACCTTGGTGCAGCCTCTTACCGGGTTCCAGGTCGCATCGGTCCATTCAATTTTCGATAGGCTGCTCACACTTCAAATTCCTCCACTTCACAAGACTGATGGAGTGTACGCCGAAAATCACCGAAAACCTCCAACAATGTCGTTTAAAAGAAGCCCTTTAAGTGGGAATATTTGGAGAGAAGACGTTACGCTATGCTATTTAATGACAGTGCGTTGTCATTCAACTTTAACTCAAAGGAAGCTCGCCTAGTGCAGCAGTCGCGGAAGATCAAGCACAAGCGCAACCGTTCCATCCCTCAACTCCGTCGCCCCGGCAATGCCGTACCAGCGGCCGGCATGGCGGCCGAGATTTCGCACCAGCACCTCCTGCGGCGCCTGGACCTCATCAACCACAATCCCGACACTCCTCGTTTTCTGACTGTCCACACCGGCTCGTTCGTCTGTAAATTGGCAGGTGATGAGCTGCAGCCGGCTCGTCGTCTCGTCCTGCTCTTCTGGTTGGCCAAGCAAATCACGCATCGAAACCTGGGGAATTTGATTCGCGCCGGAAGCGCCGTCGATGATGTCGATTGCGTCAATGCCGAGCGTTTGGCTGGCTGGAATGCAGTAGTGTTTGCCGGCGGAAACGATCACATTGGTCGCGACCAGCCCAAAGGTAACCGGCAAACGAATTTCAAAGGTTGTTCCGTAGCCTGGTTTGCTCGACACTCGCAACTCTCCGCCGACCTGCTCGACCGCAGTTTCCACCACATCTAGACCAACACCACGTCCGGAGATATCTGACGCCGACGCGAGCGTTGTAAAACCCGGACGGAAGATCAGTCGCAGGCTTTGCTCCATGTCCAGTTGCGCATCGCTTTTGAAGAGTCCAAGTCTCCGCGCCGCTTCGGTGATGAATTGCGGATCCACGCCGCGGCCATCGTCGACTACTCGCAGCCGAGATTGGCTGCCTTCACTAACAGCTTCGATGCGGACTGTTCCGCGGGGCGGCTTGCCAGCTTGAGTACGCTCCTCGATAGTCTCAATTCCATGGCCCACCGCGTTGCGCACCAGATGAATGAGCGGATCCGCCATTGCCTCGATTAGTAATCTGTCCAGACGGACCTCGGCGCCGCTAATCTCGAAATTGATTTCCTTGGCGTCTAAACGCGCTGCTGCCCGGCCGGCACGCGCGACCCGTTGCAGCGTTGGCCCGAGAGAAGCCAGGCGGAGATTAATTAGTTCATCTTCGAGACCGATGAAGGAACTTCTAATGTGCCTGTTCATTTTATGAAGCTCTTCGCTCGGAACCGGCAACTGTGACATCGCCAGGTTCAGAGTCGTCGAAGTAGCTCGCAAGAGGGCATGAGTTGAGGAAATTAGCCGATCGAGTCTGTCGAGATCCGTGCGAACGAAGTTTGAGAGCCTTGCTATTGAAGCGAGCGGGGGCGACGCTGAAAGGATCTCCTTAGAAACTGCGGGATCGACGTCCGTGCTCACAAGCTCGTCGAAGACCACTTCAGCAAAGTCACTAACGGCCGTTTGTACCGTTTGCAGATCTGAATTGACGGCGTAAAGAATGCGGAAATTGATTTTGTCAGGACGATCCGGATCGACCGCGGGCGAAGTTGAGATCACTTCTCCAAAGGCGGCGAGTTTCTCTTTCAACCGGAAAAACTCAGCATCGAAATTTCCGATATCAAAGCTGGTGCCAACAACAAAAATCGGACTTCCCTCGGCGGCAATGCTGACCAGTCTATTCTTCTCGGCCTCGTTGAGTGATTCCCAAATTTCAAAAGGAATATTTTTCAGGATCGCTTCACTATCGGTCGGGTCTCTCGCGGGGACCCTATCCAGTGCCGCCGCCTGCAGCCGCTCAAAAAGCGCACGGTATGATGGCTCGACTACTCCAGACGCAGCCAGCGTTAAGCTTTCTGTGAGTGCTTCCGCGGCGCTTTCGCAAGTATCTAACACTTCGTCATCAACCAGGACCCGTCCGGCGCGAATCTCGGCCAGCAGGCTTTCAAATTCATGGGCGATGTGGTTAACAACCTCAAGGCCGGATGAGGCTGCTGAGCCCTTTACGCTGTGCACCAGCCGAAAGATTCGGTCGATCAATTCCCGACGCGCCTGGCCTTCAGCCCTGGTGGCTCGCAACTCATCCAGGTCGGCAAAGATTTGCTCGACGAGATCTTCAACCTCAACCAGAAATTCGCGTTGCGTTTGATCCACGGAAGGAATAGTAAACAGTAAAGAGTGAATAGTGAATAGTGAAGGACTCAGGACTCAGAAGTTAGAAGTCAGAAGGCGGAAGGATTCTTTGGTCAATACATTCTGTAGTCAACGCGTGTTCAAACTAATTGCAGGAAAACCGATTTCTGACTCCTGAATTCTGAGTCCTGAGTTCTGAGTCCTGAGTCCTCCCGTGAGTCCTCCGCCTAGTCTTCCTGCGTCTCTTCCGCTTCATCTTCAGAAGGCTGCTCTATTTCTTCAGGCTGGACATGCTCCTGGGGTTGTTGCTCATCAAGGTCGCGCTTGATGGCGTCGAGAATGCCGTTGATGAACTGGGTAGCTTCGTAGGTTGAAAAACGTCGAGCGATTTCGAGCGCTTCGTTGATGGCGACTGTGCGCGGAGTAGGTTCGTAAAGGAATTCGTAGACGGCGAGCCGAAGGATGTTGCGATCGACGATCGCCATGCGCGGGATACGCCAGTGTTCGGCGCGCGAACGTATGCGCTCGTCGAGAGTCTCAATACGCGAGAGCGTTCCCGCCGCGAGTCGCGTCGCGAATTCACGCGCCGTTTCCTCAACGTCGGCATCGCCCAGCTCCACCCAGTAGGTTTCGAGGACCTCTTCTGGGACAGCCTCGGCGAAATCAGCCGCAAAGAGCATTTGCAAGGCGCATTCACGCGCCTTACGTCGCGAACCCATAATGCTTCAAAGATGAACTATGAATTCTGAATGGTGAGTAGGAACTTCCTTTTCATCGTTCAGTGTTCAATATTCATCGTTCTCCAAAAACCGTCTTGTATAGATTAACTAATTCCACCGCCGTGGTGGCGGCTTCAAAGCCCTTGTTACCCAGCTTGACTCCGGCACGATCGATTGCCTGGTCAACTGTATCTGCTGTTACAACTCCATAAACTACCGGCACCCCTGTTTGCAAACCTGCTTCGCCGATTCCGCGAGTAACTTCGCCGGCAATATATTCGAAATGAGGAGTCTGACCACGGATGATCGTACCGATGCAAATTATCGCGTCAAACTTCTCCGACTCGGCGAGCCTCAAAGCCAGCAAAGGGATTTCAAAAGCGCCGGGAACTCTGAAAACTTCAACTTGTTTCTCGTCCGCGCCCAGCCGCTCCAGAGCATCGAGCGCACCCTCAACCAGGCGCGAACTGATGAAGTCGTTCCAGCGACTGGCGACAATCGCAAAACGAAATCCCTGACCGTTAAGATGTCCTTCGTGAATTACTGCCTGCAAGAGCGGTTAGGTCCCCTTCGTGCCGCTGGTTTCAATTAGCGGAATCATTTCGAAGTATAGGGGATGCGTTTCTGAGCGGCAAGTTAGGCCTTTGTTTGAGTGCGACTGCCTTTTTGGAGTGCGGTGACCCGTGACCGCTTTCATCCGTCGCGACCTTTCGCGACACTGCTGGCGACAGGTCGCCAGCGACCAAACTCCGACAGGCGGGGTCCCCGGCGCGGCAGCCGCGCTGGGGTGCTCACGTCGGCGCACTCCAAAACGACCCGGTTAAGTTCCCTTAAAAGCCGGCGCTCGTTTTTCCAGAAATGCACTAGTCCCTTCGCGTACATCATCGGTGTCAAACAGACTCGCAAAAAGTTTTGTTTCCAACGCTAAGCCTTCCGCGAGCGGCAACTGATTTCCACGGGTCACAGCCTCGAGACAAGCACGAATTGCAAGTGGCGCGAGTTGCGCAATCTCGCGAGCCCAATCTTCAGCTCGCGAGATTAACTCAGCGGCAGGAACGACTCGGTTGATCAATCCAAATCGCAAGGCCCCTTCCGCAGAAACCACTTTACCGTTCAGCATCTCGAGCGCGCCTTCATAGCCGCCAACAATTCCGGATCTCGCTTCCGGCAAACTAAAGCTTGCGTTGGCCGACGCGATTCTCAGGTGACACGCCAGCGCCAACTGGCAACCATCACCAGCCGCGATTCCATTGACAGCGGCGATCACCGGCAAGTGACAACGTTCGATTTGACTGAAGAGATCCTGGCTACGCTCCGCAAGTTCACGCTCATTAGGTCCGGCTAATTCAGTAGTGTCTGACCCGGCGCAGAAGACTTTGTCGCCGATGCCGGTGAGAATGACTGCCCGTAGGTTTCGTTCGGTGTCGAGGCTTTTGAAGATGAAGCTCAGGGCGAGAATCATCTCCTGCGAAAGTGCGTTGAACTTTTCCGGGTGATTGAGGAGAATGATTAGATGTGAATCACGTCGCTCGATAGTGATGAAGGGTGAATCCATGTGTAAATCAAAAAGCAGCGGGGGCAAGCCCGCCTTCCTGACCCAGAGCTACTCATCCTTGAGTTTTGATCCCAGCTTGAAAGTCGCTCAATCCTGAGTTATCCGAAATCCCCGGGAGTCTCTGGGTCAGGAAGGCGGGCTTGCCCCCGCTCTTCTCATACCAGCTTCATCGGCGTTGGGTTCTTAGGATCCTTGGTATAGTCATAGAATCCCCGTCCCGACTTGCGCCCATACAAACCGGCCAGCACCATGCGCTTGAGCAGTGGCGGCGGCGCAAACCGCTTCTCGCGAAACTCATTGAACATGATCTCGGCAATGTAATAAGTGGTATCCAGCCCTACGAAGTCTCCCAACGTAAACGGCCCCATCGGATAACCCAGACCGAGTTTCATCGAGGCGTCGATGTCCACAATCGATCCCACGCCTTCTTCGAGGGCGCGCACTGCATCGAGCATGTAAGGCACCAGCAGGCGATTGACGATGAAACCGGTGGTATCGTTGGCGCGCACCGGTACTTTCCCAAGCCGTTTGCCGAATTCGAAAGCCTGCTCATAGATTTCGTCGTCGGTAAGAATGGTTCTGACAACCTCGACCAGTTTCATGATCGGCACGGGATTAAAAAAGTGCAGGCCCACAAAACGCTTCTGACGTTCAGCTGAAGTTGCAGTCATCATTTCCGTTATGGAAATCGAAGAAGTATTCGACGCAAAAATTGTTTCCGGCTTACAGATGCGATCCAGCTCAGCATACGTTGTTCGCTTCTCGGCGATGTTCTCGATGATCGCTTCAATCACGATGTCGCAGTCGGCGAAATCGGCAAATGAAGTTGTGCCGGACAGGCGCTCGCGCGTGGCCTTCTGTTGCTCAGCGGTGATAGTGCCTTTCTCGGCAAATTTTGCCAGCGATTTTTCGATTCCCGCGAAACCTTTCTGCAGCATCTCATCCGAAACTTCGCGAACCACTGTTTCAAAACCAGCGCTCGCCGCGGTCTGGGCGATACCTGAACCCATCAGTCCGCAACCCAATACACCCACCTTCTTAATTTCCATCTCGTCTGATTCTCCTCCGGTTTATTAACGCAACTATTAGCTTGTATCCCGTCCTCAAACAGGCGTGGTTTACTTCTCAGATTCGTCGATCAATTCGTTCAAACCACTATGATTTCTTGCCCCGGTTTTTAACCATTGATTGTACTCCTTACGCCACGCAAAAAACTCGTGCGTTAATCGATTCGCCAGTACTGGCCCATTCTTGCCGACCGTGGGCGAGGCTGCGGGAGTCGCTTGCGGGTCCTTCGCTTGCAGCAGCAAAGCTTTTAGTCTTTGCCTCAAGTCGTCGGCCTTCGGGTCGAGAGACGGAGCGGCGTCCAGACTTTTTACGGCCGTCTCAATATTGCTCGAGTTCTTGTCTTTCACCGCGACGACAAAGGCTTCTTGCGCGTCGTTCATGGCTTTGGCGTAATTGAGATACGACGGGTTTTGTGGCTCAGCAGGTTGTTCGACCTGGGTCACGAGTTCTGCCGGCCATGGGTCGTGAAAATGTTGCACGATCTTAAGAAAGCTCACGGCGACAAGTGCAATCGCGGCAATCTGCAGCACGCGCCAGGTTAGAGCGACGCCTGATCTTTCTCCCGGCCGGCGGTAGTCGACGACAAGCGCCAGCACCGCGCCGGAAAGCATCCCACCCAGGTGGGCGGCATTATCAACGAATCCGCGCAGGACGTAGCCGATGAAAAGGTTGAGCACAATCATTGGCAGCAAGCCGGTACCAAAGGCGCGCTTAAATCCTTCCGGCAACTCATGACGAAACTTGATGCCGAAAACAAATAGAACTCCAACCAGTCCGAACAGCGCGCCCGAAGCTCCCGCTGAGGGTGTGTCGTAAGCCTTAAAAATGAAACCGGTAATAGGGTTGCCGGCCAGACCAGGCCTGACGGTGAGATAACTGCCAACCACCCCGGCCACACCGGTCACAACCCAAAACACCACAAACTTCGCGGAACCATAAAGCTTCTCAACGTAAGGTCCGACAATCCACAGGCTGTACATGTTCACGATGAGATGCAGCAGGTTGACGTGGAGAAACATGGGCGTAACAAAGCGCCACCATTGATGCCAGGTGTGAATGTAGAAATTTAGCTTCGCGCCAAACGGCAATAAGACCTCAGCCGGTAAGGGGGTTGACATACTCAACGGCAAGCCGCTGGTTTGCCACATCATTGTGAAGACGAAGATATTTGCAACCAGCAGAATGATAGTGAACTTATAAGGCCGGTTGAGAACGGCGCGCGCGAATCGCATGGTCTCGCTGTCGCCGGCGGCGGGTCGTGGTTGATCGGCCCTGGTTGGACCGGCGGCGGAGTTTCCGCAGACTGCGCATTGGTCCTGGCCGGCGCCAACGATTGCGCCGCAACTCCGGCACATAGTGGGGCGGCCGGAATTCGCAGTCTCAGAATTTTCCTTACGCGAGTTGTTTAGCAAGTGCTTACATTAACAAGCGTGATGCTTCGTGTACAAAGCACCACGCTCAAATTTTCTATTCGTTTGCAGCGCGGTGCCATATCACCGCACGAACAATTTTTCTGACGCCAAAACGAATCCACTACCTGGCAATTGTCTCCAACAAACTGACCAGGTCGTCAGCGTGTTCTTCTTCCATCGCCAGGATGCCTTCCAACATGCGCCGCGTGGTGGGATCGTCGGTATTAACGTAGGCGATCATCTCGCGATAACTGTCGATCGCGATGCGTTCCGCTACCAGATCTTCCTTAATCATGTCGATCAGATCGGTACCTTCGACATATTCGGCGTGGCTTCTGGTGGCCAGTCCTTCCGGACTGAAGTTTGGCTCACCACCCAACTGTACGATGCGTTGCGCGATGAGGTCCGCATGACCTTGTTCTTCGTTGGCGTGCTGCAAAAATTCCGTCGCCACACTTTCAGCATTGATACCGGTAGCCATGAAGTAGTGCCGCTTGTAGCGCAGCACGCAGATGATCTCGGTTGCCAGCGCTTCGTTCAGAAGTTTTACCACGGTATCGCGGTCGGCACTGTAGCCTTCGGTGATGGCGCCTTGCTCGATATGTTTGCGAGCGCGCTCGCGCAGTGTTTTGACGTCAGTAAGAAATGGTTTGTCAGACACGGGTTGTGCTCCTGATTGTTCAGCCACGGCTTCACTCCTCGGATTAGATTTAGGGGAAGACTGATGGTACTCGTGTAGGACGAGGTGGGCAAGTTAGGAGGACCGGTTCATGTGATTTGCTGGGACCGCGGGCGCCCCCGCCCGCTAAATGAGCGCGAAGCGCGAAAAATAAGTGGGCGGACAAAAACTGCACGCCTGCGGCGCGTTTGCGGGCGGGGCGCCCGCGGTCCCAGCAGAAAGTTGACCTATTATTCGGCAGTGACTTTACCTTGAACCTTGATCTCGGCGGGCGCGCTCGGATTATTTGTAACTTCCACCGGCACGTGCCACACCAGCGTCTTAATCCGGCAGGTGCCGGTGTTATCTTCGCGGCAATAGAAGAGCGTCAGCTGCAGTCGAAGATCAGCCTTGCCCGCTTCATGACTTCGCAGCGGAATGCGCAATGGCAGTTGCAAATTTTTGAGCGACTGGCTAACACCGACGTCGTGGCCGATAGCGCCAAGCTCTGTAGCCGACTCGAGACCGATCTGTCGTTGCCCGTCTTCGACTACGACACGATAACGCTGCGGCGCTGCCGGATTGAGATGGTATCCCGCCGGCAATTCCACCTGAACAACTAGTGCGCCTCCGGATTCGGCCCGCACAGTCTGCGACGCCAGCTTGATCTCTTCGGAATTAGGGCCGCCTTCAGCCGTGGCTGAATCAGGGATAGCGCCGAGAACAGGCGGCTCCAAGCCACGAATGTTGAGCGTAGAGGTTTTCTTCGTCTTTAGATCCACCGTTCGTACGGCGTGATTGTTGGTATCAGCAATGTAAAGAGTATCGTTAGCTATGCTCAGCCCACCGGGCTCGTAGAATGACGGAGCCTCGCCGTCAGACTGGCCGGGTTTGCCGCTGCCCAGAAAAGTTTTTACTGTACGCGTTTTCGGATCGAGTGCCTTAATCTTGTGATTGTAAGTATCGGCGATCAGTATTTTATCAGCGAATGCAACAACGCCCAGCGGATGTTGCAGTCGCACGTCATCGCCTGAACCATCAACGTCGCCAAACTCAAACAAGTCGCCGCCAACTATTGTCTCGACCTGACCGCCCGCTGGATCAATCGCTCGAATAATATTTGACTCACTATCGGCGATATAAAGTCTCTTGCCATCCGAGGCGATGCCCGATGGTTGCGCGAATCCCGCTTCGCGCAACGCTCCGTCCTCTCGGGCTTCGCGGCCTGAACCGGCAAACGTTGAGACCTCATGCTTTTCCAGATCGAGTTTCCAAATCTGGTGCGTTCCGGCCATGGTGATATAAAGCGCCCGGCCGACAAGTTGCAGATCCCAGGGCGAACTCAGGGCGATGGTGCGCGCTGGTCCTTCGCGGAAATACTCGCGCGACTGTTGACCTGTTCCCGCAACTGTTTCGACTGTCTTCGACTTCAGGTCGGCACGGCGAATCAAATGGTTTTCGGTGTCAGCGATGTAGAGACTATCGCCGTCCAGGGCCATTCCCTGTGGCCGATAGAAGCTCGCTTTAGCGAAGGCGCCATCGGCTGCCCCAGCTGCAGCGCTGCCTATAGTTTCAAGAAGGGTGCCGTCAAGTTTCGTGACGACGAGCCGGTTGTGATTGGAATCGGCGATAAAGAGTCGATCACCCTTGGCATCCGCCAGAATCTTCCCCGGAAACGCCAGCGGCAGATCACCAACTTTAGCGCGCTCGAGTGCCAGCTTCAGGGGCGCCTCATTCAACTCACCGCGTTTGCGGAACTCGGCGACCGCCTTGGCGATCACTTGATCGATTAGTTCGTAGTTTCCTTCACCGGAGACGGCCCCGATGACGTACCCCGCCGGGTCTATTAACACCTGCGTTGGCCAGGCGCGCACGCCGTAGCTTTGCCAAACCTTGTATTCCGCGTCGTTGTACACGGGATGCTCGATCTCATAACGCAGGATGATACGGCGAATGTTTTCGGTATCCTTTTCGTTTTCAAATTTCGCGGAGTGAACACCGATGACGACGAGCTGGTCTGCATACTTTTGTTCCAGCCGCTTGAGATCCGGAATGATATGAATGCAGTTGATGCAGCCGTAAGTCCAAAAGTCCAGCAACACAACTTTGCCTTTCAACGCCGCCAGCGTGAGCGGCTTGTCGGTGTTGAGCCAACCGCGTCCGCCGGTTAGTTCCGGCGCGCGCACGCGAACTTTTTCCTGAGCAGACATAGTAAAACCTTTCGTTGCCTCCGAATTGACTGAATAAGAAAGAAATAAAACGATCGCCAGGAGAGGTATCCAGGCTACTCGCAGCCGGCAAATCAAGTGATATTTGTTTTTCAAATCAGTGGATGTACGAACCTTCCTTGCAGCTTAGATTGCGGGCCCGCGGTCCGGGTTGTAAATCTAGTCATGCTGGTGCGGCGCGGCCTCTTCAATCTGCCCAGTCAAAACCTGGTCGAGACGATCGATGGCGCGGCGAAGATGCGGAATCGTTATCGAACCTCCGACGACCAGCGCCACATTAAACGCGTCGAGAAACTCTGGCCGTGTAACGCCCGCGGTCACGCTCTGCTTGATGTGGTAAGTAATGCAATCGTCGCAACGCAGCACGATTGAAGCGACTAAACCAAGCAGCTCTTTGGTGCGCTTGTCGAGTGCGCCGTCCTCATATGCCTGCGTGTCGAGCGCAAAGAACCGCTTAATGCCCAGATGATTACTGCCAAGCAGCTTCTCGTTCATGTCCGCACGGTATCGATCAAATTCGTCCATAAAAGTTATAGCCTTTCGGTCGGGTCTCTCATCATTGCGGAGTTATTCTAGCCGTGAAGTAATCTAGCCAGCTAATAGCCGGTCAAGTGAACTTCCGGGACCGCGGGCGTCCCGCCCGCAACGCGCTTCAGGCGCGCAGCTCTTGTGTTAACCGGTTTTCGCGCTTCGCGCTCATTTGCGGGCGGGACGCCCGCTGTCCCAGCAACTCACTTGACCTTCGCGCTGAACAGCACGGTTTGGTTAGAATGGTAACGTGCTATCCAACTTCGAACATGAACTTCAGCGAGGAGCATCTCGCAAACTGCAACTCGTTCAAGCGGGTCAAAATCAGTTTGGGATCTTCGCCGATCAAATTTCCGCAATAGTTGAATGGCAGGAACCGGCCCCGTTACCGCACGCACCCAGTTCGGTGCTTGGTGTGGTAAGTGTTCAAGGGCGCATGTTGACGGTCCTGGACCTTGCAAAGCTTGCCGGCGCTGAAGTGGTGTTAACTGATACGCCGAATAAATTTCTCGGGCATCTCATCGCCCTGCGAGGCGACGAACAACTCGCGCTCGCGGTCGAAGCTCTTGGGGAAGTCGTTCAGCTCACCGGCAAAGAATCACTGACGAACTCCATCACGGAAACTGTTACTGGGCCGGTGCTCGGCGTTTGGCAGCGGGAAGAAGCAGAAATAAAGGTTCTCAATTCAAAGGGGCTCTTTCCCGCCGCGATTCAGGGACGCGAACGCCGTCAGCGTCGATTCTAACGAGCAGCCTGCGCGAAATGTGAAAATCCTGCCCGAGTGTTAGAATCGAAATTGAATCAAAACAACTAACGAGCTTTTGAGTTTGAGCATGCGCTTTCTTCATTGGCTGGTCAGCGCTTCTAACTCAACGACTCGTTATTGTTTCTTTAGTGATGCACGAACAAGCTTTCAACATTCTTGAGTATGACGAGCTGCGAGCCTTGATCAGGCGCGGCGCGCAAACGCCTATGGGACAAGCGCGTGTAGACGCGCTCAAACCTTTCGAGAACGTCAGCGAGCTGGAAAACGCACTTGCAGCGGTCTCGGAATGCGTTGACTTGAGAAAACGAGGGGGGACGTGGACGTTCAGCGAGCTCGGCGATCCCGCAGAGAAACTAGCTCTACTCCGCGTCGAAGGTACGATCCTCGAGCCGCCCGCGATGCTCGAAATTAAATCATTGTCGGATCACGCAATGTCGGCACGCGCTTCTATCCTGGCCGAACGACAGACCGCGCCAGTGCTGTGGAGTTTGGTTGAAAAGCTGCCCGTCGACTTGAGCCGGCTGAGCGCTCGCATTGCGAACAAGATACTGCCGAGTGGTGAACTGGACGACCGCGCCAGTCCTGAACTCGCACGCATACGCCACGACATCACAGGATTACGCTCACGTATAACACGCACGCTGGAAAGCCTGATGCGCAAGTCGGGTGAGGCAATACAGGATGAGCTGGTTACTATTCGCAACGATCGGTTTGTGATTCCCGTAAAGTCCGATCACCGCGCCCGTGTCAACGGAGTCGCGCATGGTTACTCTTCATCTGGCGCCACAGCCTTCATTGAGCCGCTGGAGACAATCGACGCGAACAACGAGTTGCAAGCGCTTCATGAAGCAGAGGCGCGCGAGATTTACAAGATCCTGTTTAGCTTAACTCAAGAAGTGCGCGAGCAGTTGCCGGCACTTGAGTTGGCCGCTGATGCAGTTGCCGAACTCGACTTTATCAACGCGAAGGCAGGCTTTCACCAAAAGTTCAACTGCGTGATTCCCGAAATCGTGTCTGAAGTCCTTGAGCTCACTGAGGCGCGACATCCACTTCTCGAAGAAAATCTACGCGCGTCTGGCGGCTCAGTGGTGCCAGTATCGTTTTCACTGGACGAAGAAAAAAACACGATGGTGATCTCCGGCGCCAACGCCGGCGGCAAGACCGTCGTTCTCAAGACCGCCGGACTACTTTCGCTCATGGCCCTTTCGGGCGTACCGGTTCCGGCTCGTGAGGGAAAGATTCCATTCTATGCGTCGGTACTCGCTGATATTGGCGACCACCAATCGCTGGCAGCTAACCTTTCGACGTTCACTTCGCACGTAGCTAACATTTCGCGCATGATCGAAATCTGCAAAGCGCCGGCGCTGGTTTTGCTCGATGAAGTCGGCACGGGCACCGATCCTGAAGAGGGATCGGCGTTGGGCGTCGCTGTAGTCGATCACTTCCGCAAGTCTTGCAGTGCGCAAGTGATGGCCACCACGCATTACAGTGGCTTGAAAATGTATGCCGCGAACGAAACGGGCGTGCTGAACGCGAGCGTCGAGTTTGACGAAAAGACCTTGCAACCGACCTATCGACTGATTGTCGGCGTTGCCGGTTCCTCGTCCGGTCTTGAGATCGCCAGGCGCTTTGGAATTCCTGGCAGCGTGACTAATGTGGCTTTGGAATTGGTCAAGGATTCTTCGAGGCAAGCGTCGGAGTACTTGCGGCGAATCAAGCGCGAAGCGGAGGAGGCCGAAAGCCTGCGCCTGGCACTTGAAGAAGAGCGGGCAGCCGTGGCGGAGAAGTTTGCCGGACTCGACAAGCAAGCTGAAAGGCAGGAACGCGAGCGGCAGGTCCTGTTTCAAAAATCACTCGACACGGTCATCCGCGACTTTGAAAAGCGATCGCGGGAGCTGGTGGCAACTATTCAGGACCGGTCCGAACGCTTGAAAGTTGACCGAGAGGCTCAACGGCGAGTTTCAGAACTCAAACGCGAGGCGCAACGCGCGACGTATGCGGGAGGCAAACGGGAATCGCTGTCAGCGGCGTCTGCCAGCACCAGCGGGCGCGGGGTGCGGGTGATGCGCGACGGGCTGGTCGTTAAGAAAGAAAAGGAAGTTGAGGAAGGCAGACCCGTTGAGGAAGAATATGCGCCGGCGGAGGTTCGTGAGATTGCGGTAGGCGACACGGTGAAGCTGCGCTCGTTTGGTTCCATCGGGATTGTGGACAGTCTTAAAGGAGATGAAGCGGAAGTGCGCGTGAAGTCGCTCCGGTTTAGAGAGAAGCTGGAGAATCTTGAGCTGGTTGAACTTTTAGAAACCCCGCAATCGAAACAGGCTAAAAAGGAAAAGTTCGCCGGTTTAAGAGCCTCACGCGGCACCGAAGTTCAACTCAAAACGGTAGAAGGAAACGGTCGCTCGGAAATTAACGTCATTGGGCAAACGACAGATGAAGCGGTGGATACAGTTGATAAGTTTCTGGACGAAGCATCGTTGGCAAGCTTGAGCAAGGTGCGTATTGTTCATGGCCACGGTACTGGCGCGTTGCGCCGGGCAATCGCCGAACTCTTAAAGGATCATCCGCACGTGGCGCGCTTTATCTCGGCACCGCAGGATCAAGGCGGAAGCGGAGCGACAGTTGTAGAATTGAAGCAGTAAAATGAGTCGCAAAAATCGCATAATCGGGCGAATCGCTTGTTTAATCATAACGGCAGTGGTTGGTAGTGGTTCTCTATCAATCGAGGCACAGACACAATCCTCTTCAGCCGATCTTGATTCATATGCTCGTTGGGTAAATGGTATAAGCGAACCCTGGTGGTTCTCGGAATCTCTGGCGCAGGAAGACATTGCGGCAGTGCAACGACAATGGACGGCCATTGGAAACGAAAACCGAGTTTCGGGCAATAATTTGTGGACTGGAGATTACTTCATCGGGGGCGACACGCACGGAAGTTACCTGCGCTGGTCGCGACAGAATGGTTTTGTCCTTTTTCACGTAGATAAATGCGCGGCTCGAGTTATGGGGTTTAGCTACGGCAAGGTAATTTCATCGCCTACCCTCATCGAGTTTCTGCAGGAGAGAGCCGCAAGTGAATCACCAAAACACGGGCACTCAACGTTTCGCTTCCTGCCGGTCACCTGGAGAAACGATAAATACCTCGTACCCGAAAATGCGATTGAAGATTTCGCCGACTACGTTGCCGGCTTGGGTGAATACAATGACCCTAATTTCACGCTAATTGAGTTTCAACCATTCTTTTCAAGGCCCGATCGAGAGTCTGCTGAAGTCGGTGATGTTGGGAGAAAAAAGCGGTCTGGTTTCGTTGAACCGATCGTACCACCTGGGTATGAGCGATTCATAAAGCGACCCGTCGATGCAGAGATCACAGCCAAAGGAAAGAGTTACATTAGGCACAATGCGGAGAACGAATGGTGGGATGACCTGGTGGTTCCGGTAACTATCAATGCCGGGAGCGCCCGGGGATTGAAAACCAATATGAGCCTTCGAGTGGTTGGGCGAGAAGGCTTTGTTATAAAAACAACGAAGGTTAGGCTTCACTCGGCGTCAGGCGTTATTGAGCAGCCCGTTCGTAAAAGGCCATGCGTCAAGTTTGCCCCAACTGACGACTGCAAGGATTTGGAATATCAGCCGGTGAAGCGCGGCTCGAGAGTAACCACCAATCCCTTAATAGAAGATTCAGAGTCAGCCGGCTAGCAGACGCTCTCTACTTTTTATCGCCGAATGCGTTATCCGCAAACATTCCTCGACGACCTCAAACGACAGGCTGACATTGTGCGCGTCGTGCAGGACTACGTGCAGCTCAAGAAGAAGGGCGCAAACTGGATGGCGTGCTGTCCCTTCCATAAGGAAAAAACGCCGTCGTTTTCCGTCAGTCCAGCTAAAGAAATCTTCTATTGCTTCGGTTGTCACAAGGGTGGTTCGGTTTTCAACTTTGTGATGGAGATGGAGCGCGTCTCTTTTCCCGAAGCTATTAAGCTGGTGGCGGAAAAGTCAGGGGTGCCGCTGCCGAAGTTGATCGATGACAGCCGCTTCGAGGCGAGAAGAAATGAAGCGGATGCCGTAATCGAACTCAACAGGTGGGCGCTGGAATGGTGGGAGCAACAGCTTGAGTCAAGTGGTGAAGCCCGCATCGCCCGCGATTATTTGAAGCGTCGCGAGATTACGGACGAAACGCGCAAGACTTTTCGCATGGGCTATGCGCCGGATAGTTGGGATGCACTTTCAATTCATCTAAGACAAAAGGGCGCTACTCAAGATCAGATTGAACGCAGCGGCTTAGTCGTTAAGAAAGAAGAAGGCGGTTCTTACGATCGCTTCCGGGGACGGCTGATTTTTCCAGTAATGGATATTCAGGGCAAGCCGATTGCTTTCGGAGGACGTACGTTACGCGACGAAGACGCGAAGTACATTAACTCTCCGGAGACTGCGGCCTACGTAAAGGGACGCAACCTTTTTGGTCTCAACCTGACTCGTGATGAAATCCGACGTGCCGGATTCGTTATTTTGGTTGAGGGCTTTTTGGATCTGATTGTCCCTTATCAATTCGGAGTTCGGAATGTGGTGGCGAGCTTGGGGACGGCGCTGACGCCCGATCAAGCGCGGATGGTGAGCCGGTTTGCCCGCAAAGTTGTGGTCAATTATGATGGCGATAACGCCGGTGTGCAGGCAGCAAAAAAAGCTATTGCAATTCTTCTCGCGGAGGATTTGGAAGTAAAAATTCTGGTGCTTCCCGATGGCTCCGATCCCGACGAGTTCATCAGAAAATCCGGCGTCAGTGAGTATCAGCAGCAACGTGGGCTCGCACAATCCCACATTCAATTTGTAATAGATCAAGCGGTAAGGGATCGCAAACTCAGCAATCCAGCGGATAAAGAAGCCGCGATTGATGAGGTGCTACCCTACATTCGCGTGGTTCGCAGTCGCTTGCAGAAGCGTGAATATTTTGACATTGCCATGGACTCGCTGCGAATCGGCGATGCTACGTTGCGGCGAGAATTGTGGCATTCAATCCGCCAGGGAACTGGTGAAGGAGCACGCGCCAGCGAAGCCGTTAAAGCGACCGTAAGGCGCCCGACAATCAAACCGACCGTGGCAGAAGAGCGGCTACTGGGGTTGGTTTTTGCTAACGAAGGATTGCGCTCGGGCGTCTTGAGCATGCTGCAGCCTGAGGATTATGAGGACCTGGCAACAGCGCCTCTGCTGCGAGTACTGCTGGAGTTGGAAAACGAGCATCGCGAAATTAACTTCGATAGCTTGAGCGAGAAGTTAGCGGAAACGCCGGAACTTGCAGAATTGTTGCCCATGTTGATGATGAGCGAATCCTTGCACGCGTCGAATGAACACTATACGCCGGAAGAGTGTGTTTTCACTTTCCGCCTAATGAAATTGGAGAGTCGTATCGGCCAATTAAGAGATGAGGGCGCGATGGCTGAGCGTGAGGGAAACACTGAAAGGGTAATCCGAGTGTCAGCCGAACAGACAGAATTGGCGAAGCGCAAGAGCGCACTCCTGACCAAGGCAGAGGCTACTCAGATGGAGCATTGAGCCCTGGTTCCTTGTCAGCGGCGGCCTCACCCGGATGAGTTATGTTCCGTTTGAAGGAGCTTTCTTCCAACTTCGTTTTCAGAAACTGAATTTTTATGGAGCAGCAAGGTTTGAGTATCGAAGACAAAGATCGTGACGATGTTATGGAGCGGCTCCTGGAGCTGGGCGGCGACAAGAAATATCTCACTTTCGACGATCTGAATCGCGAGTTACCGGATAATGTCGTTTCTCCCGACGACATAGAAGACGTACTGCAGAAGCTCGAAGGTTCAAATATTCCTGTCGCGGACTCCGATGAACGTCTGCTCGAACAGGCCTCGGCGATTGCCGTTGACGAGGAAGAGGCAGATGAAGATGTGGAGCTCGATCTCTCCGCGGGCGCTCTGGAAAAAACCAACGACCCGGTACGTCTGTATCTGCGCGAGATGGGCGTTGTTCCCCTGCTCACGCGCGAAGGCGAGGTAGCAATCGCCAAGCGCATCGAACGCGGCCAACTCAAAACTCAGAAAGCGATTGCCCGTTCGCCGATTGCCGTTAAGGAACTTCTGAAAATCGGTGAAGAACTGGAAGCGGGCAAAACCAACATTCGCGAAATCGTTGTTTTTGCAGAGCAGGCCGAGTTAACCGGCGATGAAGATGTGGATAAGGCCGACGAGTACAGGGCCTGGACCATCGAAGGCATTGAGAATATTCGCAAGCTCTTCAAGCAGGGATTGAAAGAGTGGGAAAAGCTTCGCGACGAACAGAAGGCTACCCGCGGTAAGAAGAGTAAGAAAGTGTTGCGCCTGCGCCGAAAAGTGGCACGCCTGCGGCTGGAAATCGCACAGGAGATCGGCCGGCTAAACATCACTGAGCGCGCACGCCAACGTTTGATCAGTTCAATACGAACCGTGCAAAAAGAAGTGCGCGACGCCGAACGCGAAATCGATAGTCTCACCGAAAAGCTAAGTCGCAAACGCATCAGGGCCGACGATCAAAAAGAGTTTAAGCGCCGTATTTCCTTGTCGAAGAAACGATTGCTGCAGCTTGAAATTGAGCATTACATCAGCCCGGTCGAGATAAAACGCTCGCTACAGGCAATCATTATCGGCGAACAACAAACGGGACAGGCTAAGCGCGAACTGGTTGAAGCGAATCTGCGTTTGGTAGTTTCAATTGCCAAGAAGTACACCAATCGGGGCCTTCAATTTCTCGATCTGATTCAGGAAGGCAACATTGGTTTGATGAAAGCAGTTGATAAGTTTGAATGGCGTCGGGGTTATAAGTTTTCAACCTATGCCACGTGGTGGATTCGCCAGGCGATAACTCGGGCGATCGCCGATCAGGCGCGAACCATTCGCATCCCGGTTCACATGATTGAGACCATCAACAAGCTCATTCGAACGTCCCGTTCACTAGTGCAAGAGCTTGGTCGCGAGCCGACGAGCGAAGAAATTGCGCGAAAGATGGATATTCCGGTCGCGAAAGTGCGTAAGGTTCTCAAGATCGCGCAGGAGCCGATATCACTCGAGACGCCGATTGGTGAGGAGGAAGATTCGCATCTCGGCGACTTCATCGAAGACAAGTCGATTCTGAATCCAGCTGACGCCGTCGTTGCGTCCAATTTGCGGGAGATCACCGACGAAGTATTGGCGACATTAACGCCGCGCGAAGAAAAAGTGATAAAGATGCGGTTTGGTCTCGGTAGTACAGGGTCTGAACACACCCTGGAGGAGGTGGGCCAACATTTTGCGGTCACGCGCGAACGCATTCGGCAGATCGAGGCCAAGGCATTGCGGAAACTGCGTCACCCCTCACGTTCTCGCAAGCTCAAGGCGTTCCTCGAAAACACTCAACGGTAAATTCATTAAGCATTAGTAAGGGCGCAGGGAATTTAGTTCTCTCTGCGCCCTGGTTTTTCTTTGTCTCTGGAATGTCTACTTGACCGTCAGAAAGGTTGCACTCTTGGCGGTGTAATCAAATTCGTGATTATAAACATAACCTGGAAATTCAACTGGAAGCGTAAACTGCACCCTCACTTCCATCCGTTTGTCATCCTGCTCTTGCGGCGTAATTATGGCATCCTCGGGAATACCATACTCAGCAGAATTCTTCACCAGTTGATCCTTAATCCAGGAGGTTGGTTTCCCCAGGTTGGCAGCGGTGTCGACGTCATTCTGCATTAAATCCTTGATTTGGTAGTCGCGATAAAAGACCGGGAGAAGCTGACGGCCAGCATAAACTACGCTACCGAGAATCGCAGCCACAATGAGGAACTTTAGACGGGCTCCGCCCCGCTCGGACTTTCTCAATCTTGTATTGTTGTTCATCCTTCTTTCCACTACGATCTGCGAAATACTTCGCGTACTGATTTCCGTAACAGAGTTGAACTAATCTCTTTCCCGTCTACGATGCGTGGACGGCCGATGCGTTCAAGAAGTACCCACTGTACCCGGCCGGCTGTTCGTTTCTTGTCATGCGCTAACGCGCTAACTAGGGTGCGCTCATCCAAATCTCGGGCAGATGGCAATGGCCCGCATAGCCTTATTGCCCCGACTAGCAATTCTAACTCCGTTTGGTTGAGCAGGCCCAGATTTTTTGACAGCTCAGCCGCTACCAACATTCCTTGTCCCACTGCCTCGCCATGCCGAAACCGTCTATAGTCGGTGACGGACTCTAACGCATGAGCAATAGTGTGGCCGAAATTTAGGATTCGGCGCGAACGATGATCGGCGCGGTTAAGATCTTCACGTTGGTCGGCGGCCACAATTGATGCTTTGAAAGCACAATGCGAAGCGATAAGTTGTTCGAGCCGTGATGAGTTCAGAGCGTCTTTGCTACGGAATGTTTGTAGAAATTCCGTCGTTTCTTGAAAGAGTTTCCTACTACCTACGGCGCCCTGCTTGACGCACTCACACCAACCGGCAACAAGCTCACGTGCCGGCAAAGTCCTGAGCGTTTCAACGTCTGAAATTACCGCTGCGGGCTGGTGAAAACTGCCAACGAGATTCTTGCCGCTAGCCATGTTTACCCCAGTCTTACCCCCGACCGACGAATCGATCTGTGCCAGTAAGGTGGTAGGAATCTGGATAAAAGGGACACCTCGCAGGTAAATCGCTGCAGCAAATCCAGCCACGTCGCCTACAACGCCACCGCCTAGCGCCACAACACCGTCGCTTCGCTCGAGCCCGGACTCATTAAGAAAATGAAGCACCCGCTCAACCGTTTGAATCGACTTATAGCGCTCGCCGTCGCCAATTGACCATGGCCTTACAGTAAATCCGCTCGCTCTTAGACTTTTGACCATGGCCGGTCCGTAAAGAGAAAAAACTCGTCTGTTGGAGATGAGAGCGATGCGCTGAGCTCGGTTGCCGAGGCAGCCACGAGCCACGTGGCCAGCCTCCAGACGGAGGCCATCGCCAATACGAATTTCGTATTCGTGCGACCGTTCCTTAGTTCGCACCACGACTCGCCTCAATCTCGAACCCCTTTCATGATCTAAGAGCTGGTTCAGCCGAGACTAGGGTAGTTTGAGGACACGCGCAACGTGTAAACGAGTCGGGTCCGGGATAATTTGAAAAGGATTTGGAGTTGGCTGGAACTAGAAGGTCTGATAAAAAGCGAATGGACGCGACAAACGTGGGAGTAGGTCGCGTCCATCCATATTTGTGGTCACTGTCCTCACCCCAGCAACCACTTGAGACGGAGGATTCACCAACCGTCTCTTCTTGCCCCACAATATACATCGCAACGCGCGTGCCGTGCAAGATTCATACTGTTAACAACTTACGAAGCAAACAATTTCCTTTTGTTCTTTGCAGCACCACTCATTTCAAGCCAAAACACCATCATGTCGCGCGTAAGAATTCGAGTAATTATTTCAATGTTGAGCGTAAAATTTTCACGGGTCTTACAGATCAAACCTCCAGTGCTTGCCGAATCACGTTTGCCAATGCTGATGCGTGTTTTTCGATTTCAACTTGGTTGTCGCCTTCAATCATAATGCGTGCCAGCGGTTCAGTACCCGAATATCGGAGCAGGAGTCGCCCCTTGGCGCCGAGCTGGTTTTCAATCTCGCTCACCGCTTTTTGGATCGCCTCGACCTCACCAAACGGCTGCTTAACTTTCACCTCTACGTTGACGAGGACTTGTGGAAAGGTTTGAAACCCGTTCGTGAGTTCATCGAGCGCTTTTCCCGCTTCCGTCATGGTGCGGAGCATGATGAGGGTTGTGATCAATCCGTCGCCGGCCAGGCTTAAGCCGGGGAAAATAATGTGGCCCGATTGTTCCCCGCCGAGGCTGGCGCCCAGCCGCAATAACTCTTCCAAAACATATTTGTCGCCAACATCCACACGAACCAGCCGGATAGCCTGGGACTGAAATGCGACCTCAAGACCGAAGTTGCTCATCACGGTCGCAACGACCGTATCGTCAGTTAGTTCATGACGGGCCTTGAGATATCTCGCCAGGACCCAAAGGCTGCCGTCACCATTTACAAGCCTGCCGTTTTCATCGACGAACAAAGCTCGATCGGCGTCGCCATCGAATGCAACCCCGAGGTTCGCGGCACGCTTTATTACTTCAGCCTGGAGCGCCTCCGGATGAAGGGCGCCGCATCGGAGGTTGATGTTGCGGCCATCAGGCCGGTTGTTGATTGTGTCGACAGTTGCTCCCAGGCGTTCAAAAACCTCGGGCGCAAGTTTGAAAGCGGCGCCATTCGCACAGTCGAGCACAAGATGTATTCCGCGAAGTGATAAGTCCCGACCAATTTCGTCGACTAGAAAATCTGCATAACGAGACCGTAAACCGGCGGATTCACCGGCTTTAGTTTCGACAACTTTCAACGAGCGATCGTTCTCATTGAGTACAACCGTAGCACGTTGCGAAAAAACGTCACGCTCAATAAGTCGCTCGGTTTCTTCATCAAGCTTGCTTCCAGAAGGAGCAAAGATCTTTATGCCGTTGTCGCGATAGGCATTATGCGAAGCACTGATCACTATCCCAGCGTCGGCCGGCAAAGTGCGCGCGAGGAAAGCAACGCCAGGCGTTGTAATCACGCCGGCGGACTTCGAGGTGGCACCCGCTCGCGCCAATCCCTTGACCAGCGCTTCTTCCAGCCACCCACTTGATTCCCGTGTATCCCGGCCCATTACTACCGACGGCGCCCGACCAAGTTTTTCCGTCAGGCGACGGGCAAGGGAGGCCCCGACGGTTTCTACGGTTGCGGCGTCGAGAGGAAAGCTTCCGGCTTCGCCGCGCATACCATCCGTGCCAAAGAGTTTTTTCATTAAAAAATAGAGAGGAAAGATCAGGAGGACTAAGGATGACCAACGGGTATGACGAGCCTGGCTAAGTAGGGCGACTCGTTTCCATTGGCGAAGCGAAGATGGAGGTCACCGCGTGTTTTCTCAGCAACCTCTACGTGGATGTCGACCGCCGGATCGAGTAGATCAATCTTTGGATCGGCCAGGTTGATTTGAACATGCGAAACATTGAAGCTTTCTCTCTTGCCGTCTAACCAAACTGTTTCCGTAATAACTTTGTGCAAGGCATTAATCCGATCGGCTGGGCCGCGCATTCTGATTTTGGCCGGGCTAACCGATACGCCGGTCACCTCGTAGCCTTCAGGAAGCTTGCCCTCAAACTTGACTTCAACATCACTCGCGCTCTCTACGACTGGCTCGAGGCGGATGGGCACAGTTGCGGGATGGAACCCCAGAATTTTTACATCTTCCTGTAAATCCACCTTAACGCGATCCAGCGTCAACTTAATAGCACGCTCACCGGCCTTTTGATCGCTCAAGTCGACATTAGCTATCAGATCCCTTGGTCCAATGCGATCGAGCTTATCTTTACTTCCGGTGAGAATCACATCCACAGTGCTCGGTGGTTCATTACTTATCTCTAGTCCATCAGGTTGTAGGAAGTTGAGCTGGACGCCGGAGACTCGAAGCGTTACGGGCTTATTCTGACCAGTGACGCCTAACCAGAGCGCGACTGTGATCGCCAGAGCGAGCAACTTCAGTCCCCAGTCTTCGACGAACAATTTACGCAGCAACCGTTCAGGCGCAGTTGGTATCCTCGGGACTGGAAGTGTCTCTGTATCTTCTGTGTCTTGATAGGGCATTGGAAAATCTCAAATCTGAGATCTCAGATTCAGCTGCTTAAGGCAAATCACTCAAATAGATGCAATCTCTTCAGTATCAGCGTCGGGTTCACCGGGTTTTTCCTGATGTTTCAGCTTCTCACGTTTAGGTGAAACCTGGAGCGCTTCAGAGATTGCAGCTCTCAGTTTAGGAGCATCCAGGCCGCGCTTGATCTCTCCATGCTGGACGATGGAAATCAACCCTGACTCCTCTGAAACTACTACCGCGACTGCGTCAGTGTCTTCCGTAACGCCGAGAGCGGCGCGATGACGCGTTCCCAGATCACGTGATAAGCGTGGGTTCAGAGTTAGAGGCAGAAAGCACGAAGCTGCGGCAACGCGATGCCGGCGAACCACAACTGCGCCATCGTGGAGCGGCGACTCGGGATTGAAAATGCTCACTAACAGGTCGTAGCTGAGTTCTGCATCCAACTTCACGCCGCCATCGATAATGTTTTTGAGTCCAATGTTGCGCTCGATTACGATCAGGGCGCCTGTCTTGGTTGATGCCAGGGAAGTTGCCGCGAGAATCACTTCGTCGTAAACGCCCTCGCCGAATTGACCGTGTTGCCCGCGCGTGAACGGCATGCGAAACCGATTGCCGAAAGTAATCAGCGCCTGACGAATCTCGCTTTGAAAGAGAACGATAATGGCGACGCCAATGTAGAGCAGCGCCCCGCGCAGAATGAATGCAAGTGTTGCCAGGTCTTGTCTTACGGCGACCCAGTAAAGGAGGGCAAAAGCTCCGATCGCGGCGGCCATGGGCGCGGCGCGGGTTCCGCGAACGAGTTTCAAAACTGCATACACAAGCAAGAAGACAAGGATGACATCCGCGATATTGCGCGGCTCACTAAGCCTTCCCAAGTACTCCGTGTATGGCAGTATTAACAACATTTCTGAAATTCTGGATTTGCGATTTGCGATTCAAAGGCTGCAATTTATTTTCACCAAATCGTGATCGAAATCCTCGATACCTTCTTAACCAACGTGTTCCGGAACACAGTCCTGCTCGGAACTATCGCATTGCCGCGCAGTCTCCAGAAAAATCATCTCAACTTTTGGTTCTGTCCGCTTAATCAATTCCTCAACCTCTTCCACTGTCTGAACGATTTCGCCAGTCACCAGATCGTCGCGCACATTTATGTGGGCGTTGATCAAAATCTGTTTCGGCGCCAGGTGCATCGTAAGCAGTTCAACCACCTTGACCACGTTCGGATGACTCTCAATAGCTTGCACGATAGCCGAAACAGTCTTTGGATTTGCTGCCTCGCCTAATAACAATCCACGCGACGTTCGTGCCAGCACAAACGCAACCACTGCCAAAACCAGCCCTATGATGATCGACGCTAAGCCATCCCAATATGCGCCATCGCCTGGGCCACTGTGATGCTCTGTGAGATAGATTCCCATGCCCGCAATGATGATGCCCAGAAGCGCCGCCGAATCCTCAAAGATCACGGTCTTCGCGGTCGGATCTTTCGACTCGCGAAGATATGCAAAGAACGTCAGCCCTTCATGGTGCGCCTCTTTCACTTCCTGGTAGATCGCCAGAGCAATCGAACCGGCTTCCAGGACAAACGATATGGCGAGTACCCAGTAAGCCCAGACCAGGTTTTCCGGGGGATGGGGGTGCCGGAGTTTTGCTATGCCTTCGTAAATCGCATAAGTCGCCCCAACTCCGAAGATAAATATCGCCGCAATGAAAGACCAGAAGAAGCGCTCTTTTCCATAACCAAAGGGATGCTTTTCCGACGCCGGGCGTTTGTAGAACCGCAAGCCGAGCAGCAAAAACACCTGATTAGTGGTGTCGGCGATCGAATGCAGCGCTTCGGCCATCATGCCTGAAGAGCCTGTCATCACGGCCGCCACCAACTTCAGAATCGCTATTACCGCGTTGGCAAAGAGCGCACCCAGTACGGCCAGCATCAACGAGTTCCTTCGGTTATGAAATGGAAAGCTCCGCTTGGATTATCGCGAAAAAATGAGCTTGTGGCAATGATGATTGGGAATTAGCGGGGTTTAGCTTTTGAGCGTCGCTTAATGCTTCCTCTCTGCAGAAAACCAACCAACTCTCCGTTGGCGTTTACTATGGCGACCGCTCCCACGCCGTTTTCTTTCATGACTGATTGCGCGGAATCGAGGGTGGTGGCAGGCTCAACAAAAAAACCTGGTTTGACCGGACGCATGACACTTTGCACGCTCGTAGTTGCCCAACGATCTCGAGGCAATGATTTCAAATCCTCAAGCGACAGAATTCCGTGGAGTCTTCCGCTTACCGAAACCGGAAAACTTGTTTGACGATGAAGCGGAAGAATGTCGTCCACAAATCTCGCAATCATCAGCGTGGGGTCGATTGTCACCGGTGGTGACATTGCGTCTGAAACGGTCACCAGCCTGGTGTGTTGAGCACTCTTCACAACCTTAAACGCGGTATCCATCAGGAAAAGTCCGACCAGAATTGACCAGACACTCATGAAGTAGGGTTGCGCCGCTCGCCAGTTTGGAGAGATCAGAATGTAGACACCGAAAAGAACTAACATGCCCCCGATCAGGATCCCGCAGATGCCGGCCTTGCGTGTAGCGTCCTTGATGTCTCCGGTTCTGCGCCACAGCAACGCGCGCAACACCCGTCCGCCATCGAGCGGATAACCTGGAAAAAGATTAAAGAGCGCGAGCAAGAGATTGCCAGCGGAAATCAGGAAAAAGACGACAACAGTTGATTCGTAGTTTCCCATTGCCGCAATATTTGTGGCCACAAAAGCAAGGATGGCAAACAAGAAGCTCGACGCTGGTCCAGCCAGGGCGATGCGGAATTCGGCGCGTGGATTCTGAGGGTCAGTTTTGAGACGAGCAAGACCACCAAAAGGGTGAAGCACGATCTCTTCAATTTCAATACCTTCTGCTTTGGCCATCAGGGCATGGGCGAGTTCATGTCCAAAAACGGAAAGGAAAAGACCAGCCGTGGTAATTAGCCCGAGGAGCCAGGCGGTAATGGGTGCGTGCGGAGGGACCTGAACGTTAACAACCTGGATAGCGTGGTTTTGCAGATTGCTGGCAATTAGCCAAACGCTGAGAATCACAACCGCGAACCAGCGATAGTCTATGCGTACCGGAATGTCATAGACGCGCGCGATTGTAAGTTGGCGTTTGATTAGACCGATTAGCTTCATTAGCGGGAAGGATAACCGCCAAGACGCCAAGAGCGCCAAGATTTAGAGAACAGGTAGTGTGCGCGGATGACGACAGAAGCGAACCAGCCTACTGGTGCGCCTAACTGTTTTTCGGCCTGGCGATCTTGTCGCCTTGGCGGTTAGTTAGTTAGAAAGCGCCGCTTGCTTTTTGCCAATCAACTTCCCACAAGACGACAGGTTGCTCGCGATTCTTGACTGTGATTGGGTCGCGCGGGTGAAGTTTGTAACGGCTTCGCGCAGCCTTGGCCGTCGCATCGCTGATGAGAATTTGACCGCCCTTGGCATTTGATTCGAGCCGGGAGGCCGTGTTCACGGCATCGCCGATTGCAGTGTATTCAGAACGCCTTTCGGAGCCGATGTATCCCACGATCACATCACCGGTGTGCAGCCCGATACCGACACCAACTTCTGACAAGCCCTCCTGCCGCAGCTCCGTGTTGATGCCGAGCAGGCGTCGCTGCATCGCCACCGCCGCGTTCAAAGCGTTCGAAGCATCTTCCGGCGTCGTAGTAGGCGCGCCGAAGAGGGCCATTAATCCGTCGCCGAGATATTTATCAAGCGTTCCGCCGTGGGCAAAAATGATATCTGTCATCGCTGAAAAATACCGGTTGAGCAAGCTGACAATTTTTTCCGGGGCAGCGTGCTCAGAGATCCGAGTGAAACCGCGAATGTCGGCAAAGAGTATGGTGATTGTTTGGCTGACGCCGCCGAGCTTGAACGAGTCCGGATTTTCCAGCATCTGCTTCACTACATACTCGGGTAGGAACCGGCTGTAATTTGCCCGCGCCACTTCCTCGCGCGCCAGGCGCTCGTGTGCTCGAGCGTTTTCAACCGCGATTGCAGTTTGTGCAGCGACGGCGCTGATCAACTCCAGGTCGTCCGGTTTGAAAGCAGCAAAAGGATCGAGCCGATCGGCATAAATCGCGCCGTGTACTCTCGACTCACCCACCAGTGGCGCGCAGATCGTTGAGCGAACTCCCTGCGAAACGATCGAATCTACACCGGCAAACTCCTCGTCAGAGGCTGCATCTTGCGAAAGCAGCGCCACTCGATCCCGCATCACCTTGCGGGTAATGGTCCGTCCTATCGAAAGTTTGCGCGCGTGGTTGTTAAGACTTTCGTCGCGCGCACGCATAGCAATGGGATTCAATACCACATCTTCCGGATTCTCTTTTCCAGTGCCTTCGGCCAACAAGGCCACCACGCGATCAGCCGGAGTGGAGCGGAAAATAACATCGGTAGCCTTGGCAAAGATGGCCTCGAGATCGAAGACCGACCCCAGCGTTTTACTCATCTCGTAAAGCGCGGAGAGTATGTTTGCCTTTCGTTGTAGTGCTTCAAGTACTTTATCTCGGGACTGGCTCGTCGTTGCCGTTGGTAAGTTTTCCGCAGACTTGTGGAGTACGGTCTGCATCACGTCATTAGCAGAAACGACAAGCTGGGTGTGGCCCAAAGGCTTGTCGTCGTAACGCACGTCGGTCGTGCGCTCTTCGGCGCGTTGCTCAAAGCGCAGTGTACTGGCGCCAATGGTGATGCGATCGCCATTCTTCAACTGATGTTCGTAGTGCGGACCGCCATTGACGAACACCTTGTTGGCGCTGCGACGGAGTTCACCGTTAATCACCGCGCCGTCCACCAGCGTGAAGGAGCCATCGTCAGCAGCTTTGACATGCGCGTGATAACGCGAAGCCCGTGGGTCGTCCAGCACGACGGTATTGTCAGGTGCGCGGCCGATGGTGCACGCGCCCTGCGGGGGGAAAATATATTCCCATTGACGGCCGCTGGCGTCAGTGACTTTCAGGAGTGCCATGGCAAACGAATCGGATTGAAATCAGCGGGAGGCTGTCCTCGCGACATAAACGCTTAAACCAGCTCAAGGATGTTAGTCGAACTATTCGGTGTCGATCCTAACATGGTTTACCTGTGACAACTAAACGCCTTTCGGGTGACGGAGAAATACATTTTTGATCGCGACAACAGGAAGATGATTGAGTATCATCGAGGCCTCCCTGTTCAGCGGATCACGCCGGATTGTTCTTATGAGCGGCCTCCTTCGCCACATTCTTGCTATAGCCCTGGGCCTTTGCTGCGCCGGCTTACTCTCGCCGGTGAATTCTCAAACACAGAGCCCGAAAAAACCGATGACCGGAAGTGTCGCGGGACGGGTCACCGTGCACGGCAAAGGCGCAGGCGGCATTATCGTCGGTATTCGCAACTCCGACTTTTCAATCCAGCCGCCGCCGGCGGTCAGAGCCACAACCGACTCGGACGGCAATTACCGAATTACTGGCATCCCTGCGGGTAGTTATCAAGTTTCACCAATGTCCCCAGCGTACGTTGTTGCAGATCTGGGGGCGATGCGCACAAGGGGAGGAATTCTCTTGCTGTCGGAAGGTGAGCAAGTTCAGGACGTCGACTTTTCTCTGGAGCGCGGCGGCGTGATCGAGGGAAGGGTCACTGACTCTGGTGGGCGCCCAGTAGTCGAAGAACGACTGACGCTCATGCCAGCAGATCAGAGCAAACAGAACCGCCAGATGTTTGGCCCGGTCATGGGAGTCGGAGCTATAACTGATGATCGCGGCATCTATCGGATCTACGGCCTGCCCGCGGGACAATACAAGATCTCAGTTGGGCGGGATGACGATGGCTATTATTGGAGCGTAGGTGTTGGACGCGTCGCATACAAGCGCACCTTTTATCCTGATGCGACTGATCAAGCTGAGGCCAAAGTCATCGATGTGACTGAAGGTTCTGAGGCGACAAATATTGATATCACACTCGGTCAGACATTGCCGGGATTTGTAGCTAGCGGAAAAGTCGTTGACGGGGAAACCGGCCGGCCGGTAACAGGCGTGAGGTTGGGTCTGCGACGGGTGTTGAATAACGACTACGCAGGCGTCAATGCGTCCGTAAGCGCAAACAGTCAAGGCGAGTTTCGTTTGGAAAACATAACACGGGGAAAGTATGTGGTCTTGATTTTGCCATTGCCTGAGATTGAAACGCGTGCAGACCCGGTGAGCTTCGACGTGGTTGATCAGGATGTGAGTGGGTTGTTGGTTAAGACTTTCAATGGACTAAGCATTAGTGGCAATTACATCATCGAAGGAAAAACTGATAGTAGCCTCGCCGCTAAGCTTGCCGAGTTACGCCTTTACACCTACGTGCGCAATCAAGGCGCGAGCGCGGGATTCGGGCATTCGTCACCGTTGAATGCTGACGGGAGTTTCCGCATAGGCGGACTAAGTCCAGGTACCGCAGACTTCACGCTTGGCTCTCAAGAGGGTCGTCCACTGGTGAACTTTGCTATTTCGCGCATCGAGCGCGATGGAGTTGTTCTACCGCGAGGTCTCGAGCTCAACTCCGGTGAGCCGCAGGTTACGGGCGTGAAGGTCTTTTTGAGGTACGGAACCGGATCGGTCCGCGGCGAAGTGAAAATAGAAAACGGTCCACTCCCTGCGGACGGGCGCGTGTTGGTTTGGCTCAAGAAGCTGGGCGAGGCGGAATCCAATTTCAGGCCCTACAACGCGGATTTGCGCGGACACTTTTTGATAGAGGGTGTCACTGCAGGGGAATATGAATTACGCGTTCAGGCAAATGTGCCACGACGCGAAGCGCCTTCCGTGACCCAACAGGTCACTGTTGCCGAGGGGGCTGTCAGCGATGTCGTTATCACCGTGGATCTAAAGCCGAAGCCGGGCAACCGGTGAATCCCTGAGCCTGCGAGGCCTGAAGTCGATGCTCCTGAGTCCTTCAAGTCAGAATCTTCACTCCACTTTGCTGTGGTTACTCGTGAGCGTCGGCGCCATGTCTCAAAACATTGTTGCGCAGGATGACGAGAGCAGGAATGCTCCAATCCGGACTGGCGCGATCAGTGGACGCATAATCAACGAAAATGGGCAGCCTGTCTCACACGCTGCTATTTTCCTTAGCTCACCAACGGATCCGACACAAACACGTTCGAGTAACACCGATGACAACGGAAATTTCCAGGTGAGTGGTCTCGACGCTTTGATTTACACCGTCAGTGCGTCGGCCCCGACCTACGTCTCGGCGCCGCGCGACCCGGAAGCTTTGTCATCCTATTACCGAATTGGCGACTCAGTATCGATAAGTCTGATCAAAGGAGGCGTGATTACAGGGACGGTCACATCGTCGGCGGGAGAGCCGGTGGTCCAGGCCGGGGTACGAGCGATATTGATTCGCGATGCTAACGGCAAGCCACCCACCTTCGGTCGCTTTGTTCCCGAAAAGACAACCGATGATCGCGGCCTTTACAGAATTTATGGCTTACTACCCGGCACTTACATTGTCGCGGCTGGCGGGCGCGGAACAGCATATTTTTCTAACAATGCTTACGATACCGATGCACCCACTTATGCTCCATCGTCAGCGCGCGATGTGGCAATGGAGCTAACCGTTAGAGCCGGCGAAGAAACAACGGCGGACATTCGTTATCGTGGTGAACGAGGACACACGGTCAGTGGCGTCGTTAATGGACCCATTGCGACAAACTCCAGCGCCAACCTCACCCTCGCGCAAATTGTGAATGGAGTTCCCCTGGCCAGCGGTTTTTCCGTTCAGGCGTTCAATCGTAAAGGATTCGCCTTTTATGGAGTGACGGACGGTGAGTATGATCTCGTCGCACAATCAATTACAGGCCCGCGCGAGATCATTGCGTCAGAGTCGCGACATGTAACGGTTAAAGGCGCGGACGTTTCCGGCATTGAACTTGTCGTCAGGGAGCTTGCTTCGATTAGAGGGCGGCTGGTGTTGGAGACAACAACCGCAGCTGATTGTAAAAACAAGCGTCAACCATTGCTTTCGGAGACAGTGATGGTTGCGCGTCGCAGCGAGAAGAATACGCCGAAAGATCAACTCGCCTTTCCCAATACTTTTTCCCAGAGCGTGCCGGACAAGTCTGGCGACTTTGCACTGAGTAACCTGGCGCCCGGCCAGTTTTGGTTGAATACGCGATTCTTTGCGAAGTATTGGTATCTGCGTTCGATGATTCGTGAAAGCCCTGGAGCGCCAGTCGCAAAAACCGGACTGGTCAACCCGCAGGCCGACGTGGCGCGTAATGGAATTAATCTAAAGTTTGGCGAGCGGGTTAACGGAGTGACTATTACGCTGGCTGCAGGCGCAGCGTCACTTCGGGGAGTAGTGAAACAGCCCGCGGGCGAAAGCTTGCCGCTGAGACTGCATCTGTACCTGGTTCCGGTTGAAAAAGAGAACGCCGAAGATGTCCTGCGATTCTTTACAACAGCGGTACAGGTCGATGGTAAGTTTGCCTTCAACAACCTGCCGCCGGGCCGATATTGGGCGGTTGCTCGGAAGGCAGCCGATACTGACCCGCACGCCGACGCAACGTTGCGCGCTCTTGAAGAGGGCGACACTCGCCTGAAATTACGACGCGCCGCTGAAGCTGACAAGAACGAAGTAGAATTTAAGCCTTGTCAGAATGTCGTTGACTATCAATTGCCGTTCAAACTTTCGTCAGTCAAGAATTGAACGGTGCTCCTGTGAACCGGCTACGTGCGAGGTCACACCTATTGGCAAGGCAGCATTAAAGTAGAAAAGTCAAGGTCAAAAACTCAGATTGTTTGATCCGCTTTTCACTTGGATCTGAATCGCTTGACGCCTTGCAAGACGAGTTGCTAGACTCAAAACACTTACCAAGTTAGGGCCCCGGCGCTTTACTGCGTCGCTCGGATTTCCCCCAGACCCGCGCGTGCGGCGCAGTCTGATTTTCAAACCCAATGGAGGTGCTGCAGTGGGCTTCAAAGTCGGCCAGAAGGTTGTTTATCCTAATCACGGTATCGGAACTATCGAGCAGATTGAACAGAAGCAAATAGGTGCTACTTTGCTCCCTTTCTATACGCTTCGGCTCGCTGCTAATAACTCCCTCGTGCTAGTTCCGGTCTCAAATGCTATGGAAGTCGGCTTGCGTTCGCCAATCTCTTCAGGCGAATGCGAAATGCTTTTCAAAGTGTTAGCTGATGATTTCTCCTTCCCAGCGAACGATTGGAAGGACCGTTTCAAAGACTTTTCCGAAAAGATGCGGACTGGCGACGTTTTTGAGGCCGCTGAAGTGCTTAAGCATCTGACGTATCTCGGTAACCTCAAGCCGCTTTCGTTTCGTGAACAACGAATGCTCGAGCGGGCTCGCTACCTGGTGATTTCGGAATTGGCCGCCGTCTGTCGCCAGCCGGAATGCAACATCGAACCGCGCGTTGAGGAAGCACTTACTCGTGCCTGCATGAAGCATGATCGCCGGCCAGCTCGTGCGCGCGCTGCCGGGGCTGCCGTGGGCCACTGATCCACAGGATCTCGGACGTTTTTACCCGCCACCGGGCCTTAGTTCGAGTTACTCTTACGAAAAATCCAACTCCTGTAACCCCGTCACTGCGCGGAGGCGGGCTTGGTCCGTCTGCGAACCTGCGGGAGGTGGAGATTGACCAGGCCCTCACCCACTCATAGACACGTTCCAGGCGTTACTATTTGCACCATGCTTCGCGTGCTATAATCCCCGACCTGAATCATTTCCCTTTAAGATGGACGAATCCGGCAGTAATCTCACCCTAAGTTTCCTGCAGAGGGCTTTATCAGCCGCGCTGCCAGTATGATTGCACTCCTAAAACTAGTTGCGATCGCGTTTCTCGTTGCCACCAACGGGTTTTTCGTCGCGTCTGAATTCGCACTCGTATCCGTTCGACGCGCGCGGTTGGAAGCGCGCGCCGCCGCCGGTAGCAAAAATGCCAAAGCAGCGCTTCGCCTCCTCGATAATCCGACGATCTTCATTTCCGCGGTGCAATTTGGCATTACGTTGGCTTCGCTTGCCCTGGGATGGATCGGGGAACCGACCCTCGCTCGACTGCTCGAGCCAATCGCTTCAGCTATTGCGTCCGAAGGACGCGCAGGGTATGTGGCCCATCTGATGGCAATTATTATCGCTTTTTCGGTAATCACCTTCATGCATATCGTTTTCGGTGAATTAATGCCGAAGATGATCGCCCTTGAACGCGCCGAAAGAATTGCACTTTTCTGCTCGCGGCCGCTGGAGTTGTTTGCAAAAGTATTCGGCGCGCCGCTCTGGGTCTTCAACTCCGTGGGCGCCTTTCTCGGCCGTCTGATTGGTCTCAAGTCAACTTTGGATCACGCCGCTGTATACACTGAAACGGAGCTTCGACAGCTGATAGACGTGGCTCGCGATAGTGGTTACTTGCGCGCCGAAGAAAGACGATTAATTCACCGAGTGTTTGAGTTTTCTGACACTTTGGTGCGCGAAGCAATGGTTCCACGAACCGAGATGGCGGCAATTCAAAACGACTCTTCGCTGGATCAGATTAGCAAGGCCTTTCAGCAGTATGGCTATTCGCGTCTGGCAGTCTACGAAGACTCGCTTGATAACGTGATGGGCTTTCTCCACAGCAAAGACGTGATGCCATTTCTTTTGTGCCCCGAGAAGTTTCGGCTTCAAGATGCGCTGCAGCCGCCTCTCTACGTGGTTGATACGGCACGCCTGGAAGATGTGTTACGGCAAATGCAGAAGGCGAAGTCCCATTTCGGATTTGTGGTAGACGAACACGGGGGACTCGAAGGCATCATCACGCTCGAGGATTTGTTGGAGGAAATAGTTGGCGACATTTCGGATGAACATGATGAAGAGGTAAACGAACAAATCATCGCAGCCGGCAATAACAGCTACGTCCTGGCGGGAGGATTGGCGGTGAGAGATCTAAACCGCCGGCTAAAGCTTTCATTACCGGAATCTGAGAGTTACACGACGATCGCCGGCTTCCTGATGACCGAGGCAGGTCACATGCTTAAACCAGGTGACAAAATAAACTACAACGGATTTCTATTTGAGGTGAATCGCGTGGAGCGACGTCGCGTTATTACCGTGCGCCTGGAATTGCCTACCGTAAAAGAGCGGGCCCAGGGAGGTGAGCCTGCGAGCGAAGGCGCCCGCGCTGCAGGTTGAATTAATTATTACGAGCGTGACCTGGTTAAGATAACGCCGCTCTGTTCAAAAGTTTCTGTTAGCTGGAGCGAAAAACGAGATGAGCTGGATTGAAGGTGTAGTCGCGCGCGAGATTCTGGATTCACGTGGTAACCCCACCATCGAAGCGGAAGTGACTTTGGTTGGCGGCGAGGTTGGTCGGGCGGCGGTTCCGTCAGGCGCATCTACCGGTGAACACGAAGCCGTGGAATTGCGCGACGGGGACCAGAAGCGTTATGGCGGCAAGGGCGTCTTAAAGGCCGTGCACAATGTGAATGAGGTCATAGCGCCGGAAATGGATGGCATGGATGCGCTCGATCAGGCAGAGATCGATAGCGCCTTGATTGCCCTTGACGGCACGCCGACGAAGTCAAAGCTTGGCGCCAACGCGTTATTGGCCGTCTCAATGGCTACCGCACGCGCCGCCGCCGCATACCTGGAATTGCCTCTCTACAAATATCTCGGCGGTCCTAACGCGCGCACGCTGCCGGTACCGATGATGAATATTATTAACGGCGGCGCGCACGCCGATAACAATGTCGACTTCCAGGAATTCATGATCGTTCCCGTGGGCGCCGAAAGTTTTAGTGAAAGCCTGCGAATCGGCACGGAAATCTTTCACACTCTAAAATCAGTGCTTAAGAAAAAGGGCTACGTGACCAGCGTCGGCGACGAAGGCGGCTTCGCTCCGAATCTTCGTTCCAATGAGGAAGCCATCGAAACCATCCTTGAGGCAATTGCTCAAGCCGGCTACGCGTCCGGGAAAGACTGTCTGTTGGCGCTTGACCCTGCAGCGAGTGAGTTTTACGACGGTAAATCCTACGTCTTTAAGAAGAGCGATAAGCGGGAATTGTCGAGCGAACAAATGGTGCAGTTTTGGAAAGCGTGGTCTGAAACTTATCCAATAATCTCGATTGAAGACGGCATGGCTGAAAACGACTGGACCGGCTGGAAGACGTTGACTGACGAGCTCGGCCGGCGCGTGCAGCTTGTCGGCGACGATCTATTTGTCACTAATACAGAATTCCTGCGCAAGGGAATTGAGCTTGGCGTTGCAAACTCAATCCTGATCAAAGTAAATCAAATTGGCACGCTCACCGAAACTCTGGATTGTATTGAACTCGCGAAAACAAGCGGCCGCACCGTAGTTATCTCTCACCGTTCGGGTGAGACGGAAGATCCCTTTATAGCCGATCTGGCCGTCGCTACAAACGCGGGTCAGATCAAGACCGGCTCGCTTTCGCGAACTGATCGGATTGCCAAGTACAACCAACTCCTGCGCATTGAAGAAGACTTGCGGGGAGCGGCACGTTATCCAGGTCGGGCTGCGTTTAAGGTGAAACATGAATCTATCAGACATCAGGCATCTGTTTGATTATACCGAGTGGGCCAACGAGCTGACGCTGAATGCGGCGGCCGAATTATCCGAAGACGATCTTCGACGCGATTTTAAGATTAGTCACCGCTCGATCTTCGCGACGTTACTGCACATGGCTGGGGCGGAATGGATTTGGCTGGAGCGCTGGCAGGGCCGGTCACCTGAAGGCAAGGAGGCCTGGTCAATTTGGACGCCCGACTTGTGTGCCAATCTTAATGTTCTGAATCAACGCTGGCGCGAGGTCATTGAGCGACGCGCGCAGTTAATTGCCGAACTTGATGAACTTGGTTTGGCGGCGGAGCTTTCGTTCAAGCTTCTCAGCGGTGATTCGAGTACGTTGCGGCTGGTGGATCAGATGCAACACGTCGTCAATCATGCCACCCTGCACCGCGGACAAGTAGTGGGTATGATTCGACAGCTCGGCATTGCGCCCCCAGCTACTGATTTGCTGTTTTATTTGCGGCGTGAAATTCCTGCATAGTTAGTTAATTCATTTCCACTATGGCTGAAACATGGGAGCGTGACGGTTATGTGATCAGCACCGATCGCTCGCGTCTTAACATCGACTTAATCCATGACTTTCTCTCCAAGACATCCTACTGGGCGATCGATCGCGCTAGCGATGTTGTGCAACGCTCGATAGACAACTCACTCTCTTTCGGAGTTTACAAAGGAAACGATCAGGTTGGATTCGCGCGCGTCGTGACAGACTATGCGACCTTCGCCTGGATTGCCGACGTTTTCGTGCTGCCGGAACACCGCGGTCAAGGCCTCTCCAAGTGGCTGATGGACGTGATGCTATCGCACACGCAATTGCAGGGATTCCGCCGCTGGGTTTTGGCAACCAAAGACGCGCACGGGTTGTATGAACGTTATGGGTTCATACGGCTGCATCGTCCTGAACGCTGGATGGAACGGCCGGATCCGAATATGCAGGAGAGTCCCGATTACTGGAAAAATGATCCAACGAGCCAAGAAAACTTCAGAGGCTAACAATTGAACCAAGAACGCGGACCGCTGGCATTGATCATTATCGACGGTTGGGGTTATTCGGCACGCACCGACGGCAATGCCATCGCCCTGGCCGCGACACCTCATTACGACGAACTTTGTGAACACTATCCCCAAACATTACTTGAGGCCTCGGGCACTCGTGTGGGCCTGCCCGCCGGGGTGATGGGTAATTCCGAAGTTGGTCATTTGAATATCGGAGCCGGGCGCGTCATCCGCATGGACGTCTCGCGAGTAGATCATGACATCGCGACCGGAGAGTTTTCCCGTAATCCAGTCTTGCTGGCGGCGATAAATCACGCCAGGACGCAGGGGACTGCGCTCCATTTGATGGGATTAGTCTCTGATGGTCAGGTCCATTCCTCTCAGGAACATCTCTACGCATTGCTGCGCCTGGCCAAACAAAACGGCCTGGAGCGTGTGTTCATACATTGCTTTCTTGACGGCCGCGATACTCCACCGTCATCCGCAGCTGACTACATTGCCGCGCTACAGATGAAGATCCAGGAGATCGGTTGCGGCCAGATCGCCTCCATCATTGGACGCTACTACGCAATGGATCGAGACAAGCATTGGGAAAGAACTGAGCGCGCCTACGATTTGTTAGTCAGGGGTAAAGGTGAACCAGTAACCGATCCGGTTGCAGCGATCCGACAATTCTATGAACGCGGAATCACTGACGAGTTTATTGAGCCTACGATTGTCGTTGGAACTAATGGTGAGCCGGTAGCAACAATCCAGAATAGCGACGCCGTTATCTTTTTCAACTTCCGCCCCGACCGCGCGCGTCAACTTACCAGGGCCCTGGCGATTTCGGGCTTCGCGGAGTTTGACGTGTCTGCCCGGCCCCAGATTCATTTTGCCTGCTTCACTGTCTACGACCGTTCGTTTCCGCTACCAGTCGCTTTTCCTCCACGCGATCACAAAAACGTGCTCGCGGAAGTTTGGGAAAAGATCTGCGTGCGCAATTATCGTTTGGCAGAGACCGAGAAGTATGCGCATGTCACCTATTTTTTTAATGGCGGTGTAGAGAAAGAGCATAACTGTGAACGACGTCTACTCGTACCTTCGCCGAGGATCGCTACTTACGACTTGCAACCTGAAATGTCGGCGTTCAAGGTTACTGACAATGTCTTGGGCGGCATAGACGAACGCGAAACTGACGTTTTCATCATTAACTTTGCCAATCCGGATATGGTCGGCCACACTGGGAAGCTGGATAAGACGATTGAGGCTTGCCAGTATGTTGATACTTGTCTGGGCTTGATTACCAAAAGTATACGGCAGGCGCGTGGTATTACCTTGATCACCGCGGATCACGGAAATGCGGAACAAATGATCGATCCCGAGTCGGGCGGGCCACACACTGCGCACACCCTCAATCCGGTTCCATTCCACTTGATCGATGAAGCGGCGCGTGGATTGAAGTTACGGGAGGACGGTGCGCTGGAAGACGTGGCTCCTACTGTGCTTGGTTTGCTTGGTAACGAAAAGCCGGGGGAGATGACTGGTCGGGATCTACGAGACCTGGAGTGAAACAGTTTCCAGGACGGAAAATTTTGTCTGTGCCCTTTGAAAGATTTGGAAGTGTTTGATCCTCGCAACATTCTGGTGATTGATTTTGGTCAGCTTGGCGATGTAGTGCTTAGTTTGCCCGCACTCCGTGCCATTCGAAAGCGATTTCCGCAGGCGCGGATCACAGTGGCAGTAGGAAAGCCGGGCGCTGATGTGATCGCGTTGTCCGATTTTGCGGATGATACGCTGGTCGTGGATCGGGTGGCGTTGCGCGACGGCTTCAAGCCTCTCTCCGTTTTTCGGGTTTTCAAACTCGTCCAGGAAGTCAGGGCGAAGAAGTTTGACTTCGTCATTGATCTGCACAGCCTCTCTGAAACAAACCTGCTTGGGTTTTTCTCCGGAGCTCCAAAGCGTCTCTATTCTCGGCGGCCCGGACGCTCGCTGGATTATCTGTCTAACTTCAAGCCGCGCCCTCCAGTCGAAACCGATCATCGCCAACGGCATCTGATTGATCGCTATTTGGATGTTCTGCGTCCGCTCGACATCGAGGACGCCGAACGTCTGCCAACTCTAAAAACTCGGCCGCTGGATGATGCGACCCTCGAGCGTATTCTAGTCAAGGCCAAGGCTGACTCCGGCGCACCACTGGTGGGACTTTTCCCCGGCGCCGGCCATCCGAGCCGGCGCTGGCCACTGGAACAGTTTGCCAGCCTTGCAGATTTTTTGATTAGAAACGATCAGGTTCGGGTGTTGGTGTTTTTGGGACCTGAGGAGCGCGATTTTATCAGAGACATTCGCCGGCAGTTTCCACCTTCCGTCGTTATTCTGGATCAACTCACGATTCCGCAACTGGCTGCGGCGCAAGCCCGGCTGGCGGCTTTCGTGTCCAACGACACTGGCCCCATGCACATTGCATCGGCGGTTGGAACGCCAGTAGTGCTCCTGCTTGATAAGCGCGCGCCGGAAAGTTATTTGCCACAAGGCGACCGTCACCGCGTGATCTATAACAGTGTTATTGAGGACATCACAGTTGATGAGGTATATGAAGCGACCAGAGCTATTCTGGCGTCAGGCAGAACAGCGACTCTGTTCGCAAGTTAAGGCGTAATAGTTTAAATCCGGCGTTCCCTCGTCTTCACCCCAAAGCGTTCAGGTATTATGAAAAGCAGCTCCACAACAACGCGCAGTCTTAGTTTCAAGGTCGCGTTAGTCCTTGTACTTTCGATTGTGTGTGTCTTGCTGCTGCGACCTCTGGTTGCAAGCAAAGAAAAAGACAAAGAACAGCCCACGGCGGCGGCTTCAAAAAAGTCGGTCGCAACCGGGTCTAGCGATCTCGCCAGCCGCATAGATAGTGTCATTGAGGAGAGCGATGGCGTGGCGCGCTGGGGAATTTCCGTCATCTCCATGGCTGATGGGTCAAAGGTTTACGAGCGAGACGGCGATAAGCTTTTCACTCCGGCGTCCAACATGAAAATTTATACGACCGGCGTTGCTTTGGATCTTCTCGGAGTCGATTATCGCTGGCGAACCTCTGTCTACGCGAACTCACAACCCGACGCGAGCGGCCGTGTTAATGGTGATCTCATACTCTACGGACGAGGGGCGCCCGATCTCGTGGCGAATAGCAAAGACGAGGACCGCGGCTCGCTGGCAAAACTCGCGGATGATCTCTATGCGCGAGGTGTAAGAAGAGTAAGTGGAAATGTTATTGGCGACGAAAGCTATTTCCGTGGTAACCCTCTGGGAGACGGTTGGCAGTGGACAGATCTTCAGTGGTACTTCGGCGCGGAAGCGAGTGCACTTTCGATCAATGGGAATGAAGTCGACATCAACTTCGTTCCGGCCGGCAAGGCCGGCGAATCAACCGTGAGGACAAGCGATACTGAGAGTTATGTGACCGTTCAAAACCGCATGTCGGCAGCGGCAGACAGTAGCGTCCAACCAACCATTGGCGTGTATCGAGGACTTTCGGATAACAACATTGAAGTCTGGGGAGAGTTTGCACCGGGCTCAAAAGGGTTTGGTGCGCGACTGTCGGTTCATGAGCCGGCGCTCTGGGCTGCGAAGTTATTTGTACGGGCCCTTAAGACACGTGGGATACAAGTCGAGGGTCAAACGCTATCGCGTGATTCACGCGTGCCTCAAAGTCAGCGTTTCGACCCGTCACATTCCGTTGAGCTGGCGTTCGTACAAAGCCAACCGATGGGTGAGATAGCAAAAAAGACAGACAAGGAGAGCAATAACCTTTTTGCGGAGTTGATTCTCCGAACTCTCGGAAGAGAGCGCGGCGAGATGTCCCCGTCGCCTAAGGGAATGGGACGAGAAAGGGGAGATGATGAATCCGGACTAGCTGTGATCCGGCTATGGCTGGAACGGTCAGGAATCTCGACCACTCAGCTGGCTTTGCATGACGGGTCGGGCTTGTCCAGGCTCGACCTGGTTACGCCGGAGACGAGCGCCCGTTTTCTGCTTTCTCTGTCTAAAACCGATGTAGGGCCTGTTTTCAGGGAGTCGTTGCCGATCGCCGGGCGTGACGGAACCCTGGCCGGTCGACTCAAAACCTTAGCCGACAGCGTCTCGGCCAAGACGGGTTCCCTGACGTACGACAACTCGCTTTCGGGGTATCTCACCACTTCCAAAGGACAACTTTTCGCCTTTTCAATCATGTGCAACGACCAGACCGGTTCGGTCAACAGCATCCACCTCATAGACCAAATTGTTGCGTTGCTCGCAGCCCACCCCGAACTTCCTGCTGGGAAAACATCAAAATCTGAATAATTCCCCAAGCCAAGCCAATGTTGGCTCTAGACAAACGCGGTTTAACCGTTTATTATCCCATTTGTCGGTTTTGCGGTAGATCCATCTACCCGCAGTCAACCCTCCTCCCTTTTCGAGTTTTCGGAACCCACCGCTTCAAGTCAGGAGTGAAATCAAATGGTAAGACGGATAGGAAGTTTCCTTTTAAGTGCACTCGCGCTAGCGGCCTTAAGTGCCAATGCTCAGGCGCAGTCGAACCTTACTGCTAAATCAGCTGGCCCTCAGCCGGTACCTACGGCCCCCTTGGAAACCGATCGCAATAGGGACGGCCTGGTCGGGCCCGTGCGGCGAGTACGGACTGAGGTTGTCAAACTTTCCAATGACACAGGAAAAGCTGCGGAAGGCAAACGGGCTGTTCTGGAAGTTGTCTCTTATGACCTCAAGGGCAGCAAAGTCGAGAATCAGTACTTTCCCATTGCCGGGGCGAACCTTACTGGTAAAGAGGTTTATAAATATGACGATAAGGGAAACATCAGCGAGATGACTCTGCTAAACACCGATGGATCCTTATTGAGCAAGGAAGTCTACAAGTACGAATTTGATTTCGCAGGCAACTGGAACAAGATGACCACTTCGGTGGCTGTGATTGAAGGTGGCAAAATGTCTTTCGAGCCAACCGAAATCACCTATCGATCGATCATGTACTACCTGGACGAGAATATGATGAAGATGGCTCAGCCAGCTTCACAACCAGCCACGCCGCCGGCCGCGCAGCCGAACACGTTAGCGTCAGCGCCTGCCACTAATACAGCTAGTGCTAATTTGGAAAACAAGACAACTGCGGTTGTGCCAAAGCCTTCAGCTAACAGTAACAACTCAAACGCAACTCACAAAACTTCTCCCTCGTTGCCGGGCGCGATGTCGAATGCGCCAGACAAGCTGAGTGGTCTGGGATCGGTGGAGTTGACTGGCGCGAAAACTGATTCGAATGTTGAAGCTACTGCGGTCAACATCGAATCCGAACCACCACCGCCAGCTCCGAGGCCGATCCTTAAACCAGTTTCGGGTGGAGTCCTTAATGGCATAGCTCTAAGTTTGCCGTCGCCGATTTATCCAGAGACTGCTCGACGCTTAAGAACCGCAGGGGTAGTTACCGTGGACGTAGTCGTCGACGAAACCGGAAAAGTAATCTCCGCAGTCGCGACTTCCGGACCTTCACTTTTGAGAGATGTTGCGGTGCAAGCTGCGTTGCGGGCAAGGTTCTCACCCACCAAGCTTTCAGGACAGCCTGTTAAAGTTTCGGGGCTTATCAACTACAAGTTCGCCCTTACCCAATAATTCTCAACAGCAAAACGCCAGCTTTCTAACTGGCGTCTTTGCCTTAGATATCTTTGCGAAGTATCGATTCATAAATAGGAGCTAACTCCAATGGCATTAACAGGACACCTGAGTGACCTTTCCCTTTCCGAATTAATTGAGTTTTTCTGCAACCAGCGCAAAACCGGACAGCTCAAGGTCCTCTATCCCCAGGGTCCCGGATATTTTTATCTGCAGACCGGGTCGGTGATTGACGCGCGAATCGGCGTGCTGCGAGGGATCGACGCCGTCTACTACGCATTGACTCTTCCCAACGCGAAGTTTGAGTTCGGTGGCGAGTCGGAGCCGGCCGAACGTACGATCAATCAACCTTGGACTCAGGTTGTCCTCGAAGGTTTGCGACGCCTGGATGAAGGAATCATCCCGGCAAATGCCTATCCGGCTGACTACCATGAGGAGGTTGAGCCGGCAGAGGAGAACCAAGCCCAGGTGCCTTCAACTGAGCTGGAAAGTTTGCGTGTTCCTTCGTTCCTCTCTTTCATGAGCACGGAATCAGTGGGTAAGCGAAAATTTGCAATCGCGGGCGCCGTGGCCTTCGCCGTTATTGCGAGCGTGGCTGCGATCGGGGTTCCAGCTGGTTGGTATACTCGGACGAAGGCTTCAGCAGTTGTCATTCAGCCAAGCGCCGTCGCCGTTACAGAGGCGCCGACCCCTGAAGTGGTTGTACCCACAGGGAGTTCACAGCCCACTGAACAGCCGGAAGATGCCGCACTCGCAGCTCGGCGACAACACGAGAAAGAGAAGGATAAAGTGAAGGCACGTGAAGAGAAGGCTGCGGCGGCGCTGACATCTGCGGCCAGTGCTTCAGTCCCAACCAGTGTGGCGTCCGATACCGCGAAGTCTGGAGCAAAGAAGATCACGGTAACCGTTACCTATGATGAGTCAGGACGAGTTACGCAGGCGTCTGGTGGAGATGCGAGTGCGGTGAGAATTGCACGTCAAAAACGCTTCCCGGCAGGGAAAGCCGGTTCAGCGACCATCACTATCCCGATAAACTGAAAACATTAAGCGTTAAAGGTAAAGGGGGAAAGGGTAGAGCTACGGTGCTTCTTACCCTTTCCCCCTTTCCCCCTTTAACCCTATGCTCAAACCAGCCGCATTATCTCGTCATCTGCTAAAACCGCCGAAGCTTGTTTTGCCCGATCGTAAATTCGGCTGACGCGATCATCGTTGGCCTCGATTCCGCGTTTCTCGAGCCAGTAGATCACGTTTGACTTGCCACTCATTGGTCCAATTTCTACTACCTGTTCCAGCCCAAATTGTCCCGCGGGCACACCCGAGTAGACCAAATCCGCAAGTTCTCGATCACCTTTTCGGTAACTCTTGATCACCGCAGCCGCGTGAACGCCGGTTGCCGTACGAAAAGCGTCGCGGCCGAATACCGGATAGTTGTAGGGGATGTCCCAGTCGCAAGCCTTCGACGCGGCCTCACAATACTCGCCTAACCGAGACAGATCATTCTGAATCCAGCCCATGAGCTTCAGGTTCACCAACAATTGATCCATCGGCGTGTTGCCCACCCGCTCGCCAATGCCCAATGCCGAGCCATGGACTTGATCGGCGCCGCCCTGGATCGCGGCTATCGAATTGATTACACCGAGGCCGCGATCCTGATGGCCGTGCCAGTCAAGGCGGATGTTGCCACCCTGTTCCTCGATGATATTTTTAACGAAACGGACTACTGAACGCGCACCGTCCGGGGTCGAATGTCCCACAGTATCGCAGACGCACACTGCCTTCGCTCCGCAACGGATGGCCGTCGTGTAGAGAGCGCGAATCGTTTCCGGATGGGCGCGTGTAGTATCTTCAGTAACGTACATAACCGGCACGCCTTCACCCACTGCAAACGACACTGCTTCTTCCGTCAATTTCAGCAGTTTGTCGAGAGTCCAGTCCTCCGCAAAAAAACGTATGGCGGAAGAACCAATGAAAGTGCAAGCTTCAATTGGAATACCGACGCGCTGGGAAATTTCGACGATTGGCAAAATATCATTTCGATGGGTACGTGCAGCGCAATTCGGCCGAATCTTCAATTTCTTCTCGGCGATCTCACGAGCCATTAACTCCACGCCGGCCGCGTGAGTTCCGCCTGCCCCGGGCAAACCGATATCCGCTGTGTCGATGCCCAGAGCGTCCATGAGGTGAAGCAGTTCAATTTTCTGTTCGACCGGCGGTTCGCTGACCGAGGGTGACTGCAGACCATCACGGAGCGTTTCGTCGTCAAAACCTATGTGACGATTCGGCAGAGTCAATTCAGGATCGATGGTGTTCCAGTCGTAAACTAATTCAGCAAGGGACACTCGAGAACCTCCGGAAGCCACTTTGTTGAGAGTCAAGAGTCTGAAGACTAAACTTTAGTTTGTTGCTTTCCAGAATACTTAACTTACGCTCATGTTCCGAACCGGGGAAGAATTTGATTACAACAACCTGCCATTATTAATGTCAAGCCAGCCATTTGAGGTTTGGCTTTTGACGCGAAGCGTCGCTCTGTTATAGCCTCTCACGCGTTTCATCGGAAGGTCGTTGCGCTCCACTCTGATAACTTTGATTTCTAAAGCTCAGCCTCAAGTTAAGACGATCGCGCTGGGCTCGGATCGCGCGGCAAAGATTTTGGCCGTCCGCGCCAGTATTGCACGGGTAGCGACGATCGATTCGTCCTGGGCCGAAGCGACCGTTCTCGCCCGGCCTGTCGAAACGAACGCACCCGCAATGCCTCTGAATGATTGGGAGCTTATGCAAGGGGCGCGGGAAAGGGCCCTGGCTGTGCGCGATCAACTTCGGGCGCAGCGGCGCGAGGCTGACATTTATGTTGGGCTCGAAGGCGGGTTTCATTCAATTTCCATCGAAGGCGAATGGCACACGTTCCTGCGCGGCTGGGCCTATGCAACCGACGGCAAGAATGGGACGTTTGGTGCGACGCCGTCGATTAGCGTTCCCGCCAATCTGGCGAAAAAAGTAATTGAAGGACGTCGCGAGTTGGGGCTGGTTATTGATGAGGTCGCCGGAATCAAAGACGTACGCAGTCGCCAGGGGGCCTGGGGGATCCTGTCCCGTGATCTGGTTACACGTGCAATGAGTTTTGAAGTTGCTCTCGTTGCGGCCTTTGCGCCTTTTTATAACAAGGCGATGTACACTGATCTTTCGAGTTGAACTCTTTAGATATTCTAAGTTTGCTCGTTTACTTTTCACATGGAAGAACTTATTGCACAGGTTAATGATGGCGATCCGACGCACCATTCGCGTTCAAACGTCGGCTGGATCGAGGTAATTGCCGGCTCGATGTTTTCCGGAAAATCCGAAGAGCTGATTCGACGGTTACGGCGGGCGAAGATTGCGCGTCAAAAAGTACAAGTCTTTAAGCCGGAGATTGACTCGCGCTTTTCGCAAGACCACATCGTTTCGCATTCCGAGATGAGGCATGAGTCTGCCAATATTCGTAGCGCCGAGGAAGTACTCGCTAAAGTTGAGTCGGACACGGAGGTGGTTGGAATCGATGAGGGCCAGTTTTTTGACAACGACCTGGTGGAGGTTGCCACACAATTGGCGGGTCGGGGAGTGCGCGTCATAATAGCCGGCCTCGATCAGGACTACACCGGCAAACCCTGGGAGCCGATGCCACAACTTCTCGCCGTCGCCGAATACATTACCAAGACTCACGCCATCTGCATGAAGTGTGGCCAGCCGGCAAACTATTCGCAACGCACCTTTGAATCAGAAGAGCGCGTCGCAGTCGGCGCCACCGGCATGTACGAAGCTCGCTGTCGCCAGTGTTTCGTGCCGCATGCCGATGCGCCCACAGTACATCCAGAATGAATAGTCGGGTAAGTCCTGACGTGCTGAGGTTAGTTCAACGCCTGTTCTAATCAGAAGAAAGATGCCGGCGGCATGCATGAACCTCGCTGCCGCATAGCTTACCCAACAACTCAAAACAGCAACGCACGAACAAGAAAGTGCGATTGACATATCCGAGCCATCTGTCTAATCTCGGCTTGTTTTTCACAGCGCTTTTTTCCGATACCGGGCCGTTCGACCGGGCGATGATCCCGGATGAACACTCGCGATTATTCCTTGCTGCAAAACTTTGTGGGTTCATAATGCGGTTTTGAAGTTGAAAACAGCGCCGGAATTCCGCGAGCGTTTCAACGCTTTCCTGGCACGGGTAAACACAAAACTTAAATTGTTGGACCAATTGAGATGGGAGACCTAACTAAAGAGAGCTTTGACCGCTTGCTCGACTGGCTCGATGCCGATCGGGATACTGCCGCGTTGAAATTTGAGAGGATTCGATTGCGGATCACAAAAGTTCTTGTCTCCCGGGGTTGTTGCGAAGCAGAAACTTGTGTGGATGAAACTATCGACCGGGTAGCGGGAAAAACAGACTGGCTTATCCTGAACTATGTCGGCGATCCCACGCTTTATTTCTATGGCGTTGCCCAAAGGGTTCACAAGGAGCATTTGAGAAAGACCTTCCGTCCAGATCCGCCAATAGAGAGGGATCCGATAGATGTCGAACAGCGCGAGCAGCAATTGGACTGTCTGGACGCATGTATGGAACACCTATTGGAGGACAACGCCAGCCTTGCTCTCAGGTACTACAAAGGCGAAAAGCAGGCAAAGATTTACAATCGCAAGCAATTGGCCGCTGAGTTGGGAATTACCCTCGACGCCCTGAGAATTCGCGCTCATCGCATTCGCCTGGAGCTTAAGAAGTGTGTTCTCCAATGTCTTGAGGAAGCTCCGGCACACTGAAACGATTTCAGTTCTAACGCATTCTGTTTAGAGAGTAGCGGGGGGCTAAAAGGTTTAATGTCGCTAAATCGCAATGATCTAAGTCTAATCAGGCAATATTTGCTTGGCCGACTGGCGCAAGAAGAGCAGCAGGCAATCGAGCAGCGCCTGCTTACGGAAGACGATTTCTTTGAAGAGGTCGAAGTCACAGAAGACGAGCTATTCGATGAATACGTCGCGGATGAGTTGACGCCTGTCGATCGCAAGCAATTTGAGCGGTACTTTCTCTCAACTCCGGAGCGCCGTCGTGACTTGAAGTTCGCCGCGGGTCTGCGCCAGTACGTCGCAAAAAAAACTGTGCCTGACTACGCGGCTGAACTGTCGGCTTCGTTAGCAGGAGGGTCGGGGGTACGACGGACACGAATAGCATGGCCTGGTCAGTCCCAACTGTTTCGTATCGCGCTGCTTACAGCCTTTATTGTCATTGCAGGAGTCTTATTAATCTCTCGACTTGATCATCCTCCAACGAGCTACGCTACCCTTACTCTTACGATTAACAACAACAATCGCGCGGACAGCGGACCAGCGACGGAAGTTAACCTCCCGCTCGGCGCTGATGCGGTCAGGCTTTTTTTGAAGTTACCGGAAGGATTGGATCAGGAAACACGTTTTCGCGTTGAGTTGTTAAAGGACAGTGGCGAGACGATTAGTATCGAGAAGGTTGCGCGGGTCGAGCAAGCCGCCGTCATCGAGATTCCTGCTGCCCAACTTTCGCGGGGGCAATATGCTCTAAAGCTCTATGTGGTGAAATTCGACGGCACCGAACAGCGCGTCAACGGTAGCTACTTTCTCAGCGTTAAGTAAGCGCCGTTGGTTTGCCAACTTTTGGCTTTGCCGTATGTCGATACCACCAGACTCCAGAGATCAACAACAATAGAACGGATAATCCGATCGCAATCTGAGCTGGTCCGGCAAGCGATCTGGCGGGCAGGTGTTTTATGGAGTGGCGATATTCACCTTGCAAAGTAAACGCCGCCCAAAAGTAAGGCGAGCGCCATTGCGGTTCCTGACGAATGCTGTTTTGAGCGGCGCGCAGAGCGGCAGCCGGCGTCATTTCGTCTCGCAACAGGTTTGTGTAGAAACGCTTCATTAGTTCCGACGTAGCTTCATCATCAACTTTCCATAAGCTGGCCACTACACTGGAAGCTCCCGCGTACATAAAGCCGCGTGTGAGACCAATCAGGCCTTCGCCGCGCACGTCCTTGCCGAGACCCGTCCGGCAAGCACTCAGGACAACCAAATCAACGGGCGCGTGTAATCCGTAGATATCCTGTAGTCCGACAAACCCATTCTGAGGTTTCCCCTGACGATCGACCATGGACAGAAACAGTCCGGATTTCTCGGGGTGTTTCGGATCGAGAAATCCATGTGTGGCAAAGTGAAGAATTGCATACTTCGTCAAATCGACGTTTGCCAGGTTTTCGCGAGTGGCATCAAAACCAGTGATTATCAAACTCTCGGAGCCCGCCACCGCACGCAAGTTGGCCAGCTCGCGCGTGGCGTAGAAAAGCGGTTGAATCTTGGCAGGATCCACCGAGTCTCCCTCGGGTTCGATACCGCGCAAAGCAGGCACTTGCACATTTTTGACCGGCAGTGCTGAGGCAACGGATTCGTTGGCGCTGGTTCCTTCGCGTTGCGCATAGTTTGACGCGAACACTGGATCGCCGAGAGCCGCCAGCACCTTTGTCGGAGTTTGGCGTCGTGCGGTCTCTTCTCTTAACTGTCCCAGGATAGAAGCGGAAGGAACATTGATGATTTCGCTGGTGGCCACCAGCGGTTCATCACTGGTGTTAGAGGCCGGCATAATCTGGAACGGAATGTAATTAAGGGCGCCATCGGGAACCACGATCACGCGCCGCTTGTTCAGTTCTGGTGCAATTGGAGTCAGAATCAACTGGCTCAATTCTCGAGTCGCGATTTTCAATTCGTTATCACTCTTGCCGTCTCCGGCAGTCTTCAGTAACTGATAAAGTGCTTGCGCAGCTTCGTTGATGGACGCTTGCGCGGGTAGCTCATAGCTATGAAACTCGTTTCGAGTCACCGCCCAGACATAGCTCTTCTCAGATCCGAGACTGTATTCGAGCAGCACCGTCTGATCGTCGGCCACAACACGCTCCTGGATTTGTCGCAAATCCCACCCGCTCGGCCGGTTGATTTGTGCGTAAGATGGATAGCGCGTCGTGATGATGTCAGTGACTTGCTTGTACTCAGCCTCCAGCCGTCCCAGTTCCGCTTCCAATGCGTTTAATTCTTCCAGCGTGTATTGCTTTGCCAGCAAATTTATTTTGGAGTTCTCCTTGACTCGCAGTGACTGACGAAGCGACTTTTCGCGCATTGCCAGCTCAGGGTCAAGTCCCGGCGCAAGGTTTGTTTGCGTGTTTCGCAACAACTCAGCAAGCGAACGCCCTCGAGCTAACTCACTGGTCTCGAAAGCTCGGACATCAAGACCCTGCGTTGGATTTGCACTGTGCTTGCGCATGAGGCACTCGATGTAAGTTTCATAACGATCGTGCACCGTAGCAGAAAAGGCAGTTACAAGGTCGCTGCTGGTCGGAACGCGCCGGATGTCCTCGGTGACGGCAATTGATTGCTGCAAATAATTTTCGGCGTCGTCGTAATTCTTTTGTTTCAGCTCCAAACGTCCCAGTGCAAAATAAATGCCGGCCTGATTGAGCCGGTCCGACAGAGCAATGAAGGTGGTCAACGCTCGGTGATAATATTCACTCGCGAGTTTGTATTTTCTCTGCTGTTGATAAACCTGCCCGATTAGGCCCAGTACCTGAGCGGCTTCCTTCGGATTAATAGCGCTTGTATAGATGACCAGTGCTTTTTGGAAGTGATCCAGAGCGGCGTCATATCGGCCTGTGGCAGTCGAAACGCGTCCGAGATGTCTGTGGCCGCTTGCTGCCTCCAGACTATCTGGATCAGCAGCAGCAAGCACTTGTTCAAAATAGTTTTGAGCCTCAGCGTAGTTTTCCAAAAGGAAATGAGTGACGCCGACTCCCAGTAGACCAATAAATATTAGGTGAGGGTCCTGAGTCAGACGATAATCATCCAGTGCTCTTTGGTAATGGATTAAACCAATCTCCGGTAGTCCGCTCTCATTAAAAGCTTCAGCCAGTCCGGCGGCAACCTGCCCCATTCTTAGTGGCGCAGTTTTTTCGTCAACCAGACCTTGCGCCTGTGTCAGATAGGAAATCGAACTTTGCCAATCTCCTTTGCGATACTCGATATAGCCCAACATGATTAATGCTTCGGCTTGCCTGGAAGCATCATTCAAATCGTGCCAGAGTTGTAAAGCTGTTTTGTAATTCTGTATCGCCTCAGGCAGGACATTTTGGGCCATGTAGCAACGGCCAATCTGTGCATAGGCGCGTGCCAGTCCGGATTTGTCGTCGAGACTTTGCCAAAGCGCGAGGGCTTTCTGTGCTGTTTGGAGTCCAATGACGTGGTTCTTGTAATTTTGAATATCACTCAACGTGAGTAAAGCTTCGGCCTGACCTTTCCTGTAGCCCGGCTCGCTCAGCCTGAGGGATCTTTGCAGGACTTCCTGGAGCTGCTCGTTTTGTTTAAGCAGCAGATAGACCTCTCCCAGTCCGTTCAAGTTGTCAACTTCTACCTCAAGGGCCGGGGTCGCCTTGAGTAACGCCAAAGCCTGATTGTGACTGGCAAGCGCATCCTGCGGCGCATTTAGTTTCAGTTGGAGGCGGCCCATCCGATTGAGGACGCGGGCCGCGTCAACGGTCTCACCGGCGTTGAGGTACATCTGCTTAGCTTCAGCAAGTTTTTTCAGAGCATCCTGGCGGGCTTCGAGGCTAACGGCATCGTCAGTCGTGCCAGCCGCGATTTGTTGCGCCAACTCTTTCAGATTGGACTGCCCGAGCGTTTGTGCGCTCAGGACAAAACAAAGCAGCACGAAAAAACCTGGAATCAGGCGGCGCCAAACTTTTTGCTTCATAAAAACAAGAGCTTAACTATTTCTTTGGCTTATCAAGTCTCATCTGTTGGAAGAAGTCCGCGCTTACCGGAGGCCGGCGCTCTCGCGTGAAGGCTGGGTAGTTTTTGATAGAGGTGCACTCGCAACCACCGCCGGTTGGGTCACTACCAGCGCCTTTGCCAGGGTTACCAGTCTCATCACTTCCCGCACCCTTTCCCAGTTGCCCATCTTCGTTGAAGACAAGACTGGTGATTTGTTCAAGCAGATCTTCGGGGCTGCCAGGCGTTAAAGCTCTACGTTTCGAACGGCCCTCTTTCTTCACTTCCTCTCCATTCGTGGCACGAAGTGTTTCCCCAAAATATTCTTCCAGAAATTCGCGCCATCCCGTCTCCTCAAAAACATAGCCCTGATATTGCTCAGGCCAGGACACGCTATCCGCCGGCTCAGCCCAGGGGAAGAATACTGAAAAGCCATGCGAGTATTGAGTTGCCGGACCGGCAAAAGCTGAACGAATGATTAGCCTGTCGTCGTCTCCCTCCGTTCCTGCCTTCAGTCCACGAATGATCTTCTTGCAGGCTTTTGCAATACCTTCCAGAGTCTCCGATGGCGATAGACGCTGAGCGATCTCGCAGTTCTTCTTGAGACAGCGACAGAAATCGAATAAATCGGTGTAGCTCTCGTGCCAGAAGCTTTGTGCCTCCCAATGAGCCAACAGAATGATTTCCTTTGCGCGTCGATCCTCGTCTTTCAAGCCCTTTCTCAACTCTTCGGTCAATTTCCGGAGCGGCTCCGTTACCTGTGACACTTTTTCCAAGTCGCACAGGCAGAGGTCGAAAGAGTAGCCGGCCAGCTGAAAGTCGTAACTGTTATACAGACAGTAATAGAAAATCTTCTGCACTGTTTCTCTGGTCGGTGGTTGCTTTGAGTGAGCGAGATCATTCAACACTCGCATCACGATTTGGGTGTAGGGCCAACTGCCCACAAAGGCCGGGCCTTGCGAAGCGATCATGTATTTGGCGGTGCCGCGCAATTCATAAGCTACTTCCAGAGAACTCATGGAGCAACTATGGAAGCCCACTAACTCAAATTCTGACTCTGGCGGGAGTTTTCTCTTGAACCCGCTGAGCACGTTGCCAAGACTTCTCAATGACAGCGAATGTTTTTCTGCGTTTTCATCAAACAGAAACAAGTCGTTGCCCACCACCAACCCGTGACCCAGAATGAAAAGCATGTAGTGCTGAGCCGGATATTCTGCTCGGCAAAAATCAAGGAAACTGATCAAAGCTTCTTCCGGGCTTTGTTCGCCGGACATTTTAGTCGAAGGTATCGGCGGATCGTAGACAATATTATCGTCTGAGTTTTCAGGGTCACCTTCCTCTACTACCTCTTGACCGGCAATATTTTTAGGGTCACTCAAGAATTGGCGGACGCTTTCCCTGACAGGCTTCTCTTTTTCTCCCCAAAGCTTGTCTAACACAAGATTTCTCACATACGCGGTTACGCCGCTGCCGATTCGGGGTGTGCCGTGGGCCTTAAGTTTGTTAACCAGGTTTATATCAAAAATGTGGACGGGCACTCCTGGAGAATGAGGGTCAAACTGCGCTATCACATTGGCCTCTGAATGATAGCCGGCATTCTTCAGCGCCTTAAGTTGCGAGACTATGCCGGGAGCCAGCGGATTGTCGCTGGCAAAATAAAACATCAAGGTCCATTTCTTCGGCTTAGTATCGGTTTCATTCGAGTCGGGCATGATAGGAGTCTCCTTGCTATGGGGTCTCATTGGAAAGGCAGCAATCTGAACGAGTTATTCGCTCAATTTGTCCATCCCTCTGGCATTGCAGTGTGATGACCCAGCGGAAGGACCAGCGGCGTTCGGGCGACGACTAGAGTCAAAGGCTGCGACAGGCTATTCCTTAGCCAACTTGCTGTCAATTGGAAAGATCGCCAGCAAACTGTTGGTTTCAATATATTATGGAAGAAAGCAGCGGAACATTTCATCGTCGAGACAACTAGATTAGGCAGCCGTGACGTTCATAGTCATTTAAATCGACCCCTTAACGCGTTACAGGCGGTCTCTTCCTGAAATCTCTCCTGGCTCGACGCGGCTGGATTTAAGAACCTTGCCAAGCGCAAGGTTTTTCTGATCAAGTGCTTTCAGAACACCATGCGTCAGCCGCTTCTTTGAACCTCATTGCCCTTACCTCTTGCGCAAGAAGTCTCGCGAACTTCGTTCTACCAGCCAGTTAGGTTTTTGCTTCTAACGTCTCCCTGAAATCCAGGGAGTCTCCCCAAACTTCCAAGGGGTTTTTTCGAAGTGGGCTCCCCGTTGAGAATTTTTCACTCAGCTTTAGTGGGTAAGGGGCGGTGCGTCAAACGGGTATGACCGTCACCCTGCAAACAACTTTTAGGAGACAAGACAATGAAGAAACAAGCGTTTGTTCTAACACTCGGGGCGGTAATGGTTGCGGTCATGGTTTCGTTGGGAGTGTTAATGACGGCCCGGGCCCAATGGCCTGCGTCGAGTGGAGGCGGTGGAACCGGACAGGGAAATGGGGCCGGCGACTATAAGCTTTCAGGACCCTACACCCACAAGAACCTCTCAATCTTCCTGGTTCACGGAAAAAGTGTGATTAAGGGGAAGTCGTTTCTAACCTTGCAGGAGGCGCTGGTGCAGAAGAAGGTGGTGGTCTACGAGACACGCAGCGTTAACGAGCTTTCGATACAAAACTTTTCAGACGAAGATGTTTTTGTACAATCCGGCGACATCGTGAAAGGCGGACAGCAGGATCGTATGATTGGAGTTGATCTGATTGTTCCGCCGCGTTCGGGCAAGTTGCCGATTTCAGCGTTTTGTGTCGAGCACGGCAGATGGAGCGGGCGCGGGAACGAACGCGTCACGGTTTTCAGCAGTTCAGCTGACGCCGCGGCGACGAAGGAAATCAGGCTTGCAGCGAAACGATCAACTTCGCAAGGGGAGGTCTGGCAGAGTGTGACAGTGGCCCAGGACAAACTGAGTCGCAATGTCGGTTCACGTGTTAACTCCTCGGTGTCGGAATCGAGCCTGCAGCTTGCCGTGGAAAACAACAAGGTTCAGGAAACTGCCGACAGTTACGTCAAGGCCCTTTCCAGTATTGCCAACCGCAGTGACGACGTAATTGGTTATGTATTCGCGATCAACGGCAAGGTGAACAGCGCAGACATCTACGGCTCAAACGTGCTCTTCAAAAAGCTCTGGCCCAAACTGCTCAAGGCAAATGCGATCGAGGCCATTGCTGAATTGCAACCGGGCAAATTCAAGCCGGCGTCGGCCGATAGTGTGCAGGGATTTCTTACTGACTCAGAAAAAGCGAAAGGGTCAGATAAGGACGTCAATGCACGCGTGAACCTGATGACTCGCGAGGACAGTGAAAATATTTTCTTTGAGACTCGCGACAAGAACGAAAACGGGGCGTGGATTCACCGAAATTACATTAAGAAGAACTAGGAGGAGCAGGGGTAGGGGAATAGGGGTAAAAGGGGAGGGCAAACAATTCTAGTTCCCCCTTTTCCCCTTTAAGCTCTTCCCCCTGATTTCTAGTGGACCAGCTTCGTCGAATACAGCACTCCGTACATCTCATCCTGGTGCTGAGTGAAACCGGTGCCGTTGCTCGAGAGCATCACGTTCACAAATTGCAGTTGTCCGTTGTATTTCCGGTAGGCCAGCCATTGCAGGCGCCTGAAATCGTCTGCTTTCTCAGGATTTATCTCGCGAAACTCGACGCCCTTGAGCCCGTCAATCTCCAACCACTTCACTTCATCCACCTCGCCATTCTTTGCACGTGTCTTGGCGCTATCGTAGTAAGACTTGATGCTGATATCGGCGGGGAAGCTTTCATCCATCGGAGAGATGCTCACGATCAAGTTCGCCGCTTCCGAGCCGCCGGGTGAACGCCAAGTTAGCATCTTCGATTCGTTCTCGGTCTCAGTCCACTTGGGCGGCACGGTCCAGGACATTCCCTGCCGGTCCCACTTGACGGTCTGGCCACCCGCAAGTGCAGCAGTTTGCGCTCCGGTTGGCGTTGCCTTCTCGGCCTGGATGTCGCTGTCGCCCTTGCCCGGTGAGCCGGAATTGCTCGACGGTTTTAGTTTATTGGTCAGATTGCAAAGCGAGAGCGCAAATCCGAGGACAAGCAAAACGGGAAGATGTTTCATGTTTACACTCACCAGAAGAAGACTGTAAGAGCACAGCGCTTCTATTCCAAAAAGGGTGTTAAGTCAAATGCGTGACGCCGCGCGGCCCAAGTGCCTTGCTGGGACCGCGGGCGTCCCGCCCGCATCGTGTAGCCATAAGATCAAGATCAGAAGTCATATTCAAGTTAGACTCTCTGGCATTCAACGAGAGCGGGCGGAACGCCCGCAGTCCCAGCAAATCATTTGACCGGTCCCAGCAATCATTTAACGCTCTGTGTTACAAACTTCACCTGCGCGTGTTATCCTACGACTTCCCTCCAAACAAACCCCCTTCTATTTACCGAGCCCCGGTGCTCTTATTCTTCGGAGAAACTTATGAATCCCGCTGCCCGCAAGACTGTTCGCACTGCTCGAATCAACTCGAGATTTTCAACACCATCCGGCTTACATTCTCTTTTGCTGATCAGTCTGACTTGTCTCGCTTTAAGCGCTTGCCAGCGATCTGACACAAGCACAAACGCCAATCTGACGACTAACGCCAACAGCTCTGCAATCGGTCTAGCCAGTCCTACCGCATCGCCAACGCCGACGAGCGCGGCGCGAGAGCCGGAAAAGTATCGGGCGGTTCTGGTGTTCAGCGCGGAAACCGAGGGCGGGCAAAAGACAGTCGGCATTCCGACGCTGTCCGTGGAAGTCGCACGCAACGCAGCTGATCGCCGCGTATCTTTTAAACTGCCTGACGGTTCCGATTTGATTTACCTGGAACAGGGTGACAAGCACATCGTGATCGCGCCTGCCCGCAAGCAGTATGCGGAACTGACTCAGGAAGCGACCGGCTTCCAATTGCAAAAGCTAATGACGCCGGGCCAGATCGTTTCTTACCTGGAGAAACTAAGAGGCGTTGAGCGCGTTGGCGACGACACGATGAACGGTCGGCCCGCAGATAAATATCGTTATGCGACCACTACCAACACTTCAACCTCCGCCGGCGAAGTCAAGAGCGAAGCCTTTTTCTATGTTGACAAAGAAACCGGCCTGCCGCTCAGGGCACAACTGCAATCGGAGGCGAGCGGAAACGTACAGGGTGTGAAAGGCGCGATTGTGGTTGCAGAGATGCGCGACATCAGCACAACTGTCGACGACTCGCTGTTTCAGGTGCCGGCGGACTTTAGTAAAGTTCCACCGGAACAGGTGCGCCAACAGATCGATTCGTTCACCAGGACCGTGATGGCGCTTGGCAAATTGGTGCTGAGTAATATGAACGCGCCCGCACCATCGCCAACCTCGTCGGCTACCGCCTCGCCGGCGCAGTAACCGCTAAGGGAGAATACGGATGAAATATCTACTGCTTCTCGTTCTCGGTCTCGTCATCGGCGCGGCTGCCGCCATCTACTTTCTTGGCGTGCCGAGTGCGAAAGCCATTCCGGGCGCGCGAGTCCAAGCTCCGGCCGCAAGTGGCGATCCACCCGGAACCGTGATCGTTTCGCTGAGCGACAGCTTCCTAAACGAAATGGTGGGAACTATTTTTCGCGACCTGGGGGCACCTTCGTTCAAGCTTGCTGAGATAGTTGACCCCGCGCAAAGCACAGCCAATGTGCATGTCGCGTTTCAAGGCGGCTGTGCAAACGCCATGACCCTTGCTACCGAAGGCAATAACGTGAAGACAGCGGTGAACTTTGCCGACGGCAAAATTTCGGCGCCGCTTGTCTTCAGTGGCAGCTACAATTTACTGGGGAACTGCACGCAGTTTAAGGGATGGGCGCAAACGACAATCCAGCTTTCGTTTGATCAGCCAAATCAGACGCTTTATGGACAACTGAATGTTGATGGAGTCAATCTTGAAGGCGTGAATCCGTTTGCCAATAATTTCGTGACTGTGTTTGTTCGCAGTGCCATCGACAGCAAAGTTAATCCGATCCAATTTTTGCGTCCACAGCAATTGCAGTTGTTGATTCCGGTGCAGGCGAGCAATGGCTCAGTGAAGGCCCAGGTGAAAGATGTGCGCTCCGAAGTGCAGGATGGCGCGCTGCGTTTGCACATCACGTATGAGTTCAACGGCGCCAGAGGACAACAACAACAACCGCAAGGGTAATACCCTTCAAGAGATTTGCTGGGACCGCGGGCGTCCCGCCCGCATGCGTACGGCAGGCGCAACTATCGGGAATTGACATTAAGGCACCTCGGGGCGGGCGGGACGCCCGCGGTCCCAGCAAATCGCTTGACCGTTCAGCGCAGCTTCAGGAAGAACCCTGAACTGCCGGTTGCGCATCTCCAGTCGCTTCTTCCGCCAAAGCGCGCTGGCGCTCAAAGTGATCCACGATTTCCTGCGCGGTCTTTTTCCCGACAAATGGCGTCAACTCGGAGACAGCCGCCGCCGCGATGCGATGAATCGAACCAAAGTGTCTCAGTAAACGTCCCTTGCGTTTTTCGCCGACGCCCGGAATCGCCGACAGTTCAGAAGTGAAGTCGCGCAGTTCGCGACGCTTGCGATGGTAAGTCAAGGCATAGCGATGCGTCTCATCGCGGATCATTTGCAGCAGGCGAAGAATTAGTGAATGCGGATCGAGATAGATTGGTTCGTGTTCGCGGCCTTTCACGAGCAGGTAGGAAACCTGATTGTGTTTCAAGGGAGGCTTCACCACACCGACCATCGGCACGGCTTCCAGATCAAGTTCACGCATCGCGTCTCCTGCAGCATTGAGTTGGGCCTTGCCGCCGTCAATCATGATCAAATCCGGCAAAGGTTTTCCCTCGTCCAACAGCCGGCGATAGCGACGCACCACAGCTTCGCGCATTGACGCGACATCATTCGCGCCCTCCACGGTCTTGATGCGAAACTTGCGATACTCGGAGCGGTTCATCTTGCCATTGTCGCAGACCACCATACCCGCGACATTCTCCGCGCCCTGAATGTGCGAAATATCAAACGACTCGATCCGCGCCGGAAAGCGCCGCAGCTCCAGCGTCTCCTGCAATTCTTCCAGCACGAGTTTCATGTCCGGCCGCAGGATCCGGAAGCGCTGCTCGAATGCCAGCTTCGCGTTCTTCTCACCCAGGTCGATCATGTCGCGCTTCTCGCCGCGCTGGCTGTGATGAATACGAGCGCGCCGGCCTTTGCGCGCCGTCAAGGCTTTCTCCAGCAGTTCGCGATCCTCGAAATCTACCGGGACATGAATCTCCCTGGGCACGTAGTCTGTCGCGTAATATTGCGCCAACACTTCACCGAGGAATGCCGCCGGATCGAAATCGTCTTCAGATAAATCTTCCCAAAAGAATTCGCGACGGCCGACTATGTTTCCCTCGCGCATGGTGAAAAGTTGCAGGGCCAGTCGCGGTCCCTCGCGGTAGTAAGCGAAGATGTCAACGTCGCGATCGGCCGCAGTGGCCATTTTCTGCTGTTCCGAAAGTTTGACCACAGTCTTGCGTAGATCGCGATACTTGGCCGCCATCTCGTAACGCAACTCTCCCGATGCCTGACCCATGCGCTCTTCGAGCGTGTCAGCGAGCTCTGTGTTTCGTCCTTCCAAAAGTAAGCGCACGTCGCGCACCGCTTCCTGATATTGTTCCGGCGTGCAAAGTCCTTTGACGCACGGCCCGAGACAGCGTTTGATGTGATACTCCAGACACGGGCGCGGCGCCTTGCCGTTGATTTCGATGTCACAGGTGCGCAGCTGAAAGGTTCTGTTGATGACGTCGATCGTCCGCCGCGCCATGCTGGCCGGCAGAAACGGTCCGAAGTAAAGCGCGCCGTCTTTTTGAATCCGCCGGGTGATGACCGCTTTCGGAAAGGGTTCGTTGATCGTAAGTTTCAGGTGAGGATAAGACTTATCGTCTTTTAGATTGACGTTGTAACGAGGCTTATGTTTTTTGGTAAGCGTTGCTTCGAGAATCAACGCTTCGACTTCGTTGTCAGTAACAATAACCTCGACGTCGGCAATCTGTTTGACCAGCGCGTCGGTCTTACGATCGAAAGGCCGCGCCTCTCGGAAATACGATTGTACCCGGCTGCGCAGGCGCTTGGCCTTGCCGATATAGATTATTTTGCCGGCGCTATCCTTGTAGAGGTATACGCCGGCAGAGACTGGAATTTCCTTGAGCTTTTCGGCTAATGTCACTGTTTTGAGATGTGGCTACCACTTAACTATTCGTCTCATTCTAGCGCACGAATGAAATGAAAACCACGAGGCCACATTTCAAGAAGCTCAAGTCGGAAAATTGAAGTGCAAGCTAGGGAAGCTCAGGGTCAGGAAGGCGGGCTTGCCCCCGCTCAGGATCAAAGAACCAAAAACCAAAAGCGGGGGCAAGCCCCCTTCCTAACCCTGAGATTTAGTCCTCGATGACTTTATGCAGTTCCCAAGTCTGAGATTTTAGTCTTTGCTCCATGCAGTTTCCTTTTCACTTGCCTGAGGACAAACAGTTCGACGCCGTCGGCTTCGGTCTCAACGCTGTTGACCATCTGATCGTCGTTCCCGAGTATCCCGCCTTCGACACCAAGATCCGTCTGCTGGAACACAAACAAACCACCGGCGGGCAAACGGCAACAACAATGGTCGCGTTGCAGCGCCTGGGTTTGAATACAGCGTACGCCGGCAGATTCGGTTCGGACGCTGAAGGGCAGTTTGGTTTTGAGTCTTTGAAGTCAGAAGGCGTCAACAGCGAATTCGCGGAAGTCGTCGCCGGGGCACGCAACCAACTCGCCTTCATCATCGTCGATGGGCGCAGCGGCGAGCGCACCATCATCTGGGATAGAGACGAGCGGTTGTCTTACTGCGCCGAGGAAGCGCCGATCGCTTTAGCTTCGCGCGGACGAATCCTGCATCTCGATGCACACGATCCGCCGGCTGGCGCGCGCATGGCACGAGCGGCACGCGCCGCGGGAACGATTGTGACCGCGGATGTCGACAATATTTATGAAGGGCTGCCTGAACTGCTGCCGCTAATCGATGTGCTAATAAGCTCGCGAGAGTTTCCCCATCGGCTGACAGGTATCACGGACCAGCGCGCGTCGTTAGTCGAATTGAAAGCTCGGTACGGGTGTGGAATTGTGGGCATGACAAGAGGGCGAGAAGGCGCAACCATTTATTGCGAGGGACAGTTTGTCGATTCGCCGGCGTTCGCAGTCCCCGGCGGTTGCCGTGATACCACCGGGTCCGGGGACGCCTTTCACGGCGGATTTCTCTTCGGATTGTTGAGCGGCGAAGATGTTGGGACCAGCCTGCAGTTTGCGAACGCAGTAGCGGCGTTGAAGTGTCGTGATCTTGGCGCGCGCACTGCGCTGCCAGATAGAAACGTGTTGATTGAGTTTCTCGGATCCACATAAAGATTTTAAGGAGACTTCCAGTGGACAAGCTAATTTTGCCAGTTCTATTGGGCACTAATCGGAAAGATCGAAATAGCGTACACCCGGCCAGGTGGTTGGTTGGCGAGATGCGGAAGCGGCCGGAAATTGAAACGAGGTTGTTTGATGTGAGCGAGTTCGCGCTGCCGCAGGATGATTACGGCCAAGGGCTCAAGGACCGTTTCCCGGAATGGCGCGACACGATCATCAAGGCCGATGGACTGGTTATTGTCACGCCGGAATACAATCACGGTTATCCAGGTATATTGAAGGCCGTCCTCGATTTACTGCTGCGGGAATACATACACAAGGCAGTCGCGTTTGTCGGCGTTTCGGCGGGGCCCTGGGGAGGCACGCGTGTGATCGAGGCATTGGTGACGATGGTCCGTGAGCTGGGCCTGGCTGTTACATTTTCAGATCTGAACTTTCCGAAAGTACAAAGGACCTTTGACGCTGAAGGGAAACTCCTCGACCCGGCGTTTGAGAAACGGGCGCAGGATTTTCTTGATGAACTTGTTTGGATGAGCCGTACTTTGAAGTGGGGACGTGAGAACGTGCCGTCGAAGTTTCACCAGAGCTGATAAGACCTTTTTCGCGCTTCGCGCTCATTTGCGGGCGAGGGCGCCCGCGGTCCCAGAAGTTCACTTGAGTCAGGCACCGGTCGGCAATGCCAGCGACAAGTGCTTACGGAATAGATCGAGGACTCTTTTCCACGCATCGGCTGCAGCGTCGGCATCGTAAACCTGAGGCCGGGTGTCATTGAAGAAAGCGTGATCGGCGTCGTAGCTGACGACCTCCACCGGCAAGTCATACTTCCGCGCCGCTTCGATTAGTCCATTTACTTTCTCAGGATTGATCCAGGCATCGCGCTTACCGGCGATAAAGAGCGTGGGCACCTTCAACTGTTCTAGAACATCCTCTTCCGGAATGTCGCCATAGAAGGGCGCGGCGGCGGCAAGTTCACTTATTTCGCAGGCCGCGCGCAGGGCAAACGTCCCGCCCATGCAAAAGCCGGTGATACCAAACTTCTGCACATTATGAGTCCGCTTGGTTTCGGCGATTGCTGCTTGAATTATCCCCAAGCCGTCTTCGATCGCCAGAGCCTGCATAAGTTGGGCGGCTTCGGTGGAGTCTTTGGCTAACTTTCCGCGGAAGAGATCGGGCGCCACACAGATATAGCCTTCGTTGGCATAACGGCCGGCGATGTCGCGAATGTGGTCGTTAATGCCCCACCATTCCTGAATAAGTATGACAACAGCCGTGGCCTCGCCATCCGGATGAGCAACATATGCGGTCGTGGCGCCGTTGGCTGGGTCCAAGTTGAGTGTCTCGGTTTTCATGGCCGCTCCTCGAAAGTAGAAGTCAGATTTGCGTAAGGCGATTATAGTCCAACTCTTTGGAGTGCGGTGACCTGTCACAGCTTTAGTCGGTCGCGACCTGTCGCGACCACCATTGGAGTGAGGCGTTGAAAGACATGTGCGTCAAGCCGCCCCAGACCATAGCGGTGACAGGTCACCGCACTCCAAAGAGGGGTGCGCCCCTTACAGTTTCTCGGAGCAAGTGATATAAAACTGACGCTCTGCAAACATCTTCCGCGCCTATTAGTCAAAATAATATGAAAGCTTTTGCTGCCTTTCTAGTTGCCATCGTTTCCGCTCTTGAGTTTTCACCGGCGTCGGCGAAAGTGCCGCCGGCGGATTTAGTTTTCAAAAACGGCAATATCTACACCGTCAACATCAGGCAACCGACTGCGGAAGCGGTCGCCGTGAAAGGCGATCGCATTATTTTTGTCGGCTCAAATCGCGCGGCGCAAAACTACGTTGGGAAGAATACCCGCGTCATCGATCTCAACGGCAGGACGATGGTGCCGGGAATGACTGACGCGCACCATCATCTTTCCGGCGTCGGCTTTCGGGAGATTACGCTCAACCTTGAAGGCATCACCAGCCGTGAAGCCTTTCTAGCAAAAGTGAAAGAGCGCGTCGATCAAAAACAACCGGGCGAATGGGTAACCGGTCGCGGGTGGATTGAAACTTTCTGGACTCCGCCGGTTTTTCCGACGCGCTGGGACCTCGACAAGATCGCCCCAAACAACCCCGTCTTTCTGGATCGTGCTGACGGACACGGGGCCGTAGCAAACAGTGCCGCCTTAAAGATTGCCGGAGTTGACAAAGACACGCCCAGCCCGTTTGGCGGGGAAGTTTCCAAAGACAGGCAGACCGGCGAACCAAACGGAATGTTTCTCGACGCCGGGCAGGATCTAATTCAACGCCACATTCCGGGGACAACTGCGGCCGAGGCCGAACGCGCCATCATTCTGGGAGTTAAGCGCGACGTCGAACTTGGTTGGACGCAGGTGCAGGATCCGGGCGGCAGTTACGACGAGGTTGCTATCGACTCCAAGCTTTACAGCGAAGGCAAGATCAAGCTTCGCATTTACAAGGCTATCTCAGCGCCAGGATCGGAAGCAGATAGACTCTTTCGCGACGGACCAAAGATTGGCGAGTATGCAAACCACTTTACGGTGCGGGCCTTGAAACTCTATGCCGACGGCTCACTCGGTTCGCGGAGTGCGGCGTTGCTCCAGCCTTACGCTGATAAGCCAGACACATCCGGCTTCCTGACAATTAAGGAAGAAACCCTCCAGCCTCTGCTCCAGGAAGCATTGAGAAAAGGAATTCAAATTGAGACCCACGCGATCGGCGACCGCGGCAATCGCTTCATACTCGATCAATACGAGAAGGCGATGAACGCAGTGCCAAAAACGGAATGGAAAATCAAGGTGCCGCGCTGGCGCGTGGAGCATTCACAGATAGTGAATCCGGCAGACATTCCACGTTTCAAAAAGCTGGGTATCATTCCGTCAATGCAGGCGTCGCACGCGATTGGCGATTTACATTTTGCGCCGAAGCGTCTTGGGATAGAGCGGCTCCGGGGAGCGTACGCCTGGCAAAGTTTTCTTAAGTCCGGATCGATAATTCCCGGAGGTTCGGACGCTCCGGTTGAACGTGGCGAACCCATGATCGAGTTTTACGCCGCCGTAGCGCGCAAGGATTTGAAGGGCTTTTCAGGCGAAGGCTGGCACCCGGAAGAAGCTGTCACACGCGAGCAGGCGCTCAAGATGTTTACCATTTGGCCGGCCTATGCTGCTTTTGAAGAAACGCTGCGAGGTTCGATTGAGAACGGTAAGCTGGCAGACTTTACGGTTTTCTCCGCGGACATCATGAAAATTCCGGAGATGGAAATACTGAAAACGCGTTGCGTGATGACGGTGATCGGCGGCGAGGTGGTTTACGAGGCGAAATAGAATTGAATGACTGGCTCAACCAGCCTGCGAAGCGGGCGGCAGCATAAAGCCTGGGGTGAAGCGCAGCGAAACCCCAGGAACCAGCAGTTAGAACCCATCAAAGCCCGCGGAGCGGCCGACAGCATAAAGCCTGGGGTGAAGCGCAGCGAACCCCAGGACTGACAAAACAAATATCCATTAGCCCGCGAAGCGGGCGACAGTATCAGGAGAACGAGATGTCCGACTCATATACGAACCTCCTCTACCACATTATCCGCGGGCTGATGGGTCCTGACGACTCTCGACCTGGGGTTACGCTCCGCTCCACCCCAGGCTTTATGCTGTCGCCTGCTCCGCAGGCTCCTGAGTCAATCATTTAGAAAGGAGAACAATGGATCATCTGGTTTGGATAATTGCCGCCATTGGCATCGTCTCGCTTATCGGAGGGTTCATTAGAATGAAACCCGGATTCGGTCCCTTTAACCTTCGAGCACTTGGTATTGTGCTAATTGCTGCGCTAGCTTCGTTACTCTCACTCAAAGATGGTGCTTCGCTGACAGCGTGCTTCGGAATTTTTGGGGCCATCGTGGGCTATCTTTTTGGCCTCAAGGACTCCACAACATGAGACAGCCAGTGTATCCCCGTCGCAGTTTTCTCTCCCTCACCGGAAAGAGTCTCGGCCTGGCGGCGCTTTCGTCTGCAAGCATCGCTTCGTTACTGCAAGAGATTCAGGCGGCATCGAAGAGCGTTGCACACCTGACGCCCGCCCAGGCTGCGATGGACGAAGACTTCTGGTTCACAATCCAAAACGCGTTTTCGGTCACGCGTGGCATCATCAACCTTAACAACGGCGGCGTTTCGCCCAGTCCGCGCATCGTTACCGAAGCGCTCGTTCGTTACATCTGGCAACAGGAAGACGCGACTGCCTATACGATGTGGCAAATACTCGAGCCGCAGTCGGAAACAATTCGCACCGGTCTGGCCGAAGTGTTTGGCTGTGATCGCGAGGAAATTGCCATCACTCGCAATGCTTCGGAGTCGCTGGAGATTCTCCTCATGGGAATGAACTTCAAATCCGGCGATGAAATTCTTACGACTACCCAGGACTACGGGCGCATGATAACTACCTTGCGCCAGCGCGAGAAGCGCGAGGGCCTGGTGCTCAAGTTAGTTAAGATTCCTATTCCACCAAAAGACCTGAATGAAATTACCGCTGCCTTTGAAAGGGCAATCACTGATCGCACCCGGCTAATCCTGATGGCCCATCAGGTAAACATCACCGGGCAGATCACGCCCGTGAAAGCCGTTTGCGAGATGGCGCGCGCCAGGGGAATCGAAACAATCGTGGATGGCGCGCATTCGTTCGCCCAGTTTGACTTCAAACAAAAGGATCTCAGCTGCGACTACTTCGGCACCAGCCTGCACAAGTGGCTCTACGCTCCGAAAGGCACTGGCCTGCTCTATATCAAACGCGACAAGATCGAGAAGATCTGGCCATTGATGGCGGCAGAATCAAAACAGGCTGGTGATATTCGCAAGTTTGAAGAGATCGGCACCCATTCCGCCGCTCCCAAACTCGCCATCGGCGAAGCGTTGCTGTTCCACAACGGCATTGGCGGAAAAAGAAAAGAGGCCAGGCTCAGATACTTGTCTCGCTATTGGATGAACCGCTTGAAGGACGTGCCGAAAGTCCGTTTCAACACTTCATTTGATCCAGCGCAATCCTGCGCGATTGCGAATGTGCAGATTGAAGGAACTGAGCCGAGGGCGGTCGGAAGTTATCTATTCGATCAACATAGGATCTTCACCACGCCGATCGTTCACGAGGAGTTCCGGGGCATTCGCATAACGCCAAATGTGTACACGACGCTGGGCGAGCTGGAACGATTCTGTGAACTGATGGAAACAATCGCACGGCGAGGTCTGCCCAAGTGATGACGATGATCAGCAGACGACAGTTAATCCGCGGGGGCTTGATCGCAGGCGCCGGCTTGGTGGTTTTCAATCAATTAGATGGAATGACGCGGCCGGCCTATGGCGCAACTGAATTCCAGCGAGACAATCGTTTCGCCGCGGCCTACCAGCGTCTCGACGAATACATCGCACGCCACCTGGCTGAAGTGGGCGCGCCGGGAATGACGCTCGCATTGGCGGATCGCAACGGCTTGTTGCGCGCTTCGGAATATGGATTTGCCGACGTGAAGGCCGGCATCAAGGTGAGTTCGCAGACGCTTTTTGAGATTGGCTCGATCTCGAAGTCGTTTGTGGCGATAGTAGTGTTGCAACTTGCTGAAGAAGGTAAGCTCGATCTAAATAAGCCGGTGACAAGTTATCTACCCTGGCTCAAGATCGAATCGAAGTTTTCGCCGTTCACTACCCATCATCTTCTTAGTCACACCTCCGGTCTATCCGGCGTGCCGCTATTGTTGCGCACGGCGGGAAGAACTTTGGGAGTCAGTTTTGAGCCGGGGACGAACTGGGTGTATTCAAACATCGGATACGCCTTACTCGGATTCCTGATTGAGGCAGTTGATAAAAAACCATTTGCTGATGCCATGCGCCAGCGCGTTTTCAACCCTCTGGGAATGAATTCCAGCTCACCGGTTATCTCAAACGAGATTCGCGAACGAGTGGCGGTGGGCTATGCGCCGTTGCAGTCGGATCGCCCTTTCCCACTTAGAGGCAAACTCGGCGAGGCGCCGTGGATTGAAGTGCCGGAAGCCGCGGGCAGTATCGCCGCGACTGCCAGCGACATGGGTAACTATTTGCAGATGCTTTTAAACAGCGGAGTGGGGGCGAAGGGCCGAGTACTTTCAGAAAAATCTTTTGCGTTGTTTACTAAGCCGGTGATCAAATCGACCTTTCGCGGCGAGGCTGCGAGCTATGCCTACGGGCTTTGGGTTAGCGAAAACAACGGGCATAAGCTCTTGCGCCACACTGGTGGCATGGTCGCCTTCAGCTCGGTCATGTACGCGGATATGACCGACGGGCTCGCGGCTTTCGCGTCGGTGAACGCCGCGCGGTTGCCGGGCGGATATCGACCAATTCCGGTGGTTCGATATGCCCTGGCGTTGCTAAGCGCCGCCTCAGCCGGTCAGGAACAGCCGGCCGCACCGCCGCCGCTGCCTTTACCAACGGTAGTTAAGAACGCTGCGGACTATGTAGGCACGTTCACCCTGCAATCGTCATCTGCGCCAGCCGACGACAAGAAGCTCGTACTCATCAGCGCAGGCGACCAACTGATTTTTCAACACGCAGGATCACGTATCGCGCTGGAGCCGGCGGGCCCAGATGCGTTTCTTGTGAAGCATCCGGATTTCGAGCTGTTCACGCTGAGATTCGGCCGTGAAAAAGAGTTAGTCGCGGAAGCCTTCCACGGTTCCAGTTGGTGGACGAACGAACGCTATTCCGGGTCAAAGAAGGTTGAGTACCCAAAGGGATGGGATGCCTTGACGGGTCATTTTCATTCGGATAGTCCCTGGTATGGCAGCACGCGCATCGTAGTTCGCAAAGGTCAATTGCTGATCGGCGGCGACCAGGGTTTAGTGGAAGTCAGCCCCGGAGTTTTTCGTTTCGATGATGACACCGGTGTTGACCGGGTGACGTTTGACACTATCATTGACGGCCGAGCAATCCATGCGAATGTCGCTGGGGTTGATTTCTACCGCGCGTTTACTCCGTGAGGAGCGCGAAAATTTTGGAGTGCGGTGACAGGTCACCGCTTTGGTCAGTCGCGACTTGTCGCGACCATCCTTGCATTGATCTAACCGAGACAGCTTGGGCGTCAAGCCGCCCAGGACCAAAGCGGTGACCGGTCACCGCACTCCAAAAATAATCCAAGGAGCAATAATCATGTCCAGTCCAGCCAAACAACCAACACCGCAACTATTCTTTCAAACTATTAATGCCTATCAACAAACGGCAGGGCTGAAAGCGGCAATCGAGCTTGAGGCCTTCACGGCCATTGGTGAAGGCAACACGACCGCACCCGAGATCGCGAGGAGGTGCGGAACCTCAGAACGCGGCATGCGCATCCTCTGCGACTTCCTCTGCATCATCGGCTTTCTGAGCAAGGACGGAAATAACTACAGCCTGACTGCCGACTCAGCGATGTTTCTCGACAAGCGTTCGCCTGCCTATCTTGGCGGCGTTACCGAATTCATGTTGTCGCCAATGCTTACCGATCCCTTCAGGAATTTCACCGAGGCGGTGCGCAAGGGTGGCACCACGATGCCTGAGGGCGGCACGGTCTCGCACGATAATCCTATCTGGGTGAAGTTTGCGCGCGCGATGGCGCCGATGATGGCGCTGCCGGCGCAGTTGATGATGAAGCTGGTTGACCCCACCGCGGATCGCAAACTAAAAATTCTGGATATCGCCGCGGGTCACGGACTCTATGGTCTCGCGTTCGCGAAAAATAACCCGCAGGCGAACGTCGTGGCACTCGACTGGCCAAATGTCCTTGAGGTTGCGAAGGAGAATGCCGCTGCGGCGGGAGTTGCCGATCGCTATGCAACTATCGAGGGCAGCGCTTTCGACGTCGATTACGGGAAAGACTACGACCTGATCCTTCTAACAAACTTCCTTCATCACTTTGATCCGCCAACGAATGAAACGTTGTTGCGGAAGGTCCATGCAGCGCTGGCTGAAGGCGGGCGCGCGGTCACACTGGAGTTTATTCCAAACGATGATCGCATTTCGCCACCGGAGGCCTCCTTCAGCGTCCAGATGCTTGGTGGCACGGAAGGTGGCGATGCCTACACATTTGCGGAGCTGGAAAGAATGTTTGCTAACGCGGGTTTTTCCGGTAGCGAACTGCACGCGTTACCGCCGTCGATTCAGCGCGTGGTGATCTCGACTAAGTAGACAGAACGGTCAAGTTATTGTCTGGGACCGCGGGCGTCTCGCCCGCAACGCGCCGAAGGCGCGCAGTCTTTCTAAAGTGGTCCCCCAAATCATTTTCGCGCTTCGCGCTCATTGCAGGCGGGACGCCCGCGGTCCCAGACAAGCACTGGAGTGTCTGTTTACGCGTTGGCGGCTTTCGTCTCGGCAAGAACCGTGGCGATGGTTTTCAATAGCAGATCACTGCTGAAGGGTTTCGACACATAAGCCAGAAAGCCCGTTGCCAGGGCCTCGTTTTGACTTAGTTCCGCGTGGGCTGTTACGGCCATGCAGGGTATTCTTAGAGTGCGCTGGTCCGCTTTCAGCTGCTGCAAAACTCCCCAGCCATCCAGCCGTGGCATCGATAAGTCCATGACAATCAGATCCGGCGGCTCGCTACGGGCAAGCGCGAGGCACTCGTCACCGTCCCTCGCTTCCCGAACGCTGTAACCCGCGCCAGAAAGCAAGAGCAGCAAAAGCTCCCGGTTATCGTCGTGATCGTCGGCAATTAGGATCGTAATTGGCATGCAATGCTACGGGATAAACTGGGATACGTAGTCGGGCGGTCCATCTGGGACTTATAACTTAGGGCCGAAACAGTGTCAATCAGAGGACTAGAAACGATTTCTTGACTCACCGATTCCCACACGTCCATAATCCCTAAAGAGATGTGTTGCCCCCGCCATATCAGCACCCGGCGTTTATCTCAGTTCGGCATCTCAGGTATGAGTCTCACCAAGGGCGCGCGTTCAATAATACCCTGCAATGGAGGAACACACTGTGGTAAGCGGACAACTGGAAGATAGCTTGCGCCACGAGCTGGAGAGCTATATCGAAGGGCGCATTGGCGGTATCAAGCAAGAGATAGCCGCACTTCAGAGCCAACTTAACGAGTCGCTCAGCCGGATGCTGGATCGACAACGCGAAGTGCAACTTGATGGCTCCGTATCGGCTTCGGTCCTGGAGCACCTGAGAGCAGCGCGTGAAGAAGGCCTTGACCTGGCAGCTTCGGATTCGTCGCGTGCGAAGGCTTCGAGTGACATGGCCATCGTTAAGGCCGCCATCTCTGAAGTCAACGAGCAGGATTCGCAAGCCGGCATTCTGAAAGTATTGGTTAACCGGGCGGCGTCGTTTGCTCCGCGGGTCGCCTTCTTTGTTATCAAAGGCGATCAGAGTATTGGTTGGCGGGCGCGCGGTTTCCAGGGGACAGTTGGCGACAATGCGATTCACCAAATGTCATTTCCAGTTGCCGCGGATACATCAGTGGGACACGCCGCAAGATCGCGGGACTCCTGGAGCGGAAGCTCGAGCTCGCATCCTGAAAACCACTTGATCCTTAATCGGCTTGGTGACGAGCCACCGTCAAGAATCGTTGCTGTACCACTTGTCGTACGCAATCGATCGGTTGCGGTTTTGTATGCCGACTCTGCTGACCTCGATTCCGATGCGATAAATCTGGAAGCGCTTGAGACGCTGGTGAGCGTCGCTGGAATGGCCGTCGAATTATTGGTGTCGCGCGCCGCGCCGGCAGCCCAGCCCGCCGCCGCGCCTGCGGCAGAAGCTGCCCCGGCGGAAGCAGCCGCGCCCGCTGAAGCCGAGCGCGAGGAGCAACCTTCATACACACCAGCGGTGGAGTATGACGAAATAACTCCAGTGGTCGAAGAGAGTGCGCCGGCTGCGGAGGTTGCAGAATTTGAAGTGACTCCGGAACCGCAGTTTGAAGCGACTCCGGAACCACAGTTTGAAGCGACTCCGGAACCGCAGTACGTTGCGCCCGAAGTCGAATACCAGCCAGAACCGCATCCTTATGTCGCGGAAATCGAAGCTGCCCCGGCTGAGGTGGAAGCGCCGGTGGAGGTAGCGGCTGAACTCGCGCCTACGGTGGAAACCTCTGCTCCGGCGACTACGCCGCGACGGCGATATGGCCAGGATGTTGAACTGCCGGTTGAAGTGGCAAGCGACGAGGAGCGGCGGCTCCATAACGACGCGCGCCGTTTTGCCCGGCTGCTGGTTTCGGAAATCAAACTTTATAACGAACAGAAAGTCGTTGAGGGCCGTTCCCAGGGCGACCTCTACCAGCGGTTGCGGGAATATATCGATCGCTCGCGCGAAATGTATGACAAGCGCGTCAGGCCGGAAGTGGCGCAACGTTACGACTACTTCCACAACGAATTGGTTAACACCCTTGCCGAAGGCGACGAGGCGAAGCTTGGAAGCGCTTATCCGGGAGCAGCGGTCTCGGCATAAAAGCAGTTTCGACGTTTTAAGTTTCAGGTCCCAGGTTTTGAGTTTCGAGTTGAGACAGATCTCCCCCAGAATGCATCTAATCGGGGTGATTGGGTTAAACTTGAAACTTGAAACCTGGGACTTGAAACTGTTTAGGGGGGTCTGTGAATAAACTTGGAAAATATCGTCTGACGCTTGTTGTCATTGGGATCGCCATAGTGGTTGGGGCCTCGCTTCCGGCTTTCATGACCGCAAGCTGTCTGACGCGACAGCAAACTCCAGCTGAGCAAAGAGCACTCGAGGGGCTGCGCGGGATGACTCGTGGCGGCGTATTGCCGGCGGAGGATGTTGTGGCACGGATCGAGTCAGACTATCCCCGTAGTAAAGCTGCCGCGCTCGCGAGGATAGTTCGCGCCCGCATTCGCCTTAACGCCAAAGATTTTGCCGGCGCCGCTTCATTGCTTGACGCGAGCGTTATCCGCGATCACAGCTTGCTTGGCGATTACGCTCTGCTGATGCGCGGCAGTGCGCTCGAAGAAGCGGGTAGGTTGCCTGAAGCGCGCGCTGCTTATGAACAGTTGCTTAGCGACTATCCCGACTCCACTCGCGCGCGTGAAGCGAACTTGCGAGTTGCCAGCATTCTCATGCGTAGCGGGAGCGCCGCCGCAGTTGTTAACCAGTTGAAAGATCTGGCCGCAAAGGATGATCCGGCTGCGCTTCTATTGGTTGCCCGGGCTGCGGAGCAAGCTTCCGACTCAACGCGGGCCCTTTCCGCGTATCGTCGTTTGTATTTTTATGCGCCCGCCGCAACCGATAGCGCGGATGCCGCGATCGCGATCGCGCGGTTGGGCTCATCTGTGGCGCCCGCAAGACCTGAGGAAGCAATAGCTCGGGCGGATAAGTTTTACGAAGCGAAGCGGTTTTCTGACGCTTCGCAAGCTTATGCTGACGCCTTTGCCAGGTTCCCAGGGGCAGCGACTCCCAACGTCGAATTGCGCCGCGTAATCGCCGCTACGGGCGTAAGGAAAATGGCCGACGCGCTCAGCGCCCTGAATGCTATTCCGGCCTCCGCCGGAGAGACACGGGCCGAAGCACTCTACTACGTGGCCCAGGCCTACGCGCGCACCAAGCAATGGGAACAAGCGCGTGCTAGCGTCGAAGAGTTGCGCAAAAATTTTGCCGCTAGTCCATTTACTCCGCGGGCGTTGGTTAGCGTTGGACAGATCGCCGAAGATGCGAACAACGATGTCGACGCATCGTATTTCCTGCGTACGGCGGTGAGCGGGTATCAGGGCTCAGCCGAAGTCGCCCAAGCGCAGTTTGACCTGGCCTGGATGACTCACGAAAGCAAAAACTTTTCCGAGTCGTCGAAACTCTTAACCGAGCATCTGGCTTACTACGCGGACAAGAACACCGACAATCGCGGTCGCGCCGGCTACTGGGCGGCGCGCGATTCAGAGCGTGCCGGTAAACTCGCGGAGGCCCGCGCGCTGTACAACGCCATGCAGGGCCGCTACGACGCCAACTGGTATGGCTACCTGGCGAAGCAGCGCCTGGACGCAATGCTGCGCGGTGGAGTTGGAACAATACCGCCGCGGACTTTCCCTCCCGATTCGGTAGTGGCGCGGGCAATCGCAAATTTGCAAACGGTCACCGTCGCTGAAGAAACGGCCGGCGGGAATGAAGAAAAGTTGATTGCCAAGTCGGACGAGCTGAATAACGTCGGACTTAATGATTGGGCTTTGGAAGAATTGGCCGTCGCTTCTTCGTCGGCGGGGAACAGTCCAAAGGTTAACCTGGCAATCGCCCGAGTTTATCGTTCCGAAGAAGATAACGTGCGCGCGCTTAACGTGCTCAAGAAAAGTTTTCCTGACTATTCGCAGATGAAACCGGCAGAGCTGACCCCCGAGCAGTGGGACGTGTTCTATCCGCTTTCCTACTGGGACATCATTGTTCAGGAGTCTCGCGCAAAAAGTCTCGATCCGTATCAGGTGGCCGGCTTGATTCGCCAGGAAACGGTTTTCATGTCGCGGGCGCGATCAGGGGCCCGAGCTTATGGCTTGATGCAGCTGCTCGTTCCCACCGGAACTTTGACTGCGAAGAAATATGGAGTTGAACGCGCGATCACGGAAGAGTCGCTTTACGAACCGCGCCTGAATATTCAACTGGGCACTGCCTACCTGCGCGACCAAATGGACAAGTTTGGCCGCATCGAATATGTAGCCGCGGCTTACAACGCCGGGCCACTTCGGGCAGTGCAATGGCGTTCGACCTTGCCTGCGGAAATGGATGAATGGGCTGAGGCAGTTCCGTTTAAAGAGACTCGCGGCTACGTGCAGGGTGTGGTGCGCAACCGGCTGCAGTATCAGCGGCTCTATGATGCAAACGGGAAGTTTCGTCCGGAGGTTGGTACTCGCGCCGTGACCAAACAGCCGGCAGCTGGTGCTTCTCCGGGAGTCCAACCCGAAGACCCGTCAGTTCGGAAACGTCGGGTTACGGATGGTGAAAGCGAAGAATGAAAGTGGGTAAGTCTCAAGTGATGTGCTGGGACCGCGGGCGTCCCGCCCGCAATGAGCGCGAAGCGCGAAAATGGATTGGTCTAGAAGGTGTGCACCTTCGGCGCATTGCGGGCGGGACGCCCGCGGTCCCAGCACATCAGTGGACAGTCTTCGGGTTGATTGCAGTAATTTTTATTTGCTCAAGTGTGAGCTTAGCCCAGCGCAGGAATACCAAAGCAGCATCGCCATCTTCGAGCTCCTTCGTTCTGACCACCGAACCCAACGCCATCGTCTGGATCGACGAGATTCGTCGCGGTGTGACCGATGCTGCGGGACATATCGAGTTGAAAACATCAGCGGGCCGTCACGCGGTGCGAGTTCGCGCAATGGGATTTAAGGAAGCCACGGTTGCGCTCGTCGCCGGGCGGCGCAGCATGGCAGTTAAGCTGGTCAGAACCACCGATCAGGGAGAACTCGCATTTCAGCAAGCCGAGGATGCGCGTGAAAAGGCGAGAGACGATGACGCGCGACAAAAAGCTGCCGAACTTTACCGGGCAGCCTTGAAACTTCGGCCGGCGAATGCGCCCGCGCACGTTGGCCTGGCGCGCGTGCTGCTTGATCTAAACCAATACGAACCGGCACTCACCGAGATTGATGCAGCGCGGCGCGCGCGTCCAGTCTACGCTGAGGCTTCCGCTGTCGAAGGCCGCATAAATCGCGAGGCTGCCTTCACGGACGACGCGATTAAATCATTTCGCCGGTCAATCAAAGAGGCGCCGCGAGGTTTACAGCCTGAAGCGCACGTGGGTTTGGCGAGAGTTTTCGAAGACAAAGGACAGTATGACGAAGCCATCGTCGAGTTTCGCAAAGCCATCGACCAGCTTTCGGATTCCGAACCGATAATTTACCAACTGTTGGGTGCGGCTTATGAGAAACAGCAGAAGTACAAAGAGGCTGTTGCCGCTTACGAGAAGTATCTTGCCTTAGCGCCGAACGGTAGCCTGGCGCCCGCCATCCGCTCCATAATCGATCAACTCAAACGCGACGCGGCTGGCCAGGAAATCATTCCCTAGTATTTTAGTCGAGAGAGCTTTATGGTTGCGCCACTGGATCGCTTGCCGTAGCCGGCTGCGTCGCATTGGCATGCAACGCGTTTGATCTCGAGTCCATGTAAAAATGTCTGCCTTGCGGACCCTCGCCTGACGGATCGGCGTTGCATGAATAAAAAGGCCCGCCAGATCCCTTTACGACCTCCATTGTTAACACATAGTCCTTTAGCGCAGGCTTATCGGAGTTGAAACGCTCATCGAGATAACCGCCCGCCGCCAGCTGTGGAAAGGTCCCATAGCTACCCTCATTAGAAACTGAGTAGGTTTGTTGGGCCATCCAGATCGTGCGTAGCGCTCCAGTCGCAACAGTCTCATCAGCACGTGTTATTGACTGCTGCAAACCTGACGAATAATTTTGGCAAGAGAGCGCGGCGAGGCAAATCAGCAGCGTAGTCGCCAGCAAGGCAAACCTGAACATGTGGGTGCTCCTTATTCCTGACTGAGGTTAACGAAGTTGCTGGTAACGAAAGCAACTATGGTTGTGATCGTTTACCAGGCCGACAGCCTGCATGAAGGCATAACAAATAGTCGAGCCGACGAACTTGAAGCCGCGACTGCTCAGGTCTTTGCTCATGGCATCTGATTCGTCAGAGTGTGTTGGCACGCCCTGTCCGCGTTTTCTTTGCTTTGGAACACCCCCGACGAATTGCCAGATATAACGATCGAAGGTCCCAAACTCTTTAGAGGTAGCCAGGAACGACTTTGCATTCTGAATGGCCGCCGCAATTTTGAGGCGATTGCGAACGATGCCGGCGTTCTGTAACAACTGTTCCCGCTTGCGCTCGTTGTAACGGGCCACCTTAGCTGCATCAAATCCGCTAAACGCTGCGCGATAGCCTTCGCGCTTGTTGAGAATGATCTCCCAACTCAAACCCGCCTGAGCGCCTTCGAGAATAAGAAACTCAAAGAGCTTGCGATCATCGTGAACGGGAACGCCCCATTCGTGGTCATGATAGGCAATTGACAGATCCGATTTGGCCCATTCGCAACGCTTCAACATGCGGCCAGTTTATCAGGAAAGTGTTTACAGTAGCGGAGAAAACTTGAGACTAGTCTTGCGCTCAATCTGTGAAGCAAACCCACAACTTCATGCCTTCCTGGCAAAGTTTTAGTGCGATCTAGTTGGAGATAAGTGGGAGGAAACCATCCAATGAGCCCGCGAAGCGGGCGGAGAGAGTGATAGCCCCAGGCGAGGTAGCCGAGAGCCTGGGGTTAGAGCCAAAATTGAGCTGAGCCCGCGAAGCGGGCGACAGGCGATTATTCACATCTGTTGAGTCACTATGATCAGGAGCTACTTTGAACGTTTCCTCCGTCGCCCACTTCGTGGGCTCCGAATATTTTGGTTTCCGTTTCCCCAGGCTCGGCTGCCTCGCCTGGGGCTATCACTCTGCCCGCCAGCTTCGCAGGCTGGTTGAATGATTTCTTTGAGCAGTTTATTTGGTTGCGGCCCAGGCCGCTGCGCAATCATTGTGCTCTCTGTGCCTCTGTGGTGAAGTCCATTAATAAGAATCACCACCACAGAGACACAGAGAGCACAGCGGCGGGTACAGAGAAGGTCTATGCGCTCTTTCCCAGTCGCCCCGCCAAACTCGCCACCACTGTAACGAGCTCGTTGGCCTCTATTGGTTTGGCAACGTGAGTGCTGAAGCCTGCCAGTATTGCCTGCATGCGATCCTGGATCCGCGCATAGGCGGTCAGCGCCACCGCCGGAATTCGTTTCGCCTGACCCTCTTCCCGTTTGCGAACACGCCGAATCAACTCGTAGCCGTCCATCTTCGGCAACCCTATATCGCTGACCAGCAGATCGAACCTGCGCTTTTCGAGAGCTTTAAGCGCTTCCTCTGCATTGCTTACGCTCGTCACCTTCGCACCGCATTGCGCCAGCTCGATGGTGATTATATCCAATGCATCCGGTTCATCGTCGACAACGAGGATATTCAATCCTTCAAGATTCGGTTGCTGGCTCTGTTGTGCGCCAAACGCCGAATTCGCTCTCTCCAGAATTTCTTTTTGCAGAAAGCCGGTTGGCAGAGGCAGGCTGATGGTGAAGATTGCACCCGGACCATCCGCGCGATTCTCAACCGCAATCGTTCCTCCATGAAGTTCGACCAGGTGACGAACGATCGCCAACCCGAGACCGAGACCGCCATAGGTGCGCGTGGTCGAGCCGTCGGCCTGGCGAAAGCGCTCAAACACATAAGGCAGAAAGGCCGCGTCAATGCCGGGACCACTATCCTGCACCTGAATAAGAGCATGTGAGCCAGTCTGCCTTATAGAGATGTAAACCTGGCCGCCCGTCGGCGTAAACTTTGCCGCATTTGAAAGAACGTTCCAAACGACTTGTTGCAAACGATCCGAGTCTCCCGAAATTGCTCGTAGGTCCGAGTCTATCTTCGTTTCAATTCTTATCTCTTTTGCTTCAATCGCCGGCCGCACTGCATCAAGCGCGGCATCCACCACCGCCGCCAGATCGACCGGACCCAGATGGAGCTGAAGCTTACCGGTGATTACCCTTGAGACGTCGAGGATGTCTTCAATGATCTGCTTCTGGGCCCAGGCATTTCGTTCAATTACTTCCTGAGCATGCAAAGAGTTTTCTCGATCAAGCCGCCCGGAATTCAGCATTCGTGACCATCCGATCACGGCATTCAAAGGAGTACGCAGCTCGTGGGAAAGAGTAGCCAGAAACTCGTCTTTCAGGCGATTGGCATTTTCAGCATCCGCCCGCGCCCTACTCTCACTCTCGAGCAACTCGGCGAGTTCCTGTTCGGCGCGCCTTCGTTGAGTAAACTGGCCAATCTGGCCTCCGATTCCCGCCGCCAAACTCATTAACTCTGAGTCCGGTTCTCTAATCTCCGAACTCAGGAATTCGAGTACTCCCCAGATGTCATTGCCCACCAGGATCGGAAAGCCAAAGGCGCCACGCAAGCCTTCGCGTAAGGCGACCGGAGCGCGTGGGAAGTCTGGATCTTCGACAACATTATCAATCCAGAAAGGCTTGCCACTCTTCCAAATGCGTCCGGGCAGTCCGACGCCCTTTCTGAAAACGATCTCGTGGGATAACTGGTCAAATTCCGGCGTCGCACTCGAACTGGAGTGACAAATTTCGACGCAGCTTAAGAGTCCTGCGTGGGCGTCAACCTTCCACAGCACGCCTACTTCCCAATCCAGCGTGTCGCAAGCAGTCCGCAGAATGTTCTGGGCGCTATCAGTGACCTCGCGCGATTCCGAAAGAATTCTGGTGACGGCATATTGCAAAGCCAGCCGTCCCTCCGTGCGTTTCCTTTCAGAAACATCACGCGTAAAGCAACGAGTGTGAACAAATTTTCCCGCTTCGCGGTAGACGCTGGAACTGATACTGACATGCTTAATTGTTCCGTCCCCGCAACGCATTCGCGCTTCGTAGTTCTCAAGCACCTGGCCTGCTTGTAAACGCGCAAGTATGTCTTCAATGACAGTCTGGTCAACGTGAAATTCGGCGATATTATGTCCGACAAATTCCTGGCGCGTGTAGCCAAGCATAGCCAGCTCAGCTCGATTGACGCGCAGCACAATGCCGTCGCGTCCGACCCAGTGTAGGCCAACAGCGGCATTCTCGAAGAAGTCAGTCAGCTCGGCTTCGCTTCGTTGTAAAGCTTGTTCAGCTTGCTTGCGCCGGGTGATGTCGCGCTTTGTTCCGACGTAACAAAGCGGTTCGCCAGACTCGCCAGGCATGGCAAACGCCGACAGCTCAATGTACTTAACCTCACCAGTCTTCGTTTTACTTTCAACCTCGCCACGATACTCGCCCTTCTCCGCGATCTCGCGCACCACGTTGGCAAACTCTTCTTCGCCCATATGTAGCGCTGGAGTTTGATTCTTTAGTTCCTCGTCTGAATAACCCAACAACTCGGCGTGGGCGGCATTCTGTTCGAGGTAAACGCCATGCGGGTCGATAATCGCAATGGGCTCCCGCGAATGTCTGAAAATCGCTCGATACAAATCCTCGCGCAGTTGTTCCCGCAAGTTTGAGGTCGGGTTTAGCTTTACCTCCGGCATGGGTGTTTTGCTGGACATGGTTACTGAGCCCGAAGCGGAGGGATGGGGCCTCGGTTCTTTCTAGAGAGAGAGAACAAGGGGATAACCAGATAATAGCACTAAAGACAACGAGTTAAAACCGGGGTGCTGGTTAAGTTTGCATTGCGATCATGTGATTTTCTGGGACCGCGGGCGGCCCGCCCGCAAGTGAGCGCGAAGCGCGAAAATGGTTGGGAGCGACGTCTGAAAGGCGCGCCGGCGGCGCGTTTGCGGGCGAGACGAGCACCCCAACAGATAGAAAAACATCTGTTGGGGACCCCGCACGCCCGGCGGTCCCAGCAAATCACTTGATCGCAACCCAGGTAAACCGGTCCTTGCGGCGCCATAATTTGACTTGGTGCGGACTTTGGATGTAAAAGCATTGCGGAATTCATCCAACATACAACCCGAAAAACCCCTCCCTTGCGTGCAGCGAAAGGGAGTTACTCTTCAGCGATGGAAGGAGATTGAAATGGCTTTACGTTTAGGTGATGTTGCACCCGATTTCAAAGCGGACACGACCGACGGCCCGATTAGCTTTCACGAATGGCTCGGCGATAGTTGGGGCGTCCTCTTTTCACATCCCAAAGATTTCACCCCGGTTTGCACTACTGAACTTGGAGAATGCGCGCGTCTCAAACCCGAATTTGATCGCCGCGGAGTCAAAGTCATCGGGCTCAGTGTCGATAAGACCGACTCGCACAGTAAATGGGCCGAGGATATTAAGGAGACGCAAGGGACAGCTTTGAACTTTCCCGTGATTGCCGATCCAGATCACAAGGTGGCTGAACTTTACGACATGATCCATCCGGAGATTAGCGATATCTTCACGGTGCGTTCGGTCTTTATTATTGGGCCGGACAAGAAGGTCAAACTGATGATTACCTATCCGGCCAGCACCGGTCGCAACTTTGACGAGATTCTGCGCGTCATCGATTCGCTTCAGCTAACGGCCAAGTACAGCGTAGCCACGCCGGTGAATTGGAAGGATGGCGACGACGTGATCATAGTGCCTTCAATGTCAGACGAAGACGCGAAGGCGAAGTTTCCAGCCGGCTGGAAAGCCCCGAAGCCTTATCTTCGAATCACGCCGCAACCAAATAAGACTGCGACCACAGATACGGCTGCGAAAAGCGCATCGTAAACCGGTAGTGTCGCAGTTGTTTCGGAGTGGCTCCAGATATTAAATCGAGGCGCAGAGCGTAAGAAACTCTGCGCCTTCCTTCTGTGCCATGTTCCAGTACTAGCCGGGTCGGGCGGTCGATTATCAGATATCAAGCTGCTTATTGATGCGCAAAGATGCCTCTTCAACGAGTCTCAGGAAGCCTGTCATTACGTCCTCAACTTGAACGTAAACTTTAGGGGGAATGAATCCACTTTCAGCATCAATACCATGCCTAAAGGGAATCTCCACCTGCTTTGCTTGCTGCAAAATATCGAACAGTAACTTACATAGATCATCGCGGAAGAAAATCTTATTCTTGTAAATTGCATTCATATAGTCGTCATACGCCTGGTAGAAAGCATTTACTCTTTTCTCAGCTTGGCTTCGTCGATCACCTTCAACGCGAGGCTGCAAACCGGGCGGAAATAGTTGTTCGGTGGCAAATCTAAGTTCAGCAAGGGCGTCCCAGGCCCGACTCAGAGTTTCGAACTCCTTTTCTATTCTGAGCCGGTGTATGGTTCCTTTCTTCGAGAGTTCAAGCTTCCAAAGTTCAAGCAGGGTCGAATGCTCTGCTTTCACTGATTCGATTAGTCGTGTGATCTGTTCGATATCTTCCTTTGTGGCTGCTTGCTTACCCTTTTCCGCCAGATAGGCGTTTCTTTCGACGAATTCTTGCAAGCGGTTTGCTCTAGCCCGTGGTTTTCTGAATGTCCTCAATCATGGCTCGAATAGAACCCTTTTTCCCGAGATATGAACTCAGATACTTGCGAAGTATCCAAACAAAAAGGCCCACTGTGGCCGTAATCGTTAATCCAGCTTGAAGAAGGTGATCTAGAAAAGACATGCCCTGCCCATCGCTCCACGTCAGCGCACGCTCTTAAACCTGTTTTGGGTAGCGTGAGATTTTTTCTTTCAGCCACGAATTGACAAGAGATTCCGCCGGTGTTCGTTCCTGTTCAGCAATTTCTGTGAGCCTGCTATTGGTTTCCTCATCAATTGCAATGAGGTGTGTCTTTCTTTGTACGTCAACTTCAAAATGGGCTTCTGGCAAGTCGTCGTCGTATTCGCCCATATCGTTAGCGTCAAAAAACTCTACCAGTTCATCAAGCGATGCGAACGAAGGCAACTTTTGTGAATCATTTTCTGCCATACATCTTCCTCTCTTTGTCGGCCATATCTCTGGCACTTAGGATCAAGGCTTCTTTTGTCTGCTTGTGAATGAAGACGACTGTTAAGTATCTGCCCGCATCCGTTTGGCCCAGGGCCATGTAAATATTCTCGCCTTCACGTTCTCCCTTCTCCACCAACCTGAAACGGGGTTTCCCTACCAACAGTTCTTCGACCTCATGAGTCTCAACATGGTGTTTGAAGGCGAGTTTGTCAATGACCGTTCTGAGCCAAATGATGCCTTGAATGTTCATTAGTAAACTACTCATATCATAGTGCCGAAGTGATGCAAACCCCAACGATGGTTCTGAGCCTTCCCAGTCAGATCAGCGTGACAAATTTGAAGCTAAGGTCGTAAGCTTCTGAACATGAGTGTGAAAACAATCAAACTTATTCTGCTTGTCGCCGTGATGCTGTCTTACTTCGGCTTGTCTGCCACAGCAGGGCAACGTTCAAAGTCGAGCAGGTCGATGTCTCCCAAGGCGTTGGTTGCGGATCTCTATCGGCAGCACAAGAAGCAGAGTCCATTTTTTCAAAGGCGAAGCCGAGCCCTGTTGGACAAATATTTTGCGCCAGAGCTGGCTAACCTGCTTTGGCAGGATGCCCGATCCTCCGGCGACGAGGTTGGGGCGCTGGACGGCGATCCGCTGTTCAACGCGCAGGATATGGACATCAAGAATTTCTCGATTCAAGACGGAGTTGGCGGACCGCGTATGGTAGTTGTACCAGTCTCCTTCGAGAACTTTGGACAAAAACACGAGATCAAGTTTCGACTTTTCTCCGGGGGAGGAACCTGGAGGATCGCAAACATTGAGTACGACGACGGCTCGACTTTGCTGGAAATTCTCAAGCAAGACCGTGAGCCTGCGCAGAATAGTCAGTCGATCAATATCTATCTGGTAGCCGTTGGCGATAATGGCAAAACCGGAGAGAAGATCGGATGCGGAGATAGTCTGATAGCTGTCACGCGGACTATCAAGAAGACTGCGGCGCCGCTGACGGCTGCGATTCGCGAGCTCTTGCAAACCCCGCAACATCCTAACGTTGACGGCACTCCCAAGCTCGAGAATTTCTGGAAGGGTCGCAATCTCAAGGTTAGATCGGTTTCGCTGGTTAACCGTACTGCGACTATCCGACTTTCAGGTGCGCTGTCGATCGCGGGAGTCTGCGACGAACCCCGTGTTGAATCGCAGATTGATGCGACCGCGCTGCAATTTCCGACGGTGAAGCGGGTGAAGGTCTTCATCGGAAATAAGACACTGGCCGCGGCTATTCGCTAACGACTTGCTCCAACACACCGTCAACGTTTTTGGAGTGCGGTGACCTGTCACCGCTTTGGTCCAGGGCGGCTTGACGCCCTGCTCTTCAGCTGTCTTCAACACTGCAGCGGTCGCGACAGGTCGCGACCGAGCAAAGCGGTGACAGGTCACCGCACTCCAAAAATAGGGAGAATGGATGCGACAAGTTGTTACTACCGCAAACGGTGGCATTGAAGTCTTGAAAGTTCAGGAAGCGCCAGACCCGTCACCGGCCAAAGGCGAAGTGGTAGTCCAGGTAAAAGCTGCCGGGCTAAACTTCGCTGACATACTCGCGCGCCAGGGGCTTTATCCCGACGGTCCGAAGAAGCCCTGCGTGATGGGTTATGAAGTTGCCGGTGTGATTGAGTCGGTGGGCGAGGGTGTCGATCCGCAGCTGACAGGAAAACCTGTCGTCGCCATGACGCGCTTTCGTGGCCAGGCGGAAAAAGTTGCTATCGCTGCAAATCAACTCTTCGTCAAACCAGAGTCGCTGAGTTTCGAACTGGCGGCGGCGATTCCCGTTAATTACCTGACGGCTTACGCGCTGCTTGAGGTGATGGGTTCGTTGCATCCCGGCGAATCCGTTCTTATTCACAATGCCGGTGGCGGCGTTGGCCTGGCAGCCATCGATATCGCCAGGAAGATCGGCGCGACAACTTACGGGACGGCGAGTCCGGGAAAGCATGAGTTTCTGCGCGAACGCGGACTGGATCACCCTATCGACTATCGCAACCAGGATTGGCTGCCGGTCCTGAAGCAACTCACTGATGGTCGCGGTGTGGATTTGGTCATCGATCCCATCGGCGGCAGCCACTGGAAAAAGAGTTATGCAGCATTGCGGCACACGGGCCGGCTGGGAATGTTTGGAGTATCCACCGCCTCCGCAAATGGATTGAAGGGCAAGTTGAAAATGATCAAAGCCGCCGCGCAAATGCCGCGCTTCCACCCGATTGGGCTAATCAACAAAAACCGTGGGGTCTTCGGACTCAATCTCGGCCACATGTGGCACGAGCCTGAGAAAGTGGCGAGGTGGATGAAGGCTATTCTCGACGGCGTCAGCGAAGGCTGGGTCCGGCCGCACGTAGACAAGGCATTTCCGTTTGCGCAGGCCGGTGAGGCGCACAGCTACATGGAAGCGAGAAAGAATATCGGTAAGGTGGTGCTGGCGCCGTGAGGATCCGAAGTGATTAAAGCTCTTTGCGCTTAGTCAGAAAGAAAGAGATGACGGTCGAATAAATCAGACCGAAGAACAACGCCCCCACGAACAATCCTACGAAAGCTATCAGGGCTACCTGCCAAAGAGGCAGAGACTCCATACCCGGCTCGCTCGCCATTAACCTGGGACCAACTACATAGATCGCCACCAGAAAAAACAGGCTGGAAGAAATCGCATAGACGAGAGCAGTGGCTACGCCTGTCTTTAAGCCGATCTTGAACTTCAAATCGCCGCCGGCTTCATTTCGCACGGTGTTGATAGCCAGGTAGATTCCGGCGATGTGAAGCAGATTAAAGAAGACTCCGGCGCCGATAGTATGAACCGGTGAACGAGGATCAGGAACAAGCAAGTGGGTTGCAACCACCCATGCGATCACGCCGAGGCTGATTAGCAATCCATATTTGAGTGGAATTCTCAAGGTTAGTGTTCTCGCAAACTGTATTCGAGAATTAGGATTATCTCTCGACCTCATCATAACCGAAAGACTTCCGGCAAGTAGTTCCTAATTTAAAATTCTCTCTGTGCTTCCTCTGTAATACGAACAAACAACTTCTTGCTTTCTTGGCAAAGTTTTAGTGCGGTGTAGTTGGAGGAAGGCATCCGAGGAGTCCGCGAAGCGGGCGGAGAGAGTGATAGCCCCAGGCGAGGGCAGCCGAGCCTGGGGTGACAGCCAAAACTGAACTGAGCCCGCGAAGCGGGCGACAGACAAGTGGTCAGTTTGAGTCACTATGACCAGGAAGCAACTTGGAAACGTTTCATAAGTCGCCCACTTCATGGGCTCCGAAGATTTTGGTTTGCGTTTCCCCAGGTTCGGCCGCCCTCGCCCGGGGCTATCACTCTGTCCCCCAGCTTCGCAGGCTAGTTGAATGATTTCTTTCCAGCAGTTCACTTGGTTGGGGCCTTGGCCGGAGGTTCACAGAGAAAAAGATGAATACTAATTTGTCGCCCAAAAAGGCAGGTGGGAGTAGGTAGTTGAAAACGATTCGTCGAGTTGGAAATCGCGCTTGATGATTCGGGCAGGATCGAAGAACCAGAGACCAAGCGGATCGCCGCGGCGCCGCTTATCGAACCAGGCCCATGGCGGCCGGGCCATATTCAGTCCGCCAGTGTCACCAGTAAACGCATCGCCGATTTTGCCTACCTTAATCTTCTTCACCGCCACGCGGCCGTTTGGCTGCATAACGCTAAGAGAAATTTCAGAGTAGTCATAAGAAGTGGCAAAGGTTGCGCCTTTATCTGCGGTGCGAATTTTCGCACCCGGCCAGAGCGTGGTTTTAATCGGCAAGAGCTCATAGCCCACCGAACCGTCTTTCTGCTCGTCAGGATCCTCTGCCTTGCCGGCAAACTTATAGATCAGGAATTCCTTTTTCGCCGTTTGCTTCTCATCACCGGAATAGGCGTCAATTCCGTGTCCCTTCGGCTCAACGTAAAGTAAAACGTGCTGCTCATCAGATCTGAAAAGACCGAAGCCTTTCGGCGCCGGCTCGCCCGTGACATAAGGAGCGAAGTCGTCGTGGTGAAATGCTTCAACGAAAACTACCCGATCAGGATTCTTTCCTTTTTTCGCAACTACAATCAGGACGCCTTCCATGTCGTTCTCGTGCGCCACGCCGGCTTCAGCCATCAACCCGGTTGGATCGTGTTCGCTGCCACGCTTGGTTCCTTCGCGAATTACCTCGCTAAGAATCAGACCCTTGAGCTCGCCGCCTTTGTAATCTCGCGGATGAAAAACAGCGTAGTGAATGAAGAAATGAGTTTGGGTTTCACTGACTGAATAGTAGATGTAAGCACGCAATGGGAAATTTCTGTCGTCAGTGTGCTCCCAGTTGTTATCGCCGCGCCAATCACCGTCAAAGTCGAAGTTTGTAATGTAATCGCTGCGTGGTTTGTCACCGAGTGCCTGGTAAAAGATGGGCGCGAAGCGCGCGGCAAGTTCGCGCTCATTAATCTGATCGCCGGCTTTTGCTTGCGACAAGCTGACGACGGTATTTGCGCGCACGACATTGCCCGGCGCCGCAAGAACACTTACTGCGCAAAGAAGCCAAGGACGTGACCAAATCAAGCCGGGTAGGGTCATCTGGGCCGGAGTTGCGGTTGGAATTACTTGAAGAGCCCGCCAACCGTGTTGGCGATATCACCGAGGGCTCCTGCTCCGCCGCCGACTACGTTATCGATCTGTCCGGCAATAGGCTCGGGCAATCTGGTCTTAACGAAATCCAGCACCGTGGTTACTGCCGAACGCGCCTGATCTTCGGATATTCCGGCTTTGGCACTTACTTGTTTAATGAGCTCTTCCATGTTCTCTCCTTCTTGTTTTGGAGTGCGGTGACAATTTGTCGATCAAGTGATTTGCTGGGACCGCGGGCGTCCCGCCCGCAACACGCCGCAGGCGCGCAGTCATTCGTCAATAAGATCCAACACCTTTTCGCGCTTTCGCGCTCATTGCGGGCGGGACGCCCGCGGTCCCAGCAAATCACTTGATCGACAACTGTCACCACACTTCAAAAGTCATTCCCATCCGGAAACTGCTTGCCCGCCGGCGTCGTGGCTCTTTCACGCGAGTCGGTCTCAGCGTACAAGAATTCTTGCATCGGCTCAGGTGCAAGGTATATAAGCCTACTGTTTTCCTCGCTCTTCCAAAGACCTTCAACCCTCAAAGGAGACACCCACTATGCGACGAATCCTTACCGCTTTCGTTTTAGCGTTAACTATTCTCAGTTGCGCTCCCGCAGTGACGCCGGTTCATCCGGTCCCAGTCAGCGCACAAAGACAAGGCGACCCAAATGTAACTGTTTGGGTGAACACAAACTCGGGTGTCTATCACTGCCCCGGTACTCGCTGGTACGGAAACACAAAAGAAGGAAAGTACATGGGACAAAAGGCCGCTCAGAATGCCGGATATCGTCCCGCTTATGGCAGTGTTTGCGGGTAATCCATAAAGGAGAAAGGAAAACCGGTTTTCCGTTCTTTCGCCTAGCCCCTTCAGCCGGCATCAAGTCGCCGCACGCCAATCACAGATCTCGCCCGGCTGCACCCGCGATTGATTTCACCAGGGTCTCGGGTTCAATTGGTTTAGCGATATGAACCTGGAAGCCGGCCGACAGAGCGCGCGCGCGATCGTCGTCGGTGGCGTAGGCGGTAAGCGCGATGGCCGGAATCTCCCGGGCCAATTTCAGCCTTTGCTTTCTCAGTTTCTGAATCAGACTGTAACCGTCCTCTACGGGCATGCCGATGTCGCTGACCAATATATCCGGCTTCCACTCGCGAAACGCCCTCAAGGCTTCAGCAGCGGATTGACAGGATTTAACTTTACCGCCGCAACGCTTGAGAATAGCGGAGACTAAATCGCGCGAATCTTCCTCATCGTCGACCACCAGGATACGCATCCCTTTGAGGAGGTTGGAAAAACTGGCAGGCAACCCGTCGCTTCTCTGTTTGGTGGCGCTTTCATCCTCAAGTTCGTCTGCCGGCACATTCTGGGCCAGCGGCAGACTGACAATGAAAGTAGCGCCCTGATTCTGGCCTCCGCTTTCTACTGTGACCTGCCCTGCATGCAGCTGGACGAGATGCTTCACAATGGAAAGACCCAGTCCCAGCCCGCCGTGCACCCTCGTCGTGGACCCATCAGCTTGTCGGAAGCGATCGAAAATGTGTGGCAAAAACTCGGGAGCGATGCCAATGCCCGAGTCACTTACCGAAACCAGAACTTGCGAGTCAACCTGGCCGGCTTTGATTCGAACCTGACCGCTCTCGGGAGTAAACTTGATGGCGTTGCTTAAGAGATTCCAAAACACCTGCTGCAAACGAGTGGCATCGCCGGAAACAAAAGATCCGGCAGCCTCGAGGCCTATTTCAAGCTGAATTTTCTTGGCTTCGACGGCCGGCTGTACACCTTCAATCACGTCTTCAATTATCGCGCAGAGATCAACCGGTCGAGGTTCGATTTGCAGTTTGCCAGTGATGATGCGCGAAACGTCCAGCAGGTCGTCGATCAACTGTGACTGCGAACGCGCATTTCGTTCGATGGTTTCAAACGCACGTGACATCTGCGGCTCATCAAGTTTCCCGGTCCGCACTAAATGACTCCAGCCGAGAATCGCGGACAACGGTGTTCGCAGTTCATGAGAGAGGGTCGCCAAAAACTCGTCCTTGGTGCGGTTCGCCTGTTCCGCATCGGCTCGCGCAGCCTGCTCGCGCAGTAACATTTGCGCGCGGGCCTCTTCTGCGTGTTTACGTTCGGTAATTTCCAACTGCAGTTCGACGGCATGTCGTTGCGCACCGCTGTAGAGCACAGCATTTTCATAAGCCACAGCCACCTGCGTCGCTAACGTTGCCGCGAGGCGCTCATCAGCTTCGTTGAATTCATCTGCATCCGACTTGTTCAACAGACAGACCCAACCAATAACTCCGCGACCGGACAAGATAGGCGTTCCCAGGAAGCAATGTATGAGATTTGAGGTCTTGCCATTGGTACGAAGCATGTCTTCGGAATCGTTTAGCCGTAGCGGACGACGTTTGCTAACCACATATTTCAAGGCGCGTTCCAGCACCTGCGGAACTTCGTCATTGAAAACACGATCCTCGTTTGCGGCACAACGGAAGGAGCAACTGAGCGTATCGCCGTTACGCTTGCCGCTCTGTGATCCCGGTACACTGACGATGCCGACTGCCGCTTCCTGTGCGCCCATGATCTTTCTTGCTGAACGGCAAAACGTTTCCAGTACACGCGTCGGCTCATGCTCCGCCGCGAGTTCCTGGCCCAGCTCGATGAGCATCTTGAGACGCTCCAGGTTTGCCTGTTCGAGCTCCAGATTCTTTTCTTCGAGCAATTCGGCCTGCCGTTTTATCTCGCGAGTTTTCTTGAACAGCTCTACAAAAACGTTAACCTTGGAGCGCAGGATGTCCGGTTCAATTGGTTTCACTATGTAGTCAACAGCGCCGAGCGAATAACCCCGACTCAAATGCCGGCCACCGGTAGAGTCAGCTGTCAGGAAGATAATGGGTATGTTGCGTGAGCGGTCGCGACCTCGGATTAATTCGGCAGTCTCCAGACCATCGAGCCCGGGCATATAAACGTCCATCAGGATCACTGAAACCTCGTTATCGAGCAGATAACGGAGCGCATCATCTCCCGAAGACGCACTGACGAGGTTCCGGTCGGGAGCCTGCAGGATCGATTCGAGCGCCAGCAGGTTCGTGGGGCTGTCGTCGACCATTAGGATGTTGATTCGTTCTTCAGCGCCCATAATAGATTGCCGTGCCGGCGGTTCCTGGCCGCAGCAGTTGTTCCGATTGTTGTGATTCACTCAAAGTAACGAGGCACGGCGCTATTTGATCCAGAGCAAGAACCCTATCCGGCGCGGTTTGCGCAATGGCTGCGTCCGGCAGCTCACAAGCTGCAGCGGAGGCGGGTTCTTCGACGATCGTGAACCCGCCCCGCGACTTTATTATTGCCAGTCCCCGCGCCCCATCGCTGTTGGCGCCCGTTAAGATCACCCCGATTGCTCGCTTCTGAAAGGCGTCTGCCGCGGATTCGAAGAGCACATCGATTGACGGACGAGCAAAACGAACGGATTGAGCGGTTGACAAAGCAAAGCTGCGATTTTCAATCAGCAAGTGATAGTCGCGAGGCGCGAGATAAATGTGACCACCGAGCAGCGGTTCCTTGTCGTCGGGTTCGTTGACCGGCAGACGGCTGCATTCGGCCAGGAATTCACACAAGCCACTATCGAGATCTTTACCGCGGTGCTGCGCGATAACGACTGGCAGAGAAAACTCCGCCGGCAAACCGGACAGAATCGCCTGCAGTGCTTTCAGTCCGCCGGTGGAAGTGCCGATGACAATGATCTCGAATGCCATAACTAGATTTCGAGTTTCAAGTTCCAAGTTTCAAGTTCGGAATTCCGAGTTTGCACTGAGTGCCAAGCTGCGCATCCGCTTTGAACGTGAAACTCGAAACTGTTTTTAGGCCACTTTGCGATAAAGTTTGTCCTTCTCATTGATATGCTCGTAGTACTCGGCTCTCGGCGTAAACTTCAACGACTCTTTATTACCCAAGCCAAAGACGCCAAACATACTCAAACTGTCATACAGTAAATTGTGCACCCGCGCCTGCAGCTCTTTGTTGAAATAGATCATTACGTTGCGGCACAGGATTACCTGAAACTCATTGAACGAACCGTCAGTTGCCAGGTTGTGTTCAGAGAAGACCAGGTTGCTCTTCAGGCTCGCACCAAAGATCACGCTGTCGTACTGCGCCGTGTAGTAGTCAGAAAACTCGTGTACGCCGCCGGCCTGGTGGTAATTCGCCGTGTACTCTCTCATGGCGGCGAGGGGAAAAATTCCATCCCGCGCGCGCCGCAGAATTGCCATGCTAATGTCGGTGGCGTAGATGCGACACTTTTGATAAAGACCTTCCTCCTGCAACAGAATCGCGAGCGAATAGACTTCTTCACCGGTAGAACAACCGGCGACCCAAATCTGAACCGTCGGATAGGTACGCAGCAGTGGAACAACTCGCTTACGAAACGTGAGGTAGAAACTGGGATCGCGAAACATTGCGGTGGCGTGTACCGAAAGTCCCAGCAGAAAGCGATCGAGAGAAGCAGAGTCGTGCAATACCCGATTCTGAAATTCAGAGACCGTTTGCAGATGCTCCGCTCGCATCAACTCGAGTATGCGTCGCTTTATTGAACCTCTTGAATAGTCTCGGAAATCAAAACCGTGGACACGATAAAGCCCCTCGAGCAGCAGATCGATCTCGACGTCCTGAAGATTACTTTCTAATGCCGGCGCAGTACTCACGTGCCTCTTCCTCTTTTGGAGTGCGGCGACCTGTCGCCGCTTTGGTCCGTGGCGACCTGTTGCCACGTCCCATCTGCATTGAGTTTAGTGAACCATGGTCGCGACAGGTCGCGACCGACCAAAGCGCTGACAGGTCAGCGCACTCCAAGGCTTACTCCAAACTCAGGTCGTTTCATCCGGTCTATACAGCCAAACCCGCAATAGCGAAAGCAATTGATCAATATCCAACGGCTTCGAGATGTAGTCTGACGCCCCAACTTCCAAACAGTGATCTCTATCCGCCTTCATCGCTTTCGCAGTCAGCGCGATGATTGGCAGATGTTTAAATTCCCCCATCTGGCGAATCGCGGTGATCGCTTCATAGCCATCCATCTCGGGCATCATGATGTCCATGAGAACGGCTTCGATCTCGGGAGTAGCCTTCAAAAGGTCAATGCCCTCCTGCCCGTTCTCAGCATGCACCACCTCCATGCGATGAGCTTCCAGCGCGCTCGTCAGTGCAAAGATATTCCGCACATCGTCGTCTACTACCAGCACTTTGCGACCCGCCAGGACGGGATCAGTGCGATGGAATTTCTCCAGCATCCGCCGCTTGGGCTCCGGCAAATTGGCTTCGACGCGATGAAGGAACAAAGCAGTTTCCGCCAACAGGCGTTCCGGCGAATTTGCTTCCTTGACGATAATCGCGTCCGCCACTTTCTTCAGATGAAGTTCCTCTTTTCGTGTCAGTTCCTTACCGGTGTAAACGATGATTGGCAGATCGTAACGCCCCAGATCGGTTTGCAGTTTTTCGATCAGATCGAAGCCGCTCATGTCAGGTAACCTGAGATCCAGCACCATGCAATCGAATCTCTCGTCCTTTAAGAGACCCAGCGCCTCTTCTCCCGTAGCGACGGCGGTCGTGTGAACATCGCCGTTCCCGATCAACTCCACTACGCTCATCCGTTGCACGTCGTCATCTTCAACCACCAGCAGTTTTCGCACCCGACGTTCGGCAAAGTCTCTAATACCATCGAACGCCTTGTGCAGCTCCTCGTGGCTCACCGGTTTCTGCACGTGGTTAATGGCGCCCTGTTTCAGCGCCCGCTGTCGCTCTTCCTCAACCGAGATGATGTGGACTGGGATGTGACTGGTCGCCGGGTCGTGCTTCAGGCGATCCAGCACGGTCCAACCATCGCGATCGGGTAAGCGGATATCAAGAGTGATTGCTGAGGGTTTGTATTTCTGTGCGAGTGCCAGGGCCATTGTCCCGCTCGTCGCCACCAGGCCCTTGAACCCTTTCGCGCGCGCGAGATCCAGCAGGATGCCGGCAAAGCTTATGTCGTCTTCGACAATCAACACCGTGCGGTCGCCGGCTTGAATGTCGTTGCGATCATCCAGAATCGCGGCCGACTCACTTGATAGCAAGGTCAAGGCATCGCTATCGAAAGACTCGACCGGCGTCCAGGCTGCTTCCCCCTCCCTGATGCCTCGTCGAGTCCTGCCCTGCTGTTTTTCTGTCGTAGTTGCGCCCGCGGGCACGTAGTCGCGAGGCAGATAAAAGGTGAAGGTGCTGCCTTCGCCGGGTTTCGAGATTACGCGAATCTCGCCGCCAAGCAGACGCGCAATCTCGCGACTAATAGACAGCCCCAAACCTGTGCCGCCGTATTTGCGACTCGTTGTGCCGTCTGCCTGCTGGAAGGCTTCGAAAATAATCCGCTGTTTCTCAATGGGAATTCCGATGCCGGTATCGCTTACCGAGAAAGCTATGACTTCACCGGCGCGGTTAAGCGATTCGAGATGATAGCTCTCATTTCTCGGAGCGGGCCCGATGTTGAGAACAACCTTGCCCGCCTCAGTAAACTTAAAGGCATTCGAAAGCAGGTTCATCAGAATCTGCTGCAAGCGCTTGTCATCAGTGCGAACCGTGGGATCCATCTCTTCGGAAGTTTCGATGAGGAACTCGAGGTCCTTGTCCCTGGCAAGCTGATGGAAACTGCGTTCCAGCTGCTCCGCCATCTCGACAACCGATACGTCCGAGACCTCGATACCCATCATCCCGGATTCGATCTTCGAAAGGTCGAGGATGTCGTTGATTAGTGAAAGCAGATCCGAGCCCGAGGAGTGGATCGTTTCGGCAAACTGTACCTGCTTGTCGGTCAGGTTGTCGTCGTTGTTCTCGGCCAGCTGCCGCGAAAGTATCAGCATGCTGTTGAGAGGAGTGCGGAGTTCGTGTGACATGTTGGCCAGAAACTCTGACTTGTATTTCGAAGTAAGCGCGAGTTGCTCGGCCTTTTCTTCCATTTCCCAACGAGCTTCCTCAACCTCGCGGTTCTTGGCTTCCACTTCCGCTTTCTGTCGCGCCAGCAGCTCTGCTTTCTCCTGCAATTCTTCGTTTGTTTGCTGCAGCTCTTCCTGTTGGCTCTTCAACAACTCCTCTGACTCGCGTAAGGATTCAGCCTGCTGCTCGAGTTGTTCGTTCGTTTTCTTCAGTTCGTCCTGCTGGCTCTGAAGTTCCGCGGCCAGCGACTGCGACTGTTGCAACAGATCTTCGGTTCGGGTGTTGGCGGCGATCGTGTTAAGCACGATACCGATGCTCTCGGTTAACTGATCGAGGAAGGTGAGGTGTGTGTCGCTGAATGTTTTGAAAGTGGAAAGTTCGATGACGGCCTTCGCTTCACCTTCAAACAACACCGGCAGAACCACGATATTATTCGGCGCCGCTTCGCCCAGACCCGAAGTGACGTGTACGTAGTTACTGGGAACATTCGTAACCAGAATCCGCTCACGCTCAACTGTGCACTGCCCAACCAGGCCTTCGCCGGGATGGAATTCGTTAGCCAGATTCTTACGCTTCTTATACGCGTAGCCGCCGAGCAACTTCATTACCGGTTGGCCGTTCGGACTTTCGTTCACGTAGAAAACGCCCTGCTGCGCATCGACGAGCGGTGCGAGTTCGGAGAGCACCATCTGCGCCACGGTGGTCATGTCGCGTTGACCCTGAAGCATTCTGGTGAAGCGCGCGAGATTAGTCTTCAGCCAATCCTGCTCCATATTTTTCTGCGTGGTGTCTTTGAGATTGAGAATCATCTCGTTGATGTTGTCTTTGAGCGCGGCTACTTCACCCTGCGCTTCGACCGTAATCGATCGCGTCAGATCGCCCTTGGTCACCGCCGTGGAAACTTCCGCGATGGCGCGCACCTGCGTGGTGAGGTTTGCCGCCAGCCCGTTCACGTTATCTGTCAGATCACGCCAGGTGCCGGCAGCGCCGGGCACGTTAGCCTGTCCACCCAGCTTTCCTTCGACGCCTACCTCGCGAGCGACTGAGGTCACCTGGTCGGCGAAGGTTGCCAGCGTGTCAGTCATGTTGTTGATCGTGTCGGCAAGTTCAGCGATCTCGCCTTTCGCCTCCACGGTAAGTTTTCGTTGTAGGTCGCCATTGGCTACCGCGGTCACGACCCGGGCGATACCGCGCACCTGGTCGGTGAGGTTGCTGGCCATGGAATTCACGTTGTCAGTCAAATCCTTCCAGGTGCCGGCAACGCCGCGCACGTCAGCCTGTCCGCCGAGGCTTCCCTCAGTTCCCACTTCACGCGCCACGCGGGTAACTTCGGAGGCGAAGGAGTTCAACTGATCCACCATGGTGTTGATTGTGTTCTTGAGTTCGAGGATCTCGCCCTTCACATCGACCGTGATCTTCCGGGAAAGATCGCCGTTGGCGACGGCTGTGGTGACGTCGGCAATGTTGCGCACCTGGCCAGTGAGGTTGCTGGCCATGGAATTCACGTTGTCAGTCAGATCCTTCCAGGTTCCGGCGACGCCGCGCACATCTGCCTGGCCGCCGAGTTTTCCTTCCGTTCCCACTTCACGCGCCACGCGCGTAACTTCCGAGGCGAACGAATTCAACTGATCGACCATCGTGTTGATGGTGTTCTTGAGTTCGAGAATCTCGCCCTTCACATCGACCGTGATCTTCTTTGAGAGGTCGCCTTTAGCAACGGCAGTCGTCACTTCGGCGATGTTGCGTACCTGGCCAGTAAGGTTACCGGCCATGAAGTTCACGTTGTCGGTCAGGTCTTTCCAGGTTCCGGCTACACCCATCACCTGCGCCTGACCTCCGAGACGTCCTTCGGTTCCTACTTCACGCGCCACGCGCGTCACTTCCGAAGCGAAGGAGCTGAGCTGATCCACCATGGTGTTGATAGTGTTCTTGAGTTCGAGGATCTCGCCCTTCACGTCTACGGTGATCTTCTTTGACAAATCGCCGTTGGCCACAGCCGTAGTGACTTCGGCGATGTTGCGCACCTGACTGGTAAGGTTGCCGGCCATGAAGTTCACGCTATCGGTAAGATCTTTCCAGGTACCGGCCACGCCGCGCACATCCGCCTGACCGCCGAGTTTCCCTTCTGTTCCCACTTCGCGGGCCACGCGCGTAACTTCCGAAGCGAAGCCGTTAAGCTGATCGACCATCGTGTTGATGGTGTTCTTAAGTTCGAGAATTTCGCCTCTGACGTCGACGGTGATCTTCTTTGAAAGGTCGCCGTTAGCGACCGCGGTGGTTACATCCGCAATGTTGCGCACTTGTCCGGTAAGATTGCCGGCCATCAGGTTCACACTGTCGGTGAGGTCCTTCCAGGTTCCGGCGACGCCCTTTACCTCGGCCTGACCGCCTAGTTTCCCTTCCGAACCTACTTCGCGGGCCACGCGCGTAACTTCCGAGGCGAAGCCGTTGAGTTGATCCACCATCGTATTAATCGTGTCTTTGAGTTCGAGGATTTCGCCTTTCACGTCGACCGTGATCTTCTTGGACAGATCGCCATTGGCCACCGCCGTGGTGACTTCGGCGATGTTGCGCACCTGACCGGTAAGATTGCCGGCCATGAAATTCACGTTGTCAGTAAGATCCTTCCAGGTGCCGGCGACACCGATCACTTGCGCCTGGCCGCCGAGTTTTCCTTCGGTGCCGACCTCGCGTGCCACACGCGTAACTTCCGAAGCGAACGAATTCAACTGATCGACCATCGTGTTTATGGTGATCTTGAGTTCGAGAATCTCGCCTTTGACGTCGACCGTGATTTTCTTTGAGAGGTCGCCGTTGGCCACTGCAGTGGTTACATCCGCAATGTTGCGCACCTGGCCAGTCAGGTTGCTGGCCATTGAATTCACGTTGTCAGTTAGATCTTTCCAGGTTCCGGCGACGCCGCGCACATCGGCCTGGCCACCGAGTTTTCCTTCCGTTCCTACTTCGCGGGCCACGCGTGTCACTTCCGAAGCAAACGAGTTCAACTGATCGACCATCGTGTTGATGGTGTTCTTGAGTTCGAGGATTTCGCCTTTGACGTCGACGGTGATTTTCTTTGAGAGGTCGCCGTTGGCTACAGCCGTGGTGACTTCGGCGATGTTACGCACCTGGCTGGTCAGGTTACTGGCCATGGAGTTAACGCTGTCAGTCAAATCTTTCCAGGTGCCGGCCACCCCTTTTACTTTAGCTTCGCCGCCGAGCTTTCCTTCCGTTCCTACCTCTCTGGCGACGCGCGTCACTTCCGACGCGAAGGAACTGAGCTGATCCACCATGGAGTTAACGATCTTTACCGTGCGCAGGAACTCGCCCTTCAACGGACGTTCATCAACCTGCAACGCCATGCGTTCTGAAAGATCGCCGTTCGCTACAGCGCCGATCACGCGCGCCATTTCGCTCGTGGGACGCGCCATGTCGTCAATAAGCAGGTTGGCGGAATCGACCAGCCGCAGCCAGGACCCGGAAGCAGCCGGGACCGCGGCGCGATGGTTTATTTTTCCTTCTTTGCCAACTACACGACTGACTCGTTCGACTTCCTTCGTGGTTTTATCGCTCAGCTCAATGATTTCGTTGAGCGTGTCCGCGATTTTTCCCGCCTCGCCGGTCCACTCTCCGGGTAACCGAACCGAGAAATCTCCTTTTTTGAAAGCCACCAGGACTTTCAGTAATAACTTCGTATTTAATGGTTGGGGTGTCAGGGTTTGTGTTCGCATTGGTTCCTTCCCGAGTTTGATAAGAATCTGGAGAGAGGGTCGTTAACACAATCCGGCGACAGGGTCGGCCAGGCAAGATGCCGGAACAGAATTATCCACTCAACCCAGTCGGGGACCGGATGGTTATGTTTTTAGGGGGGATTAAGGGGGACGCAGCAACCAAATCGCGACGCTGCTAGTTGTATTTATACCTAAGATGAGAGGGAAAAGTAAACCCCGATTCCAAGCCACTCAGCTCCGGCGAAAGCCAATCTCACAACTTGGATTTAAAGGCTAACGCTAGTTTGTCAGATTTGGGTTTTACGTGGAGTGCAGTCTAACGCAGTTTCCGCGTCGGGATGGCAAAAAATCAGGTACATTCGAGCGCGCGCCGAACGGCTTGCATGACTTCTTCATGTGTGCGGCCGGCTACGCGGTCCGACGAAAGTTCCTCATCTCTACGGATAGCCTCCGCAACAGCAGAACGTTCATCCGCATCCGGCATGCCCGCGTCAATGCTCTCCCAAAGCGCTTTCATCAACCGTCTTCTGGCCTCCACAAGAAGGCTGTTGTTGAAAACACACCTCAAGGAAGTCTAGTACTTGTTCGTCGTGACAAGTGAAGAAATGCTCGACGAACGGATTCTTGCTTCTTCTTGCTGCCACATAGCCAGATTGAGAAAGACCTCCATAACGCTTGAATAGAATCCGAGCTACTTCCTCTAGAAAGACTCCGAAGTCCCCGGAGCATTCAAGAACCGCATCCTCCAAAACAGGCAACAATCTGCTGCGTACTTCTTCCGGAATGTCGTGCCGCAATTCTCGTGGGGGTGGTGCGTTGCGTTGCGTAAACAACTTTCTCCTCCAAAAAAGTATTTGTCCTAGGCTTATTCGGAAACTTCATGCAATCGAATGCAATGGTGCAATCAGCTGCGCTAACTACTAACGATGCCGAAGACGTCCGCATGATACGCCTTTCGAGCGGGTGATCAAGATTCGCGAGGGGCCAGAGGTCGAACATGACGAAGAATGTAGATTAACAGTGGAAGACTGGGCCGCGTCTGGAGGGCCTTGCTTTGTAAGAGGTCAAAGCAGCATAATTTTCCGCATGACAGAAAAGGAAATGGTACTGAAAACCGTCCGTGAGTTGCCGGACGATTGCTCAATCGACGAGATCGCCGACCGCATTGAATTTCTGGCCGCAGTGCAGAAGGGTTTCGATCAGCTAGATCGCGGCGAAGGCATTCCCCACGACGAGATCAAGAGACAGTTGGCCTCATGGCTTACAAGCTGACTTGGTCGCCGGCCGCCCGCGATGACCTGCTCGACATTGTGACTTTCATCTCACGCGACAGTCCTTCACGCGCCGAAACATTCGCCTATCGCCTCATCGCAGAGAGTGACAAGCTGCAGAACTTTTCCGAGCTTGGCCGAATTGTCCCCGAGTATAGCGTTCCCACTATCCGCGAAATCATAGTCCGATCCTACCGGATTGTTTACCGCGTCGATCATCAGCGGAAGCTCCTGGAGATTGCGCGAGTATGGCACGCAGCTAGAGGCACACCCGAACTATAAGAACCAGCACGATAAGTTGGCGGTTGTTATGCGTCTCTTGATCGTTCCTTTCCGCAGTTCCAACATGAAGTGAATTGGCCTTCAATCGGTTCACCGCAACCGGGACAAATCCACGCGTCATGCTTTTCCACCTTGGCATTTCGCAAAGCTTCCACAATTTCCCTGGCTCTGGAATAGTCCTCGTCATTAAGAATCCAAACTTCGGGAGAGCAGTCTGAAGGAGCTAGTTCACCTGGCCCCATCGCGAGCTGGTCGTTTCGGATCATGCAGGCAATGTTAGCCTCATCAAACAGGCCCTTAACGATCTCCTGATCCGCGCTCATGGTGTTTGCTGTGAATACGTGCTTCATGGTTCTCCATCTTCCCGGGCTAAAACTTACTGCCCTACTCGATGAACTTCATTAGGAATTAGTTTACTTGACCCATACGGTCTTGATGTTCACAAACTCACGGATGCCGAATTCGCTCAACTCGCGCCCGTAACCTGAATTCTTGATTCCACCAAACGGCAGACGCGGATCGGAAGCGACCATGCCGTTCAGAAAAACAGAGCCGGCTTCGAGCTCATCGGCAAACTGCTTCTGTTGCTGGGCATCGTTAGTCCAGGCTGCGGCGCCGAGCCCGAAGCTGGTCGCATTCGCGAGCTCAATCGCTTCATCAATATTATTGACCCGAAAAAGCATCGCAACTGGTCCGAATATTTCTTCGCAGGAGCCCGGCGAGTCTAACGGAACATTGACGAGGACTGTAGGCTCGTAGAAATTGCCGCGCTGATCCAATCGCTTCCCTCCAGTTAGCACAATGGCACCGGCCGCAACCGATGTTTTTACCTGCTCGTCGACGTCTTTCAGGATTTGCTCTGTCGCCAGCGGCCCAATGTCGGTGTTTTCATCGAGCGGATCTCCCACCTGCAACCCCTTCATTTCTTCAACAAACCGACGTTCAAACGAGTCATAAATCTCCGTGGCCACAATGAAACGTTTCGCGGCAATGCAGGATTGACCGTTGTTAATCGTGCGCGCTTTGACGGCAGTAACTACCGCTTCGTTGAGATCAGCCGAAGGCATGACGATAAAAGGATCGCTGCCCCCGAGTTCGAGTACCGTTTTCTTGATCTGTTTCCCGGCAATGCTCGCCACGCTACGCCCTGCCGGTTCACTTCCGGTCAGTGTTGCGGCCACGACACGCGGGTCTTCGAGAATGCGTTGTACGGCCTCGGAACCAACCAACAGAGTTTGGAACGTGCCTTCGGGAAACCCAGCCCGGCGAAAGATGTCCTCAATTGCCAGCGCACATTGCGGCACGTTGGACGCGTGCTTGAGCAGGCCCACGTTACCCGCCATCAGCGCCGGCGCCGCGAAACGAAAGACTTGCCAAAACGGAAAATTCCAGGGCATTACCGCCAACACTGGCCCGAGAGGTTGGAAGCATACGTAGCTCTTGCTTGCGTTTGTTTCCACCAGCTGGTCTGCCAGCTGATGCCTGGCGTTTTCAGCGTAATAACGACAAACCAACGCGCATTTTTCTGCTTCGCCGACAGCGCCTTTGATCGGCTTGCCCATTTCAGTTGTCATCAGGCGAGCAAAGCCGTGCTTCTCAGTTTCCAGAATTTCTGCCGCGCGCAGCAGCATTGACTCGCGTTCCGGTAATGGAGTGTGGCGATACAACCGAAAGGTCAACGCGGCAAGCTCGAGCTTCTCATTGATTTGAGATTCACTGAGCGACTCGAATGTTTTGAGAGTTTCGCCCGTAAATGGATTAACTGACGCAATGGACATCGTTGCACCCTTTGATTATTTGTGAAAATTTTGTGGTTGGATTATAGACCAGCAGACATCTGATGAAGTAGGGCATCAAGGTCGGGAGGTGCGGTTCTGGCGCGTCCGTCGCGCGCGGCTTGCCGCCTTCCGTGCGGAAAGGCTCCGCCTTTCCGAAAGTCACTCAATGTTTCGAGGCTGCGCCTCCGGGACTATGCCAATTAATCTGAGCGATATCTAATAGAAGGGGTAATAAATGGTCTGGCATTATCACGTATGCGAAGATTAGCAAGCTCGCCGAAGTGCGGGCCTCATTCAAAGCGTTACATACAATGTTCTTGAGTTTTGCTTTTTGGAAAACCGGTAGCCGATTCATTCGCGACTGAGGTCGCGTAGTAAACTGGTGAGTCTTTCGAAATGCGAAACATGAGGCGCAGCCTCTCTTTAATATCGTCGTATCGGAAAGGCGAAGCCTTTCCGCATGGAAGGCGGCAAAGCCGCGTTACGGTGGCCACGTGTTACGTCGAAAGCCTGAAACAGTCAACGCGTGCGCTCAACCGGGCTGTAACAGAGTTGCGAAAGACTTCTTGTAAGCTGTGTTAACTTAGTTCTATGGCTAAACCTACGCGTTTAGACAAATTTGCCATCGCGGCGGCGCTTCAGGAGATCGCTGCGCTGCTCGAGTTGAAGGGTGGCAAAGACCGATTTAAGGCGCGTGCCTATCAAACAGGCGCGCGCGTTATCGCCGGCCTTTCAGAAGATATTGGCGAGGTGGTGCTGGGAAACCGCTTAACCTCTATGCGCGGAATTGGTGACGCGCTGGCCTCGCAAATCGAACAGCTTTATCTCACCGGCGAGTCGTCCGTCCTGCGCGGTCTGAAGAAGGAATTCCCGGCCGGCATCATCGAGCTTTCTGCAGTACCCGGACTTTCCGCTAGCAAGATCAAGTCGCTTCACGAAGCCCTGGGAATAACCTCGATAGCTGAGCTGAAAGCCGCCGCCGAAGCCGGCAAGATAAAAACTCTCAAGGGCTTTGGCGCAAAGACGGAAGCGACTCTACTCGAGACGATTTCAAATCATCGTCAACGCGCAAAGCAAGACGAGCGATTACACCTGCACCGTGCGTTGCAAATGGCGACGCAAGTTGTCGACTACCTTCAGACTTCTCGCGACCTGCGGGAGATCAGCTTTGCCGGATCATTGCGGCGCTGGAAGGAAACCGTCGGAACCATTCGCCTGGTAGCAAATACGAAACAGCCGGCGGCCTTGATTGAACACTTCCTTCGCTTCCCATTAATTGTTGAGTTCATAGAGCAGATGGATGAAGCGTGTACTGTGCGTATGGCTGATGGTGCGCGCGTTTCAGTAGTCGCGGCCCGCCCGCCGGAGTTTGCCCTGGCGTTGTTAACCGAGACAGGGTCAAAGGCACATGTTAATAAGCTTCAGCAAATCGCAGACGGCGAGGGTCCAAACTCAAATGCCAAACAAGCGACGAAGAAACGGGCCCAGCGTCCAGCGCGATCGGTCGGACTACTAAAGGAAGAAGACATCTATGCGCAGCTGGGAATGGAATATATCCCGCCAGAGTTGCGCGAAGACGAAGGCGAAATTGAGGCGGCGCTTGCGGGAAAGCTGCCGGAAGATTTGGTCACGCGGGCGGACATTCGCGGGATGGTTCATTGCCACACGACCTATTCGGACGGCAAACACTCGATTGTGGAAATGGTGCGGGCGGCAGAGGCGCTGGATATGAAGTATGTAACGATCACTGATCACTCGCCTACTGCTTTCTATGCGGGCGGAGTCACTCTGGATCGTCTCAAGCGCCAGTGGGCGGAAATCGATGAAGTGCAGGAGCAGGTAAAGATAAAGATTCTGAAGGGCACGGAGTCTGACATCGTTGCCGACGGCCGTCTCGATTATCCCGACAAGATCCTGGAACAGTTTGACGTGATCGTTGCCAGCATTCACTCACGTTACAAAATGGATTCAGCAAAGATGACGAAGCGAATAGTGACGGCCATGCGCCAGCCCGTGTTCAAGATCTGGGGGCACGCCCTTGGTCGTAAGCTTCTGAGCCGTCCGCCTTTTGACTGCGACGTAGAGCAGATTCTGGATGTAATTGCCGAGTCGCGGGCTGCGATTGAAATCAATGGCGATCCTTACCGTCTCGATATGGCGCCGCAATGGATTCGCGAAGCGCGCAAGCGCAAGATCAAGTTTGTGATCTCCGTCGACGCACATTCGACTGGCGCGCTCAACAATTTGAAATATGGCGTAGCAATGGCCAGGCGAGGGTGGCTGAGAAAAGCAGAAGTTCTGAATACGTTGAGGACAAAGGCCTTCCAGAAAGCAGTCAAGCCTGCATAACGTCCAGTCGGGGCTCACCAAGATGAATTGTCCTTTCTGCGCAATAATCACTAAAGAGACAAGCTCTTCAATAGTTTTTGAAGACGCGATCTCCACAGCGTTTTTGGATCATCGTCCACTCTTCCCCGGTCATTGTTTACTGGTACCGAAAGGTCACTTCGAAACGTTAAGCGATCTGCCAGGCGAGCTGGTGGGACCGTTCTTTAAGAATGTGCAGCTATTGGCTCGCGCCGTCGAACTGGCGCTTGAAGCTGAGGGTTCTTTTGTGGCGCTGAACAATCGCGTCAGCCAGAGCGTTCCGCATCTGCACGTGCATATTGTGCCTCGCCGAAAGAAGGATGGTTTAAAGGGTTTTTTCTGGCCGCGGAACAAATATGAAGGCGAAGGTCACATTGTTTCGGTACAAAAGATGATTCAGGCTGCCATTAGCGCAATTCAAAAAGATATTTAATTTACTCACCGCGGCTTAGCCGGCGCAGAATGTTTTTTCCGGCGTTGATGTTTCTATTTCTGGACGACTAACGTTGTCATGTTCTCGGGTTTTGCTGGTGAATTGCTACTAATGATTTTCTCTGCGCAGTTATTTCGACACTACCAAAAAATAAAACACACAAAAAGTTGATCTAAAAATTCGATAAGCGTATAAACCTCCCTGTCACGAGGGTCACGGCCTTCGAGACCGACAAAGGGATCGGCAACCGATGTGGTGACACACGGAAGAGGGAATCAGCAACGGTCTGTTGATTCTATTGACGCCCTGAGCCGAAGCCGAAAGGCTTTGCTAGGGAAGGCTGAGAGGTCTTCTCAAGCCATTCGGATAAAAACGAGTGGCACTCTTTGGACGGACCCGCCGAAGAGGGCGAATGGCTCGGCGCAAGCTGAGCTGACGTTCTCGGATCGTAACCGAAGGTGGAGGAAAAGCCACCACAAAAAAAACCTAACGGCACCGCATTCGAAAGGATGCGAGGATTGTGAAAATGATTCGCGTGCTGACCGAAGATTAGCTGACCGACAGTTGTTCTTCGGGATACAAACCGGCAGCCTAGTGTGTACATGCGAAGCTGCCATCCTTTTAAAAGCTTCGGCGATTATTAGGAAACGGATGCGCTACTTTCGGCTTGCCGGAGGTGGCGTTTTCCGTTTTTGGCATCCACAAAGAAAACGTTTATCATGAAGGCTCTTCGTTCATCTTACTTTTTGACGTCGCGCAGACGATCGCGGTCTCCCTTAGTTCTGCGCGCTTAGGTTCTAAGGAGATTGCCATGACTGAAGCGAGAATGCAGGAAACTCCAAAGTATACGCCTGGTACCTTTTGCTGGGTTGAATTGAGTACTACCGACGGCGAAGCTGCAAAGAAGTTTTATTCCGGATTGTTTGGCTGGACGCCCGATGACAGGCCAATGGGTCCAGGGATGGTCTACACGATGTTAAATCTCGGCGGTAAAAGCGCTGGGGCGCTCTACCAGATGGAGCCGGAAAAAACGGCCCAGGGCATTCCGCCACATTGGATGTCATACGTGTCGGTCGCCAATGCTGATGAAACCGCCGCAAAGGCGCAGGAGTTGGGTGCGACATTGCTGGCCGGTCCATTCGATGTCATGACGTTTGGGCGTATGGCTGTTATTCAGGATCCTACTGGTGCGGTCTTTTCGCTCTGGCAGCCCAGGGACACTCCGGGCGCCGGCGTGGTTAATGCACCAAGTTCCTTTTGCTGGAATGAACTCATGACCACCGATACCGCGAAAGACGGAGAGTTTTACTCCGGACTTTTCGGCTGGGGAAGAGACGCCCAGAATTTTGGGCCGCTGGAGTACACGATGTTTGCCAACGGCGAGCGACCGGCGGGAGGGATGCTGAAGATAACTCCCGAGATGGGAGAGATTCCGCCAAACTGGGTCGTTTATTTTGCGGTTGACGATTGTGATGCCAAAACTCAGAAAGCAACCGAACTTGGCGGCAGCGTAATGAAACCACCTGCTGACATTCCAAACATCGGTCGCTTCTCGATTCTGAATGACCCGCAGGGCGCTCTGTTTGCGCTCATCAAATTAGAAATCCCTGAAGCGGCTGCCTAACGAAAAGCCGATTGAAGTAATTTGATTTGAGAACACGAGCGTTGCGGTCGGAATGGTTCCGACCGCCGCGCTCGTCGTTTGATTAGCAGAGTGAGCCATTCCTAAAAATGAAATCGCGTGTGGTCTGGCTGCTCTTGTGTCTCATCTGGGGCTCGACGTGGCTCTTCATAAAACTCGGCCTCGATGACCTGCCGCCGTTTACGTTTGCCGGCATCAGGTTTGTAATCGCTTCGGCAATCCTCTTTGCCGTCATCAAGGCTCGCCGGCTTTCTCTTCCGCGGACTGGCGCTGATTGGATCCTTCTGGCCGTCACTGGCGTCCTTTCGTTTAGTTTGAACTATGGCCTGCTCTTTTGGGGCGAGCAATACATCTCTTCAGGACTCGCTGCGCTTCTGCAGGCGACAATTCCTGCCTTCGGACTAGTCTTCGCTCACCTTTATCTTCCCGGCGAACGATTGACGCCAGCGAAGATCTTCGGAATCGTGATGGGAGTTGCCGGGGTGGGCGTAGTATTTTCCAATCAATTGAGTGTTGCCGGTCCGCGAGCTTTGGCAGGATGCGCTGCTCTGGTGGTTGGCTCAGCCTGTGCCGCGGCCGCTAACGTCCTGGTTAAGAAGAATGGCGGCAAACTCGACCCTGCAATTCTTGCCGGCGGACAAATGTTTTTCGGCTTGATACCGTTATTGGCCATTGGTATTCCGCTCGAGGGAAGTCCGTTTCAGTTTCACTGGACGCGAATGGCCATCATCGCGCTGTTCTACCTGGCGATCGTTGGTTCGGTGGCCGCCTTCCTTTTGTATTACTGGCTGGTGCAACACATGGATGTGACTAAGACCATGCTGGTGGCGCTGGTGACTCCGGTGATTGCAGTCACGTTGGGAGTGATGGTCTTACATGAGGAACTGAATTGGCGCACGTTTGCCGGCGGCGCGATGATCATGTCAGGGATCGGTTTGATCGTGTTGCGGAGAAGCCGGGGAGGCAGCCGTGAGAGTGTTGTCGCGCCTTGACCGACGCCGGAAACACCTTATCCGCAGATCACGCAGATTAAAAACAGCTACGATGTAAACAGTTGTGTTAGGAGTTCTAAAGTCAGCTGAGTGGTTTGTTCGTCTCTTTCTCTTTTGAAATCTATGTAATCTGCGTAATCTGCGGATTGAGATCAGTTCCTTAATAGAGTTCTTTAGTTTGCGCTGCCAGGTAAGCCTCAACAGCGCGTCGGACAAAATCAATTTCATTCGCCGGATAAAAGTCTGGCAGTTTTCGCAATTGATCAATCTGGTCTGGCTTCAACCAGAATCCACCTATCTCCACGCCAAAAAGATTTGGTACCGCCAACTCCAAAGCAGTCCGGTGCACTGCACGCAGGTATTTTGCTGATGGCAAGTCGATATTCACGACGCAATCAGTCAGGGCAAACGCACAGAGTCTCACGTCCGAAACATTATTCTGAAGAGCCGGCACTTCGCGGGTAGCCATTGTGCGTGTTCCAAGTTGAATCGCAGATTTAAGATCTCAAATTTGAATCCCAGGCGGAGGTTTGATAGTTGCGAATAAGCCCACGAACAACTCCCTGGATCTGCAGGCGCTCCGGGGTCTTGATAAAAATTGGTTTGAACTGTGGGTTTGCGGGCTCCAGCCGAATGAAGTCTGGCTCACGATAAAATTTCTTCACCGTCGCATAATTACCGTCGATTAGCGCCACTACCATCTGTCCATTCTCCGCCGTCTGTTGAGACGACACGATGATGATGTCGTTGTCCTGAATGTTTTCTTCAATCATCGAATCCCCGCGCACTCTAAGTGCAAACATGCGACCACGGCCGATCATGCTTTTGGGAGCCGAGACAGTTTCATGAGCCAGGATCGCTTCTATGGGCTGACCCGCCGCCACCAGTCCTAACAAGGGAACTTCAAACTCGTCGCCACTATCCTGCGTTACTACTTTGACGAGCTCAATGCCGCGACTCACGTTGGGAATGCGTTTGATGAGCCCTTCGCGCTCGAGAGCCGACAGGATGCTGTGCACGCTGGCTGAAGAAGTCATCTGAAATTGCCCGCCAATTTCTGCAATGGTGGGAGGCTGATTATTGGTTTCCAGGTAGCGGCAGATGAACTCATAGACCTGTCTTTGCCGTGCAGTTACGGGCATTTCAAATTCCCTCCACGAAACTCTTGCATCGAAATCGCCGACTATGCTATTTTCGCCCTGTGGCGAAAATCAAGCGAATATTATCGAAGATAAGGCGGGGCGTCAAGCCTTTTGGAGTGCCAGTGCTGGGGTGTGTTGTTCGTCGCGGAGCGACAGCTGACTTTAGCCCGGCCTTCAAGGCCGGGATCAGATTGTGGATTGGTCCCGTCGCGTAGCGACGATTGAAAGACCTCTAGTCTCAGGCGTCGCTACGCGACGTGAACGGCTTCGTCGACTGTTCCTGGCCTTGAAAGGCCGGGCTAAAGTCAACGTCGGCTCCGCGACGTCAGCGCACTCCGAACTTACTTAATCACTCGGGCGAGTTTTTTGAGATCTTCGACGAGGCGACGATGTTCGAGGCGACGAGTTTCATCATCCGGAGCACGGAGAATTGAGGATGGATGGACGGTGGCCATGACATAAGGAGCGAGAGTGGATTCAAAGAATTCTCCGCGTTGTTTGGTTACACGAAATTTTGGGCCGAGCAGGGCCTGAGCCGCGGTAGCGCCGAGGGCCACAATTACTTTTGGTTTGACTACCGAGATCTCCGCCTCGAGCCAGGGACGGCAGGCGGAAATTTCCTGAGCGTTAGGTTTTTTGTGGATGCGACGTTTGCCACGCGGCTCCCACTTAAAATGTTTGACAACATTCGTGACGTAAGTTTGGGAGCGATCGATTCCAGCTTCGACGAGGGCTTCATCGAAGAGTCGACCGGCGGGACCGACGAAAGGTTTTCCGCTGAGGTCCTCTTCATTGCCCGGTTGCTCTCCGACAAATAGCACCGTCGCGCGGCGGCGACCTTCGCCGAAGACGGTCTGCGTGCCAAGTTTCCAGAGGTCACATGCTTTGCAATCAGCTGCGGCCTCGCGCAGCAAAGGCAAGGTTAGTTTGTCAGGAAAGAATTCTTCAGCTGAGCCTTTAGAAGTTTTTCGGGTCATATGTTTTGTGAATAGATTGCCCTACAACATAAATCATGAGAGCTGCCATTTCAAAAGCTGAAATTGAATCGGAGGTGATCTCGCGCTTCAGCTCTGCCTTTAAGCTACAGGAAAAATTGCCGGCTGGAGTGATTTCCACCGGTCTTCCTGAAATCGATTCGTTTACTCTGGGCGGCCTGCCACGCGGCGCCATAACTGAAATTTTCGGATCAGCCTCGTCAGGTCGGACGAGCTTTATGTTTTCTGCCCTGGCCCACGCAACCCGGCACGATGAAGTTTGCGCTTTGGTAGATACAAGCAATTCGTTTGATCCGAAGTCGGCGACACGAGCGGAGATAAATTGTGAACGACTACTTTGGATCCGTTGCGCCAACAATCTCGAGCACGCATTTAAAGCTACCGATCTATTGTTGCAGGGGGGCGGCTTTGGGCTGGTGCTGCTTGATCTGGGAGACGTTCCGGCCAACTCCGCGAAACGAATTATTTCATCCTGGTGGTACCGCTTCCGTAGGACTCTTGAACCCACGCCGACGGCGCTGGTTGTAATTGCGGAGGAGAGTTGCGTGCGCTCGTGCGCGACTCTGGCGTTGGAGTTAAGAGGAGAAGCATGTCTTTGGTCGTCCAGCGAAGGACCGGGCAGACCAGTCTTTACCAACAGCAATACTCGCTCGTCTATTTCATTATTAACGTCAGTTCCCACCCCAGCAGCGGTTGATGCGCTTCGTCGCCCAGTGAATAAATCACTGCCTCACTCAACCTTGCTGAAGAGCCTGTCATTTCAGGTGCAATGCCGGCGTCCTCTCTATCTAAATAGACGAGCGGGGGAAGTTGTGGTCAAGGCCAGCTAAAACTAATCCAAGCTCCTGTTACGCGACCTTGACAATGTTCGTTAATTTTCGCTAATCTTCGCTCACTCGTTGTTTTTAATTCAAACCTTCTGAAAAGTGCGATGTTTGTCTGCATTCATAGTCAACTCCCGGCAGAAGTGTCTGCCGCCCGCTCGCTGTCGGAGTTTGCCTACACATTTTCACCGCTGGTGGAGGAGACGGCGCCTGACACGGTGGTAATCGATGTCGAAGGATGTGCGTTGCGATTTGGATCTGACTATGAACTCGCCAATGAGATTGCCAAACAAGCGAAAGCGAAAAGACCTGGTGGATTAGGTTGCAAGGTTAATGTAGCTCTGGCCGCAAACCCTGACGCCGCCATACACGCGGCGAAGTTTCGTCGGGGGGTTACCTTTACTGCCCCAGGAGAAGAACTCACCTGCCTCGGCAACCTGCCATTAAATGCACTGCAACATTCGCTGGCGGATGTTCGGGAACCTCAAGCAGAAGAAATTCTTGAAACGCTCCGGCTCTGGGGTGTGCATACCTTTAAAGAATTTGCCGACCTGCCGGTGGCGGGAGTTTCTGAGCGATTGGGCCAGGACGGATTAAAGTTACGCGAGCTGGCGAGCGGAAAAACCAGTCGGCACTTAAAACCCAGGCAAGCTGCACCTGAGTTCAACAACGCAATTGAGCTTGAATATCCCATCACCGAACTGGAACCGCTGGCGTTCATCCTGGCCCGACTCCTCAACCAGATCTGCGCGAATCTAAATGCCTATGCGCTGGCCACAAATGCGATGCAGGTGGTGATGAAGCTGGAACGCGGTGCTGCACATGAAATCAAATTGAACCTGCCTTACCCGATGCGCGATCACAAAGTGTTTCTCAAACTATTGTTGCTCGACACGGAAATGCATCCACCGCCCGCCGCGGTTGTGGGCATCTCGATAAATTGTGAACCGGTGAAGCCGCGGGTAATGCAGACGGGACTGTTTATTCCGCTCGCGCCGGAGCCCGAGAAGTTGGAACTGATGTTGGCGCGCCTGGCAAAGCTGGTGGGAGCGGAGAACATTGGTTCGCCGGAGTTGCTCGACACGCATCGCCCGGATGCCTTTCGCATAAAGCGGTTTGAGTTGAAAGAGAAGAAGCGAAGGAAAGTAAACAGCAAACAGCAAACAGTAAACAGCTATCCGAAATCCGCAATCCGAAATCCGAAATCGACGCTGGGCTTCAGAGTATTTCGGCCGCCGTTGCGCGCAATGGTGCAGGCGGAAGCAGGCTGTCCGCGAGAGATTAGCGCCTGGAATAAAAACAAAAGTGTCCATGGAAAAGTGGTGCGAGTGGCCGGCCCCTGGCGTACGTCGGGAGAGTGGTGGCGCCCGGATACTTGGGCGCGAGATGAGTGGGATGTGGCGGTTGAAGCCAGTGGGCAGCGGGCAGTGGGCAGTGGGCAGTGGCCAGAAGGTTTGGCAGTTCTCTATCGAATTTATCGTGAGCTGAGCAGCGGGAGTTGGTTTGTCGAAGGCGTTTATGACTGATGCCTGGCTCTTTGCCAAGAGCGGGGGCAAGCCGGCCTTCCTGACCACGAGCTGATTGCATTTTGAGTCAGATCTCAAACTGAAAGGCTTTCTAAGGTGAAATTCAACAAGCAACTATGCAGTCTCTCAGGTAAGGAAGGCGGGATTAGCACCCCAGCGGGGCTGCCCGCCGGGGACCCCGCCTTGCCCCCGCTGGTTGACTACGGCCATTTTGCATGACTGAGCACTACATTGAACTACATTCAAAGTCTGCCTTCAGTTTTCTTGAAGGCGCTTCTGTGCCGGAAGAATTGATTGCTGCTTGTAAGGGACTGGAAATGCCGGCCATGGCTTTGCTGGATAGGGACGGTGTATATGGCAGTCCGCGCTTTCATCTGGCGGCGCAGAAGATTGGGATCAAAGCGCATATTGGGGCGGAAATAACTGTCTCAAGTCTCAGGTCTCAAGTCTCAAGTCTCAAGTCTCAGGTCTCAAGTCATGAGACAAACCTGGGACTTGGGACCTGGGACTTGGGACAACAACACGCTGCTCACCAAAAAGAAACTTTCTCATTGCCTCTACTCGTGCGTAATCGTACGGGTTATCAGAACCTTTGCCGGCTTGTAACGTTGATGAAGTTGCGCGTGCCGAAACATGCGAAGCCTGGGGAGTGTGCGGTCTCGCCTGATGAGTTAGCGGAATATGCGAAAGGATTAGTTTGTTTGACTGGCGGTCATGATGGACCGTTAGCAAAAGCGCTTGACCACAGAGACATAGAGAACACGGAGGAGTTACAAAGGAGAGCCGAGTGGTTAGTTGACGTTTTCGGCAAAGGAAACGTTTATGCCGAGCTGCAGCGTCATTTCAATCGTGAAGAAGAGGCGCGCAATCAGGCGGTGCTGGAAATTGCCCGGCGTTTAGCTTTACCTCTTCTGGCCACAAACGGCGTTTGTCATGCCACCCGAGCGCAACGCGAAGTAACAGACGTGTTCACTTGCATTCGCAATCACGTGCGACTGGAAACAGCCGGCCGTCTGCTGTCGACAAATTCCGAGCGTTATTTGAAGTCCCCGATGGCCATGTCGAAACTTTTTGCTGATCTGCCTGAAGCTATTCACAACACCACCGAACTCTCTTCTCGTCTCAAATTTACTCTTAAGGATCTTGGTTACGAGTTTCCGAAATATCCGGTGCCCGAGGGTGAAACAATGACTTCGTTTCTGCGGCAACGCACTGATGAGGGGGCCCGGCGGCGTTATACAGGGAAGCTCGGCAAGCCTTCATTTGAGAAGGCACACCGCCAGATCAACCATGAACTCCGGTTAATCGAAAAACTCAAGCTCGAAGGCTACTTCCTGATCGTTTGGGACATCGTTGAGTTTTGTAAGGCCCAGGGAATTCTCATTCAGGGACGCGGCTCGGCGGCAAACAGCGCTGTCTGCTACAGCCTCGGTATCACTGCGGTCGATCCGGTCGGCATGGATTTGTTGTTTGAACGTTTTCTTTCCGAGGAACGTGGCGAATGGCCCGACATTGATCTCGACCTGCCGAGCGGCGACCAGCGCGAGCGCGCGATTCAATATGTTTACCAGCGCTACGGAAAACTCGGCGCCGCGATGACCGCCAACGTCATCACTTATCGTGGCCGCTCGGCAGCGCGCGAAGTTGGCAAAGCGCTCGATTTTAACGATGAAACGCTCGGCCGGCTTGCCGGGCTGGTACACACCTGGGAATGGAAGGATCCAAAAGATTCAACCGAGCGGCAGTTTCGCGACGCCGGACTCGATTTAAGAAATCCGCGCATTAAAAAATTCTTCGAACTCTACGGGCAGGTGCAGGACCTGCCGCGCCATCTCGGCCAGCACTCCGGCGGCATGGTCATTTGCCAGGGACAACTAAACTCCGTGGTGCCGCTCGAGCCCGCGGCGATGCCTGGCCGCGTTGTAGTGCAGTGGGACAAAGAGGATTGCGCCGACCTCGGACTAATTAAAGTTGATCTGCTGGGACTCGGAATGATGGCAGTCCTGGAAGAATCCATTCAGTTAATTAGCGATGCTTACCAGGAAGAAGTCGATCTCGCGCAGCTCCCTCAGGACGATCCGGTTGTGTACGGGGCTCTGCAAAAAGCCGACACGATTGGGATGTTTCAAGTGGAGAGTCGGGCGCAGATGTCTTGCCTGCCGCGACTGCGGCCGGAAAAGTTTTACGACATCGTAGTGCAAGTGGCGATCATCCGGCCGGGCCCAATTGTCGGCAACATGGTTCATCCTTATTTGAAACGCCGGCAGGGCCGCGAAGCAGTTACCTATGCGCATCCTCTGCTGGAGCCGGTGTTGAAACGCACGCTCGGTGTGCCCTTGTTTCAGGAGCAGTTATTGAAGATAGCCATAGTCTGCGCAGACTTTTCCGGCGGTGAGGCGGAGGAACTGAGACGCGCTTTTGGTTTCAAACGTTCGGAAGCGCGCATGAAGGAAATTGAAGTGAAACTGCGCCGCGGCATGGCGGGCAAGGGACTGACCAGTAAAGCGCAGGATGAAATTGTTCAGGCGATCACCTCGTTTGCACTTTATGGTTTTCCTGAATCACATGCGGCCAGCTTCGCTTTGATTGCTTACGCCAGCGCTTATTTGAAGTGCCATTATCTGGCCGCCTTCACTGCGGCAATTCTTAACAACCAGCCGATGGGCTTCTATCAGCCGTTTACACTCGTCAAGGATGCACAACGACATGGACTGACAGTCAGACCGGTGGATGTAACCAGATCGGATTGGTTGTGCACGATCGAAGAAGAGGAAAGTGCAAAGTTCAAAGTCCAAAGTCCAAAGTCAGCCAAATTAGTTCTTCGTCTCGGCCTGCGGTATGTCAAAAGTTTGAGTGAACAATCCGGAAGAGCGATTGTGCGCGAACGCGTGAAGCGTGCCTTCGTAAGCATTGATGATTTACAAAACCGGGTGCCGGAATTGCGCAGGGATGAAATGAGGAAGCTGGCGGCGATAGGGGCGTTGAATTTTATTAAAGTCTCAAGTCTCAAGTCTCAAGTCTCAGGTCCCAATCCATCCGAGCTTGAGACTTGGGACTTGAGACTTGAGACCGTCGTTAACCGTCGCGATGCTCTCTGGCAGGTTGAACGGGTGGCGCGACCTGCAGGAGAACTTTACGAAGAACTTCATGAGGCAGATGGTAATTCCCCTTTAGTTCCCATGACCCGGCCGGAAAGAATGGAGGCAGATTTTTGTGGCACCGGGCTAACGATCGGGCGTCATCCGGTTGCTTATCATCGCGCGCAGCTGGATCAACTCGGCGCTTGCCGCGCGGTAGACATGCAGCAGCTGCGCGATGGCAGTTTGATCAGCGTGGCCGGCTGGGTGATTGTCCGGCAACGTCCCGGCACCGCTAAAGGATTTGTGTTTCTAACTCTCGAAGACGAGACTGGTGTCGTTAACGTTATTATCACGCCGCAGTTATTCGATAAGTATCGTTTAGTTTTAGTCGACCATCCGTTTCTTTTGATTACCGGCAAACTTCAAAATCAGGACAAGGTGTTTTCCGTAAAAGCGCAAAGCGTCCGCGCGCTTTCCTTCGCGGTTGCCGCCGCGCCCTCGCACGACTTTCATTGAGGCTGTCTGGATCGCGAGCGACCAAAGCACTGACAGGTCAGCGCACTCCAAAAAAGGCAATTTTCGAGAAGCAGTAATTCTCATAACGCTGTAGTGTTCGTTACCCTATAAATAGCCCCCAAGGAGACAAACATGAAAATCAAGTACCCGGCGGTGATCGTAGCGACCCTGGTTCACTACATTCTGGGTGGCCTCTGGTATTCCCCGCTGCTATTTGGAAACAAGTTCATTCAACTCATTAACTGGACCCCTGAGCAGCTTCGGCAGGTGGAAAGTCAAAGTCACGCAAGAGAATTGGCTCTGGCTTTTGTAATGTCGTTAGTGCTGGTCTATATCCTCGCCCACTTCGTGAACTACACGAAAGCCACCAGCGCCATGGGAGGAATTCAAACAGCATTTTGGATATGGCTTGGCTTCGTGGTGACCACACAAGCGCCCACGGTGATCTTTGAAGGCAGAAGCTTTGGACTTTTCGCCATCAACGTTGCTTACCAGTTGGTTGGCTGTGCGCTTGCCGGGGCCATACTCGCGATTTGGCGAACGCACGAAGTGATAGCGTCTGCTGCGCAACCGGCCTAATTAACACCAGATCACTTTTTCGCGCTTCGCGCTCATTGTGGGCGAGACGCCCGCGGTCCCATCAAATCTCCTGATCGGCTAATTTGCTTGAAAGCTGATTAGAAAAGCGTAAACTCTGGCCTTAAATGTCGAAGTCGATCGGCGACCAGGTTTGGGCCGAGATGACCGAGGGCCAGAAGGTTGAAGCTGTCTTTGCGGGCCACGCGACACTGAAGCAGATGAGTGAAGGCTTGCTTGACGGTTCGGATCAACTACGCAAAGCGTGCCGGGAGTATCTGGCTGAGACCAGCGCCTCCTTTGAAAATCTTCCCACCGATCCCACAGATCCCTTAGCTCCGGATGGGCCGGTCCAGGCGCAGGATCATGCCAGCGGCCGCACGTCCAGCGAATCACTTCCGCGCCGAATAAACAAATCTCGTGTTACTCACGAAACGCTCAAGCAGCGTTTTGGTTTGCCCGAAGGCTTTGTTCCGCGATTGCAACGCTACGGTCGCAGCGTGCTGCTTGAGCTCAATGTCTACCGGTTGCCCAACGGACAGGAGTTCATTCCCTGTCGTCCCAGCGGCACACTCGGTGCCAGTCGCCACTTGTATGCGCTTCAAACTGAAGAGCAGTACCTGAAGGGCAAGCGAGGCTCGGTATACGTTCGCACCGACGGAAAAATTTTCGACTATAGTGTCGATACCAGAATTCCAATGGGCGATATTTTCGATACCGGTTATACAATAGCCGACCTCGAGCGCACCGGACGCTATGCGCCCGAACTGCGCCGTCGCCGAAAGACGAAGCGTCAGCCGGAGAGGAAGGGCCAGGTAAAAGCCAGGCACGCGGCGGCTGGTTAATTCACCATCCGAAGCCTGGGCATCAGGAAGGTTGCGAAAACATGATTCGAAAATTAAAGTCAGGCGAGTATCGGCTTTACTCAAAAAAGAAAGATCCCAAAACGGGCAAGCGCAAGAATCTTGGCACCTTCAATACGCGGGCAGCGGCTGAGAAGCATGAGCGCGCCGTACAATACTTCAAGCGACACTAACGCAGGCCGCCGGTAGTTTAGAGTTTCAAACTTTAGTTTGCCTCGTGGCAACGCAGCAACCTAAAGATTGAACGCTGTACTTCTGGTGTGGGGAGAACCTGGATGGGTGAAAAAGATTCTGATAATTCGCCACGTTTCGACGAGCGACCATGGGGAACGTTTATTGTGCTGGATGAAGCCGACGGATTTAAGGTCAAAAGGATCGAAGTGTTGCCTGGGAAGAGATTGAGCTATCAGAAGCACGCGCAACGCGCCGAACACTGGGTGGTAGTTCAGGGGACTGCCAAAGTGACTCTCGACGATCGCGACGTTCTGGTAGCTGCAGGCGAAGCGATTGACATCGCGATCGGCGCAGCGCACCGGGTGGAGAATCCCGGGAGCGAGACGCTGGTCTTTATCGAAGTGCAGCGCGGCGGCTATCTCGGCGAGGATGATATTGTGCGTTTACAGGATGACTTTGGCCGAGTGCCGGAGAAGTGACGAGTGATGAGTTATGAGTGTTCAAGCGTGTCGCCGCTGGGTAGCCCGGAGGGCTACAAGATGGTAGCCGGTGTTCGTAACGAAGCGCAGACCACCGGTTGGGAGGCAGGAATGACCGCACCCCGACGGGGTGCCAGATGAGAGTATGCTAGAAAGATTTCTTCGAGCTTCTTGCACCACTTTCGTGGTGTAACTCTTTTCTGATTTCTTCCGGTGGTTTTCGCTTCGCTTCAACCACCGGCTACTTTCTAACAACCCTCCGGGTTTGAATCACTGCTTAGAGCCATTAGTTAAAGAGAGAAAATGCCAGATTCTGAAGGACTGCCAACAATAACAGGACCTTCGCTAGTGAACGCTCCAGCTCCAGGTCCGAACGCCGCTGTCGCCACCCCGGCCGACCAGCAGGGGTTGTGGAGTGCCATCCGCGAATCGTTGCGCGGCAGCCATCGCGATTACACCAGCGGCCCCATCGGACGAGCGATAATTCTGCTTGCCATACCGATGGTGCTCGAGATGTGCATGGAGAGTATTTTCGCGGTCGTTGACATCAAGTGGGTTTCCTTTTTGGGTGAAGATGAGATGGCCACCGTTGGCCTGACAGAGTCTTTAATGACTCTGGTCTACGCGTTGGCGATTGGGTTGAGTATTGGCGCGATGGCCACCATCGCACGTCGAACTGGCGAGAAAAACCCTGATGGAGCGGCGCGTTCAGCCGTACAAGCGATCGCCCTGGCGCTAATCATATCGATCGTGATTGCGCTTATCGGCGCTCCGCTTGCCCCAAAACTGCTGGGATTGATGGGCGCATCTCACTCGGTTATTGCCAAAGGGTCCGGCTTTACCAGAGTGATGCTGGCCTGCAACGCCTCGGTCGTTTTGCTCTTCATGATCAACGCGATCTTTCGTGGCGCCGGCGATGCCGCAATCGCGATGCGCGTACTGTGGCTCGCAAATGCCATCAACATCCTGCTCGGCCCGTGTCTGATTTTCGGCTTGGGCCCATTTCCGAAAATGGGAATCGTGGGTGCGGCGGTCGCTACCAGTATTGGCCGCGGGACGGGAGCGCTCTATGCGTTCAGCCGGCTGATTCGTTCCGGAGGACGGTTTGACATCAAGCGTCATCACTTCCGGCTAGACCCCGCCATCATGGCGCGGCTGATCCGGCTGTCCGCCAGCGGGACCTTCCAGGTATTTATCGGCATGGCAAGTTGGATTGGTCTGGTGCGAACGATCTCAAGTTTCGGTACGCATGCGGTGGCCGGTTACGTCATCGGCATCCGCGTTATCATTTTTGCCTTGCTGCCGTCGTGGGGCATGTCTAACGCGGCGGCCACAATGGTGGGTCAGGCGCTGGGTGCCGGGAAACCGGAACGCGCCGAACGCGCAGTGTGGAAAGCGGGTTTCTACAACTTCATCTTTCTCGGTTCTGTCGGAGTGATTTTCGTACTCTTCGCGAGACAGATAATTGGGTTGTTTACTACAGATCCCAACGTAGTGCCTTACGGTGTGGATTGCCTGCGCATCGTGGCTTACGGTTTTCTTTTCTACGCTTACGGCATGGTGTTGACCCAGTCGTTCAATGGCGCCGGCGACACCTGGACGCCGACAATCATTAACCTGTTCGTTTTCTGGTTGTGGGAACTTCCGCTCGCCTACGTGCTGGCAAAAGTTTTCGGTCTGGGACCACGCGGGGTCTTCCTGGCTATCATGATTGCGTTTTCAACTCTGGCGATCGTTAGCGCCCTGATCTTCCGCAGAGGCAAATGGAAGGGCCAGAAAGTTTGAGATGGACAAATTCATTTGTCGAGCCGCGTCAATCCACATCTGTTTCAAATAAAACAAGCTACTCTGGGCTGAGCTTGCCTTGCAGAAGGCGCGCAAGTGCTAGACTAATCAAGTACCCATGAAGCCGACGATCATGAAATTTGGCGGCACGTCCGTTGAAGGCGCTACCGCTTTTAAGAATGTCGCGGGCATCGTTTTTGACCGCCGGGCTCTGCGCCCGGTCGTGGTGGTCTCCGCCATGGCCGGTTTTACCGACGCGCTAATCCTGAGTGTGCAACAAGCTTTGGCTGTCAGGGCTACTGCTGGCGCGGATTCCCTGGTAAAGCATTTCGATCGTCATTTCCGCGTGGTTGATGCACTTCTGCGCAGCGAAGCGCCGCGGATGCGCCAGCTGATTGAGCAAAGTGCGAAAGAGATTAAAGAACTACTGAACACGACAGCTGCTGAAGTGAGTGGCGCCGGCGTAATTGAATCTCGTAAGCGTCGTAAGTTCTTTGAGGACGCGGTAGTTTCTTATGGTGAACGCCTCTCGGCGGCCCTGCTCGCTGCAGTGCTGATTGAGAACCAGGTCGGCTGCACTGACGTTGACGCGCGGCGCTGCATTATCACTGACGATGAACACGGTTGCGCGACGCCTTTGATGACCGAAACTGTGCGCAGCACTCGCGCGCAACTGGAACCGCTGATGGCCTCCGGCTGTGTTCCAGTGCTCGGAGGCTTCATTGGAGCGACGGTGGACGGAGTGACCACCACGCTGGGCCGTGGCGGTTCCGACTACACCGCCGCGCTTGTTGGCGCCGCCCTGGAAGCAAAGGAAATTCAAATCTGGACCGACGTGCCGGGCGTGCTGACGGCAGATCCACGACTGGTCGCAACGGCACGTACGGTTCCTCATCTGTCGTTTGAAGAAGCTGCCGAACTGGCTTACTTTGGCGCCAAGGTACTGCATCCGAAGACACTCCATCCGGCAATTGAACGCGATATTCCCGTGCGTATCTGCAACTCTCGCGCGCAGGAAGGCGGCAGCACTTTGGTCGTGGGTGAGTCGAAGAGATCTTCGGAGACAGTCAAAGCCATCGCGCACAAAACCGGAGTCACTACGATCCAGGTTACTTCCACACGAATGCTCGGTGCTTACGGATTCCTGCGCGCGCTCTTCGAAGTCTTCGCCGAACATAAGACTGCGGTGGATGTGGTCACCACCTCGGAAGTCAGCGTCTCGCTATCGCTCGACGACACCACGTCGCTCAGGGAGATCGTGTCGGAGTTGGAAAAGCTCGGGACGGTGTCAGTCGAGGAAAAGCGCGCCATTCTTTGCGTGGTGGGCGAAGGGTTGCGCACGACGCCCGGAATCGCCGCGCGCATTTTCTCGACGATTAGCGATATTAATGTTTCGCTGATTTCGCAAGGCGCCTCGCGAATCAATGTTACCTTCGCGGTCGAGGAAGAGCATGTCCGCGAAACAGTCGCTCGGCTGCATAAAGAATTCTTTGAAGGTGCAGAAAGTGAAGACGCGCTACGGGAGTTGAACGATCTTGGCGCCGAAGTGTCCGCGTAGTCGAAAGGAATGGGGACAGAGGAAAAGGGAATAGGTAAAAAGGGCAAGGACAAAAACGTTACCCTATTTCCCACCCAACTCTTAATCTATTCAGAAGAACCTATGAACGTTAACGAGCTAACCCGCAAACTCATCGACATCCCGTCCGTCAGCGGTGATGAACGGGCTGTGGGAATGTTTTTGCAGGAACACCTGGAGGGTCTGGGTTATTTCGTCGAACTCCAGGAAGTTGCTCGTGACCGCTTCAATGTGTTTGCGACGACCGGGGCGCCGTCGCGCGTCGTACTCTCCACGCATATGGACACGGTGCCGCCCTTTATTCAATCAAGTGAAGATGACGAAAGGATCTACGGCCGCGGAGCCTGCGATGCTAAAGGAATTATCGCCGCTCAAATTAATGCGGCCGAGAGACTGCGGAGCGGAGGAATTCAGGAAGTAGGATTACTGTTCACGGTCGATGAGGAGCAGGGGAGTCTGGGCGCCCAAACTGCGAATTTGGAAAGATCCGGCGGGGTCGAGTATTTGATCAATGGCGAGCCAACGGATAATAGGTTGGCGAGCGCGACTAAAGGTTCAATGAGATTGAACCTGCGCACCAGGGGGCGTGCGGCGCATTCTGCCTATCCGGAACAAGGCGAGTCTGCGATTGAAAAGTTGCTCGACGTGCTCGAGAGAATTCGCCAGTGTGAATGGCCGGTTGATGAACTGCTAGGTGAGACCACTTGTAACATCGGTGTAATTGGCGGCGGCACGCGAGCCAACGTTGTACCGGACACAGCTTTTGCCGACCTGCAATTTCGTCTGGTGAGCAGTGCCTTGCCGGTAAGAGAGCTTATTGAAGCTGCCAGCGCGGGACGCGCCGAAGTTGAATATCTGTCTGAACACGAACCGGTACGTTTGGAAACGATCGATCGGATCGAGCAGTGCGTGGTTCGCTTCACCACTGACATTCCCTATCTTTCCAATTGGGGCAAGCCGTTGTTGCTTGGTCCCGGATCGATCCTGAACGCCCACACCGAGCACGAGTTCGTTGAGAAGCAGGAACTGGAACAAGCCATAGAGATCTACGTGCAGTTGGCTAGCACCCTGTTAGCCAAAGATGCTTTGAGTCGTGAACTGGTCGAAGGAGTGTCGCAATGAGACTCGCCTTGATTGGTTATGGGGCGATGGGCAAGCTGGTAGAAACTCTGGCGAGTGCTGCCGGAGACGAGATCGGGCTGAAGGTAGACTCGCGCGGCGCATCAGTAGATGCCACTCAGCTTGCAGCTTCGCTCCGAGGCCATGACGTTGCTATAGACTTTTCAGTCGGTTCCGCCGTGCTCAGAAACATTGAGGCGTGTGCGCGCGGCGGTGTGCCGTTGGTTGAAGGAGCTACGGGTTGGCAGGAAAAGTTAGCGGACGCGCGGCGTCTGGTTGAAGAGTACGAGGGGGCACTGGTCTATGGGGCTAATTTCTCTATCGGTGTAAATGTCTTTTACCGGATCGTGTCCCAGGCTGCCAGACTGATGGCGAGTCTCGATCAGTACCAGGCGTTCATCGAAGAGGAACACCACGCACGCAAGCGTGACGCGCCGTCGGGCACGGCTTTAAAGTTGAAGGACCTGATGTCAGAACGTCTCAAAACTGAAATTCCCATCGCTTCAGTGCGCGCCGGTCACATTCCCGGCACGCATCGCGTGGGTTTCGACTCGCCTGCCGATCAGATAATGCTGACGCACATGGCGCGCTCGCGGGAAGGCTTTGCCGCTGGGGCGCTTTTGGCGGCGCGCTGGATTATCAGTCGCAAGGGTGTTTATGAGTTTTCTGAGGTTCTGGATGAAGTAATGAGTAATGAGTGATGAGTTGAAAGCGGAACCTAACATTTGGACCCTTACTCATCACTCATCACTCATCACTCATCACTGTTCTTAGGAGGTATGCGATGACAATGAAAGTTGACTGGATGCGTGGTTGTGCGACGGCGTTGGTAACTCCGTTCAAGGCCGACGGGGAGATTGACGAAGATCGGCTGCGCGCGCTCGTGGATCGGCAGATCAATGGTGGCGTGCGCCTGTTGGTGCCATGCGGCACCACCGGCGAAAGCGCCACCATGACTGAAGCCGAAGACCAGCGCGTCATCGCCATAACTGTCGAGGTCGCGCGTGGCCGCGCGCGCGTGATTGCCGGTACGGGCAGCAACGCGACTGCAGCAGCGATTGAATATTCTCAGCGCGCGCGCGATTTGGGCGCCGATGCCGTGTTGCAAGTTGCTCCGTGGTACAACAAGCCGACGCAGGAAGGTCTCTATGCGCATTTCCGCGCTATCGCTGAGTCCGTACCGGAAACTCCAATCATGCTCTACAACGTTCCTGGTCGCACCTCTTCGAACATCGCGGCAAAAACAGTTCTGCGTTTGGCGAATGATTGCGGCAACATTGTAGCGATCAAGGAAGCGTCGGGAAATCTGAGCCAAATTATGGAAATTCTTCGCGAGCGGCCGGCGAACTTTCGCCTGCTGTCCGGCGACGACGCGGTGACCTTGCCGCTGATCTCTCTTGGTGGTGATGGAATCGTTTCGGTAGCGTCCAACGAAATTCCCGATCTGATGTCGCGTATGACCGAACTGGCTTTAGCCGGCGATTGGTCAGAAGCCCGCGCAGTCCACTACCGCATCCTGCCGCTGATGGAAATTAATTTCATCGAGTCGAGTCCCGGGCCGGTGAAGGCTGCCATGGCTATGATGGGACTACTCGACGAGAACTTTCGCCTGCCGCTGGTGCCGGTTCAGGAACAAAGCCGCAAGCGCATTCGCGAAGTGATCGCGGAACTGGGTCTGCTGGAGAATGTGCATGCCACTGCGTGAAGATATCGAGCAATTGGCGGCGCGCGATGCCGGCGAATACTCAGACGAAGAATGTGCCTTGTTCGCCGAATTCAAAGCCGGGCTCAATCGCGGTGAAATTCGGGCAGCAGAGCGAAACGCAGATGGCGCGTGGCAAACAAATGCCTGGGTCAAACGCGGCATCCTTTTGGGCTTTCGCATGGGCGCGATTATCGACATGTCGCCCGCGGATGGCACCTTTCAGTTCCTCGACAAGAACACCTATCCGGTTAGAAAGTTTTCGACTGACGATCGCGTGCGCATCGTGCCGGGCGGATCCAGCGTTCGCGACGGCGCGTATATTGCCCCGGGTGTTGTTTGCATGCCGCCGATGTTCGTTAACGCGGGTGCGTTTGTGGACGAAGGAACCATGATAGACAGCCACGCTCTGGTCGGATCGTGCGCGCAGATCGGGAAACGAGTGCATCTTTCAGCCGCCGCGCAGGTGGGGGGCGTACTTGAGCCAGTTGGCGCGATCCCGGTGGTTATCGAAGATGACGTTTTAGTGGGAGGCGGCTGCGGTATTTACGAGGGCACGATTGTGCGCGAACGTGCCGTGCTGGCCGCCGGAACTATCCTGACGGGCTCAACCCCTGTTTACGATCTGGTCCGCGAAAAAATCTACCAGCGAACACCCGAGGTGCCTTTGGAAATTCCCGCGGGCGCAGTTGTCGTGCCGGGCTCGCGTAGTGTGCGCGGTGAAGTCGGCCGGGCCTGGGGACTTTCCCTTTACGCTCCGGTGATCGTGAAGTATCGCGACGAGAAGACTGAGCGCGCGGTGCAACTGGAAGACTACCTGCGGTGATCTGGTCGATTCTTTAACTTTCATTGACACCGCGGCAAGTGATTTGCTGGGACCGCGGGCGTCCCGCCCGCCCGCGTACCATAAATTCAACCCTGATGCTTGAACTTATCGTAAGCGGGCGGGCGGGACGCCCGCGGTCCCAGCAAATACTTGCAGCGGTGTCAATGAAAGAACAAAGCGAAAACGCTCCATTAGCGAGTAACGAGAATTGCCAAGTCATTCTATGAAGTCTCAAAAAGAGTTTCAGCCCCCAGCGTTTCTGTGCGGAATCGAAAGGAGCCCGATTCGTCAGATCACGGATCGAGCGAAGCCAGGTGATATTAGTTTCGGACTGGGCGAACCCGATTTGCCAACTCCCGACGTGATACGCAGAGAAGCGCTGCGCGTGATTCAGGAAGAGCAGAACGGGTACACCCTGCAGGCAGGGTTGCCGCAGCTGCGTGAACTCGTGGTTCAGGATTATTCCTACCTGAATCTCTCAACCGACCAGGTGATCATTACTGCCGGTTCCCAGGAGGCAATGTATCTGGCGTTGATGACGCTGGTTGAAACGGGCGATGAGGTGCTGATTCCCAATCCCGGCTTTGTCGCTTATCCGACGATTACAAGTATGAAGGGCGGATGCCCGATCTACTATCAACTGCCGGCCGCCAGTGATTTTAGTTTTGATTTGGATGAGTTCAAACTTCGGTTGAGTGCAAAGACAAGAGTCGTCGTCTGCACCAGTCCTTCAAACCCAACCGGTCGCACGCTGTCGCGTGATGAGTTGAGCGGAATGGCCCAGGCGGTCGCGGACAGTGGATCAGGCGCTTTCATTATCAGCGACGAAATCTATCGGGATCTTTATTACACTGGAGAGCGCCCCGCTTCGATCGCTGAGTTTTATCCACGCACGATTGTGATCTCCGGCCTTTCGAAGTCGATGAGCATGACCGGCTGGCGGTTGGGTTGGATGCTCGGCGACCCGGATGTGATTGCCGCCGCCCATCTGTTGCATGGCTATGTAACAACTTGCGCGTCTACGGTCTCCCAGAAGGCGGCACTGGCCGCGTGGGGTCCGGAGGCAAGCGAAGCGCGCCGGCAACATCGCAGTACGTTCCAGAGACGACGCGATCATCTGGTGGGTTTGATTCGAAGTGAGTGTGGCTTGCGTTGCGTTACACCTGAGGGCGCTTTTTACACGATGGTTGATATCGGGCGTTATGGCTCATCGATGGATGTCGCTGAGGCGATGCTGGAAGCGGGAGTGGTCACGGTGCCGGGTAATGCGTTTGGCAGCGAAGGTGAAGGTTTCCTGCGATGTTCTTTTTGCGCGGACTTGCCGGTGCTGACCGAAGGCGTTAAGCGAATGAGTGCGGCGTTGAAGAGTCTGAAAAAGCAATCGTGTGGCGGCGCGTCGAGTGGCGATAGAGTATGACTAAAAAATTTCGCGTAGGAATACTTGGCGCTACGGGCATGGTCGGGCAGCGCTTCATTCAATTGCTGGAAGACCATCCGCAGTTTGAGATAACGGCCTTGGCGGCATCTGATCGCTCGCAGGGGAAGAAATTTCAAAAGGCTTGCACCTGGCGATTGTCCGGTGAGATGCCGGCATTCGCGAAAGAGATGATTGTCTCCGCGCCCGAGCTGCCGCTCGACTGCGAATTGATCTTCTCGAGCTTGCCGGGCGACATCGCACGCGAGAGCGAAGGCTCGTTTGCCCGCGCTGGTTTTCCAGTAATTAGTAATTCTTCAGCTTTTCGGATGGATCGCGATGTGCCGCTGTTGATTCCCGAAATTAATCATGAGCATCTGGCGTTAATTGAAGTGCAAAGGCAGCACCACGGGCAACAAGGATACATAGTTACGAATCCAAATTGCTCAACCATCATGCTGGCTTTAGCGCTGGCCCCACTGCAACAAAAATTTCGAGTGGAAAGTGTAGTTGCAACAACCATGCAGGCACTTTCAGGCGCAGGCTTTCCTGGCGTTCCGTCACTCGCGATCAGCGATAACGTGTTGCCCTTCATCGAAGGTGAAGAAGAAAAGATTGAACAGGAGACACTGAAAATTCTTGGCGCGTTCAAAGATGCCGGCATCGAAGAGGCTAAGATGGCAGTAAGCGCGCAGTGTCACCGCGTTGCCGTCAGCGATGGTCACCTCGCGGCGGTGCGCGTGAAATTGGGCCGCGCCGTCACACTCGAAGAGTTAAGGGAAGCTTTCGCTTCGTTTACCGCCCTGCCACAGGAGCTTGGCCTCCACTCGGCGCCGGAACATCCGATTATTGTGCGCGACGAACCTGACCGCCCGCAGCCGCGGCTGGATCGCGATGCTGGAAACGGCATGAGCATAACCATAGGCCGCATTCAACCAGACAAAGTGCTCGATTATCGTTTTGTGGCTCTCAGTCACAACACCATTAGGGGCGCCGCGGGCGCTGCGATTCTTAACGCGGAACTATTGATCGCCACGGGGAAGCTGACATGAAAAAGTTCATTTGTCTGGCGCTGCTGCTCGGGTTTGTTTCGCTCGCGCTTGCAAAACGGATTCAGGATAAGTCAGCCTTGCAAGCGATGGTCGACACTGAGCGCGCCTTCGCCAAAATGTCGGAAGACCAGGGCACGCGTCCGGCGTTTGTGGCTTTCATTGCCGACGACGGAATTCTTTTTCGCCCTCGGGCCGTAAAAGGAAAGCAGTGGTTTGCGGAACATCCCGCGCCGCAATCCGACAAGCGTCCGTTGCTCAGTTGGTATCCGGCGATGGCCGGCATGGCCCGCGCGGGAGACCTGGGATACACAACTGGTCCCTGGGAATTTAAGCCGGATATTCATGATGCCAAGTCGGTGGCGTGGGGTCATTTCCTGACGGTCTGGAAGCGCCAAGCGGATGGGTCATGGAAATTTGCGATTGACCTGGGAATCTCTAATCCGCAGCCGGCGCAGTTCGAAGGGCCCTGGGAATTACCGCCGGGTTTCAGAACGCCGAAGCCGGTGAAAGGTAACCTTACCTCAAGCAACAGCGCTCTGCTCAGGCGCGATCGTGAGTTTTCGGAAGCGGCACTGAAGCGGGGCGCGCGCGCAGCTTTCGCTGACTATGCGATGCCGGAAGTTCGGATCTATCGAGAGGGAAAGTTTCCCTTGATCGGAAAAGATATGGCGCCCGCGGTCCTGCCTGATAGTTCAAGTGTCTGGAGCTGGGAGCCGGCTGCCGGCGAGGTATCGGCCTCAGATGACCTCGGTTACACCTACGGCACTTATCAAATCTCCGGCGATGAGCTGGGGGCGAAAATCATCGAGTCAGGGAACTACTTCCGAATTTGGAAAAAGGACAAAGGCGCCTGGAAGGTTCTCTTTGATCTGACTAATCCTGTCCCGCCCGAAACGAAGAATTAGCGATCTCAACGATCCGGCGACAATGGTTTCAGTTGCCCTCATATGCACCGCGAACAGATGTCGCAGCGTGATGGCCCACGCCATTTTTGTGGCTGAGGCAAAGCGGCGCCAGCTCTCATATGATGTTTATTCTGCCGGAGTCTTTGACTTCCGCGGTGCGCCGGCAATTTGGGAAACGACGAATACCTGCGAACTCAATCACACTCCGGCGCCAGAAGAGATCGCCACCTGGATAGGCGACTTGCCGCTCGAATCAATAAGTTGTTTTCTGGTTATGGAGCAACTTCATGCGGACGTTTTGAGATACGAACATGGGGTGTCACTGGACCGCATTCGTCTGCTCGGCGAATTTGATCCGCGCAAACGTGGACGAGAGATCGAGGATCCGTTTGGCCAGAGCGATGCCGTCTACCAGCAGCAATATGATCTGATTCGCGACTGCATCGTTAACTATCTCGACAGCGCGGAAGAAATCTAATTCAGCCTCGTGACGCCTTGGTGATCTCTTTGTAGCGTTTGTAGGTTTTGTTTTTCTGGCAAAGTGTAGACGCTGCATTGATTTATATTTTGTTAAAGGGAATCATTCAATGAGCCTGCGAAGCAGGCGGAGAGAGTGCTAGCCCCAGGCGATGGCGAAGCCGAGCCTGGGGAACCGAACCAATCACGAGTCCGAGCCCACGAAGTGGGCGACAGATAAGAAAGTGGACAACGGATTGGACTGAAGGTTTTCCTGCCTCGACTACCGTCTGTCGCCAGCTTCGCAGGCTCTCTAAGATACGTGGCCGATTACCCCAGGCTCGGCTTCGCCGTCGCCTGGGGCTAGCACTCTCTCCGCCAGCTTCGCAGGCTCGTTGAGGTCCTAAGCCGCTCGGGAAGGGAAGTTCGCCAGGTTCATGGGAATGTTATGTCGCTTGATCATGCGGTCGAGTGTTTTGCGGTCGACTTCCAGCAGGCGCGCTGCGGCTTGTTTATTGCCGCGAGTATGCGACAACACCCTCGCCACGTAACGGCCTTCAACTTCGGATAGTGGAACCCACTCCTCCGCAGCCTCAGGTGCAGAGGTTCCGGTTGCCGTTTTCGAACTTTCCGATTGCGTTTGGAAATAGTTCTGGATACGTTCCGGCAAATCTTTAACGCGGATAGTGCCGTCGCATATCGCGGTCGCTCGCACCACTGCATTTTCCAATTCGCGAACGTTGCCGGGCCAGGGATACTGCTCGAGGAATTGCAATGCCTCCAACGAGAACTTCACTTGCGGACTCAGCGAATAAACGCGCTCTGCGAAACTATTTGCCAACAACAAAATGTCTTCGCGTCGCTGGCGCAGCGGAGGCAGAGTTATCGAGACGGCGTTTAAACGATAAAATAAATCCTCTCGAAACCTACCAGCTTCCACTTCCCGCTCGACGTCACGATTGCTCGCGGCAATTACTCGCACGTCCACTCGTTGGGTGACGTTAGAACCGACGCGCCGGATTTCGCCCTGCTGCAACGCGCGCAGAAGTTTGACTTGAAACGCAGGAGTGGTTTCGGTTATCTCGTCGAGAAAAATTGTTCCCTGGTCCGCTTCTTCCCAGAGCCCGCGGCGATCTCTTTCGGCCCCGGTAAACGAACCTTTGGTGTGTCCAAACAGTTCAGACTCAATCAACTCCGCGGATATTGCGCCGCAGTTGACTGCCACAAACGGTTGGTCAGCCCGGCTACTGCGGCTGTGCAACGATGAGGCAACAACTTCCTTGCCGGTGCCTGACTCGCCAGTCAACAGCACCGATAGATTTGTGCCTGCCACCCTGCCCACCTGTTTCATTACCGCGATGAAAGCTTCGCTGCGGCCGAGCACCCCGATGTCGGTCTGATAGGGCGAGACGCCGCCGGATAAGCGCATACGGCGCGATTTGGAACCCTCCAGTTGTTCGTGCAGGGCCCGCGAAAGCGACTGCAGATCATCAGCGCCGAACGGTTTTAGCAGATAGTCGTAAGCGCCAAACGATGTCGCATCAAGGGCGCCCTCAGCCGTCCCGTGGCCGGTCATCAAGACGACCTTGGTCGATGGCAACTCACCTTTGAATCGACGTAACACGCTGAAGCCGTCAGCCCCGCCGAGTTGCACATCACAAAAGACCGCAGCCCAATCGTGATCGCGCAGCACTTCAAAGCCCTGTTCGGCAGATCCAACTTCTGTCACCTGCCAGCCATCTTCGCGTAAGACCGTGCCTACGAGAGCGGTAATGGCAGGTTCGTCATCAATTACCAATACTTGTACATTCTTTTCGTTTGTCATTTGATCACCCGAAGTATCTTTCTCTCCTGTTTGGTTTTTGCAAAAGAAGAGGTGGGCAACGAGGCTTGACTGCCCGCAGCCTGAATTGTTTTGGCAAGGAAGAGCTCTGGAGGCTCGGCCTTGCCAAACAGATATCCCTGACCCTCATCGCACCTAAGCAATCGCAGAAACCTCAATTGTTCATCGGTTTCAACTCCCTCGGCCATGACCTTGAGCCTGAGATTATGAGCCAGCGTAATGATTGCCATAACCAGAGCTGCGTCGTCAGGATCGCTGGTAGCATCGCTGACGAAACTGCGATCGATCTTCAGCATGTCGATCGGCAACTGTTTTAAATAGCCGAGCGACGAATAGCCGACGCCGAAATCGTCAATCGCCACCATCAAACCCATTTCCTTCAACTCCCGCAGGCGAGTTACGACTTTATCGGCGTCCTGGATTAGTGAACTCTCCGTAATTTCCAGTTGCAGAGTTTGGGGATCGATTTCCGTCTCCGCCAGAACCAGGCCGACTGTTTCCACAAAGTTTTTCTGATGAAACTGGTTCGGCGAAACATTAACGGAAACTCGGAGCTCGGTAAGCCCAGACTTCTGCCAGGACCTGAGTTGCCGGCAGCCTTCTCTCAGGCACCATTCACCGAGCGGAACTATCAAATCGGTGTCTTCAGCCATCGGGATGAACTTCGCCGGCGCTAGCAGACCCAATTTAGGATGCTGCCAGCGGACCAGCGCTTCGGCGCCAAGAATTTGGTTGGTGCTCAGATCGATCTGGGGTTGGTAATGAAGTCTAAGCTCGCTGTTTTCGATACCACGGCGTAAGTCGCCTTCCATCGTCAATCGCTCAAGCGCCCGCGCGTTCATCTCGGATTGGTAGAATTGATAATTATTACCCCCCAACGACTGCGCCCGGTTCAGAGCAACGCCCGCATGTTTTAAGAGTTCGTCCGAAGTTTTACCATCAACTGGATACAGGCTAAGGCCGAGGCTGGCAGTTACGTACAGTTCGTGTGCGTCGAGAACAAACGGGGCCTTTAGCGGCTCAACAAGTTCCTTTAATACCTGAAGCACATCTTCGGAACCGTGGAGGTCTGTTATTAGCAGGGCAAAGTCGTCGCTTTTGAATCTCGCCAGGGTCTCGCGTTCATCAATTGTCTTCCGGATGCGCCCCGCGATCGCCCGCAGCAAGCGATCGCCGATGGCGTGGCCCAGCGTGTCGTCAATCTCCTTGAATCGATCGATCCGCAGCAGCAAGGCGCCAACGGCCTGGTTATCTTTTTGAGCATGCTTGATAGCCTGGGTTAGCCGGTCTTCGAACAGCAGCCGGTTTGGCAGGTCGGTCAGGGTATCGAAATAAGCTAGTCGTTCAATTTCCGCAGTGCGGTGATGCACCAACTCTTGCAAGCCGTGTTCGTGGTACTTCTTGTTTTCCAACAGTTGTTGGTGCGCAAGGGCACGCTGCATCGCATCCTCAACCTGACGCACATCGAATGGTTTTGTAACGTAATCGAAGGCGCCCGCGCGCATCGCCTGAATGGCGGCGTCGATTGTGTGCTGGCCACTAATCATCACCACCACAGTTTCCGGATTTTCCTTAACAACATAGGGCACCAAATCCAGGCCACTGATCCCGCCCATGTTTATGTCGCTAATTACCAACTCAAATTTAATGACCTTGAGCAGCTTGATGGCCTCCTCGGCAGAACCCACCGTGACGCAGTCGTAATCGACCTCTAACATTGAACAGAGCAAGCTTCTTATTTGCTCATCGTCGTCGATGATGAGAATCCCTGCTCGTCTTGTAGCTGCTACCGTCATCTGGCTTGAGTTGAACTTCCTCGTTCGGTTAAGCGTGGCCGTTGGTAGTATCCAACACGTCCCGAATTTTTTGTGCCAGGGCCCTTTCGGAAAACGGCTTTTGAATAAAAGCAATTCCCGAGTCCACAATGCCATGGTGCACGATTGCTTCGTCGGTATATCCCGACATGAACAAGACCCTGGTTTCCGGGTGAATTGCTTGTAACTGTTCGGCCACTTCTTTGCCGCTGAGTTTCGGCATCACCACGTCAGTGATGAGCAGGTCGATGCGCTCTGTGTGTTCCTTCCCAAGGTGAATTGCCGCCTCGCCTCCGTTTGCCTCCAGCACTGTGTAACCGCTTTCCGCTAACAACTCGCTGGCTAACTTCCGAACCATGTCTTCATCTTCCACCAGCAATACTGTTTCCGATCCGCGCCTGATGGGGTCGACACTAGCGGTTACCGCCGCCTGCCTGATGCCTTCTTCGACCAACGGCAGATAGACTTTGAAGGTGGTGCCTTTGTCGACTTCGCTGTAGACCCAGATGCTGCCACCGCTCTGTTTTATTATTCCGTAAACGGTTGAGAGGCCGAGGCCGGTGCCCTTGTCCTTTGCCTTGGTGGTAAAGAACGGTTCAAAGATTCGCAATTGAGTCTTCGGATCCATTCCCGTTCCTGTGTCACTGATTGCCAGCATGACGTACTCGCCCGGAATCGCGTCCAGATGTTTGCTCGCATAAGTGCGGTCCAGCACTGTGTTGGCGGTTTCAATGGTCACAATGCCGCCCCGAGGCATGGCATCGCGCGCGTTTACGACCAGGTTTACCAGCACCTGCTCGAGCTGACCGGGGTCGGCCTTGATCTGTTTCAAGTTAGCGCCGGGTTTAGTTACCAATTGAATATCTTCGCCGATGAGTCGCTTCAGCAGCTTGATCATGTCTCCCAATATGTCGTTAACATTGAGCGCCAGCGGCTGAAGAAGTTGTTTACGCCCAAACGCCAACAGTTGCCGGGTGAGGTTTGCGGCGCGATCACCGGCCTTTGTGATTTCTTCGAGGTAAGGAGTAATCGGGTGGTCCTCGCCAACGCGTCGCAGGGCCAGGGCGCTATAGCCATTGATTGCCGTAAGCAGGTTATTAAAGTCGTGAGCAACTCCACCGGCCAGCTGTCCGATTGCTTCCAGTTTTTGTGACTGTCGCAATTGTTCTTCGCTTTCGCGCAGGGCCTGCTCCAGCCGTTTACGGTCGGTAATATCGCGGGCGATTCCTTGCACTCCTACTGGAACACCGTTCTGATAGACAAGACGTGTATTTGCCTCAACGGGAATGCGCCCTCCCTTCTTCGTTAGAATTTCCAGCTCATAAGCAGTCACGGTTTCGCCGGCGAGCTTCAGGCGGAGCATCTCGCGCACCTTGTCCAGATATTCCGGCGCCACCGTGTCCTTCATATTTAGTTTGAGCGTCTCTTCCAGGGAATAACCGGCGAGTTGCTGGCCCGCCTTGTTCGTCGAGGTGTAATTACCGGCCAGATCATGTTCATAGATAATGTCACGAGCGTTTTCTACCAGCTCGCGATAACGCTCTTCACTGTGCAGTAGTTCACCTTCAGCCTGTTTGCGTTTTGTCAGGTCCCGCATAAAGGCGGTGAAGGTCGGTTGCGGCAGACCGCCGATAGCGGTAATGGTCAACTCGACGGGAATCTCGCTGCCATCCGAACGCAAGGCCGACAATTCAATACGCTTGCCTAAGATCGTCGCCTGTCCGGTAGCCAGGAACCTGGCGAACCCGTGTTCGTGCTGAGGCCGAAGCGAAGGCGGAACAAGAAGGTCGACCATTTTTTTTCCGACCACGCTCGCGCTGGTGTAACCAAAGGTCTGTTCCGCTGCCGGATTGAAGTCGACGATCTTTCCTTCATGATCGATCGTCACCACGCAGTCGAGTGCCGATTTCAGGATCGCGTCTTTGCGACCTTCGCTTTCTATCAACGCTTGTTCAATTCGTCTGCGCTCGGTGATATCCACCATCACGCCGCGCATGAGTACTCGTTCGGGGTCTTGTGCGTCGACGGTGACAAAGTCTCGCAACCAGACGGTCCTGCCATCGTTCGCGATCATGCGAAAGTCGAACTGGTGGTCCGCCCCGGCTTTAACGGTCTCAAGGAAATAATCAGCAACCCAGGCCCGATCTTCCGGATGAAGATGCTCCACCCAGAAGGTTGGGTCATCTACCCAGACCTCTGGCGAGTAGCCCAACAGACGTTCCGTTTGCTGGCTAACAAACGTGAAGGCAAAAGTTCCCGGGTCAAACTCCCAGACAATACCGTCGATCGAATGCACCAGCGATTCGTATTGCTGCTGGCTCAACCGCGCCGCCTCTTCTATGTGCTTGCGAGTAGTAATGTCTTCCAGCGTGCCTTCATAAAAAGATTCCGTGCGGCTTTCATCGCTGACGACTCGTCTGTTTTCCGACAGCCAGATTCTTTCACCATCTTTGCGGTAGGCTTCAAACTCGAAGCTCGTCAGGACGCCCGATTCCTTGAGCAGGCGATTTGCGTCTGTGCGACATTCAGGATCGACATAGAGCTGACTGGCGATATCGGTAACGCTCTTCATCGCCTCTTCTGGTGATTCGTATCCCAGAATGCGGGCCAGGGCGGGATTGACCGTAAGGAATCGACCTTCATGAGTGGACTGGAAAATACCCTCAACGGCGTTCTCAAAGATAGACCGGTAGTTCTCCTCGGCTTTTCTCAGCTGTGCATAGAGTGAAGCGGTCTCAAGTGCCGCGGCAGCTGTGCTTGCCAGGATAGTCAAGCCTTTTAACTGTCCCAGCGTAAAAGGACGAGTACGATTCAAGGCATTCAGGTTGATGGTTCCCACAAGTTTGTTGGCAACCTGCATGGGAACCGAAACTGCGGAACGAATTTCAGGACGGGGCCAAAGCGCGCGGAATCGTTCGTCGTTGATTTCGCCATCGAGGAGTAGAGGCAGTCGCTGTTTGGCGACCCAGCTGGAAATACCCTCCTGCAGCGGGACCCTTTCTCCCAGCAAGCGTTCCCGGCTTTCACCTCGCACTGCGGCAACATAGAGCTCGGTTCCATCAGGCGTGGGCAGGAGAATCGAAACTTCATCCGCATCTGTCTGCTGCAGGGCGGCGTCGGCGAGTTTGCTGATAAGAGTTTGAGGATCGAGCGTGAAGGAAATGGTCTGACTTAACTCGTAGATCGCTACTGTCTCACGTAATTGCAAATTCTCCAGGTTCAAGCGGCGCATATTTATTGCGCGAGTTAGAACCGGCATGAAAACTTGCAAACGGAATGGCTTCAGCACGTAATCAAAAGTGCCTAGACGCATGGCGTCTACAGCAGTCTGAATAGTGCCCTGCCCGGTCATCACGATGCAGATGAGATGAGGATCGATCTGCAGTCCGGCCTTAACCAGGGCAATGCCATCCATGCCCGGCATCATCAAGTCAGTAAGTAGCACGTCGAAATTATTATCACGCAGTGAGGCGAGCGCGGCTTCGCCGGAGGTAAAGCCCAAGGCGTCATAACCCTGGGATATCAGCGCCTCGACCAGCACATTCTTGAGCTCAACTTCATCGTCAACTACAACCACTTTTCCTATCGCTTTTGACATTGTTTACGAGCCTCTATTGTGGTCCATCGCTAAGCCGCCCTCGCCCGTTCCGGAGCGCGAACCCCTTCTCAGCGAGGTCTCAGGCCATGCCTTTCGCGGTGGCAGGAAAGACAAGGTGCACCGTGGTTCCACTTCGCTCACTGCTGTCAATGCTGATAACTCCGCCGTGTTCCTCGACAATGCGCCGGCAAATTGCCAGACCAAGACCAGTACCCTTTCCTTCCGGCTTGGTAGTAAAAAACGGATCCCAAACTGCACTGAGATCCGCCGGCGCTATTCCTTCACCAGTGTCTTCAAACTCAACGACGACCGCCTCCGCTGATTTCAATTCACCGGAAAGAACGTGAACAGTTAACTTTCCACCGTCCGGCATTGCGTCGCAGGCATTGGTCAGGAGATTCAGGAAGAGCTGACGCAGTTGCTGTCGATCCGCCTGCACGGTCGGCAATTCGGCGCTGAAGTCGCAAACCGCTTCAATCTTATGATTTCGCAGATGGTAACTAAGAAAATCGAGTGAGGTTGTCACTTCTTCGCGCAAGTCCACCGTTGAGACTTGCCGGTGGCTGCGACGGCTGAACAGCAACAGGTTATTCACCAGGGTCGCCATGCGATCAACTTCTTTGAGGACGACTTCCAGTGCGTGCCGTTTTTCCCCATCCTGCCACAGCTGCCCAACTAGAGCCTCGGTGCGCAGGGCAATGGTAGCCAACGGATTGTTCAGCTCATGGGCAATGCTGGCCGCAAGCTCACCCATCGTCGCCAGTTTCGACGCTTGCCAGAGCTGTTGTGTCGTTGACGCCAACTGCGTGTTCTTCTCCTGAACGTCAGCCAGAGCGAGTTCAAGCTCGGTGATGTCTTGTTTGATTGCAATGAAGTGGGTGATTTCTCCATCGCTGTTCAGGATGGGAGTGATAGTCATGTCCTCGTGATTGAGAGTGCCATCCTTGCGTCGATTTATGATTGTGTCGCGCCAGACTTTGCCGGAAAGGATTGTGTCCCACATATTCCGGTAGAATTCCGGGTCCTGCTTTCCGGATTTAAGCAGCCGTGCGGTTTTACCAAGCACTTCCTCCTGGGCATAGCCGCTGGTCTGAGTAAAAGCCGGGTTGACCCAAAGGATCACTCCCTGATCATTCGTGATCAGAATGGCGTTCGCTGCGGATTCCAGGGCTGCACTTTGGAGACGCAGTTGCGCCTCATTTTGCTTTCGTTCGGTAACATCGTTTGCGAGCACAATCTCGGAGGGTATGCCGTTAGAGTTGATCGCGTGAGTAGTTATCTCAACGTCGATGATCGTTCCGTCGCGCTTTCGGTGCCTCCAGGTGCCCGGTTTTTCCAGTCCGCAAGGCGGACCAGCAATTGGGTCCGGCAGCGCCGGAACATTCTGAGCCGGCCGAAGTTCCCTGATCGTCATCCCGAGAAACTCTTCGCGACTGTAACCGTAGTGGTTTATGGCAGCCGCGTTAACCTCCAGAAAGGCCAGGGTCTCAACGTCATAAACCCATATCGGCAAGGGATTACTTTCAAACAGCTCGCGATAACGGGACTCTGACGCCTGCAAGGCTTCGCTCGCCTGCTTGCTTTTCTCGCGCTCGCTTCGTTCCTCTATTGCCCGGTAAACAGCGTGAGACAATCGTTGTAGACGGTGCTTGAGAACATAGTCCGTCGCGCCGCTTTTCAAACTTTCAATCGCTACTTCTTCGCCCAGCGATCCCGATACGAAGATGAAGGGAATCCCAGGGGCCCTCTTGTTCGCAATCGCCAGGGCCGTGCCACCATCAAATGAAGGCAGTGAGTAGTCTGCGAGAATAAGATCAAACATGCCGCGATCAAGAGCGGTAACATATCCCGCCTCGGTGTCGACACACTCCACTTCCGCGATGATGCCGTCCGCGGCCAGCGTCTCGCGCACTAGTTCCGCGTCACTGCGGTCATCTTCCAAATGCAGGATCTTTAGTTCGTGAGGCATCGTGGCTCTGACTTTCCTGTCGTTTTGCTTGCGGCTCTGCTCGGTGGAGGCTGGTTAATGACTGCCCAAAAAGAGCCGACCTGCACGATGGAGCCCCCATAGTTGAAAACACGATTCCAATCTGAATCGAGTCGCCTGATCCGCACCTCAAAATTTCGTAAGCGCTCGCCGCGGATGATTCTCGGCAACGGCCACTGCTCAAGATCCAGGACGCAGCCGGCGAGGTCCGAGAGCTCAAAGATCTTGGCGAACTCAGGCAGTTTGAGAAGGCATTCGTCCAGGCTTGCAAAGCCATGAAGCTCCAACGCGGCACGATTCCAGTTCAACAATTGTCCATTTAGATCGGAAACAACCAAACCTTCGCTGAGGTTTTCGATTACCATCTGGAGACGTTGCTCGCTCACGCGCAGGGCCTGGACGTTCTTCTTCAAGCTCGCCATGCTCACTAACTGCTTCGTGAGGTTTTGCAACCGCTCACCACCGACTTCGAGCGCGGATTCTTTAACTCCCCGATAGGATGCCAGGGTTGAGGCCAGGACGATCGCGAGCAACAGTTCACCAATCAGCAGCGGCAAGCGGTGCTTTATGGAGAGATTAGAGATCGAAAAACGGCGCAGTTGCATTGTTTTTTGAAAATAGAGAGAACCCCACGTCCCTCAATTTTATTTCCTCATACATCTGAACAGTGACCGGGTCTTTGCCATTTGCAATTGACAGACCCTGGGTTAGATTCCGGAAGTGTTGTGACCCGGCCAAATACAGCGCACCTCAATGTCACAAATTAAAGAAGGACGCGGCATTCGCCCCAATGCAGCGCCCTTCTTTCGCAGGCCCCTCCGTAGGGACCAGACTTTGTGCAGGATTCAAATGTTACTCGCCGAGGGGAAACTTCATCGTGTGAACGCTAACGACGCAGTTCCCGGGAACGCTCAAACTTTCCCTTGGGCTTTAGTCTTATTACTGGCCGCGAAAAAATTCTCCAGGGTTTCTTTACTCAAACCGACATACTCAAGTTCGGTCCATACTACTTCAGTGATTTCAGTAGCCAGCCGCGCCGATTCTTTTGTCGGCGGTACAACATCGAAGTTCATCAGATGTTTCCAAATCGCTGAACTCACTCTCTCGGTAGCGTAATTTGTACTCATGTCCGCCTCCTCGTATTTCTTATCCGGCAACCCGGGTTGCCTCAGCTGGCGATCGTCGTGGGTGGGGCGGTTGCTACCCTTGAAATTCCAGGGAGGAGCGTGGTTGTTCGCTCACTTTTATTTTTGAAAGAAGGACGCCTCTCTCGCCCCAAAGACGGCGTCCTTCTTCCAGCGCGCATGCCACCCGAAGGGGCTCACGCGATCCTGTTAAACCATTGCAGTCCTCGTTTCTTCGACACCGTTACTGACGGCGTCGGTGTTGAGGCGGCCGCGAAGAAACCTCAAAACGTCTTCAGTCAGGAACGGTTTGTAGAGAATGGGAAACTCATGTTTTTCGCAGAGTGTGCGTTCCTCCTGCGAGAGACCGCCGCCAGTCATCATGATTATCTGGGTGGCGCTTGACTGCGCGCTAAATTCGATTGCCAACTTCAACCCGTCATCCTCGCCGAGTAGATAGTCGAGCAGGATAGTGTCCGGGGCGCAGCGGCGAAATAACTCGCGCGCGCCGGCGGCGGATTCCGCGGTGAGCATTTCCCAACCTTCGTCGCGCATCTCGCTGGCCATGAATAGGAGCAAGTCTCGATTGTCATCCGCGATCAATATTGAAGGGCGCGGCCGTGTTGTCTTCACTGTCGTTGAGTCAGCAGTAATCACCAGCGAATGGCGTTCGGCGTCGAGGCCTACATGAACCATTGCTCCAGGTCCGATCTCGCTGCGCGCCACCATTGTTGCCAGCGGTTGGGTCAACTCCCGGTGAACCGTTCGCTTGAGTTCTCTTGCTCCATATTCCTGACTCACACCCTTTTGCAGCAGGAACTCCCTGCTGTCTGGCGTTACTTCAATCTGGAAGCAACGCTCTCCCAGACGGGAGTTGACGTGCTTTTGCAGGTTGCGCACGTCGTGGTCCAGGATCAATTCGAGCGCTTCGGCGTCGAGTGGTCTATAAGTCACGACAGCATCAATGCGGTTAACAAACTCCGGCGAGAACCGCTTTCTTACAGCGCCGAGACCGATGGCCTGAATTTTGTTACTCAGATCGACAGGTGTTTTGGTGGAGGAGCCTGACTGAAAGCCAATATGCGGATTGATCTCCTTTAACATCTCACGCGCGCCCAGGTTGCTGGTGAAAAAGATAAGAGACTTTTCAAAGTTGACTACGCTGTTGTCGCCTAGTCGCAAGATCCCTTTGTCGAGAATGCCCAGCAAAAGGCTGGTAATAGAAGGAGCGGCCTTCTCGATTTCATCAAAGAGGACCAGGGCCAGATCGCAACGCTCGCTGGTTGCGTCAGTGAGTTGTTGCTGAGTAAGCAGCGGAACCGTTTCACGATGCCCAAGGTATCCGGGCGGGGCCCCGACGAGTTTGGCCGTCTCGTGATCCATTTGAAATTCGCCGCAATCGATCTTCAGTAATTTCTTTTCGCTTCCGTGTAACAACTCCGCGATTGCTTCAACGGTTTTTGTTTTGCCGGTGCCGGTGGGCCCAAGGAGCAGAAAGATTGCGGCCGGTCGCCCTTCAGGCGCCAACCCTGATTGGTACATGTAAACGTAAGGCACTATTGCGTTCATCGCCTGGGATTGACCCACGACTTTGCCGGACAATAGTTTAGTGAGGTCTGCCAATTCGGCTTCCGGTTTTGAGATTGGGGCTTGGGTAAGCATAGGAGTCTCTTTCTTGTCGGTTCGCTAGCCCTACGCTTTCCCTGGCGTCACAAACGACGCAGAAAAACGTTACGTCAAATGAACAGCCGACCCGGAAGTTGTCCGCTCTACGCTTCCTGAAAACAAATTGTAATCTCGTAATAGCGCAGAATGTGCGGTCGCTGTTATGAGTTGTTCTAGGGGAACAACTAATCGTGAGTCGTCTCCCGATAAGTCGGCCTTTTCAGTCCGATTGAGACTCGCGAAGAGATGTGCAACTTGAAATGATCGTTACCGTACACACCTTATAGAACACTACTTGAGCAAACAATCCGTTTGATGGGTGACTTACACGGGGTTAGTAGGTGAGCCGAAAACTCATTCCTCTAGGAGATATAGGTGAGCAGGGAAGGAAGGAATGAGAGGTAGAGGGCAGGAGATCTCAATAGCCCCAGCTTCGCAGCATAACGAACAAGACCGGTGATTTCGTGGGCGTCGAGTTTCTCCATTAGTTTGAGACGATGTGTTTTCACGGTGTTGACGCTGATCTTCAGCAGGCTCGCAATTTCTTTGGTGGCTTTGCCTTCCGCGATCAGTTGCAATATCTCACGCTGTCTAGGGGACAGTTTTATTGATGGCGCGCCCTTCGATTGTCCTTCAAGATATCCCAGAACAACTTTCTTGGTTACCTTGGGACTCAAATGTTCGTCGCCTTGGGCTACCGATGTGATTGCCAGGTGGAGCTCATCGACCGAGTCGTGTTTTAAGAGGAATCCTTCAGCGCCGGAGCGAAGCGCGCGAAATACAAGTTCTTCGCTTGAATGATCAGACAGGATAATAATCTTCACGCCGGGAAACTGCTTTTTGGCCAGCACAGCTGCTTCCAGGCCATTCATCTCAGGCATTGAAATGTCCATGAGAATTATGTCCGGATCATGAGTTGCGATAAGGCGGAGCGCTTCTCGCCCGTCAGCTGCCAGGCCAACGACCTTCACATCCGGGAGCAGTTTGACTAATTCGCAAATGCCCGCCCGCACCAACACCTGGTCATCGGCGATCAAAACGCGGATAGGTTTTCGGCTGACAGGTGCCCGACCAGACACTAGTTCCGGTTTGGGAACCCGCCCTTTTCCCTTTTCTTCGATCTGATTCTGTAATCTGCTTCTTGCCCGAAGTACGGACCCCATTATTCGCTCACCTTACTTATCAATATTGACTAAGCCTTTCTTGATGGCATACCGCACCAGACCCGCTACATCGTGAATATTCAACCGCTCCATCAATTGCGCGCGGTGAGTCTCCACGGTCTTTACGGAGATATTCAGGGAATGCGCCACTTCGCGAGTGGAGGATCCGTGGGCGATTAAGGTGAGAACTTCCATCTGACGTGGGGTCAGCTCGGGTGGCGTTTCAGGGACCGTTCTGGCGAATTCCAGGGATGCTTCCGGAGCGATGCTGGGGGAAAGGTATTTCTCGCCGCGCAACACTCGCCCAATGGCCTCTTCAAGCTCGGTGCTTGCCGCGCTTTTTGGAAGATAACCAACCGCACCGGAACGCAATGCATGAAAAGCGTATTCTTCAGAATCGTGGACGCTAAGAACGATCATGTTGACATTCGGAAATCTCTCGCTTGTCTCTTTCAATACTTCAAAACCGCTCAACCCCGGCATGGTGAGATCCAATAAGACGACATCCGGCTCGAGCTGTTCGATCAGCTTCAGCGCCTGTTGCCCGTCCCCTGCCTCGCCGACGACTTCTACTTTATCGATACGCTCAAGAAGCGCACGTATGCCCGCGCGAACCAGAGCATGATCGTCTGCCAGTACTACCTGAATATTTTTCAACTACGTCACCTGTCCCTAGAGACGGTTACGGGAGACGGCACGCAACATTTTCCTTCTGGGGAAGGTTTAAAGCGCTCCACGGCCAGTTATCCTGAACTCGTCGAAGACCCTTCTGGGTTAGTTTCGGGAAAAGGAGTTTGCGGCCACTCTTCCCTAAACTTTGCTGGGCCTCTCCGGAGGTAATTCGAAGGACTATCCCAGAAACCAGGGAAACAAACAATCAGGGAATCCCTTAGAAGTATGGAGTAAGCCCTGATAAAGGATCTTCTGTTAGCTTTTCTAAGATCGTTTCCTTCTAAGACTATTCTGTTTGCGTGGCGAGGCCTTCGTTTTTGTTTTCGTTGGGAAAACTTGCGGAAATCCTGGTACCGCGGGAAGACGATCTAACGTCGAGGCGACCACCCAGAGCGAGGGCCCGTTCCCGCATTCCGCGAAGTCCCACATGAGTCGTGAAAGGCGCAAGATTCTGAGAGTGGGCATCAAAACCGATGCCATCGTCTTTAACAGCCAGACGAATCTCACCATTTCTTTTTTGCAGCCTGAGCGACACATTTTTGGCCCGGGCATGGCGGACGACATTAGTCAGGGCCTCTTGCACGATACGAAAGCACGCTGTCTCGAGTTCTCGCGTGAGGCGCGCCGCAGGTTCGGGAAGATTGATGGTGGTGGTGGATTTGATCCCGGTGCGGTGTGTAAATCGGTCGGTGTACCAGCGCAACGCAGTTGCCAAACCGAGATCATCGAGCAGTGACGGTCTGAGTTCAAAGGAAAGATTCCTCACCTGACCAAGGGCCTCATCGACTATCGCTACGCCTTCGTCGATCAACGCCCTCGACTCGTTCGACTCACAGGTTGTCCAAACCGCTTGCAGGTTGAGATGGATAGCGGTGAGCACCTGCCCGATCTGGTCATGAAGCTCCCGCGCTATGCTTTGCCGCTCTGCTTCCTGGGCTTCGATCAAATGACGCGGATAACTTTGCAGCGCTTCCTCAGCCCGATTTCGTTCCGTTACATCCTGGGCAATCCCAAGTACGGATGGTTCTCCCAGTCCCAACTGGATCAATTCCACTGAAAGCAGAGCATCGCGAACTTCACCTGACTTTTTCCTAAACTTAATTTCAAAATCTACTACGGCCCCGCGCTCGCGAAGCGCCTTGGCCATCATTAACCAGTGCTGGCTGTCCCACAGACCGAGTTCAAGGGTCGAGCGACCAATTACCTCTTCCCGGCCGAATCCCGTCATGCGCAGAAACGCAGCGTTCACTTCCAACAGCCGCCCATCCTCCAGCAGAGCAATAGACAACGCCGCCGGACTGGAGTGAAACGCTTTTGAAAACCTCTCCTCTGATTGTCGCAAGGCCTCTTCCGCGCGCTTTTGCTCAGTAATGTCGCGATTAATACTCTGGATCGCAATCTTGCCGTTGTATTCCACGACTGAGGAGTTGAGGTGCAAAAACATTTCAGTGCCGTCGCCGCGACGCTGAACGGTTTCGAAATCGTGAGACATCCCGAGCTTGAGAGTCTCGTTGATAACCAGGCGACCGCGCTCCACGTCAGTGGAGATACTTGCCAGCGACAAACCAACAAACTCCGACCGGCCGATGCCATAAACTTCGCAGGCCCGCTGATTAACCTCCAGTACTATCTCGCTCTCCGGATCGAAAATGAGGATGGCATCATGAGCGTTCTCGAATAGCCCTCGATATTCGCGTTCAGATTGCCGCAGCGCTTCTTCTGCGCGCTTGCGCTCGGTGATGTCTCGAGCGGTTCCCTGTACACAAACAGCAACGCCGTTCTCGTAGATCAAATGACTAGAAACTTCAACCGGAACGCGCCGGCCATCTTTGGCAACCACCTCGATCTCATACTTGGTTTCTCCTTCATCAATTAGCTTGCGGCAAAGATTGTGACTGACAACTTCCAGGTGCTCAGGCGCAATGAAATCGCTGAACCTCTGGCCGAGAATTTCTGCTCGCGGATAACCGGATAGTTTTTCTGCAGCGCGATTCACGGAGATATATCGTCCGTTGAGGTCGTGAACGTAATAAGCATCCTTCGCGTTCTCAAACAACTCGCGGTAACGTTCCTCACTCTTGCCCAACGATTCCTCAGTGCGAACCCGATTCAAAGCCTCGCCGCAGTAGGCAGCAAGAGCCTGAAGGTCTCGCAGGTCTGCGTCATCGTAAGCATCCGGCGCGTAGCTGTGGATCGACAGCAGGCCGATGACGGTGTCAGCCTGACAAATCGGCACTCCCATCAGGGACGCAGAGGGTCTTGACGTGTCACCGAAAGGAATCGAATCGTCATCAAAATTGACAGGCTCTTTCCGCAGGGTGAGCTCCGGCCCGAGTTCAATAATGCGTCTACTTCGCGGCGTAGGCTTAAGTTCAGCAATCGTGTCGGTAACATCGATACGCTCGCCGTTGATCGTGTCCATATTCAACAAGGGGTGAATAACGTGGGCCCCTTCGTCGTAGAGATCGAGGTTGCACGAGTCCCATGAGAACAACTCGTTAGCGGTATCGGCAATGATTTTTGCCGCATCAAGTTGAGTCATGGCGCCGCTAAGCCTTAGGGCCAGCGTGGCGAAAGCGCCGCTCCTCGCTTCAGCGAGCTTGCGCTCGTTAATGTCCTGCGCGGTTCCTTCGTAATACAAAACCTTTCCCTGCGCATCGCGAACGACCCGAGCATTTACGGTTAGCCAAATCCTGCTTCCATCTTTGCGTATGACCTGATGTTCAAACCCGCGCACCATGCCTTGCTGCTCAAGTAAACTCTTGAACTCTTCGCGACGTTCCGGTTCTGCATAAATTTCTCGGGATATATCCGTGCAGTTGCGAATCAGTTCTTCCGCAGAATCAAACCCATGGATACGAGCAAGCGCCGGATTAGCGCTGATGTATCTACCTTCAGGCGTCGATTGAAAGATTCCTTCGCCGGCGTGTTCAAAAATATCCCGGTACTTCTCCTCAGCATGGCGCAACGCCAATTCTGCCTGTCGGTGTTCGGTGATATCCTGCGTCGCTCCGAACACTCTGATCGGATCTCCGCGCTCGTCGCAGATAACCCGGCCCAGGGTATGAACAATCCTCTCTACGCCGTCCGGCCGACAAACGCGGTAATAAAAACTGTATGCCTCCCTGGTCTTGAGCGAATCCTTGACGGTATTGATCACCAGCTCCCGATCGTCCGGATGAATGATTTCGAACGCCTCCTTGCCGAACTCCATCTTCTGTGGTTGAAGCCCAAAGATGCGATAGAGCTCGTCAGACCAGGTTATAGCTCCCGTGCGTACATCCCAGTTCCAACTGCCAACGCTGGCCAGTCGCTGCGCTTCGGTCAGCTGACTCTCGCTCTGCCTGAGCGATTCCTGCGCGCGTTTTTGCTCCGTGATGTCGGACAAAACACAAGCGGCCCGATCGATGCCATTGGGGCCTTCGATCGGGAAGTAAGATACGGAGAGCTGGCGCTCGCCTTTCTCTAAAAAAACGTAAGTCATCTCGTATGTGACGACTTTGCCCTGGAAACATTCCTCCAGGTATTTCTTAACCACCTGTTCATATGCGTCTTTGTCCAGGATCTCTGAGGCCAGGTGTCCAACGATCTGTTCCCTTTTCATTCCGAGATAGTCGAGGTATGCCTGATTGGCCAGCAGATAGCGAAAATCCCGGTTGACTACCGCAATCATCTCTTCCAGGCCTTCAACGACCTTTTCATATTCCTGCAGTCTCTCTTGTGCCTGCTTGCGTTCTGAGATGTCGCGGACTATCGCCAGTCGATAGTCCTTTTCCAGTCGAATATTTTTTACATTGATCTCGACCGGAAACGTCGACCCGTCTTTGCGCCTATGAACACTCTCGATGACTGCAAAGCCGGACTTTTCCATCTCCGCCACCATGCGGGCGGCCAACGCGCGGTTAAGACACGGGTCGATGTCGTAAGCGCTCAGCGAGAGAAACTCTTCACGGCTATAGCCAAGCTGCTGATGAGCATTCAGATTGCAATCGAGGAAGCGCAAGCTTTTCGGATCGAGTACCTCAATAGCATCGGTGGATCTATCGATCAGGTCGCGAAATATTTTTAACGACTCTTCTGCACGTCTTCGCTCCGTAATATCTCTGGTAATAGCAAGTTGCGCGATCGCACCGGAGACTGAATCGCGCAGTGGAGTGGCGTGAGTCTCGACCCGTCGTCGCACGCCGGTGCAGCCTATGATTTCGAATTCGGATACTACCGATTCTCCCTGACAAACTCTTTCATGCATGGCCATGAAGCTCTCGCGCCACTCCGGAGCAATCAGGGAGAGCACTGATTGGCCAACAACTTGTTCACGCGAGCCGGCGCCCACCATAGCCAGACCGGCCGGATTCATGTCGAGGAGCGAGTAGTCAGGTCCAACCACCTTCACACACTCCGGTTCAGATTCGACGATTGTTCGCCGTAACGACTCGCTCTCTCTGAGAGCCTGCTCGGCACGCTCGCGTTCGGCGATGCGTTGTTCCAATTCCGCGGCATAGCGCTGGCTTTGCTGGAACGATAGGGCGTTCTGAATGGCACTTGCTGCCTGAGGAGCAAGCGTCTCTGCCAGGCGAACATGTTCTGAAGTGAAAAAACCCGCTTCAGACTTATCCATCGAATACAAACCGATCACTTTACCCGAGACAACCAATGGCGCGGCCAGCCAATTACGGACGTGATCGGTTCCCGGCACTTTCTTCCAGGCCGGATCGTCGCGCGTGTCGTCTACCACTACGCTACGCTGCAACGTATAGAGCCGTTTCAATGCCGGATGCGTGTCTAAGCCAAAACTTATTTCGTGCCCGGCTGGAGAGTCAGGAGCGGTCCCGTAACCACGGCAAGCGACAACCACAAACTTGATGTCGCCCTCGAGCAGCATCACGTTAGCACTCTCAAACGGCACCAGTTTTCCGAGATACTCGAGCAGCGTTTCGAGTACTTTCTCCAAACTGAGATTCCTGGTGAGTGCAAAATTGGCGTCGCGAACAACTTCAGCTTCAAACCGCGCGGCCTGTTCGCGCTGCAACAATTCGTGAATTGCTTCCTGCGCCATCTTTCGCTCAGTGATGTCAGCGATGACGTAGGCAAATCGCGGCCGTTCGCGGAGGGATGTAGCGAGACAACTTACGCAGCCCGATAACCAGCGTTCTCCGTTAAGGGACCGGTGCGAGTACTCAAAACTTACCACTTCACCGGTCCTCTGACTTTTCCGGCAGTGGTCAATCCACAAATTCACGATCTCTGCCGGTAAACCCAGTTCAGTGGCACGCATTGACTCTTTGGTCTCTCCGAAAAAAGCTGCGCCAAGGGCGTTGTCGGAAACGTGAAGAATGTCGTTCTGCTCAAGCTCGATGATTCCTCGCATAATTCCGGCGCTGTCAAAAAAACTACGCAGCACGGACTCGAGCTCGCGCAAAGCTGTTTCGGTTTGTTTGGTTTCGGTGATGTCTAAGCGAGTGGTAACCATCAAAGAGTCTCATTTCCTTAAATCGTGGGAGTTGGAAATGCCGCCGCCGTGCTTTAAGTGGACGAACTCTCAGCCAGCTGGCCGAGCCAATTAGTCTAAGGGTTTGGGGAGATCCCCCATAAGTGTTTGCCTCCGGATCTCTGTGGCGGGGCGGCTTGCAGAGATTGACTCACGAATCTTTGGCGAGACAACGAGGTGTAACAGTTCTGAACTGGCGGCAGTTTAATTTACATACGAGCGCAGTTGCAATCCAAAATTTCAGTTTTCCTTCAGGAAATTTTAAGTAGAAGTGAGTCTTGCAAGAGCAACACCAGCAAGGCGGAGCAGGAGGGTTGAACTGTAGTTGCAATTCAAACTACTCGTGTGGAGTTTTACAGTACGAGCGAAGTTGGGTTGGTGAGCCTGGTGCGCTGTTTGAAGCCGGGACGATTTGCCGGCGCTTATCGATCGAGTTTGCTCTTAGCGTCGCTCACGGGTTGCCGCCGGTATTTTCTCTTCCATGTCGATCGCGACGCAGCTTCTCCCGTTCCTGCTCAAACTGTTTCCACTGGTCCGGCGTCAAAACTTTTTGTAAACGTTCATCAGCTTGCCGGCGAATCTCGGCAACGCGCGGCTCTGATTCTTTTCGCAGAGACTGAAGCTGAGTCCTCGTGTCACTCACTATTTGGTTGACCTGGGTCTTTTGGTCGGCACTGAGGTTCAGGGAATCCAACATGTGCTCAAAGCGATCCTGCCGCGAAGCTACGCCGGTCCGGCCCCATCTCTTGTAAACATTCAAGGCCAGAGCACCGGCCGCGAATCCCAGCACGAATATGAGTAACGCAGCGAGACGAACTTGCCATTTCCTTTTGTTAGTTATGTCCATACTTGTCTCCGCAGCTTCTTCCAGCTATCTCGTCTCTTCGTCGCCGTCGTAGATGGTGGTTAACAATTGACCCTCTGAGACTTCTTCAGACTGAGCCTGGTCCAGAATTACTTCTTCCGCTGAATAGCCGTTAGCATTGAGACTCGCCTGAGAAATTGTAGCGACCTGACGGTCAGGAATGACGAAAGTTAAGAACGCCAGAGCCGCGACTGTGGCCACCATCGATGAAGCGAGTGCGCCGGCAGCCCGCCAGAGACGACCGAAAGCCCAGGCATCATTTACTGCTTGCCGTTGCCGAAGATTTGCCAGCACCCGGGTGTGAAAGAAGGGTGACGGTTCAAACCGAACCGCCGCGTGCTCTTTCAGTAAGAGCAGAGAGAGCTGCGCCGCTTCGAAAGCTCGTAAGCAGTTTGAGCACTCCTTCGCATGCCTACGAATCACGGTTAGATCGTTCTCACTTAGATTCCCGAGTGATGTGTTCTCAATTAGACTGATAATGTGTTCGTCTCTCATCTCAACTCCTCGCGTCGCTTAAAGCCCGGCGACCTTTTCTTCCGGCCAGCAGTTTTTCAACTGCTTCACGCATCCTGCGTCGCGCCCGAAACGCCTGGGTCTTGACCTTCGATTCAGACCATCCGGTCATCGCTGCTACATCCTTCACCGAAGCATCCTCGCCGTCGATCATGGTCAAGACCAATTGATCGTCAGCCGGCATGGTTTGCAAAACCCGCCCGGCCAAATCGGCAGCCACCAAACTCCTTTCGCTTGATTGATGTTGTTGGGTGGCTGCGTCAGTCAGATTTTTATCCAACCAATCGGCCTGGTCTTCAGTCAGATCAGACACTGTCAATTCCGGCCGGCGCTTTGAACTGCGGAGCAGGTTAAGGCAAGTGTTGGTGGTGATGCGGGTCAACCATCCCTCCATTGAACCGCGGCCTTCGTAACTTCCGAGTTCGGTAAAGGCCTTCAAAAAAACTTCCTGCGCTGCTTCTTCCACCAGGCTCCGTTGCTTAAAGAACTTGCCGGCGAATCGAAAAACTCGAGGGCTGTACCGCCGCATAATTTCTTCGAAGGCAGACTCGTCGCCTTCGCGCGCCGAGCGCGCCAACTCCAAGTCTGAATCCTGTTCGTGACCGTGCGACAGGAAGCGGCCCCTCGTCGAAGTTTAAACTGGGAGCGCAGGCATCGTGCCTGCTAACTTGAGTCAGACAAGATGTCTGCGCTCCCAGCATCAGATTTTACTAACTCTATTTACTGAACTTTCTGCTCGCCGTGATTGGCCCTTTTCGCCTTGAACTCGGCGCGCTTCTGTTCCAGCTGTGTTTTCTGTTCCGGCGTCAGCACCGAAAGCATCTGTTGACGCATTCTAAACTCTTCGCCCATTAGTTTCGCCTGCAGGCCTGCAGACTCCTGCAGCTTCTGGGTAGCCAACGCTTCGTTGAACGTACCGCCCTCGCCGGCTTGACGCAACTCCTGACGCTTGGCGCGAAGTTGTTCATGTAGCGACTTAGTGCTTTCGCGGAAGCTCTGACTGATCACTTTCATCTTGGCCTTTTGATCGTCAGTCAAATTAAGTTCTCCGAACATCATGCCGCCCCGGCGACCGCCACGTGCAGCGCGTTCGCCACCCCAGCCTCGGTTTTCGCGTCCTTTATCGCCCCAGGCTTTGCCATGCCCGCCATGGCGGTCGCCGGTTGCTTGCGGCGTGTCTTGCGTTGTGGTGGTTGATTGCGCAAAGGCAATCGGCGCAGCTAGAGCAACGGCCGACAGGGAGGCAATAGTCAGCGTCTTAATCTTTCCTAATTTATTCATTTTTCTTCCCTACTCCTGGTTATTTGAATTTCTAAGTGGAGGGCCGTTATTAGCCTCCCGACTCGTAAGACACCGCAAATGAGTAAACGGTTACGACGATTGCCGAATTGGGATTGCAGAATTCGGATTTCGGCTCTTAAGCAGCTGGCGTCTGTGCATGGCTCGAATTTGTAAGACTGAACCTGCAGAACCGCGAGTGGTAACGAGCGGATGCTACAAGCAAGCAACGAAGGAGCAGACCGTCTGCAAGGTGTCGGTGGCATCCGCTCGCTACCGCTCGCGGTTCTGCAAGGAGCCCTCCATGACTGTCGCGCTACTGCCCTGGCGCCGGTCGAGAATTTTATAGCCTCGTAACCTTTTCTGTTCTTCCGGTGTCTAGCTATCGTGAAGCAAATTATGAAGAATTTGAGGCAGACGGGATCGATTTTAGCGTTCGCGCTATTGATCGGCTTCGGCGTTGCAAAGGGACAAACCCCAGCGCCTGGAACTTCAAACGAAATCACATCGCCGCCTGCCAACCTGATTGAGGCTACCAATCAATACAAGGCCAGCAGCAAAGAACTGCTCGCAGCTCAGGAAACGGAAATCGGCAAAGGCGAGGCGAAACTGCAGGAGTTGCGTCAATTGGTCTCCGAAGGTTTAGTCGCCCGGGCGGAGTTGGAAGCGGAGGAACAAAAACTTTTCGCGCTGCGCGGGCAACTGCAAGGTACGCAAAAGCAAATTGCTGATTCCGACACCAGGGTTGCACAAATCCAAGCTGAACAGGAGCGTGCGAAGAAACAGGCAGACGCGCCGGTGAAGTTGATCGCCAGGCAATACGGAACACTGAGCACAACCGCGATGATGCTTCGCTACAACGGTCCAATGTCCTGGTCGCTTGGTGGTCTCGATACGATCGAGAACTATTTCTCTTCGAAATTTGGGCATTCACTACCCACCAGTGCAGTCGGACAATCGGCCACTCACAACCGCCTCGGTTACGATCACCATAACGCCGTTGACGTGGCATTGCATCCGGACAGTACAGAAGGAAGAGCGCTAATCAATTATTTGCAGCTACAGGGGATACCCTTCCTGGCTTTTCGCGGCGCGATTCCCGGTGTGGCGACGGGCCCGCATATCCACATCGGCAGCCCATCGCACCGGCTTTCATAAGCTAATTTCGCGGTCCGAAATTTCTCTGTTTCGATTCTGTGTTTTTGTTAGCGAACCGTGTAACCGGAATGTCACTTGCTGTGTCTAGCTTATTGGCGAGTAAGGTAGTACTGAAAATCTGACCATTAGAGTGCAACATGTCGAGTCAAACAATTAAACATCTTCCCCTAGGTGGCGTCGGCACGGCGAAAGCAGCCGGCTGGCTAAGCCTGGCGTGGAAAAAACTTCTTAGCCACAAGACACAGCTCATGCTGGGCGGTGGCGCGCTCGCGGTACTTGCGCTCGCCGGCTATTACTTTTGGGGACGGCAGTCTGGCGCGACGCAATACATGACTGCCAGGGTCGAACGCGGAAGTCTGCGCAACACAGTTACTGCGACCGGCACCCTGCAGGCGGTGACCACGGTGCAAGTGGGCAGTCAAGCTTCAGGAACAATCTCCGCGCTCAAGGTTGATTTCAATTCTCCGGTCAAACAGGGCCAGGTGATTGCCCAGTTGGATCCGTCTGTTTCCAAAGCACAGGTCGATCAGGCTCGTGCGAATTTGCAACAGGCCCGCGCCAGTTTGCAGCAATCAATAGCCGGCGTTGCCGGATCGCGCGCTGGCGTCAGCGATGCGCAGGCAAAGGCGCAGGCAGCGCAGTCTACGGTGCAAAACAATCAGTCAGGCGTGACGAGCGCCCAGGCCAACCTGGCCGTGCTTAAAGCCCAACTTGACGATGCCCAAGCGTTTCTCAATCAACAAGGCTCGCTAATGAAGAGTGGAGTAATTGCACAGCGAGATTACGATCTGGCAAACACTGCTTACAAAACTGCAGAGGCGCGCTACAACCAGGCCGAGGCGCAGGTGCAGCAGGCGGTCTTGAGTCAACAGTCTTCGGCGGGCTCAGGGATTGCGCAATCGAAGGCGCAGTTACAGCAGACGCAGGCGCAGGTCCAGCAATCACAAGCGCAGGTGCAACAAGCCCAGGCCCAGGTGCAACAGGCGCAGGCAGCGCTGCAACTGGCGGAAGTGAACCTGGCCCATACAACAATCACTTCGCCAATCGACGGCATCGTTGTTTCGCGTGACGTAAACGTCGGACAAACAGTTGCCGCAAGCCTCTCGGCTCCCACACTTTTTACAATCGCCAAAGATCTGACGCAGATGCAGGTGATCGCGAACATCGATCAGGCGGACATAGGTTTGGTTGAACAGGCGAAGTCAGTGAAGTTTTCTGTCGATGCATTTCCTGGCAAGGAGTATGACGGTCAGATTCAACAGATGCGGCTCAATCCGGTGAACGTGCAGAACGTAGTTACTTACAACGTCGTTATAGACGTCAGTAATCCAGAACAGAAACTCAAACCAGGCATGACGGCTAATCTAACGATTACGATTGACGAGCGAAATAACGTGCTTAAGGTCCCGAACTCTGCGCTTCGTTTTACGCCAACTGACGCTTCGGGTCAGCGAATTGGTAGAGGCAGCGGAAACTCAAACGACCAAACGGGTGGTCAAGGTGGCCAAAGCGGTCAAGGTGGCCAAAGACGACAGGGTTCGCAACAGGCTGATGGCGCCGCCGGCTCAGGCCAGCAGCAAAGCAACTTTGCTCCGGCCAGCGCACCGGTGTTGCCAGGTCAGACGCGAGTGATTTGGGTGATGGGCCAGGATGGCAAGCCACAGTCTCGTCGCATCCAGGTAGGACTGAGCGATGGCGCTTCGACTGAAGTAATTGAAGGCAGCAACTTGAAAGAGGGCGAACTGGTTATCACCGGACAGAACATATCCGGTGGCGCGAAAACCCAGGGCAACACGAACGCAGCACCAGGATTTGGTGGCGCGCCCAGGACTGGCGCCGCACCGGGCGGCGGGCGACGAAACTAAGGCAACCCGGCGCAGCTAAACGACACCACCGCAAAATCAATCGACTACGGAGATTTCAATGTCAGCCACTCTCATAACTGAACCCCAGGTGTTACCGGTAACTGCGGCACTCGTGCCGCAGCCGGAAGCACGTCCGGTTATTCAGTTGGATCACATACATAAGACCTACACGATGGGTGACGTTGAAGTTCACGCCTTGCGCGGTGTTTCGCTAACAATTCGCGAAGGAGAATTTGTAGCCATCATGGGCGCTTCGGGTTCAGGTAAGTCGACAACCATGAACATCCTCGGCTGTCTCGATCAGCCCACGCGCGGCCGCTACATTCTTGACGGCGAAGACGTCTCAGAGATGTCGAAAGATCAACGGGCCGATATTCGTTGTCAGAAGATTGGCTTCGTCTTTCAGGGTTTCAACCTACTATCGCGCACCTCAGCGCTCGAGAACGTCGAGTTGCCGATGCTTTATGCGGGCGTCGAAACCGGGCAACGAGACCAACGCGCTTTGGAGGCGCTCGCGTCAGTAGGATTGACGGGACGTGAACAGAATCATCCGAACCAGTTGTCAGGCGGACAGCAACAACGGGTGGCGGTGGCGCGGGCTTTGGTTAACAACCCGGCGCTGATCCTGGCCGACGAGCCGACCGGTAATCTCGACTCACGCACATCCGTGGAAGTAATGGAGATTTTTCAGCGGCTCAATCGTGAACGGGGCATAACCCTGGTCCTGGTAACGCACGAAACTGACATCGCTGAGTATGCGCAGCGGGTCATTGTTTTTAAAGACGGCAAGATCAAGAAGGATTACCAGATCGAGAACCAGCGGGATGCAGCGGAAGAGTTGAAGAACCTGCCGCCGGTGATCGAGGACGAAGAAGATGAAGACTAACTACTCGCGGATTGCGCTGATTACACAGAGAGTAGAGGAAAGGGATGCGCCTGGGAGGTCGCAAGGAATAGACAGAAGGCGCGTCTCTCGAAATCTACTTATCTGTGTAATCTGCGGAGTCAGTGGAGAGTTAAGTTAGGCAAACATTATGGACCTGGCAATGATCATCCGGGTGGCGTTTCGGGCTCTGATGCGTAACAAGATGCGCGCTATCCTGACGATGCTGGGAATCATCATCGGTGTTTCGGCGGTGATCGCGATGGTCAGCATTGGGCAGGGTGCGCAAGCCTCTGTCCAGGCGCAGATCGAAAGTATCGGAACGAATCTTCTGTTCGTTAGCGCCGGCGCGCAGAACGTGGGCGGCGTACGCAGCGGTACGGGCGATAGCGGCACCAATACGCTAACTGTCGAAGACCTTGACGCGATCAAGCGCGAAGTGCCAAGCGTCGCGATGGTAACGCCGACGGTTAACTCTCGAACGCAACTCGTGGTCGGCAACATGAACTGGAATACGTCCCTGCAGGGTGTGAGTGAACAATATCCCGAAGTGCGCAAGTGGACGATCCAGAGCGGCAGTTTTTTTACTGATGCAGACGTACGCACAGCGAGTCGGGTCATCGTCATCGGCCAAACCATCGCCGACAATCTGTTTCCCGGAATGGATCCGGTTGGGCAAACTCTGCGAGTGGCGAACCTGCCATTTAGAGTTACCGGCGTTATGGTTCGGAAGGGTCAGGATCAACAAGGCCGTGACCAGGACGATATCGCTTTCGCTCCCTATACCACCGTACAGAAAAAAGTCCTCGGCAGCCCGCGCTTGCAAATAGCATATGCGTCCGCGATTTCTCAGGATGCAACCTACACGGCCCAGGAACAGATTACCGAGCTCTTGCGGCAACGCCACAAACTCGGCGCTAACGAGCCGAGCGATTTTACCGTCCGCAACATGACGGATATTGCCGAAGCTGCCAACGAAACGAACAACACCATGACGCTTTTGCTCGCCTGCATTGCCAGTGTTTCGTTGCTGGTGGGCGGGATCGGCATTATGAATATCATGCTGGTGTCAGTGACCGAACGGACGCGGGAGATTGGTATTCGGATGGCGATTGGAGCGCGCTCTTCCGCGGTGCGCAGCCAGTTTTTGATCGAGTCTATCGTGCTTAGTTTAACGGGAGGCTTAATCGGCATCGTACTTGGAGTCGCTGTTTCCTTATCGATACCGAAATTCCTCGGTTGGCCAACCTTAGTATCCAGTCTGGCGATCATCGGTTCAGTAATTTTTTCCGCGGCTGTGGGGATCTTCTTTGGTTACTACCCCGCGCGAAAAGCCGCTAGCCTGGATCCCATCGAAGCGCTGCGCTACGAATAGTACGAGGCGTTTTTATCCGCAGATTTCGCAGATTGCACAGATTCAACAGCAGGTGAAAACCGCTGTGTCAGGAATTTTAAAGAGAGCTGAACGTTTCTGTTCCTCGCCATCTCTCTTTGAATCTGTGATCGGTGTAATCTGCGGATAAAGATCTGCAAGCGATCGCTTGTCTTCCATTCCTCATTTCGCAATCATCAACCCACCGTCGCCTTGTGGAACTGAAACTGCCTAACACTTTCTCGTCATGGCTAAGTCCCGCAAAAAGTCTCAGGGAATGCTGCCCTGGTGGCTCGACGAAGGTACGGAAGTGTGTTCGGCATGCAAACAGACGTATGCATTTCACGCGGAAGTTCGATGCGTCGACTGCGATGGGCCAATGTGTCAGTTTTGTGTGCAAGTAACGATGACTATGGAAGTGTCCTGCCCCATGTGTTTTGAGGGCGGCGGGAGTGGAACAAAATAGGTGAAGGGGTAAGCAAATGGCCGCGCGAGCTATCTGGAAGGGCGAGTTAAAACTGGGTACGACCAAAATCCCGGTCAAACTGTATTCGGGCGTTACTGACCGAACTGTGCGTTTTCATATTCTCGACGACAAGCATCTGATGCGGGTCAAGCAACACATGGTGAGTCCTGATTCGGGCGAAGAAGTCGCCAGAGAGGAAATCCAGAAGGGCTATGAGATCGAACCAGGGAGGTTTGTAGTCGTTACGGATGAAGAGTTGGAAGAACTCGAGCCCAAGCCGTCTCGCGAAATCGAAATCGCAGAATTTGTTCCGCCCGAGGCAATCAGCCAACAATGGTATGAGCGGCCCTATTATCTTGGGCCAGACGGCAACCTGCAGGGCTATTTCGCGCTTGTCGAGGCTCTTAATAATCGTAACCGCGAAGGTATCGCTCACTGGGTGATGCGCAACAAAGCTTACGTGGGCGCCCTCCGCGCCGAAGGCGACTACCTGCTGTTGGTCACGCTGCGTAACGCCGAAGAGGTGATCTCGGCGAAGGATCTTCCCAAGCCTGCCGGCCGTGCCCCTACGCAAAAGGAACTCAACATGGCGAAGCAATTGGTAGGGCTGCTGGAAGAAGATGAGTTCAACGCGAAGGACTACAAAGATGAATACCGCGAGCGCGTAATGGAGTTCATCGAGAAGAAGGCTCGGGGTAAAGCTCCTCGGCTCCATGCGGTGAAATCGAAGCGCAAAGTCTCCGAGCTGGACAGCGTACTCGAGAAGAGCTTGCGGTCGCTGAGAAAGGAGAAACGCGCTGCCTAAACGAGCCACAAAAGCAACGCAAAACAACGACGAAGATAACGGCGAGCAGTCCGGATCGCGACCGTTTTGGTCGGGCACGCTTACCTTCGGACTGGTCAGTGTGCCGGTTAGTCTTTTCCCGGCTAACCAGAGCAGCCGCACGCCGTTGCGCATGCTGAGTTCAGAGGGCGAGCCGCTGGCGCGCAGGTATTACTCTGAAAAAACCGAGCGCGATCTCGACGCCGATCAGTTGGTGCGCGGTTATGAAATCAAGAAAGATAAATACGTAGTCGTTACTGATGACGAATTGGAGCGGTTAGCGCCGGAGAAGACTCGCGACATTGATCTCAAGCGTTTTGTTCCGGCGGATTCCATTCCTCCGGTTTATTTCGAGCGCGGCTATTTCCTGACACCTGACAAAGGTTCCGAGAAAGCATATAAGCTCCTGGCTGAAACGATGGAGAAGGGCGGCAAAGCCGGAGTGGCAACCTTCGTCATGAGAGGCAAGGAATATCTGGTGTCGATATTTGCGGAGCACGGAATTCTACGAGCGGAAACGATGCGCTTTCCAGACGAGCTGCGTTCGCCCGCTGACGTCGGTTTGCCAAAGAAGAGTAAGGTGTCGCCGGCGATGGTGCGCAAGTTTGAAACGCTGATCAGCAGTAAGTCAAAGAAACAAATGTCCGCGCGCAAACTTGAAGACGAGCAGACGGAGCGTCTGCTCAAATTGGTTAAGAAGAAAAGCGCACACCGGAAGAACGTGGTTGAAGTGGAAACGGAGAAACGCGCTGAAGGAAACGTGATCGATCTAATGGCTGTGCTGAAGAAGAGCCTTGCCGGGAAGGGCTAACACCCATGTGGTTTCAGTTGCCTCTGTGAAATCTCTAGTGTTCTCTGTGTAACAAGTTCGCACGGTTTTTCAACTGACAAGTTTTCAACGCAGCCGTAATCGATATTGGTTTTTGTTGAAGAGAATCATCCAATGAGCCTGCGAAGCGGGCGGAAAGAGTACTAGCCCCAGGCGATGACTCCGCCCCCGCCTGGGGTTAACGGCTACAATCTGAGAGAGCCGGCGAAGCTGGCGACAGATGGTAGTCGGAGCAGCAAAAACCGTCAGTCCAAGCTTTGTTTTCTGCGTATTATCTGTCGCCCCCTTCGTGGGCTGGGACGTGAATTGGTTCGATCCCCAGGCTCGGCTTCGCCATCGCCTGGGGCTAGTACTCTCTCCGCCCGCTTCGCGGACTGGTTGGATGATTTCTTCCAACCGACCATTGGTTGCGGCTTCCTGATCAGCCCCGCCGATCCGGAGTACGCGCCCATCATTGTCACGAACAACTTTTCCGTGGCCGCGCAGAAACCGGAGGGATCCATCTGAATGGATAACGCGATAATCGTAAGCGAACTCCCCGGAATTCTCTCGCGACTTTTCCTCAACGCTCTTGATGAGATGTCGATCGTCGGGATGAACCAGCAACAAGAATTCTTCAAAAGACGGACCGTATTCCTGCGAAGTCAGACCGAAGATTCGCCAAAGTTCGTCAGACCAGAGAACTCTGCCGGTTAACCCATCAACCTGCCAGCTACCCAGTCGTGCGAGTTGCTGGACTTCGGCAAGCTGCATCTTTGTGGCTTTGAGGGTCGCCTCGAGCAGCTGGTGTTCCGTGAATGTGAGTGCTGCCGTCATGAGTTCCGAGCGGAATGGGAGATTGGCGACTAAAGTTCTGAGTTCAATCTTTAGGTTGTGTTATTGCGAGGGCTGCCGGATCACGAGAACATCGCGTCGACGTAGGCAGACTCCACCACGACGTTTTCCTCAAAGCCGTCAGCCGATTCAGTTGAAGGCGGCAAGTCGTTTGGGAGATGCTCAGGAGAAAGCTGAGACATGATCTCGATGATCTGCGGATCAAACTGTTTTCCTGAGCGTTGTGACAAGAACCTCATTACTTCTTCATGTCTCATAGAGGCCGCGGGATGCTTCGGTTGAACCATCAAGTCGTACTCGACCGCGACGCGCAATATCCGGCTAAGCAGGGGAATCTGCTCTGCTGCCAGTCCAGTCGGTGCGCCTGAGCCGTCAAAATTTTCCCGATGAAACCTCAATACGTCTGAAACGTTTGCAAGTTCAGGAATCGCCGCCAAAAGCCTTGCCTCGGTTTCTGCATGGGCTTGCGGAGACATCATCGGAGCATCGCTGACCCAACGGCCGCGTGGTGAGTCTTTTTGATTAACTTCACTGAGATTGTGCAACATCGCCGCGGCTGACAACTCTTCAACGTCGAATTCGGTCAGACCCAGTCGTTGTGCGATCGCACCAGCGCAGCTGCGAACTCGTACCGCATGGCTGTAGGCGTACGAGTCTCTTGCCTGCAACATCTCTCCCAGGGAAGTAACCACGCGCAACTTGATCTCTTGTAATCTCGCGAGCAAGCGCTCGTTTGCCGTCACCAGCAAACTACTCTTCTTGTTGCTCTCATAGTGATCGCAGGCCCGGGTCACTTTGTGTTTGAGGGCGTCGTTATTCCAGGGCTTAGTGACGTACATATAAACCAGCCCGGAATTGATGGCTTCCTCGAGAACTTCGACGTCGGTGTAGCCGGTTAGAAGGATGCGAACCATGTGCGGACGAGAGCGCGATGTGAGTCGCAGCAACTCAATGCCGGTCATCTCAGGCATGCGTTGATCGGTTAGCAGGATGGCAACGTCGTGTTGCTCGAGCAGCCGAATAGCTTCGGGCCCTGAACTAGCCGTCAGGCATTCATAATCGCGCGAAAAGAGACGTTCGAGAAGTCGCAGGTTCACTGCTTCGTCATCAACAATCAGCATCTTGTAAGTCATGTTTGATCTCCCACGTAAGACAGGCATTTCCTGACTGTCTAAGGTTTTTAAGGGACCGAAAATAACCTGTCCCACTAGTTTTTTGGCAGTTCAAGTCCCGCGGCACAGATAGGAATTTTGACTGTAACGCTGGTGCCCGACCCGACCTCGCTGGTCACCGTTATTGCACCACCGTGGCGCACGATAATGCCGTATGAAATTGAGAGTCCAAGGCCCGTGCCTTCTCCGACAGGCTTGGTGGTAAAGAATGGATCGAAGATTCTTGGCAGGTCTTCGTCAGATATGCCGGCGCCGTTGTCGGTGATCACGACACTAATCCAGTTGCCGTAGATGTTGGTTGAGACGCTCACCTCACCCTGATCGTTCAAAGCCTGCGCGGCGTTTACCAATAAGTTCATCCACACTTGACTGAGCTGGCCGGCGTAACAATTAACCATCGGCAAATCAGCGTATTCGCGGTGCAGAACAATTTTCCCGGCGCTGTAATAGCGAGAGAGAAGGCGAATGGTGGAATCGATGCCCTCGTGAATATCAATCTTCTTGAGCTCTGCTTCATCGAGGCGGGAGAACAATCGCAGGTTCTTAACTACATCGCATATTCTTTGCGCGCCTTCGCGACAGTCGGCAAGTATTGAGCTTAGATCGCCTGACAACTTTTCGTACTTAATCTCAGCCTTCAAAGCGGCAACTGTCGACGCAACCTCGGGCGGCAAGACGATTTCGTCGTAAACCTTAAGCAGTCGCGCCAGGTCCTTGAGGTAATCGCCCAGGATATCCACGTTGCCGTAGATGAAACCGGCGGGGTTGTTTAGTTCGTGGGCAATTCCCGCGGAAAGCTGACCGAGACTGGCCATCTTCTCCGTGTGCACAAGCTGACCTTGCAAACGCTCGAGCTCAGTCTTGCTGTTCGCCAGCTCGACATTCTGATTTTCGAGATGCGCTTTGTAGGTTGCGCTAGTGCGTTGCAGCAGCCGTCGCTCCAACGCGCGTTCAACCGAAAGAGTCAATACATCCAGATCGCAAGGCTTGATCAGATAGTCAGATGCTCCGACCCGAAGGGCGTCACGAACTCGCTGTGGGCGGTCGATTCCTGAGATCATGATCACGGCGGTCTCCGGATAACGCGCTTTGACTTCGCGTAAAAGCTCTACTCCGTTGCGCCCGGGCATCATCATGTCGGAAATCACCAGCGCAAAAGTTTTAGTGGCAAGCGCAGCCAATGCCTCATCCGCAGAGGCGGCAGTTTCGCACTCGTAATTCTCACCCAGGAAATTAGCAAACAGACCCCGTACGGCCGACTCGTCGTCAACAATCAGAATGCAGCGATCGGAAGCCTGTTCGTGGAGCTCTACTGAATCGAGCGACACGCGCGGGTTTACCGGCTGAAAGTGTGTCGGCAGCGTCAGGGTCGCAGCGGAAGTGAGTTCTTCAGTCATGTTGGTTCGATGAAGATTTGATCGTAGGGAATTAGGGAGTAGTCGTTGAGTCTAAAGATTGTAAGAAGGCGGACCCTTAAAGACCATGAAGGGCAAATGGGCCGGGAGTTTTGCCACACGAAGGCTGCTATAGGGCCTTCAAAACTACCTTGGCTTCATGTCCGCACAGATCGTGCCATGCAGAAGGCGAGTAAAAACCCACCTCGCAAACACCCGGTTGAATGGTGTGAGTGGTCTACGCGAGGCGGCACAGTGGTTGCGAACTAACTCACCGCTACCACTCAGTTGGTAGTCCTTGAAACGCCGGAATCAACCCTGGTTCTGTGGGATGGACATCCTGTCTGTCCGGCCTTCAACCCCATTTTTCGACAGGCAGAAATGCCTGTCGTACTCACCGAGATACCCGTTCGATCCTGCGGAGCAATTTTGTGCGCACTCCTAATCAAACTCTATTGTCCATCTTTCTTCGTTGCCTGCTGATTTCTGCGTTCACAATTTCAGGCGTGACGTTGCTCGCAGCGATCGGCCCCTCAGCTTTCACCACACACATCGTGTCGGCCGCGAACAGTAATGAAGTGGAACGAGAAGCGCGGGCCATGCAACCGTCGGGTTCCGCTTATGGTTGGAATCTGAATGATGATGGGATGCCGCTCATTAGCCTGCCTGATCGCATCAGCGGAAGTCTTGATCAGTCTCTAACCTATTCCATGGATCAGTTTGAGTTTCCCCTTTTCCAAACACTTTATTACAACCAGCGCGCACACAAATATATTCTGATGGTGAGTCGGAAAGAGGAACCAACAGACGGAACAGCTGGACGACCGAAGAATCGGCAGGCGGAGTTTATTGAGCTTGCTCCGGTTGGAAATAGCGCTGAGTTTGCCGCAAACGGCAAGTTGAGTTTACGGCTGGAAAACAAAGGCGGCACCAGGGTTTTGACCACCAGTGACGCGACTGTCTTTAGCTTTGAAGTTTTGGCTGATGGCGAACTCCATTGCCGCCAGATCAACGATCGCCATGGCGCTGTTATTCATCTTAAGTACAGTCCCGACGCGCTGCTCGAATCGATTAGCGATGAACGTGGGAGAACGATCTCATTCGACTACACGGACCAATATGTTAGTTCGGTGGCCCAAACCTGGGGTGCAAACGCGAAGCGATTAAGAAAAAGCTGGCCGATTGCAGCAGACGTCCGATATGCGCATGCCGGCGCTGCTCCTATTAAATCCGTGTTTGCCTCGCCCGCGGGTGTAGCGCCCGTTTCAACGTTAGTCAAACACGTTCCTTCGAATGCGATCCAAGCGAGCTATACGCAAGCAATGGCTGCCTCTGACTCAGCGCTTGCGGCAATCTTTGGCGGCCCCGGGGCGATTGCCGCTGCCAACGGTTACGAGCCCGCAAGCCTTAACCATCAGTATCCACTCTATCGAGGCGATCTGATCGCTGACGACCGGCGAATATTGCGCGGACACCTTTCCTTCGCGATGCATCTCTATGGCAGCGCTGATGGTACAGGAGATACAGGGCTCTACATTCCGGCCGGCTTTAGTTCGCACAGCGAGGGACCGAGTCCGACCGACGCAGTGATGACGTTCTATTATCCGCGACTGGGTAACCTGAGCGATGTAACCCTTGCGGTGTTTCATATCCGAAACTTTCAGCTCAGCTATGACCGTGAACGCGTCCGCATCGGCAGCATCGGGGGTCCAGGCGGTTCAGCCGCGTCATATAGGCATTCTCACCTGGAGTTTTACCATGGCAACACCGGACTGCCACCGCTTGCCGCACGCGTGCAGTTGCGAATTGACCCCGCCAATATCTTCCAACGACCTTGACGAACTGAGAACTAAAATGGATAAACCCAGATCAATTGAAGAAGTTGCTGCTCCGACGAGGGGCGTGATCAGTCTTAACGTGCTCGAGGGATTGAAGAAGTTTCAGGAAGCAGACGAGCCGGACTTTGTTACCGAGTTGATTGATTTGTTTCTCGAAGACACCGCGGTGCAGCTCGAGTCTCTGAAAGTGGCCGTCTCGAAGAATGACGTGACTGAAGTTCGCCGGCTGGCCCATCTGGTAAAAGGCAGCAGCGGAAATATCGGCGCGCTGGGGCTGGCGGAGCTTTGCCAGGAAATTGAAAAGAAAGACCTCGGCACTTTCGCGCACGACAGCGATGGCCAGACTTTGCTGCTTAAACTCGAGGAAGAATTTCGCCAGGTGAGTGAAGCGTTCAAAGCCCAGCGGCAAGAAAGTAGTAGGCAGTAGGCAGAAGGCAGAAGGCAGTAGGCAGTAGGCAGAAGGCAGAAGGCGGAAGGCGGAAGGCGGAAGGCGGAAGGCAGAAGGCAGAAGGCAGAAGGCGGAAGGCGGAAGGCAGAAGGCAGAAGACAGAACACGGAATTCAGAGGGTCCTCTACGCGATTTGAACTTTCAAGTGTGCGTTGCGTTTACTGCCTACTGCCTACTGCCTACTGCCTACTGCTTACTGCTTACTGACTTTCGTGTTCAATTGTGTCAGGCCGGGTGTTAACTGACGGCTGAAGGCAAGTAACGACTTAATAATCTCTCCCGGCACCGCGAAGCTCAATTCATCGTTGCCTTCGATGTGAAGTGCAGCGACGGCGACGACTTCACCCTGGTCGTTGACGATCGGAGATCCGCTGTTGCCGTGACGAACTTCCGCCGTTATGCGCAGGTATTCCCCGGCACCCTGAATGTACCAGAGGTTGCTGGTGACTCCGCTCGAGACTTTCCACGAAGTATCATCCAAAGCGCTTACAAGCGTGACCTTTTCGCCTTCCGACTCGACGTTTCCTGCAAGCGACAGAGGCGCAACATTCGCGGCCCTGCTGGTTTGTAGTAGCGCGAGATCGTTGTCCTCGTTGAGAGCCAGAATGCCCTCGACACAGTAGCTCTGGCCGTCAAAGGTTCGGATGGTGGCGCGGCTTGCGCCTTTGAGGACATGAATGCTGGTGACCAGCCTGTTGGATTGAACAAAGAAACCGCCGCCGATCAGTAGTGGCTTGCCGTCCTGGTCAAACGTCGTGATGCTGACAACTCCCCGTTTGACCTGATCGATAGTTTTGGCTGAAGGCTCCGCTAGCGCGGTCACCGTCGTGACCGAGAGGAAGAAAAGCAAAGCAAACGAGAGGGTAATCTTTCGGGGGCTCAATTTCATACACACTAATCCCTGCAACGCTCAGGATCTGACGTTTTTCTTGGAATCTATCTAGCTTGAGACTTAAGCAGACGCCCAATCGGGTGCCGCTTCCAGAAGGCAGAAGGCGGAAGGCAGAAAGCAGAAGGCAGTAAGCAGTAGGCAGAAGGCAGAAGGCAGAAGGCGGAAGGCGGAAAGCAGAAGGCGGAAGGCGGAAGGCGGGAGTCTAGCCGCTGTCGTTGATTGGTTGGCTGGGTGGGGCTTGGCAACACGACCCTGGAAGGATCGATCACTCGATCCGGCCAGGGTCATATTGTTTTGTCGGGAACAAATACCTCCCGGGTTAGAAGATAAACTTCAACGCCAATTGCACGTTGCGCCGCTCGACGTTTCCGTTTGGCGTTACGCCTTTGGTAGCGCCGATGAACCCGCTGGTTACATCGAGCGTGCCGGGCACGATGTAAAGGTTCGCGTGGTTAAGCGCGTTGAAGAGTTCTGCGCGAAGCTGAAGACTATACCGCTCAGTCAGCTTAACGTTTCGACTCACCCCAGCGTCCAGATTCCACAGGCCGGGCCCGCGAAACTGGTTGCGCCGGGTCATGTTTGCCGGATATGGACCAAAGTCAGAACAGCCGCCGCATATCGGATTACCAAACGCTCCCACCGGTTGACCGGTCAGGTCAATGTAGTTGAAGAAGTTGGCGTTGCCGGTCTCGGTGACGTTGACGTGTAACGGTCCAGTCGCGACCAATCTTGGACCTGCAAAATTGGCGTTGCTGCCGTCAAAGATGGTGAAGGGCGTGCCGGTACGAGCGTTAAAAATTCCCGTTAACGACCAACCGTCCAGCAAAGCCTTCGTAACCCCGGTTGTGTTCTTCGCGAAGGGTATCTGCCAGATCAAGCTGCCCACAAAGCGATGCCTGACGTCGAAATCCGCCGGGCCATAGTCGAAACCTGGATCGTAGGGATTAGTCAGTCCCAGATTCGTGTTGAAGGCGCCTTCACTGAAAGTGGAACTGAGATTGTCATTCGCCTTGGCGAAGGTGTAGTGCAGCGTAAACTGCATACCGGTGTTGCGGAAGTTGTTTCCATCCAGGGCGACAATCAAGGCGTTGTAACGGGAATAGCCTTCATTGCCGCGCGTGTTGATGTTTGAGTAGCGGTTGTTGAGTCGCGAATTTGGATTTGCGTCTCCAAGATAGAAAGCTCCCGCTCCCGTTATGTTCAAAGGAGAGATCGAATAGAGCTTTTCACCCCGCGAGCCTGAATACTCAACTGACAAGACGTTCCCAGGGCTGATTTCGCGTTGGAAGGCGAAACTATAGAAGTGGGCGTACGCGTTGACGATGTCTTCCCGTACGTGACGGAGACTGGTGGCGGGCAATATCTTTGTCGGCGGCGATGTGCCGGCAAGCGGTCCCGCGTTGGCTGTGGTGATCTGTAGATTGGTTACGTCCACGTTGTTGAAGAGCGACATCACGGCGTAATTCGGTGGATTCTGAATCACGTTGAAGGTGACGTTGCCAAAGTTGCGCTCGTAGGCCAGACCATACCCGCCGCGAAGACTGGTTTTGCCGTCACCAAAGAGGTCCCAGGCGAAACCGACGCGTGGCGCGAAGTTGTTCTTGTCTGGTTTCCAAAGCCCACCCACCGGACTATTGCCGGCTATCTGAACGCTGCCGTTGCGGATCCGTTCCTGCAGTGTGGCGCCCGGTCCAAAGTAGAAGTTGGAATCCAGTTCCGGGTTCTTGTTGTGTTGTACGCCGTAGTATTCATAACGCACACCGAGATTCAACACGAGGTTTGGTCTCACCCGGAACGAATCGTTTACGTAAGCCGCCCACTCGTTGTAGCGGTTACTACGAGTGAAGTCTGGCGGACCGACGGGCAAGTTCACACTTTCCCCAGGGAATTTCCCCTGCGGAAAAACGGCAGCCTGAAACTGATTGATGTTGCCGGTGACAAAATTGCCCAGCGCCTGCGCGTAGTTACCCTGAACGCCGAGGCTCTCAACCGCGTTCTCATAAGCGCCAAAGGTGTTCGTGTTCTGGATGTAGATGTACTGACCACCAAACTTGAGCTGGTGCCGGCCGACCGAGTAGCTCATGTCTTCATACACCTGCCCCAGGTTCTGCGGCCCGCCAAAGCCGGCCGGAGAATTCGCCGCGTTGTATGGCCAATAGCCCGGCATCGCGACCGCGTTGCCGCCAATCGTTCCGGTAGCGCCCGGGAACAGGAAAAGGCCCGGCCCCACCGGATTTTCTCCGTAAGGCTGACTATTGTTCAGGCGATTAAACGCGATCTTACTTTCCGAAAGCAGACGCGGTGAAAACGTGTGCGTCAGCGAAACCAGAAAGTTGTTGTTCAGTGCAGTTGCCGGCGTATCAAACCCCGAGTAGGGACTAAACGCCGAAGTGCCGTTAAAGAAGTTCTTGTTCTCGCGGGCGTAGCGGAAATAGATCAGGGTCTTGCTGCTTAGATTGAAGTCTATGCGTGCAGCAGTTGAGTAAGTGTCCTGTGGAATTCCGCCGCCGAGGTTTGTAGGCTCGGTGAATCGGACCAGCTCGAAAGCCGGGAGATCCGCCGGCAGCGCTGCGAATGCATTACCCGCCGGAAGATTGAAGGTGTCAATCAGCTGGCCAACGGTGAAGTTCGTTCCTGTCGGTGTGCTTTGCAACGTGTATCCAGCAAAGTAATTGCGGGTGGCAGCCGCGGAAGCATTAATCAGAGCTGCGGTCGGGACTACTGACAAGACATCGCCGGCACTGCGAACACGGGTCCATTCAGTGCTGTTGAAGAAGAACAACTTGTCCTTGATGGCTGGACCGCCAATGGTGTAGCCAAACTGGTTGCGTGTGAAAACGCCGCGCGGAATTCCGTTGGCATTATTGTTAAAGCCGTTTGAGGCCAATCGCGAGATACGATTGAACCCAAAGCCCGATCCGTGAAACGCATTGGAACCGCCGCGCGTCAAGACGTTAATAATGCCGCCCGAAGCGCGTCCATACTCCGCCGAAAAATTGCTGGTGACGACTCGGAATTCGCCGACCGCGTCCAGCGGAATGTTCTGGCCCAGCGCCGCATAGTAGACATTGTTGTTATCAACGCCGTCGAGCAGCACGTTTGTGCTGGCTGCGCGCAGGCCGTTTATGTTGAACCCGGCGCCGCGTCCGGAAACACCAACGCCCGGCACGGCCGGTCCCGGATCGTCGCTCGCAACATTATTGGCGAGCCCGATCAGATCGTACGGGTTTCTGGTTAACGTGGGCAGTTCGCGAATTTGCGTCCCGGTAACGATGTTGGAAACTTCAGCGGTCTGCGTGTTCACCTCCACGCCTTCGCTGGCGATTACGCTGACTGTTTCGCCGGTGACTTCTGTCAGCGCGAGCTGGGTGTCGACCGATACTTTCGATCCGATCGTCACTTGCACTCGTTGATTACTGGCCTTGAAGTTACCGCCCTGCACAGTCACGTCGTAGAGGCCGGGCTGGAGCGCGGCTATGGTGTAGGTCCCGTCGTTGTCCGAGATGGCTGTCGTTTCGCGGCCGGTGTCAACCGACTTCACGGTGATATTAGCCGCGGCCACAACCGCGCCGTTCGGATCGGTGACTTTTCCGTTGATTTGACCGGTCGCGCTCTGGGCAAACGTGGCGCCGGCCATCATGGCAATAGCAAACACGACCGACAGAAAACCGAGTGCGCCAGTCGCGGCCGATTGTCTTAGTTTGGTCTTACTCATATCAATTCCTTTCTTCACCTGTGTCCCTTGAAAGAGAACTGCCGTGTGATCGTGAGTTCATTTGTTGATGCTCACGAAGAAGGGGAGCTTCTCATCTGCCGCAGGCTACGGCCTCGCGATGTTTGGGGAGAGTTTGAGCGGCGATTCAACAACGCGAGTCTCCGAGAACTCGGAAGGCCGCCTGACGGTCAGGCACTTCAGGAGTGCAACGATCGTGCCCCTTGACAAGGGTGCTGAAAAAGCCAGTCCGTCACTCGCATGGGCCAAGTCGCAACAACGTCTGTAACTCGTCTTGTAGAATTTGGATTCTGGTGAAGAGATAAATTGCGGTTATCGGATCATTGGTGAGGGCGACTTGTGTCGTAAGTCGTCGCGCTACATTTTTTCGTTCGCAGGTTGCGTTACACAGAACATGCCGACGGCAGGTATTCAATGATGACAACCGCCAAGACGCCAACAGCGCCAGGAAGGAAATAACAGTCTGAACTGTTTAGTCCGTTTCTTGGCGCTCTCCGTGTCTTGGCGGTTAGGTCTCAGGCGTGCTGCAGTTCTTCGCGGTGGTTGGGATCGACCAGCGGATAAACATTGCCGAGTGCTAACGGATTAATCTGGTAGTGCTTGATTTTGGAATTCAGCGTCGTCACCTTCAGGTTAAGGAGCCTCGCAGCTTGCACCTGATGGCCGCCCGTCTGAAGCAGTGCCCGGCGAATCAGATCAATCTCGAAGCGACTGACTTCTTCGTAAAAATCGAAACCGCTCTCGATGGTTAGCGGGTTGACTTCGTTAATGCATTGCACCTCGCAGAGAAGCCGCAGAACCAGCTCCTGCAGGGTAGCAAGGCTGTTTCGAGCCGTTGCCGAGTCGCTGTTTTCCACTGGAGGGGCTACGGTTCCCGTTTCTTCAATTCCCCAAGTTGCGGTTGAGTTCATACTCTCCTCCTGCGTCGTTTCGGGCTTTCCAGGCCGAATTTATTGGGGCACGTTATACCCCTGAAGTTTTACGGGCGGATCGCTTTTGTGACGGAAGGGCAGTCGCATGTGACTAATGGGCTTGAGCTTGGGATAGCGGTGGTTGTGACAATTTGAAAAACTTTGGTCTTGGGACTTAGGTCTTTGGTCTTTGAGCTTTGTACTTTGAGCTTCGTAAGACCAAAGACCAAAGACCAAAGACAGTCTTAAGGCAGTTTGCCCAAAGCTTCCTGGAGCTTGTCGCGATGGTTGCGGGAGAGGGTCAGTTGCGTACCGTCTTTGAGGATGACCCGATATTCTCCATGGAACCAGGGCTGTAACTCCTGAATAAAATCGAGGCGAATGATGGAGGAGCGGTGGATGCGCACAAACTTCCTGGGATCGAGTTGCGCTTCGAGACTACTGATAGTTTCCCGCATCAAGTGGGTCTTCTTAGCGCTATGCACGGACACGTAATTGCCCTCTGCTTCGATCCAATCGATTTCGTTTGTTTCCAGGAAGTAGATCCGTCCGGCGGCTTTGATAACCAGGCGTTCGAGATAGTTCTTGCCGGCCTTCAACTCTTCAAGCAAGGCGAGGATACGTTGATCCATGCCGCCGTTTCGGTCGCGCAGAAGTTGCGCCTTGGCTCGCTGCCACGAAACATCGAACCGCTCCTGGTCAAATGGTTTTAGTAAGTAGTCAAGCGCCTGTACTTCAAAGGCACGAACGGCATATTGATCGTATGCAGTAACAAAGATGACGTAGGGGATTTTTTCTTTTCCCAGGGACGCCAGCACCTCGAAGCCCCCGACCTCGGGCATTTGCACATCAAGAAAAATCAGATCCGGCGACTGACTACGAATTGCTTCCAACGCCTCGCGGCCATTGCAGGATTCACCGACGATCTGAACCTCCGGATCGCCCTGCAGCATTTCGCGCAGCATCTCACGAGCGAGCGGTTCGTCGTCGACTAGTAGCACGCGGATCAAAGGAGAGTCAGTCATCGTTCCATTCGCCCGGCAAAGATATCGATCAAAAGTCGCGGGCTCGGGTTGCCATGAGCCAACTTACACAGCGGACGTGTAATTGGCAAAGGATCCTTGTTTCGCTTGCTGGTTGCTGGCCGAGGGCCGGAAACGACCAAACTGCCTGGAGTCAGGCGATTTCCGATTGGCTGGGAGCGGTGCCGTCTGTATGAAAGGGTATTTCGAGAGTTACTATTAACCCACCCGCTGGATCGTTGGTTAAGTCGAAGAGATGGTCCGCTCCATATAACCTTGTCAGCCGAGTCTCGGTATTGGCCAATCCCAGACCCTTCTTAAACTGGTTCTGGGATGTCCGATGTTCCGGAAGGCCCGGGCCGTTGTCTCGAACTTGAATACGAAGCTTCCCATTTAGTTGTTTCGCCTGGATTTCGAGTAGGCCCGGTGTGGAACGGGGGGCAATTCCATAGCGGATGGCATTCTCGACTATTGGTTGCAGAATCAGGTTCGGTACTTTGGCGTCGAGCGTCTTGTCGCCCAGGTCCATGCGGGTGACGAGGCGATTTTGGAAACGGATGCGTTCGATCTCGAGATAACAAGTGAGAAATTCCATCTCTTGTTTGAGGGTTACCTCTTGTGAGCCGGAGTTTTCCAGCGTGAGACGCAGGAAGTCTCCCAGGCGCGTGATCATTTTGCGAGCGGCCTCGACGTCTTTGGTTAGTAAAGCTGAGATTGAATGTAGCGTGTTAAAGAGAAAATGAGGATGAAGCTGCATCTTGAGAGCCTGCAGCTGGGCGTGTGATAACTGGGCTTCGAGCTGAAGAGTTCTTAACTGGCCTTCGCGATAACGGCTGTAGTAGTTGTAGGCGTAAAAGGTCAGGGCTATCAGCAAATAAATACCGATGCCTTCGCTGAAATTTGCCACGACAAAGCGGATCAAATATGCGAACGAGAAAGGTTTGCCTGCGGGGTAACTCCAGTAAAGCCAAAGCGCTATGTGACCAAGCGCGGTAAGGAACACGCTGAGAAGAATACTGATTGGAATGTGAAGCAGGGAACTTCGCAGCCAATTGTTGCGCTCGATTGGGAGTCGGGCAGCCGCCCAAAGCACGAGCGGCGTCGCCAGCGCCCACAGGTACGACCAGGTCATCTGCAAGTAGAGCGAGTCGACAAACAACATCGGACGCTCTGAACGATAAGAAGTGAAGTAGCCCTGGAGCGTAAACACCAGACCGATGAAGGTCCAGATTCCCCAGATAGCTGCCAGACGAACCCAGCGCCGTTGCCGGATTCTTATGGAGCCTTTGCTCTCGAGCTCTCGAAACGTGTTGTCAGTCATTTGCTGAAGTGTTAACCGCCAAGCCTCTAGAGCGATCCTGGGCGAGAAGCGATCGCCGACTGGCAGTGCCTTTTGCCGACCCTCAGCGAAAGTCTATCCGCACAGACGATGCCGGCGATTGAACAAAGGCAATCATGTTTTCCCGTTAATAGTAGACCTTCGGAAGCAGGGGAAAGCAAACCGGAGCAGCAACCCGCGAAATCGCTTAGGGGCACCAGACGGTATTCCTTGAATTTCCTGAACCAGGCTTTGAAGGATCAGTGCTGCGTGACTGGAATCGAGTTTTGCAATGTTCACGTAACAGTTGCCCGCGCTCCCGCATCGCTAATGCACAGTAAGGGCAGATAGGAGATTGGGCGAAGGGCACTTTTAAGGCATAGCGACTACTCGCACAACCGGATTGTGATGAACTGGCCGCGACCAATTGCCAAGCGGCCTGACGGATTGTCGGTGATTTGCCCGCGTGTTTACTTACCATACCAGCAAGTACTATTTACCGGACTCAACGAGTGTGACATACTCCGCAACAACCTCGTCCTGGCAGTGCCATCTCATTCTTTACTTTCTCGGAGCCGGAACGAATTTTTGGAATCACTTCTCGTTGCCTAAACACTAGAGCGATGCCGAAACCTCTCATCTTCATCAGTCATAGCGCAAAAGCTGATCCGCTCGCGAAAAAGGTGCTGAACAAACTGTGCGTGGCGCTGAACTCCGATTTTGAAGTGCTACTCGATCAATTCCGGTTAGAAGCGAACGACCCCTGGCGCAAGGAATTGGATACCTGGATGAGCCTGTGCCATGCCGCGGTAATCCTCTTTTCGGAAGCTGCGCTGAAGTCCAACTGGGTGATTCAGGAGGCAACCATCCTGCGATGGCGCCGGGCTCGCGATGTAGACTTTGTGTTGATTCCGGTTCTCTTTCCTCCCGTGACGGCGAAAGACCTGGAAAAAAATGAGAGGTTTGCGCCGTTGGCCCTCAATGAAATCCAGATGCTCTCATCTGAAACCGCCGACAACCTCGTCGCCAAGATTTTCAAACGACTTGGGCCACTGAAAGACTACGGTGACAAGAAAACTCCGCTTCATGAATTGGAAGACCTGATAGCGTCTCGTCTCTTTGAACTTGAATCCAAAAGCCCAGAGATTCTCCGTGACGCTGCTGCAAAATTAGGTTTGCAACTACCCTGGCGATCGGATAGCAAGTACAGCAGACAGCTCGCGCGAGCCCTCCTGAGCGCAGATTTCTCTCATGTGACAGAGGCCGTGTTGCTAATGGCGCCATATTTCTCTCGGGGCGCCGCGATTGACATCATCGATCGTCTATCTCCGTTTTGGGTCGATGCGCAGGCGGTGGCTCGGGTTCCCGAAATCAGCAGCCTGCCACAAAAGCAGCGAGCTATTTGTGTCAACGGCTCACATATTCAGTTCACGCCCAAGTCTTATCTCAGCCGGGCTAAGCTGGGAGTCTATCCGTGGATTTCAGCCAAGGTTAATCCTCCTAATGGATACGAAGAGCAGCCGCAAAAGCAATTGCAAATGCTCGAAAACGAGATTGCGAAACAAATCCTGCCACTGCTTGGTTTAGATGATGAAGACAGTATTTTTTCAACTACTGCAGACTTATTGTTGGCATCCAGGGAAGCAAAAGAACCGCTATTTATTATTGTTCCTGAAAAACTTGACGAAAAGTTGTTGGCTGAATTGCGCCAGAGGTTCTGTAGATTCACCTTCTTCCTTCTCAAAAGCGATCCGGCCCTGGACAAGGAAAAACTCAAGCTCAATTTCATAGAACTCCTGGAACCGAGGTTGAACCCCCAAACAGAGGAGAAGGCCTTTAACCTCTACTCCGAAACCAAAGGCAAGGTAAATAGCTTAGGAACAACCTAGGCCAACGAGGCGTCTCATGGACTATCAAAAATACTTCGACTCAAAGAAAAGCAAGGCCGGCAAGACCAAAACCCTACCAGGTTTCGTCGGGAAATCCGGCGGCAAGGGCAAGCGCGTGGCTGGTTCGCCCGGCGGTGATCGGCGAGATGGGCTGGTTTATGTTTACAACGAAAAGATTGAGCTGGCCATAAATGTCGCACTTGCCACGCGCCGGCCGATGCTAATTCGAGGACCTTCAGGATCAGGAAAGTCTTCGCTGGCGCGGAACGTAGCCAGACGTTTGAAATGGTGGTATTACGAGCAGGTCGTCACCTCGCGCACTCAGGCGCGAGATCTGCAATGGAACTTCGACACCTTGCGTCGTCTGAGCGATGCACAGGCCCAACGACTAAAGGCGAATGAATCCTACATAGAGCCGGGCGTGCTCTGGTGGGCCTTTGATCCGGTCAGCGCCGAGCGACGCGGTCAGCCGAAAACGGCAAACGATAAGCAGACCAGCAGGGATCCGGGCATCGCGCCGCCGGCGGGTAAAACGCGCGCCTCCAGTAAACCCGGTGCGGTGGTGCTGCTTGATGAGATTGACAAGGCCGACCCGGACGTTCCTAACAATCTGCTGGTGCCGCTTGGCTCACTTCAGTTCAAAGTCCTGGAAACTGGATTGAAGATCGACGTGCGGGCCAGCCGGCATCTGCTCATGCTCATTACTACCAATGACGAGCGCGTCCTTCCCAATGCGTTCATGCGTCGGTGCGTGGTTCTCGAGCTTGAGGCGCCAGACGAACCCCAGCTGATCAAGATCGCCAAAGAGCACTTTGGACCAGATACCCGGAAGATTTATGCAGGCATCGCCAAACGAGTGTTGGCGCTTGCGCCCAACGCTCCAGGCACAACCGGCAGAACGGCTGCGGCTGGGACGTTGGCGCCCAGCGCGGCTGAATATCTGGATACCGTGCGCGCCTGCATCGAACTCAAGGTGAATCCTGAATCGAATGAAGATGCATGGCAAGCAATCGCAAACGCGACCTTGTCCAAGAAAGCCAGTGTCTAGACCTCGAAGCAATGGATCGTAAACATTCGACAATTTTTCTCGGAGACTTGGTGCGCGCGATTCGGAAGCTGAAAGTGTCTGACTTTGAAACTCAAAGACTAATCGCCGAAATGCTCGGCTTGACTTTGGCTGCTCCGATTGTCGATCTACCTCCGGTCCCGGCGAGGATGATTCAGCCAACCGAGATTCCCCCTGAGATTCCGCCTACGAGTTTGGAGTCGACGCCGGAAGCCGCCAGCGGTGATTCCATCCCGATCAAGCTCGAACATTTCAAAAGCAAAAACGACGAATGGATAAGAGAAGTCGAGCCTTTAGCATCACCGGCCAGTGAAGAAAGCTACGCTCAACCTGAGCTTGAGCCGTTGTTATTGCCCCAGTGGACACGGGCTATTTTGGCTGCGTCACTTGCCACGAGGACCGAAGATGGTTTGCCTGACCTGGAAAAAATCACGGAGATTCTGGCAAGAGGAGAGGCAATACGTGAGCTGCCAACGCGTTCATCGCCGACCTTGCGCCGCGGTGTGCAACTCCTGATCGATAAGAGCCGGGCCATGATGCCCTTCCTTCGAGATCAAGCCTGGCTACAAAAAGAAATTCGTAAGGTGGTGGGAGGTGATCGCGTGCAGGTCAGGCGTTTTGTGGGTAGTCCTTTGCGTGGCCCAGTCCCCGGACCGCCGCCCTGGCCGGATTACGCACCACCCTTACCGGGCACTCCAGTGGTGCTGCTCACGGACCTTGGGATCTGCCAACCAATGCTCGGCGATGATTGGGCAGATATTCAGGAGTGGACGCGTTTCAGCGTCCAGGTCCAACAGGCGAATTGTCCGCTGATAGCCTTCGTGCCCTATGACTCGTCGCGTTGGCCAAACGAGCTCAGGCGTCGCATGACCATCGTTCAGTGGGACCGAAACACGACCGCGCCAACAATTCGCAGCATTATTCGCGATGGCCTCGAGGTGGCAAGAACGTGAACGAACAGGATGCGCGCGCAACGGTCGAGACGATGGCCAGAGAGTATCCTGCCGCCTATCGCCTGGCCCAAGCGGTCTCACTTGCCGTGCGTATCGAACCTGAACTGCTCAGAGGCGCGAGACTACGTCTGCTGCCGGAGATAGATGCCGGAGCTGAAGCTGATCTTTGGTTTAGCTTTCTGGTCCAATCTCAGAGTCCCCTGGCCATGACGTTTCTTCCAGGGATAACGGAAGTCTTACGGGAGAAGCTGGCAGAGGACCAATCGTTACTAAGGAGCGCCTGGAAATTTTTGGAGGAGTTTCACCTCAATGCGCCTCCAGCGTTGCGGCTCGAAGAAGAAGTCACCTGGCTGGCCCTTTCGGGAGCGGATAATTCCGATCTAATCAGGAAGCGCCTGGAGTCAGTCTCACTAGCCATCGTGCAGGACAATCGACCGGGGCTGGTGCAATGGGCAACTCGCGCACTACCGGATCTGCCGGCCAGGGCGCGCAACTCTGATGCGGCTCACGTTCTGTCGCTGGTCGCCACGGCGCCGGGAAATCTCCGGCTACCGGAATCATCCGCGAAGGGCACAGTTAACGAAAGGCTGAGCCAAATTATTTCCCAAACCCTGCCCCGCGTTCCGGTTGGCGTTCGCCTGTTTACAAAGAACCCGGAAAAAATAGCCAAACCAGGAGTACTAGTAGAGTTCAGTTATCCTGAGTTCGAATCGGCGGATATTATCGAGGTGCCACAGACAAAGCCGGTGTTGTTGGAACTGTCCTGGCAGGGGGCAACAGAGAAACACATCGAACGTATCAGTCTTCAGCGGGGAGAAAAACGACGCCTGGAAGTTGGCTCCAGCGAACTTAGTATTCGCACCGCGTTGGGAGACGTTCACAGTCTAGCGCCACGCATGGACTACGACTTCTTCCTGGTTTACGCTCCCGTCGACACGGATTGGGTCATCTCGCTCAAGGAGCGTCTGCAGCGAGAAGAAAATGAAGGTCGACAACTTCAAATCTACTCGACAGTTCTCATCGGCGCTCCCAACCAATCGCGCTCGACCGGTTGGGAGCTTCCCTTTCGGACCAGTCGCAAGGTAGGGCTGGTGATGTCGCCTGAATCTGTTCAGCAGGATTGGGGCAAAATACAACAGCTTGCGGCTAAGCGGCTAGACTCCTCACGAATTTCAGACTGGATGATTCCGATCCATCACCGGCCTTGCAGAATTCCGGAGACGCTGGAAGCAGCGCCGATCGATCTCGGAGAGGACTCGGATTTTGAGCAAGGTTATCGCAAACTGCTAGCCGCGATCACGGACCGGCCGTCTTCGGTCCTGCAGGACAAACCACACCCGTTGCGAATAGAGAGACGCGTTTCCGCTCCACGAGCAACTACAGTAAATGTTTTTGTCTTCTATGACCCCAGGGATGAAGAGTTCAGTATTCAACTTAAGACGCATCTCAAGACGCTTAAACGAAGAGGGCTGAACGTCTTCTTGCAGGATTCGAGAGGTTCAGAGTTCAGCTATGAAATGGAACAAAGTATCAGAACTTCAGACGTGGTTCTTTGTCTTCTTAGTCCAACCTTCCTTGCCTCTAGCGCCAGCAGAAGCCCCGCGGTGACGGTAGCCGTGGAGAGAGCACATTCTGGAAAAGCGCTCGTTATTCCGATACTTGTTCGGGCGGTTGATTGGAATTATTCGGCGTTTTATGGCTTCCAGGCCCTTCCCGATGGCGGCAAACCCATTGAGGCATTTCGTAATCGTGATGAGGCTTACCTGGTCATCACGCGAGGAATCGTCAGAGCCATCGAAGGGTTAATATCAAGACGAGAAATAAAACCACCTGCTAAAAAGAAGGTGTTACCGCGGACCGCCCCGAAGCCGGCAGTTTACCGTTGGGCCATTAGAACAGCGACCGCTGAAGACTCCGGAAGGATTAGGCCAGACGTGGTGCCGACGACCATCGAGGAACTGGCAGCTCAGCCGCGTCCGCGCGACATGCCCCTTAAAGCAGTTCGGGTTCAGAAATACCAGGTGCGACGAGCGCCGCCAGTGGAAACCACGAAATGGTCAGTCGATGCGACGATCACCGCCTTCAAGCGGCAACCCAGCGGCGGTTACCGTCTGACCCTTGAAGGAAAAGACGGTACTACTATGATCGCGGTAGCTCACGATCCCGAGCACCTGCATCTCTACTCACCCCTTGCTAGCGAGATGGCTGCTGCGGTTCGAAAGCTCACTGATAAATTCGTCTTCCGTCCCAGCTTTGTGCGAACGCGGGTTGCCGCTCGCGTTGTTGGTTTGGGTTTCTTTAACCGCTGGCACGCACAAAGCGAAGGTGCGGCAAATGCCGTCGAACTTCAACCGCTACTCGACGTGGAGTGGCTGGAGGAGGGGAGTCTTTCTACTTCGAAACGTACCCGCCCGGGTGGTCGAAGAGGAATTTTTCTACGAGCCGACTTTCATAGCGCCACAGGCCATGTTACCAACTTAGACGTAAAGGGGTTGCCAAACGAATTTGCTCGGATTAAGCCGGGGTTGACTCTAACAATCAGGAGCGTGGCTCGCGGAACCCGAGGAGACTTGAGTTTAGTGGTATTTATCGAAGGTCTATCGAGTCCTACGGAAGACTTTGCAACTCTTGCTCGTGATGCGCTGGAAGAGAGTATCGATTCAATGCTTCCCCGCCACTGGCAGCGAAGTTTTCGCACATCGTTAACAATAAAAGAGATCAAACGGGTGCCGGAAAAGAAGTCCCCGCCAAGCGACAGGCTGATGGTAGGGTCCACGAAAAAGGCGAAACTGACACGAAGGTCTCCGCCAAGATCGAAACCGATACGAAAAGGGCAGAAGCTCGCGTCGAAGAAAGCGGCCGTCAAAAAAAATATTAAGAAGCGGTAAGTTCTTCATTGGCCTCCTGCTGCTAACGCCTCTTGAATGGTGAAGTATCCCTCATAGAGGGCCTTACCAAGAATCACGCTGTCGATGCCGCAGTCGGCGCGGCTGACTCGCCGGATATCATCGAGCGATGAGATACCCCCTGAAGCCGTAACTTTTAAACCGGAAACGCGAGCGATCTCGCATGTCGCTTCGATGTTGACGCCGTTGAGCATGCCGTCGCGCGACACGTCCGTATAAATGATGCGTTCGACACCAACCGAGGCGAGCTGAAGAGCAAAGCTGACAGCAGACAGTGCTGCTTCCTTCTCCCAGCCGCGCGTTACAACAGTTCCGCCCTTCGCATCGATTCCAACTGCAATTTTTTCTCCGCCGAACATGCTCAAAAGTTTCTGTAACGTTTTAGGAGATTCGACTGCCAACGTTCCCAGCACTATTCTCGCAACCCCAAAGTCGATAACTTCTTTGATCTGCTCAACAGAGCGCAAGCCCCCACCGAATTGCACCGGGATCTTTATCGACCGAACAATCTTGCGTAGCTCCTCGCGGTTCCGCGAGTTTGGCGCCGAGAAAGCGCCGTCAAGATCTACGACATGAAGCATCTGGACGCCGGCGGCTTCGTAACCCTTCGCGATGTCGACCGGATCGCCGTCATAAACTTTGGCCGTGTCTCTGCGTCCTTGTGTCAGCCGCACACAACAGCCGCCCTGGAGATCAATCGCCGAGAGGATCAGCATCAGGTAGTCTCAGCTTTCCGGATCGTTTCCATTACTTCTGGAAAGAGCACGCCGTTCGTGGAAATTGCGTTGCCACCAGTAATCGTTCGCCGGCCATGCCAGTCAGTGAACGTGCCGCCGGCTTCTTCAATGATTGGAAGTAGCGCTGCGCAATCCCAAATACTCATGACCGGATCGAGCATCACATCTGCGCGGCCGGTGGCTACGAGGACGTGACCATAGCAATCCCCCCAGGTGCGCGACGCATTCGCTTTCAGACGCAAGGCTTCCAGCGCTGAGCCAAATCTATCTCCGCTCCTGGAGCTGAAATCGGTCGCGAGCAGCAAGGCTTGATCAAGGGGACTGGTTGAGGACACTCGCGCAGTCTTGTCGTTCCAGAAACAGCCCAAGCCACTGGCCGCATAAATAATTTCGTGGAGCGCCGGCAGATTCACCACCCCTAAAACAGAATCCCCATCCACTTCAAGTCCGATCATCACTCCGTATAACGGCACGCCATGAACGAACGAGTAGGTGCCGTCGATCGGATCAATAATCCAGCGACGCCCCGAGGCGCCCTGCTTCTCGCCCTCTTCTTCACCCAGGATGGCATCGTCTGGAAAGACTTGCTCGATCGACTTGCGCAGGTGTCTTTCCGTTTCACGATCCGCTACGGTGACAAACGAATTGTCAGCCTTGCGGGCCGGAGACAAAGTTCCTTTGAAGTACCCTTCGGTAATCGCCCCTGCTTCACGCGCCAGCTGTACAGAAAACTCCAGGAGCTGACTAAGTTCTGAGCCGTCGATCGTCATCGGGCTATATTCCTTCTTGAACTCAGCTCGTCGTTCACTTGATCCAGAGTCAGCCCTCGTTCCACCAGCAGCACGATAAGGTGGTAAAGCAGATCAGAAGTTTCGCGAACCAGTGCCTGGGAATCTTCATTCTTGGCGGCAATGATGGTTTCCGTCGCTTCTTCGCCAACTTTTTTCAGGATCTTGTCGAGACCCTCGGCAAACAAGTAAGTAGTGTAGGAGCCGTCCGGCCTTTCGCGTTTGCGGGATTCGATGAGTTCATAGAGACTGCCAAGTGTCGCACCCAAATCCGTCCGGACTTTTTGGTTATCACTCGCCGGCGCGTCCTGGAGCTCATTATGAAAGCATGACTTTGCACCGGTGTGACACGCTGGGCCTTCAGGTATAACCAGAATCCGAATCGCATCGTAGTCACAATCGATCGACACATCGACGACATGCTGCTTGTTGCCTGAGGTTTCGCCCTTGTGCCACAAGCTCGACCGGGAGCGAGACCAGAACCAGGTTTCGTTGGTTTCCAGTGTGCGTTTCAGACTCTCCGCATTCATGTAGGCCAGGGTTAATACTTGCAGCGTATTCGCGTCCTGAACGATTGCCGGCACGAGTCCGTGCTCGTCAAACTTTATGTTGGTGATTGCTATCTTCATCTCACAACTACTCCTCGCTCGCGCAAGTAATTCTTCACGTCTGCAATCTCGTATTCGCCCGAGTGAAAGAGCGATGCCGCCAGTACCGCGCTTGCTCCTCCTTCCGTCAGTGCCTGGTAAAAATGGTCGAGGTTTCCGGCGCCGCCCGAAGCAATCACCGGTATGCGCACAGCCGAGCTAACCGCCCGCGTAAGTTCCAGGTCAAAGCCATTTCGCGTGCCGTCGCAGTCCATGCTGGTCAAGAGTATCTCCCCTGCTCCAAGGCGTTCGGCCTCAATGGTCCACTCGAGCGCATCTAACCCAGTCTGCTTGCGCCCGCCATACGTAAAAACGTCCCAACCCTCGCTCGCGTCGCTCGGGTTGCGCCGTCGCGCATCAATTGATACGACCATGCATTGTGATCCGAAAACCTCCGCAGCTTTGCTGATTAACTCAGGCTCCTCGATCGCGGCGGTATTAAGTGACACCTTATCGGCCCCGGAGCGAAGCACGGCGCGAACGTCTTCCAGCGAGCGCAAGCCGCCGCCAACGGTGAAGGGGATGAACACTTCATCAGCCACTCGCCGTACCAGTGCCGCAACGATTTCTCGCTTGTCGGATGATGCCGTAATGTCGAGAAAAGTCAGTTCGTCTGCCCCCTCAGCATCGTAACGTTTTGCCTGCTCGATGGGATCGCCGGCATCGACGAGAGAGACAAAACGAATGCCCTTGACCACGCGGCCACGGTCAACATCAAGGCAGGGAATGATTCGCTTTGCCAGCATGGTCAATCGGCCCGAGCAAAGTTTGCCAACAATCTGAGGCCCGCGGCCTGGCTCTTCTCCGGATGAAATTGCACCCCCGAAATATTTTCGTGCGCTACGACGGATGCGTAAGCGACGCTGTAATCAGTCTCACCCAGTACGACGCCGCTGTCAGCCGGCTCGCAATAGTAAGAGTGGACGAAATAAAAGAAGGCCCCATCCGCTATTCCCTGGAACAGTGGATGAGCGTGTCGTTGCCGGATCTGATTCCATCCGACCTGCGGTACGACCAGCTCATCCGAAAAGCGACTTACGCGCCCTCGCAACAGACCCAGGCCTCGCGTTCTGCCAAACTCTTCCGACTCTTCAAAGAGCATTTGCATGCCAACGCATACGCCGAGCAGGGGAGTTCCCTGGGCTACGCGCTCCGTCACCAATCGATCAAAACCGCGTTCGGTCAACGCCTTCATGCAGGCGCCAAAGGCCCCCACTCCAGGAAGCACCAAACGTTCTACCATCTGCAGAATGTTCTCATCGTCACTTACAATCGCGTCGCAGCCGACCGCGGCAAACGCTTTTTCGACTGAGCGCAGATTGCCGACTCCATAATCGATGATGCCAACTCGCGACACGATTTTCAGAGAACTCCTTTCGTGCTTAATACACCAGTGATTCGCGGGTCGCGTTCGACTGCCTGCCGTAAGGCGCGGGCGGTTGCCTTGAAGGTCCCTTCCAGAATGTGGTGCGTGTTACGGCCGCGCAAACAATCGATATGCAGGTTGAATTTCGCGGTCTCAGCCAACGAACGCCAGAAATGTTCGGCCAGCTCAACAGAAAAGTTTCCGATCTTCTGGCGCCGGGTCTGGACTTCATAAACCAGATAAAAGCGGCCGGAGAGATCGATCACCGAGCGACAGAGCGCTTCGTCCATCGGGACCGTTGCCTCGCCATAACGTCTGATTCCGGCCTTGTCGGCCAAAGCCTGGGCCAGCGCTTGTCCTAAAGTGATCGCAACGTCTTCGACTGAGTGATGGTCATCAATTTCCAGATCGCCCCGGCAAACAATTTCGAGATCAAACAGCCCGTGCTTCGCAAACAGCTCGAGCATGTGATCGAAAAACGGAAGGCCAGTACTGATGCGCGAGCCACCAGCGCCATCTAAGTTGAGCTGGACGCGCACGTCAGTTTCTTTCGTCTTGCGTTGAATCTGTGTGACGCGCGCGCTTGATTCTCTCCTGGTTTTCTTCATCATATATACCCTTCTAAAACCCGCGAAGCGGTTCAAAGATATTTCGCAACGCTTCGATCAACTGATCGTTCTCCTCGGGCGTTCCCACGCTGACGCGGAAATATTCGCTTAACATCGGATACCTGCTCACGTCGCGGATCAAAATATCTCTCTTCAGTAACTCAGCGAAGACTCGCTGGGGATCGACTCTCGATCGCACCACCATAAAGTTTCCCTGCGAGCGCAAAGGCGTCAGTCCCTCAACTTTGCTCAGCTCGCCGTACAAGCGCTCGCGCTCGCCGATGATTTTTTGGACTTGCGGCCGCAACTCCTCCTGGTACATCTCTATTGCTACTTCAGCCGCAGTCTGCGAAATGACGTTCAGGTTGTAGGGCAGCACGGCCTTCCCGATCTCGTGCGCCAATTCAGGCGCCGCCAGCAGATAACCCACCCGGAGTGCGGCCATAGACATCGCTTTCGAGAAGGTTCGGAGGACTACAAGATTCTTGTGTTCGCGCAGCAGGGGAACGACGGAGTGTTCCGCGAATTCGTGATAAGCCTCGTCAACCACAACGAGACCGTCGTTGTTTTTCAGCAGCCCACACAAATCATCGTCGCTCAATACACAACCTGTCGGATTATTTGGCGAGCAGATAATCATCAGATCCGGCTGCAAATCAGCAACCGCGGCTTGCAACGCTTCGCTGTCATAACTCAACTGAGTGGTAAGCGGAACGCTAATTACTTCACCACCGAGTACGGTGCTGATTTGCCGGTAGAGAGCAAAGGTTGGTTCAGAAATCAGCACGCGTTTTCCTAACCCTACGGCGACCATCAATAGCGCCTGGATCAGTTCATTCGATCCGTTGCCGGCAATAATTCCTTCTGGCACCCAGCCTGCAAACGCGGCGAGCTGTTCACACAAACTTGCAGGCGTGAAATCCGGATAGCGCGACCATTCGCGCGCACGAAGCCGTCGCAGCGTCTCCTCCTTGAGGCGCGCCGGAGCGTCCCAGGGGTTCTCGTTCTGATTGATCTTCACGCGCGCGCGATCCGGCGATAGCGCATAAGCACGTAACGCGCGCACTTCAGGCTTGATGTTGTTTAAATAATTGCTCACCTTACTCCAGTCTGATTTCAGCCGATCGTGCGTGTGCGTCCAGTCCTTCCGCCCTCGCTAGCGTGGCAATTTTCTCCGTTGAGCGTTGTAGGGCTTCACGCGAGTAGCGAAGCATGCTCGTGCGTCTGACGAAATCGTAGACGCTCAGTGCTGACGAGAATCGCGCGGCGCCGGCAGTCGGCAGCACATGATTTGGTCCGGCGAAATAATCGCCTACGGCTTCGGGCGTGTACGACCCGAAAAATATGGCGCCGGCATGGCGGATTTTTTCTGCCACAGCTTCGTCGTCGCGCGTCACAATTTCCAGGTGTTCCGGCGCGAACTTATTGGCGATTGCGCAGGCCTGGTCGAGATCGCGGACAACGATAACGGCGCCGTACCGGTTTAGTGATTCTTCAATTGTGGCTCGTCGCGGCAAGAGTTCCATTTGGCGCGCGACTTCGGCGGCAACCTTTACGGCAAGTTTGTCGCTGGTGGTGATTAAGACGGCTGAAGCATCCTCGGCATGCTCAGCCTGCGCCAGCAGGTCAGCAGCGAGGAAATCCGCGCCAGCAGTCTCGTCAGCGATGATCACCACTTCGCTTGGTCCCGCTATCGAGTCGATGCCCACGCTCCCAAAAACAAGTTTCTTAGCAGCGGCAACATAACGATTTCCCGGGCCGGTAATTTTGTCTACGCGCGGTACTGTCTCTGTGCCGTAAGCCAGCGCGGCGATGGCCTGCGCACCGCCAACCGCGTAAACCTCCGTAACGCCAAGGCGGATAAGCGTAGCCGCGACGGCTGGGTTTTCTTCAAGCGAGCGCGGCGGAGTTGCGACGACGATGCGCTTAACACCCGCCACTTGAGCCGGCACCACGTTCATCACAATTGACGATGGGTAAGCAGCCGAACCGCCGGGAACGTACAGGCCGACACAGTCGATGGGCGTTATTCGTTGGCCCAATCGAACTCCTTGCCCTGTCTCCATCTCCCACGATTGTTGTCGCTCATGTTCATGAAAGCTCCTGACGTTCCGAATCGCTTCATCGAGGGCTGCCAGGAGCGTCGCTTCAATCTGGGCAGCGGAGCGTTCAAGTGCCTCCACAGAAACGCGAAGCTCGGACGCTTGCTGGTGATAACCATCGAACCGCGCGGCGTAATCCACCAGCGCCTCATCTCCACGCGCGCGTACGTCATCGATGATCGATTCGACCTCTCGCATTAAACTGACATCGAAGACGACGCTACGTTGCAGGAGGGACTGGAGCTTTTTCTCCAGACGATCCGTTTCGCTGTCCAGAATTACTTCAATCACTGTTAGCTCCTCTTTGAGGCCTCATCAACAGATCTGATGAGCTGACCGATCGCTTCTGCTTTCAGTTGATAACTCGCGCGATTCACCACCAGCCGCGCGGATGATTCGGCAATGACTTCGACGATGCACAAGCCGTTCTCGCTGAGCGTGCGGCCGGTTTCGACCAGGTCAACAATGCAATCTGCGAGTCCGAGAACGGGCGCCAGTTCGACTGACCCCGACAATTCGATCAAGTCCACGGCCACGCCGCGTGCGCCGTAATGCCGCGCGGCAATGCGCGGGTATTTCGTGGCTACTCGTAGCATTCCGAATTGATTCCAAACCGTCTCGTTCCTGGCCGCCACCACGATCCGGCAAAGGCCAATATTCAGGGCCAGCGGTTGCAATAAATCAGGCTCCGACTCGAGCAGCACATCACGACCGACAATGCCGCAGTCCGCAACCCCATGCTCGACGTAGACAGCAACATCAGTGGGCTTGACGAAGATCAAACGATAGCGACCGGACTCGTCTTCAACGGCTAGACGCCGAGTGGATAACGAGTCGCTCGGCAACCTCAAACCTGCTCGCTGAAGCAGGGCGAGGGCGTCGGCTTGCAGCCGGCCTTTAGAAATTGCCAGAGTCAATTTCATCACGGCGTCACCTCATCGGAATCGATCACTATCCGCTCACCGCGCGCGCGCCCATCCAGCGCAGCCCGGAATAGGCCAGCCAGATCACTGCCTTTGATCGGCGTAGGCTTTTCCTCGGATTTGGTTGGGGAATTTGATTCGCGACGAGCGAGCAGGATATCGGTGAGCGCATCAAGCTCGAGCACAAAGCCAACTGCAGGTTCGGCTTTGCCGAAACTCGCCGTCAAACCATCGTAACGTCCACCGCTCCCGATTCGCCTACCGGCGCCCTCCAGGTAGATTTTGAAAGTAAGACCAGTGTAATAATCCAGTCGCGATACGTCGCCAAGATCGATCTCGAAGTGATCTGTTAGTTGCAGTGACTCGATAACGTTCCACAAGCGGGTGATTCGGTCCAACGCCGCGCGAGATCGAACATTGGAGATTGATTGGCGAGCATCGTTCAATATCTCGCCCTTCCCGGGCATCTGAGTAAGCCGCGCGAGCGAACGCGAGTCTTCTGTATCGGAGTATTGAGCGAGAAACTGCTCGAGATCGGAGGTGTTGCGAGTATCGACGAGCCGGCGCAGTTCATCGCGGGATTCCGGATCGAGTTTCAACTCTTCTGCGATGCCGTTGAAAACGTCGATGTCGGAAAGAGTGATTGAACAGCCCCGATCGAGACCGAGCTGTTGAAGCACTTCGCAGACAATCGCCAACACTTCAAGGTCAGCGACACTACTGTTCGCGCCGATTAGTTCGCAACCGATTTGACTCGACTCTCTCCTCCAATCCGTATGAGACTCGGGTTGTTGGCGAAAAACCGGCGCCGCATAACAAAGACGCAACGGTCGCTCACGTTGAGCGAAAAGAGTCGCCGCAGCTCGGGCCACCAGGGAGGTGACATCGGGCCGAACGGCCAGCAAGCGACCGTCGCCGTCGCTGAATCTGAAAGCGCGATGAGCCTGCGCGGGACCCATGCCGTGCTCAAAAAGAGAGTAGTAGTCGATAGTCGGCGTAGTGATTTCTTCGTAGGACCAGCCCTCGAAGATAGACATTACAGCCGTCTCAATAGCCCTTCTGAGCCGTGCTTCCGGACCGCAGTAATAACGCATGCCCGCCGGAATCCTGGAAAGTGGTTCAGACATAAGAAGAAAGCGTCCTTAACTGAAAAGATAAACCCGCTGCCGTGTCTTAGCTACGGCAGCGGGTTCGCGAAACCTTTGATTGTGATTCTGTTTACTCTCTCGTCGCTTCAAGCTTCCGGATCACAATCGCCAGCGCGCGGCCCCGATACCCGTGATGATGGGTATGATGGTGTGCGCCGTGCGTGTAATGTGTTTTGTCGAAGCTCATAAATACTGTTTTGTGTTCTGACCTGCGCCTTTATACCGAACCACCCTGCCGCTGTCAACCAATCGCGGAAACACAATCACGGATCAGGTACTGGTGCCTTTTCAAGGTTGAACTGGAGTTGGCGGCGAAGGATCAAATGAAGGAAGCCGCACAAAATCAGAACCGGGAGCGCAGCGACCGGCCGAAGACTCAAGTTAATTGAGGACATATTGGTATTGCTGGTGGTTGAGTCCTTAGCCAGTCGCTGCGCTCCGGGTTCTGATTTCGTTACTAATCGCATGAAGTTCGAGTCAAACCGCATCAGTACCAGGGCCAGCATGAGTAAAGCCATCCTTCTGACTTCATTGGCGAACAGCGTTATTGCTTATGAACATGAACAGCCGGAACTCTTTCCTCCACGGCTTGCTTGCTCTGAATATTAACAGCCGGATCGGCCTGTCTTATCCCGTCAACAGAACCCTGGAAGGGTGCATCCATCTCCGTTTGGATGACGGTGGCTATCCATTCAGGCTTGGCCCCTCCCTGACACATTGTCCAGCGCATTAGGGGTTCGGTGCCAACTACGAGCATACCGGAATGGTTGTTCCTGTCGGCATCCTCTTTGGGATCGCTATAGAAAAAGCCGAGTGACTTGCGCAGGAGCAGAATGTCGTCCGGCTTGCCGGTTAGAAACGTCCAGCCCGGTCCCACTCCATGTGTCCTGGCATACGCCCTGAGATCGCGGGGACTATCTTCCTCGGGACTCAAGGTGACGGAGTAAAAGAAAATGTCGCGCCCGACGCGGCCGTTTAATAATCTCTGCACTTCAGCTAAGTGGTGGGTAATTACCGGGCAGATGTCTTTGCAGCGTGCGAACATAAATTGGATTACCACCCGCTTATCTTTCACCAGGTCGTCATAAAAGTGGACCCGCTGGCTATTCTGTGTGACGAGTTCCACGTTCGGCAGGTGACGGCGGCGGATAAGTTCGCGCGGCGAGAGGTCCTGGAAGTTAAACGGGCCCTGGTTCGACGCTTTGTCCTGTTCGAATAGAGTGGTTGTCCCCGCCAGACCAGTGGTCCCCGCTACCGCCGTGGTTACTCCAGCTGCCAGCCAGGTTCTTCTTGTCATTCCCATCGTCTTTGGCTCCTTTCTCGTTGTGTTTCGACTGATGAAATGGCGGCTGGTTTAAGGATACTGGTTGTTGTCAACCACGTTTGGTTGTACCTGGAAGAGCAGCATCATGGCGTGATCTTCGTGAACGGTGTTGTGGCAGTGGATGGGGTAGTCGCCCACGAAATCGCGGAAGCGCGAGAACGTTGTAACATCTTCCTCGCCTTGCAGGCGGGTCGTATCTTTCCGCGACACCTCCACGTTCGGCACTCCGGGATACTGTGTACTGATGCCGCCGCCGCCGCCGCCAAAAGGACAGCCACCACGAGAGTAGCTGTTGCTGCCACTGTAGCTGTAGTAGCGGCCTCCGTTGTTGGATCGACGCAGGATCCGGTGTTGTTCAAGGTGAGTGTGGATGGGGTGTTCCCAATCGTTGCGCGGATTACTGAGGAACCAGTTTTCCGCGCTGTTCTGTTGTATGGTGAAGCGCAGTTCGTTGCAGTTCGCAAACCTATCGTTGATTACCCATTGTCCGTTGTCGCGGTCAAACTTGAAGTTGCGAGTGATTCGCGGCGTAATGATGCTGGGTAGTTGGTAGAACTGCGGGTGAGTCGCCGGATCAACGCTGCCATCCGTCACCGCGGCGCCGATCTGGAACTCCACACAATAATTACCCTGGCCCCCGGAGAAGATGTTGCAGCTTGGGCCCTGACCATCGTCCTGCTGCAGACGGTTCTCCAGGCGAACCTTGGTGTGGCTGCCGATCAAATTCTTGACCTGGTTAAAGTCAATGATGATGTCATAGCGCTCAGCCACGCCGAGTCGGATGCTGGTGACCTGTATCGGTGTGGGGAGCAGGTCGTCATTAGCGATGACCCAGAAGGGGATCACCGTGCTCGGGGTCAGCGGATCGGTGAGGAAGAGCTCGTAATACCGCGACGGTCCACCGTTCAGAACGCGGAAACGGTAGCGCCGCTTGTTGACACTCAGGAAAGGTTTGAACCTTCCATTTGCCAACTGGATGTCGCCGAGCAAGCCTTTGAAATTGAAGGTGTCGAAACAGATTTTTCCGGTCGCCGGATCCAGCAGCTTGTCGTTCAGGATAATAGGAATGTCGAACTGGGGGTAGCTGGGTAGCCGGAACCCGGTCGTTTCGTTACCGGTGTCGAACTGGTTGAAAATGAGCTGGAACCCGGCCAAGCCCTTGTAAACATTCTCAGCGGTGTGGTCCATCCGGTGGTCGTGATACCACAGGGTGCTCAAGGATTCATTGATGTCGCCACTGGGTTGATGCGTGGAGGCGAAGCCCGCTTGCTGTGCGGTATGGTAGTAATCAAAGTATTGTCCGCGGAAGAACCAACGGCACGGGCCGCCGTCACTCTCCGGAGCTGAGTGGAAATTGTGCAAGTGGGTAGACATTTCGGGGACCCCAAAACCACCGTTCTGGCTTTGCGTAGGCAACTCGTTGAACCGTCGAGCGACCCAGGGTTGTTGATAGTTGGTGACTATGGTCGGCCCGGGAAACGTCGCTACGTCGCTCGCGTCCGAGCCACCCTGGTTGAATCCCCAGATGGTTTGTGCTGGGATATTTGTGTCTGAGGTAATCCTGAAGTTGGCATTGGCCCTCATGCGCTGCACGAAATACTGCTGCGTCGGATACTGGGTGAAGAACTGGAAAAAGTCGGTTCCGGGCCGCAGCGTACCGTTGAATTGTCCCCTGCCTTCGTAGCGAAGTCCGGTCGCCGGGTTAATCGCGGTGTTAGGGAATTGCTGCGGTGGCGCGCCAAACTGTAAACCAGGATCCGATAATGGACGCGACGGCAACTGCGGCGGGATGGGCAAGGGATCGACAAAAACTGCGTTGGGTTGCGGGCTGCATCCGACATCGCAACCGTTGTAGCAACTACCACCGCCGTAGCTGCTGGATGCGACTTGGGCGTGCGTCAAACCGCCTTTGGGAATCAAAATGCCGGCGGTGCTCATCAGTCCCATCTTGATCAGGTCGCGCCGTGTGAAACCCTCTTTTACGAGTTCCAGCCTGTTATTGAGCGCTTGCTGAACTTCTTTTTCTCTTCTTCTGTTTCTCTTTGAGATATAGGGCATGGAGCGTGCCTCCTTTGAAAAGGACAGGAGAGATGCCTCACCGTGTTGGCTGAGGTATTGTTGGTCTCAAGACTGTCAGTCCGAAGACTTGTTAGTCTGACCCTGCTTGAACCCTAAGTGTTGCGGTCGGCTGGCCAACATCCGCGCCGAAATGCCGGTGCTAAGACGAAGACCAAGAAGAACTTGAGAGACGGCGACAATGGGAGCACTGCCACGTCAGCAATCTGGGTTTGAAAATTTCGAGAGGTAAAAACAGCCGCACTCTACTGCTGATGCTGAATCATGTCAAGGGTGCGAATTGCTAAGAACACGAATCGTGGGGCAACACCAATCGTGGGGCAGCTATTGTGTCTTCCTAACTTGATATCTTAAGTCAGAACCCCTTCCAGCCGCCCATTTCCGCCATTCACCGCATCCTTTCCCCAATTCACTGCATACAAACTCCGGCATTTGAGAAACTCGCCTAGACTCTCTGCTCTGCGATCTCCCTATATGACTTCAAGTTAAATATTGCCTGGAGGGAATGATGAAACGCTGCTTTGGAAGACTATTGAAGACCGGGCCGGCCGTGATCTTCGGCGCGATAATTTGTTTGAGTGTTGCGGGCGCCGTCTTTTCCCAATCGTCAGCGCAGGACCCTGTACCCGTACTCGAAGGGCTCGACCCCGTCATGCTGGTGCAAGGGAAAGAAGTCCAGGGCGATGCCAGGATCACAGCAACGCGAGGCCAATTCCAATATATGTTTGCGAGTGTGGAAAACAGAACGGCTTTTGAAAAGGATCCACAGCATTACGAAATCCAGCTGGACGGAGCTTGTGCGCGCATGGGCCCTGGCGTCGGAGGCAACCCCGATCTTTACACCGTCTTTCGCGGACGCATCTACATCTTTGGTTCTGCGGAGTGCCTGAAGATGTTCAGCGCTGCGCCGGAAAAATTCATAGAACCTGAGCCGACTGTAATCACTGGAGCTGCCGCTACGCCCGATGCTTTGAAGAAAGGCCAGGCGTTAATCGCTAAAGCAGTTGCGGCATTGGGTGGTGAGGAGAAGGTCGATGGTCTCAAGAGTTATCGGGAACAGGGAATCCTCATCACAACCACGCCCGAGACAAAGGTCGAAAACAAAACCAGTCTGACGATTGTTTTTCCCAACAGCATTCGGCGGGAAATTATCAGACAGTTCGGACCCGTAACGAGTGTCGCGACGCCCGTTGAATCATTCGTAAGTACCAATCGCAGCACAAATCCGATGACGACAGGGGCGCGCCGGGAACTGGAAAAACAGGTAATCAAGAGAACCCCCGTCGGCATTTTGCGCGCGCGAAGAAGCGCGAACTTCCAGGCCATTGCTTCCGGTATGACCAAATCAGGCGAGAAGGATCTCGAACAGCTCATGGTTCAACTCGACGGTATCAATCTGACGCTGGGAATTGATCCGGTCACCGGGCGGATTCATAGTCTCGCCTATCAAGGGCGCGGGGTTAGTGGCGCGTTCGGCGAGATCGTGGAGTCCTTCGCGGATTTCAGAGCGGTTGATGGTGTCTGGCTGCCCTTCAAAACAGATATAACCTGGAACGGTCAGGCCAACCGGACACTGGCTCTCGAGAGCATCTCCGTCAACAGTCAGATTGATCCGGCCCTGTTCGAAAAGCCAAAACAGAACAAGGCACAGTGACAGCCCTCCTGCACATGAAGGCAAAGCCATGAAACAAATGAGACGTCACTGGCGCGAAACTGCTCTGCTGCTCGCGGTAATCTTGTTTCTGCGGTTTGACGTTGCCCTGGCGCAGTTATCAGACCGGACAAAACAGACAGACTGGCCCCAGTGGGGTGGACCGCATCGTGACTTCAAATCAGATGTGAAAGGGCTGGCGGCATCGTGGCCGGCCAATGGGCCACGCCGGCTTTGGAACCGTGAACTGGGCGACGGTTATTCAGCTATCGCTGTCGAAAGTGGCAAGCTCTATACGATGTATCGCAGTGGTGTGCAAGATGTGGTGGCGGCCCTCGACGCCGCGACGGGCAAGACTATCTGGGAATACCGCTACGATGCGCCGTTTACCGCGGAGTATGAGTTAGAGCAAGGGCCGGGGCCCCGCGCTACGCCTTTGGTAGTCGGCAATCAAGTGTACACGGCGGGCGCGACAGGAAAGCTTCACTGCCTCAACAAGCAAACCGGTAAAGTCGTTTGGGCACATGATCTGGTGCACGAGTTCAATGGCACAGTGCGCGTGCGCGGCTACTCTTGCAATCCCATAGCTTACAAGAACACCGTGATTCTGATGGTTGGCGGTGTTGGCCATGCACTCATCGCTTTCAATCAAAAGGACGGCACGGTGGCCTGGAAGAAACAGGATTTTGATAACTCCTATTCATCGCCATTGCTCATCAAGGTCGACGGTCAAGACCAACTGGTGGCTTTCATGTATGGCGAGATCATCGGAGTAGATCCGAATAACGGCGACCTCCTCTGGAACAATCCGCACCCAAACGAAAACGGTGTGAATGTCAGCCTGCCGGTATGGGGCGAGGACAATCTTTTGTTCTGTTCCTCCGGGTACGATGGCGGAAGTCGGGTTCTCAAACTTACCAGAAATGGAAACAAGACGGTGGTGGAGCAAATCTGGGCCAGCAAACTGATGCGGATCCATTTTGGCAACGCTATTCGAATAGGAAAATATTTGTACGCTTCGAGCGGTGACTTCGGCCCTGCGCCTTTTACAGCCATTGATATCAGAACCGGACAAGTGATGTGGCGTAACCGTGAGTTGGCGCGGGCTACTGCCGTGCTTGCCGATGGACGTTTCATTCTCCTCGATGAAGATGGGAACCTGGCGCTCGCGACGCCTACACCTGAAGGGTTGACGATCAATTCCAGGGTCGAATTGCTTTCCAGTAATGCCTGGACCGTACCGTCGCTGGCGGGCACGACTCTCTACGTGCGGGACCGGAAGAATGTCATGGCGCTGGATTTGAAATGAGCGAGGCGCTACCCCCGACCGGCTCACGATCGGAACGCGCGACAATTGAGGTCCTACCCAACATAGAACGCACGAGCTACGTCCAAGTGCGCAGTGGTTCGCGCTAACTGCTACTCGATAGCATTTGGTTCGGAGCCTGCTGATGGTAAGTACCTCGCCAGCAGGCTATCAACCGCCGGGAAATCGATCAGCTTACTTATGCATTCGACGCAGCCTGCCTCCATTGCTTTGTGCGCGATGAAAGGGTCGCACAAAGCTGATATCGCCACTATTGTGACTTCGCTTAGTCCGGGTAGAGCTTTTATGCGGCGAGTGGCCTCGTAGCCGTCCATAACGGGCATGCTCAAATCCATCAGAATCAGGCCGGGAGGGCTTAGTTTAGCAAGTTCCACCGCCTGCTGGCCGTCTGTCGCTTCAACTACCTCGTAACCTTTCCGCCGCAGTTGCATGCAGATGAGTTCGCGGATGTCGTCCGCGTCATCAACCACCATCACCGTGCCGCTGTGGACAGTCAGTAAAGCCATGACATCCTCCTTGACGGTTAAAGCCAATTAGCAATGATGGGGGGTCGTAAGCGGCAGTCTAGCCGGGTAGACTTGAGGAATTCTTGAGCTATGTGGAGGCTGTATTTTCGCTGCGTTGTAACTCGGTTGCAATCAAATTACGGGACCTGCGCAGACCTGAATTCTTCATACAGCAAACTATGTTAGCCCCAAGTAGTAATGTCACCTTTCTCCCAAGTTGAAATGTCCCCTTTTGTGATACTGGAGCAAGAGCTTCAGGTCAAAGGGGAGAGAAAGAGT